>JACCDZ010127697.1_pt1 | contig 1046936 bp, 1053 predicted proteins | sample 7449551 | NCBI WGS metagenome assembly JACCDZ01 (sample SAMN15323452, study PRJNA562643) | freshwater metagenome | isolation source: river surface water | place: USA:Blue River Watershed | collected 2017-08-18
ACCCACTACAAATTCGGGATACCCGATGAAAGGTGAGCAATATGATGCAGTCCTACAGAGGTAGTTCTTATCTCTTTGGCGGTAACGCCCCCTACGTAGAAGAACTCTACGAAGCCTATCTTGAAAATCCAGCTTCTGTTTCTGACTATTGGCGCGAGTATTTCGACAATGTTCAGCATGTTCCTGCTGTTGATGGAACAACTAAGCGCGACGTGCCGCATGCACCAGTCGTTAACGCTTTTGCTGAAAGAGCCAAACAAGGTCCTATTCGAGTTATTAATGACTCTGCAGATTCTGAGTTAGGTCGTAAACGTGTAGCAGTGCAGCAATTAATTGCCGCTCACCGTAACGTAGGTAATCGTTGGGCTGATCTAGATCCATTAAAGCGCACAGAGCGCCCAAATATTCCTGAGCTTGAGCCATCTTTTTATGGCTTGGGTGATGCTGATATGGAGATTGTGTTCAATACAAGCAACACATTCTTCGGTAAAGATAATATGACTTTGCGCGAGTTGCTCCAGAACTTGCGTCAGACTTATTGCGGCACGGTTGGTGCTGAGTTCATGTATATCACTGATCAAAAGATGAAGCGTTGGTGGCAGGAAAAATTGGAGTCCGCCCGTTCAACACCATCTTACAGTCCTGAGAAAAAGCAGCAGATTCTTGAGCGTTTAACTGCTGCTGAAGGTTTGGAGCGTTATCTTCATACTAAATATGTAGGACAAAAGCGTTTCTCTTTAGAGGGTGGTGAGAGTTTCATTGCCTCCATGGATGAGACTGTTCGAACAGCTGGTCTTGCTGGTGTGCAGGAAATTGTGATTGGTATGGCTCACCGCGGTCGTTTGAACGTGTTAGTTAATACTTTAGGAAAAATGCCTAAGGATTTGTTTGCTGAGTTTGAGCATACAGCGCCAGAAGATTTGCCTGCGGGTGACGTTAAGTATCACCAAGGTTTTTCAAGTGATGTAACAACTCCTGGTGGCCCAGTGCATTTGTCATTGGCATTTAATCCATCTCACTTAGAAATTGTGAATCCAGTTGTGGAAGGTTCTGTGCGTGCACGTATGGATCGTCGTGGTGATACAACTGGCGCGCAAGTTATGCCAATTTTGGTTCACGGTGATGCTGCGATTGCTGGTCAAGGTGTGGTGCAAGAAACTTTAGCGATGGCTGAGGTTCGTGGTTACTACACAGGTGGCACATTACACATTGTGATTAATAACCAGATTGGTTTCACAACATCTGATCCTCGTGATTTGCGTTCAACGCTTTACTGTACAGACATTCTAAAAACTATTGAAGCGCCTGTATTGCACGTGAACGGCGATGATCCTGAAGCAGTTGTGTGGGCAACGAATTTAGCGGTTGAGTATCGCAACACATTTAAGAAAGATATCGCCATCGATATCATTTGTTTCCGTAAATTGGGTCACAACGAACAAGATACACCTGCATTAACGCAGCCATTGATGTACAAGAAAATTGCCCAGCATCCTGGTACTCGTAAGTTATATGCAGATAAGTTAGAAGCACTCAATGTGTTGCCTGTAGGCGGCGGTGATGAGATGGTAAAAGCTTATCGTGCTGCGATGGAAGCTGGTAAGCACACAGTGGATCCAGTAATTTCTAATTTCAAAGGTAAGTATGCCGTTGATTGGAGTCCATTCTTAAATAAGAAGTGGACAGACTCTGCAGATACAGCGATTCCTCTAACAGAATGGAAGCGTTTGGCTGAGCGTATTACAACAGTGCCAGAAGGTTTTAAGCCACACAATTTGGTTGATAACGTATTGAACAACCGTGCTGCTATGGGGCGCGGTGAAGTCAACGTTGATTGGGGCATGGGCGAGCATATGGCTTTTGCTTCATTGGTGGCGAGTGGTTATCCAATTCGTTTATCTGGAGAAGATTCAGGTCGTGGCACGTTTACACACCGTCATGCAGTGATTCATGATCAAAATCGTGAAAAGTGGGATACAGGCACCTATATTCCATTGCAGCATGTGGCTGATGGTCAAGCGCCATTTACAGTGATTGACTCGATTTTGTCAGAAGAAGCGGTGCTTGGATTTGAATATGGTTATGCCGCTGCTGAACCAAATACATTAACCATTTGGGAAGCTCAATTTGGTGACTTCGTTAATGGTGCGCAAGTGGTGATTGACCAATTTATCGCATCGGGTGAAGTGAAGTGGGGTCGTGCGAATGGTCTTGTGATGATGTTGCCACACGGTTATGAAGGCCAAGGCCCTGAGCATTCATCAGCTCGTCCAGAGCGCTTCATGCAGTTATGTGCTGATATGAATATGCAAGTAGTTCAGCCAACAACAGCATCACAAATTTTCCATTTGTTGCGTCGTCAAATGATTCGTCAGTTCCGTAAGCCTCTGATCATCATGACGCCTAAGTCTTTGTTGAGAAATAAAGATGCAACTTCACCAATTACAGAATTTACAAAAGGTGAATTCCGTACGGTGATTGGTGAGTTAGATGACAAGATAGACGCTAAGAAGGTAACGCGTTTAGTGGCCTGCTCAGGTAAGGTTTACTACGATCTAGTAAAAGCTCGCGAAGCTAAGAAAGCGGATGATGTGGCATTGATTCGTGTGGAACAGTTGTACCCATTCCCACATAAAGCGTTTGCTGCTGAATTGAAAAAATATCCAAAATTGGCTGAAATTGTTTGGTGTCAGGATGAGCCACAAAATCAGGGCGCTTGGTTCTTTGTGCAGCATAACATTCATGAAAATATGGCTGATGGCCAGAAGTTGGGTTACGCAGGTCGTCCAGCATCTGCATCGCCAGCATGTGGTTATGCACACTTACACCAAGATCAACAAAAAGCTCTTGTGGACGCAGCGTTTGCAAAGCTTAAAGGCTTTGTATTAACTAAATAATTGCAGCAAATTAACTAACAAATACTTTATACAAAAAGGAAAAGAACATGGCTATCGTAGACGTCAAAGTTCCACAGTTATCTGAATCAGTAGCAGAAGCAACAATGTTGACCTGGAAGAAAAAAGCAGGTGAAGCAGTTGCTCAAGATGAGATCTTGATTGAAATCGAAACGGATAAAGTTGTTTTAGAGGTTCCAGCACCATCAGCTGGCGTATTGGCTGAGATTGTTGTTGGAGATGGTGGGACGGTTGTCTCTGATCAGGTGATTGCGAAAATTGACAGCGCAGCTAAAGCTGCTGCTGCGCCAGCACCAGCTCCTGTAGCCGCTCCAGCAGCCGCTGCACCAGCGCCAGCCGCAGCGCCTGCATCAAGTGCTAAGGCGATGCCGTCAGCAGCTAAGTTAATGGCCGAAAATAATTTGTCAGCTGTTGCTGGCTCTGGTAAGGATGGTCGCATTACTAAAGGTGATGTGTTGGCAACTTTATCAGGTACTGCACCTGCTGCTAAAGCAGCGCCTGCAGCTGCTCCAGTGGTGAGCAGTGCTAGTGGTCGCCCAGAAGAGCATGTGCCAATGAGCCGTTTGCGTGCGCGTATTGCTGAGCGTTTATTGCAATCTCAGCAAACGAATGCGATTTTGACAACATTTAATGAAGTCAATATGGCACCAGTGATGGCGATGCGTAATAAATATAAAGATCAATTTGAAAAAGAGCATGGTACAAAATTAGGCTTCATGTCTTTCTTTGTTAAAGCTGCTGTTCATGCTTTGAAGAAGTATCCAATCTTGAACGCGTCTGTTGATGGTAACGACATTATTTATCACGGTTATTTTGATATCGGTATTGCTGTTGGTTCACCGCGTGGTTTAGTTGTGCCTATCTTGCGTGATGCAGATCAAATGAGCTTGGCTGATATCGAGAAAAAGATTGCGGAATTTGGCGTGAAGGCTCGTGATGGTAAGTTGACATTAGATGATTTGTCAGGCGGCACATTCTCCATTTCTAATGGCGGTATTTTCGGCTCTATGTTGTCTACACCGATTATTAACCCACCACAGTCAGCAATTTTGGGCATCCATGCAACAAAGGATCGCGCTGTTGTAGAAAATGGTCAAGTGGTAGTTCGCCCAATTAATTACCTAGCAATGTCTTATGACCACCGCATTATTGATGGTCGTGAAGCTGTGTTAGGTTTGGTTGCTATGAAAGAGGCCTTGGAAGATCCAGCGCGTCTTTTGTTAGACCTTTAATTAGCTAGAAAGATTAGAGGAAAAAACATGAGTCAAAATTTTGACGTCGTTGTGATTGGTGGTGGCCCAGGTGGTTACATTGCTGCTATTCGTGCTGCTCAGTTAGGTTTTAAAGTCGCTTGCGCGGAAAGCAACGCTTACGATGATCCTAAAGGTGAACCGCGTTTAGGTGGTACATGCTTGAACGTAGGTTGTATTCCATCGAAAGCATTGCTAGCTACATCTGAAGAGTTTGAGAATATTTCGCATCACGTGTCTGATCACGGCATTACTGTGAAAGACGTTAGTGTTGATGTGAAAAAAGTCATTGCTCGTAAAGATGACATCGTTACCAAAATGACGGGTGGTATTCAGTTCTTGTTCCGTAAGAACAAGATTACCTTATTGAAGGGTCATGCATCATTTGCAGCTAAGGGTGCAGACGGCTATCAAATTAAGATTGACGGCAAAGATGCGGGCACTGTAACGGCTAAAAATGTAATTATTGCTACAGGCTCTAAGGCTCGTCATTTGCCAGGTATGCCTGTTGATAACGAATTAATTTGTGATAACGAAGGCGCGTTGAAATTCGGTTCAACACCTAAAAAACTAGGTGTGATTGGTGCTGGTGTTATCGGTTTAGAGTTGGGTTCTGTTTGGCGTCGTCTTGGTGCTGAAGTAACTATTCTTGAAGCTTTGCCAGGTTTTTTGGCAGCTTGCGACGAAGGTGTTGCTAAAGAAGCGCAAAAGCTGTTCACTAAGCAAGGCTTAAAGATCAATTTAGGTGTCAAGATTGGTGATGTTAAGACAACTAAAAAGGGTGTGAGTGTTGCCTATACGGATAGCACAGGCGCTGCGCAAACTTTGGATTGTGATCGTTTGATTGTGTCAGTAGGGCGCGTGCCTAATACAGATGGCCTCAATCTTGAAGCGATTGGTCTTAAAGCTGATGAGCGCGGTTTTATTCCTATTGATAACCATACCTGTGCGACAACTGCGCCAGGCGTTTATGCAATTGGTGATGTGGTACGTGGCCCTATGTTGGCTCATAAAGCAGAAGATGAAGGTGTATTAGTTGCGGAAGTGATTGCTGGACAAAAACCTCATATTGATTACAACTGTATTCCTTGGGTGATTTATACATCCCCTGAGATTGCTTGGGTTGGTAAGACTGAGCAACAGTTAAAAGCTGAGGGCCGTGCCTATAAGCCGGGTCAGTTCCCATTTGCTGCCAATGGCCGTGCTTTAGGTATGGGCGCTGCGGATGGTTTCGTTAAGGTATTGGCTGATGCGCAAACTGATGAGATTTTAGGTGTTCATATCGTTGGTAACGCTGCTTCTGATTTAATTGCTGAAGCTGCTGTGGCGATGGAGTTTAAGGCTGCTGCTGAAGATATCGGTCGTGTATGCCACCCACATCCAAGTCTTTCTGAAGTGGTGAGAGAGGCTGCATTGGCAACGGATAAACGCGCATTAAATATGTAATGCTTTTTTATCCATAGCAATTCTTGGGGGCTACAGAGTTTTAAAAACTCTTTGGTCCCCAAACTTTTTGTATTGACAGGTCATGAAAGTAACTGAGTTTTATCAACAAGAATTAGCTAAGCGTGGATACGGCAGTGATGCTGCTCAGCAGGCTGCTATTGATCGTTTGCAACGTTGTCAAAGTGAGTGGTTGTCCTATAAGGAAGTGCGCAGTAGTAAGTTGGCTAAGATAATGCGCTTTCCTGATTTGCCGCGTGGCGTTTATATGTGGGGCGGTGTTGGGCGTGGTAAATCATTTTTGATGGACTGCTTTTATGAGTCTTCACCTGTTGAGAAAAAAACACGTTTGCATTTTCATGAGTTCATGAGGGAAGTGCATCGCGAGTTGCAAGAGTTGCGTGGTAAGGCTAATCCTTTAGATATTCTTGGTAAAAATATTGCCAAGCGTTATCGCTTAATTTGTTTTGATGAATTCCATGTGAGTGATGTGGCAGATGCCATGATTTTGTACAAATTGTTAGATTCATTATTTAAAAATCGTGTGCAATTTGTCATGACATCGAACTACCGTCCTGACTTACTTTACCCAGATGGGTTACATCGGGACCGCATTCTGCCGGCCATTGCTTTATTGCAAGAAAAGCTCGACATCATGAATGTGGATGCGGGCGTAGATTACCGTCAAAAAGTCATGGAGCAGGTGAAGGCCTATTATTCGCCATTAGGTCCTGAGACAAGCGCTACGATGAGTAAAGTTTTTGAGAGTGTGGCTGAGGCTCATGACGAACAAGACCCAACATTACATATTGAGGCACGTGAGATTTGTGCGGTAAGGCGTGCAGGCGGTGTAGCTTGGTTTGATTTCAAGACGCTGTGCGGTGGACCACGCTCACAAAATGATTATTTAGAAATTGCCAATTTATTCCATACAGTTTTGTTATCAGAAGTTCCTTATATGCCTCCCAAAATGGCTAGTGAGGCTCGTCGTTTTACTTGGTTGATTGATGTGTTTTATGACCATAAGGTGAAATTGATTATTTCTGCTGAAGTTGCTGCTGAGTTGCTATATACCGAGGGGCAGATGGCTAATGAGTTTCATCGGACGGTTTCTAGAATTATTGAGATGCAGTCTAAAGAATATCTTGAGGCTCCTAGGCGTATCGTTGATACGAGATTGACCTAAAGAAGTAAAATCTAGTCATGCATACAATCAATGCCGACTTGCATTGCCATTCTGTAGTTTCTGATGGAACACTTACGCCAGAAGCTTTGGCTAGTCGCGCAAAAAATAATGGTGTGCAAATTTGGTCATTAACGGATCATGATGAATTAGGTGGTCAAAGTCGAGCGAGAAAAGCTGCTGCTGATTTAGGGCTGCAATATATTTCTGGTGTTGAAATATCAGTGACTTGGTGTGATCAAACGGTTCATATTGTCGGTCTTGGTGTCGATGACGAGAACCAGGCTTTAATTGAAGGCCTTTATAAAACACGTCACGGACGTTCTGAACGAGCGAAAGAAATGTCAGCTCAACTAGAGCAAGTGGGTATTCCTAATGCTTATGAGGGAGCCTTACATTTTGTTGGCAATCCTGAATTGGTGTCCAGAACTCATTTTGCTAGGTACTTGGTTGAGGCGGGTGTTTGTAAAAATACCAATGAGGTTTTTACAAATTATTTAATAGAGGGTAAGCCTGGTTTTGTGCCGCATGCTTGGGCCAGTTTAGAGAACGCCGTTTCTTGGATTCGAGGTGCTGGAGGCCTTGCTGTTATTGCTCATCCAGGTCGATATCGCTACACCTCTTTGCAGTTAACACAGTTGTACGAGCAATTTAAAGATTTGGGTGGCAGGGGTATTGAAGTGGTTACCGGCAGCCATAGTGCCAGTGAATTCAAAACATTTGCTAAAGTAGCGCAGCAATATGATTTTTTAGCATCTAGGGGATCTGATTTTCATGATCCACAGGAAAGTTATATAGATTTGGGGCAGTTACCCGATTTACCTTCGCAATTACGACCTGTTTGGTCGGTGTTTCAATAAGAGATATATGTTTTCTGAACGAGTTCTATCCGGTATGCGCCCAACAGGCGCTTTACATTTAGGTCACTACCACGGTGTTCTTAAAAATTGGGTCCAGTTACAAGCTGAGTACCCATGTTATTTTTTTGTTGCTGATTGGCATGCTTTGACCACTCACTATGAAACACCGGACATCATTGAGTCTTCTGTTTGGGATATGGTGATTGATTGGTTGGCCGCAGGCATTGATCCAACTCAGGCAACTTTATTTATTCAAAGCAAGATTCCTGAGCATGCAGAGTTATTTTTGCTCTTGGCGATGGGGACGCCTTTGGGTTGGTTAGAACGTGTGCCAACCTATAAAGATCAAATTGAAAAACTGAAAGAAAAAGATCTTCAAACCTATGGTTTCTTAGGGTACCCATTGATGATGGCCTCTGATATTTTGATCTACAGAGCGCAACACGTGCCTGTCGGTGAAGATCAAATTCCTCACGTAGAAATGACGCGGGAGGTTGCACGTCGTTTTAATTATTTATATGGTCGTGAGCCTGGGTTTGAAGAAAAAGCGCTGGAAGCTGCTAAAAAACTAGGTAGCAAGCGTACGAAGTTATATCTAGAGTTGCGTACTGAATATCAGGAGAAGGGGCACGAAGAGGCTCTTGAACAGGCTCGTGCGGTATTGGCAGATGCGCAAAGCCTTTCTATGGGAGATCGTGAGCGTTTATTTGGTTACTTAGAGGGCGCTAGAAAAATTATCCTTCCAGAGCCTCAGGCGTTATTAACTAAAGAGTCAAAGATGCCTGGCCTAGATGGTCAGAAAATGTCAAAGTCTTATGGCAATACGATTGCTTTGCGTGAAGATGCAGCATCGATTGAGAAAAAAGTCAGAACGATGCCAACTGACCCTGCGCGTATTCGTAAAACAGATGCCGGAGATCCAGCGCGTTGCCCTGTATGGCAATTACATCAAGTTTATTCTGATGACGAAACTAGGGCTTGGGCTGAAAAAGGCTGTAAGAGTGCGGGTATTGGTTGTATTGAGTGTAAGCAGCCTGTGATTCAGGGTATCTTGAAAGAGCAGCAGCCGATGATGGAGCGAGCCCAAATTTATTTGGATGATCCTAGCTTATTAAGAGCCATTATTGCTGATGGTTGCGATAAAGCTCGTAAAGTGGCTCAGGAGACAATGCGCGACGTACGTGAGGCGATGGGGCTTGATTACAGTTAAGACCGCTTTGGGGGCGGATTTGACGGCCTCTGCTTGGGTGATTCAGCATGCCCCTAAAATTCCTCATGGTGGCCGTGTATTGGATTATGCCTGCGGTCATGGGCGCCATACGTATTGGTTGGCATCTCAAGGATATGAAGTATTGGCTGTTGATCGAGATCAGGTCGCTTTAGCCGATATCGCTAAAAAAGCCCAACAGTTTCAGTGGCCCATAAAAACACAACTCATTGATTTGGAACAAGATAATTGGCCGTTTGCGGGTTATGATCATACCGGAAGTTATGATGGGGTTGTTGTGACTAATTATCTATATCGACCGTTTTTGTCTCAATTACCTCAGTTATTAAATGATGACGGGGTCTTGATTTATGAGACTTTTGCGCAAGGTAACGAGGTTTTTGGTAAACCAAGTAACCCAGATTTCTTATTACGCCCTAATGAATTGCTCAATTTTTCTAAAAATATGCAAATTTTGGCCTATGAAGACCTGGAAATTCAGTTGCCCAAACGTGCATGTATTCAAAGAATCTGCGCTGTTCCGCTACAATCAAAAACATGACTAAATTAGCAAAAAACATCTCTGGAAGTTTGGTGGCTATCGTCACGCCTATGCATGCCGATGGCAGTCTTGATTTACCTGCTTTACGCCAATTAATTGATTGGCATATTGAGCAGGGTACAGACGGTATTGTGATTGTTGGAACAACTGGCGAATCACCTACTGTTTCTGTAGAAGAGCATTGTGAGCTCATCAAAGTCACTGTCGAACATACGGCTAAACGTATTCCTATTATTGCTGGTACTGGCGGTAATTCAACTAGTGAAGCGATTGAGTTAACGGAGTACGCTAAAAAGGTGGGGGCAGACGCTAGCCTACAAGTGGTGCCTTATTACAACAAGCCGACACAAGAAGGCATGTATCAGCATTTCAAAACGATTGCTGAAAAAGTTGATTTGCCTGTGATTTTGTACAACGTGCCTGGCCGTACCGTTGCGGATATGGCCAATGAAACAGTGATTCGTTTGGCGAAAGTGCCTGGTATTACAGGTATTAAAGATGCCACAGGCAATTTGGAACGTGGCACGCAGTTAATTGCTGGATTAAAGGCGGTTGGGGCCAATGACTTTGCGGTTTATTCCGGTGATGATTTGACGGCATTGTTCCTCATGTTGATGGGTGGGCAAGGCAATATTTCAGTAACGGCTAACGTTGCCCCTAAGCTCATGCATGAATTATGTGTGGCAGCGATGGCTGGCGATATGTCTAAAACCAGAGAAATTCAGTACAAGCTCTTGGCAGTTCATAAATCTATGTTTATTGAAGCAAATCCAATTCCTGTGAAATGGGCGTTACACGCTATGGGCAGGATGGAGTCTGGTATTCGCTTGCCACTAACAACACTGACTGATGCTTCACAGCAACAAGTTAAAGAAGCTTTGAAAGCTGCTGGATTATTAGCTTAATAAATAGTTAACAGATATTACTTAGGGAACTTTATGCGTCACTTATCTTCAAAACCTAGTCTGGCAGTTATTTTGCTAGCTATGACAACTGGCTTATTGATGTCAGCTTGTTCAACAACATTTTCTGGTGACACAATCGACTATAAGTCAGCTGGTGAAAAAAAGGGACCTAACTTAGCGTTTCCTCCAGATATGACCATTGTTAATGGCGATAAGCGCTATGTGGTGCCTGATGGTGGAGCCACATTGTCTGGCTATGCTGCGGTGGCAGGAGCTACTAAACAAGAAGGTAAGGAAACGGTTTTGCCAGTTGTGCAAGGTATGCGCATTGAAAGAGATGGTAACCGTCGTTGGTTAGTAGTGTCCAAGCCGCCTAAGAGTGTGTATCCAAGTGTGCGTGAGTTCTGGCAAGAGTCAGGATTTCTTTTGTTAACTGACTCGCCTGAAACGGGCATTATGGAAACTGATTGGGCAGAGAATCGCGCCAAGATTCCTCAGGATATTATTAGAAGAACGTTAGGTAAGTTGCTTGATTCTATTTATTCAACTGGTGAGCGTGATAAGTTCCGCACGCGTTTGGAAACAAATGCCAAGGGTGAGACAGAGGTCTATATCACTCATCGTGGTGCAGCTGAAGAGTTGACTGGTAATGACAAGAGTCAAACAATTTGGACAGCACGTGCTAATGACCCAGAGTTAGAAGCGGAGTTTTTAGCTCGTTTAATGCAGCGTCTTGGCTATACGGAAACAGCGGCTAGAGCATCTATTGGTAGCAAAGAGCCAAGCGCACCAAAAGTATCTTATTTGAAGAAAGAGTTAACTCCTCGTCTAGAGTTCCCTGCTAACTTTGATCGTGCGTGGCGTGAGATTGGTGTTGGTTTAGATCGTTCAAACTTCATGGTGGATGATCGTGATCGTCAACAGGGCGTGTACTTTGTAAGATTCTTAAATCCTAAGGACTTATCTGGTGATCGTGGTTTCTGGGAAAAGATGTTTAGCAGTAAGTCTGATGAAGACATGAAGCGTGCTAAGCGTTATCGCGTTCTTGTTAAAGAATCATCAGGCACGATTGTTGTTACCGTGCAAGACGATAAAGGTACGCCTGAGGTGGGTGATGCTGCTATTCAGTTATTGAGCTTATTGGATCAACAATTGGGTAAGTAATAGCAGTAATGGCCAGATAGAAATCTGGCCATTTGACTCATCAACTGAGGTCATAAAAAAAGCCACCCGAAGGTGGCTTTTTTACATCTTAAGAAGGATTACTTCTTAGCTGGTTCTGCAGCAGGAGCAGCTGGAGCAGCAGCTGGAGCAGCTGGAGCAGCAGCGTCAGCAGCTGGAGCAGCTGGAGCTGGAGTTTCTTTTTTACCACAAGCTGCCAAAGCAACTGCTAACAAAGAAGCGATCAATAGTGATTTTTTCATTTTATTTCCTTAAAAGATTAGCTAATCATCTAACGGTGATTTAGACCGGATTTTTAAGTAACCTAGCAAGCCAAGTGACTTAAGTATCAGCTGATAATTATAAATGGATTTTTAAAAAATACTAGCGTTAACCCTAGAGCGATCCTACTGTTAACCATCCAGCGCTATAAGCTTCAAACCACGGATTATCAACATCATCAATCAGGTGACTGAGTTGACGCCCCTCATTTTTTGTAAGAGCTTGATTTATAGATATTTTTTTCCATAAATCCCAGTCTTCTTCATTGTTGTCACTCACGCTTTCTCCGTTTAGGTAACAAAATTCTTGGTCGTGCAGAATCTTGGATAAAGGCGATAGCTGAATACCTTGTGCCGTAATAGCTTGTTTAAAGCTTTTTAAGTCTAATAAAGATTGAGGGGGTGTGAAGTAAGTTTGTGGTTTAGGTTCGCTCAGTAGGCTAGCTAATGTGCAGGAAATGTCACTTTTGGTCCAGTGGATGCTTTGGAGTTTTTCGTAGACTGATTGAACTAATGACTCAGGTACTCGTGCTGGATCATTCATCGCATGCTGTTGAGGATCTGCGTAGAGTTGATTAAGCGTTGGGTTGTTTTCTAATACTTCTGTTGTTCGCCATAAGATTTCTGTAATGAGATCTTTGTAATTAGGCACCTTAAATCCAACAGACCAAGTTTGACATCCAGCATCAACTGCAATGCCATCATGGGCTACGTTGGGTGGTAAGTACAGCATGTCACCAGGTTCTAAAATCCAGTTTTGTGTCGGTTTGAATTGACTTAGAATTTTTAAAGGCAAGCCTTCTTGTAGGCTATGGTCAGTTTGTGTCGAGATCCGCCAATTTCTATGTCCGGCCATTTGAATTAAAAACACATCATAGGAATCTAGGTGTGGACCAACGCCGCCACCAGGACCTGCAATACTAATCATCAAATCATCTAGGCGCGCCTCAGGGATAAATCTAAACCAAGACATAACTGTATTGGCAGCAGGATGGTGCCCATTAACACCTTGCACTAATAGCGTCCAATTGGGGTCTGTTAGTCGAGGTAGGCTTTTAGTTTTGAATGGGCCATGCTTAAGGGACCAAGGTTGACTTTGTACCAATCGGGATTCCACCGTTTTACGTGATGCTAGCTCGGCTAATTCAGTCATAGATATAGGGCTATCTAAGTGCTTGCCAGACAGTTTTTCAAGCATAAAAGCAGGAATGGCGCCTCGAACGAGTAACGGTTTTTTTTGCCAGTATTCTTTCATGAAGCGTTCGGGACTCATGCCCCCTAATAAAGCCCACGCCTCTTGTATAGGGAGTGGTTGAGGTGGCTTTGGGGGTTGGTAGGCTGAATTCTTGGTTGGTTTCATGATCAGTTTGCGGCTTGATTGGAGATAGTCACGTAAAATACGTTTTATGAAAGTACAAAAGAATACTATTGTTTCACTGAAGTACCGTCTAACTGATGCTCAGGGAAATTTAATTGAAGAATCTTCGGGCCCTATGATTTATTTGCATGGTGGATATGACGGGACTTTTCCAAAGATAGAAGAAGCGGTCGATGGTCATGATATTGGTTATGAAACCACTATTCAATTGGAGCCAGAAGATGCTTTTGGAGATTATGATCCGGAGTTATTAAAAATTGAGGCACGCGCACGCTTTCCTGAACCTCTTGAGGTGGGTATGCAATTTGAGGGTTTGTTGGATGATGCTGAGGCAGATGCTGATGAAGAGGATGCTCTGATTTATACCGTCACGGATTTGGCTGAAGATAAAGTGGTTTTGGATGGTAATCATCCTTTAGCTGGTCTTGCGTTGAAGTTTTGGTTACAAATTTCAGACGTGCGTGAGGCCACTGAAGAAGAAGTGGAAGAGGGACATCCTAAAGGGGCCTTCGGTTTAGATGTGGATGCTGAAGATGATGAGGGTGATGATGATTTTCCTGCTCCATCAATACAAGAACCACGCCCAACTTTGCATTAATTGCGTGCTATATAAATTTAAGATTTGTTTTTAAGGTGATAGAGAGTATCTAGCGCCTCTTTGGGGCTGAGGTTATCAGGATTGATAGCCTCCAGTGCTTTTAAGAGTGTTAGAGCTTTTTCTTGTTCTGGATGGTCATTAGAAATTTCCGCTGATGTATCCGCATGACTAAATAAGTCCACTTGCTTGCTATCTTGGTTCGCAGCTTCTTCTAAGCGGTACAAATGTTTCTTGGCTTCTTTAATAACTTCTTGTGGCACACCTGCAAGTTGCGCCACCTGTAGTCCATAACTTTGATTGGCATGGCCTGGTTGTACGGTATGCAAAAAGACAATCCCTTGTCCTTTTTCAACTGCACTTAAATGTACATTAGCGCATTGCGGATATTTGCTGGGCAAACTGGCTAATTCTAAGTAGTGCGTGGCAAATAAAGTCCAGGAGCGGTTTTTAGATAAAAGTTGCTGTGCGATTGCCCATGCGAGTGCTAAGCCATCAAATGTTGATGTGCCACGACCAATTTCATCCATTAATACTAATGATTGAGCAGTTGATCGATGCAAAATGGCCGCAGCTTCAGTCATTTCAACCATGAAAGTGGATCGGCCGCTTGCTAAATCATCTGCGGCACCAATGCGTGTAAAAATACGATCGATGGGGCCTATCACGGCTTGATCGGCGGGTACATAAGAGCCCACATAAGCCAATAAAACAATTAAAGCAATTTGTCGCATGTATGTTGATTTACCACCCATGTTGGGGCCAGTAATGAGCAGCATGCGACGACTATGGTCAAAGTGAGCGTCGTTGGGTGAGAACGACTCAGAGCGTTTTGCAAGTTGAGCTTCTACAACGGGGTGGCGACCACCTTCAATATGTAAGCCAGCCTGTTCTGTTAGGGTTGCGCGGTGCCAACCTAAAGTTTGAGCACGCTCTGCAAATGTGGCTAATACATCTGTTTGCGCTAATGCCCCAGCTGTTTGCTGGCACGCTCCCACATGCTGCTGCAACTCTATAAGCAATGCTTCGTAGAGTTGTTTTTCTAAAGCGAAGCTACGTTCTTTAGCAGATAAGGCTTTATCTTCAAAAGCTTTGAGTTCTGGTGTGATGTAACGCTCGGCATTTTTGAGGGTTTGTCTGCGGCGATAGTCTTCAGGAACTTTGTCGGCTTGGCCATTGGTCACTTCGATAAAGAAGCCGTGAACCTTATTAAATTCCACGCGTAAATTAGCAATGCCCGTTCTTTCACGTTCGCGAGTTTCTAAATCTAATAAAAATTGACCGCAATCATCACCCAAGCGACGTAGCTCATCTAGTTCAGTGTTGAAGCCATCGGCAATAACACCACCTTCACGAATAACCACGGATGGCTCAGGGGCGATGGCTTGCTGGAGCAGGCCTAACACTGGCGGTGCCTCAGCTAAAGCATTAGCTAACTCATATAAAAGAGGTGAGTGAGGGCCTAATGGTTTTAATTGTTCAGCAAGTGCTGGTAAGGAGGCTAGGGTGTCTCGAAGGCTGCTGAGGTCTCGAGGTCTTGCGCTGCCTAATGCTAAACGAGCGCTAATACGTTCGACATCGGCAATTTGTCGCAAGGCGCTACGAATGTGTTCTAAAACAAACGCTTGTCCAATGAGTGCTTCAATGGCTTGATGGCGTTGTTGGATAAGCGTTGTATTTCTGAGGGGGTGATGTAGCCAGTGCCTTAATAGCCGGCTACCCATGGCGCTAGAGCAAGTATCTAATAGAGAGAAGAGTGTGGGTTCAGTTTCACCGCGTAATGTTTCAGTGATTTCTAAATTTCTTCGCGTTGCGGCATCAATGCCGATATAGCTAGCATCTTCTTCTACTTGGCATTTTTGAATATGCGGCAATTTTCCGTGCCAGCCTAAACCCTGTGTATTGGCGCCATAGGCAAGAACGGCAGCAACTGCTGCTAAAGCGGCGGCAAAGTGATCTTCTTGATCGATACCAACCCCTTGCAGACTACTCATTTGAAAAATATCTTGTAGTCGACGTGATCCCTCATCTGGCGACCACACCCAATCAGGAATGCTGTTGCCAGATAGGTCAATATCTGACCAATGAGAGTTGTTTAAGGCTTCTTTAATTTGATTTTCAGAACCCAGTGGGCAAAGTATCTCAACTGCTTGAATGCGTGCTAAATACTGGGCTAGTTCTTCGGGGGCGCACTGAGTGATGCGAAGGTTGCCACTTGCTACTGTTAGCCAGGCTAAGCCCCAAATATTTTTTTTCTGAGCAGGAAAGATGGCAAGTAATGGCGCATCGTTACGTTCATTCATTAAAGCTGAATCTGTGAGTGTGCCAGGTGTGATGACGCGCATGACGCGTCGTTCAACAGGACCTTTGCTTTCCGCAGGGTCACCCACTTGCTCTGCAATAGCAACTGATTCACCAGATTTGACTAGCTTAGCTAAATACTGTTCCGCTGCATGGTAGGGAATACCTGCCATTTTTATAGGATTACCAGCTGACTGCCCGCGTTGCGTTAGCGTGATATCTAAGATGCGAGCAGCTTTTTCAGCATCGTCAAAAAATAATTCATAAAAGTCACCCATGCGAAAGAACACCAAAGAGTTAGGGTGTTCTGCCTTGATGCGCAAAAACTGCTGCATTGCAGGCGTGTGCTTCGACAACTCCAGTGGGTTCATGGGTTAGCTAAGGTCTTCTGGGGTAATGCCGTAGGCTGTAAATGAGTGCTGTGAATCCTGTGTTTGCACAATGCGTGCAGGAATGCCAACAGCCGTAGCGCCTGCTGGAACTTCTTTAAGTACAACAGCATTGGATCCAATGCGAGCATCTTTACCTACTGTAAAGCCGCCTAATACTTTAGCGCCAGCGCTAACAACAACACCAGACTCTAATGTAGGGTGTCTCTTAGTCCCCTTGTATAGAGAAGTTCCGCCTAAAGTAACGCCTTGGTAGATGGTGCAGTCATCACCAATCATGGTTGTTTCACCAATTACTACGCCTAAACCGTGGTCAATGAATACGCGTTTACCAACAACGACAGCAGGATGAATTTCAATGCCAGTAATGAATCGTGCTGTGTGAGAAACGATTCGCGCCAATAATTTAAGCTCAATGTGCCATAAAAAGTGGGCAACACGGTGGAGCCAGATAGCATGTAAACCTGGGTAGCAAAGAATAACCTCGAGGCGGCTTCTGGCTGCTGGGTCACGGGCAATAATAGAGTCAATATGTTCGAATAAACGCATTATTTGATTTTACCGTGTAGAAGCATTTGTTTTGCAATCCCGCGTAAAAGATCAATTTCTTCTTTTTGAAGTCCTGATCTTGCAAATAAAGCTTGTAGTCTTGGCATCAGTTTTTTAGGGTTATTAGGGTCCAAGTACCCAATCGCCTCCAGTCCTTGTTGCCAATGGTCTAGCATGGCACTTACCGCTGCTTGGTCAGCCAATTCAGGTCGGTCAGACCTGAGGTCCCCCGATTGAATTGATAAGGCATCCATGAGACCTTGTCGCATGGAGTAGGTGACTAGCATTATGGCTTGGGCAAGGTTTAAGGAGGGATAGTCTGGATTGGCATCAATCCAGACGCGGTGTGTGCAGTGCTTTAGATCATCATTATCTAATCCGGTTCTTTCTGTGCCAAACACAAATGAAACGGTTATTTTTTGCGTGGCAGCTGTTGCAGCCATTTGAATAGCTTGACTAAGAGGGATTGCGGGCGGACCAAATTCTCGGTCGCGAGTCGTCAGACCGAATACTAGCTGGCTATTGCCAACGGCTTCAATTAAAGAAGGATGGTTTTGAGCCCCCTCTAAGACATCAAAAGCACCGCTTGATAACGAGATAGCCTCGGCTTTTTTAGCCATGTGTTGGTAAGCGGGGTTAACCAGGTGGAGGTCATGAAACCCCATAGTTTTAAGTGCCCTGGCTGCAGAACCAACGTTCCCAGGGTGGCTAGTTCGCATCATGACCCAGCGAATAGGCCACACCTGCTTCAAAACTCCCAATATTTCCTCATTTCGAGCTAAAATCGGCTTTCGTCGTGCAGCTTTATCGCTGGACATTGCTCTTCTCCAATTCGTTGTGTTACTAAAAATACTATGCACCCCATGCTTAATGTGGCCATTAAGGCCGCCCGTCGCGCAGGAAATATTATCAACCGAGCTTCGCTAAACAGCGAGCGTATTCAGGTTACCCGCAAACAACACAACGATTTTGTTACTGAAGTCGATCAGGCAGCTGAAGCAGCCATTATCGAGACTTTAAGAGAAGCTTACCCAGATCATGGTTTTTTAGCAGAGGAAACTGGTGAAATAGCTAGTTCACAGGCTGCAGATCAACCAAGTCATGTGTGGATTATTGACCCATTGGATGGGACAACTAATTTTATTCATGGGTTTCCTCAGTATGCAGTTTCAATTGCCTTGGCAGTAGATGGCGTGTTGCAGCAAGCGGTTGTATATGACCCTAATCGCGATGAATTATTTACAGCAACACGTGGCGCAGGCGCATATTTAAATAATCGCAGATTGCGTGTGGCTGGCCGCACCAAGATGGCTGAGGCTTTAATTGCTACAGGTTTTCCTTACAGAGAAGATCAAGATGTTGAAGCTTATTTAAAAGCCTTTGCTGATATGACGCGTCAGTGTGCTGGTTTGCGTCGCCCAGGTGCTGCATCTTTAGATTTGGCTTATGTGGCGGCTGGTCGCGCAGATGGATTCTTTGAGCAAGGATTAAAGCCTTGGGATATTGCCGCAGGTGCTTTATTAATTACTGAGGCTGGTGGCTTGGTGGGTAATTATGCTGGCGAAGAGTCTTATCTACACACGGGGGAGGTGATGGCTGCTAACCCGCGTATTTTTGGGCAAATGGTCAACATCCTTCGTCACCATACCAAAGTTTAATTAAATGGTTGGAGGTTTAAAGTTTAGGATCTAACAAGATCTAATACTTTGATGCCTTCAGCGGTAATACTTAAAGCATTACCCTTGGGTAGGACTGTTTCAGGGTGATCAAAATCCCAGTCAGATAGTACCCAGCGCTCCCATGATTGACCGCCAAGGTTTTCTTGATGGTAACCAGGTCGATGCGTATGTCCGTGAATCAATTGGCTGCAGTTAGTCATGGCGACTAATTCAGCAGTTGCGTTGATGGTAACGTCACCTTTGACCTTTACAACATCAGGCGTGAATCTTTGGGCTCGATGGTAGGTCGCTGTACTTTTGCTGCGTAAGTTGCTTGCAATGGCAACTCTGAGAGCAGTCGGTAGCTTTAAAAATAGTCGCTGAATCCATGGGGTGCGCACACATGAGCGATAACGTTGGTATCCCTTATCTGCTGTGCAGAGGACGTCTCCATGAGTTAAGAGCCAAGTTTTATTGGCAATAGTCATGACTTGCGGGTCTCTTAAAATTTCTAGATTGGCTTTTTGTGCATAAGCGGTACCTAATAAGAAATCGCGATTGCCATGCATTAAGTAGACCTTGGTGCCTGCTTGACTGACTGCCTTTAATTTTTGTGCCACTTCGATATGGAAGGGGGATCTTGCTTTCGCATCATCTCCCACCCAGAACTCAAATAAGTCTCCCAGAATAATTAATGCTTCATGGGCGCGCGCCTCTTTTTCTAGAAATTCAAAAAAGCGTTCAGCTGTCCTTGGCATGGACGGCGTGAGATGAAGATCAGAAATGAGGACGGCGCTCGCGTGCATTGTTATTCTTCCAAGATAGTTGCTTCAAGAATCGTAACGTCTTCCTTAGGGACATCTTGGTGGAAGCCTGAGCTACCCGTTGGTACTTTGCGGATGGCATCAACTACATCCATGCCATCAGTCACTTCACCAAAAACGGCATATCCCCAGCCTTGAGCGCTTGGTGCTGAGAAGTTAAGGAATGCGTTATCAACCGTATTAATAAAAAACTGAGCGGTAGCTGAATGAGGGTCGCTTGTGCGAGCCATCGCAACAGAGCCACGTTTGTTCGGTAATCCGTTGTCTGCTTCATTGTCGATGGGTGCACGTGTTGATTTTTGCTTCATGCCAGCAGTCATTCCGCCGCCTTGGATCATGAAGTTGGCGATAACGCGATGGAAAATCGTGTCGTTGTAATGGCCTGAGCGCACGTACTCTAAAAAGTTGGCGGTTGATTTTGGAGCTAACTCATCGTTTAAATCTAATGTGATGTTACCCATGCTAGTTTTTAGTAGTACTTTTGCCATGCTATTTCCTTTTTTAACTAAAGAAGGTTGTTCAAAATATAAATTAATTGGAGATTGTAAGAAGTGATTAAAAATTAGTTAAGAATTTGGGTCGCTAATTTCATTTTTCTTTCACTATTGGTGAGTTTTTTATTTAGCGAGTAAGCTTTCCCGTACGCTCTGGCTGCTAGGCGCGTATAAACATCGCCTAAATTTTCTAGTGCGGCAGGGAAAGCTGGTTGAACTTTTAGGGCTAACTCAAGGTACTCTTTGGCTTGGTCTAGATTCCCAGATTGCGCATGAAGCACAGCTAGGTTGTTATAGGGTTCAGGTAGCTCTGGAAATTGTTGGGTTAATTCCAGTAGAGTTTTCTTGGCAGCTTCTATTTGCCCGATTTCAATTTGAACTCTGGATCGCACGAATCTTAATTGAACATTTCTTGGGTTGATGGCTAATTCTTTATCAATCTCTGTAATTGCTTCAGGGTATTTTTTGTCACTAATTAATTTGTAAATATCCTGGGGAATGGCATTTTTATTTTTTGGTTCGGGGACCTTTTGTAAAACAATAAAAGGAGATGCTAAAGAAGGTTGCATCTGTGCAGACTGAACGGCTCCTCCATTATTTTCAAAAGGGGAAGGGTCTGATTGGGCAGCTATGCCTGATCTCGTTGGTTTAGGGGCTGTGCCACTATTGGTATTAGTTGCCCCAGGTAGTTGTAGCGGTTGAGCTTTAACTTCATGGGCTAATAAAATTAGACTCAAAATCGAAGCGCCAATAAGGCTTGATGCCAAAAAAGATAGAGTTAAGTATCTTTGAGTAGGGGTCGGATGGCAGGTTGGTTGTGGCATGATTTTGAAAGAAATTGTTATTTGAATTAGCTATACTCAACAGTCAGTCTAACAAAAAGAGTCGAGTTCTCATAATAAGACTTAAAACACGACCGAAAGTACGACCTAAAGCATTGCCCAATATACTTTTAATAAGAGCTTGAATTTCCCCTATGTTGCAGATTTTTAATACCTTAACGCGCAGTAAAGAAACCTTTGTTCCGATTGAGCCTGGCAAGGTGAAAATGTATGTCTGTGGGATGACGGTCTACGATTATTGCCATATTGGCCATGCGCGTGTGATGGTGGTGTTTGATATGGTTCAGCGTTGGTTGCGTGCTTCCGGTATGGAGGTAACTTATGTGCGTAATATTACCGATATCGATGACAAAATTATCAAGCGAGCTGTTGAGAACAAGGAAACAATTAAGGCGTTAACTCAACGTTTTATCGATGCGATGCATGAGGATGCGGATGCTCTGGGAATTGAGCGTCCAGATCATGAGCCTAGGGCCACAGAATATGTGGTTCAGATGCAAAATATTATTACGCGTTTGATTGAGAATAATTATGCCTATCAAGCAGATGATGGGGATGTGAATTATGCCGTCCGTCACTTTAAGAATTATGGGCGTCTTTCGGGTAAGTCTTTAGATGATTTGCGTGCAGGTGAGCGTGTGGCGGTAGCTACTAGCAAGCAAGATCCTTTGGATTTTGTGTTGTGGAAATCTGCTAAAGAGGAGGAGCCAGCGGATACAAAATGGGCCTCTCCTTGGGGGGTTGGTCGCCCAGGTTGGCATATTGAATGTTCTGCTATGAGTTGTGATTTATTGGGTAAAACATTTGATATTCATGGCGGTGGTGCTGATTTGCAGTTTCCTCACCATGAAAATGAAATTGCTCAAAGTGAAGGTGCTTTTGCCGCTGAAACGGGTCAGCCTTTTGTGAACACCTGGATGCATAACGGTTTTGTGCGAGTTAATGAGGAAAAGATGTCTAAATCATTAGGCAATTTCTTCACGATTCGCGAAGTGTTAAAAGAGTTTGATCCAGAAGTGGTTCGTTTCTTTATTTTGAAAGCGCATTACCGCAGCCCGCTGAACTATAGCGATGCGCATTTAGAAGAGGCTAAACAGGGTCTTACTCGTTTATATAACGCGCTAGCTTCTGTGGAAGATATTCCTAACTACGGCAAGGCCAGTACTTGGCGCAGTCGTTTTGTGACCGTCATGAATGATGACTTTAATACCCCAGAAGCCATTGCTATTCTGTTTGAGTTGGCTGCCGAGGTTAATAAGGCTAGCGGTGATGAAAAGAGAGATTTAGCTCGAGAATTAAAACAATTGGCTAAATTTTTGGGTTTGTTACAAAGAGATCCTCAGGCCTTTTTACAGGCGGGTGGCGGTAGCGACCTAGCAGAAAATGATACGGTTGCTATTGAGGAGGCCATACAGGCTAGAGCTGATGCCAAGCAAGCCAAAGATTTTGCTCGAGCAGATCAAATTCGCCAAGAATTGTTGGTCAGAGGGATTGTTTTAGAGGATAAGCCAGGTGGCATCACTTTATGGAGACGTGCCTAATGGTGGCTAAGGTGGTTAAAAAAGCTACCAAACCGTCAACTGGTGAGTTGTTGGCTCCTGATTATTGGGAGACTGCTTGTGCTGCGCTCATGAAGCAGGATCGCATTATGCGTAAGCTTATTCCTAAATATCCTAAAGCGGAGTTTCTTAAAACAAGAGGCGATGCCTTTCAAACCCTGGCAAGAGCTATTGTTGGTCAACAAATTTCCGTTAAGGCTGCTCAGTCTGTTTGGGAGCGGGTCTTAGAAACAACCAAGCATTTCACGCCAGCGGCAGTTTTAAAGCTAGAGATCGGTCAGCTAAGGGATGCAGGTCTTTCGGTGCGAAAAGTTGAGTACATGAAGGATCTGGCGCAGCATTTTGAGAATGGTGGTCTTCATGCTGCCAACTGGGATGCTTTAGATGATGAGACGATTATTGCTGAATTAACGGCCATTCGAGGGATTGGCCGTTGGACGGCGGAAATGTTCCTTATTTTCTACCTAATGAGACCAGATGTGCTCCCTTTAGACGATATTGGCCTCATTAAGGGCATTTCTGAGGCTTATTTCAGTAAAGAGCCTGTATCTAGGAGTGAAGCCAAGGAGGTGACCGCTAATTGGGCGCCTTGGCGAACGGTTGCGACCTGGTATATGTGGCGGAGCATGGATCCCATACCTGTCGAATATTGAACTTTTTCACCGAATGTTAGGTGCCTACCCTAAGAGATATTAGAATAGAGCCTATGAAAATTACTTTCCTAGAATTTGAGCAGCCAATTGCTGAGCTCGAGCAAAAAATAGAAGAGTTACGATTTGTTCAGGATGAGTCGGCGGTTGATATCTCTGAAGAGATCAGCAAGCTATCTGAAAAGAGTCAGCTTTTAACTAAAGACTTGTATGCTCGTCTAACGCCTTGGCAGGTGGCCCAAATTGCGCGTCACCCGCAACGTCCTTATACGATGGATTATGTAAATCATATATTTACAGATTTCCATGAGTTGCATGGCGATAGAAATTTTGCAGATGATCAATCAATGATCGGTGGTTTGGCTAGATTTAACGGTATGCCTTGTATGGTGATTGGCCATCAAAAAGGCCGTGATACTAAAGAGCGCGCTATGCGTAACTTTGGTATGAGTCGTCCTGAGGGATATCGTAAGGCTAAGCGTTTAATGCGTGCTGCTGAGAAATTCAATATTCCAGTTTTTACATTTGTTGATACGCCAGGGGCTTTCCCAGGTATTGATGCAGAAGAACGTAACCAATCTGAAGCTATTGGTCATAACTTATTTGTCCAGGCCGAGTTACGCGTACCTATTATTGCCACGATTATTGGTGAAGGTGGTTCTGGTGGTGCTTTAGCAATCGCTATGGGAGATGTGGTGCAGATGCTTCAGTACGCCACATACTCGGTGATTTCTCCAGAAGGTTGTGCTTCTATCTTGTGGAAGACTGCTGAAAAAGCGCCGGATGCGGCTGAGCAATTAGCTTTGACGGCACATCGTTTAAAAGCCTTGGGCTTGGTAGATAAGATTGTTAGTGAGCCATTGGGTGGTGCACATCGTGATCATGCTGGCATGGCTGCTATGTTAAAGCGTGCCTTGGCGGATTCTTTACGCCAATTCCAAACGATGGGTGTTGATGAGTTGCTGGAACGTCGTCATGAGCGCCTAATGAGCTATGGTAAGTTCAAAGACACTAACCAAGAAAAATAACACACTGGCGACTGCTAAATTAGCAGTCGCTTTTAGTGGTGGCCTTGATTCAAGTGTTTTATTACATGCGACTGTTCTAGCGCATGGGGCTAAAAATGTAGTTGCCCTTCATGTACACCATGGCATTCAAAAGCAAGCTACTCAGTGGCAACAGCATTGTGAACAAGTAGCTAAAAAATTAGGTTGCCACTTTGACACCAAAAATATTCAACTGCCGAATACCTCCAATGTAGAGGCGCAAGCAAGAACATATCGTTATCAAGCTTTGCGAGAAATGTGTGAGGCGCATCAAGTTGAAGATCTCTTGGTGGCACATCATCAAGATGATCAGGCAGAAACGGTTTTGATTCAGCTCATGCGTGGATCAGGGGTGGCTGGGTTGTCGGGCATGCCTGTATCAAAGCAAGCTAAGCTAAAGAAATCAAAAAATACTGCATCAAAAAATATTCAATCAATCAATCTACATATTTGGCGACCATTCATTGATTTGCGTCGATCCGATTTGGAAATTTATGCTAAAGAAAATCAATTAACTTGGATTGAAGATCCTAGCAATCAAGATGAGTCTTATCGTCGCAATGCCATTAGAAAAATCTTGCTGCCTCAATTGGAGAAAGTGCAGCCTGGCGCTATCCCTAACTTAGCAAGAAGTGCTAGACATCTTGCTGAGGCGCAGGATCTTTTAAATCAATTAGCTGATATTGATCTAGGATTGATTGATTTACAAGCGGGCTTATCAAAAACTAATCTAATGAGGTTGTATAAAACCAGTCAGTCCCGCGCAAAAAATGCTTTAAGACGTTGGTTAGGTAAACAAGGTTTGGTCCATCCTAGTGAAGATCGTCTAGTGAGTTGGTTTACGGAGTTGCAACAGGTGAGGGTAGATGCCTGTTTGCATTGGGAACATGATGGGGTGCTTATTCGCTTATGGCGTGGACATCTGTCGGTAGAGCAATCAAAGAGAGATCCAAATAAAAAGCCAAAGAGTCAGCAAAAAAATGAGCTAGACAATCAGTCTGGTGAATGGGTGTTTAAGAATTTGGCGGCCAACAGTAAAAAAATAGGTATCGCTAAAGATCGATTTAATGAGGCAAAAGCAAAAGGTTTAATTAACACCATGCCAAGACAGGGTGGAGAGAAATTTAAGGTTCAGTTAAACCGCCCTCGAAAATCGTTGAAAAATCTGTATCAAGAAGCGGATATTCCGCCGTGGCAAAGAGATGTGCCTTTGTTCTATATTGGTGATGAATTAGTTGCAGTAGCTGGTATTGGTATTAGCGCGGATTGGCAGGCCATCCAAGGGCCTAGGGTTGGCCTGGAATGGAAGTCATTTTTGTAGCCTATTTCCTACAATTAAATCAGCTTGCCCATGTTTAAGTTGAAAGTGAAAATAGTTCCTATTTCACTTCTAGTTAGTCCCAATTTGGGACTAAAATACATGGGAATTATTGCTCTATCAACAATTAAGAATTTTTGGTTAAACCCCTCATATCATGAAGCAAAAGAACCATTGTTGTCATGGTTTAGGCATGTGGCTACTGTTTTTTGGTCTGGGCTTGCTGATCTAAAAAAGGATTATCGAAGCGCTAGCGTCTTAAAGGATGGTCGGGTTGTTTTTAATATTGCAGGTAATAAATATAGATTGGTTGTTTGGATAAATTACTCGTATCAAGTTGTTTATATAAGATTTATTGGAACTCATAAGCAGTACGATCTCATTGATGCTCAAACAATTTAGGAAATGTATGGACATTAAACCTATTAAAACTAAGAAAGACTACAAACGTACTCTTCAAGATATTGAATCTCTGATGGGGGCTAAAAAAGGGTCTGCCGAGGGAGATCGGTTGGATATTTTGGTGACCTTGGTTGAGGCCTATGAACGAAAAGCCTTTTCTTTTGACTTGCCTGACCCAGTAGCAGCCATTCATTTCAGGATGGAGCAGATGGGATTGGCCCCTAAAGATTTACAACCCATGATTGGTCAGGCTAATAGGGTTTATGAGGTTTTAAACAAAAAACGACCTCTAACGCTCAGGATGATTTGGAATTTACACAAAGGTTTAGGTATTCCTGCTGAAATTCTTATCAGGCCCAGCTCGTAAACGTGTAAAATCACACTTTTGCGATATAACGCACCCTTGAGGTGCGATTTTTACGATATTTTCAACACATGGCTCTAATTGTTCATAAATACGGCGGCACATCGATGGGCTCAGTTGAGCGCATTCAGAATGTGGCCAAACGAGTTGCCAAGTGGATGAAAGCTGGCCATCAAGTGGTGGTAGTGCCTTCAGCCATGTCTGGTGAAACTAACCGATTATTAGGTCTTGCTAAAGAAATCAATGCCAACCCTGATCCGCGTGAGCTAGATCAGATTGCCTCTACAGGTGAGCAGGTGAGCTCTGGTTTATTAGCGCTTGCCTTGCAGTCTCAGGGTGTTCCTGCTGTGAGTTATGCGGGTTGGCAGGTTGTCATCAAGACTGACTCTGCTTACACCAAGGCTCGTATTCAAGGCATTGATGGCGATAAGGTCAGGGCTGATCTAAACGCTGGTAAAGCTGTTGTGATTACAGGTTTCCAAGGGGTGGATGATAAGGGCAACATTACGACTTTAGGTCGCGGTGGTTCTGATACATCTGCAGTTGCAGTTGCTGCTGCACTAGATGCCGATGAGTGTTTAATTTATACCGACGTCGATGGCGTTTACACCACGGATCCACGTGTTTGTGAGGATGCACGCCGTTTAGATAAGATTACTTTTGAAGAAATGCTAGAAATGGCTAGCTTGGGTTCAAAAGTATTACAAATTCGTTCAGTTGAATTTGCTGGCAAGTACCGTGTTAAAACGCGCGTATTGTCATCGTTAACTGATCCATTGATGCCGCTCGAACAAGAAATGAATTCGGGCACTTTGATTACTTTCGAGGAAGAAGAGACTATGGAAGCTGCTGTCATTTCGGGTATTGCTTTCGCCCGCGACGAAGCAAAGATTACCGTATTAGGTGTGCCTGATAAGCCAGGTATTGCCTATCAAATTTTGGGACCGATTGCGGATGCCAATATTGATGTGGATATGATCATCCAAAACCAATCTGTTGATGGGAAAACTGATTTCACATTCACTGTTCCGCGTGGTGATTATCAAAAGGCATTAGATCTTTTGAAGGGCACTGTGCAAGGCCATATTCAGGCGAGTGAAATTTTGGGTGATCCAAAGGTTTCTAAGGTATCCGTTGTGGGTGTGGGTATGCGTTCACATGTAGGCATCGCTAGCCAAATGTTCCGTACATTGTCTGAAGAAGGTATCAATATTCAGATGATTTCTACAAGTGAAATCAAGATTTCAGTCTTGATTGATGAGAAATATATGGAGTTAGCCGTACGCGCGCTTCATAAAGCCTTTGGATTAGAGCAAAAGTAATTTAAAATCTATGTCGTTTCGCATTTAATTGCGAAATAACATAAGGAGACGTGGCCGAGTGGTCGAAGGCACTCCCCTGCTAAGGGAGCATCTGGGCAAAACCTGGATCGGAAGTTCGAATCTTCTCGTCTCCGCCAATATGTAAATGTTAAAGCCCCGTAAAAGGGGCTTTTTCTTAGGTGCTTGGGGAATAAAGGCTTAGAAATAAAAATTTCCATCCTGCTGTAATATTCTTATTACTACTTTTAGCAATTCAAAAATACAAAAAAGAAACAATTAAGGAGCTCTTCATATGCCTGCTTATCGTTCTAAAACCTCTACTGCTGGTCGTAATATGGCGGGCGCTCGTTCATTGTGGCGAGCAACAGGCATGAAAGATGCTGACTTTAGTAAGCCAATTATTGCAATTGCTAACTCATTTACCCAGTTCGTTCCTGGTCATGTGCATTTAAAAGATTTAGGTCAATTAGTCGCTCGTGAAATTGAGGCTGCTGGTGGTGTGGCCAAGGAATTTAATACTATTGCTGTTGATGATGGTATTGCGATGGGGCATGACGGTATGTTGTACTCGTTGCCGAGTCGAGACATTATTGCTGACTCTGTGGAGTACATGGTTAATGCTCACTGTGCTGATGCCTTGGTTTGTATTTCTAACTGCGACAAAATTACCCCAGGCATGTTGATGGCGGCCATGCGTCTGAACATTCCAGTTATTTTTGTTTCAGGCGGCCCAATGGAAGCAGGTAAGGTTCGCCTTGCTAACCCTGAAACAAAAACAATTGAAGTTAAAAAGCTTGATTTGATTGATGCCATGGTGATGGCAGCTGATAGTAAAGTGTCGGATAGTGATTTGGCAGAAATTGAACGCTCTGCTTGCCCTACGTGCGGTTCTTGTTCTGGCATGTTTACAGCGAATTCTATGAATTGTTTAACTGAAGCCTTGGGATTGTCATTGCCGGGTAATGGTACGGTTGTGGCTACTCATGCTGATCGTGAGCAGCTATTTAAACAAGCGGGACGTCAAATTGTTGAGTTATGTAAACAATATTATGAGCAAGATAATGCATCTATTTTGCCACGTGCTGTTGGATTTAAAGCGTTTGAAAATGCTATTGCCCTAGATATCGCTATGGGTGGTTCCACAAACACTATTTTGCATTTATTGGCCATTGCGCAAGAAGCAAAAATTAACTTTACGATGGCTGACATTGATCGCATGTCCAAGGTAGTGCCTCAGTTATGTAAGGTGGCGCCTAATACTAATAAATATCATATTGAAGATGTACATCGTGCTGGCGGCATTATGGCTATCTTGGGTGAGTTAGATCGAGCTGGTAATTTGCATACAGATGTACCGACTGTGCATGCTAAGACGATGAAAGAGGCTTTAGATCAATGGGATATCGCGCGTCAACCGAGTGATGCTGTAAAAACATTCTATATGGCCGGTCCTGCTGGCGTTCCTTCTCAAGTGGCTTTCAGTCAAAACACACGCTGGCCTAGCTTAGATCTTGATCGTGCTGAGGGTTGCATTCGTTCGCTGGATCATGCTTTTAGCAAAGAGGGTGGTTTGGCGGTTCTGCACGGCAATATTGCTTTAGATGGTTGTGTGGTGAAAACCGCTGGTGTAGATGATACCTTATTAGTATTTGAGGGACCTGCACACGTGGTTGAGAGCCAAGATGAAGCGGTTGAACATATTTTGAATGATGAAGTGAAAGCCGGTGATGTCGTGGTCGTCAGATATGAGGGGCCAAAAGGTGGTCCAGGCATGCAAGAAATGCTTTATCCAACGAGTTACATCAAATCTAAGGGCTTGGGTAAAGCTTGCGCTCTATTAACTGACGGCCGTTTTTCTGGTGGCACATCAGGTTTATCGATTGGTCATTGCTCCCCTGAGGCTGCTGCTGGCGGCACGATTGGTTTGGTGCGTCATGGTGACCGTATTCGTATTGATATTCCTAATCGAACCATCAATGTATTGGTGAGCGATGAAGAGTTGGCAAAACGTCGTGCTGAGCAAGATAAGTTGGGTTGGAAGCCTGCGCAAGCTCGTCCACGTCAAGTATCAGCTGCGCTAAAAGCTTATGCCATGTTGGCAACCAGTGCTGATAAAGGGGCGGTTAGAAATTTAGATTTATTAGATTAATTCTAGAAAATGCCACCCAATAAAAAAGAGTCTTCGGACTCTTTTTTATTGGGTGAGATATCTGGGGCACGCAATAGGCGAGTAAGAAAATTGATTCAATTAACTTATATAAGCGTAAACTTAAAAAATGGAAGAAAAATCAAGGGACAAACAAGCTGTAGATAAGAGAAGTTGGGCGATTCTGGCGTATGCTCAGGCGGCCATGGCGCTATCTCATGCGAGTAAGCCAGAGGAGTTGATTCATGATGTATGCCATGCCATTGTGGGGCAGGCGCCTTACGTGATTGCTTGGGTAGGGATGGCCGAATCAGACCCTAATAAAACAGTGCGTGTAGCTGGCGTAGCTGGGTCTGCAAAATCTTATACGGATGGAATTGTTGTTAGTTGGTCTGAAGATACTGTTTCCGGAAAAGGTCCTGTTGGTACTTCGATTAGATTAGGGCAGACGGTTGTCATTGCTGATGGCGAAGTTGATCCAAGGTTTGAGCCATGGAGAGCGCGAGCCATAGCTTATGGGATACGTTGCATTGTTTCTGTGCCTATTCGAAGTGCAGGGATTGTTATTGGTGCTTTGGCTGTTTACTCAAAAATCCCTAATGCTTTTAGTGATAGCGAAATTCATTTATTTGAAAATCTAGCCAATGAAATCGGTTATGGATTGAAGGCGCTGAAAGACCAAGAAAATTTATTGATTGAAGTCAAGGTGCGGCAAGAGGCGCAAGCCCAATTGTTATTAGCATTAAATGCAACCATTGAGGCCATGTCCAAAACAATGGAGTGGAGAGATCCATATACCGCAGGCCATCAGAAGCGAGTGGCTAAAATTTCTACAGTCATAGGTAAGAGATTGGGGTTGAGTGAGGATCGTTTACAAGGCTTGTATATGGCTGGTCTTGTACACGATATTGGCAAAGTGGCGGTACCTTCTGAGATTTTGACAAAGCCAACGACCTTGAGTGACCTAGAAAGAAAAATGGTTCAGGAGCATGTAAATTCTGGCTATCAGATACTGAAAGATATTCCATTTTCATGGCCTATTGCTGATGTGGTTCATCAACACCATGAGCGGATGGATGGGACAGGCTATCCTTTAGGTATTAAGGGCGAGCAAATTTTACTGGAAGCAAGAATTTTGGCCGTGGCAGACACGATCGAGGCAATGGGATCCCATCGCCCTTATCGACCGGCTCAAGATTTAGATGTAACTTTTCAAGAGCTTCAAAAAATGTCTGGGAAAGGGTTGGATCCTGAGGTTGTTAAGGTAGCTATTGAATTATTTAAAGATCCCAAAGTGATTGATGAATTGCTTAGCAGGCGTGCCATATGAAATATTGGGGAATTTTTCTTTATGCAGCGACATTGCTTGTTCAAGCTGCCACGATATTTTTAGTGCTGCATTTATTTAGGAAAGTTCGTTTTTATAAGTTGGCATATTGCTGCTTAATTTTGGCGCTGTCCCTCATGTTGTTTGAAAGGGTTGAGCCACTTATTGAGTGTTGTGTTTTTGGAGCTTTTAATACTTTTCATGTCGTTGTATCTAGTGTTATTTCTATTCTTTTGTTGCTGAGTGTTTTAGGGATCAAAGAAATTATTCAGTTAGCAGAAAAACAAAAAGACCGACTGGAGAAAATTAGCAGAACGGATTACCTCACTGGAGCAGCTTCTCGATTTGAGATTGAGGAGCGGATAGAGGAAGAGTTGCAGAGGGATTTTAGGACACGTCACTCAACATCTTTATTGATGATTGATATTGATCATTTCAAGAAAGTGAATGACACTTATGGGCATCCCGTTGGTGATCAGGTGCTAAGAGGTTTGACTGATATTTGCCGGATTACCTTGCGTGAAATTGATGTGGTCGGCCGCGTAGGGGGTGAGGAATTTTTGATTATGTTGCCTGAAACCGATGCGGATGAAGCCTTTCAGGTGGCTGAGCGCCTTAGACTGCAGGTTGCTAATCATGTGTGTGCAAAGTCGGCTGACTGTGAAATTAGAATCCAAATAAGTATTGGGGTAGTTACATTTAACCCTAGGGAAGCCTCAAGTGGTTCTCTACATCAATTGATGAGGGAGTATGTGAGAAGATGTGATGAAGCAATGTATCAAGCGAAACAGGCGGGACGTAATCAGACGCGGCAATGGAGTTAATTTTTTAAGGTGATAGAGATGTACCTCAAGGTAAAAACTAAATTTTTATGTTCTTTGGCTATTGCGATTACTTGGACTAGTTTTTCTATTTGGGCTAGTCAGTATTGGTTTGATGATTTATCCAAAGTTACTGGTAAAGAATTAGCTTTTTTCTTAATTGCATTTATTGCGATTGTTCCTGGTTTCATGAATGCGTTTATGTTCTCTAGTCTTGTTTTTGATAAGAGGCCATCGCGAAAGCACTTGGATGTTTATCCTGATTTGTCGATTCTGATTCCTTGTTTTAATGAAGAGACCTATATTGCTCAAACTGTTGAGAGCGTTTGTAAACAAGAGTATTTGGGTAAGATTGAAATTATTGTTATTGATGATGGTTCAACTGATCGGACTGTTTCAATTGTTGAAGAATTAGAGAAAACCATTCCTAATTTGAGATTGTTACCTTTGCCAAAAAATCAAGGTAAGGCGGCGGCGCTTAATTTGGGATTGCAAAGATCCATGTATGACAAAGTCATTACGATTGATGCTGATTCCTATCTGTATAAAGATGCCTTAACTAGGATTGCAGAGCGTTATGCCTCTGATCCTGTTGGAACCTGCGCTGTTGCCGGAACCACTTTGGTTCGTAACTCTAGAGATAACTGGTTAACGCAGTCTCAAGAGTGGGATTATTTTCATGGGATTGCGACAGTTAAACGTGTGCAGTCTTTGAACCAAGGAACTTTGGTCGCCCAGGGGTGCTTCTCTCTTTATGACAAAGCCAAACTTTTAGAGGTTGGTGGTTGGCCTGATACGGTTGGTGAAGATATTGTGTTGACTTGGGCATTGTTAGAGAAGGGATATCGCGTTGGTTACTGTGAGGATGCAGTTATTTTTACAGTAGTGCCTAGTACTTTGGGTGGTCTTATTCGTCAGCGTCAACGCTGGGCTCGAGGCATGATTGAGGCATTCAAATTTCACCCTGGCATTCTTTTTAAACCTCGGTTGTCGACTTTTTTCATTTGGTGGGATTTGTTATTCCCTCTAATGGATTTGACATTTACCTTTGTATTTTTGCCTGGTGTACTTTTGGCATTATTTGGCTATTTCTGGATTGTGGGTCCAATGACCTTGAGCCTTTTCCCTATCGCATTCTTCTTGAATTGGATTATGTTTCATACGGAAACAAAGATGTTTGAAGATCAGGGTTTGCATGTTAGAAAGAATATATTGGGCTTTTTAGTTTATTTATTGCCTTATGGAATGATTCTGCAGCCAGCTGCTGTCATTGGTTACATTTATGAAATATTAGGTTTAAGAAAAGAATGGGGAACCAAATGAAGTTATTAAATAAATCCTCATGGACACTCGCTTTATTGTGTGCGGGATTCATTCAGTCCACACAGGCTCAGGAAGTGAAAAAAGATTGGGGTGTGATGGCGCCTACTATATTTGCATCACATGATAGTGATAGCTTTGATGTGGTGAAGGTGGGCGCTGGTCTATTACCGATGTATCAAAGTGGTCAAGAATATTGGGGTCTAACTGGTACTAGAAATTTTTATTCTGCCTCTGATTGGTCAGCGATTGGTTCGCAGCTTAACCTTGTGAAGCGAGATGTTAACCCTCAAAATAATCTTGGTCACACCGTGAGTGTCGGCGTTAATCGTATCTATGAGCGCGATTTATTGACGGCAGACTTAAATTATTCGGCAGCTCTTAATCAGATGATCAACTATGAATTATTCTTTACGAGAGATCGTGTAGAGACACAGAATTCATTAACGAATGGCGTTGCTTATAATTTTTATGGAGGTAGCCTAGAGTATCGCTTAGCGCCTAAGTGGTCTTTAGTAGGGCTTCTAGGGCAACAGCAATTTACTGATGACAATACGCGGACTCATGCGCGAGCGAAAGTGATTTACGATTTATTTCCTCAGCAGGGTATTAACATTCAATTACGACATCGTCAGTACCGTGATAGCCATGATTTAACGCCCAATTATTTCAATCCTAAAGATTATCAAGAGCAAATGTTGGCTGTGGGTATGAGAAAGAGGGTGAATGAGTGGCAGTTATCTGGATTGGTAGGCCTGGGTCGTCAGAAAATATCAGATGATCCTCGCACAACAACTCGCTTAGTTGAATTTGAAGCAGTCAGTCCAGTTGCCAATAAGGTATTTTTGCGCGCCAAGGCAGGGTATTCGGAGAGTGCGGGATTTAATGGGCCTAGTTATAGGTACGAGTATTTTCAGGCTGACCTAATTTTCCCTTTTTAAGCTTAATTAGGCTAATAGAGCTTTACAGGCTCCAATAAGAATGGGCCTCATTGTTATCCAATGAGACCCATTTTTTATAGGTTTAATTGTATTTGGCGATTATGCGTAGGCAGCCATGTAGCTAAGACCTTGGCGCCATTCGGCAAAAGCGGCTAACTTAGGTGGCAACTCTTTGATGGCGCCAACAAGCAGTAACCCTTTGTTTTTATTCAATTCTTTACATAAAACAACGAATTCGTCATCTGATAAATGATTAAAACCGTATCGCATTAAGGCTTCCTTATAAAGTGTCCTTATGCTCATAACGCTTAATCTTAGAGTTTGGTTGACGATTTTCTTGAAAATATCTCAAATACCTTCTTTTTTGAAGTTTGAGGTATTAGCTAGGATTGGATTCCCAGGGGAATATGACCCATTGATGTTGTTCAAATTCTTTTACAAAAGAGTTGGTATAGGCTTTTCCAGCTGGTTTGGCATACAGGGTCGCTAAGTGTGCTTTGGGAAGTAGCGCCTTTACCAATGAGGCTGTTTTGCCGCTATCAACTAAATCATCAATCAATAAAAACCCTTGTCCGTCACCGTCAATAGATTTAATGAGCTCAAGCTCTGATTGTTTTGCGTAAGCCCCGGCGCTTTTATCTTCATAGCTGCTGATGCATACCGTTTCAATGAGGCGGATATTTAACTCTTGGGCAATGAGTGCTGCTGGAATAAGTCCCCCTCGAGCAATAGCGATAATGCCTTTCCAATTAGCCATATCTTTAAGTTGCTGCGCTAGTATTTTGGCATCAAGATGTAGTTCGGCCCATGTGAGATGAATTTCTTGGTGCTGAGAAAGAGCTTGGCTCATCTTATGATTGGCTCATGGCTTTATAAATGCTGGGGAAGCAAGTTAAAAAGATGTAGCTAGCATATTGCTCTGGTTGCATTTGATCTAAGGCGTTATACATTTCTTCTCTAATTAAACCGATCGCATGAGAGTCTGTTTTGGAGAGTGCCTCGACTAAGCGCTGGGCAATAGAGTCTGCCTCTAATTCAATGCCGTGATTAACTTTAATTTCACCTAAGAACGCACCATAAGTGCTGGCAAATTGCATATCAGCCACAAATCCTTTATGAAGGGTGGGGTGCTGTTGCGTCAAAAGAACCGCTTGTTTTTGGCAGTCTAAAAAAACTGCTCTCATTTTTTGAAGAATTTCTTGTTCGTTCATGGCTCTATTTTATATCGGGGAAGTGGCCGTCCACGTAGAACCATTGCCCATCTTCTTTCACAAAATGACTCATTTCGTGAAGGCGGTGAGCTTTGCCATTTATTTTGTAAATGGCCACAAATTCAACGGTAGCTGATAGTTGGTTGTTATGTTCCTGAAAGTTTTTTACTTGAAGTTCTAACCATTGAGTTTGATTAACATCTTCAAAGAGTGGAGGTGGAGGGCGTTGCTCTTTGTGCCAAGTTTTTAACAGGTAGGCTTCATTTTCTAGAACATAAGCGCTATAACGTGAACGCATTAATAGTTCAGCATTTGGTGCAAATGCTTCCCCAGAGTGGTAAATGCCACAACATTGCTGATAGGGCTTTGAGCTGCAGGGGCATTGTTGTGGTTGGATCATGAGAATATTTTAAGAGTACTAATGAGGGTATTGTATGTTGAGTGTTAATGATGGTTAAATCATCACATAAATATCCGTCTTAATTATTGATAAAAGTTCAAGCCTTTGATTTTTGCTGAGTTAGATCACATCATTGTCTATGCCGCATCTTTAGATGAGGGACGAGCTTGGGCGCAAGAAGTGCTTGGTGTTGATGCGCCAACAGGAGGATCTCATTTTTTAATGGGAACCCATAATCTCATTATTCGTATGGATAGTGATGTATTTCCCAAGGCTTACTTGGAGATTATTGCAATTGACCCAGTGGCTTCTCATCCTGCGGTGGGTGGTATCCGATGGTTTGATATGGATTGCGCTACATTAAGTCATCAAATTGCCAAATCTCCAAGGTTGATTCATTGGGTTGCCAGAACAAATCAATTGCAGGAGGCGGTTGATGAGTTGCGTCGCTTGGGTATTGATCGAGGCGACATTCTTTCTGCTTCTAGAGCATCAAGTCATGGCTTGTTGGAGTGGCAGATGACTGTTAGGTCAGATGGTTGGCGTTTAATGAATGGGGCTTTGCCTACTTTGATTCAGTGGGGGGATCTTCATCCTGTTGATAGCATGCCGATTAGCCCATTGAAATTAAAAAATATTATCTTGCATGTAACGACTGAAGAAGAGTTGGCGCTTCTGGAAGGCGTTTTGGAAAAACTTCATTTGGCTGGCGTGGGCACGCCGTTGATTCGGGTGGAGATATTGCATACCCATGGTCTTTCAGTAGATATTGAGTCACCTCGCGGATTGGTGCGCTTAAGAGGTTATGATTAGTCCTATGTCTCAACAATTACCTGTTCAATTTAAAGGCAGTCCCATTGCAGCTAAGATTTTTTCTTGGTTGGGGTGGTCGTTTCAATTCAATGGATTACCCGCTAATCATGGGGTGATTGTGGTGTATCCACACACGTCTAATTGGGATTTTTGTATAGGTGTGTTGGCTAAGTGGGCGATGGGTATACAAGTCACATTTTTGGCAAAGCACACGTTATTTAATATCCCTATTTTGGGAGCTTGGTTGCGCTACTTGGGTGGAATGCCCGTGATTCGCTCTAGCCCACAGGGTTATGTGGATGATTTAGCGAGCATGATGCTCGCTAAAGAGTATGCGTGGATTGTGATTACGCCTGAGGGGACCAGAAAATATACACCTGGATGGCGTAGTGGTTTTTATCGTTTGGCGCAGAAGGCTCAGGTGCCTATTGGTGTTGCTTATATTGACTATAAGCGCAAGCAAGTTGGCCTGACTACATTTTTTACGCCCACAGGCGATGAGCAGACGGATTTAAATATGATTCGTGAGGTCTATGAGGGTAGAGAAGGTTTTCACCCAGCCTCTGCAGCTCCCATTACTTTTTGGAAGCCACCAACTGCGCCGTAATCTTTACGGCTAACTCCTTTAGGTGTTCCAATCCAGGCTCTTTCCTTGGCCACACCAAGTCGACGCCATCATGGTTGTAGCGTGGTAAGACATGCATGTGGACGTGAGGGACGGTTTGCCAGCCTGCTGGTTTATTGGTTTGTATGAGTGTGATGCCATCAGGTTTAAAAACCTCTTGTACTGCTTGTGCCATTCTTTTAGCCGTCAGAATTAATGCTTGTGCACTGGCATCATCGACTTCTAAAATTGTCTCATAGGGGTGCTTGGTGGCAATTAAGATGTGGCCATCGTTCACTTGTCCTGCATCCATAAAGGCGAAGACCCATTTATCTTCATATACCTTGGCGCACGGTAGTTCCCCTGAAATAAGTTTTTCGAAAATGGTTGGCATAGATGGCTACTTTCTTATGGCAAGTTGAAGATTTTAGGTGAATATATTAGTGTTAATTACTGAATATAGTTTAAGCTTTTGGGATGCATTTATTTGTTTATCTACATGGCTTTAGGTCATCGCCATCTTCTGCTAAATCGCTTTTGACTAAACAAACTATTGAGGGTTTAACTAGTCAGGGGCATGATTTAGGTTGGTATGGGCCCCAATTGCCACCGTCACCTAAAGAGGCAATGTCTTTAGTAAAGGCCTCTATTGATCGACAATCATACAGGCGCTTATCTATTATTGGCTCGTCTTTGGGTGGTTACTACGCCACGTACTTAGCTGAACAATATGGTGAGGAATGTTTAAGTACATTGCTTAATCCGGCAATTGAGCCTGCACGTGATTTAGAAAAATATATTGGTGAGCAAACTACTTGGCATGCTGATGAGATTTTTTATTTCAAAAAAGAATATATCCAGGAGTTAATGGATTTATATGTGCCTCATATTACTCATGCCAATCGTTATCAATTATTAGCAGCTAAGGATGATGAAGTCTTAAATTGGCATGAAATGGTGGCTAAATACCCTGGAGCCCATCAGCATGTATTGGAACGAGGTGGACATGCTATCTCTAATTACTCAGAACACATCAGCAAAATTCTGAAATTTCATTTAGATTAGATGGCTGAGTACTAAAAAACAACAATCAAGGAGCAGGCTGTGTCGCAAAAGAGTCAATTATTTTCAGGTTTGCATTTATCTTCCCCGCGTGGCGGCACTCATCTAGAAAATCGCATCATCATTGCACCTATGTGCCAATATGCATCGGAAAATGGCTTGGCTAGTGACTGGCATTTAATGCACTGGGGTAATCTGTTAAATAGCGGTGCAGGGATGCTCATTATTGAAGCAACTGCAGTTGTCCCGGAGGGGCGTATTACGCCGCATTGTTTAGGTTTGTGGGATGATCAAACCGAAGCTGCCTTAGCTGATAAATTACATCGGGCTAGAGCTTTGGCGCCTAAGGTGCCAGTATGTATTCAGTTGGCTCATGCGGGTCGTAAAGCATCTAGTGCTGCTCCTTGGAATGGCGGACAATTGCTTAGCCCTAAGCAAGGCGGTTGGCCAACCGTTGCGCCATCCGCAGTGCCTCACTTAGATTCAGAAACCCCTCCGCAGGCCTTAAGCCTTGAGCAAATCGCAGAAATTAAGCTGGCTTTCGCTAGTGCTGCGAAACGTGCAGATCGATTGGGTATTGATGCGATTGAATTGCATGGGGCTCATGGTTATTTAATGCACCAATTTTTATCGCCTATAGCCAATCAACGTCATGATCAATATGGGGGTTCTTTAGAAAATAGAATGCGTTTTCCTTTGGAGATATTTAAAGCCGTTAGGGAAGTTTATGCTGGGGTATTAGGCATTAGGGTATCGGCAAGCGATTGGATGGATGAAGGTTTAAAGCTCGAAGAAGTTATTCAATTGGGTCATCAATTAAAAGTTCTTGGATGTGATTTCATCCATGTTTCTTCAGGTGGTATTTCGCCTAAGCAACAGATTTCTATTGGCCCTAATTATCAGGTGCCATTTGCACAAAGAATCAAATCTGAGACAGGTTTGATGACTTTTGCAGTTGGCATGATCACTGAGCCGCAGCAAGCGGAAGATATTTTGGTATCAGGTCAGGCTGATGCAGTTGCTTTGGCGAGAGCTTTTTTATATCAACCTCGTTGGGCTTGGGAGGCAGCTGCTAGTTTGGGCGGTAAGGTTTCTGCTAATGCCAGGTATTGGAGATGCCTACCTAAAGAGGCGCAAGATATTTTCCAAAATATGCAGATGGGGCAACGTTAATGTTGCAACATTCTTGATGATTTAACTGTCTTGCAGCTTGAAAAGATATTTACCTTACCCATTTATTCTGGCCATTTTGTTATCGGTGGTGGTGCATGGTTTGTTAAGTATCTCTTTTAAGTTGCCTGAGTTTTCATCGGTGGAGTCAGTGCCTGATGTGCTGATTAAAGCCAAGATTCAGGCAGCGCCAATTGCTGTAAAGCCTAAGAAAAGAGTTAAATCTATTCAAGAGATGCTTGATGAAGCTGTGTTGGTCGATCAGCAAGAGCAGTTGATGGAGCAGGCTGATGAGTTAAAGGGGCAATTGTTTCAATTGCCGCCATCTGCCAAGATATCTTATGTGGGTTTTATTAATAGTGGTGAAGTGGGAGTGGGGGAAATTGATTGGCAATTCAATCATCCAGCATATCAATTAGCCATTACGGTACCAGTACCTCTTTTAGGGCAATTTATTTTCACTAGTGTTGGTCAGGTTGATGTGTTTGGATTGGCGCCTGATTTTTATCAGGAGGTCAGAGGGTCTCGCGGCACACGATCAGTTAGTTTTATGCGGGATCAGCAGCTTGTGGTATTTTCAAATAACCAAGAGGCAAGCTTTATGCCTCATGGAACTCAAGATCGATTCAGTGTGATGCTTCAGTTGGCTGCTTTGGTTGCTGGTAACCCTTCAGTTGATCAAAAAGGGGTTGCGCGTGATATCCCCATGGCTAGTATCGATAAGGTAGAGATGTGGACTTTTGTCAGTATGGGCGATGAAGCGTTGGATGAGGTGTCTGAAGAGTATAAAAATACTCGACATTTTTTGCGTTTACCAAGGAATAAAGACGATAAGCGTCGATTTGAGGTATGGCTAGCAAGAGACGCCTACTATTTGCCCGTTAAAGTGAAGCAAACTGAAGTAAATGGCACGACATTTGAGTTACGTATTAAGAATTTAGTTTTGCAATAGGTTGTCAATTAATTTGTAGATGATTGTTGGTTCTTGTGTTCCACTTTGATGCAGCGATCCATTACCACGGTTAATCCATGATCTTTTGCATAATCGGCGGCTTCTTGATTAATGATGCCCAGTTGTAGCCACAAAGATTTGGCACCAATTTTGACGGCATCCTTTGCCACACTGAAGCAATCTTCAGGTTTTCTGAAGACATTAACCATATCTACTTTTTCCGGAATACTCTCAAGATCTGAGTAGCAAGTTTCCCCAAGAATTTCTGAGCATTGAGGGTTAACAGGAATGATTCTGTAACCAGCTTGTTGCATATAGCGCGCCACATCATAGGATGGGCGTGAGGGTTTGTCGGATAGACCTACTACGGCAATAATTTTGGTGTCTTTTAGTAGTTGATTCATGATTTTAAATAAGCAACGATTAGATGCGGCGTTGTTCGAAGACGCGATAAAAGATGGTGGCCACGATTAAGCTAGTTATTGCTGACAATCCCATGCCCAAAAGATTCATTTCAGGATGGTAGGGGTACAGGTGATAAAAGAGCGCACTAAACAATAGTGAGATTGGGAAGTGAACTAAAAATATTGAGTAAGACATTTTTCCTAGGTAGGAAAAAGGGTTATGCCAAATACGAGCGTTCATCCAATCTTGTTGATGGGCCATGCAAAGTAATACCGCGGTTATTAGTGAAATAAAAATACGTTCGCGGAAATGAAGGTACAGACTTAATACCACCATTGCAGACAGTAACGATAATAATAAATAAGTTGCTTTCTCTCTGGTGATGTAAGCTACCAAAATACCTAAGCCATAAGAACAATAAAAGTATAAGAATGTGGTGTCTAACGTGTCATTGAGATTGAAAATGAACAAGGAGCTGATGGTTAGCAAGGTCAAGATGCCTATGCTAATGCTATGAGTGCTTGCATGAGACCATTTGGCAGGGGATAGCTTTTCAATTAAAAAAACCAACAATAGACTGGCTAAAAATAATTGAAAATCAATTTCCACATACCAAAGCCCTGCTGATAAAGATTCATAACCTAGTAAATTTTGTAGTAAAAATAAATGACTGGTTAGTTGAGCTACTTCAGGTGAGGTAGATAAAGAGCTATGTTGCATCCATCTACTTGCAACAAACGTGCAGATGATGGCTAGTCCTATGGCTGCTACATAAGGGATAACTAATCTGAGATATTTAGACCAGATAAACTCAGTGACGCTTCTTTTAACGAACACATTGGGTTGGCAAATGATTTGTCCCGTTAGAAATCCGCCAACAACTAAAAATACTGATACAGCCATGCGGCCATATTCAAATAGAACATCAATGATCCCGGGTATTAATGGGTACGCAGCATCTGACATGGGCCCATAGAAAGCTAAATGATGGGCGAGGATCAATAAGCAGCAGATGCCTTTGAGGGTATCAATCAGGCCTGAGCGATGTGAATTTTTTATTTGATTGGCCATGCAATAGGAAGTTTTTGAGGTTGACCTTCTTCGATTTTAATTTTTCTCTTTAAAGGCCTTTTTTCAAAAACAAACTCCATGTTGTAAGTGCCTGGTTCTAAATTAATCAGGAGAATAGGGCCGTCACTAATGGCAGCAAAAATCAATTTTTGTTTTTGATTGGTAATCTTGACTTCAACATCAGCCACCCAAAGTGAACGTTGAGGGTGGTCTTGAGAGAACTCGAGAGTCAGGGGCCATTTTTTGCCTAACTCAAGCATGGCATCTGACTCTTCGCTACCAATACCGCCTGTGATGTATTGAATGCCCTGATAGTTTTGGCTTTCTGGGACTTCTGTTTGGGCAAAGCATGTGTGAACCCCAAATATGAAGAATATGCTGAACAAGAGAGATTTTATTGAGATCATGGTTTCTTTATAGGTCACGTGAAGTTGATTAAGCGTTTGTAACGCATTTTAGATCTGCTACTGAAAGTCATCAAAACCCCCTGTTTTTATAAAATTCTTGACACTTTTCTAAAATACTGTATATTTATACAGTATTGAGGCTGTGCCTTATATATAAAGCGTTAAAAGGAGATAGATGATGAAAACTTTGATTGCAAACCCAATTTGGTCTGTTATTAGTGGATTAGTTATTTGGATGGTTTTTGCTGAAAAACCAGGCGAGTGGCAACGTAAAGAGTGGATTTGTAGTCGCTCTGAGTAATCCATATGCCTGCAGTTGTTAGGGGAAGCATCGATAATCACTCTATGGAAAAAACTGTAGAAATTGATTTTGTTTCAGATGTGGCTTGTCCATGGTGTGCAGTAGGGTTAGGGTCCTTAGAGCAGGCAATTAAGAATCTTCATGGTCAGGTGCAGGTAACGGTGCGTTTTCAGCCTTTTGAGTTAAATGCCAATATGCCTCCTGGTGGTCAAGATGTTGTTGAGCATTTAACGCAGAAATACGGTATCAGCGCTGAACAAGTTCAAGAAAATCAAGCCATCATTCGTGAGCGTGCTCAAGCTGTTGGATTTACGTTTCACCCAGAAGGTCGTGGGCGCGTTTACAACACCTTTAATTGTCATCGTTTATTACACTGGGCTTTGCATGAAATCGGTGCGATGGCTCAGCAGCGTCTTAAAAAAGAGCTACTAATAACGTATTTCACATTGGCAATTAGCTTAGATGATCATCAAAATATGTTGGATGCCGTAGCTAGAGCCCAGTTAGATGTGGTGCGAGCTAAAGAGGTGCTGGATTCAGATCTATTTGCAGCTGAGGTGAGGGCTAGTGAAGCTTATTACACCAACTTAGGTATTCATTCTGTGCCTTCAATTATTTTTAATAAGAAGCACCTGATTCAAGGTGGTCAAGCAGTTGAAACTTTCCAACAGGCTATTTTGCAGTTGGCTCAGTAGCATTTTTGAGGCTTAGCTTTTTTAGACAGGTGGGGCACAAGCAAGTTGCATTCGGTCTTAGCTTATTTGGGTCAAGAGCTGGTATCTGGAAACACCAGCAATCATTTTTTCCTGCAAGGTTGTCACAGCAAAATGATACCCCACAGGTAGAACATATTTGGTTGCTTATATTGTTCATAACTTATTTTGCATATGTTCAATCTTGCTGCTTAAGTCGCGAATAGCTTCTGTTAAGAATAGAAGTTCTTTTTCTTTTAATAAATCAATTTTTTGGTGAAGTAGTTCAATCTCAAGCTCTGCTTTGACATTAATTTCAAAGTCATTGTTAGCTTGTTGACGATCAATTTCTGCTTGCCTATTTTGGCTCATCATAATGGCAGGGGCTGTATAAGCTGCTTGGAAGGAAAGTAGGAGGTTGAGCAAAATAAAAGGATAAGGATCCCAAGATCCTTGACCAATGACGATATTCCCCGTAATCCAAGCGGCTATGGCCATACTTTGGAGGATGATAAAACGCCAAGAGCCTACGGTTCTTGCGACAGCATCAGATACTCTTTGTCCTAGAGTAATCTCATGGTCAGCCTGATGTTGGTGAGGGGAAACATGTTGGGGATAGCTTTGTCGATGTACTTTCCGGTGTGCTCGTAAAGCTTCGAGAATTTTTATTTCTTCAGCGGATGGGCTATGTGTGTTCATGATGACCTCTTCAAAATAATGAGCGTAATTCCAGCATTACCAAAAATATCTTTTGTAAGTATCTGCTTTATTTGTGGTTGTTGTTTTAATAATTCTTGATAGGTTTCTTTACCAGGTATTAAATCTTCGCCAGCGAAATAGCTATCAATAAGATGTTGGCGCCTTTGGTAAATAAGTTCTTGTCTAACCGCCTCTTTGATTCTGCCGCCTTTGCCACTTGAGCCATAACCATGTATCACTTTGACGATTGCAATAGCCGTTCCCTTTAGATCTTCTAGTGTGGCATCAAATTTTTGAATCGCTTGCTCAACGGTTGGTAATGATGTTTCTAGATTGAGGGTGTAAATGCCTGCCTGTTTTTTGGATGTCGCAGGTCTTGTGCTTGATCCACAAAATGGACAAGTCTTATCTAAAGACCTTAAAGGATTGCCACAATCAAGGCAGAGGGCGGATAGTCGGTTTGCCATCTAGCCAAGCCTCTAAAGATTCCACCACGCCATCTACAAAGCTCTGGAAAACAGGTGCTGCTACAAAACCTAAATGAGGCGTCAACAGCGTATGGGGAGTTGTACGTAAAGGGTGTTGTGAGTCAAGTGGTTCTTGATCAAACACATCAATCGCTGCGCCACCAATTCTATCGTGGTGCAAGGCTTCCACTAATGCAGATGTATCAATGAGGGTTGAGCGTGAGGTGTTAACCAATAAGGCCTCTTCACGCATGAGTGATATTTTTTCTTTGTTCAAAAGACCTTTTGTTGTGGGGCTGGCTACTAAGTGTAATGAAACTATATGAGACTGTTTCAATAGGTCATCTAGGCTGACAAAGGTAGCGCCTACTGCCAAAGCTCTTTCTGTAGTCATGTTGGGACTCCAGGTAAGTATATGCATGCCAAAAGCTTGTGCTACTTTGGCCACTCGACCACCAATTTCCCCTAATCCAATTAAGCCTAATGTTTGTCCTTTTAAAACGGGTAATAAAGAGTTTTGATTGCGCCAAGCTTGGTTGAGTAACAATTTATTTTGCTCAACGATACGTTTATGCAGTCCCAAAATGAGTGCCCAAGTAAGTTCTGCGGTACTGTCTTTAGAGGGACCCCATTCTGTATAGCTGATGGATATATTGCGGGCTTTTAGGCTTGCCGCATCTAGCGCTAAGTTACGGGTGCCTGTAAATACCACATGTTCAAGGAGTGGCAGTTGGCTAATTAGATCTGCTTGAAGAGGGGTTCTATCTCTCATCAACACCAGTCCATGGGCATCCTTGAGTACTTCTAACAGCTCATGACCGTGTAGGGGGCGATCAAATATCTGAACTTCGGCTTTGGCCTCTATATTGGCCCAGTTAGATAGTCTTTTATAGGCCTGTTCATAGTCATCTAGAACAACAATTTTCTTGTTCATGGCATCCTCATTATTTATTTGCTTAGATTATAGGAGTGTGGGATATTTATGCTGTCATAGAGCTAAATTAGCCATATATCAAAAAGGAGATAAGTATGAAATTTAAGCTAATCAGTGGTTTAGTTGCTTCATTGTGTCTCATGGGGGCTGTTCAGGCTCAACATCAAGATTGGCCGACTCAAAAAACCATTCGTTTAATTTCCGTATTTCCGCCAGGCGGGTCTGTTGACCAGGTGGCTAGAATTTTGGCGCCAGCTTTACAGAATCAGTTAAAACAATCGGTGATTGTTGAAAATATTGGGGGAGCATCGGGGGTTATTGGTACGAATGCTTTAGCTAAATCTGCTCCAGATGGCTATACCTTTGCTGTCGTATTTGATACCCATGGCGTTAACCCAAGTCTTAAAGAAAAGATGCCGTATGACACTAAAAAAGACATTGCAACGGTGACGATGATTGGTACGGCGCCGATGGTATTAACAGCAAGTAAAGCATCAGGCATTACTAGTTTTAAACAATTACTAGAGCAGTCTAAGGCTAAAAAGCCAGCTAATTACGGTTCAATTGGTACCGGTAGCTTGGGACATCTCTCTATGGCTTTGTTGGCAAAAGAGGCTAAGTTTGAATGGACTCATGTGCCTTATCGTGGAGGTGGCCCATTGATGCAAGATGCTTTAGCGGGCCATGTGCCGTTGGCGATTGGTTCATTGTTCTTGGTTAAGCCTCATATTGAATCTAACGGCATTATTCCATTGGTGGTTACAACGAAGAAGCGCACAGTTGAGTTCCCTAATGTGCCAACTGTCGCTGAGAGTGGCTATCCAAATTTTGATGCGCCAGCATGGTGGGCGATTATTGCCCCAGCAAAAACACCCGAAGCGATTATCAATAAGATGCATGGTGAAATTGCTAAAGCATTAAAAAGTCCTGAAGTTGCTAATCGTTTGAAATCTCAAGGTATTGAGTTAGCAGGATTAGGTCCTAAGCCAGCCCAAGAATTTGTGAATAAGCAAATTGATATTTGGGGTAAGTTTGTTAAAGAAAATGGGATTAAAGAAGAATCTAATTAACCTAAATTTTTTACAGTGAGTTTCGAAGATAAGCGTCTTGTGCCATACCAACCGCTGGACTTGAAAGAGCCAGCGGATTTGGTGGCAGCTATTCGTCATCGCCGTGGCGGCGATCTCATCAATCTTGATCGGATGCTCTTGCATAGCGCCCCCTTTGCTAAGGGTTGGAATGCTTTCTTGGGTGAGGTTAGAAACCATTTAGCACTAGACCCCAAGTTGAGAGAGTTGGCCATGTGTGGTGTGGCTGTTATGAATCAGGCTGAGTATGAGTTTATTCATCATGCGCCAGTTTTTCTTGCTGCAGGCGGTAGCAAAGAGCAGGTGGCTGCTCTGCGGCATATGGGGCAGGAGGCTATGCCTCTAGATTTATTCAGTGCTATAGAGAAAGATGCGATTGAGCTAACCATTCAGATGACGCAATCAGTGCAGGTAGATGCAGATTTAATCAAGCGCCTACAAGATGCGTTAGGTTCTCAGTGTTTGGTTGAGTTGGTGGGCGTGATTGCTACTTACAATATGGTATCTAGATTCTTGGTAGCGCTCAATGTGACTCCAGAGGAGTCTCATTAACTGGTGTTTTTGGTTTTAAAGTTAGCCTTATAGCTAATATCCAAACATTCTAAATATTATTAGTATGGCCTTAATCAATTATTTGAGAAAGTTATGAATTCTTTAGGCCATATCTATGTTGTAGATGATGATGAGTCCATGCGCAGCTCTCTGGCGCGCATGTTAACCACCTATGGATATACCGCGGATATTTATGCTTCACCAGAAGACTTTTTGGAACGATCTATTCCCGTCTCTCCATCAGCTATTTTGTTAGATATGCGTATGCCTGTAATGTCTGGCGTAGAGTTACAGAAACGTTTGCTTGAAATGGGCCGAGTCACGCCTATTATTTTTATTTCTGGCGAATCAATGTCTCATGAAATCGTTACGGGGATGAAGCAAGGCGCTGTTGATTTCTTGTTTAAGCCATTTAATTTAGATGAATTATTGGCCGCACTGACTAAGGCTGTTGATAAAGATACGGAAAACTTCAAGAAAATTAGCCAGTCTGTATCTATTCGCCAGCGTTATGAATTATTGACGCCTAGGGAAGCTGAGATTTGTGCTTTATTGGTAGATGGTTTAATGAATAAAGATATTGCTGTAGAGTTAGGTATTACTAATGCAACTATTAAGGTGCATAAAGCTCGGGTGATGGAGAAAATGCAAGCAGATTCATTGCAGGATTTAGTTCGTTATATGGCGGCTTTGTCAGAATAAGGACTGGGGGACGAATGGTCATTTACTCAAAAAATAGGGTATCTGCGATTCCTGAGATTCAGGGACAGGTGCTACAAGCTGCCCGACAGCGACTCAAAATGAAGCCTGAGGATTTGGCGGCAAAAGCCTGTTTGTCTAAAAAACATATTACCCAGTTAGAAGAGGGCGGCATTTCTACTTTCTACTCTGAGAGTCATAAGGTAACAGTCGCTAAGAAAATAGGTAAGCTTCTTAATTTAGAAGAGTCTCAATTTTTAATTTATTCTGAGGGTGATCAAGTTTCCCAAAGCTCTTTAGCATTTGATGCTGAGTCTGTGGATGAGCCAGTCAAACGCCATCATGTGGAAGCATCTCACGTGGCTCCTAGTAATATCCCTTCTGTAGATGAAATTAAAGTGACCTCTCAGCCTGCAATAGAAGAGAAGGTGACTTTAGAGAACATTCAATCAGGTAAGCGCACAGCTAATAAAGTTCCTTTGCAGATATCTAGAAGCGCCATTAAGTGGAGCTTGCTTTCTTTAGTCGTCGCAGGGCTATTGCTTACTAGGAATGATATTGCTGATGTGTTTTTCAGCAAACCTACTCCAGTAGTTGTGCCCATTGAATCAGTTGAAGCTTTACCTGATCAGTCGGTGCCGGCTACATCAACTGCAGCAAATGTAACAAATACGGCAACTCCAACTGTTGCGCCACCATTGCCTTCGGAGCTTGGTTGCCCAAAGCCTGATGCTGCGATTGCTGAGTATCGTGTAGCCGATGCAACAAAGGCCGCTGATTTTGTCTTTATTCAATCTAAAGCTAAGCAAACAGTTTGTGTCACCGATGCTTTGGGTAAATCGAATCAGCAATCGATGGATGTGGGCACTAGTTATACATTTACAGGGAAGGCACCTTTTACGGTTGCTACTAATGGTTTATCTCAGGTTGCGATCTATTTTCAAGGAAGGCCTGTACGTATTCAGGGCGATGCAGTTAGGTCGATTAAATTACAAGAAGTTAAGCTAAGCCAGTAACTTTGCTTAGTTTTCATCAATTGTTTCATTAGCTATTAAAATTAGCTAATGAAACAATCTCCAGCATCCAAGTCGGAACTCTTTTGGTCGTTTACATGGTTGGCACTCCAAGGTTTTGGAGGGGTATTGCCTGTTGCGCAACGAGAATTAGTTGATAAAAAGCGTTGGTATACCCAAGAGGAGTTTTTGGAGGATTGGGCTGTTGCTCAAGTTCTGCCGGGGCCTAATGTCATTAATCTGGCGATTATTTTTGGCTCTCGTTATTTTGGGTGGGCTGGGGCGCTCGCTGGCATTGCCGGTATGTTGTGCTTTCCTATGTTGGTACTCATTGTGTTGGCATTTTTCTATCAAGAGTTAAGCGCTTACCCTGTTGTTGCCGGAGTTTTAAGAGGCATGGGCGCGGTGGCAGCCGGATTGATTGCTGGGGCATCTCTCAAAATGGCCAGTGCTCTTAAGAACCATCCTTTGGGTTATTTGCCAGCATCTGCTGTGGGTATTGTGTGTTTTCTAGCTGTTGCTATTGTTCGCGTACCATTGATTTATGTTTTATTAACGTTGGGCATTCTTTCTATTTATTTAACTTATAGAAAAATCCAGTCATGAACTTATTACATATGCCTGATTGGACTTTGGTCTTTTTACATTTTTTAGGCGTTTCATTAATGGCGGTGGGTGGTGCTGTAACAGTGATTCCTGAGATGCACCGTTATATGGTTAGTCAAGCCCAATGGATGAATGAAGATCAGTTCCTAGCCTCAATTGCCATTGCGCAGTCTGCTCCGGGCCCCAATATTTTAGTGATTGCAATGTTTGGTTGGCACATCGGTATTAATGCCGTATCTGTCGGTTACCAGCAATATTTGTGGGGTATTTTCGGGATGTGTGTGGCGATGCTAGGGGTGATGTTGCCAAGTTCACTATTAACGTATGCAACCTCTCGTTGGGTGCAGGCTAATAAGGATAAAAGTTATGTGGTCGCATTTAAGCAAGGGTTAGCACCGCTGGTGGTGGGGGCTATATTGGCGACTAGTTGGATTATTACAACAACGCATAATCAGATGGATCGAGATTGGCCGCTTTGGCTATGTACTGGCGTCACTGTTTTGTTGATATGGAAAACAAGGGCGCATATTTTGGTACTGCTTTTCTTAGGCGCTGTGCTTGGTGGTTTTGGTTTGATTTAATGATCAAGAAAGCTAGCTAAGTGCAGCTTGAGAAAGCCTGAGAAATATAGGGGCTCCGTAAAAAATAGGCAATAAAAAAACCCGATATTAATCGGGTTTTTTTATGAACCAACCAACGATTATAGTGGGTTGATGTTAGAAGCTTGCTTGCCCTTAGGGCCAGTTGTTACTTCAAAGCTAACCTTTTGGTTTTCTTTCAAGCTTTTGAAACCGTTACCTTGAATTGCTGAGAAGTGAGCAAAAAGATCTTCACCACCGCCATCAGGAGTAATAAAACCAAAACCTTTTGCGTCGTTAAACCATTTAACAATACCTGTTGCCATTACTGTAATTCCTTAAAAAAATTAAACACGGTGATTACTCACCATTTCTTGCAGGGCTGGAAGATTCAACTAACCGAATCACCCATTTTGATAAATGGAAACGACGGAAGCTACTTGAAGACCTACATGCCAAGTATCGCACAGTTTTATGAAAGATCTATGACTATTTTATAAGGGCTTTTACTAGGTTTTAAGGGTTTCACAGCCTTGAAACGGCTCTCAACCCTTGTGAGTAGAGGATTTTAATTTATAACCTATTGTTTTTAATGGATTTTTAAAGTTATTTTGATGCTAAATTTGGGGCAAGTGGTTGACTATACAACTCATTTATTAGATGTGTATTAAGATAATTATTCACGTTTAAACATCTAAAAAAGAGAATAACCCCATGAATCAAGCTGATATTTCTAAGATTGTTGATGACAATATGAAAGCCCGTCGCTCTATCCGCGCTTTCTTGCCAACGGAAATTCCTGAGGCAGTAATTCTTGATTTATTGGATGTTGCTGCTAGAGCACCTTCTGGAACGAATACTCAACCTTGGCAAGTCTATGTTGTGACAGGCGCAAAAAAGAAGGCTATTTCTGATGACATCATGAAGGTGTTCATGGATCCAGTAGCGGTAAAGGAGTATGAGGAAGAGTATAGCTATTACCCAGCAAAATGGATTGACCCTTATATTTCTCGCCGTCGTAAAGTTGGTTTTGATTTATACGGTCTATTGGGTTTGGGTAAAGATGATAAAGATAAGATGCAGGCACAGCATGCGCGTAACTATCAATTTTTTGATGCACCTGTAGGTATTTTCTTTACGATTGATCGTGTGATGCAGCAGGGTAGCTGGCTGGATTACGGGATGTTTATTCAGAATGTGATGTTGGCAGCTAAAGCACGTGGTCTAGATACTTGTCCGCAAGCAGCATTTACTCAGTTTCATAAAATTATTGCAACGCACTTAAATTTAAAGCCTGAGCAGCAAGTGGTATGCGGTATGTCATTGGGTTTTGCAGATAACAGCAAAATTGAAAATACCTTGGTGACTGAGCGTGAGCCGGCAAAAAATTTCACACATTTTTTAAAGTAACGCTTAATGAGGGTATTTTTAAACGCTTACCTAATGACGGTTGCGCTTGGTGTGATGGGTTGCGCCCCGACCATTCATGCTGTTGAGGTGGGTGACCGCTTGTTGCTGGGCACTATCACCACCTTAGATGGTCGAGTCATGGATCAGGCTTATTGGAACCAAAGGAATACCTTAATTCAGGTTTGGGCGACTTGGTGCACATTTTGTAAAAAGCAAAATGTTCATTTAGATCAGTTAATCAAAAAGATACCACCTCACTCTTTAAATGTACTTACCATATCCATTGATAAAAATGAGGCAACCGTCGCTGGTTACATGCAGAAACATCGTTACGATTTTCCTGTTGTCATGATGAATCCTCAGTTACATCAGATGATTGGTAAGCGTAAAGGGGTGCCAGAGGTTTATGTTTTGGATAGGCGAGGTATCGTGATTCAGAAAGACTATGGACTGATGGTTGATTTGGATTTCTTTGAGTTAAGTAAATATGCTCAAAAATAACAATACCCATAAAAATAAATCTCGCATAGACATATTCTTGATAAGCATATAGTTCATCAATATTTGATTTATTAACGAAGATTGATAACAATCTCCATAGTTAGATATTAATCCTAAGTTTAAGGTGAAACCCCAAGGGTTGTTAGATACTCTAGGCATTAATATCTTCTTAACAAGAGGGAGATAACTAATGAAGAAATTATTGATGGGTGGGCTATTGGTCAGTGCGCTAGGAGTATCTGTTAGCGTGAACGCGCAATCATTACAGGTCAAGCAGTGGGCCTCATCCTGTTTTGCTTGCCATGGAACTGATGGTTATTCAGAGGGTGGAATGGCTAGCTTGGCTGGTCAAAAAAAGTCTGATTTGATTGAGAAGATGAAGGATTACCAATCTGGTAAGCGTGTTGCTTCCATCATGCATCAGTTGAGTAAAGGCTATTCAGATGAACAGATTGAGGCGATTGCAGGTTACTTTGCAGCTTTGCCACATGAAAAAAAGCCAGTGGCTAAAACTAAATAATTAGGAGCGCATGATGCAAAGACGTGAATTTATACAGCTCGTTGGTACGGGCGCTGCTGTAACAGCATTAGGTGGTTGTGCTACAACTGAGATAAATGCAAAAGGTGCTAAGGTTGTTGTGATTGGTGGTGGATATGGTGGTGCTACTGCTGCTAAATATGTCCGTAAATTTTCTAATTACACCGCTGATGTAACGCTGATTGAACCCAATCAAAACTTCATTTCTTGCCCTTTATCGAATTTGGTTGTTGGGGGCAGTAAGAAAATAGAAGACATCACAGTTTCTTATGAAGGCTTGAGAAAAAATCATGGCGTTAATTTAATTAAAGATTCAGTGGTTTCAATTGATGTGGCTAAACGTCAGGTGAAATTAGCTGGCGGCGCCTCTTTGTTCTACGATCGATTAATTGTTTCTCCTGGTATTGATTTGAATTATGAGAAGTTGCCAGGCATGCTAAAGCCGAATGCTCAAGAAGAGGTCTTGCATGCGTGGAAGGCCGGTCCTCAAACGGTAGCGCTTAGAAAACAATTGGAAAGTATGAAAGATGGCGGTGTATTTGCTATCTCTATTCCTTTAGCGCCATATCGTTGCCCTCCTGGGCCTTATGAACGTGCTTGTCAGGTAGCTGATTACTTTAAGAAGAGCAAGCCCAAAAGTAAGGTGTTAATTTTGGATGCTAATGATGATGTTACTTCTAAGCCTGGTTTGTTTAAAGCTGCCTGGGCTACAAGATACGCTGGTATGGTGGAGTACCGTCCTAAACATTTGTTGTCTGATGTGGATGTGAAAGGTAAGACGCTTAAGTTTGAGTTTAATGATGATCTTAAAGCTGACGTATTGAATGTGTTGCCACAGATGCGTGCGGGAAAAATTGCTGTCACAACTGGCTTAGCTAATATGAATGCCCGTTGGTGTGAGGTAGATTTCTTAACATTTGAATCAAAAGTTGCTCCAAATGTTCATGTGTTGGGGGATTCCATTCAAGTGGCACCATTAATGCCTAAGTCTGGCCACATGGCTAATCAGCATGGTAAGACTTGTGCGGCTGCGGTAGTGGCGATTTTAAGTGGCGCAGAGGTTAATCAATTGCCCGTGTACAACAATACTTGCTATAGCTTCGTTTCTGCGACAGATGTTGTCCACGTCTCAAGCGTACATCGCTATGATGCGCAAAAGCGTACGATGTTGACAGTCCCTGGTTCTGGAGGCGTCTCTGCCGCTGCTAATCCATTAGAGGGAGAGTATGCGCAGGCATGGGCTCGCAATATTTGGGCTGATATGTTGGTGTAACTAAACTAGTCATATCCAAAAAACCCCGCATCATTTGGTGGTGCGGGGTTTTTTATTGGTTCTATTTTTTCTTAGTTGCGTCAGCTTCATCGAGTGATTTTAAGAAAGCCATTTTTTCTTTGATTTTGGCTTCTAGACCTCGGTCAGTAGGTCGATACCAATGTGGTTCAGCGACACCTTCTGGTAAATATGTTTCTCCAGCTGCGTAGGCATGAGGTTCATCGTGAGCATATCGATATGCTTTGCCATGTCCCAGCTCTTTCATGAGCTTAGTGGGTGCATTGCGTAAGTGAATCGGCACTTCTCTTGTTTTATCTCGAGCAATGAATGCACGTGCTTCGTTATAAGCGTTATAGCCAGCATTGCTTTTGGGGGCTGCAGCTAGATAGATCAGTGCTTGCGCCAGTGCTAGCTCACCCTCAGGGCTCCCTAATCTTTCGTAAGTGCTAGCTGCATCATTCGCTAACTGGATAGCTCTTGGGTCGGCAAGGCCTATATCTTCCCACGCCATACGAACAATTCTGCGTGCTAAGTATTTGGCATCGGCACCGCCATCTATCATTCTGCAAAACCAGTAGAGTGCTGCATCAGAATTGGATCCTCTGACGGATTTATGGAGCGCTGATATTTGGTCGTAAAAGTAGTCGCCACCTTTATCAAAACGACGATTGCTGCTGCCTACTGCATTACTGAGGAATTCAAGAGAAATTTGTTGAAGGTGGCTCGTCTGTGCAGCTTGATTAACTTGTTCGAGTAAATTTAAAAAGCGTCTGGCATCACCATCCGCTAAATCAATCAAAGCTTGTTTAGCCTCTGTATCAAATTCAACAGTAATTAATCCTTGGCTTACAGCTTTTGCCAAGAGTGCTTCCATATCTTTCTCAGTCAGTGATTGTAGGACGTATACCTGTGCTCGAGAAAGTAGGGCAGAGTTCACTTCGAAAGAAGGGTTTTCTGTGGTGGCGCCAATAAACGTGACAAGCCCTGATTCAACAAAAGGGAGCAAAGCATCTTGTTGAGCCTTGTTGAAGCGATGAATTTCATCGACGAACAAAATCGTATGTTTGCCGAATTGAGATAAATTTAGCTGTGCTTGATCAACCGCTTGGCGGATTTCTTTAACACCAGCTAGAACCGCAGATAGGGGGATAAAGTCACAGTCAAAAGCACCTGCAGTTAAGCGAGCAATGGTTGTTTTGCCAACGCCAGGCGGCCCCCATAAAATCATCGAATGAGGTTTGCCTGAAGCAAAGGTTATTTGTAGGGGCTTTCCTTCACCCATGAGATGAGCTTGCCCAACTAGATCTTCTAAGCGCTGGGGTCTTAGGGATTCTGCTAGAGGGGCAAACGGGTCATGTGTGGGCATGGCTGTAATTAGTAGGTATACACGCCTTTATTTGTCTTGCGGCCAAGATAGCCAGCAGCTACCATCTCGCGCAATAGTGGGCAAGGGCGGTATTTAGAGTCATTAAAGTTATTGAAGTAAACCTCCATAACAGCCAAACAAGTGTCTAGTCCAATCATATCGGCTAGTGCCAAAGGTCCGATAGGGTGGTTGCAGCCTAGTTTCATGCCAGCATCAATATCTTCTGGTGTTGCAATACCTTCAGCCAAAACAAAGAACGCTTCGTTAATCATTGGAATTAAGATGCGGTTGACTACAAAGCCAGGCGCATTTGTCACAGTAATAGGTTCTTTACCTAATGCTTTTGCCATGCCGTGTACCAAGGCATGAGTTGCATCATTGGTTTGTAGGCCACGAATGATTTCAACCAGTGCCATCATTGGTACTGGATTAAAGAAGTGCATGCCAATAAAGCGTTCTGGTACTGAAATTTGAGCAGCTAGCTGGGTAATGGAAATAGATGAAGTATTCGTGGCGATAATGACATCTTTCGATACGATGCTATCTAATTGCTTAAGAATTTTTACTTTTAAATCGTAATTTTCGGTAGCTGCTTCAATAACCATGCCGCATGATTGAAAGCTGTTGTAGTCAGTGCTAATTTGAATACGTGCTAGAGCGGCAGCTTTTTCTGCCTCACTCATTTTTTCTTTTTTAATGAGTCGATCAAGACTTCCAGAGATGGTATTGAGACCTTTCTGCACAGCGGCATCACTGATGTCTACCATAACAACGTTTAGACCAGAAACAGCGCACGCTTGAGCAATACCGTTGCCCATCGTGCCAGCGCCAATAATGCCAACAGACTGGATAGTCATATCTAACCTTTGATTAAATTGTCAAAACCGTAAGTTTAAGCTGATGGCAACTTAAATAATGTAGTTTAGACGTCAATTTTTAAGGCATTTTTAGAAAATTAGCGTATTAAATGCTTTAATACAGCACTAGATGTTTGTCCATGGATAATAGAAATATGTCGACACCAGGTTTTATTCTCAAAATAGCTTGCCCAGATCGCCCAGGTATTGTCCATGCGGTCAGCCATTTCTTATTTAGCGAGACAGCTAATATTTTAGATTCTGCTCAATTTAGCGATACCTTTACTGGTCGCTTTTTTATGCGCGTACATTTTGATCAAACTCATCAAGGACTTGATCTTTCTAAATTAAGAAAAAATTTCATTGAGATTGGTCAAAAATTTGAGATGGAGTGGGAGTTATTTGATGCTTCAAGTAAGCCCAGGGTTCTTATTATGGTTTCTAAATTAGGGCATTGTTTAAATGACCTACTTTTTAGAACGCATAGTGGTTATTTACCCATTGAGGTGGCTGCTATTGCTTCGAATCATCAAGATTTTGAAGGCTTGGCAAAATCCTACAATATTCCATTCCATTACTTACCGCTTGCGAGTGCTACTGATGCTCGTAAAGACCAGCAAGAGCAACAATTGCTTGATTTAATTGATCAGGAGAAAATTGATTTGGTGGTTTTGGCAAGATATATGCAAATTTTGTCACCAGCTGTTTGTAAGAAGTTGGCGGGTAAGGCAATCAATATTCATCATTCTTTCTTGCCGAGTTTTAAAGGGGCTAAACCGTATTGGCAGGCGCACCAACGTGGCGTTAAGTTAATTGGTGCGACAGCGCACTATGTCACAACAGATTTAGATGAGGGACCAATTATTGAGCAGGGGGTTGAGCGCGTTGACCATGCCATGGATCCTGAACAGTTGGCTGCTGTTGGCCGTGATGTGGAATGTATGGCCTTATCAAGAGCAGTCAGGTGGCACGCTGAACATCGTATTTTATTAAACGGTAAGAGTACGGTGGTGTTCCAATAATGTCCGTGATAGATTTTTCACAGTTGCTAGATCTATTCTTGCATTTAGATAAACACCTAACCGTGGTGGTGGCTGACTGGGGTCCTTGGGTTTATGCCTTGTTGTTCGTAATTGTTTTTGTTGAGACTGGCTTGGTTGTGATGCCATTTTTGCCGGGTGATTCATTGTTATTTGTTGCGGGGGCCATCGCAGCGGTTGGTGGAATGAGTTTGCCTGTCTTATTGTTGCTTTTGGTCATTGCAGCAGTTTTGGGGGATGCCCTCAATTATTCAATAGGTCGACTAATTGGGCCCAAGGTTTTTTCTTGGGAGAATTCACGTTGGTTCAATCGTGATGCTTTTAATAAGACCCATGACTTCTATGAAAAATATGGACCGGTCACGATTGTGGTGGGTAGGTTTTTACCTTTTATTAGAACTTTTGCACCGTTTGTGGCAGGTGTGGCGCAAATGTCCTATTCAAAATTCTCCGCTTACAACATCACTGGGGGCATTCTTTGGGTGGGTAGTTTGACTAGCCTAGGATTTATGCTTGGTGAGCATCCTTGGGTTAAGGCGAATTTCTCATGGGTAGCTATAGCGATGATTGTGATCCCAGGTCTACCTGCTGCTTGGATCTTTGCAAAAGCGATGTATCAAAAATTTTTGGCCAATTAAATTAAATCAGTTTTCTAAAATTGACTAAAACTCCAATGTCTCGCTGAAGGGCAGATTGATATGTCTCAAGGTATCATTATTTAGATTCATTATTTTGATTGTTCTACTATGTTGATCGTACTGTCGCCTGCCAAGAGTTTGGATTATGAAACACCTCCAAGCACAGATAAGCATACCCTGCCTATTTTCATTGGGGAATCTGCCAAACTAATTAGTGAGTTGAAGAAGTTGTCACTTCAAGAGGTCGCTGAGTTAATGGATTTGTCTGATAAATTAGCAGCGTTAAATGTGGCTAGATTTGGGGAGTGGTCAAAGACCTTTACGCCTAAAAATAGTAAGCAGGCAATACTGGCTTTCAATGGTGATGTGTATGAAGGCTTGGATGCTAAAACGCTGAATAAAAAATCCTTAGACTACGCTCAAGATCATGTGCGAGTTTTATCAGGCTTGTATGGCGTTTTAAAGCCCTTAGATTTGATGCAAGCATATCGACTTGAGATGGGGACGTCATTCAAGAATGCTGTGGGTAAAGATTTGTATGCTTTTTGGGGCGAGAAAATTACCCAAGCATTAAAGAGTGAGTTGGATCAGCATAAAAACCAGACTTTAATTAATTTGGCTTCAGATGAGTATTTCAAATCAATCAAACTTGCTAAGTTAACTTATCCCGTCATCGCTCCCATCTTTCAGGATGAGAAAGCTGGTAAATATAAGATTATTTCTTTTTATGCAAAGCGTGCTAGGGGATTAATGACGCGGTTTATGATCGATAACAAAATTGACCGACCTGAAGGTCTAAAAGATTTTGATCTGGAAGGTTACCGTTATGCGCCTAAAGAGAGCTCTCCAGACAAGCCTGTTTTCAGAAGAAAAGAGCAATAACGTTTAATGAAATAAAGGTTGTTGATCTGGTGTGTCTTCTGGCATCTCTGCGTGAACAATTTCACCAGCTCGGTCAACAAACATCGGAGCACCACAATCTTCGCAAACTTCTGGGTTAAATAATTCAGCATGCCTAAATTGATCATCAATGCCAGATGCCTTGATAGTGTCGTAAATTTCACGGATGGGGCTATCATCAACTGAGATGTCGTTTAATGCATCATTAGATACAAGTTCTCTATCGTAGAGCGGCCATACAACGCCATAGATAATTTCTTTAGAACCTTTTAGAGCAAAAGAAATGCGATATTCGTCACATTGTTCCTCGCCAAAGCCACCAACCACACAAGATAGACCCGCTGGCATGACATTTAACATGGATGCAAGATAGTTGACTGCAGCCAGAATACTTAAGGGGCGAATCTTTCTATCGGCTTCTCGGCAGTTTGTGAAGTAGGCCTCAGGCAGCGTTAATTCAAATTCGCAGCCAGGAATAATCGCCGAGATAGTTTCATTCATGCCGGTTTGCCAATGTTGTAAACAAACACTTCGCTCTTGGCGACGAGGACTTTCTTCTTGCCATCTAAACAGTGGGGTGCCGCTAGGTGCTGCAACGGCACCAACAATATAGCGAGGATCCGCCAATACGGGGATCGTCTCTGGCATATCTCTTAACTCAAGTTTAATTTCGCTAGCGTTCACGGCAGCAGATGCTAATTTCTCTAGGAGTAATCTGGTCTGGCAGTGTGAGTGAGGCATTTGATCAATGCTGTATAGCCAGGGGACTAACGAGATGCGCGCCTGTTGAGAAACTATTTGCTCATGTAAATGATGCCCTGTTGCGGTGATGGTTTCATTGCTTAGTTTTCCAGATGGAATGTTATAGCGTGTTCTAGCAATAATCGGTATGGCAATTAATACAACATCCCATGTTTCACCTTGGTGTTCTAGCGTGAGGGATTCTGCAAGCGTTTCAGCATTCTCTGCCAGTGCATCAAAAGCAATGGGGTTAATTTTGAGCGTTTGGTCTAGAGCACTTTCTATCGCATTTTGATTTTGTGCATGCAGTAGCCTCAATAATCGCTCTAGTAGCTTACTTTCCCAAAAAATATCTTCTACGCGACTGCCTGAGGCAGCCAGTGATAGAGCATCAGCAACTAAGCGCTCGGCTTCGGGGGAGATGCGTGAAGAGTTTTTGGGTCTATAACTGGACATAGGGCTATTCTAAGCAAAACGCCCCGACATGCGGGGCGTTTTTTATCTATCTTTGACAGATAGGGTAAAAATTACTTCTTAGCAGGTTCTGCTGCTGGAGCTGCTGGAGCTTCTTTCTTAGCATCTTCCATATGAGCTGCTTCAGCACCGTGCTTTTCGCCACCCATATCAACTTCTGCATCGCTCTTAACTAAAAGATAACCCGCTGCTGCAATCATGGCTACTACTAGGATCAATATGGCTTTATTGCTCATTGTAAATTTCCCTTTTTTGATAAGTTGTTCGTGTTAAAAATGTCTCAAGTCGCCAATATAACTCTTTATTTGCTTGAATTCTTTCGTTAAGCTGACTGGAGAAGCTTTTCAAGGTTGGGCGCTAGGTTTTGACCGCCCGCAACACCTTTTTGTAAAACAGTCCAAAAGTAACGATAGCTGGCACGGTCGTGTAGCTTACCTTCAAACTGGATAGGCCCCCAATCAGCTTTTTGCGCTGCCAATAGAATGGCTCCAGCAATCTCAAGTTCATGGGCGCTTGGAGAGAGCGCTTTAACAATGATTGGAATCTGATTTGGGTGAATACTCCATTTGCGCGTATATCCAAATTCGTTTTTAGCTCTTAAGGTATCTGCTTCAATAATCACACCATCGTTAATGTTCGTGCAAACATTGTGTGAAGCTACTTTGCCGTGTGCATGGCACGCAGCTGAAATTTCTAACATGGCGCGAGCAATGAGCGGGTGGTCAAATTGACCTCGATCCATCGCATCAGCGGGGATTGCACCGTGGTGCGCGGAAACAAAGTCCATGAGGCCAAAGCTTAATGATTCAATTTGTGGCAAACCAGCTAGGGCATAGACATCGTGTAAAGCGCCATGTGTTTCCACTAGCGCTTGAATGGGAATATGTCGCTCGATACCTGCAGCTTTTGCTACACGATTGATTTCATCAATGACTAGTTGCGCTTGTTTTGCTGACTCTACTTTAGGAATCATGACAAAGGCGATGCGGTGCCCAGCTTTCCCTACTAAGGTAGCAATATCTTGTTTCCAAGAAGGATGGCTAGGGTCGTGGATACGTACACCTACACGGTCGAATTTATTTTCCGTGCTTAAGACTAGTTGAGCTACTAATGCAGCATGCTCAGATTCTTGGCCAACAGGCGCGCCATCTTCGCAGTCAAAGGTGATATCAAAGACAGGGCCTAGTTCAGCTTGTAATACCAAGGCTTTACGCATACGCACCTCTGTGCCTGCGTAGTGGTCACAAACAGGTAAGGCCCTCGGAAGGGCCTCACCTTGAAACAACACTTGATTAGCTTGCATCGATTACAAGAGGTGTTTGACGCCGTCTTGTTCTTCAGTCAACTCTTTTAAAGTGAACTCCATACGTTCACGAGAGAATGCATCGATATCTAAACCTTGAACAATTTTGTACTCACCGTTTTCACAAGTCACTGGGAAACCGTACATCACTTCTTTAGGAATGTCATATGAGCCATCTGAAGGAATGCCCATAGTTACCCATTTGCCATTTGTGCCGCAGTGCCAGTCGTGAATATGGTCAATCGCAGCGTTCGCAGCAGAGGCGGCAGAAGATAAGCCGCGTGCATCAATAATCGCTGCGCCACGTTTACCAACTGTTGGCAAGAATGTATTCTTGTTCCAATCTTCGTCGTTAATCATTTCTTTTACTGATGCGCCACCGATCGTTGCAAAACGATAGTCAGGGTACATCGTTGGGCTGTGGTTACCCCAAACGATTAGTTTTTCGATATCAGCAACTGCTTTACCAGTCTTTGTTGCCAACTGTGACAAAGCACGGTTATGGTCTAAACGTAACATGGCAGTGAAGTTTTTCGCTGGTAGGTCTGGAGCAGATTTCATTGCGATATAAGCATTAGTGTTTGCTGGGTTACCAACTACCAATGTTTTAACAGTGCGTTTCGCTACAGCATTTAAAGCTTTACCTTGTGCTGTGAAAATTTGTGCGTTAGCAGATAACAAGTCTTTACGTTCCATGCCAGGACCACGTGGACGTGCGCCAACTAATACTGCGTAATCGATATCTTTGAAAGCAGTCATTGGGTCGCTATGAGCAGTCATGCCTGCCAATAATGGGAATGCGCAGTCATCGATTTCCATCATCACGCCTGTTAGAGCTTTCTGAGCTCTTTCATCTGGAATTTCTAATAATTGCAAGATAACAGGTTGGTCTTTACCCAACATATCGCCATTAGCGATGCGGAATAGTAATGAATAACCGATTTGACCGGCTGCGCCAGTAACGGCGACACGCAATGGGGCTTTTGCCATGAATTTGCTCCGAGCTTAAAGTAAATGAAAAGGGTATCTTGCGCCACTCTCCTGACGCAAATCCTACAAAGTTTAGGATTTATAGATATTTCTGTCAATTAGTCTTATATAAGACATAAGTGTGTAGACGAAAACCCCTTCATTGTGATGAAATATCGGGCATGACAGAAACCACCGCCACCTTTAGCCCGTTATACCAGCAAATTAAGGCTTTAATTTTGGCCAGCCTACAGGCTGGGGAGTGGAAGCCTGGAGAAGCTATTCCTAGTGAAAATGATCTAGCTGCCCGCTTTAAGGTGAGTCAAGGGACGGTTCGGAAGGCGATTGATGAGTTATCTAGCGAGAATTTGTTGGTTAGACGCCAAGGTAAGGGTACTTTTGTAGCAACTCACCACGAAGATCGCGTGGATTTCAGGTTTTTAAAGCTGGTGCCTGATGAAGGGGAGCCTCATCATCCTCAAAGCAAAATTGTGGACTGTAAGCGTTTGCGAGCACCTGCTGAAATTGCGCGTTTATTGGATATGAAGCCTGGTGACCCAGTTATTCAAATTGAAAGAATTCTTCTTTTGTCTAATCAGCCCACGGTTTATGAAGAGATTTGGTTGCCGGGGACGATTTTTAAGGGTTTAAGTACTGAGCGTTTGGTTGAGTGGCGTGGTCCCATGTACGCTTTATTTGAGACTGAATTTGGCACCCATATGGTGCGAGCTACAGAGCAAATACGTGCTATTGGAGCTAATGAGCTCTCTGCTAAGGCGTTAGGGGTGGCGATTGATGCTCCTTTACTGGCTGTAGAACGAGTTTCTTATACCTATGGTGAGAAGCCTGTTGAGGTTCGTAAGGCGGTGTATTTGACTGCTAACCATCACTATCTGAATGAATTGAACTAATAATGCTTAAGTTTTAGGCAGTTATATGTATTTGAAGAATATTTTTTTCAAAAGTCAGTCTAGAGAAAGTTAATTAAGCGATAAAATCACAAGGTTTTGCAACACAGCAAATATAAGTGAGGACAGAAATGCCAGATTTTAGAAATATTCATGTTTTTGATTTGATGAAATATCGCTTGCCTTGGGCAGGTAAGGTTTCCATCTTGCACCGTGTGAGCGGTTTGTTGATGTTCCTTTTAATTCCTTTTGTTTTGTATTTGTTCGACAAAAGCATCACATCTGAAATTAGCTTTTCTACTTTCAAAGCCGTTTTAGCTAATCCATTGGCTAAATTAGTCATTTTGGCTTTGATTTGGTCTTATTTGCATCATTTTTGCGCAGGCATCCGTTTCTTGATGCTTGATTTACATAAAGGTATCGATAAGAAATCTTCTGCTCAATCAGCAGTCATGGTTTTAGTCGTTAGCTTGAGCTTGACAGCTGTATGTGCTGCCAAGTTATTTGGTTTGTTTTAAGGAGTGGGCATGGCTAATAACAATATTGGACCAAAGCGCTTAGTTGTTGGTGCGCATTACGGTTTGAAAGATTGGTTATTGCAGCGTATTACTGCAGTCATCATGGTCGTTTTTACATTGATTTTGTTGGTGGCATTCTTATTGGGTGACGCCACTTATGATGGTTGGGCTGGCCTGTTCTCTAACCAAATCATGAAGCTCATCACTTTCTTGGCGATTTTGAGCTTGCTTTATCACGCTTGGGTAGGTGTTCGCGACATCTGGATGGATTACATCAAACCAGTTGGTATTCGTTTGACATTACAAGTATTAACCGCGTTATGGCTGATTGCTTCAGTTGGCTATGCCGCACAGATTCTCTGGAGGGTGTAACGCATGGCTGCCATTAAGACAGCAGTACCACGTCGTCGTTTTGACGTAGTTATTGTGGGTGCCGGCGGTGCCGGTATGCGCGCTTCATTACAACTAGCTGAAGCTGGTTTGAATGTAGCGGTTCTATCAAAAGTTTTCCCAACTCGTTCTCATACAGTTGCTGCGCAGGGTGGTATTGGTGCATCGTTGGGTAATATGAGTGATGACAATTGGCATTACCATTTTTATGACACGATCAAAGGTTCTGACTGGTTAGGTGACCAGGATGCGATTGAGTTCATGTGTCGTGAAGCGCCAAAAGTTGTGTATGAGTTAGAACATTTTGGTATGCCTTTTGACCGTAACCCAGATGGTACGATTTATCAGCGTCCATTCGGTGGTCATACAGCTAACTATGGTGAGAAAGCTGTGCAACGTGCTTGTGCTGCTGCTGACCGTACAGGTCATGCTTTATTGCATACGCTATATCAACGTAACGTACGTGCTAAGACACATTTCTTTGTTGAGTGGATGGCTTTAGACATCATTCGCGATCACGAAGGTGATGTAGTGGGTGTCGTTGCTTTGGAAATGGAAACGGGTGATGTGCATATCCTTGAAGCGAAATGCGTGATGTTTGCTACAGGTGGTGCGGGTCGTATTTGGCAAGCATCAACCAATGCATTTATCAATACTGGTGACGGTATGGGTATGGCGGCACGTGCAGGCGTTCCTTTGGAAGATATGGAATTCTGGCAATTCCACCCAACTGGCGTAGCTGGTGCGGGTGTGTTGTTGACGGAAGGTTGCCGTGGTGAAGGTGGCATTTTGCGTAACAAGAATGGTGAGCGTTTCATGGAGCGTTATGCTCCAACTTTGAAAGACTTGGCGCCACGTGACTTCGTTTCACGTTCAATGGATCAGGAGATCAAAGAGGGTCGTGGTTGTGGTCCTAATGGCGACTATGTTGTTCTCGATTTGACGCACATTGGCGCTGAAACAATTCATAAGCGCTTGCCATCTGTTTATGAGATTGGCGTTAACTTTGCAAACGTAGATGTTACAAAAGAGCCAATTCCTGTTGTGCCAACTATTCACTATCAGATGGGCGGTATTCCAACGAACATTCATGGTCAAGTTGTTGCGCCTAAGAACGGTAACCCGAATGAAGTTATTAATGGCTTCTATGCAATGGGTGAATGTTCTTGCGTATCAGTACACGGTGCGAACCGCTTAGGTACTAACTCATTGCTTGATTTATTGGTGTTTGGTCGCGCAGCTGGTAATCATGTAATTGCTACAGCGCTTAAGCAAAAAGAGCACAAGCCATTGCCTGCTGATGCAGCTGACTTCTCTTTATCTCGTTTGGCTAAATTGGATAACTCAACATCTGGTGAGTACACGCAAGATGTTGCTAACGATATCCGTAGCACCATGCAAAAACATTGTGGCGTATTCCGTACACAAGAGTTGTTGGACGGCGGTGTGAAGGCAATTGCTGAAGTAACGGCACGCGCTAAAAACATCCACTTGAAAGACAAGTCGAAAGTATTTAATACAGCACGTATTGAGGCTTTGGAATTAGAAAACTTGATCGAAGCTGCTAATGCGACGATTGTTTCGGCTGCTGCTCGTAAAGAGAGTCGTGGTGCTCACGCTCATGATGATCATCCTGAACGTGATGATGAAAACTGGATGAAGCATACTCTCTGGTACAGCGAAGGTAATAAGCTCGACTATAAGCCAGTCAAGATGACTCCGCTAACAGTTGAATCTGTTCCACCTAAGGTTCGTACCTTCTAAGCGTATTAAGGAAGAAAAATGAGCGATACACGTATTTTTGAAGTCTACCGTTACGATCCAGAAGTGGACGCAGCGCCACGCATGCAAACTTATGAAGTGGAGTTGGACGGTTCAGAGCGCATGTTGTTAGATGTGTTAATGAAATTGAAGAAGATGGATGAGACTTTGTCATTCCGTCGTTCTTGCCGCGAGGGTGTTTGTGGCTCAGATGCTATGAATATTAATGGTAAAAATGGCTTGGCATGTTTAACAAACATGTTGACGTTGCCAAAGAAAATTTCTTTGCGCCCATTGCCAGGTTTGCCCGTTGTGCGAGATTTGATTGTCGATATGACGCAATTCTTTAAGCAATACCATTCAATTCGTCCTTATTTGGTTAATGACACGCCTCCTCCTGAGAAAGAGCGTTTACAAAGCCCTGAGGAACGTGAAGAGTTAGATGGTTTGTATGAATGTATTTTGTGTGCATCATGCTCAACATCTTGCCCATCATTCTGGTGGAATCCAGATAAGTTTGTAGGACCAGCTGGTTTGTTACAAGCTTATCGCTTCATTGCTGATAGCCGTGACCAAGTAACTGGTGAGCGTTTGGATAATTTAGAAGATCCATATCGTTTATTCCGTTGCCATACGATCATGAACTGTGTAGATGTTTGTCCAAAAGGATTAAATCCTACAAAAGCGATTGGTAAGATTAAAGAATTAATGGTTCGCCGAGCTGTTTAATGGGCTTACCATCAGAAACCTTGTCGCTCTTGCGTTGGCGTGCGCGACGAGGTTTGTTGGAGAATGATCTGATTATTGAACGTTTTTTTGAACGTTTCCATGAACAGTTAGAAGATAAAGATATTGAGCCGTTGACACGTTTATTTGATTTAAGTGACAACGATTTGATGGATTTGTTATTGCGTCGTAAGGAGCCTGAAGGGGCTCTAGCTGACGAAGGGGTGCATCGGGTCCTGGCGATGTTGCGTCCCCCTAGGGATTAATCTCTAGAAATAAGAGCCTGGAATAGAAATTGCTTGTTTGATAAGACCTGAACTGCGTATAAGGAAAGAAAAATGAACGCCTCTAATGAAAAAGCCACGTTATCGTTTTCTGATGGCACACCAGCCATTGAGCTGCCAATCTACAAGGGTGTAGTTGGTCCTGATGTAATTGATATTCGCAAGTTGTATGGTCAAACGGGTAAGTTCACTTATGACCCAGGCTTTATGTCTACAGCTTCTTGTAATTCAAAGATTACCTATATTGATGGTGATAAAGGTGAGTTGTTATATCGCGGTTACCAAATCCAAGACTTGGCTACCAACTGTGATTTCTTGGAATCTTGCTACTTGTTGTTAAAGGGTGAGTTGCCAAACGCTAAGCAAAAGAAAGAATTTGATGGCTTGGTGATGCATCACACCATGGTGCACGAGCAAATGCAATTCTTCTTGCGCGGCTTCCGTCGTGATGCGCATCCAATGGCTGTGTTAACAGGTTTGGTTGGTGCTATGGCTGCTTTCTATCATGATGGTGTTGACTACAGCACAGCTCATGAGCGTGAAGTAGCTCAAATTCGTTTGATCGCAAAGATGCCTACATTGGTGGCGATGGCTTACAAATATTCAGTAGGTCAGCCTTTTGTATATCCAAAAAACAACCTTTCGTATACAGCTAACTTCATGCAAATGATGTTTGCTACACCGTGTGAGGAATATAAGGTAAATGACGTATTGGTGCGTGCTTTAGATCGCATTTTTATTTTGCATGCTGATCATGAGCAAAATGCTTCAACTTCAACTGTGCGTTTAGCTGGTTCATCTGGTACGAATCCATTTGCAGCTATTGCTGCTGGTGTAGCTTGTTTATGGGGCCCTGCTCACGGTGGCGCTAACGAAGCATGCTTGCAAATGTTGGAAGAAATTCAGGCAAATGGTGGCGTTGAGAAAATTGATGATTTCATTGCTAAAGTAAAAGACAAGAACTCTGGTGTACGTTTGATGGGCTTCGGTCACCGCGTTTACAAGAACTTTGATCCACGTGCTAAGTTGATGCGTGAGACTTGTTATGAGGTTCTTAAAGAATTAGGTTTAGAAGATGATCCATTGTTCAAGTTGGCAATGACACTTGAGAAGATCGCTTTGGAAGATGAGTATTTTGTTAGCCGTAAACTTTATCCAAACGTTGACTTCTACTCAGGTATTGTTCAGCGTGCTTTAGGTATCCCAACAGAAATGTTCACATGTATTTTTGCTTTGGCACGTACAGTGGGTTGGATTTCTCAATGGGAAGAAATGATTACGGATGCTGAGTACAAGATTGGTCGTCCGCGTCAATTGTTTGTTGGTAGCGCAACTCGCGAAGTTAAACCTATCACTAAGCGTTAAATCTGAGGAAACACATGGCACGTACCTTGTATGACAAATTGTGGGACGACCATGTGGTCCATACAGAAGAAGACGGAACAACTGTCTTATATATTGATAGACAGTTGTTGCATGAAGTTACAAGCCCTCAAGCCTTTGAGGGTTTGTCTTTAGCGCAGAGGCCTGTTTGGCGCAATTCTGCAAACTTAGCTGTATCGGATCACAACGTTCCTACTACTGATCGTTCTGAAGGGATTAAAGATCCCGTTTCGCGTTTACAGATTGATACATTGGATCAAAACTGTGACGCATTTGGTATTACTCAATACAAAATGCATGACAAGCGTCAAGGCATTGTTCATGTGATTGGACCTGAACAAGGTGCTACCTTGCCTGGTATGACAGTGGTTTGTGGGGATTCTCATACCAGCACGCATGGTGCATTTGGTGCGTTAGCTTTTGGTATTGGAACATCAGAAGTTGAGCATGTATTGGCAACGCAAACTTTGCTCATGAAAAAAAGCAAAAACATGTTGGTGCGCGTCGATGGTCAATTACCACTAGGTTGTTCAGCTAAAGATATTGTTTTAGCTATTATTGGAAAAATTGGTACTGCTGGCGGTACTGGTTACACCATAGAGTTTGCAGGTGAGGCTATTCGTGGGTTATCCATGGAAGGCCGTATGACTGTATGTAATATGGCCATTGAGGCAGGTGCTCGCGCTGGCATTATTGGCGTGGATGAGACAACCATCAATTATGTGAAAGGACGTCCTTACGCCCCAGCAGATGGTGAGGCTTGGCGTCAGGCGCTTCAATATTGGTGTACTTTGCACACAGATGAAGGCGCAAGTTTTGATCGTGTAGTGGAGTTACGTGCTGAGGAAATTAAGCCGCAAGTTACTTGGGGTACGTCACCTGAAATGGTGCTTTCAATTGATGATCGTGTGCCAGATCCTGAGAAAGAAAAAGATCCAGTAAAGCGTGAGGCGATGGAACGTGCTTTGGCTTATATGGCCCTTGAGCCTAATACGCAGATTGACTCTATTACGATTGATAAAGTGTTTATTGGTTCTTGTACGAATAGTCGTATTGAAGATATTCGCGCAGCAGCCAGAGTTGTGGAGCGGATTGCTAAAAAAGTTGCCCCTAATGTACGTTTAGCAATGGTCGTACCTGGTTCTGGGTTGGTTAAAGAGCAAGCTGAGCGTGAAGGTTTAGATCGTGTATTTAAAGCGGCTGGTTTTGAATGGCGTGAGCCTGGTTGTTCTATGTGTTTAGCAATGAATGCTGATCGACTAGAGCCTGGTGAACGTTGCGCCTCTACCTCAAATCGTAACTTTGAAGGACGTCAAGGTAATGGCGGTAGAACGCATTTAGTGAGCCCAGCTATGGCTGCCGCGGCTGCTTTAGAAGGCCATTTTGTAGACGTTCGTAAAATTGCTTAAATATTGGAGAGATCTATGAAAAACATTTTAAAAATCGCTTCAATCATTGTGGTGGTTGCTATGTTGCCAGCTTGCAATACGATTTATGGTCTAGGTCAAGATTTGCAAAATTTGGGCAGCGCTATTGATAAAAGTAGCGATAAAAAATCTGATTCAAACGCTTCATCATCTGGCAGTTCAGGTGTTGTTGTTACACCGGTGAAATAATGGATAAGTTCGTTGTACATCAGGGCTTAGTGGCCCCATTGGATCGTGAGAACGTTGATACTGATGCGATCATTCCGAAGCAGTTCTTAAAATCAATTAAGAGAACTGGTTTTGGTCCTAACTTGTTTGATGAGTGGCGTTATTTGGATCAAGGTGAGCCAGGGCAGGATTGTTCATCAAGACCATTGAATCCTGATTTCGTGCTTAATCAAGCGCGTTACAAAGGCGCCAGCATTTTATTGGCACGTCAAAACTTCGGTTGCGGTAGTTCTCGTGAGCATGCGCCATGGGCTTTGGCTCAGTATGGTTTTAAGGCGGTGATTGCGCCAAGTTTTGCGGATATCTTTTTTAACAATTGCTACAAAAATGGTTTGTTGCCGATTGTTTTAAGTGCACAACAAGTTGATCATTTATTCAATGAAACTTTTGCTTTTAATGGTTATCAATTAACAATTGATCTTGAGAAGCAGCAGGTGATTGCTCCAGATGGCCGCACTTATGACTTTGATATTGCGCCATTTAGAAAGTATTGCATGGTCAATGGCTTGGATGATATTGGTTTGACATTGCGTCATGCCGATAAAATCAAAGCTTACGAAGCCGAGCGTATTTTGCGCATGCCTTGGTTAAATACCAAGCTTCCTTAATTCTTCCTTTTTAAAGGTTTTTCATGAAGATTGCAGTTTTGCCAGGTGATGGCATTGGTTCAGAAATTATTGCTGAAGCGCTTAAAGTATTAAATGCTTTGGGTGAGTCATTTGAAATGGAGACTGCTCCAGTAGGTGGTGCTGGCTATGAAGCTAAAGGTCATCCATTGCCTGAAGAAACTTTAAAAATTGCCAAAGAAGCAGATGCTATTTTGTTTGGCGCAGTGGGCGATTTTAAATATGACACCTTAGCTAGAGAGTTGCGTCCTGAGCAAGCAATTCTTGGTTTGCGTAAGCATCTTGGCTTATTTGCTAACTTGCGTCCAGCGATTTGCTATCCAGAATTAACGGCAGCCTCATCTTTGAAGCCTGAGTTAGTGGCTGGTTTAAATATTTTGATCGTGCGTGAGTTAAATGGTGATATTTATTTCGGATCACCAAAAGGCATTCGCACAGCAACTGATGGCTTATTCCCTGGTGCTCGTGAAGGTTTTGACACGATGCGTTATAGCGAGCCAGAGGTTGAGCGTATTGCTCATGTGGCTTTCCAAGCTGCGCAAAAACGTCAAAAAAGATTATGTAGTGTTGATAAATCGAATGTCTTGGAAACTTTCCAGTTGTGGAAAGATGTCATGATTCGTATTGGCAAAGAATATCCAGATGTTGAATTGACACATATGTATGTTGATAACGCAGCGATGCAATTGGTTAAGGCGCCTAAAGCATTTGATGTGGTGGTGACCGGTAATATGTTTGGTGATATTTTGTCTGATGAAGCCGCTATGTTGACGGGGTCTATTGGTATGTTGCCATCTGCTTCGTTGGATAAGAACAATAAAGGTTTGTATGAGCCTAGCCATGGTTCTGCACCTGACATTGCTGGTAAAGGTATCGCTAATCCATTAGCAACCATTCTTTCTGCTGCGATGATGTTGCGTTATTCATTGGGTAAGGCAGATCAGGCTGATCGTATTGAGGCAGCTGTACAGAAAGTATTGGCTCAGGGTTATAGAACGGTAGATATTAAAACTGACGGGTGCAAGCTTGTAGGAACAAGCGAGATGGGCCAAGCAGTTCTAAAAGCTCTGTAAGATAGATGCCCCAGATTTGATTTATTAATTATTTTTATTAAATAGGTGTCGTTATGGCAACTCCATTGGTTGGTTTGGTTGGTTGGCGCGGTATGGTTGGTAGCGTTCTCATGCAGCGTATGCAAGATGAGGGCGATTTCGGCTTAATTGAGCCAGTTTTCTTTAGTACGAGCAATGCTGGTGGCGCTGCTCCTGCAATGGCTAAGAATGAGAAGAAGCTTTTTTCTGCTGATGATATTGAGGCGTTAAAACGTTGCGACATCATTATTACTTGCCAAGGCGGTGACTACACCAAAGAAATTTATCCAAAAATTCGTGCAGCAGGCTGGAAAGGTCATTGGATTGATGCTGCTAGCTCATTAAGAATGGTTGATGAGTCTGTGATTGTTTTGGATCCTGTGAATCGTCCCGTGATTGATTCTGCCATTTCTAAGGGCGGCAATTTATGGGTTGGCGGTAACTGTACGGTTAGTTTGATGTTGATGGCGATGGGTGGTTTATTCCGCGAAGGTTTGGTGGAGTGGGTGAGTGCGATGACTTACCAAGCTGCTTCTGGTGCCGGTGCACAGAATATGCGTGAGTTGCTATCTCAGATGGGTGCCTTGCATGATGCTGTGAAGACTGAGTTAGCTAATCCAGCTTCAGCTATTTTGGATATTGATCGCAAGGTTGCTGAAACGATGCGTTCTGCTGATTTCCCTAAAAAGAACTTCCGCAACACAGCCTTGGCTGGTAGCTTGATTCCTTGGATTGATGTGCCTGTTGAGCACGGTCAAACAAAAGAAGAGTGGAAGGGTGGTTCTGAGTGCAATAAGATCTTGGGTAACCCACCTTTCCGTTCAGCGGGAAGTATTCCAATTGATGGTTTGTGTGTGCGTATTGGCGCGATGCGTTGTCATTCACAAGGTTTGACGATCAAAATGAAAAAAGATGTGCCATTGAGCGACATTGAAGGCATTTTGGCTGGGGCGAATGATTGGGTAAAAGTGGTGCCTAATGATCGTGAAATCACAGAGCGTGATTTAACGCCAGCAGCCGTCACGGGTACTTTAACTGTGCCAGTTGGACGTTTACATAAGATGGCGATGGGCCCTGATTTCTTGGGCGCATTTACAGTTGGTGACCAGTTGTTATGGGGCGCTGCTGAGCCATTGCGCCGTATGTTGCGTATCTTGTTGGAGCGTTAATTTGTTGTTGGTTCGCACGCTTTTCGTTAGCTTCATTGCATTATTTGCAGTGGGGCAAGCGTGCGCTTTGAGTTTGGGTAATTTAACTATTCAATCCAAAGCGAATGAACCATTGCAAGCCCAAATTGCTATTTCTGTAGAGGCAAGTGAGTTAGAGACTCTTAAGGATTTGACGGTTGCGTTATCAAGTCCTGATGTTTATAAGCGTTTGGGCATTGTCTCTTCAGTAACGCAAGCCCAATTGAGAGTGGCTTTAGTGAGAGGCTCTAAGCAAGAGCCTACAGCGATTCGCTTATCTTCAGATGAGGTGCTGAAGTTATCTCAAGACGAAGTATTTTTAGATGCTTTGGTAGAGCTCCGCTGGTCCGCTGGTTTGTTACGTCGTGCTTATACCTTGATGGTTGGTGAGCAATCCAAGGTGCAGGTGAAAGCGGGCGATACGCTCACTGATCTTGCCAGCAAGGCATTGCCAAACTTTGAGGATGCTTCTTTGGATCAAGCATTGATAGCGCTTTATCGTGCTAATCCTCAAGCATTTGCTGGAGGTAGTATTCATCGATTGATGGTTGGTGCCGAATTAAAAGTGCCAAGTAAAGCAATGGTGCAGAGTGTTCCTAAGTCTGAGGCAAGAGAGATTGTTGGCGTTGCTGATAAGGCTTACCGTTTAGGTAAATCTGATGAATCTTTATCTCAAGTGGTTAAGAATCATTTGGTAGGCGATCGTTTGAAAGTTGGTCCTGCTGAGGGTTTAAGTGGTGAAGCGAAGCGCCAAATGGAGGACTTGTTGGTGCAAGAGCGTGCTTTGGCCGAGGCTAAACAACGAGTGATTGAAGTCGAAAAAAATATTGCTGACTTAAAACGTTTGATCGAGAGTAAAGAGAAAGGTGTTGTTGCATCATCTGAGGATTGGAAGATGTATGCTGGCCCTGTTGCCATAACAGTATTTATTTTGATTGCTTTAATTGTTTTATTAAAGTTATCAAGAAGTGAATCCAAAAAATCTACTCAAGAAGTTGTAATTCCTGAGCATGCTGCAAAGTTGTTTGCTTCACTTAATTTGGATTTACCTACAACACCTAGCCAAACATTGGTTGTGGCCTCGACTGATTTACCTTCTGCTGAAAACTTAAAGGTTAAGTTGAATTTAGCTAGAGCCTACATGACGATTGAAGATTTTGGGGCGGCTCGTAGAGCCTTAGATGATGTGCTATCTGTTAGCAGTCGTGTTGACCCTGATTTAACGATTCAGGCTAAGTCTTTGTTGGCTGAGATTGATCAGCGTTCTTCCTAAGGCCTGTATGCGCATAGCGCTTGGTTTGCAATATAACGGAGCATCTTTTTCAGGTTGGCAAACTCAGCCCAATGGGAATACTGTTCAAGATCATCTTGAAAAAGCACTATTGGCATTCATAGGGGATGCTGCCGCGCCAGTTAAGACTATTACAGCTGGTCGTACTGATGCTGGAGTACATGCTTTAGGGCAAGTGGTGCATTTTGATACGGATATTGATCGACCAGAGGTTTCATGGGTGAAAGGTGTTAATGCCTTTTTACCTAAGTCGATGGCGGTTACTTGGGCAAAAATAGTCTCTAGTGATTTTGATGCAAGGTATTCTGCATTTGAAAGAACCTATTGCTACAGTTTGTTGGTGAGCTCACAGTTGGCTCCCTTGGTCCAAGAAAGGGCTGGTCATTTGTTATTACCTCACGGGAAGTCAATTGATTTAGCAGCCATGCAGCTAGCTGCTACTTATTTATTGGGTGAGCATGACTTTAGCTCTTTTAGGTCGTCTGAGTGCCAAAGTAAGACCCCTATCAAAACCTTGTATGCGTTGGATATACAACAAGATGGATCTTGGATTCATTTTATGATTAGAGGTAATGCTTTTTTGCATCACATGGTTAGAAATTTGGTCGGCAGTTTATTGACAGTCGGTCTTGGTAAGGAGTCGCCAGATTGGTTGAGATTTGTCTTGGAGGCTAAAAATCGCCAATTAGCCTCCCCAACATTTATGGCTGATGGCTTATATTTGGTTAGGGTAGGATATCCTCAACAATTTGAAATACCTGAACCTAATTTGGCAAACAGTTTTTTGCCGCCAACCTTATTAAAGTGAGTTAACGGATGGGCCTGTTAAAGCGTACCCCTGGAAAAACTAGAGTTAAGCTATGTGGCTTCACCAGGTCTGCCGATGTGGATGCTGCTGTAGCTTTGGGGGTGGATGCCTTGGGTTTTGTTTTTTACCCTCAAAGCCCAAGATATGTGAGTCCAGAGGTGGCGGCTACTTTAATTGGCCGGATGCCAGGTGGGATGGATGCCGTTGCTCTGGTCGTTAATCCTACGGATGAAGAGGTATCTCGCATTAAGGATCGGGTCCCACTGACTTTGTGGCAATTTCATGGGGATGAGAGTCCTGAGCGTTGTGAGGCTATTGCAGATGGTTTGCCATGGATGAAGGCTGCTCGTATGAAGCAAGGCTTCAATTTGCCGAATTTTTCTCTACAATATGGAAAAGCAGCTGGCTTTTTATTAGACGCCTTTGTTGAGGGGTATGGTGGAGCTGGGCATGTATTTGATTGGTCTTTAATACCGGACATATGGGCAAAAGAAAACGCGCATCGGGTCGTTTTGAGTGGTGGATTGAGCACGCGCAACGTGGGCGAGGGGATTTTGCGCCTTCAACCTTGTGGCGTTGATGTTTCAAGTAGTATCGAAATAGCCAAAGGTCAAAAAAGCCCTGAGTTAATGCGGGCATTTATGGATGCTGTTCGCAATGCTGATGCCAGCATTGCATCCCTGTAGAGGTAAGACTATGTATGATTTTCCAGATGCAAAAGGTCACTTTGGGCCTTATGGTGGGGTCTTTGTTTCTGAAACCCTGATGTATGCTTTAAATGAACTTAAAGAAACCTATGCAAAGTATCAACATAATCCTGAGTTTTTAGCTGAGTTTCATTCTGAGTTAAAGCATTTCGTTGGACGACCGTCACCGGTTTATCACGCCAAACGTTGGAGTGACATGTTGGGTGGCGCACAGATTTATTTGAAGCGTGAAGATTTAAATCATACGGGCGCACATAAAATTAATAATGTGATTGGTCAGGCGATGTTGGCTAAGCGTATGGGTAAGAAGCGCATTATTGCCGAAACAGGGGCTGGTCAGCATGGTGTAGCAACAGCTACGATTTGTGCTCGTTTGGGTTTGGAGTGTGTGGTGTATCAGGGGGCTATCGATGTGGCTCGCCAGGCACAAAATGTTTACCGTATGAAGTTGTTAGGGGCAACCGTTGTCCCCGTTGAATCTGGTACCAAAACATTGAAAGATGCATTGAATGAGGCGATGCGCGATTGGGTCACTAATGTAGAGAGTACGTTTTACATTATCGGCACGGTTGCGGGGCCGCATCCCTATCCAATGATGGTCAGAGATTTCCAGAGTGTGATCGGTGAAGAGTGCAAGGTTCAAATGCCAGAGATGATTGGGCGTCAACCTGACTATGTGACTGCCTGTGTTGGTGGCGGTTCAAATGCCATGGGTATTTTTTATCCATATATCGACATGCCAGATGTGCGTTTAGTAGGGGTTGAGGCGGCTGGAAAAGGTTTGAATACTAAAGAGCACTCTGCCGCTTTGGTTGCAGGTAGTCCTGGTGTCTTACATGGTAACCGTACCTATTTATTGCAAGATGAAGATGGTCAGATTTCAGAGACGCATTCAGTATCTGCTGGTATGGATTATCCAGGTGTTGGTCCTGAGCATGCGTGGCTTAAAGACTCTAAGCGTGCCGAGTATGTGGCAGTGACAGATGAGGAAGCGCTAAAGGCATTTCACGACTGTTGCCGTATTGAGGGCATTATTCCTGCATTAGAAAGTAGCCATGCTATTGCATATGCCTGTAAGTTGGCACCAAGCTTGACTAAAGACAAGGTTATTTTGGTGAATTTGTCTGGGCGTGGTGATAAGGATATGCATACAGTTGCCCAAGAATCTGGATTGAAGTTTTAGGAATAGGCTATGTCAAAAATTGCAAAAGTATTTGCTGATCTGAAAGCGCAAGGTCGTAAAGGGTTAGTTCCTTTTATTACAGCGGGTGATCCTGAGCCCGCTGTTACTTTAGATTTATTACATGCCTTGGTAAGAGGTGGTGCAGATGTGATTGAGTTGGGCATCCCTTTTTCTGATCCTATGGCTGACGGCCCTGTGATTCAGCGTGCTTCAGAGCGAGCTTTAGCTCAGGGGATGAGCTTGAAGGGCTGTTTGACCATTGTGAAGGATTTTAGGAAGACGAATGATCACACGCCGATTGTTTTAATGGGGTATGCAAACCCGATTGAGCATATGGGGGCGGATATTTTTGTGCAGTTGGCTAAAGAATCAGGGGTGGATGGGGTATTAGTCGTCGATTACCCGCCTGAGGAGTGTGAGGATTTTTCCCAAAAATGTAAGCTAGTAGGCATTGATCCTATCTTCTTGTTGGCACCAACTTCAGCCCAGGATCGCATTAATCAAGTGTCTAAGGTCGCGGCGGGCTATATTTATTATGTGTCTTTAAAGGGCGTGACTGGCTCAGCTAATCTGGATACAAAGGCTGTTGCGAGCATTATTCCCCAAATTAGGGCAGTTTCAGAGGTACCGATTGCTGTTGGATTTGGCATCAGGGATGCTGCCTCTGCCGTGGCCATTGGCCAAGCGGCTGATGCGGTAATTATTGGCAGCAGAATCGTACAACTTTTAGAGGAAACTACCCCCTCTGACAGGGTACAATCGCTAGAAAGATTCCTAAGGGATATACGCGAGGCGTTGGACAAATAAATATGAGCTGGATCGACAAACTACTCCCACCAAGTATTCAACATACAGACCCTTCTCAACGCAAGAGCGTTCCAGAAGGTCTGTGGGTGAAATGCCCATCTTGTGAGGCTGTGCTGTATCGCAATGATATTGAGGCTAATTTACGTGTTTGCCCAAAATGTGATCACCACATGCGTATTAACGCCCGTGAGCGTTTAGATAAGTTATTGGATCTTGAAGGGCGTCATGAGATTGGTCAGGAAGTTTTGCCAGTAGATGCGCTGAAATTCAAAGATACTAAAAAATACCCAGATCGCTTAAAAGAAGCGGTTGACACCACAGGTGAAACAGACGCTATGGTGGTGATGTCTGGATCAATCCATACGATTCCGGTTGTAGTGGCTTGTTTTGAGTTTGAGTTCATGGGCGGTTCCATGGGTTCTGTTGTTGGGGAGCGCTTTGTGCGTGGTGCCCAAATGGCTCTTGAGCAAAAGGTACCGTTTATTTGTGTGAGTGCAACAGGTGGTGCTCGCATGCAAGAGAGTTTGTTGTCTTTGATGCAAATGGCTAAGACCAATGCTATGTTGGTTCAATTGGCTCATGCACGTTTACCTTACATTAGCGTTTTAACTGATCCAACGATGGGTGGCATTTCAGCTAGCTTTGCATTTATGGGTGACGTTGTAATGGCTGAGCCAAAAGCATTGATTGGTTTTGCTGGTCCTCGTGTTATCGAGCAGACCGTCAGAGAAAAGCTTCCAGAAGGTTTCCAAAGAGCTGAATTTTTATTGCAAAAAGGTGGCGTTGACATGATTGTTGATCGTCGCAATATGCGTAAAGAAATTGCTGAACTTTTAGCTCTATTGCTAAAGTTGCCTTCAGACTCTGTTGCTTAAGTTTTAAGTTGCCGCTTACGTTTTCACATCTAGATGATTGGTTGCAACATTTAGAGCAAGCTCATCCCGTTGGGATTGATATGGGCTTAGAGCGTATCACGCGAGTAAAAGATGCGCTTGGATTACATTTTAACTCGTTAGTCTTTACTGTGGCTGGTACGAATGGCAAGGGTTCTACTTGCGCATTACTAGAAAGTATTCTGCTAGCAGCTTCTTATAAAGTAGGTTGTCATACATCACCACATTTTCTGAAGTTTAATGAGCGCGCTCGCATTAATGGTGAGGTGGTCGGTGATGCACAATTATTAGAGCATTTTGAGATTGTTGAGCGTGCACGAGTCGCATTGCCAAATCCACCGAGTTTGACTTATTTTGAGTTTACAACCTTAGCCATCATGCATTTATTTGCAAAAGCTGGTCTAGATGCTGTGATTTTGGAAGTTGGTTTGGGTGGCAGGCTAGATGCTGTCAATATGATTGATCCAGATTGCTCGATTGTGACTAGTGTCGATATTGATCATGTGGGCTTTCTTGGCGATACAAGGGAAAAAATTGGTTTTGAAAAAGCAGGCATTTTTAGAACTGAAAAGCCAGCCATTTGTGGTGACCCTGTGCCACCTCAGTCGCTTATTGATCACGCTCATGCTATTGGAGCTGACCTATGGTTGTTGGGTAAAGACTATAACTTTCAGGGTGATAAACAGCAGTGGGGTTGGGCTGGACGGGGGCGCCGTTTTTCGGGTTTAGGCTATCCGGCTTTGCGGGGCGCTAATCAATTGCTGAATGCATCGGCTGTTATTGCCGCTTTGACAGCGGTAAGAGACCGTTTGCCTGTCGGAGCCCAAGAAATCCGTAATGGAATGGCTTGGGTTGAGTTGCCTGGCCGTTTTCAGGTGCTGCCAGGTCAGCCCACCATTATTTTGGATGTTGCTCACAACCCCCATGCAAGTGCTGCATTGGCCCAAAACTTAGAGAATATGGCTTATCACCCCTATACCTTGGCTGTTTTTGGCGCAATGGCTGACAAAGATATTGATGGTGTTTTAAAGCCTATGATGGATAAGGTCGATTTTTGGTATTTTTGTGATCTTCCGACAGAAAGAGCTGCCAGTGGCATGGAATTAGCTGAGCGTTTGAGGGGCTTAGGTTTTAAGGAGTCACAGGACTCAGGGATAGAGGTCTTTAAAAATCCTGAACTTGCTTATCAAGCGGCGCTAAAAAAAGCAGGTGAGGGTGATAGAATAACGGTATTCGGATCCTTCTACACCGTTGCTGGTGTATTGGCTTATCGAAATGCAAAAGCTCATTAAATATGACACAACTTTAAACCCAGATATTAGTTAATGCGCCTACCATTTTTTAATCGTTCTCAAGCTAAAGATAGCTATCCTGTTGAGGATGCTTTGACAGAAGATCCTGAGCGTCAACGTGCTAGACATCGTTTAATCGGTGCTGTGTTTTTAGTGTTTATTGCTGTGGTTGGTTTACCTCTTATTTTTGATTCTAAGCCGAAGCAATACAACAATGACGTGGTCATTCAAATTATTCAACCAGGTACAAAAAACGAAAAAGCCTTGGATGATAAAACTGAGAAAAAATCTGAAGAGCCTAAAAAAGAGTTAGCTGATCTTAAAAAAGAAGACGCTAAAGTTGAAAAACCCGCAGATAAACCTTCCGATAAGTCTGTTGATAAATCAACAGATAAGGCGCCTGCTGTCGCTAAAACTTTAGATAAGGGCGAAGAAGTTCTAACGATCCTTGAAGATCGTAAGTCTTCTGTCAAAGCAGGTGCGGGGAAATTCATTATTCAGATTGGAGCCTTCTCTTCTGAAACTCGCGTCAAGAATTGGCAGGCAAAATTAAAAGAACAAAAAGTCGCAACTTATCTAGAGACTAAAACCAGTAAAGAAGGTGCAAAGTTATATTTATTGCGATCAGGGCCTTATGCGGATAAGGCCAGTGCCGACGCAGCAGAAAAGAAAGTTCGCTACGTTGGGTTAAGCCCAAAAATCGTTGAGCAAAAGTCAGAGTAACTGATTAAGGATATCGACCCAATATGAATCTTCATTTCACATTAGTCGATATTGTCGCCGGAACCATATTAGCTATTTCGGCACTACTTGGTGTTTGGCGAGGATTTATTCGAGAGGTATTAGCCTTGGTTGGCTGGGTTGCGGCGGCTTGGGTTGGTTATCACTATTCCACTTGGTTGGCTCAAGAATGGTTAACGGGAGTTCCGGGCGGAGAGATGATGCGATTGGCTCTTGGCTTTGTCATTCTATTTATTTGTACCATGATTATTTGCGCCCTGACGGGTCGTTTTTTAGCAAAAGTTTTGCAGCAAGCAGGGTTAAGTCCGATGGATCGTTTCTTGGGCTTTGCTTTTGGTTGTTTAAGGGGTTTATTGGTGATTGTGGTGTTAAGTAGTTTGGCTGCTTTAACGGATATCACGCATACCAATGAGTGGCGTAAAGCATGGTCGTTGCCAGCTATTGAATTGTTAACTGGCATGGCAAAGGCTTGGTTACCGGATGAGTGGGCTGATCAGCTTTCTGATCAGTTGAGGAAGTAAGTTTTAAAAGATAGAGGTTTTTATGTGCGGTATTGTCGGTGCTGTAGGCAATAGTCCTGTGAATCAGTTGCTCTATGATGCGTTGTTGTTATTGCAACATCGCGGTCAAGATGCTGCAGGTATAGCGACCATGAACGGTAGCTCATTTAGCATGCATAAAGCAAACGGTATGGTGAGAGATGTTTTCCGTACGCGTAATATGCGCAGTCTTCCGGGTAACGCAGGTATCGGGCAGGTTCGCTATCCAACGGCTGGCTCAGCGAGTAGCGAGGAAGAGGCTCAACCTTTTTATGTGAACGCTCCTTTTGGCATTATCTTGGCGCATAACGGTAATTTAACGAATGCTTCTGTGTTGCGTGATGAGATGTTTTATCGTGATCGTCGCCACATTAATACAAATTCTGATACAGAAGTTTTATTAAACGTATTGGCTGATGAATTGCAGCGTGCAACTGATAGCATTGCATTAGATGCTGCTTCAGCGTTTGGTGCGGTGGCTAAAGTTCACCAACGCTTAAAAGGTTCCTATGCAGTTGTTTCTTTGATTGCTGGTTATGGTCTGTTGGCATTCCGTGACCCCTTTGGTATTCGGCCATTATGTATTGGTCGCCTAGATACGCCCAAGGGGCCTGAGTGGTTGGTAGCCTCAGAGTCAGTGACCTTAGAAGGTTTGGGATTTAAGTTTGTTAGAGATGTGGCGCCTGGCGAGGCTATTTTTATTGGCTTAGATGGGCAGCTACAAAGTAAGCAGTGTTCTGATAACGCATCTTTGAGCCCTTGTATTTTTGAATATGTGTATTTAGCTCGTCCAGATTCATGTATTGATGGCGTGACGGTTTACGACGTGCGTCTATTAATGGGTAATTATTTGGCCAAGAAAATTGCCAGAGAAACAGATGTTTCTCAAATTGATGTGGTGATGCCAATCCCTGACTCTAGCCGTCCTGCTGCCATGCAGGTAGCTAAATTATTAGGTGTACCTTATCGTGAAGGTTTCTTTAAGAATCGTTATGTTGGGCGTACTTTCATCATGCCTGGTCAAGCGATGCGTAAGAAGTCAGTGCGCCAGAAGTTAAATGCAATGCGCCTAGAGTTTCAAGATAAGAATGTCTTGATCGTTGATGACTCAATTGTACGTGGCACAACCTCTTATGAAATTGTTCAGATGGCACGTGATGCAGGGGCTAAGAAAGTAATTTTCGCTTCAGCAGCACCTCCTGTGCGATACCCGAATGTGTATGGCATTGATATGCCAACGCGTAGCGAGTTGGTGGCCTATGGCAGAACCAATGAAGAAATCACCAAGATGATTGGTGCAGACGAACTCATTTACCAGGATGTTGAAGATTTGAAGCGCGCGATACAAGATATTAATCCTGCGATTAAGAATTTTGATGCCTCTTGCTTTGATGGCAAGTACATAACTGGCGATATCACTGAGTCTTATTTAGACGCTTTAGAAGCAGCACGTAATACGCCGAAAGCTCTAGCGGATCGTCAGCCTGAGGATGGTTCTGATTTGGCGCGTTCACAATTACATTTGCATTTGGCTTCACAAGAGTAATATCTAAGCATGAGCAATAAGAAAAGAATCCCATCTGATTTAAAAAATCTCCATGTCGATACCTTAGGTGTTCGGGCGGGGGTGCGCCGTACGGAATTTAATGAGCATGCTGAAGCGATGTTTTTAACATCTAGTTTTTGCTTTGATACAGCAGAGGATGCTGCCGAAGGCTTTGCTAATGCTGAGAAAGGCTTTATTTATTCACGCTTTACCAATCCAACGGTTGCCATGTTTCAAGATCGTTTGGCCGCGCTTGAGGGTGGTGAGGCATGCATTGCAACTTCGTCTGGAATGTCAGCCATCATGACTGTTGCCATGGCGCATCTTCAAGCGGGTGATCATGTTGTATGTTCTCGCTCTGTATTTGGTGCCACCATTCAGTTGTTCAGCGTCATTTTAGGTAAATTCGGCATTGAAACTACTTATGTTGATATGTCTGATTTGAGTGCTTGGCAAGCTGCAGTGAAGCCTAATACCAAACTATTTTTCTTGGAAACGCCATCCAATCCATTGACTGAGGTGGCTGATATTGCAGCGATTGCGAAAATTGCTCAGTCAGCAAAGGCTTTGTACGTGGTGGATAACTGCTTCTGTACACCAGCATTACAAAAGCCTTTGGAGCTGGGTGCTGATGTTGTGATTCACTCAGCCACAAAATATTTAGATGGTCAGGGTCGTGTGCTGGGTGGTGCAATCGTTGGCGGTAATGACTTTGTGATGGGTAAAGTATTCCCATATGTCAGAACCGCTGGGCCTACTTTGTCTGCTTTTAATGCATGGGTCATTCTAAAAGGACTAGAAACTTTAAGTTTGCGCCTTGAAAAGCAAAGTGAGTCAGCTCTTCATTTGGCGCAATGGCTTGAGGCACAGCCTGCCGTTGAGCGTGTTTATCATCCGGGCTTGAAGTCTCATCCTCAGTATGAGATTGCGCAGCGTCAACAAAAAATGGGTGGTGCCATCTTGTCGTTTACGCTCAAAGGTGGAAAACAAGCAGCTTGGAAGTTGATTAATGGCACGAGGTTGCTATCAATTACGGCCAATCTAGGTGACACTAGAACAACCATTACGCATCCAGCAACAACGACTCATGTTAGGGTATCAGAAGAGGCTAGGTTAGCTGCAGGTATTACAGATGGCCTCGTGCGTATTGCTGTAGGGCTTGAGCATATTGAGGATATTAAGAATGATCTCTTGCCGGGTTTAGTTGCTTAGTCAGTTCTTCCATCATCTTCATTTAGAAAAGGAAGCTTAAAAGGCTTCCTTTTCTGCTTCTAAGTAGGCAAGACTTGTATATTTGCCAATATTGGCTTCAAAGCCCTTGGTATTTTTAGCGTACTTAATGACTCGGGGGTCTTTTAAAACCATAGCTTTTGCTTGGCTAGGATCTTTACCATCTTTGATGGCTTGTACGCAAGATTCATAAATGCCCGCTAAGAACTCCCCATATTCTTTGAGAAGAGTTTTCTTTGGATTACCATGACCTGGTATCCAGAGTTGATCGCCTGCAGTTTGTGTCATGGCCGCGTAGGTTTTAAATGTGCCAAGATATGAGCCATCATCAATATTGGCAATTCGTCCATCCATAGCGATATCGCCAACTTGAGTCACTTTATCTTCAACAACTTCCATGCATATATCACCTGGTGTATGGGCAACACCATAATGATGAACTTTGATATGGACATCTCCGTAATCAAAAATATCCCCATGTTTCACTGGGTGTGTAGGAGGTATGACGACTGTTCCTGCCGTTGCTTGATTTGTCCAGCGCTCCATTAGGTTACGCCATGTATTCCCTTCAATGCCTTTAATTTGTTCTAAGGTGTAAGGGTGTGCGTAGATGGGAATATTTTTACCGTAAGCTTCTATAAACGCTTGGTTACCTAAAAAGTGATCGCCGTGATAGTGAGAATTAAAAATAGCAATAATCGGTTGAGAGCTAATTTTCTTGATCATGCGTATAGCCATTTCACCAATTTGTACGGATGCACCTGTATCAAGAATCACAATACCTTTTGCTGTAATGACAAAGGTAATGTTAGCCATCATGCCTTGGTTTTCAGCTGTTGGAAATCCATCTGGCGAATAAATCATCCACACGTGTTTACTCAGTTGTTTGGCAGGGTGATCTTTGACGGGTGGCCCTTTAATAAAGTCTTCAGCAGCTTTTGCAAATTCAATAGCTTGGGGTAGTAGCGCAACAGTTGCGCCACCGATTAGTAGTTTAAAAAAATGTCTACGTTTTGTTTGCATGGTGATGCCTTATGAAAAAGCAAAATAAATACGATGACTTATTGTGTCGTTGAATGATGTGCAGCGTCAATGCATCTTTTGTGATGCAGATATTTAGTGGGTTTATCTAAGTGATGATGAATTTAATTTTTTCAGTTAGATAAAGCTTCTAACTGTGAGTGGCAAATCACTAGGACTTTCCCTAAAAATTAAAAATTAACAAAACTTTTAGTGATTAGCTTATTCCAAATTCATCTGTAAAGATGAATAATTGATAGCAGTTAAACATCATATTTAACCAGCACGGTTTATTGGGGGTTTTGTGACAGTAAAGAAAAAGGTGGTGCCTTTGGGTCGAGTGAAAAAGGCGCCAGAAAACTATGTCAGCAAAGATTTATTCGCTGAGGTTGCTGAAAATGGCATGGATGAAACTCGACGTGGTTTTTTGCGTAAAAGTTTTTTGACGGCCTTAGGTGCGGCGACTGCTGGTGGTGTTGCAACTGCAGTAGCCTCTGAGGGCGAGAAGGTTATCTTAGAGAAGCAGTCCTGGCAAACGACATTGGGTCAGCCTGTTGCTGCTCGTCCTTATGGAATGCCATCGCAGTGGGAAGCTGCTTTGCAACGTCGCGAGTCTCCTGGTCTAACTCGCGTGCCAGCTGCCTCTGTGGCATTTGCACCATTACAAGGTTTCTTTGGCATTATCACGCCAAGTGGTTTGCATTTTGAACGTCATCATCAAGGTTGGTATGACATCGATCCAGCGCAACATCGCTTGATGATTAATGGCATGGTGAAAGAAGAAAAAGTTTTCACGATGGATGATTTGATGCGCTTACCGGCAGTTTCAAAAATTCATTTTATTGAGTGTGGTGCTAATACTGGCTTGGAGTGGGGTAACGTGGCAGTTCCTAGCGTTCAGTACACACACGGCATGTTGTCTTGCTGTGAATTCACGGGCGTGCCTTTGTCAACTCTATTAGATATGTGCGGAGCTGATCTGAAGAAGGGTAAATACATTTTGGCTGAGGGTGGTGATGGTTCAGGAATGACTAGAACCATCCCAATGGATGCAGCCTTAAAAGATGTATTGGTTTGTTGGGCTATGAATGGTGAAATGTTAAGGCCTGAAAATGGTTATCCATTACGTTTGGTGGTGCCAGGTATTCAAGGGGTAAGTTGGGTGAAGTGGTTGCGTCGTCTTGAGGTGGGCGATATGCCTTATGCCTCCAAAGATGAGGCCGTTCATTACATTGATTTATTGCCAAGTGGTTTGCATCGTCAGTACACCACGATTCAAGAGTGTAAATCTGTCATTACAACGCCATCGGGTGGTCAGCAGTTGTTAGATAAAGGTTTCTACAACATTACAGGTTTGGCTTGGTCTGGTCGTGGAAAAATTAAACATGTTGATATTTCAGTAGATGGTGGTAATAACTGGAAGCGTGCAAGATTAGAAACGCCCGTCTTATCTAAAGCTGTGACACGTTTTAATATGGATTGGACTTGGGATGGTTCACCTGCCATATTGATGTCTCGTGCGACTGATGAGACTGGTTATGTGCAGCCAATGATTAAGCAGCTACGTGAAGTTCGTGGTACACGTTCGATTTATCACAATAATTCAATTCAGGCTTGGAAGCTTGACGTTAATGGGGAGCTAAGCAATGTACAAGTTGGCTAATCCATTGGTGCGTATTCTTTTGTTAGCAGGTGTTCTAACATCTTTATCCGTTTCCTCATGGGCGCAAACTAAATACGAGGGTATTGGTCGAGCGGCTACGAAGGATGAAGTAGCTGCTTGGGATATTGATGTACGCCCTGATTTTAAGGGCTTGCCTAAAGGGGCTGGAACTACGGCTCGAGGTCAGGAAGTTTGGGAATCTCGTTGCGCCTCTTGTCATGGTACTTTTGGCGAGTCTAATGAGGTCTTTACGCCGATTGTTGGTGGCACGACGAAAGAGGATATGCAAACGGGTAGGGTTGCGTCTCTAACAAACCCTAAGCAGCCACAAAGAACAACTTTGATGAAAGTGGCAACCGTTTCTACTTTGTGGGATTACATTCATCGTGCGATGCCTTGGAATGCGCCGAGAACGTTAACAGTTGATGATACGTATGCTGTGCTTGGTTATGTTTTAAGTATGGCAGAGATTGTTCCTGAAGAATTTACGTTAAGCGACCAGAACATTGCAGAAGTGCAAAAGCAAATGCCCAATCGCAATGGTATGACGCAGTCACATGGTTTGTGGAATGAGGCTGGAAAACCTGATGTGAAGGCAACAGCATGCATGAGTGATTGCTCTAAGCATGTCACGATTGGTTCTACATTGCCCGATTACGCTAGAAATGCCCATGATAATTTGGCTCTGCAAAATAGACCCTATGGCGCGTTTAGAGGAGCGGATACTAGTAAGCCGCCAGCCGCCAAATTGCCTCAGAAGGGTGGTTTTTCAGTAGCTGTATCAGGTGCTGATTCGATTACTCCAGCTGGCTTATTCAAAAAACATAATTGTGCAACTTGTCATGCGCCAGCTAGTAGGGCTATAGGACCTGCTATTTCAGAGATAGCTGCCAAGTACAAAGGCCAGGCAGATGCCATGAAGAAGTTACATCAAAAGGTTAAAGTTGGTGGAGCGGGCGTTTGGGGAGCAATCCCTATGCCGCCACATGCGCATGTGCCGGATGGGGATATTGATACTTTAGTAAGATGGGTGCTAACTGGTAAATAAAGTATTACTATTGTATGTGTATTGAGATTAGTTATTTTTATGAGGAGTTCAAATGAACCTTAAGCGTCGTGAAGCGCTGCGATTAACAGCGATAATTGGTTTAATGGCCGCAACGGGTCTAATTTCTGAGGCAGAGGCTGCTGATTGGAATAAGGCTGCTTTTGATGGCAAAACATTGGATGATGTTTTGAAGGCTTTGGGTGGTTCATCTGCTGATAAATCATCAGCAGTGACAATCAATGCTCCAGATATTGCTGAAAATGGTGCAGTTGTACCAGTAGGTGTTACAACAACATTACCTAATACACAGCAGATTGCTATTTTGGTTGAGAAAAACCCAAGTGCTTTAGCTGCTCAGTTTTTGATGACAGCTGATACGGAGCCATTTGTGGCTTCTCGTGTGAAGATGGCTCAAACCTCTAATGTCCATGCTTTAGTAAAAGCAGGCGGTAAATGGTATGTGACGACTAAGGAAGTTAAAGTGACTTTGGGTGGTTGCGGCGGTTAATGCACGCATGACTTAGTCAATCATTAATAAGTATTGAAAGGAAATAACATGGCAGATCCGATGCGCGTAAGAGCCCAAGAGAATGGTGGCGTAGTAGATGTAAAAGTTTTGATGAAGCATGATATGGAGACTGGTCAGCGTAAAGATCCAGCGGGTAAAACAATTCCTGCACATCACATCACAACAGTTACTGCAACGTGTAAAGGTAAGGTGGTATTTGAAGGGCAGTTTGGTACCGCTGTATCTAAAGACCCATTTTTAAATTTTAAATTTAAAGGTGGTGCCAAGGGTGATGCGGTAAGCATTACTTGGGTAGATAACAAAAATGATAAACGTACAGACGAAGCTAAGATTAGCTAATCATTGTCTGTTGTGAGAGCCCCGCTTAGCTCTTTAGAGAGCGTTGCGGGGTTTTTTCTCAAAGAGGGGACGAGAATGAGTAAAGTATTTAAAAGTATGGCTTTGGCATTGTTAAGTCTGATGGCCAGTTGGGCGTTTGCACAAAGTGCTGCGGATGAAATTGCTAAGTATCGCGAAATGATTGCTGATGGTAATCCTGCGGAGCTTTATGAAGCGGCTGGTGAGGATATTTGGAAAAAGGCCATGGGGCCTAAAAATGCCACGCTAGAAAAATGCGATTTAGGTAAAGGTCCTGGTGTTGTGAAGGGCGCGGCGGCTGAGTTGCCGCGTTATTTCAAAGACACTAATAAAGTTCAAGATCTTGAGTCACGCATCATTACGTGCATGGAAAAATTGCAGGGCTATGACGCTAATGAAATTATCAGTGCGGGCTTTGAAAAAGGTAAGCGTAAAGATGTGGAAGCAGTTGTGGCCTATGTGGTAACGCACTCTAAAGGAATGAAGATCAATTTACCCAATAAACATCCTAAGGAAAAGGAAATGTATGAAATGGGTAAGAAAGCTTTTTATTTCCAAGGTGGTCCAATGGATTTTTCATGTGCCTCTTGTCATGGTGAGAATAACAAACGTATTCGTTTGCAAGACTTGCCAAATTTAACAGAGCAAAAGGGTGCTGCGTTGGGTTTTGGCTATTGGCCAGCATACCGAGTGTCTAGCGGTAATTTCTGGACTATGCAAAGACGTTTGAATGATTGCTATCGTCAGCAAAGATTCCCAGAGCCTATTTACATTTCCGATGTAACGATTGCGTTATCTGTGTATATGGGTGTGAATGCTAAAGGCGGTGAGATGAATACGCCTGGATTAAAGCGTTAATTGCAGAGGAGACATTAAATGAAAAAAACATACATCACTATTTCTGCTGTAGCGCTTGCTTTGTCCTCATCACTTGCTTTGGCTCAAAGTAAGTTTGACAAGATGCACTTAGAAAGTTTTAAGGCAAAAGGTATTGCTACGATGGATCGCTTAGATCAGGATGAAACTCAAAAATTTTGTTCTGACCCAGTCAATCTTGCTGGTAAAGGTGATTCCAAAAAACGTGAGGCTATTGAGAAGGCTAACTTAGCCACCATTAAATTACCTGCTGATGGCCAATATTTTGGCGATTGGAAAGAGGGTGAGAAGATCGCTCAAAGTGGTCGAGGTGCAACTTGGACAGACAAGGCTGATACGGTTGTTGGGGGAGGTTGTTATAACTGTCATCAAATCGATAAAAAAGAAATCTCTCACGGATCTATCGGCCCATCTTTGTGGAATTATGGAAAACTGCGCGGCAATTCTGAGGCAGTAGTTCAATACACGTGGGGAAAGATTTATAACTCTAAGGCTTATAACGCTTGTAGCAACATGCCAAGAATTGGCCATTACAAATTGTTAAATGAACAGCAGATGCGTCATGTGATGTCTTTGTTGTTAGACCCTAAATCTCCTGTTAATCAGTAACGCCTTCAAGCTAGGTCGCTATATTGCAAAGTATGGCGACCTTTTTTATTTTCCAAGGAATATGACATGTCCATGAATCGCCGAGAATTTCTGCAGGTTTTAGCCGTAGCCTCTGCTGGAGGAATGGTTTTAAATTCTGATTATGCAAGCGCGCAATCTGCTGCGAATAAATTTTATGATTTACCTCGTTTTGGTAATGTGCATTTCTTGCATTTCACAGATTGCCACGCGCAGTTAAAACCAATTTATTTTCGCGAACCTGATGTTAATTTAGGTTTTGGTGCGCAACTTGGTCAGACGCCACACTTGGTTGGCGAGCATCTATTAAAAGCACATAACATCAAACCTGGCACACCTGAGGCGCATGCTTTTACATATTTAGATTTTGAGAAAGCAGCAGCAACTTACGGTAAGGTGGGCGGTTTTGCACATTTAGCTACTTTGGTTAAAAAGATGAAGGCTGCTCGTCCTGGCGCTTTACTTTTAGATGGTGGCGATACGTGGCAGGGCTCTGGCACATCTTTGTGGACGAATGGTCAAGATATGGTAGATGCTTGCTTGGCTTTAGGCGTCGATATTATGACGCCTCATTGGGAGATGACGCTTGGTGAGGAGCGTGTGAAAGAAATTGTTGAGAAAGACTTTAAAGGAAAGGTATCTTTCTTAGCTCAAAATATTAAGACCAATGATTTTGGCGATCAGGTATTTGATCCTTATGTGATTCGTGAAATGAATGGTGTTAAGGTGGCCGTGATTGGTCAAGCATTCCCTTATACGCCGATTGCTAATCCGCGTTACATGGTGGCTAACTGGACCTTTGGTATTCAAGAAGAGCATATGCAGAAGATGGTGCAAGAGGTTCGCTCTAAAGGTGCCAAGGTTGTGGTGGTGTTGTCACATAACGGCATGGATGTTGATTTGAAGATGGCGAGTCGTGTGACTGGTATTGATGCAATTATGGGTGGGCATACGCATGATGGTGTACCAACGCCTGTGAAAGTAAAAAATGCTGGTGGTGTCACGTTGGTAACGAACGCCGGCTCGAACAGTAAATATTTGGGGGTATTGGACTTTCAGGTAAATGCTGGAAAAGTAGTAGATTTCCGCTACAAGTTATTACCAGTGTTTTCAGAGATGATTCCTGCTGACCCTGCTATGAATCAGTTGGTGAATAAAATAAGAGCACCTTACGAGTCAAAATTAGCTGAGAAATTAGCGATTACAGAAGGTCTGTTATATCGAAGAGGTAATTTCAACGGTAGTTTTGACCAGCTGATATTAGATGGATTGATGGCTGTAAAAAATGCTGAGATTGCTTTTTCACCAGGTTTCCGTTGGGGAACTTCTTTGTTGCCGGGGCAGGCAATTACGATGGAGCATCTTTTAGATCAAACGGCTATTACTTATCCTTGGACAACGGTAACGATGATGAGTGGCAGCATGATTAAGACCATTTTGGAAGATGTGGCAGATAACTTATTTAATCCAGATCCGTACTATCAGCAGGGCGGTGATATGGTTCGTGTGGGTGGTTTGCAATATGATATTCGTCCAACTGCTCAGGCTGGCAAGCGCATTAATAATATGATGTTGCATGGTAAATTGATTGACCCTAATAAGACTTATAAGGTGGCAGGTTGGGCTCCCGTTTCGGAGGAGGCTAAGGCTGCTGGTGGTGAGGTTATATGGGATGTCATGTCAAAATATTTGCGCGATATTAAGACGGTAAAAGCTAAGTCTCTTAATATGCCAAAAATTGAGGGTATTAAAGGCAATCCTGGATTTGGAGCTTAACGGTTAAAGATTGGGAGGGTGTATATGACAGGTGTCTATTTAGCTCTTTCTGGTCTTGTTTTGATTTGGGCTTTTTGGGGTGCTCAGTGGAGGGTTTTGTTAAAGCCCTCCGTATTTCCTTCTGTTTTAGGCGGCATCTTGGCTTTAGGGCTTGCGTGGAATGTTAAAGCTAATATGTCTGGTATGGCAGCAGAAGCTTTGGTCGGGCTCTCATTTCAGTTTTTTGGGGCATCGTTGCTTGTTGCTATGTATGGGCTGAGGCCTGCTCTTGTGATGTTAGCTTTTGTCACAAGTCTGGTCGGATTGATTAGCTCTTGGGAGCTTGATCAGGCTTTAAAGCAATTTTTTATTCTTGGTGTTTTGCCTGCTATCACTGCTTGTGGCGCAATGCGCCTTATAACCAAATTTTTCCCTAAGCATTTATTTATTTTTATTTTGGGGCATGGTTATGTGGCGGGCGTACTTAGCATGATTGTTCCAGGTATTCTGTTGATGGTTGTGCAGCAGGCTGTTCTACCTGCAGTTGCTGGCTTATCCATGGATATAACTGACTGGTTGGTGACTTTGATTATTCTGTCTTTTACAGAGGGGTCCCTTTCCGGAATGCTTTTAGCAGTTTTTGTTATTTATAGACCTCATTGGGTACCCCGTTTCAATGATCAGACTTATTTAAAGATTGCATCTGAACCTATAAAAATGCCATAAAATGGTGGGCTTATAAGGTTTAGAAATCATGCCAGAAATTAATTTAGCTCTTATTCAGACTCAGGTGCTTTGGAGCACATTTGCTGTGACAGTTCTTTTGGGAATTGTGATGCAGAAGACACGTTTTTGTACGATGGGTGCTGTGACAGACGTGGTCATTATGGGTGAGTGGACGCGTATGCGCCAATGGTTGATGGCAATTGGCGTAGCGATGATTGGTGTCGGGGTAATGACATCCAGTGGTTTGATGGATTCTAGTAAATCAATTTATGCCAACTCAAAAATTTCTTGGTTATCCACTTTGGTGGGTAGCTTAATGTTTGGTTTTGGTATGGTGCTCGCTTCTGGTTGCGGCAGCAAAACATTAATTCGCATTGGTGGCGGTAGCTTAAAGTCCCTAGTGGTGTTTTTAACACTGGCACTTTCTTCCTATATGACACTCAAGGGTGTGTTTGGTGTTTTACGTGTAAATACTGTTGATACGGTTGCGTTCACCTTAAGCACAACGCAAGACTTGCCTAGTGTCTTATCTCCAGTTTTGGGGATGGCAAAGACAACGCTGCAGTTATGGATTGCTTGCATCTTGGGTGGAGGGCTTATTTTATTTGCCGCCTCTAAGAAACATTTTTGGACATTTAATAACTTCTTGGCTGGTCTAGGTGTTGGTGGTGCGATTTTGGCTATCTGGTGGATTTCAGGGCAATTAGGTTATGTTGCAGAGGATCCTAATACTTTGGAAGAAGTATTTGTTGCAACTAATACCGGTCGCATGGAGAGTCTCACGTTTGTGGCCCCTTATGCTTATTTGATTGAGTGGTTAACATTCTTTAGTGACGTGAGTAAGAAGTTAACTTTAGGGATTGTTTCAGTATTCGGTTTGGTTGTGGGTTCTGCCGTGTATTCAATTGCCACTAAAACGTTCCACTGGGAAACATTCAGAAACACAGAGGACACTGCTAATCATTTGTTGGGTGGTGTGTTGATGGGGGTTGGTGGTGTCACTGCTTTAGGTTGCACGATTGGTCAAGGTTTAACAGGTATTTCTACATTGGCAATTAGTTCTTTTATCGCATTTGTTGGATTTGTGATTGGCGCAACACTTGCTATGAAATATTTAAATTGGAGAATGTTGCCACCACCATGTGAGCCTGTTATTGCTGGTGGTAGTTCAAATTATTCGAATGGAGGATGTGGTATGCCACTTCAAATCGCTTGTCATACAGAACAGTTTGGTACTTTGGGGCAAATCATGCCTGAAGACGTCGCGGAGATTGCTCGCCAAGGATATAAATCTATTATTAATAATCGTCCTGATGGTGAGGGCGGCCCTACCCAGCCTTTGAATGCAGAAGTAGAGGCTGCTGCAAAAGCACTAGGCTTGAATTATGCGTATTTACCTGTGGTGAGCGGTCAAATTACTTTAGAGCAAGCGCAAGAAATGGCCCGCTTACTATCAAGCATGCCAGGACCTGTGTTAGCTTTCTGTCGTTCAGGTGCGAGATCTACCAATCTTTATATGTTGGCTCAACAAGTCTAATATTTTGGAGTTAGCTTTGGTGAGTGTATTGCTAGGCTTATTTGTGGGCTTAGTTTTAGGTTTAACCGGAGCTGGGGGCGCTATTTTATCTGTGCCTCTGTTAGGTTTTTTCTTGCATTTATCGGTGGCGCAAGCTGCCCCCATTGGGTTGTTGGCTGTCAGTTTGTCAGCAGGTTTGGGTGCTTTCTTAGGGTTAAAGGCTAAGATATTGCGCTATAAGGCAGCAATATTGATGGCAACGTTGGGAGTGCTATTGTCTCCCTTCGGTATATGGCTCGCTCACCAATGGCCTAATGAGCCATTGGTATTTATTTTCGCCTTGGTTCTATTATTGGTGGCTAGGAATATGTGGGTTCAGGCTCGGAGAGAGTTGGCGGGTATACCAGATCAGCTTGGCCCCCCTTGTCAGCTGGATACCACGATAGGCAAGCTTACTTGGAATTTGCCCTGTGCACGAGCTTTGGCTATGTCTGGTGGTTTGGCTGGTTTCTTTTCGGGTCTACTGGGTGTCGGTGGTGGATTTGTCGTGGTACCTGCACTAAAAAAATTCACAGATTTACCTATGAAATCAATTGTCGCTACTTCTTTAGGTGTGCTGACGATCGTATCTTTCTGTGGGGTCATTTTTTCAAATATATATGGCGGCATGGATTGGGCTATTGCCATACCGTTTGCAGGTGGTTCAGTACTGGGTTTATTGTTAGGCCGGCGCTTCGTTAAGTCTGTTTCTGGACCTAGGGTTCAGCAATGCTTTTCTTTGTTAGCGTTGGTAATCTCGTTAACGATGTTAATCAAGTTATTTGCTATCTTGAATGCTTAAAAGTCAAGGAAATAGGCTAAATTTAAGCGCTTAAATTTGGCTGGTGACTTCGGTAAGAAAAGGCTTCTTGGACTAAAATCAAGAGATGAGCTCAAGATTATTTAAAACCACCTTATCTTTATTAACGATTTCCTTTCTGGTCGCCTGTGGTGGGGGTGGAGATGATGCCCCATTGCCTCGCCTTGTTAAAGTTGTCGTCGTCGGGCAGATTGGTGAGCCTGCGGCTACCTCTACTTCTACAAAAAATCCAGATGCTTTAACTTTTGATGCTTCCGGTAAAGTGTTGGAGGTTTTGGTCGCTAAGGGTCATAAGGTGATGGCAGGTCAAGCATTGGCCCGTGTGATGCCCACTAGTATGTCCATGGCAGAGTCTTCTGCATTAACAAGCTATCGTGCTGCAAAAGCAGAGCTGCAATCAGCAGAAGGTGATTTCCGCCGCTACTCTGACTTGAGAGATAAAAACTTTATCTCTGCTTCAGAGTTCGAGCGCCGTATTGCTGTTATCGAAGGAGCAAGAGCTAAGTATGAGCAATCGCTAGATCAATTAGGGTTTGTTACTTTAAGATCCCCAGAGCAAGGTGTGGTGGGTGATATTAAATTACAGTTAGGTCAGTTAGTTAGCTCGACAGATGTGGTGGCTAAAGTTGTAGTAGCTCAAAAGCAAGTGTCACAAAAGAAGGTGACGAAAGATCAGATTTATCTCCCAACAACTGCAATTCATAGCGATGGCGTGTCTGTATTTAAGTTGAAACTAGATGCTGGTTCAGACTCTATTGGTGTTTTGGAGTTAGTTCAATTGCAATTGGGGCAAGCTGATGAGAGTGCTGTGCCAGTCTTGTCCGGTTTGGCTAATGGGGATGTGGTGGTTGCTACGGGGTGGCATGCATTAAATGTGGGGCAAAAAGTTCGCATTGCATTAAAAGATAAGGCGAACTAACCATGAGTTTTGGACGATTTAATTTATCGCGTTGGGCGATTGTTAATGCATCTTTGACGCGTTATTTGATGATTGCTCTCATGGTTTTGGGAATTGGCGCTTATTTTCAATTGGGCCAAGATGAGGATCCACCTTTTACATTTAGAGTGATGGTGATTCGTACTATGTGGCCTGGCGCTACAGCGACACAGATGTCTGATCAGGTTGCCGATAAGATTGAGAAGATTCTTCAAGAAGTGCCGTATGCGGACAAAATTAGAAGCTTTTCTCATCCAGGTGAATCCACCATTATTTTTCAGGTAAAGGATAGTAGTCCACCTAAAGATGTGGCTAATATTTTTTACACTGTTAGAAAAAAGATAAATGATTCAAGAAATGTTTTACCTGTCGGTGTACAGGGACCATTTTTTAATGATGATTTCGGTGATACCTACGGTGTAATTTACGCGATGTCTGCGAAGGGCTATACACCTGCTGAAGTAAGAGACTTTACGGTCTATGTTAGACAGCGCTTGCTACAGGTTAAAGACGTTGGCAAGGTCGATATTTATGGTTTGCAAGATGAGCAAGTGTACGTTGAGTTATCAAGAAAAAGGATGGCTCAGTATGGTTTGAGTCCTGCGACCGTCGCGCAACAATTAAATCAACAGAATGCTATTGAAGGTGGCGGTAATTTAGAGTCGAAAAACTTTTCTTTGCCGATTCGTGTGGGTGGACCCTTTGAAAATGTCTCTGATTTAAAGGCTATGCCACTGCGTTCACCTACTGGTGCTTCATTGCGTTTAGGTGATATTGCTGAGGTGCGTCGGTCACCAGTAGATCCGGCTCAAAGTAAGGTGCGTTACCAAGGTGAAGAGTTAGTCGCTTTAGGTGTTTCAATGGCGCGCGGTGGAGATATTGTTCAGCTAGGTACAGCATTAGATGCTGCAACTCAATTTATTGAAAAAGATTTGCCTTCTGGTGTTACTTTGTCTTTGATTCAAAATCAACCTCAAGTGGTGGCTGGTTCAGTTAGGGAGTTTTTGGGAACACTATTGGAAGCACTCATTATTGTTCTTTTGGTTAGTCTTTTAGCTTTAGGGTTGCATAAAAATCCTTGGCGAATTGATCCTTGGCCTGGTTTAGTCGTTGCTATTAGTATTCCATTAGTTATGGCCGTCACTTTTTTAGTGATGCATTTATCTGGGGTGGGATTACATAAAATTTCTTTAGGCTCATTAATTATTGCTTTGGGCTTGTTGGTGGACGACGCCATCATTGTTGTTGAGATGATGGTGAGAAAGCTTGAAGAAGGAGCTGATCGTCTAAAGGCAGTTACGGCTGCTTATGAATTAACAGCCATGCCTATGTTGACTGGCACGTTAATCACAGCAGTTGGTTTTTTGCCGATTGGCATTGCTAAGTCAGCGGTTGGCGAATACACCTTTGCTATTTTTGCTGTGACCGCTGCAGCCTTGGTGATTTCTTGGTTTGTTTCAGTTTTGTTCGTCCCTTATTTGGGTTATTTGTTACTAAAGAAGCCTGTACATGCAACGCCAGAGGGTGGGGCGCATGAGCATTTTGATACGCCGTTTTACCAACGATTTAAGTCGGTTGTATCTTGGTGTATCGATAATCGCAAAAAAACAATTATTGCCACTATCGCGAGTTTCTTTATTGGTATTGTTGGTATGGGACAAGTTCAACAACAATTTTTCCCAGATTCATCTCGCCCAGAAATTCTTGTGGATATTTATATGGCTGAGGGTGCAAGCTTTGAAGCCACTGAGGATGCAGCTAAGCGTATTGAGGCATCTATCCTGGCACAAAAAGGCATACAGTCCGTTACGATGTGGATTGGTAATGGCGCACCTAGATTCTTCTTGCCATTAGACATTATTTTCCCAAGAAGTAGTGTTGCCCAAGCAATTATTATTGCTGAGCCTGCTGAGCGTGATCGTCTAGTTAAAGAGTTGCCGGCGCATTTAGAGGTGGCAGCTCCTAATGCTCGTATTCGAACTAAGTTATTACCTAATGGACCTCCTGTTCCTTATCCTGTTCAGTTTAGGATTGTGGGTAGTGATCCTATTAAGTTGAAGGAACTCTCCCTTGAATTTAAAGAGGTGATGCGTCGCTCGCCATTATTAAACGGCGTGAATGATAACTGGAATGAAAATCAACCAGTCGCAAGAATTGAGGTGGACACAGCTAAGGCTCGTGAGTTAGGCGTACCACCGCAGGTGATTGCGCAAACTCTATCAAGTCATTTTGGTGGCGTGACGATTGGTCAGTATCGTGAGTCGGATCGCTTGTTGCCTATCATTTTGCGTTTGCCGCGACACGAGCGAGACCAGATTGCTGATATTAAGGATACGATGTTAGCAACGGTGACAGGTACACCCGTACCGCTAGCGCGTATTGCTCAAGTTAAAGTTGTTTGGGAGCCTGCAACCGTATGGCGAGAGAATCGGGAATATGCATTAACCGTTCAATCTGATGTCAATCCAGGTGTCCAAGGGCCAACTGCTACGACTGTATTGATGGAAGAATTTAAGCCTCTGATTGATCAATTGCCACCAGGTTACAGAATTGATATTGGTGGTGCAGTTGAGGAAAGTAGTAAAGGGCAGATGTCCATCATGGCAGGTATGCCGATTATGTTGTTTATTACTTTTACCTTGTTGGTGATTCAGTTAAAGAGTACATCGCGTGCATTTTTGGTGTTGTTAACAGGGCCATTAGGTATTTGCGGTGTGGCTTTGTCATTGTTGTTGTTAAATCGACCATTTGGCTTTGTGGCTTTATTAGGCTTTATTGCTTTATTAGGCATGATTATGCGTAATTCAGTAATTTTGATTGATCAGATTGAGCAAGGTAGGGCTGCAGGAGTAGCTGCACGCCAAGCAATTATTGATGCTTGTGTAAGCCGCTATCGCCCAATTATTTTGACGGCCGCCGCCGCTGTTTTAGCAATGATTCCATTGTCTAGAAGTGTTTTCTGGGGTCCTATGGCGGTCGCTATTATGGGTGGTTTGATTGTTGCAACTGCGTTGACTTTATTATCTTTGCCGGCGATGTATGCAGCTTGGTTCAAGGTTGATAAGCAAACCCCTTAAAGAGTATTTTTATGCGCATTGAAATTCCACAAGAGAAAAAGTTTGTTCATGAATCCATTATTCCGGTTCGTTGGGGGGATATGGATGCTTTGGGCCATGTGAATAATGCGGTTTACTTCAGATATATTGAGCAAGCTCGTATTAACTGGTTAGATAGTTATCGTTTAAATATTCAGCGCGATGGCCAGGGGGTGGTCGTTGTTAATGCTTTTTGTAATTTCATGAAGCAAATTACCTATCCAGCTGATTTGATTGTTAAGACCTATATTGCCAACCCAACGCGAGTAGGGGTGGATACATTCAATTTGATGTCGCTGACGACCGATCCGGATACTGTGTATGCAGCAGGCGGTGCCACCATGGTTTGGGTGGACTTTAAGGCTCAAAAGGCTATTTCTTGGCCTGCTGATATGAAAGAAAAGTTTTTGGTCTAATCAGTCTCTGAGATAGAGGTTTGGGCCCCTTTACCCTACAGCTTACTTCGGTTTTTTTAGTAAAGATGCGAGTAGCGGGTTCAATTTAGTGGCAGATTTACCACCTTTTTTAGACTTAACATCCTGTTTTGGAACAGAATTTTTCATTTGGTTTGCAACAGCTAAGCCAGCATTCTTATATAGATCAGTTTTCTTCATAGGCTGATACTTTACCTGATTGATTTAAAAGATGTTTTTTCTGTGAGTAGTTGTCAGGACAACGCAATGATATTAGGATATTTTCATGTTCAGAATGTATGTTCAGCGCTTGCCAGTACAGCAAGTCTTATATAAGATATAAGTCTTAGAATATTGGTTTATTTAATTGTCTAAATAGAGAGGAAAGACTATGTTGAAAGCCTATCGTGACCATGTCGCAGAACGCGCGGCACTAGGTATTCCACCGTTACCATTATCTGCACAGCAGACTAGTGAGTTGATCGAGTTATTGAAAAATCCACCAAAGGGTGAAGAATCTGTATTAGTTGAGTTAATTACTCATCGTGTGCCAGCTGGTGTGGATGATGCTGCTAAAGTAAAGGCCTCTTATTTAGCAGCAGTTGCTTTTGGTAAGGAAAAGACACCATTAATTACTCGTGAAACAGCAACGCAATTGTTGGGCACGATGTTAGGCGGTTACAACATTTCTCCTCTCATCGATTTGTTGGACGACGCAACTGTAGGAACTATTGCTGCTGACGGTTTGAAAAAAACATTGTTGATGTTTGACCAATTCCATGATGTCAAGGAAAAAGCAGATAAAGGTAATGCAAATGCTAAAGCTGTATTGCAGAGCTGGGCTGATGCTGAGTGGTTTACAAGCCGTCCAGAAGTACCGCAAAGCATGACCTTAACAGTCTTTAAAGTAACTGGTGAAACCAATACAGATGATTTATCTCCAGCCCCTGATGCTTGGAGTCGTCCTGATATTCCTTTGCATGCTTTGGCGATGCTCAAGAATCCACGTGACGGTATTGAACCTCAAGAGCCAGGTAAAGTTGGTCCAATTAAGCAATTGGAAAGTTTGCAAGCTAAAGGTAATTTAGTTGCTTATGTTGGTGATGTGGTTGGTACAGGATCTTCACGTAAGTCAGCAACTAACTCCGTATTGTGGTTTACGGGCGAAGACATTCCTTATGTGCCTAATAAGCGCTTTGGTGGTGTTTGTTTAGGTAGCAAAATTGCACCTATTTTCTATAACACGATGGAAGATGCTGGTGCTTTACCAATCGAGTTAGATGTTAATAGCATGAATATGGGGGATGTGATTGAGTTGCGTCCCTATGAAGGTAAGGCATTGAAAGATGGCAAAGTTATTGCTGAGTTCAAAGTTAAATCAGACGTGTTGTTTGATGAAGTGCGTGCTGGTGGCCGTATTCCTTTGATCATCGGACGTGGTTTAACTGCGAAAGCTCGTGAATCTCTAGGGTTGCCTGTTTCAACTTTGTTCCGCTTACCAACTAACCCAACGGATTCTGGTAAAGGTTTCTCCTTGGCGCAGAAGATGGTTGGTCGTGCTTGTGGCTTACCTGAAGGTAAAGGCGTTCGTCCAGGCACCTACTGTGAGCCTAAGATGACAACTGTTGGATCACAAGACACAACAGGTCCTATGACGCGTGATGAGTTGAAAGACTTGGCTTGTTTAGGTTTCTCATCAGATATGGTGATGCAATCTTTCTGCCATACAGCGGCTTATCCAAAGCCAGTAGACGTAAAAATGCACCATGAGTTGCCTGATTTCATCAGCACACGTGGCGGTGTTGCCTTGCGTCCTGGTGACGGTGTGATCCACTCATGGTTGAACCGTTTATTGTTGCCGGATACTGTAGGTACAGGTGGCGATTCACATACTCGTTTCCCAATTGGTATTTCTTTCCCAGCCGGTTCTGGCTTGGTGGCTTTTGCTGCTGCAACAGGGGTGATGCCTTTAGATATGCCTGAGTCTGTATTGGTGCGCTTTAAGGGCAAGATGCAGCCTGGCGTTACATTGCGTGACTTAGTGAATGCGATTCCTTTGTATGCCATTAAGCAAGGTTTATTGACTGTTGAGAAAAAAGGTAAGAAAAATATTTTCTCTGGTCGTATTCTTGAGATTGAAGGTTTGCCAGACCTTAAGGTTGAGCAAGCTTTTGAGTTATCGGATGCATCTGCTGAACGTTCAGCTGCAGGTTGTACCGTTCATCTAAATAAAGAGCCAATCATTGAGTACATGAACAGCAACATCACATTGATGAAATGGATGATTGCAACTGGTTATCAAGATGCGCGTACTTTGGGTCGCCGTATTAAGGCGATGGAAGCATGGTTGGCTAAGCCTGAGTTGTTAAAAGGTGATGCTGATGCGGAGTATGCGGCGGTCATTGAAATTGACTTGGCAGATGTGCATGAGCCAATCGTTGCTTGCCCGAATGACCCTGATGATGTGAAGACATTGTCAGAAGTTTCTGGTGCGAAGATTGATGAAGTATTTATCGGTTCTTGTATGACTAATATTGGTCACTTCCGTGCGGCGTCTAAGTTGCTAGAAGGTAAGCGTGATATTCCTGTGAAATTATGGGTAGCTCCTCCAACGAAGATGGATGCTAAGCAGTTAACAGAAGAAGGTCACTATGGCGTATTGGGTAGTGCCGGTGCTCGTATGGAAATGCCTGGTTGCTCACTCTGTATGGGTAACCAAGCGCAGGTTCGTGAAGGTGCTACTGTGATGTCTACGTCAACACGCAACTTCCCAAATCGTTTAGGTAAGAATACTTTTGTTTACTTAGGCTCTGCTGAGTTGGCATCTATTTGTTCTAAGTTGGGTCGCATTCCAACCAAAGAAGAGTACATGGCTGATATCGGTGTTATTAATGCAAGTAGCGCTAACATCTACAAATACATGAACTTTGATCAAATCAAAGATTTCAGTGATGTGGCTGATAAAGTATCTGCTTAATTAATTTAGTAGCTGTCATGAAAGGCTCCTTAGTATGTAAGGAGCCTTTTTTGTATCTAGAGTTTTTGAAGGGGCGTTACTTAATGACGGCTTGCCTTGCTTTTTGTAATTTGCTCCAGTGCAGTGCTGAAAAAACGAATAATGGAATAAAGGCTAAGAACATTAGTCTTGGGATAATCGTTGCTACCCAGCAAATGCCTGTAGCTAGCCCCATGTTGTAGCCTGTATCTACTTCCTTTTTCAAGCGACCAGCTTGTTGCATACGTAGAAAACCTTCTTGAATAGCTTTAATCAAGAAAAAGAACCAGATCACGTTAAATACGGGGATTAGTAGTAGCCAAGCCATCGTAGGGGACTGGGTGCGCATATTGGGATCAATGGCACGTAAAGTTTTACTAATGGCATTGATGTAAAGAACAAAGAAAAAGAGCGGGATAATTATCAGAATTGTTAGCATATTAATCATTCTCCCTTTGTAGACTGTTTTATATGAAAATAGCTTACCTTAATCATAGATAAAAAAAGTTCAAGATGTCCATACTCCTAAACGCTGATGAATCCCAGTTGGTACTTGTTGATTATCAAACTAAATTAATGCCGGCTATTCATGATGGTGATCGGGTTGTGGCTAATGCACTCAAGCTTGCTAAGGTCGCTAGCCTACTGAAATTGCCTATTTTTGGCACTGAACAGCACCCTGAGAAGTTGGGGGGGAATGTTGCTGAATTGAAGGCGTATTGTCAAAAGACGCTTCCAAAGACCCATTTTGGGGCTTGTGAGGATGGGTTGGGTGAATGGTTGAGAGCGCCAGTGAAACCGCAGGGTGGAAATGCTCGTAGTTTGCCGAAACATTTACAGCGAAAGCCTGAGCCTCAAGATGAAAGAAATACCATCATCGTGGCAGGTTGTGAGGCTCATGTTTGCTTATTGCAAACAGCGTTAGGTTTAATCGATGAGGAGTTTGATGTTTGGGTGGTGACAGATGCTTGTAGCTCTAGGACTGAGGTAAATCGTGATGCAGCGTTTGATCGTCTAGCTAGTAATGGCGCTGAATTGGTAACCACCGAGATGGTTATTTTTGAATGGCTTCAATCATCTGAGCACCCAGCATTCAAAGCAGCTTTGGATTTAGTGAAGTAACCATTCAAAAAAATTAGTCTAAGCACTATCAATATTTTTGCCAAGTTCTTGTATATCTTTAGGGTATAGCCAGCGCCATTGACCCTCTGCTAAATCATAGGGCATGGCATAAGCGCCAATAGTGGAGCGGTGAAGGGCTGCCACATGGTTGCCAACAGCTGCCAACATTCTTTTAACTTGATGGTAGCGACCTTCTACAATTGTCATGGCTAATAATTTATCGTCTTTTTGAAGGCATGCTTTAGCAAAGCAAGGTTTAGGATCATCGTCCAATATGACCCCGTTAAGTAAGTGCTCGATTTGTTTTTGAGTGAGAGGGTCGGCGGTTGTGATGTCGTAGATTTTGCCGATATTCTTCTTCGGGCTCGTCATCTTATGGATAAATTGCCCATCATCGGAGAGTAATAGCAAACCGGTAGTATCCCAATCTAAGCGTCCTACGCATTGAATACCGCGTTCGATAAGTGGTTGAGGTAGTAAGCCATAAACACTAGGATGGTGGCTGGTTTTGTGGGAACATTCATAGCCAACGGGTTTATGGAAGGCTACATAAGCTTTTTCGTGGTACTCCCAATCTTTCCCATCTACTTCTAATTGGAGGTTTTCTGTGGAGATTTTTTCTTCTGGATCTTCTGCTAAAACACCATTTACTTTAACTAAGTCAGCGTACACCAGGTCGCTGCAGTAACGCCGCGTGCCAAATCCTTGGCTAAATAATATTTTTTCTAAAGTTAAAGGTTTTGCCATGCTTATTCGGGTATTCCTATAATGTTCAAAATGACTAATTCTGAGGATACTACAGAGTAAAGTTCGACTAATATAAAAAATAAGGAGAGAGGGGCATGCCAATTATTACTAATATTGAAGATTTAAGGGTTCTGCATCAAAAACGCACCCCAAAGATGTTTTATGACTATTGTGATTCCGGTTCTTGGACCGAGTCCACTTATCGTTCAAATGAGACTGATTACCAAAAAATTAAATTTCGACAAAAAGTAGCTGTAAATATGGAGAATCGCACCACCAAGACCAAAATGGTGGGCCAAGATGTGGTGATGCCTGTTGGTTTGGCGCCAACGGGATTAACTGGTATGCAGCATGCTGATGGTGAGATTCTGGCTGCGAAAGCAGCTGAGAAATTTGGCGTTCCATTCTGTTTATCTACCATGAGCATCTGTTCAATTGAGGATGTGGCGGAGCGTACGAGTAAGCCTTTTTGGTTTCAGTTATACGTGATGAAAGATCGTGCTTTTATTGAGCGCTTAATTGAACGTGCTAAAGCAGCTAAATGTTCTGCATTAGTTTTGACTTTGGATTTACAGATTTTGGGGCAGCGACATAAAGATATTAAGAATGGTTTAACAGCTCCGCCGAAGCTCACGATTCCCAATATTATTAACATGATGACGAAACCTCGTTGGTGTATGAATATGGCGATGACGCCGCGTCGTACATTTAGAAATATTGTGGGGCATGCCACGGGGGTAGGTGATATGTCTTCACTATCTTCTTGGACTGCTGAACAATTTGATCCAGCGCTTAGTTGGGATGATGTGGAATGGATTAAAAAATTGTGGGGCGGTAAGTTAATTATTAAAGGTATTTTGGATGAAGGTGATGCTCGTTTAGCGGCTAATTCTGGCGCTGATGCTTTGGTGGTATCCAATCATGGTGGTCGTCAGCTAGATGGAGCGGTTTCAAGTATCAAAGCTTTGCCAGGAATTGTGGATGCCGTTGGTAAAGATATTGAGGTTTGGGTGGATGGTGGCATCCGCTCTGGCCAAGATGTTTTAAAAGCATGGGCTTTGGGTGCTAAGGGTACTTTAATTGGCCGTCCATTCTTAAATGGTTTGGGTGCAATGGGTGAGGCGGGTGTTACTAAATGTCTTGAGATTATTCATCGCGAATTAGATGTTACGATGGCATTTACAGGTCATCGTGATATCCAAAATGTAACTAAAGATATTTTGTATCCAGGCACTTATTAATAAAGGTTAACGATTGATGAATCCAGCCGCCTTAAGTGAAAGTATTCAACTGGCAGTAGCCCCCGTTTTTTTATTAACAGCGGTGGCGGGCATGATTGGTGCTATGACGCAGCGTTTAGCTCGTGTCATAGATCGTGCGCGAGTCATTCATAAAGAATTAGCTGTTTCATCTATTTCTGATTCTGTGCGCTTAGCTTATGAAGTTGAGTTAAAGAACATCGCTAAGCGTGGCCGATTTATTAATGTTTCTATGATCTTTTTAGTTCTTTGTGCATTAATGATTGGGTTGACTGTATTAGAGTTATTTTTTGCTGAAACATCGGGTGGGAAATTAATGGTGTCCGCGTTCGTCTTATATACATTTGTGGCGGGTATTGGGTCCTTTATTTTTGCTTTGTTTTCATTGTTAATTGAAGTGTTAATTGCTTCTTACTCGATTCGTTGGAAACCTCATCAATAACAATTTATTCTGGAGAACTTTATGTCCCTTTATCAATTAAAAGATAAAAAGCCATCCATTCATTCCAGTGCTTATGTGGCCAAGGAAGCAACCTTAATTGGTGATGTCATTATTGCTGAAGATGTGAGTATTTGGGCTGGGGTAGTCATTCGTGGTGACAATGAGCCTATTACGATTGGTCGAGGCAGTAATGTGCAAGAAGGTACGGTAATGCATACCGATATGGGTTGTCCGCTGACAATTGCTCCAGGTGTAACTGTTGGTCATCAGGCCATGTTGCATGGCTGTACGATTGGCGAAGGCTCTCTCATTGGCATCCAAGCCGTAGTACTTAATCGAGCAGTGATTGGTAAAAACTGTTTGGTGGGGGCGGGCTCGGTGGTCACGGAAGGAAAAGTATTTCCAGATAACTCCTTAATTTTAGGTTCTCCCGCTAAAGTGGTTAAGGAGTTAACGCCTGAGGCGATTGCAGCACTTAAGGTTAGTGCGGAAAATTATGTGGCTAAGAAAAACTTATTTAAAGAGCATTTGGTTGAAATTTTATAAAAGGTAAACCATGATTTCAGGGTTGGTTCAAATCCTGTTGTGGCAAGGCTTGGGTGAGTTGGTATCTCACTTTTTATTGCCTGTTATTCCTGGTCCAGTTTTTGGGCTTATATTTTTATTGATTTTTTTGTTAATAAAGGGGCATGTCAATGCTTCTTTATCTTTGGTGTCTGATGCCTTTAGTCAGCACTTAGGTGTGTTATTTATTCCAGCTGCTGTTGGGGTTATGCTTTTTTTACCTCAATTACGTACCCATGCTTTATCGGTGATAGCTGCATTGTTGGTAAGTGTAGTCTCAACGATTGCAGTTACAGCTATCGTGTTACGTTTGGCGGCAAAGGGAGATTCTAATGACTCCTGATGGTTTGAAAATTGCTGAGATATGGGTTTATTTATCTGGCAGTCCTTTATTTGCCTTAATTCTGACGTTGACCGCTTATCAGATAGGCCATTGGTGCTATCAAAAAACTGATAAATATCCTTTGGCCAATCCAGTGGCGATAGCAGTTCTTTTAGTGGCTATTGGTTTATATGTCGTGGATATGCCTTATCAAACTTATTTTGAAGGTGCTCAGTTTGTTCACTTTTTATTAGGTACGGCGACGGTTTCATTGGCGGTACCGATTTATCGTGGTATCAGTTCATTGAAGTCCAGATTAATTCCTTTATTAATTGCCTTACTTTGTGGTGGCATTGTGTCGATTGTTAGTGCAGTAGGCGTTGCAACTTTATTGGGAGCAGATGCCGCAATTATTGGTGCTTTTTATCCTAAGTCAGTGACAGCGCCAATTGCAATGGGTATTGCTGAGCGACTAGGTGTATCTCCAACTTTAACCGCTGTTTTTGCCATTGTGACGGGTATTTTAGGCGCGATGCTAGGTAGCACGATTTTGAATCTTCTTGGCATGAAGCAGTGGTGGCAACGAGGTTTTGCAATGGGAACGGCTGCTCACGGTATCGGTACTTCAAGAGCTTTCGCTGTTCATCCAGAAGCGGGAACTTATGCTAGCTTAGCGATGGGCCTTCATGGAATTTTAGGTGCTTTGTTGATTCCGCTTCTAAAAAATTATTTGTAATGCCCCATTAGTTTTTGGGCAACAGATAACAGAAGTGCATCGCGTCCTCTACCTGCTATGAGTTGAACGCCAATAGGTAGTTGATTAGGCCCCTTATAGAGTGGCAAAGTGATGCAGGGTAGCCCCATTAATGTCCAGACTCTGCAGAAAATAGGATCGCCTGTTTGAGATAGGCCTTGGGGTGCTTCACCAATGGCGCTAGGCGTGATGAGGATGTCTATTTCTTGCTGGAGAATACGATCTAATTCAAAACGGGCTTGGTGCGCTATGTGCAAATCTTGGGTGTATTGCTCGTAGCTTATTGATTTACCTAATTTAATGAGTCCTTTGAGTTGTTGGCTTAACTGTTCTGGGTAGTTGTTTTGTTCAAATGTGAAGCTCTTGGTGGCTTCAAATGACATGATGCGACCATGGCGCTCAGACATATCATTCAATAGGGCTGGTAAGTCGTAATTTTTAACGGGGGTCTTAAATAACTGACTCATCAACTGGCCAGTTTGATGAATGGCATCTAAAGTTTCTTTCGATGCCAGATGGCCATCAGCTGTTAAGCACGTAGCTATGTTGATGGGCGCATCAATCGATTGAATGTGTGCAAGAGCCCAATCACCAGTCATGGCTGCAACGCATAAAGCAGCATCTTCAACCGTTCTGCTAAAGCTACCTAAAGTATCTAATGAAGGAGATAAGCTTTTTGAGCCACCTAGGTTAATTTTTCCGAAGGTGGGTTTATAGCCTATGACACCGCAAAATGACGCAGGCCTAATAATTGATCCAGCTGTTTGACTGCCTGTTGCTAACGGGATCATGGAGTCGGCAACTGCAGCTGCTGAGCCACTGGATGACCCTCCTGGGGTATGCGCTGGGTTGATCGGATTCGTGGTTGGCCCGCCTTTGAAAGTGGCGAATTCAGTGGTGACTGTTTTCCCTAGCAACACACCGCCAGATTGTCGCATGAGTGCAATATGAACCGCATCTGTTAGGGGGCGATTATTGGCATAAATAGGCGATCCATAAGTAGTTGGGAAATCATGTGTGTCAAATAGATCTTTGGCGCCAAATGGAATGCCATGTAGTAGGCCAAGATTAACTGACCGATCGAGATAGCGGGCTCTTTCAATCGCTGCAGAAAAATTGCTCGATACCCAAGCATGGGTGCTTGATTCTTTTTCTTCAATGCGCTCGATACAGGAGCGTATGAGTTGTTCAGAACTGAGTTCATTCGCTTGAATTTTTTTAATCGCATCGCTAGCGGATAGCAGGTAGGGGGCTGTCATGCGAATATCTTACCCTTGATAAAAACTTTATGCTCAAATAGTCCTATGAGTTTAAATTTACCCATTTGGTTAAAAGAGGATGCCTCGACCAATAGCTATATTTTGGCGCTCTACTGTCAACCAGGTGCGAAGAAAACCGAGGTACAGGGCGAGCATGATGGCCGTCTCAAGATTCGATTGGCTGCACCGCCCGTTGAGGGGAAAGCTAATGATGCATTGGTGCTATGGCTATCTAAGCAATTGCATATCAATCGTTCATCCATTGAATTGCTCGCAGGTGATTTGAGTCGATTAAAGCGAGTTAAGGTTCAAGGTGTCTCCCCTGAACTTATCTTACAGTCCCTTGCTGTTGATTAGTTAATTACCCATACTGGCTTCATGCCAATTACTTATATTAATTATAAGTAATATAATCTTCTTTCAATCATGGAAGAAGGTTCAATTCAAGCACGTATTTAGATGGTTTCACAAGGCTAATAAAGAGCAAATTGATGCATTGTCAAAATACCTACACGCTTTGTCTTTGACTGCACTGGTTGCGGCAGTTGGGATGCCATTTTCTGATGTTGAAATTGTGATGAATGAAATTAAAACTGTAGTGCTTTTAATGGTTTCAGCTAATTTATTTTGGATGGGGAGTTATATCTTGCGGGAGAGGAAATTAGTCGAGAGATATTTGGATTTTTGGTGCTTGGCATTGCCATGCTATTTGTAACGCTTATGTTTTTTCATGCGCTAGCCAGTATGTCTAAATCTAACGATGAGAAAGAAATAAAGAAATTAAAGAAGAGTTAGATTCTGCACTTAAAACGAGTATGAAAGCCTTGTACTAAGCGCTATAGATAAGTTGGTAACGGCTACTTTATTAGTCGTAGGAATTTTACTTTTGGAGGATAAAAATGGCTTATAAGGATGTTTTATGGTTTGTTTCTATAGGAGTTGTGATGCTGATAGCGTTTGGCATATATTTTTATGTTGAAGCCAGCCACCCTAGGTCTAAAAATGATGAAGAGGTCAATCTCAAGTCGGATGCAAAGAGATAAGGTTTAATTAGTTAAGAGATCAAGCTTAAAACCCGCTCAATGAGGCGGGTTATTTTTTGTGACTAGGCTTTGTTCTAGCTTTGGGTTTGCTGGTGGTGCCTGCGCGTGGCGGCAAACCAGTATGTTGAGTTAAGACTCTGCCTCGCTGAGGTTTTTGTGGCACAGAAAAGTCACGCGGGTTATGCGCGGCAGGAGCAGCCGTTGCTTTTCCAAAAGAGGAATTCTTGCGACGAGGACTTTGATAGCTACCATCAGTGCTTGGTTGATAGCTTGGGATCAAATGATGTTTTCCATTACCAATTAAGTCTGCGCGTCCCATCTTCTTTAAAGCTTCACGCAATAGAGGCCAGTTATTAGCGTCGTGATAACGTAAGAAAGCTTTATGTAGACGACGGCGCTTTTCACCACGCACAATATCAACGGTTTCACTATCCCTAGTGACTTTACGTAGTGGATTCTTATTGCTGTGATACATCGCAGTGGCTGTAGCCATCGGAGATGGATAAAAAGTTTGAACTTGATCTGCTCTGAACCCATTTTTCTTTAGCCAAAGGGCTAAGCGCATCATGTCTTCATCACTAGTACCTGGATGAGCTGCAATGAAGTAGGGGATGAGGTATTGTTCTTTGCCAGCTTCTTTTGAGTATTTATCAAATAACTCTTTAAATTTGTCATAGGCACCCATACCAGGCTTCATCATCTTTGATAAAGGACCTTGTTCTGTATGTTCAGGGGCAATTTTTAAGTAGCCACCGACATGATGACTTACTAATTCTTTGATGTAGGCAGGTGCTTTAACAGCTAAGTCATAACGAAGACCTGAGCCGATTAATATCTTCTTAATGCCAGGAAGTGCTCTGGCACGGCGATAAAGCTGAATCAGAGGTGTGTGGTCGGTATTTAAATTAGGACAAATATCGGGGTAAACACAAGAAGGTTTACGGCAATGAGCTTCAATTTCTCTAGATTTGCAGGCAATGCGATACATGTTCGCAGTAGGTCCACCCAGGTCAGAAATAATGCCAGTAAAGCCAGGAACCTTATCTCGAATATCTTCAATTTCTTTGATGATCGAGTTAGACGATCTATTTTGAATAATGCGGCCTTCATGTTCTGTAATAGAGCAGAAGGTGCAGCCACCAAAGCAGCCACGCATGATATTGACTGAAAAACGAATCATGTCCCATGCAGGGATTTTGGCATCGCCATAGGACGGATGTGGTGCCCGCGCATAAGGCAGATCAAACACAAGATCCATCTCTTGAGTTGTCAGTGGCACAGCTGGAGGGTTTAACCAAACATCCCGAACCGAGGCACCTTCACCATGTTGTTGTACTAATGCTCTTGCATTGCCAGGGTTGGTTTCTAGGTGAAGAACGCGATTAGCGTGAGCGTATAAGACAGGATCTCGTTTGACTGCTTCGTAGCTTGGTAGGCGGATAACCGTCGTGTCTCGATCTAGACGTTTTTTAGGGCCAGGAATAACTTGTATAGCCTGAGTGCTTAGGTTATCTGAGCTAGCATCGGACTTTTTGCAGCTAGTTCCTTGATTCTGTGCCTGCTCATCAGGGGTTAAGTACGGATTGATTGGGGCATCAATAGCGCCAGGAATATCTACTGTGCTTGAGTCAATTTCTGTAAAGCCAGGTGCTGGATGGCGTCTGACAAATGCTGTTCCTCTGACATCATTGATGTGACCAATTTCTTCGCCTTTAGCTAAGCGATGGGCAATTTCAACGACGGCTCGTTCAGCATTACCGTATAACAAAATATCTGCTTTTGCATCAATCAAAATAGACCGGCGAACTTTATCTTGCCAATAGTCATAATGGGCAATGCGACGTAACGAGGCTTCAATTCCTCCCATGACAATCGGCGCATCAGGATAGGCTTCTCGACATCTTTGTGCGTAAACCAATGAGCATCGATCGGGTCTTTTGCCACCAATGCCACCTGGTGTATAGGCATCGTCACTACGAACTTTGCGGTCAGCGGTATAGCGGTTGATCATGGAGTCCATATTGCCTGCTGCGACACCAAAGAAAAGATTAGGTTTACCGAGTACTTTGAAAGGGTCGGCTGACTGCCAGTCAGGTTGCGCAATAATGCCAACCCTAAATCCTTGTGACTCTAAGAGTCGACCAATGATGGCCATGCCAAAACTGGGGTGATCGACATAAGCATCACCTGTCACAATAATGATGTCACAACTATCCCAGCCAAGTTGATCCATTTCTTTTTTGCTCATGGGCAAAAAAGTAGACGTGCCAAAGCACTCAGCCCAATATTTAGGGAAAGAGTCTAGTGCGGGAGCGCTTGGAATAAGGGCTGCTGGAAAAGGTGCATTCACGGGCGTAATTTTAGGCTGTTTAAGCTTTTCCTGCTTGTTTCCATGGGGAAGCCAGTGAACTGGTTTAAATCTTCATTCGAGCAGATTTTTTAGGTCCGACAATTGTGATAAAAGCTTGTTTGATTGCCTGAACTTCAACTTCTTCAAGCCCACCCATGAGTTTGCCTAAATAAGCAATATGACGACGGATACCGCCATGACTCCGTACATGGGGTGTTTCATTCAAAGCTTCTAGAAAATCCTCAGGAAGAGGCATTTGCTTCCATTTATCTGGGGTTAACTGGCTGATTTCTTCAGCTAAGTTATGGCGCGCTTCGAGACGGCGTTTAATTTCCGATTTACTCGGTTTTTCAAAGGCCTGATCTTCTTCTGGATGATTTGATTGCTTCATAATGCTATTTTCGCAGACTCCTGCCCATACTCATAGAAAAGTAAAAAATACCTCATGGCAACTAAAGCAACTATTTTTAAAGTCAATCTTTCTGTGGCTGATATTGACCATGCCTATTATGCTGATCATAGTTTGACCTTAGCCCGTCACCCCAGTGAGACAGATGAACGCATGATGATGCGTTTATTGGCTTTGGCATTTAATGCGCATTTTTTAACGGATCTATGTAATGGTGATGGGCAACTTGTTTTTGGAGCTGGGTTGTCCGATCCCGACGAGCCAGATGTGTGGTTAAGAGACTTTACAGGCCAAACTAGACTTTGGGTGGAAGTTGGGCAGCCTGAGGAAAAACCATTAAGTAGGGCGTGTTCGAAATCAGAAAAAGTTGTGGTCTATGCCTATCACCATGCCGCGGAGGTTTGGTGGAAAGGCATTGAGAATAAATTAACCCGGATGGATAAATTGTCGGTTTATCGTGTGCCCACTGATGTGTCGTCACAATTAGCGACATGGGCAGAGAGAACCATGCAAATACAAGCTACGATTCAGGATGGTCATTTAATGCTCAGTTGCGAGAAAGGTACCTTAGAGATTATTTGTGAGCGTTGGAAATAAATCAACAATAAAAAAGGTTAGTAATGAGGGGGTATTTCATCGCGCAGATTGCCGCCACCCTCAGCAGGCATGCTGCTGGCCATTTGTATTTTTAGAGCTTTTAATTCTTTGTAAAGCAACTCAATTTGCTGCTGTTGTTTGTAGACCGTCTGGTTAAGCTCTTCAATTAAATCTTCATTGAAGCTCAGCTTGATTTCAAGGTTGGTGATGCGTTCGTCAACAGACATGAGATTCCTTTAATAGCTTAATAAAGTATTAGATGGATAAGCATAGCTGATGATGTGCTTGGTAAGCAAATTAGATAGCAAGGCATTATGATGAGAGATTAAGCCTTAGTTTCTTGCTAGCAAATATGACCCATTTATCTCCCCGCATTATCTTTTTGATGAGTTTGTCCCCGCTATTGTGGGCGAGTAATGCAGTTTTGGGTCGCATGTCAGTTGGGATTCTTTCTCCAATGACTCTAAATATGTTCCGTTGGGTCTTTGCAGCCTTAGTCTTGCTTCCTTTGGGGTGGCGCATTTTAAGAAACAGTAGCCCTTTATGGCAGCAGAAAAAACGTTTTTTTCTTCTTGGGTTATTTGCTGTCGGCTGTTACAACACTTTGCAGTATTTATCGCTGCAGACATCTACGCCAATTAATGTCACATTAATTGCTGCTTCCATGCCTATTTGGATGATGTTGATTGGGGCTGTTTTTTACGATACACAACCACAATTACGACAATTATTTGGCGCCTTTATTTCTATATTGGGTGTGATGGTGGTGTTGTCTAGGGGTGAGTTATCATCTTTGTTAAGCATCCATTTGGTCGCGGGCGATTTATTTATTTTATTGGCCACGATTATTTGGGCTTTTTATAGCTGGATGTTAACCAAACCAGGCACTAGTACTGAGCGAACATGGCATTGGGCAGAGTTTTTGTTGGCGCAAGTCCTATTTGGTTTGATTTCATCTGCAGCTTTTTCCGGGATGGAATTGATGGCGGGCGATTTTCAATTTGAGTTCAATGGTTGGGTATTGGCCTTATTGTTATATATTGCTATTGGCCCTTCGATCATTGCGTATCGATGCTGGGGTTTAGGTGTTCAAGAGGCTGGACCTGCGGTGGCCTCATTTTTCTCCAATCTAACGCCTGTATTTGCAGCCATCATGTCGGCGATCTTATTGGGGGAGATGCCGCAGTTATTTCATGCTTTAGCTTTTTGTTTGATTTTGATGGGCATTTTGGTGTCATCAAAAATCAAATGGCGTTAATTAGTCTTCAGCAAGGTTGAGCACATAATTCAAAACGACCATCTTCCATTTCAGTCTGGGGTCTGATCCAGTAATCATGAGTTTGCAGTGACTCATAAACATAAGCCATCTCTAAAGTAGCCTCAATCTTGGCTAAGCCCATGATGCGATAGTAGCCACCAGTTTTTAGATGTCGTAATTGGCTGCCGATTGGAAATTTCCTAGGGTACGTTTCCGAAGTATTTTGGTTAAATTCCATTGAGTTAAGTAATGACTTGATATAGATGAGTATCCATCATATAAGATAGTTCCTATGGACCAGCAGTTACATTTACTTTTAGAGTTATGGGAACCATTAACTCCTGTTAATACCAAAAGAATGTTTGGTGGTTATGGGGTATTTAAAGACGGTCTGATGTTCGCTATTTTTATTCGTGGGGTGCTTTACTTCAAAGTAGACCCATTAACTACTGCATCTTTCCATGAGCGCGCATTAAAACCTTTTACCTATGAGCGCTCAGATAAATTAGGAAAAAAGAAAGCGGTTGAGTTATCTTTTTTTGAGGCGCCTTTAGATATCTATGATGAGCCAGCCATGGCAATTGAATGGGCTAGAAATGCGATAGGCGCAGCCTTGCGGGTTAAGAACAAATCTAGCCATTAATATTCTGAAAGTAGATAATCGTCATATGCAGCAAGAACTAAGATCCGCAGCACTACATCTATTGAGTATTCAAGATCCTGGCTTAAAAGCCAAGGGCGTGGCTCGTTTACGTGAACATTATTTAAATCACCAAGTGAACCTAGATTCTGAAATAAAGATGACTGATGAAGGTGTGGTGATTCCAGGTCGACCTGAGACTCCTATATTGGTTAATCCAGGCTTGGTGAAACGCCGCTCAATGCATACGCAAGAGGGTAGAGCGGTATTGATTCATGCTCTAGCTCATATTGAATTTAATGCCATTAATCTCGCTTTAGATGCTATTTGGCGTTTTTCAGGTATGCCGCAAGCATATTATGAGGATTGGCTGAAAATCGCCGAAGAAGAGGCTTATCACTTTGATCTGTTGAATCAGCATTTAAAGATTCAAGGATTTCAGTACGGTGATTTCCCCGCGCACAATAGTTTGTGGGAAATGGTGAGTAAAACGACTGACTCGTTATTGGCAAGAATGGCCTTGGTGCCCCGAACGATGGAAGCAAGAGGGTTAGATGCCTTGCCGCCGATTCAGGAAAAATTGGCTCAAGCAAATGATCCAGAGACGGTCAAAATATTACAAATTATTTTGAATGATGAAGTCGGGCATGTGCAGATCGGTAATCGTTGGTTTAACTATCTATGTCAACAGCAGGCGTTAGACCCAATTAAAGCCTATGCAGAGCTTATGGAAACGTATGAGGCCCCCAAGCTCAGAGGCCCCTTTAATTACTTGGCTAGGAAAGCTGCAGGATTTACAGATGCTGAGCTGTTAGCTCTTGATATGCATCCATAAACAGCTGAGATATTTGATTTATTTGAGATGGTGCCCCAGGAGAGACTCGAACTCTCACGCCTCTCGGCACCGGCTTCTAAGACCGGCGTGTCTACCATTCCACCACCAGGGCTAATAAAAAAGCCTCTAAAACACCTTAGAAGCTTCTTAGTTATTTGGCTCCTCGACCTGGGCTCGAACCAGGGACCTACGGATTAACAGTCCGGCGCTCTACCGACTGAGCTATCGAGGAATAGACCGAGATTATAGCCTTATTTTCAAAAGATGCCAAATTTTCTATGTCTTTGTTTTAATATCCCTTCTAACTTATTCAACGTACAAGAAAAATGCAAGCGACTATCTTTGCTCCCATCAGTTTTGTAGGCTTACTCGTGATGTCAAATGTCTTCATGACTTTTGCCTGGTATGCCCATTTGAAGAACTTATCCGACAAGCCTTGGTGGCTAGCAGCCCTTTTAAGTTGGGGTATTGCTTTTTTTGAATATGCATTACAGGTACCCGCGAATCGTATTGGTTTTGAGCACTTCAATTTGGCTCAATTAAAAATTACCCAGGAGATTATTACCTTAGCTGTTTTTGTACCATTTTCTATGTTGTATATGGGGCAGCCATTTAAGGTGGATTTTATTTGGGCTGGTTTGTGTCTATTAGGCGCGGTGTACTTCATATTTAGATGATGCATTTAGAAATCACCTCCTGGGATTTAGCAAAAGATCTTGTTAAACCGATTCGTTATGAAGCTTTTGTTAAGGCGCAATCAATTCCTGAGGAAGAGGAGTGGGATGATTTTGACAAATTAGCTTGGCATGCTGTTTTAAAAGTAGATGGTATTGCTGTAGGAACAGGGCGTTTAATGATCAATGGTCATCAAGCTAGAATTGGTCGGATGGCGATAGATGCTAGGTATAGAGGTCAGGGATATGGTCAAGCAATTCTTCGTCAATTCATTGAGGTCGGAAAAGAAAAAGGCGTACAAGAATTTATCTTGCACGCCCAAGTTCATGCGATCTCTTTTTATGCACAATCAGGCTTTGAGCCTCATGGCCCCATTTTCGATGAAGTGGGGATTGATCATGTGGAAATGCGCTTAGAGGTCTAATTAGAAATCAAACGTCGCTGTAGCCCTCATAATTCTTGGTGCTCCTGGGTAGAGCATATTAGCGCCAAAACTCTGACTAACATCACGCCAGTAGAATTTGTTGAATACGTTTTCTACAAATACTCGATAGGTTGCTTGAGATCTGCCAACTCTATCGAAGTATTTAAGACCAGCATCAAATTTGTTATAGCTTGGCGCTTGCATGGTGTTTTGTAAATCAATGGGTTTTCCTGAGCTATAAGTCCAACTTCCTTGAATGCTTAAGCGCTCATAGTTCGGGATTAAATAGTCAGCATTAACAATGCTTCTCCAGTGCGGGATGCCAATCGCTTGCTTACCGTTTTGATTTGGATCGCTGAAGGCCCCTGATTGATTCGCTCTTAGATACATCGCGCTAGCCAAAAGGTTGAGTCGGTTAGTTACTTTTTGGGCTAGAGAAATTTCTGCGCCACGATTAGTGACAGTACCTTCTTGGTATAGTTTGTAAAGTATGCCGCTATCGTATAGAGAGAACTCATTCGGCCGTTTCATTTCAAAAAAAGCGAATGTTAATAATGAATCGGGATTAATGGCATATTTACTCCCAATTTCATATTGTTCTGTTTTCTTTGGTGGCATGACTGTGCGATTGACGAAGCTATCAGATAAAGCAATGGTGCCAGGTTCTACACCCTTGCTGTAACTGATGTAGTTCGTGACTTGTGGGGTTAATGTGTAACTTAAGCCGAGTTGAGGTAATAGCCACCATTTATCTAACTGCGCATAGGCGTTTCCATTTGCCACCTCATAAGCTTTTTGTCGCATTTGCATGACCCGTAAGCCAGCAAATAATTTTGCTTGGCTATTTAAGTTTATTTGGTCATTTAGAAATAAGCTTGACTGTGAATGATCTAAGATCTTATATACATTGCCAGCATTGCTAGGTGTTGGTGTGATACCAGACGCTTGGCTAAGGTTGTCAGTTCCTACCCAGTAGTAGATAGAATTACCTTTATATACAGAACGAATTAATTCGTCGATACCGATGGTCCAAGCGTGTTTCATTCCTAGCCATTGATGGTTTCCTGTTAGGCCAGCTTGTAGTTGATTATTGCGTCTAATTTCCCCTAAGCTTCTGAAATCATAGGCATCGTAATCTCCATTTGAGCAAAAATTCGGGTGCCAGCCTGATGTATCAGTGCAACCATAGGCATAGAGCGATTGATCATTCATCTTTACTTCACTATGGCCTAAGTTCAAGAAAGCCTTTAGGGAGTCGTTTAGCTCATGATTAAGTTTTAGACTTGTATTTGTGGAGATTGTTTCCGTGGGAGGGACCCATGAATAACGGCTCAGCATCATATCTGCTGGCACATTTGGAAAGCTAACGTTAGGGGCATCTCCTAGCATCATTAATGCAGGTACAGATCGTTGATTCTTGTTTTGATATTCAAAATCAAATTCAACTTTAGTTTTAGGGCTAATTTTTGCGTCTATTGCTAAGCTTGCAAAATCTCTTTTGCCTTCAGCCCCAGCAACATAAGATTTGATATTTTCATGGGCAGCGTTAATACGTATACCTAGTGTCTTCGCCTCATCAAAGAAGGTGCCGTAGTCAACCGTTGCATAGGCTGTACCGCGTTCTCCGGTTCCCACGGTGAATGAAGTAACTTCTTTGGGGCGTTTTGTTACAAAGTTAACAATACCCCCGGGTGAAGCTGCGCCTACTTCAAGAGCGCTCACACCCTTTAGGATTTCCATCCGTTCTTTATTTTCGAAAGCGAAATTTTGTTCGCCTGTGACTGTTAGACCGTTAACTCGGAAGCTGGTTGCAGGATCTAGAGGGACACCGCGAATATATAGATTTTCATAATAGCCAATGGGTGAGTAATAGTCGCCGATTGAGGCATCTAAGCGAACAGCCTCAGACATCACTTTGACTTGTTTATCATCTAATAGGTCACGAGTAATTACTGTGACTGATGCCGGTAAATCTTTTAGATTAACCTCTTGCGTACCGCCAGGTCCGGCGATCATGGCCGTTTTGGCGACATAGCCTGTGCCTTTTTCACCTGTTACAACTACCGCTGTTAACTGAGTTTCTTCAGCAACAACTTGGTTATGAATGATGAGTAGCAGGGCGCATGCACCTGCAATATGGTTTACTTTTGGCCTATAAGCCATCGTTAATACTCCTTGTTTAAACGATGGCGAGTTTGGGATGCGATTTTGGACGCTTCCCTGCGCTCGCATTATCGAGATCAGGTTCAACGGGTATTTCTCACCCACATCTGATGAAGCTAGATGCAGGACCCCGAGCTAATATCTAAAACTACTAGATGTCCAAATTATAAATAATTTTAGTATTGGAGTGAGTTTAGTAACTTTTTGACGTGTTTTTGTACTAGTTTTAGGCGTTGATCCAAGTCGCCGCTGATGATTTCATAAGGAATCTGAAGGCCATCGAGTTTGGCTTGAATTCTATAGTGAACTTTAGCTTGGGCTAAAGGACTATCACGCATGATGCCATCGCTTTTCCAAGGAAAATCAATTTGTGTGAAAAGTGTTAGATCGTAATCGTGATCTTGTGCCAATTTTTTGACGGTTGAATCTGCTGCCCCAAAAATAATTTCGCTATAAATACCTGTGAGTAGTGGTGTGGTGTCGCAGAATAAAAAAACAAACTCAGGATCTTGATGTTCTAGGATTAATTGGGCAGCTAGTTCTGATTCAAGTTTCTTTTGTTGTAGGGCAATGCCAGCTTGCTCCTCTTCTTTGGGAGTTCGGTTATTTTCTTCAACAAACAAACGAACAGCCTCTGGTACGAAACCTGAAGGAAATCGATTTCGATATATCTCAGTTAATTTTTGGGCGAGGGTCGTTTTCCCTGTGCATTCAGCGCCAAGAATGGCTATTTTGATGACATGGCTCATGAGGGTTGGCTTTCTTGCTGTATTAATTTTGACCACTGGCGCCAACCTGCAACACACAAAATGACAAATAAACCATACAGCAAAGCTGTGAGATATAAATCTTTAAATAGATATAGGCCGATGTAGATAACATCAACCACAGCCCATAGTAACCAATTCTCAAGCCACTTATGGGCACTCATATATGTGGCAATAAGGCTAGCTGCGGTTAGGAAGGCATCGATGTTGGGTACATCAGAACTGGTGTACTGAATCAAGGCCAGTCTAATAAAGGTAAATAGTAATGCGCACGCAATGATCATAGGCATCATTAACGTCTTGGGGATGCGGCTAAAAGAGGTGCCAGATGAAGTATTGGATTTTCTTAGCCACTTGATCCAGCCATAAATGGCAAGTGCAATAAACACTAACTGAAGTGCTGCATCACCAAATAACTTAGCCTCTTGAAACACCCATCCATAGGCTAGAGAGCTTAGGATGGCTAGGGGCCAATTTAAAACATGACCCTTTGCATTGAAAATAACACAAGCAAGTGATAGTGCAAATGCAATGAGTTCTAAGTTCATTAAAAAATTGAATCTTTAGGCTCGTCTGAGCAAGAAATCAGCACTAACTGCTGCCGCATCTGGTGTAAGCGCACCTTCTAAGATTAGTTCAGCAGCGCTGGCATAGGGAATACGTATAAAGCTTTCTACCTCACCATCATTATTACGAGGTATGAAATCATCCGGTAGTTCTAGGTCAAAAGTAAATAAGCTCTCATCGTGTAGCCCCTTAGGCTCAACAACGCGTTTAACGTGAATGATTCCAATGGGCTCAATGAGCTGGGATACATCTGTGGGTATGCCAGACTCCTCCCAAAGTTCTCGAGATGCACATTGTTGAGGGGTTTCATCAGCGTTGATGCCACCAGCAGCGATGTTATCTAACATATTGGGGTCGGTAGCTTTTGTGGCGCTGCGCTTACCCAGCCATACTTCCTTGTTGGGGGTGTAGCCGTTAATGTGGCAGGCGCGACTATGGAATCCTAGGGATCTGAAAATAGCTCGCTCGACTCTAAAGCGTTCATGGCCAACATCATCTAGCCATGCAAACTCTTCTCCTCGCCAGCCTGGTGCTAATCCCTCTTTTTTTAAAAAATCAGCTAAGTCTCGTAACTCTTGGCTTAATAGAGCAGGGGGGAGTTTTTCCAACTGCAAATAATCACCAAAACGTACTAATGCATTAGTTTCTGTTTCTTCAATATAGCGTTCTATTGTTGGCACATAGTCTGGTTGGATATGACCAATCATATGAATGCCATAGCGGATACCTAACCAATGCTGTGGAACTGGTCTGATAGAAGTTTCTAATAACTCTTCTAGTGCAGCTCTAGTTGTGGCAGAAATTAATGACATGTCTACAATATTCTCAAATATTGGGTGATTATCGTCTAAAGAGCATCACCTCTTTAATAATTGCATTATTAACGAAAAATACATATCAATGAGTCAAAGCATAAATGTAGAGAATGATGATTTTGAGCCATTAGTTCAAGCGGGGCATCCTATTTGCTCAGCAGAGTTATTAGTGGATGGTGGCGATGGTTTTAGGTTTCAGGTAAGAGCTTCTGATATTGCTGATAGAGTGGGTGGAATTGATCATCGTATCGATGAGACCTTGCCTGCTTTTTTAATTCGATATGATGGTGCTGTCTATGCTTATCTCAATCGTTGTGCCCATGTGGCGATGGAGTTAGATTGGCAGCCTGGTCAATTTTTTACGCAAGATCAAACGGCTTTAATTTGTGCATCTCATGATGCGCAGTACTTGCCAGATACGGGTGAGTGTATTTCTGGACCATGTCCACAAGGGGCGACATTGATTCAGTTACATGTAGAAGAAAAAGAAGGGCAGATTTTTCTCTGTCAAGCAGTTTGAAAAAATATTTTTTAGCAGTTGAGTTCAATGGGTGACGTTTTATGAACGAGAAAAATAGTTTGCCTATTTTTTAAGCAACCAACTTCAGGCCATGTTGTATAAGACTTTTTCTGATTTTTATGTGTAGTAGTCCACAGAAGTTGTGGATAAGTTTTTTGAAATATCTCACAAAAATAATTTTTATCCCTATTGACATCGGTCGGAAAGATATTTTTTATGGAGCTAATTCTTGGATATCTTGCAGCAACCTTAACAACAGTGGCTTTTTTGCCTCAAATTATGCACTTGTACAAAACTAAGGATACGGCTGCCATTTCTATATGGATGTATTCAATATTTTCAACTGGAGTTTTCCTTTGGTTAATTTATGGTTGCATAATTGAGGCATGGCCCATTGTTGTGGCAAATGCGATTACATTATTGTTATCACTGTGTATTTTGTGGATGAAAATCAATGAATAAATTTTTAGCAACTTTTCTTTTGGCACTTGGTCTTGTTGCTTGCGCATCAGCACCATTAACTAATGCTGATGGCGAAAGCTTATCTGATGTGCAAAATAAGCTACTAGGTGATATGCCATTGCCAGGTGGTTCCCGCATAGATAATGAAAAATCCTTAATTTTGGGTAGTGGGGATGGATGGGCTGGTCGCGTCGCAATTAATTCGGCCCAAAACGCAACGGAGACCTTTAACTTTTTCAGAGATCAATATCAAAAAGCAGGTTGGACACTCGTTTCGTCAACTAAAACTAAAAATAGTATCTTGGTGTTCATTAAAAAAGATAGAACAGCGACCGTTGAAATTGAAGATGGTACTTTTGGGGGTAAAGCTTCAGTGATGTTAACGGTTGCTCCAAGAAGTACCGTTATTCCACCTATTACAAAATAAGGGAGATGATGGATGAAGATTAAGCCAGGATCTTTGTTGTATGCCTTGGGTGTTTGGCATCATTTCTGGAAGTTGGCCGGCTATCCATTCAATCGTTACGCTTTGATGGCCTTAAAGGCTAATATTAGCGTTTGGCAGCTCAGGCGATCTAAATAAGCTTAGTAAAGAGCTTTTGGGGCTTTAAATAATTTAATGCCAATAGTGACGGTGCCAATTATCAGCATGGTGCCTATGAAGTCACCTAGCGCCATCGCTAAACTATCTCTTATATAAAAATGGTATTGTTTTTGCAGGAAGTAACTCAAGGTGAATTGAGTTATAAATGCATGAATCAAGTTGCTGATCACTGATAAAACCGGTATTTGCCAATATTGAAGATTACTCAAATCAAGGTTGATTTGTAATTGCTTCATGGTCAATCTAATAGCAATTAAGCTCGCTAGGCTACTGCTAGTGGCAAAAGATAGCCATACCGTGGCCGGTTGGTTGGGTAAGATCTCTGCAGCAGAGATAAATAAGGCAATACAGTCTCCAATAGCTCCCCAAGATCCAAAAAGCATGATACTTAGTAAGCGGCTTCCTGCCGGTAAGAACACCAAGTAAATCCAACTGTCGTGAATAAGAATCTCTGGGGATAGTTTAGTTATTTCTAGGGAGATGAAATACAGTACCAATGACACCAAAACCATGAGTAGGCGTTGCAATATGGGGTTCTTGGTAAAAATCGCTAGCATTTTCTTTGGGGCACAAACTCTCTTCGTTTTATGAAATTTAAAGGGAACTGGTTTGTGGGGATATAGGGGATTACCTATATCTCTAGCAGTTAAAAAATATTAATATTTTTTGAAATTATTAGCATTTTTATGACAAAATCTGAGTGTAACTTTTATCATTTTTATTAGGTGATTATCTGCAATATGGCAAAAAATCAGACCCCTGATGTCTATTTCCGCTTTCTTAATTTAGCTAAGACTTTGGCTGAAAGTAGCTCAAAAGAGCTGGATAACACAGCTAAGTTATTGCTGGAAACAATTTGCTTGCACGCCTATACAACCGAAAATTATTTGACGGTATCTGAAATTATCGCCATGAGTCATATTGGGTCACCAGCCACATTGCATGCACGCATTAAGAAAATGGTGGTTGCTGGTTATTTGACTTTAGATATACAAAAAGATGCACGTATCAAAAAAGTCATGCCCACATTGAAAGCTTATAAATATTTTGAGCAGCTAAGTGATAATTTAGTGGCTGCTGTCACTGGGTCTTAATTGTTATTGAGGGGCTCAGTAGGGTCATCTAATCGAAATAAGTATTTGTGCAAAGAGTCCATAAGCAGCACGTTAGCTTGTTCATCGGATAGTCTTTTTTCTCGCACAAAATTATCAACACCTTTTAATAGCTTTTTAAATAATTCAAACTGTTCAGGGCTTTCAATCTGAACTTGTTTGCCAACAGCTTCAGATATGAGCATAGGACATAAAAAGCCCAGTTCCGTAACGATAGATGCTTTGTATGATTGGATCATTGATATGTTTTCAGTTAACTCCGTCTGAAGAGGGTCATGAGCCTCTGAGATGAGATTGATGTTTGACCAGTAGGCAAATAAAATAGAAACTCGTTCCACCATGCCTTGAGTGCCATTATTTGTGAGAGTTTCTAGGTGGGCTTCAAAAGCATCACTGTTACCCGCATTAAAGATAATGCCAACTTTCTCTTTTAGAAGAGGAATTAATGTATCAATCGATAGGGACTCTGACATAACGGCTTTCAAGAAGGTTATATGGTCCCGCCAACAGGAATCGAACCTGTGTCTACCGCTTAGGAGGCAGTTGTACTATCCACTGTACTATGGCGAGAATCAAAACAGGGCGCTAGCTTACCATCCACAGAGTGTTAATAGGGTATTTGCAATATCTACTATGAAGCTGGGATTGAAATAAGCTAGAAAAACCAAGCTTAGTATCAAGATGATGACTGATTTTATGAGGATTAATTTGGCAAAGAAAGGCATGATTTACTAAGCTTTGCTTAATTTAGTGGTGGCGGTGCGGATGAGGGCTTTCTCTTTCACTGGAAGGTTGACTAAGCCTGCAAGTAGGCCTAACGCGATCGATATCAGCCAAACACTGTTGTAGTTACCTACTCGATCGTATAAGTAGCCTCCTAGATAGACACCTAAAAAGCTGCCGATTTGATGTGATAAAAAAGCGAACCCAGAGAGCATAGCCATATATTTCACGCCAAATATTTGTGTAATCAGCGCATTGGTAATGGGGACTGTTGATAACCATAAGAGACCCATGACTGCAGCGAACATGTAGATAGAGTTCACACTAATCGGTAGCAGTAAAAAAATACTAATGGCAATGGAGCGTGATACATAGATAGCAGCCAAGATAAATTTTTTGGGTAGTTTTTGACCTAAGACGCCAGCATAGTAAGTGCCGAAAACATTAAATAACCCAATTAATGCCAGTGCAATTGTGGCAATTTCAGGGTTGCTGATGCCTGAGTAAATCTTTGACATGTCTTTTAAATAAGCTGGGAAGTGAACGCCGATGAAGACGACTTGGAAACCACATACAAAATAGCCAAGAATAATCAGTAAAAAACTCTTTTCTTTGAATGCCTCTTTAATCGCTTGAATAGCAGTTTGTTCATTATTTTTTCGGGCAGATGGTCTCTCATTTTCGCGGAGTAGATAAGCGAGTGGCAAGATGAGTATCGCTAAGCTGGATAGCGCTAATAAGGCATTTTGAGGACCCCAATACGAGATGAGAGTTTGATCCACGGGGATCATCAGAAATTGTCCGAAAGATCCCATGGCAGCAGCAATACCCATCGCCCAAACTCTTTTTTCTTCGGGGCAATTTCTGCCAATGACGCCATAAACCACAATGTAGGTTGTACATGATTGAGCGAGGCCAATCATGAGTCCGGTAAAAAGGATGAATGTTATTGGAGAGCTCGCTGTAGACATGCCTGCTAAGCCTGTGGCATAGAGTAAGCCGCCTATCAGTAGAATTTTAAATGCGCCTAAGCGATCTGAGAGAGCGCCAAACAATGGTTGTGTTATGCCCCAAGTTATGTTTTGTAAAGCCATAGCTAGAGCAAATGTTTCTCTACCCCAACCATTTAACTGGGTAATTGATAAATTGAATAAGCCAAATCCATGACGAATGCCCATAGAGAGAGTTACGAGTAACCCTCCAGCAATTAATATTTTTGTGAGGCTGAGCGATCGATTATTCAAAATCTTCCCTAGTGTTTCGTGAGTCGGTGCAATGGTGAAAAATTAAATGATGCCTTGATCTTTTAACTGCTGTATCTCTGTGTCACTCAATCCTAATCGTTCTTTGAGAACTTCGCTGGTGTGCTGTCCTAGTAGGGGCGGGGGTCTATTTTCAACAACAGGCGTAGCACTTAGTCTCATTGGACTTCTTACTAAAGGAACTTTGCCAGCAGTAGGGTGAGGCATTTCCATTTTGATATTTCTAGCAATCACTTGTTCATTATCAAAAACTTCTTCGAAGTTATTAATGGGGCCGCAGGGAACGTTGGCATGATCCAATGCTTCAATCCATTCCGATCTGGTTTTTTTAAGCGCCATGGTTTGGAGTAAAGGGATCAAGGTTTCTCTATGACGAATTCTTTCAGGGTTGGTCGCGTAGAGTGGGTTATCCGCTAGATGTTCTTCGTCGCCTGTTTGTACGAAGTGCCTGAATTGACTGTCGTTACCTGCGGCAACGATCATCCAGCCATCCGCAGCTTTGAAGGTTTGATAGGGAACGATATTGGGGCTGGCATTTCCCCAACGCTCTGGAGAATGACCACTGGTTAAGTAGTTGCTAGCGACATTGGCCATGGTAGCAATTTGCACATCAAGCAGGGCTAAATCAATGTATTGGCCTTCGCCCGTGCGATCTCTATGAACGACTGCCGCTAAGACGGCAGAGGTGGCATACATGCCCGTAAATAGGTCTGCAATCGCGACACCAGCCTTTTGTGGGCCTCCACCTGGCAGTTCATCTTTTTCACCGGTGACGCTCATAAAACCACCCATACCTTGAACCACCATGTCGTATCCTGGGCGGTGGGCATAGGGGCCAGTTTGGCCAAAACCTGTTATAGAACAATAGATTAGGTCATTTTTAAGTTGTTTCAGGCTGTCATAATCAAGACCATATTTTTTTAATTGGCCCACTTTATAGTTTTCGAGAACAATATCGCTCTCTAAAACCAGTTTTTTGATGATTTCTTGACCCTTTTGGGTTGAAATATCCAAAGTAATCGATCTTTTATTGCGATTAATGGCCAAATAAAAGGCAGATTCTGTTGTTTCTTGACCCTCAGAATTTTTCAAAAAAGGAGGCCCCCATTGGCGGGTATCGTCCCCCACAATTGGCCTCTCAACCTTGATTACATCGGCTCCTAGGTCCGCTAGGTTCTGTCCGCACCAAGGACCTGCTAGTACTCGACTAAGGTCTAAAACGCGAAGATGATTAAGTGCTCCCATGGAGTTCATTTTCGCATGTGGATACAATTCTTCGCCATGGCAACAAAAAAATCAGACCAATATAGCGAATCGTCGATCAAAGTCCTAAAGGGCCTTGAACCTGTTAAACAACGTCCGGGCATGTACACGCGGACCGATAACCCCTTGCATATGATCCAAGAGGTGATTGATAACGCATCCGATGAGGCCCTAGGGGGCTATGGCAAGCACATTATGGTGACCTTGCATACGGATGGCAGTGTGAGCGTGGAAGATGATGGCCGGGGTATTCCTGTGGGTATGCACCCCGAAGAGAAAAGACCGGTTGTTGAACTTGTCTTTACTCAGTTGCATGCGGGTGGTAAGTTTGAAAAAGGTTCGGGAGGGGCCTATGCCTTCTCTGGTGGTTTGCATGGCGTAGGTGTTTCTGTCACCAATGCTTTGTCTAAACGCATGGAAGTAACCGTTTGGCGTGATAAACAAGTGTCTACTTTGGCGTTTGAAGCAGGCTTTGTGGTTGAGCCACTTAAAACCAAGATAGCACCGATGGGTGATCGTCCTAACGGCACTCGCGTGCGTGCTTGGCCGGATGCTAAGTATTTTGATAGTGCCAGCATCCCATTGGCAGAGTTACAGCGATTGTTACGTTCTAAGGCCGTGTTGTTGCCTGGCGTCAAAGTGACATTAATTCAAGAAAAAGGTGGGGAGCCACAAACATGGCTGTATGCCCAAGGTCTTAAAGGGTATTTAGATGAGGCGATGGCGCAAGGTGGCCATACCCCTGTTGTGATTCCAGCTTTTGATGGCGAGCATTTCGCTGACCCTAACCGTGTCGGGGAAGACTCTTTTGCTGAGGGTGAAGGCGCTAGTTGGGTTGTGGCCTGGACAGAAGAAGGTGCCCCTGTCCGTGAGAGTTATGTGAACCTAATCCCGACCCCTGCTGGCGGAACGCATGAAAGTGGCTTACGTGAAGGCCTGTTTAATGCGGTAAAGAGTTTTATTGATATTCATGCTCTGCAGCCAAAGGGTGTGAAGTTGATGCCTGAGGACGTATTTGCGAGAGCTTCGTTTGTATTGTCGGCAAAGGTATTGGATCCTCAGTTCCAAGGGCAAATTAAAGAGCGTTTGAATTCACGTGATGCTGTGCGCTTAGTTTCTGGATTTGTTAAATCTGCTTTAGAGCTTTGGTTAAATCAACATGTGGATTACGGTAGGAAGCTTGCTGAGTTGGTGATTAAGCAGGCGCAAGCAAGAACGCGTGCAGGTCAAAAAGTTGAAAAGAAAAAATCATCAGGCGTTGCAGTTTTACCAGGCAAGCTGACTGATTGTGAAAGTGAAGATATTGCTAGTAATGAAATCTTTTTGGTTGAGGGTGATTCAGCAGGTGGTTCAGCCAAGATGGGGCGTAATAAAGAATATCAAGCAATTCTTCCTTTGCGCGGCAAGGTTTTAAATACTTGGGAAGCAGAGCGTGATCGCTTATTTGCGAACAATGAGGTCCATGACATTGCTGTCGCGATTGGTGTTGATCCACACGGTAGTAAAGATGAACCAGATTTGAGTAATTTGCGTTATGGAAAGATTTGTATTCTTTCTGATGCTGACGTGGACGGTGCTCATATTCAAGTGTTGTTATTAACGCTGTTCTATAAACATTTCCCTAAGTTAATGGAGCGTGGTCATGTCTATATTGCTAGACCACCTTTGTTTAGAGTTGATGCACCAGCTAGAGGAAAAAAACCAGCTCAAAAATTGTATGCCTTAGATGAAGGTGAATTGAGGTCGATTGAAGATAAGTTGCGTAAAGAAGGTTTGCGTGAGGGTAGTTGGCAAATCAGTCGCTTTAAAGGTTTGGGTGAGATGAATGCTGAACAACTCTGGGATACAACCCTTAATCCGGATACGCGCCGCTTATTGCCAGTAACAGAAGGTGAGTTTGGTGAAGTTGAAACGGTGAAAACTATGGATATGTTGATGGGTAAGTCAGAGTCTGGCGCTCGTAAAACTTGGTTGGAAGAACGCGGCAATGAAGTTGAAGCTGATATTTAAGTCTTAAGCTTAAGAAAAATGAAATATGACTAAAAAGAAAAATACTCCTAACCAAGAGCCTGATTTATTTGCTGAGATGGATGATAGTGATGCATCTAGGGAGGGTCCTGTTCAGGCGGTTGAGCCAAGAGTGGTGCCTACTAGCTCTGATGTGGATTCGTTAACCTTAGCAACTTATGCTGAGCGTGCCTATCTTGATTACGCGATTAGCGTTGTAAAAGGTCGTGCTCTTCCAGAAGTGGCGGATGGTCAAAAACCTGTGCAGCGGCGTATTCTCTTTGCTATGAACGAAATGAATCTTCGTTCAGACGCTAAACCGGTTAAGAGCGCGCGTGTAGTCGGTGATGTTTTAGGTAAATTCCATCCACATGGTGACCAATCTGCTTATGACGCCTTAGTGCGTTTGGCGCAAGATTTCTCATTACGTTATCCATTAATTGATGGGCAAGGTAACTTTGGATCTCGCGACGGTGACGGTGCTGCTGCGATGCGTTATACCGAGGCTAGATTAACAAAGATTGCTAGCTTGTTATTAGATGAAATCGATGAAGGAACTGTTGATTTCATACCAAACTATGACGGCTCCATGCAGGAACCAAAGTTGTTGCCTGCGCGTTTGCCATTTGTTCTATTGAATGGTGCATCAGGTATTGCTGTGGGTATGGCAACCGAGGTGCCATCTCATAATCTGAACGAAATTGCTGGTGCCACAATTGCCTTGATGAAGAATCCAAAGCTGAGTCATGAAGAATTAATGACTCATGTGCCAGGTCCTGATTTTCCTGGTGGCGGACAGATTATTTCTTCAGCTTCAGAAATTTCTCAAATTTATGAGTCAGGTCGAGGCAGTCTAAAGGTTAGAGCGCGTTGGGTGATCGAGGAAATGGCGCGGGGGCAGTGGCAGTTGGTGATTACTGAAATGCCGCCAGCGACTTCAACTCAAAAAGTGTTGCAAGAGATTGAAGAGTTGACTAATCCAAAAGTAAAAGTCGGCAAAAAGACTTTGACGGCTGATCAGAATAATCTCAAGCAAACTATTTTGTCTGTTTTAGATTCTGTGCGTGATGAGTCTAGTAAAGATGCCGCTGTGCGATTGGTCTTTGAACCTAAGACCAAAAATATTGATGTTAATGAATTCGTGACAACTTTGTTGGCCCATACTTCATTAGAGTCTAATGCGCCAATTAACCTAGTGATGATTGGTAATGACGGTCGCCCCCGTCAAAAAGGTTTAAGTGAAATTTTGCGCGAGTGGATCGAATTCCGCGTGATAACTGTGACGCGTAGAACAGAGCATCGTTTAACCAAAGTTAATGATCGTATGCATATCTTAGAAGGCCGTCAGTTGGTCCTTCTGAATATCGATAAGGTGATTAAGATTATTCGCGGTAGCGATGAACCTAAATCAGATTTAATTAAAGAGTTCAAACTGTCAGAGCGTCAGGCTGACGATATTCTTGATATTCGTTTGCGTCAGTTAGCACGTTTAGAAGCCATCAAGATTGAGCAAGAATTAAAAGAGCTCAAGTCTGAGAAAGATGATTTGGAAGGCTTGCTAGGTAGTGATGCAGCGATGCGTAAACGCATTGTTAAAGAAATTGAAGCCGATATGAAGACTTTTGGCGATGAGCGTCGTACAGTGATTCAGGAAGAGAAAAAAGCAATTGCTGAAGCGAAAGTCATTGATGAGCCAGTAACGGTAGTTATTTCTCAACGTGGTTGGGTCAGGGCGCGTCAAGGTCATGGCCATGATCCACAGCAATTTAGTTTCAAAGCGGGTGATGGTATGTATGGCACTTTTGAGTGTCGTACAACGGATGTTGTCCTAGCTTTTGGCAGCAATGGTCGTGTCTATACGGTTCTGGCTAGTGATTTACCTGGCGCTAGGGGAGATGGTTCGCCATTAACTGGTTATGTCAATTTGGCCTCTGGTACACAAATGGTGGCTTATTACGCTGGTCATGCTGACGATTTGTTATTGTTGTCGATGCGCTCAGGTAATGGCTTCTTGGCTAATGTGGCTGATATGACCACACGTAACAAAGCTGGTAAGTCCTTCGTCGGTGTTGATGCTAAGTTTGCCCCTGGTGATGCGCCATTAACTCCAGCTAAAGTGCATCAAGGTATGAAGTCTGTGGCATGTCTATCTGAGGCAGGGCGTTTATTGGTATTCCCTTTAGATGATTTAAAACGTCTTCCAACCGGTGGTAAGGGTGTCATTTTGATGGATCTAGATCAAGGTGAAAAACTACAATCAGCTGTTGCAGTTGGTGATGCTGGTGCTGTTTTGTCTGGGCTTGGTAGAGCAGGTAAGCCAACTGAAGCATCTTTAGATGGTAAAACCTTAAAATCTTTTTCTGCTAACCGTGCGCGTAAAGGGCATGCGCTTGAGCCTAAATTGAAAGATGCTAAGTTAACGGCTATCACTGGTATTTAGGTATAGTCAGTTCCGTTTAATACCCCCAAATTTTGGGGGTATTTTTTTACCCTCACTTGACTTGTTAATGATAATCATTATCATTAACAACCTTGATGCTTAATTTAACAAGGATGCTATGCAAGGAAATAAAAAGTTAGTGAGTTTGGCCTGTTCGATGATCTTAGCAAGTCCAGTTATGGCTGGTGAAGGGAGTTTTGGGTGGCTATATACCTTAGATTTGCAACCCAAAGGGACTTGGGAATTTGAGCAAAAAGTTGATTTAACAAGGGGGCAAGCCGCAGGTCAGTATGACCTTTGGAAAAGTAAAACGGGGCTTGAGTATGGTGTAACCAATGATTTTCAGTTAACTGGTTACTTGAATGGTTATTCAGTCAATGCAAATAAAAACTATACAAATTGTGATGGTGTTCCTTCATGTACGGGTGGTTTTGGGGTTCCTGAGTCAGCAAGTGAACATGCTTTTAATAAAACTCAATTTGAAGGCGCTTCATTAGAAGGAGTGTGGCGTCTATCTAACCCTGTGCTTAGTCCAGTGGGGGTTGGTTTATATGCTGAAGTCAGTAAGGGTAAATTTGCTGATGCGTTTGAGACACGTCTCTTAATGCAATCTAATTTTTTAGATGATCGTCTAGTCGTAGCTGTTAATGTGATTGCTGAAATAGAAAAGTACAAATTTGCTGGATCAATGCCATCTAAAGAGTCTATGGTCGATGTGTTGTATGGAGCAACTTACCGATTTGCACCTAAATGGTTTGCTGGTATTGAGGGACGTTTCCATAATGACTTTACTGGATATAACTTTGATACATATACGCAACGAGCAAACTTTATAGGGCCCAACCTTCATTATGCTGAAAAAGATTGGTGGGTGACTGCCGCTTGGCGTTATCAAATAGGTGGCAAGTGTTTTGGAGATGGGGCTGGTGAATGCTCAGGTGGCAAGGTGTGGGATAGCCATGGCAAGAATCAATTGATCGTTAAAGTGGGGGTGCCCTTTAAATGAAATGGCTACCTAACCCTGTAGTGTCTGGAATTATGCTGGGGGTTGCCGCTATGCCGATGGTGGCTCATGCCAAAGTGTATTTATCAGTTGATCAAGTTAAAAAAATTATGTTTGGAACAACTGATATGCAGCACCGGCCAATGATTCTGACGAAAGATATTCAGGAGAAGATGCGGCAAGCATCATCAGTCACTCATTCATTTGAATCTAACCGTATTTGGAAAGCCCCGAATGGGGGGTGGTTAATTGTGGATGAGGTGGTTGGTAAACATGAAATGATTACCTATGCTTTAGGTATCAATCCTGATGGCAGTATTAAGCAGGTAGAGATACTTGAATATCGAGAGTCTTATGGTTTTGAGGTGGCTGATATCGCTTGGCGTCAGCAGTTTGTTGGTAAAAAAGTAAATGCGCCATTGAAACTTAATCAAGATATTCAGAACATCTCCGGAGCAACCTTGTCATCTAAACATTTAACTGACGGGGTGAAACGTTTAATGGTGATGTATGACCTTGCTCTAAAAAATTATTAATTATGAAACGTTGCCAAGCTCTTTTGGGAACTTATGTTGAAATCATGATCCCTGAGAAATACTCGACCCAGCAATTGAATCATGCTTTTCGTGAGGCATTTCAAGAGATTCAATTAGTGGAGCAGCTGATGTCTTTTCATAGACCTAGTAGTGATTTAAATCAAATGAATCAATACGCTTTTCAAATGGATGTGGCTGTTCATCCATACACGTACGACGTGTTGAGTATGGCTAAGCAATTATTTAATGATACGCAAGGTGCCTTTGATTGTTCAATGGCTCCTGAATTGCAAAGTTGGGGTTTATTACCGTCAATATTTGAAATAGATATGAGGTGTAGAGGCAATCTTGATGATTTAAATTTGAAGAGTCATCAGATGGTTTCTTTCACAAAACCACTTTGTTTGGATTTGGGCGGTATTGCAAAGGGTTATGCGGTTGACCGAGCTATTGAGATATTAAAAATGAATGGTATTGCTGAAGCAGTTGTCAATGCTGGAGGTGATATGCGTGTGCTTGGTCAGTATGTGCAAGAAATTTATATAAGGCATCCATTAAATCCACGGCAATTAATTTACATAGGGCAGTTATCAGATGGCGCTATAGCGACATCGGCTATTTATTATTCAAGAGGAAGGGGGATTTATGAAAAGCAATCTGCTTTAGTTGTTCCTCAAACTAAAACATCTATATTGAAGAACCAGAGTTATTCAGTGTTAGCTCAAAGTTGTATGGTGGCTGACGGCTTAACTAAGGCGCTCGCTATTCATCAGGATGAGCAGGCTGGATATTTGAAGACATATAAAGCGGCTGGGGTAATCCTGTGAGTCCTTCTATGAATCATGGTCGTTTACGATTGGGACGTATGGCGAAATGGCAGAGATGGGTTAGTTACACTTTATTTTCCTTATGCGTTACCACCGGATTTATTTGGTTTGTGCTTGGTGATTTATTTGAATGGATGCCGCCACAATTAAAGGCTTGGTGGATTTTGCACGGAATAACTTCTATTTTGAGTTTGTTGCTCATTGGGGCAGCGTTGCCGCAACATATTTCAGTAGCCTGGAAGGCTAAAAGGAATCGTATTGGCGGCGGTATTTCTACTTTTTTATTGGGTCTGCTATTGGGTAGTGTTATGGCACTCTATTACGGAGCAGCTTCATTCCATGATGAAGCACGTTGGATTCATATTGCTTTAGGTGTTGTGTTGGTTGTCTTGTTTCCATGGCATATCTTACGAGGTAGAAAAGCCGTGGCGGTTGTTGATGGAGTTAAGCATATTTAGGGAGCAAAAAATCTCCCTAAATATTTTATTAACGGCCAGTAAATTGAGGGGGGCGTTTTTCTGCCCACGCAGTACGACCTTCTTGGAGGTCTGCAGAGTTCTGCGCTTGAGCAATATCTTTTGTTAGTTGATCAATGTTTAAGCATCCACGAGCAATTAAATTAAGGTGCTTTTTCATACCTAGTAATGAGAGTGGGGCCATCTTTAGCAAATGGGCAACTAAATCATCTGCTTTTTCTATCAGCTGTTCAGGGGAGCTTAAGCTGGTTAAGAAGCCCAAACTTTTCATTTCATCGGCTTGAATTTTTTCAGCGCATAGTAAGAGACGTTTGGCTGTATCAACTCCAAGGCGTGACACATAGCGTTCAAGACCTCTTTGGTAAAAATGAATACCTAGTTTTGCTGCTGGCATGAACATTTCTGTAGAAGTGCTGCCAATACGGAAGTCACAGGCGAGCGCTAAGTCAGTTGCTCCACCGTAGACACCACCTTGAAGCACTGCAATCGTAATGGGTCTACAGTCTTCAAAAGCATTCACAATCACTTCGAATAAAAGCGATTTTTCTTTAGCATCTTGATGCAGGCTGTTGATATCAAACCCAGAACAGAAATAGTCGCCCGTTGATTGGAGTTTGAGTACCAATATATGGGGGTTGGCATTAACTGTTTGAATATGATCTTGAATCACTTCAAGATCTTCAACGCTTAATCTGTTGGCTAATTCAGGATTCTGGAGCGTAATAGTCGCAACACTATCTTGAATGTCTAGGCTTGGATGCATTTACTCAACTTCAGCAATTAATTCAATTTCAACGCAAGCCCCTAATGGAATTTGGGCTACACCAAATGCGCTACGAGCATGTTTGCCAGCATCACCAAATACATCAAACAATAATTCTGAGCAACCGTTAGTAACTAAATGATGTTCTGTGTATTCTTGGGTTGAGTTAACTAAGCTCATGACTTTAACGATGCGCTTAACTCGATCAAGATTTCCTAAATGTGTCTGCATCGTTGCCAAGAGGTCAATGGCAATCGTACGTGCAGCAGCTTTGCCTTCCTCTGTACTCATATTTAGTCCCAATTTGCCTACTAATGGTTGCCCATCTTTTTTTGCAATATGACCAGACAAAAATAGGGTATTGCCTGTTTGGGCAGACATAACATAGGCGGCTGCGGGTGCTCCTGCTGCAGGTAGGGTAATTTTTAGTTCTGCTAATCGTTGAGCGATTTTCGACATATTTTTCTCCAGTAATTTTCACAATTGTATTGCTTGGTGTATGCGGCGGATGGTGCTATGAGGTGATATGGCTGGTTGAGATTGGATTTCTATCAAAATTCCCCATGAAAACCTAGGGAAAATCCTCAATAATTACTGAAAAATGAGATTTGTAAGTCAAATTGGGTCAAGTCTCCGCTATACTCCCATCGAACAATTTTTTTGATCTATCTCAATATTTGGTCACTATGAAAAAACTACTAACTGTTGCTGTTGCTGCCATGACTTTGGCTGGCACTGTAAATGCCCAAACAATTACGGGCGATGCCAAGGCTGCTGAAGCTAAGGTTGCGATGTGTATCGGTTGCCATGCTATCCCAGGTTACCGCTCTAGCTTTCCAGAGATTTACGCTGTTCCTTTATTGGGCGGTCAAAATGCTGGCTACATCGTCGCTGCATTACAAGCTTATAAAAAAGGGGATCGTAAGCATCCAACGATGAGAAGTATTGCTGCTAGTTTGTCTGACCAAGATATGGCTGACATTGGCGAATACTATGCAGCACAAACGTCTGCAACAACCATTAACAAATTGAAGTAAGAGGAGAGTCGATATGAAACGTCTTTTGATTGCTGCGACTTTAGCTTCTTTTGCTTTGGTTAGCCATGCTGCTGATATTAAAAAAGGCCAAGAACTTGTGGCTAAGGGTAACTGTGCTGCCTGTCACGGTGATGGTTTGAATAAGCCAGTAGCCCCTGAGTATCCTAAATTGGCTGGTCAGCATGCAGATTATCTATTTCATGCGCTAAAAGCGTATAAAACAGTGAATCATCCTAACGTGGGCCGTAGTAACGCAATTATGGCTGGTCAGGTAGCTGCATTTACGAATAAAGATTTGCAAGATATGGCTGCTTATATTTCTAGCTTGCCAGGCACCTTGGTAATGAAGAAGTAATTGCTAAATTAAGTATCAAAGCCACCTAATTAGGTGGCTTTTTTTATTGACGTTTATTTTGCTGCTTGCTGACCTTTTAAGAGGTGTTCTTTCATCAGCTTCTCTGAAAGGTCTGGATCTCTCGCAAGTAGGGCGCTAAGCAGTTTTCTATGTTCTTGTAATGAGCTTTCAAGGCGGCCTCGTTTGCTGAGGGAGTCTCTGCGTTGTAGCTTTAATACTTTTCTTAAGTCATTAATAACACCTGTCATCCAAGAGTTATTACAAATTTCTTGGATTTTGTCGTGAAAAGACTGATTAAGGGAGAAGAATAAGTCTAAGTCACGATCGGCAGCAGCTCTTTCAAGTTTCATGTGGATAGAATCAAGATCTTGAAGCTGTTTTTCTGAGGCTTTCGTGGCAGTTTCACGGCAAGCTTGCCCCTCGAGAAGGGCTAAAACTGTAAAAATTTCACTGGTATCTGATTTACTAACTTCAGTAACGTAGGCGCCGCGCCTCATTTTCATAGTAATCAGTCCTTCGGCGGCGAGTACTTTAATGGCTTCGCGCATGGGGGTGCGGCTGATGCCGTACTGCACCGCAATAGCTTGTTCGTCGATCCAGCTACCTGGCGCTAATTCGTGAGAAAAAATACTGGAGCGCAATCTTTCTGCAACTTCCTCGTATAATGGTCGCGGGGCTAATGATATTTTTGAATTCATAATTATGAATTCATTAAAGCAAATTTGTCAGGTATCTGTCAACCCCGTTGAGTCCAATATAACTATCGAACAATGTGTCTGCGGAGAAATAATGAGCAAAGCAAACAATAACAACTGGCCAGAGTTTTCTACTCCTAGTATGGATGCCTGGAATAAGTCAGCTGGTAAATCTGCACCTAATGGTGATGTTGACGCTTTAGGTTGGAGAACGCCGGACGATATTCATTTAAAAGCTTTGTATACCTCAGCAGATACTGAAGGCTTGCCATTCGCTAATACATTGCCAGGTTTTGAGCCTTTTGTGCGCGGCCCTCAGGCTACGATGTACTCGGTACGTCCATGGACCATTCGTCAGTACGCGGGTTTTTCAACAGCTGAAGAATCGAACGCTTTTTACCGCAAAGCTTTAGCAGCTGGTGGACAAGGTGTTTCAGTTGCTTTTGACTTGGCGACTCATCGTGGGTATGACTCAGATCATCCACGTGTAACTGGTGACGTAGGTAAAGCGGGTGTAGCGATTGACTCGGTTGAGGATATGAAGATTTTGTTCAATGAGATTCCATTGGACAAGGTATCTGTGTCTATGACAATGAATGGTGCCGTATTACCTATTTTGGCGGGCTATGTGGTTGCTGCGGAAGAGCAAGGTGTTAAGCAAGATCAATTATCAGGAACGATTCAGAACGATATCCTGAAAGAATTTATGGTGCGTAATACCTATATCTACCCACCAGAACCATCTATGAAAATTATTGGGGACATTATTGAGTACACCTCTCAATATATGCCAAAGTTCAATTCGATTTCAATTTCTGGTTATCACATGCAAGAAGCCGGGGCTAACCAAGCTTTGGAGTTGGCTTTCACAATTGCTGACGGTAAAGAGTATGTGAAAACTGCTTTGAGTAAGGGTTTGGATGTGGATGACTTTGCTGGTCGTCTATCGTTCTTCTTTGCGATTGGTATGAATTTCTATTTAGAGGTGGCTAAGTTGCGTGCAGCTCGCCTCTTATGGTGGAAAGTGATGAAGGAGTTCAATCCTAAGAATCCAAAATCATTAATGTTGCGTACACATTGCCAAACTTCTGGTTGGTCTTTGACAGAGCAGGATCCATATAACAACGTGGTGCGTACAACTATTGAGGCGATGGCCGCAGTATTTGGTGGTACACAATCGTTGCATACCAATTCGTTTGATGAAGCGATTGCTTTGCCAACTGAGTTCTCAGCGCGCATTGCTCGTAATACGCAGTTAATTATTCAAGAAGAGACTCATATCACGAATGTGATTGATCCTTGGGCTGGCTCTTACATGATGGAGAAGCTAACTCAGGAAATGGCTGATAAGGCTTTGGAGATCATCCAAGAAGTTGAAGCTATGGGTGGTATGACTAAAGCTGTAGAGAGTGGTTGGGCTAAGTTGAAAATTGAAGCTGCTGCAGCTGAAAAACAAGCTCGTATTGACTCTGGTAAAGATGTGATCGTTGGTGTTAATAAATACAAGTTAGCCAAAGAAGACAATATTGATATTTTGGCGATTGATAACAATAAAGTGCGTGATTCACAAATCGCACGTTTGAAAGGTGTTAAAGCAAAGCGTGATAGCGCTAAGGTACAAACTGCATTGCAAGCTTTAACGAAAGCAGCTGAGTCTAATACAGGTAACTTATTAGGTTTGGCTATTGATGCAATTCGTTTAAGAGCAACAGTTGGTGAAGTTTCTGATGCATTAGAGAAAGTTTTTGGGCGCCATCGCGCTGATACTCAAAAGGTGACCGGAGTGTATGCAGCTGCTTATGACTCAGCAGAAGGCTGGGATAAATTAAAGGCGGAAATCGCTGATTTTGCAAAGCAAGAGGGACGTCATCCACGTGTGATGATTGCTAAGTTAGGTCAGGATGGACATGATCGTGGTGCGAAAGTGGTTGCTACCGCATTTGCTGATTTGGGCTTTGATGTGGATATGGGACCTTTGTTCCAAACCCCTGAGGAATGTGCTCGTCAAGCGATTGAGAATGATGTGCATGCCGTAGGTATTTCTACTTTGGCGGCAGGTCATAAAACATTGGTGCCAGCGATTATTGCTGAATTAAAAAAGCAAGGTGCTGATGACATCATTGTTTTCGTTGGCGGCGTGATTCCTCGTCAAGATTATGAGGAGTTATATGAGGCTGGTGTTAAAGGAATCTATGGTCCAGGTACGCCGATTCCAGCATCTGCTAAAGATGTTTTAGAGCAAATTCGTCAAGCTAAAAAGTAACTCTAAATATCAGTGGAAGCCCAAGATCAATCCTTAGTAGACGCGATATGTGGTCCAACATCAGTTGCTGGACCAGCTCAGCGTCGCGCTGTTGCTAAAGCGATTACTTTGCTTGAGTCTACTCGGTCTGATCATCGTCTAAGGGCGGATGAGTTGTTGAATGCCATTCTTCCTAAGAGTGGTCATTCATTTAGATTGGGTATCTCAGGGGTTCCTGGTGTTGGTAAATCTACTTTTATTGAGGCTTTAGGTCTGTATTTGATTGGTCAAGGCCATCGGGTTGCAGTGCTGGCTATTGACCCATCATCTAGTGTTTCAGGTGGTTCTATTTTGGGCGATAAAACCCGAATGGAGTTTTTGTCTGTTAATGAGCAAGCATTTATTCGCCCAAGCCCGTCTTCTGGAACTTTGGGTGGCGTTGCTGAAAAGACTCGTGAAGCCATGTTGGTGGCGGAGGCGGCTGGGCATGATGTCGTCATTGTGGAAACAGTTGGCGTTGGTCAGAGTGAAACCGCCGTTGCCAATATGACAGATATGTTTGTACTTTTGCAATTGCCCAATGCGGGTGATGATCTTCAGGCGATTAAAAAAGGCGTCATGGAGTTAGCTGATTTGGTAGTAATCAATAAGGTTGATATTGATCCAGATGCAGCAACCAGAGCTCAAGTGCAGATTATGAGTTCACTACGTTTATTTGGTATGCATGGCAACCCTGATCATGCGCATCATGATGAGTCACTTTGGCACCCCAAGGTCATGCGTTTGAGCGCCTTAAAGTCGGAGGGTGTGACTGAGTTTTGGGATGCGGTGACAAATTTTAAAAATATTCAGGAAAAGAATGGGCAATTTGATTTGCGTAGAAAGCAGCAAGCTCAGTCTTGGATGTGGGAGCGGATTGAGGCAGGGTTGAAACAAAAATTTAGATCTAACCAGGCAGTTCAAGAGATGTTGCCAAAGTTAAATCAGGCGGTAAATGATGGTCAAGTTGCAGCATCAGTAGCAGCTAGACGTCTTTTAGATTTGATGAAGTAAAGAATTGCAGTATTAATAAATTATTTTGACGATTTAGAAACAAAGGAGAGCATTTTATGCATGACATCATTAAGCAACTGGAAGCCAAGCGCGAGCAGGCACGCTTAGGGGGTGGTCAAAAACGTATCAATGCCCAACATGGCAAAGGCAAATTAACTGCGCGTGAGCGCATTGAGCTTTTGTTAGATGAAGGCTCTTTTGAAGAGTGGGATATGTTTGTTGAACACCGTTGTAATGACTTTGGTATGGCGAATGAGTCTGTGCCTGGTGACGGTGTTGTGACTGGTTACGGGATGATCAATGGACGTTTGGTGTTTGTGTTCTCTCAAGACTTTACGGTTTTTGGCGGTTCTTTGTCAGAAGCTCATGCTGAGAAAATCTGTAAGGTCATGGATCAGGCGATGAAGGTTGGTGCACCTGTGATTGGCTTGAATGACTCAGGTGGAGCACGTATTCAAGAGGGGGTTGCATCTTTGGGTGGTTATGCTGAGATTTTCCAGCGTAACGTTTCTGCTTCTGGCGTGATTCCGCAGATTTCTTTAATTATGGGTCCAAGCGCTGGTGGCGCTGTATATTCTCCAGCATTAACTGATTTCATCTTTATGGTGAAAGATAGTTCCTATATGTTTGTTACGGGCCCTGAAGTAGTAAAGACTGTGACGCATGAAGAAGTGACAGCTGAAGAGTTGGGTGGCGCTATGACCCACTCAACAAAATCTGGTGTGTGTGATCGTTCTTTTGAGAACGACGTTGAAGCAATTATGATGTTGCGCCGCTTCTTTAACTATTTACCGCTATCTAATAAAGAGAAGCCGCCAGTACGTAAAGGTGCTGATAGTGCTGAGCGTTTGGATTATTCATTGGATACATTAGTTCCAGATAATGCGAATAAGCCATACGATATGCATGAGTTAATTATCAAGACAGTTGATGATGGTGATTTCTTTGAGTTGCAACCTGATTATGCAAAAAATATCATTATTGGTTTTGCGCGCGTTGAAGGCCAGACTGTTGGTATCGTTGCTAACCAACCATTAGTGTTAGCGGGATGTTTAGATATTAAATCATCGATTAAAGCCGCTCGTTTTGTGCGTTTCTGCGATGCATTCAATATTCCTGTTGTGACATTTGTGGATGTTCCTGGCTTTATGCCGGGTACTGCTCAAGAGTACGGTGGAATTATTAAGCATGGTGCTAAATTGCTTTACGCCTATGCAGAGTGCACAGTGCCAAAGATTACGGTTATTACACGTAAAGCTTATGGTGGCGCTTATGACGTGATGGCATCTAAACATTTACGTGGTGACGTTAACTTTGCGTGGCCGTCAGCTGAGATTGCTGTGATGGGGCCAAAAGGTGCTGTTGAAATTATTTTCCGTGAAGAGAAGGGGGATCCGGCTAAGTTGGCTGAGCGTGAAGCTGAGTACAAGTCTAAGTTTGCTAACCCATTCGTAGCAGGTCGTCGTGGTTACATTGATGATGTGATCATGCCTCACGAAACACGTAAGCGTGTAGCGCGTTCTTTAGCAATGCTAAAAGATAAGGATTTAGAAAATCCATGGCGCAAACACGGCAATATTCCCCTCTAATCGATTAGGAAAAGAACATGTTTAAAAAGATTCTAATTGCTAACCGTGGTGAGATTGCTTGCCGCGTTATTAAAACTGCCCAAAAAATGGGTATTAAAACTGTGGCTGTTTATTCAGAGGCAGATAAGGATGCACGTCATGTTGAGCTAGCTGATGAAGCTGTATGTATTGGCCCAGCACCTTCTCGTGAATCTTATTTGGTGATGGATAACATCATCAAAGCTTGTAAAGATACAGGTGCTGAAGCAGTGCATCCTGGTTATGGATTTCTATCCGAGAATGAAGCATTTGCTAAACGCTTAGAAGAAGAGGGTATTACCTTCATTGGACCTAAGCATTATTCAATTGCTGCGATGGGCGATAAGATTGCTTCTAAGAAATTAGCTAATGAAGCAAAAGTAAATACCATTCCTGGTTATAACGATGCGATTGACACTCCTGAAGCAGCGGTTGAGATTGCTAAAGGCATTGGTTATCCAGTAATGATTAAAGCTTCTGCAGGTGGTGGCGGTAAAGGTCTGCGAGTTGCTTTTAATGATAAAGAGGCTTTCGAAGGATTCTCAGCCTGTAAGAATGAAGCGCGCAATAGCTTTGGCGATGATCGTGTATTTATTGAAAAATTTGTTGAAGAACCGCGTCATATCGAGATTCAAGTTTTAGGTGATTCTCATGGTAATGCTGTTTATTTATGGGAACGTGAGTGCTCGATTCAGCGTCGCCATCAAAAAGTAATTGAAGAGGCACCGTCTCCATTTATTAGCGATGAAACTCGTAAAGCAATGGGCGAGCAAGCTGTCGCATTGGCTAAAGCGGTTAAGTATCAGTCAGCTGGTACGGTTGAATTCGTTGTAGGTAAAGACCAGTCTTTCTATTTCTTGGAAATGAACACGCGTTTACAGGTTGAGCATCCTGTGACTGAATCTATTACTGGTTTAGATTTGGTTGAGCAAATGATTCGTGTGGCTTTTGGCGAAAAGCTTTCATTTGGTCAGGCTGACATCAAGCGTAATGGTTGGTCTATGGAGTGCCGTATTAATGCGGATGATCCTTATCGTAATTTCTTGCCATCAACTGGCCGTTTAGTGAGATATCAACCGCCTGAAGAAATTGATGGTGTGCGTGTTGATACGGGTGTCTATGAGGGTGGTGAGATTCCGATGCACTACGACTCTATGATTGCCAAGTTGATTGTGCATGGTAAGGATCGTATGGATGCGATTACTAAAATGCGTGCGGCCTTGAATAAGTTTGTTATTCGCGGTATTCACTCAAATATTCCATTCCAATCTGCTTTGATGCAGCATCCACGTTTCATTTCTGGTGACTTCAATACAGGATTTATTGCGGAAGAATTCCCTCATGGGTTCCGTGCTAGTGATGTAAAGGCTACTGATTCAGGTTTGATGGATGCCTTGGCAACTGCGATTCATCGCCGTTATTTGGATCGCGCGGCTGGTATTTATGGCCAATTGGAAGGTCATGAAGTAAAGATTCCTCATGAGTTTGTTGTGGCCTCCGGTGAGTCTGGCAAGATGGATTACGTTGCAACTTCTGTGGAAGAGACGGCTAGAGGTTATGAGGTTACTGTTGGTGGGCAGGTTTATACGATTGATACAGACTGGACACCAGGTAATATTGTTTACAACGCGGTTGTGAATGGTAAGGAAATTGCTGCTCAACTAGATCGTAATGGCTTGTTCTACCGTATTCAGTGTGACGGTGTGCGCGTAGATTGTTTGGTCTTGACAGTTAAGGGCGCTGCTATGCAAAAACTCATGCCTTTCAAAGAGCCGCCTGACATGTCTAAGTTCTTGTTATCTCCGATGCCAGGTTTGTTAGTTGATGTAGCGGTAACAGTTGGTCAGAAAGTTGAAGCGGGTCAACGTTTGGCTGCTATTGAAGCGATGAAGATGGAAAACGTTTTAGTGGCCGTTCAAGATGGTGTTGTTGCGGAAGTAATGGCAGCTAAAGGCGAAAGTTTGGCAGTTGATCAACCTATTTTACGTTTTGAGTAAGGTGTAACTATGACGAAACCATTCAAAATTTTAGGTATTCAACAGGTTGCTATTGGTGGACCTGATAAATCAAAACTTCAAAAGTTGTGGGTTGAGATGTTTGGTCTTGAAATTACGGGCACATTTCAATCAGAGCGTGAGAACGTTGATGAAGATATTTGCGCTATGGGTAAGGGGCCTTATAAAGTTGAAGTTGATTTGATGCAACCTATTGATCCAGAAAAGAAGCCAGCTGTTCATGCGACTCCTTTGAATCATATTGGTTTGTGGGTTGATAACCTTCCTGTAGCGGTTGAATGGTTAAGTGCTCAAGGTGTACGATTTGCTCCCGGTGGTATTCGTAAAGGTGCGGCGGGTTATGACATTACTTTCTTGCATCCAAAAGGAAATGAGGAGTTTCCAATTGGTGGTGAGGGGGTGTTAATTGAGTTAGTCCAAGCGCCACCCGAGGTGATTGCTGCTTTAAGTTAACTTTAGACTTCGTCACCTATGTCCCAAATGGACTCTTCGGAGCTGTTTGGGATATTTTTTATGGAAAAGGCATAATAGAGGTTTAACAAATTTGTAATTTATTTGTTAAACCTATAACTATATGTTTTTTCAGGAGATTTCATGTCTAATTTGCCCCAAGGTATGGCAATTAATGCCGAAGTTACCCCAGAATTTTCTACAATTTTGACGCCGGAAGCTTTAGCTTTAGTCGCTAAATTACACCGTGCCTTTGAGCCTCGTCGCCAAGAATTATTAAAAGCTCGTGTTGAGCGCACTAAGCGTTTAGATGCTGGCGAGAGACCTGACTTTTTGCCTGAAACAAAGCATATTCGCGAGGGAGATTGGAAAGTTGCTCCAATTCCAGCGGCTTTGCAATGTCGTCGCGTTGAAATTACTGGCCCTGTTGAAGCTAAGATGGTGATTAATGCTTTCAATTCAGGTGCGGATTCGTATATGACTGACTTTGAAGATTCGAACAGCCCAAGCTGGACAAATCAGATTCAAGGCCAAATTAATATGAAAAAGGCAGTTCGTCGTGAATTGACTTTGGAACAAAATGGCAAAACGTATAAGTTAAATGACAAGATTGCTACATTACAAGTGCGCCCACGTGGCTGGCATTTAGATGAGAAGCATGTGACGGTTGATGGTCAACGTGTTTCAGGCGGCATTTTTGATTTCGCTTTATTTTTCTTCCATAACGCTAAAGAGCAGTTAGCTCGAGGTGCTGGCCCATATTTTTATCTTCCTAAAATGGAAAGCCATTTAGAAGCACGTTTGTGGAATGATATTTTCTGTATGACTCAGGATGAATTGGGGTTCCCGCGAGGAACTATCAAAGCAACCGTATTGATTGAAACAATTCTGGCTGCTTTTGAAATGGATGAAATCCTTTACGAGTTGCGTGAACATAGCGCTGGTTTAAATGCTGGTCGTTGGGATTACATTTTCTCTTGCATCAAGAAATTCAAGGTTGATAAGAATTTCTGTTTGGCTGATCGCGCAAAAGTAACAATGACATCGCCATTTATGCGTGCTTATGCTTTATTGTTGTTGAAGACTTGCCATCATCGTGGTGCTCCAGCGATGGGTGGTATGAGCGCGTTGATTCCAATTAAGAATGACCCAGAAAAAAATGCGATTGCTATGCAGGGCATCATCAACGATAAAAAACGTGATGCTACCGATGGCTATGATGGTGGATGGGTGGCTCATCCGGGTCTCGTTGAACCAGCTATGGCTGAGTTTAAGGCAGTATTGGGCGATAGACCTAATCAATTTGATAAGCAAAAACCAGAGGTTCATGTAACGGCCGATCAGTTGTTGGATTTCCAGCCAGAAACACCGATTACTGAAGCTGGTTTGCGTATGAATATTAATGTGGGTATTCATTATTTGGGTGCTTGGTTAGCAGGCAACGGATGTGTACCAATTCACAACTTGATGGAAGACGCTGCGACAGCTGAAATTAGTCGTTCACAAGTATGGCAGTGGATTCGCTCTCCTAAAGGTAAGTTGGAGGACGGTACAAAAGTTACAGCTGAATTAGTTCGCCAGTTAATTTCTGAAGAGCTTCCAAAAGTAAAAGCTTCGGGTGCGACTGGTCATTGGGATCGTGCTGCTGAGATTTTCGACACAATGAGCACAAGTGAGAAATTTGAAGAGTTCTTGACTTTGCCTTTGTACGAGGAGATCTAATTGACCATCTTGGCCATCGACACCTCAACACAGTGGTGTTCTGTGGCCTTGGTGCAAGCTAAGGGGGTTTCTGCTCATGGGCAAGAAACTCCTTTTTCTTTGGTGCGCCATGAGAACCTTGGTCCAGAGTCTAGTCAGTACGCCTTAGATTGGGTTGAGGCTTTACTGAACGAAGCACAGTTAAGTTTTCGTGATTTGGATGCTATTGCTGTTGGCATTGGCCCAGGAGCTTTTACAGGCATACGTATTGGTGTTGGTATTGGTCAAGGTATGGCCTTGGGTGGTGATGTGCCTTGTTTGCCTATTGTTTGTTTAGATGCTGTAGCGCTAGAGGGCATTCGCTCCCTGAAAATACCTTATGGCTCTCATGTGCTTGTAGCAACTGATGCAAGAATGAGTGAGGTTTATTGGGCTAGCTATGAAGTGGCTGAAAATGGTTTACCTATTCGTTTGGGAGATATTTATTTGTCTGCTCCCAAGCAGATTGAGGTGCCATCAGACAACTTTTATTTATTAGGTAGTGCAATCGTAGCTTACCCAGAGGATATGTCGACGTTAATTCATGCAGCCAAGGCTGTTGATGGGCAGGTTGTTCCTCATGCACGAGCAATTGCTGATTTAGGTTTTGATGCTTTGCAAAAGGGACTTCAAGTCAGTGCCATGGATTTGCAGCCTATTTATGTTCGGGATAAAGTAGCTCAGACAATTGCTGAGCGAAATCAAAGTAGTCAAGGATGACGATGCGCCCAATGCGTTTGTTGCCAATGGCCGTTCGTGATTTAGATGAGGTCATGGCTATTGAGTCAATGAGTCATTTGTCCCCTTGGAGCGTTGGCCATTTCATGGATTCATTGACAGCTGGTTATTGGGCTTATTGCTTAAGAGGGTTGGCAGAGATTGATGATGAAAAAGATGTTTTATTAGCTTATTGTGTGTTGATGCCTGGTGTTGATGAGCTGAGTTTGTTGAATATTACAGTTAATCCAGCTTATCGTCGGCAGGGTCTTGCTAAGAAAGTTTTAGACACCATAGATGATTTAGCGATAGGCCGTGACCTTTATAAAATATTTCTAGAGGTAAGGGTGAGTAATGTAAGCGCCATTAATTTGTATGAGAGTTTGGGGTACCATCAGGTTGGTATGCGTAAAGAGTATTACTCCGCTATTAATGGGGTAAGAGAAGACGCCAAAGTGATGGTGAAAAAATTGAGGAAAGATTAGGACTGTGAGTCAAGCTGATTATTTAAATGCAATGGGTATTAGCACTTGGGTGGTGGCGGAAGGAGAGTCTGCTCCAGAAGTGGTTAGCTCAGAAGTAACACCTCAAGAATCTATAAATACTTCCAATAGTGCGCCTGTTTGGACTTTCATTATTGATCAATTGAGTGGTGATGCAAGTGTGTTGTTCGATAAGATGTTGGCATCTCTGATGCTCAAGCGTGGAGATATTCAGTTGCTTAGCAGTGCAGATGCACTTGCTGGAAAAGTTACAGGGCAAGTCGCAGTTGCAATGGGGTCTGAATTAGGGAAAAAACTATTACAGTTACAAGAGCCCTTTGATGAGTTGAGAGGCTCGGTGCATTCACTTGAATTAAATGGTGAAGAGTTGCCGGTGATTTTAAGTTATCACCCAGAGTATTTATTGAGAAAACCTGCTGATAAGGCTTGCGCCTGGCAAGACCTTATCTTGGCGCGCTCTTTAGTTGGATAGCTTGCTCTTTTTAGTGCGCGCTCGAATATTAAGAAACTCTACAAATAAAGAGAATGCCATCGCGAAGTAAACATATCCTTTCGGAATATGAAGATCCATACTCTCAGCTATTAGAACTAGACCAACAATGGTTAAGAATGACAGAGCTAAAACTTTAATCGATGGATGATGGTGGACAAAGTCACCAATTGGTTTGGCTGCGAATAGCATGACAGCAACTGAGGCAAGCACTGCTGCAATCATGATGGAGATATCATCAACAAGACCTACGGCAGTAATGACGCTATCAAGAGAAAAAACAATATCTAAAATTCCAATTTGAATAACTGCAGACCAAAAAACTTTAGCTGAATTGGCTTTTTCTGCTGCATTAGAGGTTTCATGTTCTGGCTCTTCTTCAGCCTCAACTTCAAGATAGATTTCTTTTGAAGCTTTCCATAATAAAAATAAACCACCCAATAGAAGAATCAAGTCTCTGCCGCTGATGGCTTGATTAAAAAGCGTGAAGAGTGTGGCCGTTAGCCCCATGACCCAACTTAAGCTGAGTAATAGTAATACTCTTGTAAATAAAGCAAATAGTAGTCCTAGGCGGCGTACGCGATCACGCATGCTAATAGGGAGTCGGTTAGCTAATACGCTAATGAAAATAATGTTATCGATGCCCAAGACAATTTCTAGAGCTGCTAAGGTGAAGAAAGCAATGATCGTGTTAGGGTCGAGTAAGAAATCAATCATGGATATAGGTGTTGTTTAGAAATAATATGTTCACAATAGCATTGTTTCTGCTGTTGGCAATGCCCTAGATGCTAGTAGGGTTGTATGTCAGGGTGGGATTAGTGTTTTTGTTCGCCAATTAGATGAAGCGAATCATATTCACTTTGGTTTCTTTCGTGCCAACTGATAATTTTTAGCATTAATAGGCAGACGCAGCTACCAAAAATTAATATCACAATCGTCACCGGAACATTTAACCAAATTAATAAGGAGTAGATGCAGAGCATGGCTAGAACAGAGAGGTTTTCATTGAAGTTTTGAACTGCAATGGAGTGCCCTGCTGACAAGAGAACGTGGCCTCGATGTTGAAGTAATGCATTCATGGGAACAACAAAGTAACCAGACATCCAGCCAATTGTCATGAGGAAGATATAAGCGACTAGTAGATATAGTGGCATCTCAAAAATGCCAAAACTAATGTCGATATGGGGCAATAAATCTTTTCTAAAAATGGCCATCAGCATGACTAAGGCACCCATAATGACCCCATATTTAAGGACACTAAGTGATTTTTTAAGAGGCACTTTCCATGCTGCCCATACTGCACCGCCAGCAACGCCAAATGCAACAACGGCTTGTAGGATGGCACCTTCGGATAGCGTCATACCTAAGGCTGATTCAGCCCATTTTAGGACGATAAATTGAAGCGTCGCTCCAGCGCCCCAAAATAAGGTTGTAACTGCTAAAGAGATTTGTCCTAGACGATCTTTCCAAAGCGTCGTAAAGCAATGTTCAAAGTCTTTGATAAGTTGGATTGGGTTTTTTGCTTGCTCAGGATATTTAACGCCTGTATCTGGGATCTTTAAATTGAATACGGCTGCAATTAGGTAAGCAACAGCAATGATGCAGATAGCAGCTTCAGGGGCTGTGTCAATGCTAGTGTCAATGAATGGGAAGTCAAAGGCGAGTAGGAATGTTGAAATTTGATTGGAAATTAACATGCCACCAAATACAGTACCTAAAATGATCGATCCCACTGTTAAGCCTTCAATCCAACCGTTGGCAGCCACTAATTTTTCTGGAGGTAGTAGTTCCGTCAAAATGCCGTATTTTGCAGGGGAGTAGGCTGCAGCACCTAGCCCTACAATCGCATAGGCTATGAGGGGATGGGCACTAAAAAGCATTGCAAAGCAACCAACAATCTTAATGCTGTTGGTTAGGAACATAACATTGCCTTTGGGGCGTGAGTCTGCAAAAGCGCCTACAAATGCCGCTAACAGTACGTAGGATAAGACGAAAAACAGTTTTAAAAGAGGTGTCATCCAGGCTGGAGCCTGAAGTTGGTAAAGTAATGCTATTGCCGCAATTAGCAAAGCATTATCTGCGAGCGACGAAAAAAATTGCGCCGCCATAATTGTGTAAAAACCTGGTTTCATTCGTACAATTCAGTTATGAAGTGTCATTAAAACACGAAAGTGAGAAAACTCTGTCTAGACCGATACATGCCCTCCTAAATTCTGATGCCTTGCGCCATAACTTGCAACGCGTTCGAGAAGTTATGCCTCAGGCCAAAGTATGGGCAGTGGTGAAGGCTAATGCCTACGGCCATGGTTTGGCTATGGTTCCTGCAAGCCTTGCTCAAGCTGATGGTTTAGCTTTGCTAGACCTTGCTGAGGCTGCTCTTCTTCGCGAGCAGGGGTGGGATAAGCGAATTCTTTTGCTTGAAGGCCTATTTAGCGAGGAAGATATCTTTTCTGCTATTGATTTGGCTTGCGACTGTGTAGTTCATAACCTAGATCAAGTAAATTGGTTGGAGAATATCGCTGAGGCCAAACAATCATCTAAGCCAATGGCTATGCAGGTCTTTATAAAAATGAATACAGGCATGAACCGTTTAGGGTTTGGTGTTGATATTTATCGAGAAGCCTTTCATCGACTACATGCGGCAGGTTATCAGGTAGTTCATATGACACATTTTGCTAATGCAGATTATGTGGATCGGCAGCCTAGTGTTGATCAGCAATTAGAAATTTTTAATCAAACTATTGAAGGTTTGCCTGGGGAGACATCCTTATCAAATTCAGCAGCAATTTTGTGGCATCACCATGTTGTTCAGCCAGATTGGGTACGTCCGGGCATTATGCTTTATGGTGCATCACCTTCAGGTAGATACGATGATATTGAGCATGCCAAGCTAAAGCCAGTGATGAGTTTGCGTACTGAAATTATTGGTATTCAACATTTGGACGCAGGGGATGCTGTTGGTTATGGGGCTAGGTATCAAACAGATGTCCCTATACGTATAGCTGTACTCGCTTGCGGTTATGCTGATGGTTACCCAAGACATGCGCCTGATGGAACACCTGTTTGGGTGGCGGGGAGTCAAGGTTTAGCAAGCGGACAAATTTGCCCCATTGCAGGGCAAGTTTCTATGGATATGATGACGATTGATATCACTGATATGCCGGATGCTGACATTGGAACTGTTGTTGAGATGTGGGGAAATTATTTACCTGTTGATCGTGTAGCAGAGTCTGCGGGAACCATTGGTTATGAGCTTCTGTGCGCTTTAGCGCCTCGTGTGAAGCGTTTTATCGTTGATGAATAAAAGTTAAGAACTTGAAGCACAATAAAAAAGGAGGCGGTTTAGTTTAGCGGCCTCCTTTTTTGTTATTTGACGGTATTATTTTCGCCAAATTTGCCACCATGGTGGCGTCGTATCTTCTGTATTTGTGCGTTTGCCTGTTTCAGTAATTTTGCTTTGAGGGTAGTTCAGCTTTAATACTCGTAGGGCATCATTGCTGAGATCTTTCATGCCTAAGGCGTCATAAGATTTGTAGAGAATATATAAGGCTTCTTCAATAGCTGGTGCGCGATCATAGTCAGTCATTGCACGTTGAGCACGATTAACCGCTGCTAAATAAGCACCGCGACGGAAGTAGTAACGTGCTGTATTGACATCGCTATCAGCTAAAGCATTAACGATATAACGCATACGATCAAGCGCATCTGGTGTGTATGTGCTATTTGGATAGCGGGTTGTTAGTATTTTGAATGCTTCAAATGCATCGCGAGCAGCCTTCGGGTCACGTTCGCTCAAGTCTTGGCCAGTCAGTTTGCCCAAGAATCCCATATTGTCATTAAAGGTGATTAAACCTTTCAAATAGTAGGCGTAGTCAATATTAGGGTGACCTGGGTGAAGCTGAATAAAGCGATCAACAGCTGGAATAGCTTGTGCAAGCTCTCCGTCTTTCCAATGGCAGTAAGCCACATTGATTTGTGATTGTTGGGCATAGGGGCCAAAAGGATAGCGAGCTTCTAGCTTTTCAAAGTATTTGACACATTTAGGAAAATCTCCACCATCCATAGCGTCTTTAGCTTCGGAGTAGAGTTTGTTTTGCGACCATCCGGCAGTTTCATCAGTAGGGTCACCAGCGCAACCCGATAATAGGGCGCTTGATGCCAAAATACAGATTAAAGCGATAGGCGATGCTAAGCGAATAGAAATGCGACTTAAACTAGCGATGTTCATACAAGGAAGGGCCCTAAATTTTGGCATTACCAGATTCTCCAGAAATCAATGCATCAGATTATATCGATGAGGAAGACCTTATTGCAGTTGTTGTGCCAGATATATTAGCTGGTGAACGTTTGGATAAGGTTTTGGCCCAATTAATTCCTCAACATTCTCGTAATCGCTTGCAGTCCTGGATTGAGGCAGGTTTTGTTACTTCTGCCGGACAAAAGCTCAAAATTAGATATTCAGCCAAGGCGGGGGAGTTAATTGAGGTGCTGCCTCAGCCTACCCCTGAGGAGCAAGCTTATATTGCTGAGGACATCCCTTTAAATATCGTTTATGAGGACTCTGAAATATTAGTGATTCATAAGCCAGCTGGTATGGTTGTTCATCCTGCAGCTGGCAATTGGTCTGGAACCTTGTTAAATGCCTTGTTGTTTCGTTATCCAAGCATTTCAGAGGTTCCAAGGGCGGGTATTGTCCACAGGTTGGATAAGGATACGTCTGGATTGTTAATGGTGGCTAAGACCTTAGAGGCTCAAACAGACTTGGTTAGGCAGCTACAGTCTAGGCAAGTCGTCAGGCGGTATTTAGCTTACGCCTGGGGAGCCGTGAAATCTCAAACCGTACATGCATCGATTGGTCGGGACCCAAAAGATCGATTACGGATGGCTCTCATGACCGGCTCTGCTAGCAAACCAGCAGTAACCCACGTGCATCAATTAGGTATGGTGGCATTTGGAGATGCAAGAGTCTCTTTAGTTGCCTGTAGGTTGGAAACAGGCCGCACTCATCAAATTCGTGTTCATTTGGAATCTTTAGGGAATCCCTTGCTAGGGGATCCTGTTTATAAGAAAAGGCTTCCAGCTAGTGCTAGTCAACTTCAATTTACAAGATCTGGCCAAGCACTTCATGCAGCTCTTTTAGGTATTAAGCATCCTAAGACTGGTCAGGAGATGCTTTGGGAAGCTCGTTTGCCAAAAGATATGGAAGATTTAGGGCTTTCTTTAGGTTTTACAAAAGAGCAGCTTTGGCCGGATTGGGAGGCTTGGGATGTCTGAGAGCTATCTCTACCCAATTTGGCCTTCTGCCCCTTTAAATATGCGCATAAAGAGCTGCATAACTACTCGTTGGGGTGGTTTTAGCCTTCCTCCTTATGAGGAGTTTAATCTAGCTTTGCATGTAGGGGATGATCCGAATGTTGTTGCTGCCAATAGAGCAAAGCTGCAGGAAGTTTTGCCATCAAAGCCAGTTTGGCTAAATCAGGTGCATGGAATCGAAGTTTTTGATGCAGATCATTGGGTTGATGATCAGATCCCTACAGCAGATGCTGCTATAACGAGTATGCCAGGACGGGTGTTGGCAATCATGACTGCTGATTGTTTGCCTATTATGTTGTGTGATAAAGATGCCAAGGTGGTTGGCCTTGTGCATGCTGGTTGGCGGGGCTTATCTGCTGGTGTGATTGAGAAGACCGTTCATGCTATGTTAAGAAAGTTGGGGCATCAGGATGCTTCAACTATTACGGCTTATTTGGGGCCAGCAATTGGTCCTTCAGTATTTGAGGTTGGTGCGGAGGTTAGAGCAGCCTTTATTGAGCAGCATCCTGAGGCTAGTTTAGCCTTTGAGCCATCAGGGCATCCGGATAAGTACTTAGCTAATTTATATCGGTTGGCAGCTCAACGATTCGAACGAATGTCTATTCGAGATGTGTTGGGTGGAGATGCATGCACTTATTCGGATGAAAAGTTCTATTCATACCGCAAAAATCAAAAAACTGGTCGCATGGCTAGTTTTATTTGGTTAGACGTTTCCTAATTTCCTTAAATTCGTAAGTTTGGAGGAAGCTTTAGATAGGGTTAATTCTTATAACTAATTCCTCCATAACACCGCAGAATGTAGCTGTAGGGATAAGTTTTTAATAATTATTTAGGAAAATCTATGGTGAACATGCAAGGCTTCGGCCCAGGTCCCAGCCTCGCTCCGCAGCATATGGCTTTAATTCCACCAGAAAAGCTGGTTGAAATTGAGCAACAATATGCGAAAGACTTAGCAGCTCTTTGGTTAAATCCTACAGGTATTGAAATTACAGACCGTCGCTTTTCTAGTGAGGCATGGAAGAGTCCATGGAATCAAGCAACGGTTAATTTTTATTTATTAAATTCTCGTCATTTGCTTACTTTGGCTGATGCTGTTGAGGCAGAGGCTAAAGTTCGTCAACGTATTCGTTTTACAACGGAGCAAATGATTGATGCCATGTCGCCTTCAAACTTTTTGGCAACTAACCCTGATGCTATTCAGCGTTTGTTAGACACCAAAGGCGAATCCTTGCGTACAGGTATTTTGAATGCGCTCCAAGATTTAGGTAAAGGTAAGGTATCTCAGACAGATGAGACTGCTTTTGAGGTAGGTAAGAATATGGCCACCACCGAAGGCGCGGTGGTTTTTCAGTGTGACTTATTCCAACTAATTCAGTATAAGCCTCTAACGGCTAAAGTGTATGAGCGGCCTTATTTGATGATTCCGCCTTGTATCAATAAATACTATATTTTGGATTTGCAACCTGAGAACTCTGTTGTTCGTTATTTGGTAGAGCAGGGGCATACCGTTTATTTGGTTTCTTGGAAGAACCCAGATCCAAGTATGGCTGACACCACTTGGGATGATTACATCGGTGATGGAGCCATTAAAGCTATTGAGACTGTTCAAGATATTAGTGGGCAAAAGCAAATTAATATTTTAGGTTTCTGTGTAGGCGGCACAATTACTACAACAGCTTTAGCTGTATTGGCAGCAAGGAATATTCATCCAGCTGCGAGCTTAACGCTCTTAACGACCTTATTAGATTTCTCGGATACAGGTATTTTGGATGTCTTTGTTGATGAGACGTTGGTTCAATTACGTGAGAATACTATCGGTGGCAAGAACGGTAAGTGTGGCATGTTGCGTGGTGTTGAGTTGGCTAACACGTTCTCTTTCTTGCGCCCCAATGATTTGGTTTGGAATTATGTGGTGGATAGTTATTTAAAAGGGAACTCACCACCTCCATTTGATTTGCTGTATTGGAATGGTGATTCAACTAACTTGCCAGGCGCTATGTATGTTTGGTATCTACGCCATATGTATTTGCAAAATGAATTGAAGATTCCAGGCCGTTTAACTGTTTGTGGCGAAAAAATTGATTTAGGAAAAATTAAGTGTCCAGTGTATCTATATGCTTCTAGAGAGGATCATATTGTTCCTTGGTGGTCAGCTTATGAATCAGTCAAGCTACTTAAAGGGGCAAAAGTTCATTTTGTTTTAGGAGCTTCTGGACATATTGCTGGCGTTATCAATCCACCCGCCAAGAAAAAGCGTAATTATTGGGCAAACTCAAAGTTGCCTACTACAGCTGATGCTTGGTTTGATGGCTCAAAAGAAATTGCAGGAAGTTGGTGGCCTGATTGGGCAAACTGGTTGGCCCCCTTGGGCGGTAAGCAAAAACTTGCACCCAAATCATATGGTGGAGGTAAATACAAGGCGATTGAGCCCGCACCAGGTAGCTATGTGAAAGAGAAAGCTAAAGATTAATTTTTAAAAAGTTGTAATCATTTATTAGTTGTATTCGATAACAGGAGAAGCAGCATGAGTCAAAAAGTAGCATATGTAACAGGTGGTATGGGTGGTATTGGTACCGCTATTTGTCAGCGTTTGGCTAAAGATGGTTTTAAGGTCATTGCTGGTTGCGGCCCTAATTCACCGCGTAAAGACAAATGGTTGGCTCAGCAAAAAGCTTTAGGCTTCGATTTTGTTGCATCTGAAGGTAACGTGGGTGATTGGGCAAGTACTGTGGCAGCTTTTGAAAAAGTAAAAGCCGAACACGGCAAAGTAGATGTGCTTGTCAATAACGCGGGTATCACCCGTGACACGGTGTTTCGTAAGATGACTCCGGAGGATTGGAGAGCTGTTATTGATACAAACTTGAATTCTTTATTCAATGTAACGAAGCAAGTGATTGATGGTATGGTGGATGCAGGTTGGGGTCGCATTATTAACATTTCATCTGTTAATGGTCAAAAAGGTCAGTTCGGCCAATCTAACTATGCAACAGCTAAAGCAGGTATTCACGGTTTTACTATGTCCTTAGCTCAAGAAACTGCTTCTAAGGGGGTAACTGTTAATACAGTTTCACCGGGTTACATTGGCACTGATATGGTGACAGCAATTCGTGAAGATGTTTTGGAGAAAATTATTTCTACAATTCCAGTTAAACGTTTAGGTACGCCAGATGAGATTGCTTCTATTGTTTCTTGGTTGGCATCTGATCAGGGTGGTTTCTCAACGGGGGCTGACTTCTCATTGAATGGTGGTTTGCATATGGGCTAAGCATCAATTTGCCCCTCAAAGGGGGTTTATTGTTGCGTAGCAGCATGAGGGCTTGAATTTACACATACAATATGGGTATTCAAGCCCTAATTAATTACTATGGTTACTAAAAAACAATCTGCTAAATCTGGTGGCATTCGTACGATTAAGAAATATCCTAATCGTCGTTTGTATGACACACAAACTAGTGCTTATGTCACATTGTCTGATGTGAAAGATCTGGTCTTGGCGCATGAAGAGTTTAAGGTGGTTGATGCGAAGACGGATGATGATTTAACCCGAGCTATTTTGCTCCAAATTATTTTGGAAGAAGAGGCTGGTGGCGTTCCATTATTTACAACGCCTATGCTGTCTCAAATGATTCGTTTTTATGGCCACTCCATGCAAGGCTTGGTTGGCGGATATTTGGAAAAGAATATTCAATCATTTATTGATATGCAGACACAATTTGCGGAACAGTCTAAGCAAGGCGGCGTCAATATTACGCCAGAGAGTTGGGCGCAATTTATGAATATGCAAAATCCAATGATGCAAAACGTCATGGGTAATTATGTTGAGCAAAGTAAAAATATGTTTGCCCAAATGCAAGAAAAAATGAAGGATCAAGCTAATGTATTTAGTGGATTTCCTTTTGCATCACCTACAAAGAGCGATAAATAATTGAGCGGGAAAATTGGTTTTGTTTCCTTGGGCTGCCCCAAGGCTTTGGTTGATGCTGAGCGCATCGTTACTCAATTGCGTGCCGAAGGCTATGAGATAGCAAAAGACTACAGTGGATCAGATTTGGTCGTGGTGAATACCTGTGGCTTTATTGATTCTGCTGTGCAGGAAAGTCTAGATGCTATTGGCGAGGCTTTAGCTGAAAATGGTAAGGTTATCGTTACAGGTTGCTTAGGGGCTAAAAAAAATATTGATGGATCGGATGTCGTGACATCAGTACATCCTAAAGTATTAGCTGTTACAGGTCCTCATGCTGCTGATGAAGTATTGGCAGTCGTGCATCAACATTTGCCAAAGCCACATGATCCATTTACAGATTTGGTTCCTGCTGCAGGAATTAAGCTGACGCCTAAACACTATGCCTATCTGAAGATCTCTGAGGGCTGTAATCATCGCTGTACTTTTTGCATTATTCCAAGCTTGCGAGGCGATTTAGTTTCAAGACCTATTGGCGATGTTTTATTGGAAGCGCAACATTTATTTGAAGCGGGTGTGAAGGAACTTTTAGTGGTTTCCCAAGACACGAGTGCTTATGGTGTTGATGTGCAATACAGAACAGGTTTTTGGGATGGTCGTCCTGTAAAGGCTAAGTTATTTGATATGGTCGAGGCCTTGGGTAAGTTGGCCCGCCAACATGATGCATGGGTGCGCTTGCATTACGTTTATCCATACCCTCATGTGGATGATATTTTGCCTTTAATGGCACAGTTTGCTGATGAGAGTAGCGGCGTGTTGCCTTACTTGGATATTCCGATGCAACATGCTCATCCAGATGTTTTAAAAAGAATGAAGCGCCCAGCAAGTGGTGAGAAGAATTTGGATCGGATCATGGCTTGGAGAGCTGCTTGCCCAGATTTGACGATTAGGAGTACCTTTATTGCAGGGTTCCCAGGTGAGACTGAGGCCGAATTTAATTACCTATTAGATTTTATGCGCGAGGCAAAGATAGATCGTGCAGGTTGTTTTGCGTATTCTCCTGTAGAGGGTGCAAAGGCTAATGAGTTAGAGGGCGCTTTACCAGATGAGGTTCGTCAAGAGCGTCAAGAACGATTTATGGCTGTCGCAGAAGAAGTTTCGGCGAAACTATTAGAGGCTAAAGTAGGTAAGCGCATTCGAGTTTTAGTTGATGCAGTTAATGGGCAACGGGGTGTTGGTAGAAGCCAATCAGATGCTCCGGAAATTGATGGTGTTGTGCATTTATTGCCAACGGATAAGATTTCTAAACGTTACAGAGTTGGCGAGTTTGTTAAGGCTACCGTAGTTGGTACCCAAGGCCATGATTTAATTGCTCAACTGTAAATGGGGATTTATTGCTTGTTTTTATGAGTGATTACCCCTAGTAAGCGCTAATAGACAGTTTCAGACAGTTACTCGTAAGATTAGCCCTACAGACTAGTTTTTTCTATTAATTAAAAGTGATTAAGGGAGTTCCAGATGGCACGTGATGTTGTTGTATTGAGTGCAGTTCGTTCTGCTATTGGTGGTTTTGGTGGTTCTTTAAGTGGCATGGAACCTGCAGAGTTGGCTGGTACAGTCATGAAAGAAGCTGTCAACCGTTCTGGTGTTGACCCTAAGCAAATTAATTATGTCACTGTTGGTAACTGTATCCCGACAGAAAGCCGTTTCCCATATGTTGCTCGTGTAGCAGCTATTCAAGCTGGTTTGCCAATGGATTCAGTGGCAATGGCTGTTAACCGTTTATGTAGTTCTGGTCTCCAAGGTATTGTTACAACATCTCAAGCAATTATGTTGGGTGATTGTGAGTATGGTGTTGGCGGTGGTGTCGAAGTAATGTCGCGCGGTATTTATGCGGCCCCTGCTATGCGTACAGGTGCTCGTATGGGCGATAGCAAAATGATCGACATGATGGTGGCAACATTAACCGACCCATTTGGGGCTGGTCATATGGGTATTACAGCTGAGAATTTAGCAACTAAGTGGAATATTAGTCGTGAAGATCAAGATGCCTTAGCTGTTGAATCTCATCGTCGAGCTGCTGCTGCGATTGCGGAAGGTCGTTTCAAGTCACAAATTGTGCCAATTACGATGCAAACTCGTAAAGGGGATGTTGTGTTTGATACAGATGAGCATGTGAAGGCTAGTACAACGATGGAAAGCTTGGGCAAGATGAAGCCAGCTTTCAAGAAGGATGGTTCTGTAACTGCTGGTAATGCTTCTGGTATTAATGATGGTGCAGCATTCTTTGTATTAGCCTCTGCTGAAGCAGCTGCTAAAGCAGGTCAAAAGCCGATGGCTCGTTTGGTGTCATATGCTTTAGCGGGTGTACCTAATGACATCATGGGCGAGGGTCCAATACCAGCGTCAAAGATTGCATTGCAACGCGCTGGTTTAACCATTGATAAGATCGACGTTGTTGAGTCCAATGAAGCCTTTGCTGCGCAAGCGATTGCTGTGTCAAAAGGTCTAGGTCTTGATATGACTAAAACTAATCCTAACGGTGGTGCTATTGCTTTAGGTCACCCAGTTGGTTGTTCAGGTGCATTTATTGCTACAAAAGCAATTTATGAGTTACATCGCACAGGTGGTAAATATGCATTGGTAACAATGTGTATTGGTGGTGGTCAAGGTATTGCTGTGATTTTTGAACGTCTTTGATTTTCCCGGGACTTAAAAAAGGCCGCATTAGCGGCCTTTTTTATCTTTAGAGCTAATGCGTTAAATTTATAGCAAATCGAGCCACGCATCTAGATTGACATGGTCAAAAGCAATATCTGCTTGCTCTTTTACAACAGGCTTTGCTTTATAGCCAATTGATAAGCCGGCACCATGCATCATAAGTAGGTCATTGGAGCCATCACCCATGGTTACAGCCGCATGCTTATTGCTCCCTAGTTTTAGGCAGCAGGCCTCAACATAAGCAGCTTTGGCGGCGCCATCGACAATATGGCCAATCACTTTGCCAGTTAATTTGCCATCAATGATTTCTAATTGATTGGCGTGAGTTTCTGATAGTTTTAGTTCTTGTTGTAACTTTTCTGTGAAGAATGTGAAGCCACCTGATACAAGTAGGGTGTAAATCCCTTTATGGTGGGCTTTGCTAATTAATTCTTTAGCGCCTTCATTAAGTCGGAGGCGCTCATTGAAAACTTGTTCAAGAGCTGACGCTGGCGCGTTTTTGAGTAGCGCAACTCGGCGAATGAGGCTTTCACTAAAGTCTTTAATTTCCCCACGCATGGCAGCTTCGGTAATTTCTGAAACCTCATTTTTTTTACCAACCGCAGCAGCAATCTCATCAATACATTCAATATTAATAATGGTTGAATCCATATCCATGGCTAAAACTTTTATTTGCAATGGGTTGAAATGCTTGGGTAAAAAGCCTAAGTCTGTTTGATGCAATATACCTAGGTTACGTAGGTGAGTTCTTTGATCAAGATTGAGCGTTTCATTTAGATCAATGACGGTTGTTTTTTCTGTTTTAGAAGTGATAGCTTTAATGGCGTGAGATTTTTTAATTTCACGTATTAAGGATTCCTGAGTATTTTCTTTATGGAACAGGGCTATTTGCATATCAGACTCTTATTCTTAATCTTTCACGATAGTATCGCTTAAGTGCTTAAATAGTTGGCGAATCGCTTCTAAGCGTTGGGTAAAGCTAATAAAGGCCTCTTTATCAGCTGGCAATATCTTAAGTTTATCCTGACCATTTAGTTGAACTCGTTTATTCGTTTGAACGAGTTGAATAATTTTAATCGGGTCAATAGGTGGGTTAGGTATAAATTGAATAGTGATTTGGATGGGGTTGGCGTCAATCTTTTTAATGCCTAAGCGCGCCATATTTAAACGTAGGCGATGGGTTTCAAATAAAGATTGAGCTTGTTCGGGCAGTTCTCCAAAACGATCAACTAGTTCTTCACGAATTTCAATTAGCTTTTCGTGACTTTCAACGCTGGCTAGTCGTTTGTAAAGAGATAGTCGTTCATGAACATCTGGGCAGTAATCATTCGTAAGTAATGCTGGAACACCTAAAGTGATGTCTGTAATGATTTCCATTGGTGCCATGAGATCTGGCTCTTTTCCGCTCTTAAGAGACTTCACTGCTTTGTTAAGCATCTCTGTATAAAGTTGGAATCCAATCTCTGAAATATCACCAGATTGTTTATCTCCTAAGACTTCGCCTGCGCCACGAATCTCTAAGTCATGCATCGCTAAGTAAAATCCTGACCCAAGCTCTTCCATCGCCTGAATAGCATCTAAGCGTAATTTAGCTTGTTTTGTTAAAGCCTCTGGATCTGGTACGGTTAAATAAGCATAAGCCTGATGGTGTGAGCGACCTACCCGTCCTCGTAGTTGATGCAGTTGAGCCAAGCCAAATTTATCTGCTCGATGCATGATGATGGTATTAGCTGTTGGGACATCAATGCCCGTTTCAATAATCGTTGTACATAACAATATATTAGCGCGTTGGGTTACAAAATCACGCATGACCCTTTCAAGATCTCGCTCATGCATCTGACCATGAGCCACGACAATTCGAGCTTCAGGTAATAATTTTTCTAGAGATTGTTTGCGGTTTTCAATCGTATCTACTTCATTGTGCAGGAAGTAGACCTGTCCACCTCGTTTGATTTCACGAAGTACAGCTTCACGAATGATGCCATCGCTTTCGCGTCTAACAAAAGTTTTGATGGCTAAACGTTTTTGTGGTGCTGTTGCTATGACTGAGAAATCACGCAATCCCTCGAGAGCCATACCTAATGTTCTAGGAATGGGGGTTGCAGTCAAAGTCAATATATCAACTTCAGCGCGCAATGTTTTAAGGGCCTCTTTCTGACGCACACCAAAGCGGTGTTCTTCATCAATAATCACAAGTCCTAGACGTGGAAATTTAACATCAGTAGAGAAAAGTTTGTGGGTTCCAATAACAATGTCAGCTTCACCCTTAGCCATAGCTTCTAAGGCTGAACTAATCTCTTTGGTTGTTTTAAATCGCGATAGCTCAACAATTTTTACAGGCCAATCGGCAAAGCGGCTTTTCCAAGTTTCTGCATGCTGCTCTGCTAGCAGAGTTGTTGGAGCTAGGATGGCGACTTGTTTGCCACCCATCACAGCTAGGAAACTTGCGCGTAAAGCCACTTCTGTTTTTCCAAAACCCACATCTCCGCAAACTAGTCGATCCATAGGTTTGCCGCTGGTCATATCTTGAATAACGGCGGCTATGGCTGCTTGTTGATCAGCCGTTTCTTCAAAGCCAAAACTCTCAGCGAACGCTTCGTAGTCATGTGCGGAAAATTCAAATGCATGCCCTTTACGTAAAGCCCTGGCAGCATAAAGATTTAGAAGTTCTGCTGCAGTATCTCTAATTTGTTGAGCAGCTTTTCGTTTTGCTTTTTCCCATTGGCCAGATCCTAATTGGTGAAGTGGGGCACTATCAGGATCTGATCCCGCATATCTAGAAATAAGTTGTAATTGTTGTACCGGCACATAAAGTGTGGCGGCATGCGCATATAGCAAATGTAGAAATTCTTCTTCACCATTGCCGACATCCAGCAATATAAGGCCTTGATAGCGTCCAATACCATGCTCAGCATGTACTACTGGATCACCAACCTTTAATTCAGATAAATCTCTAACGAGCGTATCGACATTACTAGCTTCTTTGTCTTTACCTTTGCGGCGAGTTCTAGCGCTGGCTGCAAATAATTCCGATTCAGTGATGATGGCTAACTGTGCAGTTTTAGATACAAAACCATCATGAATAGGGCTGTGGGTAATTCCTAATGATGCTGCGCTAGCTAAGAATTCAGAAAGACTATCTGATAGATGTACCCTTAAACCATTCTCTTCTAATAATTGCCTAACAGTTTCTCGTCTACCTGGGCTGTCGGTGCTAATTAGTAGCTTATAGGAGGTGGTTGTTGCAAGCTGTTTAAGTTTGGATATGGGGTCATGCTCTTTTCGATTGACAGCAATATCCGGTAAAGGTGAGAACGGAATTTCTAGTGCGTTATTAGAACCATCAACATTTGTTTGATGCTTTTCTAGCGCTAATCGTGCGTAAGGTTTTACTAAAGCAAATAACTCATCTAATTGGAGGTAGAGCTGTTTAGGCTCTAGAGCAGGTCTAGAAGAGTCATGACTTAGAAAGTTATAGCGCTGTTGGGTATCTTGCCAAAACCCTTTAATGGGGGTCTCTAAATTACCGTGAATACCTATCCATGCAGGACCTTTTTCTTGTGGAAGGTAATCAAAGACTGTAGAGGTATTTTCAAAAAATAAAGGCAAGTAAGATTCGATGCCAGCACTAGGAATGCCTGCACCCATATCTTTGTAAATACTGCAACGACTTGGGTCACCTTCGAAAACCTCCCGCCAACGACCCCTGAAGGCTGTGCGTGCTTCTTCATCCATAGGAAATTCATGACCTGGCAGCAAGCGAACTTCTTGTACAGGGTAGAGACTTCTTTGGCTATCGGGATCGAACGATCTAATTTGATCAATTTCATCACCAAATAAATCGATGCGATAGGGTAACGCAGAACCCATTGGGAATAGGTCGATTAAGCCACCGCGTAGGCTGTATTCCCCTGGGCGTACAACGGCGCTGACGGGGTCGTAACCAGCTTGTTGTAGCTGCAGGCGTAGAGCTTTCTCATCTAGCTTGTCACCCTTTTTAAAGAAGAAGGTGTGTGCTGCTAGAAAGCTAGGTGGTCCTAATTTTTGCAGTGCTGTTGTGACTGGAATCAGAACAATATCGCAAGCGCCGATTAGTAATTCATGCAAGGTGGCTAAGCGTTCTGAAACAAGGTCTTGATGCGGAGAGAAAGCATCATAAGGAAGTATTTCCCAATCAGGTAATAAGCGTACTGATAGGTTGGGAGCAAATACTGGAATTTCTTCTTGTAGACGCGATGCATCTAATGCATTGGCACAGATAATCACCATAACCGAAAATGCTTTTCGATGATGTAAGGCCTGCTGGGCAATGACGGCGGCGTCAGCAGATCCTGATAAATTTGCAATAGTTAAGCGTTGTCCCTCCCGCGGACCGGGTAGGGGGGGGGACCATGTCACTGAACTTAATTGAGCCTGTAAATCAGCCGATAACTTCTGCATAAGCTAGACATTATAGAATTGCGGTATGAATTCAGCGCAAATACCTCGTTCTCTTCATGTACTAATTCCCTGTGCAGGCAGTGGCACTCGTATGGGCTTTAGCATGCCTAAGCAATTTGAGGTATTAGCAGACAAACCAATGGTATTGCATTCCATACATACTTTCCTACAAATGTCTGAAATTCAAACTGTTTGGGTGGGAGTTTCTACTGAAGGTAAAGACATTCCAGGAGGTGAGTGGCCTGATGAGCAGAGATTGGTTATTCGAGATACTGGTGGGGCCACTCGTCATGAGACTGTTTTAAATACTCTAGGGGCTATGCTCAGTGCGGGTGTTTCTGAAGATGATTGGGTATTGGTTCATGATGCAGCGAGGCCTGGGTTAACGGTGGAGGCTGCTAGGCGTTTAATTGCTGAGGTTACAAAAGAACCTGATGCTTCGGGTGGCATATTGGCAATGCCTTTGGCTGATACCTTGAAATTGGTTTCGAGTCAGGATGCGCATCATATTGCTAAAACTCTGCCTAGAGATGGTTTATGGTTGGCGCAAACACCTCAAATGTTTCGTGTCAAAGCCCTCCGAGATGCTTTAAGCGAAGCCATTCTTAAAAATTTATTGGTGACAGATGAAGCTAGCGCCATGGAACAGGCAGGCTACAAGCCTTTATTGGTTCATGGCGAGTGGCAAAATTTAAAGGTGACATATCCCCAAGATTGGTCTTTAATGAACGATCTGCTTACACTCAAGAGAACATCATGACAACAGCGCGTTCAGCAATCCCGTTTCGTATTGGTCAGGGATATGACCTGCATGCATTAGTGCCATCTAGAGATTTAATTTTGGGTGGGGTGCATATCCCTCATACTCATGGATTATTAGGCCACTCAGATGCTGATGCATTGTTGCATGCACTAACAGATGCATTGCTTGGCGCGGCTGCTTTGGGAGATATTGGACGACATTTTCCAGACACAGATGATGGTTATAAGGGGGCTGATAGCCGTGTTTTGTTAAGGGGAGCTGTTGCGTTAATTCAAGCTGCCGGATATCGAGTGGGAAATGTGGATGCTACGATTATTTGTCAGACCCCAAAAATGGCACCTTATATTCCAGAGATGGTGAAGAATATTGCCGATGATCTTGGAATTTCAGCTGGGCATGTCAATGTAAAGGCTAAAACCAATGAAGGTTTGGGGCATTTAGGTCGCGGTGAAGCTATTGCAGTCGATGCTGTTGCTTTGATCTACAAGGAATGAAAAAGCGCTCGCTAAAATAATTATTTGCGAGCGCTTTCTTGCTGCTGCTAGGCTTTTATACGCCTAATAGTTCTACTTCAAATAGTAGTGTTGCATTCGGTGGAATGACGCCACCTGCACCATAAGCCCCATAGCCTAATTCTGATGGGATGATTAGGCGACGTGTGCCACCAATTTTCATGCCTTGAACACCTTCATCCCAACCTTTAATGACCATGCCGCCACCTAGTGGGAATTCAAATGGGTCATTTCGATCTTTGCTGGAGTCAAATTTTTGACCAGCTTGACCGTTTTCATAAAGCCAACCTGTGTAATGAACTGAGACATAGTTTCCTTTTTTGGCTTCTTCACCAGAGCCAATGATTGTGTCTTCATACTGTAAACCTGATGCTGTTGTGATCATATTCATATCCTATTTCTTTAAACTATCTCGAATTTCTCTTAGCAATTGAATGTCCTCTGGAGTTGGCAAAGGTTCTGCAATTGTTTCTGCTTCGTCTTGGAGTTTAATCCGATTAACAATTTTCACCATTTGAAAAATGATGAATGCCAAGATCACAAAATTAAGTGTGATGGTTAAAAAGTTTCCATAGGCAAATAAAGGTACGCCAGCTTTTCTTAAGGCATCCAATGTTCTAGGAACATTTTCTGGAGTATTGCCAAGCACTATAAATAAGTTAGAAAAATCTAGTTTGCCGCCAATTAACCAAGCCACAATTGGCATAACAACATCACCGACTAATGAGTCAACGATTTTCCCAAAAGCACCGCCAACAATGACGCCAACTGCTAAGTCTACGACATTGCCCCTTACTGCAAATGCACGAAATTCTTGCCATATATTCATGACAGCTCCTTTTTTAACTTTTTAAATCATATCGACATGGGGTAGCCTTAACAAAATTATCTTGGATGAATGATTTCTTATATCTGTGTGAAATCTGACATCAAATCAGGATCTTATTTGTCTTTGCGATCTATTTTATGCTTCATGGCGATGTTTGGGTGTCAACACTTCAGGGGTGTTAGCGTCACTGATTTAGGGTGGTCATTGAGGTAAGTCTATGATTTATCAGGGGTAGGGGCTTCCAAAATGCCTTTTTTCTTTGGCACTCATGTAGAATAGTGAGCTTTTGTAATTAAGGCTAAAGTAAAGCATTCGGCCGAACTTTTTTGTCCTAAAACAGAACCAAAATTTTTATTAGCTTAAACGGGATACCAGCATGTCTGTAACAATTGAAAACCTTGGCAATTTAGATCGAAAAATTACTCTTAGCTTTCCAAAAGCTGATACTGAAAAAGCGCGTGCCGCACGTTTACAAAAACTATCTAAGACTGTGAAGATGGCTGGCTTTCGCCCAGGTAAAGTACCGATGAAGATGGTTGAGGCTCAATATGGCATGCAGGTGGATTTTGAGACTCAATTTGATCATGCCTCTAATCTATTTTATGAGCTAAGCCAAAAAGAGGGCTTGAAGATTGCTGGTCAACCACGTTTAGAGCCAAAAAGTGAGATTAGTGCTGATCCAGTGGTTTATGACGCAACATTTGAAGTTTTCCCAGAAGTGAAATTGGGCGATCTAACAAAGGCTGAAATTACTCGTTATACAACTGATGTCAATGATGCTGAAATTGATAAAACATTAGAGATTCTTCGCAAGCAACGTGTGCACTTCCATGTACGTGGTGAAGCTGGTGCTCACGGTAATGGTGGTGACAATACAGCAGCTCAGGTTGGTGATCAGGTAACCGTTGATTTCGTGGGTAAGATCGATGGTGTTGAGTTTGCGGGCGGCAAAGCTGAGAACTTTGCGTTTGTGTTGGGTGAGGGTCGTATGTTGCCTGAATTTGAGGCTGCAGCAACAGGCCTTAAAGCTGGTGAGTCAAAGACTTTCCCATTGGCATTCCCTGCTGATTACCACGGTAAAGATGTTGCCGGTAAAACAGCTGATTTCACAATCACCATGAATAAAGTAGAGTGGCCACATTTACCAACCGTGGATGATGATTTTGCAAAGTCATTAGGTGTTGCTGAAGGTGTTGCAAAAATGCGTGAAGAAATTCGTACTAATCTAACGCGTGAGGTAAAGCGTCGCACACAAGCGTTATTAAAGAGCCAAGTGATGGAAACTTTAACTAAAGTTTGCGAGCTAGATGTGCCAAAAGGTTTGGCAGCTCAAGAGCAAGAACGCTTAATTGCTAATGCACGTCAAGACTTGGCTGCACGTGGTATTCCTAATGCTAAAGATGCACCTATTCCAGCAGAATTATTTACGGCTCAAGCAGAGCAGCGTGTGAAGCTTGGACTTATTTTGAATGAGCTTGTTAAGCAGCAAACTTTAGAAGCTAAGCCAGAGCAGATTAAGGCTGAAATTGAAGAGCAATCTTCAAGCTATGAAGATCCTAAAGAAGTGATGCGTTGGTATTACAGCGATCCTAAGCGTTTAGCGGATGTTGAAGCGCTTGTTTTAGAGAATAACGTAGTGGCTTATGTCAATGGTTTGGCGAAGGTTACGGATAAGGCCGTGAGCTTTGAAGAATTAAGTCAAATGAATTAAGCATTAATAAGTGCTTGGAGGTAGATAGACAATGAATAACAACACATTAAACAACGCACTTGATACTCAGGCTTTGGGTATGGTGCCAATGGTGGTTGAGACTTCAGGGCGCGGTGAGCGTGCTTATGATATTTACTCACGCTTATTAAAAGAGCGTGTTGTTTTCTTGGTTGGGGAAGTGAATGATCAAACTGCTAATTTGGTCATTGCACAGCTGCTTTTTTTGGAAAGCGAAAATCCTGAAAAAGATATTTCTTTGTATATCAACTCTCCTGGTGGTTCCGTTTCTGCTGGCTTAGCTATTTATGACACGATGCAATTTATTAAGCCCGATGTGAGCACTTTGTGTATGGGGATGGCAGCTAGTATGGGCGCTTTCTTATTGGCAGCTGGGGCAAAAGGGAAACGTTTCTCTTTACCTAATTCACGTGTGATGATTCATCAGCCTTTAGGTGGTGCACGTGGTCAAGCTTCTGATATTGAGATTCAGGCCCGTGAAATTCTATATTTGCGTGAGCGTCTTAATAAAGTATTGTCAGATCGAACCGGGCAGACTATTGAAACGATTGCAAAAGACACAGATCGCGATAATTTCATGTCAGCAGATCAAGCAAAAGAATATGGTTTGATTGATCAAGTTATTGAAAAGCGTTAAAAAAGTAATTAGATATGAGCGATATAACTACTTCAACTGAGAAGCCTCTTTATTGTTCTTTTTGTGGCAAGAGTCAGCATGAGGTTAAGAAACTAATTGCTGGCCCGTCAGTATTTATTTGTGATGAGTGTATTGATCTTTGTACTGACATCATCGTTGAAGAAGCTAAAAATGCCCCAAAAGAAGACGCGCGCGAGGGTTTGCCAACACCACATGAAATTCGTTCTAGCTTAGATCAGTATGTGATTGGTCAAGATCACGCTAAAAAACAACTGGCTGTAGCGGTTTATAACCACTATAAGCGTCTGAAGCATATCGAAAAAGAGGATGTTTCGAAGAGTAAAAAAACGATTCACAATGGTGTTGAGTTAGCTAAAAGTAATATTTTGTTAGTTGGGCCAACTGGCTCTGGAAAGACATTGCTAGCGCAAACATTGGCTAGATTGTTAGATGTGCCTTTTGTTATTGCTGATGCGACTACGTTAACTGAGGCTGGTTATGTGGGTGAGGATGTTGAAAACATCATTCAAAAATTACTACAGGCCTGTGATTACAACGTAGAGAAGGCTCAAAAGGGGATTGTCTATATAGATGAAATCGATAAGATTTCTCGCAAGTCAGATAACCCATCAATTACTCGAGATGTTTCTGGTGAAGGTGTCCAGCAAGCTCTATTGAAATTGGTGGAAGGTACGATGGCTTCTGTGCCACCTCAAGGTGGTCGTAAACATCCTAATCAGGATTTCTTGCAGGTGGATACGACAAATATCCTATTTATTTGTGGTGGTGCATTTGATGGCCTTGAGAAGGTTATTCAGCAGCGTACAGTAACAGCTGGAATTGGTTTTGGTGCTCAGGTGAGGGGTAAAGATGATCGCTCTATCTCTGAATTATTAAGAGAAGTTCAAACTGAAGATTTAATTAAATTTGGATTAATTCCAGAGTTAATTGGTCGTTTACCTGTTGTTGCAACATTAGCTCAATTAGATGAGACAGCCTTAGTACAGATTTTGACTGAGCCTAATAATGCCTTGGTTAAACAATATCAAGCGTTGTTAGACATGGAAGGGGTTGAGTTAGAAGTTCGCCCGGGTGCCTTAAGTGCGATTGCCAAAAAGGCTATTGCTCGTAAAACTGGTGCTAGGGGCTTACGTTCAATTATTGAGCATGCCTTGATGGACGTTATGTATGACTTGCCAAGTTTGCAGAATGTTCAACGTGTCGTGATTGATGAAAGTACCATTAATGGTGATGGCAAACCTTTGATGCTGTATCAGGAGTCATCAGAAAAAGCCGCGTCGTGAGCAAATTATCGTAATTTCACTAAATTTAGTATTAAATTCACATTTATAGATAAAAACCCCCTAAATAGGGGGTTTTGTATTGTTAGTGGTGTAAAAATAAAAATGAAGTCGAAAAAGTAATAGATTTGATGTTTTTTAGCATTTTTATTCATTTTTCCCCTTGTTTTTATGAAAAAACACCCCAAATTCGATGTATTCTTACTTTGTAGGAAATTACAAACACTTTTTTGGAGAATGAACCATGCCTGGTGACTTGTTACTTCCTTCTGAACCCATCCAATTGCCTTTGTTGCCGTTGAGAGATGTGGTGGTGTTCCCACACATGGTTATTCCATTGTTTGTAGGGAGACCGAAATCTATTAAAGCTTTAGAAGCTGCCATGGAGACTGGCAAGAGTGTTTTGCTCGTTGCTCAAAAAGCTGCAGCAAAAGATGAGCCTGCAGTTGATGACCTCTATACAGTTGGCTGTATTGCAAAGATTTTGCAAATGCTTAAGTTGCCTGATGGTACTGTTAAGGTGTTAGTTGAGGGTACTCAGCGGGCAGATGTGAGCAATGTGGAAGATAGTTTGGAATATTTCACATGTGAAGCAACGCCACAAGCTCTAGCTTCTAATGAGGTGCCTGAGATTGAGGCCTTAAGAAGGGCTGTGGTCTCTCAGTTTGACCAATATGTGAAGTTGAATAAAAAAATCCCTCAAGAGGTTCTTGCTACTTTGCAGGGTATTGATGATGCTGGACGTTTAGCTGACACCATTTGTTCTCATTTACCTATTAAGCTTGAGCAGAAACAAAAATTACTTGAGCTAGCCACTGTTGTTGAGCGTTTAGAAGCTATTTTGGCCCACTTAGAGAGTGAGATTGATATTCTTCAAGTTGAAAAACGTATCCGCGGTCGCGTAAAGCGTCAAATGGAAAAGAGTCAACGTGAATATTATTTGAATGAGCAAGTTAAAGCTATTCAGAAAGAGTTAGGCGAAGGAGAAGAGGGGGCAGATATTGAAGAGCTTGAGAAGCGCATCAAAGCTGCCAAAATGCCTAAGGAAGCACTGAAAAAAGCTGAATCTGAGATGAAAAAGTTGAAGCTGATGTCGCCGATGTCTGCTGAGGCTTCTGTTATTCGTAACTATATTGAGACTTTAGTTAATTTGCCTTGGAAGAAAAAGAGCAAGGTTAATAACGATCTATCTAATGCTGAGCGTGTATTGAATGAAGATCATTATGGTCTTGATAAGGTTAAAGAGCGTATTTTGGAGTACCTCGCTGTTCAACAACGTGTAGAGAAAGTTAAAGCTCCGATTCTTTGTTTGGTGGGTCCTCCAGGTGTTGGTAAAACATCTTTAGGGCAGTCTATTGCTCGTGCAACCAATCGTAAGTTTGTACGTATGGCTTTAGGTGGCGTGCGAGATGAATCAGAGATTCGCGGTCATCGTCGTACATACATTGGGTCTATGCCTGGAAAAATTTTATCAAGCTTAACAAAGGTGGGAGTTCGTAACCCATTGTTCTTGCTTGATGAGATCGATAAGATGGGGATGGACTTTAGGGGAGATCCTGCGAGCGCCATGCTCGAGGTGCTAGATCCTGAGCAAAATCATACGTTCCAAGATCACTATGTCGAAGTTGATTATGACTTGTCAGATGTGATGTTCGTAGCAACTTCTAATTCTTTAAATATTCCAGGGCCATTACTGGATCGTATGGAAGTGATTCGTTTGGCTGGTTATACAGAAGATGAAAAAACCCATATCGCTATGAGCTATTTATTACCTAAGCAAATTAAAGGTAATGGCTTGAAGGTTGGTGAGATTGCGGTGGATGAAAGTGCTATTCGCGACATTATTCGTTACTACACTCGTGAGGCGGGGGTTCGTGCTCTAGAGCGCGAAATTAGTAAAATTTGCCGCAAGGTTGTTAAGTTGTTATTGTTGAAAAAAGAAGCAGCTCCAGTCAAGGTGGATAGTTCTAATCTCGATAAGTTTTTATCAGTTCGTCGCTATGATTTCGGCTTGGCAGCTAAAGAAAACCAAGTCGGTCAGGTAACTGGATTGGCATGGACTGAGGTTGGTGGTGACTTGTTGACCATTGAAGCGGCTGTGATGCCTGGTAAAGGTAATACGATTCGTACAGGGTCTTTAGGTGATGTGATGAAAGAGTCTGTAGAGGCTGCGCGTTCTGTCGTGAGGTCACGAGGCCGTAAGTTGGGTATTACGGAAGATGCCTTTGAGAAGAAAGATATTCATATTCACTTCCCAGAGGGGGCAACTCCTAAAGATGGACCATCGGCTGGTATTGCGATTACAACTGCTTTGGTCTCAGTTTTAACAGGCATTCCTGTTAGGGCGGATGTCGCTATGACTGGTGAAATTACTTTGCGAGGAGAAGTTTTACCAATCGGTGGATTAAAAGAGAAGTTGTTGGCGGCTCACCGAGGTGGTATTAAGTTGGCTTTAATACCTGAAGAGAATGTCAAAGATTTAATTGATATTCCTGATAATGTTAAAAATGCAATTGAGGTTGTACCTGTTCGTTGGATTGATAAGGTGTTAGAGCTAGCGTTGGAAAAAATGCCAGCTGCTTTGCCTGAATTGACGCCGGAGGAAATTGCTAAAGCTGCAGAGGCTAGTAAGGGTAGTGCCACTGCTTCAGGTGAAGTTATTAAGCATTAAAAATAGGGCCGCCATAGAAGATCTTGAGAAGGATGTTTTATGGCGGAAGAATTAATACAAGTAAGAAAAATTTGCAGTGATGGTGAAGGTGCTGTATACTTTCGTCTTCTCTGTGGGTGCTTAGCTCAGTTGGTAGAGCGTCGCCCTTACAAGGCGAATGTCGGGAGTTCGACCCTCTCAGCACCCACCACAGATTTCTTCTGACTTTTTAACGTCAAATCTAATAAAAAAATCCATGCTCGAATCGATCCGCAAGCACCAAAAATTGCTGCAGTGGCTTTTGCTACTTCTCATATTCCCATCTTTTGCTTTCTTTGGCATTGAAAGTTATATGCGTAATGTCGGTAGCGATGCTGACTTAGTGAAGGTTGCTGGTAAGAGTATTACTCGTCAAGAGTTAGATAATGCGGTCAAAGCTAAAACTGATACATTGCAGAAGCAGCAAGGAAAAATTGATTCAAATTTAGTTAACAGCGTGCCTTTTAAGCAGTCTGTGCTGAATGAAATTGTGCAAAGACGTTTATTGGCGTATGAGTTAAAGGCATTAAAGCTGGCTGTGAGTAATGAGGCTCTATCGAAAGAGTTAATGCAAATCCCTGAGATCAAGGTTTTGTATAAAGATGGTCAGTTTGACGGTCAGAGATATAAACAATTACTTGCCAATAACGGCATGACCGTTGACCAATTTGAAAGTGGTCGCCGCTACGATTTATTGAGTCGTCAAGCTTTAACATCTGTATTAGCAACGGGTATTGGTTCTAGGAAAGTTGCTGAAAAAATTTCCCAAGCATTTGAAGTTGAGAGGGAGATCCAGGCTATCCGTTTCTCTCCCGTAGATTACGTTTCTAAAGTATCTCCAGCACAAAAAGATTTAGAAGCTTTTTATCAAGCAAATATCAATGCTTATCAATCTATTGAGCATGTAGATGTCGAGTTTGTTTTATTGGCAGCATCAGCAAAAGAAGATGGAAAACTGTTTGCTGAGAAGGCAGATATGCTAGCTAATATGGCATATGAGCAACCAGATAGCTTAAAGCCTATAGCAGATCGCTTAAAGTTAACGATTCAGTCTGTTAAAAATGTTACTAGAGCCGGTGTTAAGGGGGGCTCTGAGCACCCGTTAAATAACCCTAAGTTATTGGCAGCTATATTTTCCGATGACGCCATTAAAAACCATAAAAACATTGAAGCTCAAGAGGTTGGTATTGGTAAAGTGGTGGTGGCTCGCGTTGTGGCTCATCAACCCAAAGCTGCTTTATCTCTCGAGACAGTTTTAGCTGATGTTAAGAAGCAGGTGAGTCTACGTATGGCTGAGGAGATGGCCGTTCAAGCAGGTAAGGCTAAGTTTGATGTGTTGCAAAAAACTCCTACTGAAACAACAGGTTTTGGTCCAGCTAAGTGGGTGTCTCGAAATAAGCCAGCAGACTTAACAACTGTCGCAATGGATGCTGTGATGGGTGTTGATGCTAATAAGCTTCCAGCGGTGGTTGCCGCTAATTCAAATGGCGGGGGAGTAACTATTTATCGCGTTTCAAAGATTCAACAGCCAATGAATGCTGATGCTAAGGTGAGAGCGGCTCAAGCACAGCAAATTACACAATTAGGTATGCAGGCTGAGGCTGCGGGTTATTTTGAGAGTGTTCGTGATCGTGCAGGTGTTAAGTTGATTAATCAGGTTAAATAAATCTTAACTTAGTTAAACAATATTTTATTAAGTTCCTTCCAAACGTTTTCAAGCAAGACGGGTTGAGCTTTTTCGTTGGGGTGGATGTGGTCTGCTTGAAATAGATCCACCTTATCAGCTACGTTATCTAAGAAGAATGGTACTAGTCCCGTACCTTCTGAAGAAGCTAACTTTCCATACATATTAAAAAATCGCTGGGTATAGTCTTGGCCATAGTTTGGTGGAATTCTCATGCCAAGAAGCAGCACTTTTGCGCCATATTTTTGGGATTGAAGAATCATCTGTTTGAGATTTTTTTCTGCTGCTTGAATTTGTAGCCCTCTTAATCCATCGTTTGCGCCTAATTCAATAATGACTATTTGGGGGCGATGATTTTTTAGCAAATCATTTAGTCTTATTAGTCCACCAAATGTTGTTTCCCCACTAATGCTGGCATTGATGATTTTTACTTCTTTTTGTTCTTTTTTAAGGCGCTTATTTAAAAGCTCAACCCAGCCTGATCCTTTCCTCATTCCATATTCAGCAGAAAGACTATCTCCCATAATTAAGATCGTTGATGTTTGGGGTTGAGTATTTTGTGCGTTGCTGCTTTGAGATGAGAAAACAGTGATGCAAGTTACGATGAACACCATTACTATGTGGTGAGTACATAATTGAGTAATTAATTTAAAACATTTAGCCAACATAGTGATGCCCACCTCTTCATTAAAATCTGCGATTGAAGTATCTCATTTGAGTAAGGTAGTTGATACTGCAGATGGTTCCTTGACTATTTTGCATGATATTAGTTTTTCTGTTGCTCAAGGCGAAAGCTTGGCGATTGTTGGGGCTAGTGGTTCGGGAAAAAGTACCTTACTAGGCTTAATGGCTGGATTAGATACACCAAGTTTAGGTTCTATATTGATTATGGGGCAGAGTATTTCTGCTGCAAGTGAAGATGGGCGAGCTGAGATTAGGTCTAATTACGTTGGTTTTGTATTTCAATCATTTCAACTGATTGATCATTTAAATTCTTTAGAAAACATATCGTTACCCTTAGAGTTGAAAGGAATGTCTCATAGAGATGCGGTTAGTAAGGCTCAGTTTTGGCTGAAAAAAGTCGGGCTGGAGGGGCGCTCAAATCATCTACCTAAGATGCTTTCAGGTGGTGAGCAGCAACGGGTGGCTTTGGCTCGAGCTTTTGTTGCCGAACCAGCCATCCTTTTTGCCGATGAGCCAACTGGCAGCTTGGATGATGCTAATGGCCAAAAAATCATCGATTTACTATTTCAGCTTAATGAAGATATGCGTTCTACATTGGTCTTGGTGACCCATGATTTGGCATTGGCCAAGCGTTGCCAGCGTCAAATTCTTGTGCACGCTGGTCAAGTTATAGCTAATTAGGTTAAATCAGCTTGTAACCCCTCTAAAAATAACGAAAACAGAAGAAATTTTCTTAAAAATAAGAGTAAAAATCCTATTCGTTTTATAATCTTAGAATGCCTGCAAACCTCTGTTTTTTAAGTCTTCCTGGGGCCGAAGCCCTTTCTCAATTTCGTCAACAGCGCCTATTGAGCTCTTTACAAGAGCAAGGTATTGAGTTGACTCAGATTCAAGCCCAATACGTCCATTTTATTTGGTCTAAAGCTAAGGTATCTGGGGATCATTTGGATGTGTTAAAGGGTTTACTTAATTACGGTGAGCCTTTTGTTCTTAAAGAGTCAAAGGGCTTATTTGCTGGTAAATCACAACATGCTGTTGTAGCGCCTCGTTTAGGCACTATTTCCCCTTGGGCTAGTAAGGCAACAGATATAGCACATCATTGTGGTTTGAATGTATTGCGTATTGAACGTGGCGTACAGTTTTTTTGGACAAGTAAAAAAGCCTTAAGCTCAGAGCAGCAACAGATTGTATTAGCAGCTATTCATGATCGCATGACTGAAATCACACTTTCTGAAGTGAGTTTGGCCGCAGATCTTTATCAGACATTGGTGGATAAGCATTTTGAGCGCATTGATATTCTTGGTGGTGGTAAGGAAGCGCTTGAACTAGCTAATACCACTATGGGGTTGGCTTTGTCTGATGATGAAGTTGATTACTTAGTTGATAACTTTAAGAAGTTAAATCGCAACCCTAGTGATGTTGAGTTAATGATGTTCGCTCAAGCTAATAGTGAACATTGTAGACATAAGATTTTTAATGCTACTTGGACTATTGATGGTTTGAATCAGGATAAATCTTTATTTGCCATGATTCGCAATACGCATCAATTACAACCTAATGGCACGATCGTGGCGTATTCAGATAACTCTGCAATTATGGCAGGCTGTGAAGCTGAAGTTTGGGCTCCTAACGAGCAACAGGAGTACGTTAAGAAAACGCGATTGACTCACACTTTGATGAAGGTGGAGACTCATAATCATCCAACGGCTATTGCGCCATACCCAGGTGCATCAACAGGTTCAGGTGGTGAGATTCGCGATGAGGGTGCCACAGGTATCGGCGGTAAACCCAAGGCTGGTTTATGTGGGTTTTCTGTCTCTAACCTAAATTTACCAGGTAGCCAATTGCCTTGGGATCAGGATGTGTATGGTAAGCCTGAGCGCATTGCTTCACCACTACAAATTATGATTGAAGGCCCTTTAGGTGGGGCAGCATTTAATAATGAATTTGGTCGCCCTAATTTAGGGGGATATTTCCGTGTATTTGAACAAACAATTGATGGCCAAAGACGCGGTTACCACAAGCCAATCATGATTGCTGGTGGTATTGGCGCGATTGATGATGGTCATACTCATAAAAAAGAAATTAAAGCAGGTAACCTCCTAGTTCAGTTGGGTGGTCCTGGTATGCGTATTGGCATGGGTGGTGGTGCTGCTAGCTCCATGGCCACTGGTGCTAATGCAGCTGATTTAGATTTTGATTCCGTGCAACGTGGCAATCCTGAAATTGAACGTCGTGCTCAAGAGGTTATTAACGCTTGTCGTGCATTGGGTGATAAGAATCCTATTATTTCCATCCATGATGTTGGTGCAGGTGGGCTCTCTAATGCTTTCCCAGAGTTAGCGGACGGTGCTGGTTTAGGGGCTATTTTTGATATGCGCCAAGTACCTTTAGAAGAGAGTGGTATGAGTCCGGCAGAGATTTGGTGTAACGAGTCTCAAGAGCGCTATGTGCTGGCTATAGCAAAAGAAAGTCTACCGTTATTAACTGCGATGTGTGAGCGTGAGCGTTGCCCAATATCTGTGGTAGGTGAGACAACTCAAGAGCGCCAGCTATTTTTGGTTGATACAAAAGAGCCTGAAGGTCAAGATGCGCGTTTACCAATTGACATGCCGATGGAGGTGCTTTTGGGTAAGCCTCCGCGTATGCATCGTGATGTGACGCGCGTAGAGAAGCAATTACCTGAAGTTGATTTGACAGATGTTGAGTTGGATATTGCAGCTAGCTTAGTTTTGCAACATCCAACAGTAGCTAGTAAGTCATTCTTAATCACGATTGGCGATAGAACAGTTGGTGGCTTAAATGCTAGAGATCAATTTGTGGGGCCATGGCAAGTTCCTGTGGCTGATGCTGCTGTTACGCTCATGGATTACAAGGGCTATCGTGGTGAAGTCATGTCGATGGGTGAGCGAACTCCATTGGCTGTGATGAATGCTCCAGCTGCTGCTCGTATGGCTGTTGCTGAATCGATTACTAATCTACTTTCTGCAGATATTAATCAGATAGAAGATATCAAGTTGTCTGCTAATTGGATGGCAGCTTGTGGAAACCCTGGTGAAGATGCTAAGTTATTTGATTCTGTCAAAGCTGTAGGCATGGAGTTATGCCCAGCTTTAGGTATTTCAATTCCGGTGGGTAAAGATTCTTTATCGATGCGTACTCAGTGGGCTGATGATAAGACTCAAGAGCAGAAATCTGTAACATCACCAGTTTCATTGATTATTTCCGCATTTGCTCCAGTAGCTGATGTGCGTAAGACTACAACCCCGTTATTGCAAGTGAAGGATGAGCAGGGTGCTTCGTTAGATACGGAAATTTTGTTAATTGATTTGGGTCGCAGCAAGAGTCGTATGGCTGGTAGCATTTTGGCCCAAGTGATTAATCAAGCGGGGCAGTCAACGCCAGATTTAGATAGCCCGCAAGATTTGAGAAATTTAGCTGCTGCCATCATTGAGTTACGCCGCAAAGATATGTTATTGGCATATCACGATCGTTCAGATGGTGGCTTATTTGCAGCAGCAGCTGAGATGGCTTTTGCATCTCATGTGGGCTTATCTTTGAATGTGGATATGTTGGTCCTCGACAAAGATCATGAGTCAGATTTTGGTGATGCTAAGAATTGGGCCCAACAAATATCTGGCCGTAGAAATGATTTAACACTTAGAGCTCTATTTAATGAAGAGCTTGGAGCTTTAATTCAAGTTAAGCGTTCTGATCGAGATACTGTTTTAGCTGTATTAAAGGCTCATAATTTATACGCATGTAGTCATGTGGTTGGTAAACCAAATAGTACCGGTCAAATAGAAGTTTGGCGTGATGCAAAGAAAATTTTTGATGTGCCTCGTCATGTACTTCAAAAACTTTGGCAAAGCACAAGCTGGCAAATTGCACGTTTACGTGACAATCCTGCATGTGCTGATAGCGAGAATAATTTAGTAGATCAGTTATCTGATTCGGGTATGCAGCCTAAGCTATCGTTTAATCCTCATGAAGATGTAGCAGCTCCGTATATTGCTAAGGGTATTAAACCTAAAGTCGCTATTTTGCGTGAGCAAGGGGTTAACTCTCATTTGGAGATGGCGTATGCCATGGACTGGGCTGGTTTTTCAAGCTACGACGTTCACATGAGTGATTTGGCTTCTGGTCGCGTTAACTTGAAGGACTTCCAAGGCTTGGTAGCTTGTGGTGGTTTTAGTTATGGCGATGTTTTGGGGGCTGGCGAAGGTTGGGCAAAATCAATTTTGTTTAATCCTTCTATTAAAGATCAGTTCCAAACTTACTTTAATAGAAATGATACGTTTGGTTTAGGGATTTGTAATGGTTGCCAAATGATGTCTAATTTGGCAAGCATTATTCCTGGTGCGGAGACTTGGTCTAAATTTACTCGAAATCAATCTGAGCAATATGAGGCTCGTTTAGTGATGGTAGAGGTAACTAAGTCACCATCTATCTTCTTGCAAGGTATGGAAGGTAGTCAGTTACCTATCGCTGTTGCTCATGGTGAAGGTTTCGCTAACTTTAGTCATCAAGGTAATCTGGCGCAATTAAAAGACAAGGGTTTGGTTGCCTTGAGATTTATTGATAATCAAGGGCAGGCTACGGAAACTTATCCTTTAAACCCTAATGGATCACCAGAAGGGGTCACAGGATTGACGACGCCAGATGGACGTTTTACCGTCTTGATGCCTCATCCTGAGCGTGTATTTAGAACAGCTCAGATGAGTTGGTCTCCTAGTTCGTGGAATGATATTGCCGATGGTGCAAGTCCATGGATGCGCATGTTCCGTAACGCAAGGGTTTGGACCAAGTAATTTTGATTCCTTGGTGAGTGATGTCAACTAATAATAGTCAGGCTCAACAAGCGTTGGGCCTGATTCTTTTGTCTGAGGCTGTTATGTCTAATAAAAAGATTAAATTATCTAAAAAAGATAAAAAACCACAGTTTGCACCTGTCACTTTTTCAGAAGAACATGGTGTCCGCTTTTTACATTTTGGAACTTGGTGGGTTCAAGGTGCTATGCGGATTGATCAGCCGGACTACATTGAGCTGGAGTATGCGCAACAAATGATGGCTGGCCTTTTATTTTTGGATCCCAACGATCCCCGTTTGAATAAAGATAAAGAAAAACCATTTCACATGGTTCAGTTGGGTCTTGGAACGGGTGCCTTAACTAAATTCGCACATAAAAACTTTCCAAAGGTGAAAGTAACTGCTGTAGATTTGAATCCTGCTGTGATTGTGGCGGCTAGGGTGATGTTTAATTTACCTGCGCCTAATAAGCAATTAAATCTATTGGAAGAAGATGCGCTGAAATATGTAACTAGCAAGAAAAACAAAGAAACAATTGATTTGTTGCAGGTGGATTTATACGATGCTACTGCTAGAGGTCCCGTGCTAAGTTCTGTTGATTTTTACCAAGGGTGTTATGACAGTTTAAAAGGTCCTGGCGTGATGACAGTGAATCTCTTTGGCAATCATAAGAGTTTTAAAACTAATATCAAAAATATTTGTGATGTTTTTGATGATCGTGTTTTAATTTTTCAACAGGTACATGACTGTAATGTCGTGGTACTTGCCTTTAAAGGTCCAAACTTAGAGGTTGATTGGGATGTTGTGAAAGATAGAGCTAATTACCTTGAAGATCATTATGGTTTGCCTACGAAGTCTTGGGTGCCTGGATTGAGGTCGGAGAATGCTAGGCAAGAGCTTCGTTTATCTATTTAAGTTCTGTATAAAAATCCTGAGTAATAAAAAACCACCCGTAGGTGGTTTTTTATTAGCTATTTTTGTTGATTACTGAATTTTTGCTTTAGCTTTTAACTTGGCAATCATTTCATTAAACTTGCTGCGTTGCCAATTTTGATCTTGGTTCATCATTTCAATTAATTGAGGTTTCAATTCAGCAATTGTTGGAGTTTTAGCTTCGCGGATATCATCAAGACGGATAATGTGATAGCCAAATTGTGACTTAACTGGTTTCTCAGTAACTTGACCTTTTTGCAGGGCTACCATTGCTTTTGAGAATTCAGGAACTAAAGCTTGTGCATTCATCCAATCTAAGTCACCCCCATTCACTGCTGATCCTGTGTCTTTTGAGTTGGCTTTAGCTAGTTCTTCAAATTTTTCACCAGCTTTTAATTTAGCTAGAATCGATTTAGCATCTGACTCTTTCTCAACAAGAATATGACGAACTTTATATTCTTTGCCTTCAAATTGACCTTTGACTTGTTCATAGGCAGCTTGCAATTCTGCATCTGTTACGCCATCGCGTTTTACGTAGTCATCAAATACTGCGCCAACTAGAATGTTTAAGCGAGCTTCTTCTAATTGAGCTTGAATAGAAGGATTGGCAATAATGCCTCTATTCATGGCTTCTTGATTGATTAATTCACGAGTGATTAACATATCCCTAGCGCGCTCACGCAGCTCAGGATTATTCGCCTGACCAGAGCCTTCCATTAATTTGTCTAATTTAGCTTTAGGAATTGATTTGCCATTTACAACTGCTGCATTTTGAGCCATGGTTGGGCTAATCAAAGCAGCTGAAAGAGCCAAAGATAGAGCAATGTGAGATAGTTTCATAATAATCAATTAGTTAGTAATAATCGCTAAGGCATGGATTTCTTTTGGGATCCATGCGGATAGGGCATCATACACTAGGCGGTGCTTTTGAACCCGATTTAATCCTTTAAAAGCTGGAGATTCAATATAGATCCTGTAATGTCCAGCGCCCCCTTGTGCACCTATGTGACCTGCGTGAAGATGGCTTTCATCTTCAATTTTTAATTGGTCAATTGGGAGAGATTTTTTGAGGGCCTCTTCAAATTGAATGATTCTATTAAGGGCTAGATTTGTCATGAATTATTTTTTGTCGTGAATGACAAATTGGTTAAGCCAAATGCCTTGGGCAAGAATAAAAATAAATAAGATTCCCATGCCGCCAAATAATTTGAAATTAACCCATGTGGATTCATCGTATTGATAGGCTACATATAAATTAAGTAACCCCATGATGACGAAAAAGATGGCCCAGGCATTATTTAATTTATTCCATATACTTTTTCCAACCCCGGGTTTTAGTGTTACTTGGTGAGCCATGGCAGCTTGAATTAGATTTTTTTTGAAAATAACAGCGCTGCCAATTAACCCAATAGAAAATAGCCAATAAAGAATAGTTGGTTTCCATTGTATAAATGTTTTATCTTGAAGTCCGATTGTTAGACCACCAAATACCATAATAAGAATTAAACTGGCCCATTGCATAGGCTCTACTTTTTTATGTTTAATAGCAACTAAGATGATTTGAATGAGCGTTGCCGCCATAGCAACAGCGGTGGCTGCATAGATGTCACCAAATTTGAATGCGATAAAAAAAACAATAACTGGGAATAAATCGAAAAATATTTTCATTGTTAGTATTTGATTAAATAATTAGATGTTATGAATTTTAATCTTCTTGCTTAAATTTTAATGAGGCTGAGTTGATGCAGTAACGAAGCCCCGTTGGAGCTGGCCCATCATCAAATACATGACCTAAGTGGGCATCGCAGTTGGCGCATCTAACTTCTGTTCGAATCATGCCATGAGTCGTATCCCTAAGTTCCTGAATATCTTGTTGATCAATCGGCTGAAAATAGCTTGGCCAGCCACATCCCGCATCAAACTTTGTATCTGATTGAAATAGGGGGGTGCCACAGCAAACGCATAGATATTTACCTAGTTCCCAGTGGTTCCAGTATTGACCACTAAAAGGACGTTCTGTAGCAGATTCTCTGGTTACCCGGTATTCAATGTCAGTCAAATTTTGCTTGTATTCAGCATTTGTTTTTTTCATAGATGTCTTTGAAGATGCGACACTTTATTGTATGGGGCTTAGGAAGTATTTGCAGATAAATATATCCATGTGAGCATAACCCCGATTAAGATATGGTTATGAATCAAAATCAATTAAAAGATATGGTTATGAATCAAAATCAATTAAAAGATATGGGGGTGGAGCTAGACGTTCCTTTCCTTAAATTATTAGGCGTTCGTTGCTTGCGTGCTGATTTGGGAGAGGGCGAGGCGGTGCTTTCATTAAAGCCAGAGCATAACAATAGTTGGGAGGTGGCTCATGGCGGTGTTTTATTGACTTTGATGGATGTGGGTATGGCAATTGCGGCAAGGGCTGCAGATACTGCAGGGCGTGGTGTTGTTACTATTGAGCTCAAGACTAATTTTATGCAAGCCGCAAAGGGTGTCGTAAGAGTTGCAGCTAAAACGGTGCATGCTACGCCAACATTAGCATTTGTTGAAGCTAAGCTTTACGATGAAAACGATCGTATTTGTTGTATGGGTAGCGCAACCTTTAAATACTTTAAAGAATTACCGGCTAGGAAATAATTCCACGAAAAAATAATTAGCGCGTAGTTCGAGAGCTTAGCTGTAATTGCCCCTCAAAGGTCTGAGAGCCTAATTCTTTTTCTGCATTGAATGATTTCTCAACTACTTCAAAGTGACCGTCGTGGCGTACACGGATTAAAGATGTAGTTCTTGTCCCGTAATGTTCCGTTTTAATAAATGCTGATGAAAGTATTTTTTCCCACTCGTATGAAACACCAGTTTTGGGAAGTCTTTCATCTGGTGCTTGAGTGGCATCTTCCATCATGCGAAGGTAGTGATCTGACTTTTTAAATGCACCAGTATCCATAGCAAGCAGTTGAGTGAAAGCACTGATGCGATGCTGTACTTTCGGCCACGGGCTATCAAGTACACCATTAGATAGGCCATATAAACCAGGGTTCAATTTTTGAGGTTTGATAATTTTTCTGGGGCGATAACTGTCCCCCATTAATATCCGGTTGCTGACCCAAATTAATTCAGGTGTTGTCTGTGAGAGATCGGTCGCGAGAAAGTTGAACCCGTTGTAGCGATTGAGAGACTTTTCATGCGCAGCAATAAATTCTGAGGGAATGAATGTATCGGTCAGATACTTAGTCGCTATTTCTCCTCTTGTTCGAGAGGAAGGGTTCTTTTCACTGGGGGCTCTGACATTGGTTAATGCAGCAAATTTTCCGGTTTTGCTAAGGCCCATCCATGTTCCTGGCTCTCCTACAACATCAGCTTTATCTCTGCCCGCCAATATGTGTGGGAAGTCTTCCCACCAATGCATGGGGTCAGTTGGGCGATCATAAAACTCATCTCGATTGGCAAGGACCACCAAGGGATATTGTGGGTGAGCCTGCCAAGCTGTCAGAACTAGACACATATCAATGAGTTAAATTTCAATGAGATCGTAAGGTAATTGATCGAAATTTAAAGTAGGACCTACTGGTGAGCCAAGATGAATTTGACCTTGAAGAAGTGCATCCAACTTGCATTCAACTTGTAAATTAATGTGATTGGAGTTGTTGGGGTCTTTTGCAGATAACACAACCATGCCACAAGGCTGTTCTGGATCATCGCTGTGAAATATTTCAGTGCTGGGCTTGGGTGTTTCAGTCATTGTGACGGATGCAATTTGTAGGCGACGTTTGATCGTTCCACGATATTGGCTTCTTGCGACAATTTCTTGACCTGGGTAGCAACCTTTTTTGAAATCAATTCCATGAAGCGATTCCATATTGACCATTTGCGGAACAAATTGTTCTAGAGTGGCCTCTGTGATTCTGGGAATACCACTCATCACTTCTAACCAATCCCAAATTCCTGGTGGCAAAGAAGGTGATTCATGTGCGAAAAGTTCCTCTATATCGAAAGTAGAGGTTTCTGGAATGCAAATAATATGGCGGTGGAAATCGGCTTGGTTTGTTTTGACGCTAGGTAGCTCAGCAACTTGAATAGACGCAAAAGAGCTAATTTGTTGAAGAGCTGTGGTGTCATTTAGATGGCTTAGGCCGTAAATTTTAAATGCGGTGGTTTGGTCAACGATTTTGACTTTTGATCGTAAAACAAACATGGTTAAACGTTTGGAGATAAATGTTGCCAAGTCCTTTGATACAAGCATTCTGTATTCTGGAACTATCTCGCCAGATTCAAGTTGAATGTCTAGCCGACTAATCCAAAACGAGGCTTGTAAACGGCCTTTAGCAGTGCAGTAGCCAGCAAATCGATGTTGCTGATGAGTCTTAGATATTTCTCCCGCTTGAGTTATCTTGAGCGACTGAACATTATTCGTTAGCTGATTTTGAAGAAAATCAGTTGCATCAGGTCCTGTCACAGTGATCAGTGACCAATTATTTAGTTTTGTGAGGACAGTTGTTTCTAGTGCTGCCATGATCCTATTTGCATTTTTATGAGGCTTTTTTCATAAGCTTTTATCATAGACTGATGAAGCGTATTTTTACCTCGAATTTTTTAAAGATGATTATCTCAATAGCTATCTTATTGGGTTTTTCATTTGCTTACCTATCTTTTGTTTCTGTGGCTATTCCAGAGGCTGCCGAACCATTGACGAAGGAGGGACAATTAAGAGTCAAAATTGCCCCTGGTTCAAATGTATCTAGTGTTGCTCGGCAACTCATAGCCCAAGGAGTTCATACATCTAATTGGCAAGTACAGATAGTTACTCGTGGATTTTTTCTGGGTAAAAAGTTGAAGTCGGGTGTTTACGATTTTCCTCCAGGAGCAACTTTAGCGACTATTTTGTTAAAAATGGGACGTGGCGATAGCGTTAAATTGAGCATTACTCTAGTTGAGGGCTGGACTTTTAAGCAGTTTAAGGCTGCGGTTGATGCTCAGGCAGACCTTAAAAAAGATGCGAAATCTTGGACTGCCAAACAAATTTTGCTCAAAATTGAGGCTAAAGAGACTCATCCTGAAGGATTATTTTTCCCAGATACTTATGTCTATGAGCCTGGTGATTCAGACATCACCGTTTATCAGCGAGCTCATCTAGCCATGGTTAAAAACCTTAATAGTGCGTGGGAAATGAGGTCTCCTGTTAGTCCCGTTAAAACCCCTTATGAGCTTTTGAAATTAGCATCTATTATTGAGAAGGAAACAGGCCATCCTGAAGATCGCGAGTTGGTAGCTGCGGTGTTTAATAATCGTCTCAAATTGGGCATGAAGCTACAAACAGATCCAACCATTATTTATGGACTTGGAGATAATTTTGATGGGAATATTAGGAAAAAAGACCTGATTAAGGATGGGCCTTACAATACCTATACGCGTTATGGTTTGCCTCCAACTCCTATTGCTATGCCTGGGAAAAATGCTCTTTTAGCGGCTGCTAAACCAGCAAATTCAAAGGCGCTTTATTTTGTTGCTAGAGGTGATGGCAGAAGTGTTTTCTCTGAGACGCTCGTAGCGCATAATCAAGCTGTTCAGAAATATCAACTTAGAAAATAACCACATGTCTTTATTGGCTCAATCAGTAAATCGCCCCGGCTTTTTTATTACCTTTGAGGGTATTGATGGCGCTGGTAAAAGCACCCACATACAAGCCTTTGCCGATGAGTTGGCGAAGCGTTTTCCCAATAAAGAGGTTGTTCTAACTCGAGAGCCTGGTGGAACTGCTTTGGGTGAGAAACTTCGAGATATCCTCTTGCATCACCCCATGCATTTGGAAACTGAAGCGCTGTTAATGTTTGCTGCTCGTCGTGAGCATTTAGCAACAGTCATTGAGCCAGCATTAAAAGAAGGAAAAATTGTTATTTCTGACCGATTTACAGATGCTAGCTTTGCTTATCAAGGTGGTGGTCGTGGCCTAGACCTCGCAAAGTTGTACGAGTTGGAAGTGTGGGTTCAAATGAGGATTAAAAATGAAGGTGGGGTAGATCAGCGTTATATCTTGCAACCTGATTTAACTTTCTTATTTGATTTACCTAGTTCTATAGCTGAAGCTAGAAGAAGTGCTGCTCGCACGCCCGATAAATTTGAACAACTCGACATAGATTTTTTTGAGAAAGTTCGTCAAGAGTATTTGAGGCGCGCTAAGGATGACGCTGCTAGATTTAGGATTATTGACTCCAATCAGTCTAAAGAAGAGATATGGGATTTAATTAAGAAAATATCTTTATCTATATGATTTACAATGATTTTTGTTAATCTGCAAGGTGAGAGTCAGCCTTTTTTATCAGCATGAATACAAACATTTACCCATGGTTTCAGCAAGCTTGGTCTGAGTTGTCTTTAGACCAAATGCCTCATGCTGTTTTGATACATGGGCAGGCAGGCATTGGTAAGTTTGATTTTGCCCTTCATTTAGCTAAAGCCCTGTTATGTGAATCACCAGTTAAAAATAAGCCTTGCTGCGAGTGCGAAGCTTGCCATTGGTTTGATACAGGCAACCATCCGGACTTTTTAGGATTAGTTCCTGAGGATCGCTTTCATTTATTACCTCATGAGGCCTTAGAGGGAGATGGTAGTGATGACAAGCCGAAAAAAAATAAGAAAAAGTCAGAAGATGATGCCGAAAAAGCTGATAAGAAAGCCAGTTCTTTTATTAAGGTTGAGCAGATTAGAGATGCGCTAGAGGGCATTAATACAGCTCCGCATCGAGGTAGGTGGCGTATTGTTTTGATGAGTCCTGTTGAAACTTTACAAGCTGTTTCGGCTAATACGCTTTTAAAGACATTAGAAGAGCCTCCTGAGAGCACCTTATTTGTTTTAGTGAGTGATAGGTTGGATAGGATTCTTCCAACTATTCGGTCACGTTGCCGTTTATTAGGTTTGGGCAAGCCAACAAAACAAGTGGCTGTTGATTGGTTAACTAATGAGCTTCACAACTTTGGAATTAAATCTACTGAACGTGAGATTGAAGAGGTATTGGGTGAGTCAGGCGGTGCAATTTTAGATGCTAGGAATCGCTTGCTAGCCTTAGATGATGGGGTAGAGCTTCATCAGCAATTAAGTTTCGAGTTATTAAAGGGTTTGGAGAAGAGTGCACAAATCGATTGGCTCGCTACATCTGAGGCCATTCATAAGGCTCCCATGTCAGTATTGCTGATTACTCTTGAGCGTTGGATTGCTGATGTATTGAGTCAACAGCAAGCAGGGGTTATTCGTTATTACCCAACAAGAAGTAACTCAATTGTGAAGTGTGCGGAAAAGGCAAATTCAAATAAATTGTCAGAATTCTGGCGATTCCTATTGGATGCTAGAAGGCATGAGTTGCATGCTTTAGCTAATAGGGTGCAAATAGAAGCCTTATTAATTAGATATCAAGAATTATTTAAATAATTCTTTAAAAGAGAAATTCAATTGTTATGTTTGTTGATTCACACTGTCATTTAGATTTTCCAGAGTATGAGGGGCAAGTGCCAAGTTTGCTTGCTCGGATGCGTGAGGCTCGTGTACAGAATGCTTTATGCATTTCTGTTGATATGCCCGATTTTCCAAAGGTGTTGGCATTGGCCGAAGCTCATGAAAATCTATATGCCTCTGTCGGTACACATCCTGATTACGAGGATACGCCTGAGCCTAGCGTTGAAGAGTTGGTGCATCTTGCAAAGCACCCTAAAGTTTTGGCGATTGGTGAGACTGGTCTTGATTACTACCGAATCGGGGATCGAACTTACGAACAGATGGAATGGCAGCGCGAACGGTTTAGGACGCATATTAGGGCAGCGATAGAGGTGGGTAAGCCTTTAATTGTGCATACGCGCTCTGCATCTAGTGACACCCTTAAGATTCTGAAAGAAGAGGGGGCTTCTCAAGTTGGTGGGGTCATGCATTGTTTCACCGAAAGTTGGGAGGTTGCTCAGGATGCTATGGAGCTTGGTTTTTATATATCCTTTTCAGGGATTGTGACTTTTAAGAGTGCTAAAGATTTACAGGAAACCTGTAAAAAAGTTCCTTTAAATCGAATGCTCATTGAGACCGACTCACCATTTTTGGCTCCCATTCCTCACAGAGGCAAAACTAATGAGCCGGCCTGGGTTGCTTGTGTTGGACAGTTTATTGCTGATTTGAAAGGTGTTCCTGTTGAGGAGTTAGCGACTCAGACAACTCAAAATTTCAAAAAATTATTTAAAGCCCCCATTAATTGATGTTGAAGCTACTTCATAAAAAACATTTATTTATCAACTTAACTATATGTTTTGTAAATATATTATTTTTAAGTTCATGTATTACTTTAAGTTCTAATTCTTTTGCTGAATCGTCTGCTCAAGCTCAAAATGATCAGAATCGAGTGGATGAATTTTTTCGTGAAATTAGAATGGATCATGTTGAGGCTGTAAAAAGAAGCTTACATGATGGTTTAAGTCCAAACGTCATTGATTCCAAAGGAAATCCTGCTTTAACAGTAGCTTTCAGCGAAAAATCCCTCAAAACAGCCAAATTATTAATTGATACGCCGTCTATTGATCTTAATCAGCCGAATGTGGCCAATGAAACGGCTGTTATGTTGGCAGCATTGAACGGATATGACGATTTAGTTATTTACTTGGTTGATAAATATGGTGTTGAGCTCAATCAGCCTGGTTGGACAGCATTGCATTACGCATCGCTCAATGGTCATACAAATCTTGTTCAATATTTACTAGACCATCATGCTTATATGGATGCTTTAAGTCCTAATGGAACAACACCTTTAATGATGGCAGCTAGAGCTGGGCATATTCATACGGTTAAGTTGTTGTTAGACCGTGGCGCTGATATGACAGTAAAAAATTCTGTTGGTATGACTGTGATTGAGTTTGCGGCATCCGGTAATCAGACCGAGATCGTATCGGGCTTGAAATCTAGGTGGTTGAAGCTATTTGGGGCCCCTTATACTAATTAGTATATATTCGCATAATCATTATTATGTTAAATAAGATATATTTGGAATTTTCAGATATCTATAGACGTGCTGAATATGTGGTCTTAAGCTCTCCTTCGGTTGTTTTTAAGATAGACGAATGTTGTGCTGAGTTAGATCAATTGATGGATAGTTGTCATGTCAGTTTGGCTAGTTTCATAACGGCTTGTAATCCTAAGGGGTTGCCTCAGTCTGATGGTGAGAACATATTGGCGATGAATCAATTGCAGGCTGCCATAGATGATTTAAGACTGCCCTATTTCAAGGGTTTCGGAAGGGATCCAGAAGGAACTTGGAAAGAGGATAGTTATTTGATTATGGGAATTGAACTAGATCAGGCATGTCAATTGGGACGCTTATTTAAACAAAATGCCATCGTGATGTTAGCTCGCAATATGGTTCCAAAGTTGGTTTGGATGAATTAATCGAATTGAAGGGGGTTTAAGGGTGCAGCTATTACATACAATGTTAAGAGTTGGTAATTTAGAGAGATCCATCAAGTTTTATACAGAAGTGATGGGTATGAATTTACTCAGAACAACAGAACGACCTGAGCAAAAGTACTCTCTAGCATTTGTTGGGTTTGAGCAAGGCAATATTTCTGGACAAGCTGAAATTGAGTTGACCTATAACCATGGGGTTGAAAGTTACGAGATGGGCACAGCCTATGGTCATATAGCTCTTGGCGTTAGAGATATTTACAAGGTTTGCGAAGACATTCGTGTAGCTGGTGGCACAATTACCCGTGAGGCTGGGCCTGTTAAAGGTGGCAATACCTTAATCGCATTTATTCAGGACCCAGATGGGTACAAGATTGAACTGATTCAGCGCTAGAGGTGTGAGAAGACGGTAAAAGTTTAAGAAACCGCCCTCTTAATTTCTTTTTCTTTATCTTTACGCTCTTTCTCTTCTTCAGCTGTTTCTTGAAGAAGGTCGGTTACAACTTCTTCCATTCTGATATTGTCTTTGGGGCAAATAGGTGCTCCCATCGTGGCCCATTTTTTAAGTAGACTGACTTCATAGCCACATTGACCACATTTAGCTTTGGCTCGTTGAGTATTATTGGCTCTAGGAGGTGGGAAAACAATTGCTTTATGTGGATACTGCCCTAGCCTCTCAGCAATCATCATTAATCTAACTTTGAGCTCTTCTGTTGCATGCGCACTTCTTGCTGGGCCTTCTAGACCAACACATTGAGCAATTTCTTTGAAATCTTCTCCATGGCCACTGTGGCAATCATCAATTGCGTGACAAAGTTCATGAACTAAGGTGTCTAGTACTTCGACTGGATCTTCTAGCTTAGGTGATACAAAGATTTCATTAACCATGTCACCTGAGCGCTCTCTAGGCCAGCATTGGCCTAGTGTAGTTCTGGGAGCGCTAGATGCTGGCCAACCACATGAAACCTTCACTGGTGGGATGGCAAAGCCTGCCTTTGAAAAAGTTGGTTCAAGGGAATGGACAGCAGCTTGTAACCAAGATTCGCGAGTTGTGTGAGATTGAGCTATATTCGAAGACATGTTCTTAAAAAGATTATCTATACTCTTGCTATTATCAATGACCTTAACGGCCTGCGATAGAAATGATTATGTTACTTGGCATTGCAAAGTTGACCCCACTAATACAGATGAAAAACCTTTACGTATGATTTTAGAGGGGTCTTCCATGAAAGTTGTTGATCAGGTTTATAACTATTGCGGTAGCTTAGGATCTGAAAGTTATTTTGATACTCATTGCTCTGGTGATGCAGCACAATCAGCTATTAGCTTTACACCTAAAACGGGCCTTTGGAAAAGAGGCAGTGACATCTTAAATTGCATGCCTTTATGACTGAAAATAACAACTCCAATTCATCTTTATCCGTCAATGATGAGAACTCTGATTCTCCCTGCATTGGCATTTGCTCTACCCTGTTTGACGATGTATGCCAAGGCTGCGGTAGGACAGCAGCGGAGGTTTATAACTGGGTTTTTATGACTCCTGAGGAAAAACAAGCTATTTGGGCTCGTATTACCTCAGAAGGCACAGCGATGCGCTTTGTCAGAAAAAATTAACCGGCTAAAGACTGGCTAGCTAAATACTCCTCATAGCTACCTTCGAAGTCAGTGATAGTTCCATCGTGCTTAATTTCTAGAATTCTTGTCGCCAAGCCGGTAATGAATTCACGGTCATGGGAAACAAAAATAACCGTGCCATCATATTTTTCTAGTGAAGTTTGTAAGCTTTCAATGGATTCCATGTCCATATGATTCGTTGGTTCATCCATGGCTAAGACGTTATGTTTTTGAAGCATCAGCTTACCCCAAATCATGCGCCCTTTTTCACCACCGGAAATCACGCGAACTGATTTACCAATTTCATTACCTGAAAAGAGTAAGCGGCCTAGTGTTCCACGGATGACTTGGTCGTCATCACCAGGCTTGCCCCACTGCCCCATCCACTCTAAAAGAGTAGTGTCGACAGGAAAGCATTCACTAGTATCTTGTGGCATATAGCCTACATCAGCATTTTCTGACCATTTAACTGTGCCGGAGTCTGCGGCAATTCCGCCAAAACGCTCGCTTAGAATAGATTTAAGCAATGTTGTTTTACCCGCGCCGTTTTCACCAATGATGGCTACTTTTTCACCGGGTCGAATGATCATCTTAAAGTTATTGAAGATCGTGCGTTCATAAGCTTTAGATAATGCCTCGCACTCAACGACGAGATTGTGTAATTTTTTATCGTACTCAAAACGAATAAATGGGTTTTGGCGTGATGATGGTTTAATTTCTACGACTTCAATTTTTTCTAATTGACGTTGTCTTGACGTAGCTTGGCGAGCTTTAGATGCATTTGCGGAGAAGCGTCTAACAAACGCTTGTAGTTCCTCAATTTTCTCTTTAGCTTTTGCGTTATTAGCTAGTTGCTGTGAGCGGGCTTGCATCGATGCCAACATATAGGAGTCATAGTTCCCTGGGTAAACCGTTAAGGTACCAAAGTCCATGTCGGCCATATGTGAGCAAACAGCATTTAAGAAGTGACGATCATGGGAAATGATGATCATCGTGCTGTTACGCTCATTGAGGATATCTTCTAGCCAATGAATCGAGTGAATATCCAAGTTGTTCGTTGGTTCATCTAGCAATAGAACATCTGGATCAGAAAATAAGGCCTGAGCTAAAAGTACACGTAACTTCCATCCAGGAGCTACTTCACTCATCAGCCCATTGTGTTGATCAATAGGAATGCCAATACCAAGTAATAATTCACCAGCTCTAGCTTCAGCTGTATAACCACCAAATTCAGCAAATTTAGTTTCTAGTTCGGCAGCGCGCATGTAGTCTTCATCAGTGGCCTCTGGGTTGGCGTAGAGTGCATCACGCTCAGCTGCAGCATTCCACATGTCTTCATGCCCCATCATGACCACATCAAGCACCCTCTTATCTTCATAAGCGAACTGATCTTGACGTAACTTACCAAGGCGAATGTTAGGTTCAAGAGAGACATTGCCTGCTGATGGCTCTAGGTCTCCACCAAGAATTTTCATGAATGTCGATTTGCCGCAACCGTTTGCGCCAATTAAACCATAGCGGTTGCCACCGCCAAATTTAACGGAGATATTTTCAAATAGGGGTTTAGCCCCAAATTGCATAGTGATATTTGCTGCAGAAAGCACGTTATTTGCCTGTAAAAGAGTAATGCGAACGAAAGACTTCTATTTTAACCAATCGGCTTGGCTAAACTGAATATTGAAATAATTTACCAGTCTGATTGAAGGATGTAGCCATTTTGGCTGGCTGATAAGCTGACATATCGACCTATTGGCAGCGTTAATTTGTCAGCACAATGTCCAAACGGTAAGTTGGTGAGCACTGGTATTTTATGACCTAGTTTGCCTCTGATTGAAGCGAGCGCATCTTTTAAGTCATACCCTCGATCCGTGTCTCCGATTTTGTACGATGAGATATCGCCAATCAAAATGGCTCTTTGAGAAGTAAGGTAGCCAGCATCAAATAGTTGGTGCAACATTCGTTCGATTCGATAAGGATGCTCATTGACATCCTCTACAAATAGAATGCCATGAGCTACCTGCTGAATGCTTGGTAAGTATGGTGTGCCTAATAAGCTTGTCAACATGGTTAGATTACCACCCCACAATACTGACTGATCTTTCATATCGATGCCAATAGGTGCTTCTATCTCTTGTGGTGATAAGACTTCTATATCAAGCTTATTTTCTTGGATGGCTTGTTGGTAATGTTTCCAAGTAAATGGTGATACGTCACCACAGAAATCGTATGTAAACATAGGACCTGCAAAACTAGGCGCTCCTGTCTTGGCATAAAGCGCTAAGCCAAAAGCTGTAAAGTCACTATGCCCAACAATTTTTAATCCCTTTTTAACTTGTGAGGCAATCGCATCCCATTGGATATCTTGGAGTAAGCGACTTAGTCCATAGCCTCCACGCAGAGACATAACAACGGAGTTGGGTGCTAGTTGAGAAATACCATTAATTTCATCAAGACGCTCCTCATCCGTACCTGCAAATCTTTGGAATTGACGTTGACCGCAGTGCATGTTTTGAACTTCGATGCCCTGCTCTTTAAACCATGCATTCCCCTTATCCAAAATAGATACATCTGGTAATGCACCTGAAGGAGCAATTAAGTTCAGTTTCATGATTGTTGGGATCGACGTTCTTTAAAGAAATCTTTCAAAACCTGAGAGCACTCTTCCTCGAGAACTCCACCTTCGACTATTGTATGGTGATTTAACTGCTGATGGTCAAAGAGGTTTAAAACGCTATGAGCGCAGCCCGTTTTAGGGTCTGGGGCACCATAAACGACTCTAGATACTCTTGCGTGCATGATGGCTCCCGAGCACATCATGCAAGGCTCAAGCGTCACGTAAAGAGTTGTATTAGGTAATCGATAATTTTTTAGTGTTTGACCAGCTAATCGTAAAGCCACCATTTCAGCGTGTGCGCTAGGATCATTTTGAAGAATGGGCTGATTATGGCCTGCTGCAAGGACTGTATTGTTTGAAACTAAAACTGCTCCAACTGGCACTTCATTAATCTGTTGAGCTAGTCTTGCTTGCTCTAAAGCTAGCTGCATGAATTCTTTATCACGCAGATTAGGCATAAACATCAGCCCAGCAGTTAGGTGTTTCGTATAGGCGTAGACGACTTAAATTAAGACGGCCTGAGAAATTATTCTTGAATACTGGCTCGAGTATTGAAAATGCAGTTTGAGCTAGATTCTCGACGGTTGGGATCGCTTCTAAAATAACTGTTTTATGGTCTGGAATGCTGCCTAAGAAGTTGACTAATGATTGATCTTCTTTGGCAACTAGGAAAGCGTGATCCCATTTGCTAACGATTAGTTCATTGGTTAGTTTTTTAATGTCGCCAAAATCTAATACCATGCCATCATCAGCATATCCTTGATGATTTAATACATCGCCCAATAAAGTTACTTCAATCACATAACGATGCCCATGAATATGACGGCAATGTCCTTCATGGTTTGGGATTCGGTGACCGGCATCAAACTCTAATCTGCGCGTGATTTCCATTTTTTTATTCATAAAGACTAATCTAGCGGATTCCCAATAATTTATGAGTCTGAGTGCTTAAGCGCCATAGAGGGCGTGATTGACATATTTTAATAGCTAATTCACGATTAGCTGCCAGATTTGGAGCATCCATGGCTTGTAGGAAGTGATGGGTAAAGGACATTTTTTCAAATCGGGATAACACTTTGTTTAAGTTTTCAGCATGGCCGACTTGTGGAATCACCAACTTAATTTCATCACCCTGAAGCTGTACTAATTCGGAGCCAAATTTAGGACTCACACAAATCCAGTCGATGCCTTCAGGTGCGCGTATTGTTCCATTGGTCTCAATGCCAATTTTGAAACCTTTTAGCTTTAAAGCTTTGATTAGTAGGCTATCTAGCTGTAAAAGTGGTTCGCCACCTGTGAATACAACATATTTGTGGGTAGGGTCACCAAGACCCCATGCATGATTAATTGAATCAGCTAAGAGTTCAGCTGTTTCAAATTTTCCACCACCATCACCGTCGGCTCCAACAAAGTCGGTATCGCAGAATTGACAGATAGCGTTTACTCGATCCTCTTCTCTACCGGACCATAAATTGCAGCCGGAGAAGCGGCAAAAAACAGCCGCTTTGCCTGTTTGAGCGCCCTCACCCTGCAGGGTGAGAAATAGTTCTTTAACGCTATAGGTCATTCCCACTCAATCGTTGCTGGTGGTTTGCCACTGATATCGTAGACAACACGGTTAATACCGCGCACTTCATTAATGATTCTGTTGGATACGCGACCAAGTAGCTCATGAGGAAGATGAGCCCAATGAGCTGTCATAAAGTCTTGTGTTTGAACAGCTCTTAAAGCTACCACGTATTCATAGGTGCGGCCATCGCCCATGACGCCAACTGATTTAACAGGTAAAAATACAGCAAAAGCTTGGCTAGTTAGGTCATACCAAGATTTGCCGCTATTTTCATCAATGGTTGATCTGAGTTCTTCGATAAAGATCGCGTCAGCTCTACGTAGTAAGTCGGCAAAATCTTTTTTAACTTCACCCAGAATACGTACGCCTAACCCAGGTCCTGGGAACGGATGACGATAGACCATTTCATGAGGCAAGCCTAAGGCTACACCTAATTCACGTACCTCATCCTTAAATAGTTCACGCAAGGGTTCTAGAAGCTTAAGCTTCATATCTTCTGGCAAGCCACCTACGTTGTGATGGCTTTTAATCGTATGTGCACCTTTCTTACCTTTACCAGCAGACTCAATGACGTCTGGATAAATAGTGCCTTGCGCTAACCATTTAGCATTTTTAATTTTTCCAGATTCAACTTGGAATACTTCGACAAACTCTTTACCAATGATTTTTCTTTTGGCTTCTGGATCAGAGACCCCAGCTAGCTCTCCCATGAATTGAGCTGTCGCATCAACATGGATCACTTTTACGCCGAGATTCTTGGCAAACATATCCATGACCATCTTGCCTTCGTTCAAACGAAGTAATCCATGATCCACAAATACGCATGTTAATTGAGGGCCAATGGCACGATGAATAAGTGCAGCGGCAACACTTGAATCAACACCACCTGATAAACCTAAAATAACTTCATCATTACCAACTTGTTGGCGAATAGATGCAACAGCTTCGGCAATGTAGTCGCCCATAACCCAATCTGTGCCACAAGCACAAATTTGATGAACAAATCGTTCTAACAGTTGCTTGCCTAGAACTGTATGAGTAACCTCTGGGTGGAATTGAACTGCGTAGAAGCTTCTTGCTTCATCTGCCATGCCGGCAATAGGACATGAGTCAGTGGATGCCATCAACTTAAATCCATCAGGCAGTTCAGTCACTGAATCACCATGGCTCATCCAAACCTTCAAGATGCCATGCCCTTCAGGTGTTGTGAAATCTTGGATATTTTCTAAAAGCTTTGTATGGCCACGAGCACGAACTTCAGCATAGCCAAACTCACGAGATTTACCCAATGATTCTGCTGTTGCCACTTTACCGCCAAGTTGAGCGGCCATTGTTTGCATACCGTAACAAATACCAAGTACAGGTACGCCTAATGTAAATACAACTTCAGGCGCCCTTGGTGTATCACCCTCAGTGACTGAGCTAGGACCGCCAGACAAGATAATGCCTTTGCAACCCTGTTCTTTAACAAATTTCTCAATAAACTCAGGAGAGATATCGTAGGGATGAATCTCTGAATAAACGCGAGCTTCACGAACGCGTCTAGCAATTAATTGGGTTACTTGTGACCCAAAGTCTAAGATTAAAATCTTATCGTGCACGGCAATCCTAAAATAAACGACTGTTAGTCAATATGGTAATTGGGAGCTTCTTTGGTAATCTGCACATCATGGACATGAGATTCACGCATACCGGCAGAAGTAATTTCTACAAAACCAGCCTTCTCGTGTAAATCAGCGATAGTTTTGCAACCGCAATACCCCATAGATGAACGAATACCGCCTGTCAGTTGATGAACGATAGCCAAGACGCTACCTTTATAAGGAACGCGACCTTCAATACCCTCAGGCACTAACTTATCAACGTTTGCGCTATTGTCTTCTTGGAAATATCGATCAGCAGCACCATCCTTCATAGCGCCCACTGAACCCATGCCGCGATAGCTCTTATATGAGCGACCTTGATAAAGGAATACCTCGCCAGGCGCCTCTTCTGTGCCTGCAAACATACCACCCATCATGACGCAATGAGCGCCCGCTGCTAGAGCTTTAGAAATATCACCAGAGTAACGAATACCACCGTCGGCAATTAAAGGCACACCAGTGCCCTTAAGCGCTTCAGAAACATTCACAACAGCTGTAATTTGAGGAACACCAACACCAGCCACAATACGTGTTGTACAAATAGAGCCTGGGCCAATACCTACTTTAACGCCATCAGCACCATGAGCGACTAGAGCTTTAGCAGCTTCACCGGTAGCAATATTGCCGCCAATCACTTGTATCTGTGGGTAGTTCTTTTTAACCCATTTAACGCGGTCCAATACGCCTTGGCTGTGGCCGTGAGCAGTATCAACAACAATCACATCAACCCCAGCTTTAGCGAGTAATTCAATACGCTCATCATTGTCTGGACCAACACCAACAGCTGCACCGGCGATCAATTGACCCCTAGCGTCTTTACTAGCTAAAGGATGTTCTTTAGCTTTCAAGATGTCTTTGACTGTTACTAGGCCACGCAGTTCAAATGACTCATTAACAACGAGTACGCGCTCTAAGCGGTGTTTATTCATTAAGCGCTTAGCTTCTTCTGGGCTAGCACCTTCTTTGATCGTGACAAGACGCTCTTTTGGCGTCATTTTATCTTTAACTTTAGCTTCTAAGTCTTCCTCAAAGCGTAGATCTCTATTGGTAATAATACCTACGACTGTTTTACCTTCAAGAACTGGGAAGCCTGAAAAACCGTGAGTTTTTGAGAGTTCAATGACATGACGCACGGTCATGTCTGGAGAAATCGTAATAGGATCTCTTAGAACCCCTGATTCATATCTCTTAACCTTGGCTACTTCACGCGCTTGCTCAGCAGGTGTTAGGTTCTTATGAATAATACCCACGCCACCTTCTTGTGCCATAACAATGGCTAGGCGACCTTCGGTAACGGTATCCATAGCCGCAGATACCAATGGAATATTGATTGAAATATCACGTGTTAGTTGAGTACCCAACTGTGTATCACGTGGCAAAACCGCTGAATAAGCGGGAACGAGAAGCACATCGTCAAATGTCAGTGCTTTTTGAATGAGCCTCATGCAAAACCCCTATGCGCAAAAGCGAATTATAGAGGTTTTATGATTATTTGCTTAAAAAACGACCTTTTCTGCCTGCCGCCTTAGCCTGAAGCTTTGCATCTAGATTCTTATTGGCCTTCTTCCGCCTAGCTTCCATGGGGTCTATCAGCAGTTCGCTATAGAGCTCTAGTCTATCTCCATCGTAAATAGGGCTATCCCAGTCTTTACGCTTCCCAAACACGCCAAAACAGCCTTTGCGGGAAATTTTAGGGTCCTGAGCACCCGCTACTACACCCAGGGCTACTAAGGCCTGCCCAACAGTGATAGGTTCGCCACTGGCAGGCTCCCACATGCAATTCTTAAGGGAGATAGGCTCTGATCTGGCATCGCATAACAAAATATTCAATTTAAGCCCCATATAGCTGATCTGCCCTCTTCACAAAGCCGTCCACAAAGGTGCTGGCAATCATTCCAAAAACTGGTCCAATGATCTTTTCTAGCAAGATACTTTCAAACTCATAGTGAAGCTTAAACTCAACTTTGCAAGCGTCTTCTCTTAGGGCGGTAAAAATCCATTTGCCTTCAAATTTTTTAAATGGACCATCAACAAAGTTCATATCAATCGAGGATGGTGGCACATTCGCATTTCGAGTATGAAAATACTGATTTAATCCCTTAAATTTAATGTGGATTTTGGCGTCAAGAATGCCTTCATTTTCTTCAAAAATCTCTACTCCACCGCACCATGGAAGGAATTCAGGGTACTTAGCAACATCTGTTACCAAGTAATACATCCGTTCTGCGGAGTGTGGAATAAGTACAGTCTTAAATACGTCTGCCATAATTCGCTATTCTAACGATATAAATCTATGAGCATTGTTGATAACAAAAAAGCTTTCTTTGATTACTTTATTGAAGAAAAGTTTGAAGCTGGTATGGTCCTTGAAGGGTGGGAGGTTAAAGCCATCAGGGAGGGTCGCGTTCAAATTAAAGAGGCCTACGTTGTTATTAGAAATGCTGAAATTTATTTAATTGGATGCCATATCAGCCCTCTTATCTCTGCATCGACCCATGTCTTAGCTGACCCTGGCCGAACTAGAAAATTGCTATTAAATGCAATTGAAATTAAAAAAATGATTGGCAAGGTTGAACAACGTGGTTATACCCTTGTTCCTCTTAACTTACATTTCAGCAAAGGCCGTGTGAAATGTGAGATTGGGCTTGGTAGAGGTAAAAAACAACACGATAAGCGTGAAGCAACTAAAGATCGTGATTGGCAAATAGAAAAAGCCCGAATTATGCGTTCGGGCTCCAAATTAAGAGACTAAGGCTTTTAATCATTAACTGTTTAAAAGCCTTTAGCCAGTACTTCTGATTATTTCTTGGCTAACATACCCCAAGTATCCACAACGCTGTCTGGATTCAATGAAATAGATTTAATGCCTTTATCCATTAACCATTTGGCAAAATCTGGATGATCTGAAGGACCTTGGCCGCAGATACCAATATATTTACCTTTGGCTAAGCAAGTTTCAATGGCTCTAGCGATAAGGAATTCAACAGCTGGATCACGTTCATCAAAGTCAATAGCCAATAACTCCATGCCTGAATCTCGGTCTAAGCCCAGAGACAATTGAGTTAAATCGTTTGAACCGATAGAGAAACCATCGAAGTGCTCTAAGAATTGTTCAGCAAGAATCGCGTTAGATGGAACTTCACACATCATGATGACACGCAAGCCATTTTCACCACGTTTTAGACCTTGCTTAGCAAGTAAGCCGATAACCTTCTCTGCTTGTGTCACGGTTCTTACAAATGGAATCATGATTTCAACGTTAGTTAATCCCATATCGTTGCGAACGCGTTTCATCGCCTCACATTCCATAGCAAAGGCTTCAGCAAAATCATCTGAGATGTAACGTGATGCACCACGGAACCCTAGCATTGGATTTTCTTCATCTGGTTCATAGCGTGAACCACCAATGAGCTTTTTATACTCATTTGACTTGAAATCTGACATCCGAACAATCACTGGCTTTGGATAAAAAGCGGCAGCAATAGTTGCAATGCCCTCTGCTAATTTATCAACATAAAAGGCCTTAGGGCTAGCATGGCCTCTAGCCACACTCTCAACAGCTTTTTTCAAATCAAGATCAATATTTGGATATTCCAGAATAGCTTTTGGATGTACGCCAATATTGTTATTAATAATGAACTCTAGGCGTGCTAAACCAACACCACCATTGGGAATCTGACAGAAATCAAAAGCAAGTTGAGGATTACCAACGTTCATCATGATTTTCACTGGAATCTCTGGTAATGCACCACGACTGACTTCGGTTACCTCAGTTTCAATAGGGCCATCATAAATACGGCCTTCATCCCCTTCAGCGCAAGATACGGTTACTACAGCACCATCTTTTAAAACATCTGTTGCATTAGCACATCCGACCACAGCTGGAACACCTAATTCACGGGCAATGATCGCAGCATGGCAAGTGCGTCCACCACGATTGGTCACAATCGCAGCAGCTCTTTTCATTACAGGTTCCCAGTTAGGGTCGGTCATATCTGCAACCAATACATCGCCTGGTTGGACTCTATCCATTTCACTAGCATCTTTAACAACGCGTACAGTGCCCGTACCAATTTTTTGGCCAATTGCTCGACCAGTTGTTAAAACCGTTGAATGGCCCTTTAACTTATAGCGCATTTCAACTTTGCCTTGGGCTTGGCTTTTTACGGTTTCTGGGCGAGCTTGAAGGATATAGATTTTTCCATCAATGCCATCTTTACCCCACTCGATATCCATTGGGCGCTGATAGTGTTTTTCAATGATGACAGCATATTTAGCTAGCTCTGAAACGTCGTCATCAGAAATTGAATAACGATTGCGTTGTTCTAGAGGAACCTCAACAGTTTTAACCCTGCCCTGCTCTCCAGGCGCAGTAAATTGCATCTGAATTAGTTTAGAACCAAGACTTCTTCTAATAATTGGGTATTTACCCGCTGCAAGGATAGGTTTAAATACATAGAATTCATCAGGATTAACCGCACCTTGAACAACTGTTTCGCCAAGACCATAGCTTGAAGTGATGAATACGGCATCTTCAAAACCAGACTCTGTATCTAGTGTGAACATCACACCCGAGGCGGCTTTGTCTGAGCGAACCATTCTTTGAATGCCTGCAGACAAGGCTACTTCTGCATGGGCAAAACCTTTATGTACTCGATAAGAAATAGCTCGGTCGTTGTACAAAGAGGCGAATACTTCACGAATACGGTGCAAAACATCTTCAATACCCACAACGTTTAAGAATGACTCTTGCTGACCAGCAAATGATGCGTCTGGTAAATCTTCTGCAGTAGCAGATGATCGAACAGCAAAAGATCCTTTGCCGTCCGCATCTAATTTTGCGAAAGCTTCTCTAATTTCTTTTTCTAGACGTTCTTGAAAAGGCGCTTCTTCAACCCAGCGACGAATTTCAGCGCCTGCTTGTGCAAGAGCTTTCACATCATCAACATTCAGCTGATCTAAACGAGCATTAATACGTTCGGTTAGTTGGTTGTGAACTAGAAATTCACGGAACGCTAAAGCAGTTGTTGCGAAACCTGTTGGTACTCGCACGCCTGATGCGTTTAATTGGGAAATCATTTCGCCAAGAGAAGCATTTTTACCGCCAACTGACTCAACATCAGTCATTCGCAGCTCTTCAAAAGGCAAAACGTATGCGTTAGCATGGTTTGGATTGGACATAACAACTCTCAAAGTAATAGAAAATCGGTACTGCAGCCCAAATTAGGGTTTAATTCACCTATCAGGCATACTTAATGTGTCTATTGTATCCTTAAATAAACTTACAGAAACGCATCTTAATCACCATTTATGAGCGCTAAACCACGCACAGTATTTATCGTTTCTGACGGTACTGGTATTACCGCAGAAACCTTTAGCCAGTCGATATTGGCGCAATTTGAGCTGCCTTTTAGGCAAATTCGCCTTCCCTTTGTGGATACGATTGATAAAGCGCATCAAGCGGTTAGAGAAATTAATGATCATGCTAAAACTTCAGGTCAGCAGCCAATTGTATTTACAACCCTAGTTGACCCAGAGGTTAATCACATTGTGACGGCTTCTAGCGGGCTCATGATGGATATGTTTCAAACATTTATTGTTCCTCTTGAGCAGGCATTAGGGGTTAAATCAACCCATGCTATTGGCCGTTTTCATAACAATGCTTCAACGGATTCATATAAGAATCGTATTGAAGCTATTAACTTCTCTTTGGCGCATGACGATGGGCAATCCAATCAGAATTTGGCGGATGCTGATGTTATTTTGGTAGGGGTCTCTAGAAGCGGTAAAACGCCAACAAGTCTTTACTTAGCTATGCAATATGGTTTGAAATCTGCCAACTATCCTTTGATACCAGATGATTTTGAGCGTAATCAGATGCCTGTCGATATTCAGCCCTATAAGAAGAAATTATTTGGGTTAACCATTGACCCCATGCGTTTATCAGAAATTCGTAATGAGCGTAGGCCTGGCAGTAATTACGCCAAAATAGCTAATTGTCGCTATGAAGTTAGTGAGGCTGAGGCTATGATGCGCAAACATAATATCCCTTGGCTCTCGACGACAAATAAATCCATTGAAGAAATTGCGACCACTATTCTTCAGGAAATTAAACCCGAGCAGCGCACTAATTATTGAGTTAGTTAATAACGACGTACACGTAACATTTCAAATAGGCAGACCGCTGTTGCGGCTGCCACGTTAAGAGACTCAACATAAAAGTCTTGAGGAATTAAGACACCTTTTGCAATAGCTAAGATTTCTGGGCTGACTCCTGAGCCTTCGTTACCAAATACCCAGGCTTTAGGTGTTTTTAATTCGCTCCCCAAGTCATACAAATCTGTTTCCGCATCTAAACTAGTTGCGAGCAAAGGTAATTTGATCTTTTCCCTGATGTTATTAAGAGTCCAACCTTCGTAGATTTTTAGGTGTCTATGAGCGCCCATGCCTGCCCTCAAAACTTTGGGGGACCAAGCTTGAGCTGTTCCTTTCATACAGACTATATGTTTTACGCCTGCTGCAGAGGCGCTTCTCATCATTGATCCAACATTACCTGTATCTTGGATGGCATCGAGAATTAGTACATCATCTTTGAAGTCTGCAGGAAAGTTATGGGGTGAAATTCTAATGGATGCCATGATTGGTGGCGCGTGACCAAGGTCAGTAATTTTTTTCCACAATGAGTTATCTAAAATATATAAATCAGTCTGTGGAAACACTGCTAATTGGGTATTAATTACAGCTGAAATCTCTGATTGAGACATGCCCTCTTCCGTAGTGAATATCTCGATTAAGTCTTCACTACCAAGCCACGCTTGGGCTAAGTGGATTCCTTCAATAATAGCTAAATTTGTCTCAGATCTTACCTTGTTCGCTTTACTGCCACCATCAAGTAAAGATTTGATGCGTTTGATTAATGGATTATCTAACGAGCTGATTAGTTTGGCTTGTTTCATAACAATTTCACCTCTAATGCAGCTTTCACTGGAGCAAAGCTTCTTCTATGTTCAGGACATGGCCCAAATTGATGTAAAGCTGAAAAGTGCGCTTTCGTTGGATACCCCATGTGTTGATCAAATCCATACATAGGGTATTTCAAGTGCAACTCATGCATGTCTCTATCTCGCTTGACCTTTGCCAAGATTGACGCAGCCGAAATTGACTGAACTTTACTATCTCCTTTGACAATAGCTTCCATTTCAATAGTAAGTTCTGGGCAACGATTGCCATCAATAAGTGCTTTATTAGGCATGGTGCCGAGAGTTTTTTCTAAACCCTCAATCGCTCTTTTCATCGCCAACATGGTTGCTTGCAGGATATTAATGCTATCGATTTCTAAAGGGCTGGCTTCAGCGATAGACCAAGCTAGCGCATCTCTAGTGATAATTTCATATAACTCTTCACGAGCTTTAGATGTCAATTTTTTAGAGTCTTTTAGCCCAGCAATTGGTTTATTAGGATTTAATACAACTGCTGCGGCCACAACTGAACCAGCTAATGGCCCCCTGCCTGCCTCATCAACTCCACAAATCATTTCATCTTTATGCATGGATGGTATCTGCAATCACCTCTGCAACTAATTTTCCGGTTGGGAGATTTAATGTGTTGTGCATATCTGTAAAAAGATTTTTAAGTGCTGTTGCGTCACTAGATTGATCTAACCAATTTAATGTGGCATGTGCTAAGGCTTCAGGGGTTGCATCATCTTGCAAGAGTTCAGGAACTACAAACTCTTTGGCTAAGATATTGGGTAATCCCACATAAGGTAAGTAGCCTTGTCGTTTCATAATCCAACCTGTTAGCTTTGGAACCACATAAGAAATGACCATAGGTTTTTTCCAGAGAGCTGCTTCTAGAGTAGCTGTTCCGCTAGCTATTAATACAACATCACAGGCTTCTAATGCTAGACTTGCTTGACCATCAATTAGATGAATCTGAATTGACTTACAACGTTGGCGAATTTGATTGGCCATTAGCTGAATTTTCAATTTAAGAGCCGGTGTGGCAATTGGTATGACAAATTCAATATTTGCCCCATGTTTCTTGTACATGAGCTCGATAGCATCAAAGAACCGGGGACCTATTAAATCAATTTCTGATTGACGACTGCCTGGCAAAACAGCAATGAGCACTTTTTTATGGTCTATCTCTAATTTGGTTCTAGCGCTAGCGATATCGGGGGCTAATGGGATGGATGATGCTAAAGGATGCCCAACGTACGTCGCTTCCATTCCCACTTTTTCATAGATGGCTGGTTCAAATGGAAATATGCATAACATTCTGTCAACAGATTGTTTAATTTTGTGTATACGATCGCCACGCCAAGCCCAAATTGAGGGGCTAATGAAATGTATTGTTGGAATACCTGCTAATTTCAACTTTCTTTCAACGCCTAAATTGAAATCAGGCGCATCGATACCCAAGTATGCTAGCGGACGATTTTTAAGTAACTCATCAATGAGAGCTTTGCGTACTTTTAAAATAGCAGGTAATTGCTTGATAGCCTCAACATAGCCCCTGACGGCTAATGTTTCCATGGGCCATAAGGCATCAAACCCCTCTGCGATCATTTTGGGACCACCTACACCTCTTGTGGCAAGCATTGAGGTGCTTGGAAGTTGTTTCATGCCAACCAAAACCGATGCTGCTAGCATATCCCCCGAAGGTTCGCCTGCAGCACAAGCTAAATATGAGTGAGTAATCTGATCAGCGGGCGATGCCGCGCTGTGAAGCGGCGATAAAGTCATGGAATAATTTTATTTTCTCGGCTGAGTCAGATTCAGATTGTTTTTCGATGGCTAAGTCTAATAGAGATTTTTTAGCATCCTCAAAACTTAATCCTTGTTTGTACAAAATTTTATAGGCTTGTCGGAGTGCAGAAATAGACTCTGGCGTAAAACCTCGGCGCTTTAAACCTTCTGCATTTAATCCATGAGGCTCAGCAATTGCACCAGAAGCAATGACATAGGGAGGTAAATCTTGGACTAGCTTTGAAGCTCCGCCAATCATAGAATGTTCGCCAATACGAACAAATTGATGGACGCCACTCATTCCGCCAAGAATAGCCCAATCTCCTACATGAACATGTCCTGCAATTTGAGCATTATTAGAAAAGATAGTGTTATTGCCTACCACGCAATCATGAGCAATATGCACATAAGCCATAATCCAATTGTCATTACCAATTTTTGTGAATCCAGCATCTTGGGTAGTGCCAGTATGTAAAGTTGTAAATTCACGGATAACGTTTCTATCCCCAATGATTAGTTGGGTAGGCTCATCTCTGTACTTCATGTCTTGGGGTGCACCACCAACGGATGCAAAATGACCAATCTTGTTATCAACTCCAATAGTTGTGTGCCCTTCAAGTACAGAATGGGCGCCAATCTTCGTTCTCGCGCCAATTTTTACGTTAGGACCTATAACAGCATAAGGGCCAATTTGAACGCCTTCAGCAATCTCTGCTTGAGGATCAATAACAGCGGTAGCATGAATCAAAGCCATCTTAGGCTTCCTTTTTGCGAATCGTGCACATTAAATCTGCTTCAGTGACAACTACATCATTAACTGTGGCAAAGGTTTTAAACTTCCAAATCCCCCCCTTGAAACGTTCAACTGAAGCATTTAGGATTAATTGGTCTCCAGGTGTAACAGGCCTTTTAAACCTAGCGTTATCAATGCCAACAAAAAAGTAAACAGAGTCATCAATGGCATCTTGGCCGAACGTTAACAATGCAGCAGTCTGCGCTAAAGCTTCAAGAATCAAGACTCCAGGCATAACTGGAAATTCTGGGAAATGACCTGTAAATTGAGGCTCATTCATCGTGATATTTTTTAGAGCTTTAACTCTTTGACCAGCTTCCAATTCAAGAACACGATCAACCAAAAGGAATGGGTAGCGATGCGGAAGCATCTTTAGGATTTGGTTGATGTCAAAATTAACTAGTTCACTCATTTTTCACCCTTATTTTTTTTGTTCTGTTAAAGCTTTTACTTGGTTTTCTAAATCTTTAATTCTGTGGCGCATTTTGTCTAGCCCACGTAAGATAGCCGCATTTTTTTCCCAGTCAGCATGAGGCAGCATAGGATAGACACTTGTAAATTGCTGACCAGACTTGTCAATTGATTTAATAACGTTTGTGCCACCAGAAATAGTTGTTCTATCTGCGATATTAAGGTGGCCTGCAACGTTAGCCGAGCCGCCTATGATGCACATTTTTCCTATAGTGGTACTGCCGGCGATAGCTGCACAGCCTGCAATGACAGTAAGAGAGCCGATACGAACGTTATGAGCTATTTGTACTAAATTGTCTATTTTGCAACCATCTTCAACCACCGTATTTGCCATGGCACCTCTATCGATAGAAGTATTAGAGCCAATCTCCACATCACATCCAATCTCAACGGCACCAATTTGCGGGACTTTTACCCACTCGCCAACAGCAAAATCAGGAGCAAAACCAAAGCCATCAGATCCAATAACTGCACCACTATGAATAATGGTGCGGTGACCAATGCTGCATCCGTAGTAAATGCTGATATTGGGATATAAGTGGACGTCATCTCCAATCGTCACATCTTTGCCGATAGAGATTCCTGAGTCTAATACTGCCCTATTTCCTATGATTGAGCCTGTAGCAATATGACAAAATGGTCCAATCCACGCGGAAGGAGCAATGGTGACACCTTCCTCAATGACAGCTAAAGGATGTATGCCTGGTTGTACACGAGGCATTGATAGCTTCGCAAACTCTTGAGAAATACGAGCAAAGATAGCGTAAGGATTTTTGTGAATTAAATAGGCACGATTATGGTTAGTTTCTGAGTGAGTAGATAAATACTCATAATCAGATTCAGAAACAATAATCCCTGCCGCACCACTTGCTAAAGCATCCGCTCTATAAAGTGGGTTAGCTAAGAAAGCTAATTGATGATGATCTGCTTCAGCTAATGTTGCTAAGCCCGATATATGCAGCTGACCATCGCCAGCTAAGCGAGCCGAATAACGTTCGGCTAACTCAGCAATAGTTGGCATAGTGACTCTTTAATAATGACGATTAACGTGAGTTATTCAAAGCTTTAATAACTTCATCAGTTACATCAATCTTAGGATTAACATAAGCAGCCTCTTGAACAATTAAGTCAAGCTTACGTTGTTCGGCTACAAGTTTTAGGGCTTGATTAGCTTTTTGAGCAATTTTTGAACGTTCCTCGAAACTACGTTGGTTTACATCATCTGTAAATTCACGTTGTTTACGCTGCAATTCACGGTCGGAGTCTGCTAAATCGCGTTGTTTACGTACGCGGTCATTGTCTGACATAACAGCAGCATCTTTATCTAACTTTTCAGCTGCTGTTTTGATTTTTTGTGCTTCATCTCTTAGCTCTTTCTCGCGTTTTGCAAATTCACTTTGCAATTTAGCTTGGCTAGCTTTAGCTAAAGCAGATTCTTTAAAAATACGCTCAGTGCTAACAACGCCAATACGACTACCTGAGTCTTTTTGCGCATCATCCGCAGCAATAGCCACAGAAATTAAAGATGTAGCCATTGCACTAACAGCTAGTAATCGGATAGTTGTATTCAAACGAATCATATTGTTTCCTTAAATAATTAAAACGCTGTACCAATCTGGAACTGGAATCTTTGTAAACGATCTTCAGGCTTTTTGCTTAAAGGGATGCCATAACTAAATTTTAACGGACCTAATGGAGATATCCAAGAAAGACCAAAACCATAGGAAGTTCTTAAGTCAGAGAATGATGGTGCTTTCTCGTAAACATTACCTGCATCAAAGAACCCAAATAATCTTAGTGTTTTATCTACACCAGAGCCTGGGATTGGGAAAGTATATTCTACGTTACCAATTAATTTAGATGCACCGCCTAGAGGTGTCTTTGTTAAACCATTATCGTAGTAGCGCCCTAAAGTACCAGGTTCATATCCCCTTACCGAGCCAATACCACCGACGTAATAGTTTTTAGTAACTGGAAACTCTTTTCCATTATAGGTGGCGCCGTAACCTACTTCGCCATTGAATGATAAGACGTTGCCCTTAAATAAAGGTAAGAAATACTGATGTTGGTAATATGCACGGTAGTACTCAAGATCGCCAATAGCCGTGCCGACTTCTAAGTTAGATTGTTGGTAAGTGCCGCGTGATGGAACCAAGGCGCTATCACGACCATCCCTAGCCCAACCTACTGTGAGAGGGATATTCAAAGTACTTGTGCCATATTGGCTAATGTAGGTTTGGTATGCGTATGGTGTATTAATACTTGTGGTCATACTCAGAGTTTCAATGCCAATACCAAAGAACACTCGATCGACCTCTGAGTAAGGGACACCTAACTTAAAGCTCCCCCCGGTAGATTTGATTTGATATTCAGTATCACCAGCGTAATACAAGGGTTTGCTTGTTCGTGTATAGACCTCAGTAAAGCGGCTAATACCATCCTCTGTAAAATATGGATCGTAGTTAGATAAAGCTAGTGTGCGATTAGTCTTGCCCGTATTAACATTTAACCCTAAGCTAGTGCCAGAGCCAAAGATATTATCTTGGGTAATACCAGCTGACAAAATCAATTTATCTGTAGATGAAAAACCAGCACCTAAACTTAATGAGCCCGTTGGTTTCTCAGTAACTTTCAAATTAACATCAACTTGGTCTGTTGTATTAGGAACATCCTCATTTCCGATATCAACATCAGTAAAGTAACCAGTTCTGTTGACCCTATCTTTAGAAAGTTTTAGCTTTTCACTGTCATACCAAGAGCTTTCTAATTGACGAATTTCTCGTCTGATAACGTCATCACGTGTTTTTGTATTACCAAGAACGTTAATTTTGCGAACATAAGTTCTTTTGCCTGGTTCAATTGTTAATGTCAGGTCAACTAATTGCGCATCTTTTTTCAAGTCAGTACTTGGTGTGGTCGATGCAAATGCATAACCATAAGCGCCTAGTTTATCGGCAATAGCTGCTGTAGATGCAGCCAATTTAGTTGATGAATAAATTTCACCCGGTTTAATTTGGATGAGTTTATTAAGTTCTTCTTCTTTGCCTAATAACTCACCCGCAAGTTTTACGCTAGAAACTTTATATTGTTTGCCTTCTTTAATATTGATATTGAGGTACATACCAGTCTTATCAGGCGATATGGAAACTTGGGTGGATTCAATGGTGAACTCTAAATAGCCCTGACTTAAGTAGAAAGACCTAATAGACTCTAAATCGGCAACAAGTTTTTGTTTGGAATAAAGATTATTTTTTGTGTACCAAGATAACCAATTGCCCTGCGAGAGTTGCATCTCACCTAGTAATGTTGACTCTTTAAAGGTCTCAGCGCCATTGATATTAATTAATTTAATCTTTGAAACATCCCCCTCCTCTACATTAAAGAGGATCGCGACTCTATTCCTATCTACTGGGGTAATAGTTGTCTTGATTTCTGCGCCATAAAAGCCGCGAGAAACATATTGGCGCTTTAACTCTTGCTCAGCCTTGTCAATAATCGATTTGTCGTAGTAACGGCCATCTGCAACACCAGCTGCTTTTAATGATTTTTTAAGGCCATCTTTATCAAACTCTTTTAGACCAGTAAATTCAATCTGAGAAATAGCTGGTCGTTCTTCAACATTGATAATCAAAACATTGTTATCTGACTCAACTTTCACATGCTTAAAAAAGCCTGTGTTGTATAAGGCACGAATTGCCTCAGACCCTTTATCATCGGTAAAGGTTTCGCCAACTCTAACTGGTAGATAGCTAAACACGGTGCCTGGCTCAACCCTTTGGAGGCCCTCTACGCGAATATCTTTGACGACAAATGGGTCAGCTGCATAAATTGGAGCTGATAGCAAACTAATAGCAATAGCAGCTAATGGCGTATGTATAAATTTTCTACTTGATTTCAACGTAAAAACAATCTCGAAATATCATTAAACAACGCTAGCATGGTTAATAACATCAAACTAGCAACACCTACTTTTTGAAACAATTCCTGCCAACTGGCCGATATTTTTTTGCCAGTTATTAACTCCCATGCATCATACAGTAGCTGACCACCATCTAACATAGGCAAAGGTACTAGGTTTAAGATCCCCAAGCTAATGCTGATGAGGGCTAAAAACCCTAAATAGGACTGCCAGCCAATTTGGGCGGTTTTCCCAGCCATATCCGCAATGCTAATTGGGCCGCCAATTTGTTTAAATGAGGATTCTCCTGTGAACATGCCTAGGAGCATCCTAACGGATACTTTACTAATATCCCAAACCCTTTCAGTGGCTAGGGAAATAGCTTCAAGAGCTCCCACGTTGAGTTTAAACCAGCCAATTGGCTCAGTTAGGTCAGGTTTAATACCTAAATAGCTAATGGGATCCTGATCCGCCCTTAATGGAGGGATATTTTCTTCTTTAAATACAATAACTTGACGATTTCCAGAAGCTGTCTGAACCTCTAAACTAAAGCCATCTCCAGCCGTTAAAGAGTCCATCAGTCGCCATCTAAGTTGATTCCAGCTTGCAATAGGCCTAAAGCTATCAGAAGAGTCATTTTTCCAGCCTGTAACGGTATCTCCGGCATAAATGCCGACTGTGAAAGCTAAAGAGTTAGTCGGTGGCTCAGCTAGTTTTGAAGGCAGCTGCTTGACTCCTGAGAGAAATAATATAGTTAAAAAAACAACGGCTAACAGGAAATTAGATAACGGGCCTGAAGCGACAATTAAGGATCGTTTCCAAAGTTGTTGAGCCTTAAAAGTCTCCTCGTCCATTTTGACGTAGCCACCTAAAGGAATTCTGGAGATGGCCCATTCTGTAGACTCTGGGGTTGCTTGATGAGACCAAAGTGGTTTACCAAAACCTACTGAGAACTTGAGCACCCTAACGCCACAAAATTTAGCAGCTAAATAATGCCCAAATTCATGGAAGCTCACTAATAGAGCGATAGCAAAGAAAAAGCCCAATAAACTCCACATGGCATTCATATATGAAACCCTCTAATAACTTGTTGGGCTAAATTTCTTGCTTTAGCATCTGCCGATAGAATAGTCTCAAGACTATCAGCTTTAATGGGCTCCATTTGATTTAAAACATTTTCTACAATTTCAGATATTTGTAAAAATTGATTGGTGCCATTTAGAAAGCCTTGAACAGCTATTTCATTGGCAGCATTTAATACACAAGGCATGATGCCCCCAGCATCTAAAGCTTGGTAAGCTAGTTTTATGCAAGGGAACTGTTCTAAGTTAGCCTCTTCAAAGCTTAAGTTTTTCATTGTTAAAAAGTCTAGCTCCTTAACGCCTGAATCAATCCTGTGGGGCCAAGCTAGTCCATAAGCAATTGGCGTTCTCATATCAGGCTGCCCCAACTGAGCGATGACTGAGCCATCAACATAGCGCACCATTGAATGAATCACACTTTGAGGATGAATCACTACTTTGATATTCGAGGAAGCAATTCCAAATAAATAATGGGCCTCAATGACCTCTAAACCTTTATTCATCATAGTTGCCGAATCAACGGATATTTTTCTGCCCATGACCCAGTTAGGATGCGCACAGGCTTGATCAGGAGTTACTGCTTCTAACTCAGTGCGTGATTTATTTCTAAATGGGCCACCAGAAGCAGTTAATAAGATTTCTTTAACGCCATGTTGGCCATAAATACCTCTTGCACCACCATTTGAAGTGTTGGCATCAGGTAGTGATTGATAAATTGCGTTATGCTCACTATCAATGGGTAATAGCTCTGCTTGCCCTGCTTTGACAGCTTGCATAAATAAATCACCAGACATAACTAGTGATTCTTTGTTAGCTAGCAAAATCCTTTTACCTTCTTTAGCAGCCTCAATGGTTGGCAATAACCCAGCAGCACCAACAATCGCTGCCATCACCGTATCAACTTGATCTAAGGTGGATGCGGTTATTAGGGATTCTGAACCATATAGGACCTGTATCTTAAGTGTTGCCCCTGCTAATTTTTCCTCTAATTGTTGAGCGGCTAATACAGATCCGACAACTGCTAGATCAGGTTTGAATTCAAGGCATTGCTTGGCTAATAAATCAACATTTGAATGAGCAGTTAACGCCCGAACAGTGAATAAATCGGGGTGCTTTCTAATGACGTCTAAGGTGTTGACGCCGATTGACCCAGTAGATCCTAAAATGCAAATATGTCTCATAAATGTGTTTTAGGCAAATAAAGTAGCCATTAAAGCTGTTGCGGGTAATACGGGTAGTAATGCATCAATTCTATCTAAAATGCCGCCATGCCCTGGTAATAAACCACTGCTATCTTTGACACCTGCAACACGTTTCATTTGTGATTCAAATAAATCACCTTGAATACTCATGGCAACACATATGGTGGTTATTCCAAACAGGCCTAGCCAGCCATAATTAGCTTGTAATAGTGAAAATATGGTGACTTCATCAAAAGCTACAACAGAGACAATGGCAATCATCATGACAAGACACCAACCTCCAATAGCTCCCTCAATTGATTTTCCAGGGCTCAATTGAATGGCTAGCTTATGTTTGCCAAATGCTTTCCCCGTAAAGTAAGCGCCTATATCAGCCGCCCAAACTAATATCAACACTGAAATAAGAAGACCTAAGCCACCACCCCTTAAGTGCATGAGGGCAAACCAACATGCTGGAAAAATAAATAGTCCAGAAACTGCTAATGGCCAGCGCCATTGAATCATGTTCAGATTTAAAGATTGCTTCATGAGGTACGGAACAAGAAGCAGCCAGAACAGTACTGTGAGCAAAAGTAAAATTTTAACGAAGTCCATGCTGGCATACATAAACCATGTAGTTAAGCTTAACAAGCAAAGGCCTGCATATGAAAAAGCTCTTTTTTGATTAGTGGGAAAAAGCAAACGCCACCATTCCCATGCTGCTAAAGTTATGACAACGGCAACTAAAATACCTAGCCAAATTAATGGAGCAAACCAGAGAACCGGAAGTAAAACCGCAAGTAATGCAAGCGCAGTGACGACTCGAGTTATTAACATTTGGTTCCTTGATTATTTATTGCTGAGTGTCTTGGTTTAGTACTTGAGCACTGGTTCTTCCAAAACGTCTTTCACGATCACGGTACCAGGAAAAAGAAGTTTGTAATTCTTTTTTACCAAAATCGGGCCAAAGTACATCTGTGAAATAGAGTTCTGTATAAGCAAGTTGCCAGAGTAAAAAATTGCTAATTCGTTGCTCTCCACCTGTCCTAATAAATAAATCAGGTTCAGGTGCGTAAGACATTGAAAAGTATGGTTGAAGTCGTTCTTCTGTCACTGATTCAGCATTTAAGTTTGGATGTTCTGTTAGACATGTTTTAACAGCTTGCAAAATATCCCAACGTCCACCATAGTTTGCTGCGATAGTTAAATTAAGACCTGTATTCATTTCCGTCTTTTTCTCTGCAGCAGACACACGTTCTTGAATGAGTGGGTCAAAGCGTGACAAGTCCCCGATTAGTCTTAGTCGAACATTGTTTCGATGCAATCTAGAAATTTCTTTCTCTAGTGCAGTTAAAAACAATTTCATTAAGAATCCAACTTCTTCTGCAGGTCTGCGCCAGTTCTCAGAGCTGAAAGCAAATAGAGTTAAATATTTAACCCCAACATTGCCGCACTCTTCAACAATTGCCCTTACCGTACTTAAGCCTTGAGAGTGACCTGCCACCCTAGGAAGTAAACGTTTTGTGGCCCAGCGACCGTTGCCGTCCATGATGATGGCAACATGCTTGGGTATACCAGCTACAACAGGAACTTCCTGCGTAGAGCTGGCATGGGTATTTTTGTCATTGACCATTCAGGCGTGTTTAAGTTTTAGCTTAAACAGTCATAATTTCTTTTTCTTTTTCTGAGATGATCTTGTCAATCTCGGCAACGAAACGATCAGTCATTTTCTGAACTTCATCTTGCGAGCGGCGTTCATCATCTTCAGAAATTTCTTTATCTTTTGCCAATTTTTTAAGGCTTTCGTTAGCATCGCGACGCAAATTACGGACAGCAATTTTTGAATCTTCGCCTTCACCTTTAACCACTTTCGTCAACTCTTTGCGACGCTCTTCAGTTAAAGCTGGCATTGGGACGCGAATGATATTTCCTTGTGTTGCTGGATTTAGGCCTAGATCTGATTCGCGGATAGCCTTTTCTACTGCCGCCATCATATTTTTTTCCCATGGCTGAACAGTTAGAGTGCGAGCATCTGCAAGGCCTAAATTGGCAACCTGCGCTAGTGGTGTTGGATTACCATAATAATCAACGTTAATTTGCTCAAGGATTCCTGGGTGCGCCCGACCTGTTCTAATTTTTTGCAAATTAGATTTTAATGACTCAATTGATTTAGTCATTTTTTGTTCTGTTGTTTTTTTGATATCTGAAGCAGACATAGTATTCCCTTTATTTCCTCTTATACGTGTACCAATGTACCTTCTTTTTCACCCATTACAACCCGCTTTAGTGCCCCTGGTTTCAAAATTGAAAAGACTTTAATAGGTAATTTTCTGTCGCGACACAAGGCAAAAGCCGTCGCATCCATAACTTGTAAATTTTTAATAATTGCTTCATCGAAGCTAATCGTGTCATATCGAGTGGCTGTAGGATCTTTTTTAGGATCACTTGTATAAATGCCATCTACTTTAGTTGCCTTTAGAACTACCTCAACGCCCATTTCAGCACCTCTTAGAGCAGCTGCTGTGTCTGTTGTAAAGAATGGATTACCAGTGCCGGCCGCAAATACCACTACTTTGCCCTCTTCCATATGACGTATTGCTCTAGGCCGAATATAAGGCTCAACAACTTGATCCATACGTAAGGCTGACTGCACACGAGCCTCAACCCCTTTTTGTCGTAAAGCATCTTGAAGTGCTAAAGAGTTCATCATGGTTGCTAACATACCCATATAGTCAGCTGTTGCTCGATCCATGCCAGCTGCACCTCCAGCAACACCTCTAAAAATATTGCCGCCGCCAATCACAATAGCTAATTGCACACCACTTTGAACCACTTCAGCAATATCAGTGACCATCGCATCAATCGTGGTTGGATTGATGCCATAAGCATCATCGCCCATTAAGGCTTCACCTGATAGTTTTAGTAGAACTCTTTTATACGCTGGCATGGTCATTCTCTCTATAGTGGGCAATTATCAAGTTCAAAAAGTATAAAAGGCACGAAGGTTTTAGCCCCGTGCCTTTGTTGAACAACTAGTACTACTTAGGCCGTGGCTTTTGCAGCAGCTACTTGTGCAGCTACTTCAGCAGCGAAGTCATCTTGGCGCTTCTCAATACCTTCACCAACAACATACATCGTAAAACTCTTAATTGTTGTGTTTGCAGCCTTCAACATTTGTTCTACTGTTTGTTTGTCATTTTTAACGAAAGTTTGATTTAGCAATGAAACTTCTTTCAAGTACTTCTGAACAGAGCCTTCTACCATCTTAGCAACGATATCAGCAGGTTTACCTGATTCAGCTGCCTTTAATTCAGCAACACTCTTTTCTGTAGCAATTTTATCTGCTGGTACATCTGCAGCCGACAAAGCGATAGGCTTCATCGCAGCGATATGCATCGCTACATCTTTAGCCGCTGTGTCATCACCAGTGTATTCAACCATTACACCAATACGTGTGCCGTGCAAGTATGAAACTAACTTGTTGTCACCAGAGAAGCGAGTGAAACGACGTAGTGACATGTTTTCACCAATACGACCAATTAGCTCAGCACGTACTTCTTCAACTGTTTTGCCAGCATATGGCAAAGCAGATAAAGCAGCAACATCAGCTGGGTTCTTTTCAGCTACTAATTGAGCACAGGCATTGCTTAAAGCTAAGAAGTCATCATTTTTAGAAACAAAATCTGTTTCACAATTAACTTCAACTAAAGCGCCAGTCGTGCCGCTGATGAACGCAGTAATCACGCCTTCAGCAGTTACTCGAGAGGCTGCTTTGCCAGCTTTGCTACCAAGCTTAACGCGCAAAATTTCTTCTGCTTTAGCCATATCGCCATCAGCTTCAGTTAAGGCTTTTTTGCACTCCATCATTGGGGCATCAGTTTTGGCGCGAAGTTCACCAACCATTGCAGCAGTAATTGCAGCCATTACTCACCCTTTCCTTCTTCAACGAATTCATCAGCATCGCCTTTTACAGCTTCTAAAACTTGCTGAACAGCATTCGCTTTACCTTCCAAAATGGCATCAGCCATTGCGCGAACATATAAAGCAACTGCTTTGCTTGAGTCATCGTTACCTGGGATGATGTAATCAACACCTTCAGGTGAGTGGTTGGTATCTACAACAGCAATCACAGGAATGCCTAATTTCTTAGCTTCTGTAATGGCAATCTTATGGTAACCAACGTCAACAACAAAAATTGCATCAGGTGTGCCAGCCATATCTTGAATACCGCCTAAAGATTTTTCTAGCTTTTCGATATCACGACTTGTTGTTAACGCTTCTTTCTTAGATAGACGCTCCCAATCGCCATTCTCGCGAGCTGCTGTCATATCTTTTAGGCGCTTGATAGAACCTTTAACTGTTTTGAAGTTTGTTAATGTGCCGCCTAACCAGCGCGCATCTACATAAGGCATACCAGCACGAGCAGCTTCTTCAGCAATAATTTCTTTTGACTGGCGCTTTGTGCCTACAAATAGAATTGTTCCGCGATTTGCTGCAATTTGACGCACAACCTTTTGCGCTTCCAAAAACATTGGAAGAGTTTTTTCAAGGTTAATGATATGAATTTTGTTGCGATGACCAAAAATATAAGGGGCCATCTTTGGTGACCAGAAGCGAGTTTGGTGACCAAAATGGCAACCGGCTTCTAGCATTTGACGCATAGTCACTGACATGTAAATCTCCTAAGGGTTATGTCTAGAACCAAGTCCTGACTGCACTAAAAAGTGCCACCCTGGACGGCTTGGTTCGTTATTCTGTCCAGACCATCTGAACAGTGACGCTATTCTAACCGATTTTTCCCTATAACGCCATGAAAAATATGGATTTATGCTGGATAATTACGCTATGTCTACAAAAATATCCCCTACTAAAGAAGAATTTATCGCTGGTATGCGCGAAGCTGGAAAGCTCGCTAGCGAGGTTTTAGACCATGTAACTCCTTATATTAAAGCTGGAGTTACGACTGGTGAGTTAGATCGTATTTGTTATGAGTACATGGTTAATGAGCAGAAAACAGTGCCTGCCCCCCTTAATTACCAACCGCCTGGCTACCCGCCCTTCCCTAAGTCAATTTGTACTTCGGTTAACGATGTTATTTGCCATGGAATTCCTGGTGATCGAATCTTAAAAGATGGTGATGTGGTTAATTTAGATATTACTGTTATTACCCAAGCTGGCTATTATGGTGACACCAGTCGCATGTTTATGATTGGTGAGCCCTCAATTATGGCTAAAAGACTATCCCAGATTACATATGAGTGTATGTGGTTGGGCATAGCTCAAGTTAAACCAGGTTGTACTTTAGGGGATATTGGCCACGCTATTCAAACCCATGCTGAAGGGGCTGGATATTCAGTTGTTAGAGAGTATTGCGGTCATGGCATTGGACAGGTTTTTCATGATGATCCACAGATTGTTCATTATGGAAAACCTGGGATGGGCGAAAAGCTTCATGAAGGCATGACTTTTACGATAGAACCCATGATTAATGCTGGTAAACGGGATATTCGAACCATGCCTGACCAGTGGACTGTTAAAACTAAAGATCGTAGTTTGTCAGCTCAGTGGGAGCATACGTGTTTGGTTACAGATACAGGTGTTGAAGTTTTAACCTATTCTGCTGGAAGTCCTCCGCCACCCGTTTGCGTTGAGAATCTTAAATTTAGACCTTAAATATGAATTCGTTAGCTAACTTAAAAAGTCAGCGACAAGAAAAGTTCGAGCAATTTAAGCTGGACTTAAATGTAGGTAAGTTAACAAAAGATATTTGTAGGTTAACTGATCAACAGTTATTGAGCGCATGGAATGAAAATAACCTCAATCACCATGCAACACTAGTAGCCGTTGGTGGTTTTGGGCGCGCAGAATTGTTTCCTTATTCTGATGTGGATATCTTGGTTTTAATCTCTGATGATTTAACTGAGAAAGAGTTGTCAGAGATTAATCCCCGTATTGAATCCTTTATTACTAAATGTTGGGATCTTGGCTTAGAAATCGGATCATCGGTTAGAAATATTCAAGAGTGTTTACAAGAAGCAAATGCTGACATTACGGTTAGAACTGCATTATTAGAGTCTCGCTTTATAGCTGGAAATAAAAAGACTTATAAAAAATTCTTAGCTGAGTACGACCTCGCAATGGATGTAAGAGCTTTTTATCAAGCCAAATTGTTAGAACTCCGGCAACGTCATCATAAATATAATGACACCCCCTATTCATTAGAGCCGAATTGCAAAGAAAGCCCTGGTGGTTTAAGAGATTTACAGGTTATTTTGTGGATGACTAAAGCTGCAAAGCTTGGTAATAGCTTTGCTGATTTACACAAGAATGGCTTGTTAACAAAACATGAGGCGCTCACAATTAATCGCAATTTAACTTTCTTAAAAACTTTAAGAACACAGTTGCATTTGGTTGCTAAAAGACGTCAGGATGTTTTGGTATTTGATTTGCAAACTCAATTAGCAGAATCCTTCGGTTTGGAATCGGAGTATGGTGTGCGTGCTAGTGAGAAGATCATGAAGCGGTACTACTGGGCTGCTAAAGCTGTGGCGCAGCTAAATGAAATTCTTTTGCAAAATATTGAGGCGATCCTTTTCCCTAAAGAGTCAAGAGGAACTCGACCGGTATCTGAACACTTTGTCGAAAAACAAGGGTTGCTTGATGTAATTGACCCTCTTTTGTTTGAGAAAGAACCTGAGCAAATTTTGCGCGCATTTGTGTTGTTAAGTAAAACAAGTGGTGTTAAAGGTTTTTCAACGCAGATCTTAAGGGGGTTGTATAACGCTCGGCATTTAATGAATGCTAATTGGAGAAAAAAGCCTGAGAATCGTCAATCTTTTTTAGAGATTGCAAAGCAAGCGGATGGGGTTACTCAGGCTTTTAGGCTAATGAACCAGACCAGTGTTCTTGGCCGATACTTGCCAGCCTTTAGAAAAATTGTTGGTCAGATGCAACATGATTTATTTCATGTATACACTGTTGATCAACATATCTTGATGGTTTTAAGAAATGTTAGAAGGTTTTCTGTTGTTGAGCATACGCACGAATTTCCATTTTGTAGTCAATTAGCAGCTAACTACGATAAACCATGGATACTTGTTCTAGCTGCCCTATTTCATGATATTGCTAAAGGGCGAGGTGGGGACCACTCAACTCTTGGTAAAGCTGACGCTAAATTATTTGCTAAAGATCATGGTCTAAACAAAGAAGATACTGATTTGTTAGTTTGGTTGGTGGCAGAACATCTAACCATGAGTCAAGTTGCTCAAAAGCAAGATATTAGTGACCCTGATGTGATTCAGACATTTGCAAAGCGTATTAAAAATGAGCGTTATTTAACGGGTTTATATTTGTTAACTGTTGCTGATGTGAGAGGTACGAGCCCTAAAGTTTGGAATGCTTGGAAAGGAAAGCTTCTTGAAGATCTTTATCGTTTAACGCTCAGAATCCTAGGTGGCGGTAAACATGACCTTAATTCAGAGCTAGAATTAAACCAGTCAGAAGCCAAGAAAATATTGCGTTTATATGGTCTCCAAAGTAATGCTCATGAAAATTTGTGGAAGCAATTAGATATCCCCTTTTTTTTACGTCATGAGCCAAGCGATATAGCATGGCTAACTAGACATCTATATGGCAGAGTTAACCATGATGAACCAATTGTTAGAGCACGGCTATCTCCTATTGGTGAGGGATTGCAAGTAGCTGTCTATGTTAAAGATCAGCCAGATTTATTTGCCAGAATTTGTTCGTATTTTGACCAGCAAGGCTTTTCAATTTTGGATGCCAGAATTCACACAACCCAACATGGCTATGCATTAGATACTTTTCAAATTTCAGGAACTAACTTACTGAGAGAAGGTGGGCACTATAGAGATATTATTCAGTTGGTTGAACATGGTTTAACTGAAACACTCAGAATAGCTGCTCCGCTAATCACTGCAAGTAAAGGTAGACTTTCTCGTCAGTCTAGAAGCTTCCCTATTCAACCTAGAGTTAGTTTGCGCGCAGATGAACGTGGCCAATATTTCGTTTTATCTATATCTGCAAATGATAGAACAGGTCTTTTATATGCTATTGCAAAAATACTAGCCGAGCATAGAATTTCACTTCATACAGCTCGTATTAATACTTTAGGTGAGCGTGTTGAGGACGTTTTTTTACTTGATGGTCAAAATCTATCTAAGGATACAAAAATACAAGTTGAATTAGAAACAGAGATATTAGAAGCGTTAGCTGTTTAATAAGGCAAGCATTTGACTTTCATCAATGACAGCAATACCGAGCTCTTTAGCCTTTTCTAATTTGCTTCCAGCTTCCTCACCAGCGACAACATAAGAAGTTTTTGCAGAAACAGAGCCTGCTACTTTCCCACCAGCTTTTTCAAGGAGCAATTTAGCTTGATCCCTAGATAGGGTGGGTAAAGTCCCAGTTAATACAAATGTCTTACCTTGAATAGCTGGATTAATTTCAGATATCTCAACTTCTAAAGAGAGGCCAGCAGCTAGGAGTTGCTCAATGACCTCTCGATTATGAGACTCATTCAAGAAATTAATAATTGACTGAGCCACTACAGGGCCAACATCATTTACCTTTAAAAGATCTTGTTCTGAAGCGTCCATTAGTTTGTGGATACTTCCAAAATATTTGGCTAAATCTTTTGCAGTACTTTCGCCAACATGACGAATTCCCAAAGCAAAAATAAATCTAGCTAGCGTATTGTATCTAGATTTATCAATGGCTAAGAGCAAATTATCTGCGGACTTATCCCCCATGCGATCCAAATTAGTTAAGGCCATTAATCCTAGCTTATATAAATCTGCTGGGGTTTTAACAATATTAAGATCAACTAACTGATCAACTAATTTATCACCTAGGCCCTCAATATCCATAGCCCTTCGTTGAGCAAAATGTAACAATGCTTGTTTGCGTTGAGCTGCGCAGAAAAGGCCACCACTACATCTTGCTACAGCCTCATCAGCTGTTTTTTCGATATGTGATCCACAAATGGGGCATTGGGTTGGCATCACAAAAGCTGAGGCGTGAATAGGTCTTTTTTCTTTTAAAGAAGATACAACTTCTGGAATAACATCACCTGCCCGTCTAACTACAACAGTATCTCCAATATAAATATCTTTTCGCCGGACTTCATCTTCGTTATGCAATGTGGCATTAGTAACAGTTACTCCGCCCACTAAGACAGGTGCTAATCTAGCAACAGGTGTTATAGCGCCTGTTCGCCCTACTTGAACATCAATGCCAAGAACTGTTGTTAAAGCTTCTTGAGCAGGAAATTTATGAGCTATTGCAAATCTAGGTGCCCGAGAAACAAACCCCAAATCATCTTGCTGTGACCGGGAATTAACTTTATAAACAACCCCGTCAATATCGTAAGGTAATTGATCTCGTAACATTCCAATAGCTTCATAAAATGCCATTAGACCTTGAATGGATTTCACAACTGCTCGATGGGGACATACTGGTAAGCCCCATGATTCATATAAATCTAATAAACCAGAATGTGTTTCCGGAATCATAGAAGATGGCTCACATTGACCAACGCCATATGAATAAAATGACAGTGTTCTTTTGGCAGTAATTTTCGGATCTAACTGGCGCAAACTGCCTGCTGCCGCGTTACGTGGGTTGGCGAAAGTTTTCTCATTATTTTTTATGGCATTTTGATTGAGAGACTCAAAATCTTTATGAGACATGAAGACTTCACCTCTCACCTCTATGGAGTCTGGGTGGTTATTTCCCTTTAGTCTTAGGGGGATAGCACGGATCGTTCTAATATTAGCTGTGACATCTTCCCCACTATATCCATCACCTCGGGTGGCAGCCTGAACTAGAACTCCATGCTCATAACGTAATGAGATTGCTAGGCCATCAAATTTAAGTTCAACCGCATAATCAATTTCTTGAGAAGCCAAGCCTTCTCTGCAACGTCTATCAAAAGATATTGCTTCTGAATCTTCGAGTGCATTATTTAAAGAAAGCATTGGAATGACATGCTTAACTTCTGAAAATAAATTACTTGCTTGCCCACTAACTCTTTGTGATGGCGAATCAGGTGTGACCCATTCAGGATAAAGTGCTTCTATAGATAGAAGCTCACGAAAGAGTTTGTCATATTCATAATCAGGCAATCTAGGATCATCTAAAACATAATAAGCATGATCTAGATTGGCTAATTCCTCTTTCAGCCAAATATAACGGGCCGAATCTGACATTCCTGTTTCTCCTTAAGAGAAAAGGCGATAGGCCGAAGGTGATCCAGCCGAAATTCCATGCTGAAACATGGCCTGGTAAATGGTATTTACCTGCACTTCGATGGCGTTAATCGCTTCATCAATTAGTGGTCTACCGGAGTCGTCTACTAAATTGCCATTTATTGCATCTGCTAATAAATGCGCATCATTAAGCATCGTTCTAAATGGGTTGATGGATTGAGGTACTTTAGGTAAATCAAGTAATAAAGTGACGGAGCGAATATTTGCTTTACTTAAATCATCACGTAAAAAATTAGATTCATCAGCAATTAAACTATAAGCAACTAGATTATTGAGCACTCTATTAAACTGACGCCCATCACGGGATATTTGTAACCCGGCTTTAATAGCAGCATTTTTAATCTCCGCCAAATTCCACATGTTATTTTTAGGGGTAATGGTAACGCCTAATTGGATGTCGCATTGTGCTGCAAATTGATCTAATTGCTGAGCTTCTTGAAGAATGTCATTTACTGGAGGCAAGTCAATTTCAGCATCTAATGTATTAGCTAGAGCCTGTGAGCGAGATGTGAAATCAGATAAATCTACAACTCCAATAGCACCCTGTCTATTTGCTAACTGTATAGCTGTTTGTAGTTCTAAATAGTTACCTTCAGCTTTAACTGGCTCCCAGATAGCATCAGTGCCAGCCGATTGAAAAACTAATCCCTCGCACATCCATGGATATATAGTGTTTTTAGGCCATAGATTTAAATGACCTGTAATTTCTTGTCCTGATATGGGCTCCGGTAGTCTCAATGCAATAACGCAATCAGTTAAAGAGTCAATTCTGTAAATCGTAGCAATTTCCGTCTGTGCGATAGGTAAATCTAGGCTAGGCTCTGTTTTGTGATGAGTATTTGAGGACTCATCATGGATGACTGGCGAGGAATCAGTATTTGATAGTTCAGTTTTTCGCAAACGTAAAGCGTTGTAAATCATGACAACAACCAAAAAGCCAAAACCGATTAACCCCAAAGATAGCTGAAGCTCTGATAAACCTATAGAAGCTGAAAACTCAGCAAACTCCATCATTAAGCTGCCTCCACCATCGTAGCGGCAGACTCTAAATCAACAGCAACAATTCTAGAAACGCCCTGCTCTTGCATTGTTACACCAATGAGCTGATGCGCAATTTCCATGGTGATCTTGTTGTGTGAGATAAATACAAACTGAGTATTTGCCGACATACGCGCCACCATGTCTGCATACCTACCTGTATTCGCATCATCTAGAGGCGCATCTACCTCATCTAGCAAACAGAATGGAGCAGGATTTAATTGGAATAAAGAGAAAACTAATGCAATCGCTGTGAGAGCTTTTTCGCCACCGGATAATAGATGAATTGATGAGTTTTTCTTTCCAGGAGGTTGGGCCATCACTTGAACACCAGAGTCAAGAATTTCTTCCCCAGTCATTACTAATTTCGCATTACCACCACCAAATAAATCTGGGAATAACTTAGCAAAATGCTCGTTAACTTGATCAAAAGTGCCTTGCAATAAATCGCGTGTTTCGGAGTCAATCTTGGTAATCGCATCCGTTAGCGTATTAATCGCTTCGTTTAAGTCTGCAGATTGAGCATCTAGGAAGGTCTTACGTTCTTGTGCGCTAGCTAACTCCTCTAGCGCTGCCATATTGACGGGCCCTAAAGATTGAATTTCTTGATTCAATTTATTGACGTCTGATTGCAATCCGCTAACTTTCATATCTGGAGTTAGGCGAGATTTCAGCTCTTCAATATTAGCTTCTGCATCCATCAACATAGTTGCAAACTGCTCAACATTTAAGCGAGCAGCTTGCTCTTTAAGTTGTAGCTCCATCGCTTTATCACGAAGCGGCTGCAGGCTGCGTTCGATCACTAAACGAGACTCATCACCTTCACGCAAACGATGAGAAATTGCATCCATTTCTGTTCTAGCATTTGCTAAAGTGGCTTCTTTAGCACTTCTCTGCACTAATAATGATTGCAAAGCATCTTGAGCAACTTCATCAGATAGTGTGTGTAACTCTTCTTGTGAATTATTTAGACTAACTTGAATATCGGCTACTTGTTGCTGAGCCGATTGTTGGTCACGTGTGAAATCGACAATGCGCTGAGCAAGTGTGCGAGTATTAAATGATGCCTCGCTTGCCTCACGCTCCGCTAAACGCAAAGCGGTCCTAGCTTGTTCTAGTGCGTGATTAGTTGCCTGATAACTATCTTGCGCATGCGACAAGCTGTCACCATGAGCGCCCTTCTCTTCTTGAGCATGATCAAGTTCAGCTTGACCACTATCTCTAACAGCTTTTAACTCTTCACTCTGGGTGGAAAGTTCATTTAATTCATTATTAATTTGTTCAGCACGAGTGCGATATTTTTCATCAGCCTGAGCTAACTGTAAACGCTCTACCTCTAGATTATGGGCTTCACGTACCGCTTGCTCGGCTATTTGACGTGCTTGTTGTGCTTGCTCTTGTGCTTGTTGATATGCATATTGAGATCTAGATGCTTCACTTTGAGCCTCATCTAAAATCAACTGCTGTGCTTTTAACTGTAAATCTAAATTTTCAATTTCTTGGCTACGCGCTAATAGACCAGCTTGCTCAGAATCTTCAGCATATAACTGTAAGCCTACACGGCTAACGATATGCCCTTCTTTAACTAATAAGACTCCACCTTGAGGTAGTTGCTCCCGACGGCGCATTGCATCTTCAAGGCTGTCAGCAATAAATACATTACCTAACCATTCCTGCATAACTGCTCGAATGGCGTTATCTTTAATCTGAACACGACTAATTAAGCTCGTTAATCCGGAGGCACTTGTCTCAGTCGTCGCAATAGAGCTAGCTGAGTAAAATGCCAGCCTGGAAGGTGGTGCATCTTGAGCAAGGCGAATAGCCTCGTTTAAATCTGCTGCTTGCAACGCTGTGACGCGTTCACGTAAAACGGCCTCAAATGCAGTTTCCCAACCTTTTTCAACGTGCAAATCTTGCCAGAGACGTTGTTTGTTATTTAAACCTTTTTGCTCCAGCCAAGGACCAACTTTAGCTTGGGCTTGCACTTTCTCTTGTAGGGCCTGCAATGCACTAAGTTTTGCTTGAGTTTGACTCAATGCGGCAGAAGATTCTTGTAAAGTTTGTTGGGCTTTATGGCGTGTGGCATCAGTCTCAGGAACTTTAATTTGAGCATCTTCTGAAACTTGTTGAGCTTCATCAGCTTTTCGTTGAGCCATCATCTGACGATCTGTCACAAGACTTAAAGCTTCAACATCAGGCTTCACTAGGCTAGCTAAATCTAACTGCAAGCGCTCTTGTCTTTGGTGCACCTGATCTAGCTGCTTGCCTGATGCCAGTACGCGCTCAGCAAGGCTTGCTAAACGTTGATCTGTAGAAGAAACAGCCTCTCTAGCTGAATCAAGTGCCTTTTGAGCTTCTAGATAAGCAATCTCATTGGAGGGCATTTTTTCTTGAATAACTTGAAGGGCTTCTAGAAATCCAGCTTCATTTTCTCTAGCTGCTTCTAAATCAATATTAGTCTGGCGAAGTGATTCTGCTGCCGCTAGTTCTTGAGAACTCCAGCGAGCTAGTTGTGCCTGTAAATCTGAAATCTGTTGCTGTAGACGACCACGAGACTCTTGGACGTAGCGAATCTCATTTTCTAATTTACCTACCTCAGCATTAACTTCATACAGCTCACCTTGCGCAGCTGAGACTGTATCTTGCGAAGCATAATGAGCTGCCCTTAATTCTTCAAGCTCAGCTTCTGCATGTCTTAATTTAGCGGTTTGTTCCTCTAATTGAACCTGAGCATCACGGATAGCGTTAGCATGCTTTTCTTGTTCTTTCCCAGCTTCAGTTTGCCTAACTAACCATAATAATTGTTGCTGTTCAGACATTTGAAGGTGTAGTTGCTTATATTTCTCAGCAACCTCTGCCTGCCCTTCTAACTTGGTTAAATTTTGCGTCAACTCACGCAAAATATCTTCAACCCTAGTTAAGTTTTCTCTAGTGTCTTCTAGACGTGCTTCTGTTTCCTTGCGGCGCTCCTTATACTTAGAAACACCAGCGGCTTCCTCTAAGAAAATACGCAGTTCTTCTGGTTTGGCCTCGATAATTCTAGAAATCATGCCTTGTCCAATAATCGCATAAGCGCGAGGACCTAGACCTGTTCCTAAGAACATATCGTGAATATCTTTACGGCGAACTGATTGATTGTTAATGTAATAGCTTGAAGCGCCATCCCTAGTTAATACACGTTTAACTGATAATTCAGCAAAACTACTCCACTGACCAGCAGCACGACCGTCACTATTATCAAAAATTAGTTCAACGCTAGAGCGACCAGCAGGCTTTCTTTGCCCAGAGCCGTTAAAAATAACGTCTTGCATGGATTCACCACGTAATTCGCTAGCTCTTGACTCTCCTAAAACCCAGCGAACAGCATCGATAATGTTAGATTTACCACATCCATTAGGGCCTACAACGCCAATTAATTGGCCTGGAAGCTCGAAATGAGTGGGGTCTACGAAGGATTTAAATCCTGAAAGTTTGATAGATTTGAGTCGCACGGCTTGCTTCTTTTATGTCAATCCCAAGATGATACCAAGGGGCGAGGACTTAGGAGCACTTCCTTATCCCGACCGATATAATCATGCACTAATAGACAGTATTTTTAAAGGAAAAAGAACTTATGACAACGTTACAGAACATTATCGATCAAGCTTGGGAAGATCGCGCAAACCTATCGCCTTCTGCGGCCCCTGTAGCAGTACGTGATGCAGTTTCTCAAGTGTTAGCTGGTTTAAATGATGGCTCTATTCGTGTTGCTGAACGTGAATCTGTTGGTAAATGGCATGTAAATCAATGGGTTAAGAAGGCTGTTTTAATTTCTTTCCGACTTGAAGACAATCAGGTAATGTCTGCTGATGGCAAAGGTGGCTTCCCACAGTTTTATGACAAAGTACCTACTAAATTCGCAAATTACACCGCTGATGACTTTGCAAAAGGTGGTTTCCGTGTAGTACCCCCTGCTACTGCTCGTCGCGGATCTTTTATTGGTAAAAATGTTGTTTTAATGCCTTCTTACGTCAATATTGGAGCTTATGTAGATGAAGGCTCTATGGTCGATACATGGGCAACAGTGGGATCTTGCGCTCAAATTGGTAAAAACGTACATCTATCTGGCGGCGTAGGTATTGGCGGTGTTCTTGAGCCAGTTCAAGCTGGCCCAGTCATTATTGAAGACAACTGTTTTATTGGTGCGCGCTCAGAGGTTGTTGAAGGTGTTGTTATTGAAGAAAACGCTGTTTTATCGATGGGTGTTTACATTGGCCAAAGTACAAAAATTTATGATCGTGAAACTGGCGAAGTACATTATGGCCGCGTGCCAGCAGGCTCTGTAGTTGTTCCTGGATCATTGCCATCCGCTTGCGGCAAATATAGTCTTTATGCTGCTGTGATTGTTAAAAAAGTAGACGCTCAAACCCGTGCTAAAACAGCGATTAACGACTTATTACGTGATTAAGTGATTTTTATAAAGAGTATCTGTGACTAAACATCCAACCCTTACCCTAACTGAAGCGCTTATTGCGCAAAATTCTGTTACCCCTGCTGATGGTGGCTGCCAAGAACTTATTGTGAGTCGCTTAAAACCATTAGGGTTTGAGTGTGAAACGATTGTGAGTGGCCCTGATCATTTCAGGGTCACCAATCTCTGGGCTATTAAGCGCGGGAGTAAAGGTAAAGATGGGAAGTTATTAAGCTTTGCAGGACATACCGATGTAGTGCCGACTGGTCCACTCGACAAATGGTCTTCAGATCCTTTTATACCGACACACAAAAATGGTTGTTTATATGGTCGTGGCGCTGCTGACATGAAGACTTCACTTGCAGCATTTGTTGTTGCAACTGAAGAATTCATTAGCAAGCATCCTAACCATCAGGGGTCCATTGCTTTTCTTTTGACAAGTGATGAAGAAGGGCCTGCTCATGACGGCACTGTGATTGTTTGTAACGAGTTAAAAAAGCGTGGAGAGCGCTTGGATTATTGTGTTGTTGGGGAGCCCACTTCAGTAGATAAATTGGGGGACACCATTAAAAATGGTCGTCGAGGGTCGCTTTCTGGGAAGTTAAAGGTGATTGGCGTTCAGGGGCATATTGCATACCCACATCTTGCTAAAAATCCTATTCATCTGATGGCGCCTGCTTTAGCAGAAATTGCTGCCATCACGTGGGATCAGGGGAATGAACACTTCCCGCCTACAACTTGGCAAGTATCGAATATACATGCCGGTACAGGAGCCACGAATGTTATTCCAGGTGAAGTAATCATAGATTTTAATTTTAGATTTTCCACAGCAAGCACTGCCGACGGTCTAAAAAATACACTAGAAAATATTCTTAAAAAACACCAGATTCAATACTCTATCGACTGGAATTTAGGTGGTGAGCCATTTTTAACTGAGCCAGGTAGTTTATCTGTAGCGCTTCAAGAAGCTATTAAAGATTCAACAGGAATTCTTGCTGAGTTATCAACGACAGGTGGCACTAGCGATGGCAGATTTATCGCCAAGATATGCCCTCAAGTTGTTGAGTTTGGGCCACGCAATGAAAGTATTCACAAGATTGATGAACATATTGCATTAAGTGATATTGAGCCCCTTAAAAATGTCTATAAAGGCGTTTTAGAAAAACTAATTGCATAAATATGAGTGCACACTATCTGTTGGAAACTCTCTGGAAACAGCTAACTGAAAAACTAGATAATGCAGGCCTTAGTTATGGTCATGGTGCCATCAATGCAGAGAGCGAGGCCTTATGGATTATCTCTACAGCACTTGGATATCCTCCTGAAGATACATTGGACGCTTTAGATACACCCATTACAGAGGATTTGCAAAAAAAGATACATGCATGGACTGATGAAAGAATAGCGACACGAAAACCTCTTGCTTATATTTTGGGCGAAGCTTGGCTAATGGGCGTGCCCTTCTATTGCGATGAGCGAAGTATTGTTCCAAGATCTTTTATTGCAGAACTAATTGTTGATGGTCATTTAGAGCCTTGGCTACCCCCTAACGGTAGAGTATTAGATTTATGTACTGGTAATGGTTCTTTAGCTATCTTAATGGCGCTTTCTTGCCCTGATGTACAAGTATCAGCGACTGACCTAAGTCTTCCAGCACTTGCATTGGCGGCTAAAAATTTAGATCGACACAATTTAACTGAACAAGTTGAGGTATTTCAAGGTGACCTTTTTGAAGGGATCACTGCGCTATCTGAAGATCAAAAATTTGATTTAATTATTTGTAATCCCCCATATGTGAACGCTGAAACAATGGCAAATCTACCAAAAGAATATCATGCGGAACCAGAGATTTCTTTGGCGGGTGGAAGAGATGGGATGGACATTATTAGAAGAATTATTGCTAATGCTAAAGAGTATCTTTCAGAGCATGGTGCCCTAGTAATAGAAATCGGTAATGAGGCTAGAAACTTTATTAAGGCCTTTCCTGAAATTCCCATTACTTGGTTAGAAGTTTCAGCGGGTGATGATCAGGTACTATTAATTCGGAGCGAAGATCTTTAGTTTTCTAGAGATCTCTAGCAGCATTTATGGCCTGATCAATGCGATCAACTGCGATTATTTTGATGCCTGGTATAGCGACTTTAGGGGCATTCGCTTTAGGAATGATCGCTAATGTGAATCCTAGTTTGGCAGCCTCTTTCAGACGTTCTTGACCTCTTGGGCATGGACGTATTTCCCCGGCTAAGCCAACCTCCCCAAAAACGATCAATGTTTTTGGTAAGGCCTTATTTTTAAGTGATGACCCTATGGCTAATAAAATAGCCAAATCAGCTGCTGGTTCACTAATTTTTACCCCACCTACAGCATTTAAGAAAACATCTTGATCAAAGCAGGCAATACCTGCATGGCGATGCAAAACAGCTAATAACATGGCTAATCGATGCTGCTCAAGGCCAAGAGCTAGCCGCCTAGGATTGGGGACGTGAGCTGTGTCAACAAGAGCTTGAACTTCAACTAATAAAGGACGGCTTCCTTCTTGGGTCACTAACACGCACGAGCCTGGAACTATTTGCTCGTGTTGAGATAAAAATAATGCGGAAGGATTAGCAACGCCTTTCAACCCTTTGTCAGTCATAGCAAAAACGCCAAGCTCATTAACTGCTCCAAAACGATTTTTAAATGCTCTGACTAATCTAAATGATGAGTGTGTGTCACCCTCGAAATACAAAACGGTATCAACAATATGCTCTAGAACTCTAGGACCTGCTAAGTTACCTTCTTTCGTGACATGCCCCACCATGATCATGCAAACTCCTGTTGCTTTTGCTAGTCTCGTTAACTGAGCGGCACACTCTTTTACTTGGGCAACTGATCCTGGAGCAGAAGTTAGTGCTTCTGAGTATATGGTCTGGATGGAATCCACAACGACAACAGTGGGCCTGCTAGATTCAATGGTGATGAGTAATTTTTCTAACTGTATTTCAGGAAGAATTTCTAAATCTGGGGCGTTGATACCTAAGCGCTTAGCGCGTAATGCAATTTGAGAGCCTGACTCTTCACCGCTGATATATAAAGCTGAATCGCCTCTTGCACTTATTACTGAAAGTGCCTGTAGCAATAGTGTTGACTTTCCAATGCCTGGGTCGCCACCAATTAAAGCAACGCCACCAGTTACTAATCCGCCACCAAGAACACGGTCAAACTCATCGATCCCCGTGCTTAATCGAGGAAGATCTTCTGCCTCAATAACGGATAATTTTTGTTTTGGAGCAGCTTTAGCTAAGCTTTGAAATCTATTGCTAGCCGATTTCTCTTCTGCAGTCTCTTCTAAGGTATTCCAAGCATCACAGTTAGGGCATTGACCCTGCCACTTGGCAGATACCCCACCACAAGATTGGCAAATATAAATAGATTTAACTTTAGCCATTAGAACGGTACAGCCTTCTTATTTTCCTTGGCTCGTTTATCAGCATCTTCTTTCTTTTTGGTTACCCCTGATTCACGCTTAACTTCTTCCGCTTGTTTCTTTTCAAAAGCCTTTACATTTTCTTCGCGCTTCGCTGCTTTTTCCGAACTTTCTCTATCAGCAATACGTTCTTTATCATGCTCATCCTTAATGATGGATTTCAGCATGCGCTGCCGATCATGCATGGGAACTTCTTGTTGGCGTATATCTCTGATTTCTTGGCGATAATCAAGACGAGCATTTTCTAAGCACATGCTAGTAAAAAACTTGTCATAACACTCGTGCTGTCTTTTCTCAAGTCGATACCTGGCCCAGTCCTTTTTTAGATTTAACTGCTCTTGGCGTACATCAATATCTGCTAACTCATCTATCTCTGCAGTGCCGGCTATGACTAATAAAGGTACACTTAATAACATGCCCAACAAAAAACTACGAGCATGCGCAAGGTTTAAATAGTACATGCTAGATTTCAATTTTTGCTCCTAATTCAACCACACGATTAGTCGGAATTTGGAAAAAATCGGAAGGTTTAGCAGCGTTCTGGAACATCCAAGCAAATAAACGTTCTCGCCAAAGTGCCATACCTGGCAGCTTTGATGGCACAACAGTATCTCGAGCCAAGAAGAATGATGTTTCCATTAAATCAAACTTAATATGATGTTGACTCTCAATTAAAGCGAGTACTTTATTAATATCCGGAGTTTCTTTAAATCCATGAACAGATCGGACTAGATAAATTTGGCCACCTAAATCTTTTAAAGTGATACGTTCAGAGTCACTGACATATGGCACATCCCAAGTACTCAATTTTAAGAAAAAAACTCGCTCATGTAAGACGCGATTATGTTTTAAGTTGTGCAGCATGGCCACGGGAACATAATCAATGTGAGCCGTCAAAAAAATGCCAGTACCTTCAACTCGATGAGGCGGATGAGCTAGCAATCCCTCCACAAATGGTTTGAGTGGGATTGAATCATTGATGACCCGCTCTCTTAACAGTTTTCTGCCTTTGTACCAAGTCATTAGACATAAAAAACAAAAGAGACCTAGCATTAAGGGATACCAGCCACCATCTTTAATTTTGATTAAGTTAGCAGTCCAAAATGAGATATCTAAAATTAAAAAACCAATAATCAAGCAAACAATAAATATTGGATTTAAGTGCCACTCTCTGCGCATGACGATGCTTAACAAAATAGTAGTAATTAACATGGTCGTTGTGACTGAAATACCATAAGCTGCAGCCAAATTGCCAGACTCTCTAAATTCAATAACGGTAAAAATAACCATGACTAATAAAGACCAGTTCACAACAGGAATATAAATCTGTCCCTGTTCATCATCTGAGGTATGCCTAATTCCCATTCTTGGTAAAAATCCCAACAAGATAGCTTGATTTGCTAAAGAATAGGCGCCAGATATGACTGCCTGTGAAGCAATAACAGTTGCAGCAGTTGCTAATGCGACCATAGGCCATAATGCCCATTCTGGAACCATTAAGTAAAAAGGATTTTTGATTGCCTCAGGGGTCGATAGTAACAACGCACCTTGACCAAAATAATTGAGTAGCAAGCTTGGTAAAACCACAAACAACCAAGCATATCTCACAGGCTTTTTACCAAAGTGCCCCATATCAAGATATAGCGCTTCAACACCCGTGACAACAAGAACAACCGAGCCCATCACAATGTAGGCCATTAATGTGTGTTCTGTAACAAAATTAAATGCATAAATAGGATTAATTGCTGCAAATATTTGAGGCGCTTTGACAATATTAAAAAGTCCTAAGGCAGCTAGTGATACAAACCAAACTAAAGTAATTGGGCCAAATAATTTTCCAACTGCTGCCGTACCGTGTTTTTGAATAACAAATAAAGCAATGAGAATAGTCAAGGTGATGGGAATCACAAAGCGCTTCATTTCTGGTGTAGCAATCTCTAATCCTTCAACAGCTGAAAGAACAGAAATAGCCGGTGTAATCACAGATTCCCCGTATAGCATGCAGGCCCCAAACATGCCAAGCATCATGATGGTTAAATAAGATTTACTGCCATTTTGTAGTGAGCGCAAAGCTAATGCCATCAGAGATAAAACACCGCCCTCACCTTTGTTATCAGCCCGCATCACAAAAAGAACATACTTAAAGGTTACAACCAATAAGATGGCCCAAAACATCATCGAAATGATTCCGAATACAGCATCTTTAGTGAATGGAATACCATGTTCAGGACTAAAACACTCTTTAAGCGCATAAAGCGGGCTTGTGCCAATATCTCCAAAAACCACCCCAATTGCAGCCAATACTAAGGTGGCTAATCCACCCTTTTTTTGATGCTGACCATTAGCATGCAAATTGACTGGTTTAAGTAAAGAAGACTCTGAATATTCCGGGTTGCTAATAGTCACCGGTTACTCCCACAAAGAACATATTCTGATTATATGCTTGGATATTGCGATGCAATATCCTTTTATGCACCTTTATCAAGCCAAACGCTGATACCTTGAGCATTTAGTTCAAGATCAATGTTTAAAAAATTTCCTATTTCACTCTTGGAAAGATGACATCCATGCTCCTTTAGATGCTTTTCATAGATATCCAGTAGGCCATTTTTGAGTTTTGCATGTCGCTGACTATCATTTTTAAGGCTAATCGCCAAAGCCACCATTTCTTCTAATTGCTTAAGAAACAATAGCTTAAGTTTCTCAACATGATTAACGCGGCTAAAATGAGTGGGGAATATGCAGTCAGGCTGAAGCGCAGCAATTCTCTCTACTGAGTCTTTTAAAGCAATGGGATCAAACTGAATAGGGGTTGTTGTTGGCATTACATAGCCACCTTTGTCAGTGTCAAACTCGCGATAAGATAGTCCAAAGGTATCACCAGTAAATACGCCCTTTGATACAGGATCCCAAATTGCAATATGATGTTTTGCGTGTCCAGGGGTGTCCAAGCATTTGAGCACCCTTTTGCCTAAATAAATTTCAGAACCTTCAGCTGCTTCCGTGATGCGTGTGGCATCAATTGGCAATAAGGTGCCATAGGAGGCTTGAACGGCATCTTCACCATAAACAGCTACAGCTCCAGATCTCAGTGCAGATGGTTCAATCATATGACGTACACCTCGTGGATGAACGATTAATTGCGCTTTGGAGCATAAGCTCATCATCTTCCCAGCTCCACCAGCATGATCTAGATGAATATGAGTCAAGATGATGTAGCGAACATGCTCTGTTGTTAAATTTAATTCAGATAATGTCTTGATGAGGCGAGGTGCGGAATAATTTGTACCCACATCAACAAATGCAGCTTGACCGTCATCCACAATTAGATAGCTAGCATCAAAAGATTCACGCTCAAAACCGGTGTCGATTGTATAAACACCATTAGCAACTAGGTTGGCAAAAGATAGAGATGTATTCATGGATAAATTCTCACATATTTTTTCGGTAGACCATATACTTTCATCATGAAAAAAGTTTTAGACCACCTATTGAGGCAATGGGGCTTAGAGTATTTGCAAAATTGGATTGATCTCATGATTCCTACTTTGCAGGTGATGCTCATTATTTTGCTCTCTATAGCTTTTAAGGCCTTAGCCAACAAAGTAACAAGGGCTTTAGAGGCTCACCTACGCCAACGTTCGCAAAGTATTGAAGAGAAAAAACGAGTTCAAACTTTGGCGCGAGTATCACGTTATATCGTTTCAGTGATTATTTGGGTAGTAGCTATTATGCTCACCCTTGCGGCCCTTGGATTTTCAATAGCGCCTATATTAGCTACAGCAGGTGTTGCAGGTATTGCAGTTGGTTTTGGTGCGCAAAGTTTGGTCAAAGACTACTTTACGGGTTTTGTCATGCTCATTGAAAATCAAATTAGGCAAGGTGACATTGTTGAGGTGGGCAGTAAGTCGGGTACCGTTGAGGAGGTTACCTTACGGTATGTTCGACTTCGGGACTATGAGGGCGCTGTTCACTACATACCTAATAGTTATATCAACTTGGTTACCAATAAAAGCAGAACTTTTGCCTATGCTGTTGTTGATATAGGTGTTTCTTATAAAGAAAATTTAAATCATGTTTACTCAACAATTAAATTGGTTGCTCTAAAGCTGCGCAAAGATCCTCAATATAGCCATATGATTTTGGAAGATATTGAGGTGGCGGGTGTGGACCAGTTGGGTGATTTTGCTGTGATGATTAAATCCAGAATGAAAGTTGTTGCTCAAGATCAAAATACAGTTCGCCGTGCTTTATTGGGTGAAATTAAGATAGCTTTTGACGCAGCTGGAATTGAAATCCCCTCGCCTGAGTATAAAAATCAGCGTTAAAGCTTCTAATAGAATAAACCTTGCTATTTAGGGTTTTACCTGATATAGTTTCAATTCTCAGACGCGGGATGGAGCAGTCTGGCAGCTCGTCGGGCTCATAACCCGAAGGTCGTAGGTTCAAATCCTACTCCCGCAACCAAATACAAGCCCTTCATGAATTTGAAGGGCTTTTTTATTACCTAAAATTTGGCATACTTAGAGCCTAATTAAATAACCCAAGAATTTCACATGAAAAAAATATTCCTATTACTAGCCTTTATGTTGAGCAACTACGCCCTAGCTGGCACAAAAGTAGAATTTAAAACAACTGCTGGCGACTTCGTTGTGGAGCTTAATGATGAAAAGGCTCCAATTTCTACTGAGAATTTCTTGTCTTATGTGAACACCGGTTTTTATAACGGAACAATTTTCCACAGAGTAATTAGTGGTTTTATGGTTCAAGGTGGTGGATTTACAAAAGATATGCAACAAAAATCTGGTAATGCGCCCATTCAAATTGAATCCAAGAATGGTCTCAATAATGTGATGTATTCCATTGCAATGGCTAGAACTAGCAATCCTAATTCGGCTACCTCACAATTTTTTATCAATGTCGTTGATAACGCTAACCTAGACTATCCTAAACCTGATGGAAATGGCTATGCGGTTTTTGGCATGGTCATTAAAGGTACCGACACTATTGATAGAATCAAAAAGGTGGTTACAACAAGAGTTGGCCCCTTTTCAGATGTTCCAGTTAATCCCATCGTGATTCAAAGCGCTAAAGTTATCTCAAAGTAATACATGAAGCTTGGGCACTCATCCTGCAGAATTCTTTTAGATGATGCCCAAAGCACATCAGATCAACCTACCAGCCGCTTATATTGCAATCCAATTGACCATTTAAAAACAAGTCTTGCTGATGAGGTTGAGCATACGCTCCAGGCTATTCAACAACATTTAGGCAATCAAAGATATGTTGTTGTTAATTTTAGTTATGAACTAGGCGAGTATTTTCAAGGGCTAAAACCTAAAAAGTCCTCTACACCGTGGATAGAAGCATGGGTCTTTGATAGCGTAACTAAATTATCGAAAGATCAGGTTGACGAGTGGTTAAAAAATAATTTACTTGATTACCCCACCCTACCGTCTGGTGTAACTGGTTTAGAAGCAAGTATTAATGCTCAAGATTTCGAGTCAAAAATTTTCGATATTCATGAGCTAATTCGTCGCGGTGAAACTTACCAGGTGAATTACACATATCGAATTAAAGGAAAGATTTACGGAGATCCTTTGGCAATTTATGGAGCACTAAGAGAAAAGCAGCCAGGTCCTTTTGGAGCATATATAGAAAAGTTAGATGGATGGGTTTTATCTTGTTCTCCAGAATGGTTTTTAAGAAAAGATGGCGATCACTTAATTGCTAAGCCAATGAAGGGAACTGGAAAAGTTGGTGTCATGAGTCCTCAATTTTTAAAGAGTGACCCTAAGAATCGCGCTGAAAATTTAATGATTGTTGATTTATTGCGTAATGATTTAGGGAAAATTGCTACGCCAGGGACGGTTAAAGTCCCCAATTTATTCCATGTTGAGCAGCATGGTGACGTGCTTCAAATGACATCAACCGTGGAAGCTACTGCTCGTAAGAATCTGACCCTGTGGGACCTTCTTAAAGCTATCTTTCCTTGCGGCTCTGTTACTGGAACTCCCAAAAGAAAAACTATGGAAATCATTCAATCTCTTGAATCTGAACCAAGAGATTTGTATTGTGGATCTATTGCATGGTTTGATCCTTCTCATGGGTCGGAGATATTGGGTAATTTCGGGATGAATGTGGTTATTCGGACTTTGGCCATTGATCAAGATAAATCCAGCCAGATAGGCATTGGTGCTGGCATTACGATTGACTCAGATGCAAAAGAAGAATGGCAGGAATGTCAAACAAAAGCTAATTTTCTATATCAAACTCAACAAGAAATTGGTTTATTTGAAACCATGCGAATAAGTAAGCAAGTCCCTGAAAATGTAGATTTGCACTTGAATAGAATACAAAGCTCAGCGCGCGCATTAGGAATTAGATTTGATTTAGAGCAAGCTAAGAAAATTATCCTTGAATCTTGTAATAAATTAAATTTTCAACAAACATATCGTATGCGCCTTGATCTAAATTCTGCTGGTCAAATTAGCGCTAAGACTTTTCCCATAGAGGATATAACAAACATAACATCACTAATCTGGGCAAAAGACATCTTGGGGAAAGATGCAGTGATGCAATCATTTAATTCATTGCTCAGGCATAAAGTGACTTTACGTAAAATGTACGACTTGGCTTGGCAAGAGGCTGAAAAAATTGGCGGCTTTGACGCAATTTTTACTAATGAATTAGGGTATGTTACCGAAGGTGGTAGATCAAATATCTTTATTAGGAAAAATTCTCAATGGATGACCCCTCCTCTAACCTCGGGTTGCCTCCCGGGAATTATGAGGTCCATCTTATTAAAAAATCCAGAATGGTCAGCGTTAGAAAAAAATATAACTATTGAAGATGTTTTAACCAGTGATGAGGTTATTTTAACTAATGCATTGCGCGGTGTGATTCGCTTAACGGTAGATAATAAGTTATGAGATTTTGTTCAAAATGTGGCCATCAAGTTTTATTGAGTATTCCTCAGGGAGATACACGTGACCGTTATGTGTGCACCTCTTGCGGAACTATCCATTATGAAAACCCACGAAATGTCGTTGGAACCATTCCAGTTTGGCAAGACAAAATACTTTTGTGCAAGCGTGCGATTCACCCAAGATGTGGTTACTGGACTTTACCTGCAGGCTTTTTGGAGGTTGGAGAAAGTACGGCAGCTGGTGCAATGAGAGAAACGCTTGAAGAAGCTGGTGCTGATGTAGAGATAGGTCCCCTATTTTCTTTATTAAATGTGATTCATGCGGAACAAGTACACCTTTTTTATCTGGCCCAAATGAAAAATCCTATATTTAATCCAGGTATAGAAAGTTTAGAAGTTGCATTGTTTTCTGAATCAAGCATACCTTGGGATGACCTTGCTTTCCCAACCATTAGAAAAACTCTGGAATGGTATTTTTCCGACAAAAAATCTGGCATCATTCATTTCGGTGACATAAGTTTTGCGACTCATTTAGATGATATTGGCTATGATGAACGAATAGATAAAAAATATCATCCATCATGAGTTTGCCCTGGTTAAATGTCACGGATTCATTTCCGTCCCCACTTGATTCAAATGATCCAGACCCTGAAGTTCCTGGTTTAATAGCTATCAGTACGGACATTAATTCAGATCAATTAAAGCGCGCTTATAGGCAAGGCATATTTCCGTGGTACTCCGATAGTCAACCCATCTTATGGTGGTCGCCCAACCCAAGAATGGTTTTAAACCCTGAAAACTTCAAAGTTAGCCGAAGTTTTAAAAAAGATATTAAGCATGTATTGTTAGATCAAGCTTGGGATATTCGCGTTGATAATGATTTTCATGCCACGATTCTTGCTTGCGCTAAACAGCCTCGAGATGGCCAGAATGGTACTTGGATTACCCATGCAATCATGCATGCTTATGGTGAATTACATGAGCAAGGATTAGCGCATAGTGTTGAGGTATTTTTTGAGGGTCAACGAGTAGGCGGTCTTTATTGCGTTAATCTAGGGCGCGTAATTTTTGGGGAGTCTATGTTTTCTAAGCGACCCAATGCCTCCAAATTAGCCTTAGCCGCCCTCAGTGCTTGGGCTATCAATAACCATATAAAATTAATTGATTGCCAACAAGAAACAGAACATTTAACCTCTATGGGAGGTGCCCCTATCAATCGTTCTGATTTTATCCAACATTTAGATCAACAATGTGAAGCAGAAAAACCTAATTGGTCATTTAATAAATATGAATTAAGTTACTGGCTAAATTAAACGCAATGAGTCATATCAAAGACCTACCATTCGACGCCTTGCAATTTTATGCAACAGCACCTTACCCTTGCAGCTATATCAGCGATAAGGTTGCCCGCTCACAAGTAGCTACACCATCTCATTTGATTAATGCAGATATTTATAGTGAATTGGTCGCAAATGGGTTTCGTCGAAGTGGTATGTATACGTATCGACCATATTGTGATGGATGCCAATCTTGTATTGCTTGCCGTGTACAAGCGCTAGCATTTAAACCTAAACGTTATCAAAAGCGCGCTTGGCAAAAACATGGCAATTTGATTGCTAGCATTCATCCGCTTGTATATTCGGAAGAGCACTACCAGCTATATCATGACTATCAAAAATCTCGCCATATGGGTGGCGGAATGGATTCTGATGATCAGGAGCAATATCAACAATTTCTGCTTCAAAGTAGAGTTAATACTCGTTTAGTAGAGTTTAGAGATCGTGCTTCGAACCAGGCACCTGGGAAGCTCAGAATGGTTAGCATTATTGATGTTTTACAAGATGGCTTATCTTCTGTTTATACCTTCTTTGACACATCGATTAAGCAAGCAAGCTATGGAACTTATTGCATCCTATGGCAAATTGAACAGGTAAAAAAACTAAATTTACCTCATCTATATTTGGGCTATTACATTAAAGAAAGCTCTAAAATGTCGTATAAAGCTGAGTTTGAACCCTTAGAAATATTGGTTCACAACCGGTGGCAACTAAACCAACTCTCTTGAGAAATATCTCCCCAATGAATCTTTATCCTTTTGTTAAACCATGGTTGTTCACCATGGATCCTGAAAGAGCACATAACTTCACACTTAATTCTTTAGATAAAGCTCATTCATTGGGCTTGGATTTTCTGAGTCACGAACATATTCCTAATGATGAACGATTATTTTGTGGACTGAAACTACCTAATCCCGTTGGATTAGCGGCAGGCCTAGATAAAGATGGTAAACATATTGATGCACTAGCTAATTTAGGTTTTGGCTTCTTGGAAATTGGTACCGTGACACCCAAACCCCAAGATGGCAACCCGAAACCTCGTATGTTTAGATTACCTGACGCTCAAGCATTAATTAATCGCATGGGATTTAATAATGATGGTGTAGATGCCTGCGTACAACGTGTTCAGCAATCAAAATTTTGGCAATCAGGTGGTGTGCTTGGCATTAATATTGGTAAGAATGCAACTACCCCTATCGAATTAGCAGCTAATGATTATCTGCATTGCATGGAGAAAATCTACGCTTTAGCCTCATACATTACAGTGAATATTTCATCGCCCAATACAAAGAATTTAAGGCAATTGCAAAGTGGTGATGAACTTAATTTATTGTTATCAGCTATCGCACAAAAAAAACAAATGCTTTCTGATAAATATAAAAAAGAAGTGCCTTTATTTTTAAAAATTGCCCCTGATTTAGATGCTGCTCAAATTGAGAGTATTGCTGAGTTATTGGTTAAATATAGTATTAATGCTGTTATTGCTACCAACACAACCATTTCACGTGATGCTGTCGCTCATTTAAATCATGGTCATGAAGCTGGAGGACTTTCAGGGCAACCAGTTAAACATTTATCTGATTCTGTTATTCGACAACTAGCAAAAATATTAAACGGTAGGCTCCCTATCATTGGCGTAGGTGGGATCCTATCAGGCCAAGATGCTAAAGATAAAATTGATGCTGGTGCTGAGCTAGTTCAAATATATAGTGGACTTATTTATAAAGGTCCAGCTCTTATTTCTGAGTGTGCTCAAGCTCTAAAACGTTAGTCTTATATAAGACTCATTCCACATTATGCAATTTTTTGATTTTGTGGCTAAAATGAACATATGACAAGCAGAACCGCTATCCAAGTTCTAGACAGAATGATGTGTCTTTTGGATGCGCTTGCCCAAAGCGATGAGGCGGTTAGCCTAAAAAAACTTGCTGAATTAACAGAACTTCACCCCTCTACTGCCCACAGAATCTTAAATGATATGGTTGCCTGCCGCCTAGTTGAGCGCGGAGATAGCGGAACTTATCGGTTAGGCTTAAAGCTTTTGGAGTTAGGGAACTTGGTTAAGGCTAGACTATCTGTGCGTGATGCAGCTCAACTACCTATGAGAGCATTACACAAGATGACCGGACAAACAGTTAACCTCTCTGTTAGACAAGGCGACGAAATTGTTTATATCGATCGAGCTTATAGTGAACGATCAGGTATGCAGGTAGTCCGAGCAATTGGTGGTCGTGCGCCACTTCATTTAACATCGGTAGGTAAACTCTTTTTGGCTGATGATGAATCAAGCAAATTGAAGGCCTATGTGGCAAAAACTGGTCTTGCTGGACATACCGCTAATAGTATTCATGATTTAGCTGGACTAGAAAAAGAACTGGATCTAGTCCGCTCTGTTGGACATGCCCGAGATGATGAAGAGCTTGAGGTTGGTGTCAGTTGTATGGCCGCATCTATTCTAGATGACAGTGGTAAATTAGTAGCTGGTTTATCTCTATCCGCACCAACGGAACGCATTCAAGAAGAGTGGCTAAAATCACTAAAAGAGACAGCCATGCAAATCTCCAAAAGCTTAGGCTATAAGCCCCCTAACGGTTCATAAATTTTATAATTTACGAACTGGTGTTGGGTTCGGATTGCTCTGTAACCACTCTTTAACACGTACTGCATCAGCAAAACGTGACAACTTACCAACAGAATCTAAAAACACCATGACTACATCACGTCCCTGCACTTTTGCTTGCATCACCAAACAACGGCCTGCAGCAGATATATAGCCAGTTTTTTGCAAGCCAATGTCCATATCCCCTGCACGAACTAAGCGATTAGTATTAATAAATTTTTGCTCTCTTTTACCAATCATCAGGCTGTAATCTGGTCGAGTTGAAAATTCACGAATAACTTTATGTTGATAAGCTGCCTCAACCAATCTAGTTAAGTCTTCTGGGCTAGAAATATTCTCACTCGAAAGCCCGGTGGGATCGGAGAATTTAGAATGACTCATACCTAACATTTTTGCTTTGGCGTTCATTGCATCAACAAATGCTGGAATACCACCGGGGTAATTCCTTCCCAATGCATGGGCGGCACGATTCTCGGAAGACATTAAAGCTAATAACAAAGCTTGTTCACGTGTCATAGCAGCATGCTCTGTTACCCTTGATCTAGCTCTTCCCGGATAAACATTGACATCATCTTGATGAATCACAATACCTTCATCTAAAGGTAATTGAGCATCCATAACAACCAAGGATGTCATTAATTTTGTAATCGAAGCGATTGGTAATGCAGCATGAGAGTTTTTCTCAAATAGCACCTCATGTGTTTGACGATCCACAATTAACGCAACGCTAGACTTAAGGTTTAAAGCATCATGATTCCCACGTAATCCCATGGCAGAAGCAAATGATGGTCTCTTTTCATCTGCTGTAGCAGATGATTTTGCTCTTGTTGTCGTTGTTCTTACAGCTTTTTGTTTTTTGGGAGCTTTTTGTTTTTTTACTTTGGTTTGATTCGTGCTTTGAGCTAATGCACCTGTCGCTGGTGCTAATAGGGTAATGCTCAAAAAGCCTGCAAATATGGCTTGAATTAATTTACTTTTAACTGTCATCTGAATAATTAAACTAATTTTCTCAATGTGTTTATCAATACCTGTGATGATAAGCCATTAATGGCTCATTATTTCATTTGTTGAGATCGATTAACAAGCAAAACGGCTGTCATGGTGATTGCAATCCCCAAGACAATCATCCATGTAATGGGCTCGCCAAAAAGTACCCAAGCCATCAATGCTGTTGTTGGTGGTGTCAAATACATGAGGCTTGTGACGCGAGTAGCTTCACCATCTCTAATCATGACGAACAAAAGTGAAATGGCGCCTATAGACAAAGCCAAAATAGACCATAGCAAAGATGCTACTAATTCTGGCACCCATTCTATCTCTCTTGTTTCAAACATAAACATCAGAGGCATACACGCCAATGCAGAAGCAGCAAATTGGATAACTGATCCGGTTCTCAAATCAAACTGAGCACAATATTTTTTTTGATATAAAGTTCCTGCAGTAATGCTGAGTAACGCAAAGATAATATAAACAAGACTTGCGAAACTTAATCCAATTAATGAAAGCTTTGCCCAAACCACTAGACCAACACCCACTAAGCCTAAAAACAACCCCAACCATTGTTTTGGGCTGACACGTTCGGCAATCCAGGCTGCTAGCCAAGCAGTTAGTACAGGTTGTAAACCAACAATTAAGGCAGATAGCCCTGCTGACATGCCCTCTTTCACAGCTGCCCAAACACCCCCCAAATAACCAGCTTGAAGAAGTAAACCAGCAATAGCAATATGCATCATCTGAGAATGACTCGGCCATGGAGCTTTCCAAATTAAGACAATAGGCAACATAAATACCAATACTCCAGCAAACCGCATGGTTAAGAAAGTCATTGGTTCAGAATGTGGCATTCCATACTTGGCAACAATGAAGCCTGTACTCCAAATAATTACAAATATTGGGGCAATCCACGGCGCAAGACGGTGTACCCATTGCTGTTGCTTCATGCAAATGTCTCTTTTCTTTTGTTATAGTAATCAAGTGCTAATTGTATGGTTTGAGCGTGAATTTCAACAGTAGTTTCTATGATCCGACCGTAACCGCCTGCCATAGCAATAGCGATGGGGCATTGGAAATCTTTAGCAAAATTGAGAACCATCTGATCTCTTTCACGCAAACCATCTAAAGTTAAATGTAATCGCCCTAAGCGATCACCTTCATGAGGGTCAGCACCTGCTAAGTAAATGATCATATCCGGAGTAAAACTACCTTTAAGGGTCATTAAAGCTTTTGATAAGACCTCTAGATACTCACCATCTCCACAGCCATCCATTAAACCAATATCCAAGTTACTAGACTCTTTTCTAAAGGGAAAATTCTTTTCCCCATGTATAGATAAGGTAAAGATACTTGAATCATCTTGGCAGATTGAAGCGGTTCCATTCCCTTGATGAACATCTAAATCAATGATGGCAACACAAGCCTTCTGATGACTTTGTTGTATGTTTTTAGCCGCAACTACCGCATCATTAAAGACACAAAAACCACTCCCTTTATCGGCATATGCATGATGTGTACCTCCAGCTAAATTAACCGCTATGCCATCAGTTAGAGCTGAAAGACAGGCTTGGATTGTTGCTCCAGCTGAGCGTTTTGAACGTTCAACCATTAATTTTGACCAAGGGAAGCCTATTTCTCTAAGTTCTCGCTCGCTTAGGGAGCCCTCCGTCACTTTCTTTATATAAGCTAATGTATGAGCTCTAGCTAAAGATGACTCGCTGGCTAATGGTGCCTCAAGAAGCTCTACTCCTTCCATTTCCTCTACTCTAAGCCTTAGTAGACGGTATTTTTCCATTGGAAATCTATGTCCAGTGGGCAATGGAAGTACAAAATGATCAGAGTAGTAAGCTTTCATAAGGGATATTTTCTTATTTTTTCATAATGTGGTCTTGACTTAGCCTATTTACCGCCTATACTTATATTTGTGCAGTGCAACAAATTGCAGGTCTATTTAACCCATTAGGAGAACATGATGACATTAACACCAGAACAAATCGCAGCAGCAAATAAAGCAAACTTAGAAACTCTTTTAAACTTAACAAACAAGGCCTTTGAAGGTGTTGAAAAGCTAGTTGAATTAAACATGGCTGTAGCAAAAACAGCATTGAATGAAAATGTACAAAGTGCCAAACAAGCTTTAACAGTTCGTGATGCGCAACAATTAATGGCTATGCAAGCAGGTATGGTTCAGCCTTTAGCTGAAAAGATTATGTCTTATAGCCGTCATCTTTACGATATCGCTAATGAAACACAATCAACATTCACATCTGTTGCTGAATCACAAATGAAAAAGAGTGGTGGCAATTTAAATGGTCTAGTTGAAGAGCTATCTAAAAACGCTCCAGCTGGCTCAGAAGCAGCAGTTCAAGCTATCAAACAAGCAATGACTGCAGCAAATAACGCTTATGAAACAACACAAAAATCAATTAAACAAGCGATTGATTTAGCACAAAATAACTTTAATGCAGCTGCTAACACAGCCGTTAAAGCTGCTCGTGGCAAGAAGTAAGCAATAAGAAAGCCACCTCATTCATTATGGTGGCTGTAAAGAATTGTTGTAGTAAAAGTTGTCTCCTCGGTACCCAGTCAGAGATTACTCTGTAAGTACCTTTTCAACCCCCGCATAATGCGGGGGTTTTTTTATACCCTTAACTCTTAAGTTTAAGGTTAAGGGTATTAAAGAGAATAAGAACTTATTTTTTCTTTTGAGGTGGCAAATCAGTACAACTGCCATGAGCTACTTCAGCAGCCATACCAACAGATTCACCAAGAGTTGGGTGTGGGTGGATTGTTTTACCAATATCAACAGCATCAGCGCCCATCTCAATAGCTAAACAGACTTCACCAATCAAGTCACCTGCATGGGTACCTACAATACCGCCGCCAATAATACGATGCGTTGCTTTATCGAATAGGAGTTTCGTGAAGCCTTCATCACGGCCATTGGCAATAGCTCTGCCACTAGCTGCCCACGGGAACAACCCCTTCTCATAAGCGATTCCCTTTGCCTTACATTGCTCTTCTGTTAAACCCGCCCAAGCTACTTCTGGATCAGTGTAGGCAACTGAAGGTATTTGCTTCGCATCAAAATAAGCTTTTTGGCCAGCCGCAGCTTCTGCTGCAACATGCGCTTCATGAACCGCTTTATGAGCCAACATCGGCTGACCAACGATATCGCCAATCGCATAAATATTGGCAACATTGGTTCTTAATTGGGCGTCAACAGGAATAAACCCACGCTCATCAACTACAACACCTGCTTTATCAGCATCAATCTTCTTACCATTGGGGGTTCGACCAACTGCTACTAAAACTAAGTCATAAGCCTGTGGTTCTGCTGGGGCCTTATCACCTTCAAATGTGACATAAATGCCATCAGGTTTTGCTTCTGCTTTTGTGGCACGTGTCTTCAACATAATCTTGTCAAAACGAGGAGCATTCATCTTCTCCCATACTTTTTCAAGATCACGATCTGCACCAGCCATCAAACCATCCATCATTTCAGCAATATCAATTTTGCTGCCTAATGTGCTGTATACAGTGGCCATTTCCAAACCGATAATGCCACCACCGATAACCAACATTCTCTTAGGAACTGAGGTTAATTTAAGAGCCCCTGTACTATCAACAATACGAGGATCTTTTGGTAAGAAAGGTAACATTACAGCTTGGCTACCAGCTGCAATAATGGCTTTTTGAAAACGGATCACCGCTTTTTTACCTGTCGATTGTTTAGAGCTACCTTCTGTTAAATCGACTTCAACATGATTAGCATCCAAGAAGCGACCAATACCACGAACAGTCACTACTTTGCGTGCTTTAGCCATACCTGCTAAACCACCTGTTAATTTGCCAATCACGCTTTCTTTATACGTTCTTAACTTATCAATTTCAACTTTAGGCTCACCATAGCTAATGCCATGAGCCGCCATTGCTTTAACTTCATCAACGATTGCCGCAGTATGTAATAAAGCTTTAGATGGAATACAACCTACGTTTAAGCACACACCACCCAAGGTTGAATATCTTTCAACAATGATCGTGCTCATACCTAAGTCAGCACTACGGAATGCAGCGCTATAACCACCAGGGCCTGCTCCCAAAACTAACATCTCACACTCATGATCCACTTGACCGGCGTAAGAGCCAGCAATTGGAGCAACAACAGGAGCCGATTTTGGTGCTTCAACAGTAGCTGCCGGTGCCACTGCAGATTTAGGAGCAGATGCTATTCCAGCTGCTGCTTCAATCGTCGCAATAATCATTCCCTGATTGATTTTGTCGCCTACAGACACCGCTAAGCTAACAATTTTTCCAGATGTATCACTTGGAACTTCCATCGTTGCTTTGTCAGATTCAAGAACCAATAAAGGTTGTTCTTTTTCTACCTGATCACCAACTTTAACCAATACTTCGATCACAGGAACATCATGAAAGTCACCGATATCTGGAACTTTAATTTCAATATTTGCCATGTCTATTTCCTTTACAGAACAACGCGACGGAAGTCAGCTAATAGTTCTGACAAATACACATTGAATTTAGTGGCTAAAGCACCATCAATCACACGATGATCTGCTGTTAATGACAATGGGCAAATTAGTTTAGGGACAAACTCTTTACCATTCCAAACAGGTTTCATAGTAGCTTTATTGACACCTAAAATAGCAACCTCTGGAGCATTAACAATCGGTGCAAAGTATGTACCACCAATGCCACCCAATGATGAAATAGTGAAAGAAGCACCTTGCATTTGATCAGGCTTTAACTTACCTTCTCTTGCTAATTTAGCCAACTCACCTGTTTCTTTTGCAATTTCAAAAATACCTTTTTTATCAGCATTCTTAACAACTGGCACCACTAAACCATTTGGTGTATCAGCAGCAAAAGCAATATGGAAATATTTCTTGAGCACTAAATTATCGCCATCTAAAGAACTATTGAATTCCGGGTACTTTTTCAATGCATTAACAACAGCTTTGATTAAGAAAGCCAACATAGTGACCTTAATGCCCTGCTTCTCATTATCCTTGTTGGTCATAACTCTAAATGCTTCCAAGCCCGTAATATCAGCATCTTCGTGATAGGTGACCGCTGGAATCATGACCCAATTACGAGATAAATTTGCAGCAGATAGTTTTTGAATTCTTGATAAAGGCTTTGTTTCAATCTCACCAAATTTAGTGAAATCAACCTTCGGCCAGGGCAATAAATTAAGACCACCACTTGCTACAACAGGAGCTCCAGCTGGAGAAGGTGCATGCCCTGTCATAATATTCTTCACATAAGCTTGTACATCTTCTTGAGTTACACGAGCTTTAGGACCTGTACCCGTCACCTTAGAAACATCAACCCCTAATTCACGTGCATATTTACGCACCGATGGACTGGCGTGACTGATGCCACCAGTAGGAATTACCTCCGCTCTTGGCACCGACTGAGTAGCCGGTGCTGAGCTTTGAATCTGAGCAGCTGGCGCAGATGGGGCACTAGCTGATTTAGCGGATGCTGGAGCAGCTGCAACAGAAGTGCCACCAGACGTTTCAAGAATAACAACAACACAACCTTCAGAAATATTGTCACCAATATTTACCTTGACCTCTTTTACAGTTCCAGCATGTGATGAAGGTACATCCATTGTGGCCTTATCAGACTCGAGGGTCACTAAAGATTGTTCTTTTTCAACTTGATCGCCCACTTTGACATGCACTTCAATGACCGGTACATCTTTGTAGTCACCAATATCTGGAACAGTTACTTCAATAGTTGCACCAGCAGATTCAGTAACTGATGCTACAGCTGTAGGAGCCTTAGTAGTAGGACTAGATGAAGCAATAGTTGATGCGCCACCCTCTTCTAAAAGAATAACCACGGTGCCCTCAGAAATATTGTCGCCAACATTTACCTTGACTTCTTTTACAGTTCCAGCATGTGATGAAGGCACATCCATTGTGGCCTTATCAGACTCGAGTGTTACCAAAGTTTGCTCTTTTTCAACCCTATCACCTGGTTTCACATGTACCTCAATCACAGGTACATCTTTGTAATCACCAATGTCAGGCACTTTAATTTCTAAAAGTTGACTCATTGTTTAATCCTCACACTGTCATTGGGTTTGGTTTATTTGGATCAAGACCATACTTCTTCAAGGCCTCAGCTACTTTCTTATGGTCAATCTGACCTTCATCAGCTAATGTCTTAAGAGCGGCAACAGTTACCCAGCGACGATCTACTTCAAAGAAGTGCCTTAGTTGTTGACGTGTATCTGAACGACCAAAACCATCTGTACCAAGTACCGTATAGCGTTTTCCAACGTTTTGAATAGCAGGTCTAATTTGCTCAGCAAACAAACGGACATAGTCTGTCGCAGCAACCACTGGACCTGTTGTACCTGCTAACATGGCCTCTACATGAGATACAGCAGGCTTCTCTGTTGGATGTAACATATTCTGACGTGAAATGGCATTCCAGTCGCGACCTAATTCAGTAAAACTTGGGCAGCTCCACAAGTCAGAAGCAACCCCCCAATCGTCGCGCAGCATATTGGCAGCCTCTATCACTTCACGGAAAATCGTACCACTGCCTAGTAACTGAACTCTTAACTTAGCTTTGGTATCACCAACGCTTGTTAATTTGTACATACCCTTCAAGATATCTTTCTCAGACCCTTTAGGCATTGCTGGATGCGCATAATTCTCATTCATCAAGGTTAAGTAGTAGTAAACGTCCTCTTGCTCAGTCATCATGCGACGCATACCATCTTGAATAATCACCGCCAGCTCAAAGGCAAATGTCGGGTCATAGCTGATACAGTTAGGAATAGCACCACTCCATAAATGACTATGACCATCTTCGTGCTGTAGGCCCTCACCATTTAAAGTTGTTCTACCAGCTGTACCCCCTAACAAGAAACCTCTACTTCTCATATCTCCAGCGGCCCATGCTAAGTCGCCAATACGTTGGAAACCGAACATAGAGTAGAAAATATAAAACGGCAACATAGGCACGCCATGTGTTGAGTAAGAGGTTGCCGCAGCAATCCAGTCACACATCGCACCAGCCTCATTAATACCTTCCTGCAAAATTTGACCGTGCTTGTCCTCTTTGTAGAACATTAATTGATCATGATCTTGCGGTGTATACAACTGACCCAACTGATTCCAAATACCTAATTGACGGAACATCCCTTCCATACCAAATGTTCTTGATTCATCAGGAACAATTGGCACCACACGTTTACCGATTAATTTATCTTTGATGATGATGTTCAACATGCGAACAAACGCCATCGTTGTTGAAATTTCGCGCCCTTCAGCAGTAGCCTCCAATAATGGAGCAAAAGTATCTAATTTAGGGACATCTAAGCTTTCTGCTTTAGCTCTACGTTGAGGTAAATAGCCACCTAACTCCATACGACGATCACGCATATAAGTAAGTTCAGGGCTACCTTCTTCGAACTTTACTAATGGTAATTCCTCTATCTTGTCATCACCCACAGGAATTTTGAAGCGATCGCGGAAAGCTTTCACGTCTTCAATATTCATCTTCTTGGCTTGGTGAGCAATGTTCATGGCTTGACCTGAGCCACCCATACCGTCACCTTTAATTGTTTTCGCCAAAATTACCGTTGGCTGATTCTTATGTATGCTAGCAGCATGGAAAGCTGCATACACTTTATGAGGGTCATGCCCACCGCGATTTAAATCCCAAACATCATCATCACTCCAATCAGCAACTAAAGCTTGAAGCTCTGGTGTATTGAATACTACCTGACGAACATAAGCCCCATTCTTTGCTTTCATAGTCTGGTATTCACCGTCAACGATTTCGCCTAGGCGCTTCATCAAAATACCTTTTTTGTCTCTAGCAAACAAAGCATCCCAATGAGTACCCCAAATCAATTTAATAACGTTCCAGCCAGCGCCACGGAACTCACTCTCCAACTCCTGGATAATTTTTCCGTTACCACGTACAGGGCCATCTAAACGTTGCAAGTTGCAGTTAATAACAAAACATAAGTTATCTAACTTTTCACGACCCGCCATACCGATAGCACCCAATGACTCTGGCTCATCAGTTTCACCATCACCTAAGAATGCCCATACTTTGCGACCATCTGTTTGAGCAAATCCACGGTCTTGCAAATACTTCATAAAACGCGCTTGGTAAATCGCCATGATCGGCCCAAGTCCCATAGATACAGTTGGGAACTGCCAAAAATCTGGCATCAACCAAGGATGTGGGTAACTAGAAATACCTTTACCGTCTACTTCTTGACGGAAATTATTTAAATGCTCATCCGTCAATCGACCCAACATATAAGCACGGGCATAAACACCAGTTGCAACGTGACCTTGAACAAACACCAGGTCACCACCATGTTTATCCGAAGGCGCATGCCAGAAATGATTAAAACCTACGTCATAAAGTGTAGCGGCTGACTGGAAAGATGAAATATGACCACCTACATTGGTATCTTTATTAGCTCTTAATACCATCGCCATGGCATTCCAACGTGTATAGGCACGAATGCGCTCTTCTACTTGTTGATCCCCTGGTAGTTTTGCTTGTTGCTCAACTGGGATGGTATTGATGTAGGGCGTTTCAGCGTGAAATGGCTGGACTACGCCACTAACACGAGCATGGGAAATTTGTTCATCAATTAAAAAAGCAGCTCGATCAACCCCCTCTTTTTGAATAACACCACTTAAGGCGTCAATCCACTCTCTTGTTTCTATTGGGTCCACATCTTGCTTTTTATTTGATTCGGTAACTTGCTCTGGTGTGACAGCCATCTTGTTTCCTCGTTCAGTCAGTTATCCATAAGGCTTACGCCCATCTACTTAGGTCTAAATTTTAGAAATGACCGTATGTCTCAGCAAGTTATATTCCACATTACAAAGTTATTTTTCATAATGCGGTATTATGTTGCAAGGCAGCACCACTAAAAAAGCTAAAAAACCTTAAGTTCTACTCTCTAGTGGAATTAAAATAATGTCTTCTGTGGTTTTCCCTAAGTTTTGAATAAATAGATAGTTTGTTAACAGATCTCGCTAAAAAATTTCACACTGGCTTAGAAAAAATATTGCCAAAACCACTTAGGCAAGGTTCTCGCACATATACATTCTTATTTATACCTGTTTTAGCTATAGTTCTTTTTGCTGGTTCGATGGGGTTAATTCTTTGGACGCTGAATTATCAAGATAAAAATCAACAGGAATACACACTACACAGAGACACTGCGTACACAAAACAACGAATACATAACCGATTCATAAATAATGAAGAGGTGTTGCTGGATCTAAGTCGAGAAATAAGTAACGCTGATAATCAAATCCGCTACTCTGAATATTTCCTAAAAGGTGCAACAAAGCTCATTCAAGATAGTCCAGAAATATTGCACCTTAGATGGATTGACAAAGATAAAAATAAAATTTGGGGAATTCCAGCTGTTATTAACAATGTGGAATGGCATGAGAAATCTGGCATTAAAAATGTTTTAGATAAAGAGTTAGCTCGAGTAAATGCCGAAAGCCGAGAAACTAACAAGGCTATGTATGGGCACATACTAAATTTAAACTTTGGAGTTCAAGACAAACTCACAGCAGATAGAGAATACGTATTCTGGCATCTGACGCCTGTCATTCAGTCTGGTAATGTCATTGGAAGTATTGCAGTTCTATATTCTGCTAGAGGCATCATTAAACACATGGTTCCAAGCGACCTACTAGGTCTATATCGTTATACCTTATTAGACGATGAAGGCAATGAATTAAGCTCATCAAATGCCAAAAAACCCAAAGGTAAATATGTCAGTGACTACGTCACTTTAGATAAACCGAATAATCAATTAAATATCCACATCAGCAGTTACCCGCCTCCAACCAATCTAACTTACAGAACATTGTTATGGCTTGTAATTGGTTTAAGTGGTTTCGTTTTATGGAGTTTATGGTCTGTCTGGAAACAAACTCGTGAACGTTATGCGGTTCAAGTAGATTTGCAAAATGAGACTAACTTCAGACGAGCTATGGAAGAGTCTATGACCATTGGGATGCGGGCACACGACCTAAATGGGACAATCACTTACGTCAATCCAGCTTTCTGCAAAATGACAGGATGGTCCAAGAAAGAGCTTATCGGCAAACAAGCGCCATTCCCATTCTGGCCGAAAGAGCTAGTGCCACAGCTAATGAAAAAGATGTCAACAGCGCTTCAAGGAGGTGCGCCTAGTTCAGGTATAGAGGCGATCTTGCAACGAAAAGATGGCACAAGACTAACTACTCGAACTTTTGTCTCAGCACTCATTAATGAAAAAAATAAACAATCTGGGTGGATTAGCTCTATTGTGGACATTTCAGAACCAATCAAAGCGAGGCAAGAGTTAGCTTTAGCACAAGAACGCTTTACCACTGTTCTACAAAGTTTAGATGCCGCTGTTTCAGTGATCTCCCTACAAAGTGGCCAGTTATTATTTGCCAATAGATACTACCGAGATAATTTTGGTCATACCACTCAAACCCACCTTGACCTAGCTGGTCATGAAATTGACCCAGGCGATATCGATGCCTTTGATATTGATAACGTTGATGGATTTGCTGGACTACCCGCATCGGAACTAACTCCCGGACACTCTGATTCGCGAGAAATTTTATTGCCTGATTTTAAAAAATGGTTTGAAGTAAGACGCCGCTATATCTCTTGGGTGGATGGTCATTTAGCACAATTAATTGTTGCAACAGACATTACAGAAAGAAAATACGCTGAAGAATTAACTCGCCAACAAGAAGAAAAAATGCAATTCTCAAGTCGTCTCACCACAATGGGTGAAATGGCATCATCCTTAGCCCATGAGCTCAATCAGCCTCTTGCAGCTATCAGCAATTATTGTACTGGTGTAGCCAATAGGCTTAAATCCGATAAATCTCTTGATATTGAAAAAGACATTCTTCCTGCCATTGAAAAGGCCACGTTACAAGCTCATCGTGCAGGAACAATTATCCAACGTATTCGAGGCTTTGTGAAACGTAGTCAGCCACAACGAAAGATTGTTGCTATTTATCCTATCATTGATGACTCAGTAGGATTGGCAGAAATCGAGGGGCAACGCTATGGCGTAGAAATTAAAGTCGACTCCCAAGAAAATTTGCCAACCGTCTTTATTGATCCAGTTTTAATACAGCAAGTGGTTGTAAATCTATTAAAAAACGCTATCGATGCTGTTAAAAAAACCCCGTCATCTATAAAAAATGGCAAGGTTATAGAATTAAAAGTCGATATTAATCAATCTATTAGGCCGCACATGTTGAGAATTCAGGTGATTGATCAAGGTCCTGGAATATCAGAAGATGCTATTGATCGTCTTTATGAGCCATTTTTTAGCACCAAAGAGGATGGGATGGGAATGGGTCTCAATATTTGCCGCTCCATTATTGAATCTCATCATGGCAGACTGTGGGCAACCAACCATGCCAATGAAAAAGATTCTAGTCAGACCGGCTGCACCTTTACAATACTACTTCCATTAGATAAGTGAAGATTATGAGCAATAAAACAGAAGTCGTTTACGTCATTGATGATGATGAAGCCGTTAGAGATTCTCTCACTTGGCTTTTGGAAAGCAATGGTTATACCGTTAAATGTCAACCTAGCGCAGAAAGATTTTTACAATCTTTAAATAGCGAAGATAAAGAAACTGTAGCGTGCCTGATTCTTGATGTTCGTATGCCAGGCATGTCAGGCTTAGAGTTACAAGAGCGACTTTTGGCTGAAGGTATACCAATGCCTATTTCCTTTATTACAGGTCATGGCGATGTATCTATGGCTGTGTCGACCATGAAAAAAGGTGCCGTTGATTTCATTGAAAAACCTTTTAAAGAGTCAGAGCTAAAAATTCTTGTTGAGAAAATGCTCACTCGTGCCAGGGTTGATTATGCAAAAGCCGACAGTCAAAAAAATACACAAAATTTACTCAGCAAATTAACAGGGCGCGAAAAGCAGGTTTTAGAGCGCATTGTGGCTGGGCGCTTAAATAAACAAATTGCAGATGATTTAAATATTTCTATTAAGACTGTTGAGGCACATCGTGCCAACATCATGGAAAAACTCAGTGTAAACACTGTAGCTGATTTACTTCGTTTAGCTTTATCTGAAAATAATACTTAATCTATGTCCGCAACAATTATTGATGGTAACGTTCTAGCAAAACAAGTTCGAGTTGAAATTACAGCTAGAACTAGTGCTCTTGTATCAAAAGGTATTCAACCTGGTTTAGCAGTGCTTTTAGTCGGCGAAGACCCTGCTAGCCAAGTTTATGTTCGTAACAAAGTAAAAGCCTGTGAAGATGTTGGCATGTTTTCTATTCTCGAAAGACATCCTGCTGACTTAACTGAAAGCAGCCTACTTCAGCGCATAGATCAACTAAACAACGATCCTAAGATTCATGGCATCTTAGTTCAGCTACCGTTACCAAAACACATTGATAGTCATCGAGTCATTGAATCTATTGCACCAGAAAAGGATGTCGATGGTTTCCATGTTGCGAATGCTGGTGCATTAATGATTGGAGCCCCCCTCTTTAGACCATGCACTCCTTACGGCTGCATGAAAATGCTTGAAAGCATTAACTACCCCATACGTGGCGCTAGAGCAGTTGTCATTGGCGCATCTAATATTGTGGGCAAACCTATGGCTATGCTCCTACTTCAAGCAGGTGCAACAGTTACTATCTGTAATAGCAAAACAAAAGATTTAAATGCTCATACAAAAGAAGCAGATATCCTTGTTGTTGCTACAGGAAAACCCAAAATGGTGACGGCAGACATGGTTAAACCAGGTGCTGTTGTTATTGATGTAGGAATTAATCGCTTACCAGATGGAAAACTTTGTGGAGACGTTGACTTCGAAGGTGTTAAAGAAGTTGCCGGAGCAATTACTCCAGTCCCAGGCGGTGTTGGCCCAATGACTATCACGATGCTTTTATTAAATACATTGGAAGCTGCCGAAAGAATTTAATTCAACTTTTTAATAAGACTTTAATTAAAAATAACTTCATTATTTTTCAGGCGCTTTATGCGCCTGATTTTTTTCTAATATCGATAGATAATAATCACCATGAATAATCCACTTCTCTCCTTTGGCCACGGATTGCCAAACTATGACCTAGTTAAGCCAGAGCATATTAAGCCAGCAATACAACAATTACTTGCTAATGCTAAATTGGCTGTTGATATCGCCACCTCAACAGAAACACCAAATACTTGGCACAGTTTAGTTGAACCACTTGAAAATGCTACTGAATCCTTAGGTCGAGCTTGGGGTGTTGTTAGCCACTTGAATAGTGTTGCTGACACACCTGAATTAAGAGAAGCTTATGGTGATATGCTGCCTGAAGTGACTGCTTTTTGGAGTAGTCTAGGCCAAAACTTGGATTTATACGAAAAATATAAAGCGTTAAGTCAATCAAACGAATTCGAAGCCTTAAACACAGCCCAGAAAAAAGTTATAAAAAACTCATTGCGAGACTTTCGCTTAGGTGGCGCTGAACTAACAACGCATGAAAAATCTCGGTTTCTTGAAATCCAGGAAGAGCAAGCCAAACTATCTAAAGCATTTTCTGATCATGTTTTAGACGCTACAGATTCATTCATTCATATTATTACTGATGCTCAAGAGTTGACGGGATTGCCTGATGATGTAATAGCGGCAGCTCAAAGTATGGCTTTATCTAAAAACTTGGAAGGATGGGCATTTACGCTTCATTTCCCATCTTATTTTCCTGTGATGCAATTTTCAGACAACAGAAATCTTAGGAAAATACTTTATCAAGCTTATGTTACCCGCGCATCAGAATTGGCCGAAAATTTTGGCTCTGGTAAGAAAGATTGGGATAACACAGCTAATATGCTAACCCAGCTACAGTTAAAAAATGAAGAAGCCAAAATGTTAGGCTTTGAAAACTATGCTGCTTTAAGCATCGCTCCAAAAATGGCTAAAACTGTTGTGGAAGTCGATGATTTTTTAGCCACATTTGCAAAACGAGCTAAACCCCATGGACAAAAAGATTGGGATGATTTACAAGCATTTGCTCATGCATCTCTGGGGCTTGAAAAAATTGAACCTTGGGATACGGCTTATGTCTCAGAGAAATTAAAACAAGAACGTTATGCTTTTTCTGAAAATGAAGTTAAGCAATATTTTCCATTACCTAAAGTACTTGAAGGTTTATTCCATTTAACGGAACTTTTATTTGGTGTAGTGATTGAGCATGATCAATTACCTACATGGCATAAAGACGTTCAGTCATTTAAAGTTCTCAATAAAAAAGGTCATTTAGTAGCTAATTTTTATTTAGACCCCTATGCAAGGGCTGGTAAACGTGGTGGCGCCTGGATGGATGATGCAAGAGGTCGCAGATCTTTAAGCAATGGCTCTATACAAACACCGGTTGCTTATTTAGTTTGTAACTTCCCCCCTCCAATAACAATTGATGGTGTAACTAAACAACCAACCATCACACATGATGATGTCATTACGTTATTTCACGAATGCGGGCATGGCCTGCACCACATGCTAACTCAAGTGGATGTGTTAGGCGTATCGGGCATTAATGGGGTTGAATGGGATGCTGTAGAGCTCCCTAGTCAGTTTATGGAGAATTTTTGTTGGGAATGGGAAGTACTGGAAAAAATGACAGCGCATATAGAAACTGGTTTACCACTACCTAAAGACTTATTTGAAAAAATGATCGCTGCTAAAAATTTTCAAAATGGCCTGAGCACCCTAAGGCAAATTGTGTTTTCCCTAACAGATTGGCGTCTTCACTCAAGCTTTGACTCAAACAAAGCTAAAAACGAAGATATTTTAGCGCTAGCCAAAGAGATTAATAATGATATTCATGTTATGCCACAGTCTGATATATCAAGATGGCCGAATACATTTAGCCATATCTTTGCTGGAGGCTATTCGGCTGGTTACTACAGCTATAAGTGGGCTGAAGTATTGTCTGCTGATGCCTATGCTGCATTTGAAGAAGCTGCTAAATTAACAGGTAGTGTTTTAGACCCTATAACAGGAGAACGCTACCGTCGAGAAATTCTTGAGGTAGGCGGTAGCAGACCAGCTGCTGATTCATTTAAAGCGTTTAGAGGTAGAGAGCCTCAGATTGATGCTTTACTTCATCATGGTGGATTAGCCTAGGGTCGTGATTACGGGAGCATGGTCTGATGGTTGCTCCCAACCTCTAGGCACTTTATCAATTCGACTAGCCGTACACTCATTCTTCAGTGCATCTGTTAACAGCACATGATCAATGCGAACCCCTGCATTTCTTCTAAATCCCATCATGCGGTAATCCCACCAACTAAAGCTTTTAGGTAATTGCTCAAATAAGCGATAACTGTCATAAAAACCCAAATCAATTAAACCTTGAAATGCATCTCGCTCTTCAGCACTAACTAAATTTTGCCCTTCCCAAGCCTTCGGATCATGCACATCTTCATCAGCGGGAGCAATGTTGTAATCGCCCAATAAAGCCAATCTAGGATAAATCTCAATTTCCTCAGATAACCAATCATACAAACCAGCTAGCCAACTCATCTTATAAGAGAACTTCTCTGTTCCTGGAGCCTGACCGTTTGGGAAATAGGCAGAAATTAAACGAATTGGTTGCCTACCTTTAAAAGCAACAGTTGCTGAAACTAAGCGTTGCTGATCGTCTTGAAATTTTGGGTTATTTTTTATAGGAGACAGAAAAGCTGTTTCAGAATCCTGAGCAGTTGCAGCTAAAGAAGCCTTTCTTAACAGTAAAGCCACTCCATTATATGTTTTTTGACCAGCTACTAAAGCGTAATAACCAGCAGCATCAAGCTCTGCAAAAGGAAATTTGTCTTCAGTGAGTTTTAACTCTTGCAAACATACAGCATCAATAGGCGACTGTTCTTTTTCCTGCATGCTTAACCACTGCAATAGATGCGGCAAACGAACCTTAATAGAGTTAACGTTCCAAGTGGCTAAACGAATTGAGGACATATCAAAATAAAAAAGCTAAAGATTCGCTATTATGAACCCTGTTTAACTCTCAATCCCTAGCTCCTGAAGTTTTCGTGTAATGGTATTTCTACCAATACCTAAACGTTCAGCAGCTTCCACCTTGCGACCCCGAGTTACTTCTAAAGCAGCACTCAGTACAGCTTTCTCAAATTTCGCTTCCAATGAATCAAAAACCTCTCTATGACCATCTTGTAATAATTGTTTTGCAGCCAAAGCCAACCCCGTCTCCCAGTCGGAAACAGATGTGGCTTTATACATAACTGTTGCATCAACACCGGCGGGCAAATCAGCCCCCATAACCACTGCATCGGGCGGCAAATCCTGAGGGCCTATGACTTGTGCTGGAGCCATTACAGTTAGCCAATGACACAAGTTTTCTAACTGGCGAACATTTCCTGGGAAAGGTAATGCTGCAATAGCAGTTAAAGCATCCTCAGATAAGCGCTTAACTTCCATGCCTAAGCTTTTTGCCGAGGTTTGCATAAAATGCCTTGCTAGTAAAGGAATATCTTCCCGCCTCTCACGTAAAGATGGCAACCTCAAGCGAATGACATTCAAACGATGAAATAAATCCTCTCTAAATAAACCTTCAGCAACACGTGTTTCAAGATTTTGATGGGTAGCTGCAATCACTCGGACATTTGATTTAAGTGGATCATGTCCACCAACTCTATAAAAATGTCCATCAGAAAGTACACGCAACAGCCTTGTTTGTAGATCAAACGGCATATCACCAATCTCATCTAAAAATAAAGTACCGCCCTCTGCTTGCTCAAAACGTCCACGGCGCATCGTTTGAGCACCAGTAAAAGCGCCACGCTCATGACCAAACAACTCAGATTCCAGTAAATCTTTAGGAATTGCAGCTGTATTGAGCGCAATAAAAGGCCCACCTGCTCGAGGGCTATGTTTATGCAGTGCTCTAGCTACTAACTCTTTACCGGTACCAGATTCGCCTGTAATTAATACAGTGACATTAGATTGTGATAATCGTCCAATTGCTCTAAAAACATCCTGCATTGCCGGTGCTTGACCCAACATCTCAGCACTCTCTTGCATACGCTCTGCAACATCACGAGTACTTTCCTGCAGCCTCAAACTTTCTTCAACAGCGCGGCGAATTAACTCCACCGATTTAGCAATATCAAAGGGCTTTGTAAGATATTCAAATGCGCCACCTTGAAATGATGAAACAGCTGAATCCAAGTCGGAATAGGCCGTCATGATAATCACAGGCACATGTGGATGCTCTGCTTTAACTTGTTGCAATAGATCAATACCATTACCACGGGGCATCCTAATATCCGAAATTAAGACCTGTGGCTCCTCGTTATCAAAGGCATCCAATACATCCTGAGGGTTGCTAAAACTGCGGTAAGGCATATTCTCACGTTGTAATGCCTTTTCCAACACCCAGCGTATTGATTGATCATCATCCACAATCCAGACTGGTTTCATATTTAATCCCTACTATTTTTTAAGCATCCCCGCTTTTGATGCGGAAAGGCAATTGCATTTGAAAATCAGTATTTCCAGGCTTACTTGTACAAGCTATAAAACCAAAGTGCTGTTGCACATAGGTTTGTGCCAACGTTAAACCTAGACCACTACCGCCTTCCTTACCTGATACCAATGGAAAAAATATTTTGTCTCTTATTTCCTCTGGAATACCAGGGCCGTTATCTCTTACATGCAAATCTAATGCCAGTTTGTAGCGTTGCTTAGAAATTGTCACATTTCTAGCTACCCGCGTGCTTAATTCAATGACGGCATCACCCTGCTCAATACGCTCTCGTAGGGCCTGAGCCGCGTTATGAACAACGTTTAAAACAGCTTGAATTAATGCTTCTTTATCACCCAACAAATCTGGCAAGCTAATATCATAATTTCTCTTAATCTTTAATCCAGTTGGAAATTCAGCAAGAACCAAGCTTCTCACGCGCTCTAATACTTCATGAATATTAAGATACTCATCAATATGTTGTTTACGATGAGGCGCTAATAATCTATCTACTAAAGTTTGAAGTCGGTCCGATTCTTTAATAATGACTTGGGTGTACTCATGCAATCCCTTATCCTCGAGCTCATACTCTAGCAATTGAGCTGCCCCTCTAATGCCACCTAAAGGGTTTTTAATCTCATGTGCCAAATTACGCATTAGGGTTTTATTAGCAGCAACTTGTTGTACTAGTCGCGCATCTCGCTCACTACGAATCTGTTGATCTAATGGCAACCATTCAATTAATACAAAATTTGGCTGGTCTAGTGCGCCAACCACCACATGCGCATTAATTGGTTCATGATCTGCTCTGGATGGCCCAGGTCCCAACAGTAAATCTTGGCGCTGCGCATTCACATGCTCGCCCACAACAGCATCTAACATGCTAATAAGTTCGGGATTATCACCAAATACTTCGTGAATGCTTAATCCCTCAAGCAACTTACTAGAAATATCTAAACTAACTTCTGCCGCAGAATTAGCATAGACAACTACTTGGCGTGGGTACGCCACAACCAAGACAGCATTAGGTAACTGGTTCCAGGCTGCGTGGGGAGAAAAAAGGGCAGCCTCTGCTGCCCCTTCTACCGGTTTGCGCACCATTGTTGCGCTTTCCTTAACTCGACCAATTATAGTGAGTAGTACATATCGAATTCGACTGGGTGAGCAGCCATACGGAAGCGTGTAACCTCTTCCATCTTCAATTCGATGTATGCATCTAACATTGAATGAGTAAATACTCCACCACGAGTCAAGAACTCACGGTCAGCATTCAATGCCTCAAGAGCTTGATCCAAACTATTACATACTGTTGGGATCTTTGCATCTTCTTCTGGTGGCAAGTCATACAAGTTCTTGTCAGCAGCTTCACCTGGATGAATCTTGTTTTGAATACCGTCTAAACCCGCCATCATCAATGCAGCAAAGCACAAGTATGGGTTAGCCAATGGATCAGGGAAGCGAGTTTCAATACGACGACCCTTAGGATTTGCAACGTGTGGGATACGGATTGAAGCAGAACGGTTACGTGCTGAGTAAGCCAATTTCACTGGAGCTTCAAAGCCTGGCACTAAACGCTTGTATGAGTTAGTACCTGGATTAGTAATCGCATTCAATGCGCGAGCATGTTTGATGATGCCGCCAATATAGTACAACGCAGTATCAGACAAACCTGCATAGCCATTACCTGCAAATAGGTTTTGACCATCTTTCCAGATAGACTGGTGAACGTGCATACCAGAACCGTTGTCACCAACGATTGGTTTTGGCATGAATGTAGCTGTTTTGCCATAAGCGTGAGCCACGTTTTGGATCACATATTTTTGCAAAATAGTCCAGTCAGCACGCTCAACTAATGTGCTGAACTTAGTACCTAATTCATTTTGACCTTGGCCAGCAACTTCATGGTGATGTACTTCTACTGGAATACCTAAAGACTCCAAAATTAAGCACATTTCTGAGCGCATATCTTGGAATGTATCCACTGGAGCAACTGGGAAATAACCACCCTTTTTACCTGGACGGTGACCAGAGTTACCGTGCTCAAAAGCTGTTGCTGATGACCATGGAGCTTCTTCAGATTCAATCTTGAAGAAACAACCTTGCATGTCGTTACCCCAAGTTACGCCATCAAACACGAAAAACTCTGGCTCTGGACCAAAGTAAGCTGTATCACCAATACCTGTGCTCTTCAAATAAGCTTCAGCGCGCTTAGCGATAGAACGTGGGTCACGATCGTAACCTTTGCCATCAGAAGGCTCAATCACGTCACATGAAAGAACCAATGTTGGCTCTTCGTAGAACGGATCGATATAAGCAGTTGCAGGATCAGGCATCAATAACATATCAGATGCTTCGATACCTTTCCAACCAGCAATTGATGAGCCGTCAAATGCATGACCGCTTTCAAATTTATCTTCATCAAAGTGAGATACAGGCACGCTCACGTGCTGTTCTTTACCTTTGGTATCAGTAAAACGGAAATCAACAAAGGTAATTTCCTTTTCTTTCGCAAGCTTCATTACATCTGCGACGGTCTTTGTGGTCATGCAATTCTCCTGTTGGAACAATCTCAAATTAATCACTAAATACTATTTAGTAACCAGCTAATACAAATCTATGCACAAAGCATGCCAATGGCATACCTCACATTCTTATCAGCATTTTAAGCTAATAATTTCATTCAAGGTCGACAATGTGCACCAACTTAGTGCAATCTTGCACAAATAAGTTTCAGAAGTTGGAAAAAGCCCCAACTTAGGGCAAATCATGTATGTCGTGACCTAAATCAGCAACACCCTTCCTCAGCACGGGGAAAGCCATAGCAACTAAAGCAGACAATCCCTTAACCCCTAACTCAATATGGCGCTTGGCAAAAACCCCGCCTCTGCTGGGATCACCAACAGAAGGTAAACTAAACACCTTAAGTCCAGGATAGCTATTTTCAATGTTTTCCATCAATGGTGTCAAACTAGACTCCATCGCCAAAGGCACAATAAAGCTCTTTTCAACAAAATCTAATTGGTGAAATAAATGCTTGTAATAGGTATCCAACACCCAAGCCATCATTGGAGCTGCCATTACTGGAAAACCAGGTAAAAAATAATGCTCCTTAATAGAAAACCCAGGTATTTGATTGTAAGGATTAGGAATAATTTCAGCACCTACAGGAAACTCTCCCATTTTCATTCGCTGCTGATTATCAGTTGTATTTAAATCACTTTTAACAGGATCACCTTCAGCCATTGTCAAAATACGCCCTGTAATCAAGCGTTGAGCCTCAGAATTTAATGCCAAAGAAAGATTCAAGGCCTTAGCTGCACACTGTCTTGTGTGATCATCTGGTGTTGACCCAATACCACCTGTACTAAAAACCACATCATGGGTACTAAAACTTCTTTCTAAAGTAGCAGTAATTAGCTCGGGCTCATCCCCCACATATTCCGCACCACTCATCATCAAACCACGCTCAGCCAGTAACTCAATTAATTTAGATAAGTGCTTATCTTGCCTTTTCCCTGACAGAATTTCATCGCCAATAACTATCAACCTAAATCGTTTATTTATTTGATTAGTCGGCATGTAGAGAAACTCCATTTGTGATTCGATATATTTTTAACGCATTTAATAGATAGTGACCAAACCACAAGGCTGCAAAAATAAATACTAATGAATAAATCCAAAGGGCTATAAAAGACACTACAGGAAAAAATACAAAAGCCAAAGCAGATGTAGCCCAAAAGAATGTGGGTACAGCCCCCAGTAACCCACAAATAATACCCATCGCCAATAATTGCCACCTATGAGACGCTATGAGTGCTTCTCGCTCTTCTTCACTGGCATGTATTGCCAAAGCATCATAGGTCATCAGCCTCATAGTTAACCATCCCCAGATAAGAGGTGGTACTACGGACACCATTGGGGGAATCCACCAAATAGGGAAGGTTACAAATACAACTCCTAGACAAATGAAGATCGACAAGAAAGCATAACCAACACTTCCTAATAAGCTGCCACCATGCGACTCGTAAATTTGTGCGTACATTGGTTGTTTAGATAAATATTTCATAACAGCTGGCACTGATGTGAAAGCAACAAATACCAATAAAGAAATTGTAATAAAGGGAATCAGGAAAATAACCAATAGCAACGGCGCCATGACAGCACGGATCTCATCCCAACCAGTAGCAGACATAACCTCTGATAACCAAGTAGTTAAGAATGAAGTTGTTATAAAAACACGAATCTCATCAAGCACTGGCTCCCACATCAAGTAAAACAAAATGCCCCAAGCAACACTAACGACTAAAAATGGCCGAATGCTCAACCAAAGCATCTTTGGGTGCATTAAACCAATGAGAGATAAACCAAAAGCTCTTAACAAATTAACCTACTTAAAGAAAGTCTTAACTGAATGAACCAACCCTTGCCACTGATGTACCAGTGGATTATGACTAACTTCCATCCCTCGAACACCTGTTGGATAAATACCCTGATCAAACATAGCTGTTCTAAATAACATATCCCACCAAGGGAACAGAATTCCAAAGTTACACCCCCCTAAAACACCAGGCTTACCAGGAACCTCATATCCCATCCCAATAGCATGATGTAGTCGGTGATACCTTGGGGAAATTAATACATACTTAAAAATGCCATGATTAGCATTGAGATTGCCATGTTGCCAACTCTGAACCAATTGGCTAATGGCAATAAGCCAAATGTATTGCGAAGGCTCCACCCCGATGATGAGAGCTAACAAAGCAAATGTAAATGAATGACCAATATCATCCAAAAAATGATTACGGTTATCTGTCCACACGCTCATGTAATGTTGACTATGATGCAAAGCATGCAGCTGCCACCACCAATTCCATTGATGAGATGCCCTATGGTACCAATACTCACCGAAATCAAGTATGACTAAGTAAATAAGGAAACTAACCCAAGGAATTGAGGTTACCCCAGGCCACCAAGATTCCACATTTAAGCGGTGAAAGCCAATATCATGTAATTGACCATCTAACGCAAAAAAGATATCAGAAAATAGCAAAAATAAAATTAGCTTCACAAAACCTAGCCGGTGAATCAATGTGTAAAAAATATCGACCCATCTAGCCTTAGCAATCACTGACTTAGAAACATTTGCACCATCGTAAGTTTCAACAGGCATCAAACGCTCTAATGGTGACAGTACTAAAAAGATAATAGCGACCTGAATCATGCCAAATAAAAACCAATCAAGTCCATTAACGGAATCCTCGGCATAGCTCATTCCATCCATGGCATATAGCAGAGGAATCACTATCACCTGCATCATCCAGTCCTGAATTTGCGAATATATATTGGTAAAAAGATCGATCATAGCCATCATTAAAACTTTGATTTAGCTATTATTCTAGAAATCTTTGGGTGCTGCTCAAGGTCTGTAATTAGGCCAAAGCAATAACCTTGAGCCTTTAACCCAAGAATTAATGGTTCTAAATTTGCTGTTGCCCACGGCTCTCTCCTAGACCAAATCCCTAGATGAGCCATCACAATATCGTTTGAACGTATCGATTTAAGTGCTTTATTTAATAAGTAATCATTGGAAAATTTTTCTGAAGGCAATTCATCTCCTAAAAAACCAGACTCAGACCATCCAACATGCGCATAACCACATGACTTCCCAAATTCAATTGATTGAGCTGAAACTTTTCCACCAGGTGCACGCCAAATTGCATCTAAATGACGACCTGTCAATTGAAAAAAACGTTCATCAGCACCTTTAATTTCACCGCAAAAAGACTTGCTATCTAATAAACGACTTTTTCCCGCATGAGAACCAAATTGGGACTTAATGTAAATACCTTGTGCGTCATCTTTCACAAAGTATGTATGGTTAAGCGTATGGCTACCAAAAGAATGACCATCTTTCACTAATTTTTTCCAGAAATCGGCCCATGCATTATCTAAGGCATAGTTACCTTGCATAGTTTTCTCATTGGCCAAGAAAAACGTAGCTTTTACTTGTTGCTGCCGTAGAACGTCAGACACATACTGAGCAACAGACATATTGCCCGTATCAAAGGTTAGATAAACTTTTTTATTGCAATCTGCCGCATTAGCAAAACCTACATTTGCTAAAACATATAGTAATAAAGCAAATCTATGCTTCGGCATTACTGCCATGGGGCACTCGGGTAAAAGAAAATACCATGAGGGCTTTTCCCCACAGGGATCGTCATAATTAGTTTTCTACTCGCAATATCAATCACCCCTACTTTTTTAGCAAACCTAAATGTCACCCAAAGCTCTTTTCCATCCGGGGTTATATCCATATCATCAGGTCCTGAAGGTAAGCCAGTGATATCGCCAACCTTTTCCAAAGTTTCCATATTCAAAAGACTAATGCTTGGCTGAACACGATTACTTAAAAAAATATGCTTCTTATCACCTAATGGCCTGAAATTATGAGCCCCCTTACCTGTTTTAATTTCCTTGATAACTTGACGCTTTTTCCAATCAATCACTTGAACTGCATCTGATCCAGTTAAGCCAATCAATAGATGTTTATCACCCGGCGTCATCCAAATACCAGCAGGTAAATGTCCAATCGCCATTTTCCAGATGATTTCTTGAGTATCTAGATCAATAGCAATTAACTCGTCAGAATCTTGCAATGTAACAAAGGCAACTTTGCTATTACTAGTAAAAGCGATATGGCTAGGTGTTTTAGGTGCTTTAATAACTTTTAATAGCGTGAGTTCCTGAGCTTTAGCTGCGTAAATATCAACACGATCTAAACGATTACCAGCGGCAATAAAAAACTTTTTATCAGGTGAGTAACCGATGTGATAAGGGTCGATGATATTAGACAGATGCCCGATCTTTTCTCCAGTCTTAGGGTCTAAAAAAACCACTTCGTTACCAGTAGCGTTCGCCACCAACACTGCTTTTTGATCAGGCGTAATCATTAAGTGATGAGGCTCTTTCCCAATATGAAAGTTTTTGTAGACTTTGCGCTGATCCATATCGATCAGACTCACACTGGCATCACCAGAATTCAGAACAATCGCTGTTTTTCTCTCAGAATCTGTTGCATGAGAAGAAAAACTTAGAAAAACCGTTAGTGATAAAAATAATTTAATTAATTTATTCATGGTTGGATTTTAAAACCCAATTCTCATGATTCAACAAATATCCTTCAATTTTTTTGACATACAACAATTGGGCAAATTTTCATTAAAAAAAACAATAGGGTTGGCCCTGTTATTTTTTAATACTGTCCAAAATCTTCTGCAACCTCTTCGTTGACATAGGTGTAGGAGTTCTAAGTTCTTGAGCATAAAGAGCAACTCTAAGTTCTTCTAATTGCCACCTAAAATCTTCTAAGCGCGGATCTAGCGATCCACCATAAGATTTTTGTGATTGAATCAATTTTTGCCAAGGATTGAGCAAAGACTGCCACTCTGCCTGACATTGCTGATCACGCGTTGGATTACTTCTTAACTTATCAATACGCATCACAATTGCCTTGAGATATCTAGGCAAATGAACTAAATATTCATAAGGTGTTTTTGCTATAAATTTGGCATGAATTAACTTTTCCAACTGACTTACAACATCAGAATATGCTGAGGTAGAGAGTGCCTTTAATTGAGCCATGCGCTTTTGAACATCTGCATATGCTTGCAAGCTAGTTAAAGCATGCCTTGAAATTTCTTGAGCAATTAAAGCTAGTTTAGGTTTACCAGTATCTACACGTTGCTTAAAAGACGCTTCATCGATTGGCAATGGTTCCATCAAGCAGGTGCGCTCTACAGCCAAATCAAGCACTTGCGTTATCAAATCTTCTGATTGACCCAAATTGATAAACAATAAGCTCATATCACGAGCCCCAGGAAGTTGTTTATGTAAGGCTTTGATAGTGTCTTTCATTTGCAAAGCAAATAAGCGTCTTAAACCTTGAAAATGAGTTCTTCTGGCCAATTCTGGGTCATCAAATACCTCGATATTGCAATGTGTTGCTTTATCAACCAAAGCAGGATAACCATATAGTATTTGCTTACCCTGTTTAATCTCAAGCATCTCAGGTAAGACACCGAACGTCCAAGATTTAATATCTTCATTTTCAGTGAATGCGGTTTCTTTAGATGACTGACTAACACCTGACTGCACCTTAGAGGAATCACCAGTACCGGATATAACTGGAACTGCAGCAGCTGCAACCTCTTTGAAAACTTCCCGAGCAGTTTGTGCATGCTCAGCACGTAACTTACCTAAATTTCTATCTAGATCTACTTGTCGACCATACTCATCAACCAAACGGAAATTCATAAAACAATGTAATGGCAAATTTTCAGGTCTGAAATCAGTTCGTTGCGTCTGAATTTGTGTTTGATGGCGGATATCAGCCATGATGGCCTCTAAAAAATCGCCCTCTCCAAACCGCCCTGCCTCATTTGCTCGATCAACAAAACCTTTAGAAAATTCAGGCAATGGAACACAATGCCTTCTCAATTTTTGAGGTAATGACTTGAGATATAACTGAACTTTCTCAACACATAATCCAGGAACCAACCATTCACAGCGCCTTTGATCAATCTGATTAAGAGAAGCCAGCGGAACAATCATTGTCACGCCATCTTTGGAGCTACCGGGCTCAAAATGATACGTTAGCTGCAGATCAGTACCTGCCATTTTTATAGATTTCGGATAACGATCGGTAGTGACTCCAGCGGCCTCGTAACGCATCAAGTCAGATTTATCTAACTTTAAAGTAACGCCATGCTTAGACTCTTCTTTTAACCAAGCTTCTAAACTAGGTCGGCTCAGCACTTCTGCGGGCAACTTTTTCTCGTAAAAAGCAAAAAGTAATTCATCATTAACCAAAATGTCTTGTCGTCTAGCTCGATGCTCTAATGCTTCAATCTGTTTAATGAGATTTTGGTTGTGCCAAAAGAACCCCCACAAAGATCCTGTTTGTTTCTGTGATTGTGCTGATTCCACTTGACCGAGTAATTCACTTTCAACCAAAGCTCTCTGAATAAATATTTCACGAGCCTGAACAGCATCTTTGGGTGAAAATCTAATTTTTCTACCGTGATAAATTGGCAAACCATATAAGGTGCCGCGTTCATGAGCCATCACCTCACCTTGCCGACTATCCCAAAAAGGATCACTCCAAGATTTCACCAAACGATGAGTTGCTACCTTTTCTACCCACTGGGGTTCAATTTTGGCGATGGTTCTAGCAAATAATCGACTCGTCTCAACTAACTCAGCTGCCAATATCCAGGCACCTGCTTTTTTACCAATCGTTGAACCTGGCCAAATATTTAATTTAATGCCACGAGCACCTTCATAAATATTAGGCCCATGTTTATCAGTCTCAGATTTTTTAGCTATATTACCCAGCAAACCAGTTAATAGTGATAGGTGTACTTGCTCAAAGGTTGCAGGAGTAGCGTTTTCTTTCCACCCTTGCTCCATTAGCAAATGATGCAATTGTCCATGTACATCTCGCCACTCTCTCATTCGCCTAGGGGAAATAAAATGGCTTTTGCATAAGTTTTCCAATTGGCGATTACTCTGTTTATGAACCAAGGCCTGTTGGTACCAATCCCATAACCTTACATAAGACAGGAATTCTGAGCGCTCATCAGCAAAATGTTTATGAGCTGCATCTGCAGACTGAGCTTGATCCATTGGGCGATCTCTAGGATCTTGACTCGCCAAAGCTGTAGCAATAATTAAGACTTCTCTTAGCGCTTGATTTTCTCGTGCTGCCAAAAGCATTCTTCCCACTCTAGGATCTAAGGGTAAAGTGGCTAATTGTTTACCAATCGGCGTTAAAGCCCCCTGACGAGGCCCTTCAGACTCCATAGCCCCCAATTCTTCTAAGAGCTGAATACCATCATTAATAGCCCTACCCAATGGGGCATCAATAAAAGGAAACTCCTGAATACGTGGCAACTTTAAAGCACGCATGCGCAAGATAACTGCCGCCAAAGAACTTCTTAAAATTTCAGGATCAGTAAATTTAGGCCTACTATTAAAATCTGCTTCGTCATACAAGCGAATACAAATACCATCCGATACACGACCACAACGCCCTGCTCGCTGATTAGCTGCTGCTTGAGAAATAGGTTCAATCTGCAATTGCTCAACCTTATTTCTATAAGAGTAACGTTTAACTCTAGCCAATCCAGCATCAATCACATATCTAATGCCGGGAACAGTTAAGGAGGTCTCCGCCACATTGGTTGCCAATACAATTCTTCGACCTTGTCCCTCTTGGAAAACACGCTCTTGTTCAGCAACAGACTGTCTTGCAAATAAACTTAAAATCTCAGGCCGGTAACGTTGATTGAGCACATGATCTTTGCGCAAAGCTTCAGCGCAATCTCTAATTTCTCGCTCCCCTGGTAAAAAGACCAACACATCCCCAGCTCCATGAGCCCCCTCACGCCATAAATCAGCAACCGCTTCTGTCACGGCGTCAGCTACCTCTGTGGGTTCTTTTTGTCCAGGCTTTAATAAAGGCTGATACCTTACTTCAACTGGATACAGTCGACCGCTCACCTCAATAACTGGCGCAGGCAGTTCTGCCGTTCCAAAATGCTTAGCGAATCGATCTGCATCAATCGTAGCCGAAGTAACAATGACTTTTAAATCTGGACGTTTAGGCAATAACTGCCGCAAATAGCCCAAAAGGAAGTCAATATTCAAACTACGCTCATGAGCTTCATCAATAATGATCGTGTCATAAGCCAGCAATAAGGGATCTCGCTGAGTTTCTGCTAGCAAAATACCATCCGTCATCAGCTTTACCGATGCACTAGCACTTGTCTTATCAGCAAACCGGACCTGATAACCGACATCCTCCCCAAGCGGGCTGCCTAGCTCCTGAGCAATCCGCTTGGCAGTTGATGTGGCCGCAATCCTTCTAGGTTGGGTATGGCCAATTAGCTTACCCGTGCCATTGGCACGCCCTCGCCCCATAGCTAGGCAAATTTTAGGTAGCTGAGTTGTCTTTCCCGACCCTGTCTCCCCACAGACAATAATCACTTGATGACTCTCTAAAGCTTGGGTGATTTTATCCCTCTGCCCCGACACGGGTAGAGCCTCAGGGAACTCAATTTTCAAAAGTTTGGTATTTTTTAGTAATTGCACCCTATAATTTTCCACTATGCCTACAAATTCATCCGAAAATAATTTTCCCTTCGTTGCTTGGCTGCGCGATGTAGCCCCCTACATCCATAGTTTCCGAGGAAAAACCTTCGTGATTGGGTTCGCTGGAGAACTCGTACAAAAAGGTGGTTTAGAAGCTCTGATTCAGGATGTCGCCATGCTACATGCTATGGGGATGCGCATTGTTTTAGTGCATGGTTCACGCCCACAAGTTCAAGAACAACTAGACTTAAGAAAAGTAACTAGTCGTTATGGCACAGGTGCCATGAGTGGCTACCGCATTACAGACCCTGCTGCGCTTGAATGCGCTAAAGAGGCTTCTGGCGAGCTACGCCTAGATATGGAAGCAGCTTTTAGCCAAGGTTTACCTAATACACCGATGGCAGGCTCTCGCATTTCCGTTATTTCAGGTAATTTCATTACAGCAAGACCTGTTGGAGTTGTGGACGGCGTAGATTTTATGCATACAGGTTTAGTACGCAAAGTTGACTCTGAGTCTATTCAGCATTCACTAGCTAACAATAAAATTGTACTGATGTCTCCCTTAGGCTTCTCACCAACAGGTCAAGCTTTTAATATTGCTTACGAAGATGTAGCTACGGCAACAGCAATGGCTATTAAAGCAGATAAGCTCATCTTCCTGACAGAGTACAACGGCATAACTGATAAAGCCGGTGAATTGATTAAAGAATTCTCCTTACGTCAACTAGAAGACCATATCAATGGCTTAACACTCGCAGATGCTGACTTAAAAGTATTACTTCAAAATGCTATCAGAGCAATTAAATCGGGCGTCAGCCGTGTCCACTTACTACCCCATGATCGTGATGGTGCCTTACTAGAAGAACTCTTCACGCACGATGGCATTAGCACCATGATCGCTGCCTCAGACATTGAACATTTACGTGAGGCCAACTTAGATGATGTTGGTGGTATTTTGCAGTTAATTGAACCGCTAGAAGATGAAGGTATCCTAGTAGCACGCGGTCGTGACGTCATTGAGCGTGATATCACTCATTTCTCGGTTATTGAGCATGATCGAGTTCTTTTCGGATGTGCAGCACTTTTTACCTACCCCAATGGATTAGGGGAGCTTTCTTGTTTAGCAGTAGATCCACAAGCCCAAGAATCTGGCGATGGAGAGCGTCTACTAAAACGTATTGAGGCTAGAGCTAGAGCACAAGGATTAAAAAAACTATTTGTGCTTACCACTAGAACAGAACATTGGTTCCTAAAACGTGGATTTGTGCGAGCAACAGTAGATGACTTGCCACCTGAGCGTAAAGAACTATATAACTGGGAACGCAAGTCGATGGTTCTCATTAAAAATATTTAACTTAACCAATAAGCTATTAGTCAAAGGTTGAACATATGGCACGCATGATTCATTGCATCAAATTAAATAAAGAAGCCGAAGGCTTAGATTTCGCCCCTATGCCAGGCGAGTTAGGCAAAAAACTTTGGCAAGAAGTATCTAAAGAAGCTTGGGCTGGCTGGATTAAACAGCAAACGATGCTGATTAATGAAAACCGCTTAAATATGGCTGATGCACGTGCCCGCCAGTACTTACTCAAGCAAGTTGAAAAATATTTTTATGGCGACGGCGCCGATAGTGCTCAAGGTTATGTACCTGAAGGCAAGTGATATTGAACTATGAATAAAAATAAAGGACGCTTCAGCGTCCTTTATTTTTATTAGGCATTAGTAAACCTGTCTCCTAACGCCACTTGATTCACCAATCAATAATATATTAGCTTTCCTTATGGCAAATAAGCCATTACAGATTACACCAGGAATTTGATTAATTAATGACTCCAAGTCAACTGGGTTTGTAATCTGAAGTCCTGCTGCATCTAAGATCCAAGCTTGGTTATCCGTAACAAAAACTTGATCACTGCCCTTTATTTTCCTAAGCGTTACTTGAGCGCCTAATTGCTCTAATGCACGAGTTACCTGGGCTTGAGCCATTGGAATGACTTCTACAGGCAATGGGAATTTCCCTATAACGGACACTTGCTTACTACCATCACAAATACACACAAAAGTCTTAGCTAGCTGCGCAACAATTTTTTCACGTGTTAATGCACCGCCGCCGCCTTTTAACATATGGCCTTGAGGATCAATTTCATCAGCCCCATCCACATACATTGGAATTGATGCAACCGTATTGCTATCTAAAACTTTGAATCCATGCTCTTGCAAACGTTTGGTACTAGCTTGGGAACTAGATACCACACCCATAAAATGATCTTTATGTGGCGCCAATGCATCAATAAAAAGATTGGCCGTTGATCCAGTACCAACTCCTAAAATACCCCTAGGAGCCATCGTTTTAAGCACCTCATCTTTAGCAGCCTCTGCCACCATAGCCTTTAATTGATCTTGGGTATACATAAAATCCTAAACAGTTAAAGCAGATAAAACGACTAAAAATTTTAGAAAAATATAATCTTCTGCTACATTCTTCTTTTCAGACCTGCATTTTAAATTACTCTTATGAGCACCTTGCTAGAACAATTAAAAGAATATACAACCGTCGTTGCTGATACAGGTGATTTTGAGCGCATGAAAGCCTTTTTACCTCAAGATGCCACCACCAACCCTTCCTTGATTTTAAAGGCGGCTCAGCTACCAGCCTATCAAAGTCTCATAACCCAGGTAAAGTCTCAAAATACAGGGAAAACAATTTCTCAGGTGATCGATGCGCTTTTAGTTGCTTTTGGCATTGAAATTCTAAAAATTGTACCTGGGCGAGTCTCCACAGAAGTCGATGCACGCCTATCCTTTGATACGGTCGGAACCATTCAAAAAGCCCGTGAAATTATCGCTCATTACGAAGCCTCTAATATTTCAAGAAAACGCGTTTTAATTAAGATTGCTAGTACATGGGAAGGTATTCAAGCCGCCAGAACTCTTCAATCTGAAGGAATTGCTTGCAATATGACCCTTTTATTTTGCCTGCCCCAGGCTGTTGCATGTGCCGATGCAGGAGCTCAGTTAATCTCTCCCTTTGTTGGACGCATTACTGATTGGCATAAAAAAGTATTAGGCAATGAATGGAAAGATGAGATTCATGGTGGCGCTAATGATCCTGGCGTTATTTCTGTTAAAAATATCTACAACTACTACAAATGCTTTGATATCAAGACAGAAGTAATGGGGGCGAGCTTTAGAAATATTGGGCAAATTACACATTTAGCAGGCTGTGATTTACTAACAATTAGTCCTGAGCTATTAGCGGATCTTCAATCGAATACTGCCTTCCTAGAGCAAGCTCTAAGTGCTGAAAAAGCAAAAACATCAGAAATTAAAAAAATAGAAGCCACAGAAAAAGCATTCCGATATCAACTCAATCAAGATGCGATGGCTACAGAAAAATTATCAGAAGGCATTCGCCTTTTCTGCGCTGATATTGAAAAACTTGAAGTTCTCTTAAACTGTTAGATATAACTAATTACCCACTTAAATTAAAAAAGGTGCTTAAAAGCACCTTTTTTAACGATTGTATTGATTACTTATTTACTTAATTTTGCAACACGTTGCCGCCTTGCCTCATACAAAGTAACACCACTAGCCACGGATACATTCAGGCTTTCTACACCACCCATCATTGGAATCTTGACCAACTCATCACAAGTTTCTTTTGTTAAGCGACGCATACCCTCACCCTCAGCCCCCATCACAATTGCGACAGGCCCTGTAAAATCAACGTCATATAGAGTCTTATCAGTTTGATCATCTGTACCAATGACCCAAACACCGGCCTCCTGTAGTTCACGCAAGGTTCTAGCTAAATTAGTTACTGCAATTAAAGGCATTGTTTCTGCTGCACCACTTGCAACCTTACTAACTGTCGCATTTAAATGGGCTGAACGATCCTTGGGAACAATCACAGCATCAACACCTGCACCATCTGCAACACGCAAGCAAGCACCTAAATTATGCGGGTCTGTTACTCCATCTAATACCAACAATAAAGCCGGTCCCTGCAAAGCATCTAACAGCTCATCTAAAGTCTGCACTTTGGAAACCGCATCAGCAAACGCAACGACCCCCTGATGACGATCATTACCAGCTAAAGTTCTTAAACGCTCTGTATCAGCTTGATGCAAACGTCTACCCAAAATTGGCTCGGCTGACTTAATAAAGTCCTGCATACGACGGTCGCGTCTAGCTGGATCGACATAAACAGTTCTTAGTGATTCAGGATCTTGGCGCAATCGCGCAATGACCGCATGAAAGCCCAATAACATTTGCTTACCATCACCAACATGCTTACTTTCACTTTTAGAGTCCTGCTTGAACTCCTTCTTAAATTCTCTACCTGACATTAACGACGACCTTTACGAATACTTAATTCATGACCTTTAGATTTAGCATTACTCGCTTTCTTAGGTTTCTTTCCACCTTTTGCAGCGGCAGTTTTTTTACTAGCACGGCCGATATCAGCTGACCGCCCCTGCGATGAACTATAGGGTTCTTTTACAGGCTTTTTGGCCTCAGGCCGTGTCCTTTTATCAGCCGCACGCTTGCTAGATTTACCAGGCTCAACTGTAGCAAATCGACCCGCACCGCCAGGCATATTACTTCTATCTTGACCAGGCTTTACTAAGCTAAATTCAATACGGCGCGCATCTAAATCAACCCGACTCACTAACACATGGACACGATCAGTTAATCGGTAACGGATGCCTGTACGCTCTCCACGCAACTCTTGCCTTGCCTCATCATAGTGATAGTAATCCCCACCGAGCTCACTAATATGAATCATGCCCTCAACAAAAAGGCTTTCTAACTGAACAAATAGTCCAAATGTAGCAACCCCTGTAATCGTGCCAGCATACTCTTGACCCAAATGATCGCGCATGTAATAACACTTTAACCAAGCTTCTACATCCCTAGAAGCCTCATCCGCACGACGCTCATTTGAAGAACAATGCACCCCCAACTGAGCCCAAGCAGCCAAAGCCTCAGAACTAGCTTTAGCCTTGCTAGCACGAGCTGATTTAGCAGAGGCTGGCGCGGCTTTAGATGCTTTAGCATCCTCATGAGACTTCTTAGCGTTTGCTGCATTAACACGACCAGGCCCGCTCTTAGGCATCGCTAAATTCAAGACCACCTCTGATGGAATTGAAGGCACATAAGTTTTCTTAGCTAGAATAGCTTTAATAGCACGATGCACCAACAGGTCTGGATAACGACGAATCGGACTTGTGAAATGCGCATAAGCGTTATAAGCCAAACCAAAATGACCATAGTTATCTGGTTGATAAACAGCCTGCTGCATCGAACGCAATACGACCGACTGCAACATGGCGGCATCGGGTCTAGGCTTAATATCTTCAATCAATTTAGAGAAATCTTTAGGCTTTGGCTTTTCAGCACCGCCTAAACTTAAGCCAGCTGTTCGCAGAACTTGTCTTAGCGTTAATAATTTCTCCACTGAAGGTTCTGCATGCACACGGAATAAAGCTGCATGACCATGCTTATCTAAGAAATCTGCAGCGCATACGTTCGCAGCTAACATACATTCTTCGATGACACGATGAGCTTCATTGCGAATCCGTGGCTCAATGCGTTCAATCTTACCTAAATCATTGCTAATAATTTGAGTTTCAGTTGTTTCAAAATCAATGGCTCCACGCTTATCTCTAGCTGCTCGCAAAACTTTATACAAACTATATAAACGATCTAGATTTTTCTTTAAATGCTTAAACCGAGCTGCCTCAGGCCCATTTGAATTACTCAGGATCTCCCAAACAATGTTGTAAGTAAAGCGTTGTGCTGAATGCATAACTGCTGGATAAAATTGATAAGCCTTAACCTCACCATTAGCATCAATCACTGCATCACATACCATACACAAACGATCAACTTCTGGCTTTAAAGAACATAAACCATTTGAAATTTTTTCGGGCAACATCGGAATCACGCGACGCGGGAAATATACCGATGTAGCTCTTGAAATGGCATCCGTATCCAAGGGATGCCCTGGTTTGACGTAATGAGAAACATCAGCAATTGCCACAATTAAGCGCCATGCCTTCGCCTTGCCCCATGTTACCGGCTCACAATAAACCGCATCATCAAAATCTCTAGCATCCTCACCATCAATTGTGACTAATGGGATATCTCTTAAATCAACGCGCCCCTCTAAATCTTCATCACGAATCTCATCAGGTAAAGCCTCAGCTTCCTTGATAGCAGCTGGTGAAAACTCATTAGGAACACCGTATTTACGTACCGCAATTTCAATTTCCATACCAGGGTCATCAATCTCTCCCAATACTTCAACGACACGACCCACTGCTTGGCGATAGCTATCAGGATAATCAATAATCTCAACGGAAACCACCTGCCCTAACTTTGCATTTCCTTGCCCTCTAGGGGGAATCAAAATATCATGACCAATGCGCTTATCTTCGGGGGCACAAATTAAAACGCCATTCTCATTGAGTAACCGACCAATCACAAACTTATTAGCATGTGTCAGAACTTCAGAAATCTGACCTTCAGGTCGACCTCGACGATCTAGACCAGATACCTTAACGATCACTTTATCGTTATGCATCACACGAGACATTTCCTTCTCTGTTAAGAAAATATCTTCGCCACCATCATCAGGAATCACAAAACCAAAGCCATCTCGATGACCTTGTACAGTTCCTTGTTTTTCTGGCAATTTACGAGCTTTTGCTTCAGAAAGAACAAGCGTCTCTTTTGTATTTTTTCTAGTCATGCCCCATTGTCTTATAAGTTTGTTACAAGTATCAATATATTCCAAAAACTATATAAGAATATATGGCTCATATTTAAAGTGGCATAACGAAAAACGGCGCCGAAGCGCCGTTTTATCTTGAAATTCCTGAATTAAGACTCAAAAGGATGTTGCAACAAAATCGTCTCATTACGATCTGGCCCCGTTGATACCATGGCGATTGGAATACCTGCCACTTCCTCAACCCTACGTAAATAAGACTGAGCAGCCTTTGGCAACTGATCCCATTGTTGAATACCCAATGTACTCTCACTCCAACCAGAGAAAGTCTCATAAATAGGCTCACAACGTGCCACCGCATCAGATCCACGCGGCAATACATCTAACTGCTTGCCATCTAACTGATACCCAACGCATAAACGAATCTGTTCTAAACCATCTAAAACATCTAATTTCGTCATGCACAAACCAGTTACGCCACTAATCTGAATCGAGCGTTTTAATGCTGCTGCGTCCAACCATCCAGTACGACGTGGTCGACCTGTGACAGAGCCAAATTCTTTACCTACTTGCGCCAAACGCAGGCCAATAGGATCTTGAGCCTTTGGGTTGTCATGGTCATATAACTCGCTAGGGAAAGGACCTGATCCTACACGTGTGCAATAAGCTTTAGTAATACCTAAAACATAGTGCAAGCTACCAGGGCCAACACCTGAACCTGCCGCAGCATTACCTGCCACACAGTTTGAAGAAGTCACAAATGGATAAGTACCATGGTCAATATCTAATAAAGCACCTTGAGCACCTTCAAATAAAAGATTCTTGCCAGCTTTTTGGATCGCATCTAACTCACTTGACACATCCGCCACCAATGGGCGAAGTTGCTCGGCATAACCCAACATACTGTCACGCACTTGAGCAAAATCCAAAGCCGGTGCGTTAAAGTAATTAGTCAAAACAAAATTGTGGTACTCCAAGTTCTCTTCTAACTTCTTAGCAAAAGACTCTGGGAAGAATAAATCTTGAACACGCAAGGCTCTTCTAGCTACCTTATCTTCGTAAGCTGGTCCGATACCACGACCCGTTGTACCAATCTTAGCCTGACCACGTTTGGCTTCACGCGCATGATCAATTGCCACATGGTAAGGAAGAATTAAAGTTGTAGCTTCAGAAATTTTTAAGCGTGAACGCACATCAACGCCAGCTGCTTCTAACTCGCCAATTTCTTTAAACAAAGCTTCTGGAGATAGAACAACACCATTACCAATGTAACAAACCGTTCCCGCACGCATGATGCCAGATGGAATCAAACGCAAGATCGTCTTTTGTCCATTAATAATGAGCGTATGCCCCGCATTGTGACCGCCTTGAAAACGAACCACGCCTTCGGCATGATCAGTTAACCAGTCAACAATCTTACCTTTACCCTCATCACCCCATTGGGTACCAATTACTACAACATTGCGGCCAGTCTTAGTGGCAGTTTTCTGAACGGACATAAAAGAAGAAAATTTAATTAAGAAATTACTAAAAAGAGCATTTTACGCTCTTGGCTTGACGATCCACTCGCCTTTTTGATCAATAAGTTCTCGATCACAAGAAAACTCATCGCCATCCTGAGAATGGCCAGGCAATAACTGAATAACTACTTCACCTTGAGATCTTAATTCAGCAATTTTTTTACCTAAATTTTGATCTACTGCCCACGGCGCCAAGATAGCCATTCTTTTAGACTTAACCTTAGATAATCTTGATAAGGTTATGATATCTAAAGAGAAACCGGTTGCGGGTCTTGATCGGCCAAAAGCTTTACCCACCATATCATAGCGACCACCCCTGGCGATAGCAGTTGGTAAACCCTCAATATAAGCAGCAAACATGACCCCACTGTGATACTGGTAACCTCGCAAATCAGACAAATCCAAATTAAGGCTCAGCGTACTAGATACCCCACCTAAAGCTAAACATAAGCGTTCTAAATCTACTAAAGCCGCATCTACAGCACTCACTTTAGGTAATTGCTGACGCGCAGCAGCAATGACAGCCTGTGGCGCACCATTAAGAGTCACCAGCGCCAAAATTGCTGCACGAACTTGTTCAGGCCAAGCGGTTAAGATGGTCTCCAAGGATGAAACATCCTTAGATTGCAGGGCAGCATAGAGTGCCTCTAATGCATCAGAGTCAGGCTTGAAGTCACCCAAAATAGCGGTCAATAAACCAGCGTGACTCATATCCAGAGTAATCTGCCCTAATTGACCTAAGCTCAACACCTCAATCAACAAGGCTTGAGCCTCTAAATCTGCCTCCCAGCCAGAATGACCGTAAATTTCAGCTCCAAGCTGAAGTTGTTCACGAGAGGACGCACCTGGTGCAGCTTTAGTATGTAAAACAGAGCCAGCATAGCAAAGGCGAGTCACGCCAGAACGATTTAATAGGTGCGCATCAATGCGAGCCACTTGAGGCGTCATATCTGCCCTAAGCCCCAAAGTACGGCCAGACAACTGATCAACCAGCTTGAATGTTTTGAGATTTAAATCCTGCCCAGTACCTGTTAGCAATGAGTCTAAAAATTCCACCATAGGTGGCATTACTAACTCATACCCGTAAGACTGAAAGCGATCTAAAAAGAGACGGCGCAACTCCTCAATTTTTCTGGCCTCAGACGGTAATACGTCTGCAATATTCTCAGGTAATAACCAACGGTTCATTATTTAGCTACCGGAAGTGAAGGTGCCGACCCAAACCCAGCTTGCGGGCGACCACCTTTCATAAATTTTAAAAAATCAGTATTAGGCTCTAAAACCATTAAATCTTGTTTTGTTTTAAAGCTAGTTCGATAGGCTTCTAAACTTCTATAAAACTGAGCAAACTGAGGGTCACGACCAAACGCCTCACCATAAAGAGCCGTAGCTTTGGCATCTCCCTGCCCTTTAATCTTTTGGGCATCCCTATAAGCTCTAGACAGAATCACATCACGTTGACGCTCAGCATCAGCACGAATCTTTTCAGATTCAGCAGCACCTGTTGAACGTAACTCATTAGCAACACGTTTACGCTCAGCTTCCATACGACGGAAGACAGACTCACTAATTTCAGCTAATAAATCGATACGTTTTAATCGGACATCAACAATCTCAATACCAATATCATCAGCCTCTTCGGTAACCTTCTTGCGAATGTTCTGCATCACTTGCTCACGTTGTTCAGAAATTAACTCTCTCACCGTGCGCTTAGTAAATTCCTCATTTAAAGCAGATTTAACCAACTGATTAAGTCGATCTTGAGCCATACGCTCATCACCACGGAAACTAATAAAGAAACGACGTGGCTCAACAATACGCCACTTTACATAAGAATCCACCAATAGATTTTTCTTTTCAGCCGTAATAAAACGTTCGGCATCTGGTGTATCAATTGTCAAAATTCGGCGCTCAAAGAATTGAGTACTTTCAAATGGGGCAGGCAATTTAAATTGCAAACCAGGCTCTTGAATGACACGTTTTAACTCGCCAAATGAAAACACAACAGCATACTGACGTTGATCTACCACAAATACTGTGGAAGAAATTAAGCCCAATAAGACAAAGAAGGCAATGACGATAGGAAGAATACGATTAGACATAATAATTTCTCCTAGCGATCACGTTCGCGACTACGTAACACACCGCTATCACGACGCTGTTCAGTGTTAGTTGCTGCAGGAACAGTTGGTGTTCCCGGTGCAGATGGTGGCGTGTTCGCCACAGTATTTGAACTAGGCACTGCGGCAGGTGCAGATGGTGTTACCTGCTGAATCAATTTATCCAATGGTAAATACAACAAACTACTATTGTTTGACTTTTGATCCACCAAGACCTTCGTCACATTCGTGTAAACCTCTTGCATCGTATCGATATACATACGATCACGTGTAACTTTGGGGGCTTTTGCGTACTCAGGCTGAACCAACTTAAAGCGCGCCGCATCACCCTCAGCTACGGCTACAACCTTGGCTTTATAACCCTCCGCTTCTTGCATCAAACGATCAGCAGCGCCCTTAGCTTTAGGTACGATGTCATTTGCATAAGCTTGGCCTTCATTTTTTAAACGCTCACGATCTTGGCCTGCCTTAACAGCATCATCAAATGCAGCCTGCACAGGTTCAGGTGGCTGAACGTTTTGAACAGTTACGCTAGTAACAAAAATACCAGCTTTATAACTGTCTAAAATTTTCTGAATAGATGTATTCAGATCAACCGCCAATTTCTCACGATTTTCGTAAAGAACATTATCCATTTTGCTACGCCCAACAATTTCCCGAACTGCTGTTTCTGCAGCTTGAACCACAGCAGCATCAGGCTCTTTATTGTTAAACAGATACTCAGAGGCATCTTTTAAACGGTATTGAACGGCAAAGCGCACATCGATGATATTTTCATCTTCAGTCAACATCGAAGAATCTTTCAAATTAGACGCTTTGATCATTGTTGACCGACCCACTTCAACAGAGCGAATCGCAGATAAATTGACCACTTCGTGTGTTTGTAATGGCCAAGGCATGCGCCAATTAATACCAGGTCTAGTTGTATAACTATATTTACCAAACTGAAGTACAACACCCGTTTGGCCCTCTTGGATCATAAAAAAGCCGCTAAAGAGCCAAACTACTAAAACAACTAAGCATGCAAGCCCTAAACCAAAACCAGGCTTCACACCTTCTCCACTTGATTTCTGTGTCTTAGGTGGCTGCTTACCGCCACTGCCACCACTTTTTTTCCCCTTAAATAGATCATTCAAGCGGCTATTAAAATCTTTCCACAAGTCATCCAAATCTGGTGGACCGTCTTGCTTTTGAGGTTGACGAGGGTTCTCCTCAGGACGAGGTGCTCCTGCACTCTTATCATCACGACCACGATTAGGGTCTGATTGATGGTTGTTACCCCAGCCTGGGTCATTTACTGAAAATATTTCTAATAATTTACGCATCGTTGGGAGAATACAGTCCTGTACGAGTATGAAAAACATCTAACGATTCCCAGCGCTTAGCTGGGGCCTGAGATTCCATTTCGGCTACAGAAGGAACTTCCTCTACAGGAACCTTCATTCTATCAGTGTTCTGTGCAAGATCAGCCAATGTTTGACGAAGCAAATCTAAACCAATACCTTCTTTGGCTGATATATAAATAGCAGCTGGCCTACCCTCACGGTCATACCGTAAAACAGCCCCCCTTTCCATCAATGCTGGGACTTGATCAATCTTATTAACCACAATTAATTGAGGGCTTTGATCAGCACCGATTTCCGCTAAAACCTTATCAACCTCAATCATCTGTTGTTCGCGATCAAAACTAGACGCATCGACTACATGAAGTAACAAATCTGCCCGCACAGTCTCATCTAAAGTAGCCCTAAAAGCCTCCACCAATTGATGAGGTAAATCTCTAATAAACCCTACGGTATCAGAAATAACAGCATTACCAATCTCTGGCAAATAAACACGACGAGAAGTTGTATCCAACGTAGCAAATAGCTGGTTGGCAGCGTAAGTCCCCGCTTTAGTTAAAGCGTTAAAAAGAGTGGATTTGCCAGTATTGGTATAGCCAACCAATGAAATAGAAAAAACATCTCTTCGCTCTCTTGAACGTCTTTGGGTTGCTTGCTGACGCTGCAACTTCTCAAGCTCAGCTTGTAAACGCTTAGCTTTGTTTTCAAGCATACGGCGGTCCAACTCCATCTGGGTTTCACCAGGACCGCCACGCATACCGATACCGCCTTTTTGACGCTCTAAATGGCTCCAAGCTTTTACCAGCCGAGAAACCTGATATCTCACATTAGCTAATTCAACTTGAGTTTTACCCACATGACTTTTTGCACGTTGAGCAAAAATATCCAAAATGAGACCGGTTCTATCAACCACATGGCAATTCAAATGACGTTCTAAGTTACGCTGCTGAACTGGGGACAAGGCATGGTTAAAAATAACCACATCCACATCATTCGCCTCCATTTGCTCGCGTAACTCCGTAGCTTTACCTGACCCCATATATAACGCAGGATCAGGTTTAGTACGCTTAGCAATCATCGTCATAACAGGTTGTGAGCCAGCACTCGAGGCAAGCAAACTGAGCTCTGCCATGCTGTCGGCAAAGTCAGGTTTACCACCAGGATCTATTCCAACCAGAGCGGCTTTGGCAGGCTGCATAACAGAATTAAGACGCAGGCGCTTCCTCGTCAACACGGAACCCAACTGCACGAGCGGGCACCACAGTTGAAATCGCGTGCTTATAAACCATTTGCGTCACTGTATTACGCAACAAAATAACGTATTGATCAAAAGACTCAACGTTACCTTGCAACTTAATACCATTGACCAAATAAATAGATACAGGAATATGTTCTTTACGCAAAGCGTTCAAGAATGGATCCTGTAAAAGTTGATTTTTATTGTTGTTCATATTCGCTCCTTCTTTCTTTTTCGTGGTTTGGAGTCTTGCTTTTTTACTTAATTTCAAACATTAAAAATTTATACAACAACGTCAGTGTAACGAAGCTGCAGAAAAATGCTACTTACCCTTCTTTTTCTTATTTTTATCCTGACTAACAAAAGGGTTTTGGCCTGTTCTAAACTCTAAACGCAACGGCGTACCGCGAAGCTTAAAAGCCTCCCTAAAGCGACCTTCTAGATAACGCTTATAACTATCTGTTACACCACTTAATGCATTACCATGAATCACCACAATTGGTGGATTTGAGCCACCTTGGTGGGCATAACGCATTTTTGGTCTAGACATGCCCACACGCTTAGGTTGCTGGAACTCCACAGCCTCTTCCAAAATACGAGTCAATTTAGGGGTTGGCAACTTAACCATTGCAGCAGCATAAGCCGCATCAACATCTTTAAATAATTCTTTAATGCCAAATCCTTTGATTGCGGAAATTGGATGCACATTAGCGAAATCTAAGAAACGTAGTTTTCTAGCAATATCGTTTCTAGCGCGTTCTTTTTGGTAATCATCCATGCCATCCCATTTGTTAACAGCTAAAACCAAGGCTCGGCCAGCGTCAACAATAAAACCAGCAATATGTGCATCCTGCTCAGATATATCTTGCTGAGCATCCAGCATCAAAATAACCACATTTGCATCAGCAATAGCCTGCAATGTTTTAACAACTGAGAACTTTTCAATGGCCTCAAATACTTTGCCACGTTTACGTAAACCAGCTGTATCGATCATGATATAGGGCTTACCACCACGAACAAATGGCACCTCAATTGCATCACGTGTCGTACCAGGCATATCGAATGCAATGACACGCTCTTCCCCGATTAAGCTATTAATGAAAGTTGATTTACCAACGTTGGGACGACCAACAACTGCGATACGCATTGGCTGATTAGTTTTATCAACCTCTTCTGGTTCATCCGGAATACCTAAAGCATCTAAGGCTTCATCAATCATGGCACGCACACCATCGCCATGCGCAGAAGAAATCGCTTGAGGCTCTCCCAAGCCTAACTCATAGAATTCGGAGGAAACCGTCGCATGCGACATTCCTTCAGCTTTGTTAACTGCCAAGATCACTGGGCGACCAGTTTTACGTAGGAAATCGGCAATAACACGATCTTGAGGAGCCATCCCTAAACGAGCGTCCACTAAGAAAATAACAATATCTGCTTCGACCACAGCTTGTTTTGTTTGCTTGGCCATTTCAGCCAAGATACCAGTCTTAGCAACTGGCTCAAAACCACCCGTATCAATACAAATAAATTCACGATCCCCCATACGACCATTACCGTAATGGCGATCACGTGTTAAACCAGCAAAGTCAGCAACCAACGCATCGCGTGATCTAGTCAAACGATTAAAGAGCGTTGATTTTCCAACATTAGGACGGCCAACTATGGCAATAACTGGTTTCATAAACTTCTTTGGTTTCTAAGTTGAAATGAAGAAAGATCCATCTTCACTCCAACTTTATTTTCTTATTCTTTTAATATTTTTAACTATTTTTTAGTTTGGTCGATAAGCTGAAAGTGACCCGCCGCGAGTTTGCACAATCAATAAACCATTTGCCACAATTGGCGCAGCATCAACAGCGCTTCTATCTACCCTAACTCGCGCAATAGATTTTCCGCTGCTTTGCTCTAAAAAGTGCAAATAACCTTGCTTATCACCCATCACAACTACTCGACCAACAGCCAAAGGTTCACCAAGGTCACGCCAAGTCATAGTTTCATTACGCCATACTTCAACACCATCATTTGCTCTATAAGCCACTACATGAGATTTTTCATCTGCAGCAAATACAAAGTCTTGCGACTGGGCTGTACCGGTAAAGCTTGAGAAATCTTTCCCCCAAGTAAAAGTACCACTATTTAAGTCACCACACCCAATACGCCCTTGGAAAGCAACCGCACACAAACGACGACCTAACAAAGTTGGACGAGCAGATACATCGGTCATACGCTCAATTTCTGAAAATCCCTTTGGAAATGCCAAAGAGGTTTCCCAAAGCACATTACCTGTCGCTGCGCCAATCACACCAATTTTACCGCCAGAAAAACCCGTTACAAAGGCATCTGCAGCTACTGGCACCATAGCAAAACTAGTTCTAAGAGCTAAAGCCGTTTGTGGTCGGGCATAAGACCAACGACGCTTACCAGTCTTAGCATCTAAACCAACAAAACGATTATCAATCGTGCGAATAATGGCAAAACCATCCATCACTAATGGCTCAGTTAAAACTTCACTACCTAGCTTTTCTTCCCAAATTTTTTGACCGTCTGCATCATAGGCATAGACAACACCCTTAGCAGTTCCAACCACAACAATCGTGCCATCACTACCTGGACCAGATGACAAGTCACTAGGTGCGCGAACCTCCCAAACAACTTTACCAGTCAGAATGTCAACTTTAGTAACGCGGCCATTACCCGCTGATGTATAGATATAGTCACCCGCCACCACTGGACGCATCACAAAAGTTTCAGACTTACCCACACTTGTTGACCACACAGACTCAACGGTAATCTTCTGCTCATCAATACTTACAAGCGAAGCTGCTTCACGCTTATTAGTACTAGAGCATGCACTTAGAATTAAGGCCGTAGCAATTGATGCTACGTAAACATATTTAGTGAATGTGTGGCGCATCAAAGACCCCCTACAGCATCTAATTTAACTTTTAATAAACGTTTAGCCTCATCAGGAGCCTCTGGGTTCTTAGCCAAAAGTTCCCAAGCCTCCTGATAAGCCTTACGCGCTTCCGCATTTTTCTGCTGGGCCAATTGGATATCACCACGACGCTCAATTAATAACGGTTTAAATGATTTTGATACAGACTCTGCAGCAATCTTCTCAGCAGCAACAAAATCACCTTTATCAATCAACAAAGAAATTAAACGCACCTTTGCCAAATCAGCATGAGCATCAGACTTAGCCTTATCGGCAGTCCAACGTAATTGTTTTTCTGTATTAGCCATATCACCTGCAGCATTAGCAATTTGAGCAGCAACTAAACCAGCCATACCAGCATAACTTGTGGACGAAAATTGATCTTGAATATCTGTGGCAGCTCTTAAAACAGATGCTACATCTTGTTTCTGAGCAGAAACCAATAAAGTGTCATATAACTTACTAGCGCTTTCAGATTGCTTATTAGCCCACCATCCCCAACCAGAATAAGATGCGTAGCCCAACAAAATAACAGCAGCGGTAGCCATTAACCATTTGCCGTACTGTTTCCACCAAGCTTTAAATTCTGCTAATTGTTCTTGTTCTTCTAAATTAAAGTGCATCGTCTTAACCGTTTATTCTGAAATAGAAACCAATTGGTTGATAACCGCATCAACCAAACCATCCATCGGAACGGTCATTTGTTGACCGTCTCGACGTAAATCTTTTAATTGTGCTTCACCTGCTGCCAATTCATCAGGTCCGATGATAATGGCATATGCAGCCCCGCTGCTATCTGCTTTTTTCATCTGCGACTTAAAGCTAGCAACCCCACCATCGGGGGAACAATGCAAAATAACTTCAATGCCGGCGCTACGAAGTCTTTCAGCGACCACCATAGCAGCGTCTAATGTATCACCTGCCTGATGCAAAACATAGATATCACAATTGTTATCTGTATCGGCAACCAAACCTTGCTCTTTCAGCAGCTCAATAACGCGTTCCATACCCATAGCCCAACCACAAGCAGGTGCAGGCTTACCGCCCATTTGCGCAATCAATGGGTCGTAACGCCCACCACCAGCCACAGTACCCTGAGCACCTAATTGATCAGTTACCCACTCAAAAACGGTTAGATTGTAATAATCCAATCCCCTCACAAGACGTGGATTGATCTTAAATGGCAAATTATTAGCTTTAAGCAAACGTTGAACTCCTTCAAAATGCTTTAAAGAGTCTTCACCTAAATAATTCAATAACTGTGGAGCAGATTCAACAATAGGTTTCATGGCTGGATTTTTACTATCCAAAATTCTCAAAGGATTCGTCAATAAACGACGCTTAGCATCCTCATCCAAATCTGCCTCATGTTTCTTGAAATGTTCAATCAATGCCTCACGATGGGCAGCACGTTCATGAGCTTGTCCCAAAGAGTTTAATTCAAGACGAATGCCTGTTAATCCCAAGTCATCCCACAAACGCTGGCACATCAAAATAATCTCAGCATCAATATCTGGGCCTGCAAATCCAAGCGCCTCGATCCCTAGCTGATGAAATTGACGGTAACGACCTCTTTGTGGACGCTCATGTCTAAACATAGGTCCTGTATACCAAAGGCGCTTAGGGCCCTCATACAACAAATTGTGCTCAATGACTGCACGCACTGCAGCCGCTGTACCTTCTGGTCTTAGTGTTAACTGCTCACCATTCAAACCATCTTCAAAAGAGTACATCTCTTTTTCAACAATATCGGTTACCTCTCCGATACCCCTTTTAAACAAAGCAGTTTGCTCAACAATGGGTGTACGAATTTGCTGATAGCCATACGAACGTACCAAACTTTGAATAGATTGCTCTAAGTGAGACCATAATGGCGCCTCCTGTGGGAGCAAATCATTCATACCGCGAACGCCAGTAATTTTTGCTTGTTTATCTTGGCTCATATTGATATCTACTTATTTTTTTCCTTGATAAGTACGTTTTACATACTCATCAACAATTGTTTGAAATTCATTGGCGATGTTGTCGCCTCTCAAAGTTTTCACTTTGACACCATCCACAAAAACAGGCGCTGCAGGAGACTCTCCAGTACCCGGTAGTGAGATACCGATATTGGCATGCTTACTTTCGCCAGGGCCATTCACGATACAACCCATAACTGCCACATTCATCTCTTCAACACCTGGGTAATCTTTCTTCCAAAGCGGCATTTGATGACGCAAATAACCTTGAATGGTTGATGCTAATTCTTGGAAATATGTACTGGTTGTACGACCACAACCAGGGCAAGCAATGACCATTGGCGTGAAATGCCTCAAACCCATGGTTTGTAGAATTTCTTGAGCTACGATCACTTCATTCTCACGAGGAGCACCTGGCTCAGGAGTTAGAGAGACCCGAATCGTGTCACCAATCCCCTCTTGCAATAACACTGATAATGCTGCAGTAGAGGCCACGATGCCTTTACTCCCCATACCTGCCTCGGTCAAACCTAGATGAAGCGCGTAATCACAACGTTTCGCTAGATCGCGATATACCGCAATTAAGTCTTGGACAGCGCTTACCTTGCAAGACAAAATAATTTGATGACTAGGCAACCCTAACTCTTCTGCTTTAGCAGCTGACTGTAATGCAGACTGAATTAAGGCTTCGGCCATTACATCTCTCAGCTCTTTAGGCTGGGAAGTAGATGCATTTTTATCTAAAAGGGTCGCCAATAAATCTTGATCAAGGCTGCCCCAGTTCACACCAATCCGCACAGGTTTCTTGTATTGACAGGCCAACTCAATCATTTGTGCAAACTGTACATCGCGCTTAGCACCCTGACCAACATTACCTGGATTAATTCTATATTTAGAGAGTGCTTGTGCACATTCTGGGAAATCTTTTAATAGAGTATGACCGTTGTAATGGAAGTCACCAACCAACGGAACTGACACACCGATCTTATCCAATTGCTCGCGAATAGCTGGCACTGCTGCTGCTGCCGCAGGAGTATCAACTGTTAAACGCACGATCTCAGAACCTGCTCTTGCCAATTCTTTAACTTGAATCGCTGTACCAATCGCATCAGCAGTATCTGTATTAGTCATAGACTGAACGCGCACAGGTGCATCACCACCTACGGTTACGATCGTATCCGCCCACTGAATGACAGCTTGCTTCGCAAGACGCCTCACCAACTTGCCTTCGTTAAGATTGATCACTTGACTCATGAGTTTAAAGTTCCTCTGTCAAATTTCACAACCTGCATTCGTTCTTTAACGTTCGTGCGATCCTTTACATCTCCAGCCAACTGACCACACGCAGCAGCAATATCATCACCACGAGTCTTACGTACTGTGGTGATAATGCCTGCATCCATTAAACGCTTAGCAAAATCTTGAACTCTTACATGCGATGAACGCTTTAATCCTGATTCTGGGAATGGATTAAATGGAATCAAATTCAATTTACATGGAATACGCTTTAATAACTCCACCAGCTCTTTAGCATGCTGATCGGTGTCGTTGACACCATCCAACATGCAATATTCAAACGTTAAAAAATCCCTAGGTGCATATGGCAAATAACGCATACATGCATCCATTAATTCTTTTAACGGGTATTTTTTATTGATAGGCACTAATTCATCACGCAGCGCATCATTAGGCGCATGCAAAGATACAGCTAATGCAACCGGCAAATCATGCGCCAAACGATCCATCATTGGCACCACACCAGAAGTGGACAAAGTTACTCGACGACGCGACAAACCATAAGCATGATCGTCCAACATCAAACGCATAGCACCCACTACAGGCTCGTAATTTAATAACGGTTCGCCCATGCCCATCATGACGACATTAGAAATCACACGACCTTCATGTTCATAAATTGGCGTTCCATCGTAACTATCGATACGACGCACAGCGTTAGGCTCATTACGCAACGTATGCTCAGCCATCCAAAGCTGACCAATAATTTCACCCAAAGTTAGATTACGTGAAAAACCTTGTTTACCTGTTGAACAGAAACGACAGTTAACTGCACACCCAGCCTGAGAAGAGATACACAAAGTCCCCCGATCATCTTCAGGGATATAGACCATCTCAACCGCATTACCCTGACCAACATCCAAGAGCCATTTACGTGTGCCATCAGTTGCATGCTGATCACTAACAACAGGTAATGTAGAGACGCAAGCCTTTTCAGCTAGTGATGCGCGAAAGGTTTTAGCCAAATCACTCATCTGAGTAATATCAGCCTCACCTCGCTGATGAATCCAACGCATTAACTGTTTTGCACGAAACGGCTTCTCCTGAAGGCTGGCGATATATTCGACCAAGCCTTCTGGATCAAAGTTCAACAGGTTAACGCGGGACTCAATCAATGTGAAACGTTAATTAACGTGAATAAACTTGCATACCTGGGAAGAAGAAAGCAACTTCCACAGCAGCTGTTTCAGGAGCATCTGAACCATGAACAGCATTAGCATCAATGCTATCAGCGAAATCAGCACGAATCGTACCTTTATCAGCCTTCTTAGGATCTGTAGCACCCATCAATTCGCGGTTCTTTGCAATGGCGTTCTCACCTTGCAATGCTTGAATCATGACAGGGCCAGAAATCATGAAATCAACCAAATCTTTAAAGAAAGGACGCTCTTTATGAACTGCGTAAAACTGTTCTGCTTCACCACGTGAAAGGTGAGCCATTTTTGCAGCTACCACTTTCAAGCCAGCTGCTTCAAAACGTGCATAAATTTGACCAATAACGTTTTTAGCTACTGCGTCTGGTTTGATAATAGAAAGGGTGCGCTCAATTGCCATTGCTTAACTCCGATTGATAGATAAATTGAAACCTCAAATTATACAACTTTCAGCCTCTCCATCTAAGGGGAAACATTGAGAAAAGCATTGATTTTTAAGGAAAAGATTTGTTTTTTAAGTGAAAAATAGTGGTTTTATTGGTTTTTTGGTTGGTTTTTTACCAAAAACAGCCCTACTAGCCTATCAACTATCAAAATTGCCCTTGAAATTTATATGAAATGTCTATACTTAAGGGTACGAGCCCAGTGGTGGGCAAGTCATGTTTAATACATAAAGGAGATTCAATGAGTGATTTAAACACTTATGGTTTTGGAAACAGTAGCGCAACAACAAGCGTTCAAATCCGCAACCGGGTGTTACGTAACACCTATGCCCTATTGGCGCTTTCCATGATCCCTACAGTTTTAGGTGCCTGGATCGGTGTTGCGACTGGTTTTTCACTATTTGCAAGCAGCCCGATCATTGGTCTAGTTGCTTTCATGGCCATCGCATTTGGATTTTTCTGGGCTATTGAAAGAAACAAAGACACAGGCCTTGGTGTTGTGCTTCTACTAGGCTTCACATTCTTTATGGGTCTGATGCTCTCACGCTTGATTGGATCTATTTTAGGTTTCAGCAACGGCGCTAGCTTGATCATGACTGCATTTGGTGGCACAGCCATCATTTTTGCTGGGATGGCAACTCTTGCTAGCAGCGTTAAGAAAGACCTATCCGTAGGCTTAGGCAAATGGCTTTTTGCTGGCGTTATTTTGTTATTAATTGCATCTATCGCCAATATTTGGTTACAGCTACCAGCTCTCATGCTAACAATTAGCGTTGTAGCTATCGCCATTTTCTCAGCCTTCATCTTGGTTGATGTACAGCGCGTCATTAACGGTGGTGAAACTAACTACGTCATTGCTACATTGAGTATTTACCTCAACGTCTATAACGTATTTAGCAATCTACTAGCTTTGCTTGGTATTTTTGGTGGTGACCGAGACTAACCCTCCCACGACTGATACTTATCAGCAACAATTAAAGCCGACCTATAGGGTCGGCTTTTTCATCATGTCGTTGATATTTTTTTAGATTAACGCTCGAATACAGCGATTGATTCAATATGTGAAGTGTGAGGAAACATATTCACAACGCCTGCTGATTTCAAATGATAGCCAGCATCTTTGACCAAAATACCCACATCCCTCGCTAAAGTCGCTGGATTACAAGAAACATAAACGATTCGCTTTGGTAAGTAAGCTTGATCTTCTGCTGAACTAGATTGAGCCAGTTCCGCTAAGCCAGTCACCAAAGCCATGGCACCATCTCTTGGTGGGTCGATGAGCCACTTAGAAGCTAGCCCCCATGACTTAATGATCTTTGCATCTACCTCGAATAAATTGGCCGAGGTGAAATCAACCTTATCGCCTAATTGGTTATAAATGGCATTTCCCTTGGCACGCTCGGTCAAGCTTAGACTACCCTCAATGCCAAACACCTGAGAGGCCAAACGAGCTATTGGCAAAGTGAAATTACCAATTCCGCAAAACAAATCTAACACCCGATCATCCACTTGTGGATCCAACAACCTAATAGCACGCCCCACCAACACGCGATTAATTTGATGATTGACTTGCGTGAAATCGGTTGGCTTAAAAGGCATCTCAATATCAAACTCAGGCAATCGATAACAAAGATGACTATCTTTTGGATAAAAAGGTTTCGCTGTCTCTAAATCACCTGGTTGCAACCATAAATTAATATGATGATTCACCGCAAAAGATTGCAACAACTCCAAGTCCGCTTGACTCAAAGGCACCATATGTCTTAATACGAACACCGTACTTAAGCTACCAGGTGTGCTACTTTCACCAATAGCAAACTCCAATTGAGGCACTTGATCTGGAATAGATAATTGAGCCACTAATTCTCGCCATTTTGGCAATAGATCAGACACATGTGAGGGCAAAATATCACAAGACATCATGTCAGTAATACGCGTTGCCTTCTTTTGATGAAATCCAACTAAAACACGCCCCTTGGGAATCTTAAAGATTGATAAACGACCTCTATAACGGTAGCCCCAAGTAGGCCCCGCTATCGGGCGCAAGATAACTTCGGGTTTTGTTCTGGCCAAATATTTCAAGTTATCTTCTAAAACACGCTGCTTCATAGCTAACTGGGCACGAGGGTCTAAATGCTGCATGGAGCAGCCGCCACAGACCCCAAATGATTGGCAACGCGGCGTAATCCTGCTGGGCGATGCCTTATAAATATGAAGGAGTTTTGCTAACTCAAACTTACTTTTGACCTTGTAACTCTGAAAATCAACATCCTCACCGGGCAAAGCTTCATCGATAAAAACAACCTTACCAGGCACACCATTTTCATCAGGAACTCGCGCAACACCTTGCGCCTCCAAATTAAGAGACTCAACAATAACTCGCTTCACGCTTGATCCTTTGGATCAACGCTAAAACTATCCAAATACTCTTGCCAAAAAGCGCCAGCAGTCGTTTTGGATTCTTTTAATAACTCACTCTTTACAAATGCAATTTCTTCTTCATACTCTTCAGGAGTTACGCCACCACGCATCAGTTGAAAACGGCAATATAAAAGATACGTATTCACCACATCGGTTTCACAATAATCTCTAATTTCCTTGAGCTTTCCATCAAAAAACCCTTGAGCGACTTGACCACCATCCATCCCCATCTTGCCGGGGAAGCCGCACATTTTTGCTAAGGCATCTAAGGGAGCATTAGCTCTTGCGGAAAATTTTGCCAAAAGATCCATCAGATCAATATGCCTCATGTGATAGCGACTAATATAGTTATTCCACTTAAAGTCACGGCTATCACTATCTCCACTCTCCCCCATCTCCCAATAACGCGAAGAGGTAACACCATTTAATAATGCCCGGTAATGGAGTACGGGCAAATCAAAACCACTACCATTCCATGAAACCAATTGGGGGGTATATTTCTCAATTAAATCAAAAAAAGCTTGAACAATCTCTTTCTCAGAACTGCCTTCATCACCCAAGCTACCTACTTTAAATTGAGGCAAACCTTCTCGGGTTGTACGTCTAATCACACAAGAAATAGCAACGATCCTTTGCAAATGCAAAGGCATGAACTCTGAACCAGTTTTTTCTTTTCGATCTGCTACGGCTTTGGCAATAACATCTACATCACTGATTGAATCAGAAATCCCCTCTAAGCGGCGTATTCCTGCCGCATCTGGAATTGTCTCAATATCAAAAACTAAAACACCCGCCATCCTCTAACCTTTATCTTTTACCTTTTATTCTTTCCATCTACTGATGCCATCTAGTCATCCAATATGGCACCTTTATCTAATCCGTGACTATATAAATATTTTTTAAGTTTAACTAATGCGTCCTGCTGAATCTGCCGGACTCTCTCTTTAGATAAATTCAACTCCTTAGCTACATCTTCCAATGTGGCTGGCTCTTGATGATCTAGTCCATAACGACGCAAAATAACAACACGCTGATCATCCTTTAGACCTTTTAACCAGGTATATAGCATCTCCTCCAACTGAGACTTTTCAATCTCTTCATGAGGTCCTGCTATTCTTTTATCTGAAATAATATCTAATAGGCTAGAGCCTGGTGCCATATCCCTTCGAGCATCTAAGGAAGTAGTATGCTCAGCCATCGCTAAGGCATCCACCACATCCTCCATGGATTTACCAGTCAAACTTGCGATGTCTTCCATATCAGGCAAACGGCCCTCTGCAGCCAATGTTTGCTCCAAAAATCTCCTAGCCCTTAATACTTGATTAATTTCACGAATAACATGCACCGGCAGGCGTACGGTTCTCACTTGACTCATGAGAGCTTTCTCAATACTTTGACGAATCCACCAAGTGGCGTATGTGGAAAATTTAAAACCACGCTGGGGCTCAAACTTATCTAAAGCATGCATCAAACCCAAATTACCTTCCTCAATTAAATCAGGTAAAGGTAAACCACGATTCATATAGGTCTTAGCGATGCTGACGACTAAACGAAGATTATGTTCAATCATCGCTTGGCGCGCCTCGAAATTTCCAGCCTTAGCTTGACTAGCTACCATGCGCTCTTCATCAGGTGTAAAGAGTGGCTTAGTAGCAATTTGTTGAAGATAGCGCTGCACTAAATCTGCTGATAATTCAGCTGCTAGCAGAGCCTTCAGATCCTCAGGAGGTAATGCTTGATCAGCCTGATCATCCAACAGATTCAGATCAGAGAAATCATTTACCTCCTTATCTGAACCTGTCATTTTTTTCACCATCAAGGCAGATAAGTTGTCGGATCAACAGGCTTACCATTCTTACGCAATTCAAAATGCAGCTTCACCCTATCCGCATCTGAATTACCCATCTCAGCAATTTTTTGTGCCTTCCTAACGGTATCACCCTCTTTTACCAACAGAGTTTTATTGTGTGCGTAAGCAGTTAAATAAGTATTGTCATGCTTAACAATAACTAAATTACCGTAACCTCTCAAACTGTTGCCTGCGTAAACAACCTTACCATCAGCAGCAGATTGAACCGGGTCTCCCGCCTTACCTGCAATATCAATCCCTTTATTTTTATTGTCGTCAAAACGATCAATCACATCACCTTTAGATGGCCACGACAAACGAATACCTGGCTCACCTGCATCTTTTGCCTTATCTAGATTGTCGTGATTCACTTTGCTATCGGCTAACCTAGGGGCTTTATCTTGTTTTTCTTGCTTAGCTTTTAAATCTTTAGTTTTTGCATCAGCCTTTTCTTGTCGAACCTCAACCTTTGATGCTGTTGCAGATTTCGGAGGCACAACACGAATAACTTGATCTACTTCAATAACATTAACATCAGCAATACCATTCCACTCAGCAATTTCCCGATGAGATTGACCATGATCCAATGCAATTCTTAAAAGCGTATCGCCACGTTTAATACGATAGTAGCCAGGGGCAACAGGCTCGAAAGATCTTCCCGTTGAACGATCAACTACCGGTGCTGGCGTAGCACGAGTCGCACACCCCGCCTGGAATAACACAGCAGATACAGTTAAAACAGCGATTAATAAGCGACTAGATAAACGATTTAATGTCATAGGTTTCAAATCAAGAATAACTACACAGTACCTGATTGTAAGGGTACAAAAAAGACCTCTTCCAAAACAGTTCTTTGATAACGCTGAGAACTGACTCTCTCAACCACAACTAACTGTTGCACCTCTTCATTTTTAGCCACTGGGGCAACCAATCGGCCCCCAATCGCTAACTGATCTAATAATGGATCAGGGATACCCAATCCAGCAGCGGCCAAAATAATGCCGTCAAAAGGAGCCGCTTGCGGTAAACCACGAATACCATCACCGTAAATTAAACGTAGATTAGGAATCCTAAAGGGTCTTAACTTTGCTCTTGCTTGATCATGCAAAGGACGAATGCGTTCAATTGAATACACCTCATTTGCCACCAAACTCAAAATAGCTGCCTGATAGCCACATCCCGTACCAATTTCAAGCACCTTACCTAACTCTTTTTTAGGCTTAAATAGCAACTCAACCATCCTAGCAACCACAGAAGGCTTGGAGATAGTTTGCTGGTGACCAATTGGCAAAGCCGAGTCTTCATAAGCTCGCCCATCTAAACCATCATCAATAAAAGCATGTCTGGGTACGGTTGCAATCGCCTCCAATACTTGGCGATGACGCACACCGCTAGCGGCAACTTTTTCAGCCAACTGAATACGCGCTTTATCGTGAAGAAGATCTTTCTTAACCAAAATAACCTTGATTTTTTAATTGATTCAATATAAATGATTAGTTTTTATTCCAATTAGACGCCAACATATGTTGACGCGTCACAACATGTGAAAGATCTAACTGTAAAGGGGTAATTGATACTTGACGATGTTGTATCGCATGAAAATCCGTACCCTCTGTGGCATCACGCGCAATACCAGGCGGCCCAATCCAATAAATAGGCTCACCGCGTGGACTGTGTTGCATGATGACATCTTGAGAATGATGACGATTACCCAAGCGTGTCACTCGCCAAGACTGAAGATCAGCATAAGCACAATTGGGAATATTGACGTTTAGCAAAGTGGGTTTTTCTTCTGGCAATAAATGTCCATCCACAGGATTCTCAATTTGCTGAACAACAATATCTCTAGCAATTTGAGCAGCATCCTCTAAACCACCCCAACCTTTATCCACCTGTGAAAATGCAATCGCTGGAATACCGAACATCACGCCTTCAATGGCAGCCGCTACCGTACCTGAATAAAGAACATCCTCACCCATGTTCTCGCCTTGATTAATGCCAGAAACAACAATATCTGGTTTGGTATCCAATAAACCAGTTAAAGCAATATGCACGCAATCTGTTGGCGTACCATTTACATATAAAAAGTTATCTCGCTCGCCACCAGCCACACGAGTGACTGTCAAAGGTCTTGAAAGCGTTAATGAGTTCGAGGCGCCACTATGGTTTTGCTCTGGCGCAATTACTGTTACACGCCCTAAAGGACGGAGTGCATTCACCAGGGCTAATAAGCCAGGCGCCAAATAACCATCATCATTAGCAATCAGAATATGCATTAAGCGCTAAATACTTTTGGAATAGAAGAAACTTTAGGCTGACTTTCTGTTTGCGTTACTTGACCACCACCAAACATAAAGTAGCCCGCTAAAAATAATGCCAAACCAATTAATAATTGTTTCCACCAAGGGCTTTGCATATGTACTCCTCTATTTCTTCTATTAATAAGTAATTAACTAACTGACTTACGATCCATCATCGCTCTAGCTAAAGTACTAGCATCCACATACTCTAACTCACCACCGACTGGCACGCCTCGTGCAATTCTGGAGACCTTAATGCCTCGAGACTTCATGATCTCACCGATGTAATGCGCCGTTGCCTCTCCCTCACTGGTGAAATTAGTCGCCAACACCACTTCCACAACAGGCTCTTTACTCTTCTCAACACGTTCAATCAAACGATCTAAATGAATCTCATTCGGGCCCAAACCATCTAATGGAGACAAACGGCCCATAAGAACGAAATATAAACCTTTATACGTCAAAGTTTGCTCAACCATTAATTGATCAGCAGGTGTTTCAACGACACACAAAATACCGGGATCACGGCGATCATCGGCACAAGTTGTACAAATATCTAACTCAGAAAATGTATTACATAAAGAACAATGATGAATATGATTAACTGCATCCAATAAGCTCTGCCCTAACAAAGCTGCACCATTACGATCATGTTGCAACAAATGAAAGGCCATTCTTTGCGCAGATTTAGGCCCTACACCGGGCAAGACCCTAAGGCCTTGCACCAAACGTTGTAGCGCATCTTGTTCTTGTTCTGCCATGCTATTTGTTTTCTATTGTTCTCATTAAAACGGCAATTTAAAGCCAGGAGGCATCGGCATACCAGCGGTTGCACCCGACATTTTCTTATTAGCAGCATCTTCAGCTTGACGGAAAGCATCGGCATAAGCCGTTACCAATAAATCCTCAAGCATTTCACGATCATCCATTGCCGCATCAGCAATTTCTACGCGCTTTACCTCATGCTTACCAGTCATCGTCACCTTCACAGAACCTGAAGCAGCTTGACCAATGACCTCTAAAGCAGCCAACTCAGCTTGAGCACGCTTCATATTTTCCTGCATTTGCTGAGCTTGCTTCATCAAGCCAGCGATATTACCCTTCATCATATTTAACTTCCTTAGTAACTTTTAATGATTTATTGAATCGGACGAATACTACCTGGCACTACTGTGGCGCCTAATTCCGATTGAATACTTTTGACAAAATCATCATTCGCAATCGACGTTTCAGCATCTTCTTGTTTCTCTTGCTTGACCTTTGCTTCTACTGCAGCAATAGATTGCGTCGCCTTACCAGACTCCATCACAATCTTTACCTGCTTACCTAAATATGCTGATAGAGCATCTTGCAAACGATTGACACCATCTGTTGTAGCTAATTGAGGCATCCCAACAATGACCGTTGCTCTAGCAGTAGCCCCTGCATCATCCCAAGCCTGCAATTCCGTTTGAAAAGCCAACTGCTGAACCATGCCTCTGACAGGCAATGCTTTCATCCAAGCTTGCCAATCTGGTTGGTCAGTATTGATTGGTGCAGAGGTCGTAGACCTTACGGGAGCTGCTGGGGTTGGAATTGAAATTTTTGGGGCAACAGCTTTAATTGCTGGTGCTGATGCTTGATTGGAACCACCTAAACCTACTGCAGCTCTTGCCGCAGCAACACCGGGAGTGGCAACCTTAGCAGGACCAGCTAATCTAGGAGAACCTGAACCATCACCAGGCTTAAAAGCCAACATACGCAACAAGGCCATCGTAAAGCCCGTTTGCTCATCTGGAGCCAAGGATAAATCAGGACGGCTTGTAATGGCTATTTGGTAATACAACTGAACATCCTCTTTACCAAATAAACCAGCTAAACGCCTAACATCGTTGGCTTCTGGCCAATCGTCCAAAACTGCTGTCGGTACCGTTTGTGCCAACGCTATTTTCTGCAACAAAGACGCTAAATCCTGTAAAGCTAAAGAAAAGGAAAGACTGCGAACAGCCATCTCATCAGCAACTGCTACCAACTCGGCGCCATTTTTAGCTTGCAATGCATCTAAAACACGGATCAAATAAGTTTCATCCAAAGTTCCCAGCATCGCTCTAACCGTTGCCTCAGTGACAGGCCCTGCTGAATAAGCGATAGCTTGATCCGTGAGCGATAGTGCATCACGCATAGAACCTTGAGCTGCTTTAGCCAAAATACGCAAAGCACCTAACTCACAACTAATTTGCTCTGCTTCTAAAACTTTTTGCAAATGCTCAACAATCGAAGGGATTGGCATTTGCTTCAAATTAAACTGTAAACAACGAGACAATACCGTTACGGGAATTTTCTGAGGATCGGTAGTTGCCAAAATAAACTTCACATGAGGCGGTGGTTCTTCTAAAGTTTTTAACATGGCATTAAAGGCATGACCGGTCAACATATGAACTTCGTCAATCATGTAGACCTTAAAACGCGCACTGCTCGGCGCATACATGGCTTTTTCTAACAATTGAGCCATATCATCAACGCCGCGGTTGCTTGCAGCATCCATCTCAATGTAATCAACAAAACGTCCCGCATCAATCTCCATACAGGCAGGACATTTGCCACAAGGCTCAGAAGTCATTTGCCCCTGACCGTCAGCACCAGTGCAATTAAGAGCTTTAGCCAAAATACGAGAAATCGTCGTTTTACCCACCCCCCGGGTACCAGTAAACAGCCAAGCGTGGTGTAAACGCTGCTGATCTAAGGCGTGAGTTAAGGCTTTGACCACATGTTCCTGGCCAACCAAGGTCGAAAAATCTCTAGGGCGCCATTTTCTGGCAAGTGCTAATGCAGTCATATTGTCATTCTACAAGTAGAAAGCAGTAGAATATAGATAGACGGGCCTCCTCGCATGGTGGCTTGGCAACCTGGTCAGGTCGGGAACGAAGCAGCCAAACCCAATAACCACTAGTGCCGAGGGTCGGGCTCGTCTACCTCCCATCTATATTTCCAGCTTTTTCTTGTTCTCTCCCAGCGTTTTTACTGATTAAATAAGTTTGAATTTTCCCAAATTTTTTTATTTTTCAGGTTAATTTAGGGCTAAAACATCCCCATTGGCACTTAACAGATAACTTTCTACTGGTTTATCTGACCTCAAACGACTGACAGACTCTCGGTAAACTGACATTTGCTGCCTATATTTGTCATACAAAGGGTCACTTTCTTCTGGAATCGACAGCTTGTAATCCAAAATGACCAAACGATCAGACAACTCCACTAACCGGTCAATTCTCAATAAGCGACCATCATGGGTAGCAATATCCAACTCTTCCCAAGAAGATTGGAGATCCCCATTAAAGAAAAATTGTGCCGCCTGTTTAGACTCAAGTACCTTGATCGCACACGCTCTAGCTTGCCCAATCACGTCTTTATCAATATGAAGCCAAGCGCTCAACTCGTTGTCTGAAGGCATCGCTGAAACTTGTTTGATTGGTAAACGCACCACATGTTCCATCACCGCATGAAAGGCCACACCCAAATCAATCACTCGTTGCTTATCTGGTGAGATCACCTCTTCATCAAAGTAAGTTTTTTTATCTGACTCACCCTGCCAGCTCACAACAAAGTCAGCTATTTGAGATTTATCTTCTATAGAAGATAAATCTGGCTCAACAGCGACTGGCGATACCTCAACATGGCTCAGATCAATCTGCGCTACACCCGCTTTAGTTAAACGGCCATACCAACTATTTTCACTAATTGGATTGCTGCCTTTATTGGCGCAACCACTCATATAAACAGCCTCTTTGGCTCTTGTAAGGGCTACATACAACAAATTCCAATTTTCAATTTCAGCAATTTGATCTTCTTGATCTCTTAAGTTTTGTCGGGCTGGATCTTTTCTAGGTCTACCAGAAAAGAACGGTGAGATATGGTTAGGCCCCGCCTCATCAGGCAACCAATTCATCAAAACACCCACATGATCTTTATTTTGTTTCGATGTATTGGCATTCATCACAATGACAAAACGCGCCTCTAAACCTTTAGCGGCATGAATAGTCAAAACCCTTACCTTTTGAGACGACACATGCGATTCATCAGCATGATCTTCTTCACCAGAAGCTTCCCCTTCATCAGGGCTTTCCTCTTCAACACCACGTTTAATTTGCTTCAACTCTGATACAAAACGCGTCAAACTTGGGTAACGACCACCATCTAGGTCAAGAGCTAGACCTAAAAAGGCATCCAAATTAGATAACACCTGATCCCTTTGCAAAGGAGGTGCTGCAGCGGCATAACGTAAACGCAAATTAGATTGAGCATAGATATGATCTAACAAATCATGAACTGGTAAACGTTTTGCCAATTCAGCCCAACTGCTAATCTCCTTATAAAGATGATGCCAAGGATGCTCTTTATGAGCTAATAGATGCCATAAAGAACTTATTTGCGATAACTGCTTCTCAGACATCAACTGCATTAAAACTTCATCACTCAGAGCATAGATAGGGGAACGCAATACCTGCGCTAAAGCCAATGAATCTGTAGGCGTTATCAATACAGACAACAACGCAATTAAATCTTCTGCCTCCAGTGTTTTTAACAAGCCCCCCTGCCTTGGGCTATCGCAAGGAATGCCACAATCTCTAAACGCACGCTCAATCTGAGCTAGGGGTGTTCTTGATCGAAGCAAAATTAAAAAATCACCCCAATTCGCTTTTTTCTCAAACTTAGTTTTTAGAATAAATTGCGCGACTTGGAACGCCTCTTGATAGCTTTGCTGCTGCTTAGACTCTTTCGTAGGATCAAGATACGGCAACTCAAGAGCATGACGTTGACTCACTTGCGCCATTTCCACCACAGGAACTAATGGCAAAAGCTTAGCGTCTCCTTCACCATATTGATTGCTCGCATCAGGATTACGTTGTTGCTTAGAAAATGGATACCCTACTGGTCGTTCAGGCAATTGAAATACTTGATTAACCACATCTAAAACAGCCGAACTATTTCTGCGCGTTTCGTTAAATGGATGAACTTTCGCTGAAAAATTTTTCTCTAAATAAGTGGTCGCCTGCCCAAATAAACGGACATCTGCACGCCTAAATCGATAAATAGATTGCTTAGGATCTCCCACCAAAAAAACAGTTGGTTTCTGAGCATCCTGCTGACCATAAGCATTTAGCCAAGACAATAAAATCTGCCATTGCAAAGGATTGGTATCTTGAAACTCATCAACCAACAAATGCTTATATTTGGCATCTAATCTAGCTTGCAAATAGGCCGCCATATCAGAGGACAGCATCAACTGAGCTGTATAAGCCTCTAAGTCTGAGAAATCTTGCACCCGCAAGATTTCTTTCTTTGCCTGATAGTGAGCCAACATGTCAGCTCCCACCAATATCCATGCCTGGTGAATACGATGTGCACGATGATCTGCCAACCAGTTGTAATGATTCAACATCGCTTCAGCCCAGGCCAACCGATAGCCATCCATCTTGATCAAGCGGTCTGCTGACTCAGGCAAAGTTTTTAAGTAATTGCTCAAATCTTTGGAAGCCGTTAAGCGCTTTAATAATTCACATTTACCTGTCAAGAAAGCAGCGTACATTGCCTCAATCATCGTCTCTAGCGGGGCCTTATCCCGATAACACTTGAGTGCTTGATCAATTAACGCTGCATGCTCTTGATCAGTCTTGCCACCATGTCTTAAGTGATCACATAAATATTGCAAGCTAGCCATACCCTCTTCACTATCGATCAATGCTTGCAAAGGACTTTCTTCTGATAACCAATCAGATAAATCACTAATCGCTGTAGCCGCAGATATTTTTCTAGTCTTCGCATACTCTTGATAACGAAACCACTCAGCTTTAGAACCTAAAAATCCTTTAGATCCTACTAGCAATTGATGGGTATTATGAGAACCTAATTCAGCAATTAATAGTTCATAAGCTTGTCTAACAGGAGTTTTTTCAAGGCTTGGCAATGCTGTCCACCAGTCTTCCAAACACTCATCTTGTAAACGCTTGAAGTCATCACGAAGCTTCAAACCTTGCGGGACACCAGCCCCCAAAGGAGCTCCCCCTAATAAACGAGCAAACCACCCATGAAAGGTATCAACCGATAACCCCTTAGGATGAGCCAGTACTCGCTCAAATAAAGTACGAGCCTGCGGCATAGCCGCCCTTGCCTCAGCTTCACCTAACCCTCTGATCATCAACTCTTTAAGCAAGACATCATCAGAGCAAGTAGCAAACGTCAGTAGAACTTCATCTAAACGCCCCCGCATTTCTTGCGCAGCTTTGCGAGTAAAAGTAATGGCTAGAATTTCATGGGGATTGGCGCCAGCAAGTAACAAGCGCACCATTCTTGAAACTAATAACCAAGTTTTACCGCTTCCAGCACAAGCCTCCACAACGACAGAACGTTGTGGATCACAAGAATCATAGGTAATTTGCCAACTCATGACCACATCCCCTTACGGCAAATACCCCTGACTTGACAGTACTGACAAACACTATCAGGACCACTAGCAGGTAAAGGTGTACCACCCCATACTTGTTCAATGTCAGCAATCATTTGCGCTGGCAGATGCTGCATTTCTATGGCTAAATCATCAACATCTAATTCAAACCCAACATCTTTATCTTTGACTGACACCCAAGAAGCTTTAGTACTTAGAGCACCATCTGCTACTGGATCAGCATTGATTGCTTTGGCATAAATCACCAATTGCGGATCATCCTCAATATTTTTTTGCTTTTTCCTAATAGATGATTCGCTGGAATATTTATAGTCAATCACCGCAGCTTCATGTGTTTGCAGATTGATATCAATACGATCCACTTGACCTGCTACGCGAATAAGCCCCATTTGTGTTTGTAAATCAAAACCAACATGCTTCTCTGCATCATGAAACTGCCAACCCGCTTGCTCACGCTTTAACTGCCATTCAATCCATGCAGGAATATGGGATTCCCACTCAATCCAAGCACCCAACCAACGACCATCTGCATCCAACAAAGGCTTAAAGTGTCTTTGGGATATATTTCTTAGTTGTGCCGCTAATAAATTCGCTCTATCTTGAGGATCTTTAGCATCCAAAGGCTTAGTTTTTAACTGTTGATAGAATTCTCTAAGTGCTGCATGCAAAGTTTGACCTACCAAACTCACATCCACCTCCGCATCCAATACAGATCGCTCACGTAAACCTAACACTCTGGTAGCGTAATAACGATATGGGCACTCTCTTAAAGTACGATAAGCGCTAGGACTCATGCTCACCGGTTTAATGATCCCTTCGTCCAATGTGGGTTTTGGCTGAGATAAGCTAACCACCTGATAAGGCACTTGGCGAGGAGCTAGCACTGCATTCAAGAAAGCCCCATTGCCAATGTAAAGACGTTGCAACCAAGCAGAGGGCTGCCTAGGCTCGCCTGCAGCACCAGTTGCCTGCCATAACATTCGCCAGTCCTTGTGTGACTGCATCAGTTGAGACAAATCCATGGCCTGCTGAGAAAACTCCATATCAATCGTTTTACAACCTATCTTTTCTCTCAAGCTTGCAGATAAAAACATGGGGCTATCCGACACTGATGGCAACTGACCATCATCACAACCGACCATCACCCATGCATCAAACCGCCTCATGCGTGTAGCACTCAAGGGCAATATAGTGACACTAGCGGCAGCTCTTGGACTGGCCTCTAAGTAGCTAGACTCTTCAATCATGAGGCTTAACAAAGATAGCCATTCATTTAAATGCAGTGATGCATCAACATATTTCATTGGCTCAAGCGCTTCTAATAATTGTTGACCCGCTACATCACGACTAAATGCATCCATCATGGCTAAAGCCTGTAAATCTGTCTTTAAATGTTCTAACCACGTGGCACAAGATAAAACTTGAGCGTGCCATTTTTGAGCGACAAATTTAATGTGCTTGAACAGCTCAATAGCAGGATCTACACTTTGACCATCATGACTCATTTCCAATGCTAAAAGCATTCCGGCCCAAGAGCCTTTCACTTCAGCCTGGATAAAACGTCTCTCTAGATGATCTACAAACTCTGAAATCTGCTGATCCTCCAGTCCAAACTTTGCCCAATTGATGTATGGATTCTTCAAAAAATCCATTAACTGAGTTGCCGATGGCCCCAACGAACTTTGCCTAATGACATCAATCCAAGACATCACAGAAGCTGCTGCTCGTGTCGTAGAAAGCTTCCACCCCGTTTCATCATGCACAGATAAGCCATCACCCAAACGCGCTAATAAAGCACGCATACGTCTAGCTACCAATCGATCTTGTGCTATCAAAGCAATATGGTGATGTCCTGATAGTAAAAAATGTTGAATTGCCTCAGCACCAGCCCACGCAATATCTTCAAATCCACTAGATTTAATAACTCTTCTATTCTCATCATGACTAGCAGCGAAGTAATCTTGACGATTGCTCTCAATTTGCTGATTAACAAGTTCGACAGCCCCATCTTTTTGAGTCAAGCACTCAGGCCATAGAGCCAGCTCTGCGTAATCCATCTGAATATGATGGACTGGCATCTGTTGAGCAAATGCTTGCAAAAGTTGCCAAATTGCTTGTTCAAAACCAGGGCTTGGCTTAGCGGTATCAATAAAAATTAAGGATTGAGCAACATCAGTGGATGATACAACTTGCAACTGTTGGATGCGTAATCCCATAGACAGGCGTTGACGCGCCACAGGATCTTGAAAGCTACTTAAATTTTTCCAGAATGTAAAAATAATTTTGGCTTCAACATCAACGACCGATCGAGCCACCCCTTCGTAGACCGTATCAATAGCTTGATTTAAAGCCTCATCTGAAACTTCTTGAAAAATGCCTAAATTAGCATCTGCCAGCACATCACAGACGTCCACAATATTTTTAGCCAAGCCCCACTTGGAGGCATCACTGGCATCCAATAATAAAGAGCGTAAATATGGTCGCTCTGAAAGAGCCTGATAAACCTCTAACCAACGATCGAGGTCTGTTTTTAAAGTGCCTTTATCTTTCAGACCTGGTGTTTCTTTTAACCATTGCGATAGACCTAAAACACGAGGCAAAAATACTAACTGTGGCGGCAAATTAGATGGGCGAGTCTGTTCAAGCGCCTGTCTTAAGCCATAGGCAGGCCCCGACGTACTCAAAATAACCAAAGGACTCACCCGATCTTGCTCAGTAATACTCCAAATCATCTGCGCCAAACGCTCTAACGCCTCAGCATTTGGGCTTAAAAAATGGCACTTATAGTGCTGAGAAGGTTTCAGAGCTTGGTAATCGGTCATTTATTGAGAAGTATGCACAAATAAGCGCTTATTGATAATATATAGCTTGTAGAATTTAAAAACGTAAAACAATAACTAACAACAACTAAGCAAAGAATTATTACTTAAGGACCCCTATGAGCGACGCGATTAAATACGTAAGCGATGCATCTTTTGACCAAGATGTTTTGAAATCCAATAAACCAGTTCTTCTCGACTTCTGGGCTGAGTGGTGCGGTCCTTGCAAAATGATTGCTCCCATCCTAGAAGAAGTAGCTAAAGAGTATGGTGACCGCGTTCAAATTGCAAAAATGAACGTGGATGAAAACCAAGCAATTCCAGCACAATTTGGTATTCGCGGCATCCCAACTTTGATTTTGTTCAAAAATGGCGCCGTAGCAGCTCAAAAAGTTGGTGCTTTAGCAAAATCTCAGTTAACAGCATTCTTAGATAGCAACATCTAAAGTTTAATCATGAAGGGGCTCACACAATGAGCCCCTTTTGACAGTTTTTCCCATTTTTCCATTTAGGGTGTAGAATCCCAATAACAAATCGCGGAACGTCCTGTTCCGATGAATCATTTCCAAAACCATTCGTTCTTTCTAAAGGCTTAAGCCTAACTTCAAACACATGCATCTCACCGAACTAAAAGCCCTACACGTATCAGCTTTACTTGAAATGGCCGCTGGCCTAGAAATTGAAAACACACAGCGCATGCGCAAGCAAGAGCTCATGTTTGCCATCTTGAAAAAACGCGCCAAAGGCGGCGAAACAATTTTCGGTGATGGCGTTTTAGAAGTATTACCAGATGGTTTTGGATTCCTAAGATCGCCAGAAGCTTCTTATATGGCATCTCCGGATGATATTTATATCTCTCCTGCTCAAATTCGTCGCTTTAATCTACATACAGGCGATGCGATTGAAGGTGAAGTCAGAACACCTAAAGAAGGTGAACGTTATTTCGCTTTGGTTAAAGTCGACAAAATCAACGGTTTAGCGCCAGAAGCGCTTAAAAACCGCATTATGTTTGAAAACTTGACGCCACTTCATCCAGATCGTCCGATGTTGTTAGAGCGTGAAATCAAAGCGGAAGAAAATTTAACTGGTCGCATCATCGATATGATTTCACCGATTGGTTTTGGTCAACGCGCTCTACTCGTTGCCTCACCAAAATCTGGCAAGACAGTCATGATGCAACATATCGCTCATGCTATCTCCGCCAATCATCCTGATGCTGTACTCATTGTCCTGTTAGTTGATGAGCGTCCCGAAGAAGTAACAGAGATGCAGCGCTCTGTGCGCGGCGAAGTGGTGGCATCAACTTTTGATGAACCTGCAGTACGTCACGTACAAGTGGCAGAAATGGTGATTGAAAAAGCCAAACGTTTAGTTGAAATGAAACGTGATGTCATCATTCTTCTTGACTCTATTACACGTCTGGCCCGCGCCTACAACACGGTAGTGCCTTCCTCAGGCAAGGTACTTTCAGGTGGTGTGGATGCTAATGCCCTACAAAGACCAAAACGTTTCTTCGGTGCCGCACGTAACATCGAAGAAGGTGGTTCTTTAACCATTATCGCGACAGCCTTAATTGAAACTGGCAGCCGTATGGACGATTTAATTTATGAAGAGTTCAAAGGCACAGGTAATATGGAAGTTCATTTAGAACGTCGCCTAGCTGAACGCCGCGTCTACCCTGCTATTAACTTGAATAAATCAGGCACTCGTCGTGAAGAATTGTTGATCAAGCCAGAACTTCTACAGAAGATTTGGGTATTACGTAAATTGATTTCAGATATGGACGATATCGAAGCGATGAACTTCATTGCAGACAAGCTGAAATCAACTAAAAATAACGCAGAATTCTTTGAATTAATGCGTCGAGGCGGCTAAAAATAACTAGATACGGTTAAAAACAGGGGGAAATGCTCGATTTTCTAGCGTCTACCCCTTAAAACAGGCCCTTATTTAGTATTTTTTGCTATAATTTTCGTTTTAATTCAGGCAAGTACCAATTCATAGGAATTGGCGGCTACCAGGCTAAAGGACTTTTACATGAAACAAGGCATTCACCCAGATTACAAAGAAGTTGTTTTCTTAGACGTATCTAACAACTTCAGCTTCAAAACACGCTCTACAATTTCTACTAAAGAAACAATCAAGTGGGAAGATGGTAACGAGTACCCATTAGCTAAGATTGAAACTTCTTCTGAGTCACACCCGTTCTACACAGGTACACAGAAGATTATGGACACAGCTGGTCGTGTTGAGAAATTCCGTCAGAAATTTGGTACAAAAGCTACTGGTAAAACAGCTGCTTAATTTTTACCTAGTTTTAGACAAAAAAAGGCGGCCTAGGCTGCCTTTTTTCTTGCATCAAGCCAGTACAAGAATCAAAATTCAATCACCATGAGATCAGTTAAATTAACCGCTGCTGCGACCTCCACCCTGCCACGCTATGTGCTGGTATTGATCACGGCTATTTACGGATTAATGGGTATCTTTGGTAGAGACCCTTGGAAGAATGATGATGCAGCCGGTTTTGGCGCCATGTGGACATTGGCCAATGGTTCTTGGCATGACTGGCTCTTGCCACACATCCAAGGTCGAGATGATTTATTAGCAGGTCCTCTGCCCTATTGGATTGGCGCTTTACTCATTAAACTATTTGGTTCCTTCATAGGTGCCACTAACGCAGCAGGCATATATGCTGCACTTTGCTTTTTCTTTAGCTGCGCAGCTATTTGGCATGCCACTTATTTATTAGGCAGACGACCTGAAGTTCAACCGATGACTTTTGCCTTAGGTGGTCAACCAGACCCTAAGGATTACGGTCGCACATTAGCAGATAGTGCCCTCATGATTTTCTTAGCTTGCTTTGGACTAGCCATGCGAGCACATGAAACCACCCCAGCACTGGCTCATCTCACAGCCATTTCATTGATTTTATATGGCACTGTCCGCGGTCTAGATAAACCGATTCAAGGAGGTTTTTGGTCAGGCGCTGGCTTAGCGATTTTGGCATTATCAGGATCACTCTGGCTATTTGTGGTGACGTTCTTTGGCTTATTTTTATCACTATTCATCTGTGAAATAAAACCAGCTGTTCGCTGGTTAGGGATGACTTGGTTAATTGCCAAATTAGGCTTAATACTCTGGCCATTACTTTGGATTATTTCAGGTCTTCCCTCAGAAACAATTGTGAATGCTTGGCATACATGGTGGGGCAATCAACTCATTCAGTTAACTCCTTCACAAAAATCACTGGGTTTCTTAGCTAGAAATATGCCGCTATATGCATGGCCTGTTTGGCCCTTGGCTTTATGGAGTATTTGGTTCTGGCGTAAAGGTACTAACTATCCATTAGGTGGCATACGTAATCCAAATATGGCCCTACCACTGGGCTTAGTCATTAGCACACTGGCATACCTCATCCATCAAGTCGACCTGACTGAACAATCTTTGATTATCACGATTCCCCCCTTAGTCATTTGGGCTTGTTTTAGTTTGCCCATTATTAAGCGCAGTGTGATCAGTTTTATTGATTGGCTGGCCTTACTCACTTTTACCGTCTTGGGTGGATTTATTTGGTTAATGTGGTTTGCGATGACCACACATATACCTGCTGGTCTTGCAAGAAATGTCGCCAGAAAAGTCCCTGGCTTTATTCCTGAATTTAGTTGGCTAGCGGTTGCTGTAGCTCTGATCGCTACAGGCTTATGGATTAGCGTGGTACGTTGGAGAACATCACGCGCACCGAAAGCTATTTGGCGAGCCGTGGTAATTTCTGCAGCCGGAACGACCTTAACCTGGGTTCTGTTAATGACCTTATGGTTACCAACCATTAATTACGCAAAAACCTATCGCGCTGTGTCAGAGCGCTTAATGAAAGCGATTCCCTCTGAATATAACTGCGTCAATGCCACCTATTTAGGTGATGGACAATTAGCCTCGTTTATTTATTTCACCCATATAAAATTCAAAGACGATGCAGCCTGTGATTTATGGCTGACACATTCAGCCAAGGAAGCAAAAGAAAGCGCCAAGATTAACAGTCAAACCCTTGAGTTAATCTGGGAAGATCGTCGCGCAAGCGATCGCTCGGAACGCTTACGCTTATATAAAGCTAGCAACTATGCTCGCTAAGCTACGGCGTGATATACCCAAGCTAATTAGCTTGGCAGGACCTTTATTAATTGGGCAATTAGCAGTCATCACATTTGGTGTGATGGATACGGCTATGGTGGCACGATATTCAGCCGATGATTTAGCAGCGCTGGCTGTTGCAGGCTCTGTATTTATTAGCGTGTATGTAGGATTAACAGGGGTTGTTTCTGCTCTAGCCCCAATTGCTGGGCAATTATTTGGCGCCAAACGCTATGATGAAATTGGTGAAGAAGTTCGCCAAGGTTGGTGGCTATCTCTCGCCTTAAGCATTGCAGGCATATGCGTTCTTGGTAATCCAGAAATATTTCTATCCATCGCTAAAGCGTCGCCTGAAGTAGAAGCCAAAGCTGCGCTGTATTTAAAAATTATTGCTTGGGGCTTACCAGCCAGCATGGCTATGCGCGTCATGGTGGCTTTACATAATGCCGTATCCAAACCCGCTGTGATTACTTGGTTACAAATCAGTGGCTTATTTTTAAAGATTCCTTTAAATGCTTGGCTAATTTATGGTGGCTTAGGTTTAGACGCTATGGGTGCACCTGGTTGCGCCATTGCCACAGTCATCATTAACTGGGCTTGGATGATTGCAGCAGGTCTCATTATTTATCGCGGTAGTTTTTATCAAATATTTGGTGTTTATGAAAGATTTAGTTCACCTGATTTACATAAGCTTTGGACTTTATTTAAGCTAGGCGCACCCATTGGTCTAAGCTACCTCATTGAAGTGACATCATTCGCTTTTATGGCCTTATTCATCGCAAGATTAGGCACCTTACCTTTGGCAGGTCATCAAATCGTTGCCAATTTAGGCACTGTTTTATATATGCTGCCACTATCGCTATCAATTGCTACATCCACTTTAGTGTCGCAATCAATTGGCGCTGATCAACCTACGTTGGCAAAAGAAGTTGCTTGGTCATCTTTGATATTCACAACCTGTTTATGTGTCATGGTGGGCTTCATTGTGTGGATTTTTAAGTATCCCCTGCTCGACTTATACGCGCCACCAGCAGGCGTTAAAGAATCAGCGATCACATTATTTTTATTCATCGCCTTTTACCAAGTGTTTGATGCTTTACAGGTCTGCTCTGCTTTTATTTTACGAGGCTATCGAGTTGCCTTCATTCCAATGTGGATATACGCCATTTCTTTATGGGGTGGCGGTCTAGGCGGCGGCTACCTCTTAGGTTTTAACGTCACAGGGAATATTCCAGAAATAATTCAAGGAGCCAAAGGATTTTGGCTAGCTAATAGCGCAAGCTTAGCTATTGCTGCCGCCCTATTAATGACCCTATTTGTGAAAACGGCTCATCAATTTGAAAAAGAACATCCCCCTGTTACAACCTAAACACATAAAGCAACAGGAATTAGAACCTAATTAATTAGCAACTAATAATTAGGAACTAACAATTGAGAACATTAATTGAGAATTAATACATAAAAAAGCCTCTCGCATTAAACAACACGAGAGGCTTCTTAGTTGCTAATTCTTTTAAATCAGAATTATTTTTTCTTTTCTACAGGTGCTGGTGGCACTGGCGCTGGTTTTTGAATTGAATAACCAGGCACTTGGTTGCCTTTTGAATACATACATTGCTGGTAAGCAATATCGTAACGACGTTGAATTTCTTTACTTGTATCATTACCTTGTGATGCGCCAACTGCCGCACCACCCACCATACCTACAGCGGCACCTGTACCTGCAGACTTATGGCTACCGCCACCTGCAACAGCACCCGCTAAGGCACCTAATGCAGCACCTACTACCGCGGTTTTAGCTGTGCTTAATGCGGCCGCCTCATCTGCTGTTTTATCTAAAGAGCCCTGGGCGTAAGCACGGCACTCTTTGTCATCTTGTTGAAATACATCAAAAGGCTTACCAGGTGCAGGCATCACAGTTAAGCTTGGACCCACTGGTGTTGATGCACAACCGACCATCGCAACTACTAAACTGGCCACACTCATTCTTTTGAAGTTTTTGTTCATATCCTGCCTTTTCTCTGATGTTCTTTTCTTGTTTGATCTAAATTCTTACAACGTTTTACAAACTATTTAGATGATAAAGCATCTTATCTATCTACTTAACGCACCAAGGATATGAAAGATGACATAGCCCTAGGTCAAATAAGGTTATGATTCGTATATCCTTTATTTGATACATATAAAAATCATAAGAAATAGCGACGTATGGCACAAGCTTTGAGTAAAAACTGGTTAATGATTGTTAGCTTCATAGGTAGCCAAGCTCACGCTATTGATCTTCAGCCAGGTGACGTAACAGCACCCAAAATAGATATCCAAGTATTGCAAATTTCATATTTAAACTATGAAAAAGGTGCTTATTATCTAAATAATCAAAAAGCATCCCCCAATACGAAGCTTGATAGCGAACAGATATTAGTTCGTTATGGTCGTTCATTTGAGATTAATCAGTTACCCGCTTTTGCCTATGTTCAAGCCCCCACTGGCTCTATGTCGCCCAAAGGGAGCTTAGCTGCTCTACCTGGTGATACAGGCGTAGGAGATACATCCATTGCATTTGGCTTATGGCCTTATGCCAACAGAGAAACCAATACCTATTTAGCAATAGGGGCTTATTTAACAGCACCTACAGGCAGTTATTCCTCTGATCGCTTGATCAATATGGGACAGAATCGCTACTCCTCTGCCTTACAAGTTGGCTACCAAATGAGTCCTGTTAAACAACTTAGCTGGATGCATGCTGTTGATGTGGTGTGGTTTGGGGAGAATACCGAGTCAAGAAATGCTGCAGGCGTCGTGGGCTCTTTAAAGCAGCAGAACCTATACACCTACCAAACTGGTTTGCTCTATCAAATTAATAAGACTTATAGCTTGGCAGGTAGTTATTTCTATTCTGTGGGTGGGCGTACTGATTTCAATGGTTCATTAAAAGACGATATGACTCAAGTCCAACGCTACCAGTTAAGTGCGATAGCCATGTTCCCTATAGGTAAATTTACCTTGCAATGGGGTAAAGATATGACAACTAGAAATGGTTATTTTGAAAATAACCGTATGCTAGTTAGATATACAAATTATTTCTAACTGATTAATTAGTTAAGCTACTAGCTTCAATCGCTTCTACTTCAGCGGCCCATTCCAACCATTGCAATTCTAGAGTTTCTAGCTCTTCAGTTATTTTCTTTAACTGTTGACCTAATGTAGCCATGTCTGTTGGTGAGACAGGTGTACATAGGGTTGCTTCAATTGTATTTTTCTCAGTATTCAGCGCAGCAATTTTTTTATCTGCTTGTTCAATAAGTTTTTTAATAGGTTTGGTTTTGGCATTCATTTCTTGCCGTCTCTGAGTATCTAACTTGCGTTGCGCCGAGCTAGTTGCAACAGGCTTTATAGATTCAGTGGCAATGGGAGGGACAGATGCAACAGATAGATCAACAGCAAGCACCTCCTGATCTGAGGTTTCTGACAATCCGTTATTGGAAGCTAATCGGTCCTCTAATTTAGCTTCTTCACGTAAACGACGTGATTCATCCAATAGATATCGTTGGTAGTCATCAAGATCTCCATCAAATGGTTTAATCTCTCCACGTCCCACTAACCAGAATTCATCACAAACTGCTCTTAACAAGGCTCTGTCATGGCTGACTAACATGACCGTACCTTCAAATTCATTTAAGGCCATTGCCAAGGCCTCACGAGTTGCCAGGTCTAAGTGATTCGTTGGTTCATCTAGCAATAGTAAGTTAGGACGTTGCCAAACAATCATGGCTAGAACTAAACGTGCTTTTTCACCACCACTCATAGTGCCAACAGCTTGTTTAACCATGTCTCCTGAGAAGTTGAAAGTTCCCAAGAAGTTGCGAAGATCTTGCTCTCTACCAGATTGACCAGCTTCGGGACCTAAGTCTTTAGCCAAGCGAATCATGTGTTCAAGCGGGTTGTCATCGGGTCTTAAAACATCAAGTTCTTGCTGAGCGAAGTAACCAATGTTCAACCCCTTACCTTCTGTTACCGTACCAGATAGCTGAGGCATGGTTCTAGCAATCGTTTTAACCAAGGTGGATTTACCTTGTCCATTAGCGCCTAAGATACCAATGCGCTGCCCTGCCAAGACTGATTTATTAACACCATCAATGATTTTCTTTTCTTGTCCATCAACCATGTAACCAAAGGCACCATCACTAATGGCCAGCATGGGGTTAGGTAAGTTTTGTGGCTCTTTGAACTCAAAGGTGAATTCAGCATCTGCCAATACGGGCGCAATTTTTTCCATGCGCTCCAGCGCCTTAACTCGACTCTGTGCCTGTTTAGCCTTACTAGCTTTAGCTTTGAATCGGTCAATAAATTTTTGTAAGTGCGCAATCTTTTCTTGTTGTTTAGAAAATGAAGCTTGTTGTAGCTCCAACTGTTGAGCGCGCATGATCTCAAATGAGGTGTAGTTACCACCATAGCGATTGAGCTTGGCATGCTCAATGTGCAAAGTAACATTCGTCACAGCGTCTAAGAATTCTCGATCGTGACTGATGACAATCATGGTGCCGGTATAGCGTTTGAGCCATGCTTCTAGCCAAACTAAAGCATCTAAGTCTAAGTGGTTGGTGGGCTCATCTAGCAGCAACAGGTCTGATGGACACATCAGAGCACGCGCCAACTGTAAGCGCATGCGCCAACCCCCAGAGAAGCTATTAACTGGTTGATCTAACTCACTGGTTTTAAAACCTAATCCCAATATGAGTGCTTGAGCTCTCGGTACGGCATCATGTTCACCCGCATCAGCCAGATCCGTATAAGCATGAGCCATCGCCATGCCATCATCGGCTGCTTCCGCGACCGCCAAAGCAGCTTTAAGTTCCAACAAACGAGTATCCCCACCCAGCACGAAATCTGTAGCAGACTCTTCTGTTTCTGGCATATTTTGGGCCACTTGAGCCATGCGCCAGACTTTAGGAATAGAACAATCGCCACCATCTTCATGCAATGTGCCGTTCAATAAAGCAAATAAAGTTGATTTGCCCGCACCATTACGCCCTACCAAGCCAACTTTTTCCCCTGGATTTAAGGTGACCGAGGCTTTATCAAGAATGAGTTTTGCACCACGGCGCAAGGAGACATTATTAAGAGTAATCATGTAGTTTCAGCAGTCTTACCAGCTACTGCTGGGAATAAATGATGGCAAAAGCTTTACGCTTGATGCTTTAGTTATGTTTCAAAGCGGCTTATTTTAGCCGAACATAGCTATGTCACTGACGTATAATTTGTATATACAATTTATAAAGAAAATTATCTATTTATCCATATAACATAAGTAATTAATTAGCTATAAATGATAAATATTTATATATTTGTATATACAATTTAACCTATACTACGGAAGCTCAGTTATGCAAAATTTGATCATTAGTTCGAAAATTTCGGAAAAGCTAATACATAAACACGGTATACGAAGAATAGAAGTTGAAGAATGCTTTCTAAATAGAATTGGTAAATCCTTACGGGACACGAGAGAAGAACACAGGTCCGATCCACCAACAGTATGGTTTATTGGGGAAACCCATCAAGGAAGATTACTCAAAATTGTGTATGTGAAAAAAGGCAACAAGTACTATCTAAGAACGGCCTACGAACCCAACCAAGAAGAAAAAAATATTTATAACAGCATAGCCTTTTAAAGATTACTAAAAAATACGATCAAGGACTTATATGAAAAATCATACGGAAAAAATAAAATTAATTGAAAGTACCGATGAAGCTTGGGAATCTGGCAAGCTCGGAAGGGACAGACAGTTTGCAGTCGTAGATGCTGAGGACACAGAAACAATCGATGAAGACTTAGGACTTCAAATGATCTCCATTCGATTAAGTAAAGATTTAATCAACTCATTCAAGTTACTTGGTAATAAATATGGCATGGGGTACCAGCCTCTAATGAGAGAAGCACTCAAGAGATTTGCAGATGGCGAATTAAAAATAATTGCCAAAGAAATTTTGGCAGAGCAAAGTCAAAGCGAAAAGAGTCAAAAAATAAAATCTAAAAAAGCTGCTTAATTTAAGCAAAGCTTGAAAGAAAAAAGCCCTTGTCTTTTGACAAGGGCTTTTTAGTTGGCGGAGCTCCAAGTCATAGCCCATATTATCTAAGCATCTAGACCTGATAACAGGGAAATTTACTGGGTATTTTTGTAAAAATTATCCTAAACCCCATAAAAATTAATGTAATTCAATAACTAATTGCCCAAAGTGAGCATTATGAAACAGGAAAGAACAGGGAAATTTTTGGAAGAATTGTCTAAAAAATCTTAACAAGAAACAAGTTAAGCCCTATTATCCTTACAAAGTCTGTAATTTTTATAAGAGGTTTGATTTGTTTATAACAAGAGTAAAGGTAATTAACTTTAGATCACTAGTTAATGTTGAAATTCACCTAAATAGCTATACCGCATTAGTAGGACTAAACGACTCTGGTAAAAGCAATTTATTGCGCGCTTTAAATCTTTTCTTTAATAATCAAACCGATCTAGACCACCCTCTTATCTTCAACCAGGACTATAGTCAAAATGCTAAAGTAACTCCCAAAAAAGCCAAACAAATTGAAATAGAGATTGAATTTACACCTCCTAAAAACTATAAATATAAAGGACAGGTCATATGGAAAAAAACTTTTAGGGCCGACTCAATTCAGCCCAATACAGACAAAATATATAGAAAAGATGGGGCTGAATTTGAAAAAAATTCAAAAGTTGAATATTGGGTCCGTCATATTGCATTTGAGTACATACCAGCAATTCGCGGTAAATCATACTTTTCAAGCTTAAAAAGAAGGTTATATAACACCTTAGCAGCTACTGTGGCGCCAAAACTAGATGGTGCATCTCGAACCTTTTTGCTAGATCTCAGAAAAGAAGTTAAAAAAATTGAATCAGAATCACAAAGGCTTCTGCAACTTCAAACAGAGTTTGCCCTTCCAAAAGACTTAGGTCAGCTTTTTGAAGCTCTAGATTTTGATGCAGCCGATCCCTATGTAAGTACCACTCTTCAATATAGAGGCGATGGAATTCAAGGTCGTCACATACCGATTATTCTTAAATTTCTTGCAGACCAACGTAAATCATTATCGGCAAAAGGCAAGCCAGTTCCAGAAACTATATGGGGCTTTGAAGAGCCTGAAAATAATCTTGAACTGATAAAACAGATGGAGATGGCCAATGAGTTTCAGGAAAATTCCAAATCAATTCAAATCTTATTAAGCACCCATTCTCCAGCTTTTTATAGCATGGGTAAGAAAATTGGAGGAATAAAAGTAGCAATTAGGGAAAATGGCTCTACCAGCTTCGAGAATGACTTTCCCATTAAAAATATCGATGAAACTCTTGGTCTAATGCCATTTATAGAGCCTTACCTTGGCCAAGCAATAAATGAGAGGATGGAGTTAATCGAGCAAATTTCTTCATTAAAAAAAGAAACTCTCCTTAAAAATAAGCCATGCCTCTACGTTGAGGGGGACACCGATAAATTAATTTTAAATACTGCATTTCACGTCCTCGGCTTAAGTAAGAATTTTGAAATCCATACAAAATCAGGAAACGGCGGCGGGGCTAACTGGATTAAAAGTTACTGTATTGCGCGAGCAGCCATGACGGACTTGTCAGAAAAAACAGGAGCTCTTTTTGATGATGATCAGGCCGGAAATATTGCCGTCAAGGAGATCGCTGCACATACAGAAACCATTGGCAGAAGCGGTCGAATTAAGACATTTTTCATTGGAAGAAAGAGTTATCACAATGAAATTAGGCTTATAAAAAAGTCTGGGGTAAGCATTCCCTATTGCATTGAAGAGATATGTGGTGAAGGTGCATGGGATCATGCAGAGAGTAAGGGGTGGTTAATAAAACGAGACACTTTGATGAGAGACAATTATCAGAGAATATTAGCCGATGAAAACCTAAACTCCACAATTAAAAGGCTGATTACTGAGGAAAAAGCCCAAAGGTTAGTTAATTTTAAAATAGACCCTTTGAAGAAAACTTTGTTTACATCTTATGTTGTCAAAAATATGACCACTGAAAATATATCGCATACCCTGAAAGATCTTGCCTTAGAAATTCATACATATTTCTCAAAAATATAATCCCAAATAACTCAATATACCTACCTGCTTATGAATATAATCTTTCCACCTAATTCAATGTTTGATACATTAACAATGAGTGTCCGCTTTCCTGTAACTATTGACGGAATTACAAAACAAGCTTTAGTTAGCCAAGAAGCACTCCAAGATCATTTTGGCGGAAATAACAACCAAAATCTAGTGGCTATTTTTGAGGCCAATAGAACAGTCATTGAAAATAAACTGCGTCAGTTACTTATTGCCGATCCTCATGCAGACTTAATCATCAAAACAAGCATGTTTTAATGAATTTAAGATGCTTTTTCACATAACGCCCAATTATGCGAATCTCAAAACTTACTAACTCAACACCCCATTAAAAAGGAAATTCACAATCATCCACAAATGCAGGGGGTATTTTTCTAGTGTAAGTACAAGATTTTCTAGAGTAATTGGAACAACCATAAAATGCTCCATATTGACCACTCTTTTCTAAAAGCATCCCATCGTCACATTTAGGGCAAGCTGGCACTTGATGTTTACATTCAGGGTTGTCGCAAATAAATAGCGCCCCCCTTTTTTTCAAAAACCCAGTGCCGCAAGATTTACACATATCAGTTGTAAATTCACACATGGGATAGTTTTCACAACCCAAAAATAAACCTTTAGAACCAGTTTTTTCAAGTATGCGCCCCGTTGAACAAGCTGGGCAATGGCGATGAAATGTAAGATCAATCCCTCTTTTTTCGACATCATAGGCATCAGTAACTAATTCTGTGAAAAAAGAAGATGTATTAAATGAATCACCAACTACATATACCCGATGCTTTGCACGTGTCAATGCAACATAGAACAACCGCCGCTCTTCAGCATGGGAAAAATTTTCACCACGAGAAAGAACAAAATCAATAATTGGATCATCCACTATCTCCGTTGGAAAACCCAATTTCCCTGAATTCATACCCAACACAATCACATAATCTGCTTCACGCCCTTTTGAACGGTGAACCGTATTAAATTCAAAACTAAGATTGGGAGCCATATGCTTAAACGACGAGTATTCAATTCCATCATTAATAAAGTTATAGCGCCCCAAAACTAAAACTGAAGCAACAGCATTACCTGCTAATTTAGATATTTCTTGAACAATCACATCCATAAAACGCCCCGTACCTTTATTAGGTAGAAAGGCAATCACCTCAGGTTTAGTGCTCTGAGAAATAGTTACAACATCTTTTTTAATTTGATTAGGATTTTTCTGAATGAATTTAGATGCAACGCTCTCGACTCTATTATTGAATCTAAAAGTCTGCGTCAAATAGTATCTCTTGGTATATCCAAAATACTCTTCAAATCCAGTCATCAAGCTAATATCACTACCTGTAAAACGATAAATAGACTGCCAATCATCCCCAACACAAAGAATTTTTAATTTAGGATTGGATTTCTTGATCGCATTAATTAGCCTAGATCGACCAGGAGAAATATCTTGAAACTCATCAACTAGAAGGTACTTGCAGTCAAAACTTAGTGCTCCAGATTTAACAGCATCAGCTGCCAAGTTGATCATGTCATGAAAATCAATTTCTTTCGACTCAAGTAAATACTCTTGATATTTATCATAAATATCACTAAAAATATCCAGAAATGAAAGAAACCGTTCTACGTTTGGATCTCCCTCATCAAGCCCTGCTTTTAACTCATTAATAGTGCTGCCTCTTCCCTTAAATAAATTCAGAAATGTGGCACATAAATTTGAAAATTCACTGACATAACCCTTAGAATTCAAAATCTCAAAGAGCTGCTCAGAAGGGATAGGGTTAAATATCACACCTAACTCTTGAAGTTTCTCTCCCAATAACTTAGTTAAATCTCCCTCTTTCTTCTGATAGCTATAGGTTTCTAATAAGTTCGTCTTGTTTAGCTGATGAATATTTCTTTTCCATTCAATTCCAGATAGATACTCATCTTCATCGATAAATGGCGGGGTTTTACCATTACGATCAATTGCAAAATGCTCTAAATAAATCTCATAGTCAACAATATAAAAATCTGGCTTATATTGCCTATATTTAATAGTTGCAGTGTCAAACTCATACTGTTGCTCATACTTATAGTTGATCCCATTGACATATAAATAATTAGCAATTTCCAGCTCTTCAAAACTACGAACTCGCTCTCCCTTTAAAGTCAAAATTTCGCTACTTTTGAGGTATTTAAAATAATCACCTTGCTCTGTAAAAGAGAACTGATCCTTGTAAGGCTTTGCATGGCTAACAAAAAATTCTCTAATATTTTCAGAATGTTTTTTGGAATTAAAGACATCACCAACTAAAGAGTTAATAAACTCTTTGTAGCCTCTATCACTCTCCTCTTGAACAAACCCAACTAAAGATGACTTTTTCTGAGAAAGATTAGCTAATAGATTTAGGCCTAGAGAATGGAATGTATGAGTATTACATTCAACTGATAACCTTTTAAAAATACGATCAGCGATCTCCTCTTTGGCTTTCCGATTAAATGAAAGAATCGTAATTTGATTAGGAGTGGCAAAATTTTTTTTTAATAAGTACCCAACCTTACCAACTAACAAACTAGTCTTTCCAGATCCTGCAGATGCGACAACTAATGTTGCATCCTCATTACAAACAATAGCCTTTGACTGCTCAAGTGTTAATGAGTTTTTTTCTACTGAATTCAATAAATCTGAAAATTTACTTATCTCTTGATTAGAAAAGTTTTCATTCCAATGATTAATTACTTCTCTACCTAATGTATGGAATGCTTGAACAGACCTTAAGCGATTCTCATTGGACTTAAATATTTCATCAAGATCAGAAGGAACAGTAAAAAATTCTGTTAGTTTTTCTGCCAGATTCTTTTTTTCAATTAATTCACTATCAGAAATCCAAAAACAACCACTTCTTGCACTCTCAATCCAAGCGTGTAACTCACTTAAAAGTGGCAATGCATTTGAAAAAGATTTTTTTACATTTCCTATAAATTCAACTCGCTCCTGAAACTTATCTTTGATATCTCTAATTTTATTTTCAGTTAAACCACCAAAATGATATATGCGACCGTCTGAAAAATGAATTCCCAATGTTTTCCACAATATTCCATGAGTTACTGATAGCTCAGATACATCACAATACGAAAATTTTTTCTTTTGATGCCCTTCGTCATAGCCAATAAAATAGCCATCCAATATCAAACAATAAGATTTGCATTTGGAAGATAAAAGAATCGCCCAGAAACTAGGATGAACTTTAAACATATTCATGAAAATTATGTCTCATTGAAAATGCCATCCCTAATTTTTAACATTAACCTATCAAAAGTAAATTATTTTTATCAATAATTCAACAAGATTGAATTAGCTTCAATATTTCCTCAAATGGCGTAACTATGCTCATAGAAGCTCTATGCTTTATATCTTCATCGCGAATATCAATAAATTTATTTCTTTTATCAATTTTAATTTCTGATTTCCAATAATATGGATCCGTGGAGTGGAATAGAGGATAAATAGCTGAATAAGGTCTATTTTTTGGTCTTAATGGATTTGGTATATTTTTATCCAAATCCCAGTACATTTTAGAAAATTCTTTACTTACATTTGAGTGCTCTTCAAATACATAAATAATATTTTCTTTTGGCACATCAAAAGCTTTTGATAATTCATTAATCCGCAAATCAAAATCTCCACTTGCTGGACCATTTCTATCAAAACCAATATTTGTTTTCATTTCGAGAATGAAGTGATACTTTTTATTTTTTCTAATAACAATATCAGGCCTTAATTTTCCCTCCTTAACCTCCAGTTCAACATCATATAAATCTAAAGGCAAACAAACTTTAAGATAAAAAGCAATTAAATCCTGAAAAATTTCAGACATAGAGTGCTTAATTGCTCTATTAAAATTTACACGATGTTGCCAACCAGCATATTTCATTTTGCATAAATGAAAATAAATTGCCTCACTTACTTCTTTTTGATTTAAATCTGGTTTGAAGTTTTGATAATTCAAAAAACTCTTTAAAAAATTATCATAAATTTTAGATCCTTGAAATAAATCTAATGCAGGAATCACTTGATCAGTCATGAAATATTTACCTTAACTCTTTTCTTTATAGAATCAATAACATTGGGAGTTGCGATGGAAAACAACAACATTTCAAGAAGATAAGGTTCTTTAATGCTTCCATACACCTTTTCATTTAATGACTTAATGCAATCACAGTAGTGATGAAAAGCGATATCGTAAGATTTGTAATCAAAAGACCGGCCGCTTAGCCTGAAAATTGTAGCCATATCATATTTAACAATTTCCGCATTACGACCGGCTGGTTGTGGATATAAACTTTCAGGATTACCGTGATTGAAGATCAACCAATTGAGCGAATAAATTGCTCGAGAATCATATATAACAAAATTCTCTGGATCTAGAAAAGAAGCGATCTTGGACAATGAAGAAATGCAAGAAAAACTATCTTTTGATAATTTCCCTATAGAAATTTCATTAAGAAATTTTCTTATCCTTAAGTCATTCTTAGGATTTTTCTTAAAAGATGAAATACCACCCCACTCTTGAATAATCCAGTAATGAGTATTAAGAGAGTCATCATTTTTTAATATTTTAAAAATATTTTTTTTAAGAAAAATGTTTTTCTCATAGTTACCTTCAATCGAATTAGGTATTTCAAGTGGAACATTGGTTGGAAGTTCCCATATGTCTTTGTTATAAGATTTTTTGTAATCAATAATTGCATCAACAATATTTTTCATATATACATTCAAGTCAATAAATCAATCCAAGCTTCAACAATCATCACCATTGCAAGCGTGTCTAATTCACAATACTTGTATAGACTTTTCTCTACAGCAAGTCTTGTTTCTGGTCTAAGTTCCTCATACTGCAATCTTCCATAAGCCATAGCTGCTGCCCCACCTTCTGCAATCTCTACAGAATCATCATCCTCTGAGCCCAATAAGTCTCGATCTAATAACTTTTTATAAGGATCAATGACTTTCCCTTGATCATCTTGAGACCACCAAATCATGTTTTGGAAATTTAAACTCTCAATTCCATCTTTGGCCCCGTAAATAGGCTGACTGTATTTATCTTTCAGATATTGGGAACTCATCAATGCAGCCGGCAATACCTTCTTAATAGAGTTGCTGCCTTTAGTTTCTGGATGGAAATAACCTTTTTGAGAAACCGTACGTAAATCCACCATCGCACGGTCTCCGCCCTTAATTAAAGTCTTTAGAAATTGACTCAACAACTCTTTATCTTCAGGAGCATCAGCACGAGTTTCAATCTGTGTACAGATGTGGCTCAAGATGGTGTTCTCATGATTGGCCCACATAAATACAGAACCCTCATCCTGATTAAGCTCATTCATCAAAGCTCGTGCAAATTCATAATTAGGAAAGACACCTGCTTTAGCTAAAAGAAACTGGCCCGCATGACGTAGGGTTCCATCTTCTTCAAGTATGTGATGAGAAAATTGGAAGGCTACTGATTCATAAGGCCTCATTCCCACATGAAACGGCAAAGCCACTGCAGAAGTTTCAAAATCAATGAAGTGATAAGGATATTTCCATGAAGCCATCTCGTGCTCCATAAAGTTTTTATCTAGAAAATATCCGCCGCAGTCATGTTCTTTAGGAATTCCATTAATTTGCAGCCATTGCCTCTCAGAATTACTTAAACCTTCATCAGCCTCTGAGTAATTAATATCCTCTTGCTGAATATTTTTAAGCTTAAAGACACCTCGATCAATTAGACTTTGCTTACCTCGAAAGTTCCACAAATCAAGAACTGTGGCCTCTTTAAAATCATCATCAGTCCATTTATTGGCACGCTTCCAACATTCATGAAAGCCACTCTTAAGCTCATCGCCTAAGGGTGATTTAAATTCACAATTACCACAATGCACTCCTATCGGCGCATCGATAGCTATATTATTTTCATAAGCTTCAGCCCATTCTGTTGCAACTTCTGCCAATGATCTATGACCGCCTGGGTACTCAATTCCATTGTGATGAACCATATCAATATAACGATCTATATTTATCTGATATAGCAAAGAATCTGTTCGAGTAATTGTTTTAGCTAAAGGATTGGTAATAACTTTAATTTTTTTATCATCTCTTTCGATTTTGAAGAGTTGATTCATTTGATCTAAATGAGAGACATCAGCCTTATTAGGCATGAGTAAATAACTAGTAACACGACTAGCAGGAAATGCACTCTTTAAAACATATGCTTGAAAGGCTACATCTTCGATATAAGGTTTGATGCCCGATTTAATTCCATTTCGCGACTCAATTTGTGGATCTGTTGAATCAATCGACTTAGCCTTCACTTCAATCAACTCAAAGATATCCCCATTTTTGATAAGAATATCTATACGAACCAAGAGATTATTAAAGGCAATGGCTGGTTCAAAGAGAATAACTTTATCTTGCTGTAAATACTTGGCAGTTTCAGCCAAAGCTTCTTCATTACCTTTAGCTGTAATCTCAATACCATCTGGATAAAGACACTTAGCTAATTCACCTACCTGAAACCCCCCATCAGCTAATGACTGAAGAAATGAGTTTTCATTATTTGTATTTCTATATTCTTTCTTACCTGTATAGAACAACTTTTTAGGGCACTCAACAGCAGTCTTGAATCGAGATTTAATAAGGTATTTTTTCATTTTTTATTTGTACACCTTACGAAGCCCATTCTATGAGCTTAGACCAGTAATATATTTAATTAATTATGAAATTTATTAGAGAATATTCCGAAAGTATTGTCAATACTGTTCATAAAAGCCCAAATAAATATTTATAAAGCTCATTTCATGAGCTATTAGCTCTGTAGATTTTCATTATTCCCAATTAGCATAGGAGAAATAATGAAATCTAACTTTGATATCAGCAAAGGGATCCCCAAAACAGACATTAACTGGTCAGACCTAGGCCGCGTTTCAATGATTGAGAGCTGGGCCAAAGAACTAAAAAAGATTATCAGTGGAGAGACCAAGAAATCGCAATGGCCTATGGTTGGTTATGCCACCATGATTCTTCACGATAATGAAGATATCGGCATTCAATTGGCTCAAAAAGTTGCAAAACAAGCAAGTTTAAATTTCATACATCTTGGTGAGGATCAATTTTTAAATATCCTATCCAAAGAAGCACCCATACATCAAGATACCCCAACCCTTGCTTATGTTTCTCAGGGAGATTGGTCACGTGCAGTGGACCCCAAAGAAGGACCAGTTAATCCAGAAATAAAAGTATTTAGAGATAACCTCCCCCAATACTTAAAGAAGAGGAGCAATAAAGCGCCTTTAATACTTGTAACTTCTGGTCAACGTTACGATGAACTAGATGAGAGTTTAAGAATTAGTGGTTGCTTTGATCGACGATTTGCAATCCCCAAACCAACCCTTGAAGAGCAAGGGCTCTCTTTTATTAAAAAAGTTGGACTAAAAATCTGTGATGACAGCTTAACAAAATCACCAGGAAAGGTTGGCAAGTTACTAGAGATTGATTTCGATAACAAAAGGATTCAGGGGCTTATTGCATTAGCCATGCAACGATTAGCGTTTAGAGAATCAAGGAAACTTTCTTTCAAAGATTTAGTTTATTTCGCCATGAATGGGAGTCAAGAGACAGAGACTTCACCTGAAATAAACCCCCACCTACTTGAACGAGTAGCTATACATGAAGCTGGACATGCATTAGTAGCGATTATTGATTCAAAAGGTCAGAATATCCCAGACTATGCCAGCATTGCTGGAAATGATGAGATCAACGGTCTTGTATCAGACTCTTATGACTATCACTACACAACTAACAACCAAAAAACTCTGGCTAACACAAGGCACAAAATTAGAATTTTTCTGGGCGGAAGAGCTGCTGAAGAAATTACTTATGGAAAAGAAAATGTGAGTTCTTGGGGAGCCAGGTCAGATTTAGTAAGTGCAACTAATCAAGCTAAGAATTTAATCGGCTTACTAGGGTTCACTCCCAATATAGATTCCATTGATATCAATCATGAAAATTTAGCCGTTGCAGATGAACAACCAAGTCCAGCCGAAGATCAACATGTTGTAGAAATGGTTAGGAAGTTTTTATCTCAAGAATATTTACATGTATATCAACTTATTCAAGATAACAAAAATCTACTCATAAACATCAAACAAAAACTATTAGAAGAAAAACTTCTTAACCAATCTGATTTACTTGGCTTACTAAATCAATCAGAGATTAATCTTTAATTCAATTACTTGGAGACCCTATGACGGCACAAATAACTGAGCATCTTATTTATGATGGAAAAGAATTGTCTATGTGTTCTGAACCACTTCGGCCTTTAATAGCACAAAATCAATTTCCCAAGTTTAGGGCATTCACGACAGCTTGTTGGAGAGGTTATGTTGGAAGCTGGGAAATTCAATCAGATACAGATAACAAAAAAAGACTTTATTTAAAAAAATTCTCAGGCTCTCTTGAGTCTGGGCATGACGCTACGCTTGAAACTATTTTTCCAGAATACCCAAATGGTGTATTTGCTCATTGGTTTTCTGGAACTGTTAGATGTCCAGAAGGGAAATTACTAGATTACGTTCATGGCGGTTATGCCAGCACTTATGAAAGAGATCTGTTCTTTGAGTTTGACAAAGGGGTTTTAATTCATGAATTGGTTATTGAAAATGGCATTTCCGAAAAATCAGAATCCAGAACAGGCTACCAAATAGCCGCTTTTCTAACATTATCAAAGGACCAAGAATGAGCTATGTATTAGGCTATCTGTGTATAGGTATTATCTGCACGATAACTGCCTATATCTTTAATTTGAATAAGGAAGATTCATCATTTTCAGAAAAAATAACAGCCCTTTTACGTCAACCTAAAAAATGGCAAGAAAAATTAGCAGACAGTTTAGGTGTCTCTCTAGGAGTTTTTCTAGCAACTATCCTTTGGCCTGCTTTTTTACTATGGTTAATTTATCAATCTATGCAAAATAATCATCAAACATTCGAAGAAGATGATCTTTCACTGTACTGTGGGCCAGAGCATCTACTACAACAGTTCACTCCATTAGGAGCTGAGCAATATGTAAAAATTGAATACCCACCCAACTACTTAGTCAAAGGCTCATTTGGTCATCTAGAGCAAGCATGGATTAATTTTTTATCTCAATTAGAAACAAATGATGAAATATGGTCTTTCTTGATACCCAAAGATAGCCAAACACATTATTACAGTAGAGGTGCCGAAGGAAATATCCGAGGATTTGCTCAGATTCGTGACAAAAAAATTATTAATGAGTTCATTTACGAGTCAGATTAATAACATCTAACGATCACTCACTGGGGCCCGAGACTAAACCTGGATCGGTTCCCCTTAAAAAAGCCACTTGTTTTTTAGAATCATAATCAATCCAATCACATGGCAATGTGGCTCCGCCAAACATGCTCTGAAATACGCAAATATCTTGCCAAACTTTTTCACCATTTTTATCGGCCACACAAGTAAATCCAAGATCAGTCCAATGATTAACTAAACTTTCAATATCCATTGGATTCATAGCTCCATTCCTAAATAGATGCTCGTCATACCAAACGCGGCCACCTATTAAATTTTTATGGTCATCAAGGCACTGCGCCCACCCACCGGGATATTTTTGTTCAATGACTTTAATTGGCACAATGAAATCCAAACATTCAGTAAGTATCGCCATAAGACTTTCCTCTCTCCCGTTAGTTAGACAAATAATTGGTATTTTTTAATAAATTCAAGACAAATAATTTACGCCGTTTTAGAGGCTTATCTTCCTTAATCGCTGCCCTAACCGCTAACTCAGGATTATGGTTAATAACTGGAAATTGATTCATCAGTGTCGGCAAGCCAATTAATCCTGCTGAATCACATGCAATACGGATAAAAGCATCTGTTTGAGGATGCCAATTTTCAAGGTGATGGGCATATAGCTGTAAAGGTAATAAAAGTGAAATAAAAGTAGGTCCAATAATCATGTAGCTATTATTTGGCGTCACTAGCTCATCAAATGAGCTAGTATTAGCTTATAGTTCACCTATATCCATTTAAAAGGCAAGATATGAGCCAGTTGGAACGTCTCCAAAAGATTAATGAAATGATCCATGAACGAGGTAGCGTTCAGATAAATGACTTTCTTGATGAGCTAGAAATATCTCTAGCTACGTTTAAACGAGATCTGACCTTTTTAAGAGATAGACTCAATGCCCCGATTACCTACGACCGAGACACCAACGGTTATCGCTTTGACAAACCTAATCTAGGTAAAAAATTTGAACTTCCCGGACTTTGGTTTACAGAGGCCGAAGCTACAGCCTTAGTTACGATGCAGCATCTACTATCCTCATTAGGCCAAGGCGGCTTAATTGGGCCCCATATTGCGCCCTTAATGACAAAGATTGACACTATCTTGGGTAATGGGGAGACATCATCCAATGAACTACGCAAAAGAATTAAGCTCATCAGCATGGGTGCTCGCACGAATAACAATGATTCATTTGCCACAATTGGTAATGCCCTACTCAAGCGCGAATGCTTAAAAATTAAATATCACGCTAAAGGTAGCAATGAGATTACAGAGCGAGAAGTGTCTCCTCAACGATTAATTCATTATCGAGATAACTGGTATTTAGATGCGTTTTGCCATGCCAAAAACGATTTACGAAGTTTTGCTCTTGATGGCATTCAGGACGTTATTAGCTTAGGCAAAAAATCCAAAGAAATTTCTGAAAGTGAGCTTAACGAAAACTTTGCAGAGAGTTATGGCATCTTTTCAGGCAAAGCAACCAAAACAGCCAAGTTAAGGTTCACGCCAGAACGTGCTCGATGGGTCTCTACAGAAACCTGGCATCCCAAACAAAAAAGCAGCTTTGATGAAAATGGCTATTACCTTCTTGAATTTGAGTATCACCAAGATCCAGAGCTAGTTATGGATATTCTTAAATACGGTGGTGAAGTAGAAGTACTCGGGCCCAACAGCCTGAGAACTAAAGTCGCACAAGAATTAAAAAAAGCTGCTGAAAGATATTTATAAATACCTAATTTACCTACCCCATCGACCAGAAAGCACCTTTATAAGGTTAATTACCCCCAAAGCAGTTAGGTTAAGTTAATTAGTTGCCAATATAAGTAGTGAACTACAAAAACTTGCTCTTTCATGGTGGTATAGTGAACTCACATTCATCATCAATAAATTCGTATGAGCACATTTGAGATACCAACCCCTATCACCCCAATAGTTGAGGCAATTCGCCTACTATACGGTACAGCCAAGACCATCAATGACTTTATTGATGAACAAATTGATGTAATGAAATCCTCTGCAAAAGAAGCAGTTCAAGTATGCGGAAAAATACTTGAGGGTGTTAAATATGGTTTCGGCATTGGATACGCAACTAGTATTGTTGCAATCACCATTGGTCATCTCTTGATGGGTAACCCACTACAAGTTGTAACAACACTTACTACTGGTGCAACTGGGGTTGCTGCATTCACCAACCCAATTGCCATGACTTGTGCTGCTATTGGCGCAATCTACTATGGTTGGAGTGCATTAGATGAACATGAAAAAGAGACAATTATTGAAAGAGTAGTTAATGATTTCAAAATTGGGGTTGAACTAATTAAAGCAATCATTAATTATGTAATCACTAAGACTAGAGAGTTAATGAGTTCTGATGCTCTTGTTGATATCAAGGGTTATGTTCAAGAATCCGCAAAGAAATTCGGAAAAACACTGAGTGAAATTACCAGAAACCTTAAAGATAAGGTCTTTGATACTGCTGAATATGTAAAAGATAAAGCAGAAGATGTGGGCGACTTTGTTAAAGAGAAAGTTATTGACCCTATCAAAGATAAACTTGATAAAAAAGAACATTAATTAATTTTATTTTTATCAGATTTTTTGCCGATAATTGAAAAACCATTATAAAGCCGTAAAAAAATTAGCCTGACAAGCTACCAAACAATACTATAAGTAAAATAATTAGCGGGCGATTTACTCCTAGACCTTTTCTCTTTTTATCACTACACCCCTACCACACACTTTTTGACAAAAAACCTTAAACCCTACATGCTGTTTGGGTTAGAGGGCAAAAATGTCAGCACGCAAATCAACTACACACAGCATTATTGAAGGTGAGCTACTAGTTGCTTTGCGAGAGCGAAGCAGTATTTGGCAGGCTCGCTATTGCGTGGATGGTAATTGGCCAAGAACAACTACAGGTGAGCGAGACTTAAAGAAGGCTAAGGATAGGGCTAAAGATCTCTATAACGAGGCACAGTGGCGAAAAAAGTCCAACATCACACCCATCACTCGTTTTTTCAGTGATGTTGCCAAAGCGGCTGTAAAAAAGCTACAGGCAGAAGTTGATAGTGACAGTGGTAAAGCTACCTAAAAAGTATGGTTTTTTAACTAGGGAAAAGTGCATAAAAAATCATACTTTTCCTTAAACCATTACCTTTTCTGCTTTTTCTACCTTCTTTAAATTCTCATTGGAGTTCTTTAGCAATGCCTCTTCCATTGCCCAAACTTCCCCATCTTTTTTTGTGGTGCTTGAATTGCCTTTATTGAACCCTGCTCTTGTTAAAGCCATATTTCCTGCACTCAATTTATCAGCTCCCTCTTTTGCATTGAATACGGCATCCAACCATATTCTTGCTGATGGATTCACATTCCTTTTGTAGTTTTTTGATACCTTCAACCAATCCATAATCAGTTTCTTTAATGGCTTGCTTATAAGCCTCTATACGAACTTGTAGTTTTATTTTCCACCCAATCGCTTTAGCCTCTTCCTCTGTTTGGGGACGCTTGTGTGTCTTGCGTAGCGCTTCTTGCTCAGCCCACGCATTACCCATGCGCTTTATTTATTCATCGCTTAATAAGGATTTGATGTCTTTTACTGCCATCTCTTCTCCACGCCCCAGCTTTTCCAAACGCTCTTTTAGTCTTGCGGTTAGGTGAGTTATGTTTAGCTTAGGCATTCCAAGTAATTAGAGATATAAATTGATAAAAGATTATCATTTTTAACACTTTTGATATTAATTTGATGTAACATCTTTCCATAATTTAAGGAAATGTTATGAATTCTGAAATGCTAAAAGAAGGCATCTTCAATCTAAATACAAGACGATTTGGTTCAGTTGCTGAGGTAATGATTAGAAGGTTATGCCAATTAGGCAGAAGCAAGAATCAATTTCACGACTTGTATGACGATATGGCTAATCATCGTGTTGAAGTTAAATTTTCAACAGTAAGAAGAACTAATAGCAGGAAAATTACTGAAGATTCTGTTTTAACCTGTATAAGCGATGAACTATCTTCCAATAGGGAAATTAAATTTGATGAATGGATGCAATCACAATTTGATTGCAATATTCAGCAAGTTAAGCGTGATCAATTTGAGGTGCTATATTACGGATTATTTTTTAATGACAAGGTGGCTATCTTCAGAATTAAATCTGAGGAGATTGGCTCGCAGATTTATTATTCAGATAAACAACATAAAGGCAATGAGGGTGAAGGGCAATTTCACCTAAATGAAAATACACTACAGATACATTTAGATAACTATTTGTATAAGATACTTACTTACGAAGAGCTATTTCAGCTTCTTGTTTAAATAATCGTCAATAGTTTTAATCTCAGCATCCGTTAGACAGAGTTGGTTGTATATGATTGAATCAATCTTAGCAACAATGCTGCCTAAATCAATCTCTTCGCAGGCGATCGCCTCATCTACTAACTTCTCAATTCTTTTGTTTATTTCCTTGTTGAATTGAAAGATTGGCATTGCTTCAATATGCTTGCGTAGTATTTTAATAGAGTTGAATTTGACGCGAAATACGAATTGAATAACTTTAGATTGAAGTATTGCTAGCACTACCTTTATTGGCACAGTGGTATTGGGTATCAATATATTTGCACTGTTCAATGTGAGCAGTTGTTTGTCATCATAAGCAAACATAAACTTATCAGCAATAAACCTATATATCAGCTTTTCTTTTGCTCTAAAGTAAGACTCATCAGCACATTGCTGAAATGTGCTTCTATCAAACTTAACGAATTTTTCCGCTTTAGATATTTTGAATGGCGATACTTCCTTGCCTCTTATTACATCTTCGTACCCTTCAAGCATCTCATCTTTAAGAAGTTTTGCATTATTTCCTGTGACTATCCCTAATGCAAACTGAGACTTTGAATCAATTAAAGTATGAGAATGGCTGAATATTTTTTCAATCAATGCTGCGGCATTTGCACTTACACCAAAAATAAAAGTTGAATCAGTCTCGCTTAAGACTTTACTTTGCAACACCGTGAACTCACCATTATTTGTCTCTAATGATAATTCTGCATCTATTGTGGGAGTTGAGTTTTGCAGCTTTATATTCACCACATCAGTTAAAAGCCCTTTAAAAACCTTCCCTAATTGAGATATTTTTATATGCGATGTTTCAGCAAGAAGTTTTTTGCGAATAGGGGAGTGCGCCCCAACATCTACAAATGATTGTGGAAGCAAGAATGAAAGTCTCCCTTTATTTGAAAGTCTATCTATTGCAGTTGCTAGAAACACTGAGAAGCTATCACTCCCAAATCTTTTAAGATATGCGTTGTTTACTTTTGGCAAATTGAAATCAGCACCCCACGGCGGGTTGGTTGCTATGAAATCAAATTTATTTGGTATTGATTCAACATTAAGTGTATTGAGAAATTCAATTCCATCTTTGTGGTGAATATTTAATGTCCCATCATATTTTTTGTTTGCAGTTAATAGCAGGTTGATTCTGCAAATCTTCACTGCTCTGCCATCTAAGTCACCGCCGTAAATATTGTTAAGTGGCTTTTCTTCTTTGTCCTTAAGTTTTTTAAGTAGAGCTTCTAACAAAAAACTCCCGCTCCCACAGCAAGGATCAAGCACTAAATCATTTTTCTTTTGTAATGTTTTCACATAACCTTCAGCAATATGCTTTGGCGTGTAAAACACTCCACCTATTGCTTTTGATGATGATGCAGATAGGTGCTGATAAGTTTTTCCTAGCAAATCTAATGCTAGTGGCAAAGAATATTTTTTAAGTTCAATACAAATATTTTTTTTTGACTTTGTCTCTTTTTTCCACCCATCAATTTCAATGTCTATTCTCTTAAACCACTCACCATCACCAGACTGCTTTTTTTCATTCTCAGCAAGAGTAGTTGCGATACTAATTAGTAGTTCATCTAGGCTGTATGAATCAGCGAAGCTATCAATAAAGGTAAGAAATCTATTTACTTCATAATCGTTTAACTCGTTATGAACCCGTTTTTTGGTTGAACGCTTTTTGTTTGCTCTTTTCTGTAATTTCTCACTTTCCCCTAAATCAATCTTAAGTTTTAGCTCGTCTACAGATTCCTTTGATACAACCTTTTTTTTAATTTGCTCTGCTTGTGTGAGCACTCCAAGCTTTAACCAATTGCCAACTGTAGCAACAGAGACTCCTAAAACCACAGCAGCATCCTCTAGCGTAAGGTAGTTAGCAGTTTGTTCGTCGTCAAATAATTCTAAATTCATCATAGTCTGTATTTTACTTTCTAATATCAACTATGTCGCCCATTCACCCTTGTTGTTATTATCTTTAGTTGATGCTTTTGGCATCAATTACCATGTTTCATATATTCATTTAGATATCGCACCTTATGGCAATTCCTGACAATATTAAGTCTTTCATAGATGGCCATAATTGGCTTTTGGCTAAGTCTATGCCTAAGCATTGGTATATTGCTCGCGTAGATGGCAATGCTAGAGATTTCAATGTATTTGCAACCTATATCCACAAGAATGGTGAGCTACGGAAATGGGGTTCTTATGGATACCTTTACTTAGACATTGGTGAATTTGCTTATTGGACTTTAACTAATAGTGAAGGTGAGCTAACCTTAATCAATAGGGCTGAGTTGCAGAGCATTGTTTCTGAAAGTGGCTCAACTGATAAGTTAAAGAAATGCCCTAACTGCAAGAGACTTACACCCTCTAGTCAATATAAGAAATTTGAAGTTCGCACCAATGGAAAAGTAAAAACATTTTGGAGGTGCCCTGTGTGCGAAGAGTTCAAGTTGGCTGCAAAGAGAGCTGCACTTAAATCATCTATTAAGTAAGGTTTATGACTAGAAAATATATATGCCTAACCTGTAATAAAAATACAGGAGTAGATATTGTCTATGGTGAGCCAAGCATTGAGATTGCTAGGCAAGTTGAATTAGGCGAGATTGCTTTAGGTGGATGTGTGATTGAACCTAATCAGCCTAACTATCGTTGTATGTCTTGTGGTTTTGAATGGGATAGAACTCTACAGTTTGAAGAAGCTAAGCAAAGGTGGCTTAAAGAGGATGTAAAAGGTAGAGGTTGGACGCAGAATGTAATAAAAGAGCAAATCGACTACACACTTACCACACACAAAAATAAAGTTCCTATAAATCAACAGGTTAAACAGCGTTTCTCTTATCAAATCCGCAGGTCCGGGGTTCGAATCCCTGACAAGGACTTCCGAGAACAAGAAAAGCAAAAAGCCCCGTTAGGGGCTTTTTGGGTAGCGACTCCTGCTTTTCAGCAACAGCCGCCTTGTTGGCGGAGCGGACGGGACTCGAACCCGCGACCCCCGGCGTGACAGGCCGGTATTCTAACCAACTGAACTACCGCTCCAGTTGAACTTGGCGTCCCCACGGGGATTCGAACCCCGGTACCCACCGTGAAAGGGTGGTGTCCTAGGCCTCTAGACGATGGGGACCCTGGACTTACCTACTACATTTACTACAACTGCTTACAGCTTCTGGTGGAGCTAAGCGGGATCGAACCGCTGACCTCTTGCATGCCATGCAAGCGCTCTCCCAGCTGAGCTATAGCCCCTTAATCAAATGATCTTCTATTAAGTAGCTCAAGCAATCAAGACCGTAATTCTAGCCTATTTTTATACTGCTTTGCAAGCGAAGTTTTACTTCTTCTTTACCCATCAATGCAATAACCGCATCAATAGCCGGTGTCTGGGTCGTAGCAAACAAGGCATAACGCACTGGCATAGCCAAAGCAGGCATTTTTAGACCATGTTTAGCTAAAACTGCCTTAAATGCGGCCGAGACCCCTGCTTTTGTGCCATCACTAGCTTCTAGCTCATGAATGAAGTCATTTAAGGCCGGATGAATAGCTTCTGGAACATTCGTCGCTAAATCAACTGCCTGATGCGAAGGTCTGTCCATGTAGAACAATCTTGCCCCTTCAGCAATCTCAAGCAAGGTATTCGCACGATCTTTAAGGATATTGACTACCCCTACAAAATCAGGACCCTGTGCCGTATTAATACCTAAGTTGCTAGCAAATGGTTGGGTACGTTTTGCTAAGTCAGCAGCATCCGCTTGCTGAATGTAATGATGGTTTAACCAAAGTAGTTTTTCTGGATTGTGTTGCGCCGGTGATTTACCTAAATGATCTAAATCGAACCATTCAACAAATTGTTCTTTGGTAAATACTTCCGCATCGCCATGTGACCAACCTAAACGCGCTAAGTAGTTGAGCACAGCTTCTGGCATGTAACCTTGACGCTCATAGTCACGGACGCTCATCGCACCATTACGCTTACTCATCTTCTCACCTTGATCATTTAAGACCGTTGGCAAGTGCGCATAAATGGGCGATGGCCCACCTAAAGCTTTAAGAATATTAATTTGGCGTGGCGTGTTGTTCACATGATCATCACCACGAATGACGTGAGTGATTTTCATATCAAGGTCATCAACCACCACACAGAAGTTATACGTTGGGGTGCCATCAGGGCGTGCAATGACTAAGTCATCTAATTCGTCATTACTGATTTCAATACGACCTTTAACGGCATCTTCCCAAACGACGCTGCCACCAATTGGATTTTTAAAACGAATGACAGGCTTCACACCCTCTGGAATCGCCGGCAATGTTTTACCTGCTTCAGGTCTCCAGCATCCGTTGTAGCGTGGTTTTTCTTTATTGGCCATTTGCGCATCGCGAAGTGCATTTAACTCTTCTTCGCTCATGTAGCAGTAATAGGCCAAACCATCTTTAAGCATTTGCGCAATGACTTCGCGATAACGATCCATGCGCTGCATTTGATAGAAAGGCCCTTCATCAATATCAAGACCCAACCAACTCATGCCTTCGATGATGACGTCCACCGCCTCTTGGCTTGAACGTTCTTGATCGGTGTCTTCAATACGCAAAATAAAGTCACCTTGCATCTTGCGCGCAAACGCCCATGGATACAAAGCACTTCGTAGGTTACCTAAATGGATAAAGCCCGTTGGGCTTGGTGCAAATCGTGTTCTAACTGTCATAAGCGACATTATCGCATTGAAGGATATCTAGGCTTATTTTTACTTGGTTTGTTGTTTTGTTATTTTTTTCTTCGTTTGTCTGCTTGCTCTTATTTTTCTTATTTTTTCTTTATTTGATTTTTATTGTTTGTGCTTGAGTGGCTTTTGTCGTGCAGCAATGAAACTACCCATCAACAGCGCCGCACCCGATAAGACCAAGCCTTGGGCCAAACCACCCTGCCCATCTGAAATCCAGCCCACAATGGTTGGGCCCACGATCTGACCGGCAGCAAAAATACTCGTAAAGGCCGTGATACCTCCCACCCAATCTGATTGCGGCATATTGTGTTTAACAAAGGCAGTGGTGGATGCCACCGCTGATAAGAAAACCCCTCCAAATAAAAGACCGGAGAAAAAGATGGCGACAATCGCTGCACCATCCATATCTGCGCCATAGATAGCTAAGAAAGCTGGAATGAAAGAAGCAATACCCAGCAAAGCATTAAGGATGGCTAACGACTGACCTCCTTTGAAATGATCCAATAGTTTGGCCCATAAGCGCGAAGATGCCATCACAGCCACCCCCAACAGCGCGTAGAAAATATTTAAGGTTGTACTGGCCAACCCCAACTGTTTGAGCAAAGCCACCACAAAGGTCATGTAACCGATGTAACCCACACCGAACATGAAGTACCCAGCAAGAATGGGGAGATAAGATTTAATTGGGGTTCCTGAATGCCCAGCTTTTTTAGGAGGAACCGCGGGAATAGATTGCACTGGTTGAATGAGCAAAAGCGTCAGTACAACGCACATCAACGCAATGGCATACCAAGAAAGCTGCCAAGCATGCTGCCAATGGATATCAGCAGCCCACTGCCCCACTAAAGGTAAGGTCAGACTAGAAAGCGTAATGCCTAGGCCAGGTCCACCGTAATAGATACCTAAAAGCAACCCGGATCGATTGGCATGAATACTACCCAACTGAGCTGCCAATACACCACCCGCCACAAAGGCCCAAGCACTAGCGATACCAGCTATGACTCGGTAGATGAAAAGAGCAACCGTCTGATCCGTACAACCTGATAAAAATAAGAAAACAGCAGTAATTAGGCAAGAGATGATAAAAAAACGATTAACAGAGATTTTTCTCATCATGGTGGGTGATAACAATGCCCCAATCAGGTATCCAAGTGCATTGGCTGTATTCATAGTACCGGCGACTAGATAAGACCAGGATAGGTCTTCTCGCATCACTGGCAGCAATAACCCATAAGAAAAACGAGCTAACCCCAAGGCAATGGCAGAGCCTAAAGCTAAGGCAATAGCCGTTAAAAATGGGTGTTTATTAGCGAATACAGTCACTGTTTTCATAAAGTTTCTACAATATACGGCATGAAAGAAAATAAAGCTTCAGACTTACTCCAAGTTTTCGTGTTTGACGGAGCCCCAGTAAGGGGTGAAATCGTGAATATTCAGGATTCCTGGCAGGCCATTTTGGCTCGCAAGGATTACCCACCTGCCGTTAAAAAGCTCTTAGGTGACCTAGTCGCTGCTGGCGTGCTTCTAAGTGGCACCTTGAAGTTCAATGGCAGTTTGATTATTCAGGCTCAAGGAACAGGCGCTGTACGCTTATTGGTTTTAGAGTGCAACGAGAACTTAGTGATCCGGGCCACCGCCAAGCTCAATGAAGATATTGATTTATCAGATTTACCTGAAAACGCTGGTTTATCAGATTTAATCAATCCAGATGGTCACGGTAAATTAGTGATTACCTTAGATCCTGCTGACCGTAAGCCAGGCCAAAATCCTTACCAAGGGATTGTTGCTCTACACGATGGCACGAAACCTGTGCAAACCATTGCAGAAGCTATTTCGCTGTATATGAGAGATTCTGAACAATTGGAAACTCGTCTATGGCTCACCAGTGATGAGCAAGCTTGCGGCGGACTACTACTTCAACGCCTACCGAATATGGGCGGCCAATTGAAGATGAGCGACGAGTTAGCTGCTGAAGGCTGGAGCCGTCTACAAATGCTCTCTGAGACGGTAACTAACGAAGAGTTGCTAACCTTAGAGCCGCAGGTACTCATGAAACGCCTTTACCTAGATGAGTCTGCTCATCATGGCGTAAGAAGTTTCGATCAACGCCACATTCAGTTTGGTTGTCGTTGCTCACGCATCAAAGTAGCAGATATGCTCAAAATGCTTGGTGAAGAGGAAGTGAATAGCATCCTCGAAGAGAAATCAATCGTTGAAACTAATTGTGATTTTTGCGGACAGGTTTACAACTTTGATGCAGTTGATTGCAAACAGATTTTTACGAGTTCGACTTTAACTGGAGCTATACAGCGTCCACCTGGATCTAAGCATTAATTAGTTAATTTGCTAAGTACGGTTAGCGGTTAACTTTAAGCCATTAGTGCTTAGCAACTTCTTTATTAGCCTTAGTGTCTTTGGAGTCTTTCGACTCTTTTTTATCAGCAATGTCAGCAGCTGATTTTTTAGGGATGACCTGCACAAAAATCTCCCCCTCTTTACTCATACCATGCTCAGCACGCGCACGCTCCTCAATTGCCTTGGTGCCATCTTTCAAGTCTTGAACCTCACCTGATAACTTGGCGTTACGAGCAGCTAATGCCTCATTTTTCTCCATTTGCTTAGTTACTTGACGATCTAGTTCATAGACGCGCAACCAACCGCCCTTGCCTAGCCACAATGGAAACTGAATCACAATAAGAAGAGCCAACATGCTGTAAACAATAATACGCATCTTGGCTCTTTTTCTCTTGGTGTTTTAGATTGTTTGAGTACTGTGTTCTACAGCTTACTTGCGTAAATTATAGAACGTTGACTTACCTGGGTAAGTGGCAATATCACCCAAATCTTCTTCAATACGAATTAACTGGTTGTACTTAGCAATACGGTCTGAACGTGACAATGAACCCGTCTTGATCTGACCTGCATTTGTACCTACAGCGATATCAGCAATCGTGCTGTCTTCTGTTTCACCAGAACGATGTGAAATCACTGCCGTGTAATTAGCACGCTTAGCCATCTCAATCGCAGCAAAGGTTTCAGTCAATGTACCAATTTGATTAATCTTAATAAGGATTGAGTTAGCAATACCTTTATCAATACCTTCTTTAAGAATCTTGGTGTTAGTTACGAATAAATCATCGCCCACTAATTGGATTTTCTTACCCAATTTCTGAGTTAATGTTGCCCAACCTTCCCAGTCACCTTCGTGCATACCGTCCTCAATAGAAACGATTGGGAATTTATCAGCCAAGTTACCTAAGTAATCAGCAAATTCTGTTGAACTCAATTGCAAGCCTTCGCCAGACAAATGATACTTGCCATCTTTGTAGAATTCGCTAGCAGCGCAATCCAAAGCCAACAGAACGTCTTCACCAGGTCTATAACCTGCTTTTTCAATCGCCTGAAGTACTGTATTCAAACATTCTTCATTGCTCTTGAAGTTAGGGGCAAAACCACCTTCATCACCAACAGATGTTGGCATGTTTTGGTCATGAATAATTTTCTTTAACGCATGGAAAATTTCAGCACCACAACGCAAGGCTTCACGGAAGCTGCCCATGCTCACAGGCATCACCATGAATTCTTGAATATCTAAGCTGTTATTAGCGTGTGCACCACCGTTCACAATGTTCATCATCGGCACCGGCAACTGCATAGCACCTGAACCCCCGAAATAACGATAAAGCGGCAAACCAGCTTCTTCTGCAGCTGCGCGAGCCACTGCCATAGAAACAGCCAATGTTGCATTAGCACCTAAACGAGCTTTGTTCTCTGTACCGTCTAAGTCAATCAATGTGCGATCCAAGAAAGCTTGTTCGCTAGCATCAAGACCTAATACTGATTCAGCGATTTCTGTGTTGATGTTCTCAACAGCTTTTAATACGCCTTTACCTAGGTAACGTGCTGAATCACCATCGCGCAACTCAATCGCTTCACGTGAACCTGTTGATGCACCAGACGGCACCGCAGCGCGACCCATCACACCAGATTCAAGCAACACATCACATTCAACTGTTGGGTTACCCCTAGAGTCCAATACTTCACGACCAATGATGTCAACGATAGCGCTCATGACTTCTCCCTAAACAATTATTGAAAATCTTTTTCTAAAAATACGTTGCCAGTTTTAACAACGTCATCCAATGCCACCAAAGTAGCTAATAAATCTTTCATTTTTCCTAAAGGCACAGCGTTTGGACCATCCGACAAAGCTTTTGCCGGATCCGGATGCGTTTCCATAAACAAACCGCTGATGCCAACAGCCACTGCAGCACGCGCCAACACAGGCACCATCTCACGCTGACCACCACTACTTGTACCTTGGCCACCGGGCAATTGCACAGAGTGCGTTGCATCAAATACCACCGGAGCACCTGTCTCACGCATGATCGCTAGACTGCGCATATCAGAAACCAAATTGTTGTAACCAAAAGAAGCGCCGCGCTCACAAGCCATAAATAGGTCTTCAGACAAACCAATTTCTTTAGCTGCTGCTCTCGCTTTGTCGATCACGTTTTTCATATCGCCAGGAGCCAAGAATTGCCCCTTTTTGATATTCACAGGTTTACCACTTTGCGCACATGCGCGAATAAAGTCTGTTTGACGGCACAAGAATGCTGGTGTTTGAAGCACATCGACCACAGCAGCTACTGGCTTGATTTCACTCACATCATGAATATCGGTCAAGATATGCACGCCAATTTCTTTTTTAACTTTAGCCAAGATCTCCAAACCCTTTTCCATGCCTAAGCCACGGAATGAAGTACCTGAAGAACGATTAGCTTTATCAAAAGATGATTTATAGATAAACGGAATGCCTAAACTTGATGTGATCTCTTTTAACTGACCAGCTGTATCCATCGCCATTTGCTCTGACTCGATCACACAAGTGCCAGCAATGAGGAAAAATCGTTTATCCAAGCCAATTTCAAAATCACATAATTTCATGTTTTGTCCTTTTTAGCTTTTCTTAAACGCCTTTATGAAGCAAGGCAGCCTTCACATAAGCAGAGAAAAGTGGGTGTCCATCACGAGGTGTTGATGTGAATTCTGGGTGAAACTGAACGCCAAAGAACCATGGATGCATTGATGATGGTAACTCCATAATTTCTGGCAACGACTCATTGGGTGTTCTTGCAGAAATAATCAAACCTGCAGCTTCTAATTTAGGTACGTAGACGTTATTCACTTCATAACGATGGCGGTGACGTTCATTTACCTCTGAACCATAAATCTTCGCAGCCAAGGTATCAGGCTTCACTGGGCAACGTTGAGAACCTAGGCGCATCGTGCCGCCTAAATTAGACTCTTCATCACGTTTCTCAAGACGCCCTTCGCGATCCATCCACTCAGTAATTAAAGCCACCACTGGGTTCGGGCCTTCTGGTTCAAACTCGGTGCTATTAGCCCCTGTTAAACCAGCCATATGACGAGCAAACTCAATCACAGCCAACTGCATCCCCAAACAAATGCCTAAATAAGGAATTTTGTTTTCGCGGGCATATTTAATAGCAGCAATCTTACCTTCCGTACCACGCTTGCCAAAACCACCAGGAACCAAAATCGCATCCAAGTTTTGCAAGCTAGATACATCGCCATGCTCTAAATTCTCTGAATCAATATAACGAATCGATACTTTGGTTTGATTATGAATACCTGCATGACGCAATGACTCAATCAATGATTTGTAGGATTCAGTTAAATCAACATATTTACCAACCATACCAATGGTGATGTCATGCTTAGGATTCTCTAAACTCGTCACCAAACCATTCCAAACAGATAAGTCTGCTGGTTTTGGATTAAGGCGTAATTCTTGGCAAATTAACTCATCAAGACCCTGCTCATGCAACATTTGAGGAATCTTATAAATCGTATCCACATCCCACACAGAGATCACAGCCTGTTCACGCATGTTGGCAAACAAAGAAATCTTAGCGCGCTCATCTTCTGGAATTGGACGATCTGCACGACATAACAATGCAGTTGGCATCACACCAATTTCACGTAACTTCTGTACAGAATGCTGCGTCGGCTTAGTCTTTAATTCACCAGCGCTGGCGATGTAAGGCACTAAAGTTAAGTGCACAAACGCTGTATCACCTTGCGGCAAGCGCAAGCTCATTTGACGAGCAGCCTCTAAGAATGGCAAAGACTCAATATCCCCGACCGTGCCACCGATTTCGCAAATAGCGATATCAGCCTGACCATCGTGGCTAGCTAAAGCGCCTTTTTCAATGAAATTTTGAATTTCATTGGTAATGTGAGGAATCACCTGAACTGTTTTACCAAGATATTCACCACGACGCTCCTTACGGATCACAGATTCATAAATCTGACCCGTGGTGAAGTTATTACTTTTACGCATCTTGGCAGATACAAAACGCTCGTAATGCCCCAAATCCAAATCGGTTTCAGCGCCGTCCTCGGTCACAAACACTTCTCCATGCTGGAAAGGGCTCATCGTACCGGGGTCTACGTTGATGTAGGGGTCTAATTTTAAGAGGGTGACTTTTAGGCCGCGCGATTCAAGAATGGCGGCTAATGAGGCGGCTGCGATACCTTTCCCTAGGGAAGAAACCACACCACCAGTAACAAAGATGAATTTAGTCATCGAATATGCTTAGTGGGTAATACGCAATTATAGCGATACCGACCAAAAATGTTCAAAAAAACTAAATTATTCAATTTAATATCGCTAGAAGCCTTTAAATATCGAGGGTTTTAATTGTAGAAGTACTCATGGTTGATGATGCCATGCCCTTCTCTGTTGATTTCGCCAAAAAATCTTCCTCATACCCTCCTTTTTAAACTCCCAAATTTGAGCCCCTGTATGAATAGTTTCTAGGGTTGGAATATCCCGCTCTACATAACGAGCCATCACTCTAGCTGTGGGATGTCGGTAACGATTCCGGTACCCCGCTTGGGCAATCGCCCAACTAGGCTGCAAGGCATCAATAAATACAGCTGTTGAAGACGTATTGCTGCCATGGTGAGGCATGAGCAAGATCGACTTCAGCTCATCTGAAAGCTCATACTCTCTAGCAATACTTGCCTCACCACCTTTCTCGACATCACCTGTTAGCCAAAATGCATGATGTCTCCCTACAACCTCTATCACACAGCTTATGGCATTAGGCTTGCCCAAATGATGAGAAGACTCAAAACTCATCGCCGACCCTGGATGCCAGACTTTAAATAGCACACCATCCCAGATCCACACTTGACCGGCTTTACAAGGCAATGCTGGCATCTGTAGCGCATCAGCTTGATTAATCAAGAAATGCCATTCGGGCAAAGTGCCCAACAAATCTCCAAATCCAATATTGGCCATCAAACTTAAGGCACCGCCCACGTGATCCGTATCTTTGTGACTAATCACCAATCGATCAATGTAGCTCACCCCCTCACCTCTTAAAAAAGGTAAGAGATGACGATCGCCCGCATCAGACTCAGGCGATGTTTTAGGTCCTGTGTCATATAACAACCGATGGTGAGCCGTCTCAACTAAAACAGCTGTTCCTTGGCCAATATCAAAAACGGTCACTCGATAATCACCCATCTCTAACTTGGGCATGCTTAGTAGATGCCTCTCCCAACCTGGCGGTAAAAATAAAGGGATACAGCACAACAAACCAAGCAATCTACTTTTATAAGTTTTGCCAATCCTGCCAGGTCTAATACAAATAACAACGCCGAGTGTTGATAACAGCAGATAAATCACATGGGGTTGTGCAGCATAGGCCACTGACCATGGTGTATGGGCCAAGGGCTTTAAAAACCAAGCCACAAACTCCATGCAAGTATGAGCAAGCCATAAAGACCATGCATTAATGGGAGATGGTAAGACTGCCCCCAACATAGCAAACGGAGTAACCACAAAACTCACTAAGGGAATTGCCAAGGCATTGGCAATTGGCGAAACAATCGATACTTGTGAAAACCAATATAAGGTAAGCGGCAATAAGGCAATCGTTACCACCGCCTGTACGCGAGAAGCCTCCTTGAAAGCTTGCCAAATTGGTTGCTTTTTAGAAAAACCAATCTCCGATAGACCTTTCTCTTCAGGCATCGCAAAAAGAATGGCTGCAACAGCACCAAATGACAACCAAAATCCTGGGGTATAGACCGCCCAAGGATCTAAAAAGACCACGAGGAATAGTGCCCACCACCAAATATCAAATGAACGAGTGACACGCCCCGTCCACATGGCTAGAGCCACAACAGCCACCATATACATCGTTCGTTGAGCCGGTATCTGAAAACCCGCTAACCAGGTATAAATAAAAGCCACCAAAAACCCACTCAATGCCGCAAGTTTTTGCGCAGGACAAAGCAGAGGCCAATCGCGCCGTCGCCAGAGTCGATTGGTTAATGCAGCCCCTAAGCCCGCCAACATCGTGACATGAAGCCCTGAAATAGAAATAAGATGGCCAATACCCGTTGCATTAAATACACGCCAATCAGCTTGAGCAATTGCATTCTGCTCCCCCATCACCAATGCAATTAACACCCCCACATAAGTGGCCTGATCTGGGGCTGCTGCCTTAATACGTTCCCGAAGATGCCACCTAGATAACTCAACAAATGATCCAAAGCTCATCACAAAATCATCGAGCAACTGCGGTTTCCAAGATCTCAATAAACCTTTGGCATGAGCGCGCACAGCGCCATTAGCACCTAAGTTACTCTGAAACATCCAGCGCTCAAAGTCAAAGCCATGCGGATTCATCAAACCATGAGGTCTTTTTAACTGCACAGGTATGCGCCATCGCTGACCTGGTTTGATATCAGGCAAAGTCTGTTGCCCCTTCCAGCCCGCATACCACCCCAAAGATAAGCGCTTGGGAAATTTTCCTCCACATACGTTAGCCTGATCATCCTCCAACTCAGTAGACTCAACGCTCAACGTAAAACGAATACCTTGATCCCCCATGCTTGGCAAACCATCCACAACACCCGTCACTAGAATATCCACACCTTCCAACTCTTTGCAAAGAATCGATTCCAAACGATGGTGTGTGAGGTAAGTTGCCCAAGAAAACCCAAGGAGAAACAGTACGCCTGTAGCCATCGATAGATTGGTGATTGAAATAGCTCTTGGACTGAAGGAATAAATCGTCCCAAACTTTAAATATGCGATTAATGCCAAAGCAATAAGGACCGTTATCAAGATCCCTGCCCATACTATTTGTGAAGGTAGTTGCGGCAAAAAGAGTAAAAGAGATTCTCCGGCAATGAATGCCGTCAGCAGAAAGCGCAAATCATCTAACTAAATTGAACTGTTGAGTGAACTAAATCACGCCATCTTGGAATAACGCGTAAAGCATTTTGAGTACACATATGTTGTGTTTGACTAACTAACGCACCACGTATTTCAGCTAGCTCAGAGGAGATTTGCGGCAATTCACCCGGCTCATTGCGAGCATGGTCTTTACCCAATAACCAGGCAGGTGGAATATCAGGCGCATCCGTTTCCAATACCAAACTGTCAGCTGGCAACTCTTTAGCTAAACGTCTAATTTGTAACGCTCTAGCATGCGTCATCGCACCGCCAAAACCCATTACAAAATTAAGCTTGATGAAGTTGTCTGCCTGCTGAAAGCTGCCATTAAAAGCATGAGCAATACCACCTGATATTTTTTTTGCACGCAAGAATTTGATAATGGCATCTTGTGAGCGACGCACATGCAAAATAACTGGTAAATCAAATTGCTCGGCCAAATTTAATTGCTCTTCAAAATAATAAGCCTGCGTTTTCTCATCAAGTTCAGGTACAAAATAATCTAAACCAATTTCCCCAATCCCCACAAAACGAGGATCTTCCAAGGCTAGCTCAATCGCCTGCTTCAGGATACCTATATCTCGTGGTTGAGCTTTAGGCGTATACATGGGGTGTATACCTAGTGTGTAGCAAGTAGCCGGCAATTTATTGGCAGCGTGGTATGCCAACTGTTTCACTTGATCAAAATCTTGAACCTGAACAGCCGGTATCAACACCCCAGCTACCCCTGTAGCAAGCGCACGATCAATCACCGCCTCGCGATCAGAATCAAATTCGCCAGCATCCAAATGACAATGCGTATCTAAACACACAGCCATTAATTAAGCCTCTTTTAAAATGCCATGATCTAAATGCAAGATACGATCACATCTTGCTGCCCGCAAAGGATCATGCGTCACAATCACAAATGCTGTCCCTTGGTTTTTCGCAAGATCTAGCATCAGATCAAATACAGTATCTGCCGTCTCTGCATCCAAATTACCCGTTGGCTCATCAGCTAACACGCAACTAGGCTTTGTTACTAATGCTCTAGCCACAGCCACACGCTGTCTTTCGCCACCCGACAATGCCGCAGGACGATGATCAATGCGATGCGCCAAACCTACTTTAGCTAACATCTCTTTAGCTAAGGCTCTAGCAACCTTCGCCGACTCACCACGAATTCTTAACGGCATGGCTACGTTATCGATGGCACTGAACTCCGCTAGAAGATGATGAAACTGATAAATAAAACCTAAATGTTTGTTACGTATCTGATTCAATTGCGCTTCTGATAAATGAGCCAATGAATGATCTGCCAAAATGACATCACCACTAGTCACATGATCCAGGCCGCCTAGAAGATGCAACAAGGTACTCTTACCCGAACCTGATGCGCCAATAATAGCGACCTTCTCACCAACTTGAACTTCCAAGGTAATACCTTGCAGCACATCTACTTTAGATGCGCCATGCCCATAGGTCTTAGAGATATTTTTTGCAATGATGGCTAAAGTCATATTACTCATACCTCAAAGCATTTGCTGGTTGCACCTTTGCTGCACGCCAACTTGGATACAAAGTCGCCAATAGAGATAAACAGAAAGCCATTAAGCCCACAGTCATCACATCACCACTTCTAACATCTGAAGGCAAACTTGATATGAAATAAATATCTCTTGGAATAAATTGAATTCTAAAAATAGCTTCAATCACAGGAACAATGACATCAATATTTAAGGCCACCAAAAGACCCAAGAACACGCCACCCAACGTCCCCAAAGCACCAATCATGAAACCTTGCGCAAAAAAGATGCGCTGAATCATGCCCGCACTAGCACCCATGGTTCTTAAAATAGCAATATCGCCCTGTTTATCAGTCACAGTCATGACCAAGGTGGATACCAAATTGAATGCCGCCACAGCAATAATGAGCGTCAAAATAATAAACATCATGCGTTTTTCAGTTTGCACGGCAGCAAACCAGTTTTTATTTTGACGGGACCAATCCTTTACCCAAAGACCAGGTAATTGAACGGCTAACTCATCCCCCACTTTAGCTGCAATTTGCATGTCATCCAATTTCAGACGCAATCCAGATGGCCCATCTAAGCGCAACAGAGCTGCCGCGTCTTTCCAATGAATCACTGCCAAGGTGCTATCAAATTCGTAATGACCGCTATCAATAACACCTATCAATTTAAATGCGCGCATACGCGGTGTCATACCAGCAGGATTAATATCCCCCTCAGGAACCATGATGGTAATGCGATCACCTAATTGAACACCTAAAGCCATCGCCAACTCAGCACCTAACGCTAAGCCGAACTCTCCCGGTCGTAACTGATCGATAGAGCCTTGAATAAAGTGTTTAGGAATATCTGAGACACCAGACTCAAGCACCGGATCGATACCTCTGATTGCCACCCCCCTCATCACATCACCCCGACTAATCAGGGCCTGGGACATCACCATCGGAGCAACACCAGTAACGTGAGGGTGAGTTTTAACCTGGGCCACCAAAGGCTGCCAATCTCCCAAACCTGCTGGAGCATGAATCTCAATATGCGACAAAACAGAGAGCATGCGATCTCGCACCTCTTTCTGGAAACCATTCATCACGGATAACACCACAATGAGGGCCGCCACCCCCAAAGCAATCCCCACCATCGAAACAGAAGAAATAAATGACAAAAAGCCATCTTTTGAGCCAGTTTCCTTGTTTTTGCCGGCTTTTCTCCTAGCGCTGGTGTAGCGCCACGCGATTTCTAGTTCAATTGGCCAATTAGTCATACCAGTAGTTTAGTCGTGTCTTAGGCACAAGGTCTAAATGCCCCCTAAAATTAGGGGTATGAAATACACACTCGTGATTGTTGGCAAGGAAGATCAAGAACTACTTGATCGAGGTTTGCCCTATGAGAAATTCTTATTAGGGCCCAAAAATAGTAGCGCCCCCTTGGAGCTTTCAGCTTTTGAGTCTGACCTAGATCCTCATCGTTGTATCGCACGACTTGAATTAGTTCATATCCATGCAGCCAGAGATCACTTGGTTTTAACCAATCCAAGCATTCTTGAAATTACCTCTGAAGAATCCCAGGCGCTCTACGAATCAATTAAAGATATCTTGGCGGAAATTTCCTCGGTCATTTATCGCCCCAAGGCTTTACCTGGTAAATGGTTTATCGAAGCAGACAAACTTCGCTCTCTCTCAACTGTTCATACCACTCAAGCCGAAGGTAGAAATATAGATGTTTGGATGCCCACCGATACCGATACACCAGGCATCGCTAGACAATGGCGCAAATGGCAAAACGAAATACAAATGATTTGGTTTAACCACCCGGTTAATTTAGCTCGCGAAGCCAATGGTCAGTTAAGCATTAATTCCATTTGGATCAGTGGCATTGGTTCCTTAATGGACATTCAACCTCACCCAATCCTAGATCAAGCTAAGATACTCCACAGCTCTGATAACTGCCTAAGTCTTATTGCGCAACATCTACAAAAAGACCACATTAACTGCCTAGAGTCGCTAGCCTTTGAAAATACTATTTCCTTGGTGATGCAAGACGATCAAGAAACATCTCACATTTGGGCAGCAACTATCGATGCTTTACAAGCACAAACAATCATCAGCGTAGATGTCATTGACTTTCCTCAAGGCGTCTTAAGGACACAACAGATCACCAAGGATGATTTACCTAAAAAAAGTTGGATGTTTTGGAAAAAAGTTCAGATGCCATGCCTTGAGGATATATTAAGTCAATCATGATGAAATTTATTGAACGTCCTTACTCACAACGTGATGCTGCTTGGCTTGAGCAAAGCGGTGTTCATCCTGTTTTATCAAGGCTCTTTTCGGCACGAGGCATCTCCCAACCAGAAGAACTTAGCCTAGAACTCAAACAACTCCTCCCACCACAGCAATTAAAAAACTGTGAAGCATCTGCCGCTTACTTAGCTGATGCGATTACTCAACATAAAAAATTATTGATCGTTGCTGACTATGACTGTGACGGTGCTACGGCTTGCGCAGTAGGCATGCGAGGTCTCAAAGCTTTGGGTGCTCCATTTAATATTCAAATTGATTACTTTGTCCCCAATCGTTTCACGCTAGGGTATGGACTAACACCAGAAGTAGTAGAAATAGCTGCTCAACGCCCTCAAAAACCAGACATCCTTATTACCGTTGACAATGGTATCGCTAGTATTGCTGGCATTTCGAAAGCCAACGAGTTGGGTATGGAAGTGTTAGTAACTGATCATCATCTACCAGCTGATCAGCTACCTGCAGCCAAATGGATTGTTAACCCTAACCAACCTCACTGTACATTTCCCAGCAAATCGTTAGCAGGCGTTGGCGTCATGTTCTATTTACTCATTGCACTAAGAGCAGAGCTACGCCAAAGACAAGTTTTTACTCCTGAGAATCAACCACGCCTAGAAAACCTCCTAGATTTAGTGGCTCTTGGGACAGTGGCCGATGTGGCATCTCTAGATAGAAACAATCGCATTCTTGTATCCAACGGCATCAAACGCATTAAAAATGGTTTGATGCAACCAGGTATTCGAGCGCTGTACATTGTTGCCAGCAAAGACCCGTCACGAGCCAGTGCTTTTGACTTAGGCTTTACCTTAGGTCCACGCCTCAATGCAGCAGGCCGCCTCTCTGATATGTCGCTGGGGATTCAATGCCTCTTAACTGACTCTAATGAAGAAGCCATGCAACTAGCGCAGGAACTTGATCGCATGAATCGTGAGCGGCGTGGCATTGAAGCAGGCATGCAAGAAACTGCCTTAAATAGCCTGATTGATATAGAAATAGGTAATCAAGCGAGTCTTTGCCTCATGAATGAAAGCTGGCATCAAGGCGTGATTGGAATTGTTGCTTCACGCCTCAAAGAACGCTTTCATCGCCCTACTCTCATTTTTGCTCCAGGCGAGGAAGCTGGCATGAAGGTCCTAAAAGGTTCAGGTCGTTCTATTTCGGGATTTCATTTGCGAGATGCCCTGGACCTTGTCTCTAAAAAACATCCTGAACTCATTCTTAAATTTGGTGGGCATGCCATGGCAGCGGGACTAACCATCCACCTCCACGATTTTGAGCGCTTCCAAGCTGCCTTTGAATTGGTCGCTAATGAATTAATGACTGAAGAAACGTTAGAACGGCAGCTAGCACATGATGGTCACTTGCCTCCGGACCTCATTGAACCTCAATTAGGCCTGCTGCTTGCTGACGAGGTTTGGGGGCAAGGCTTTCCTGCCCCAGTTTTTATGGGGCAATTTGAAGTATTAAGCCAAGCCTTGATTCAAGAAAAACACCTCAAATTACAACTAAAAGCAATTAAAGCCAACGGGGAATCGCATGGAAAAACCATCAATGCCATTTGGTTTTCTAGAGCCCAAACCCTACCAAACCCTGCTAAATTAGCCTACAGACTCGTCACAGATCACTTTCAAGGGGTTGCAAGAGCGCAATTACACATCGAGGCACTCGATGAAGCCTTATAATTACGCCCCATGGAAGCTGAACAACTAAATCTCATTACAAATACCCTAGAAGACCTGCGTACACGTACGCTTGAACTACGGAGGTATCTTTGACGTCGATAACAAAGCAGAACGCTTAGTTGAGGTCAATCAAACGCTAGAAGATCCCAAAATTTGGGATGATCCCAAGCAAGCCCAAGCCTTGGGTAAAGAAAAAAAATCACTAGATAGTGTTGTAGGAACTATTAATTTCCTCACCGACAACATTACTGCTAGCCAAGAACTCATGGAAATGGCCAAAGAAGAAAATGACTTTGACACCATTCAATCCATTGAGGCAGATACAGCGGGCATGCGTAAACAAGTGGAAGAGCTCGAGTTCCGCCGCATGTTTAGCAACCCGATGGATCCAAGCTCTTGCTTTATCGATATTCAGTCAGGTGCTGGCGGCACAGAAGCTTGTGATTGGGCGAGCATGTTGCTACGCCAATACATCCGCTACTGTGAACGCAAAGGTTTTAAAGCGGAAGTGCTTGAAACTTCTGATGGTGATGTGGCAGGCATAAAAAGTGCCACGATTAAAGTAGATGGCGAATATGCCTATGGTCACCTAAGAACTGAAACAGGTGTTCATCGTTTAGTACGTAAATCACCTTTCGACTCAGCCAATGGTCGTCATACCTCATTCACGAGTGTGTTCGTTTACCCAGAAGTTGATGATTCCATTGAAATCGATATCAACCCTGCCGATATTCGCACAGACACCTACCGCGCCTCAGGCGCTGGCGGTCAGCACATTAACAAAACTGACTCTGCCGTTCGTTTGACACATATACCCACAGGTATTGTTGTGCAATGCCAAAACGACCGCAGTCAACATAAGAACCGTGCTGAAGCAATGTCCATGCTGAAATCACGCTTATACGAACATGAACTACGCAAGCGCCAAGCTGAACAAGACAAGCTTGAAGCAACGAAGAGTGACGTAGGCTGGGGTCATCAAATTCGTTCTTACGTATTGGATCAAAGCCGCATTAAAGATTTGCGTACCAACGTTGAAATATCAAATACTCAAAAAGTACTTGATGGCGATTTAGATGCATTTATTGAAGCCAGCTTAAAGCAAGGCGTTTAAACACTTATCAGAATTACCTACTGGAAACATCATGAGCCAAGAACAAGCTACACCAATCGTTGATGAAAATCACATCATTGCGGAAAGAAGAGAAAAACTAGCCAACTTACGTAAGAATGGCGTGGCCTTCCCCAATGATTTTGTGCCAAGTCATTTAGCGGCTGACTTACATGCACACTATGGCGATATCAGCAAAGAACACTTAGCCGAAAAAAACATCACTGTGAAAGTGGCTGGACGCATGATGCTTAAACGCGTAATGGGTAAAGCTAGTTTCGCTACGATCCAAGATCGTAGTGGTCAAATTCAGTTCTACATTAACGATGCTGATGCGGGCGAAGCATCTCACAATGCCTTCAAACATTGGGATATGGGTGATTTCATTGCCGCAGAAGGTGTGGTTTTTAAAACTAACAAAGGTGAGTTATCTGTTCAAGTAAAAGATTTACGCTTATTGTCTAAATCATTACGCCCATTGCCAGATAAGTTCCACGGCCTATCTGATCAAGAACTTAAATATCGTCAACGCTATGTTGATTTAATCGTTTCCCCTGAAACACGCCAAACCTTCTTAGCTCGTAGCAAAGCTATGGCATCTATCCGCCATCATATGCAAGACGCTGGCTTTATGGAAGTAGAAACACCCATGCTTCACCCTATTCCAGGTGGCGCAGCGGCAAAACCATTCATCACACACCACAATGCTTTAGATATGCAAATGTTCTTGCGTATCGCACCAGAGCTTTATCTCAAACGTTTAGTTGTTGGTGGCTTTGAGCGTGTCTTTGAGGTTAACCGTAACTTCCGTAATGAAGGCGTGAGTCCACGTCATAACCCAGAATTCACGATGATGGAGTTCTATGCGGCTTATACAGACTACAAGTGGCTGATGACATTCACAGAAGAGTTAATCCGTGCAGCTGCCATTGATGCACAAGGCACAGCGGTTCTGACCTACCAAGGTAAACCACTTGATCTATCAAAACCTTTCCAACGTTTAACGATTGCTGAAGCCATTCTGAAATATGCGCCATTATCTAAAAAAGAATATACGGCTGCTCAACTAGAAGATAGAGAGTTCATCCGCGCTGAATTAAAGAAAGCTGGCGAAGACATTAATGGACCTACTCTAAAAAATGCAGGTCTTGGCGCATTACAGTTGGCTTTATTTGAAGCAACCGCTGAGGAGCACCTGTGGGAGCCCACCTACATCATCGACTACCCGATTGAAGTAAGCCCATTAGCACGTGAATCCGACACTCGCCCAGGTATCACTGAGCGTTTTGAGTTGTTTATTACGGGTCGCGAAATCGCTAATGGCTTCTCTGAATTAAATGATGCAGAAGACCAAGCTGAACGTTTCCGTAAACAAGTGGAACAAAAAGAAGCTGGTGATGAAGAAGCCATGTATTTCGACGCCGACTTTATACGTGCTCTTGAATACGGCATGCCTCCAACCGGTGGTTGCGGTATCGGCATCGACCGCTTAATGATGCTAATTACCGACTCACCAAATATTCGTGACGTCATTCTTTTCCCACACATGAGAAGAGAAGATTAAGTACCTAACTATTCATCAATGAATAGTTGATCAATAAAAAAGGCTAGTTGAACTAGCCTTTTTTATTGCCTCCTCGGCATGACTTCATCTATAAATCTAATTATTATGAATGACCTTCTTTTGCATGATTAATCGAGTACTTAGGAATCTCAATCACCAAATCTTCTTTGGCCACAATAGCTTGGCAAGATAAACGCGATTGAGGTGTTAACCCCCAAGCGCGATCTAATAGATCATCTTCTTCTTCGGTTGACTCATTCAAACTAGCACCACCCTCACGAACAATCACATGACAGGTTGTGCAAGCACAGGACAACTCGCAAGCATGCTCAATCTCAATATCGTTATCTAATAACGCTTCACAAAGATTTTTTCCAGTTTCAACCTCAAGAACTGCACCCTCAGGGCAATATTCAGCGTGTGGCAATACAACGATCTGTGGCATTCCTATTCCTTTTAAATGTCTGTAATCTTTTTTCCAGACAAAGCTTTTTTAATACTTTCATTCATACGACGTGCAGCAAAATCATCCGTCGCTTTAGACAAAGACTCTACAGAACGTCGTAACACTTGCGCATCCTTCGTTGTTTGCACCAATTCTTTTAAAGCCAAGACTTTACGCTCAATAACATCTAGCTCATCCTCATCCAGTAAATGTCTATCCTCCAATAAAGCAGCTTCAACAGCCTCGATCAAACGATTAGCATCAACAATCTCTTCCCTTAAAGCTCGCGCTTGAACATCCTCAGCTGCATGGCTAAAGCCATCTTGAAGCATATTGGTAATGTCTGAATCAGATAAACCATAAGAAGGCTTGACGATAATATTTGACTCAACGCCTGACTGCTGCTCTTTAGCTGTGACAGACAACAGGCCATCCGCATCTACCTGATAGGTTACCCGAATACGAGCGGCACCCGCAGCCATTGGCGGAATACCTCGTAACTCAAACTTAGCTAATGACCGACAAGCATCTACGACTTCTCGCTCACCTTGCAATACATGTAACGCTAAAGCCGTTTGCCCATCTCTGAAGGTTGTGAAATCTTGTGCTCTTGCTACCGGAATAGGCGTGTTACGAGGAATAATTTTTTCAACCAAACCACCCATCGTTTCAACACCCAACGACAGCGGAATGACATCTAACAATAACCACTCATCGCCTTTTTGTTTATTGCCAGCCAAAAGATCAGCCTGCATAGCAGCCCCCATCGCCACGACTTTGTCTGGATCGAGGTTGTTTAAAGGGTCTTGGCCAAATAACTCGCCTACAGCTCGTTGTACGTGAGGCATGCGTGTTGCCCCGCCCACCATCACAACCCCTTTAATTTCTTCGGCTGTCAATCCAGCATCTCGTAGCGCCTTCTTAGCAGCCAACAAGGTTTTGGATACCAAATGCTGTGTCAACTCAAAAAACTGCGCTTGACTAATACCCACGTTAACAACTGAACCAGACCCCAAAGTGACATGAACGCGAGCCAGAGGATTTTTACTTAACTGTTCTTTAGCTTCTTTAGCAGCACTCACTAATAATCGGGTATCTTTGTCTGAGAGCAACTGTAATTTAGCTTGTTCCAACACCCAACAATACAACCGATGATCAAAGTCATCGCCACCTAAAGCAGAGTCACCACCGGTTGATAAAACTTCAAAAACACCTTTGCTTAATCTCAAAATAGATATATCAAATGTGCCACCACCCAGGTCATAAACTGCGTATAACCCCTCAGCTGCATTATCTAAACCATAGGCAATGGCAGCCGCTGTTGGCTCATTCAGAAGCCTTAGCACTTCAACACCAGCTAACTTAGCGGCATCTTTAGTCGCCTGCCTTTGTGCATCGTCAAAATAAGCTGGCACGGTAATCACTGCACCGACAATTTCATCATCAAATGAATCTTCAGCACGTTGCCTTAATCTAGCTAAAATTTCTGCTGAGATTTCCACAGGACTCTTCTCACCAGCAACCGTTTTAATTTTGAGCATACCTGGAGCATCCACAAACTCATAAGGCAACGATTCAAAATGAGCAACATCTTTTAAACCACGCCCCATAAAACGTTTAGCTGAAATAATGGTGTTTTTGGGATCTCCATTGGCATTTTGTAAAGCTTGATAGCCCGCTTGAGTCGTACCACCTGGTAAATAACGCACCACTGATGGCAACAAAGAGCGCCCCTGCTCATCAACCAATACCTCTGGTAAAGCATTCTTCATCGTAGCCACTAATGAATTAGTCGTGCCTAAATCAATGCCTACGGCAATACGTCTTTGATGGGGAGCTAATGATTGACCGGGTTCGGCAATTTGTAATAAGGCCATATATATTGTGTAGTTATGCTGACATAGCGTCTTCTAATTCAACGCTAAATTTATCAATGAATAATAAAGCCCTGAGCTTCTCTGCGGCCAAGTGAAAATTACCAGCTTGATCAATAGCCACCTCGACTTCTGATAATAACGCTTTACGAGCTATTTCTACTTGTTGATATAACCGATCCAATTGCTCTGGATCATCTCGCACTTCATCAAGCGACTCACGCCACTCCATTTGCTGCATTAAAAACTGGGCAGGCATTGCTGTATTAGTTTCTAACTGAGGATCAACACCATGTTTGGCGCAGAGATAAAGACCTCGCTGAATAGGATTGATGAGGGTTCGATATGCGGCATTGGCCAAGGTAGCCATCTGCATAGAAATACGTTTCTCGGCATCACTCCCCTGTACATGCAGGTCAGGATGCACTTGCTTTTGAACTGTCAAATAGGCAGACTCCAAAGCCTGTCTATCTATTTTAAATTGCGGCTTTAACTGGAATAGCGCAAAGTAATCGTCAAACTCTGAAAGACTCGCCACAACCGCACTCATCTTTCACATTAGGATTTTGAAACTTAAATCCTTCATTCAAGCCTTCACGCACATAATCTAACTCGGTGCCATCCAAATAAGCCAAACTCTTAGGATCAACATACACCTTAACCCCTAATGACTCAAACATCGTGTCTTCAGGAGCCACCTCATCAACATATTCGAGCTGATAAGCCAACCCAGAACAACCTGTTGTTCTGACACCAAGACGCAAGCCAATACCTTTACCACGACGCTCAATATAACGGGTGATATGTTTGGCAGCTTTTTCAGTTAGCGTAATAGCCATGATTATTTTGAGTGCTTTTCTTTGTAATCTTTAACAGCTGCTTTAATCGCATCTTCAGCCAAAATAGAACAATGAATCTTTACTGGTGGCAATGCTAACTCTTCAGCAATTTGAGAATTCTTAATTTCCAAAGCTTGATCCAAAGTCTTACCTTTTACCCACTCTGTGACCAAAGAAGATGAGGCAATAGCTGAACCACAACCATACGTTTTGAATTTAGCATCTTCAATGACCCCTTGGTCATTCACGCGAATCTGTAATTTCATAACATCGCCACAAGCTGGTGCACCAACCATACCTGTACCAACGTGGTCGTCGCCTTTTTCAAAAGATCCTACGTTACGTGGATTTTCATAATGCTCAATAACTTTTTCGCTATACGCCATAACTAACTCCTTATTCTCTCTAACTAATTAGTGGGCAGCCCACTGAATCGTATTCAAATCAACACCATCTTTATACATCTCCCATAGTGGAGATAGTTCTCTTAATTTGGCAATTTTGCTTTTTACTAAATCAATCGTGAAATCCACATCTTCTTCTGTTGTAAAACGACCAATCGTAAAACGAATAGAACTATGGGCCAATTCATCATTACGGCCCAAAGCTCGCAAAACATAAGAAGGCTCTAATGAAGCAGAAGTACATGCTGAACCACTAGACACAGCAATATCCTTTAGCGCCATGATCATAGACTCGCCTTCTACATAATTGAAACTAATATTTAAATTATGAGGAACGCGATGCTCCATATCACCATTGAGGTAAACCTCTTCAATTTGATTTAAGCCATTCCACAAACGATCTCGCAACATACGAATACGTTCATTCTCAGATTGCATCTCTTCCCTAGCAATTCTGAAACATTCCCCCATACCAGCAATCTGATGAGGTGCCAAAGTACCTGAACGCATACCGCGCTCATGACCACCGCCGTGCATTTGAGCCTCAATACGTACACGCGGTTTACGTCTCACATACAAGGCACCAACACCCTTAGGACCGTAAGTCTTATGGGCAGAGAAACTCATCAAATCAACCTTCATAGTCTGAAGATCAATAACCACCTTACCTGTTGCTTGAGCTGCATCGACGTGGAAGATGATGCCCTTCTCACGACAAAATTCACCGATACGTGGAATATCTTGAATCACGCCAATTTCATTATTAACAAACATAACCGAAATCAAAATGGTATCTGGTCGAACGGATGCTTTTAATACCTCAAAATCAATTAACCCATTAGGTAAAACATCTAAATAGGTCACATCGTAACCTTCACGCTCGAGCTCACGGCAAGTATCTAAAATGGCCTTATGCTCAGTTTTCACGGTAATGAGATGCTTGCCTTTTTCTTTGTAAAAATGTGCGGCGCCCTTTAATGCCAAATTGTTACTTTCAGTAGCCCCTGAAGTCCAAACGATCTCTCTAGGGTCTGCATTAACCAATTTAGCTACTTCGGAACGTGCATTTTCAACAGCCTCCTCAGCACTCCATCCATACGCATGACTACGTGAAGCAGGATTACCAAATTGCTCACGTAAATAAGGAATCATCACATCCACAACTCTTGGGTCCACAGGTGTCGTCGCAGAGTAATCCATATAAATAGGAAAATGCTCTGGACTAAACATAGGCACGGGTTTAGGTGACGACATATTCTTTAATCTTTCTTAATTATTTTTTAGTTTTAATGGTTTAATTAATTTGCTGTGCAAAAGTAAACACGGAGTTGGCCAAAGGCTTCTTCGTCTCAGGTTCTTTCTTCGCTGCTTCAACAGCTGGTTTGCTTGTTTTTTGAGGCGTATCCGCTTTTACTTTAGGCACTCTCATATCCTGCATCACAACACGACCTTCTTGCTGCTTCATCAAATCAGCCAAACTCACAGAACTTAAATACTCCACCATTTTTTGGTTCAAGCTACTCCATAAGTCGTGTGTCATACAGCGACCACCACCTTCTTCTTCACCATGACAATTACCTTTGCCACCACATTGGGTTGCATCCAAAGGTTCATCAACAGCAATAATGATGTCTGCAACCGTCACTTCTTGAGGTCTTCTTGCCAAGGTATAACCACCGCCTGGACCACGCGTACTCTCAACAATATCGAAGCGGCGCAATTTGCCAAATAATTGTTCTAGATAAGAAAGAGAAATATTCTGCCTTTGGCTAATGCCCGCCAAAGTTACAGGACCTTGCGACTCACGCAAAGCCAAATCAATCATTGCAGTTACAGCAAAACGTCCTTTAGTTGTCAGTCTCATCTGATTCCCCTCTTTTTAAAGGTAGTACAAAATTGCAATACCCTACTTATGAGCTCAAGTTTATCAGATACCCAACTAAATTGCTCGGACAATAAGCAGAAATGGCACCCTTAATGGTGCCATTTTTTAATAAAAATATAGTTATTTCAATTACTTAGATGGAAAAATAACCCCTCTAAGGTTGCCCTTAATCCGATCTCTAAGGGCTACATAAAGTCTTAATCGATCCAATTCAGGTAGATCTCTTGAACGTAAAGCCATATGAAATGCCAAAGAGAAACTAACTAAGACATTCACGACCCCAATTAATAAAACCCCCACAATCCCCAACCAGAAACCACTCATCAAGAAAACCTTCCAGCCAAGAGCAGAAGCTGCCGCCGCAAAGGATCCTGCTGATAAGGTGACATGGCGAACATCCAACCCAAAGCCCAAAGACAGCATCAAGGCCGGCCCCAATACAAGCAAAATACCTAAAGAAATATTTGCAGCCACGATAGCAATATTTTCACGCCACCAAATAGACCAACGAATTGCCCTCTCCTCACCAAATACCATGGTTAAGCGGCGGTTATAACGAATAACGTCTTGCATATGATGAAGAACAAACCAGTTATCAACCAAACCGGCAATTAAACTTGATAACCAAAGCAGTACGCCCGTAAACGCAGCAAAGATTAAAGCACCACTAAATGGTGAAACCGTTTGCATCATGGCTTGAGCCTTCACAGAGCTCATACTTGGAGAACCAATAATGAAAGTAATGGCAATCTGTATCAAAACAGCGACAGGCACCACCATCGCCAAATTACCAAAAACAGAAGCTGCTTGAGATCGAATTAAATAAACTGCACGATCGACAAAAGCATCCAACCCCTCCTCACTTTTTACATGATCCAATAACTGCGCCAAAGCCGGAGCCGTCATTGCAGGCTGCTTGGTCGCCAATGTGAAATTAGCAAATTGAATCAACAAAAAACTACCAGCATAGTTCATCGTTAAGAATATATTCTCAAAAAATCTCGCCAAGTTTAGATTGGTTATCAACAGCTTCAAATACACCGTTCCAGCGACCACGGCACCACCACCCAAAGATTTCTTGAGCATGGAAAAATACTCTTCGCGCGTACTTGCAATGTAGTGTTCACCAGTTTCAGCGCTTCGCTCAACCACTTTACGAGATAACAGAGCAAATGATTGCTCGGCAAGACGTTTCACACTACGATGCCCCTGAACGGTCAAAATTAAATCAGCAGTTAGATACGCATAATTTTTAATGTTGTCACGCTCTAACCAAGATTTAAGCAGCAACTCAACTCGGGCCAAACGTAAGCGCATTGTTTCAACTTGAAAAACAGTATCAATTGAAACGCCATTTTCATCGAGATGGTTATACACATCATCACAAGCCACATAACAACTATCAATCACCAGCTTAAATTCTTTTAAGTAAGCCTGATAAGCTGCATCATTCAAACGAGGGACATCTTTTAATATTTCTTCAGCTAACTTAGCCAACTTATAGAAAGGTGAATGCTGACCGCTGACATCTCGCAATCGAGATCTCACCGAATAACTGAGGCCTGCAGCGCCAATGTAACTAATCAGAATATGAATTGCCTCTGACAAATCAGCAAATAGTTGATTGCTTTGACTACCCTGCTCTTCATAATGAAGCAAATCATGTATCGCTACTAATAGATCTTGGTCTAAATCATGAACCCACAGCGCATCATGTTCACTAACAAACCCAAGCGCAAACAAGACGGCCAATTCTGGTTTATTGGGCGGTGGCGCAATAAATTTATTGCGCATACGCTCACTCATCTCGCCCCAAAAATTGGGTCTTGTAGCCACGCCCGTATCGCACAATAAAGACAGTGCATCGTTATCTTTCAAAATACTTCTTAAAACCTTAGCAATCTGTAGCTTAGCCTCAAGGCGTCCATCTAAAAATTTGAGTAAGGCGCGTAAGCGTGCATGCTCTGGATGAGGCACTGGTAACTCACCGCCTGCCTGCGGCTCATCTTTACCAGACTGCCTTAGCCAATAAGCCACCTCTACCAGCCAACGATTGCGATCAGCCAAATCCGCATCAGGCGATGGCACCACCAAAAGACTATCTAATGCTATAGAAGCATCTCTTGAGTCTCTCCAACGACGCCACAAACGACTGATATTTTTTAAACCTAACATCCGATTAATTTCCATTTAGTTGAACGTTATCATGCAACTCAGCCCCAAAAACCATGGCTTTTAATTTCAACAACTGATCTCTAGCTTGGGCGGCTTTCTCAAATTCAAGGTTCTTTGCATGATCAACCATCATTTTTTCAAGCTGCTTAATTTCTTTAGCCAACTGCTTCTCGCTCATATCTTCATAGCGAGCTTTTTCTTGCTCAACCTTTAATTCTTGACGTTTCTCATCAACATCGTACACACCATCAATAATATCTTTAATTCGTTTCTTGACACCTTTTGGCTCAATGCCATGCAACTTATTAAATTCCACCTGCTTTTGACGACGACGCTCAGTCTCACCAATCGCACGCTTCATTGAATCAGTCATCTTATCGGCATACAAAATAGCTGTGCCATTAACGTTACGCGCAGCACGACCAATTGTTTGAATCAAGCTACGCTCAGACCTTAAGAAACCCTCTTTATCAGCATCCAAAATAGCTACTAAAGAAACTTCTGGAATATCCAGCCCCTCTCTAAGCAAGTTAATGCCAATCAAAACATCAAAAACGCCCAAACGTAAATCACGCAGAATCTCAACTCGTTCAACGGTATCGATATCTGAATGCAAATAGCGAACCTTGATACCATTATCAGACATGAACTCCGTTAGCTGTTCTGACATACGCTTGGTGAGAGTTGTAACTAAAACCCGCTCCCCCACCTTAATGCGTTCATGAATTTCAGAAATGACATCATCGACCTGGGTCGCTGCTGGTCTCACATGAATAATGGGATCCACCAAGCCAGTGGGTCTAACTACCTGCTCGACAACCTTATCAGCATGCTCATTCTCATAATCAGCTGGTGTTGCTGATACAAAAATCACCTGCCTCATTTTTTTCTCAAACTCTTCAAATTTGAGCGGTCGATTATCCATCGCCGATGGCAACCTGAAACCAAATTCAACTAACGTTGATTTACGTGCTCTATCACCGTTGTACATGCCATTTAATTGCCCGATCAGCACATGGCTCTCATCTAAGAACATCAAGGCATCCGGCGGCAAATAATCCACCAATGTTGGTGGAGCCTCCCCGGCCTTGGCTCCCGATAAATGCCTTGAATAATTCTCAATGCCTTTACAGAAACCTAATTCAGACAACATTTCCAAATCAAACCTTGTACGCTGTTCTAAACGCTGCGCCTCAACCAACTTACCTTCTTTAACAAAGTAATCTAGCCGTTCGCGCAGCTCCGCCTTAATAGTTTCAATCGCGCGTAAAACAGTCTCTCTAGGCGTTACATAATGAGAACTTGGATACACCGTAAATCTCAAAGTCTTCTGACGCACCCGACCAGTCAAAGGATCAAAGAACTGCAAGCTATCTACCGTGTCATCAAATAAATCAATACGTAGCGCTAGTTCATTATGTTCAGCTGGGAAAATATCAATCGTATCCCCTCTCACCCTAAATGTTCCACGAGAGAAATCAACGTCATTGCGGTCATACTGCATCGCAATTAATCGAGCCACAATATCCCGTTGAGAGACTTTATCTCCCTGCCTAATAGTGAGCACCATCTGCAAATAATCACCAGGATTACCAATACCGTAAATAGCAGATACCGTTGCCACAATAATCGTATCGCGCCGCTCTAAAAGGCTTTTGGTAGCCGATAAACGCATTTGCTCAATATGCTCATTAATCGAAGAATCTTTCTCGATAAACAAATCTCTAGTAGGCACATAGGCCTCAGGCTGGTAGTAATCGTAGTAACTAACGAAATATTCAACCGCATTCTGAGGAAAAAATTCTCTAAATTCGCTATACAACTGAGCTGCCAAGGTCTTATTTGGCGCAAAAATGATGGCAGGACGCCCCATACGGGCAATCGTATTAGCCATGGTATAGGTCTTACCTGAACCCGTTACCCCCAATAAAGTTTGGAATATCAGCCCATCCTCGACCCCCTCTACCAAGCCTGCAATGGCTTCTGGCTGGTCACCTGCGGGAGGAAATGGTTGATGGAGCAGAAATGGTGACCCAGGAAAACGAACCACATTCTCCACAGACTCTGAACTCGAATTTTCTAATTTTTTAGGCATCTTTTTTGTCATCTCGGCTATCATTCTAGGCTTGCTTAGACTTTCTAACATTTTTCATACTATGAGCCTCTTTTCAAACGTTGAACTTGCCCCACGCGATCCCATCCTTGGCCTTAACGAAGCCTATAACGCTGACAGCCGTACAACCAAAGTAAATCTTGGTGTTGGCGTCTATTTCACGGACGATGGAAAGATTCCTTTGTTGCGTGCCGTTCAGGCCGCCGAGAAATCGATGATGGAAAAACCATCTCCACGCGGTTATTTGGCTATCGAAGGTATTGCTGCCTATAACCAAGGCGTACAAAACCTATTATTCGGTAAAGATTCTGCCCTAACAGCAGCTGGTCGTGTAGTGACTGCTCAAGCTGTTGGCGGTACGGGTGCTCTTAAGATTGGTGCTGACTTTATCAAACGCTTAGTACCACAAGGTACGGTAGCGATTAGTGATCCTAGCTGGGAAAACCACCGCGCTCTTTTTGAAGCAGCGGGCTTTCCAGTGGTTAACTACACTTACTATGACCCAAGCACTCGTGGCGTGAACTTCGATGGTATGGTTAAGTCATTAGAAGCCTTGCCAGCTAAAACAACCGTTGTCTTGCATGCTTGCTGCCATAACCCAACAGGCGCAGATCTTTCACTTGAACAATGGAAACAAGTCGTAGCCATTTGCAAAGCTAAAGATTTGATTCCATTTTTGGACATGGCTTACCAAGGTTTTGCTGAAGGTATCGAGCAAGATGGTGCAGCCGTAAGATTATTCTCAGAGTCTGGCCTTTCTTTCTTTGTATCTAGCTCATTCTCCAAATCATTCTCACTGTATGGTGAGCGTGTTGGCGCCTTATCGATTGTGACTGAAAACAAAGATGAAGCAACTCGCGTCATGTCTCAATTGAAGCGTGTCATTCGTACGAACTACTCAAATCCAGCGACGCATGGAGGCTCGGTAGTTGCCACAGTGCTTAATAGTCCTGAATTACGAGCCATGTGGGAACAAGAACTAGGCGAAATGCGCGACCGCATCAAACTAATGCGTAACAGTTTGGTAACAAAACTTGCTGAGGCTGGTGCAAAACGTGACTTTGGCTTCGTTAACGCACAACGAGGCATGTTCTCTTACTCAGGCCTCAATGCAGAGCAAGTAGAGCGTTTAAAGACTGAATTTGGCATTTATGCGGTATCTACAGGCCGTATTTGCGTAGCTGCCCTCAATAGCAAGAATATTGATGTCGTAGCTAAAGCTATTGCCACAGTACTTTAATCAATAAAATCAATTAGTTAATCAACATTATGGGGCTCAATGCACCATAATGTTGCATTGCACAAATATTATTTTTTGAGGATAATCTCAACATCGTGTAAAAAGTACTTCTAGGCGCACCAGTTCTTAAGTAGGTTTAAGGACCTTTTTAGATTTCGGGAGATTATTCAATGCTGTATCAATATCAAGAGTTTCAAAAAGCCCTACTGCAACCATTGACGGCTTGGGCTCAAGCTACAGCTAAAACCTTTGTTAACCCAACCAACCCACTATCTTTATTACCAGCAGCCACTCGTATTGCTGCTGGATACGAATTACTCTACCGCTTAGGTAAAGAATACGAAAAGCCACAATTTGGCATCAAAAATGTCGTAGCTCATGGCAAAACAGTGGCTATTAATGAATTCACTGTTGTTAATAAACCATTCTGCAAATTAGTACGTTTTAAACGTTTTTCTGATGATGTTGAAGTTATCAAAAAATTAAAACAAGACCCAGTTGTATTGATTGTTGCACCACTATCTGGACACCACTCAACACTACTCCGCGACACTGTACGCACTTTGTTACAAGACCATAAGGTCTACATCACTGATTGGGTAGATGCTCGTCTCGTTCCTCTTGAAGATGGCACATTCCATTTAGATGACTATGTTCACTACGTGCAAGATTTCATTCGAGCCATTGGTGCCAAAGATTTGAACCTAGTCTCTGTATGCCAACCAACGGTACCTGTTTTAGCCGCTGTCTCTTTAATGGCCTCTAATGGTGAGGTAACCCCAAGAACAATGACCATGATGGGTGGTCCAATCGATGCACGTAAGAGTCCTACGATGGTGAACTCAACTGCAACGAATAAATCATTTGAATGGTTTGAAAACAACGTGATTTACACCGTACCTCCGCCACACCCTGGTGCTGGTCGTCGTGTGTATCCTGGCTTCTTACAACATGCTGGCTTTGTGGCCATGAATCCAGACCGCCACCTGCAATCTCACTGGGACTATTTCCTAGACCTAGTTCGTGGCGATAAAGGTGACTCACAGGCTCACATCGAGTTCTATGATGAATACAACGCCGTATTGGACATGGATGCAGCCTATTACTTAGAAACCATTAAAACTGTTTTCCAAGACTTCTCCTTACCAACAGGTAAATGGGTTGTAAAAGGTAAATCTGTTAGACCACAAGACATCACAGGTACCGCTCTATTAACCGTAGAGGGTGAACTAGACGATATTTCTGGTAGCGGTCAAACACGCGCTGCTCACGGTCTTTGTAAAAACATCCCTGAAAATAAAAAGCATCACTTCGAAGCAAAAGGTGCTGGTCACTACGGCATTTTCTCTGGTCGTCGCTGGCGCGAAATGGTATATCCAGAAATCAGCGCCTTTATTCGTAAACATGCTGCCAAAGGTTCATCAGGCTCTGCAACTGCAAAAGCTCAAGCCGTCACTAAAAGAGCTAGCGTTAAAAAAGTCGCATCTAAAGTAGCAAGCAAAAAGCCTGTTGCAAAAAAGGCGGCTACTAAAAAGTATGCCTAAATCTATAGACGGTCTAAATGACCTGTTTAGCCGTCTATACGATGCATTACCTCAAACACAATGCACGAAATGTGGCTACCCTGACTGCCAAGCTTATGCTAAAGCTATGGCTCAAGATGAAGCCCCTCACAACCAATGCCCACCAGGCGGTGCAGAAGGTGTTGCCCGTTTAAGCAAGATACTCAATAAACCCATTATTCCTATCAATCCGGAAAATGGCGAAGAGCGCACAAGACCGGTTGCCTTTATTGATCCCAAAGCGTGTATTGGTTGCACCCTGTGTATTCAGGCCTGTCCAGTGGATGCCATTGTTGGTGCCTCTAAGCAAATGCATGTTGTTTTAAATGACTGGTGTACTGGTTGCGACTTATGCATCCCCCCTTGCCCTGTTGACTGTATCACCATGAAACCTGTCACAAAAGAAACTGGTTGGGCTGCCTGGAGCCAGGAACTAGCGGACACATCACGTCAACGCTATGAACTCAGAAACGCTCGTTTAATACGTGAAGAAGCAGATAACGATAAACGTTTAGCAGCCAAAGCTGAGAAAAAATTAAAAGCACTTGATGTAGATAGCGCACAAACAGACACCGAAAAATTAGAGATTGAGCGCAAGAAAGCCATTATCGCGGCAGCTATGGCAAGAGCCAGAGAAAAACAACAAGCTCAAGAATTAGAGTCTAAAGAATCGAACGATTAATCGTTGTTGATTGACTTAAAGTAACCGTTGAATGGACTCAATATAAGCTTGCATATCAGGCGGAGTCCCCTGACGCTGCGCATTCCACAATACCTCTCCCAAACACTCCATGATGCGATGTTGCGCTTCATGTTCAGAATCTAGCTTCACCATCAGTTGGCGGCTGACCTCACGAATTCCTGGCGGCTGATCCACTTGCACCTGCTCACTAATTGACATATGCATGGACAAATGCAAAAACGGGTTGGTTTCGCCCTTCTCTGGCGTGTACTCTTGAGACTTTGCTTGCTCTAAATGGCTTAAAACCTGGTGATACTCTGGGTGCTCGACCATCCAACGCGCAGCGATAGATTCCATTGGCGTCAAAATGCCGGCACTTTGATGCTTAGCCCAAGCATCACAAAAAAATTGGCGAACTTCTTCTCTGCTTGGATTAAATAAACTCATATAGAAAAATTCTTTTCTTTAAAGGCACATAAAGGCTCAACAATACATTTTGCACAATCAGGTTTTCTAGCTCTACAGGTATAACGCCCATGCAAAATCAACCAATGATGCGCATCAATTAAATACTCTTTCGGAACACGCTTTAATAAAGCCATCTCTACAGCCAGCACATCCTTACCAAGAGCCAAACCAGTTCGATTGGAAACCCTAAAAATATGCGTATCAACGGCCATTGTTGGATGACCAAAAGCCGTATTCAAAATAACATTGGCTGTTTTTCTACCGACTCCAGGTAAGGCTTCTAATGCCTCCCGATCTTCAGGTACTTCGCTGTCATGACGCTCTATCAACAAACGACAGGTCTCAATCAAATGTTTCGCTTTTGTTTTATATAAGCCAATATGCTGGATATAAGGAATCAAACCCTTCTCACCTAAGGCGTAAATTTTCTCAGGTGTATTAGCGATTGGATATAAACGTCTTGTTCCTTTATTCACAGAAACATCTGTTGCTTGTGCTGACAATAGCACTGCTGCCAACAACTCAAATGGTGTTGAATACTCCAACTCTGTGGCTGGATGAGGATTATTACTTTTTAGCGCCTCGAAAAAAGCTCGGCGCTTATCAAGATTCATAGCCAATTTAACTAACGTCCAAGCTATCTTTTAACTGCTTTTTCAACAATGGCACCTTGGCCAATTGCTCAGCCAAATGCTTCGCATCACTATCTCTTTGAGGAGCCGACCAAACTGATCCTGGAAATGCTATATCTTTCTGATACCTTGGAATAATATGCCAATGAAGATGCGGCACCATATTGCCCAAAGCAGCCAAATTTACTTTATCTGGATGCATCACTTCAATGATAGCCTGCTCCACCTTCATCACTGTCCGCATCATTAATGAACGCTCTTCGATAGCAAGATCTGTCATTTCAGCAAGATGCTCCGACCAAATCACTCGACAAAATCCCGGGTACTCGGGCTCATTAGCCAAAATGACACGTAGGTGTTGATTGGACCAAACCAACTCTCCACCATCAGTACGACATAAAGGACAATTTTCATTCATAGCGTTATTTTCTCTCAAAAATAAAAAGCCCGGCTTTTGGCCGGGCTCATCAACTTAGGCGTGATACACCCAAGCTATAACTTGCTTAGTGGAACTGCTCTTCTTCTGTAGAACCAGTCAATGCTGTTACAGATGAAGCACCACCTTGAATAACTGTTGTTACCTCATCAAAGTAACCAGTACCAACTTCTTGTTGGTGAGACACAAATGTGTAACCACGGTCGCGAGCTGCAAATTCAGGCTCTTGAACTTTCTCAACATAAGCAGACATACCGCGTGCCACATAGTCTTGAGCCAAGTCGAACATGTTGTACCACATAGAGTGAATACCAGCCAATGTAATGAATTGATATTTGTAACCCATCGCACCAAGTTCACGTTGGAATTTAGCAATTGTTGCATCATCCAAGTTCTTCTTCCAGTTAAATGATGGTGAACAGTTATATGCCAACATCTTACCTGGGTGCTTAGCATGAACTGCTTCAGCAAATTTACGTGCAAACTCAAGATCAGGCGTACCAGTCTCACACCATACCAAGTCAGCGTAATCAGCATAAGCAATCGCACGAGAAATAGCTTGGTCAATACCTTTTTTAGTCTTGTAGAAACCTTCTGCTGTACGCTCACCAGTCAAAAATGGCTTATCGTTTTCATCATAATCAGATGTTAACAAGTCAGCAGCTTCAGCATCCGTACGAGCAATCACCAATGTTGGTACACCACAAACGTCTGCAGCCATACGAGCAGCGATCAACTTTTGACAAGCTTCTTGTGTTGGCACCAATACTTTACCGCCCATGTGACCACACTTCTTCACGGAAGCCAATTGGTCTTCCCAGTGAACACCAGCAGCACCAGCTTTGATCATAGACTTCATCAATTCAAATGCATTCAATACACCACCAAAACCAGCTTCAGCATCAGCAACGATTGGAGCGAAACAGTCGATATAACCTTTATCACCCTTTTCTACACCTTTTGAATATTGAATCTCATCAGCACGGCGGAATGTATTATTAATACGCTCAACCACCTTAGGTACTGAATCTACTGGATATAAAGATTGATCAGGATACATAGAAGCATATGTATTGTTATCAGCAGCTACTTGCCATCCTGATAAATAAATTGCTTTTACGCCGGCTTTAACTTGCTGCATAGCTTGACCACCAGTCAAAGCACCAAGACAGTTCACATACGGCTCGTTATTAACTAAGTTCCATAACTTTTCTGCACCACGACGTGCCAAAGTATGTTCAATCGGGAAAGAGCCACGTAGTCTCACTACGTCAGCAGCTGTGTAGCCGCGTTTAATACCTTTCCAACGTGGGTTGGTATCCCAGTCTTTTTGCAATGCATCGATTTCTTGTTGACGTGTTGACATATAACTCTCCATATAAAAAAACTAAAAATACTTAAAAACTCATGAACAAGTACCGAGGCGGACATCTTTCAAGGTCTTGTGTCTTATATAAGAGTTTATGTATTTGCTAAGGAGAATGCAAGTAAATATTGAAAGCAGTAAAAATAAAAATAACCAATTAAATCAATTGGTTATTTTTAATATTCCACATTGTGGTGAACTAGTTCATCAGCCGCAATGCAATGCAGCATGACAGATAAATACTTAAACCAAAGCCTGATCAGACACCAAAATACCATCTTGATCAACATAGATGATGTCTCCAGGTTTGACCGTTGTACCAGCCATATCAATGACCAAGTCACGCTCCCCCACATTACGCTTCACACTCTTTTGAGGGTGAGCCGCAATAGCTGCAATACCAATCTTAGACTGAATCAATTCTGCTGTATCGCGGACGCAACCATTGACCCAAATACCTGCCCAATCATTTTTTTCAGCCAACACACCTAAATTACCGCCAACCAAAGCGCAACGCATCGAACCACCACCATCAATCACTAAAACACGCCCCTGGCCTGGCTCATCTAGCAAGGTACGCACCCAGGTATTGTCCTCAAAGACTTTCAATGTCACTGCAGCACCAGAAAACTGGATATGACTGCCATAAGGTTTGAATATAGGGGTAGCCACCCTAAGCTGCCCCTTAACGATTAGATCTTCATGTGCATCACACAAATCTGTTGTTGCAAAACTCATGTCAACTCCCTTCATATTGTTTTTAAGCAGCTGGCTTATTACTCACCACGCGATTGGCCGTTAGTAAAGAAGCCCACAAGAAAATGGCAATCATCACAAATACTAATGATTCTTGGCGCCAATCCATCAACATACCAAATAAGATGGGACCTAAAGCCAAGCCTAAATCTAAGCCTGAATAAACAATCCCAAATACTCGACCAGATGCTTCCTTCGGCGTTGCTTGGCGAATCATCAAATCTCTAGATGGGCCAGCCATACCCACCCCAAATCCCATGAGTGTAAATAGCATCAAGACTGTGCCCGCTGAAACCCATGCGAAGGAAATCAAAACAGACAAACTGCCAGCAATCACAAATGCCCACATGATCACACGCTCAGGGAGTTTTGCGTTAGCTGCAATAAATCCGCCTACAAACATCCCACCCGCACTAGCTAACATATAAGTCGAGTAAGCCGTTGTTGATAGAGCTACAGGCAAGTCATACAAAATTCGCAAGGCAGCCGACGCAAAACTTTGAACGCCACCCAAGGAAAGTGCGGTCAAGAAGAAGAAACCCCAGCACAACCAAACTGCTGGGAGCTTCAAAAACGATACTGAAAAAGCAGACTGCTGTTTCTTATTTATCTTCTCTTGGGCTTGCTCTTCAGCTGATCCTAATAAAGTATGCCTTCTCAAAAAGAGCAACCCAACAATCAACGCTACCATCACGGCTGCGCCCAATAAAGCGGAACGCCATCCAAATAAAGATGTTAAAGAAACTAAAAAAGCTGGGGCAGCTGCCCAACCTAAAGCTCCAGAAATACCATGCATAGAATAGGCATGAGGTATCCGAGCAGGGCTAACGCGTCTATTAATGAGGGTGTAATCAGATGGGTGAAACACGCCATTACCGAGACCCGCTAATCCAGAACCCAATAACAGCACCAAATAGCTATTTGACACTGACAAAATAATTGCTGAAACACATAAAGAAACTAGACCAAATAGCAAAACTTTTAACGGCCCAGAATGATCAACCCAAAAACCAGCGGCGGCTTGGGTCAAAGTGGAAACAACAAAGAACACTGTCATCAAAAAGCCGAGCTCAGCATAGCTAAAGCCAAACTCAAGCTTTAACCATGGGAATAAAGGCGCCAGTATTAATTGATAAAAATGGGATGAGCTATGAGCCAAACTAACAAGGCCGATAACTTCTGCATCTTTGCGTATAGTCATCGGCCCATCTTACTACTAGTTCAGCCTCACAGCCGAAAGATCAGTTTGGCTTAGTGAACAACCCTGTTAAAAATAAAGTTACCTTTTTTATCAACATCCACAGGCACGATATCTTTAGGTGCAAACTTACCTTCCAATATCAACCTGGCCACAGGGTTCTCAATATATTGCTGGATAGCACGTTTCAATGGTCTTGCACCAAAGACTGGGTCATAACCTGCCTCAGCAACTTTAGCCAACGCTGCATCACTTACCTCAAGCACCATGTCCATCTTCGCCAAACGCGTTGTTAAGCGTTGCAACTGAATCTTAGCAATCGAAGCAATATTCTTCTGATCCAAGCCATGAAATACCACCATCTCGTCAATACGATTTAAGAACTCTGGACGGAAATGACCTTTCACCTCCTCCATCACAGCCTCCTTAAGCTTATCTTGTGACTTGCCACTCATCGACTGAATCTTATGAGACCCTAAATTGCTAGTCATCACAATCACTGTATTTTTAAAGTCCACGGTTCTTCCCTGACCATCAGTCATACGGCCATCATCAAGTACTTGCAATAGGACGTTAAACACATCTGGATGGGCTTTCTCAACCTCATCAAGCAATATCACGCTATAAGGCTTGCGACGTACTAATTCAGTTAGATATCCACCCTCTTCATAGCCCACATAACCAGGAGGCGCACCGATTAAACGAGCGACACTGTGTTTCTCCATGAACTCACTCATGTCAACACGAATCAAATGCTCCTCACTATCGAACAAGAACTCTGCCAAAGCTTTGCATAACTCTGTTTTACCGACACCTGTTGGCCCCAAGAATAAGAATGATCCATAAGGTTTACCTTCATCAGATAAACCGGCACGAGAACGACGAATCGCATCTGATACAGCACTAATCGCCTCTTCCTGACCCACCACACGATGGTGTAAATAATCTTCCATCTGTAGCAACTTATCACGCTCACCCTGCATCATTTTTGACACAGGAATCCCTGTGGCGCGAGAAACCACCTCAGCAATCTCTTCCGTACCTACTTGCGTACGCAATAATTTATTTTTTTCAGCGGCGCCTTTTTCCTCTGCTACAGCAGCAGATTTCAACTTACCTTCTAACTCAGGCAATTTTCCATACTGCAACTCAGCAACTTTTTCCAACTTGCCATCACGTTGCAACTTTGCAATCTCAGATTTAACCTTATCGATCTCTTCTTTAATAGAAGCAGTTCCCTGAGCAGCACCTTTCTCAGATTTCCAAACCTCTTCTAAGTCAGCATATTCTTTACCTAAACGTTTAATTTCTTCCTCAATTAAACCAAGGCGTTTTTGAGAAGCTTCATCCTTCTCTTTCTTAACGGCTTCTCGTTCAATTTTTAACTGGATTAAACGGCGATCTAATTTATCCATCACTTCAGGCTTGGAATCAATCTCCATCCTGATACGCGAAGCAGCTTCATCAATTAAATCAATTGCTTTATCTGGCAAAAAACGATCCGTAATATATCGATGTGATAACTCAGCAGCAGCCACAATCGCTGGATCGGTAATTTCAACGCCATGATGTAATTCATATTTCTCTTGGAGACCACGCAAAATGGCAATAGTGTCTTCAACACTAGGTTCACCGACCATGACTTTTTGAAAGCGACGCTCTAATGCAGCATCCTTCTCAATATATTTACGATACTCATCTAATGTGGTTGCGCCAATACAGTGCAACTCACCACGAGCCAACGCAGGCTTTAACATATTGCCAGCATCCATAGCACCATCGGCCTTGCCAGCACCTACCATCGTGTGAATCTCATCGATAAACACAATAGTCTGCCCTTCATCTTTAGCAACATCTGTTAATACCGCTTTTAAGCGTTCTTCAAATTCACCACGATATTTGGCACCCGCCAGGAGTAAAGCCATATCTAAAACTAAAACACGTTTATTCTTCAACGTCTCAGGCACTTCACCGTCCACAATACGCTGCGCCAAACCTTCAACAATAGCAGTTTTACCCACCCCAGGCTCACCAATTAGCACAGGATTATTTTTAGTGCGGCGTTGCAAAATTTGAATAGCACGACGAATCTCATCATCACGGCCAATAACTGGGTCCAACTTACCCAAACGAGCACGCTCAGTCAAATCTAGCGTGTATTTTTTTAGCGCTTCGCGCTGATTTTCTGCATCCGCACTATTCACAGATTGCCCTCCACGTACTGCTTCAATAGCAGCTTCCAAAGTTTTACGAGTAATACCTGCTGACTTCAGTGCTTTACCTAACTCACCTTTATCATCAGACAACACTAATAGAAATAATTCGCCAGCGATAAAATCATCGCCGCGCTTAGTAGCTTCCTTCTCCGTCAAGTTAAGATGCGCCGACAAAGATCGACCAATCTGGACATCCCCACCCGTCCCCTGCACTTGAGGTAATTTTGACAGCAAATCCTTGACTGATTTTTCTAACGCAGCGATATTTCCGCCCGTTCTGCCAATTAAAGATTTCGCTGTACTTTCAGACTGCTGCAACATGGCCCATAGCAAATGCTCAGATTCAATGTATTGATTATCTGCGTTCAAAGCCAAGCTTTGGGCATCAGCCAAGGCTTCCTGGAATTTGCTGGTTAATTTATCTAATCTCAAGACAATTCTCCTTTTTCAATGACCAGCATATGGCTATGAATGGGTAAATTTCAAGTGATTTAGATCAAATATATTGCTAGCTTTATCATAGGCAAATGTCTTGGTGTTTATATCTCTTAGAATGTTCTGACGGAAGCTACTACGCCGGTATTACCAACGATCTGGAAAGCCGTATCAAAGCTCATAATCAAGGCACAGGCGCCAAATATACTCGGGGGAGGTCTCCCGTTACCCTCTTGGCCCAAAAAGCCTTCTTAGGCCGTTCAGAAGCCAGCAAAGCTGAAATAACCGTTAAAAAACTACCCAAACACATGAAATTAGGGTTCTTTCAGTGAGCCAAGTCGAACTTCAGGATATTCAACGCCAAGTTAATGAGGTCTATACGGCCGTCCAAAGCCAATGGCCAGGGTTTAAAACTCGTATTGGCCAAGAGCAAATGTTTAAAGAAATCAGTCAAACTTTAAGCACAGCTAAGGACCTGAAAGATGAAAGAAATGGGGACAACATCCTCGTCGTTGAAGGTAAAACGGGTGTTGGTAAAACATTAGGCTACCTTATCCCTGCGATTGTTTTTAGCAAACTACTCAATCGCCGTGTCATTATCAGCACTGGAACCGTAGCACTTCAAGAACAGCTTATTCAAAAAGACTTACCAAAACTAGCCGACTTATCTCCTATTACGTTCAATTATGGTCTAGCCAAAGGTCGCGGCCGCTATGTTTGCAATATCCGCTTAGAACAGACCAGCGGTAAATCTAAACAGTCCGCTCTATTTGAAGATGCCAACTGGGATGGGCCACCCAAGGAGCAAGATAAAGACAAATTTTCAGAAGCCCTCACAAGCCTTAACGAGGGATCTTGGAATGGCGAAAAAGACTCCGCCCCACCAGAGATCACTGATGGCATGTGGGCTCGTATTGCGGCCGAACGGAGCTCTTGCCTAGGTCGACACTGCCAACGTTTTAATGTTTGCCCCTATTTCAATGCAAGACGTGACTTGGTGAAGGCAGACATTATCGTGGCTAACCATGATTTAGTGATCTCAACCATCGCCTCTGGATCAAAAATACTACCCGACCCAAGTGAAACGCTCTATATCTTTGATGAGGCTCACAATCTGCCATCCGTTGGCATCAAACACTTTGCATCGTCTGTGGGCTTAATTGCCAGTACGCGTTGGCTAGAAAAAATTATGGCTGCTGTTCTGCGAGCGGATGCCTTACTCCCTGACTCTAACGGTAAAACTGTTGAAGAAATACATGGTCTCGTTGAAGATTTAATCATGCACACCAAACAAATGATTAACTCACTAAGACTAGGCAATTTTGTCACGCATGAGAATCCCATCCAGCGCTTTGCCGATGGCAAGCTATCTGACGAATTTCTCAGTTATGCAGAAACTATCGGCCCACTAGCGGTAAGCCTCAATAATCGAGTAGGGAAAATACTTCAACAACTCAACGATCAAAGAAATAATAGTATTGATAAAGATTCTTTCAGCCCTGCCATCTTAGAAGTTGGCAGCTATCAATCCAAAACAGAAAATTTATCTAATACTTGGCACTTAATGCAAACCGATGTAGATCCACCGATTGCTAAATGGGTGGAATGGCAGGATCTAGGTGCTAGCTTTGACTTTCGACTTCACGCATCACCAATCAGCGCAGCACATAACTTAGCACAAACACTTTGGTCAACCAGCTCAGCAGCCATATTAACTTCTGCCACCCTAAGAACGATGGGCGATTTTCAATATTTTCTTCGCCAAACTGGACTTCACTGGTTTCCTAAGACTAGAACTTTTGAAGCAGAGTCACCCTTTGATTATGAAAAACAGGGCACATTCTCGGTTCCCGACATGGATGAATGTCCTAGCGCTAATGCATCAGGACATACAACAGAACTTTCTGAGGCCATCCCTAGAGAGCTGATCAATCTTCAACATGGTGCCCTAGTTTTATTTACATCTAAGAAACAAATGAAAGAGGTTCACGACAATCTACCCAATGAATTTCTACAAGATGTATTAATGCAAGGCGACCAGCCTAGAAGCAAACTCATGGCATCTCATGAACAACGCATCCATAACGGTCAAAGAAGTATTTTATTTGGCATGCAAAGCTTTGGGGAAGGACTAGATTTACCGGGCAAATTATGTGAAGTAGTTGTCATCACCAAGTTACCCTTTGCCCCACCCGACTCACCCGTTGAAGAAGCTAAATCAGAATGGTTGGAGAAAAATCAAGGCAACCCTTTTTATGAAATCAGCGTTCCAGCTGTCGCACTTAAATTACAACAATGGGTTGGTCGGGGCATCAGAACAGAAACAGATACGGCCAAGATCATTGTTTTAGATAAACGCCTCAAAACCAAACCTTATGGGAAAAAATTGATGGCGGGATTACCACCCTTTAAGAAACTAATGTGAGAAGCTTAATCCCACTTCTTAAGCGCTTCATCATCGCTTAATCTCGCATCAACCCATCTCTCCCCATCTGAGGTGGCTTCTTTTTTCCAGAATGGCGCTAAAGTCTTTAAATAATCCATCACAAATTCACAAGCAACAAATGCGTCACCTCGATGAGCACTAGTCACCGCCACTAAAACAATTTGATCCTCAACATCTAATGGGCCTATGCGATGAATAATCAAAACATCAAAAATATCCCAACGAGATTTGGCTTTCTGGATAATTTCCTCCAATGACTTCTCAGTCATTCCAGGATAATGCTCCAAAGTCATAGCCGATACAGTAGCGCCATCGTTCTGATCGCGCACAGTCCCCACAAATGTTGCCACCGCACCAATACGGCGATCACCAGACCTCAACTGATTAACCTCAGTAGAAAGATCAAAGTCCTCCGTTTGAATACGAACTGGCATAAGGTCTAGCCTCCTGTCACAGGCGGGAAAAAAGCCACTTCAGCGCTATCCAATAAAACAGCGTCCAAATCAACCATGTCATGGTTAATAGCTGTACGCACAGCTCGTCCCTCTGCCAATGCCTGAGACCAAGGCTCACCACGAGCAATCAAATATTGGCGAAGCTGCCCCATAGTCTGAACGTTGCTAGGCAAATCGAGCAACTCCTCTGAAGTTTTTAGAACCTCACGTAAAGAGGCGAAAAATTTAACTTTAATTCTCATAGCGCTAGCTTAAAGCATTCCTGAAAATGGTAGGTACTTCACCATCTCGCCAGCCTTAATCACTTGATTCGGTGGGTTATCCACCAAACCATCAGCCCATGAGGCACTTGTCAAAACACCAGAGCCTTGATTGGGAAATAAATCTAAACCACCCTGATCATTTAAACGCACGCGCAAAAACTCATTACGGCGATCCGCTTTAGGCCAATCAAAATCTGCACGCATCATCATGAATGGAGCAGCAATCGCATGCCGACCTTGTAATCTCGCGATAAAAGGTCTAGCAAATAATAAGAATGTGACATAACTTGCCACAGGGTTACCAGGCAACCCCATAAAGAAAGTTTGATCTTGAGTATTCGCCATGGTTTGTTTAATTGCACCAAAAGCTAACGGCTTACCAGGCTTAATTGCAACTTGCCACATGTCTAAATGACCTTCCGCAGAAACAGCAGGCTTTATATGGTCTTCCTCGCCAACCGATACCCCTCCAGAAGTAATCACCAAATCATGATCAATCGCAGCCTGCCTTAATGCTGAGCGCGTTGCCTCCAATGTATCAGGGACAATGCCTAAATCCGTTGCCTCACAACCCATAGCGCGAATACAGCCTAACAAGGTATCTCTATTCGAGTTATAAATACTTCCAGGCTTTAGCGGCTCCCCGGGCATTGTTAATTCATCACCCGTAAAAAAAGTCGCCACTTTAATTTTTTTATACACAGGTAATTGGGCATAACCAGCCGAAGCAGCCACGCCTAACTCTTGAGGTCTTAACAAGGTGCCTTGCTTTAAGGCTGGTAACCCAGCCGTTAAGTCCTCACCCTGAACTCTAATCCATTGCCCCTTTTGCGGAATCTCCAGAATAGCTACTTGATCATCCCTCAACTCACAAAGCTCTTGCATGACCACAGCATCAGCACCAGATGGAATAGAAGCGCCTGTAAATATTCTGGCAGCAGTTCCCGTCTCTAAAAAACTTCCCACATGACCAGCTGGAATACGCTGAGCAACTCTTAAAGTAGCGCCAATGCTTGCAATATCTGCAACCCGTACCGCATAACCATCCATTTGAGTATTGTCTGCAGGCGGCACATCAACTTTGCTTAATATATCTTCAGCCAATACTCTACCCAAAGCATGCTGGGTATCAACCATCTCAACAACATTTGTTGCTTTTGCTTGGCTTAATATAAGCGCCAAAGCCTCGGCGGCGGTTTTCATAGTAGGCCGATGCTGGGAGGTCTGTTGAGTCGACGTCATAACAATATGCAATCTATTTTTTTTGAATACCGCTTGTCTCAAGAATGAAATTTGCCATCTCTTCTAAATCATTTAGATTCAGAATGGGCAATACCTTATTCAATACCGGTTTTTTTGTTGCATTGACCCCATCTGGATAAGCCACTGCAAGAATATAAGGATCAACATGAGCTTTTAATGGATTGCCAGCAGACTCTTCATGATCCGCTCTCCACAATTCAACTTTAGGAATTGGCGAAGCCTTGAAGCCCTCAAGAAACACCAAGTCACAAGGTGCTAATTTGCTAAGCTGCTCCTCGATACTCATCTCTTGAACAGATGCTTGCTCATGCATAAGCACCCAACGTTGATCAGAAACCAATAAAACCTCACCTGCCCCCGCCTCGCGATGACGATAAGAATCCTTACCGGGTCGATCCACATCAAATCGATGATGCGTATGCTTAATAACTGAGATGTTGTAACCCTTCTCCGTTAAATAAGTAATGAGTTTTTCAATGAGTGTCGTTTTACCGGTTCCAGAATACGCAACAAAGCCAAAAATGGCTGGCTTTGTTGGCATATCAACTGAATTCATCGCCGAATTAAAGACCCGTATGTTTTGCTAAAAAAGCCTTCACTTGTTCGACATCAGCAGACATAACAGTGACACGTTGCGGCTTATCTTCAATACCTACAAATGATGCTGGACGATCTGGAGCATGACCAATCGCTTCTTCAATAGTTTCTGCAAATTTAATAGGTAAAGCGGTCTCTAATACCAACATCGGAATATTAGCCTGAAGATGCTCTCGAGCAACCTTAACACCATCAGCCGTATGCGTATCAATTAACACGCTATATTTTGCGTGAACATTTCTAATGGTTTCCAAACGATTCGCATGCGTACTCTTACCTGAAACAAAGCCATACTTTTGAATATCTTGATACACAGGGTCTTTAGATAAATCAAAGCCACCTGTTGCATCAACATCTTTAAACATACTAGCCGTGCGGTTAGCGTCACGCCCTAGCAAGTCATAAACAAAACGCTCAAAGTTACTGGCCTTTGAAATATCCATGGATGGGCTAGTTGTATGGAAGGTTTCAGATGATTTACGAGCTCTATAAACACCCGTCTTAAAAAATTCATCCAACACATCGTTCTCATTAGTAGCCACCACCAGCTTCTCAATAGGCAGTCCCATCATGCGCGCAATATGTCCTGCACACACATTACCAAAATTACCAGATGGCACGCAGAAAGATACCTTTTCCTCGCTATCCTTAGTTGCCAATAAATAACCTTGGAAGTAATAAACCACCTGAGCGACTACACGCGCCCAGTTAATAGAATTAACGGTTCCGATTTTATGTTGCGCTTTATATGCATGATCATTGCTAACGGCTTTAACAATATCCTGCGCATCATCAAAAACACCTTCAATAGCAATATTAAAAATATTGTCATCTTGCAAGGAATACATCTGCGCCACTTGGAATGGGCTCATCTTGCCTTTTGGTGACAACATAAATACGCGCACACCTTTTTTGCCACGCATGGCATATTCAGCAGCACTACCCGTATCCCCTGAAGTTGCCCCCAGAATATTGAGCTCTTGACCTTTTTTACTTAATGCATATTCAAAAAGATTGCCAATTAACTGCATAGCCATATCTTTAAACGCTAAAGTTGGTCCGTTTGATAAGCTCAACAAACCTAAACGAGCACCTTGCTCATCCCCTAACCAATGAATCGGGGTAATATCTTCTGCACGATCACTTGAGCGGCCATTGCAATACACCTCTGCCGTGTATGTCTTTTTAATTAAAGCCCTTAAATCATTGGCTGGAATGTCATCACAATACAAGCTAAGAATTTCAAAGGCTAAATCTGCATAAGAAAGACCGCGCCAAGCATCTAACTGCTCTTTGGTGACTTGCGGATACTCTGCCGGCAAAAAGAGGCCGCCATCAGCAGCTAACCCGCCCAAGAGAATTTCAGAAAAACTTTGATTCGCGTTATGGCCGCGAGTTGATATGTAGCGCATGATGTAATTAGCTTAAGTTTTCCAAACGAATTTTTGTTACAGAACCTTCAACGGTTTTAAGGCCTTCAATCTTAGCAATCGCAGCCAAAATATTTTTTTCCTTTGTCTCGTGAGTTAACACAATTAAGTCGGTTTGATTTTCACCATCACCAGCCTCACGCTGCAACATGGCATCAATAGAGATACTGTTATCAGCCAATATGCGAGTGATATCAGCTAACACACCCGCCACATCAGCAACACGCAACCGCAAGTAATAACTAGTTGTTACTTCGCCCATTGGCATGATGGTTGTATTCACTACTGAAGCTGGCTGGAAGGCCAAATGTGGCACACGGTGAGCAGGATCTGCTGACTGTAAACGGCTCACATCAACTAAATCAGCAATAACTGCAGATGCCGTTGGCTCCGCACCAGCCCCTTTACCGTAATACAAGGTTGTACCAACAGCATCACCCTGAACCTGAACAGCATTCATCGCCCCTTCTACATTGGCAATTAAGCGCTTAGCCGGAATGAGTGTTGGATGAACACGTAACTCAACACCATCAGAGGTTCTCTTAGTAATACCTAACAATTTGATACGGTACCCCAATTGCTCAGCATAACGAATATCTACCGCTGATAATTTTGTAATACCCTCAACATAAGCCTTATCGAACTGCATAGGAATACCAAATGCAATCGCACTCATGATGGTTGCTTTGTGAGCGGCATCAATACCTTCAATATCAAACGTAGGATCTGCTTCTGCGTAACCTAAGCGCTGCGCTTCCTTTAGCACCACATCAAAATCCAAACCTTTGTCACGCATTTCAGACAAAATAAAATTGGTTGTGCCATTAATAATGCCAGCGATCCACTCAATACGATTAGCCGTTAAACCTTCACGCAAAGCTTTAATAATAGGAATACCGCCAGCAACAGCCGCCTCAAAAGCAACCGTTACACCCTTTGCTTGAGCTGCTGCAAAAATCTCATTACCGTGCACAGCCAATAAGGCTTTATTGGCCGTCACCACATGCTTGCCAGCGTTAATTGCAGCTAGCACTAATTCTTTAGCAATGCCATAACCACCAATTAATTCAACCACCACATCAATCTCTGGGTCATTCACTACCAACCTAGCATCATTCACCACCTTAGCGCGCCCTTTTACCAACTCCTCAGCACGCTTCGTATCCAAATCAGCGACTGTGTGAATACGGATACCACGACCCGCACGGCGTGTAATTTCTTCTTGATTACGATCCAAAACAGTAAATACGCCACCACCAACAGTACCGATGCCCAAAAGACCAACTTGAATAGGTTTCATGTAAATGCTCTTACTTATAAATATGAATTAAATGGAAATAGTTAAATAGTTAGATTGTTAATTATTTTTTGCCGTACTTGGCGCGATAGCGCTCCAAGAATTTAGCCAAACGACCAATCGCTTCACGCAGAGTATCTTCATGCGGCAAGAACACAATCCTAAAGTGATCAGGCTTTGGCCAATTAAAGCCACTACCCTGAACCAGTAACACTTTCTCTTCACGCAATAGATCAGCGATGAACTGTTGATCGTTTTCAATTGGATACATATCGGGATCCAATTTAGGGAATAAATACAAAGCTGCCTTAGGCTTCACACACGTCACCCCAGGAATCTTTGTCACCAACTCCCAAGCAAGATCTCTCTGACGACGCAAACGGCCACCATCAGCCACCAAATCATCAATACTTTGATAACCACCCAATGCTGTTTGCACAGCATACTGGCCAGGAACGTTTGCACATAAGCGCATAGAAGACAACATATTCAAGCCTTCAATATAGTCTTTGGCTTGACTCTTATCACCTGAAACCACCATCCAACCAGAACGGTAGCCACAAGAGCGGTAGTTTTTAGAAAGTCCGTTAAAGGTCACGGTTAATACATCTGTCGACAAAGAACCAATGGATGTGTGCTTAATGCCATCAAATAAAGTTTTGTCATAAATTTCATCTGCAAAAATAACCAAGTGATGCTCACGAGCGATAGCAATGATTTCCTTTAAAACCTCATCGCTATACAAAGCCCCCGTTGGATTATTCGGATTAATCACCACAATCGCTTTGGTATTGGGCGTAATCTTGGCTCTAATATCAGCCATATTAGGTGCCCACTCTTTATCTTCATCACACATGTAATGTTTAGGTGTACCCGTAGATAAACTAATCGCAGCGGTCCATAACGGATAGTCTGGAGCTGGCACCAATACTTCATCACCTGGGTTTAACAAAGCATTCATCGTTAAAACGATTAACTCTGAAACACCATTACCCATATAGATATCATCAAGGCCGACACCTTGAATACCTTTTTCTTGGCAATAATGCATAACGGCTTTACGTGCAGCAAAGATACCTTTTGAATCTGAATATGCTGCAGCACTCGCCAAATTTCGAATCATGTCTAACTGAATTTCTTCAGGAGGATCAAAACCAAACACGCCCACATTACCAATGTTGAGCTTAATTATTTTTTGACCTTCCTCCTCCATTTTCTGCGCAAGCTCAAGCACGGGCCCACGAATGTCGTAGCAAACATTACTTAATTTGGAGGATTTTTTAATTTCTTTCACAGTTATCCACTTAAAGTCTTATAAGAACACTATAAAGTCTTAATTTATCTATAATTTTGTAATTATGACAGAGCCTGAGGGCAATCCTACGTGAAACTACAAGCGGACCTCCAACCTAGCCTAAATACCGTATCAGCGTATGGGGTTAATTTCATCGAAATTAATGCCGTTCGGCATGAATCCTCCCTCCTTTTAATGCCTGAAGGTCCAGTTCTAGAATGGCCCTGCACGACTTTTGGAGATCTAAAAGCATCTGATTTTCAGCTAATGGCCGATAAAAAACCTGCTTTAGTCATCCTGGGCAGTGGAAAAAAGATTCAATTCCCTAAACCGGAACTAATTGCCCCCTTAATTCAAGCGAAAATCGGTATTGAAACGATGGATCTACAAGCAGCCTGCCGAACATACAACGTTCTAATGGCAGAGGGTAGAAATGTTTTAGCCGCTTTAATTATTGAAAAATAGGCTCCAAAAGAGTCCCTTTTCATGTAAGTCTGATATAAATATAACTAAGAGCAAATATTAATTTCTGGAGACACCATGAGCGTTGTTTTAGGTAAGCCCATCCCCTATTTTGAAATACCAGCCACCAGCGGCTTGGTATTTAACCCAACCGCTTGTAAGGGACGCAAGCTTGTCATGTACTTCTACCCTAAAGATTCGACCCCTGGCTGTACTGTTGAATCCATGGAATTTAGAGATACGATCGATGCATTTACTCAAGCCAATACACTAATTGTAGGCATCTCTAGAGATAACCTTCGGTCACACGATAATTTCAAAAGCAAGCTAGAACTCCCTTTTGAGTTAGTTGCAGATACAGAAGAAGTCCTTTGCCAAATGTTTCATGTGATGAAAATGAAAAACATGTATGGCAAACAGGTACGAGGCATTGAACGTAGCACCTTCTTAATCGATGAAGAAGGTGTTTTACGACACGAATGGCGAGGCTTAAAGATACCTGGCCACGTTCAGGAAGTTTTAAAGGCCGCCCAATCTTTGTGATTGCAATGTCATAAAAATTAGGATAACTTATCACTCAGATGCTATCCATTACTTTTACCTCAATAACCGCCACCCCACCAGGTAGGCGGTTTTTTCTTTGCTAGGAGACCTTCGGAATGCCTTTGCCCCCTATCCCAACTCAAGCAGCAGACAAAGTTAACATCAGCCGTCAACCAAAGCCTAATTTAAAGAAACGGCCGAAAAGAATTGAAGTTGAGGAAGTAGAAGAACTTCTTGAAGTGGCTGAACAGTCAGAAACTAATCTAAACGCTCCGAGTGAAGCGCTCTCTTTAACAGAGGTGACGCTTGAGAAGATGCGAGCTCCCGCTAAAACCAAAAAAACCTCTCTCACTCAAGTAAGCCAAACACCAAAAACATCTACTAGAGTTAGAAAAATTCCAGATGATGGCATCATCCGTTTATTCGTACTAGATACCAACGTACTTATGCACGACCCATCTGCACTCTTCCGTTTTGAAGAGCACGATGTGTATTTGCCTATGATGACACTGGAGGAGCTAGATAACCATAAGAAGGGGATGAGTGAGGTTGCACGTAACGCTCGTACCGTTAGCCGTTCATTAGATCAACTGGTTGCTGACACCAGCGGTGTTTTAGAAGAAGGCATTCCACTTAATAAACTTGGCAACAAAGATGCCACAGGCAACTTGTACTTCCAAGTTTCATTGAGCCATATTACTTTGCCAGATGGTCTACCAACAGGCAAAGCAGACAACATGATTCTCGGTGTTGTTAGAGAACTACAACAAAGCCGCAAAGATCGCCAAGTTGTCTTGGTATCCAAAGATATCAACATGCGCATCAAAGCACGTGCTTTGGGATTACCTGCTGAAGATTATTTCAACGACCAAGTTTTGGAAGATCGTGACTTAATGTATGCAGGCATTTTGCAATTGCCTCATGATTTTTGGCCAAAGCATGGCAAAGATATGGAGAGCTGGAGCGACGCCAAATCTGGCACGATGTTCTATCGTGTCACAGGCCCTACGGTTGCACAAATGATGGTCAATCAATTTGTCTACCAAGAGAATACCGATGGCGGCACCCCCTTCTATGCTCAAGTGCGTGAAGTGCAAGGTAAGACTGCCCTATTACAAACGCTTAAAGATTTCTCACATCAAAAAAATAACGTATGGAGCATTACTGCTCGCAATCGTGAGCAAAACTTTGCCATGAATTTGTTGATGAATCCTGATATCGATTTTGTAACATTACTAGGTCAAGCTGGTACAGGTAAAACACTTTTAGCTTTGGCTGCTGCCTTAGAACAAGTGTTAGATAGCAAGCGATACAACGAAATCATCATCACACGTGCAACTGTCCCTGTTGGCGAGGATATTGGCTTCTTACCAGGCACTGAAGAAGAAAAAATGCAGCCATGGATGGGAGCGTTTGATGACAATCTAGAGGTACTGCATCGTAGCGAAGATGGTGCTGGCGAATGGGGACGTGCAGCGACGCAAGAACTGATCCGTTCACGTATCAAAGTAAAGAGCATGAACTTCATGCGTGGCCGTACCTTTGTTAGCAAATTTGTCATCATTGATGAAGCTCAAAATTTAACGCCGAAACAAATGAAGACATTGGTTACACGCGCAGGCCCCGGCACCAAAATTGTTTGCCTAGGTAATATTGCCCAAATCGACACCCCTTACCTCACTGAAGGCTCCTCAGGCTTAACGTATGTTGTAGATCGATTTAAGGGATGGCGCCATAGCGGTCACGTAACCTTGGCACGTGGAGAGCGCTCACGTCTTGCGGATCATGCAGCTGATGCTTTGTAATACCATGAGGGGTGAATTAACTTGCCCCCCTCTTTTGTCTCTTGCTAATCGTTTTAAGCGCAACCTCAGCCTTCTCATTACCTGCGGATTTTTATCTGCGTGTGCAGTATTCCCGAAATTCTCAGCCTTACCTGATTTTGAGAAAGAAATCAGTGCAGGGCTAGAGGATTACTCAATTACAGCCATTGGCTTAGTAGGCGTCCCTTATCGTTATGGCGGTAATACTCCGAAGGGAGGTTTCGATTGCAGCGGTCTCATTGGCTACGTCTATAAAAAAACAGGTGATATTCTGCTACCAAGAACCACCCAAGAAATTGGCCGTATTGGCAAATCTTTAGGCAATCAAACTCCTGCCCCCGGTGACTTAGTATTCTTTAATACGCAAGGAGACCCCTATTCTCATGTAGGTATTTACGTTGGTAAAGGCCGTTTTGTGCATGCTCCCTCGCAAGGTGGCACCGTCAGACTAGAAAGAATTACCTCATCTTACTGGGCTAGCCGATATACAGAATCTCGCAGAATCGTTGCTAGCAAATAAAAAAGCCTGAAAAATTTTCAGGCTTTTTTAAATGATCACACTTACAGTATTGCTTAAAGAATCTTGGTTCCCAACCACCAAGCACCTGCAGCCATCAGGCCAGAAGCTGGAATTGTTAAAACCCAAGCCCAAACAATACTACCTGCCAACCCCCAACGTACAGATGACATACGACGAGCAGATCCCACACCAACAATCGCTCCTGTAATTGTGTGAGTTGTAGAAACTGGAATACCTAAGGCTCCAGCCAAGAATAAAGTCATTGCACCACCTGTTTCAGCACAAAAACCTCCAAATGGCTTTAATTTAGTAATCTTTTGCCCCATGGTTTTTACAATTCTCCAACCACCGAAGAGTGTTCCAAAACCAATCGCCACATAACAAGAAACAATCACCCACATGGGAGGTGATGCTTCCCCTGCAGATACATAACCACCTGTAATTAATAACAACCAAATAATACCAATGGTCTTTTGCGCATCATTACCACCATGCCCCAAGCTATACATGGAAGCAGATACCAACTGGAAGCGACGAAACCAACGATCAACGTGGGCAGGCGACATACGGAAACATAGCCAGGAGAACAAGAGTGTTAAAAGTGCGCCTAAAAGAAATCCTAACAATGGCGACACTAAAATAAATACTACTGTTTTAATAACGCCTGCTGAAACTAAAGCAGCTGGACCAGCTTTAGCCATGCCAGCTCCTACCAAACCACCAATCAAAGCATGAGACGAGCTAGATGGAATACCACCCCACCAAGTCACGATATTCCATACAACAGCGCCCACCAAGGCGCCAAAGATCACAATGTGATCAACAACTGCTGGGTCAATGGTGCCTTTACCGACTGTCGCGGCTACTTTTAATTGGAAAACCATAATAGCGACAAAGTTAAAGAACGCCGCCATGGCCACAGCATGTTGAGGCTTGAGAACACCCGTTGAAACAACCGTTGCAATTGAATTAGCTGCATCATGAAAGCCATTCATAAAGTCGAACAGCAAGGCGAGGCCCACCAATAGACCTACTACCCAAATACTCATCTCTACTGGTGTCATTACGCGTTTTCCAAAACGATACCTTCAAGGATGTTGGCTACATCCTCACATTTATCAGTAATCGTCTCAAGCAATTCATAAACTGCTTTTAACTTCATCAGACGTTTGAAATCATTTTCATCTCGGAATAATTGAGAAATTGCTGCGCGCATCACACGATCAGCATCTGACTCCAACATGTCAATCTCCGTTGAAATACGAAGAATATCTTTAGCATTCTTCATATCATGCAATTTACCAACTGCAGCACTAACTCGCTCGCAGCAAGCAACACAGATACGAGCCAACTCAACGGCCTCAGGCGTTACCTGTGTTACATCGTACAAATTAATAACTTCAGCCACATCTTCCATCAAATCTAGGATGTCATCCATGGTGGTAATGAGCTTATGAATCTCATCACGATCTAGTGGCGTGATAAATGTCTTATGCAATAAATCAATCGTTTCATGAGTAATCTTGTCTGCTTTTTTCTCAGAAGACTGAATCGCACGTGAGTGCTCTGCCCCATTAGGCAAATCATTGATTAACTGATGAAGATCTTTTGAACCTTGAACGCATAGGGCTGCGTGCTGATTAAATAATTCGAAGAAATTTTCTTCTTTTGGCATGAAGCGACCGAGCATAAACTTCCCTTAATGACATGACATAAAAGTGTCATCATTTTAGTCTATTTAACTATTTTTATTGGGGAAATTGCTTAAAAAGGTTCGTAACCACCAGAGGACTGACCAGCGCCTAGAGCTAAGTTGTCAAACTTGGTAAATTGACCCTGCCAACTCAATTTAACAGTACCAATAGGACCATTACGCTGCTTAGCACAAATAATTTCCGCAACCCCTTTATCTGTCGTGGTATCAGGGTGATATACCTCATCACGATAGATAAATAGAATCACGTCAGCATCTTGTTCAATAGCACCAGATTCACGCAAATCAGACATCACTGGACGCTTATTAGGACGCTGCTCAAGACCACGATTTAACTGAGATAAAGCAATGACTGGACACTGAAGCTCTTTTGCTAAAGACTTCAATGATCTTGAGATTTCTGAAATTTCAGTAGCACGGTTCTCACCATTACCACCACTATTACCACTCATCAACTGCAAGTAGTCAACCACGATCAAACCTAATGTGCCACACTTACGCGCAATACGTCTAGCGCGTGCACGCAACTCCAAACTACTCAGCGCACCCGTCTCATCAATCAGAATCGTTGTCTCATTTAGACGAGAAATAGCATCTGTAATTTTTGGCCACTCATCGTCTTGTAACTTACCCGTTCTCATGCGTGACTGATCGATACGACCCACAGAACCCAATATACGAGAAGCTAACTGAGAAGCGCCCATCTCCATGGAGAATACTAGAACAGGAAGACCTTCTTTTAGTGCGACGTTTTCGGCGATATTAACTGAGAAAGCTGTGTTATGCGTCACAACATAATTATCTGTCACATAAGTCTTTGTTGGGTGACTAACGGAAATACATTGTGCTTGAGCAATTCTTGATGGCTCAATACTCTTAAAAGTTAAGCGTCTTTGCCTATCCCAACCACTTCTTAATCGCTCTTTCTTCTCAGGCAAGGTGAATACCTCTAAACCTGTTTTAAAAGACATATTTAAAACATAAGCCAATTGACCTTGCTTACGCTCACCATTTGATACATAAGTCGTTGCTTTAGTGGCAGTCGAACAGAATGCACCCAAAGATCTAGCTAATGTTGCTACATCTTGAGCTAAACGCGGACTAACGGTACAAAAACGAATAGAACCCCATTTTTCAATCCAGCCATCTGTATCTAACAGCCCCTGTAGAAGAGCTAATCGAGCTTTCTTATTAGCCTTTAAGTACTCGTCTGGAATATATTTGTCATGGCTTCTAGTACCCAACAAACCCAAATCATTTAGAGCGCCTCTAAAAGCATTAGATACAACAGTTCGGGTACCGTTAGCTGTGATTCGATCTTTCGATACCACACGCCAGTCATAAGCTCGAGCATGAACTAATTCCATCTCATAGCCCATCAAAGCATTCATGCGCTCAACCATCTCTGGTGATTTTGTTGAGAACATCACACTGCTATGCGACAGCGCCAAAGTACCGTCGCCAAGCAACGCACCTAGCACCCATGGATGAATCGGTAATTCGCGATCATGTCCAAAATCGCCAGAAACGTTATCCACCCACAATCTGTTCTTATAACGAGTGCATGCCAACATCTCAATGAGACGCATCGTATTAATCACTCGTGGCTCAGACCAATCACGGTACATCACTCGCCACAAATGCTCCGCACAACATTCAGTCTGACGACCGTCAGAAAGTGTCACCTTAAATATTTGCTTAAACCCTTGAGGATAAATGCCCGTCACAAAAGATGGCTGACCATCAAATGAAGCCAATCGATCTCCAACCTGCAAATCACCCATGGACTTCCAACCATCATTGGTTTTAATTTGAGCGTCCAATGGCTGCGCCTTACCCATCGAAGGTCTACCAGCCACAATAATCAAATCACCTTTTTGCAAACCACTGGTTTGTCGATCCAAATCAACAAAACCTGTTGAAACACCTGTTACATCACTAGAGCCTTGACGGTGATACAACTCATCAATACGACTCACAACATCTGTTAATAAAGGGGCAATTTCAAAGTAATCTGTCTTGCCACGGCTACCCTCTTCACCAATCGCAAGAATGCGAGATTCAGCCTCATCTAAAATAGTTTGAACGGAACGGCCTTCTGGGGTAAATGCAGTACCAGCAATCGTGTCCGACGTTTGAATCAAACGACGCAACACACTACGATCACGCACGATTTCAGCGTAACCACGAATATTTGATGCGCTAGGCGTCGATTGAGCTAAAGCATTCAGGTAATCAATACCAATTGCCGTACCACCACCCTGCGTCTTCATTGCCTCAGACACTGTAATAACGTCTGCCGGCATACCCTCACCAACTAATTTACCAATAACTCGATAAATCAATCCATGATCAGGGCGATAAAAATCTTTTTCAGTAATAACATCGCCAACCTTATCCCAGGCGTTGTTATCCAAAAGCAAACCGCCGAGCACCGATTGCTCGGCCTCGACGGAATGCGGAGGTACTTTTAAAGCCTGGACAGCGGAATCAGTCATAACCGATGATTCAATTAGTCGGTTATAAATTAAACCTGCTCACCAATAACTTGAACAGTAATATCAACTACAACATCAGTATGAAGTGCTACTGATAATGTATGGTCACCAACAATCTTCAATGGGCCAGTTGGCATACGTACTGAAGCTTTCTCAACAGTGAAACCTTTAGCTTTCAATGCATCAGCAACGTCGTGGTTGGTTACTGAACCAAATAAACGACCATCAACACCAGCTTTTTGTTTGATTTCAACTGTCAAACCGCTCAACTTAGCACCTACAGCTTGCGCCGCTGCCAATTTCTCAGCTGCCAATTTCTCTAACTCAGCACGCTTTGCTTCAAACTCAGCAATCGCTGTAGCAGTAGCACGGCGAGCCATACGTTGTGGGATCAAAAAGTTACGAGCGAAACCGTCTTTAACGCGAACTACGTCGCCTAAGTTACCTAGGTTAGCTACTTTTTCTAAAAGAATAATTTGCATAATGACCTCTGATTATTTCTTGTGTTGGTCAGTAAAAGGCATCAACGCTAAAAAACGTGCGCGTTTGATGGCTGTTTCCAATTGGCGTTGGTACAAAGCTTTAGTACCTGTTAAACGTGCAGGAGTGATCTTGCCGTTTTCGCCGATGAAGTCACGTAGTGTGTCTACATCTTTGTAATCGATCTGGTCAACGTTAGCTGCTGTGAAGCGGCAAAAACGTTTACGTTTGAACAATGGGTTTTGTGCTGGACGCTTGTTCTTGCGGTCATCACCTTTTTTTACAAATGCCATGATGTTTCCTTTTTACAATTCAATATGCGTAATATGAAAGACGAGTCGCTGACTGCGCAGGCTTTTATGAGTTAGAAATCCACTAAACCTAGCCACCCTTCCCAAATCCATCTGATTCAATTTTTCGTATATTGAACCGATAGCAATCGCTGCGATACTCATTCTGACTTGCCTTGCACCACCTGCTTCTTGAACTTCACCGCTATGTTCTAGCTGGCATTCAATCACAGGCAATCCTGCAGGGGTATATCGAAGAGCGTCTTTAGCGACCAGGGCGGCTGTTAGGATGAATTGATTCAACCCAAACCCGCTCAGTGCCTATTAGGCAGCAGGCGCCTCCGTTGCAGCTTGAGCTTTACGAGCCTCTTCGCGTTCCACTTGCTTCATCATGATTGAAGGCTCTGTTTCAGCTTTCTTAACCTTGATAACCAAGTGACGCAAAACAGCGTCGTTAAATTTAAAGCCATGCTCAAGTTCATCAAGAGTAGCTTGGCCACACTCGATATTCATGCAAACGTAATGAGCTTTAGCAAGCTTGTCGATCATGTAAGCCATTTGACGACGGCCCCAATCTTCAACGCGGTGAACTTTGCCACCTTGAGTTGTAATAGTACTCTTGTACTTTTCAACCATGGCAGGTACTTGCTCGCTTTGGTCCGGATGGACGATAAAAACGATTTCGTAATGACGCATTATTACTCCTTATGGATAAAAGCCACCTGGGCGTCTCAATTAACTCTGTTTAAGCTAATTGACCAGTGTGACAAGGTGAAAAAACTACAGCCCTAGATTGTAGCAAAAATACTCTGCCAATCGTCTGTTTTCCTTGAATTTGCTTCCAAAATAGCTAATTGCAGAGCAATTCTTGCTTTAGGGGGCGATAAATCTCTAGCGGAAAGCCAATTTCTAGCACTATCAGGCTCAGAAATCTCTGAAAATACGGCTCCAGCCCCCACTCTAGAAGACCTAACAACGGGAATGCCTAATTCAGCGGCCTTAATTAGGGCTTCGGTTAATTTGCCATGAATGCTACCTTGGCCAGTTCCTGCCACCACAATGCCATCCACATGCTCACTAACCAACCAATCAACCAAGCGGCCAGATGCGCCCCCGTGACTGGTGACGATCTCAACCCAAGGCCAATGAGCTTGGCCAGGTAAGCTTAAATCTGCTTGGCGTTTGTGTATCGGGCCATCTAACTCATGTGCATTAGCCACCAAAGCATCCAGTGCGTGGGTATGCTGCTTAGACAGCTCTCTAGCCAAACAAAGCTTACTGGCCATAACAGCCAAAATACCAAACTGCTCTGTTTGCTTGGCTTCTTTAGCTAGGTATAAGGCTGCTCTCAAGTTAGAAGGACCATCGGCATGATCTGCATTGGCAGGCAACATCGCCCCAGTCAAAATAACCGCTTTCTTATAGTGGCTAGCCAACTTACCTAGCGTTGCATGCAAAAAAATCGCTGTTTCTTCCATCGTATCTGTGCCGTGGGTCACCACAATACCTTGCACATCAGGGCGTTCCAAACCATCTTTAACGGCCCAGCCCAATTGAATCAACAGCTCTTCTGACATATGCCGGCTATCCAAATTAGCTACTTGAACAGCCTCAATCTCGCCAAAATCCTCATCAAGCTCTAAATCTCGTATGAGACCTGAGACAGGTAATTGCCCTGCCTCATAAGCCATGGGTTTAGATCGGTCCATCGCCATACCAGCGATGGTCCCCCCCATACCTAATAACAATATATGTCCAGAATTCATCAAGGCATTATCAATGGGTATTGCTTCTTGGGAAATTACTGTATAGAATCACAGCATGGATACAAACACAGCGAAACCTAAGCTAACAGCCAGACAAGAAGAGATTCTTGGCCTAATTTCTGATGCGATTTCACGTAGCGGTTTACCCCCTACTCGAGCTGAAATTGCTGCTCGCTTAGGATTTGCTTCAGCGAATGCTGCTGAAGAACATTTACGTGCGCTGGCTCGTAAAGGTTATGTTGAATTGACCCCAGGAACTTCTCGTGGCATTAAGTTAGCTAAACAACTCACCTTGCCTTTGCAATCTCTTCAGCAACTCACCTTACCACTGATTGGTCGAGTGGCTGCTGGCTCCCCGATTCTTGCCGTTGAGCATGTTGAAAAACAAGTACCCTGCGACCCATCCTTATTTGATAAAGGTGCAGACTACTTATTAAAAGTACGCGGCATGAGTATGAAAGATGCTGGTATTTTAGATGGCGACTATTTAGCTGTTAAGAAAACATCTGAGGTGCGCAATGGTGAAATCGTTGTTGCACGTTTAGAGGATGAGGTCACAGTCAAACGATGGTCACAAACTAAAGGACCTCACGGCATCAAAATCGAATTAATCGCTGAGAATCCTGATTTCAAAAATATCGTTGTTGATCCACGTCGCGATGAAATCACAGTAGAAGGCTTAGCTGTTGGTCTCATTCGACCAGGCGGCTTATAAGCTAATTAAATCTCTATTGATTAATTTCAAAAATTAATAAATAGAGGCCTGCCCTTCTGGGCGATTTTTAAATCGCTTATGTATCCAGTAATACTCTGGAATTCTTGGGCGAATAACGTCCTCAAAATATTGATTCATCCGGGCAGTGTCAGCCACAGGATCATCCGTTGGGAAATCTGGCCATGGCTGTCCAATGTGACAGTCATACCCCGTATCGTCCTCTCTCAAAGTAGTTATGACAGGGCACACTTCTGCACCAGCTAACTTGGCCATCTTTGAGACAGCCAATACCGTATTAGTGGGTACGCCAAAAAAAGGCACGAACTCAGAATCTTTCCTACCTAGATCCATATCAGGAGATAAACAAACAAAAGTGCCTTTACGAATTTCTCTTAAAAGTTCTCTGCCATGTTTCTCTCTTAAAAACATCTTTGCACCAAAACGCTCTCGCCACTTTTTAATGCGCGGCTCAAAATAAGCATTCTTCATAAATACATACAAAGTAATACCTGGAGCAGCTTTCATTTTTCTTAAATAAAGCGTTGTAGCAATTAAGCCAGCCTCAATACCCACCAAATGCATACCCACATATAAACGTGGCTTACCATCAGTCATATCAACAGCCGAGGTAACCGATACAAAATCAGTAATTGATTTTTCCGAGCCCAACCAAAGACGTCCGCGCTCAGCAAAACTTCTTCCCAATAAGCGCCAATGTTGGCGAGCAATTCTCTCTCGCTCGATTTCAGATAAATGAGGAAAACATGCTTTCAAGTTGGCATGAATAACCTTAACGCGAGACTTTGAAAATATTGGTGCAATCGCAGCCAAACCATAGCCGACTGTTACAGCCCATCTATAAGGAATCAAGGCTAACACCCAGAGAAATCCGTGAGCCAAAATGTTCAATAAAGTTTTCACAAAATGGATTTTCTCATGAACCATCACCGCCCTCCCCAAATACCCACACGCCCTTCTAGATATTACTTTTGGTGATTTGCTAAATGCTTATAAAAAATATAAATTAATAACTTGCAACCAAGGAGACCGAATAATCAACACACTCAAACTCAAAGAGACACTTGAGGCCCATGGATTTAATAGCACTCAAGCTAGCGCCATCAGTCACGCTATCAATGAAACATCAGTAGAACCATCGAATCTTGCTACAAAACAAGAGCTACATGAGGTTCGCCATGAGTTGAAGGAGGAAATGAAAGCCCTGCGTGATGAAATGCGGGATTTCAAGAAATGTATGGAAAGAAAACTAGATCAACTTCAAGAATCTATTCTTGAGAAGCTCACTAATCGCACCCTGATTTGCCAAATAGCCATAGCAGCCATTTTGGTCAGCATTATGATTTTCTTTCATCAGAAACCTTAATAACCTAGTTAGCCTAGGACTTTGAACAAATTTACTGAATGAGTTGACTAACTGAGTAAACCAAACCAATTGAGCAAAAAGAAAAAGCCCCTTAATCGATTAAGGGGCTTTCATGTATTTGGGGTGGCTGATGGGGCTCGAACCCACGACAACAGGAATCACAATCCTGGACTCTACCAACTGAGCTACAGCCACCGTAGAGAAAAAAGATTATACCTCGTCTACCTCATCTTGTTCAATATACATCCGCAACTCTTTATTAGCGCTCTCAAAAAACGTCCGGACATCTTGCTCCGTCTTAACTGCGCCCAACAAGCGATAGTCTGAAAGCTTTCTACGCCAGTGCTTTGAACCACCCTTACCATGAGCCAATCCCAAAATATGGCGGGTAATCGCTGCCAAATGAAAATGCTCGCCAGTCGCTTGGCAATGATGCAACCAACGCACACACTGGTTAATTAACTCCTCAGTAACGCGGTTCCACTGCTCCACACCAAAAAAACTACCGAAAGCTTGCCCATCCGTAGCTAACATCTCATCCCAATCCAGCATGATTCCTGGGGTATGGTACGCCGCTCGACCGATCATAAAGCCATCAAAATCATTCCAATATCTAGCGATATCGCCGTTATTTTCTAGACCACCATTCAGCAACACCTTTAAATGCGGGAAATGTTTTTGTGCGTCCAGCCGTAACTGTTTGGCTATGTCATATTGGAGTGGTGGGACCGTTCTATTTTCTTTAGGAGATAGGCCTTTGAGAATAGCGTTTCTAGCGTGGATCGTTACCTGTGAAGCCCCTGCTTCTGCCACCTGACAAATGAAATCAAGCGTGAATTGGTAATCTTTTGCATGAGCCCTGACATCCATCTCATTTAAACCAATACGATGCTTAACAGTAACAGGAATGCTCACAGCATCAACCATCGCTTTAACGCAATCAGCTACCAATTGCGGCTCAGCCATCAAACAGGCCCCGAAAGATCCGCGCTGAACACGCTCAGAAGGACAGCCACAATTCAGATCAACTTCATCGTAACCCCACTTCATGGCCAACTTAGCAGATGTGGCCAAATCTACTGGCTCACTACCCCCTAGCTGCAATACCACTGGATGCTGGATATCATCAAAATCCAAATGACGCGGCACATCACCATGTATTAATGCACCCGTTGTCACCATTTCACTATAAAGAACAGCTTCTTTAGTTAGACTTCTATGAAATGTACGGCACTGACGATCCGTCCAATCCATCATCGGTGCAACAGCTAAACGTTTTTGATTTTCTGACATATTTAGATTTTATAGATGAAGCCGTTGCTGACTAAAAAAATGATGCTCTATTTGCGTGACAGGATCTTTAAAACTCAACGCTTTCGCTAATAATTGAAGTGGCTGAGTAAAGTCCTTATTGCTGATAACGTGGGGCTTTAAAACAGGGTAGATTTGATCATTTTTAATGGGCATACCTAAAGCGCTCATGTGCACTCGCAACTGGTGCTTTTTACCGGTTCCTAACTCCAGCTGATATTTTGCCCAAGCACCCTTCACTTCCAATAGCTCAATCAAACTATCGGAGTTAGGCTCACCAGTGACCTCGTGCATTTGCATAAACGCATCAGACTCTTCTATCCTACTGTAATGATGTATTGGAAATTGATAACTCAGATCTTCTCGATACGCTGCAATCGCTTCATATACTTTAGTCACTGCCTTCTCTCGAAATAAAGCCTGATAAGCATTCCTATCTTCAGGTCTCTTGGAAAACGCCACCAAGCCAGCCGTCTCACGATCGATTCTATGAATAGGGCTTAGAGCATCAATCCCCGTTGATCTCTTTAAGCGAGTCAATAAAGTTTGCTCAATGTACTGGCCACCAGGTGTCACAGGTAAAAAGTGAGGCTTATCAGCAATCAACAAATGATCATCCTGATAAAGAATGATTTCTTGAAATGGAATGACTTCCTCAGATTTAACTCTTTTGAAGTAATACACAAAAGTGCCCGCTTCATAAACAGCTGATACATCTAGGATTAAACCTTCTGCATTAGATATCAAGCCATCATGAAATCTTGAAACCCACTCATCCTTTGGGATAGCTGGGAATTGATGCATCAAAAAATCTAATACAAATGAAAACTCTTGCCCCTGCTGCGGCAGAAAAACTTTGCTAGGAGAAATGCCTAGTTGGTTTTGCATTAATAGGGACTCAGTTGCAACAAAGCCGCAAATTTTGCGGCTTTGTTTTAGCTCAATAATGAATTAAGCAGCTGTCTCACGGCTAGCCTTCTTACGCTCGTGCTCTTTCAAGTGACGCTTACGGATACGAATGCTCTTAGGCGTTACCTCAACCAACTCATCTTCTGCGATAAATTCAACCGCATACTCCAAAGACATTTGAATTGCAGGCACCAAACGAACAGCCTCATCAGTACCAGATGCGCGAACGTTTGTTAATTGCTTACCTTTAATTGGGTTCACAATTAAATCATTATCACGACTGTGGATACCAATCACCATACCTTCGTATAGCGCATCACCAGGAACCACGAACATACGTCCGCGATCTTGTAGTTTCCATAAAGCATATGCCACAGCTTCGCCATCGTCTTGTGAAATTAACACACCGTTATGACGCTCACCAACCATACCCTCTTTCATTGGGCCATAAGCATCAAATGTGTGACTCATCAAACCAGTACCACGAGTCATTGTCAAGAAATCACCTTGGAAACCAATCAAGCCACGCGCAGGAATTCTGTACTCAAGACGCGTACGACCCTTACCATCAGAAACCATGTCTTGTAATTCACCTTTACGCTTACCCAACTCTTCCATCACAGAACCTTGAGTTGTATCTTCAACGTCCACAGTTAAGTTTTCAAACGGCTCCATCTTGACGCCATTTTCTTCATGGAATACCACGCGTGGGCGTGAAACTGCTAATTCATAGCCTTCACGACGCATGTTCTCAATCAAAATAGTTAAGTGCAATTCACCACGACCAGATACTTCAAAAATCGTATCGTCATCCGTATCATTCACACGTAAAGCCATATTAGATTTCAATTCACGATGCAAACGATCACGAATCTGACGGCTTGTAATGAACTTGCCTTCACGACCAGCTAATGGGCTTGTATTAACCATAAAGTTCATAGTTAACGTTGGCTCATCCACTTTCAACATTGGCAATGCCTCAACCTTATCCGGCGAGCAAACTGTTGTACCAATCGCTAAATCTTCAATACCATTAATCAAGACGATATCGCCAGAAGCTGCTTGATCAACTTGAACACGCTCCAAACCTTGGAACTTCAACACTTGGTTAACACGACCATTAAATGGTGTGCCATCTGGTCCATTCTGACAAACAACCGTTTGACCAGCTTTAACAGTTCCACGGCTGATACGGCCCACGCCAATCTTACCGACATAGCTGTTGTAGTCAATCGATGAAATTTGGAATTGCAAAGGACCATCAGGATCTTCATCACGAATCGGCACATACTTCAATACAGTCTCAAACAATGGGGCCATTGTGCCTTCGCGCACATCAGGTGTTAAACCTGCATAACCACTCAAACCAGATGCATAAACAACTGGGAAGTCCAATTGCTCTTCTGTTGCACCTAATTTATCAAATAACTCAAAAGTCGCATTTACAACATAATCAATACGTGCGCCTGGGCGATCGACCTTATTCACAACTACGATAGGCTTTAAACCAAGCGCCAAAGCTTTCTTAGTCACAAAGCGAGTTTGTGGCATTGGGCCTTCTACAGCATCCACCAACAATAAAACGCCATCAACCATCGATAAAACACGTTCCACCTCACCACCAAAGTCTGCGTGACCCGGGGTGTCAACGATGTTGATATGAGTACCCTCATATTCAACTGCGCAGTTTTTAGACAAAATGGTGATGCCACGTTCTTTTTCAATGTCATTTGAATCCATGACACGTTCAGCAACCTGTTGGTTATCACGGAATGTGCCAGACTGACGCAATAATTGATCAACCAAGGTTGTCTTACCGTGGTCAACGTGGGCAATGATGGCGATATTTCTTAAAGCGCGGATATTACTCATGGTTCTGCTTTCACTTATATTAATTTGTTAATTCATTACTGCAACAGCTTGAGCAATTAAACGACGTGGATGTAATACACCCTTACGCCAATCTGCAGTGCCCATAAAATTACATGACTCAACTGAGCCACGATAAATTCTCATCAACTCTTCTTCACTACCTAACTTCTTCACTGGTACACGCTGCCCCAAACGCAAACGATCTGCTTCTTCATCAGAAAGCTCTAAGGGATTTAACTCCTGCACCAATGCATCTACTGGCAACAAATAATTAGCTTGTTCATTTGCATTATTTGCCACTTCTTTAACCTTCTCCAAAGTAACGCCTTTGGTTAAAGTTAAATGCCCTACTTGTTCGCGTCGCAACCCAATCAAATGGGCACCAACACCTAAATGCTCTCCGATATCTTCTGCCAACGTTCTGACATAAGTACCTTTACTACAAGCCACTTCCAATGTTGCAACCGGCCACTCAACAGATACCCACTTCAATGAGTAAATGGTGACTGGGCGAGCAGCCCTTTCTAATGTTTCACCAGCTCTAGCATATTCATACAAGGGTTTACCATCCCGCTTCAATGCTGAGTACATCGGTGGAACTTGCTCAATATCACCTGTGAACTTAGCAGCTGCCTCTAACAACTTATTCTGCAACAGTTCTGTGTCGCTCACATTAAAACTTGGCTGACGCGTCTCAATTACTTCACCTTCCGCATCACCCGTTGTTGTTCTTTCACCCAACTTAATCGTTGCCAAATAAGTTTTGTCTGCATCTAACAAATCTTGCGAATACTTCGTCGCCTCACCCAAACAAACCGGCAACAAACCAGTTGCCATAGGATCCAATGTTCCTGTATGCCCTGCTTTATCAGCTCCAAAACATCGTTTAACAATTGTTACCGCTGTTTGAGAGCTAATACCTTCTGGTTTATCCAGAAGAACCACCCCATGTATAACCTGGGGCATCACTTAAGCCTTGTCACTATCTTTAAGCGCTTGATCAATCAAACGAGACATCTCAACGCCTCGCGCCACAGATTCATCATGATGAAAATGCAGCGTTGGCACTGTGTGGATATGCAAACGCTTAAACAATAATGAATGTAAATAACCTGCTTTTTCACGTAGCGCTGCTAACGCGTATTCAGGATCTGCACCCAATACCGTAAAGAAAACCTTGGCGTGAGCCATATCAGTCGTCAACTCAACCGCCTGCAAAGTAATCAACCCAGCTTTAGGGTCACGCACCTCACGTGGAATAAGCTCTGCCAAATCTCTTTGAATTTGGTCCGCTACACGTTGGTTGCGATGATTCTTTACAGGCATGGAGAACTTCCCAATTAAAGCGTTCTTGCTACTTCAGTAACTTCAAAAATCTCTAATTGATCGCCAACTTCGATGTCGTTGTAGTTTTTGAGAGATAAGCCGCACTCAAAACCACCTTTAACTTCTTTCACATCATCTTTATAGCGTTTCAATGAGTCAAGCTCACCCGTCCATACCACCACGTTATTACGTAATAAGCGTGCACGTGAAGTACGTTTAACAATACCCTCAAGTACCATACAACCAGCAATTGAACCCACCTTAGAAACTTGGATCACCTGACGAATCTCAACTAAGCCTGTGACTTCCTCTTTCTTCTCTGGCGTCAACATGCCGCTCATCGCAGCTTTCACTTCATCTACAGCGTCATAAATAATGTTGTAGTAACGAATATCCACACCATTAGCCTCAGCCAGTTTACGAGCCTGAGCATCTGCACGAGAGTTAAAGCCAATCACAACAGCTTTTGATGCAACAGCTAAGTTAATGTCAGTTTCGCTAATACCACCTACTGCAGCATGAACAATTTGCACTTTAACTTCAGGTGTTGATAGTTTTTGTAATGACTGAGATAGCGCCTCTTGCGAACCTTGAACGTCAGCCTTAATAATAATTGGCAAGTATCTAGCCTCAACACTACCTTCACCCATGTTCTCAAACATGGTTTCAAGTTTCACAGCTTGCTGCTTTGCCAACTTCACATCACGGAACTTACCCTGACGGAATAGAGCAATCTCACGAGCCTTGCGTTCATCAGCCACAGCAATCACTTCTTCACCTGCTGCAGGTACCTCAGATAAACCTTGGATCTCAACAGGGATAGAAGGACCCGCTTCCTGACATGGTTTGCCGTTCTCATCTAACATGGCACGAACACGGCCAAATGAAGAACCAGCCAAAATCATATCGCCACGTTTTAAAGTACCAGACTGAACAAGAATCGTCGCTACCGGACCCTTACCTTTATCTAGGCGAGCTTCGATAACCAAACCTTTTGCAGCCGCATCTTTTGGAGCCTTTAATTCAAGCACTTCAGCTTGTAACAAAACGTTTTCTAGTAACTCATCAATCCCTGTTCCTGCTTTGGCAGAAACTGGAATAAATGGTGAATCACCACCGTACTCTTCAGGAACAACGCTTTCCGCAATCAATTCCTGCTTTACTCGATCAGGATTTGCCTCAGGTTTATCAATTTTATTAATCGCTACAACCAAAGGAACGCCAGCAGCTTTAGCATGAGCAATCGCTTCTTTAGTCTGAGGCATCACACCATCATCTGCCGCAACCACCAAAATAACAATGTCGGTAGCCTGAGCACCACGAGCACGCATCGCCGTAAACGCTTCGTGACCTGGTGTATCTAAGAATGTAATCATGCCGCGCGGCGTCTCAACGTGGTAAGCACCAATATGCTGAGTAATACCACCCGCTTCACCAGAAGCTACCTTAGCTCGACGAATCGAATCCAATAAAGATGTTTTACCATGGTCAACGTGACCCATCACTGTTACAACAGGAGGTCTCGTTAACAACTCAGCATCATGAGCATCCGTTGTTAAATCTAAATCTGGATCATCTAACTTGGCAGCAAATGCTTTATGACCCATTTCTTCAACAATAATCATGGCCGTATCTTGATCAAGCACTTGGTTGATCGTAACCATTTGCCCCATACCCATGAGCAACTTAATAACTTCAGCAGCCTTCACAGACATCTTATGCGCCAACTCAGAAACAGTAATTGTTTCTGGCACATGAACATCTCTAACCACTGGTTCAGTAGGTGCAACGAAGTTTGTCTGGACTTCAGCAGCTGGTTGCTGCTGATTTTTCTTGCGACCACCGCCAGCACGCCAGTTACCAGCGCCACCAGTTGTATCTCCACGAGTCTTAAGACCGCCTGGACGTTTCTTGCCATCCTCTTGCCATGTCGATGAAGACTCAGAGGATTTAATTGTTTTAGCACCAGGTTTGGCAACAGCAGCTTTATCTTTCTTCTTATCATCAGCACCCTCTGCCTTAACAGGCTTATGTAAGGTGCCCTTTTTCTCTTCTTCAGCAGGCTTAGGTGCTTTAAGCACACGCGCAGGTGCATTCATCATTTCACGGATAGCTAACGCCTCTGCTTCTGCTTTAGCGCGGCGAACACGGATTAACTCTAACTCATCATCACGCACTTTGGCCGCTGCTGCAGCAGCTGCAGCCACCGCCACTTTTTCTTTTTCAGCTTCATCAGCTTTAGCCTGAGCTTCTTCAACCGAATCTTCAACTACTGGCTTCGCTGCTTGCTCAGCCTTAATTTTTGCTTCTGCCTTCTCAGCTTTTTCAGCCTCTTCGCGAGCACGGCGCTCCATCTCAGCCTTCATGTCAGCTTCTTGACGTGCTAATAACTCAGCTTGGCGCTTTGCCTCAGCTTCGCGCTTTGCCAATTCAGCTTCATCCAATACCGATTTAACGGGTGCTGATGGTTCTTCAACAATAACTTCCTGAACTACAGGCGCTGCAGCGTCTTCAACTGACTCATCACGTTTAACAAGCACGCGCTTCTTACGCACTTCCACTTGCACTGTACGTGTTTTACCAGCTGAATCTGCCTGACGAATCTCTGTTGTCTCACGCTTAGTCAAAGTAATTTTCTTACGTGCACCTGCTTCAGCCGTACCATGTGCAGCCTGTAAATGCTCAAGCAACTTTGTCTTATCTTTTTCAGTCAGCGTATCTTCTGCTGTCTCTTTTTTTATACCGGCAGCCTGAAGCTGTCCCAACAATTCTGCTGTGGAACGCTTCAGTTCTTTTGCCAAATCTTCTACGGTCGTGGTCGCCATGCGAACCCCTTATGAATCAGTTAAACCAGTGTGCGCGAGCTTTCATGATGAGAGCTTTTGCGTCTTCTTCGTTGATGCCTGTCATTTCAATTAACTCATCAACAGCCAATTCCGCCAAATCGTCACGAGTATGAACATTGCCTTCTGCTAATTTAGCCATTAAGGTTGTCGTCACACCTTCTAAGCTACGCAAATCTTGCGAAACCTCCTCGACAAGCTCTTCTTTTGCCAACTCCATCGTCAACAAAGAATCACGAGCACGAGTACGCAATTCATTCACTGTATCTTCATCAAACGCATCAATCTCAAGCATTTCAGATAAAGGCACATACGCAACTTCTTCTAAGCTATTAAAGCCTTCTTCAATCAAGATATCAGCAACCTCTTGATCCACATCCAACTTATCCATAAACAAAGCACGAACCTTTTCTGATTCTTCTTCAGTTTTCTGGGCAGACTCTTCAGGTGTCATGATGTTGATATGCCAGCCAGTTAACTCACTTGCCAAGCGAACGTTTTGACCACTACGGCCAATTGCAATAGCCAAGTTCTCTTCATCAACCACCACATCCATGGCATGCTTCTCTTCATCAACCACAATTGATTGAACTTGAGCAGGCGCCAACGCACCAATAACAAACTGCGCCGGATCTTCGGACCACAACACAATATCAACCGCCTCACCAGCGACTTCATTGCGAACAGCTGTAACACGTGTACCACGTACACCTACACAAGTACCAATTGGGTCAATACGTTTATCGTGAGCCACGACAGCAATCTTTGCACGAATACCAGGATCACGGGCAGCGCCCTTAATCTCTAATAGACCTTGCTCAATCTCAGGCACTTCATTCTCAAATAGCTTGATTAAGAATTGTGGCGCTGTACGAGACAATTCGATTTGAGGACCACGTGCTTCACGATCAACCTTCACGATAAAACCACGTACGCGATCACCGCTACGTAAATTTTCTTTAGGGATCATTTGATCACGACGTAACAAGGCCTCAACACGGCCTGATTCAACAATCAAACCATTTTTATCTGCACGCTTAACGGTACCTGTCATCACGTTTTCGCCACGCTCAAGGTAGTCATTCAAAATTTGTTCGCGCTCTGCGTCACGAATGCGCTGCAAAATCACTTGTTTTGCTGTTTGTGCGCCAATACGGCCGAAAGCGATCGATTCAACCTGCTCTTCGATGTAGTCACCTACCTCAATATCAGGAATCTGCTCTTTAGCTTCAAAAGAAAGAATTTCCTTATCCGGCTCTTGCAAACCAGCTTCATCAGGAACCACCAACCAACGACGATAAGTTTCGTATTCACCGCTATCGCGATCAATTGCGACACGCATATCCACATCTTCTTCATAGCGTTTCTTGCTGGCAGAGGCCAAAGCCATCTCCAATGCTTCAAAAACGATATCTCTATCTACGTTCTTTTCGCGTGCTAATGCGTCAGCTAGCATGAGGACTTCACGACTCATGATTTTCTTCCTTTGAAATCAACGACAGGGACTAACCTAGTTTTTTCAACTTCGGCTAGAGTAAATTCAAGCATGGCTTTATTGCCATCTGATGCTTCAAACAACAAACCTAGTTTGGCATCTACAGAATCGGCATCACCACTCACCAACCCTTGTAAAACACCCACATAATTCTTTCTGCCAGCTAGAGCTACGCGCAACTTAACGTTCGCCTCCAACCCCGCAAAGCGGACATGATCAGCGACCGTTTTTACAGGTCTATCTAAGCCTGGTGAAGAAATCTCCAATCGCTCATAGTTAACACCATCAACAGGCAAGCTGTAATTCAAATGGCGGCTTACTTTTTCACAATCCGTAATATCAATAGGGCGCGAATAATCAATATTCTCAATCGTGACGCGCAATAAACCACGGCCTTCACGCTCGATATCTACGAGTGTGTAGCCTAGGCCTTTTAATGCATCAGCGATCAAAACTTGTTCGTTTGCCATAAAGCTTTACGTTTAATTTCACCAAAAAAAAATGGGCATAGAGCCCATATTCCTAAACAAAAAGAACATGCCCGACTTACGTTGAACGCAACTTTGGCCGGAACTACTAAAGACTTGAATTATATAGGAAGTTCTAATGACTGCCAAGGGATTCCCCTTAGGGAATCCTTGTTTTAATCAGCTTTTTGTGAACTTTTTGCCAAATTTGGCACCAGGCTTAGCACTCTGACCCCGATTTTTACCTGCTCCGGATCGATGAGTCCCCTGACCTGAACCTTTTTTACCAAATTTTTGCCCTGTACGAGGTTTATCAGCCCCCGAACCGAAACCACTGCCATGATGAACGCCTGCTTGACTGTCTTCATCAAATCGACGAGCGCCACCGTGACCGGCTGCACCATGACGACCTTGGTGAGGGCGACCACCCGCTCCAGAGCGCTGCCCTTTACCTTTATATTTAGAACCACCGCGCTCATCACCATGTCCTTGAGCAAAGCTACGATTGGACGCCTGCCTTAATGCATCCTTAGATCCCCAATAGGAAACCGATGTCTGCATAGGATCTGGTTGACCACCGCCACCGCTAGAACGATGACCTTGCCCTTCCCTAGGGTCTCTTCTTGGCTTATCCCCCATACCTTGAGGAACTTTCAGGCCAGCCATTTTCATTAATTGCACAATTTGATCAGAAGGAACTTCCTCCCAACGACCTCTGCGCAATCTTGGAGGCAAGACAAATAATCCATAACGTGTACGAATTAATCTAGAAACCACATGACCAACCGCCTCAAACATACGACGCACTTCTCGATTGCGCCCCTCCGTTAAGGCCACGTGGTACCAACGATTAGTTCCCTCTCCACCGCCAGCAATTAGTCTTAAAAATTTAGCGACACCATCATCTAACTGCACGCCTGTCTTTAACTGCTTTTCTTGCTCAGGCTCTAACTCACCTAGAATACGAGCAGCATATTCACGCTCTACGCCATAACGCGGATGCATTAAACGATTCGCTAACTCACCGGACGTTGTAAACAACAACAAACCTTCTGTATTGAAATCCAAACGCCCTACCGCAATCCATCGACCTTGCTTGGCTTTAGGCAGGCGATCAAATACAGTTGGCCTACCCTCAGGGTCTGATTGACTCACAATTTCACCTGCAGGCTTGTGATACATGATCACACGAGGTGGTTTTGTAGCAATTTTCCGATGAACCATCTTACCGTTAATACGAACTTGATCCGTTGGACCAACACGCTGCCCAATATGTGCAGGCATGCCATTCACAGACACACGACCCTGAATAATCAGGTCTTCCATGTCACGGCGTGAACCCATACCCGCATCAGCTAGAACCTTATGAAGCTTAACGGTATCCTCATCGAAGTCCACCTCATCCATATCGTCTAAATCAGACCACACTTCATCACGCAAGCTCAAAGGCAACTCATCCACACTTGAGAATTGCAGTGTCGGCATGGCCTCTTCTTCTACAGCTGACTCTTTTTCAACACCTGCCTCAGCGTGTTCACTATCCTCTTCAGCAATATCTGCCAATGTTTGAGCAACCATCTCATGGGTTACCTCTGGCTCAACTTCAGGAGAATCTAAAGCGGCATCAAACTCGCCAGAAACAACTGAAGCAAATAAAGCTTGGCTCTCTTCAGCTAAAGGATTAGCTTTAGGCGTTTGTTGATGACGCTGAGCACGCTCTGATCTATCGTGACGTTGATGTCTAGGACCACGTCTTTCTGTACGTTGCTTCTGACCATCCTCACTGGCAATCTGCTCACCATCAACTGGGGCAGTAGCTGATGCATCACCACCCTGACTTAATTCACCCTCAACAGTTTCTGCAGCCGGTTTTCCACGAGGTTTACCGCGCCCCTTGTTATAAGGTCCTCGACCAAAACGCTTAGGTTTACGCTCACCACCCTCTTGCCCAGCCGTACCGGCTGACGCATGATTTCCATCCGTTGTAGTAGATGGCAAAGGCTTATCAGATTCAAATTCAGGTGTACTCATTAGGCTTTATCGTGCTCATTATTTTCAGGGGCTTCAGGCAACTCTTCAACAGCACCTTCCACAGACTCTTTAGCTTCAACATCAATCACTTGTGATGCATCCCCCTCAAACTCCATCACACGTTGCGCGACAGACTCCGCTTGAGCCTCAGCACTTTCTAGAACTGGTAAGTCTTGCAAAGTTGTCAATGAAAGATCATCTAAGAAATCGCGAGTTGTGGCATACAAGCCTGGGCGACCCACCGTTTCTTTATGACCCACTACCTCAACCCAACCACGATCTTCTAGCTGTTTAATAACATTAGAGCTAACTGTTACGCCACGAATCTCTTCAATCTCACCGCGAGTCACTGGCTGTCTATAAGCAATAATGGCTAAAGTTTCCATAACTGCTCTTGAATACTTAGGGGGCTTTTCAGGTGTTAAACGATCTAAAAACTCGCGCATACTCAAGCGACTCTGGAAACGCCAACCTGTTGCCAGCTCAATTAGCTCCATGCCCTTTTCAGACCAATCCGCCTGAATCTCAATTAAAACATTTTTAATATCTTCAGCTGGCATTTCATCTATAAATAAGCGACGCAAGTCATTTATTGTCATAGGCTCAGATGCACATAAAAGTGCAGTTTCAAGCACTAGCTTGAGCTGTTCAGGATTCATAAATTCAAAAAGGGAAAATATTTATATTAGGGTTAAGGACGACCGGCACATAGACACCGGACATATTTTTATTAACCGACTAGTTTCGTATTGTAATTCAAAGTTTAGGCAATGCAAAAGCCGCCCTTTAAAAGAGCATCTGGCAAGGTCAAAGCTCTATATAAACCAAATAACCCAGTTATAAACATCAAAAGTGCCACAAAGTATCTTGTCCAGCTTAAATGCCCCCACCCCGCCAACCTTGCAGACAAATTAGAAATAAGCAATAAATTAGGCAAGGTTCCCAAACCAAAGGCCAACATTAATAGCGCACCAGATAAAGGGTCGCCCGATAGAAAGGCTAGAGGTAAAACACTATAAATTAATCCACAAGGAACCAAACCCCAAACAACCCCACTCCACCAGCGCGCCCGATGCTGATGACCGGCAACAACCTGTTTCGCTAACTTAGCCCAAAGATGAGCTGTTTTCTCATTAAGCCAAGCCTCCCAAACACTTACTTGCCCCTTCATTTGTCGAAGAATTCTGTAACCCTGCAATAGAAAAATACCTGAAGCCAAGGCAAACAGCACTCTTTGCACGGGGATCAAATCTTGCTGCCAAATAGGAAAACCTAACAACCCAGCTAAAGCGCCCAATCCCACATAAGAACTCAAGCGCCCCATGTGCATCACCAACTGCTCATAAATAAAGCTCTTTTTTGTGCCGCGTCGCAACGGAATAGGCGCTAGTGATCCAGCGTGTGCATTTTTCTCAATAGCCGCAGAAATCCCGCCGCACATTAAGGCACAATGCCAGCCGCTCACTAAAGCGCCTAAAAAGACGGTTAAAAACAAAGTACTTGTGACCATGGTTAGGTATATTCTTTAATTATTAATGTCACAAAATAGCTATAGAATACTAACTATTATTAGCCCTGCAGTTGATTTAAACCAAAAAGACGAATGAATCATATATCCACAACAGATAGTCTTAACAAATGCTCAACCTGTGTGCTTGGATCATTTTGTCTACCAGTTGGCTTAAGCCAAGATGATGTTAACAAAATTGATACCTTAGTAACCGAAAGAGTTCGCCTTAAAAAAGGTGAATCACTTTACAGACAAGGCGACCCACTCACCGCAGTTTACGGTATTAAATTTGGAACATTGAAAACTGAATACGCCCTGCAAGATGGTCGAGAGCAAATTACTGGCTTTCACTTGCCTGGAGAAATGCTAGGGCTAGATGGTATTGGCGAGAATCATTATCAGTCCAATGCGATTGCCTTAGAAGACAGTGAAGCTTGCGTTGTGCGATTCACTGATTTCGAAAATTTAGCTAGACAAATTCCTTCCCTACAACATCAGTTCCATCGCATTCTTAGCCGGGAACTAACTCAAGATCAAAGACATATGCTATCCCTTGGCTCTTTAAGAGCGGAAGAGCGTTTAGCGAGTTTCCTACTTAATTTGTCTGATCGTTTAGCAGCAAGGGGATACTCTCCTATTGAATACCATTTACGTATGAGCCGAGAAGAGATTGGTAGCTATCTGGGCATTCAACTAGAAACAGTTAGCCGCTTATTCTCACGTTTCACAGAATCTGGTCTCATTCAGATTAAACAGCGACACATCAAACTAATTGATATGAATGGATTATTAGAGCTTGCGGGCAAATCAAGGGCGATTCATTGCGCAGACCCCAGCCATATCTCTATCGTTAGCAAATAATTACCAGCGATTTTAAAAATCACGCCATTAAAAAAGCAGCCTTAGCTGCTTTTTTAATGGGTATGAATCCGCGCCTCTACCGAGAAGCTCAGAACATGAAGCGATCAGCCTTCTCTTCCAAATCAGAAAGAGTTCCTGGCAAAACAAAAATACTGACTGCACTTGAAAGTGCACACAAGCCCCATAGGATAAAAAATCCTACCGAGTAAATCGCTTCATGAGTGGCTTCTAAATGATGTCCAAAAAATACCAAGTCATCTGGATCGATCATCGTAAACAATAGACCTTCCGCCATACCAGCCACCAAAAAAGATGGCCACAGAATCCACATCAATAAGCGCGCTTTCATTTACTCACCTGCTCGACTTTCAGACCTTGCTTGATCACGCCCTCACGAATGACCTGATCAACATCTTGAGTCAAAGCTAGATAAATCGTGATAGCTGAACCAATAGCCCCAATCGCAGGACCACTAATAATGAGCCAAGGCCATAATTGCTTCCACCAAGGTTTTACGGTTGTTTCTGACATCATCAGCTCCTATCTATATCCCTTTTATCAACGGGGAACAATGAAACTAGATTTTTCATCACGAATTCTAATAGCTTCTGAAGCATTAGGACCCTCTTCTTTGGCTTCAATATCAAAATGAATTTGATGATTGCCCGTTTTTACATCTTCAATCAGCACGCGAACTTTGACAGGTATTAATAGATTACTAGATGGATTAACAATCAACTCCCCAACATCTTTACCTTGAGAATTTAACACCTGCATATTAGGCAAACCAGTTGCAGCTACTGTCACACGCATTGGATTTTCTGACGAATTCATAATCTGAAGGCGATAAACGTTTTCAATCTTAATACCTTCAATTTCCCTGGCTAGCGCACCGCGATCACGCATCACATCAACACGCAATGGATTACGCATAAATAGTGAAACTGCAAAAGCCGTCATTAAAACAGTCATGATGCCGATATAAATCATCACGCGCGGCCTGAAAATGTAATGACGAGCCTTCTTGTTATCCATGTTCTCCAACATGGCACGCTCAGAGGTGTAACGAATTAAACCTTTCGGGTAAGCGACCTTATCCATAACTTGATCACACGCATCAATACAAGCGCCGCAGCCAATACACATGTATTGCAAGCCATCACGAATATCAATACCTGTCGGACATACTTGAACACAAATACTACAGTCGACACAATCACCTAAACCAAGCTCCTTATGGTCTGCAGACTTAGAGCGACCACCCCTTGGCTCACCACGAGTTTTATCGTAGGTCACAACAAATGTATCTTTATCCACCATCACGCTTTGAAAGCGCGCATAAGGACACATATATTTACACACTTGCTCACGCATAAAACCTGCATTACCCCAAGTGGCAAAACTATAGAAAAACAACCAAAATGCTTGCCATGGGCCTAATGTGGCTGAGAATACTGCTGCACTCAACTCTTGCATCGGCGTAAAGTAGCCCACAAAAGTGAAGCCAGTCCACAACGCCACCAAAATCCATAGCATGTGTTTTGTTAATTTAATACGCCACTTACGGAAGTTCCATGGCCAATCTTCGCCATCTAAACGAATACGGGCAAAACGATCTCCCTCAACCTTCCGCTCGATCCACATGAAGATCTCGGTATAGACTGTTTGTGGGCAAGCATAGCCACAAAATAAGCGCCCTGCCACTGCCGTAAATAAGAAAAGCGCTAAAGCTGAAAGAATCAATAATAGCGTTAGATAAATAATATCTTGCGGCCAAAGCACCAAACCAAAGATATAAAACTTACGAGATAACAGATCAAATAGAACAGCCTGACGACCGTTCCAAGAAATCCAAGGCAGTCCATAAAATAATAACTGTGTGGCAGCAACCAAAATCACGCGCCACTTGGCAAAAACCCCACTCACTGAGCGGGGGTAAATTTTTCGCCTGACTTCATAAAGGGATAACTCAACTGTATTAGATGAGTTACCCTCGCCTTCTGGGACACTATTTGACATTACTTAGCAGCTTTATCTTTAACGTTTGACAAGCCCCAAACATAGGCAGTCAATAGATGAACTTTTTCAGGTGTCAAAATAGTTTCGTGGGCAGGCATCTTGCCATTACGACCCTTTGTCACTGTCTCAATAATGGTTGCTTCAGAACCACCATATAACCAAACCTTATCAGTTAAGTTAGGTGCGCCCATTGCAACATTACCTTTGCCATCACCACCATGACAAGCTGCGCAATTAGCTTTAAATACATCAGCCCCACGTGCTACCTTCAACTGATCAGCAGCCAAACCAGACAAACTACGTACATAGTTTGCAACATCACTAACTTGAGCGCCTTCAAGAGCAGCACCTAGTGGAGGCATCACACCAGCACGACCAGCATTAATAGTTGTCTTGATTGTTTCTGGTTCACCACCATATAACCAGTCGCTATCAGTCAAGTTAGGGAAGCCTTTTGAACCGCCAGCATCTGAACCGTGACACTGAGCACAATGATTCAAGAACAAACGCTGCCCCATCTCACGAGCCTTCGGATCAGCAGCAACCTGCTTCACATCCAACTCCATGTATTTAGCGTAGATTGGCTTCAACTCTTGGTTAGCTTGAGCAACAGATGCATCATGAGCGCCCGCTGTTGTATAACCCAACATACCTTGATAAGTACCCATACCTGGATACAAGACAAGATACACAATGCCAAAAATGCAAGATAACAAGAACATCCACATCCACCAACGTGGCAAAGGATTATTCAACTCACGCAAATCCTCATCCCACACATGACCCGTATCATCTACAGAACCATCTGGCTTGTAAGTTACATTTGTTTTACGTTGTGAGAACAATAAATATAAGCACCATACGATACCTACACCCGTTACCAAGGCAATATAAATGCCCCAACCATTACTAAAAAAATCACTCATGATTAGTCCTTCTTGTATTCATCAGGAAGATCAAATGGCAAATTCGCCGATTCATCATTAGCAGACTGACGTTTGGCAGACCAAGCCCACCAAACGATTCCCACAAAGAACACCAAACCCAAGATGGTCGATGTCGCTGATAAATAAGGTACGAAATTTTCCATATACGCTCTTTTATTAATTACTTAGCTGTTGTAGCTACAGGTTGAACCGCACGGCGATTCGTTCCCAAACCTTGCAAATAAGCAATCAATGCATCCTCTTCAGTTTTACCTTCTAACTCTTTAGGGCCATTTGCAATCTGCTCTTCTGTATATGGCACACCTAAGCGTTGCAAAGCTCTCATATGAGCAGAAATATCACCCACATTACTTGCTGGCTTATTTTGTAACCAAGAGTAACCAGGCATATTTGACTCAGGAACTACATCACGTGGGTTACGCAAATGAATACGGTGCCAATCATCTGAATAACGCTCACCTACACGAGCCAAGTCTGGACCTGTACGCTTTGAACCCCAAAAGAATGGGTGATCATAGACAGATTCACCCGCTACTGAGTAAGGGCCATAACGCTCTGTTTCAGAGCGCAAAGTACGAACGTGTTGTGAGTGACAACCTAAACAACCTTCACGTTGATAGACATCACGACCAGCCAAACGCAGCGCTGAATAAGGCGTCACACCTTCAGAAGGTTTCGTCGTTGAATGTTGGAAGAATAAAGGAATAATTTGCACCAAACCAGCAATCGCCACAACAAAAATTGTTGTAATAATCAACCAACCAGCATTACGCTCAAGCGTTGCATGAGAGAAGAATTTATGATTTTGATCAGACATGTTTATCTCTCCTTTGCTTAGTGAGTTGCCTGAACTGCAGGGATCTCAGCATTAATGAACTTCTTACCCCAAACAGTTTTGTAAACGTTGTATGCCATCACAAACATACCTGAGAAGTAGCAAAGACCGCCCAACAAACGAATTGCATAGAATGGGTAAGTTGCTTTAACTGACTCAACAAAGCTGTATGTCAATGTGCCATCAGGCTGGAAAGCTCTCCACATCAGACCTTGCATCACACCAGCAATCCACATAGCGGCGATGTAAAGAACCACGCCAATCGTAGAAATCCAGAAATGCAATTCAATTAATTTAGTGCTGTACATCTCTTTTTCACCAACAAGACGTGGGATCAAGTAGTACATAGAGCCAATCGTAATCATCGCCACCCAACCTAAAGCACCTGAGTGAACGTGACCAATAGTCCAGTCTGTGTAGTGTGACAAGCTGTTCACAGTCTTAATAGACATCATGGAGCCTTCGAACGTCGACATACCGTAGAAAGACAAAGCCGTGATCAAGAACTTCAAGATAGGATCACGACGCAGCTTATGCCATGCGCCTGACAATGTCATGATGCCGTTAATCATGCCGCCCCAAGATGGCGCCAACAAGATCAATGAGAACACCATACCCAAAGACTGAGTCCAATCAGGCAACGCTGTATGCTGCAAATGATGCGGACCGGCCCACATGTACGTAAAGTTCAACGCCCAAAAGTGAACAATAGACAAACGATATGAATAAATTGGGCGCTCTGCTTGCTTAGGAATGAAGTAATACATCATGCCCAAAAAGCTAGTCGTTAAGAAAAAGCCCACCGCATTATGGCCATACCACCATTGAATCATTGCGTCTTGCGCACCAGCATAAGCTGAGTATGATTTCCACAAACTAGCTGGCATCTCAATGTTGTTAACAATATGCAACATAGCAATTGTCAAAATATAAGCACCAAAGAACCAGTTTGAAACGTAGATATGTTTTGTCTTACGCTTAATCAATGTTCCAAAGAATACGATGGCATAGGCAACCCATACCAAAGTAATCAAAATATCAATCGGCCACTCAAGCTCTGCGTACTCTTTTGAAGTAGTAACACCTAATGGCAAAGTGACAGCTGCTGCAACGATAACTGCTTGCCATCCCCAAAAAGTGAAAGCCGCTAACTTATCGCAAAACAACCTAACCTGACATGTGCGCTGCACGATGTAGTAAGACGTCGCAAATAGAGCACTACCGCCAAACGCAAAAATCACAGCATTTGTGTGTAATGGACGTAAACGCCCATAGCTCAAAAATGGAATGTTAAATGTGATGTCAGGCCAGATTAACTGTGCCGCCAAAATCACACCAACCAACATGCCCACAATGCCCCAAAGCACTGTTACTAAAGCAAATTGGCGAACCACCTTGTAATTGAAGGTGTTTTCATTATTACCCACGGCAAATCCCATGGTTTCTCCCTTACTAGCCTTTTGGCCGATTTATCCCAAGACAATTATCAAACCAGCCTCCTAAAATGAGTTTGATATAGGTCAAGTTTTTTGGGGAGAGTTTGTTTTTATTGGATTTATTTCTGGTTTTGAGTCTGATTAACCGAGTCTTTTGGCTTTGACAGATCGTCATCCATCAAAATAGCATGGCCAGGCCCCTCTAAATCCTCAAATTGACCATTTTTTACCGACCAATAAAGGATTAAGACAATAAAAGCCACCACAACTAGTGACATGGGAATTAAAAGGTAAAGACTTTCCATAGCTAGAGTCTAGCTCATGATATCTGTAAATTAGTGGGTTTTTCGAAGGCGCCAAGCATTTAAAGTCACCGCTAAAGACGATAAAGACATACCGATACCAGCAATCCATGGGTTCACCCAACCAAACATAGCAATAGGAATAGCGACTACGTTATAGATAAAAGCCCAAATTAAGTTCTGGCGCATGATAGCCTGAGTCTTAATGGAAATCTTAAGCGCTTGAGAAAGTGTTTTCAAAGACTCTGAGGTTAATACTGCATCTGCTCCAGCTTGAGCCAATGGCGCCCCACTGCCTACTGCTACTGAAACATCAGCTTTAGCTAAAAAAGGAGCATCGTTAACGCCATCCCCTACCGCCCAAATAACTCGCCCCTGAGCTTGCAGGTTGTGAATAAATGTATATTTATTCTCTGGCAAAGCACCACCTAGATAATCTTCAATACCAAAATAATCAGCCCACCAGGCAACGGTCATCACATCATCACCGGATAGCAAGTGAACACGAATCCCTTGTTCTTTAGCTGCATGAACCAAGGCTTTAGCGCCATCACGCGGCTGATCCAATAAAGCAAACACGGCCAATAAGCCCTTGGCATCTGCCAAATAAACCAGACTTGCTTGCTCATACCCTTTCTCGATACTTATCGCTTGAACACCCGCCCAACTATAAGTACCTAAACGGTATTCAGCAGATCTTAAACCTTTTCCCAACTCACTCACGGGTGCTTCTGGCAAATTAATGGGGCTAACGTCTAGTTTTTCCGATGCCTCTAAGATGGCTAATGCCAAAGGATGTTTTTGTCCTAGCTCCATGGCAGATGCAATAGCTAAAACGCCCTCTTTAGTAAAACCTTCTCTAACCTGAAGAATGTCTTTTAATGCTGGCCTACCTGTTGTTAACGTTCCTGTCTTATCTAGCACCAAATCCGTTGATTTCGCCAAAGTTTCCATGGCATGCCCCCTGACGACTAGAAGACCTAAACGAGTTACGGCACCTTGAGCAGCAGCCATCGCTGCTGGTGTGGCTAAAGATAAAGCACAAGGGCAACTAGCCACCAATACAGCTACAGCTACCTCCCATGCTCGACTAGCATCTAAATAAAACCAAGCAACCCCCGTCAATAAGGCAGCACTCATCAAAAACACCACAAAATACCCAGCCCATTTTTCCGCTAACCCAACTAACTGAGGCTTAGCCTGAAGTGCTTTATCCAATAGCGCTGCAATTCCTGCAATCCTAGTTGCTTGGCCAGTCGCTGTAACACGCATCACAATCGGACTCACTACATTGTGACTGCCGGCATACAACATATCTGATACTTTTTTAAGAACTGGCCGACTTTCACCAGTTAACAAAGACTCATCTAAGCTTGCCTCCTCAGACAACAATACCCCATCAACTGGCACAATTTCTCCCGGTGATATACGCAAAACGTCACCAACGACACAACGCACCACAGGAATTGATTGTGACTGGTCACTTGGATAATTTTCAAGGCGCTCACAAGTAGCCGGCAGTTGCTTAGCTAAAGCTTCGGCCCCCCCTTGAGCATCTTGCCTTGCCAATAACTCAAGATAACGAGCCCCTAATAAAAACGCTATAAACATGGTGATGGAATCAAAATAGCTTTGACTAATACCCGTCACCAAACTAATCGTACCCGCCAAGAATGCCAAAGCGACAGCCAAAGTCACTGGCACATCCATGCCCAACATACCCGTTTGTCTAAATGTACGCACACTATGCCAAGCTGCTAAAAACATAGGGCCTGCTGAATACACCACAACCGGTACCGTTAAAGCCCAACTCGTCCAACCCAACAACAAAGCATGCTCAACCAATAAGTCATCAGCGCCTGTATAAGTAGGCCAAGCGTACATCATGACTTGCATCATCCCCAGCATAGCCACACCTAAACGCATTAATAACTGCCTACGTTCTTTCTTAGAAACATCTGCAGCCATAGATGGCTCAAATGGCCATGCCTCATAACCAATCTGCTCAACCGCATGCAAAATTTTAGAAAGTGACACGCGTGCTGGATCAAACTGAACAGTAGCCCGCTGCGTCACATAGTTAATTTGCACATCCGTTACCCCGGGTATGCGCTTCAAATGCTGCTCATTGAGCCAAACACACGCAGCACAACGAATCTTCTCCAACCTTAGAGTGGTTTCCAACTTGTTAGTGACTTGACCATGGCTTTCAACAGGTCTTGTAAAACGATCTAGTAACAGAGGGTCATCGTAAGCCAGCAATTGATCAGGCACTTGATGACTTAAAGCTTTAAGATCTTCTGGCTTACCCCCCAAAGGGATACGCCTAGAATAAAAAGCATCCAAACCCTGACCGTGAATGGTTTGTGCAATAGCCAAACAACCCGCGCAACAAAAATAACGAAGTTGCCCTTTTAAGTTTTCAGAATAAGGCGCAGGAGACGGTAGCTCGCCACCGCAGTGGTAGCAGTTATTGATAGCGACAGGAAGAATCTCAGGAGATGCATTCATTTAACCCTGAGATTCTAGGCTTTCTTTCTAACGATAGGAAACCCTATCAAGAATTTTTTGTGCATAAATTTGATTTTTACCAATAGCTGCAATAGAAATATTCTCCCTTTTGAAGCTACCCCACTGATTGAGGGCCTCATTAGTTGTCTTAACTGACATGACGGCTGGCCACTCATTATTACCATCGGCAAAATATTGCTGAGCCTTATCACTCGCCAAATATTCTAAAAACTTAATCGCAGCAGCTCGATTCGGTGCGTTTTTAGCAACAGCTCCCCCCGCAACATTGACATGCGTTCCAGAACTTAATTGATTGGGCCAAATAAACCCAATCTTAGAAACAATCTGACGATCCTCAGGCTTATCAGAACGCATCATGCGTGCTAAATAATAAGAATTCGTTAAAGCCACACCACACTCACCAGAAGCTACTCCCTTAATCTGGTCAGTATCCCCTCCTTTAGGAGCTCTTGCCATATTGGTCACCATCCCTTTAGCCCATGCTTCTGTTTTAGCTTCTCCGCTACGCTCTACCATTGCACCAATCAAAGAAAGCATATAGGGATGTGACCCAGAGCGTGTGCATACCTTACCCTTATTAATAGGGTCAGCTAATTTTTCATAAGTATCCACATCGGCTGGTTTAACGGTTGCCTTGTTATACACAATCATGCGTGCTCTGGTAGAAAAACCAAACCATTGGCTACCTTGGCCAACATCACCTGAGCGTAGATTTTTAGGAATACGCGTCTCCAATACTTTTGAATGAATGGGCTGAAATAAACCCTCAATTTCAGCACGCCATAATCTTGCTGCGTCCACCATCAAAATAACATCAGCAGGACTATTTTTACCTTCACTACGCAATCTTTCAAAAAGAGCATTGTCATCAGCCTCTATCCGATTAATTTTGATCCCAGTTTGCTTAGTAAAATCTGCATATAAAGCCTCATCTGTTTGATAGTGCCTTGCAGAATACAAATTCAAAACTTGAGAAGACTGAGATAATGCAGGCATAGATAAGCCACAGATCATGGCAGAAAGTGCTGCCATGATGATTACTTTTGATTTTTGAGTAGATTGCATGCTAAAGAAACACCTTGTAAACAATATAAATGAGAACGATTCTCAAGTAGATTACCACACTTCTCGCAGAAGTTTCTTAACCATGGCGGGAACGGGGATGTTAAGTCTGTCACTTTTAGGCGGATGCTCCAGTTTTGGTGGGAAAAAACCCAAAATAGGCTTAGCCCTTGGCGGAGGTGCCGCTAGAGGATTTGCCCATATAGGTGTGATTAAAGCCCTTGAAGTACAAGGCATTAAACCTGACTTAGTCGTGGGTACAAGTGCCGGCAGTGTCATTGCTGCTTTGTACGCTTCAGGCAATCCTGGGACAGAGTTAAATCGTATGGCACTCACCTTAGATGAAGCATCCATTACTGATTGGGCACTACCCTTCTCAGGAAAATTTGGCGGAATGATTAAAGGCGATGCTTTGCAGTCCACCGTTAATCGTTTAGTAAAAAATCAACGCATTGAGAATATGCCAATCCCACTAGGCATCGTTGCCACCGATTTACAAACAGGTGCAGGCATCCTGTTCCAAAGAGGTGATACGGGCCAAGCAGTGAGAGCATCATGTAGCGTCCCTGGTATTTTCCAACCCAGTGTTATTAATGGTCGTGAATATGTTGATGGTGGACTCGTATCCCCAGTCCCCGTCCGCTACGCCAAACAAATGGGAGCTGACTTTGTGATTGCTGTGAATATCTCAACAGAACCAAGTACACAAGATACCAGCGGCACCCTAGGGGTACTACTGCAAACCACTTCCATCATGGGACAAAGCATCAATCAATTTGAATTGGAAAATGCGCAAGTCGTGATTCGACCACAATTAGGTACGATGAAAGGTACTGACTTTAAATCACGAAATGCTGCGATTCTTGCTGGAGAAGAGGCTGCCATGGCTCAAATGAGTCAAATCAAATACCGCCTAGGTATGAAGTAAGAATCAGAACTAACATACTCAAATAAAAAAGCCAGGTTTAAAACCTAGCTTTTTTATGATTCCTAGTTATATCAATTGCAACTTTTACAAACGGCCACTTTTCTCAATGCGCTCCTGATAATCCAACAACAATTGTTGGCGCTGCTCTTCTGTCATAACATCTGAACCATCTAAACGACGTGCTCCATCGTAGCGTTTCACCCAATAGGCTTTAGTCATATCATCAACCCGAATAGACTTACCTTTAGATGGCGCATGAATAAATTTGTTATCCCCCACGTAAATACCCACATGAGAGAAAGCATGACGCATGGTGTTAAAAAACACTAAATCACCAGGTCTTAACTGTTCTTTATTAACTTCTAAACCTACTTGGCTCATTTGCGCAGATTTGCGTGGCAATAAGAAACCAAATGTGTCATTAAATACGTAACGGACGAATCCACTGCAATCTAAGCCGCTTTTAGGTGTATTACCACCCCAACGATAACGTACACCAATTAACTGCATCGCATTGTCGATGAGGTTTTCCGTACCACCCACCACAGAAGTTGACACTGTATTAGCCAATTGGCCAGCAGCACTCGTAAATTTACTAGTAACACTTACAGGAGCAATCACTTCAGGCTCAGACCAAGACTGCGCAACAGCATAGGTGCCGTGAAGCGCTGCAAATACAACTAACAATGCGAGAACTTGGTGCTTAATCTTCGTCATCTCGCCATTATACCCTGAAGACCTCTATCATCCTAATCTGGATATTAGAGCTCTTGATGCTTGATTTGTTTACCTTTTTTCATGGTTATGATGCGGTGCGACATAGCATGAACCACCTCCAAATCATGGCTAATGAGTAAATAAGCCATGTTGTACTTACGCTGCAACTCAGAGAGTAAAGCTAAGATTTGCTTCTGAATGGTGACATCTAAGGCTGAAGTTGGTTCATCTAGCACCAAAATCTGTGGCTTTAAGACCAAGGCACGGGCAATCGCAATCCGCTGCCGCTGCCCACCAGAAAACTCATGAGGGTAACGACCATAAGCAGTTCTATCTAGCCCCACTTCCTTGAGAGCTTCAATAACTAGCTGCTTTCTGATGTCTAAGGATAATTGCGGCTGATGCAAGGCAAGCCCCTCTCCCACAATCTGTCCAATGGTCATCCTAGGAGACAAAGAACCAAATGGGTCTTGAAAAATAACCTGGAATGAAGCTCTCAGAGTACGTTGAACAGGCTTACCCATACTTAACCAAGACTGCCCTAACACCTCAATAGAGCCGGTTACCTTGGCGCCAGTCTGGCCTAACAAATCAAGTAATGCCATTGCTAAGGTTGATTTACCAGAACCAGATTCACCAATCACCCCTAAGGTCTCTCCTTGGCGCAACTCCAAACTCATATTTCTAACGACTGAATCGTATTCACGTTTCCATAAATCAGAAACATGTAGACCTCTTAAAAACTTCTTGAGCCCAGCACCCCAAGCACGAACCCCGGCTTTCGGGAACGACACGGACACATCATGGGCTTTTAATAAAACAGGTGCAATTGGAACAACTGGTACAACATCACGCACAGGGCTGCTATGGACCAAACTATCAGTGTAGGCATGTTCTGGGTGCGTAAAGAGCTCCTCTGTTGGTTTACATTCCAAGAGCCTTCCTTGATGCATAACACCGACACGAGTTGCAAAATGTCGCACCATGTTCAAATCATGCGTAATTAATAAAACTGCCATCCCGCCATGACTCTTGGCATCTTCTTGCAAATCTTTCAATAACGCTAAGATCTGCAAACGTAAGTCTGGGTCTAGAGCTGTTGTCGGCTCATCCGCAATCAGCAAGCGTGGCTTACAAGCCAAAGCCATGGCAATCATGGCTCGCTGACGCTGACCGCCAGAAAGCTGATGGGGGTAATAAGAAAAACGCTCTTCAGGAGAAGGAATGCCTGTTTTATTTAACAGCTCAATAGCCCGCCCTTTAGATTGTTGTGCCGATAGTAGTGGCTCATGACACATCACCGCTTCCACTATTTGGTTACCAATCGTATAAAGCGGATTTAGAGCAGTCATCGGCTCTTGGAAAATCATCGCAACATCTTTGCCACGAATAGATCTCAACTCAGCTTGCGACAATCGGAGCAAATCTAAGGTTCCGCCTTGGGTCATCATATTAATCGAACCACTAACCTGAGCAGCTTCAGGTAATAAACCAATCAAGGATAGGCCTGTGAGTGTCTTTCCCGACCCCGATTCACCCACAATGGCTAAACGCTCCCCTTCCGCGATATCTAAAGAGAAGTCATTAACCACCGTTTTTCTACCAAAACGAATGGTTAAGTTACGAATGTTAATAAATGGTGTGCTCATCATGCATCCTTATTTGGTTGCTGATGAGATCTTCTTGTATCGAATGCATCTCGCAAGGCATCGCCCATAAAGGTCAACAACATCAAAGTTCCTGCCAACACCAAAAAAGTAGCCAGTGAAATCCACCAAGCATCCAAGTTGGCCTTACCTTGAGCAAGCAACTCCCCAAGACTCGCTTTATCTGCTGGCACACCAAGACCTAAAAAATCCAGGCTAGTTAAAGCCAAAATAGCTGCACTCATCCTAAAAGGCAAAAAGGTAATCACTGGAGTCAAACTATTAGGCAAAATGTGGCGCCACATAATCTGCGAACTAGATAGCCCCAAAGCATGAGCTGCTCTCACATACTCTAATGAGCGATTCTTCAGGAATTCAGCACGCACATAATCGGACAAGCCCATCCAACCAAATAAAGAAAGTAAGACAATCAACAAACCTACACTCGGTGAAAAAATGGAAGCAAAAATAATCAACAAATAAAGCTCAGGCATAGAGCTCCAAATTTCAATAACTCGCTGCGAAACCAAATCAACACGACCACCCCAATACCCCATCAAGGCACCACTCAAAACACCCAATAGAACTCCAAGGATCGTCAGAGATAAACCAAACAATACAGAAAGCCTAAAACCATAAATCAGGCGCGCCAAAATATCTCGGCCACGATCATCCGTACCCAACCAATTATCTCTAGATGGAGATGCAGGGTTGGGTTCTTTGGCAAAGTAATTTAATGTGTCATAACGATAAGTAATGAGAGGATAAATAGCCCAATTACCAGGCTTAGAAAAAGTTTTCTTAATGTCAGGATCCAAATAATCTGTTGGCGTCGGGAAATCGCCCCCAAAAGTTTTTTCTGAATAATCCTTCACAATAGGTACGTAGAACTCACCCTGATAACGCACCAATAAAGGCCTGTCATTAGCAATGACTTCTGCAAAAAGACTGATGGCAAATAAAACTATAAAAATCCACAGACTCCAATAGCCCAAACGATTGGATTTAAATCGCTTCCACTGATCAGTTTGAGCAATAGTTTGCACCCACCGAAATTGAGGCATGAGCATCACGCACCACCTCCCGACTGACTATCAAACTGAATTCTTGGATCTACTAATACATAAGCAATGTCAGAAATAAGTCTAGTGACCAAACCAATTAATGTGAAAAAGTACAAGGTGCCCAAAACCACTGGGTAGTCTCGCCTCATCACAGCCTCATAAGATAGCAAACCCAAACCATCCAAAGAAAATAAAGTTTCAATCAATAAAGAGCCTGTAAAAAAAGCCCCAATGAAAGCTGCTGGGAATCCAGTAACTAATGGAATCATGGCATTACGAAACACATGCTTCCATAACACTTTATCCTCACTCAAGCCTTTGGCTCTAGCAGTCAATACATACTGTTTACGAATCTCTTCTAAAAAAGAATTTTTAGTCAGCATAGTAATAACAGCAAAGTGCCCCAAGACAGATGCAGTCACAGGTAAAACCAAATGCCAGAAATAATCAAGCACCTTTCCCGCCCAGCTCATTTGAGCCCAATCATCAGAAGTTAAACCTCTTAGAGGAAATATCTGAAGGAAACTCCCTCCCCCAAATAACACCAAGAGCAAAACCCCCAAGACAAAACCTGGGATGGCATAACCTACCAATATCAATACGCTACTAACCGTGTCAAATCTTGTACCGATTTGAACGGCCTTTCGAATCCCTAAAGGAATCGATATCAAATAAGTAATTAAAAAAGTCCACAACCCCAAGCTAATAGAAACAGGTAATTTAGAAATCACCAACTCCCAAACACTCTTATGCTGATAGTAACTCTGTCCCAAATCAAAAGTGGCAAACTGTTTTAGCATATGAAAGTAGCGCTCAATAGGTGGCTTATCAAAGCCATACAAGGCCTTAATTTCTTTCAGTCGATCCTCATCAACCCCCTGTCTGCCACGATAGGTAGCTCCACCACCCGAAGACTCACTATGGCCGACACTTGCTTCACCTCGCCCCTTGAGCTCTAGCATCATTTGCTCGACAGGTCCTCCAGGGACAAACTGAATCACCGCAAATGTCAGCGTAATAACTCCCAATAGAGTTGGGATCATCAACAAAACGCGCTTAAAAATATAGCGCAATAAAGCATTGTTCACTGAGAGACTCCCGCTTTATAAGTTGATATAGGCTGACGCCACCAAGTAGACAGTATCCATGACTCAGCTGCAAAATAGGTTGGTGGTGGCGGGAAGGACAAATCAGCTTTATAGGCCACTCGATGAGTCGGACTATACCAATGAGGGACGACGTAATAACTGTGAGTCAAAACACGATCCAAGGCTCTCGTCGCGGTAATCAACTCTTTCCTAGTTTGAGCTTTAACAATTTCACCAATCAAAGCATCTACCACTGGAGAATCCACCCCAATAATGTTATCGGAGCCTTTAGTTGTTGCTGAGGCACGACCATAGCGATCCCACAATTCATTCCCTGGACTCTGAGAATCAGGAAATTTCATGCTCGTCATAAAAAAATCAAACTCTTCTAATCGTTTTTGATAAAGAGCGTAATCAGTAGTTCTAATTTCAAGTTTGATGCCCAGTTTTTCTAAATTGCGCGCATACGCTGACACCAAACGGGACATCGCACCACCATCATCCATAAACTCAAACTCAAATGGCTGCCCCTTAGCATTTCTGAGAGCTCCATCTTTATAAACCCAACCAGCTTGAGCTAATAACTCTCGGGCTTGACGCAGATTTTTACGCAAGCTAGAGGGTGCCTCTGTTGTAACTGGCAAGGTCATAGGGCCAAGCGCTTTACTTGGAAAGTATTTAGGGTACTTATTTTGTAAAGATTCAAGTATTTTTTTCTCTTGAATACTAGGCAAACTTGCTGGTTGGTATGAGGCCCCCAAGTCACTATTAGAGAAGTAGCTATCAATACGGTGATATTGACCATAAAACAACTGACGGTTCATCCACTCAAAATCAAGCGCTAAAGTTAATGCTTCCCGTACACGCTGATCCTGAAAAAGTGGTTTCCGCATATTCATCACAAAGCCTTGCATGCCAGCACCATTGCGATGAGAAAAGTGCTGCTTTTTAAATGTGCCATCTCTAAATTTAGGCCCCACATAGCTTTTAGCCCAATTCTTTGCGCGGTACTCCACTAAAGCATCAAACTCCCCTGCTTTAAGTGCCTCTAATCTAGCCGTGTCATCTTTATATAAACGATAAGAGACGCGATCAAAGTTAAAAGTGCCCACCCTAACATTGAGAGAGCTCCCCCAATAATGAGGATTTTTCTTAAAAACAATACTTTTACCAATATCGTAAGACTCAACCAAATAAGGGCCACTACCAATTGGTGATTCGAAAGTAAGTTGATTAAAAGGTTTGCCAATACCAGCCTGATCTTTACCCCATTTTTCAGAAAAAATAGGCATAGAACCTACCAACAAAGGTAACTCGGTATTTTTACGATGAAAATCAAATCGAATAACTCGCTCAGAAAGTACAACCGCTTGCTTGACGTCGGCATAAACCGTTTTAAATTGCGGGCTAGCCAATTTACTCATCAAGGTATCAAATGAGTATTTCACGTCTTTCGCTAGTACTGGAGCACCATCATTAAATCTAGCGTTAGGTCTCAAACTAAAAGTAACGCTCATTTGATCTTTTGATAAAACGACATCCTCGGCCAGTAATCCATAAGCAGAAGCTATTTCATCGGCACTGCCAATGAGAAGGCTTTCAAACATCAATGGAGCAATGCCGGGTGCTGCAACCCCCTTTAGGGTAAATGGATTGAACTTATCAAAACTAGTCCGTCGATCAGGATTAGGTAAATTAAGGGTCCCACCCAAAGGCGCCTCTGGATTGACATATGAAAAGTACTTAAATCCCGCCGGATACTTCAAATCACCATACTGGGCAAAGCCATGGGCTCCAAAAGCCGTTTCGGAAAACAACCCGCCAGCCAATAGAGATAGGCTTAAAATGATGGTCGAAAATAAGAATTGAATCATTCGCATGTGTAACAATTGTAATTAGACATTTACAAATGCATCAAAAATAAAAAAGGAAGTAAAAATGGGTTTCTTAGCTGGTAAAAAAATCGTTCTCACAGGTCTACTTTCTAATCGCTCTATCGCTTATGGTATTGCAAAAGCCTGTCATCGCGAAGGTGCTGAATTAGCCTTTACTTATGTGGGTGACCGCTTTAAAGATCGTATTACTGAGTTTGCCGATGAATTCAACAGCAAGCTTATTTTTGACTGTGATGTGGGTAGTGATGAGCAAATTGATAAGCTATTTGCTGACTTATCCACCACTTGGCCTAAGTTTGACGGTTTAATCCACTCCATTGGATTTGCTCCTCGCGAAGCGATTGCAGGAGACTTCCTTGACGGCCTTTCTAGAGAATCATTCAAGATTGCCCACGATATTTCAGCCTATAGCTTCCCAGCCATGGCAAAAGCTGCCCTCCCGATGCTCAATGACAAGTCAGCACTTTTAACATTGACTTACTTAGGCTCACAAATGGTGGTTCCCAACTACAACACCATGGGTCTTGCTAAAGCATCCCTAGAAGCCAGCGTTCGTTACCTTGCCAACTCAGTAGGTCCTAAAGGCATCCGTTGTAATGGTATTTCTGCAGGCCCTATTAAAACCCTAGCAGCTTCTGGCATTAAAGGTTTTGGCAAGATTTTAGATTTCGTAGAAGCCAATGCACCACTACGCCGCAATGTAACGATTGAAGATGTGGGTAATGCTGCAGCCTTCTTAATGTCAGATCTAGCAGGCGGCATTACTGGTGAAATCACATACGTTGACGGCGGCTTTAGCCACGTTGTTGGCGGTATGGCAGAAACAGAGTAAGTCGTATCACTTATAGAGCGTGTATATAATGGCGCTCTTGCACGGAGAGGTGGATGAGTGGTTTAAGTCACACGCCTGGAAAGCGTGCGTAGGTTAATCCCTACCGCGGGTTCGAATCCCGCCTTCTCCGCCAAAAGTCTAAGATAGCAAAAAGGCCCTTCTTAATAAGGGCCTTTTTATTTAGCTTGAACTACAAATACCCCGCATCATGATTCAGCTTTTTTCTTACGTAGCAACTCAATCACCTCTCCTACCAAACCACGACGGAAAGCTAGTACGCAGATAACAAAAATAGCACCCAATACGATGGTGCTAAATGAACCAATGCCTGCCAAATAATTCTGCAAACCAACCACAACAACTGCACCTACAACAGGTCCTAAGATGGTGCCAATACCACCCAAGATTGTCATTAATACGACTTCACCTGACATATGCCAATGCACATCTGTTAATGAGGCCAATTGAAACACTAAAGATTTGGTTGAACCTGCCATACCAGCTAATGCAGCAGAAATTACAAAGGCTAGAAGCTTAAATTTAGTAACGTCATACCCCAAAGAGATCGCTCTTGGCTCATTCTCACGAATAGACTTTAATACCTGACCAAATGGTGAATGGATCGTACGCAAGATAGTCGCAAATCCGATTACAAAAATAGCTAAAACAAAGTAGTACAAAGCTAAGTCAGAAGATAAATCAAAGATTCCTAAAAATGCGCCACGCGGCACACCTTGAACGCCATCTTCACCATGTGTAAATGGCAATTGAAGCGCCAAGAAGAATATTAATTGCGATAACGCTAGAGTAATCATCGCAAAATAAATACCCTGGCGCTTGATTGCAAGGTATCCAAATAAGTACCCTGTTACCGACGCATAGAACACCCCCGCTAGAATACCTAGCTCTGGCGTCCAACCCCACTCTTTACAAACATGAGCCGTTATATAAGAAGCGCCACCAAAGAAAGCCGCATGCCCAAAAGATAAAAGCCCCGTGTAACCTAACAATAGGTTAAATGCGCAGGCAAACAACGCAAAACACAATACTTTCATCATGAAAACGATGTAGATAAAGTCCTGAAAAGGTACTAGCACCAGTAGTGCCAACAAAATCCAGTACAACGTTTGAGAATTAATTTTCATTTTTCTTTCCCAAATAAACCAGCTGGACGTAACAATAAAACGATAGCCATCACTACGAAAATAACAACACCCGATGCTTCTGGATAAAACACTTTAGTCAAACCTTCCAATAAACCTAAAGTGATACCTGTCACGATCGACCCCATAATAGAACCCATGCCACCAATCACCACCACAGCAAACACAACAATGATTAAGTTTGAACCCATCACCGGGTTAACTTGAAACACCGGGGCAGCTAATACACCTGCAAAAGCAGCCAAACCGACGCCAAAACCATAAGTTAAGGTAATCATCAACGGAACATTAATACCCAAGGCTTGTAACAGTTTGGGATTCTCTGTACCAGCTCTTAAGTAATTACCCAATTTTGTTTTCTCAATGACATACCAAGAAGCAAAACAAACCACCATGGATGCCAAGATGACCCATAAGCGATAAATGGGCAAAAATAAACCTAAACTCTCTAACTGCACCCCACCCTGTAAAGCTTCAGGCACAGGATAGCTTTCACCAGAAATACCATACCAATGACGGAAGACACCCTCCATCACCAAGGCCAAACCAAACGTTAGCAATAGACCATATAAATGATCTAAGTGATACAAACGCTTTAACATGAACCTTTCAATCACCATACCAAATACAGCCACGATAATTGGGGATAAAAATAGGGCCACCCAATAATTAACCGCCAAATCTGGCATACCTAACCAGTTGCCTAATTGAGTTAACCCTATCCAAGAAACAAAAGCTCCCAGCATGTACTGCGCACCATGCGTGAAATTAATCACATTTAATAAACCAAATATGATTGCAAGACCCAAACTCAGGATTGCATAGAAAGACCCATTGATGAGCCCAACTAATAACTGAGCAACAAGACCTTGAGGCGTAATGCCTAACCATTCAAACATGATGCGACGCTCCGAGATTCTTTAAAAATTATTTCTTAACCAATTTGCAGGTAGATTTTGATAGAGGCAAAGTAGCATCTTTTGCTGGAATTACAGCACGCACGTGATAGTAATCCCACGGTGCAGTTGACTCAGATGGCTTCTTAACTTCTAGCAAATACATATCATGCTCAAACTTACCGTCAGCACGGATCGTGCCTTTGAATAAGCCATCATTAATTGGCGTTGACTTCAACTTCGCCATAACAGTAGCAGTGTCATCCGTCTTAGCAGCATCTACAGCTTTCAAATAATTCAAGACAGATGAATAAACACCTGCATGAACCATAGATGGCATACGCTTATGTTGACTAAAGAAACGCTTAGACCATGCACGCGTTTGATCATTAAAGTCCCAATAGAAACCCTCTGTCACTGTTAAACCTTGTGCTGTTTTCAAGCCCAATGAATGAACATCGGTAATAAACATTAACAAAGGCACAATTGTTTGCTTTTGACTGATGCCAAACTCAGCAGCTTGTTTAATGGAGTTAATCGTATCAGCACCAGCATTGGCCAAACCAATGACTTGAGAGCCAGAAGCTTGGGCTTTTAATAAAAAGCTTGAGAAATCACTACCAGGGAATGGGTGACGAGCAGATCCCAACACCTTACCACCAGCAGCAGTTACAACAGCTGCTGTATCTTGCTCAAGGCTATGTCCAAAAGCATAGTCTGCCGTTACAAAATACCAAGATTTTTTACCGGCTTTAACCATCGCACCACCAGTACCAGCTGACAAAGCATACGTGTCATAGGTCCAATGAACGTTAGTCGCTGTACATTTCGCATTGGTAATAGCACTAGAGGCTGCACCAGAGTTCAATGTAATTTTATTTTTTTGCTCAGCAACTTCCATAGCTGCCAACGCAGCACTCGTTGTCACCAAGTCAACAATCACGTCCACTTTTTCTTTATCAAACCATTCGCGTGACTTATTAGCAGCAATGTCAGCTTTATTTTGATGGTCAGCAGAAATTAATTCGATTTTTTTACCTAATACGGTTTTTGATTTTGAAAAATCTTCAATCGCCATACGAGCAGCAACTACTGAGCCTTGCCCCGCCAAATCAGAATAAGCTCCAGACAAATCAGTTAGAACACCAATTTTTACAACATCATCACTGACCTTTTGAGCCTGCACACCTGCTGCAATAGCTGAAAAGCTCAAAGCCGCAATGGCTTGTGCGATTAATTTACGCTTCATCTTACAACCTCCTCGTTGATAATCTTAAACACCCAATAACTCATTTAAAACGCCCATATTGGCAGCCAACTCATCTTGACGTACAACCTTGGCCACCTTACCGTGCTCAATCACATAGTGACGATCTGCTAGTGGCGCAGCAAATCTAAAGTTTTGCTCCACCAACACAATCGTAAAACCACGCTCTCTTAAAGCAGTCACAATTTGACCTAAGCGCTCAACAATCACAGGCGCTAAACCTTCTGTAATTTCATCTAATAACAACAATTTGGCGCCCGTTCTTAAAATACGAGCCATGGCTAACATTTGCTGCTCACCACCAGACAATCTTCCACCAGGGCTATTACGACGCTCTTTTAAATTAGGGAACATGGCGTAAATTTCTTCAACGCTCATACCACCTGCACCTAAGGTTGGCGGCAACATTAAATTTTGCTCACAAGTCAAAGAACTAAAAATGCCACGCTCTTCAGGGCAATACCCAACTCCCAAACGAGCAATTAAGTGAGGTTCTAAATCAGTTGTTTCTTGACCTTGTATTTCAATGCTACCGCTACGCTTACCAATCAACCCACAAATGGCACGTAAGGTAGACGTTCTACCAGCACCATTACGGCCTAATAAAGTCACCACCTCACCATTAGCAACTTCTAAATCAATCCCATGTAACACATGAGATTCACCATACCAACCATGAAGATCTTTAATCTTTAAAACTGTATGCGCTGACATTAATGAGCTCCCAACTCTGCATTAGCAGCACTACCCATGTAGGCTTCTATCACCTGAGGATTCGCAGACACTTCTGCGTAGTTACCGTTAGCAATAATTTTTCCACGCTGTAATACCGTGATCGTATCCACAATTGAAGATACAACTTTCATGTTGTGTTCAACCATTAGAACTGTGCGACCGGCGGCTACTTTTTTAATTAACTGAGTTACCTTTTCCACATCCTCATGACCCATGCCTTGTGTTGGCTCATCTAGCAACATTACCTCTGGATTCATACTTAAAGTCGTCGCAATCTCTAAGGCACGCTTACGGCCATAAGGCAAACTAACAGCGGTCATATCCGCATACTTCTCCAAGCCCACTTGTTCTAAGTAGCTCATGGCCTCTTCATTTAAATGATTCAGGGAACGCTCACTCTTCCAGAAATGCATAGATGTACCCAGTTTGCGTTGCAAACCAATACGCACATTCTCTAAATTAGTTAAATGTGGAAATACTGCCGATATTTGAAAAGATCGCACCATACCAATACGAGCAATTTCAGCAGAACCTTTTTGGGTAATATCTTCACCCTTATAAATAATTTGACCAGATGTGGGCGTAATAAACTTAGTTAACAAGTTAAAACAAGTTGTCTTCCCTGCTCCGTTAGGCCCGATCAAGGCGTGAATCGTACCAGCACGCACTTGCAAATCAACGTCACTAACAGCCACAAATCCCGAGAACTCTTTCGTGAGCTTTTTTGTTTCAAGAATCACATCTGACATGATGTCCGCTTTTCGTTTTTTAATTAAATTAATGCCACCTAAGTTCATGAAAATAAACTCAAGTTTGTAACCAAACAATAAGGGATTGTCATTAGGTTGACGATAGGTAAATAAAGCTATTGACCAATTGAATTACTTATGATTTTTATGAAAAAAGCCACCTTCTCAGGTGGCTTTCTATAGGGCTGTGCAAAGACTTTTAATCTCGAGATTACTTCTCCACAAAGGCTCTTTCGTAAACGTAATCGCCCAAAACACCCAAACTTGGCGATACTTTAAAACCTCTAGCATCCAACATTTCACAAATTTCTTTGAGCATCGATGGGCTACCACAAATCATGCCACGATCAGTTGCTGGATCTAACGGTGGCAAACCAATATCTTTAAATAACTGACCATTTTCAATGGCTGTAGTTAAACGTCCTGTGTGTTTAAAAGCTTCACGCGTCACAGTTGGGTAATAAATCAATTTCTCACGCACCATCTCACCCAAAAACTCATCATTAGGCAATACGTTGCGGATGTAATCTTCATAAGCCAACTCACTCACCAGGCGCACCCCGTGAATCAAAACCACCTTTTCAAACTTTTCATAAGTCTCAGGGTCTCTAATGATGCTCATAAATGGTGCCAAGCCTGTACCAGTACTAAAGAGGTACAAATGTTTACCTGGGTTTAAGTCATCAATAACTAAAGTACCTACGGACTTTTCACTCACCAAAATAGGATCACCCACTTTGATATTTTGCAGTCTTGAAGTCAAAGGACCGTTTTCTACCTTAATACTTAGGAACTCTAAATGCTCTTCATAGTTAGGGCTAGCAACGCTATAGGCGCGCACCAAAGGTTTGCCCTCAACTTCCAAGCCAATCATTAAAAAATGACCATTGCGGAAGCGTAATCCTTTGTTTCTAGTCGTAGTAAAACTAAAAAGTGTGTCATTCCAGTGCTTAACGGTTAATACTGTTTCTGTTTGATAACTTGCCATGATTCCTGAGTCTTGTTCTAAATATAACTACCCGAAAGATACCTAATAACTAAATCTTTGGGAAATATGTATTACTTATATCGATAGATGAATAAGTCATAGTCCCAAAGCGGTAATTTTAAACACTTCCCTAAGTAAAATAACGATTTAGGTCAAAAAGACTGGTTTTGGCAGTTAATGCTTGTGGTCGATTTGACTCATTAAATCTAAAGCTAGGGCTTCTGCAACCTTAATACCGTCGACCCCAGCAGACAAAATACCACCTGCATAACCAGCTCCTTCGCCAGCTGGGTATAAACCTTTTATATTTAGACTCTGGTAGTTAGCACCCCGAGTAATGCGCAATGGTGAAGATGTTCTAGTCTCAACGCCTGTCAAAACTGCATCTGGCATGGCAAACCCTTTGATTTTCTTATCAAAGGCAGGCAAAGCTTCTCTCATGGCCTCAATAGCATAATCAGGTAGGGCTGTTGCCAAATCAGTTAAATGCACGCCAGGCTTATAAGAAGGTATCACACGACCTAATTCTGTAGATGGGCGACCCGCTAAAAAATCACCCACCAATTGCCCTGGCGCCTCATAAGTTTTACCGCCCAACTCAAAGGCCTTGGACTCTAAAGCCCTTTGAAAATCAATACCTGCCAAAGGATTCTCTGGAGTGGCGCCATAATCCTTAGGATCTACGTTCACCACAATCCCCGCGTTGGCATTGCGCTCATTACGTGAATACTGACTCATGCCATTAGTTACTACGCGATTCTCTTCAGAGGTGGCCGCCACCACCGTACCGCCAGGGCACATACAGAAGCTATACACTGCACGGCCATTTTTCGCGTGATGCACTAACTTATAGTCGGCAGCTCCAATCAACGGATGCCCAGCGTGAGGACCCAATCTAGCTTGATCAATGAGGGACTGAGGATGTTCAATCCTAAATCCTACAGAAAAAGGCTTAGCTTCCATGTACACGCCACTGTCATGCAAAGTTTTAAACGTGTCACGGGCACTATGCCCTAAGGCCAACACAACATGACTGGCCTCCAAGCACTCCCCACTAGCAAGCTTAACCGCCTTAATGTGTCCATCGACAATATCAAAGCCAGTCACTTTTTGCTCAAAACGAACCTCACCACCAAGATCAATGATTTCTTGGCGAATCTTCTCCACCATCCCTACCAGGCGAAAAGTACCAATATGTGGCTTCGCCACATACAAAATTTCTTCAGGAGCCCCTGCTTTCACGAATTCCTGGATCACCTTACGACCATAAAACTTAGGGTCTTTAATTTGGCTATACAACTTACCATCGGAGAATGTACCAGCGCCACCCTCCCCAAACTGCACATTAGACTCAGGATTCAGAATCTTCTTACGCCATAAACCCCAAGTATCTTGAGTACGCTCACGAACTGGCTTACCACGCTCTAACACAATGGGCTTAAATCCCATTTGAGCCAAAATTAAAGCAGCAAAAATACCACAAGGCCCAAAACCAATAACAACCGGTCGACGCTTAAGATCCAATGGGGCTTTTATTACAAAGTGATAACTAGTATCTGGGGATGGCCGCACATGCTCATCATGTGCGTAACGCTTTAATACAGCTTCCTCTTCTTTTACCGACACATCGATAGTGTAAATAAACGATAAGGCGGTATTCTTTCTGGCATCGTAACTTCTTTTGAAGACACTAAATGCCAATAAATCTTTGGCTGAGATAGCCAAACGCTTTAATATGGCATCTTCTAGCTCAGATGGAGCATGGTCTACGGCCAAACGAAGTTCAGTAATACGGATCATAGGGCTACACAATACACAAGGCGATACAAAATGTCAGACAAAGATTTTAATCCCATCAAAGAAACTCAAGAATGGTTAATCAAGGCTGTAATTGGATTAAATCTATGCCCATTTGCTAAATCAGTTCATATCAAAGAACAAATTCGCTACGTTGTTAGCGAAGCACATAGCGTAGAAGCTTTATTAGAGGAACTTGCTAAAGAGTTAGAGCACCTAGCGGAGGTTTCACCCAATAAAACTGATACCACGCTGCTAATTCACCCACACGTCTTACAAGACTTTCTTGAGTACAACGATTTTTTAGATCTAGCAGACAATCTCTTAGAAGAGATGAAGCTAGATGGTGAATTACAAATAGCCAGCTTTCATCCCGACTATCAATTTGCAGATACTGAATTTGACGACATCACCAACTTCACTAATCGCTCGCCTTATCCAACTCTACACCTCATCAGAGAAGATAGCATCGATAAAGCTGTTGAAGCTTTCCCGGAAGCAGAAGCCATCTATGAAACCAATATGGCAACCATGAAAAAACTAGGTCTCACCGGATGGAAAAAATTATTTGCAAAATAAGGCTCATCAATCACCTCAAATATGTGAACGACTCTCTCGCAAGTACTCAATTAAACGACCAATCACAGGTGGATTAGGTGTCGTCAAATAAGACACCACAAAAGCTGCCAAGAAACTTGCAGGAATACCAAAAGCGCCTGAAGCAATAGGATCAATACCCAACCAACGGTTACCAAATATCCCCGTCACCCTGGAGGCGAAGGGGTAATTAAGCGCAATATAGGTACCACTCACAGCCAACCCAGTCACCATGGCAGCAATTGCACCCCACCTATTAATACGCTTAGAAAAGACTGCCAACACCAACACAGCAAAGAAACTAGAGGCGGCTAAAGAAAATGCAGCGCCCACTAGAAATAATATATCCCCAGGTCGCAAAGATGTAATGTAAGAAGCGAACAAAGCCACCGCCAACAAGACAATTTTCGCTCCCGTTACGCGTTTCTGATGAGAGGCATTTTTATCAACCAGATGGTGATACACATCATGAGAAATAGAATTTGAAATCGTCAATAACAAACCATCCGCAGTTGATAAAGCTGCTGCTAAAGCACCTGCTGCCACCAACCCAGAAATCACATAGGGTAAGCCAGTTATTTCTGGGGCAGCCAAAATAATCATGTCTGGAGAAATAGACAACTCAGCCCATTGGACATAACCGTCGCCATTAATATCTGCCAATGAAATGACGGCTGGCTCAATTTTCCGCCATTGAGTCACCCAATTAGGCAAATCTGCATAAGAAATACCCACCAAATTCTTAAATAACTCCAACTTCACGATGGTAGCTAATGCTGGCACGCTCATATAAAAAATGACAATAAAAAATAGCGTCCAGAATACCGAATAGCGCGTTGCTGAAACACTGGTGGTTGTGTAATAACGGGTCAAAATATGCGGCAAACTGGCGGTGCCAAACATCAAGCAAAAAATTAACAAAATAAAATTAAGTTGATCCAGGTTAGACACCCCAAAACCTCTACCACTAACAGGCTGCATGGATGGCACAGCAGCCTGACTACGCACATAAGCTTCTTGTTTTTCCTTTAACCAAACATCATAAGCATTAGCGGGGTCTACTGGATAAGACAGTAATTTTTTCTCAATCGCTTTAACTTCTTTCAGAGGTAATTGATTGAGTCTTGCCTCACTCAACTCTCTTTCGATATCTTTTCTACCATTCACATAAGACAGTGGTAAATCATCAATTCTTTTTTGCAATAGCACGACCTGCTTTTGATAATGAGTGCGAACCTTCACCTCTTCAGCTGTTACCTCAAAATCTTTTTCGTGATACTCAATTTCTTCTAAGACTTTTCCATAGGTTAACTGTGGCAAAAAGCTGTCATGCTTCTTGTAAGACATCATGCCTAAAGGCAGCAATAAAGCAATCACTAAGATGATGTACTGGGCAACTTGGGTCCAAGTCACTGCTCTCATGCCACCCAAGAATGAGCACACTAAAATGCCTGCCAAACCAAAAAAAACGCCAATACCAAACTCAACGCCAATAAAGCGATTAACAATTAATCCCACACCTTGAATTTGTGCCACAAGATAAACAAAAGATACAACCACCGTCGTGCCCACTGCTACTAGACGGACTGTTTTACTACCGCCCAAAACCCCTTGGCTATAACGAATTGCCAGGAAATCCGGGATAGTAAATGACCCAAATTTCCTAATATAAGGAGCGATCAACATTGCAACTAGACAAAAGCCGCCCGTCCAACCAACAATAAAGGCTAAACCTTTATAGCCTGAACTAAATAAAATCCCCACCAAACCAATAAAAGTAGCCGCACTCATCCAATCAGCTGCTGTGGCCATACCATTAAAAATGGCTGGAATACGCCGACCTGCAATGTAGTACTCATTGATATCTGACGTTCGACAAATTAAACCAATGCTGGCATAAATCGCAATAGTGACGAATAAGAAAACATACCCCAACCAAATACCCGGCCCATTGGCTTTTTCCATTAATGCTAAGAAATAAATAAACAGCAAAAATCCTGCTGTAAATAGCAAATAGAAAAGCCCGATTTTTTTTGATTCAGCTCTGATGCGCATAGGTCAATTATCACTTACTCAAAAAAAAGCCGGCATCCAAAGATACCGGCTTTCAATGAGCTATCGATCAACGATGGCTTTTTAAGGAAATTAAATGGCTTCTTTTAATTGATCCAAGATTGCTGGATTCTCAAGTGTTGAAACGTCTTGAGTCACTTCTTCACCTTTAGCTAATACGCGCAAAATACGGCGCATGATCTTGCCAGAACGCGTCTTAGGCAAGTTATCACCAAAACGAATTTCTTTTGGTTTAGCAATCGGTCCGATTTCTTTGCCGACCCAATTACGCAATTCAGTCGCAATTTTCTTAGCTTCATCACCTGTCGGACGTTTACCCTTAAGAACCACGAACGTCACAATCGCTTCACCAGTCATGTCATCTGGACGCCCCACCACAGCAGCCTCAGCCACTAATGGATTAGCTACTAGGCATGATTCAATTTCCATCGTACCCATACGATGACCAGAAACGTTTAACACGTCATCAATACGACCTGTAATTGTGAAATAACCATTATCTTTATTGCGAATCGCACCATCACCCGCTAAATACAAGGTACCACCCAACTCTTCTGGGAAGTAACTCTTCTTGAAACGCTCTGGGTCATTCCAAATTGTACGAATCATTGAAGGCCATGGACGTTTAACAACCAAGATACCACCTTGACCATTGGGCATATCACCACCCGCCTCATCCACAATTGCCGCCATGATGCCAGGCAATGGCAATGTGCATGAACCTGGCACTAACGGTGTAGCGCCTGGCAATGGCGTGATCATGTGACCACCTGTTTCTGTCTGCCAGAATGTATCGACGATTGGACATTTTTCACCGCCCACATTCTTGTGATACCACATCCAAGCCTCTGGGTTAATTGGCTCACCCACTGAACCTAACAAACGAAGAGTCTTCAAGTTGTAGTTGTTTGGATGAACTTTAGGATCTGTGTCAGACGCTTTAATCAATGAACGAATCGCTGTTGGCGCTGTGTAAAAAATGCTGACCTTATGACGTTGAATCATTTCCCAGAAACGACCAGCGTTTGGATAAGTAGGCACACCTTCAAACACAATCTCTGTACCACCACAAGCTAGAGGGCCGTAAGCGATATAGCTATGGCCTGTTACCCAACCAATGTCAGCCGTACACCAGAATACATCGCTATCACGCAAGTCAAATGTCCACTTCATGGTCAACATGGCCCACAACAAATAACCACCTGTGGCATGTTGTACACCTTTTGGCTTACCTGTTGAACCAGATGTATATAAAACAAACAATGGATGCTCTGCACTAACCCACTCTGGCTCACACTTCTTAGGCTGACCCGCAGATACATCATGCATCCACTTATCACGCCCAGCTACCATTGGAATATTTCCACCTGTGCGTTTGTAAACAATCACGTGCTTGAGCTTGTCGCAATCACCCAAAGCAAGCGCTTCATCAGCAATCGTCTTCAGTGGCAAGGCTTTACCGCCGCGCATTTGCTCATCAGCTGTAATCAAAGCCACAGCGCCAACGTCCACAATGCGCTCTTGTAATGATTTAGCTGAGAAACCACCAAACACAACGGAGTGTGTTGCTCCAATACGGGCACAAGCCTGCATGGCCACAACACCTTCAATCGACATAGACATATAGATAACAACGCGGTCACCCTTTTTAATGCCTAATTTCTTTAAACCATTTGCAAAGGTTGCGACACGGTCATGCAACTCTTGATAAGTAATTTTTGTAACTTCACCACCATCAGCCTCAAAAATAATGGCTGTCTTTTTGCCTAAACCATTTTCGATATTACGATCGATACAGTTATAAGAAGCATTCGTTAGACCATCTTCAAACCATTTGTAAAAAGGTGCTTTAGATTCATCTAAAACTTTTGTAAAAGGTTTTTTCCAATATAGGTTTTCTTTTGCTAAGCGAGCCCATGTGCCATTAAAGTCTTTTTCAAAAGACTGGCACATAGCGTTGTATTGCTCCATGCTAGAAACCGCAGCATTCTTTGCGAAAGCTTTTGGTGGGTTAAACACACGATTTTCTACCAATAACTGTTCCATACCGGACATACGTTTTCTCCTACTTTTCTAAGCAGTGTTTAGACAGAACATGAGGTTAGGTCTAAGGACTGACATTTGGCTGACATTCTTTATAAAGTTAGGCTAAATGAGGGTTCTCCCTAGGGAAATGCTGGCAAACCCTTAAAACTCGATCACCAAGGGTCAGTTAGCACATTTGACCAACTATCAGCGCGCCATGAAATATTAAAAACAATCTCTATCTAGGTAGAATGACGTTTTGACAAACTTTTACTAAAAAGATCATGAGCACAATTCGCCAAGAAGACTTTATTCAGAGCATTGCAGATGCATTCCAATACATCTCTTACTATCACCCACTGGACTACATTACCGCTCTTGGCAAAGCCTACGAACGCGAGGAAAGCCCTGCCGCAAAGGATGCGATCGCTCAAATTCTGACAAATAGCCGTATGTGCGCAGAAGGCAAACGCCCGATCTGCCAAGACACAGGTATTGCGGTTGTCTTTCTAAAAGTTGGCATGAATATGAAGTGGGACGCCAAAATGAGCGTTCAAGAGATGGTGAACGAAGGTGTGCGCCGCGCTTATGGCAACCCTGATAACAAACTACGCGCATCCGTATTGCTTGATCCTGCTGGGAAACGGACTAACTCGAAAGACAACACGCCAGCAGTGATTCATTATGAAATCGTTGAAGGGGATGGATTAGAGGTCATCTGTGCTGCCAAAGGCGGTGGCTCTGAAAACAAGAGTAAAATGTACATGCTCAACCCATCTGACTCTATCGTCGATTGGGTATTAAAAACTGTGCCCACCATGGGTGCGGGCTGGTGCCCTCCTGGTATTTTGGGTATTGGTATTGGTGGCACACCTGAAAAAGCCATGTTACTCGCCAAAGAATCCTTAATGGCACCTGTTGATATCCATGAGTTAATCGCACGCGGCCCTCAAAATCGCATTGAAGAATTACGCCTTGAAATCATGGAAAAAGTAAATGCCTTAGGTATTGGTGCCCAAGGTTTAGGGGGTCTCACAACTGTACTTGACGTCAAAATCTTGGATTACCCAACACACGCGGCATCACTACCTGTTGCAATGATTCCTAACTGTGCAGCAACACGTCACGTCCATTTCCACTTACATGGCGAAGGCCCTGCTGTATTAACACCACCATCTTTATCAGATTGGCCAAAAGTAAGCTGGGCTCCTGATACAGAAAAATCAACACGTGTGAATTTAGACACATTGACGCCTGAAGAAGTAGCTAGCTGGAAACCTGGTCAAACTTTATTACTCAACGGCAAAATGTTGACGGGGCGTGATGCTGCTCATAAGCGCATTCAAGACATGCTTGCTAAAGGCGAGAAGCTACCCGTTGATTTCACCAATCGCGTGATTTACTACGTAGGTCCTGTCGATCCTGTGCGTGATGAAGTTGTAGGCCCAGCCGGCCCAACAACAGCGACTCGTATGGATAAGTTCACTGAAATGATGTTAGCTCAAACAGGTCTGATCTCTATGGTTGGCAAAGCAGAGCGTGGTCCTGTTGCTATTGATGCCATCAAAAAACATAAGTCTGCTTACTTGATGGCTGTAGGTGGTGCTGCTTACTTAGTATCGAAAGCCATTAAAGAAGCAAAGGTTGTTGGTTTTGCTGATTTAGGCATGGAAGCCATTTATGAATTCACAATTCAAGACATGCCCGTAACTGTCGCTGTAGATTCAAATGGTACATCTGTACACAATACGGGACCAAAGGAGTGGCAAGTCAAGATTGGAAAAATTCCAGTCACAACGGCTTAATACGACTTAACTAATTCACAGGGGTCAGCTTGGCGACGATTGGGGTGTTTGATTCTGGTATCGGTGGACTCACCGTACTTAATGAAGCCCTGCGCCAAGCACCTGCCCATCACTACATTTATTTAGCAGACTCCGTCAATGCACCTTATGGTGAAAAATCAAGTGACTGGGTAGCCCAACGCAGTCTAGAACTCTGTCATTGGTTGGTGCGTGAGGGTTGCCAAGCATTAGTTGTTGCCTGCAACACAGCCACCGCTGAAGCTATCGCTCATATACGGCATGATATGCCAGCCATTCCTATTATTGGCGTTGAACCAGGCATCAAACCAGCGGTACACCAAAGTCACAACCAGAAGATTGGGGTACTTGCGACTCAGAACACCTTAAAAAGTGACAAATTTACCGCTCTACTGGATAGCTTAAAAGGTGATTGTGAATTTATCCCTCAAGCAGGTTTAGGCTTAGTACCTCTGATTGAAGAGGGAAAAATTGATGCGCCAGAAACCGAGAGCCTACTAAGAGAACACCTAAAGCCCTTGCAAGCGGCAGGAATTGATACCTTGGTATTGGGCTGCACCCACTACCCATTTTTATTACCCTTAATTCGTAAAATTTTAGGTAGCGATATTCAAATTATCGACACCAGTGCAGCCGTTATCAAACAATTAACCCGCAAGCTAGAAGAGTTTGAATTACTCCAATCTCCTACTCCACGGACAATTCGCCTGTACTCCACGCTCGATGCCAATTACTTACATCAATTAGCGAAACAGCTCATTCCGATGGCTTTGGAGCAACATAGTATTGAAACATCAACGGTGTTTATTTCTTAACTGGTGCAATTGATATCTTGAACATATTGAATCAATTCGCCAAACGACTATCTGTACAACAAAACATAACTGCGCTTGTGATTGTGATCCACGCAGCACTACTCATTGGTTTTGAATTAAGCTCTAATCAACATCGCAGCGCATCAGCCATGGGAGACATGGTGACTGCTACCCTCTTAGATCCCAACCCACAAAAAGAAAAGTCAAACAGCAGGCCATCTCCTAGCACCCCTACACCTACTGCTCATCAACAAAAAACGCCCACTGTAGCTCCCACCAAACAGGAAGGCACGTTGGCAGCTAACCCTGCAACAGCATCACCACCAAGCAGTACAGGCGGTAGTAGCTCAGGCGACCCCAAAACAGTCTCCATCAGTCAAGCACAATGCAGCGTACCAGAACCAATCTACCCAAGCTTGTCACGTAGAATAGGCGAAGAAGGTAAGGCGATGGTTCGTTTATTAATTAATGAATCGGGGCAAGTTGAAAAAGCAAGCTTAGTGCAAAGCAGTGGCGTACAACGTTTAGATCAAGCGGCTTTAGATGCTGGCCAAAAAGCTCGCTGCAAACCTTTTGTGGAATTTGGCAAACCTATTAGAGTAACTGCCATTCAGCCCTATATTTTTCGATTGGAATAAGTTGTTATGAATCAACCCTTCGGTTTAGCCAATATGTGGTTACAAGGTGACGCTGTGATGCGCACAGTAGCACTTTTTCTTTTAATCATGTCAGTGATTTCCTGGGTCATCATTCTGACGAAAGCTTGGAATCTCTATAAGATTAGAAAAATCGCGCTTGAAGTGGAGTGCTTTTGGCATGCTCCATCTTTTGATGTGGCATTAAGCCAAATGACCGTCGAACTTAATCCTTATTTAGATTTAGCTAATAGCGCTCAAGAAGCCATGAAACATCACTCTCAACAATCCGGTAACCGCAGCGAATTACGTCAAACCCTCAATGCTTCTGACTGGCTCACACGCTGCTTAAAAATTAGTATTGATAAATCTGTTGGTCAACTACAGCACGGTCTCACCTTTTTAGCTTCCACTGGTGCCACAGCGCCATTTATTGGTTTATTTGGGACTGTTTGGGGTATCTACCATGCCTTAGTGGGCATTGGAACCACTGGTACAGCCACGATTGATCAAGTAGCAGGTCCTATTGGGGAAGCTCTCATCATGACAGCCTTAGGTCTAGCAGTCGCTATTCCTGCTGTATTAGGCTACAACGCCATTAGTCGCAATAACAAAGTATTCATTGCAGAGCTCAACCGTTTCGGCAACGATTTATATGCTTTCTTTATTACAGGTGCTCGCCTAGGCCAAAGTGAAGTAAGTACATCGCGCACATCATCACAGGACTAATCATGGCATTTGGTAACGAGCCAATCGGTGAAGATGAAACACCACCTATGGCAGAAATTAACATGACGCCATTAGTCGATGTCATGTTGGTTTTACTTATTGTTTTCATGATCACGCTGCCCGTGATGCAGCATGCTGTCAAAGTGGAGCTCCCCATCGCCAGCAGCCAAAAAAATCTAGTGGAACCTGAATCCATTCACTTAACGATCTCAGCCAAAGGGCAAATTTTTTGGAATAAATCACCGATCGATTTAGAGACATTGGCCATCTACGCACAAACAGCCTCTAAGAAACAACCTCAACCAGAAATTCAATTACGAGCAGATAAACAGGTCCGCTACGAATCCGTGGCCCAAGTATTAGCGACCACCAAACGTTCAGGCATGACAAAAATATCTTTTGTTACAGAACCCAATTAATTCAGTCACATGCCTTCATTTACCCCCCCTTTTTGCGACAGCCATGATCTTGAAAGATCTCTTAAGACAGCTGGCTTTGCTTTACTAGCACCCTCAGGCGTTGAGCAAATATCTGGTCACACAGTCAATAATTGGCAACAACTCAGCACGTATTGGAGTGAACTAGCACCCGATCAATATCTAAAAGATGGGGGGCGCTATCGAAAAAGAAAACATAGCAGTCTTATTGTGACAGGTTCGCAAATTAATCTCGTGCCACACCGGGCTCACTGGCAGCCCCTCTCCTACAACGCACTTCATGGAGGTATTGACCGCTGGTTTGAGCCTTGTGCAGAAAGCTTTATCCAAAATAAAGCCCTACAAGCATTGCTCATTCAGCTTTGCGCTCAATTCTCCACGCTTAAACAAGTCGACTCAAACTCAACACCTTGGTATGTTGAAGTGCATCAGTTCCGCATTGACACGACTGATGGCATTGGTCGCCCGACACCCGAAGGCGCGCATCGAGATGGCGTGGATTTCGTAGGCGTGATGCTAATCAACCGTCAACACATCAAAGGTGGAGAAACTCGTATTTTTCGCAATGAAAGTCCAGAGGGGCAACGTTTTACCCTAGAAGATCCTCTCAGCCTGCTGATACTAGATGATGAAAAAGTGATTCATGAAACAACACCTATCCAGCCACTTAACACCTCACAGCATCTCTCTTGCAGAGATACATTGGTATTAACCTTTCGATTAAATGGCTTTCAAGATAAGGCCTAGATCTCACCGCGACTTTAACTTATGACTTTCTCTTTTTTCTAGTTACTTCAGTCAACGGGCTTGCATGAGCCCAATGAGCTATCCAGTTATCAGCATATCGTTTAGCAGCATAAGCAGACTTTAAGACCATGAAATTCTCAGCGTTGCGCTTATCCGCTGAATTGGTGAAGTTATAACTTCCTGTCACCACCACATCCTCATCAATCAACATCACCTTGTTGTGCTGTATGGCATGTTCGGCATCATTTCTTACGGCAATACCCACTTCAAGCAAAGGGGCAATCGCATCACTGTTATTAGAAGCAGTTCTATCATCTTGAATCAGCTCAACCACGACTCCACGCTGCTTTGCCCTCACCAAAGCCTGGCTAATCTCTAAAGATGTGAAACCATAAGCCATCACGCGAATGACCTTTTTAGCACCGTCTAAATGCTTCACCAAACCATGCGCAGCACCTGTGGGCGGAGTGAAATAAATCGCCAAAATCTCAGCGGGCTGCGGCTCCGTGTGAGCAAGGGGTGTAAGCGCCCCTAAAACCATGAGCACAAGAATTAAGTACTTGTTTTTAATAATAAATTTTAATAAGTTTGGCTTCTGCATTTTGTATACATATTAGGGAATTACCTAGGTGTTTCCAAAACTCTTCGCCCTATACTAAACGAGTAATTCAATTAACAAAAATTACTCAATTAATAAATAATCCTTAAGGAGACATTATGAATTTACGCCGTCGTTTATTTACTATTGCCGCGGCAGCAGCACTGCTGACCAACGGTGCTAGCTACGCTCAAGAAGCTATCAAAATTGGTGTTTCAGGCCCTTACACAGGTGGCTCATCATCTATGGGCGTGAGTATGCGTGATGGCGTTCGTTTAGCTGTTAAAGAAATTAACGCCGCTGGTGGTGTTAGCGGTAAAAAAATTGAAATTATTGAACGTGATGACGAAGCAAAAAATGAACGTGGCGTTCAAATTGCTCAAGAATTAATTAATAAAGAAAAAGTAGTTGCTACTGTTGGCTTTATTAATACAGGTGTTGCTCTAGCCTCACAGCGTTTTTATCAAGAAGCAAAAATTCCGGTTATGAACAACGTGGCAACTGGCACGATTGTGACAAAACAGTTCACAGGTGATAACTACATCTTCCGTAACGCAGCACGTGATGAAATTCAAGCGCCGATGATCGTTAAAGAAGCGGTTGAGAAACGTGGCTTCAAAAAAGTGGCAATTCTTGCTGACTCAACTAACTATGGTCAATTAGGTCGTGAAGACTTAGAAAAAGCTTTAAAAGCTAAAGGCATTACGCCAGTAGCTGTTGAAAAATTCAACATTAAAGATGTGGACATGACACCACAACTTTTAAAAGCTAAAGAAGCGGGTGCAGAAGTTATTTTGACTTATGCGATTGGACCTGAGTTAGCTCAAATTGCTAACAGCATGGCTAAATTGGGTTGGAAAAAACCAATGATTGGTAGCTGGACATTGTCTATGGCTAACTTCATTGATACAGCTGGCAAAAACGGCGAAGGTGCTCGTATGCCACAAACATTCATTCAAGAAGCTAATACTAAGAAACGCAAGGCCTTTATTGATTCTTACCTAAAAGAATTCAAGCCAAAAAATGGTCGCATTGACTCACCAGTTTCTGCCGCTCAAGGTTACGACTCTATTTACTTATTAGCAGCTGCGATTAAGCAAGCTGGCTCAACAGATGGCGTCAAGATTCGTGAAGCATTGGAAAGCTTAAATGAAAAAGTTGAAGGTGTTGTAACAACCTATGACAAACCATTTAGCAAAAACGATCACGAAGCTATTACTGACAACATTCCAGTGATGGGTGAAGTTAAAAAAGGGCGCGTGGTTTACGCTTACCAAGAAGATGCTGACCGTGGTTCAGACATCCGCGTTAAAAAGAAAAAATAATTACTGCATTAGCTAGTTGTACTAAATAGCGCCGCCCCCATGAAGGCGGCGCTTTTAGCTTAGAAGTAGATATATTTTTCCCGTCATATCCTAGGAAATATCAATGGAAATCTTAGTTCAATTAATTTTTAGCGGTATCGCCATCGGCATGATCTACGCGGTCATTGCTTTTGGCTACCAACTCACATTTGCCACTTCTGGCACATTAAATTTTGGTCAAGGTGAAGCCTTAATGCTAGGCGCACTTGTCGGCCTGACCTGCGTTGACACATTAGGCATAAATTACTGGCTAATGATTCCTATCGTGTGTCTCTTTGGTTTGTTGCAAGGCGGCTTAGTTGAAGTCGTTGGTGTTAGACCTGCGATCAAAATCAAATCAGAATTTGGTTGGATCATGTCGACCATCGCCCTTGGCATCATCTTTAAAAACGTCGCTGAAAATATCTGGGGTCGTGATGATTTACGATTCCCATCACCCTTAGATGATGATCCTATGCAGATCTTTGGGGCCAACATTCTGCCTATGGAAATCGTGGTGGTTGGTGGCGCTCTAGGCATGATGCTATTGGTTGAATTTTTCAACCGCAAAACAATTTACGGTAAAGCCGTCGTTGCCACATCAAATGACCGTGATGCTGCAAGTTTGATGGGTATTAATACTCGTCTCGTGATTATGTTCTCTTATGCGCTCTCTTCTCTAACAGCTGCTTTCGCTGGCGTACTAGTTGCACCACTCACATTGACAGGTGCAACGATGGGAGCCTCACTAGGTCTTAAGGCATTTGCTGTAGCCATTATTGGTGGCTTAACAAGCGGCTTAGGCATCATTGTTGGTGGCGTGATTCTTGGTATTACAGAAACCATGACAGGCTTTTACATTTCGACTGGCTACAAAGATGTTCCAGGTCTATTACTACTTCTATTAGTTCTAGCACTAAAACCATCTGGCTTATTCGGTAAATCAGCGATTAAGAAAGTCTAAATATGAATTCAAAGAAAATTACTTTATTAATAGCAGTAATTGCTGCTCTATTTGCTTTCCCACTGGTCATAGACAATCCGTACTATATCCACTTAATTGAAACGATTTTGATCTACGCCATTTTGTTGTTTGGTTTAGACATCGTAGTGGGATATACCGGCCAAGTGTCATTGGGCCATGCTGGCTTGTTTGGCGTAGGCTCCTACACAGCAGGCGTCCTATTCTTCAAATTAGGCATGCCATTCTGGGTAACCGTACCAGCTTCTATTGCAGTGACTGCAGCCTTTGGCGGTCTATTAGCTTTACCAGCCCTAAAAGTTATCGGCCCCTACCTAGCGATGGTCACGTTAGCCTTTGGTACGATTTTGCAAATTCTGATCAATGAAATGACCTTCTTAACTGAAGGTCCTTTAGGTATCAAAATTCACAAACCAACCATCATGGGCGTAGAACTGACTGAAGTTCAATACTACTGGGTTGTTTGTGTGTTGCTACTTGCTAGCTTAGTAGTTGTTCACCGTATTTTGAAATCGCACCTAGGTCGCGCTTTTGAAGCTCTACGTGACAGCCCTATTGCTTGTGACTGTATGGGGGTATCTGTTTACCGCTACAAGGTGTACGCCTTCGTTATCAGCGCTGGATTTGCTGGTTTAGCTGGCTGCTTGTACTCTTATTCAGAGCAATATATTTCACCTAACACCTACAACAATGAATTAACTATCTTATTCTTGTTAGCCATCATTATGGGCGGCAGAAAATCACGTATTGGCGCATTGCTAGGGTCAACGATTATTGTGATTCTTCCAAAGCTTTTAGATGACATCAATTTATTCAGAATTGTTGCCATTACTTTAGCGGTTGCTATGCTCATCGGATCTGCAGTCAGCTTAAGCAAAAAACTTTCCACACCTCAGAAATTAGCAGTCCCTGTTGCAGGCACTGTTGGTTTAGCTATTTTCTCTATGTGGTTAGAAAACATCACTGACTGGCGCTTGAGTATTTTTGGCTTCATGATTTTGCTAGTGGTGTACTACTTGCAAAACGGTATCGTGGGCTTTGTTAAGTCTTACTATGCATCATTAGTTGGCAAATCTGGTCAATCTAGCCGCCAAGCACTCAGCAGCACCATTACCGCTGCAAATGAAGAGAGCATCATTAAAGCGGTTGGTAGCCAACAAAAAACTGGCGATTTGCTAAATGTTCAATCCATCTTGATGCAATTTGGTGGTTTAAAAGCCTTGAATCAAGTCGACCTTAATATTAAGCGCGGCACGATTCACGGCTTAATTGGCCCTAACGGCTCAGGCAAGAGCACGATGATGAACGTATTAACAGGCATTTACAAACCAACAGCCGGCAATGTTTTATACGCTGGCAACAGCGTGGTAGGTAAAACATCTTCTGAGATTGCCCTTTCAGGTATTGCTAGAACATTCCAAAACGTTCAACTCTTCGGTGAAATGACTGCCTTAGAAAATATTTTGGTTGGCTTGCATCACACATTTAAATCTAGCTTATTAGATGTGTCGTTGCACTTACCTCGCTATACGAACGAAGAAAATGAAGCTCGTTCACGTGCCATGGGCCTCCTTAAATTTGTTGGTTTAGAGGAATTAGCTGATGAGGAAGCGCGCAATCTACCTTATGGCAAACAACGTTTGCTAGAGATTGCCCGCGCCCTAGCCCTGGATCCTGAACTTCTATTACTTGATGAACCTGCAGCTGGTCTAACCGCTCCAGACATCAAGGAATTGTTAGCGATTATTCGCAAGATTCGTGATCATGGCGTGACATTTATTTTGATTGAACATCATATGGATGTGGTGATGTCTGTTTGCGACACAGTCTCAGTACTTGATTTCGGGCAAAAAATTGCCGAAGGCAAACCTGCCGAGATTCAGTCTAATGAACAGGTGATCCACGCTTACCTAGGCACCGTCTAACGGCCCCTATTAAAGAAACGGAATAAATATGCTATCAATTAAAAATCTTGAAGCTGGCTACGGAAAAGTCAAAGTACTTCATGGCATTAATATTGAAGTACCTAAAGGACAAGTCATCAGCTTGATTGGCTCCAATGGCGCAGGCAAAACGACTACCATGCGCGCCATCACAGGCATGATTAAACCTGAAGCCGGCGAGGTTATCTTGGGCGGCGTCAAAATCGATGGTTTTGACTCTCACAAAATTGCTCGTCTAGGCTTGGCGCACTCCCCTGAAGGTCGTCGCGTCTTCTCAACCATGTCCGTAACAGACAACCTGTTACTGGGTGCTTTTCCCCGTTTAACCTATAGCCGCCCTAAAGGTGACGTAAAGGGTGACTTGGAACGTGCGATGGATCTCTTTCCAAGACTTAAGGAACGACGTAACCAATTAGCAGGCACCTTGTCAGGTGGCGAACAGCAAATGTTGGCTATGGCTCGTGCAGTCATGCTTAACCCAGATGTTTATCTTCTAGATGAACCATCCATGGGTTTAGCCCCTATCTTGGTAGAAGAAGTTTTCAAGATTGTGGCTAACTTAAAAGCGCAAGGTGTGACAATGTTGCTTGTTGAACAGTTCGCTGCAGCGGCTTTGAATGTATCCGACTACGGCTATGTGTTGGAGAATGGCCGTATTACAGCGCATGGCCCAGCTGAGAAGCTGAAGAATGATCCAGCTGTTAAAGCGGCTTATTTAGGGGGCAGTCACTAAAGAAATGGGGTCGTAGACCTCATTTTTGCCGTCCATCTAGCTTCTAGAAAAGAAAAAGGCCAAGTTTCCTTGGTCTTTTTTTATTTGGTGCCCGAGGCCGGAATCGAACCGGCACGGCTGTTTAAGCCGAGGGATTTTAAATCCCTTACGTCTACCTATTTCGTCACTCGGGCAGATTTTATGAAATTGAAAACTTCACAAGGGGCGTAGTTTATCAGTTTGTTTGCAAGGACTCAAAAAAATTTATGTATTCGCCCAGAAAGCCTTTTAAAACCGAAAGTATGAAAGAATAGAAGCTTAATTAATCATTAACTAATGGAAGCTTTTTTGAGATGGGCAGTATCTTTTTAACCAAACCAACTAAAAAACAAAAAATCTTAAAAAGACTGCGCATGGCAGCTGTTGGCTTGCTGATCCTAACCCTAAGTGCGCTTGTGGTTTACTTTATCGCTACCAAAACTAAATTAGATGGTGAGTTCACGGCTCCAGGACTCAGCGCTGCAGTCACCATCAAGTTTGACGATAACGCCATCCCCCATATCCAAGCTCAAACAAATGAAGATGCTTTGTTTGCATTAGGTTATTTGCACGCCAGCGAACGTCCTTGGCAAATGGAATTTAACCGCAGACTGGCCTCTGGCAAACTTTCAGAAATATTAGGTCCCAATACCCTTGGCATTGATAAATTCATTAGAACCTTAGGTATTAGACGCGCCGCCGAAAAACAATTTGAGAACTATCCCATTGAATCAAAACGCATGATTCAGGCCTACTCTGATGGCGTGAATGAAGCTTATAAACGTCTTGGTTGGGCACTTCCTGCGGAATTTATGATTTTGGGCACAGAACCTGGTATTTGGAGTCCAGCAGATACAGTTGCTTGGTCCTTAATGATGGCCCTGGATATGGGCGGCAACTGGCATAAAGAATTTTTGCGCTTGGAACTCTCCCAAACAATTGATACAGCACGCATCTGGGAAGTATTACCTCCTTACCCAGGGGAAGCACCGCCGACCTCAGCTAATTTTGCGCAAATGTACCGCGATTTAGGCGTGTTTAAAGCCCCTCAAAACACCAACAAGGTCGCAGCGCATCAAGAACTGCTTAAAGATCTACCAGGGGGCTTTGAAGGGGTTGGCTCCAATAACTGGGTTGTGAGTGGGCAGAAAAGTGCTACCGATAAACCATGGCTAGCCAATGACCCTCATTTAGGCCTAACCTCACCAGCTGTTTGGTATTTTGCGCATATTGATGCCCCAGATATCAAAGTGATTGGCGCCACACTACCTGGGTTACCGATGGTGGTATTAGGGCGTACCCCTCAAATAGCTTGGGGTTTTACTAATACAGACCCTGATGTACAAGACCTGTATCTTGAGGCAATTGATCAACAAAATACTAGCCGCTATCAACTACCTGGTGGGGGGCATGAAAACTTTATCTTCCGCGAAGAAATCGTTGCCATCAAAGGACAAGCTGCAGAGCGTTTTATTGTTAGAGAAAGTCGTCATGGCCCGATTATCTCGGATGCCTATGACCGAGCTAAGGATCTAATTAATACAGATCGCTTTGCCCTGGCCATGCGTTGGACAGCTTTAGATACAGGCAATCAAACTTTAGTAGCGGGTCTTGGCATGAATCGTGCCACCAATCTTGAGGATCTCAAATCAGCCCTGAAGCACTATTACGCCCCCATGCAAAATATTGTGATGGCTGATGTTGATGGCAATATTGCCTATCGAGCTATTGGCGCCGTGCCTAAACGCACCAAAGGGCATGGTCTCTTTGGCTCTGCACCGGCTCCTGGTTGGGACAAACAATATGACTGGGCTGGCTACCTACCTTTAGATGTACTACCCAAAGAAAATAACCCCACCAAAGGATGGGTCGCCACAGCTAATCATCGCGTACATAGCGCGAATGACCCACACCCCTTAACCGCTGACTGGCACATGCCTTATCGCTTTGATCGCATTGAATCCATGCTACAAGCAACCGAGAAACACACACTCAATAGCATGAAAGAGATACAAACAGATACGCTCTCACTATCGGCTAAAGAGCTACTACCCCATTTACAGGCTGCTCAATCTAATCACCCTCTAGCAGCTGAGGCTAAGACTATTTTGGCTAACTATGACGGTCACATGAATCAAGATAGCTCTGCTGCCACTATTTTTAATGCCTGGGCTGATCAATTAGCTCGTAGGTTATTTGAGAAAAAGTTAGGTAAAAGTTTTGCTATTGAGTATGGCAAACGAGATTTCAGAGCAGGTGTTCATAAAGTGGTCAATATGTACGCGAATGGCCAAAGCGGAACTGACTATTGGTGCGATAAAGCAGAAACTCCTGAAATTGAAAATTGCGATCAAGCTTTTGGTGAATCCCTAACAAAAGCTTTAGATATGCTGTCTGATCGTTTGGGCAAGAAACCTAGCGCCTGGCGCTGGGGCGATGTGCATGTAGCAGTCTCAGAACACCGCCCTTTTAGCAAAGTGTCACTACTCAAAAATCGCTTTGAAGTAAAACGCCCAACACCAGGTGATAGCTTTAGCATCAACGTTGGATTCATGGATCTTGGCAATACAAGCAATCCATTTGTTGTAACGAAAGCAGCTAGCATGCGTGCTATTTATGATCTATCTGATATGGATAAATCACAGTTTATTTACCAAACAGGACAGTCAGGCTGGATTAATAGTCGCAATTACGATAATTTTGCTGATACTTGGTCTAAGCAAGGTTACCTCATGCTCACCATGGCTCCCAATACCATTACCCACACAGCGACCTTAAAACCACCGCCCGGTACTAAACCGCCAGAAAATAAAAAACCGGAGAACCGCGCCCCCGAGCGCAAGAAAAAATAACTAGCTATAGAGGTGATAAGGAATCACGATCACAAGACTAATGATCGTTCCGTAAATCCAAGTCCCTTTTAATAAGGCCGCCATAGTGATAACTTTGGCGCGCCTAATTAGATAAGAATAAGTAATAAACAAAGCTGCAATATTACTAATCAAAAAAATAAAGAAATAATCCATACTCAGTCTACCTCTTGGGTTTTTATGTGATGTTTGATCATTGTATTAGGCAAAGAAATTAGCTCGATGAAGCTTTTTATACTCACACCCAACCCAGCCATCGTATCCCAAATCATCAATAAGCATAAAGAAATCTGAAAAATGAATTTCGCCTGTTCCAGGTTCATTCCTACCAGGATAATCAGCAATCTGAATATGATCAATCAATGGCATGTAATCTTCTAGATCTAAAATATCTTCGCCCATACGATGCATGTGATAAGCGTCATACTGCAAAAATAAGTTCTTAGACTTGACGGCCATGATGATATCCACCGCCTGCTGAGAATGATTGAGGTAAAACCCTGGAATATCAAATGTATTAATTGGCTCAATTAATAATTTGATGTGCTCTTTTGCTAATACCTCTGCCGCCCATGTCAGGTTGGCAATAAAAGTTGCTTGAATCACCTCGTCACTTAAGCCTTCAGGTGGGATACCGGCTAAACAGTTGACATGGGAAACATTCAAGGCTTTGGCATACTTAATTGCCAAAGGCACGCCCGCCCTAAATTCATCCACCCGTTGAGGGTCACAAGCTATTCCTCGGTCACCGCCAGCCCAATCACCCGCTGGCAAATTAATTAAGGTCATAGGCAACCCTAAAGCCGTGGTCTGGGCAACTATATCGGGCAGCGTACATCCTGCACTATCCTGATAAGGAAACTGGCACTCAACCGCCTCAAAGCCATCAGCTTTAGCTGCTGCAAAACGCTCAATAAATGGGAGCTCGGTATATAACAAAGAAAGATTCGCTGAAAAAATAGGCATGACGGTCTTCACTTATCAATTGGAATAAACATAGACATCTATAAAGTGATTTAATTATGGCATGCGAATCATTTCTATTTCAGTTGGCAAAATTACCCCTCTTTTTGGCATTGATCACCCAGATCATCCGATGGTTCAATCCGCGATTAAAAAAGAACCTATCAGCACACTACATCAGCCCCATGCAGTTGAAGTAAAACGCATAGGCCTTGTCGGAGATGAGCAATCAGACTTTAGCGTTCATGGCGGTTTAGAGAAAGCTGTCTATGCTTACCCTATCGAACACTATGCCTTTTGGAATGAATTGCTGCAACGTGAAACACGGCGAGCAGAACCTATTGGCCCAGGTTTTGTGGGCGAAAATCTGAGCGTCGAAGGATTCAATGAAGAAAATGTTTGGGTTGGAGACATTTGGCATATCGGATCTGTTGAGTTACAGGTTGTTAAATTAAGAGAGCCCTGCTTTAAATTTAATGCGCGTATGGGATATAAAGGCAGCGCAAAAGCCATGGTTCAATCTGGTAAATGCGGCTGGTATCTACAGGTCAATCAAGCAGGTCGATTTAGAGCTGGCGACACCATTCAAGTAACTCCTGGCAAAAGAGATATCCATATAGCTATGCAAAATGCCCTACTGCTACGCAAAGAACAGCAAAAAGATTTATTTTGAGGTCGAACAATGATGGTGACTCATCAGAAATTTAAAGTTTTATTTATTTGCATGGGCAATATTTGCAGAAGCCCAACTGCTCACGGCGTCTTTAGACATCAGGTAAGAGCATTAGGCTTGCAAGAGGCTATTGAAATTGATTCAGCAGGCACACATGCCTATCACGTAGGAGAGCCACCCGATGCAAGATCGCAAGCACATGCTCGCGAGCGTGGCTATGAGCTATCAGACTTAAGCGCTAGACAACTTCAAGCCAGTGATTTCCCTCACTATGAACTACTATTAGTCATGGATTGGGAAAACTATGCCCTCACTGAAAAGATGTGTCCCCAACCCTATCAATATAAGATTCGTCGCTTGACTGAGTTTTGCAAAACCAAACAAGCTGCGATTGTTCCTGATCCCTACTACAAGGGATCAGAAGGATTTGAGGAAGTATTAGATTTAGTAGAAGATGCCTGCGATGGCTTACTCGAACATATTCAAGCTACTTTAGCCTCAGCACAACCGTAACAAAATCATTAAACTGTGAGGCATCCATGAAAAATGCATTATCCATGGTGCCCATTTTGGCTTTAGCAGCATTCTGCAGCTTAACAGCCATGCGCATCACAGACCCACTATTACCCGCGATTGCTCGTGAATTTTCTATCACGGCAGGTAATGCATCACATATTGTGAGCGCCTTTGCTATTTCTTATGGCATTTGCCAATTCTTATTTGGCCCACTCGCTGATAGATTTGGTAAGTTGCATGTCATCACTTGGGCATTATCTTTATCTATCCTAGCGAACATTGGTGTTGCCCTATCTGACAACTTGGATACCATCATTATTTGGCGTGCTTTTTCTGGTGGCGCTGCGGCAGGCATTGTTCCTTTAGCCATGGCCTGGATTGGAGAAACGGTTGAATATGAAAACCGTCAGCCTGTATTAGCTAAGTTATTATTTGGCACCCTAGGCGGCACCATCGGCGGTCAAATTCTAGGTGGCATGTGTGCGGACTCATCTGATTGGCGCTGGGGGTTTTACTTGTTAGCCGGCCTTTATTTAATTTGCTGCGTCACACTTTGGCATACTGCGCGGCAACTGGGTAAAACTCACTCCCCCAAAAAGTCCGAAGACAAAAAAGTTCATGATCACATCCTTCATGTCCTGCGCCAAAGATGGCCACGCGTCATTCTATTAGTTGTAGGATTAGAAGGTGTCGCCCTCTACGGCGCCTTAGCATTCATTCCCCTGTATCTGCACACCAAACTTGAGATCTCATTAACGATGGCTGGTTCCATCATGGCCACTTTTGGCTTAGGTGGATTGCTATATGCCAGCTCTGCAAAGTATTTCATCAACCAATTTGGAGAAAAAGGCCTAGCATTAGGTGGTGGATTATTGCTTGGCGCTGCATTTTTACTCCTCATCCTCACAACCCACTGGAGCTTAGCTGTTATAGCTGTTTTTCTAATTGGCTTAGGTTTATATATGTTGCACAACACCCTACAAACACATGCAACGCAAATGGCACCTCAATCTAGAGGAACTGCAGTTTCTTTATTTGCATGCGCTTTATTCTTAGGTCAATTTATTGGGGTTACCTCGGCAGGCTACTTAGTTGATACCGTTGGCATCATCACACTCTTCTCAATTGCTGGCATAGGTTTACCTCTCGTTGGCTGGCAGTTTTCCGTGGCCCTAAAAAACTCCCCCAGGGTAGCAAGAACTTAATGCTTGGAATGTCAGAACATTCAGACAAAAAAATCAGAAGGCGCTGATTTCCAAAAATTTATTTTTCAAGCAAGCTTCTATCTTTCTTATAGATTAGATAAGGAGCCATGCATGCATTTACAAGAGCCCTCCATTCCTTGTAACTTAACCTCTCAAAATGTACCTAACTCTATGCACCAAGGACATCTTTTGCTAGAAGGCACCTGCACCAAACACATCCTCACGCTAACTTGCCCAAACACTCCATCACCATCCAACACCCTAGCTAATGACATCTCACCCTCAACAGATGTCCCCAAACACAAACCAAAGAAATTAGTTGATTTAGACATCGTGATGCTTCAACAGCAAGAGGATGATTTGAAACTAGCGCTCTACAAAGAATTACATCGTTACATTCAAACAGAAAAAATAGATATCCCGATAGACCTTGCCCATAAACTCAAATTACCGCCCAAACAAATACAAGCTGTCTACCAAGGTAATCTTCAGGCACTCAATCTATTTCAACTCATGTTTGCCAATACGCAATTTGGTTACAACATGATTATTTGCATGCGTGCCAATAAAGATTACCTTCCCGGGAGCATATCTTTAGAAACCTAATGACACGCCATAGATGTATTTGATATTGCCTATCTCTTTAATCGCTGCCCCCACAACCAACGACGAATAAATGTGGCGCAAGATCCTCCTAAGACCATCCCAAAAACAATTGGGTTATCCATCATCAGTTGCCATATACCCTGCCCAGATCTCAATCCAGACTCAATAAGAACAGCCATATCACTCACCTCAGAAACATTGACCAACTGATCCATAATTAGATGACACAACTCTTGACTCATAGCCATCTCATAAACGACCAATAAAAATGAAGGTGGCTAACTTAGCAACCCCCACAGCCAATTTCTTGCTGACTTTTATAGATTGTTTCACTAACGACAATTTTGATTTTTTTCGAGTTAACTTCTTTGCAACCTTGCCAACGCCAAATACTTTATGAGTTAACAAATTTCTACTTGATAACCATGTACTCATCACACCCCCTTGGAAATAGAGAGTCATGATGAACTGAATTGTTTTACTTAGGCCCTGAATTACCTGTAAGAAACAGATGATTTTTATGTCAGCGAAACTTGGCCTTAATAGGAGTCAATAAATCTTTTAGATTGTTATGGTCAATCTCGTGCATTAACTGCAATAACTCTCCCAGCTCACCTTTGGGGAAGCCCTCCCTAGCGAACCACGACAAATAATTGGCTGGCAAATGACATAGCAAAACTCCAGCATGTTTGCCATAAGGCATTTTCATCGTCACCAATTTTTCCAAGGACTCTGGAGTCATGTGCCTAGATTATTCGCGAGAAAATAATTTTTTAACTGAAGAGCCCAAGTCTGAGCCAGCACCTTTAATAGCCTTACTGGCCGCCTCTCCCGCTTCTTTTAACTCTTTAGCCCCCTGATCAACAACTGACGAGGCCGTCTGCCCAACAGCGCTTTTAGAGGAGCTAAACAGACTTTCCATGACTTGCCCAGCGATTTCTTCTGGGCTGGATCCATCGGGGCCAGTTTGTATTTTTGATATATGAATATTGGGTAATGGCAAAGTCATACTGGCGCCCATCAGGCGTGAGTCTTTCAGAAAAATCTTGCCGTCCATTAGGTCAATGTTATGAATAAAGACTTTGGTGCTACTTGCACCATCTTCTTTCTTATTATTAGAACCCGCTAGCTTTTGGGCATAGGCAATTGCGTTCTTTTGCAATCTTGATAAATTATCTTCACCATTTGCATGCTCAAAGGTCACCAAAGGCTCTTTAACCAATACCTTTCTAATGGTAATTTTTGACGTATTTAACTTATCCTCATCCAAATCGACCTCTACATAACCAGCTGAAAAAGCAGTTTTTTCAGTAAACCCCTGAGGGTTATCCACTCGCAAATTCTTAAGAATGACTTTTGCGTCTTTAAGATTTACCTTGACCTGCTCCACAACAACTTGGCTTGAGACGGCCTCTGAGCCATACTTTTCAATAGCCGCCTTTACTAGCGCATCAACGTTATAAAGTCCGTAAACCAAGAATCCAATAACCACTGCAATTATTAGCCCAACGCCAAGTAAAAGTTTCTTACCCAAGCTCATAAAAATTAACGCCCTCTGCCTGCGGCTTTTTTCATAGGTCTACCAGCACCGACAGGTGGCGCCGTGCGTTTTTGTGACTTCCCATCCGCTTTAGCTTCTTTTGAATCTGGATGCTGTGCGGCGTGTTTTTTAGCCAAGGCCTCTTTAATGCTTGATGACAATGATTTTTTATCAGACATATTTACCTCAACGTTTTTATTAAAAATAATACTGAGAATGATTATAGGTATTTCATGGGCTCGCGCTTAAAATATTGCCATGAAACGATACCTTTTATTAACAAGCGTCATCTCTCTTTTATGGAACCCCGCCATCCATGCGGCTACTGAAGACGCCTGGCAATGGCAAATACATACCAGCGCCTACACGCAACATTACAGCCACAACCCGCTACATAACAATCACCAAAGACTGATTAACTTAGAAGCCTATAACGCTCATGACTGGCTAGCCGGCATCGCTGTTTTTGATAATTCTTTTAATCAACCTAGCCAATATGTTTATATCGGGCGATCATTTCATCCGATCAACTCATTACCTGACTTACATGTCAAAGTAACGGGTGGTTTGATACACGGCTACAAAGATTCTTATAAAGATAAAATCCCCCTCAATGCCTTAGGGGTTGCGCCAGCTATCCTACCTTCCATTGGCTACTCTTACAAACAAGCAACGAGCGAAATTATTTTCTTAGGCACAGCAGGCGTCATGCTGACCGTCGGCTATAAATTTTAATTACGGATGTTGATATCTATATTCTTGGGTTTTACCGCCAAAGCCATAACTGGCAGCTCGCACGTCTTGAACATAAATATAGCTTTCCTCATGTAAATTACCTAAGAGGCGCTCAAAGCCTTTAAAAGCCTCTTCGATATACTGAGCTTTCTCGTCTTTCGTATTTGTTTCATCCGTAATTTTGATGTCGAAGTAAAAGCTATTCTTGCCCTGTTCACTAAGCAACGCTCCACCAACGACCCACGCATCGTGATCAACATACTCGATAGCAATCGCTGTCACTTCTTTTTTCTTTTTCAAAATTCTAGAAGTTAAATCTAGCAATAAATCAGCAATTTGCTTGGTTAATTCAGGTGATTTTTTAGCACTAACTTTGACATTCAGAATAGGCATCATTTCTCCAATGCATGAGCGTGCAATAACGCCCATTTAAGGTTTAATACGGGTTTTTATTGTAGGCTCAAACACACATTCTTGCTGGCCAGCAATGGATGGATATGGATCGTTAATCGCCTGTAGAATAAACAATCGCAGATTACAAAATCATTGATATGTCTACCCCTCTAAATGCCAACGAACTATTAGCCTTGGCAAAAACCAATCAGAAAAGCGAGGAATGCCCTAACTGTGCCGCACTTAGCTGTCCAGGCTGGGAGTCATTACCTAGCATGGTTACCCCCAATTCTCTCAAATTAGTAGGGACATTACGTGACGAAACCATTGAAGATACTTGGGATGAGTTCCACCCCAAAGGAACGCAAATCTGGTCAGATGATGCGCCCATTGCCATTGGGTTCCATCCGTACAACAAATGTAATATTTATCAATGTACTAGTTGTACACGCTTATTTCTAAGATATACCGAATATGGTGGCTATTATGTGGATGAGCGCATCCGCGCACTCAACCCCCATTTAATAGTGACGTAATTAAAACTGACGCTGAATAACCACGCCTGTGTAGGACTTAGTCACCACAGGCACTAAAAGATATTTATCGGTTGCCCAGGCACCTAGCGCAGACCCCAAGACATGGGAGGTCGCGTCAAGCAATGAACTCGACACTTTGATATTGCCTCGCAAATTGTATTGGCGAACCTCAGAGAAGATGCTGACAGCAGAACTCACCCCAAAACCAATCCAGGCCCTATTCTCTGAATCTTTATAGATAGCCGTGATGGCACCAGCCAATGCTGCACCACCTGCTGCATGACTCACCTCGCTGGTCACTCCATCGTAGGCCTGAGCAGTTTTAACGGCAAACATAACACTCATCAACATGAGTAAGTAAGCAAATTTCTTCATATTTTTATCTGTATAAATTAATTGATTTAATCTTGTGATTGGCACCCACGGTGCTGGCTACCACCGCTTCATTCTACCGCCAATTACACTGGATTGAGCGCGTAAACCACTTAGATGACTGTTGAGCTAAGCTAGCGATTAACTCCGTGGTTTCCTCTGGTGTTAGTAGCTCAGGCGCCTGATTACCTAATAGATTAGCCATGGTCTCAGAAAAATCATGGGCAGTTTTAGACCACATCAAGTTCAAAACTCCTATATCTGATAGCATCTTTAATGCTTTAACCTGATCACCGGAGAATGTTTGTCTGGAAGTAGCCTCAGCATGCGCCTGCATAATCAGAGGCCAATGGTCAGTTAAAAGCTTGATTAAATCAGCGGTTGTGAATTTAGACGATGGGCTCATATAACGCATTCTAATGAATAGCGTATGACAGTTTGCAAAGCTACACTTTCAGTACGCTAACTATGTAGTAAATACCCTAATTATCGAGGATACTTAAATAGCGGATTATCTAAAGGATATAGGGAGTTATTTTGGATAGTTTAGATTTAGAAGTCCTAAAACGGGCAAATAATTGGGTAGCCGAAGGTAAAAAAGTTTACTTAGCAACCGTTGCAAGAACTTTTGGCTCAGCTCCTAGACCGGTAGGCTCCCTAATGGCTATTAATCTTGATGATAGCCTCATCATCGGCTCTGTTTCTGGAGGATGTATTGAGGATGACATCGCTAGAAGGATAAAAGCTGGCGAATGGGCTCATTTATCAAAAGCGATCTCACTTAGCTACGGTGGTGACCGCGAAACAAACCAACGCTTTCAGCTACCCTGCGGCGGCAAACTCATCATTATTCTTGAGCCCCTTTATGAAAATAGTTGGATCAGTGAAATCATTGATCGCATCACCAAGGGTGAAGTATTAAGTCGAATACTCAAACTTCAAGATGGTAGTGACATCATTGCACCAGCCTCAATCAGCGACACACCCCACTTTGACGGTTTCGAATTAAAAAATATTTTTGGTCCTCAATATCGACTCTTAATCATTGGCGCAGGACAAATCTCTCAAGCCTTAGCTGAATTTGCTCTCCGAGCCGATTACGCCGTAACGGTTTGTGATCCTCGAGATGAATATGCCCACGCATGGCAAGTCGCTGGCACTCATTTAGTTCAAACTATGCCTGATGACACCGTCATAGAGATGCAAGTAGACTACCATACAGCGATTGTTGCGCTAACGCATGATCCTAAATTAGATGATCTAGCCTTAATGGAAGCATTAAAAGCACCTGCTTTTTATGTAGGCGCCTTAGGCTCCAGAACATCACAAATCAGAAGAAAAGAACGCCTACAACTATTTGACGTAAGTGCATCTGAAGTTGAACGCTTAAGAGGTCCTGTTGGCTTATCCATTGGCGCACAAACGCCAGCAGAAATCGCCATCTCGATCATCGCTGAAATGACTTTATTTAAACGCCAAGCATCCTTACCTCATGGATTATCTTGGGATCTTTCCGAACATGCGTTGGCAAATAGCCAAGCATGCTCACTCAACCATACAAATAATGCTTAACAAGGGGAATATATGAATTTAATTGTGAATGGCAAATCTGTTGCTTTTGATGGTGATGACACCACACCAATTCTTTGGTTCTTGCGAGACCACATCAATATCACAACACCTAAATTTGGTTGTGGTGCAGGCATGTGTGGCGCCTGTACTGTTCACTTAGATGGTGAACCTATTCGCTCTTGCTCAACCCCAGTATCTGCAGCTGTTGGCAAGAAAATTACAACGCTAGAAGGCCTCCCAGAGAAAATTGCTCAACCTATTAAGGCAGCATGGGAAGCTGAAGATGTTCCTCAATGTGGCTACTGCCAATGCGGTCAAATGATGTCAGCCGCAGCCCTACTTTCTAAGAACAAAAATCCTAGCGATGCTGACATCACCAGCGCTATGGATGGAAATGTTTGCCGTTGCGGCACATACTCACGTATCCGCAAAGCGATTCATCGTGCAGCTAAGACTATCGCTTAATACTTGAGGAGAAAACAATGGATCGTCGTTCATTTATTAAATCTACCGCTGCTTTAGGCTCAGGTTTATTTGTTAGCTTCTCTTATGCTGATAACAAAGCCATTGCATCAGGTCAAGAGATCGTTAACCCTTGGCTGCAAATTGCACCAGACAATTCAGCAACCGTATTTGTTGCCAGATCTGAAATGGGTCAAGATGTTTATACATCGATGACTATGCTGATAGCTGAAGAGCTGGACTACCCTATCAGCAAAATTAAAGTGATCATGGCCCCTAACAATCCAGCCCTCTACGGGAATGCCATGCTTGGTGGCGCACAAATTACCGGTGGCTCATCTGCCATGCGTGAAGCTTGGGATAAATTGCGGATTGTTGGAGCTACTGCACGAGAAATGCTAATTGCTGCGGCAGCAGAAAAATGGAAAGTGCCAGCTAGCGCTATTACAGCCGCCAACGGCATGGTCATTTCAGGTGGCAACCGCGCTACGTATGGTGAATTAGCGAATGATGCCGGCAAACAAAAACATAGCGGCAAACCAACACTCAAATCAGCCAAACAATACAAGTTCATTGGTAAAAAAGTGCCCCGTTTAGATACCAAGGCAAAAATTAACGGCACAGCGGTATATGGCGTCGATGTACGTGAACCTAATATGTTCGCAGCCTCTCTTGCCATGTGCCCAGTCATTGGCGGCAAAGTAAAGAGTTTTGATGCATCAGCAGCAAAAGCTGTAAAAGGCGTTGAGTCGATTGTTGAGGTACCCGATGGCATTGCTGTTTTGGCAAAAGACTATTACACCGCCAAGAAAGCTCGTGATCTCTTAAAAATTGATTGGGATTATGGTCCAAGCCGAGCAATTAAGGATCTTGCCCAAATCGAGGAAGGGTTACGTCAAGCAGCTAAGAAAACAGGGGCAATCGTTAGTAAAGCAGGGAATGTTGAGAATCCATTAGATGGCGCCGTTAAAAAAGTTAGCGCTGAATATATGTTGCCATTTTTAGCACATGCTACGTTAGAACCCGTTAACTGCTCTGCTAGCATTACCAATGGTGAGTGTCATGTCTGGGGTCCTATTCAGTTCCAACAAGGTGCTTCAGGTGTTGCTGCAGCCGCAGCTGGTTTACCAGAATCTAAAGTGTTTATTCATACAACATTTATTGGTGGTGGCTACGGTCGAAAACTAGAAGTGGACTTTATTAGTCAAGCCGTTTCAATTGCCAAAGCATCTGGTAAACCAGTGCGCATGATCTGGTCAAGAGAAGATGACATGACCCATGACTTCTACCGACCTATCAGCCTACATCAAGTATCTGGTGGTCTAGATGCCTCCGGAAAACTGATTGGTTTATCAACTAAGATGATGTCACCTTCCGTTACCGCTCGAGCCTTCCCTGGATTTGTAGTTAACGGCAATGACCCTTTCATGAGCGAAGGCTCTGGAAATATTACCTACAACGTTCCTAATCTACGGATTGAAAACGTGATTCATGACACAGGTATCCGTGTTGGTTATTGGCGTGCTGTCAGCAACAACCTCAACGCCTTTGCCATTGAAAGTTTTATGGATGAACTGGCTCAGTCAGCGGGTAAAGATGCTGTGGAATTCCGCATGGGATTACTTGGCAAACATCCGCGCGCGCAAAAAGTATTAAAAACTGTTGCTCAAAAATCCGGCTGGGGTAAAAAGCGTACAGATGGTAGATCCCTAGGTATTGCACAAATGGAATGCTACGAAGCTTATGTTGCTTTGGTTGCAGAGGTTTCTGTAAAAGATGAGGTGCCAACAGTTCACAAGATCACTTGTGTTGTGGACTGCGGTATAGCAGTTCGTCCTGATCAAGTACGCGCCCAATTAGAAAGCGCCATCTTGCTAGGCTTCTCATCAGCCATGAAAAACAAGATTACCTTTAAAGATGGGGCTGCTGAACAACGCAACTTTGACTCTTATCCAATGCTACGCATGTCAGAAGTGCCTGTTGTTGATATCACTATCATTGAAGGCAGTGATAAACCATCTGGTATGGGTGAAGTTGGTGTGCCACTAGTTGCCCCAGCGATTGCCAATGCGATTACTCGAGCAACTGGTAAGCGACCACGCTCTATGCCGTTTTTAGCATAGGGTGCAGTGCCATTAGACTAAATCTGATGGCACATCAATATCCCGATAAATACCAGTATCTTGAGTAGACATCAAAACGACAGGGCCACGTTTCATTAAATGACGTGGCCCTTCGTCTTTTTGCAATGACAACAAATCTTCTTTGAAAATCCGTGGAATGAATACGGGATGCCCGCGTTGTCCATCACAAATCGGGGCCACAATAGACTCTGGGTTTTGCACTGCCACTTCCAATACTTGAGCGATTGTTTGCGGCTGAATATAGGGCATATCTCCCAAACAAATGAGCCAACCATCCGCTTCTTCGCTATAGCGTACGCCCGCCGCAAGGCTATAACCCATACCTAATTTAGCATCAGACACCTCTAACCATGACACCCCCTGCTTTGCAAGAAAATCTTTCACCTGAGATTGAGATGGATTCACAACAATCAAGGGCTGCGCACAAACAGCTAATAAATTTTGAAGCGCGGCACCAAGCACCAAGACCCCTGAGGGTAATGGGGCCAGCAACTTGGAAGCCTGTCCGCTTGGATCAAAACGACGACCCTCACCAGCACACAAGAAAAGCACTTGAATATGCATCATATGTAAAGATTCTATCCTGTTATCAAAAGTGAAGATTTACAATAAACCTAATAAAGTTACCACTTTTAATCAATTGATGACATTAATTAAACCTCACGAACGCATTCCTTTGGCGGAACAAATTGGGAAAGCACATGTCTTGACTGTGGTTGATGAGTTTTACAATTTAATCCAGACTCATCACACACTGGCTAAACCTTTTGGGTCCGTTGAGAACTGGGATGAGCATAAAAAAAGAATTGCGGAATTCTGGTGGACTGCTTTAGGCGGACAACCCACTGAATCCTACAAATACAACCCAGTAGCGAAACATTTTTCTGCTGGATTTAACCATGCCCTACTAAAAGATTGGCAAGCTTTGTTTAAGCAGGTATTAGACAAACATCTTGCAGAAGATTTAGCTGCCAAATGGTTTGATCGAGTGGAGTTAATCGGCAGTAATCTAGAGCGCATCAATGATCAACTGTTAAGAGAAAATACTAAGTGACCTATGAATTAGTTATTTATTAGTTATTTATTATTTTTTGTCACTTATCACCTACATAGTTCTAACCGTTTTAGAGCACCACGCCCTAAAATAGAACAATGAACCAAGCGCCTCGATTATTTTCAAAAAATCTTTTATTACTGATTCTTTGCCAAGGACTATTTTTAACCAATAATGTCACGTTCATTGCTATTAATGGTTTAGTTGGATTAAATATTAGCCCTATCAATTGGATGGCGACACTACCTGTTATGGGCTATGTCGTGGGTGGCGCGCTCTCAACCTCTTTAGTGGCTAAAACACAACATCGCTTTGGCAGAAAAAAATCATTTCAACTAGGCTTGGTCATAGCCTCACTATCCTCTCTCATTTGCGCATATGCCGCATGGACTAGTAATTTTTGGCTATTAATCATCGGCACCCTAGTTGCTGGCTACTATAGCGCCAATGGACAGTTATACCGCTTTGCCGCTGCTGAACTAACTCACGTTAGCCTTCGAGAAAAGGCGATATCTTGGGTATTAGCTGGTGGCTTGCTAGGTGCTGTTATTGGCCCTAATTTAGCCTCTTGGACCAAAAATCTATTCGACACGCCATTTATGGGGGCTTATTTATCATTATCTATAGCTGGGTTCATAGGCATTCTCATCATGCAATGGATTGAGTTTCCCGATGACCATCAAAAAGAGAATGCTCTATCTAGCGGCAGAGATTTATCAGAAATCATGGCACAACCCGCATTCATCGTTGCCATCATTGGATCTGCATTAGGCTATGGCGTCATGAATCTACTTATGGCGGCAACCCCTCTAGCCATGAAAGTCTGTGGCTATCCTTTTTCAGATACTGCCCTTGTCCTTGAATGGCATGTAATTGGTATGTTTGCCCCTGGATTTTTTACAGGCAACCTGATTAAAAGATTTGGCACTCTGAAGATCATGGGACTAGGTGTTGTATTAAATTTAATCTGCATCTTAGTTGCCCTATCCGGCACTGATTTAGATCAATTTTTGATTGCCTTATTTTTATTAGGGGTGGGCTGGAATTTCTTATTTACAGGATCAACAACTCTAGCCATGTCAGCTTATCGACCTGAAGAAAAAGATAAGGCGCAAGCAGCCATTAATTTCTTTGTCTTTAGCACCATGGCAGTTACAGCATTTAGCTCTGGCGCCTTAATGACAACACAAGGCTGGTGGATCCTTAATATCGGCTCAATTATTCCAGTTGCTTTAACAGGCCTATCTTTACTATGGTTAGCCAAGAGGAAACCTCGTAAGATTTAATCTTTAGCTGACGTTTTCACCATTTATTAGATAGCTTGAATGGTTGAAATATTTTTTCCTTCGCGAATAACCACAACCTCTTCACCAAATAGATCAACATCTTCTTGATCATGGCTAATCAATATCATCGGAATAGATAATTGTTTTAAAAGATCCTGCAACTCTTCTCGAAGTGATTGACGCAGATGTTGGTCTAAGGCAGCAAAAGGCTCATCTAATAACAAACCTTTGGGCTGAGACACCAAAGCCCTTGCCAAAGCTACGCGTTGACTCTGGCCACCCGACAATTGATGCGGGTAATGATTGGCTAGTTTATCGAGCTGCAATTTGCCCATCCACTCTTCCACATCCAACGTGGTGTAGGAGCGCCCTTTATTAAACCAAGACTTATTCGTTGAAAATGCAATATTTTGTCGAACTGTTAAATGAGGAAATAAAGCGTAGTCTTGAAACACATACGCTAAGGCCCTTTTTTGAGGAGCAAGGTTGATGCCTGATTGAGTATTTAACAAAGTCTCACCATGTAACTGAACCAAACCTTGATCAGGCTGAATTAATCCAGCAATCATTTTCAATATTTGCGTTTTGCCTGCGCCAGAAGGTCCAAATAAAACCAAACGCTTAGCTTGGCTTTGCAGCTGTATATCCAAATCAAATGAGCGCAGCTCATGCTGATATTTTTTCTTTAATTGAATATTCCACAGTATCGTCACAATATTAATCCTGCCTAATAATTCGACCAGGCATCAAACGACCAGATACCAATAACACACTGATACAAACAACCGAGGTGAGTAAAACTAAAAAGTTAGCAGTATCATCCTGACCAGCCTGTACAGCTTCATAAACTGCAATAGATAAGGTTTGCGTTTGGCCAGCGATACTTCCCGCCACCATTAAAGTAGCGCCAAACTCGCCTGCAGCTCTAGCAAATGAGAGCAACAAGCCTGCCAAAACACCTCTCCAAGCTAATGGCAAGATCACCCTAAAGAAAATCGCCATCTGACTGATCTGCAGCACTTTAGCAGCTTGCTCATATTGAAACTCTAGAGATTCAAAAGCAGCACGAGCCCCCTTAAAGACTAGCGGGAAAGAAACAATAGCCGCCGCTATGACCGCGCCCTGCCAGGTAAAAATCAACTGAATACCCAAATACTCTTTTAATAATTGGCCTACAACCCCTTGCTGCCCCAACAAAACTAATAAGTAATAACCCAAGACTGTTGGCGGCATAACCATAGGAAGCGTTAAAAGAGCATCCAATACCTCTTTCCCCCAGAATGTCTTTCTAGAGAACACATAGGCAATAGCAACCCCCAAGACTAGATTAATTAAGGTTGCACAACCTGCAACCTTAAGAGTTAAGCCAAGAGCTATCCAAGCTTCATTCATTTAAGGCTTTCCAAATCCATGTTTAGCTAATATAGCCTGACCCACTGAGCCATTAACAAATGCAATAAATTGCTGCGCCTGTTTTTCGTGAGCACTAGCATTAACCACTGCAATAGGATACAGAATTGCATTCTCCGTTGGCACAACAAAAGCCACTTGAACTTGAGGGCTGATCAAAACATCCGTCGCATAGACAAAACCCGCAGCCACCTCCCCCCTAGCTACATAGTCTAAAGCTTGGCGAACATTTTGGGCGCTAATCATTTTGGGCGCTAACAAATTAAAAAGATGATGTTTTTCTAATACAGCTTGTGTATAACGCCCAACAGGCACACTAGCTGGCAAACCAATAGCAATTCTTTGATAGTCTTTTTTTAATAAATCACTCAATCCAGAAGGAATTTTTTTAGAATTTTTCGGCACCACTAATACCAATTTATTAGCAGTAAAGTTTTTTCTTGAAGATGACTTAATCAAGTTTTTATCTTGAGCCATATTCATGGTTTCTTGATCAGCACTTGCGAGAATATCTACAGGAGCTCCTTTGGCAATTTGCTGCAATAACTGCCCTGATGATGCAAAATTAAACTGCACTTTAATAGGTCTATATTGCCTCTCAAAAGCGGGTGCCATTTCTTTAAAAGCGTTGGTTAAGCTAGAGGCTGCTGAAATTGTGATGACAGCAGGCTCAGCCGACCAAGCACAAGCTGCAGCCAATAAATTCCCCACCAGAAAACATATGATTTGCTTCATTAAATAAGCGGTTTATTTTCGTTATAGTTTCAAAAGTATAACGAAAAATGAGGCTCTTATTTTGCCCAAAAATCGCTCAACGAAGATTCCTCAAACCTATTAAATTAAAGTAGTAAGTTTCTTTAAGGTATTTGCGCACGCATTTCTTGTGCTAAAACTTCCATTAAATCAGCTGCGGGCATATTTCTAACTTGAGCATAATGAGCGCCAGCCCACAGGCTCTGATATTCACCATCACCAGATTTGATGGCAAGTTGCCTAAGCGGGGCTGTCATGGTGTTTTGAATAGGGAAAGGTAAGACCGCCTGCCCATCCATCAGTTCAATAAATTGATTTCTAACACCTCTAGCCATACGCCCAGAAAAAGCCCTCGTCAATACGGTGCCTCGCTCAGGGTAATGCTGTAAATAGTCTTGCTGAGAAATTGTCGTCCCGGCTTCAGTGCAGCATAAAAATGCTGTACCTAATTGAGCAGCAGATGCGCCAGCTTGTAGCACTTGATAAATATCTCGACCATGCATCAAACCACCCGCAGCCACAATAGGCAAATTAGTGCGTTGCTTTAATCGTTGAGTTAGTTCCAATGTGGCAAGCCGATCATCTTCCCCATCCGGATCGAAGATGCCACGATGCCCACCTGCCTCAATACCTTGCGCAACAATAAAATCAGCGCCCGCATCTTGAATAGCCCTTGCCTCTAGAACATTCGTTGCCGTAATGCCCACAAAAATTCCTAAAGCGCGGGCTTTTTCAATCACACGGACATGAGGTATTCCAAAATGAAAAGTAAGAATCGCAGGGCGATGCTCCCAAATAGGCTCCAACTGCTCTTCCAAATCAGGGAAAAATGGCGGCCGAGGAATAATCACATCGCAATCATGCCCCTCCGTGTTGAATGGCAAACGATTTAATGCCGCCACAGCCTGAATCTGCTCGATTTCACTAGGCAATGCCACTGGTGAAAACACAAAGAAATTAGCATTAATACAGTTACTAGCTATCTCGTTGACTGAATGGCCAAGTAGTTTTTTCGTGGCCACCAGATCATCACCGATCTTTTGAGGTGTACTGTAAGCAAAACCAAAACCACCCACCCCTCCAGCATGAATGACAGCAGCCGCCAAGGCTGGGGTATTGATACCACCAGCCATTGGTGCTTGAATAATGGGTAATTTTAATTGTGAAAAATCAAACATAGCTTGAGTGTATCTGAATCCATGACATGAATGTTTCCGTACTAATTCTTATTAGCATCATTAACCAACTTGGCGTTATCATGATTCATGAAGGGGCACCAATTATTTAATGATTAAGGTCATGACAAACTAGATTTTTCAGCGGCCATTTATTGCATCAAAATTAAGATTTATCTCAATGGCTAAAATTAAAAATATCTACACCTGTACTCAAGCAGCCCTAAAGATGGTCAAACAAGAAAAAGTAAGAGTAATTGCTTTACAGGGTATTGATGGTGATCGATACGCACATCAAGTAGGTAGCTTTTCCAACTCCAACCCCACCAAGATAAGAGATATCACGCTGATTGCAAGTAGCGCGATTGCACGAGCCAATCATTTACTTCACGCACAAGATTTACCCAGCTACACAGAAGCTGAAACCAGAAGAAATTTGGTGATAGATGAAATCAGCCCAGAAGATCTTAATGCATTGGTCGGGAAAATTTTTTACTTAGGCGCTATCAAACTCAAAGGTACTGAGTTATGCGACCCATGCAATCACCCTGCAAAACTAGCTAGAAAACAAGCCTTTCATAGAGCTTTTAAAGGCCTAGGCGGTATTAGAGCGGTCCTATTAGACTCAGGAGAAATACAAATAGGCGATCACCTTACAATAGCTCCATCGATCATGGACTCATAAGCACGGGCACATAAGTCATATCTGTCAGCATGAGCAGCTAAAGGCTGGCGAATATCAACAATGACATCGATGCTATTACTTGATAAAACATTGTTAATAGAGTCGATTAAAGTCATATCCCCAATAAACGCCACTTTATCCGTGTATCTTCCACGCTCTTCATACATCAATCTAACTGGCAGCACATCACACTTAGCATCTACAGCAGACTGAAATAGATTACTTTTGAATGGCAGAATTTGCTGACCATCTGACGATGTTCCCTCTGGGAATATTGCAACAACCCCCAAAGATTTAATTTCTTTTTTAATCGCCTGAATCACTTTCTTAATATCCGAGAGCCTTTCTCTCTTGATAAATATCGTGCCAATGATTTGAGCTAAATAACCAAAAATAGGCCAAGAAGACACATCTGCCTTTGCCACAAAAGTCACTGGCCTAATAGCATTTAGCACATGAATGTCTAGCCAGGAAATATGGTTAGACACCAATAAAAATGAATGGTGATTCATTAAATAGGCCAAATCACCATGAATAAACACTTTAATTCGAAGAATTTTTAGAAGATATATCGCCCATATTTTCACCAAACAGCGCCGCCATTTAATGGGCACCAATGGGAAAAATAGCGCTTGAAGCAGCGCACTGATGATGTGCAAACATAGCATTAATCGTTTCATACCTAAAGCTTGCCATAACCATGTGTCATCAATATGACATCAAATTGACATCTTAGATTCAAATTTGTCGTGCCCAATAGGGTCTCATGAATCATTACCGAGCAATTTGGATTTCTGACGTTCATTTAGGCACATCCGGATGTCAGGCAAAGTATCTATTAGATTTTTTAAAACACAATGATGCTGAAAAGATTTATTTGGTTGGCGACATCATTGACGGCTGGCAGCTTAAAAAGCGTTGGTTTTGGCCTCAATCACATAACGATGTGGTGCAAAAGCTTCTTAGAAAAGCTAGGAAAGGGTGTGAGGTCATTTACATCCCTGGCAATCATGATGAAATGGTTCGCCAGTATTTTGGTATGACCTTTGGCGACATCAGAATTGAAGATGAAGTAGTTCATGTAACGGCCAATGGAAAAAGGCTCTGGATTACACATGGCGATCTATTTGATAGCGTCATGCAATATGCTAAATGGCTAGCCTATGTAGGAGACACCTTATATACCTTCATTCTTTGGGTCAACGGTTGGTTTAATAAGATTAGATCACGCCTAGGCCTCAATTATTGGTCACTCTCTCAATACCTAAAGCATTCCGTCAAAAATGCTGTGAGTTTCATTGCTGATTTTGAGCAAATTATGGCTAGAGAAGCTCGCATCAGAAATTGTGATGGCGTCGTTTGCGGGCATATTCATAAAGCAGAAATTCGCATGATTGATGAAATACTCTATTGCAATGATGGCGATTGGGTAGAAAGCCTCTCTGCTCTTGTCGAAGAAACAAATGGTGATTTAAAGATTATCCACTGGCCCGTCATCTTAAGAGATGAGACTGACACATATAGTGCGCCAGTCATCGCTAGCACTCAAACCACCCTTGAAATAGTAGCCCAGAAAATATGGAGTTAGGCCTATGAAGATCATGATTGTGACTGACGCTTGGGAACCTCAAGTGAATGGCGTTGTGCGTACACTCAAACAGACGATGCATGAATTGAAGAAGATGGGGCATGAAATCGCCATGATTACTCCTCTTGAATTCAAAACAATTCCCTGCCCTACTTATCCAGATATTTCCCTATCTCTATTTCCAAAAAAGAAAGTTAGGGAAAAGTTAAACCAATTTTCACCTGATGCCATCCACATCGCCACAGAAGGACCCTTAGGCATTGCGGCACGGGCTTATGCAATGAAACATAAACTCCCCTTTTCTACCGCCTATCACACCAGGTTCCCTGAATACGTCAAAGCCCGCACAGGTATTCCTCTGGCGGTGACTTATAAATTTTTACGCTGGTTCCATGACCCATCCCAAGCCATTATGGCGCCAACAGATATTGTGGTTAAAGATCTGCAGTCTTATGGTTTTACCAATGTTGTTCTTTGGACTAGAGGTGTTGATCTTGATATTTTTAAAATGCAAGACTCTAAAGAACTCAACACCGCTCACCCTATATTTTTATACGTGGGACGCGTGGCTATTGAGAAAAATATCGAAGCATTCTTGGAGCTTAAATTACCCGGCTCTAAATGGGTCGTAGGCGATGGTCCAGCACTGCAACAATTAAAAGAGAAATATCAAGACGTTAATTACCTCGGCGTGCTTCAACAAGAAAAACTAGCGGCCGTTTATGCGGCAGCTGATGTATTTGTATTTCCGAGTAAAACAGATACATTTGGCTTAGTTCTACTAGAAGCTATGGCCTGCGGTTTGCCCGTTGCAGCATATCCCGTTACAGGACCGATTGATGTCATTGGATCATCGGGCGCTGGCGCTATGCACGACGACTTACGAACTGCTTGCTTATCAGCACTCAATATTCCTCGCGATATTGCCAGATCTCATGCAGAAAAATTCTCATGGGAAGCAGCTAGCCTTCAATTTTTTAGTCATCTAAAGCCTCAAACAGTCACACAACTGTCAAATTGACGTCATTGGCTTGACATATTGAAACTCTAAATTGTCTTTATTAATAAAACCATACAGAGATAAATATATGAGAGAAATTCCAAATCCTTGGTCTTCATTAACAGATAACTTAATAAACAATAAATCCGAAAAGAAAACGCTATCGGAGCGCGTTGCACCTTTACAAAAAATTTTGCAAGAAAAGATGTCTCGCTTAAAACCTAAAAGTAATACATTAGATTTAACCTCTGTTAAGCAAGAGTCACCTGCTGTTCAAACGAATAAGCAAAGCCCCATCTCATTAAGCTGGGCTCGTCACCAAGACGAGGTACGTGAAGCGCAACGCCTACGCTATAAAGTATTTGCCGAAGAAATGGGTGCTCGATTAAAACCCAATGAAGATGGTCTAGATGTTGATATTTTTGATGATTTTTGTGAACACTTAATCGTTAGAGACACAGAAACACTTAAGGTTATTGGCACCTATCGTGTACTACCACCTCATCAAGCCAAACAAATGGGCTGTTTTTACTCAGATTCTGAATTTGACTTAACTCGCCTACGTCATTTAAGACACAAGATGGTCGAGGTTGGGCGTTCATGTGTGCACCAAGACTACCGTTCAGGCGGCGTCATCATGGCCTTATGGAGTGGCTTGGGTCAGTATATGAAAAAACATGACTATGAAATCATGTTGGGCTGTGCCAGTGTTCAAATGGGAGATGGTGGTCACTATGCAGCTAGCTTATCCAAAATGCTCAACGCCAATCATTTAACCGATATTGAATATCGTGTATTTCCAAGATTAGCCTTACCAATTGAAGATCTTAATAGCCATCTAGATGTCGACCCACCAGCTCTTGTTAAAGGTTATTTGCGCTTGGGTGCAAAAGTTTGCGGAGATCCAGCTTGGGACCCAGACTTCAACACTGCCGACTTCTTAACAATGCTTCGCCTTGACGACATCCATCCTCGTTACGCTAAGCATTTCTTAGCTTAGTTGATTTCAAGATTTATTAGATTTTTTCCTTAGTAGCTATGAAATAAGGGAGCCTAGGCTCCCTTATTTAATTTAGAGCACAGCTTTTATATCTCGCTAAATTAAATCAATACGATAGGTTTTACCAATTTTCTCCCAATCAGCAGACTCTTTCTCCAAACCAAACTGAGTTAATGGATGTTGATTAGCCCATGATTTTGGAATCTTAAGCGCATAGCCATGTTCCAATTCTTTCACTTCAATATTGGGAATAGGATCGTTATCCCTACGTCGGCATAAAACATGCGCCAATCGCAAACAAAAGAGCATGCGCCAATCAATGTAAGTAGAACCTACTGAAATCTTGCCAAGCTTGCCGGTATGCCCCAACAATAAGGCTGCTAATCGTGCCTGATCTAACCTGGAGAACCCTGGCATATCTGCATGTGAAGCAATGTAAGCAGAATGTCGGTGATAGCCATTATGAGAAATACTCAAACCTATCTCATGGAGCTTAGCTGCCCAAGATAGGATATGGGCGTTATCTTTTCTATCTTGATTTTTTGGTTTTGGAAACTGATTTAAAAAATGAACGGCAAATTCACTAACACGCTTGGCCTGAAATACATCGACGCCATATCGTTGCATAAACTGCTCAACAGTCACAAAGCGCATATCATGATGCTGAGCACGCCCCATCAAGTCATACAAAACACCCAAACGCAAAGCAGCCTCAGTCACTTCCATACGCTCGATGCCTAGCTCATCAAATGCAGCAATCATGATCGCCAGACCACCAGGCAAAACAGGTCTCCGATCATTTTTAAGACCTGCCAAATGACACTTATCAATATATTCAGCTTCTACTAGTGCTTTTCTAAGTTGATGTAAGGCATCTAAGGTGATCACCCCACCTGCCCCACTGACAGGCAAATCATGCGGGGAACCATCAAAACCATTTAAAGCAATCAATTCAGCGATAGCTCGCGCCGTTCCTGAAGACCCAATAGCCTGCTTCCAGCCCATCTTTCTAAATTGGGAGGAGATAACCTGTATCTCACGCCTAGCGGCCAATTGAGCTTGCTTAAAGCTATAGGCATCTACTAAACCTCCAGGGAAATACTGCTGACTAAATGAAACGCACCCGATATAGAGAGACTCCAATAACTTAGGCTCATAACCATCACCAATAATGAACTCAGTAGATCCGCCACCAATATCCAAAACGAATCGCTGTCCCTCGCATGCAGGCGCATCGTGAGAAGCCCCAATATAAATTAAACGAGCCTCTTCTCTACCAGCCACCACTTCAATTGGAAAGCCAAGTAGTTTCTCAGCTTCAGATATAAAACTATCTGAATTTCTGGCGACCCTTAATGTATTAGTCGCGACAACCCTAACTTTTTTAGGATCAAAATTTCTTAAGCGCTCCCCAAAACGATGGAGTGCGGCCAACCCTCTTGCAATAGATTTTGGATCTAATTTCTTATCATCAGTTAACCCCGCGGCGAGTCGAACAGACTCTCTTAAAGTATCAATTGGCTGAACCTGAGTTCCTGATGGAGATTGAATAATTTTAGCGATCACCATTCTAAAACTATTAGAGCCTAAATCAACGGCAGCAACCAAATCATCCGTTTGGGGCGCTTGATTAATGAGAGTGTCTGATAAGGTCAAAGAATTCATGATGAATAGAGGAAGTTCAGAAGATTATGACTTAATTGTGACAGGGTGATGACAACTTAAGTTCATCAATATGTCACATAGCTGTCATATTTTTTTGCAACACTGCTAGCATGCAAACAAAGACCCCCCTACTCAATCGAGAAATTGGCGTTCTTGAATTTAATTCAAGAGTATTAGCACAGGCCGAAGACCCTAAAACACCTCTCTTAGAACGTTTGAGATTTGTTTGCATTGTATCTAGCAATATGGATGAGTTTTTTGAGGTCAGAATATCTGGGCTTAAAGAACAGCTCAAGGATAACGCTAAAAACAAAACGCCTGACGGCCTATCTATTGCTCACGCTTACCAGATTGTGACAGAGCAGGCGCACGCCCTTGTCGCAAGAAAATACAGATTACTCAAGGAAGATATTCTTCCCAAATTACATAAACAAGGCATTGTTTTTCATTTAGCCGAAGATTGGACCGAGGCTCAACGCACTTGGGCTAAAGACTTCTTTAATAAAGAATTAGTACCACTCTTAACCCCCATCGCACTCGACCCAGCCCATCCATTTCCTAAAGTGATCAATAAGAGTCTCAATTTCTTTGTGACTTTAAATGGCGAGGATGCATTTGGCCGAACAGCTAGCTTAGCTGTGGTACAAGCACCAAGATCCTTACCACGTGTAGTTCCTATGCCAAGGCATCTCAGTGATGCCCCTAATGGTTTTGTCTTGCTTTCATCATTCATGCAGGCATTTGTCCCTGAATTATTTCAAGGCATGACAGTGACTGGCTGCCATCAATTTAGAGTCACTAGAAATTCCGATTTATTTGTATCAGAAGACGACATTACCGACCTACGTGCGGCCTTACAAGGTGAACTACCAACACGCCATTTAGGGGATGCTGTCCGCCTAGAAATTACGGCTGATATGCCTGATCACCTCAGAGAGTATTTACTAGACGTTGAAAGCCTTAATGGTGAGGATTGCTATCGTGTTGATGGGCCTGTTAACTTAGTTAGATTGGTTCAAATTCCTGATTTAGTTGACCGCGCCGACTTAAAATTTACCAATCACATACCAAAGAAATCTTTAGTAATTTCTTCTAACAGTAATATTTTTGATCATTTAAGCAAAGAAGATGTTCTTCTACACCACCCCTATCAAAGCTTTGATCCAGTTCTAGAATTACTCAAATCTGCAGCTCGTGATCCGCATGTTTTAGCCATTAAACAAACGGTTTATCGCACAGGCGATCAATCATTAGTGATGGATGCTTTAATGGAAGCTGCAAAGAATGGTAAAGAAGTGACTGTTGTTGTAGAACTACTAGCAAGATTTGATGAACAGACTAATATTTCTTGGGCAGCTAAGCTAGAAGAAGTTGGAGCACATGTCGTTTATGGCGTTGTAGGACATAAATGCCACGCAAAAATGTTGCTCATTGTTAGACGAGAAACCATTCCAGCTGAAGGACGGCGAAAAGCCAAAACCACCCTCAAACGGTATGCTCATTTAGGCACAGGCAACTACCACCCTAAAACAGCTCGCCTATATAGTGACTTTGGCTTAATGACCTCCAATCCAGATATTTGCGAAGATATGCATCATGTATTCATGCAATTAACAGGGACCGGACGTCGCGTTAATCTCAAACAACTGTGGCAATCTCCCTTTACGATGCATGACAATCTCATTGCACATATTCGCGCTGAAGCAAGGGAAGCTAAAGCTGGTCGAAAGTCTCGCATCATGGCAAAGATGAATGCATTACTTGAACCCACGATTATTCAAGAGCTATATAAAGCCTCCCAAGCTGGCGTAAAAATTGATTTAATTATTCGAGGCGTTTGCGCCTTGCAACCAGGCGTTCCAGGACTATCTGAAAACATTAAAGTTAGATCAATTATTGGTCGATTTTTAGAGCATCATAGAATCTATTACTTCCACGCATCTGGTGCAGAAGCCCTTTACCTATCTTCAGCTGACTGGATGGATCGCAACCTTTTTAGACGTGTTGAAGTAGCCTTCCCAGTCCTAGATAAAAAACTCAAATCACGTGTGATTAAAGAAGGTCTGCAGATGCTGCTAAAAGATAATACAACTGCTTGGCTCATGACATCAGATGGTAGCTACAAACAAACCAAACCAAGAATGGGCGCAACCAGTTACATAGGCCAAAAAGAATTGGTTCAACTATTAACCAAATAATTAAGTCATAGCCTAATCTACCTGACTATCTAAAGACCTCGTCATATCTATTAATAGTCCTTAACACTAAGGGGCAACTCTTTGCTTTGGAAAATGCAAACAAAAAACACTACCAACCCCCACCTGTGAGGTAATCTTTAAATCACCCTGATGTCGATTAGCAACATGTTTCACGATAGCTAAACCTAAACCTGTACCACCGGTATCTCTTGAACGACTACGGTCAACTCGATAAAAACGCTCAGTTAATCGAGGCAAATGCTCTTCTGAGATACCTGCACCAGTATCTTTGACGACCAATTCAATACCGCCATCTTCTGAGTCTTGCCAAGCAATGTCAATTTGTCCGCCACTAGGCGTGTATCGAACTGCATTTGATACCAAATTACTAAAAGCCGAATACAACTCTGCCTCGTCGCCCATCAAGTCTTTATCCGAATATCTTTCAATAGATATTTGATGCTGCCCCTGAGATAAGCCTTCAGCATCAAGCTGTAAACGCTGAATAATCTGCCCCATTCCAATAGGCTGAGTTGCTGGAGGCTCTGGATTGCCTTCTAATTTGGCCAAAGTTAATAAATCATCGACAAGGGTTTTCATCCGACCTGTCTGAATTTGCATGAGTTGCAGGTACCGATCTCTATCTCTCTTATCAACTTCAAACTCTTGTACAGTTTCTAAAAATCCAGACAAGACCGTTAAAGGTGTTTTGAGCTCATGGGATACATTGGCTACGAAATCTCGGCGCATCGCATCAGTTTTTTCAATTTGAGAAACGTCTTGAGACAGCACCAATTTTTGCTTATCTCCATAAGGAAATATCTGTACATCCAAGGAGTATTCCTCAAACTGTCCCATATTAGCCAATCTAATTGGATTGCGATAATTTTGTCGAATGATGTACTGAACAAAAGCTGGACGACGAATAATATGGGTAATTCGCTGCATAGCATCTCTACGAGCGTTAAGCCCAAAATGAGCCTCAGCAATTGAGTTACACCACTCGACCTGATCATCCTCATTGAGCATGATGACGCCATTAGGCGACGCTTGAATTGCTTGAATAAACCGATTATGTTGCTGCTCGACTTCTAAAACCTGATCCCGCCAAGATCTAACAAGCTTATGTAAGCGGTAATAGATCTCCCCCCAAATACCCATAGCAACAGGTACCTCGCCATAATTAGGCGCCAGGAGCAATGCAGTAAAGCGATTAGAATGCCATAACTGATGAAAAAGCAATAATGCCAAACAAATAGTGGCAGCTACCCAAGCGTATATCTCACCCCATACCTGACCAAACAACCAAGCAATACAGGTGACTAACAATAAAATGGTGAAAATGCGTGCTTTTAAAGACAACATAATATGAATCTTAACAAGTCTTTAAAAATAAGGGGCTAATACTTAAACTGAACTAGGTGTTTTAGTTAATCTATAACCACTGCCTCGAACTGTTTCGATAAAGTTTTGACACTCCGCTGGAGCCAAAGCTGCTCGTAAACGCTTAATATGAACGTCTACGGTACGCTCTTCAACGAACACATGATCACCCCAAACTTTATCGAGCAACTGACCTCTCGAGTGCACTCTTTCCGGATGCGTCATTAAAAAATGAAGTAATCTAAATTCGGTAGGGCCTAAATCTAAGGTCACCTCATTCATACCCACGGTTGCTGTGACACGATGAGAAACTGGATCTAAACGCAACTGTTGAACCTGAACAACCTCATCAGCCAGTTGCGGGGCACGTCTTCTTAAAACAGCGCGAACACGAGCCACTAACTCTTTGGGTGAAAACGGCTTAGTGACATAATCATCCGCTCCAGCCTCTAGGCCGGCAATCTTATCCATCTCTTCACTACGGGCAGTCAATAAGATGATCGGAATATCCTTTGTACGCTCATCAGACCGCAACTCTTTTGCAAATTGAATGCCTGATTTACCAGGCAACATCCAATCCAAAATTACCAAGTCAGGCAAAATCTCTTTCATCAACTGTGAAGCTTGCTCCGTCTGAAATGCTCTTACCGGCAAAAATCCGGCATGACTCAAATTAACTGAGATTAATTCAGAAATCGACGGCTCATCTTCAACAATTAAAATACTACTAGCCATTTAGCTATTTGCCTCTTGTGAAAGTTGATCATGTGGCAAGTGACGAACATCCGTCCCCTTCACAATATAAATAACAAACTCGGCAATATTCTTAGCATGATCACCAATGCGCTCTACAGCTTTTGCAATAAAGAGCATATCCAAAGCTACTGAGATCGTGCGAGGATCCTCAGCCATATAACTGACCAATTTACGCACAAACGCACGGAACTCTTCATCAATTTGTTTATCTTCATGCACCACTTCAGCAGCAGCTTTAGTGTCAAGGCGCGCAAAAGAATCTAAACTGCGGCGCAGTAAAGAAATCGCCATTTGACCGGATAAACGAATCTCAGCCGTATTAATCCCATGAGAAGCACTGTCTTCCATAATATGCTTCGTTCTTCTTGCAATGCGATCAGCTTCATCACCTGCACGCTCTAAATTAGTAATTGCTTTAGATACGGCCATCACCAAACGCAAATCTCTAGCTGTAGGCTGACGGCGCGCAATGAGCTCTGTACAAGCCGAGTCAATTGAAATCTCAAAGTCATTTACCTCACGCTCACGCGCCATGACCTGATCAGCCAACTCAGGGTCCAACTGCGCAAAAGCACGCATAGCAATCGATACCTGTGACTCAACCAAGCCCCCCATTTCAAGTAATTTGCCACAAATGCTGTTTAAATCTGCGTCAAACTGGGAAGAAAGATGTTTATCTGGCATGTTTATATTCTCCTATCTATGGATCGATGCTGGCAATTAACCAAAACGACCTGTAATGTAATCTTCTGTTTCTTTACGTTTTGGTTTAATAAATAACTCATCCGTTTTACCAAATTCAACCATCTCACCCAAATACATGTATGCCGTGAAATCCGAAACACGTGCAGCCTGCTGCATGTTGTGTGTCACGATAGCAATCGTATAGTCTTTCTTTAACTCATGCACAAGTTCTTCTACTTTTGCCGTTGAGATTGGATCTAGAGCTGAAGTCGGCTCATCTAATAACAAAATAGATGGCTTAACTGCTACGCCACGAGCGATACATAAACGTTGCTGCTGACCACCCGACAAAGATAAGCCGCTTTGATTTAACTTATCCTTCACCTCACCCCACAAAGCCGCCTTAGTCAAAGACCATTCAACGCGCTCATCCATCTCAGCCCTTGATAATGACTCATACAACTTCACGCCAAATGCAATATTGTCGTAAATAGACATCGGAAATGGCGTAGGCTTTTGAAAAATCATACCGACTCTAGAACGCAATAAATTTAAATCTTGCTTTGGATCCAAAATATTTTGGCCATAGAAGTTAATTTCACCTTCTGCACGCTGACCGGGATATAAGTCATACATACGATTTAATGTACGCAATAAGGTGGACTTACCGCAGCCTGATGGCCCAATGAAGGCAGTCACATGTTTTTCGGCAATATCTAAATTGATATTTTTTAAACCTTGGAAAGATCCATAGTAGAAATTAAGATTTTTAATCTCTAAGGCATTTTTTAACATAGTATGTTGATTAGTTTCAGTCATGTTCTGTCCTTGAATTTGTTCTTGGTCAAAAGTAATTTTCACAATTACCCCTGCACCTTGCTTCTAAACATCACACGAGTGATGATGTTCAACCCCAATACAACAAATGTAATTAATAACGCACCACCCCATGCCAAATTAACCCAGTTTTCATAAGGACTCATCGCAAACTGGAATATGACAACAGGCAAATTAGCCATTGGCGCATTCATATTCATTGAGAAAAATTGATTGTTTAAGGCTGTAAACAATAATGGCGCGGTCTCACCGCTGACACGAGCCAAGGCCAACAAAATACCTGTCACCACGCCACTTTGAGCGGCTTTCAAGGTGATGTTAAAGGCAACCTTCCACTTAGGTGCCCCCAAAGCATAGGCAGCTTCTCTCAAGCTACCTGGCACTAACTGCAACATATTCTCAGTGGTTCTAACCACCACTGGGATGGCGATCAAAGCCAGGGAAATCGTGCCTGCCCAACCTGAGAAATGACGCACCTGTGAAACCAAAATAGCGTATACAAATAAACCAATCACAATTGATGGCGCGGACAACATAATATCTGTCACAAATCTTGTTAAGCTAGCAAACTTGCTACGAGAACCGTATTCAGATAAATAAATACCCGCCATAACACCAATCGGTGTACTAATTAGCGTACAGCTCACCACAATTAACAAACTACCAACAATTGCATTGGCTAAACCACCACCTTCAGAACCTGGTGCTGGCGTGCTTGCAAAAAACATTTGTGGGCTAATGGAAGCAAATCCTTTAAATAAAAGAATGCCCAAAATCCACAATAAGAAAATCATCCCCAAACTCATAGCAAACATCGATAAAGCCATACCTAAAAAATTAGCACGTTTACGAGCTGCGTAAATAGATGGGTTCATATTTGACTGGATACTCATGTCTTTTTACCCTGACTGGCTTCCATACGAGCCAACATTAATTTAGCCAACGCTAAAACAATAAACGTAATAACAAACAGCGCTAAACCTAATGCAAACAATGAAGAGAAATGTAACCCCGGCTCAGCTTCACCAAACTCATTGGCTAAGGTTGATGCAATTGAATTACCTGGGGCAAATAGTGATGCAGACAATTTATGTGCATTACCAATCACAAAAGTAACAGCCATCGTCTCACCTAGCGCACGTCCCAAGCCCAACATAATGCCGCCAATCACCCCTGTCTTGGTATAAGGCAACACAATCTTATTCACGACTTCCCATGTTGTACAGCCAATGCCGTAAGCAGACTCTTTTAATACAGGGGGAACAATCTCAAATACATCACGCATCACAGAAGCAATAAATGGCAAGATCATCATCGCAAGAATCAAACCTGCACACAAAATACCAATGCCATTAAAAGCACCTGTAAATAAGTAATGCAAGCCAGGAATCTGGCCAATGGTTCCTGCCAATGCTGGCTGAATATATTCAGCAAATAATGGCGCAAAAATAAACAAACCGAACATACCGTAAATAATGGAAGGTACGGCAGCTAATAACTCAACTGCAGTACCTAATGGACGCCTTAGTGGAATGGGGCAAGTCTCTGTTAAGAAAACGGCTACGCCAAAACTGAGTGGCACAGCAATTAATAAAGCGATGAGTGCCGTAACTACCGTACCAAAAATGGCAATCATGCCGCCAAATTGGCCGTTAATAATGTCCCACTCAACGGTAAAAAAGAATCCTGGGCCAAAAGCCTTCAAAGCAGGCCAAGCATTGATCACCAAGGAAACAATAATTCCTAATAACGCAATCAATACGGATAATGCAAAAAATAGCGTTGTCTTATGAAATAAAAAATCCTGCATGCGCTGAATTTTTAATATTTTTTCAGCTTGCGGCGTCAACATATCAGAAGACTGGCTGGTATTCATATCTGTCCTAGATCTCATGATGACAGCCCAATCATGGGCTGTCATCTATTCAATAGCTTTTTAGTAATTACTTCGTCTTAATTTGTGACCAAACATTCTTACGAATAAAGTCAGTGGTCGCATCAGGCATTGGCACATAGTCCAAATCAGATGCCATCTTCTTACCTTCTTTAAACGCATAGTCAAAGAACTTCAATACTTCAGCAGCATGTGCTTTATTTTCTGGATTCTTGTACATCAAGATGAATGATGCACCTGTAATTGGCCATGATTTAGCACCTGGAGCATTGGTAATAAATGTGCCCATACCTGGAACTTTTGACCAATCAGTACCTGCAGCAGCAGCTGCAAACGTATCATCATCGGGAGCCACAAATTGACCCGCTGCATTCTTCAAATTAACAAATGTCATGTTGTTTTTCTTAGCGTAAGCATATTCAACATAACCAATCGCATTTTTAACGCGTGTGACGTTAGCTGCTACACCTTCATTACCTTTACCACCAACTGAATATTCGGCAGGCCATTTAACAGCAGCACCAGAACCAACTGTTTCTTTCCATTTAGGATTTACTTTAGCTAAGTAGTCTGTGAAGATAGCTGTTGTACCTGAACCATCGGCACGGTGAACCACAGTAATAGGAGCATCAGGCAACTTAAGACCAGGGTTTAAATCAGCTACTTTCTTGTCATTCCATTTAGTAATAGCACCCATAAAAATTTGTGCTAATACATCACCCGTTAATTTAACTTGACCAGGCTTAACACCTTCTACGTTAATAACAGGAACAACACCACCAATAACCGCTGGGAATTGAACCATACCATCAGCTTGCAAATCGTCAAACTTAACTGGGTTATCAGACGCGCCAAAATCAACCGTTTTAGCTTTGATTTGTTTAACACCACCAGAAGAACCAATCGATTGGTAATTTAACCCGTTACCTGTCTTAGCTTTATAAGCCTCAGCCCATTTAGCGTAAATCGGGTATGGGAATGTAGCACCAGCGCCAGTCATATCGGCAGCCATCGCTACAGTTGATAGTGCCATTGCGCTAGCAACTAATGTCTTGGTAATCAATGATTTCATATATCTTTCCTCATTAAGCGTCGCAACACCGCGACAATGAGAAAGATACCGACCAATTATGAAAGTTTTGTGACAATCATAATTTATCATCTCAATCCAGGTTAATATAAAATATAACCATATAAATCATATAGTTATAAATTAGATCACGCTCACAACGATGATCCGGCATTCAGTCATTAGCCTTGATAAACCCCATGGAGATCTGCCCAATCACATGGCACTAGAATGAATTTTTTATGACTTGCCTTATTTCTATTGTGAATCGCCAGTGCTTACATGAAACTCTCAGACATAAAGGAGCGGTCATGTACACATATGAAGATGCAGTTAAGCAGTTACAAGAATCAGGCACGATTAGCCTGATGAATTTTAAAGAATTACCTTATGAAGAATTAGAAGAACTTCTAGAAGAAATCAAAAAATGGTGCGTCTACGCCAACGGTAATAAAGAAAAACTAGAGAAAAAATCTAAGAAGAAAGATAAAAAGAAGAAAAAGAAACAATTACTTGATTAACTGCTCGATTGGTAGAGAAGCATGATTCTTCTACCAATCAACTATCAGTTATTGATGGGGAAAGCGAACAACAACTTTTAAACCAGATAACTCAGGTGATTGCTCCACCTGTATATCTAAGCCTTGCACTTCAGCAACGCGCTTAATAATAGACCACCCTAAGCCACTGCCTAATGAGTCGGACTGATTCAATCTATTAAATCTAATCCCCAACTGTTGTACCTGTTCCTGAGTCAACCCCGGACCACTATCTTCAATGGTGAGATATACCCACCCTTGCCTCTGATTCACCGAAATATCAATCGAACTCTTAGCTGGCGAATAACGAATGGCGTTATCTAATAAATTCCTAAATAAGATACCTAATAAACCTTCATTAACACTCACGGTGCAAATGGCATCTTCCATCAATTGAATATGTTGCTGCTTTCTTTGCACCTCAGGATAGGCATGGGCAATTTGCTTTTTAATAAATTCCGACAAATGAAGATCTTCTTTATCAAAAACAACATGCGCAGACTCCACCCTTGATAAAGCTAATAGCTGTTCAATTAAACGACTAGCCCTATCAGAACTCTCAATCAAATTTTGAATAGAGGCAGCATTAAATTGTTTTTCTATGTTTAAGATTTCTGCTTGAGTTCTAATGGCCGCTAGCGGTGTTCTTAACTCATGAGCCGCATCAGAGGTGAATCGTCTTTCTTGCTCAATTGAATACTTCACTCGACCCAATAGACCATTTAACTCAGAAACAATAGGGGCAATTTCACTAGGCAATCCTTGAACTTCAATCGGCTCCAGTGAATCCGCTCTTCTTTGATAAATCGCATCACGCAACTTAGACAAAGACCTATTTGCCCATGAAATAACCCCATACACAATAATAAATAAGACAGGCAAGCCCAATAGCAGAGGCCAAATAAGCCCCCACAATAAAGCGTCTAGTAATTCATCTTTCTCTTTATTAAATTTAGCCAAGCTGATCTGGTGATCAACTAGTTTATGAAATATTTCTTCTAACTCATGTTTGGCGTCTAGCCAGACTAATACCGTACTACTCACCCAAATGATGGCAATACTGCCCAACACCCAAAGAAGCAATCTATTTTTTAAAGAAAATGTCGCCGGCATCATGATTCAGCCTTGAAAAGATACCCAACCCCACGAATAGTCTGAATCAACTCAGGGCCAATTTTTTTACGCAAATTATGAATATGAACCTCTAAAGCATTACTTTCCACTTCATGCCCCCAACTATATAACTGATCTTCCAGCTGGCTTTTTGTTAATACACGATCTGCAGAAAGCATCAATGCATGCAACAAAGCAAATTCTTTTTTAGATAGATTCAACTCTTGCTGATTTAGGTAGACTTGATAGCTCATTGGATGCAAAGAAAGATGCCCCGCTTGTATCTCATTTTGAACAGCACCTTCAGAACGCCTAATGAGAGCTCTTAACTTGGCCGCTAATACCTCTAACGCCACAGGCTTAACAACATAATCATCCCCACCTAAATCAAGTCCTTGGGTAATATTCTCAACACCATCTTGAGCCGTCAAAATAAGTACTGGGATACTCAAGCCGCGAGCTCTTAGATCTTTTAAGACATCAAAGCCATTTTTAAGAGGTAAACCAACATCCAGCACCAACGCGGTATATGCCGCATTAGTTAACTCGTATAAAGCCGCCTGACCATCTCTAACCCAGTCCACTTGAAAGCCATGATGAATCAAACCTAGCTTTAAGGCCTCACCCAAATTTCGATCATCTTCAGCTAACAGTATTCTCATCACCAGATTTTAAATTGGATACCCCAAAAATATATAACCATACCTAGACCTATGGCAGCCACCCACTTATAAGGCCTTACTCTACTCGCAATTGCTGCCATCTTGCCATTAGCATCCCCATTATTTTTTTCAAGATATTGATATAACGCGGTCAACAAGATCGAACCCACATGAACAATGACAACACCAATGAGTAAGTTAGCCACTAATTCATGCAATTCGCTAACAAGTTCTGGGCCTATTTCATTGAACGTCAAGTATCCCGTAGCAGAAACAAAAAGTACTAACAGCATCAATACATAAGCGGCTACAAAACCTAAAGCGTGCAATCCTCTCAATGCTTCTTTCTTACCACTTAACGCAGCCTGAATATGCTCCCGAACCTTTAAAAATCGTGGGCTAATAGTTGTAAATCTTGCATACTTGGAGCCCATCAAACCCCACAATACCCTGAAGGCGACAACACCTAACATGGTGTAACCCATGGTGACATGAATTAATCTAAAACGCTCACTCTCTTGAGTTAGCACGGCACCCAAGAAACAGATAGCCAATAGCCAATGGGACACAAATACAGGCGAATCCCATGACATCATTTTGCGACTAATCTCTTTAATCATTTCGGAACCCTCACCCCATCATCATCGTAGTAACCTTTTTCAGCACCAGCATGACAAGCCATGCAGTTTGATTTACTTTTCACCTTTGGATGCTTCCAAGTCTGATCACTAATTTTTCGATGTTTTCTAACAAACCAATCTGACTCGGTGATGCGATCATGTGTTGGCGCACCAGCAACTCGCTTATATGTACCAGCATACTGACTAAACCACTGACCAATCTCTTTAACAGATTGAGGATCTAAAGAAGCATCCACGCCATAGTGCTTATCTAAACCATTAATAATTCTCGCCCAAGATTCTTTAGGCAAGAATCCTGGCTGATAAACCATATGACAAGATGCGCATTCGGCCTTGACCTTCTCAGGCATTTTTATAGGGGAAATATTGCCATCTGCCATAACTACCTGAGATAAAGAAAGCCATATAGCCATGTGAATTAGTTTTTTCATATCTCACCTATTTCAATGAATTTAAATATGCCATAACGTCCGCTTTTTCAAGAGCTGAACATTCTCGACTTAATACATCATTGCAATTACGTTTAAACCACTTATTGACTTTTGCCTCATCGGTAAAGCGCTTACTGTTGTAAGCCGGCGCTAAGGGCGTAATCAGCTTATCTGTTGAAGCATGCTTACCATCTTTAGTAGGAGGAACTCCATGACAACTAGCGCAACTCCAATCTTTTCCATGTCGACTAGTAAAGAATTTCTCTCCACGGGAAGCCATCGCAGATTGTTTAGCTTCTGCCGCATATTGTTTCTCTAGGGCCACGGGATCAATAGCCCAAAGAGGGGTCACATAAAGTGTAGCGCCAAGAACTAACCAAATTTTCGCCATACGTGTCATAAATTCCTCCATGACATCAGTCTATAAAAGCTAGATTAAGGAATCCTTAAGAACAAGCTATTCAGATAACTTGGAAGCTTATAAACATATTAACTAGGCTACTAACTCAGTGAATTTTTCTTAAATACCCAAGTTAACATCAGGAAAAATGCCACAAAAGCACAGCTTCCAGAGAACAAAAAGGCATAAAAAGGGCCAACAGACTCATAAAGCCAACCAAAAATAAATGAGGCCGGCAATAACATCAACCCTGTAACCAGATTAAACCAACCAAAACAAGTGCCAGTAAGACCTTTAGGCGCCATATCTGCAACCAGCGCTTTTTCAACCCCCTCTGTAGCAGCCTTAAATAAACCATAAATGGCAAACAATCCAAAGACCTGATACATAGAAATATGAGGCAGCCCCATCGCTATATAGAAAAAAGTAAAAGCGACCCAAGCAACCAAAATAAATCGCTTGCGACCCCATGTATCAGACCAGGCAGATAGAGGTGTAGCAAAAATAGTCGTGATGAGTGATATACCCGCCCACAATAGTGGGATTTGCTCTTGCGGCACCCCTATCTCTTTTGCCCTCAACAACAAAAACATGTCTGATGAATTACCTAGAGCAAAGATGCCTGCAACAACTAAGTACCTCTTAAATTGATCAGGAATGCCCTGTAAAGACCAGCTAAATTTAGCTGTTTGTGATGCCTCATCCATCGGGGGCTCTTTGATTAACAAAGCCAAACATACTGTGACAATCCCCGGCACAACTGCCCACAAAAAAATATCTTGAAGAGGTATACCTAGTGAAAGGAACAGTGCAGCCAATAGCGGCCCAATGACAGCGCCCGCATTATCCATTGAACGATGAAATCCAAATGTTAGGCCTCTTTGATCGTGACTAACGCTATCTGCCAAAAGAGCATCTCTGGGCGAGCTTCGCAAACCTTTACCGATTCGATCAGTAAAGCGAATAGCCAAGACCCATAACCAAGAATTCGCCAGCGCAATTAAGGGTCTGCCTAAACCTGCTAAAGAGTATCCCAGGATGATCCAGGGCTTTGATTGCTTTGTCCGATCAACGATCACGCCAGAAACTAGCTTAAAAATACTAGATGTCGCCTCAGCAATGCCCTCAATAATTCCTAAAGCTTTAGGGCCAGCCATTAATACTGATGCTAAATACAAAGGCATCAAGGGGTACAACATTTCACTAGCAGAATCATTAACTAAGCTAATAAACCCAATTAACCAAACAGTGCGAGGGAGATTAAGAATTGATTTGATCATATGAGACTCAATGTACCACTCCCAAATGACAAATGGCTCAAAAAATCTCTTTTTGATGGCTGATAAAAGCTAACGTCTAATGGCATTAATACATTAAAATAAGCACCTTTAGCTGCGCTCTATATTATCTAAGCGGCTCCCCCTATTGATCCCCAAAAATAATTAATTATTTTCATGAGCACGGATCAATCCTATATTGGTATTTATGCAATTTAAAGATCTCGGTTTATCAGCCCCCATTCTTCAGGCAATTAATGAACATGGTTATACAAACCCAACACCTATTCAAGCTCAATCAATCCCAGCAGTTCTAAATGGCGGCGATTTATTGGCAGCTGCACAAACAGGTACAGGCAAAACAGCCAGCTTTACATTACCCGTACTGCAACGCTTATTAGATTCAGTTAAAGCCTCGACGAGTCATCGCAAGCAAGTACGTGGATTGATTTTGACCCCAACACGTGAATTGGCTGCGCAAGTACATGCTTCTGTGCAAACATACGGTAAGTACACCAAGCTTAAGTCAGCAGTTATTTTTGGTGGCGTTGGTGCAAACCCACAAATTAAAGCGATTCAGAATGGCTTGGATATTCTAGTAGCCACTCCGGGCCGCTTACTGGACCTCATGGGGCAAGGCGCTATCTCATTGCAAGGCATTGAAATATTAGTCTTAGATGAAGCTGACCGCATGTTAGATATGGGTTTCTTACGCGATATTAAAAAAATATTAGCAGCCTTACCTAAGCAACGCCAGAATCTATTGTTCTCAGCCACATTCTCTACAGAAATTAAAGGACTGGCTCATGAATTATTAAATGCGCCTGCTTTAATTGAAGTGGCTCGTAGCAACAGTACGAATGAAGCGATTACGCAAATTATTCACCCCGTTGACCGTGGCAATAAACACCCTTTATTAACTCATTTAATTAAGAGCAATAACTGGAAGCAAGTACTTGTATTTACACGCACAAAACATGGTGCCAATAAACTTGTTCTTCAATTAGAAAAAGATGGCATCACTGCCATGGCAATTCATGGTAATAAAAGTCAAACAGCTAGAACCAAAGCATTGGCTGATTTCAAATCCGGAAAAATTATTGCTTTAGTTGCGACGGATATTGCTGCTAGAGGCATCGATATTGATCAACTACCCCATGTCATTAATTATGACTTACCTAACGTCCCAGAGGATTATGTTCACCGCATCGGCAGAACTGGACGGGCTGGATCGAATGGTGTAGCAGCCTCTCTGGTCTGCGTTGATGAACACATCATGCTAAGAGATATTGAACGCTTGATTAAACAATCTCTACCGAAAGAGATCATCCCAGGGTTTGAACCCGACCCTAATGCAGTAGCACAACCTATTCAATTACGCAGTCAACAAGCTCCGCAGCGACGCGGACAGCCTAGACAACAAGCAACAACCCCGAATGCGAAAGGCGTACCGCAAAACAAACACAGCAGCAAAAAAAGATCTTCATCACCTGCTGTTTCAGAAGGCAAAAAACCTCAAAGAAAATTTAACCAGCCCAAACCAGGTCACTTTACTAAAAAATCATTGACATCATAACCAACCCAAAGAAGCGCTATTGAGTGCAGCGCTTTCTGAATGATTGATCAGTGATTGATCCGTCATTCCATGCAAACATCACAAGGCACATAGGCCTTGAGAGGTTTCCTTTAATGTTGTCCCATGATTAGACTGAAAGATTTCTTGAAATATAATCTGGCCAGTCACTCTGTCAAATGAGACCGTTTTTAAACGATTATTTTGATTTTGAGATGCGAAGATACGCTTATCTGAAATAGTTAAATGCTGACTAGGGTCGTAACTCGCATATAAGTCCTCCTGTAGGCGTAAGACGTTATATCCCTGCCCCCAAGGATATCCTACTAACTCAATCTTAAGAGCCACTGTATTTTGATCTTTATTGAATAGGCCAGCCGCCACTTTTTCGACAACACAGGCATATGAGTAGCTAGTCGTAAAGACAAATTTACTTAGCAATACCGATGTGGGAATAAGTAAAACAACCAAAACTAGAAGTGTTGCGAAAAACTTTGTCACATGATTCATAGGATAAAAACGATCTTAAATTAAGCAGAGTTATTACTTTACGATGGCTAGATTAAGGATTCCTTAAGAAATCATTCCACAAAATGTTTTAAAGAAGATGATTAACGTTTCTGAGACATCATTTCTTCACGCATTTTCTTCAAATGCCTTTGATAATGGGCGGCATCTCCATACTCCGCAAACTTTTTGTAATGTGGATGCGATAAATAAACACGCTTAGCATGTTTAATGGGGCACCAATATTGCTCTGTTCTACCCGCTATTTCACGCACAAAGGCAATTAACCCATTTCCATAAGAGCAATAGGCACAATTGATCTTTTCAAATAAATTAAGATAAGCCAAATGTGCTCTATCAAAAACAATATAGTCAGATCGTTTTATTTTTTTAATACCAAAAAGTGGGAAACAGGTCCATTGATAAATGGAAATAAAAATATCTAGGCAAATTAATGGGCATATCAACGAATAAATAAAAGGGGCAGCAAGGTATGACTTTAAATTGGCTGAGCATAAATATTTAATCAAGCCCATTTTGAATCTTTTTTGCTGCTCTAAAATTTCTCGCTCAAAACGAATCCGCTTTTCCTCGAAATCATGAGATAGGCTATCCGTCTGATGTTTTACCTCAGCCTCTAGCTCAGCCTCCAGTGTTCGAATGCGCTCCACGATATCTTCAATTCGACCAGCCATACAAATTCCTTTTCTATCAATTGATAGGCATTCGCCTTATTTGTAGCAAGTATAGGTCTTTAAATAATCTAGGAGGAATTCGCCACCATGAACTTAAATTTAATGAATATTCTTATAGCTAGCATTTCTTTACAGATAGTCATCTATGTAGGGTCGGGTAATTTGGCGAAGTGATATGCACCAATATAGAACCAAATAGTCTTTTTTTAGTGCATCCATAGAGATATTCATTTTGGTGCACAGTAATTTAGTCCACCTATTCAACAATATATAACTAATAAACACCCTAGAATAAGTACCCAAGGCTTGTGGCACACAACTTGCTACTAATTAATATGAATTAATAGAAGTTGGGGGAATGCCATGCATAACAAGAGCTATTTTGATGAAATGCACCTAAGCGATGCTTCAGTGCGCCAAGTTTATGCAAATTACCAAGACTGGTTAAAAACCATACCTGCGGAGCAACTTGAGAGTAAGCGGCAGGAAGCTGAGATTTTGTTTAGAAGAGTGGGGATTACCTTTAACGTTTATGGAGAAGATGATGGCGTTGAGCGTCTAATTCCCTTTGATGTAATACCCAGACTTCTCTCGGCAAAAGAATGGGCAACCCTATCTAAAGGCGCCATACAACGCGTTCGAGCCCTAAACATGTTCTTGGATGACATTTATCATCAACAAGAAATTATTCGTGCAGGCATTATTTCAGAAGAAATACTGAAGCATTCTCAATACCGTCCAGAGATGTTTAATGTTGATGTTCCGCAAGGCATCTATGCTCATATTGCCGGTATCGATATTGTTCGCACCAGTGAAGATCAATTCTATGTCCTTGAAGACAACCTACGCACCCCCTCTGGCGTGTCGTACATGATTGAAGATCGAAAAATGATGATGCGTTTGTTTCCTGAACTATTTAGGAGATATTCCATTGCACCTGTTGAACACTACCCCCAAGTATTAAAAAATAATTTACGCGCCGTAGCTCAACCGGGCATTAAAGATCCAACCGTTGTTCTACTAACACCTGGAGCCTATAACAGTGCCTACTTTGAGCATGCATTCTTAGCCCAACAAATGGGCGTTGAACTGGTTGAAGGACAAGATTTATTTGTCCGAAATAACGCGGTTTATATGCGAACAACGGAAGGTCCTAAACGGGTTGATGTGATTTACCGCAGAATGGATGATGAATTTATCGATCCATTAGCCTTCAACCCTGACAGCATGTTGGGCGTACCAGGTTTATTTTCGGTATATCGCAATGGTGGCGTGACGCTTGCTAATGCAGTTGGCACAGGGGTAGCTGATGATAAATCTACCTATATTCGCGTACCAGACATGATTCGCTTCTATCTTGGTGAAGAGCCCATTCTTTCGAATGTACCAACCTATGAATTAAGTAAACCCAATGATTTGAGTTATGTATTAGCTCATTTATCTGAATTGGTCGTAAAAGAGGTCCAAGGCTCTGGGGGTTATGGCATGTTGGTAGGGCCTACCGCCAGCAAATCGGAACTGGATGCTTTTAAAACTAGAATTCTAGCCAATCCTAGCAACTACATTGCACAACCTACCTTGTCACTATCCACCTGCCCCACACTAGTAGAACAAGGAGTTGCTCCACGCCATGTAGATTTAAGACCATTTGTTTTATCTGGCGATAAAGTGAGTTTAGTACCAGGTGGTTTATGCCGTGTAGCGATGAAAGAAGGATCCTTAGTTGTTAACTCATCTCAAGGCGGAGGCACCAAAGACACTTGGGTGCTTCAAGACAAAGCTTGTGAACATAACCCCTCATCCACCAATCCTGAAGTGGGAGTTGCCACATGCTAAGTAGAACTGCTAACCATTTGTACTGGATGTCTAGGTATATTGAACGAGCCGAGAACATCGCTCGTATGTTAGATGTCACTGAAAATATGGCGCTTGTGCCTAATGCTGCCATCAACGAAGCAGCATTATGGTGGCCTGCTTTAGAGATTTCTGGAACTTCCAATACATTTAATGAGCGCTTTAAAGAATATAACTCAACGAATGTGATCCATTACCTAGCCATGGATCGCAGCAATCCATCTAGTATCTATTCCACACTCTATAGCGCTCGAGAAAATGCTCGTGCCGTTAGAGTAGCGCTTACAACCGAGACTTGGGAAAACATCAATGCATTGTGGTTAGAGTTTAGCCAGTTTGATGCAGATGATTTAGATATGAACCGCCTGCATGAGTTCTGTGATTGGGTCAAATCACGCTCCCACTTATTTAGAGGTGTAAGTGCTGGCACGATGCTGCAAGATGATGCTTATCAATTTCTAAGATTGGGCACGTTCATTGAACGAGCTGATAACACGGCAAGAATCCTTGATGTGAAATACCACCTCTTACTACCCAAAGAAGAGGAAGTAGGTGGTGGAGTGGATTATTACGAGTGGAGCTCGATATTACGCTCTGTATCAGCTTTCCAAGCTTATCAAAAGATATTTAATGACACGATCCAACCATGGAATGTGGCAGAACTACTGGTGCTGCGCAAAGATATGCCCCGCTCTCTTCATGCGTGTTTTTTTGAAATATCCAGAATTCTTGATAGCGTCACTCGCGGCCGGCATATGGAGTGCAAACGCATTGCTGGCGAAATACATTCAAGCTTAATGTATGGCCGAATGGACCATATTTTTCAAAACGGATTACATGAATTTTTAACAGATTTCATTAATCGGAATCACGATCTAGGTGCTGAAATTCAAAACACTTACCTCAATGTTCATGCTGCGTAAATTAAAGACACTATGCAATTAACCATTAAACACACAACCAAATACGATTACGCAGAACCGCTGCTGTATAGCATTCAGCAGCTAAAACTGACACCTCAAGATGGGTTTGGTCAAAAAGTAAAAAGTTGGTCGATCCAGATGAACGGTCAGCCTCATCAACATATCGACACCTACGGCAATGTAGTGCATACCTTAGTAGTTGATAAAAATTTATCTGAAATCAATGTCACTGCCAAAGGTGAAGTAGAAACAGGCTTAGAACGCTCCGAAACTCAAGAAAAACTTCCATTAACCATTTATCTCAGAAATACCCATCTAACTCAGGCCGACTCAGGTATTGCTGATTTTGCGAAATCCTTAGGCAATATTCTTTCAATTGATGACATACAACGAGTAAGTGAAAAGATAGTTGAACGGGTCCCCTACACAAAAGGCTCCACAAGCGTTTTCACAACAGCCTCTCAAGCTCTAGAAACTGGTCACGGTGTTTGCCAAGATCATGCTCATATTTTTATTGCATGCTGCAGAAGTTTAAATATACCGTCCAGATATGTCAGCGGCTATTTATTTACTGAACGAGGCGACTTATTAGAAAGCCATGCTTGGGCTGAATCTTGGTTGAATGGCATTGGCTGGGTGAGCATCGATGTATCGAATCAATGCTTAGTCAATGGCACGCATGTACGCCTTGCGATGGGATTAGATTACCGAGATGCCTGCCCTGTTAGCGGTATCCGTGTGGGTGGCGGCTATGAATCTATGCAGGTCAGCGTTGATGTATCACAAAACAAACGCTCCTCTAAGAAGCAAACAGAACAAATTCAACAATAAAAAGAAAGCTTATTCATGACGTATTGTGTTGGCGTTTTATTAGACCAAGGATTAGTTTTAGCATCAGACACACGCACCAATGCAGGCGTGGACCAAGTGGCCATTTTTCCCAAAATGCATATTTTTGAAGTTCCCGGTGAACGTGTCATTACCCTGATGACTGCTGGAAATTTAGCCATTACTCAGTCGATTGTGAGGCGCCTACGAGAAGCTGTTGAGAAAGATGATGGGCCTCACCTTGAGAATGTTGACTCATTATTTGACGTTACTAGCCTAGTGGGTGATGAAGTTCGATTTGCTTTTGAGAAAGATGCGGAACACCTTAAGAATCACCACGCGGATTTCCAAGTCAGCATTATTGTAGCCGGTCAAATTAAAGGCGAAAAACCACGTCTTTTTAGCATCTATAACGCTGGCAACTTTATTGAAACAAGTGCTGAGACCCCCTACTTCCAGATTGGTGAAATTAAATACGGCAAACCCATTATTGATCGAGTGATTAAACATGACACTACATTAATGGATGCCGTGAAATGCATTCTTATCTCATTTGACTCAACCATTAGAAGCAATATCTCAGTAGCAGCCCCTATTGATGTGATGATGTATAAAACCAACTCATTTCAAACTAATCTAAAACAGCGAGTTTTGGAAAGTGATACGTATTACTCCTCTATCCGAAAAGGTTGGGCTGAAGGCTTAAAAGCAGTTTTTACAGAGCTACCTAATCCAGATTGGGGAAAGTAAGCGCTAAATGTAAAAGGCCTTAATTCCTCGAATTAAGGCCCAATGGGAAGGCAATCCCAGATGCGTTGAAGCGTAAAGCTAAGCCTTAATCGATTGATTAATGTTTAGCTAATAATTTTTCTGTATACGCAATTGCCAAAGCTGAAATAACAAAGGTTAGATGAATCAAGGTTTGCCATAGCAAAGTCTTATCATCCATGCTGGGTGCATTAATAAATGTTTTCAATAAATGGATAGATGAAATACCGATAATGGCTGTAGCCAACTTCACCTTTAATACGCCCGCATTAACATGAGACAACCACTCTGGCTGATCAGGATGATTTTCTAACTCAAGCCTAGACACAAAAGTCTCCCAACCACCCACAATGACCATCACAAGTAGGTTGGAGATCATGACAACATCGATCAAACCCAAAACAATCAACATAATTTCAGTTTCAGTTGTACCCCCCTTATTCACCATCATGTGAATTAAGTGCACTAACTCATTCCAAAATTGCACGACATAAACGCCTTGAGCAACGATTAAGCCTATGTAAAGTGGCGCCTGCAGCCATCGACTCATAAAAATCCATCTTGGCAAGGGTCTTAAATTAGACTCAATCGCTTCAATTGCTTTATCACTTTTATTATTCATAAAATCCATATCAGAAAAGTATCTATCTTAATTAGAACAGGCCTTAAATATTGATGCATAGCCTATTAAGGCTAACTAACTGCCAGCCTAAATCCTGATTTACCATCTTGCTTCACACGGTACATAGCCTGATCTGCATTAGATAATAATTCTTCAGCATTTAAACCATGGTCGGGGTAAATTGAAACGCCAATACTGACACTACCCGTATATGTTTTCCCCTGAAAAGAAATTTCAATAGTCTTAATTTCCTCTTGAACTTTTGAGAGAATTTTCAGCGCATCATCAGCGCACGATAAGTGCGATAGCAATAAAACAAACTCATCGCCACCTATTCGAGCAACGGTATCTGACTCTCTAATCGACATAGACAACTTATTTGCTACCGACTTTAAATAAGCATCTCCTAAGATATGACTCAAATTATCATTAACGTCTTTCAAGTTATCGACATCTATGTAGGCCAAGGCAAAAATAGCATGGTGACGTTTAGATTGCTGGATTAACTTACTTAACCGATCATTCAATAAGATCCGATTAGGTAAACCAGTTAATTCATCATGATTAGCTGCATATTCATTTTGAGCATTTTTTCTAAAAACTTTTCTTAGCAAATAAACGCCCACTACAAGGGCCAATAAACTGATGATGGTTGTATAAAAAATACCGCCAGTATTTTGATACCACCCACTCAAATACAAGTCCTTATTCATAGTGGCTCCCACAATCAATGGATAACCATCAACTTTTCTGAACGACACCAATCGATCAACTGGCTGGTTATTCATGTTGAAACCCGGGGCCTTGGTAAAAATGACACCGCCATCTGCCTGACTATTTAATGAGTCTTGAATAACATGCCCTGTATTCTTCTTCCCAAGCATTTCATCAACAAATGGCCATCGAGTTAATAAAACATGATCATCTCTATATAACGTTAATGAGGAGCCCTGACCAACACTCTGGCCAATTCTTTCATATAAGCCAGAAAAAACCTCAACTGACACGCCAACAATGACCACACCAATAAATTGATTATGACGATCGTTTAAACGGCGAGCTAAATAAAAAACCCACTTACCGTTACCTTTATTTCTAACAGGTGCACTAATAAATGTTTCATGTGAATTGTGCTCCTTTAAATATTGGAAATAATCTCTATCCGACAAATCAATAGGCGGCGGCGGATAAGATCTAGAAAAATTAAGCACCTTACCTTCGCTACTAACAAAAGTTGATACATCAATGACTGGATTAGATTTGGTTTTCTCAAGCAATAAATCAAATTGAGGCTTTTTCTTAGCAAAAGCTTCATACTCTTGCTGGGTGTCGATGCGAGAAATATCAACTACATCAATAATACTTTTGAGGGCTGTTTCAGCAGAAAAAATTGTTTGAGTTGTGTGCTCTGAGAAAACTAATGTTAAGTTAGACAGTTGCCTAGATCTTTCCTCAACAACGTTTTCTCGCAAGATATATCCAGAAATTAATGCATTTCCAAGAAAAATTAGCGCCAACAAAATACTAGCAACAATAATTATCTTAAGATTTCGATTTAATGCAGATCGACTCTCATCAAAAGCAGTCATATTAGGCATCTTTGTATCTCTCCGAAATAATCTTGAATTCTTCATGGCTAGCGATAAATGCATCGACAACTAAAGGATCAAATCTCTTAGCCCTGTTATCCACTATTTCCTGATAAGCTTCCTGAAAGCTCCATCTTTTTTTATAGACCCGGTCACTCACCAAAGCATCGTAACAATCAGCAACAGACATTAAGCGCGCAGCCAATGGGATTTGCTCCCCTTTAAGGCCTCGTGGATAACCACTGCCATCCCACTGCTCATGATGCCCTCCTGCAATTTGAATGGCGACATCTAGCAACTTAGAATGCTTAATATCCTCTGATTTAGCTTGACGCAGAACAGACTCACCCAACTCAGCATGGGTTTTCATTAACTCCCACTCATCATCAGTTAACTGACCTGGCTTTTGTAAAATATGATCTGGAATGCCCACTTTGCCAATATCATGCAAGGGAGAAGATCTAGCAAATAGGTCCACATCTTTTCTCGAGAACTGCCCTTTATAGGCATCCATCTTCAACAAACAAAGCCCTAAGATCCTGACGTATTCTCTAGTCCGAAGAATGTGGTTACCCGTTTCATTATCACGAGCTTTTGATAACGCATTTAAACTAACGAGCAACCCCTCTTCCATAGCAGCAGAACTTGATTTATAGGTTCCCAGCAATTTCTCAAGGTAATAATTTGTAACTAATACACAGGCCAAAACAATCAAAATAATTGATGCAACCCTCAAAGAAAAACCCAGTAGTCCTTCATGATAGATAGAGGTTAATTCGGAGCTAACATTCAGATAAACATCTAAACTCCTACCTGAACGAACTGCAATCTGTAAACATTCAACGACGATTAAGTACTTGATTTGGATTTCAGCGCCCTTCTTATACGCTTGAATCAATTCATATATTTGCCAAATAGATAACAGCATCAATACTGAGTTAACAAAATAAATTCTAGTGACCGTTGTTGATGTGAGCAATAAATTGACATAAACAGCCGATACCACCAACCCAAATACAAAAATTAATTTGTAGATATTTCTAGAAAGTCGAGAATGCCAAGTCTTAAACAAAATGCTTAAATAAATGCCCCCCCAAATTAACGAAATATTGGCGACAATTAGTAATGAATTGCTTGTCCATGGCACGAGAAAAAAAGACAGGGCTGAAAGTGCAAATAAGCCCAATGACCATGGCCAAAATTTATTGGTTTTCTTTAATCGATATTCATCATGCTTTGATAGAAAAACACCCATCAAGCCAATTAATATGACGAAAATCGTAATGTAGAAAGTTTGATTGGCTATCTGCACAACAATACCTTATTTGACAAGCTTCACTAGTTCAATACCTATATAAGTATCACTACTTTGCCCTGTATAGCTTTTTCCCATTTTCGCACCAATTTTGATTTCTTGGCTCAAAGACAGATCTCCTACATAGAGACCTATTTTTCTTGTATGGTAAGTAGGGTCTCCTTGATTTGACAATTCTGGTCCAAATTTAATCACGGTGCCACTTAATAGGCGAACCCTAGCCCAATAAGCACGTGTATCAGTTAAATAACTTGTATTAATGGATACAAGAACTGGGCTAACCTTATAAGTGCCTTCCAAAGAAATAACTGGGCTTAACTGTGAACCCCGAGCCTTACTACTTAAATCATCGGGACTTAGTGTTGTGCGGCGACCATCAATACCAACAAAGACCCCACCACTTGCCACATCATTATGGGCCTGATAACCCAGTGCATAACTTGCTCCAGGAGCTTTCGCCTTGACCGCATCCGAACCTACACCATAAGCATAGGTTAAATAATCACCCCAAAAACGTTGCACAAAGCCAGCACCGATTTGCGAACCTTCCAGAGGCGTCAGGTAGCCAACGTAATAATAAGAAGAGGATCCTGATGCCGACTCTGCGCCAGTCAATAACAAAGAATCAGCCGCATACGCCAAGCTAGGCAAAAGAGATGCAGAAAGCATTAAACGACTCATCAGTTTAAGCATTGGCGATTTCCTCGTATTCACATAAGTAATAAGGATAACTTGAATTTTCCACTCGTTGCGAAGATAGTTTTCTTAAGGTTACCTGCTTTAATTGGTTTTGAAGAAAAATATTGGTAGTCATTTGCTCTGATGGAGCATCATTGAGCACAACTCGCAGTACCTTAGCCCTACTTTTACTTGGGGAAAAAATGCCTAGAACCTCACCGTTCTGATTAGCTATCGGACCCCAATCATTTTCAGAATAAATTTCTTTTTCATAGGATTTACAGAAAAATGATGTCAGATACTGCAAGGGGGTTAAATCTTGCTCTGACAAATTATGTAAAACCCATTGATGATCTGAACCATACAAATATTTCTCCAAGAGCAGATGGCTCTGCTGATCATCCTTAAGCAATACGCACCCCATTTCATAAGCATGATGACTCTCATTGAAGCTAACATGCTTAATACAAACTTTTAAAGGTAGTGTCTGATGGGGCATATAAACATCCATCAAAAAAATATCATTTTCTTTGGGGGTGAAAGATAAATTCCCCACCAGCTTACACCCAGAAGATGACACATTTGTCACCATCACCAAATTAGATGAATCTTTTGATACATTCAATAGCGCTACATGAGGTATTGAAAAACGATGATCCACTCTCTTTGATCGGCTTTTATTTAGAGAGAAGTTAATCACTGAGCGAGACAACATCACATTGACTACCGCCCAAAATAAACAAATAAATAAAGCATCTTGAGGAAGATGCCCTAGATAGTAGAAAGACAAAACACCTACTGGGATTGCGAATACATTCAAATAAAAAACAATTAGCTGTGGGAGCAAAAATTTCTTTTTGCTAGAAATTAACTTTTCCTTATCAGTAACTTTAAATTTGAGATCTTTGTTAGTTAACAAGGTTAATGTTGCTAGAGCAAATGCGAAATATCTAGACATGTTGTATTGCTCAATATACAAAGACTGGCCGTAACCACGCGCCAACTCTTCAAACAAAAGGTAATTCAAAAATATGTAAGGCAAAAGATGAATTACCAATTCAAAAAACCCAGCCTTTACAGGCATCAAGCCTGTTAACAATGTAATAACCGGAATGAAATAAAGTAATCCCTTTTGCCAACCATCAAAGTAAGTAATAACTGAAGCAAAGTAGTTAATGCGTTGAGCCCACGTCAACCCTTTTGCAAAAAGTAACCCTTCTTTTTTCCATACTTGCATAGCACCCTGCCCCCAGCGGATACGCTGAGTAATAAAAGGTTCCATGGTTGAGGGTGCAATCCCAAAGGCCAAAGATTGTGCGTGATATACAGATCGATACCCTTGCTTATGCAGACGAATGGATGTGTGCAAATCTTCGGTAATCGTACCTGTTGCAAATCCACCAATCTTCTCTAACGCACTTCTTCTGGCAATGGCGCAACTACCGCAAAAAAAAGCTGCATTCCAATAATCCTTACCTCTTTGAATAACCTGGAAAAATAAAGATTGCTCCGTCCAAACCAAGCCTTTCTTTTTATTGTCTCGATGCTGAAAAGAGTCAGTATTATAAAAATCCTGAGGAGTTTGCACGAAAGCCACTTGCTCATCCTCAAAATATCCCAATGTCCTGAGAATAAAGCTCTTATTAGGGACGTGATCAGCATCAAAAATTGCCACGAACTGTCCTGATGCATGTTGTAAGGCAAAATTTAAATTGCCAGCCTTAGCATCTTCTGAAGATCCTCGTGCTAAGTATCTAGCACCTAAGGACTCCGCTAAAACCTTCATCTCTTGGCGGTTACCATCATCTAACAACCAGGTGACATGTGGGTAATCCATGGCAACGGCGGCAGCCACTGTTCTACGAACAATTTCCACGGGCTCGTTATAGGTAGGAATGAAAATATCAACTGATAAACCAGGCCTGGGATCTGGTGCCCAACGCTTCGTTAAACGCCAAGTCATCATGACATGAATAAGCCCAGTTACAACACCGTATAACTCAGCCAATAATAATAAACACGAAAGAATCCAAGCATTTTCATTAAGCGTCGTGAGGCGCCATAAAAAATAATTTCCACCAGCTAATACAAATAATATAAATAATATTTTTGTTGCTAGATTAGTTTCTTCGCATTGAACTGGTTTAATCGGCATATGTTATTTTTATTAAAAAATGCTCATTCAAAATCCCCCCTACACAAAGACTTCAAGGGAATAGAAATCACTTTATTTATTACTTTATGCTTATAAATATTTATTTGAAAAAATTATACTAATAAATATAAATTGAACCAATCAAAGTGCTATTTTTTTAAAGAAATTGAATGTTGAACTTGATTTGATGCTCAGATAGCTAAGATTGCCAGACTGCCGATTAAAGGATAGGCATCACGACAATAATTAATTGAATAGTCAGATTTAGTAGGATTAAACCTACTAATGGGATAGGAGAAAAAATTTAATCAACTACTCGTTGATACTGGAGAAATAATTCTCTTTAATTCTGAGCGCTACCGAAACAAGTCCAACCATAATAGGTACTTCTACCAATGGCCCAATAACTGCTGCGAATGCTGCCCCTGAGTTAATGCCAAATACAGCGATAGCTACAGCAATCGCTAATTCAAAGTTATTACTTGCAGCGGTAAAAGATAAGGTACAGCATCGCTTGTAATCAACCTTCATCTTGCCAGTGATGAAGAAGGTTAATACGAACATCACCACAAAGTAGATGAGCAATGGAATTGCTATCGTTACCACATCCATCGGTAATTGAAGTATGAGCTTTCCTTTTAAGCTAAACATCACCACAATCGTAAATAACAAGGCAATCAAAGTCATCTTGCCAATTTTGGGCACAAAGGTATTCTGATACCAGTCTTTACTCACAAACTTCAGCATCACATAACGAGTTAAAAACCCAGCGACACAAGGAACGCCTAAATAGATAGCAACCGTTTTAGCTATTTCACCGATGGTGATATTGACTACTGAACTCGCAAAGCCGAAATATGGCGGTAATACCGTTAAGAAGAAGTAAGCGTATAGACTAAAGAAGAACACTTGAAATACAGCATTAAAAGCCACCAGACCTGCCGCATACTCCGTTGAACCTTTCGCGATGTCATTCCATACAATCACCATAGCAATACAAGGGGCTATGCCAATCAATATCAATCCAGCCATATATTCTGGTTGATTAGGTACAAAAGTAATCGCTAGCAAGAACATTAGAGTTGGGGCAATAACCCAGTTTAATAAAATCGCTAACCCGAATACCTTCATATCTTTAAATACATCGGGTAGTTCTTCGTATTTCACCTTAGCAAATGGTGGATACATCATCAATATCAATCCAATCGCAATGGGAATATTGGTGGTACCTGACTGGAATTGATTAATCAATCCTTCAACGCTTGGCACAAAATAGCCTAACCCAATACCTACTGCCATAGCAGTAAATATCCAAACAGTTAAATATCTATCTAAGAATGAAAGTTTGTTAGTGATGGTGCTCATATTTTTGTATGAATAGATTTAAGTGTCATTGAGTCTAATTTTTCCAAAGGCATCGAAGCGAGGATATCTAAGCGTTTCCTCAAGCCAATCATGACGTCCTTAAACGCCTGCCTTTTTTCATTGTCATCACCTTTAACTTGGGATGGGTCGCCAAACCCCCAATGTGCTGTAGCAGGATGGCCTATCCAAATAGGACAAACTTCACCTGCCGCGTTATCGCAAACAGTCACAATGAAGTCCATCTTAGGCGCAGTAGGTAAAGCGTACTCATCCCAACTCTTACTTCTTAATTTACTTTCGTCATAGCCCATTTCTAAGGCCAATTCCTTAGCAAAAGGATTAACCGATGTGCCGGGTGTTGAACCTGCGGAATAACCTACAAATAAACCACTTGGATGAGTTGATGCTAAAGCCTCGCCAAGCACTGAGCGAGCTGAGTTGTGGGTACATAGAAATAGAATGTTGTATTGCTTCATTTAGCTTTAGCCTTCTTGATAGATGAGACTGGCACACAGGATTGACCACCACAGCAGTTTTCTAATAGAAAGCCACTTAATTGTTGAACTAGCTCAGCATTAGGGCGATAGATAAGGTTTCTGCTTTGTCGTTCTACTAATAGCAAGTTGGCATTCACCAGTTCTTTTAGATGGAAGCTCAACGTAGCATTAGGAATACCTAGTTTTTCGATAATTTGACTAGGTGTCAGTCCAACATCTCCACGCTGAACAATTAAACGAAAGAGATTAAGGCGGGTTTCCTGCCCTAACGCAAGGAAAGCACTAATAGCATCTGTATTTTTCATATTTCCAATTATATAGAAATATATGTCAAATTGATGACAGCAAAAAAGCCACTCCGAAGAGTGACTAAAGATATTTTCTAGATTTCAACCTTAGCTCCCAGCTCCACCACTCTATTGGTAGGAATCGAGAAAAAATCAGAGGGCTTAGCTGAGTTTTGATACATCCAAACAAATAGCTTCTCTCTCCACAAAGCCATTCCTGGTATAGCTGATGGGACAACCGTATCTCTAGCTAAGAAGTAAGAGGTTTCCATAGGTTCGCAACGAACTTGATACTGCTTATCAAGTAAATTCATTATTTGATTGATATCAGGGGTTTCCTTAAAGCCATACATCGCCCTTACTAGATAGATGCCGCCACCCATATCTTTTAGGTTTAATCTATCGTCATCAGTAACGAATGGCACATCCCAAATGCTGATCTTTAAGAAAATAACTCTTTTATGAAGAACTTGGTTGTGCTTCAAGTTGTGAAGCATAGCCACAGGGACATAATCTACGTGAGCAGTTAGAAATACGGCAGTTCCATTCACTCGTATGGGTTCATTCACAAGCAATGAATTAATGAAGCTTTCTAACGGAATACCATTTGCCTCTGCCTTGTTTCTTAATAGCTTTCTGCCTTGATACCAAGTCATTAACAATAAGAAACATAAACTACCCAATAAAAGTGGGAACCAACCACCTTCAACAATCTTTAAGGCATTCGCCGAGAAAAAGGCAATATCAACGAATAAAAATAATCCGATAACCAAAGCAACTAAAGCAACATTCCATTTCCACACAGCCTTCATCACAATAGCGGCCAGGAGAGTGGTAATAATCATTGTTGTGGTCACAGCAATACCATAAGCGGCAGCTAAATTACTTGACTGTTTAAAGATCAATACGACAGCCACAACTAATATCAAGAGCATCCAATTAATAGCTGGGATATATATTTGCCCAACTTCTTTTTCTGATGTGTAGGCTATTTTCATACGAGGAACAAAGCCCAATAAGATGGCTTGGCTCGTCATTGAGTAAGCACCAGATATAACTGCTTGAGAAGCAATGACAGTTGCTAATGTAGCCAAGATAACTAAAGAGAAGGTGTAGGCTTCAGGCACCATTAAAAAGAAAGGATTTTCAATAGCAGTTGGATTGGCTATCAGCATTGCACCTTGCCCAAAGTAATTTAATAATAGACAAGGCATGGTTATAAAAAACCAAGCATATTGGATTGGACGAATACCAAAGTGCCCCATATCAGCATACAAAGCCTCAGCACCAGTTAGAACAAGAAAGACTGCTCCTAAAACAATAAATGCTTGAATGGAATGCTCTACTAGAAAGTTAATGCCATACATTGGGTTGATGGCTATCAATACACTTGGGTTTTCTACAATGTTGTAGATTCCCATAACTCCTAGTGCCAAGAACCAAACGACCATAATAGGTCCAAATAAAACTCCAACTACATTAGTGCCAGTTTTTTGAATAAAAAACAATGCAACAAGAATTGTTATCGTGATAGGAATAACGTATTTCGTAAATTCGGGTGAAACAATTTCTAAACCCTCAACCGCAGATAAAACTGAAATAGCTGGTGTGATAACCGCGTCCCCGTAGAACATACAGGCACCAAAGACACCTAGCATCATAATAATTAAAGCTCGCTTTGAATTGCTTGGAGCTGTTCTTAATGCAAGTGCCATTAATGCGAGTATGCCACCCTCGCCGTGGTTGTTGGCTCTCATTACAAAGAGGACATATTTCAAAGAAACAACAATTAGAAAAGCCCAAAAAACTAGTGAGATAACACCAAATACTGCGTCTTGTGAAAAAGGAATGCCATGCTCAGGACTGAAGCATTCTTTGAGAGCGTAAAGTGGGCTCGTTCCAATGTCACCAAAGACAACCCCCATCGCGGCCAAAGTTAGTGCAGGAAGGCTACCTTTCGCGTGTTGATTATTGCTATTTAAGTTGATTGGGCGAAGAATTTTGGAATGAGAAAATTCAGGATTACTTAAAGCCATCACCTCTCCTACTTATGCTAATTTGAACAGTTTAGTACTTTCATTGAAATAAAAAATAATTCTTGCACCAAATTGGGGAGATTAAATTAGGCCTGATTTTTCTAATCAAGGCATATTCAAACATCAATCAATTAATGACTCACATGACCAGCTTGGTGAGTGATTTAAGGATAGAGCTTGGGAAAATTATTTTTTGGCATCGATCTCAAGAACCAATCAAATTCATAGATAAAAAATGAGGTTACTTCAAATATGCATTGATTAACTTTAAATCACTTTCACCAAGTTCACCAACCATTGCAGCCAACCTTAAACGATTTAATAAATAATTGGCTTGTTCTATAAAGAGAGAATGCTCTGAAGCTACCGCATCAATTTCCGCCCCCAAGAGCTCTAGAGTATTTCTTGACCCCACCTTGTGGCCACTACAAGTAGCACCCAAACGCGCATCCACCCGTTTTAGGGCATCCATGATCTGGCTGTCAGTAAATTTAGAACGCTTCATGTAGAACTCCTCTAATTGAGAAAATTCTACCTCTAAGCTCAGTTAACCTGCGGGGGGATTACCCCTGATTAAATAGCTGCTCACCATTATTATCAAATATCTCAATCTGAACTGGAATATGTGGATTGATACTAGAAGAAACCGTACAAAAATCTTGGAACTGACCTAAGACACGATCTAAATTTTCAAGAGATTGGGCAGAAACACCTAAAGTTATCTGCACATTAATAGACAGAATACGTAATCGATTCTCGGAGTTTCTTCCAACATTACAACTAGCTATAGTTTCAATTGGAGCTGGATCTTGCTTAAACTTTCTCAAAGCAAATATTAGCGAATCCGATAAACAATTAGCTACGGCGGCAGCTAACATCTGAGCAGGGCTTGGCCCAGCAGAAGCACCTAATGGTGGAGGCTCATCCGCAATAAAAGGAGGCAAGACCTCACTAAAATGAATGGCAAACTCGAAATCTTTCTGTTGTACTAATTTTACCGTTGGGACTCCACTCATTTTTTGCCTTTGAGGATTAATTATTTTTTATCTGACATCTTTTTAATAAGAATACGCACAAGGATTGTAGGAACAACAATCATGAATAAAATAATTGCTAAACTTAACTGGCCTGCAAATGAACCAAACAACTCACTTAACATAGATCCTCCACTAGATAATTTAAGTAAAGTTTAGGTTATCCCTCTAATCACTTTCTTGATTTATCTCAAATTGAATCAATTCAAATATTAATGTCGCCAGTCCAACATCAAACACTTAGAAATAAACAGAGACTATTAGTCTATTTCTTAGCTACAAGGCCATCATTTTTATCAATTACTTTGATGGGCTATCTTATTGGTTATTCAATTAGCCTCTTTTCTAATCATTTAGTGATTGGCATTTTGGGATTAATTGTTGCACTTCTTGCTCATGCAGCCGGTAATGTGATCAATGATTTTCATGACTCTCTAAATGGCTCTGACTTAGCCAACATTGAGAGGATTTATCCGTTTACAGGCGGCAGCAGGATGATTCAAGATGGCATATTCACTGAGCAAAAAATTAGTCGCTTTGCCACAACCTTATTTTTCACATCCATTCTTCTTGGTATTGCCGTCATTTATTTAAGTTCAATTAATTTAGTGTTAATTGGAGTGCTAGGCTTGTTTTTAGCTTGGGCTTACTCAGCACCTCCTTGCAAACTCATGGGCCGAGGATTGATTGGTGAACTCAGCATCACGCTGGCTTGGGCATTGGTTGTAATTGGTGCTGCGATGCTAAACGACATAAACCATATAACCGGCAATGCTTTACTAATTTCTATAGCTATTGGCTTATCTTATGGATTTGCAGTGGCAAATATTTTGTTTGTTAACCAAATACCTGACGTTAATGCCGACTTATCAGCGCAAAAACGTACTTTGGCAGCAACAATTCAAATATCGAATATATGGGTCTACTACCTATGTTTCAATTTATTAGCCCACTTAACCATATTAATTAGTTATGCATTAGGATTTTTGAGCGTTATATATCTATTATCTCTATTATCTTCACCCATACATCTGTACGTAACTTACATACTTAAAACATCCCCAAACCAACGCCTGGCTCTAAGGCAATCCATCACATTAACCATCATCAATGCTCACATTTATGGAGCACTCTTACTACTGTCTAATGTATTCATCAATTATTTTGATGAGACTTGCAAGGCAATACTTAACTAATTCATCTATTAGTTATTTTTGGTAATTTTTTTTGATTGATCTATGTCATTGTCCAGAATCAATGACAGTGCGAGTATTCAAATATCACTTTATAACTTTGAATATCAATCATGAAATTAAATATTATTCTCGCAACTGTTTTGCTAGCTTCAACAGCTTATGGTCAGACACCAAGCGCAATAGCTGATATAGAAAAACTACCTAATGATCACTATGGCAAGCTTGTTAGATACGGTAAAAAGCTAACCGAAGAAACATATTCCGTGATTGGCCCAGAAGTTACTAATAAAAAAATGCGCTACGCTGGCAATAACTTTGCTTGCACATCATGCCACCAAGATAGTGCCACTAAAAAATTTGCAATGCCATGGGTTGGCGCACATGCGACATTTCCACAATATCGAGGAAGAGAAGATGCCATCAGCACAATCGAAGAACGAGTCAATGGCTGCATGGAAAGAAGCATGAACGGCAAATCAATCCCCTTGGATAGCGAAGAAATGAAAGCATTTGTTACATACATTCATTTTTTATCTAAAGGTATTCCTGTTGGCGGAAAAGTCGAAGGCCAGGGCTTGCCAGCATTCAACCCACCGAACAGAAAAGCCGACCCATTAGCGGGAGAAAAAATATACGCCAATACTTGTGCAAGTTGTCATGGCATAAATGGCGCTGGTCTTAGAAAAGGAAATCCAGGCGATGCCAATGGCTACATATTCCCTGCACTTTGGGGCAAAGATACATTTAATACAGGTGCTGGTATGAATAGAATTCTGACAGCATCTGCCTATATCAAGACCAATATGCCTCAAGGCACATCTCATGGATCTCCAGTTTTAACTGATAACCAAGCCTATGATGTGGCTGCATATATTTTAAGTAAACCACGACCAGTTAAAGCACATCTAGAAAAAGACTTTCCCGCTCGCTGGAATAAGCCGGTAGATGCTGCCTTTGCCCCATACGTAGATGGCACTAGTGCTGAACAACACAAGTATGGTCCATTTCAACCAATTATTGAAAACATGAAACAAATTAAAAAGGATATGGGCAAATAAGTTATTGCTGACACAACACATGAGTTTAGATAAAAAAAATGAAGGCCCATGCTATGGGTCATGCTCTTGCGAATCACATAATATTGATAAAGAACGTAGGGACTGGTTGCTAGCCACTTCTACTGTAGGTGGCATTGGTGTTGCTACTCTAACAATTCCACTTGTCGCAACATTTAGTCCTTCAGAAAAAGCCAAGGCAGCGGGGGCTCCAGTAGAGATAGATATTGGGGGCATGCAACCAGGAGAACTAAGAACTACAGAGTGGCGAGGAAAACCTGTTTGGATTGTTAAACGAACACCTGAAATGATTAAATCACTTCAAATAATTGAAACTGAACTAGTTGACCCAAATTCAGATCGAAAGTCCGGTGAACTTACTCCAGAATATGCCAGAAACCAACATAGATCTATTAAGCCTGAATATCTAGTAGCAGTTGGCATCTGCACACATCTAGGATGTTCACCAGTTGCCAAATTTGAAACAGGTCTTCAACAATCTCTGCCATCTAATTGGCAAGGTGGATTTTTCTGTCCCTGTCACGGCTCAACATTTGACTTAGCAGGTCGAGTATATAAAAACAAACCTGCTCCAGATAACCTTGAAATACCACCCCATATGTTTCTTTCTGAAACAAAAATTTTAATTGGCGAAGATAATAAGTCATAAGTTTAAAAATGGCATATTAATTTTGGGTAATAAAAATGAGTAATTTTTCAGAACCAATCGGCACATCTCGCCTAATCGAAGATGCCCACAATCTAAATCGTGAAATATTAAGATTAGCCACAGCGTTAGATGTTGATTTATTAAATCCGGCTACGCTTGAGCATTTAATTAATACCCCTCACCCTAGCTGCGATGAAAAATTTAGAAAATGTGAAACATTAAGAGGTTTAATTATATTGAGAGGGCAAGTGGCACTAGAGTTACGCCAAGCTGACTATCCAGATCCAATTAACCCTGTGCACGAAAAAATCTATTAACTTTTAATTCCCACATCTTAACAATAAGACTTACATCTGAAACACCATTGATAAATCAATAAGTTAGTGGAGATGAAACCCAGAATCGATGGCACCTAGAATGTCTGACTCAAATTCTAGGCTGTCGCTTTAAACGACATTACCTTTCGCTTTGATACGTTCATCAAACTTTTGGCGATTGATAACAAATCGCTCATGCTGCCCTTTGGAAATTAAATCTACGCCATCATGAGCTTCCACATTAAAAATTAACTTCTTACCCTCCACAGCGATTAACTCAACGGTGGCAGTTACTTCTAGGCCAACTGGTGTTGCCGCCTCATGACTAACGTTGATATGTGTACCCAATGTTTGCTCTTGTGGCCAGTCTAAATGCGGATTAATTGCTTTAATACAGGCCCATTCTAAAAACCCGACCAAAAACCCAGTAGCAAATACTTCTGGCATAGCAACGAATTCTTCAGCCTCGGGATATAAAGAGGGAACTGTTTTAGATTTTGGGATCCTGAATTTGTGTTCGTATTTAATGCCGAGCTTAAGTGATTCTTTCATGTTATGCCTTTGCTGGTTAATTAATGACTAATGTATCACTAGCAGTGAATAAATTAAAAATATCCGAAGGTGTTTTATAGAGTCTTATTGCCCCAGGGTGGAACCAAACTATCAATAAATGTTGAGATTCCCAACAAATCAAAAAAAAGCCACTCCGAAGAGTGGCAATATTCCAGGAACGAGACAGTAAATGCCCCCGAAATTCTTTTTATTTACTTTGCGAACGTGAAAGTAAAAGTGTCAGAAATGCTGAACAAACCAATAACCCAGCAACAAAATACAAACCGCCAGCATAACTACCAGTCGTATCTTTAATCCAACCAATCATTGCAGGACCTGCGAAGCCCCCCAGATTACCGATTGAATTAATTGTTGCAATACCGCTAGCTGCAGCAGCACCAGATAAGAACATAGTTGGCATACTCCATAACGGTGGTTTCGCACAACTAATACCAATATTTACTAAAGTGAGAGCCGCAATCAAAGCAAACATTCCATTTGAATTACCAGCAATCACTAAGCCAACTGCAGCTAATAAGCAAGCAAGAATAACGTGCCAAGTTCTTTCACCGGTACGATCAGAATGCCTTGACCAGAGCACCATAGCAACAACAGAAACTGCAGGAGGAATAGCGTTCAAGAATCCTACCGTCATTGATGAAACACCAAGCTGTTTAATGATCTGTGGAGCCCAAATACCCAACGTATATAAACCTGCTGAAGTACCAAAATAAATAAGTGCCAAAGCCAGTACACGAATATCTAATAAACCTTTAATGAAACCATGCTTTGCAGAGGCTTCTTTACTAGATGATTCCTTATTCATTTCCCCGACAAGCCACTGACGCTCATCTTCTTTTAACCAAGTTGCATCTTCTGGTTTATCCGTCATATAGAAAAAGACAACAAAACCAAGAATGACTGCTGGAATTGATTCGATGATGAATAGCCACTGCCAACCATGTAAACCCATCCAACCATCAAGCTCTAATAATGATGCAGAGATAGGAGAACCCAGGGCTGTAGAAATAGGTGCGGCAGCCATGAATAAAGCTGTTACACCTGCACGATGCCGTGCTGGAAACCAGTAGCTAATATACAAAATGATTCCAGGGAAGAATCCGGCTTCAGATGCGCCCAACAAGAATCGTAGGATATAAAAACTTGTCGGACTTTCAACAAATGCCATACCAGCAGAAATGATTCCCCAAGTAATCATCACTCGAGCAATCCAAATTCTTGCACCTACTTTATGAAGAATAAAATTTGATGGGACCTCAAATAAAAAGTATCCCCAAAAGAAAATTCCAGCACCAAAACCTAATATAGACGCAGTAAAACCCAGGTCTTTATTCATGGTTAAAGCAGCAAAGCCAATATTGACACGATCAATATAAGCAATGAAGTACAACAACATAATGAACGGCACAATTCGCCAAGTAATTCGGCGCAGCGTACGATTTTCAATACTAGCTTCCATCCCGAGCTTTCCTACTATTCTAATTAGTTATTTTGGTATTGGACGATTGATTACTTAATGAATCTAATCTTCTGATTAATCTTTTCTAAGATTGGTTTTTTCTTTTCGTTAAAACCTTTCTTGTTTTCTTCAATTAAATTTTTACCTTTGGTGTCAATTGAAATAATCAGAGGACCAAACTCTTTTACGCGATTAATCCAAAGCGTCTCAGGCATACCTAAGTCAGTCCACTCAGCACCTTCAATTTTTTCAACTTGAGTGGCTGCCAATACGGCACAACCACCTGGGAAAATGGCATGAACGGCTTTATTTTCTTGGCAACCAGCTTGTGTTTCTGCCCCCATACCACCCTTACCCACAATCAATTTAACACCAGTTTGCTTGATGAATTCTTTTTCGAATTTCTCCATACGCATACTCGTTGTTGGGCCAATAGAAACCATTTCATACTCACCATTGTCTTTTTTACGAACAATTGGGCCCGCATGAAAAATAGCGCCACCCTCAAGATTGACAGGCAACTCACGACCTAGCTCAATTAATCGACGATGAGCCACATCTCGACAAGTCACCAATGTTCCTGATAGATAAACAACGTCACCAATATTTAATGACTCTAGATCTTCATCTTTAATAGGAGTAGTTAATATTTTTTTCATACTTTGAATCCTTGATGAGAAATAACTTCATATGACATATCAGCATTAATCTTGATCTTTCCTCGACGGTGCGCCCAACATCCAGTTGATACCGCAACACCAATTGTCGATGGGTGACGAGCTGAAGATTCAATATTCACGCCCATCACACTGTTATTACCAGTTAAACCTTGAGGCCCAAGACCCAGCTCATTCAGCCCTTCTGCCAATAACTCTTCCATCAAAGCAGCATTTTCATTCGGATTACTAGATGTCACTGGACGCAGAATTGCTTTCTTAGAAAGTCTTGCTGCTGTTTCAGCAGATGTTGAAACACCTACACCAACCAATAATGGTGGGCAAGCATTCACACCTCTTGAGGTAATCACATCAAATACAAATTCAGCAACGCCTTCATAGCCTTGGCCTGGCATTAGCACCTTAGCCGCACCTGGTAACGTGCAGCCACCACCCGCCATATACACATCAATCATGACGCTATCGCTATCTGGAACGATTTCCCAATCCAACCAAGGAATTTTTGAACCAGTATTAGTGCCGGTATTTTTTTCTTCGAATGTCTCCACGGCATTGTGTCTTAATGGACCTTCTTTAGTAGCGCCTAATGTGGCGTTTCTAAGAATATCTTCTAACTCCCCCAACAACGGAAACTTCGCACCCGCAGTTAAGAAATATTGGATAACGCCTGTATCTTGGCAACTTGGACGATCTAACTTGTCTGCTGCTTCTTGGTTTTGACGCATTGACTCATAAACTTCCTTAGCCAAGAAATTAACTTCTTTCTCTCTTAGCTCACCCAATTTAGTTGTCACATCTGTTGGCAGTCTTTTACCAATATATGCCGTAAATTTCGACATTAAATTAGTTAAATCTGCGACTTGTGCATCTCTATTCACGCTCATCTCCTAAAATCTTATTCAACAGTTACCTTGCCAACCTTGACTAGGTTTGCAAACTTTTCTGTTTCATCTTTAATTTGTTTAGCCATCTCTTCAGGCTTATTGCCAACGGGCTCAGCACCAATTTCAAACATTTTTTTCTTAAATTCTGGAGACTTGATAATTTTTACAACTTCAGCATTTAACTTAGCTGTAACTTCTTTAGGGGTAGCTGCAGGCGCTAGTAACCCAAACCATGTCCCAATTTCCAAACCTGGTAAACCAGCTTCTTTCATGGTTGGAACATTAGGTAGTGTTGAAGAACGTTTTGAAGTTGTAACTGCTAGAGGCACCAACTTACCTTCTTTAATAAATGGCAATACAGGTGTGATCGTGTCAAATGACATATCTACCTGACCACCTAACAGGTCTGTTGTTAATGGTGCACTGCCCTTATATGGGATATGAAGGATATCGCCACCAGCAAGCGCCTGGAATTGAGTGCCAATCATATGCTGAGCAGTACCGTTACCATTAGAACCATAAGATAACTTGCCTGAATTAGCTTTAACTGCCGCTGCCAGCTCTTTTACATTTTTATATTTTGCAGGCGCTTTTACTACCAAGACGTTCGGCACCATGGCTACGGTCGTAATGGGTGCAAAGTCTTTCTGAAAATCATACGACAATTTTTTATACACATTAGTTGCTACGGTGTGGTGAACTGCTCCCATCAACAAGGTATATCCATCTGGCGATGCTTTTGCTACTGCTGCAGCACCCAAAGTAGCACCTGCCCCAGGTTTGTTATCAACAATCACTTGTTGACCAATCGTGGTACTTAATTTATTAGCTATTTCACGAGCTAAAACATCAGTAGTTCCACCCGCAGGGAATGGCACAACAATCGTAATAATTTTTGTAGGGTAGCTCTGGGCAAAGCTAACACTAGATAAACCTAAAACAACTAAACCTGCTGCTACTTTCAACAAATCGCGTTTCAACATTTTTATCCCCCAATCCTATTTAGATTGAGACGAATAGTAATTTGCCATTTATTTAAAATTCATCTATAAAGTTAACTTATTGTTAACTTTTATTTAATAATGTCTAAGAACATCAATCCCTCTGATTTAGGCTTCTTTTCTACCCTTATATCTAGCGGAAACCTAGGCAGTGCAGCTAGGGAGCTAGGAATTACGACGGCGGCAGTTAGCAAACATTTAAGCCAAATGGAATCAAGACTTGGATTAACCTTAGTTAACAGAACAACGAGGCGCATGAGCCTGACTCCTGAGGGTGAGATCTACCTAGAACACGCGAGACAAATACTTGGTGAAATAGATGATCTTGAAAGTCTTCTCTGGGGAACTACTGTGGTACCTAAAGGACTCTTGAGAGTCAATGCAACCCTTGGATTTGGTCGTAGTCAAATTGCGCCGCTGATATCAAGCTATACAAAAAAATATCCTCAAGTAGATATTCAGTTACAACTATCAGTAAACCCACCGCCTATTACAGATGACTCATTTGACGTGTGCTTTAGATTTGGACCTCCTCCAGACTCACGAGTAATAGCTAGATTAATTGCGCCTAACAAAAGAATATTTGTGGCATCACCAAATTATCTAAAAACTAACGGCACACCTAAATCACCAGAAGATTTAACGAAACACAACTGTATTGGTATCCGACAAGGCGATGAAGGTTACGGCATTTGGAGATTTCATAGTAAACAAGATAACTCTAAGCTTATTAAGATTCGCGGGAACTTAACAACCAATGATGGTGAAATTGCTGTTAACTGGGCATTAGATGGTCATGGCATTGTGATGCGCGCTGAATGGGACGTAGCACGCTATCTAAAGTCAGGTCGATTAGTGCAAGTATTAGATAACTTTCAAACACCAGATGCAGATATATATGCGATATATCCTCAACGCCAAAAATCATCAGCGCGCATTAAGAGCTTAATTGATTATATTGTTGAAGCATTTGAAAGAGAATCCCTAAAAAACCATTAAATGTCGGGAAACCCGACATCTTCCACTTAACTCCATAACTCTCCGTGAGTTACTAATGACACCATGAGTAAACGTGATGAATCGGTGACTCCAACCAGAATCACTTTTCTATTAAAAAACAATAAGTTATTGGAGGCGGAACCCAGAATCGAACTGGGGTACACGGCTTTGCAGGCCGCTGCCGCCTTCTAACGAGAGGACATAATCTCTAAGTATTTCAATGGGTTGTATTGAGGTAATAAATCTTAAGCAGTGCTTTTGGTCAAGTAATGGTCAAGAGGACTGGTCAAATGGCTTCAATTACACAAAGAAAGAACTCTTTCAGAGTACGCATTTATCGCAAAGATTTACCTACAATAACCAATACATTTCATAGTAAGCAAGAGGCTATCAAATGGGCAAGGCTCATTGAGGTTCAGCTAGAGCAAGGAACTTACATTGAGGAATCTCCTAAACACCTCATCAAGTCAGACATTAGCTTTGCTGATGCCGTTGAGAAGTATTTGGAGACACACGCAATACATAAAGCTAACTACCGCTCAGAATCGGGAATATTAAGAATACTGTCAAAAAGATGGCACGATAGAAAGCTTTCGTCTATAGCTAAACAGGATGTCGCTCATCTAAAGAATGACTTATACAAGCTAGGTAGAGCTTCATCAACCATAAATCACTATCTAAATGCCATATCTCAGCTATTTAAGTTAGCCAATAACGAATGGGGTCACATAATACCGAACCCTGTAGAAGGTATCTCTCGTGCTTTAGAGCCTATCGGTCGAATGAAGAGATTATTACCTTCAGATGAAGAACTATTACTTTATTACTGCAAACAATCATGCTGCAAACACTTAGCTGAGATTGTTACTTTAGCTACTGAAACAGGTATGAGATGTGGAGAAATCTTATCAATCAGGTGGGAGGATGTAGATTTCATTAATCGTAGAGTTCTATTGAGAAAGACTAAGAACGGAGCTTCAAGACAAGTACCTCTATCAACTAGAGCTAAAGAGACCTTAGAGAGCATTTATAAGCCTGATGAAGTCATCGTCCTCCCTTATCAACACTGGAAGATGAGAAGACATTTCAATACTGCTGTTAATAAGGCTAAATTAGCCCACAAGGGTGTACAGAACCCATTCAATGACCTGAGATTCCACGACCTTCGCCATGAAGCTCTAAGCAGACTATCCGACAAAGGATTGAATGTTATTGAACTTGCTCACATTAGCGGACACAAAACTCTATCAATGCTAAGGAGGTATACGCACCCAAATCATGAAACCTTATTGAACAAGCTAGATAAAAACTGTTGACGCATTAATTCTTGCCTGATATAGGTAATCACATGAGCAAACTACAGAAGGAATAACATGCCTAACAAAAACAATCCATCAGAATCAATTACTTATGACTGTATAAGTCACCCCGACCCTTTTCACTCCTCTCATCCAATAAGGGACTCAGAGAAACAATCTTCGTTTTACCCAGAAATTAATGGTTTCATTTCATACAAAGTCGAATTAAGAACACACAAGAATTTCAGGATGAATCTAACTCTTCAAACATCCCTTGGTTCTTCGGTCAGTATTGATATTTCTCGTTGGAACAATGAGGATATTGGAGAAACACTAAAGCTACTTAAAGACTTAAATAAGATTACAGGTGATGCCATTAAGTTTATTGAGAAACACAAATTGCAAGAGAGCTAGAACCATAATTCTAGAGTTTCAAATTTACTCACACTACCGAACATTCTAAGAATATGGAAAACATCAACAATTCTGAGTACAAAGAAGTTTTAAATAACTGGCACAGTTTTACAGCCTCTTTAGAACCAGAATTTAGCAAATTAACTTTTTTCCCAGAGAGTATCTTGCCTCTCTCTAAGTCTTTATATCTAGCAGCATTTAGAACAGAATTTCTTACTCATAAAGCGTCAGGAACACTTAACCCTCAGCTCATAAAATCTATTGCTATCAATGTGGGCAATATTAATAGATTTAGCGGGCTACTAGAAAAGACGCCTCATAAGCTCTATGCACAAAAACTCATGGAAAATCCAGAGTTAATAAAAGACCATGACCCATATCCGTTGCTTGATGTCTATTTACAACAAAGTCTTGCTGGAGGTCTTCTGCAGTTTTGTGAAGAAAATGAGTTCCCAAAGAACCGAATCTATTCTGAGAACTTGCTATTTTTCTCAAATATGCTGAAAGAAGGCTACACTACTTCTTACTTCAAATCTCTATTTGAAGACAAAAAAGTACAAGCCCCCAAACGTGAGGAAGTAACCTCGCCCAAGGAATTAATCAATCAGTCACTTGATAAAAAGTCTTCACGATGGATGAGCTTTTTCATAGTATCTTTGATATGGGCTGCCGTATTTCATTTTATTGTTGGATGGAATAAGCATTGATTAAGCACCCTTTTCGATAATTTATTCATCTATTAAACTCTCTACATTTAAATCAAATTACTCTTTATTTGCGTAGAAGAGTTCAAACCGACTCTTTATGTATTGACAATATAAAAGTCAATCCTTTTTGCCTGTAAAAATACAATATATATTTTCATAAATCGACCGCAAACCATTGACAAATATAGAAAATATGGTATAATATATGTGTTGCGTAGAAAAAGCCTGACCGTACTTCTCCAACGACGGGAATTAGTCTAATAATTTCGTCAGACTCATAAAAAGAGTCTTTCGGCAGCACTCAGATGCTGCTCTTCAAATCAAAAATATCAACTTAATTAGCTGTGTCTTGAGTCTTACTTACTCTTGGCATTTTTCATCATTTTCACGCCTTATGGCTTGGGAGAGCTTATGCACAATTTATTACCGAAGGAGGAGTTACAGAAGCTATTAGACCGTCCATATTCAGGCACGACATTGCCTAGAAAGATTGGATTCAAGAATATTAGCTTTGCTAAACCTATATTTAGAACATTACAAGAAGAGTTGAAGGATGGATTACATCATTCAAGGAAAGACTCTAGAAAACATATTAAAACGGCTTACAGACTGTTTTTAGCCAACTTTGTGGCTTGTGTCTTCACAAAAGAAGGACTATCCCTGCCAGGAGGTAAGAAGTCTTACTCTTCTGATAGTTATTTTCATAAGTTCTTCTTAACCCATAAAGCAAGCCAACAAGTACTTAAAGCAATGCTTCAATCTGAATTGATAACTAAAGATAAAGGCAACCCACTAAAGAAAGAGGTTAATGCTTATTACCCTACAAGAAAGTTAGAAGAACTTGTTATTCCTCTTATTTATTCGATTGTAGAAGAAATTAATCTAAAGGAATCCTTTATTAAGTTCAATAAACCCAAAGCAAAGAAAGGAGTAGTTAATAAGCATAAAGAAATAACAGTAGTAATAGGAGAAGAACATAAGACAGAGGTACATTATGTGTCCCTGTTCTCTCCAGCTGATGAAACCTTCTACTTAACCAAAGAACATCCCGATGTTTTTAGGCTAAATAAAGTCAACGCTGCATTAGATAAAGCCTCATTTCCTCTAAAAGGACCTATTAGGCGTGTTTATAGCAATCATGATTTCATGCAAGGTGGAAGACTTTATTGTCATTTTCAGAACCTCCCCGAGCGAAGAGCCAGAATCAGAATCAACACAATGATTAATGGCGAACCAATTGCTCAGGTTGACCTGTCTTGTAATCATGCAGCAATGCTATTTGCTTTAGAAGGAAAGAGCATCCCCGAAGATTTTTACTCTGAGATAACTCGTGCCACCTTTGTTCCTAGAAATAAAGTCAAATTTCTTGTCACTAGGCTTATTGGCTGTAAAAAAAGAGGAGCTATTGACCTAAGACTTGATGAATTAATTAAAGACGGGTTTGAACCTGAAGATATACCAACTCACAATGAAAGGAGAATAGTAGAAGAATTTATTAAGAATACCTACCCGACCCTATCTCAAGGTTTTAAAAAGGGAAACGGGGTCATTTTGCAATCAGCTGAAGGAGAGATTCTTCTTATTGCAATGTGCAAGCTTATTGATAAAGGAATCATTACCCTACCAATTCACGATGCTTTGGCAGTACCAATATCCAAAGTCAATATCGCTAAAGAAGTACTGGAAGAATCTTGGATGGATTTCTTTGATGTGGACTTTAGGCCTCATACAAAGATTGACTACCCTGATGGGCTAGAGGAAATAAAGCTAGCTGCGTAATAGCCATGAGTAATTAGTTGGCAACTAATGCAGGCGGTATCAATGCCGTCGTTTCAAAGTCATATTTGAATCGTGTGAAAACTGCAAAATCGAATAAATACATTGATAACTAGAGAGCTTTTTAATTTAATTTCGGAAGGAGAAACAATGTCTATTCAGTTACCCTATATTTTTATTTGTGACAGAAACTTGAATAAGTTACATGTAGTAAATATTAATAAGAAACAAGACCTATCTTTAGTAATACAAGATGTCTTGTACTTTGAAGCAATTGGGATTCAATCAAACTATAAGAATCCATTGAATGCAAAGTTCAAGAGAACTAAAGATACAAGAAATGAGGAAACATCAAGGCTTATTGTCAAAGATGACCTTCCCAAGAGATTTAATACGGATGAGCTAGTCGTATTCTTACAGTCACTTCAAAAACGAGGCAAGGACAAAAAGAAACGAGTTCTTAATCCAAAATCACTTCTCAACTTAAGACCCGCTAAACAGTTCTCTAAAGATTATCATTTCACGAAGAAGAGCCTTCTGAATGAATCTCAATTAAGTTATGTGGAGCAACTTAGAGAGAAGAATATCCCCTATCGCCAGATTAGCGAAGAGCTGGGGTTACCTGTAGAAAAAGTAAGAAATGCTTACTCTTATTTCAGAAATAAGCAGAAAGAAACAAACTCTGCATTTTTAAACTAAAAATCAAGCTATTCAACCTATCAGAAACACATAGATAAGGGGGTAGGTACTGAAGAGGTATTTTTCAGTGCCTATCTACCTATTCAACATTTAAGGAGCAATAAATGAATTCAAACCGTAAACAAGCCCTAAGAGATGATTATGCGCTTCACAACTGTATGTGGGTAAATGTCGATGGATGTGGTCGCTGGGCAGCACCTATTCCCAACTACAAAGACTACTGGGCGACAACCTGTGGCGAAATAATTAGCATGAAAAAAAAGCAGCCGATATTGTTAAAGCAAGCCAATAACGGCAACGATTATTTAATTTGTTTTTTATCTCGTGAAGGTACTGCACATAAAAAGTATGTCCATCATTTAGTTGTAGATACATTTTTACATGATGGTGGATTAGATAAAAATGGAAACTTAAGAAGTGATATTAACCATGTAGATGGAAATAAGGCGAACAATAAAATTGCAAATTTAGAAAGATGTAGCCGCTCGGAAAATATGAACCATTTAAATAAGGTCCTTAAAAAAATGTAATCCTTTTGAGCTACCTATAAAGGTAGCTCTTCTTTGATGACATGACTTATCTCTTAAAATTTCTATAACAAACTAGAACAATCCAAACGATAATTCCCCAAAAAACTGTTGAAACTAAAACATTAATCAAAAAAGATACTGTTACCAATCCTGCCCCATATACCATTAATTCATTTTGAAGTTTTTCTGGATAAAAGAAAATCAATAAGGCTGATACTATTGACCATATAAACGCTATATAAAAAGGTTTGGCCGAATAATTTCTAATCATAAAAATAATTAATTTATCAAACATAACCTCTCCTGATAACCTCGGAACATAACTTCATAGCTTGTCTTTGTTAAGATTTTTTGCATAGGCTATTAGTAGCAAATCAGTTGGTAAAGGTCGACTCTTATCCTTTTGAACATCACTAACGATGCTTTTTCCTGACAACGGAAGCAACTCTTCACTTATCTTGACTCGCAATAACGAATCAACCAAGTCCATATAAGTCCGAATACGATGTTCGTTACGACTTCCAAAAGCTATTCCAGAAAAAAATGCCGTAGCGATTAACGCAGCAACCAGCAGTATCAATCTTGCCCAATCACCAGATAAATCCAACATCTCACCATTTAAGTTTAAAAACATCAATGGCCACATAATGAAAAACGCTGATGTACAGAAAAATAAGAATATTGGAAAGGTAAAGTTCATAAACCACATATCAAACTCAAACCATCTTTGATTGTTTTCACAATCTAGTTTATGCGCCAATAGCTTTATTTTGGATATGTTTTCTTCATTTCCATCAATTTTTATTTCTATTTTCATAAATATCTCTAAGATTCGTCACATTGATTTAAGAATTTCAGATTTCTTCATGTCATATTCTTTTTGGTTTATTAAACCCTTTTTTAAGAGTCCATTAAGTTCTTCAATTTTTTGAGTCGCAGTCTTTGAATTTTCAACAACCTTCTTCTCTACTTCTTTTTCAAGTTGAGCATCTGTTGCAACTTCTACAAAAGCACATTTCTTTTCCGTGGCAAGGATATTTAATCTGTTATATCTTTGTCTGTATGCATTGATTTCAATTTTTTCTGATTCAGTTAAATCCATAAAAAATAACGGCACCAATAGAAAAGCCCCTGCTACGCCAAGCCCAATATTTTTTCCCGACTTATCAGATTCGGGTAACAACCTTTGTATTTCAGCTTGCACACCTTTCATTTCCGTTTCAAGAGTTGCGCATGTCTTTTTGTTATCGCCGATTTGGTCGACCATCACTGGATTAGCAGGCCTACCTGCACAAGCAGATAAGATTAGAGAAGTCAGCAATACATAACTAATATTTTTTTTCATTTTTTTAAATTCCTTTTATTTATCATAAGAATATCAGAAATGTAGGATATATCCCGACGGGCTATCACCTGTCGTTTTTCAGCCCTCAAACTGACAAAGTACAGGGTATGAAAGTCAAAATAAATGACCTAAAAGAAGCTATCAGCTTAAATATCAAAAAATATCGCAAAGCTAAAGGCATCAGCCAAGAAAAACTTGCTCTTCTTGCAGGGATGGATAGAAGCTACATGAGTGAAATAGAGAGATGTCTGGCTAACCCATCTATTGAGGCGATACTTAGAATTAGCAACGCACTTGAAATTAACCCAGAAGAACTATTTAAAATAAAAAAACGGTAAATTACCGTCTTATGTAAGCATCAGGCATCTGCAATATATCAACTAATGATTTACCCTCCCCCCCCTTATATCGAGTTCACAGGTCAATAAATTTGGTCCAGAAAATGGTCAAGTTTGTCCCAAAATGGTCAAGTTTTAGGATATATTTGGGGCTTAGGTGAGTACTGCTTGAGAAACAAAATCTCTTGCAACCCTTTGTAGTACTTGGAAGTTTTCTTTGAAGAAAATGGAGGCGGAACCCAGAATCGAACTGGGGTACACGGCTTTGCAGGCCGCTGCATAACCACTCTGCCATCCCGCCAGGGAGGAATTAAAAAGGGAAGCTTTTTAAGCTTCCCTCGTAATTTGGAGCGGGATAAGAGGCTCGAACTCTCGACCTATACCTTGGCAAGGTATCGCTCTACCAACTGAGCTAATCCCGCATAACAACAAGACCGATACTTTAACATATTTTTCTCAGTTGTCAAACACCCGAGCAAATTGGCCAGTTGCTAATAAATCCCTAATACTCTGTTTTAAATGAGGTTTTAGCCTTTTAGGCTTATAAATCCGTCTTAGCCTTAATTAAAGGCCAAGCTTTCTGAAGGTAATAGAACATTGACCAAACAGTTAATACAGCTGCCACCCAAATCAATGGGCGCCCAATGGTTGATGTATGAAATAAATCAAATAAGGTGTTGTCATACAGCAAGAATGGAATAGCCACCATTTGTGCCGCTGTTTTAAGCTTCCCGACAAAATGAACCGCCACACTTCTTGCGGCACCAATCTGAGCCATCCACTCCCTTAGCGCAGAGATTGTGATCTCACGCCCAATGATGACTAAAGCAACCCACGCTTCAACCCGATCAAAATTTAAAAGTACCAATAAAGCGGCTGCCACCATTAATTTATCAGCGACCGGATCTAAAAATGCACCAAAAGCAGAGACTTGCCCCCACTTACGCGCCAAGTAACCATCTAACCAATCTGTTACAGCTGCACCAACAAAAAAGAGGGTCGCCCACAGATTTTTCTCGGGAAAAGTTAAATAATCATCTGGCAAATAGAAAATGCCAACCACCAAAGGAATGGTAGCCACGCGTAACCAAGTGAGAAAAATCGGCAAATTAAAAGGCATGCGCTAAGGATAAAGGAATTCTTAATGCAACTGCTTATATATTTGTTCCGCTAAGGCTTTAGAAATGCCTTCAACCTGTTGCAACTCTTCTACGGTTGCACCAATCACACCTCTTAAACCACCAAATCTAACCAATAGTTTTTGGCGGCGCTTAGCCCCAATACCCTCAATCTCCTCCAGACGAGAAACGTTTCTAGCCTTTTGTCTTTTAGCCCTCATGCCCGTAATAGCAAATCGATGTGCCTCATCACGTATTTGAGCTGTAAGGAGTAAAGCTGGGCTCTCTAAACCTAAGACAAGCGGCTCTCGCTGGTCAGCAAACAATAACGTCTCCAGCCCAACCTTCCGCCCCTCTCCCTTGGCAATACCAACGATTAATGAAAGGTCCATCCCTAACTCATCAAATACCTGTTTAGCCATTTCCACCTGGCCACGACCACCATCTACCAAAACAATATGAGGCTGCTTCTCAGGAGGCAATTCTTGAAAATTGGCATAACGGCGATGTAATACTTGCCTCATGGCCGCGTAATCATCTCCAGGAATAATGTCGTGAATATTAAAACGCCGATACTCAGCTGTTTGCATGTCATGTTTTTGATACACCACACATGATGCTTGTGTCGCTTCTCCCGATGTGTGACTAATATCAAAACATTCAATTCTGAGGTCTTCAGCATTCTCAAGATCCAATCCCAAGGTTTCAATCAAGGATCTCGTCCTAGCCTCTTGACCACCAGCCTCATTTAATCGCTTGGTTAAGGCTAACTCAGCATTATCTTGCGCCATCATCAACCAATGTTTTCTTTGGCCTTGCGGCTGCCTCAAAATTTGCACTTTTTTAGGTTTATCGCTGCCAGCCCTCTCATTCAATAAGGCATGCAACTCTTCATTTTCAACAGAATCCTTAAAATCCTGTATCACCATCACCTTTGGAATTAATCGCAAAGATTCTGCATCATCACTTAAATAATGCTGTGCAATAAATGCCTGCATCACTTCATCAGCATCAGGCATCACATCTTCTTTAAATCGCCCCATTTTAGGGAAGTAAGCTTTATCACCCAAGTGACGGCCACCGCGCACCATCGCCAAATTAACACAAGCCAAACCACCCTTCATGGCAATTGCCAAAATATCAACATCACCCTCACCATTAGCCACGGTATCCATGGATTGCTGTTGAAGAATATTGGATAAATCCGCAATTCGATCCCGCATCGCAGCAGCTTGCTCAAACTCCATTCGCTCACTATGAAGCAACATGGCTTTTTCAAGATCAGTCATCACGCTTGCGTGATCGCCCTCTAAAAACTGAACAGCCTTACTGACATCGGCAGCATAATCTTTTTCACTGATCAACCCTACACATGGGCCACTACAGCGATGAATTTGATGCAATAAACAAGGTCGACTTCTATTTTTGAAAACGGTATCTTCACAAGTTCTAATTTGAAATACTTTTTGCAGAATTTGAATACTATTTTTAACGGCCCATGCATTCGGAAATGGTCCGTAGTATTGGTGGCGCTTCTCTACTCTGCCTCGGTAATAGGCTAAACGCGGATAGTCATGCCCAGAAATCATCACATACGGATATGACTTATCATCTCTAAATAAAATATTAAAGGGTGGCGACAACTCTTTAATGAGATTGTTTTCTAGCAATAAGGCTTCTGTCTCCGTTCGAGTCACCGTGGTTTGCAATGTATAAATCTTGCTCACCATACGCTCAATACGAGGCGAGCTTAAATTGCGTTGAAAATAACTATTAACTCGTTTTTTTAGGTCTTTGGCCTTGCCAACATATAAGATGTGTCCTGCTTCATCAAAAAAGCGATAAACCCCTGGCAAACCAGGTAGTTTTTTTACATCATCCATAAGGATTGCTAAAGCGTTATTCGACATGCGTTGGGATATTTTCTGTCAAATCGTAGATAACTATGGCGACGCTGGCGTTTGTTGGCGCCTGGCCAGAAGTTTGTCTCAGATGTCTGTACATGGTGATGATATCCGCATTCGTTTATTTTGCGATGATTTAGATGTATTAGACCAAATAGCGCATGGCAATGCCACACACCATGGCGCAACACTAGGTATTGAAGTACTGCCTTGGGAGGATGCGAACACAACTGATTCAATTGGCGATGTAGTGATTGAAGCATTTGCTTGTACTCTACCCGCAGCTTACGTAAACGCTATGGCAAGTAGCAAGAAACAGCCCGTCTGGTTGAATCTAGAATACCTTACAGCTGAGCCATGGGCTGATGAGATGCACCTACTGCCATCGCCACAAAATAATGGCTTAAATAAATACTTTTACTTCCCTGGGTTTACTCACAAGACTGGTGGCGTGGCTTTAGGTGATTGGGATACCGTGACAAATATCACAGATACACCTGAAAGCTTGCGATCTAACTGGCAGCAGTGCCGCTCTAACTCAAAAAAGATTTCTATTTTTAACTATCGCCATGCCCCCTTAGAAGCTTGGCTACGATCTTTAGATCAAATTGCCCACAGACAAGGTGATATCGTTGACGTGTTAATTTGTGCCAATCAAAATATTTCTAACAATTTTTTTAGACAACCATTTAAAAGTCTACGCCTAATACAACTACCTTTTGTACCTCAAGAAGATTACGATTGGTTAGTCGCTCACTGTGATTTCAATTTGGTTCGAGGTGAGGATTCTTTTGTTCGCGCCCAATGGGCTGGCAAACCCTTCATTTGGGATATTTACCCTCAAGAAGATTTGGCTCATGAAATCAAACTGGAGGCTTTTTTAAAGCTTTATTTTGAAGGCGCTTCCAGTGAGTTATGCACAGCAGCCATTCCCGCTATGAAATGGGCCTCTCCAGAGACTTGGTGGCCATATTTAGAGACTTGGCAGGCTCACTCTAAGGGCTGGACTAAGAAGTTAAGAGCACTTGGGCCATTAGAGGGTAAAATAATAGACTTTGTGAAATCTCAGGAAATATCGCGATGAAAATTGCTCAAGAACTCCGCGTAGGTAACGTTGTTATGCTCAATGGTCAACCATTGGTAATCCAGAAAACTGAATACAGCCGTTCAGGTCGTAATGCTGCAGTGGTCAAGATGAAGTTTAAGAACCTCATCACTGAAGCACCTAACGAAGGCATTTTCAAAGCTGACGACAAATTTGAAGTTGTAATTTTGGAACGTAAAGAATGTACTTATTCTTACTTCGCTGATCCAATGTATGCATTCATGGATACTGAATACAACCAATATGAAGTTGAAAAAGATAACATGGGCGATGCCCTTCACTATTTAGAAGACGGCATGCCTGTTGAAGTAGTTTTCTATGAAGGCAAAGCGCTCTCAGTAGAACTACCAACGATTGTTGTGCGCGAGATCACTTATACAGAGCCGGCTGTTAAGGGCGACACCAGCTCAGGTCGTGTATTAAAGAACGCTAAAATTGCTACAGGTTACGAACTACAAGTTCCATTGTTCTGTAACGAAGGCGACAAGATCGAAATCGACACACGCACTGGCGAATACCGTAGTCGCGCAAACTAATCTAATTAGCTTGTGTAAACAACCACCTTTCGGGGTGGTTTTTTTATATCTGTTGCGATGTCATCAATATCTTAAACAGCCCTTGTATTCCACTTTCTAAGCTGCTCATTTTTTAAGCAAACAACCTAGCGCATTGGATTAAGTGGGTTTATGATTGTCTGAGTAGGAGTTATAAACAATTTCTGTGGATAACTATCATGAGACCAAAAACAGCGCCCAAGCACTTATATGTTGAATACATATATGGCTTTTTGTTTCATTACACAGACCAACCCCTGTTTCCAACAACGCCCTCTTACACTTTAGTTAAAGTACTCAAAGAAACAGAAAAAAGCTGGGAAGCCATCTATAAAGATATTGATGATGAAAAAGCAACATTTATCTTTGATGGCACGATTAAATTAAAAAAACATATGTCATAACTAGCCTGGCACTTCTGAGCGCCGCCAAAAATTTTTATCCAAAGAATCAAAGGGATGAATATCCTCACTGGACTATGTATCTAACTTAAATGATTCTTTGTAAGAAATACAACAGCTAGGGTAATAGTAAACACCTATAACTAAATATAGTGGTCTGTGTACACTTCTTCTATAAACAAGTATTAATGAATATATGAAGAAAATCGTCGACGTTTTTAAGAAAAAGGATCGCGCCTTGGTGTGGACCTATGTCATATCCCTAGACCGCAAACAATTACCCTCTGGTATAGCTAGCTTTGAAACTGAAGCACTTCGCCTATCAACATTAGACGAACACGGCACTTCAGACACACTGATGGCCAGAGTTCGCCCCATTTAATCTACAAAGATTGCAGTGCTTGAGCGGCCAACTCAAAAGATCTCAAACGTTTCTGATGACTATGAATTTGGCCCGCAATAATCAGCTCATCGGCCTGGGTTTTTAACAAAACATCCCTTAACCCAGCTTTAACAGTCTCCAAAGATCCAGCCACGGTATAGGATAGAGACTGAGTCACGGATGCTTTTTCATGAGGCAACCAAAACTCTTCAATATTATCAATCGGTGCTGGTAACTGTCCTCTTGTATTGCGACGCATACGAACAAAATTTTGCTGCAAACTCGTTAATAAATACCGAGCCTCTTCATCTGTGTCAGCAGCAATCACATTGACGCCTACCATCGCATGTGGGGCCTGAGCTTGCTTGGAAGGCTTAAACATGTGTCGATAGGTTGCCAAAGCATCTATTAAATAATCAGGGGCAAAATGAGAAGCAAAGGCATAAGGCAAACCTAAATGCGCAGCTAATTGGGCCCCATATAAACTAGACCCCAGAATCCACAAAGGCACATGGGAACCAATCCCCGGAATAGCTTTCACAGCTTGGTTAGGATGCAAGTCCTCAAAATAATATTGCAGCTCTTGCACATCCTCGGCAAAACCATCATCACGCCCCATTAAGTCACGCCTTAGAGCACGAGCTGTCATTTGATCTGTCCCAGGGGCTCGTCCCAAACCTAAATCAATACGGCCAGGAAACAACGCGTCTAACGTACCAAACTGTTCAGCAATCACCAACGGCGCATGATTAGGCAACATGATGCCGCCAGCACCAACACGTATAGTTTTAGTACCAGCTGCCACATGACCAATCACCACAGCAGTAGCTGCACTTGCGTTGCCAGTCATGTTGTGATGCTCAGCCAACCAATAACGGGTATACCCCCAAGCTTCAGCATGTTGAGCCAGATCACGTGAATGCTCTAGGGCATTCGATGCCGTCATCCCCTCAGGAATTGGAGATAAATCAAGGATGGAATATGGCACGCTCATGAATAGGGAACCTTTTCTTTATAACTAAAAAAATAAAGCCATATGAAACCATATAGCTTTACTGTTTTAACTGATTTAAAAATTAAAGAACTTTGACAGCCTCTTCAAAATTTAAACGTGGATTACGTGGGTAAACACCAGCAGGATCAGCAATGCCAATATTTAGCAAGAAATTAGCTTTGTACTGTCCGTCAGGGAAAAAAGCTGCATTAACAGCATCAGCATCAAAACCAGACATCGCACCACAATCCAAACCTAACGCACGTACCGCTGTAATCAAATAACCACCTTGCATCGAACTGTTACGGAAAGCAGCCTGCTCGGCTAATGCAGGATTACCCTCGAAAATAGGCTTAGCATCATAAACAGGGAACTGCACAGGCAAGTGATTAAAAAATTGCGTGTCATAAGCCACAATGACTGTTGCTGCAGCACTTTCAACTTGGGGTGCATTGCCTGGTGACAAGGTTGGCAAAAGTTTTGCTTTTGCTTCCCCGCTACGAAGCACCACTAAGCGTGCTGGCTGAGCATTAAATGCTGTAGGAGCCCACTTAAATAAGTCATAAATTTCTTTAATTTGAGCATCAGTCAACTCACTCTTTTTAAAAGCATGTGTGCTATGTGCTTCATAAAAAATTTGATCTAATGCTGCTTGATTTAATGGTGCTGTCATATATCCTCTAATTGTTCTATGGTGGTTATAAAAAATATTGCTCAGATTGCTTCTCAAATGCTTCACGTAGCGCTTTTAGGGAATGATTCATTTGCGTCAAATCCTTAGCGCTTAATTGATTAAAAATTTTCCCGAGATACTGAACATGTTCTGGGAAAATTTTCTCGAATAATTTTTGACCTTTGCTAGTTAAACCAATTTTTTGACTTCTAGCATCGTCCGTATTAACTACGCGAGTAATTAACTGCTTAGCCTCCAAACGATCCAATACGCCTGTTAGCGTACCCTTGGTGACTAGGGTCTTGTCACCTAACTCTTTACAAGTCATTGGCGGCTGATTACCTAAAGTAGCCAACACATCAAACTGCGTCACCGTTAAACCCATAGAACGTACATGGGCTGATGAGTAATGCTCAAATGCCTGGGTAGCTCTAACAAGCTCTTTTAAAGATGACAAGAAATCCACTGGTTTGCCTAATTAGTGATGAATGATTAATTATAGTACTAATTAGAACAATGTGCCGAGCGCCCCTCTATTTGAAGCGCCAAGTAACCCCTAAACCAATTTGCCGATCAGTTTCAGCATGATTAAGGGCTTTTTTATACCCTATATCCACATCCACATCCTCACTAGGGTGATAAATCACACCAAATACAATAGCTTCAGGAGATTGCTCAGACTTTAGGGCATTCGTCCTTTTCCCCACATCAACTAAAACGGTCCACTGCTTATCAATCGCATACAAGGTAGCAAGAGATACTTTATGAATATTCTCCTGATGTAAGGCCGCTTGAGTTGAGTCAGAAAAACGATGGCGCTCCGATCCCAAATTAAATAACCATGTGAAATCACCCCATTCATACTGGGTCATCCATAGCAACGCAGCGCCAGATTCACCATCACCCAAATCTTTTTGTTGATCACCTGACGGAATTCTTAATTCAGGTTTTAACCCCATAGATAAACCATCGGCCTGAAAGAACTTCCACTTTGCTCCCAAGCTCACATCATTCATTCCACTAGGCGTAGAAAAAGTCATCGGAACATTAATAAATAAGTCCAAACTTTCAGTAATACCTCGAGTTAGAGTTAAAGATCCTATGCGAGTATGCGTCGCATCTTCTTTTAACCAATCTGCATTTAACTCAATCTGATTACCGCCAATGCCTTGCGTTGATGCATCATCAGTGATTAAAGGGTGGGCGGAGTACGCCGTCTGAGCCAAACAACATAACCCTAAAAAAGTGATTATTTTTTTACTAAATGACATATCGACCTTCTCTTAAGCAGCAATTAAACCAAGGGCTTTTAACTGTTGTTTTGCTTTCTGATAATCAGGACTCTCCTGAAGATCACTCCACGACATGGCATGCGAAGTTGGCATGAGTTTTTTCAATCTTGCTCTGGATGTTTTAAATGATTTCTCATCGTACTTAAGGTGCTTAAGCAGCTCGTCAGCCAAATCAGGGCGATTACAAATTAACACTTGATCGCAACCAGCTTTCAGAGCCATCTCAGCGCCCTTAACGACACTGCCAGCCACAGATGCGCCCTCCATGGATAAATCATCACTAAAAATGACACCCGTAAATTTCATTTTCTGACGAAGCACATCTTGCAACCAAATCTTTGAAAAACCCGCAGGATTTTTATCTACCTTGGGATAAATCACATGAGCAGGCATAACTGAAGCCAACCCAAGACCCAACCATTGGTAAGGCTGAGCATCATCATTGAGAATGGTGTTCAATGAACGTTCATCAACGGGAATGGCCACATGAGAATCCGCTTCCGCCCAACCATGCCCTGGGAAATGTTTACCGCAGTTAGCCATCCCCGCTAATTGCAAACCATGATTCAAACTTTTTGCTAGTGCAAAGGTAATTTGAGGATCACGGTTAAATGAACGATCGCCAATCACTGCGCTACGTCCAAAATCCAAATCTAATACAGGCGTAAAACTAAAATCAACGCCACAAGCTCTTAATTCAGCTGCCAAAATAAACCCTACTGCCGTGGCGGCTTCCATCGCAGCGATAGCATGGGTTGCATTAGCCTTCTTACCCTGATTGGTCCAAATATCCCCCAAACGCTTCATCGCTGGTAAATGCGTAAACCCATCGGTTCTGCAGCGCTGCACACGACCACCCTCATGATCAATGCTAATCATGACATCAGATCTAAGGTCTTTAATTTGCTGAGTTAAGGCAGTTAACTGTTTTCTATCTTGGTAATTACGGCCAAATAAAATAACGCCACCCGTTTTAGGATGAGCAATACGTCTGATATCGTCTTTATTTAGGGTCTTACCTACCACGTCTAAGACGATCGGACCCGCTAAAAAAGAGTCATGAGATTTCATATTTTTAGCCTTATTTAATTTAGTCATTTTTATTTTCTTTGTTTATTTCTTAACAATATAGTTATTGATATATCACTCACGGGGCTTTAATGCTGCATATCTTTAGCATCTAATACGCCACTTATAACCGGTGTGCCATAGGTCACCACCACAAAAGCAATCGCCATATCTACTTCATCGCTAATGCTGACTTGAGCGAAGTATTTCTTCTCTTCCATAAAAACCTGTAACTGACCAGAACACTGCACCACAGGCTTACCACTAGGGTCATTTAAAGTTTGCATGGCACGCCAACTCATCGGCATTCTCATACCCAAACCAATTGCTTTAGAGAAAGCTTCTTTTGCAGCAAAGCGTGTTGCCAAATAAGCCATACCTCTTGACTCATTACGAGCCAAGCGAGATTGGAAGACCTTCATTTCCTCTGGCCCCAAAATTCTTGCGGCCAACCGCCCTTGAGTCCTGGCATAACTAGCCTTTAAGCGATCAATCTTAAGTATGTCCGTTCCAACACCAACAATCATAGGGATCTCTTAGAATTTATTGATTGATCAGCGCTTGCCGGCGAGCATCTAACATTAATTGGCGCATATCTTGTATGGCAGCCTGCCAACCTTTAAAAATTGATTCAGCCACAATCGCATGCCCGATGTTTAACTCTGCAATTTCAACAATGCTGGCAATCGGCGACACATTCCCCTCATGTAAACCATGACCAGCATTAACCTTTAACCCAATACTTTTGCCATATTTAGCCGCCACTCGAATACGCTCCAACTCTTGCAGCTGATCACTTCCTAACGTATCGGCATATTTACCCGTGTGCAACTCAATAACTTGCGCACCCGTTTCTTTAGCCTTAGCAATTTGGCGCTCATCAGGATCAATAAAAATAGAAACGGTGATGCCATGTTGGATTAACTTTTTAACGGCTGACTTCACGCTATCAAAATGACCTACAACATCTAACCCACCTTCTGTTGTCACCTCTTGCCGCTTTTCAGGCACCAAACAAACATCATGAGGTTTGACCTGACATGCAATCTCAATCATCTCTGGGGTAACCGCACACTCTAGATTCATGCGAGTTTTAATGATCGGGCGCATACGAATTAAGTCTTCATCCTTAATATGGCGGCGATCTTCGCGTAAGTGCAAGGTAATCAAATCTGCGCCATAGGCTTCAGCTAATTCAGCAGCTTTAATAGGATCTGGATAAGTCGTGCCACGAGCATTTCTAAGCGTTGCCACATGATCAATATTAATACCTAGATCAATGATGTTTTTAGGTTGTAGTGACATAACAATGATTACCTATATTTTCTTAAGATCAATCAAAATTTGACGCGTTGTCATTGCCTGATCTTGTAAATGTAGCCCTAATAAAAACCGAATTAAGGTTTTACTTTGACTCAATGTCTCAGGATCAGAATAGTCCTTAGCACTCATCAAGCTCAAATGCCTACCTGTCATAACTGGCCAATGACCAGGATCGTCAGCCTGTAACTTACGTAAACCCCGCTCTGGCTGATAGACATAATGCTCATCATCTTCAGGGGACTGATTGGTATCAACACAACGATCTAAGGCTGCTGCAAACCCAGTCTCTCTCAATAGAGCCAACTCAAAAGGTCGTAAGATAGGCTCCAAGTCTTTGGGATCTTGCCCCAAGAGATGCACCGTTGCGGCATATTCATCATAAAGATCTTCATGAGAATCTTCTCTCGCTGTAAATTTAACCAATAACTCATTTAGATAAAAGCCACACAGCAACGCATCACCGACCAATGGTGGGACACCACCTAACCATTCCGCCTTCGTCATGGTTCTTAACTCACTCTTGCCACTCCATGAAACAGCTAGTGGTTGAAATCTTTGCAAAACAGGTCTTAAAACAGAATGTGGTCTTTTAGCGCCCTTGGCAATCAAAGCCATACGCCCATAAGAGCGGGTGAACACATCCAAAATTAAACTGGTTTCCTTGTAAGGAATACTATGGAGCACAAAGGCTAGCTCGTCAGAAACACGGGTCGCCATGACTCGTGTTACTCCAGACCTTGCTCACGCAAAATAACGCGATCGTCCGCCCAACCACTCTTTACTTTCACCCAAGTCTCCAAAAAGACTTTGCCATCAAACAGCTTCTCCATATCCTGGCGAGCCTCAGTTGAAATGCGCTTTAACTTAGCACCTTTTTCACCAATCACCATCGCTTTATGACTTTCACGATCTACCAAGATTGTTGCAGCGATACGGCGCATCTTGCCATCCATCTTAAATTGTTCAATGATGACAGCGCTAGAGTAAGGCAATTCATCGCCGGTATAACGGAAGACTTTTTCACGAAGAATTTCTGCTGCTAAAAACTTCTCACTACGATCAGTCAACATCTCCGCATCGTAAATAGCTTCTTGCTCTGGCAAATAAGGCTCTAGAAAGGTCAGCAAGCGCTTCACATCATCTTGACTCTTTGCCGTCATCGGAATGATCTCAGCGAAATCAAACTTCTCACTCATCTCGCGCATAAATGTAAATAATTTCTGATCGCGATCTTCTGGAGCATCTGCTCGAGAAGCAAATACATCTAATTTATTGGCCAATAAAACAACAGGTACATCCTTAGGCAATAACTCCAACACTTCCTGATCAGCTTTACTCCAATAACCAGACTCAACGACAAAACAAATGAGATCGACATCTGCCATCGTAGTTTTAACCGTGCGATTCATCATTTTATTCATCGCATTGCTGTATTTAGTCTGAAACCCTGGCGTATCTACCAAAATAAACTGAGCTGTTTCAGTTGTTTGCACCCCTAGAATACGGTGGCGAGTAGTCTGCGCCTTACGTGAAGTAATACTCACCTTCTGACCTACCAAAGCATTCAACAGCGTTGATTTGCCCACATTAGGGCGACCAACTAAAGCAACGGTTCCGCAACGAAATGTCATATGAAAATTTTCCTTATTCCCCTGACTTCAACTTTAAATTCAGTTGCTCATCATTAGGATTTACAGGTGTTACAACCGAGGCCTTTTTCTTGGTTGCTTTTGTTTTTTTAGGCTTTCTACCAGTTTGAGAAACTGCTTTATGCGCAGCCTCTAAAGCCAGCTTGGCAGCTGATTGCTCGGCAGCACGACGAGAGCTACCCTGACCATTTAACATGATGTTTAAACTTGGGATCGAACACTCAACTTCAAATTGCTGGTTATGAGCCACCCCTGTTGTTGCAACCACGTTATAAATAGGTAATGGCAATTGATGCCCCTGCAGATATTCTTGCAACAATGTTTTGTCATCCTTGCCCAAAGTTCTAGGATCAACATGCTCCAAAATCTGCGAATACCATTTTCTTAAAACTTTCCTAGAAGCATCAAACCCTGAATCCAAGAAAATTGCGCCTACAATCGCCTCAAAAGTATCTGCCAAGATAGATGGTCGCTTAAAACCACCACTCTTTAACTCACCTTCTCCCAAACGCAAACAGTCTGACAACTGTAATGCTTGTGCGATTTCATATAAAGCCTGCTGCTTAACTAAATTAGCGCGCACACGAGATAAGTCACCCTCATCTAAATCGCTATAACGCTCATAAAGTATTTCTGCAACGGTACAGTTCAAAACTGAATCGCCCAAAAATTCTAAGCGCTCGTTATTTTTTTTACTATGGCTGCGATGCGTCAGTGCCTGCTGCAATAAATCAGTTTTTTGAAACGTATAACCCAAGCGCTCTTGAAGCAACTTGATATCAACAGATAATTTATTTGTCATCTCTGATTTTGTTGGCTTATTCACTCAAAGCGTCCAATACGTTTTAAATCGCCTAGGTTCATCCAAACAAAAAATGCCCTGCCTACCAGGTTTTTTTCAGGTACAAAGCCCCAATATCTTGAGTCAGCAGAGTTATCTCTGTTATCTCCCATCACAAAATAATGGCCAGGCGGCACCTTACAAGTAACACCGGCTGAGCTGTAATGACAGTTCTCAGAAAATGGGAAACGATCTTGGGTATAGATACCACCTGAGCGTTCTGGATGATTCAAAATATTATGCGCATAAGCACCTAACTCTTGAGGGTAGGTTTCACGATATAACTTAGCGTAATTCATACCTTCTGGATCTAAGTAATCTGGCTGGGCTTGATAATCAAAAGGCTGACCATTCAAAGTCAAACGTTTGTCCTGATAAGAAACCACATCACCAGGCAAACCAACCACACGCTTAATGTAATCAACAGACTCATCTTGTGGGTAACGGAACACCACGACATCCCCATGCTTTGGAGAGTTAACCTCAATAATTTTCTTATTAATGACAGGTAAACGTACACCATATGTGTATTTATTTACCAAAATAAAGTCACCAATCATCAATGATGGAATCATTGAACCAGATGGAATCTTGAATGGTTCAAATAAGAAAGAGCGTAAAAAGAAAACTGCAAAAATAACAGGGAAGAAACTAGCGGTGTACTCCAACCACAAAGGCATGCGATCAATACCAGCCAGCTTCCTTCTAGGCGCAAAAAATAACTTGTCTGCTACCCAAGCAACCCCCGTCACCACAAACAAGATAAAAAGAATTAAAGCAAAGTTCATTACTTGTCCTCCACCTGGAGAATTGCCAAGAAGGCTTCTTGTGGGATTTCCACACTACCCACCTGCTTCATACGACGCTTACCTTCTTTTTGTTTCTCTAAAAGCTTTTTCTTACGTGTGATGTCACCACCATAACATTTGGCTAAGACGTTCTTACGTAACGCTTTGACGTTTTCGCGAGCAATAATGCCACTACCAATAGCCGCCTGAATCGCTACATCAAACATTTGGCGAGGAATAATTTCACGCATCTTAGCGACCACTTCACGACCACGATATTGACTATTACTGCGGTGAACAATAATAGATAAGGCATCCACCTTTTCGCTATTGATCAAAATATCCACTTTCACCACATCTGATGCTCGATATTCTTTGAATTCATAATCCATCGAAGCATAACCACGCGAAATAGACTTTAAGCGATCGAAGAAATCTAAAACAATTTCAGCCATGGGCATTTCGTAGGTCAACTTCACTTGTCGGCCAACATACTGCATATCCATTTGGATGCCACGCTTACCGGTACATAAAGTAATCACAGAACCGACATATTCTTGTGGCATGAATAAATTCACCACCACAATGGGTTCCATAATCATTTCAATACGGCTTGGATCAGGCATCTTGGATGGGTTATCCACCACAATCTTTGAACCATCTTTTAATTCAACTTCATAGACTACCGTTGGGGCTGTTGTAATCAACTCCATGTTGAACTCTCGCTCTAGGCGCTCTTGCACAATCTCCATGTGCAACAAACCCAAGAAACCACAACGGAAACCAAAACCTAAAGCTTGCGACACCTCTGGCTCATACATCAAAGCGGCGTCGTTTAACTTGAGCTTTTCCAAAGACTCACGCAAGGCATCGTACTGATTTGACTCAACTGGATACAAACCAGCAAAAACTTGTGGTTGCACCTCTTTAAAACCAGGCAGCGGCTCACTAGATGGCGTTTTATTTTGTTGGCCTGGCGCATGCGTTACGGTATCACCCACCTTAGCTGCTTTTAACTCTTTAATACCAGCAATAATGAAACCCACTTGCCCTGCTGATAACTCACTGCGATCAATTGATTTAGGCGTAAACACACCCACATGCTCAACTAAATGCTGCGTGCCTGATGCCATTAATAAAACTTTTTCTTTAGGCTTTAAGGTGCCATTAATAACACGCACCAACATCACCACACCGACATAGTTATCAAACCATGAATCCACAATCAAGGCCTGCAACGGCGCTGTCGCATCACCTGTTGGTGGAGGTACCTTTTTAATTAAATCTTCTAAAACATCTTGTACGCCCATACCAGTTTTTGCAGAACAAGCAACTGCATCTGTGGCATCAATACCAATCACATCTTCAATTTCTTGTTTAGCACGATCGGGATCAGCTTGCGGTAAATCGATCTTATTTAAAACAGGTACGACTTCAACGCCTAATTCAATGGCCGTATAGCAATTGGCTACTGTTTGAGCTTCCACCCCTTGACTGGCATCCACAACCAATAAAGCCCCTTCACAAGCAGATAAAGAACGGCTGACTTCGTAGGAAAAGTCGACGTGCCCTGGGGTATCAATCAAATTGAGGTTATAAATCTTGCCATCGCGCGCTTTGTAGTTCAGAGCGGCTGTTTGGGCTTTAATCGTAATGCCCCGCTCTTTCTCAATGTCCATAGAATCAAGGACTTGCGCTTCCATTTCGCGGTCTGAAAGGCCGCCACAAAGCTGGATGATTCGGTCTGCTAACGTCGACTTTCCGTGGTCGATGTGGGCAATAATAGAAAAATTACGTATGTGATCCATGAATTCCTTAAAACGGCTTGCCACAATGCAACACCATATTGCACTGCAATAAGACGCCTCTTTTCTCTATTGTAGACGGAATGGGGGATTTCTCCCCCATTTCTAACTACCGTGATGATTTAGTTCATTTAAGCTATTTGTTCTAAATTACGATGCAGGCTTAACTGGTACAACCAAGGTTGTATCACTTCTGCGCAAGAAAACAGCGACTGATTTATTTTTAGGAATCGCTTTTAACGTTGCTTCAAACTGTTTCACGTTAGCAATGTCCACATCACCCACTCGGACAATCACATCCCCTACGCGAGCACCTACACGAGCAAGGGCACCATCCCCCAAACTCTGAATTTCAACACCACCCTTGATCGATAACTCACGACGCTTCGCATCCGTTAAATCGACTGCCACAACGCCTAAGCTATTACTCGTAGCGACTGATCCATCCGCATCAGCTTTCTTAGCCGCATTCTTCTCAGCAGGCTCCAAGTCAACCACAGTGATCATTAAATCTTTTTGACCACCCTTGCGCCATACCTGAATCGGCGCCTTAGTCCCAGGGCGTGTATCCCCCACAATACGTGGCAGATCAGATGACTTATCAATCATGCGTTCGTTAAAACTTAAAATAACGTCGCCAGCCTCTAAACCAGCCTTATCAGCAGGTGCACCAGCTTCAACATTACGTACCAAGGCACCTCTAGCTTTTGTTAAACCTAAACTCTCTGCTAACTCTTTGCTCACCTCGGCAATCGCTACACCAATACGCCCACGACTTACTTTACCGCTAGTTTTAAGTTGATTTGACACACGCATCGCTTCATCCATTGGAATAGCGAATGAAATACCCATATAGCCGCCAGAACGCGAGAAAATTTGCGAGTTAATGCCAACAACTTCACCACGAGTATTAATCAGTGGGCCACCTGAATTACCAGGATTAACTGCTACGTCCGTCTGAATAAACGGCAAATAATCGCCCGTATCACGACTCTTAGCTGAAACAATGCCTGCTGTTACTGTGTTTTCCAAACCAAATGGCGAGCCAATGGCTAAGACCCACTCACCAACGCGCACACGGGATGAATCACCGATTGTTAAACGTGGCAAACCAGTTGTTTCAATTTTTACTAAAGCAACATCCGTACGCTTATCGGCACCAATTAGCTTAGCCTTGAACTCACGCTTATCCGTTAAAGTGACATAAATAGTGTCGGCACCATCGACCACATGAGCATTAGTCAAAATATAACCGCTACTCTCGATGATGAAGCCAGATCCAACACCACGATTTTGCTCTTCCTGAGGCGCTTTCTTATTAGGTGTCTGCTGCTTTGAATTAGGCGCAGGTAATCCAAAAAATCTTCTAAAAAACTCTGCCTGCTCATCATCTAGACCAGGCAATCCAGGGAAACCTTGCTGAGCTTGTCGCACCACCACTTTTTCAGTCGTTCTAATGTTTACCACTGCTGGACTTGCCTTTTCCACCAAATCAGCAAAATCAGGATAACCTCTAGTTACAACAGGGGCTACTGGTGCAGGAGTTACTGGTAGAGGCGCTGGTGTCGCAGCAGATTGAGCGTAAACCTGGCCACCTAAAACAAAGGCCACCCAAATAGATCTTTGTACAAGCGTAATTAATTTTTTCTTCATAAACGATACTTTAGAGCATTCAGTCAATATTTACCTAAGGTGCGATACACCTGCCAAATATATGGTTTTTCAACTTTATTTTTCAAGTGTTTTATAGATTTATTTCTTTAGATTGATTTCTTCAGATTTTTTATGTTTTCAAAAAAATAAAGGCCTCAATAGAGGCCTTTACCTAATCACACCAAACACATTTAGATTTTGCGGAAAACAATCGTGCCGTTTGTGCCGCCAAAACCAAAATTGTTTTTAACTGCCACATCAATTTTCAAATCACGAGCCGTATTAGCGCAATAATCTAAATCGCACTCAGGATCTTGATTGAAAATATTAATCGTTGGTGGAGATTTCTGATGATGCAAGGCCAACACAGTAAATACAGACTCTAAGCCACCAGCACCACCTAATAAATGGCCTGTCATGGATTTCGTTGAATTCACCACCACACCCTTTGCAGCAGAACCTAAGGCAGCCTTTAAAGCTTCCGTTTCATTTTTATCGCCTAAAGGTGTTGATGTGCCATGCGCATTCACATAATGCACCTGATCTGGATTAACGCCAGCGTCCTTCAATGCATTAACCATGCAACGACGTGGGCCATCCATATTAGGTGCGGTCATGTGATAAGCATCACCACTCATACCAAATCCAGCTAACTCTGCGTAAATTTTGGCACCACGAGCTTTTGCATGCTCATATTCTTCCAAAACCATCACGCCAGAACCTTCACCAAGAACAAACCCATCACGGTCTTTATCCCATGGTCTTGAAGCTGTCGCTGGATCATCATTACGTGTTGATAAAGCACGTGCCGCAGCAAAGCCACCCACTCCCAATGGAGAGATCGTTGACTCAGCACCGCCCGCAATCATCACATCCGCATCGCCATATTGAATTAAGCGCGCAGCCAAACCTAAGCTATGCAAGCCTGTTGTACAAGCAGTTACAGCGGCTAAGTTAGGGCCTTTAAGGTTGAGATTGATGCTTAAATGCCCAGAGATCATATTAATGATCGAGCCAGGCACAAAGAACGGAGAAATACGACGCGCACCGCGATTGGTGTACTCGACATGAGTTTCTTCAATCAGCGGTAAACCGCCAATACCAGAACCCACCAAGACACCAACTCTTTCAGAATTCTCTTCTGTAACTGTTAAGCCAGAATCTTTGAAAGCTTGCATACCGGCAGCAATACCATAATGGATAAATGTATCCATATGGCGAGCTTCTTTAGCGGGGATGTAATCCTCAATATTGAAGCCCTTCACCTCACCGGCAAAGTGCACAGGAAGATTGGAATGATCAAATTTAGTGATGGTGGCAATACCACTGCGACCTGCCAATAAATTATTCCAAGCATCACCCACCGTATTACCAACAGGTGATACCAAACCTAGTCCGGTAACAACTACCCGGCGCTGTCCCTTCAACTGGCTCACAGTTAATTAGCCTTGTTTGGACTTGGCGAAATCGATAGCCAATTGCACGGTTGTGATTTTTTCAGCTTCTTCATCAGGAATTTCGATGCCGAATTCATCTTCCAATGCCATGACCAACTCAACAGTGTCTAGAGAATCTGCGCCTAAGTCGTTAACGAAAGAAGATTCATTCTTGATTTCAGCTTCGTCTTTACCTAATTGCTCGGCTACGATTTTCTTAACGCGTTGTTCGATGTTATCCATGTAATCCCTCCAGGGGTTGTTATAAAAATGTTGAGAAAAGATTTTATCAGCTTATTGGGCCAATTTAGTTCAAATAAAGTCCGCCATTCACATGAAGTGTTGTTCCCGTGATGTAACCAGCCTCCGGAGACGCCAAAAAAGCGACCGCATGGGCGATATCTTCAGGAGTTCCAAGACGTTGCAAGGGGATGTTCACTTTTAATGAATTTTGTTGATCTTCTGAAAGCGCCTTGGTCATATCAGTATCGATAAAACCTGGTGCTACACAGTTAACCGTAATATTACGACTTCCGATCTCCCGTGCCAAGGCACGCGTCATGCCAGCCACGCCAGCTTTGGCTGCTGCATAGTTAGCTTGACCTGGGTTGCCGCTGCTACCCACAACCGAAGTAATATTAATAATGCGCCCGCCCTTAGCTTTCATCATGGGGCGCAAAACGCCCCTAGCCAAACGGAATACCGCACTTAAATTTGTATCAATGACAGAGGTCCACTCCTCATCTTTCATGCGCATCGCCAAATTATCTTGAGTAATACCTGCGTTATTAACCAAGATATTTAAAGCGCCACGCTCTTTAACAATGCCATCAATCAGTGCTTCACAAGCTGCTGCATCATTAACATTCAATACAGCACCAGTGCCACCAGTTGGTCTTAAAGCAGCATCAATATCCTTGGCACCAGACTCACTAGTTGCTGTACCAATGACGACGGCACCCTGCTTAGCCAACTCCATGGCAATCGCACGACCAATACCTCTTGATGCGCCTGTTACTAAAGCAATTTGTCCTGTCAATCTACTCACAAGCTCTCCTAATACTTTTATGCTTTTAATGTGGCCATAACTTCAGCCAATGTTGCTGGATCATAAACAGCCAAACCGTTTAAATCACCATTAATTCTTTTTGTCATACCTGCCAAAACTTTACCCGGGCCACACTCAACCACATGGGTCACACCCTCTCTAGCCATGGCTTGAATCGTTTCCACCCAACGCACAGGGGCTGCTGCTTGTCTAACCAATGCGTTCTTTATGCTTGCTGGGTCTTTCAAGATACTGACATCCACGTTATTAATCACATCAATACGTGGCTCATTAAATGTTTTATCTGCTAAATAAGTCTCTAGCTTCTCTGAAGCAGGCTTTAGCAAAGATGAATGGAATGGTGCAGAAACAGGTAAAGGCAAAGCACGCTTAGCGCCAGCTGCCTTAGCCAACTCACAAGCCTTCTCTACCCCAGTCTTTGAACCAGCAATCACTACTTGTGCAGGCGCATTGAAATTAACCGCTTCAACGACCTCATTCGTAGCTGCTGCTGCATCAGCACAAGCCTTACGAACAGCGTCATCATCTAAACCCAAAATAGCGGCCATCCCACCCGTACCAACTGGTACAGCGTCCTGCATCGCCTGCGCACGAAAACGCACCATCGGCACAGCATCTTTAAAAGAAATCACACCTGAGGCAACCAATGCACCATACTCGCCCAAACTATGACCTGCCATTACAGAGGCTTCTGGGCCACCCGCAGCAATCCAAGCACGGTAGCAAGCCACACCAGCTGTCAGCATGACAGGCTGTGTATTAGTCGTTAATGAAAGCGCTTCGGCAGGACCTTCTGCAATTAACTTAGCCACATCCTCACCCAAAGCGTCAGAAGCCTCATCCAAAGTTTTTCTTACTGCAGCGTTATCACCCCAAGCATTTAACATCCCTACTGCTTGAGAGCCTTGACCTGGAAATACGAAAGCAAATTTCATGAAGTTTTCCTATTATTTTTTTTAATTTTTGCTATTTTTTATAGTCTTTAATACTTAACCAATGCTGCAGCCCAAGTAAACCCACCACCAACACCTTCCATCAAAAGGTGTTGACCACGCTTAATTTGACCCGCACGTACAGCCGTATCCAAAGCCAAAGGGATAGAAGCGGCGGATGTATTACCGTGATCGTGAACAGTGACGACTACATGATCTCGACTCACACCCAATTTCTTAGCGGTGCCTTCCATGATACGAATATTGGCCTGATGAGGAATCAACCAATCAATATCCGCAGGCGTGAGATTAGCTTTTGCTAACACTTCACCCGCTACCTGCTCAAGAACTTTGACAGCTAATTTAAAGACAGCTTGGCCATCCATTTCCAAAAATGCGGAACCTTGCAATGCGCCATTATCTGTCCGACCTGGCACACATAAAATATCTCTATGGCTACCATCTGCGTGCATAGCCGTAGCCAAAATCCCAGGCTCATCGCTAGCACCCAACACCACAGCACCCGCGCCATCACCAAACAAAACACACGTACCACGATCTTTAAAGTTCAAAATGCGTGAGAAGGTTTCCGCCCCAACCACTAGAACTTTTTGATACATACCACTACGAATAAAGTTATCTGCAACCGCTAATGAATAAGCAAAACCTGAACAAACTGCTTGCACATCAAAGGCTGCACAACCGTTGGTAATTCCTAATTTGTCTTGCAATACGCAAGCGGTGCTTGGGAAACCACCTAAGTTATCGGGTGTTGATGTAGCCAAAATGATCAAATCAATATCACTAGCTTGTATGCCTGCAGCCTCAATCGCTTTTTGCGATGCATGCAAAGCTAGATCACTAGTTAACTCATGATCAGCAGCAAAATGACGAGCACTAATACCGCTTCTTGAAAAAATCCACTCATCACTTGTTTCAATGCCATCTTTGGCTAATAGCGCTGTAATGTCCGCATTGGTAACTTTATTAGCAGGTAAATAACTACCTGTTCCTAAAATTTTGGCGTATTGCTGGGTCATACTTGTCCCTGACCTTCTTGTTGGCTAGCTGCAGCTTGCGTCACTTTAAAGGCCTCCGCCACTTTACCCACCATATTATTCTTAGCGCCTTCATAAGCACGCGTTAAAGCTGTCACAAAGGCTTTGCTATCTGCTGAGCCATGGCTTTTTAATACTAAGCCACGCAAACCCAATAAAACAGCTCCGTTGTAATTGCGATGATCGACGCGCTTTTTAAAACGCATCAATACCGGCATCGCAGCCAAAGCCATCAACTTAGATAACCAGTTGCGACTAAATTCTTCTTTAATCAATCCAGAAATCATATGCGCTAGACCTTCCGTTGTCTTTAACGCCACGTTTCCCACAAAACCATCACAAACAACAATATCCGTTGTTCCTTTAAAGATGTCATTACCTTCTACGTTGCCATAAAAATTTAAATTACTAGCACGCAATAACTCAGCCGCCTCTTTGACAACCTCATTACCTTTAATAACTTCTTCGCCAATATTTAATAAACCAACGGTTGGATTTTTAATGCCGTCTACAGCGCGAGCCATGACATCACCCATCTGAGCAAACTGCAACAAATGAACCGCCTGACAATCAGAGTTTGCGCCCAAATCAAGTACGGTTGTGCCACGGCCAAACTGATTAGGCATGGGTGCTGCAATCGCTGGACGATCGATTCCATCCAAAGTTTTTAGAATGTAACGGGAAATTGCCATTAAAGCGCCCGTATTACCGGCAGACACAGCGCCATCAGCCAAACCTTCCTTAACCTGCTCAATGGCCACACGCATCGAGGAATCTTTTTTCTTGCGCAAAGCAACCTCAATGGGATCATCCATCTCAACAACCTCAGAAGCATGGACGACCGTAATCCTCTCCTTAATATCAGGAGACACCTTAGCCAATGCCTTATTAATTAATTCGGCATTTCCGACGAGTCTTATTTTGAGATCTGGTAACTTAACCAGAAGATTTATGCTGGCGGGCACTGTGACCACTAGACCGTGGTCTCCACCCATTGCATCAACTGCTAGCGTGACGCTCATTAAGATTCTTACTCTAAGAAAAAAGCGGCTACTGTATGAACCGCCTTATCTTTTCCTTGTAGGGAATTAATCGTTCTTTGTCTTAACAACTTTACGACCACGGTAATAGCCATTTGGGCTTACGTGGTGACGTAAATGAGCCTCACCTGTTGTTGGCTCAACGGCCAAAGAAGGTGCTGACAAAAAGTCGTGCGCTCTATGCATGCCACGCTTTGATGGTGATTTTTTATTCTGCTGAACAGCCATGTTTTTACTCCTAAACGAAGCCGAGATTCTAGCACAAACTCATTGTTTTTTCAGATTTTTCAAGACAGCGAAGGGGTTAGGCTTCTCAATTTTGATCTCTTCAGCGCCTGATTGAAGGACTTTAGCCACTTTTTGCAAATTTTCAGGGCGACATTCTCCTGAGGGGTGTCTAGCCGATAGAGGCAAAGAAAGCAGCAATTCTTCCTCCATAGCCTCTAATAAATTAAATGTCTCACTAGCGACCAAAGCATCCTCGGCATCTTGATTTTCCTCATCAAAATCCCATTCCTCTGCTTCCGCTTCCGTATCAAATAAGATGTAGTCACGGTCAGAATCGATAGACTCTAGGTAGGGCTGAAAACATGATTGGCAGGTTAACGGCAGGTCAACAGCCAAGCGTAAGTGCATGTATTGCAAGGGAATTGACCCCAAACGCTCCTCAAACCAGGTCCCCAACTCCCAATGTACCTGCGACACCTCAAAACCACTATTAGGCGCAATTTCCTGTAACAATCTAGGAAACTGAGAAAGATCTAACGCCCCCTGCCCAACAAAGGTTAGCCCAGATTTCAAGTCAATCGCTTGAAGATCTGCTGGATTGTTCGGCAAAATGTGGGGTGTTGTATTTTTTGAATTCATACCGAAAGCATAAATGAGCGCAGCCCATCCTAGTCATAATTTATTAAAACAATCGTCCCAAACACTCATTTTGGCGTCAACCTCCCAGTACAGAAAAGAGCTACTAAGTCGCTTAGGCATTGATTTTCAAACTATTTCTCCAGAAGTAGATGAAACCCCACTCAAACATGAAACACCCGAACAAATTGCGCTACGCCTAGCCCAAGCTAAGGCTTTAGCGATTGCAAATCTCTATCCTGATGCGTGGGTCATTGGCTCAGACCAAGTAGTTGACTTACATGGTGCAGCCATGGGCAAACCAGGTGACCATGATCGAGCTATGGCTCAACTGCAGTTACTACGGGGTGAAACAGTCAAATTTCATACGGCTGTGTGCATTGCTAAAGGCCATGAAGCTAAAACACTGAATGTCATAACAGAGGTGACGTTCAGAACTTTAAAAGACGCTGTATTAGAAGCTTATCTACTAGCAGAAACACCTTATGACTGCGCAGGTAGCGCCAAATCAGAAGGCCTTGGCATTTGTTTACTGGAAGAGGTACGCAGCAATGACCCAACAGCACTCATCGGCCTACCGCTCATCGCCGTTTGCACACTATTACGTGATGCCGGCTTTCAGATTCCAGGTTAATCATGGCAGGGACACTCTATTTAATTCCCAATACGCTAGGTGATGAACATCGCGAAACACAACTTACTACCGTATTGCCACAAGACACCATCTTGCAAGCGTCACAATTACGCTACTGGATTGTAGAAAACGCTAAAACTGCTAGAGCTTTATTAAAAGCCATTAGCACCCATACACCGCTCATCTGTCCACTACAAGAAATGAGCATGTCTGAATGGCGCGGCCCCAACAAAGAACATCAACAAAAAAATCAAACGTCTGATGTTAAGAAATTATTGCAACCTTTATTAGACGGCCACGATGTAGGGCTGATGTCTGAAGCAGGCTTACCAGCCATTGCCGACCCAGGCTCTGATGTGGTGAAAGCCGCCCACCAACTTGGCATTACAGTTCGCGCCATGGTTGGCCCCAGCTCACTCTTACTAGCGCTGATGTCCTCAGGCATGAATGGTCAAAGCTTTGCATTCCATGGCTACCTCCCCGTTCACCAAACAGAGAAGGCGGCCACACTAAAACATTTAGAGCAAGAATCAAAGAAAAGACATCAAACACAATTGTGGATTGAAACGCCCTACAGAAACTCAGCCATGATTGAAACCATGCTCCAAACACTTGCCCCAAGTACGCAGATGTGTGTTGCAGCAGACCTTAGTCTGCCCAACGAATGGGTTAGATCTCAAACAGTTAGCGCATGGCAAACCGCCATCAAAAAAGAGCCTGGATTACTCCAAGCTCTTCATCAACGACCCGCCGTCTTTCTACTACTAGGCTAATTAGGTGACGCAGCAAGCCTCTAACTGCATCAGAGATTGGATCGCATCTCTGACGCCCATTATTTACAGAGTAGCCATCTCCATGCATGTCATAGTGGCCGATGACGCTGCCATGCTATCAATCATCTTTATTCAATAAGAGTCATTCACTAGCGAATCTGACCTGCTTGCATAAATACTCGCGTGGCCCCTTCACCCATTGCAGCACCAAAACGTTTTGCTACACGCTCCGCTAAATTTTCTTTCACGGTGTAATCAACAACATCAGGCGCCTTAAACACTTCTCTAGCTACGCTATCGACAGTACCTAATGCATCGGTTAAACCTAGATCGATACTACGAGCGCCATTCCAAACTAACCCAGAAAACATATCAGGCGTTTCTTTTAGACGTTTGCCACGCCCATCACGCACAACCTGAATAAACTGTTGATGGACCTCACCCAACATATCCTGAACAAATTCTTTTTGCTTTTTATCTTCTTTAGTAAAAGGGTCTAACAAAGCTTTATTTTTGCCAGCTGTTATTAAACGTCGCTCAACCCCTAGCTTATCCATCAAACCAGTGACACCAAATCCACTCATGATGACGCCCACAGAACCTACCAAGCTAGCTTTATCAACATAAACCTGATCAGCAGCTACAGCTACGTAATAACCACCTGAGGCACAGATTTCTTCTACAACAACATGCAAAGGTTTTTGTGGGTATTTAGCTCGCAAACGCAGCATTTCATCATGAATAATGCCGGACTGAACGGGTGAGCCCCCAGGACTATTAATACGCAAAATCACACCCACACTCTCCGTGTTTTCAAATGCTGCATTTAATGCACTATTAATAGTTTCCGCATTGGCACGTGAATCAGGCGCAATCTCACCTTGCAAATCAACTAAAGCAGTGTGCTTCCCTAGAGAGGTCTTACCCCCTAAATTCATATCAAATAAATTTACAGCCAAGCCCACAAATACCACCAAGGTCATCACACGTACAGCAGTTCTCCAGCGACGTGCGCGCCGCTGCTCTTTCAAATTCTCCAAAAGCAAGTGCTCTAGAGCTTGTCTTTCCCAAGAATGTTCTTCAGCCATAACCTTCCTTTAATCTTTGTTACTGACACACCTTTATATATCTTTTCTGACCTTACTGCATCGCGAGGCATTTCTCAATCAAGCGTTAGATAACAACCACTCTGATAACTCGCCCACATTCGTTGCACACAACAAGGGCTCTTCCTTTCTTAAGACATGTTCAGGATGAGCACCATAAGTTACAGCCAAAGCATCTACTCCAGCATTTTTAGCCATCAATAAATCATGCGTCGTATCCCCGACCATGAGCATTTTCTCCATCGGCACAGCTAATGCCTCTGACAATTCAATGAGCATACCTGGATGCGGTTTAGAAAAACACTCATCTGGCGTACGCGTATCGGCAAACATCTCATTTAACTCATGAAAATTTAATGAGCGATCAAGACCCTTGCGACTCTTTCCAGTGGCTACCGCTAACAGATGACCTCTAGCCTTTAATTCGCACAATAAATCTTTAATTCCTGCAAATAAATGTAATTCATGATCTTTCGCTAAGTAGTGATAACGAAAACGCTCTACCAAGCGAGGATGTTGGTCCACACGAACTGATGGCACAGCGGTACGTAAGGCATCTTGTATACCCAAACCAATGACATGGCTGGCCATCGAGTCATCTGGCACAGGTAATTCAAGATCTACACAGGCCTGCTGAATACACTGAACAATAGTTGGGGTTGAGTCCATTAAAGTCCCATCCCAATCCCACACAATCAATTCATATTTAGAAGTCACACCAACTCACTTAAATGACTGGGTTTTCTAAAACACCAATACCAGCGATCTCAATTTTGATCTTATCGCCTTTTTTCAAAAACCTTGGCGGTTTAAATCCCATACCAACACCACTTGGCGTACCCGTTGCAATCACATCACCTGGATACAGCGTTATACCGGCAGATAAATTTTCAATAATGGTGGGGATATCAAATATCAATAATTCAGTGCTTCCATTCTGGCGTAGCTCATCATTAACCCAACACTTAATAGCTGCTTTTGACGAATCCAATTCATCTGCAGAAACTAACCATGGGCCCATCGGACAAAACGTATCAAAACTTTTGCCAATATGAAATTGCACATGCTTCGCTTGCACATCTCTAGCACTAATATCATTAATGATGGTGTAGCCCCAGACATGCTTCATCGCATCAGCTTTTTTAATACCCTTACCCTGCTTGCCAATCACAACAGCCAACTCAGCCTCATAATCCAATTCTTGGGTTGCGTGCGGATGACTATCAACCCCTACCCCAGCACCAATAACTGCTTCAGGAACTTTACTAAATACCACGGGATACTTAGGCAAGTTGGCCATGGAACCTTGCGCCTCCCCCAACTTACTATCCTTAATTTCCTGAACATGGTCTAAATAGTTTTTACCCACACAAAAAATGTTACGCCTTGGCTTAGGAATCGGTGCCAAGAGGCAAATATCTTTCATCGGTATTGGAGCAGATTGTGTAGGCAAAGCTTCTCCATGCGCCATCATCTCAATAATAGGCAAAGCTCCCAACTCAGCCCGCGCCTCGCTTAACTGATAAGGAGTAACACTTTGTAAATCTGCGGAAATAACGCCCACATAACGCTTTGCTTGATATTGGAAAGCTGCTAATTTCATCTTGTCTCCAGTTAATTTATTTCTATTTTTTGTTTGTTTTATTTATTTAGTGTTTACAACTAATTAATTTTAGTTAGCTTCATTAGATATGAATTTTTCGAACGCTTCTGGCACTGGCGCCTCAAAAACCATTTTTTCTTCAGTTTTAGGATGTACAAATGCCAAATACTTGGCATGCAACAACAAACGCTTAGGCCTCAAAACTTTATCTAAATCTTGATCACCGTATTTATCATCACCCAAAATAGGATGCCCATAGGTTTGCAAGTGGACCCTAATTTGGTGAGTTCGCCCCGTTTTTAACTGAGCCTCCACCAAACTACACAATCCATCGTGATAAACACCTTTCACCCGAATATTGGTATGACTTGCCTGACCACCATCTGCTGAAACCCTCACTCGACGTTCGCCGTTGGGTAATAAATACTTCAACAAAGGGTATTTCAAAGGAATGGATTTACCTGAAATGGGTAAAGTACCGTGAACGACTAACAAATAGCGCTTTTCCATCTTACCCTCACGAATTTGCTCATGTAAGTGAACTAAAGCACTCCTTTTCTTGGCCAACATCAAGATGCCCGAGGTATCTCGATCTAGCCGATGAACCAACTCTAGAAATTTGGCATCAGGGCGCTGAGCCCTCATGGCCTCAATCAAACCTAAAGAAACTCCAGAACCGCCATGCACAGCAATACCAGAAGGCTTATTAACCACTAAAATGCTGCCATCTTCATACAAAACAGCTATTTCATCGCTTATTTTCTTTGAAATGAAGTCATTGACTGGTTTTTTAGCATCAGATACACGCAAGGGAGGAATCCTCAAAACATCACCCTCAGCTATTTTTTGACTTGCATCAGCCCTTTTTTTATTAATTCGGACCTCACCAGACCGAATAATTCGATAAATATGGGTCTTGGGCACGCCTTTAGCCATACGAAATAGGAAGTTATCTAGCCTTTGGCCAGCTTCCTCAAATAAAACAATGTGTTGGGATACCGAATTACTGTTCATATGTCATATAATGACCTATCTTGCTGCGTAATATCAAATTTATGATTTGATACATGATGTACGCCAAGCTCGGTCTGAAATAGCCGGTTGATATTTCCAGGGTTCGCCTCTCCCCTGAAAGCAATGAGACGCAAGGGTTGGCTGGCATAGTGCCGCGATCCGCGAAACAGATAAAAGAATTTAATCGCGCGCTGACGCAATCAAGAAAAAATGTCAGCGAGTGTAGTGAAGTAAGTCATCACAGAGGATAGCTCAGCGCCATCCCTTCTATTCCGTTTCGCGCCCCGCGATGGCTGCCTGGCCGCAGTACGGAGAATTTTATGAAAAGAATGTTGTTTAATGCTACCCAGCAAGAAGAGCTGCGCGTAGCGATTGTTGACGGGCAAAAGCTCATTGATATTGATATTGAAACTACTGGGCGTGAACAACGCAAAGGCAATATCTACAAAGGCGTTATTACACGCATCGAACCATCCCTAGAAGCATGTTTCGTGAATTATGGTGAAGAGCGTCATGGCTTTTTACCATTCAAAGAAGTATCGCGCGCTTATTTCAAAGAAGGTATTGATGTCAGAACCGCGGGCATCAAAGATGCTTTGCGTGAAGGTCAAGAAATCATTGTTCAGGTAGAAAAAGAAGAGCGCGGCAATAAAGGTGCTGCGCTCACTAGCTTTATCTCCCTAGCAGGTCGTTATTTAGTATTAATGCCTAACAATCCTCGCGGAGGCGGTGTATCTCGTCGTATTGAAGGCGAAGATCGCAACGAATTACGCGAGGCCATGAGTCAATTAACCGTGCCAGATGGCATGAGCATTATTGCTAGAACTGCCGGTATTGGTCGCACAGCTGAAGAACTTCAGTGGGACTTAAATTACTTAATGCAGCTTTGGAAAGCAATTGATGAGGCAGCTAGCGGCAATAACGCTCCCCTGCTTATTTATTTAGAGTCCAGCCTGGTTATTCGCGCAATCCGCGATTACTTCCAACCAGATATCGGTGAAATCCTGATTGATACCGATGAAATTTACGAGCAAGCCAGTGCATTTATGTCGGTGGTAATGCCAGACAACATGTCTCGCGTCAAACGCTACCACGACGATGTACCTTTGTTCTCACGCTTCCAGATTGAGCACCAAATTGAAACCGCTTACTCACGTACTGTTTCATTGCCATCTGGCGGCGCGATTGTGATTGACCACACAGAAGCCTTGGTTTCTGTAGACGTTAACTCAGCACGCGCTACTCGCGGTACAGACATCGAAGAAACTGCCGCTAGAACGAACTTAGAAGCGGCTGATGAATTAGCGCGACAAATGCGTTTACGCGACCTTGGTGGATTAATTGTGATTGACTTCATCGACATGGAGTCTTCTAAGAATCAAAAAGATGTTGAACAACGTCTTAAAGATGCTTTACGCCATGATCGTGCTCGTGTTCAGATGGGCAAAATCTCACGCTTTGGTTTGCTAGAGCTATCTCGTCAACGTTTACGCCCCGCTTTATCTGAAAGCAGCAACGTTACCTGCCCTCGCTGTAATGGCACAGGTCATATCCGCGATACAGAATCTTCTGCGCTTCAAGTACTTCGTATCATCCAAGAAGAAGCGATGAAAGAAAATACAGCGGCCATTCATTGCCAAGTACCCGTTGATGTGGCTGCCTTCTTGTTAAATGAAAAACGTGCTGAAGTGATCAAGATTGAGAGTCGCTTCAAAGTGAATGTGTTGCTCTTGCCAAACAAACACTTAGAAACACCCCATTACAAATTAGAACGTCTACGTCATGATGACCCACGTCTAGATGACCCAAAGGCTAGCTACGCAATGGCTGAAGAAGCCAGCAAAGAGCTAGAGTCTGACACGATCTTAAATCGCCGTGCTGAAGAAGCAAAACCACGCCAAGAGGCAGCTGTAAAAGGTATTACACCTAGTCAGCCAGCTCCAACAGGTGTTGTACGCCCAGAGCGCAAATCAGCATCAACAGAAAAATCTAGTGGCGGCTTAATTGGTTTCATCAAAAAACTATTTGGCGCGAAAGAAGAAGTAAAGCCAGTTGAAAAACGCTCTTCACGCGAAGGTCGCAACGATAGAAATGGACGTAACCGCAATAACCGTAACAAAAATCGCAATAAACAAGAGGCGGGTGAGCGCAACAACCAACCAGCACGCGTAGAAGGCGAAACGAAAGCGGATAATAAAGAACCACGTCAACAAAACAATCGTAATCAGCGCAATCGTCAAAACAACAAACCAGAAGCCGCAACAGAAACAAAAACTGAACAGGCCAAAGATGTTTTAACGCATAGCGAAGTTGCTGGAGCCCCTGATCAATCTGAAGGCGGTGATGAACGTCGTCGCGGTCGCAACCGCCGCGGTCGTAACCGAGGCCGCGATCGTGCTGAGCGCAATGAAAGTAATGACAACACAACAGCTCAAGTTGCAGCTAACACTGAACACGCGGCTGTTGCTCAGTTATCTACAGCTAATACGACCGTTGTCTCAACAGAAGCTGATGCAGTTGCACCAACTTTTACTGCTCACGAGACCCCTGCACCAAGCTTTGCTGCTGAGACTCGCTCTACACCAGCACCAGCTATTGCAGCAACTCCAGACCCAGTTCAATCTGAAGCGGATGTTGTCGTCATGCCAGCAATTGAAGTTGCAGCGCCCGTAGCTGTTATAGCACCCACAACAACTACCGCAAGCATCGCACCTGCCGCGCCTGCAGAGTTGCCAAAAGTTGAATTTCAGGCTTTAGAAGCGACAGCACTAACGCCCGTTCTTGAGTCTGCCGGATTAGTTTGGGTCAACACAGATAGTCAGAAATTGGCTGAAGTGCGTGCTCAAATTGCTGCAGAGCCTGTGACAACACATGCTCCAAGACAACCCAAACCACCTGTTTTGCAATCGACAGGCCCTATGGTTTTAGTTGAAACTGGCGGCAAAGAGCAAACCATCGAAAAGTAATACTTCGCTCTACAATGAGGGGATCATGTCAGAAAGAGTCATACCCCTCATTGATGAGCGTCAACGCCAAGTTGACAGTCTTACGCCGGCTATCCCAGAGCAATTACTGGCGCCAACAGGACTATTAGTCGACCATCATGGTCGTCAACTACACGACCTACGCATTTCTGTTACAGACCGCTGCAATTTCCGTTGCACTTATTGCATGCCTAAAGAAGTCTTTGATAAAGATTACCCCTACCTTGCTCATGGGGATTTACTAAGCTTTGAAGAGATTGTTCGTTTAGCAAAAATTTATATTGCACATGGCGTTGAGAAAATCCGCCTAACTGGTGGTGAACCCCTCCTTAGAAAACATATTGAAAAACTAATTGGGATGCTAGCTGAGCTTAAAACGCTGAGTGGCAAACCCATTGATCTCACACTCACAACCAATGGTAGTTTGCTACGAAAAAAAGCACAGGCATTGAAAGAGGCTGGATTAAGTCGAATCACGATTAGCCTTGATGGATTAAATGATGCCACGTTCAAAAAAATGAACGATGTTGATTTCCCAGTTAGCGATGTCCTGGATGGCATTGCCGCTGCACAAGAAGCGGGTTTCACCAACATCAAAGTGAACATGGTTGTTAAAAAGGGTACCAATGATCAAGAGATCATTCCCATGGCTAGCTACTTTAAAAATACCCCCATCATCCTAAGATTTATTGAGTTCATGGACGTGGGTGCATCAAATGGTTGGAATATGGCTGAAGTACTCTCTTCGGCAGAAGTGATCAAAAAAATTCACGAGACTTACCCTCTTCACAACATGAACCCCAATTACTCTGGAGAGGTCGTAGAGCGTTGGGCTTATGCAGATGGATCTGGTGAGGTTGGCGTTATCTCAAGCGTGACTCATGCTTTTTGCAAAGATTGCACGCGCGTACGCTTATCGACTGAAGGGAAGATGTATCTCTGTTTGTTTGCAACTAAAGGTTATGACCTAAAAGAGTTGTTACGACAGAATAAGAGCGATTTAGAAATTAGCAATGCGATTGCCCATATTTGGCATGAACGATCCGACCGTTACTCAGAGTTAAGAGGTTCACCAGAAGCTGGTAATCGTCCTAAAGTAGAAATGTCTTATATTGGCGGCTAAATGAGTACTTTTCCCAAGCTATCTAGCACCATGGCCAATATGCCCACCATCAACCCAGAAGCCTTACAGGTTGATCAAGCATTACAGTTAATGAAAGCATTTGTGCAAGAACGCACGCAATCGCTGGCTACTGAACATGTTCCCCTACCGCAAGCATTAGGCAGAGTGTTAGCAAAAGATCTGATCTCCCCTATCAATGTTCCTGCTGCAGATAATTCAGCCATGGATGGCTATGCATTTAACAGCAGCTCTCTCACCAACACCTCTTCTCAAGAGAAGACTTTATCCATTTCACTACATCAGGTGGGTATAGCACTTGCAGGCCAACCATTTGTAGATAACGTAGCAATAGGCGCATGTGTGCGCATCATGACAGGCGCCATCATGCCACCTGGATGCGATACCGCTATTGCTCAAGAGCTTGTACAAGTGAACGGCGATGTCATTACATTTCCAAATCATTCAGTCAAAGCTGGCGATAACCGTCGGCTCAAAGGCGAAGATTTAACTGCTGGTAAGCCAGCCATTCTGGGAGGAAAGGTTATTCGCCCAGCAGATTTAGGATTAATCGCATCTTTGGGTATTGCACAACTTGAGGTCCATAAAAAATTACGTGTTGGATTTTTCTCGACAGGGACAGAACTACGCTCGCTTGGTGAAACATTAGATCCTGGCTGCATTTACGATAGCAATCGTTACACCATCTTTGGCATGCTGTCTCGCTTAGGCTTTGAGTTAATTGACTTTGGTGTCGTACCTGATCAACCCGAAGCATTACGCGCCACACTTCATCAAGCAATCATTGAATGCGATGCCATCATTACCTCTGGTGGCGTTTCTGTAGGAGAAGCTGACCACACCAAACAAATCATGCAAGAGATGGGGGATATTGGCTTTTGGAAGCTAGCCATACGACCTGGCCGACCCATGGCATTTGGGTCTGTTAGCTCAGTCAATGATCAAGCGGTACTATTTGGCTTACCTGGCAACCCAGTGGCTACTATGGTGACCTTCTATCAGTTAGTCAGACCCACCCTCCTTACAATGGCTGGAGCATCACAGACAGCGCCCCTCACTACCCAAGCTCGAGCGAACCAAGCCATTCGCAAACTACCTGGTAGAACAGAATTTCAACGTGGCTCCCTATCCATAGCCCCAGATGGCATGACTACCGTCACACCACTCCCATCTCAAGGCTCAGGCGTTCTTAGCTCCATGAGCCAGGCTGATTGCTTTATTGTATTAAGGCATGAGCAAGCTTCCGTAGAAACCGGCGAACTAGTTGATGTACTAGTATTAGAGGGCTTGATCTAATTTTTTGATATTGCGTTGCAATATTGCCTTCAAAATTAGTATAGAATTTGGGCTAATAACCTTTATTGACCTTAATCGTACGTTAGTCTAAAAATGCCCAGCAAGTACACCAAAAAAGAAGTTGTGTATGTAGACCCCCTACATACAGCTAAAACACTCGTTTTAGTTTATTTAAGCTTTTCAGTACCAGTCGTTTTGCTAGCGCTCTTCGTTGCATTCATTCGCGACGGTGAATTACCAGGTTTCACAGTTATCTCCGCTTTAATTCTTAATGCTTTAATTGGCTTTGGCTTGCTATGGCTAGCTTGCAAAGTATATAACTGGGTCGCCGAAAAATTTGGTGGCATTGAAGTGGCATTAAAAGATATCGATGCAAGCGATATCACGCCACCCTCATCACAAGATTAAATAAACTCAGTGCAGCCTACCTAACCTATGAGGTTAGGTGGTGTTTGCCCTGCCAAGCCAGCCAAGCAATTTTCAATGGCGAGTTCAATCATCGCCCGTCTAGTTTTTTCAGTAGCACTTGCAATATGTGGCGACAAGACCACATTACTTAACTCAAGCAACTCTGGACGAACCGTTGGCTCACCCTCAAAGACATCAATGCCTGCAGCAAAAATGCGTTTTTCTTTGAGCGCTTTCACCAAAGCCAATTCATCGACAATCCCACCTCGCGCAATATTGATCAATGTCGCAGTTGGCTTCATCAATTGAAACTCTTTCTCACCAAACAAATGATGGTTATCAGGCGTATAAGGCATGACCAAAATGATGTGGTCAGCTTCTTTCAATAAAGTATCACGGTCAACATAATGAGCGCCACACGCCACTTCTAAATCTGGCGATAAACGAGAGCGATTGTGATACATCACGCGCATACTGAAACCTGCGGCACGTTTCGCAATAGCCTGACCAATTCGCCCCATCCCCATGATGCCCAAGGTGCTGTGATGAATATCCATCGCCAGCGGGGTGTCAAAAATAGAAAACTTCTTCCAATGCCCAGCTCGCAACCAATGCTCAGCCTCAGTAACCCTTCTAGCTGTTGCCATCAACAAAGCAAAACCAAAATCAGCCGTTGTATCCGTTAATACATCGGGCGTATTAGTCGCCATCACGCCTGCAGTTTTTAATGCTGCCAAATCTAAATTGTTATACCCCACCGCAATGTTGGAAATAATTTTCAAATGAGGCGCTGATTTCAAATGAGCCTCACCAATAGATTCACTTCCCGTAATGATGGCAGCATCTTTATCCATTAAGGCCAGCCTTAATGCCTCTGACTCCCAAATACGGTCAGCCTGATTAGATTCAACATCAGCGATAGTTTGTAGCTTTTCCAAAAGATCCGGGAAAATAGATCTCGCGACTAAAATTTTAGGTTTTCGAGTACTCTCAGACATAAGCTCCCCTGCTATTTCTTGATGATTTTTATTTGTTATATTTTTTACACAAACCAGCCTCTGACGGCTTTAAATCTGCCCATTTATTGTATGACATTGATTTATCGCATATATAAATCACTAAATCATCTAATAATTCAGGGGTTTCAAGCGTAAATAGGTCATCTCTAAGATAAAATAACCCTTTTGGTCTTTTTGAGATAGAACTGCCATGACATATGTAGTAACAGAAGCCTGTATTCGTTGTAAATACACTGATTGCGTTGATGTTTGCCCAGTAGATTGTTTCCGCGAAGGCGCTAATTTTTTAGCTATTGATCCCGATGAATGTATCGACTGTGCAGTGTGCGTACCTGAATGTCCAGTTAATGCTATTTATGCAGAAGATGACGTGCCTGGCGATCAACAGGAATACATTAAGTTAAACGTTGAGTTAGCCCGCAAATGGCCTTCCATCACAAAATCAAAAGCACCTCTTGCAGATGCTGAAGAATGGAAAGATGTTAAAGGCAAATTGGGCGAATTAACTCGTTAACCGCGCACCTGCTTTAACCAACGTCCTACTTGTCTTGAGACATTGCTCGAGACAAGATAATCACCGGAATTAGGCCAGCAAAGACAATAGTTAAAGCTGGCCACGCTGCCTCAGCCAAACGCTCATCTGCAGCCAACTGGTAAGTCACCACAGCTAAGGTATCGAAATTAAAAGGCCTCAATACCAAGGTCGCTGGTAACTCTTTCATCACATCCACAAATACCAACAAACCTGCTGTTAAAAGACTGCGTCTTAACAAAGGCAAATGAATCCGCCGCAGGATCTCCCACTTACCAGAACCCAAGCTCATAGCACTCGCATCCATGCTTGGCGTAATTTTGCTCAATCCAGCTTCAACAGTTTGCAAACCTGATGACAAAAACCGAGTGAGGTAGGCATAAACCAATATCACCACAGACCCCGACAAAAGCCAGGCAATATCTAACTGCGCCAACAAAATTAATATACCTACCGCTAGCACTGCGCCAGGCACGGCATACCCCAAACTCACCATACGATTAGCCATCAGTTGCCAAATACCCTTCGACATCCGAGCACTGTAAGCTAGCCAAGTTGCTAGCACTACAGCACATATAGCCGTTAATGCTGATAAAAATAATGTGTTACTTAACCAAGACCAATATCTTGGTTGAAAACCCTCACCACTCACCCAAGCTAAATAAGCCATGATGATGACGGGAAAAATAAACCCAAACAACAGAGGTAACGCACAGGCCACACTAGCCCAAAATGCCTTCTTACCGTGCAAGCGCCAGGGCTTGATCTGCCGGAAACGTTGCCCATTTGCAGCAAAACGCATTTGGCGACGGCTCACATGCTCCAACAGCAAAAGTAAAAATATCACGACTAATAAAACTGCAGATATCTGCACTGCAGCTATACGATCCCCCATACCCAACCACGCACGGTAAATGCCGGTGGTCATAGTTTGCACACCGAAATAAGACATCGCACCATAATCAGCCACGGCTTCCATCAATGCTAAAGCAACACCCGCCATCGTTGCAGGCCTTGCCATTGGCAACGCCACCTGCCAAAAAGCCCCCCAAGGGCTAGACCCCAACGTTCTTGCAGCATCCATTAAACGAGGGCTTCTCTCCAAAAAAGCAGTGCGACATAACAAATATACATAGGGGTATAAAGCCAAGCTCAATACGCAAATCGCACCCCAAATAGATCTAGGCTCAGGAAACCACTCTAACTTTGGAACATCCAACGAAGCTCTTAAAAAAGTCTGAACGGGGCCTGAAAATTGAAAAAAATCTGTATAGGCATACGCCATCACATAAGTTGGCATTGCCAAAGGCAAAATCAATGCCCATTCATACAAGCGCTTCCCGGGAAAATCACAGGTAGCCACTAGCCATGCGCAAATAACCCCCATGCTCGCCACCCCCCAAGCTACGCCTAAAGCCATGAATAGAGTGGTTAATGCGTAACTCGGCAACACGGTACTTAGTAGGTGAGACAAAATATCCCAACTACTAGCACCTGGATGCAATAAGGCTGCAAAAATCCCCAATATAGGCAGGGCCAATATCAGAGAAAAGAGAATAGGTATTAAACGTAATCGCAAGATGCGACAATTATAGGAATGATTAACAATAAGTCACCCATCCACTTAAATTTAGAGGATATCCATGTGAGCTACCCAGGTGATCAACCTGGCAGCTTAACCCCTATTGTCAAGGGGCTTAGCATGAGCCTAAGACATGGCAGAATCGGCTGCCTCCTAGGCCCTTCAGGGTGTGGCAAGTCAACTATCTTACGTGCCATCTGTGGATTTGAACCGATTCAATCGGGATCCATCACGCTAGATGAGCAGCAAGTTAGTACGCCTGACTATGTACTAGCTCCTGAAAAAAGACGTATTGGGGTGGTTTTTCAAGATTACGCACTCTTCCCGCATCTGACCAATGCTGAAAATGTGGCCTTTGGCCTCAGAGATCGCAGTAAAAAAATAGCCCTTCAACAAGCAGAAGATTGGTTAGTACGTGTAGGACTTCACAACGTGGGGCATCGCTACCCCCACGAACTATCAGGCGGTCAACAACAACGCGTTGCTCTAGCTCGTGCTATGGCCCCAGAGCCAGAACTATTACTACTAGACGAACCTTTCTCTAATCTAGATGTGGATTTAAGAGAACGCCTAGCGAGTGAAGTACGTGATATTTTGAAAGCTAACGGCACAACAGCTCTATTGGTGACTCACGATCAATTTGAAGCTTTTGCAATTGCTGATGATATTGGCGTCATGGTAGATGGTCGTTTAGTCCAATGGGATAGCGCCTACAATTTATACCACCGACCAGCCAACCGATTTGTGGCAAGCTTTATTGGTCATGGTGTTTTTGTGCCCGGCATCACTCAAGCAGGTCCATCTGTTGCTATTGAATTAGGCCACTTACCACTTCCCCAGTCTAGCTACGGCTTGCCAGGCGAAGAAGTAGAAGTGTTATTGCGTGCTGACGATATCGTGCATGATGATGACAGCCCACTACTAGCTACCGTTATTAGTAAAGCTTTCCGTGGCGGAGATTTTTTATACACTCTTCAACTCGATTCCGGGCAAGAACTAATGGCCATGGTACCTAGCCATCACAACCACGAAATCGGTGAAAAAATTGGCATTAAGCTAGTAGCCGATCATGTTGTGAGCTTTCGCAAAGCTAACCCCTGAATTAAATTAAGCTAGAATCTAGCTATGCAGCAATATCTAGATCTCATGCGCCATGTTTTGGCCAATGGCACTCACAAATCAGACCGCACAGGCACAGGCACAAGCTCTGTATTCGGCCATCAAATGCGCTTTGATTTACAAAAAGGCTTTCCGGTTGTCACCACCAAAAAACTCCATCTTAAATCCATCATTATTGAGTTGCTTTGGTTTCTCCAAGGTAGCACCAACAATAATTGGCTTAAAGAAAGAGGTGTGAGCATCTGGGATGAATGGGCTAGAGAAGACGGTGAGCTGGGCCCTATTTATGGCTACCAATGGCGCTCTTGGCCAGCACCTAATGGTGAGCATATTGACCAAATTAGCCAACTGATTGACCAGATTAAAAACAATCCCGACTCACGTCGTTTAATTGTGTCAGCTTGGAACGTTGCAGAAATTCCACGCATGGCGCTACCGCCTTGCCATGCCTTCTTCCAATTCTATGTGGCAGATGGCAAATTGTCTTGCCAACTTTATCAGCGTAGCGCTGATATCTTCTTAGGTGTGCCATTTAATATTGCTAGCTACGCTCTTCTCACCCATATGATTGCTCAACAAACAGGTTTGACACCTGGTGACTTTATCTGGACAGGTGGAGACTGTCACTTGTATACCAACCACATGGAACAAGTAAAACTTCAGTTATCTAGACAGCCATTAGAGTTGCCACAGTTGGCGATACATCGCCAACCTGCCAGCATCTTCGATTATGAATACGAAGATTTTGAATTGGTTGGCTACCAACATCACGACCCTATTAAAGCCCCTGTGGCCATTTAAATTCGAGGATCACTGTGGAGCTAGCCATTATTGTTGCGCGCGCCAAAAATGGCGTCATTGGAGTTAACAACACATTACCTTGGCGCCTACCGGAAGATTTAAAACATTTCAAAAATACAACCTCAGGCCACCCCATCATCATGGGGCGCAACACTTGGGAATCCTTAGGCCGCCCTCTACCTGGCCGCAGAAATATTGTTGTAAGTCGTAACGCGTCATTACGTTTAGAAGGTGCGGAAACTTTTACGTCTTTAGAGGATGCGATTGATGCCTGCAGCGGCTCTGACCAGGTATTTATCATTGGCGGCGCACAGATTTACGAACAAGCGATGATATACGCAGATAAGCTCATCATCACCGAGGTTGACCTAGACATAGAGGGTGACGCCTTCTTCCCTGAAATTGACGATATGCTGTGGGAAGAAATTTCCAGAGAAGAACACCATAATGGTGAACTAGGCTACGCTTTTGTCACTTACATCAGCAAGTTTTGATGAGCGTTGATTGCTAACATAGCCAAACCCAAAACCGTCATCTTTTATACCTTTTTGTATTAATATCTTTTCATCTGAATACCTATATTCAGTCTATGCATATTAATTAGAGGAGAATAAAAATGGATCGTCGAAAATTTATTGCTGGTACAGGTATGGCAGGTATTTTGGCTGCAGGTGTCGCACCCGCTGTCCATGCTCAAGGCGCCACCATTCGCTGGCGTTTGGCATCAAGCTTCCCCAAATCAATTGATACGCTTTTTGGTGGTTCAGAAGTATTTGCCGCCAAACTAAAAGAATTATCGGGCGGTAAATTCACAATCAGCACACATGCCGCTGGTGAGTTAATGCCAGCATTCGGCGTATTAGATGGTGTGCAGCAAGGCACTGTTGAATGCGCACACACAGCCCCCTACTACTTCTTTGGCAAAGATGAAACCTTCGCCCTTGATTGTGCTATTCCTTTTGGCTTAAATGGTCGCCAAACGAATGCTTGGATGTTTGATGGTAATGGTCTTAAATTGATGCGTGAATTCTATGCTGCTTACAACATCGTCAACTTCCCTCTTGGTAATACGGGAGCTCAGATGGGCGGCTGGTATCGTAAAGAAATTAATACGGTAGCAGACCTCAAAGGTCTCAAGTTCCGTATTGGTGGCTTTGGTGGAAAAATTCTAGAACCTCTAGGCGTCGTTCCACAGAACTTACCTGCTGGCGAAATCTATCAAGCCCTTGAAAAAGGTACGATTGATGCGGCTGAATGGATTGGTCCTTATGACGACCTTAAACTAGGTCTATATAAAGTAGCTAAACACTACTATTACCCAGCCTTCTGGGAAGGTGGTCCACAACTAAGCTTGTACGTTAATAGCAAAGCCTATAACGCACTGTCACCTGAATACAAAGCTATGATTGAGACTGCAGCAACTTATGCACACGTTGAAATTGCTGCCAAATATGATTCACGCAATCCAAAAGCACTCAAAGAGTTAGTTGCAGGCGGCGCAAAATTACACCGCCTACCAAAACCAATCATGGACCAAGCCTTCAAGGTGTCCCAAGATATTTACGCAGATTTAAGCGCTAAGAATCCTCGCTGGAAAAAAGTGTTTTCGGATTACGAGGCATTCCGTCGCGACCAAAATCTATGGTTCCGTTTTGCAGAGAAAAGCTTTGATGACTTCATGCAATCACAGAAACTTTAATTATCTTATTGGCCTTCATGCGCAATAACGTAAAGCCAGTCATGTTGATTAACTGACTGGCTTTTTTGACACCTAAATAACAACCTTGCCTGTTTAGTAAATTTCTTAAATGCGCACTGGCCCTAAACTCAACCTAGCAAACGCCTGCAATACTTCTGGTGATGCTACATGAAAGACATACACCACCATACCTGAACGCACCAATAAACGTGGCGCAATTAACCAAGACAAGTAAGGGATATAAATAAACTTTGCTTGAGTAATATCCTTCACTGCCACATGCTTATCCCATATCCACGTTTGGCAAATCACACCCTGCCTCATAGATATGCGACTACACAAAATCCAATAATAAGCCGTAGCGCAAATAATCAATGATGCAGCCATGACACTCATAACACCCCAATGAGGGACTTCTCTAGAAGCTGCTCCTACAGCCTGATAACCCCAAAAAAGTAAGGCAAGCATGAGTACGCTGGCCAACACCTTAATCAATAGAGGAAAGGCAGGGCCGTCTACTGATACATCTTCCAAAAAATGAGTATCTGCCATTATTTTTTATCAGGCTCCTTAAATAAATCATCAATCATTTTTTGATCATCTAATTTAGGCATTTCCTGAAAATCGTCAACAGGCACCTCTAACTGAACCTGGTCTAAATCAACCTTCTCTTGCTTATCTAAAAAAACTGTCACAGTTTGAGGAACAAAAATAACAACCACGACCAATATCAATTGCAAGACAACCCAAGGAATAGATCCCAAATAGATGTCCTTTGATTCAATTTTTCTTGGGATGCCCCCATTTTTATATAAAGAGTCAGCAATGCCGCGCAAATAAAATAATGCAAAACCAAATGGTGGATGCATGAAACTAGTTTGCATGTTCACGCACAACAGAACCCCAAACCAAATCATATCGATGCCCATCTTGTCAGCAACAGGGGCCAACATCGGCAAAATAATGAAAGCGATTTCAAAGAAATCTAAGAAAAACGCCAAGAAAAATACAAAAACATTTACAACCAATAAGAAACCTATTTGACCGCCAGGTAAATTGGACAACATATGTTCAATCCAAATACCACCATCAACACCTTGGAATACTAATGAAAAAACTCGCGAACCAATCAAAATAAAAACCACCATGGCGGTAATGCGCATGGTACCCGTCATGCCTTCTTTGATAATTTCCCAGTTCAAGCGTCGATGCAATGCGGCCAACACAAAGGCTCCAACAGCACCCATCGCACCAGCTTCCGTAGGCGTACAAACCGCAGTATCAATACCTGGTAAACCACCCATACTGCCTAGTACGGCAAAAATCAAAATGGCTGAAGGAATAATGCCGCGCAAACATTTTGCCCAAAGAGCCCACCCGTTTAGAGTTCTCGCCTCTTTAGGAACACCCGGCAAATCAGCAGGTCTTATGCGTGTCAAGAAAAATGTATACGCCACAAAAATAATGACTTGAAGAAGAGATGGTCCCCAAGCCCCCTTATACATATCACCAACTGAACGACCTAATTGGTCAGCCATCACCACCAAAACCAAAGATGGTGGTACTAACTGTGTGATAGTCCCTGATGCAGCTAATACACCTGTTGCATAACGCATGTTATAGCCGTAACGCATCATGACTGGTAAAGAAATCATGGCCATGGCAATGACCTGACCAGCCACAGTTCCTGTGATAGCTCCTAAGATAAAACCAACAATAATGACGGAGTAACCAAGACCCCCTCGAATAGGTCCAAACAATTGCCCCATTGAATCGAGCATATCCTCAGCCAAACCGCATTTCTCAAGAATGGCGCCCATTAAAGTGAAGAACGGAATAGCCAACAACAAATCATTCGACAAAATACCAAAAATATTTAATGGCAAATTGGACATAAAACTAGCTGGGAACCAACCTTGAGAAATGGCAAAAAAACCACTTAACAAACCTAAAGCAGCTAGAGAAAAAGCAACAGGGAAGCCAATCAACATGATGAGGATCAAGCCCACAAACATCATTGGAGCGAAAGTTTGCATACTCATTGAAGAGGCCTCTCGTAATGAATATCCATGTCATAAGCGTGCGTTAACCAGCCGATTCGCTTAATGATTTCTGAAACACCTTGTATACCTACCAAGAAGAATCCCAATGGCAACATCATCATGGCTGGCCAACGAATCAATCCACCTGCATTACTAGACATCTCTTTTGAAACAAACATACTGACAAAAAGAGGCATACATAAATAGGCGAAATAAACCATCGCTGGCAATAAAAAGAAAATAAGACCGAACAAATCAATATAAACACGAGTCTTACTTTGTAAGCTCCCATAAATCACATCCACACGAACGTGCTCATTAACTCGCAACACTTGAGCGGCGCCCATCATGACGCAAGCGGCAAATAGATACCACTGAATCTCTAACCAACCATTAGAGCTGTAATCAAATAAATAACGCACAAATGCATTGAGCGCGCTAATAAAACAGGACAAAATTACTGCCCATTTTGCAAATCCGGCAAACTTATCTGTCACCCAATCAATACCATGAGCTAATGCAATCAACTGCTTCATGATTGACCCCTTTAATTGATGATTCTTATGCGCCGATTCTATCAGCAAGAAAGAAGGTATTTCTTATAGAACGCCCACTCTTAAGTGACTAACGCCCGCCCACTGTCATGTTCTCGATAAGTATGGAGCCCGTTTCTTTTGTGCCACGTACCAAAGTGTCATGACCAATAGCTACAATTTGCCGGAACATGTCTTTCAAGTTACCGGCAATCGTAATCTCCTCAACGGGGTATGCAATCACGCCATTCTCAACCCAATAGCCGAATGCACCTCGTGAATAATCCCCATTCACATAATTAACACCCTGCCCCATGAGATCGGTCACCAATAAGCCCGTTCCCATCTTTCTCAATAAAGCAGGCAAATTATCTGATGATTGAGTTAGGCGACTTCTCATATGCAAGTGATGTGAACCACCAGCATTGCCTGTCGTTTGCATACCCAGCTTCTTAGCTGAGTAAGTGGATAAGAAATAACCTTGCACAACTCCAGCACCGACCACCTTACGCGACTTGGTTCTTACCCCCTCCTCATCAAAGGGGGCGCTACCCGTTAAACGCTTAGCATGCGGCTCTTCAAAAATATCGATGTGCGACGGAAATACTGATTGCCCCAAACTATCAAGCAAGAAACTAGATTGACGATACAGCGCGCCACCCGAGGTTGCTTGCACATAGGCGCCCAATAAACCAACGGCCAAAGGAGCTTCAAAAATCACAGGGCAATGGCGCGTTGAAATAGATCTGGCTCCCAATCTAGCTAAAGCTCTCTTGGCTGCATAAGCACCAACCTTCTCCGGCTTAGCTAATTCCTCCGGCACCCTAGACGTGGTATACCAATCATCACGTTGCATAGGAGCACCAGGCTTGAATGTTGCACTCGCAATCGGCGTACAGGAAATGTAATGACGGGAAACGGCATACCCCCCCATAAACCCATTGGTGGTCCCCAACATAAAATGAGACTGTTGCGCTGATACGGATGCACCATCACTGTTGGTGATGCTCTTGCTCACAGCAAAAGCCCCTTGCTCAGCCGCTCGAGCAATTTCCACTGCATCTTCCGTATTGATATGCCAAGGATGATAAAGATCGAGATCCTTAGGATGCTTCTCCAGCAACTCTGCAGGAGCTAGTCCAGCACAATCATCCTCAGCCGTGTGCTTCGCAATATGAAAAGCCGCTTCAACGCTCGCCCTCAAAGAATCTTTCGAGAAATCACTCGTACCCGCATTACCGCGGCGCTGACCGATAAAAACGGTGACACCCGCTTGTTTATCGCGATTTTGCTCAATGGTCTCAACGTCACCCTTACGCGTGGAAACGGATAAACCGTGCCCCTCTGATAACTCTGCAGCGGCGTCTGTTGCACCTAATTTTTTGGCCTCGGCCAATAAAAAAGCAACTAATTCTTTTAATTGTTCTGGTTTATGTGAAAACATAACGCAATCATAGCTAGAATTGAAACATGAGTACACAAATTACAAATCACAAAAATACTAAACGGTCACATCCTGATGAAATCTGGATTGGTTTAATTTCTATTTCTGATAGAGCCAGTCAAGGGGTTTATCAAGATGAAGGGGTTCCAGCGCTCGAGAAATGGTTTAGCCAAGCACTCACATCCCCTTGGCATATGGAGACTAGGCTTATTCCCGATGAGAAAGAAACGATTTCTACAACTATTTGTGAGCTAGTCGACGTCATCGGCTGTGACTTGATCTTGACCACTGGAGGCACTGGCCCCTCAAGGCGCGATGTTACGCCCGAGGCGACCTTAGCAGTTGCTTCAAGGGAAATGCCTGGCTTTGGCGAACAAATGCGTCAGATCAGCCTTAAATTTGTACCTACAGCGATTCTCTCTAGGCAAGTGGCAGTTCTTCGAGAAATCGATGGGCACGCTGCTCTGATCATTAACTTACCAGGACAACCCAAAGCCATTGCAGAAACACTAGAGGGCCTCAAAGATACCGAGGGAAAATCAATGGTCCCAGGCATTTTTGCAGCAGTGCCTTACTGCATTGACTTGATTGGCGGTCCCTACATCGAGACCAATGAATCAGTCATTAAAGCTTTCAGGCCTAAATCCGCCATTAGGCAAAAGTCGTAACTCCCTAGGCACTTAGATACTTAAGTATTTAGGTGCTCTGGTTTTTAGGCGCGCAAACCCAAGTAAAGACCCATCGGTACAAAAACCAATGCGGATAAATTACCTAACAGCACAATAGAGGCCACCAACTCTGGATCTTGATCATGACGATCAGCGACCAAGAAATTTAATACGGCAGGCGGCAAACTAGCAAACACAAAAAGTAGTCCTTTTTGCAAGTCAGTAATATTTAGCCAGGGTGTAATAGCTAAGGCTACTAGTAAGCCCGCTACTGGGCAAACGAGTGCTCCTAAAAATCCCTCGCGCCAATGCTTTAAGTTCGCATCTTTCATACGTACACCCAAGGCAAACAACATCAAAGGAACCGTCGCATCTCCCAAGAGCTTAATCGCTTGGTATAAAGGTTCCGGCAAAGTAAAGACATCTTTACTTGCAGAAAGCGCAAAACCAACAACGGTCGCCACAGCCATTGGGTTCATAAAGACACCAGCAAGAGGGGCTCTAGGATTAACTAATTTAACTCCTAGCGTGAAATGCAATAAATTAGATACTGAAAATAGCGCAACAGCAGGAGCAAGACCAACATGCCCAAAAGCAAATACAGCTAAAGGCAGCCCCATATTGCCGCAGTTATTAAACATCATTGGCGGCACAAAGGTTTTAGGATCCATACCCGCCAATTTAGCGATGGGCCAAGCCAATAAACCGGAACCCAAAACAATCGCCACCCCGCTTAATAACAGACCCCACTGGTCAACCAGATCAAAATCTTTACTGACGAATGCTGAAATCACCAACAAAGGTGCAATCACTTCAATCGTGGCTTTATTAATACCTGCCATATCCGGATGAGCTTTACGCCCATATAACCAGCCAACCAAGATAATCAAGAAGACGGGGGTAATAATCCCCGCAATGGTTAAAAACATTTAATTACCTTCAACAATCGGAGCATCCCCTACCGTAGGGGTAAATACTTTTTCTCTGTAATAGCGCAGCTCTTCTACCGACTCCACAATATCAGCCAAGGCAGTATGAGCCTGCTTTTTGCTAAAGCCTTTAGCAATTTCAGGATGCCAACGTTTGCACAGCTCTTTTACTGTAGAAACATCAATATTTCTGTAATGAAAATAAGCCTCTAATTTAGGCAAATAACGGTTCATAAAGCGACGGTCTTGATGAATCGTATTCCCACACATGGGCGAAATACCAGCCTTGACATGCTGTTTAAGGAAAGCAATGCACTGCGCCTCAACCTGAGCCTCCGTCAAGGTCGATGCCTTCACTTTATCAATAAGGCCAGACTTGCCATGAGTTCCTTTATTCCAGGCATCCATACCGTTTAAAATAGCATCTTCTTGATGCAACACTAAAACAGGGCCTTCAGCGACGATATTTAAATCGCCATCCGTGACAATCATGGCAATCTCTAGAATTCGGTCGGTCTCCGGCTGTAAACCGGACATCTCCATATCTACCCAAACTAAACGATCATTCTTTCTTGTTGTACTCATCCCTATAATCATCTCATGACATTTACTTTTTTGTTTATTTTGGGCTTAATTGCCAGCATTGCCACCCGCTACTACTTAGCTAGTCGCCATATTCGCCACATTTCAAAACATCGCGAAGAGGTGCCCAAGGACTTTGCTAGCAAAATTTCTTTAGTTGACCATCATAAAGCCGCAGACTACACCATAGCAAAACTACGGCTTGGTTTATTTGAGATAGCCTTATCTGCGGCCATCCTCGTCAGCTTCACATTATTGGGTGGTTTGCAATATATCCACGATATCACCTTGAACCTCATGGGACCTGGCACATATCAACAAATAGCCCTATTAATTGCAATCAGCCTCATCACGGGCATCATTGACTTACCTTTTTCTTTATATCGCCAATTTGGCATTGAGGAGAAATTTGGCTTTAATCGGATGACCCTCAGTTTATTTTTTACAGACATGGTTAAAGGCTTAATCCTAAGCCTAGCTATTGGATTACCTTTACTCTGGGTTGTCCTAACCCTTATGGCTCATGCTGGTGAATATTGGTGGGTGTTGACTTGGATGGTTTGGGTAGCGTTCAACGTCTTACTCATTTGGTTATTCCCGACTTTTATCGCACCTCTATTTAACAAATTCAAACCGCTTGAAGACGGCCCACTGAAAGAACGCATTGAAGGCTTACTCAAACGCTGTGACTTTATTAGCGAAGGTCTATTCATCATGGATGGCAGCAAACGCAGCGCACATGGGAATGCTTACTTTACAGGCATGGGGAAAGCCAAACGAATTGTATTTTTTGACACCTTAATTGAACGCTTAAATCCACAAGAAATTGAAGCGGTACTAGCTCATGAATTGGGCCACTTTAAACGTCAGCATATTCGCAAGCGCTTAATCCAAGCATTTGCTCTGAGCTTAGTTGTTTTAGCTCTCCTAGGATGGATATCAACTAAACCTTGGTTCTATTTAAGCCTTGGCGTCACCCCTGACTTCAATGGCTATAACGCTGGTTTAGCCTTAGCTTTATTTAGCTTAGTTATGCCTGTCTTCGGATTTTTCTTAACACCTATCAACAGTATGGGTTCACGCAAACATGAGTACGAAGCTGATGCTTTTGCAGCCGAAAAATCATCAGCACATGACTTAATTACAGCACTTGTAAAACTTTACCAAGACAATGCGGCAACTTTAACGCCCGACCCTCTTTACTCTAGTTTCTACGATTCTCATCCGCCAGCACCCTTGCGCATTGCGCACTTACAGAAATTGGCAAGCTAGTGCTATAAGATGCTTTCATGAAAAAATTTCAGGCACTCCTCGTCGCATCTTATGGTCGCCATTACTTAGCGCGACCTTTAGATGAGAATTCTAAGGGGCTATATCAAGTAACCTCTCGAGGCAAACAACACCTAGGTGCTGTCGGTGATATCCTGCACGTACAAGAAACTGGGCCTGATCAAGCAGTTATTGAAAGCATTGCAGAGAGAAAAAATCTCCTGTATCGCTCAGATGCCTACAAAAGTAAATCGATTGCAAGTAATGTCGATCAGATCTTAATTGTCTTGGCAACCGAACCAGGTTTTTCACCAGATTTATTAGGTAGAGCTGTGATTGCCGCTGAAACAGCTGGCATCATCCCTCGCATTATTTTGAACAAATGTGATTTACCTAACAAATTGCCACAAGCAAGAAAAATGCTAGAACCTTATAAAGCCATGGGCTATCCAGTTCATGAAATCTCAGTTAAACAGGATCCTGCATCCGTTGAAGCACTGGCACAACATATCTATGGCAGAGTATCTGTCTTAGTTGGCCAATCTGGCATGGGCAAATCAACACTCTTAAATGCATGGATTCCTGATGCTGCAGCACAAACTCAAGAACATTCTAAAAAATTAGACAGCGGCAAGCATACGACTACCGCTTGCCGTTACTATGATCTACCACCCAAAACCATCCAGGGATCGGCGCTACGAGGAGCATTGATTGATTCTCCTGGCTTTCAAGAGTTTGGGTTAGCGCACCTATCTGAAAGTGAACTACAGCACGCTTTTAAAGAATTCAGGCCCCTCTTAGGAGCCTGTAAATTTCATAACTGTAGTCATGGCGATGAACCTGCATGCGCTATTAGAGCAGCTGTAGATGCTGGTGAAATATCAGCGCAGCGCGTTGAATTATTTAGGCAACTACGACATGAATCGCATAATGCCGATGCTATCCAAGCCAGGTTGAAATAGTCATCATCGCAATAACGACTAGCCAAAGAATCACTGCTCGCCAAACCAACCCAACTGCTGAACGCAAGCTGCGTACAGACGCCTCCAAACCCAGGTCAATAATTGGCGACTCACCTGCTTCAGCCATTCTTAAAGCCTCATCACTGCTTGGCTCCGGCAAAGGTGCCCCCAAACGTACCCCTAAAGCACCCGCCCCAGAAGCCAAAATAACAGCTTCCAATTCGTTGCTCCACTTACTTAGGTGATAACGCCAGCCATAAATGGCATCTTCAAAGTTTCCAACAATGGCAAAACCAATCGCTGTTAAACGGGTTGGCAACCAATCGATCACATAAAAGAATTTACTAGATGCTTGTGCTAAAGAAAGGCTTGCTTGAGAAGGCCATCTTTGACTAGCCATATCTGCCAAACGATAGAGCACGACACCAGCCGGCCCCAATGGCAACATGAACCAAAAAATAACCCCGAATACATGTCGATGAGCGCCAATAATGGCGCGCTCTAAGGCTAAACGAATCACCTCAGACTCAGTCATCGTATCGGTATTCACACCAGGACCTTGCCACTCAGCCAAAACTCTCCTAGCTTCTTCCAAATTACGCTCTAATAACGCTTCATGAATTGCAGTAAATGGATGACTAAATTGCCTAAAACCTAAGAATAGATAAACAATTAGAACATTCCATGCAAAGGCTAATAAAGGCTGGGTTGCTAATAGAACAAAATGAATCAACAATACAACAATCACTGGTGGCGCAAATGCCAACAAACAAGCTAAACGACCGCTACCCTCTGATCCTGTATCGACGTTTTTAACAGCTAAATCTAGCCAGTTTTCTAGAAATCGGCGAAGCCAATGGTCTTTTTCAACGGGTTTGTATTGCTCAGCAATGAGTGCGAAAAGAATAGAAAAGAATGTCATGCTTTTAAAAAATGATAAAGATTACGTAGCATACCCGCAGTTGCACCCCAGATAAATTTATTTTCATAAGGCATCGCATAAAACTGTCTTGCACCTTCAGGACTTTGCCATATTCTACGTTCATGATGCTGCGGATTCATCAAAAAACTCATGGGTACCTCAAAAATTTCTGCCACCTCAAAAGGATCGGGCTGATATATGCAACCTGGCTTTACCAAGGCAGCTACAGGTGTTACTTGATAACCAGTAATAGTCAGGTAATGGGGTAGGCGCCCTAATATTTCGACATGACTCTCTGGCAACCCAATCTCTTCTTGAGCTTCCCGTAAGGCCGTATGCTCAGGAGAGATGTCTTCTGGATCCGTTCTTCCTCCAGGAAAACTAATTTGACCAGGATGGTCATGTAAGTGACTGGTACGTTTTGTGAGTAATATTCTTAACTCATCTTCATAAGCAACCATAGGCACCAAGACGGCTGCTGGTGTTGGCATCTCACCACGCCCAGCCTCTTTCGCCCCCCGTGCAGCTAATACTGAGCGATTCTCATCGGTTAATTCAATGGTCCACTCTTTTTCTTGCAAAAAACGCTGACGCATACCCACAACCGATAGCAAAGCCTGTTCGACAGGCTCCAAATGGCTATCCCTCGCAACTATAGGCATTGCCTCTGGATCAAAGCTTGGCACACGAGACCGGTGCTTCTGAATACTCTCTAAATCATCTGATGACATACCGTAAGTTTATATAACTTCACCGACTTCACTTGTTAGATCGCTAAAAATAATAAAGGCAGCCGAAGCTGCCTTTACATACAAGGGTACTAGAAATAACTGATTACTCAGCAGCCACTTCTTTTGTACGAGCCTGTAGTTTTTCTTTAATACGCGCTGACTTACCAGAGCGGTCACGCAAGTAATACAACTTAGCACGACGCACATCACCGCGACGCTTAACTTCAATGCTAGCGATCAATGGTGAGTAAGTTTGGAATGTACGCTCTACACCTTCGCCAGATGAAATCTTACGAACGATGAAGCTTGAGTGTAAGCCACGATTACGTTTAGCAATAACAACGCCTTCATAAGCCTGCACACGTTTACGTGTACCTTCAACAACGTTAACGTTAACAACAACTGTGTCGCCAGGGGCGAAAGTTGGGACTGCTTTATTGGCAGTTAGACGAGCAATTTCTTCTTGCTCAATTGATTCAATAATATTCACGACAACTCCTTATGCATCTTACCAACGTTTAATCCCTAGGATGAACCAAGGACCTGATAGAGGATGCGGTTTAAATCCCTGTTTTGTTTTGCAACGTCACCAAATAAGCTTCATCAGCAGAACTCAACAAGCCTTTCTTGCGAGCTTGATCAATTAAATCAGGCCGCCTTTTTAACGTCAGCTCCAAAGATTGTTTCCGACGGTAATCCGCTATTTTAGCGTGATGTCCGCCTAAAAGCACGTCTGGAACCAATAAATTTTCATAATTTTCTGGTCTAGTGTAATGAAAACAGTCTAAAAGACCATCCATGAAGCTATCTTGAGCCACGGATTCAGCGTCTCCCAAGGCGCCAGGAATCAAACGGATAACAGCATCCATCACAGCCATCGCGGGGATCTCCCCTCCAGAGAGAACAAAATCCCCTAAACTGATCTCTCGATCAACCCGACGGTCAATTAAGCGCTGATCCACAGCTTCATACCGACCACAAATGAAGGTAACTACGCCTAAATCACAGATATCTTTTGCCATCTTTTGATTAAATGGCTCACCTTGGGGAGAAAGCAACATAACAGGTCCTTTTTTATCCGCCTGATCTTTAGCGACAGCATCCAACGTATCCTCCAAAGGCTTAGCCATCATCACCATACCAGGGCCGCCACCATAAGCGCGATCATCGACAGTTCGCCTAGCATCCACGGTGTAATCACGAGGATTCCAAGTTTTAAGGCTAACTAATCCTTTCTCAAAAGCTCTCCCCGTCACCCCCCAAGAGCTCAATGCAGAAAACATTTCAGGAAAGATAGTTACAACATCAAAACGCATATATTTTTAAGGCTTAAACATAACCCACTTTACCAATCTAACTGCCAATCAACGACAATGCCGTATTTTTCAGAGTTTTTATCGACAGTTACAGACTGAACCACTGTTTTAATAAATGGTATTAAACGTTCTTCTTTATCATCTAAGCCCCCTAAAGGCTTAACACAAAGAATAGACTGGGCACCGTTATCCATTAAGTCAGTCACAAGCCCAAGCGCATCACCCTGCTGATTCTTTACGGGTAAACCAATTAAATCAACCCAGTAAAAACTATCTCCATCAACCTGCTCTGGAAAATCTGCACGACTAACGTAAATAGCTGACCCTTTTAAAGCCAAAGCCTGATCTCGATCAGCGACCTCATCCAAACCCAAAAGAATATGACCACTATGCTCTTTAGCGGTTTTTACAGAAAAAGGGCGTGACAAATCAGTAGAAGCAGGAGGCTTCACTAACCAAATAATAGGTGCAGAAAATAACGCTTCAGGTTCTTTAGAATAAGGTTTAACCTTAATTAAACCCTTGATTCCCTGAGCATCGAGCACATGCCCGACTAAGACCAAATCAACAGGAGGACTCACGGTGTGACTCATGCGAGCCTCCAAATGATTGAGTATACCTACCGCAGATGGCTAGAAGCCATCATCAGCCTAATTAGGCCTTAGGAGCAGTCTTTAGTAAACGCGCTACTGTTGGTGACAACTGTGCGCCAACACCTTGCCAATATGTCAAACGATCTTGGGCAATACGGAAACCCTGTTCTGTCTCTACTGCGCTAGGATTGTAATAACCAAGGCGCTCGATAAAGTTCGAGTCACGACGGTTGCGTTTGTCTGTAGCAACGATGCTGAAGAAAGGACGATTTTTTGAACCGCCGCGTGCGAGTCGAATGACGACCATGTGAGTTCCTTACAATGCTTTAATAAACCCCGTATTCTATCGCAGAAATGAAACGAAAGCTAAAAAATTAGGTATTCCATGACTAAAACCCTATTTCCCCGCCTATTTTCAGCCCTAAGCCTACTGTTAGGCTTAGGCTTAACTGGCTGCGCCCAAGTCATACCCAATTGTGGATCCGTTACAAGCCCCCCAGTCAATGATTTAGTCAATAGCCAATGGGAGTTGATTCGATGGCACTACACCAGCCCTGGCGACCATAAAACCCGCTTACGAAAGATTCCTCAAAGCCCTTCTGAAGCACCGATAACACTAGCCATTTCACTAGATGGTAAAAAAGTAACTGGGAACGCAGGCTGCAACCTCTACACCGCTGAAATTATGGCTGATGAACGAGGCATAGTGATGGATCAGGTGTCTAGCACTCGTAAAGCTTGCGCGCCCTATATCAGTGATTTGGAATTTAAATTCTTAAGCTACGTGCGTGACTATAGAACCCTAGTTCGTGATGGTGACCGCCTTTTAATGATGACAAGAGATGGCGAAGTCTTAAGCTTTGCTCTTAAAAATAAATAAGTGATACCCATCACAAGGTAAGCCCATACAATCACTTCTATGCATAAAAATAAATTACTCTTTTGTTCATTAGGCTTACTACTCCCTGGTAGTGGTTTAAATATTTTCTACCTTAAAGGTCTAAACAATATCTGGGCGTGGCTACAGATGCTTGGCTTATTCGCAGGCATCTTAGGCTGGAAATTATTAGGGGCTAGCGATATGTCCTCTGCACTTGGCTGGATCTTAACCGCTGCTGGATTTATTTCACTAGAGGCTAGCTGGTTAACTACCATTGCATTTGGTTTACGCCCTGACGAAAAATGGGATGCAACATTCAATAGTCAGTCTGATCAAAAAAGTGAATCTGGTTGGCTCGTTATTTTATGCGTCATTCTTTCTTTGATGATTGGTGCCGCTGTCATGATGTCTGGCTTAGCCATTGCCTTCGAACAACATTTCTTAAGCCAGTTTGAAGCAGCCAGAAAGATTTCTCAATAATTAAAATTAACCAAAAGTTTGAAAGAAAATTTTCAATAAAAAAGGAGTGAAACAAGTTCACCCCTTTTTCTTAAGCGTTACTTTTATCAGAACTGCTCTGCGCTTAAGGCATTTACCGTAGCACCACCTTCAAGAATAGATACGGCAATACCTGGCACTTGACTTAAGAGATACTCAGCATGGAAACGAGCCGTTGCCACTTTTGCCGAGAAAAACTCTTTATCTGAATCTAACTTAGCTTCAGCGGCCAACAAGGCTCTCGCCATTTGCCAACCGCTCATCAACAAACCAGCCAAACGCAAATAAGCCACACTACCTGCGAATACACCCTTAATGTCTGTTTTGAAGTTAACAACAACATAGTCCACAACTGTTTCAAAGGAAGCTCTGGCTACAGCCAAATGTTTCAACATAACTTTCGCTGCTGGCGTACCACTATTAGCCAACTCCGCTTCAGTTTGCTTAATTAATGCAGCAATTGATTTAGCGACCTTACCACCATCACGATAAGTTTTACGACCTACTAAGTCATTGGCCTGAATAGCGGTTGTACCTTCATAAATGGGCAAAATACGCGCATCACGATAGAACTGAGCAGCACCTGTTTCCTCAATGAAGCCCATACCACCATGCACTTGCACGCCTAAACTAGCCACCTCAACAGACATTTCTGTTGAGAAACCTTTCACTAAAGGCACCATATATTCATAGAAAGCTAAGCTCTGTTGGCGCATTGCCTCATCTGGCCCATGATGCGCCTCATCACTCAATGCTGCTGCCATATAAGCCATCGCACGTGAACCTTCCGTATAAGCACGCATCGTCATCAACATACGCTTAACATCTGGATGATGAATAATTGCTACAGGCCCTTCTGAACCAGCCAAATCTTTGGATTGAGTTCGGTCTTTAGCGTATTGAACTGCTTTCTGGTACGCACGATCAGCGATCGCCACACCCTGCATGCCTACCGCAAAACGAGCCGCATTCATCATAATGAACATGTACTCTAAACCGCGGTTCTCTTCACCAACCAAGTATCCAATAGCACCGCCATGATCGCCAAACTGAAGTACAGCTGTTGGACTAGCCTTAATACCTAACTTATGTTCAATCGATACACAGTGCGCATCATTACGAGCACCCAAGCTGCCATCAGCATTCACCATAAATTTAGGCACAACAAATAGCGAAATACCTTTCACCCCCTCAGGAGCACCTGGGCAACGCGCCAATACCAAATGCACGATATTTTCAGCCATATCATGCTCGCCATAGGTAATGAATATTTTGGTACCAAATACCTTATAAGTCCCGTCACCTTGAGGCTCCGCTTTTGTGCGTACAGCTGCCAAATCTGAGCCAGCCTGTGGCTCAGTTAAGTTCATCGTACCCGTCCACTCACCACTCACCATCTTTGGAATGTAGAGCTCTTTCAACTCATCGCTAGCCGCTGTCAATAACGCCTCGATTGCTCCATCAGTCAACATAGGACAAAGAGCAAAAGACATGTTTGCGGCATTTAACATCTCTGTACAGGCAGTAGCAATCACTTTCGGGAAGCCTTGACCGCCATACTCGCCTGGATGAATCACCCCCTGCCAGCCACCTTCTGCAAATTGCTTGAACGCCTCTTTAAAACCGGGTGTCGTTGTTACTTCACCATCTTTCCATGAAGAAGGCTTCACATCACCCTCCCAGTTAAGAGGCGCAATCACTTCATTACAGAATTTGGCCGACTCATCCAACACCGCTGCAGCTGTGTCATAACCATAATCCTCAAAACCTGGAATAGAGGCCACCTTTTCAATGTCAGCAATATCTTGCATGACAAACAACATCTCTTTAACTGGTGCGGTATAGCTCATAGCGTTTCCTAATTAACCTAACTCTGCAATCAATTCTGGTACGGCTGTAAATAGATCAGCCACCAAACCATAATCCGCCACACCAAAAATTGGCGCCTCAGGATCTTTATTAATAGCAACAATTACTTTTGAATCTTTCATGCCGGCTAAATGCTGTATTGCCCCTGAAATACCCACTGCCACATATAACTGAGGTGCAACAATTTTTCCTGTTTGGCCAACCTGATAATCATTGGGCACAAAGCCAGCATCTACCGCAGCACGTGAGGCACCCAATGCAGCACCCAGCTTATCAGCTAAAGGCTCCATAACCGCATGGAACTGTTCACCAGAACCCAAACCTCGACCACCTGACACAATAATTTTTGCCGCAGTTAATTCTGGGCGATCAGAATGACTCACTTCTTTGCCAACGAAGCTAGCTTTACCACTATCAGCTACTGCAACCACCGTTTCAACTGCCGCTGAACCACCAGTAGAAGCTACCGCATCAAAACCAGTTGTACGCACAGTAATCACTTTAGTTGCATCCGTCGCTTGAACTGTAGCCACTGCATTACCAGCATAAATAGGACGCTCAAACGTATCTGCTGAAATTACTTTTGTAATATCTGATACTTGCGCAACATCTAATTTAGCCGCCACACGTGGTAATACATTTTTACCAATCGCTGTTGCAGGCGCCAAAATATGGCTATAGCTATTGGCCAAAGCTAGCACTTGTTCGGCCAAGTTCTCACCTAATTGATGCTCCAAATGAGCTGCATCTACATGAATAACTTTAGCCACACCCGCTACTTGAGCTGCTGCATTGGCAGCAGCACTTGCTTGATGACCTGCCACCAATACGTGCACATCACCGCCGCAAGCTAACGCAGCAGTTACCGCGTTTAATGTGGCAGCTTTTAAAGATTGATTATCGTGTTCTGCAATTACGAGTGAAGTCATTTAGATCACCTTCGCTTCATTTTTTAATTTTTCTACCAAAGCCTTAACATCAGCCACCATCACTCCAGCGCTACGCTTAGGAGGCTCTTCTACCTTAATCGTCTTAAGACGAGGTGCCACATCCACCCCTAAATCATCAGGCTTGATGGTTTCTAATGGCTTTTTCTTTGCCTTCATGATGTTAGGCAAAGTGACATAACGTGGCTCATTTAAACGCAAATCAGTTGTCACAACCGCTGGCAAAGTCAACGCCAACGTCTCCAAACCACCATCTACCTCACGAGTAACCGTTGCTTTACCGTCAGCAATTTGCACTTTTGAAGCAAAAGTTGCTTGCGGCAAACCAAGCAATGCTGCCAACATTTGGCCAGTTTGATTACTGTCATCATCAATTGCCTGCTTACCTAATACGATTAGCTGTGGCTGCTCTTTATCCACCAAGGCTTTTAGAATTTTCGCTACAGCCAAAGGTTGCAACTCAGCATCTGTTTCCACCAAAATACCTCGATCAGCACCAATTGCCATAGCCGTTCTTAGAGTCTCTTGGCTTTGAGCAACGCCACAAGACACGGCGACAACTTCCGTAGCAACGCCAGCCTCTTTAAGACGCACCGCTTCTTCTACAGCGATTTCATCAAAAGGGTTCATGCTCATCTTTACGTTAGCAGTATCAATACCTGAGTTGTCTGACTTCACACGTACTTTCACGTTGTAGTCGACCACTCGTTTAACAGCGACCAAAATTTTCATACTGTTTGCCTATTTATTTATAAGAATTTATGAATGAGGACGATGCTGACAGCATTTAAAAGGTCAAACTATCGCCAACACGACATTGTGCTTTTTATTAGAGCCGTTTTAGGGCTGACTCCAATAAAAAGCTCGGATAGATCATTTTATACGTCGATAGCTGTTGCCGAACCCGCTTTTTTACGCAGTTCAAACTTCTGAATCTTGCCAGTTGATGTCTTGGGTAGCTCACCAAAAACAACAGCTCTTGGAATCTTAAATCCAGCTAAATGCTTTTTACAATGAGCCACAATATCCTCAGCAGTTACCTCAACACCAGGCTTAATCTCTAAGAATGCGCATGGAGTCTCACCCCACTTGGAATCTGGTTTAGCTACTACCGCAGCCGCCAATACGGCTGGATGACGGTACAAAACATCTTCCACCTCGATAGAAGAAATATTCTCACCACCAGAAATAATGATGTCTTTGCTACGATCTTTAATTTTGACGTAACCATCTGGATACATCACAGCTAAGTCACCAGAGTGGAACCAGCCACCTTCAAAAGCCTCTTGAGTAGCCTTAGGATTTTTGAGATATCCCTTCATGGTGATATTGCCACGGAACATAATCTCCCCCATGGTCTCGCCATCAGCTGGCACTGGCTTCATTGTTTCAGGATCCATCACCGTCACAGCTTCTTGCAAGTGGTAACGCACACCTTGACGTGCATTCAACCTAGCGCGCTCACCAATATCAATATCTTTCCATTCATCATGCTTGACGCAAACAGCGGCTGGACCATAAACCTCAGTTAATCCATATACATGGGTTAAATCAAACCCCATTTTTTCCATACCTTCAATCATGGCCGCTGGTGGCGCTGCGCCAGCCACCATACCCTTTACGCCAGAAGGAACGCCTACTTTTAGCTCATCAGGAGCATTAACTAATAAACCATGAACAATTGGAGCCGCACAATAATGTGTAACGCCATGAGCCTTCATTGCCTCAAAAATAGATTTAGCATCCACTCTTCGCAAACAAACATTGACACCAGCTCTAGCAGCAACTGTCCATGGGAAACACCAGCCATTGCAATGGAACATAGGTAATGTCCAAAGATAGACTGGGTGTTTAGGCATATCCCACTCTAGGATATTAGATACTGCATTAATTGCAGCACCTCGATGGTGATACACCACACCTTTAGGATTACCTGTTGTGCCAGAGGTGTAATTTAAACAAATAGATTCCCACTCATCTTGAGGCATACGCCAAGCATGATTAGCATCACCAGCAGAGATAAATGTGTCGTAATCAATAGAACCTAGCTTTTCACTAGCTCCCTCATATGCTTCATCAATCACATCAATCACCAAAATATCTCGTGGCGATTCAGCTTGAGCTATCGCCAACGCTTTTTTCATCACACCGCTAAACTCAGGATCAACAATGACCACTTTGGCTTCACCATGATTCAACATGAATGCAATCGCCTCAGGATCTAAACGAGTATTTAATGAATTAAGTACGGCGCCAACCATGGGCACACCAAAGTGTGCCTCAACCATGGGCGGCGTATTAGGCAACATCACAGCAACCGTATCCCCCACACCCACACCGGCTTTAATTAAAGAACTTGCCAATTGGCGAGTTCTTGCATAAGTCTCTGACCAGGTTCTTTTTAACCCTCCATGCACAACGGCCACTTTATTAGGATAAATCTTGGCAGCTCGTTCAATAAAACTGATAGGGGTCATAGGGGAAAAATTTGCGGCATTTTTATCTAAGCCATGCTCATAGATACTAGACATATTCAATACACTCCGCCTTTAGAATAAATAATCACGATTACTGGAAATTTCAAACACTATCACCATCTACGGTAGCTTCAAACCATTTCTAGGGATTCTCCCTATAAAAGGAAGCTTCTGAAGGCTCAAGTTATAAATCTGCTAATTCTTTTAAATGAGCCACAACACTTCTAGCTAGCGCAGACAGGCTATAACCACCCTCTAAACAACTCACAATACGCCCTTGAGCAGTTTCATTAGCTACTGTCATCAACTGACGTGTGATCCAAGCGTAGTCAGCTTCAACCAAAGCCATTTGCCCCATGTCATCTTCACGATGCGCATCAAAACCTGCTGAAATCAAAATAAGCTGCGGCTTAAAGTCCCTTAAGCGCGGTAGCCAAGTTAATTCAACAACCTCCCTCACCTCAGCACCATTTGTATAAGCAGGCAATGGTACATTAACCATATTCTTCATTGACACATCAGCCCCAGAATAAGGATAAAAAGGATGCTGAAAATAACTACACATTAAAACTCGAGGGTCATTCTTAAAAGCCGCCTCAGTTCCATTGCCATGGTGTACATCAAAATCAACCACAGCAACACGCTCTAGACCATGCGTCTCTAAAGCATGTTTAGCAGCAATAGCAATATTGTTAAAAAAACAAAAACCCATTGCTTGATGGGGTTCAGCATGATGTCCTGGGGGTCTTAAGCAGGTAAAGGCGTTTTTAACTTCACCACTCAGCACCGCATCAACTGCAGCGATTGCCCCACCTGCAGAGCGCAAGGCGGCCTGCCAAGTATGAGGATTCATCGTAGTGTCACCATCGAGTGGGTAATACCCTGATATGGGCACATGAGATTTAATATGCTCAATATGCTCTCGGGTATGAACTAGAGCCAACTGTTCTTCAGTCGCTAATGGCGGATCAATTCGCGTCAAATAACAATCAATACGACTTAAAATTAGTTGATCTTCAATAGCCTGCAAACGCTCTGGACATTCAGGATGATGGGGTCCCATTTCATGGCGCAAACAATCCGGATGGCTAAGGTAGGCAGTACTCATATCAATTGAAATGATTCGGTGGAATAATGGGTCTATTGAGTTAATTATTCATTTATAAAATTACACACTAATTACTGACATACTAAACACGCTTCCACAATTGCTAAATAAAATACCTACTCACGGCCCCATTTTTTATCCAACTCGGCAAATTCTGTTGCCCATGCTTGTTGCGAGCCTACTATCTGCCTGCTCATCACTCCCAACAAACATAAGCAAAGATGCCTCGATTAGTAACAGTTCTATTGAAGAGCTACAAATAACAGAGCAAAAGCCAGATGCGTTAAAGCCCTTTTTAGAGAAAATTAGCAAAGATCATGGAATTCCCCTTGGGGAACTCAATCTTGCCTTTGAAGATGCTAAAAACATCCCTTCCATTAGAAAACTAGTGCTACCCCCTCCGCCAGGATTCCAAAAAAACTGGAAAGTCTATCGCAGCAGATTTGTAGAACCCAAAAGACTTGCTGCGGGGCAGCAATTTTGGAAAAAGCACCAAGCATTCATCCAAGAAATTTCTGAGAAAACAGGTGTTCCGCAAGAAATCATTGTTGCCATCATTGGTGTTGAAACAATTTATGGCAAGCAGATGGGATCTTTCTCAACAAAAGATACTCTCATCACATTAGGGTTCCAATACCCCAACACCCCAAATAAAGTTAGTCGCGAAACTTTATTTAAAAACCAATTAGAAGATTTAATCTTATTGTGTTGGCATGAAAATCCAGCAGCCAAAGTATTTAAGAGTTGTTTAAACCAAACAGGTTCCTATGCAGGCGCAATTGGGTTACCTCAATTTATGCCAGGTAGCATTCGAAGATTTGGCGTGGATGGCAACAAAGACGGCAAGATTGATTTACGTCACTCACCTGAAGATGCCATTGCTAGCGTTGGCAATTTTCTGAAAATGCATGGTTGGATTAAAGATGAACCCATCTACCTGAAAGCTCAGACAAATGATGAAACACGCTCCACCCTTCAATCATTAGCAGACGGTGAACCTAAAGCAAAACTTCAATTAACCCAATTAATCAAAGAAAAAATTATTGAACCCAACTCGCTATCTGAAACAACACCAAGCCTAGTTGTGGATTTACCAAGCCCCGCTAGCAATGGCGGTGTAGAGGTTCAATATGTCATCGGCCTAAGAAACTTTATTGCCATTTGCGATTACAACCGCAGCTTCTTTTACGCTCAATCTGTCGCCGAGTTTGCTGATGCTCTAAGAGGTGCTCCTTTAGCGGAGGATATCATCGCAAAAAAGTCCGGTAAGAAAACAAAGAAGCCTTCCAAGAAGGCTTCCACTAAAAAATTAAAAAAGAACAACCAAACTTAATTAGTCGCTTTGTTATTTAGTTGTTCATGTATTTAAGCAGGGAAAACGCCGGTTGATAGATAACGATCCCCCCGATCACACACAATAAATACAATCGTTGCATTTTCAACACGCTCTGCAATACGCAAAGCTACGACCAAAGCACCCGCTGCTGAAATACCACAAAAAATACCTTCTTCTCTCGCCAAGCGTCTAGTCATATCTTCAGCAGCAGCTTGACTCACATACTCAATACGGTCCACCTGAGCATCAGCATAAATTTTAGGGATGTACTCCGGGGACCATTTCCGAATCCCTGGAATTTGCGAACCTTCTTCAGGCTGAGCACCAATAATTTGAATATTCTTATTTTTCTCTTTAAGGTAGATTGAAACACCCGTGATGGTGCCAGTTGTTCCCATTGCAGAAACAAAATGTGTCACTTGCCCATCTGTATCTTCCCAAATCTCAGGACCAGTAGACTCAATATGCGCCAATGGATTATCTTTATTGGCAAACTGATCAAGAATCTTTCCCTTACCTTCGCGTTGCAGTTGCTCCGCATAGTCTCTGGCATATTCCATACCACCAGTAGCAGGCGTTAAGACCAATTCAGCGCCATAAGCAGCCATACTTTGGCGGCGCTCAATACTTTGATTTTCTGGCATCACCAAAATCATTTTGTAACCTAATATGGCAGCTACCATCGCCAAAGCAATGCCTGTATTACCACTAGTAGCTTCAATCAAGGTGTCACCAGGCTTAATGTCACCACGCTCTTCAGCGCGCATAAACATCGATAAAGCAGGTCTATCTTTAACAGAACCAGCAGGGTTATTACCCTCTAATTTACCCAAAATAACATTATTTCTTGCTGCATTTTCAGGGCCAGGAATTCGCTGCAAGCGAATGAGGGGGGTATGCCCTACGGTTTGGGCAATGGTTGGATAGTTAGGTCTTGATTTAGGCATATGTGTCCAGTCTTAATATATATCGATTGTATCCATATGCCTAGGTTAATGAGAGATTAGCTTATTTCAATCATCAGCCTTATTCGTTTTTACCCTTTTTATCTTTTCTCTCCTCCTTCGATTTTCTTTGTCTAACCGGCTTAGTTGGCGACTCGGTTTTTTCAAGTTGTTTAGCACTTGCCTTCACTTTTTTAGGTGCCCCAGTAGTAACTGTTGATTGACCATTAATCATTAAGCCATGCCCCATCAAACGCACAACTGTTTTCTCGCCAATACCCTTAACTCTTTCATGCAAATCAGCAGAGTCTTTAAAGGGGCCGTTCTTCTTTCGCTCAGCCAAAATGGCCTTTACCTTAGATGGCCCTAAACCTTGAATGGATTCCAAAGCCGCCTGATCTGCAGAATTAATCTCCACAGCAGCATGAGCGTGACCACTTAATAACAACCAACTTAATAGCCCACTTACCACCACGCTAACTACTTTTAATACACCTGTATTTTTAAACATTCAGACTCCTCTAAAAGAAAAAGCTCCATCGATTGATGAAGCTTTTCTAAAACGAAGAATCAACCAGTATGTTGACTGGAATATGCCTACTTACAAAGGTTGTGCAAGAAAATCTGAATTTTCTGACAACCAAGTCATATACTTCTTAACGCCCTGCTCAACCGTTAAAAACTCATCCTGGTAACCTGCCGCTCTCAAATTTGTTAAATCCGCTTGCGTAAATGACTGATACTTACCACGTAAAGCATCTGGAAATGTTACATATTCAACTAAATGCTCATCGACTAATTCAGACAAAGGCAACTCACCTTCCCCATCTATTGAACGCAATGTATTAATCACTGAACGGGCCACATCGTTAAATGGTTGAGCGCGACCTGTACCTAAATTAAAAATACCATTTTTTTCAGGATGATTTTGGAAAAACAAATTCACCTTGACAACATCTTCTACAGACACAAAATCTCGCTTCTGCTCACCTGGACCATAACCACCATATTCACCGAATAATTTAACAGCTTGAGTTTCTAAAAATTGGTGGTAATGATGAAAAGCTACTGAGGCCATACGCCCCTTATGCGACTCTCTCGGACCATAAACATTGAAATATCTAAAACCAACTACCTGAGCAGTTGTTTTCTTTTGCAAGAAACGCTGACGAACCACTTGGTCAAACAAAAATTTAGAGTAACCATAAACATTCAATGGCTTCTCAAACTCACGGCTTTCTTTAAAAACATCTGAACCACCATAAGTAGCAGCCGACGATGCGTATAAGAAAGGAACCTTTTGCTCCGTGCAGATATCCAGTAAATCAAGTGAGTAACGATAATTATTCGCCATCATATATTTACCATCTGTTTCCATCGTATCCGAGCAAGCGCCTTCATGAAAAATGGCCTCAACTTTGCCAAATTTTCCTTTAGCAAAGGCTTCGATAAACTCTGATTTGTCTAGATAATCGGCAATTTCTAAATCAGCAAGATTGCGATACTTATCAGCTGGCTTTAGCTCATCCACTGCAATCACATCTTTAATGCCACGCTTATTTAAAGCTTCAACCAAATTTGCACCAATAAAACCAGCCGCGCCGGTCACAATATATGTCATTGCAATTCCTCTAAAGATACGGTTGCCGTGCCCAACTTACCCACAACAATGCCACCAGCCTTATTAGCCAACTTCATAGCCTGCGCTGCCGGCCATTTGGCAGCCAAAGCCACAGCCATTGATGCAATGACTGTATCACCAGCACCAGATACATCAAAAACTTCACGAGCCTGAGCTGTCACATGCTCAACGCCAGTTTCTGTAAAAAGGCTCATACCTTCCTCAGAACGCGTTAACAATAAAGCTTCTAAACCTAACTCCACTCTTAAAGCTTGAGCTTTTTGAAAAAGATCAGATTCATCTTTCCACCGCCCCACAACTTGCCTTAACTCAGAGCGATTTGGGGTAATAATCGATGCACCCTTATATTTAGAGTAATCATCACCCTTAGGGTCAACTAAAACAACCTTGCCTGCAGCTCTTGCCGCTGCAATCATTTTTGTAACATGCGTCAAACCACCCTTACCGTAGTCAGAAAAAACCACCGCATCCACTTCAGGCAACAAGGATTGAAACTGTTCTAATTTATTCAACAACGCTTCATGAGTTGGGGCCTGCTCAAAATCTAGGCGAATTAATTGCTGCTGCCTTGCCACCACACGCAACTTCACAGTAGTTGGTGCACTAGCATCCCGCTGCAAGTAACTAGTGACCCCTTGATCCTCTAACAATTTCTCAATACGGCGCCCAGGCTCATCATCACCCACTACGCCCAAAATAGAAATTTGAGCACCAATACTTGCGGCATTACGCGCCACGTTGGCAGCACCACCTAAACGCTCATCATTTTTACCAACCAATACAACAGGTACAGGTGCCTCCGGTGAAATTCTTTCTGTATCACCAAACCAATAACGATCTAACATCACATCGCCAACAACTAAAACGCGAGCTTGCCGAAACTTTTCAACATCTGATGGTGTTAATTTAATGTCCATGCTCATTATTTTCGTCAATTTCTAATCTTTAAAAATTTAGTCAACTACATTGATGGGCCTGATGGGGCAGCACCTTCACCTCGCCTTGGAGAATAAGATTCCCAAGCATTACATCCAGGGCACTGCCAATAAAATCGTCTAGCCCTAAAACCACAATTGCCACAGGTATATCTAGCCAAACTATTGGTTCGTTGCTTTAATAAACCCAAAGAAGCTTTAATATCTACTTGCTTCTCCTGATCACCTGCAGCCTCAGCCAAGCTTAATCGAGCCTGCGACCTCAACGCCATCGCGCTCAGACTAGGCGTATGCTGCATCACATCAGTCATTAAGGTCTCAGCCGCCTCATTACCGCGCAAAGCTAAAACATGTCTAAAAGTAATATCCAATAACTCACCACTAGCTTGCGTCTGCAATGCATTAATTAATATTTGCAGAGCCTCGTCTGTTTTACCCAAAACCTGATGAACCTTCATCCAACGGTCTGCAACCAATGGTAAATAAGCAACATGATGCTGATAAATATAAGACCAAACATCTACCGCTTCAGACAACTTATCCTGAGAAACCAGTAAATCACCCTTTAAAATCGTGGCTCGGGGGTGATTAGGAACTGCATCCATCGCTAATCCAATGTGCTGCGCAGCCACCTCTTGATTTTTAAGGCGCAAAGCTTCTTCAGCTAATTCACAATGAAAATGGGCCAACTCTTTACATCTTGGCCGCCCCTGCAACTCACCTAACTCTTGGCAAGCAATAATAGCTTTAGACCAGTCTTTTTCAATCTGATACATCTCTAAAAGACTTTCTTTTGCAGGAATACCATATTTACTAACAGCACTTACTCGATGCAAAGATGTCTCTGCTCGATCCAATAGACCAGCTCTTAGAAAGTCTCTACCCAACTCATACGCCGCATGGTCACGATGTCTAGAAGGTAAATCATCGCGATTAGCCAAATGTTGGTGAACGCGAATAGCGCGCTCCGTTTCGCCTCTGCGCCTAAATAAACTGCCCAAGGCAAAATGTAATTCCGTAGTTTCTGGATCTAACTGAGCAATCTGAACTAAAGCATCAATGGCTTTATCAGGCTCCTCATTTAATAATAGATTTAAACCTTTAAAGGTTGATTTTTGTTGGGCTAATCGCTCAATCTCATTCTCACGCTTTTCCAAGCGCATATCCCAGCGCGCACCAATCCAACCTAAAGCAAAGGTAACCAACAGCGCAAACAACCACCAAGGTTCAATCTGTAACACGATGTATTAACGGGGTTGCTTTAAGCGGCGAATAGAAATACCACTTAACAAAGTCAGCAAAATGCCTAAAGTAAAGGCAATGAATAAAACAAAAATAAGGGGAAGATCCCAGCTAAGACCTGGAAGCAACTGAAAATTAATTTCTTGAGTATTACTTAAAGCCAATAAGACTAAGAGAATAAAAACAATAAACCGTCCAATAATCCGCAATACTTTAAGTGCGGCATTTAGAAAGGCTGTCATTCTGCAGATTCATCCTTCTTAGGGAAATCTACGCGCTCTCTTAACTCTTTACCAGGCTTGAAATGAGGCACATGCTTTTCAGGAACCATCACTTTTTCGCCAGACTTTGGATTACGTCCTTGACGAGGTGGGCGATGATGCATCACGAAACTACCAAAACCACGTAGCTCAATGCGTTTACCTTCAGCCAATGCTTGCGACATGGTGTCGAGCAATGTTTTAACGGCCAACTCCACATCTCGCGGCAATAGCTGCGGGAATGCCTGAGCCAAACGCTCTACCAATTCTGATCGTGTGATTGTCGATGAATCACTGCGTTCTAAATCGTCCATAACTCAACAATATTCTTTTTTATCCGTTTTGAAAATCCCCATCCGAAGATGGGGACTCCTCTACACATTACACCAAGTATTAGTTACCTTGGTTATCCAACTTAGCTTTTAACAAGGCACCTAAATTCGTTGTGCCTGCGCTAGCTTCGTTCTGCAATTTGCTAATAGCTTGTTGCTGATCGGCGCTATCTTTTGCTTTGATAGACAAATTGATGTTGCGTGACTTGCGATCAATATTAATGATCATTGCATTAACAGCGTCACCTTCTTTCAACAAGTTACGAGCATCTTCAACGCGGTCAGTTGAAATTTCAGAAGCGCGCAAATAACCCTCAACTTCGTCAGCCAACTGAATAACAGCGCCTTTAGCATCAACGCTCTTCACTGTACCGTCAACAATACTGCCCTTGTCGCTAGTAGATGTGTAGTTGTTGAATGGGTCACCAGACAACTGTTTGATACCTAAAGAGATACGCTCTTTTTCAACGTCGATAGCCAAAACAACTGTTTCAACTTCGTCACCTTTTTTGTACTTGCGAACAGCTTCTTCGCCAGTCTCTTGCCATGACAAATCAGACAAGTGAACTAAACCGTCGATACCGCCAGGCAATCCAATGAATACGCCAAAGTCAGTAATAGACTTGATTGCACCGCTTAGCTTCTCACCTTTTTGGTGTGCACGAGCAAACTCATCCCATGGGTTTGGTTTGCATTGCTTCATACCCAAGCTAATACGACGCTTGTCTTCATCAATGTCTAGAACCATGACTTCAACTTCCATACCCAACTGAACTACCTTGCTTGGAGCAACGTTCTTATTTGTCCAATCCATTTCAGAAACGTGTACTAAACCTTCGATACCTGTTTCGATCTCAACGAATGAACCGTAATCAGTTAAGTTAGTTACCTTACCGAATAAACGAGTGTTTGGTGGATAACGGCGTGCGATACCAACCCATGGATCGTCGCCCAACTGCTTGATACCCAAAGAAACACGATTCTTGTCTTGATCGTACTTAAGAATCTTAGCTGTCACTTCTTGACCAACAGTCAACATCTCGCTTGGGTGACGAACACGGCGCCATGCCAAGTCCGTAATGTGTAACAAGCCGTCAACACCACCAAGATCCACGAATGCACCGTAGTCAGTAATATTTTTAACGATACCTTGAACAACAGTACCTTCTTTAAGATTTGAAAGAAGCTTAGCGCGCTCTTCACCTTGGCTAGCTTCAACAACAGCACGACGTGATAACACAACGTTGTTGCGTTTACGGTCAAGCTTGATAACCTTGAACTCCATAGTCTTGCCTTCGTATGGAGATGTATCCTTAATAGGACGTGTATCCAACAAAGAACCTGGCAAGAAAGCACGGATGCCATTGACCATCACTGTTAAACCACCCTTAACCTTGCCAGTTACGGCACCAGTTACAAGTTCACCTTGCTCAAGAGCTTTTTCAAGGTTCAACCAAGATGCTAAACGTTTAGCTTTGTCACGTGACAACACAGTATCACCGTAACCGTTTTCTAATGCGTCAATCGCAACAGAAACGAAATCGCCTGGTTGAACTTCGATTTCACCTTGATCGTTAAGGAATTCCTCAACAGAGATAAAAGCTTCAGATTTCAAACCGGCATTTACCACTACGAAGTTGTGATCGATACGAACAACTTCAGCGGAAATAACTTGACCAGCCTTCATGTTCGAGCGGGCTAGGGATTCTTCAAATAGAGCTGCAAAAGATTCAGACATGTGTTTTCACTATATAGCCGTCAGAAAAGAAACCGACGGGTTAGGTTAAAAATACCAATACTCGCGTTGCAAGCATTAGCGCTTCGTACGTCTTGCTGCTATAAAACTTATTGTGTTTTATACCAATCAAGAACTTGGTTCACTGCCTCGTCAATCGTCATGGACGTCGTGTCGAGATGGTGAGCCCCTTCCACAGCTTTTAGTGGTGAAGTGCTGCGATTAGCATCGCGCGCATCTCGATCACGTAAATCTTGCAAAAGGACGCTCATGTTAGCAGAAAACCCCTTAGCTATCAATTGTTTATAGCGCCTCTCCGCCCTAGCTTCGACACTAGCAGTTAAAAATACTTTCGTGACAGCATCCTTAAAAATGACGCTCGCCATATCTCGACCATCCGCCACTAAACCTGGCGCTTGACGAAAAGCTTGCTGCCTCGCAACCAAAGCAGCTCTCACCTGAGGGTGAACCGCTACCTCGGAGGCTCGCTTTCCCATAGCTTCTTGACGAATCGCATCTGTCACATCTTCACCCGCCAAAATAACCCTATCTCTTTGAAAAATAACATCTAATTTCTCAGCTATAGGTGCTAATGCTTGCTCAGAATCGGTTGCAATACCTGCTTGAAGGCTAGCTAAACCTACCAAACGGTAAAGCGCCCCACTATCCAAATAATGAAATCCCAAGGCATCTGCCACTCGTTGGGCAACCGTTCCTTTACCAGATGCTGTAGGTCCATCAATAGCAATAACGGGGACAGATTGAGTAGGTATAGCAGTCATTTTTAGGTTTTTTAGCTTTTAAATATGGTTAGTTGCAGAACAAATAAATACAAATATTTCTTAATGTGAAACGACAGAAGTCATCAAAACATCTTCCAAAGAACTAATTAATGCTTAATTAATGTGTAATTAATGCAAACTCTTTGAAATATTCTGGGAAAGTTTTGGCCACACAACCTGGCTCGTTAATGCGCACTTTTAAAGGTCCCAAAGTCGCCAAGGAAAAACACATGGCCATACGATGGTCATCATAAGTATCAATACCCTCAGCCGGTGTCTTCCAATTAGTTGGTGCACTCACTTGAATAAAGTCATCGCCAGCCAAAACAGTCGCCCCCATTTTTTGCAACTCTTTTGCCATGGCAGCAATACGATCAGTTTCTTTAACTCTCCAACTAGCAATCCCCGTGAGCTTAGTTGGTCCTTCGGCAAATAAAGCAGCTATCGCCAAAGTCATTGCTGCATCTGGAATAGCCAGACAATCAATCTCTATGCCACGAAGTTTGCCATTAGGCGTGTTCACACCAGCAACCTCAATCCAGTCTTCTCCAGCCGTCACATGGGCACCCATTTGCTTTAAAGCATCCGCAAAAGCCACATCTCCCTGAATACTATTATCACCAACACCAATAACACGCACTGGCCCTTGCCCAATAGCACCAGCTGCTAAGAAATAAGACGCTGATGATGCATCCCCTTCAACATATAAAGTGCCAGGGCTGGTATAGGGATTACCTTGATTTGCTGGGATATAAAAGCGTTGCCATCCCTCATTACGCACAGTCACGCCAAAGCGATGCATTAATTTCAATGTGATATCAATGTAAGGCTTAGAAATTAGTTCACCAATCACTTCCACACAAATCTCACCCCTAGCAACCAAAGGCAAAGACATCAGGAGTGCCGTTAAAAATTGACTAGATACGTCTCCACGCACTTTAATAGGTGCATCTGTACGAATTTGGCCATGCCCAATTCTTAGAGGTGGATAACCTTCATTTTGCTCATACTGAACATCAGATCCCACCATACGCAAGCCATCAACTAAATCACCAATCGGTCTTTCATGCATACGAGGAACACCATGTAAACGGTATTGGCCACCCAAAATGGCTAAAGCTGCTGTTAATGGCCGAATGGCTGTACCAGCATTACCCATAAACAAATCTGCCTGATGCTGAGGAAACTTACCAGAACCCCCTGTCACTACGCAGTCACCATCTGATTCATCCACTCCCACACCCAAGGTCTTTAATGCAGATCGCATTACTCGCGTGTCATCAGCATCCAAAAGTCCTTTCAAACGAGTCGTACCTGTAGCTAAAGCAGCTAATAACAGCACCCTATTTGAAATACTTTTTGAACCCGGTAAGGTAACCGTGCCCTGAACTCGCTGGAATGGCCCTAACTCAATGAAATCATCCTGATGCGCTGTGCTCATGAGCGCCCCTCCCACTTCTGACGCTCAATGCTTGCGCGCGTAAACGCTTTTAATAAAGCATCACCATTCTCATCTGCAATCATGTCACGCAACATCTTTGTCAAATGAAGATAGTTATCCATTTCTTTCAAGAGCGCTGCCTTATTAGCTAAACAAATGTCACGCCACATTTCAGGACTTGATGCGGCAATGCGTGTGAAATCTTTAAATCCTGCACCCGCATGCCCCAACTTCACTGAAGCATCTTCAGAATTTGCCACTTGCAACATCAATGCAAAAGACAAGATATGCGGCAAATGAGAAATCGAAGCAAACACCGCATCATGTTGCAATGCTGACATGCGGTGCGTATGAGCACCGGCAGCCAACCAAAAATCATTCATCGCATCAACTGCTGGCGGTAAATTTTCTTGCAAAGGGCACAAAATCACTTGCTTATCTTTAAATAAATCGGCCTTAGCAGCACCAGCACCATGTTGTGCACCACCAGCAATAGGGTGCGCAGGAATAAATTGCGCAACCTTGTCACCTAAAGCAGTTTTTGCAGCCATGATGACATCACTCTTCGTACTACCTGCATCAGTAATTAATGCATTAGGTTTTAAATGTGGCTCAATCGCATGTAAAACGGAAAATGTATGAGAAACCGGCACACAAATCACCATCACATCAGCCACTTTGGCACATGACTCAAGACTCATTGCCTCATCTATTGCACCCACTGCAATAGCCTCATCTAAATTAGCTTGTGAACGTCCCACACCCACAATTCGGTCAAACGTCTTTGCTTTTTTATGAGCTAAACCAAGCGATGCGCCAATCAGGCCCACCCCAATAATGCCTAAAGTTAATTTAGATGTTTTGTTATTTGTCATTAATTCAAAATCTTTTTTAAAGCAGCAATAAAGGCTTCATTTTCGTGGGGTAACCCAATTGAAATACGCAACCATTGCGGCAAACCATAATTACCAACGGGCCTGACAATGATGCCCGCCTTCAATAAGGCCAAATTAATCGCAGCCCCAGCAGTTGGCTCCTCACCAACTTTTACTAGAACAAAATTTCCAGAAGAAGGTAAATAACGCAATCCCATCTCATCAAATGCGGTTGTTAATTGCTGATACCCAGCGCGATTAATTTCGTAACATTTTTTTAGAAACTCAACATCTGCTAAAGCAGCAATGGCGGCAGCCTGAGCCAGGCTGTTCACATTAAACGGTTGGCGAATACGATTTAACAAATCAGTCACTGCTGTTTGCGCAATCCCGTAACCAATTCTCAAGCCTGCCAAACCATAAGCCTTGGAAAAACTTCTTGAAACAACCACATTAGGAAAATCTCTTACCCAAGCAATAGCATCATATTGCTGCTCTGGCGTTAGGAATTCGTTATAAGCTTCATCGATAACCACGACCACATGACTAGGCACTTGCTTAATGAAAGCTTCAATATCAGCGCCTTTTAAAAAAGTACCTGTAGGGTTATTGGGATTAGCCACAAAAATGAGTCGTGTCTTAGGTGTTATGGCCCCTAACATGGCTGATAAATCATGGCCATAATTACTGGTTGCTGAAACCTCTACAGCAATCGCACCAACAGCTTGAGTCGCTAACGGATAAACAGCAAAGGCATGTTTTGAGAAAATAACTTCATCACCTTCATGCGCTACTGCTCTTGCAGTTAACTCAAGAATGTCATTACTACCATTCCCCAAAGTAATCCACTCAAAAGGTACGTTAAGTTTTTTAGCTAATGCATTTTTTAAATCAAAACCATTGGAATCAGGATAGCGACCAAGATCTTCTGCTGCTTTAGCCATAGCTTTTTTAGCTGAATCAGGCATACCCAATGGATTTTCATTAGAAGCCAATTTAACAATCTTGCTCTCATCTAAACCAAACTCTCTAGCCACTTCACTAATAGGCTTACCACCCACATAAGGGGCAATCGCGCGAACATATGAAAGTCCAATAGATGACTTTGGGTCTTTGGTCATACCCGATCTTTCTTAATTTTTAGTGACTACGGGGGTAGGACCCCAAGTTTTTAAAGAATGCTGCTTCAGTTTCTAATTCAGCCAGAGCTGCTGCAACCTTAGGATCACTAGCGTGACCATCTATATCGATATAAAAGAAATATTCCCAAGTACCGCGCCTGGCAGGGCGTGATTCAAATCGATTCATGGATACGCCATGCTTAGCTAATGGCGCCAACAAATGGTACACAGCACCAGGCTTATTCGTCACAGACAAAATAACAGAGGTTTGATCTTTGCCTGAGGCTTGACATGATCCGTGGCTGATCACAACAAAGCGCGTGCGATTATGTGGATCATCTTGAATTGAACTTTGCACAGGCGACAAACCATATTGTTGCTGTGCCGTATCACCAGCAATCGCTGCAATCATTGGGTCAGCTGCCGCAATTTTTGCTGCTTCACCATTACTACTAACAGCTTGACGCTCTAACGTAGGCGTGTTTGTTGCCAACCAACGCTGACACTGGGCCAAAGCTTGCGGATGGGCAAACACCTTTGTCACACCATCTAAAGTACCTGTTTTGGTTAACAAATGGTGCTTAATCATCAAAGCAACTTCACCGGTGATTCTTAAATCAGTATCCAACAATAGGTCTAGAGTTCTAGATACAGCACCTTCCGAAGAGTTCTCAACAGGCACCACACCGAATTCTGCAGCACCAGCATCAACTGTGCGAAACACCTCATCAATCGTGGCACAAGGTATGCCGCTAATCGATTGGCCAAATTGAGCAAAAGCAGCTTGCTCTGAAAAAGTACCCGCTGGTCCAAGATACGCCACACGAACTGGAGCCTCTAAAGCACGGCAAGCGGACATAATTTCTCGCCAAATATAAGTAATGCCTTCTGGGGCAATGGCGCTTTTATTTTTTGCAATTAAACCGTCAATCACTTGACGCTCACGCTCAGGACGAAATACTGGCGCATTCGTACCATGTTTCACCTTACCAACTTCTTGAGCAGCTTGAGCACGTTGCCCCAACAACTCCAATAACTGTTGATCGAGCGCATCAATCCGAGCACGTAACGGTGCTAAATCCTTATCGTCATTGGCCACGCTCGAACTCCTTCATGTAATTCACCAAGGCTTGCACGCCTTCTAAAGGCATCGCGTTATAAATACTCGCCCTCATACCGCCCACGCTCTTATGGCCTTTGATGTTCATCAATCCCTGCTTCGCTGCACCAGCAACAAACGCATCATTTAATGCTTCATCTTGCAAATAGAAGGTCACATTCATACGTGAACGATATCGCTGATCAACCTTTCCAACATATAAGCTGCTTTGGTCAATGCAGTCATAAAGCAATTTGGATTTAATAATGTTTTGCTGTTCGATAGCAGCCACACCACCCTGGCGCTTTAACCATTTAAATATCAAGCCTGCCAAATAAATGCTAAATGTAGGCGGTGTATTTAACATCGAATCATTTTCAACCTGCTTAGCCCAATCCCAAATGGTTGGGGTAATTGGCATAGCATGGCCCAATAAATCTTTGCGAACAATCACAATGCTTAAACCAGCCGGGCCGATATTTTTTTGCGCACCACCAAACAACACGCCAAATTGATTGACATCCCAAACACGAGACAAAATATTGCTCGACACATCAGCGACTAACGGCTTCTGCACTTGAGGGATATCCTGGAACTCAAGACCACCCACTGTCTCGTTCGAACAAATGTGCACATAAGCAGCATCCTCAGATAACTGCCAATCTTTTTGATCTGGAATGGTGGTGTAGCCAACTGACTGACTGGATGCCGCGACATGGGCTTCACCATATTTACCAGCCTCTTTAATCGATTTCTCGGTCCAAATGCCTGTTGCAATAAAATCAGCCTTAGGCGTTTTAGGGGCGAGCGGCATTAAGTTCATCGGGATAGCAGCATTCATTCCAATAGCGCCACCCTGCAAAAATAACACAGCGTAACTATCTGGGATGTTCATCAAACTACGTAAATCTGCAACAGTTTCCTCGTAGCACGCCATAAATGCTTTACCACGATGGCTAACCTCCATAACCCCCATACCCAAACCTTGCCAGTTCAGCATATCAGGAGCGGCCTGCTTTAAAACCTCCTCAGGAAGCGTCGCAGGCCCTGGTGCAAAGTTATAAACGCGCTGATCAAACATTACTTTCAGGCTCCCCGCCTTCAGCAACTGGGTTATCCGTAGCCTCTAGGTCATCAGCAGATACATCTTCTTCATCATCTGCATCGTCACCCTCAGCAATCCTTTGCAAACCAGATAACTCAGTGCCTTCATCAACGTTAATCAACGTCACACCTTGCGTGACACGACCCATCTCACGAATCTCTGAGACACGGGTACGAACCAAGATGCCGCCAGTTGTAATCAACATAATTTGATCTTGCTCTGACACCAACACAGCAGCAACCACCTTACCGTTACGCTCAGTTGTCTGAATAGCGATCATGCCTTTTGTACCGCGACCATGACGTGTGTACTCGGTAATAGGCGTTCTCTTACCATAACCATTCGCCGTTGCTGTCAACACACTACCTGGCAGCGTAGCAGGATCAACACCTGCTTCAAGTGCGCCAGCCGTTTCAGCAGGCGCCACTAACATGGCAATCACTTCATGAGCAGCCTCTAAATTCATACCTCTTACGCCGCGAGCAGTACGCCCCATTGGACGCACATCATTCTCATCAAAGCGAACGGCCTTACCTGCATCTGAGAACAACATCACATCATGCTGACCATCTGTAATTGCAGCGCCTACTAAGTGATCCCCCTCATCCAAGTCCACCGCAATAATGCCAGCTTTACGTGGATTTGAAAAATCAGATAAACGAGATTTTTTCACCACGCCTTTACGCGTAGCCATGAATACATACTTATCATCTTCGTAGGCTTTAATTGGCAAAATAACTGTAATTTTTTCGCCATCAACTAATGGGAAGATATTCACAATTGGTTTACCGCGAGAAGCGCGACCACCTTGCGGAACCTCCCAAACCTTTAACCAATACATACGACCACGATCAGAGAAGCAAAGAATCGTGTCATGCGTATTTGCCACAAATAGAGTATCTACCCAATCTTCATCTTTTGTTGCTGTTGCTTGTTTACCGCGTCCGCCACGTTTTTGCGCACGGTATTCAGATAATGGCTGGCTCTTCATGTAACCACCATGAGACAAGGTCACCACCAAGTCTTGTGGCGTAATTAGATCTTCAGTAAACAACTCAGTTGCATTCATCTCAATACGTGAACGACGACCGCTGTCATTACCCGCTTGACCAAACTCAGCCTGAACAGCCTGCAACTCCTCTGTGATGATCACAGTAATACGCTCTGGCTTTGCCAAGATATCTAATAAATTAGCGATTTCTGACATCACTTCTTTGTACTCATCAACAATCTTGTCTTGCTCTAGACCTGTCAAACGTTGCAAACGCATTTGCAAGATTTCTTGAGCCTGGCCTTCCGATAGACGATACAAACCATCTTCTTGCATTCCTACAGCAGGATCTAAATCCTCTGGACGGAATGAGTTACGTCCACCAGGCGCATCTTTTTCAGCTCTAGACAGCATCTCGCGAACGACAGAAGAATCCCAAGACTTAAGCAACAATTCTTTTTTCGCTTCCGGAGGCGTTGGCGCAGCTTTAATAATTTTGATGAACTCATCAATATTTGCCAAAGCAACTGCCAAACCTTCCAACACATGACCACGGTCACGCGCCTTACGCAATTCAAATACAGTACGACGAGTGACGACCTCGCGACGATGCGACAAGAAGCACTCCAACATCTGCTTCAAGTTCAATAAACGTGGCTGGTTATCAACCAAAGCCACCATATTCATACCAAAGGTATCTTGTAGTTGTGTAAATTTATAAAGGTTGTTCAGCACCACCTCAGGCACTTCACCACGCTTGAGCTCAATAACGACGCGCATACCTGATTTATCAGATTCATCACGGATATCTGAAATACCTTCTACCTTTTTCTCGGTAATCAACTCAGCAATACGCTCAAGCAATGTCTTTTTATTAACTTGATATGGCAGTTCATCAACAATGATCGACTGACGTGAACCACGATCCATATCTTCAAAATGAGTCTTGGCACGCATAACCACACGACCACGGCCCGTACGGTAACCATCTTTAACACCTGAGATGCCATAGATAATGCCTGCGGTTGGGAAATCTGGTGCAGGAATAATTTCCATCAAATCATCAATACTGCAATCAGGGTTGCTAAGTAAATGTAAACAACCTGAAACAACCTCATCTAAATTATGAGGTGGAATATTCGTTGCCATACCCACAGCAATACCTGATGAACCATTGATCAGCAAATTAGGTATTTTTGCAGGAAGGATTAAAGGCTCTTTTTCACTACCATCGTAGTTCGGACCAAAATCAACGGTCTCTTTATCAAGATCATCTAGCAATTGGTGAGCGATCTTAGCCAAACGAATCTCGGTATAACGCATCGCAGCAGCGTTATCACCGTCTACCGAACCGAAGTTACCTTGCCCATCAACCAACATATAACGCAAAGAAAAGTCCTGCGCCATACGAACAATCGTGCCATAAACAGCAGAATCACCATGGGGGTGATATTTACCAATAACGTCACCGACAATACGGGCAGATTTTTTATAAGCACGATTCCAATCGTTATTTAGCTCATGCATCGCGAATAAAACTCGACGATGAACAGGCTTCAAACCATCTCTAACATCAGGTAGCGCACGCCCTACGATCACGCTCATAGCGTAATCTAGGTAAGAACGACGCATTTCGTCTTCTAGGGATATTGGGAGTGTCTCTTTAGCAGCGTTATTTTGTGTAATTTCCATCCCGCGATTTTATCACTCGAAGAATCCCAATTTGCTGATTTATAGTGCTAAAATGACGCATATCCATATTGGATAGCCTCCACACAGATAACAAGAGGAAAAAAATGAAAAAATTACTACAATTACTTGCCATCGCTGGTATCGCTATCAGTTCTTCAGTATTCGCACAAAAAGCGAACGATAACTGGGTTAACAGCACTGGTATCGTATGGAAAAATGGTACGAATGAATTATGCTGGCGCGATGCTAACTGGACTCCAGCGACTGCTGCTCCAGGTTGCGACGGCGCCCTTGCTGGCAAAGTAGCTCCAGCAGTTAGCTCAAAAGTAACTTACAACGCTGATGCATTGTTTGACTTTGACAAATCAGTTCTAAAGCCAGAAGCCAAAGCTAGCTTAGACAGCCTAATCGGCAAAATCAAAAACTTAACGCTTGAAGTTGTGATTGCTGTAGGTCATACAGATGCTATCGGTACAGTAGCTTATAACCAAAAGCTTTCTGTTCGCCGCGCTAACGCTGTTAAGAGCTATTTAGTAAGCAAAGGTATCGAGCAGAACCGTGTTTATGTTGAAGGCAAAGGCAAATCACAGCCAGTTGCTGACAATAAGACAAAAGAAGGTCGCGCTAAGAACCGCCGCGTAGAAATCGAAGTAGTTGGTACACGTAAGAACTAATTTTTACCCCCAACACACTAAAAGCCCAGCTACCAGCTGGGCTTTTTTGTTTGTATGCGCCAATTTCACGCCAAAAATTATTAGCTTGATTAAAATGTCCCTATGAATGCAGATCAAACAGAAATCGATAAATTCAGCGCTTTAGCTCATCATTGGTGGGATCCAACCAGTGAATTTAAGCCCCTCCATGCTATCAATCCTCTAAGGTTGAACTGGATACAGCAACATACGAAGATCGAAGGTAAGAAAGTTCTTGATGTAGGCTGCGGCGGTGGCATATTAACTGAATCCTTAGCTCAATCTGGTGCACAAGCTAAGGGCATTGATTTATCAGAAAAAGCACTTAAAGTAGCGGATCTGCATAGTTTAGAAAGTGGTGTAACTGTTCAGTATGAGTACATCAGCGCAGAAGATTTAGCAGCTAAAGAACCTGCTCAATATGATGTAGTCACTTGCATGGAAATGCTTGAACACGTGCCTGACCCACTGTCTATCATCAAAGCGTGTGCCTCCCTCGTAAAACCAGGCGGTAAAGTTTTCTTTAGCACCCTAAATCGCAATCCAAAGTCTTATCTACTAGCCGTCATTGGGGCTGAGTATATTTTGCGCATGCTCCCAAAAGGTACGCACGACTATAAAAAGTTCATTAAACCGTCAGAACTCAATGGTTTTTTACGCGAAGCCGGCTTAGAGATGAATGAAATCATGGGGCTGACTTATAACCCCATCACTGAAGTCTATGCTCTAGGTAGAGATACAGACGTTAACTATCTGGTAGCCACAACAAAAAAGTAATTTATGTCACTCACCAATACCCATACACCCTTATACAAGGGTGTTTTTTTTGACTTAGATGGCACATTAGCAGACACGGCACCTGACTTGGTCGCTGCTGCGAATTTATTAAGAACAGCAAGATCACTAGAGCCTTTGCCCTATGAGACCTTGAGACCAAAGGCCTCAGCAGGTGCACGAGGTCTTATTGAAGGTGCATTTGGATACAACCCAGATCATCCAGAATTTACACAACTCCGAGATGAGTTCTTAAGTAATTACGAAAAAGCGATTTGTGTTGAAAGTAAATTATTCGATGGCATGAATGATCTACTGCTTGAGCTAGAACAATATCAAATCATTTGGGGCATTGTGACCAATAAACTTGAACGCTTTACCTTTCCCCTATTAGAGCGCATGCAGTTGCATCATCGAAGTAAAGCTACCATTGGCGGTGACACTACTGGATTTTCTAAACCACACCCAGCGCCAGTTCTTAAAGCAGCAGAAATCAATCAGCTAGATCCGAAGACTTGCCTATACGTTGGCGATGACCTTCGAGATATTGAAGCGGGTAAAGCCGCAGGCATGACAACCGTAGCAGCATCTTATGGCTACTGTGGCTGCGAAGAAGCTATTGAAGATTGGGGGGCTGATTTCATCATCCACCACCCACTGGAATTACGCCAGATTGTTTTTAAATAATCTCTGTATCATCTATCAATGAAATCCAGCGGCATTGCCAAAGCACATCAAATTAGTGAATTCAGTGACATCATTGATGTACGCACGCCCGCAGAATTTGCAGAAGACCATATTCCTGGCGCAATCAACTTACCTGTCCTATCCAACGCAGAGCGCATTACTGTTGGCACGCTCTACCATCAATCTCCTTTTGAAGGTAAGAAATTAGGCGCAGCACTCATTGCCAAAAATATCTCTACTCATATTCAGGAACATTTAATCCACCACCCTAAAGAATGGAAACCACTCATTTACTGCTGGCGAGGTGGCAAGCGGAGTGGTTCAATGACCCATATCTTGCGTCAAATTGGTTGGAATGCATACATCTTAGATGGCGGTTATAAATCCTACAGAAGAACGGTCGTTCAAACAATTGCGGAACTTTCCCCTCAATTTAACTATCAGGTAGTAACCGGCCAAACAGGTAGTGGCAAAAGCAAATTACTAGAAGCCCTTGCAGCGCAAGGTGCTCAAATATTGGATTTAGAAAGCCTTGCAAATCACAAAGGGTCTGTTTTGGGTGGCATCCCCAATTCCCCGCAACCTACTCAAAAATGCTTTGAAAGCCAACTACTCATCGCATTAAAAAATCTCGATCCAGAAAAAGTTGTTTTTGTCGAAGCAGAGAGTAGAAAAATTGGTGCTCTACATCTCCCCGACGCGCTCCTCGAGAAGATTCGTCACAGCCCTTGTTTAAAAATTGAAGCATCCCTACCTGCACGCGTTGAATTTTTACAAAGAGATTACGCCTATTTTTTAACAGATCCTGAAGAGTTAAAAAGAACCATCGACTTTTTAAAAGAACTTCATGGAAAAGAAACGCTCCAACACTGGAAAGATTTGATTGATCAGAGAAACTGGGAAACATTAGTTCAGCAGTTATTAGAGCAACACTATGACGCCCTCTATCGACGCTCACAACATTCAAATTATGTGAATTACAACCGGGCTACCTGCTACCCAAGCTCAGATTTATCTAACGAAGGTATTCAAATACTAGCCACCTCCATCTTAAAGGGGCTCCCTACACAATGATGACTATGAATACACAACTTCACGAATCAGATCACCCACTACTAACTTGGGACGAGGGTGAAACAACCCACTCTTGCCGTTGGCGCTCTGAAAAAGGATCGCCTCCACCAAAGAAATTAATCATCGCAGACGACACACTCACTGCCGATGAAGCCTACCGTTTAGCCTGTGAGGGAACCGGCATTATTTGGCGCGGAGATTTTCAAAATGCGAAACAACTATTACAGGCTTTAACTCGTCGCGCAGATAAACCCTCCAAGAAAAGTATCCGCAAAAAACCGGCCAAGAGAACACCTGAAGAGGGCTTGATACCCTTAGCTAAACCGATGTCAGATATTTTTCATCTCCATCGACAAGCTCAATCACAAAAAAGTCGCACACTCGGTATGCTATTGATTCAAGCAAATCCTGATCACAGGATCCCATTAAGAAGAGCTCCCGATGTCACACAAGCTTGTCTAGCTGTTTATGGGCAAGTTACAGAACCTTATGTCATGTCATTACGTGACTTACTAGGCTTTATTGGCTCTCTTGAATGGCGCAAAAATGGCATGGCTATTGCCGCCCTTCAAGATTTAGGTGATGGGCATATTCATCCACACTATGGTGTATTTGCACCCGTGCGCTCTGAATATATTGGCTTACTAGAAAAAGCGCCTCTACCCCCTGGCATTCAAAATAATTCACTCGCTTTTGACATTGGTACAGGTACAGGCGTTTTAGCAGCCGTCTTAGTTAAACGGGGCATTCAAAAAGTTATAGCCACCGATCAAGATGAGCGCGCCATTGAATGTGCCACGGAAAATATTGAAGGCTTAGGGATTAAAAAACATGTCAAATTAATCAAGACAGATCTATTCCCTGAAGGAAAAGCGCCACTCATTGTGTGTAATCCACCTTGGGTTCCAGCTCGCCCTAGCTCTCCGATTGAGTACGCCGTGTACGACCCAGACAGTCAAATGCTCAAAGGCTTTTTGGGTGGCTTAAAAGATCATCTCTCCCTAGATGGAGAAGGCTGGTTAATTTTGTCAGATTTAGCTGAACACTTAGGTTTAAGAACTAAATCAGAATTGCAGTCATGGATTGAAGAAAGTGGTTTAAAAGTCATTGACCGCCTAACTATCAGGCCTACACATAAGAAAGCTTTAGATCAAGCCGACCCACTTTATAGAGCAAGAGCTGCCGAAGTAACGTCTTTATGGAGACTAGCAACGGCTTAATTGATTGGCAACCGGATAAAGCAAAAGGTCCGAAGACTCCAGCATTCTCCGCGAATGCAAGTTATTCACCGCATATTCTGCGGATAATAACCCTGTATTTACCGCAAATACAGTATTTTTCCCAAAAAAAAGGGACAGAAAAATCTGTCCCTTGTGTATGGTGGTGCAGAGGCGACGCCACACGGCCGATCACGGCTGCCATGAGTTCCGATGAGCACCAACCAGGGAGGATTGTAGTCTGACCCCATCAGGAGCTGATGTCTCACTTCGTGCAACGCGAGATTTGCGGACGTCAGTTCAACCTGTACCAGACACCGCGCCCGCTGCCGTGCTGCCTCAGGGTGTTGCGACAAGCTCCGGTCAGTTTGATCGCATCCATCATCGTGACGCGTCTGTGCTCGCGGGTGAATTCCATAATCCGCAGTGACAGTTCAGGCAGCGTGGCCAGCACGATCTTTTCGCGCTCGACCTTCTTCTCTAGACGCCGAACCAGCTCGGCCAGAGAGCGCAAGAAAAACACCAGCCATGGCTGCCAGTTGCATACAATCAAAACACGATGTACACTACTGAGTAAATTTACTAAAGAATATGCAAATGCCGTACAGCCGCCATCATCTGAAGACGCTCGAAGATCGACTCGATGAACCTCCCAAGTTCATGATCGTTGTAGCCGGGCCGCGTCAAATTGGCAAGTCGACCATGGTTCGCCAGGCTCTAGCCGGGCGCCCTTCTACATTTGAAGCCACGGATCAGTCAGCCACAGCGAGTGTTGACCCATTCAGTGACGCAGCCAGCACTATCCATGGAGAGCCAGGAGCAAAAGCAACTGAAAAATGGATCGTCGACAAGTGGACGCAAGCTCGCACCAAAGCTCGGTCCTTACCGTCAGGGCAATCTCATGTCCTGGCCATCGATGAGATCCAGAAAATTCCCAGGTGGTCAGAAGTCGTCAAGGGACTTTGGGACGCAGACCGGGCTGAACAAGTCCCTCTGCACGTTGTGCTGCTTGGGTCATCGCCATGGCTCATGCAGAAGGGGCTGACTGAAAGCCTAGCTGGACGCTATGAGCCCATCCACATGTCGCACTGGTCATACAGCGAGATGCAGGAGGCCTTCGATTTTTCACTGGACGAATACATCTATTTTGGGGGCTACCCGGGTGCGGCCAGTCTGATCCGCAATGAAACCCGCTGGCGTCAGTACGTCCGTGATGCCCTGATAAAGCCCAACATTGAGAGCGACATCCTGCAGATGACCCGGGTCGAAAAACCTGCGCTCTTGAAAAATCTTTTTGAACTAGGCTGTGGCGCCTACTCCGGCCAACTGATTGCCCTGACGAAGCTACTCGGCCAGCTCCAGGATGCAGGTAACACGGTCACTCTCGCCCATTACCTGGATTTACTCTCACAGGCAGGTTTACTGACGGGCCTGCAGAAATACGCTGGGCAAGAGCTGCGCAGGCGAGCCTCGCCACCCAAATTCAATGCTCATAACACAGCCCTAATTTCAGCTCAGGCGAAATACACGTTCGAGGAGGCCAAAAACGATCGCACTTACTGGGGACGCCTGGTTGAAAGCGCCGTTGGCACATACCTGATCAACAACAAGCCCGAAAACTCCAGCCTGTATTACTGGCGAGAGAGCCCCAGCGAAGTGGACTTCGTGTTGACCTATGGCGAAAAATTGCTCGCCATCGAGGTCAAGAGCGGGGATGGCTACGCCGCCCCCAAAGGCCTGCTGGTTTTTGCTGACAAATTTAAAAATGTCACACCAATGGTGGTGGGAGCCGATGGCGTTGCCATTTCCGACTTCCTGCTGCAACCGGTTGAAAGCTGGATGAAATAAATGGTCTTTGTCCACCGCAGCGTCAAGCAGCTCTCCCAATTGCCCAGTGGAAGTGACACCGAGGCGATGGGCTTGGATTCGCTGAGGTTAGTCCCAGCATGGGTATTGCTTGGAGAGCCGGGCTCAGGGAAAAGCACCGCCTTCAAATCCGAGGCGCAAGCCACCAACGGCCTGCACTTGACGATTGCTGAGTTCGTTTACAGCGACATCGATGAAGCGTGGAAAGACAAATGCCTGTTCCTCGATGGACTGGATGAGGTCCGTGCGAGCACCTCAGATCGATCCATTCTTTTTGACGTCAAATCCAAGCTCAGGAAACTGGGACTGCCCAATTTTCGGATCGCTTGCCGTGCTGCAGACTGGTACGGGCAATCAGATCTTGAAGAGATCATTGGAGCTTCGCCAAATGAAAAGCTACCGATTTACACACTGGAGCCTCTGACAGCCGCAGACATCAAACGGATTCTCGAAGACAACTTCAACAGGTCAGACGCTGAGAACTTCATCGCGCAAGCAGAAGCTCACGGAATCAGCGCCCTGCTGAGTAACCCTCAAACGCTTGGACTGACCGTCAAGGCGCTGGTAGGCCAGACTTGGCCAAGCAGTCGAGATGAGACATACCGGCTTGCATGCGAAGCCTTAGTTCAAGAGGAAAACCGCAAGCGCCGCGATCAAACCCGCTTTCAGCCAGTTCTCAGAGATACCCTCTTGGAAGCTGCTGGCCAAATATTCGCCACTTTACTTTTGGCAGACAAATCTGGTGTCGCCCTAGACCCGTCAGAGGGAAGCGACCGCTTCCCTGCACTGAACGATTTTGAGCCAAGCTCACCCGATCAGGCGTCTAAAGCATTGGGCACCGCCCTCTTCGTGCCATCTACTTCGAATGATCAGCGACTAGAGCCAACACACAGAAGTGTTGCCGAATATTTGGCAGCCGATTGGCTGGGAAAACAGATCGACTCACGCGGGCTTCCGCTGCAAAGAGTACTCAATCTCATGCTTGGATTTGACGGCAAAGCAGTAGCAGGGCTGCGTGGCCTATACGGCTGGCTGGCACTGAAAAGTCTCAAAGCACAACATGGGTTGATCAAAAATGATCCACTGACTGTTGCCCTCTACAGTGATCCCCACCCGATGGATGTGGAAACGAAGAGGCTTCTTTTGGAGGAAATCTATTTTCAGACTCACACCAACCCCTCGGTACTCTGGGATCTGCGAGGCGCAGAAAATCTTTCTGGGCTCTTCCAAGAAGAACTTCGAGATAAGTACTTGGCGGCACTGCAGGACCCAAAACGAGATGACCCCACACAAACCTATGTGGCTTTCATCCTCAAGGTGCTCAAGCAATCAGCCGCTCAGACGCAACTGACCAACGAACTGCGAGACGTAGCAGCAGACGATACTCGTTGGGAGCGAGTTCGGCGACATGCTCTCGAGGTCTGGCTTGAGTCCGGCGTAACTGATAGTCAAGCCATCGAATTCCTGGATCATCTGAACCAAGGCAAGATTTCCGATCCAGATGAAGAGCTCACTGGGATCTTGTTAGGCAGGCTCTTTCCCAGAGCCGTCTCTGCCTCACAGGCCCTGAGCTACCTTCATCTCCCCAAAAGCAAGATCTTGGGGAGGTACCAGCATTTTTGGGCCTATGAATTTCCAAAGACAGTTCCTGAAGTCGATTTACCATTCGTGCTCGACCGATTGGCACAACGCAGCGATTTGCAGTCGTTGAATTGGCTGGAGTTTCACATTTCGCGCACGCTGGCCGCACTTGTTGCTCGCGGTGTACAAGTCCATGGTGACAACATCCCAGACACACAACTCTTCACCTGGCTGCGCATTGGCACGGATGGATACGGCGAGCGTCGACATGAGCCGGAGTTCCATAACACCATCACTCAGTGGCTGATTGACAGACCCGAGCGTTACAAGGGTCTCCTAGGCGTTTGCTTTGAACGGAGTGAGGCGGTCACCGCCCCACTTCATGGCTTGTTCAACGACTCACAGATTCTGCGTGGGATACCAGCTCCTGCGGACATTGGGCTGTGGCATTTCCAGAATATCGGCTGCACCGCAAATGACGCCTTAGCCAAGGAACACTTGGCTGAAGCCATGCGTTCCTTATGGTCTAATCATCCTGCACCAGGGCTCACTTATGAAATGGTGCTCGAATGGGCGGGCGATGACCCAGTTAAAACCAGCTGGTTAGAACCCCTACTGACCTGGGAAATTCCAGAGTGGCGCAAGACTCAGAATCATTCCATTCAAAGGCGTCAGCGCGAGCAATCCGACATCAAAAGAGAGCGAAGCGTCAATCTAGCGACCAAGCTTTCTGAAATCCGATCAGGCCAAGCACATCCAGCACTGATGGGTGAATTGGCTGGCGTTTGGTTAAACCGTTACTCTGACACCCGTGGCGAAACACCGCTCGATCGGTTCAAGACCTACTGCGACAACTATGTCGATGTATACGAGGCTGCGAAGGCTGGCATGCCAGCCTGCATCAAGCGTAGCGATCTTCCTTCCGTCGAGGAAATCATCGATCTAAGTCTGAAACAGCAAGCCCACTGGATTCGCGCTGCATGCTTGCTTGGAATGGAGCTGAGCTGGAGGGAGAACCCAAGTGCTGTCGATTTATTGGATAGCAGCACACTAGAGAAAATGGTCTGTTTCCGATTGACCGATGGCACTGAAACGCCCCCAGAGTGGTTCTTGCATTTGGTCAGCAATATGCCCGAACTGGTGTCAAAGGTGCTGATCACCTATGCGAGTGAAAGCCTCAAAGCTCAGAAGGAATACGTTGACGGGATCTATCCGTTAGCAAGGAATGCAGAGTACAAGAAGGTCGCCTGCCTTTCCACAGCGGCATTGCTTATCAGTTTTCCGACTCGAAACAGGTCAAATCAACTCAATCAGCTCAATTCATTACTGAGATCTGCACTCAAGTATGAGATGCCCGAGCTCCCAACAATCGTTGCAAAGAAGCTGAAGCTCAAATCCCTTGACCCAAGCCAGAGGGTGTACTTCCTCCTCACAGGAATGCTCTTAGATCCCGAGCAGTACGAGCAAAAGCTCTGGGACTTCGTCGGTGAGTCTTGGCAGCGCATACAGCACATCTCCGACTTTCTCGGCAACCGTCTGAGTGACTTGCCCATGGACTTTACCTTGAGCCCCAAAACGTTCGGAAAGCTCATTGAAATTCAAACGCCATTCGCAGAGGTGGACTTGCCAATGGGTGGTGGAGCCGTCAGCCAGGCAATGAGCCTGGGTGACCATGTCAGAGGCCTTATCGGCAAGCTGACCGCACAAGGCACACCGGAAAGTCTGGAAGAGATTAGCCGGCTTCTAGAGCTTCCTAAGCTAGAGAAAATCAAACGCCATCTACTCAGCAGCAAACACGAAGTCATTCAGAGGCTACGAGAAAACACATTCAGTCACCCGAGCCTTCCCAACGTGGCAAAGATTCTGAGCAACAAGCCTCCGATCGGGCCAGCTGATTTACTGGCCATTGTGTTAGACCGCCTGGACCAAATAGCAGTCGACATTAAAACAAGTAACGGCGATCCATTCCGCCAATTTTGGACAGAGGCTACCGAGAACAGGCACAAATCTGAAACCAGTTGCCGTGATGCCCTACTCATAATGCTGAGAAGCTATCTGGAACCACTTGGTATTGATAGTCAACCGGAAGTCGACTATGCCAATGACAAACGTGCAGACATTCGGGTTTCATACCGAAACACCATAGCCGTCCCAATTGAAATCAAAGGCGAATGGCACTCTGAGCTTTGGACAGCTGTGCAGAATCAGTTGATCCCACAGTACACAAAGCAAAAGGAAACAGAGGGATTCGGAATTTACTTGGTGCTATGGGTTGGAGGGACTGAACAGCCTGCAGCTAGAGATGGAGGTAAAAAACCTGCAACTTCGTCTGATCTTGAATTAAGACTGCATAACAATCTTCCAAAGGATATTCAAATGCAAATTGCAGTGCGAGTGATTGATGTTTCTCGATCAATTTGAGTTCAATGAGAATGGGAGGCGGATGCCTTTTCCGGACGCCGTTCCAATAGACGCACTACGTTCTCTTGTCTACGAAAAGCTCTCAGTTTCGGCACGGCCACTAGCGCTTGTTGCCACTCTAGCAGGAGCTCTTTCGTCGCTCGCCGACACGACTGCAAACAGAAATGGGCTTATCGCGAACTTCAAAGAACTATCGCCGCAAGTCCGTGATGCAGCGTTGCCAGCGCTCTATTTCGGTCGCCCCTATGGTGAGGGCCACGTCAGCACGGAGTACCTCGACACAATGACGGGCCTACAAAACATGACCGATGACGTAATCTTCTTTAGCCACCTGCTGTGTAAGGATTTGGCAACCCATGGCAATAAGCTCTTGGATAAATTCAAGTCACAATTCAAAGTCGTCCTAGAGCAAATCCACGCTATTGAGCTATTGCCGGAGAAGACTGAGAACCTGATACCACCCGACGAACAGTATTCGGAGTGGCAGAGTGAGTTTCGCGAAAGGGAATAAGCAGTGAACGCCCAATTCAGACATTAGCCATCGGAGACCACAGATGAAACGCGCGACTAGCATTGAGGCTCTGCTGCGAAAATCTCAAACCGTGTTCACCGATCTCAAGCGGGCATACGACGCATCTCTTCACGACAAGCAGGTGCGTGAAGATCTGAAGGTCGATATTAAAAATATTTTTGAGAATCTTCGCTCTTGTCTCGATTATCTTGCGCATGACATTTTTGAAAAGCATTGTCCGTCGGCGAAATCACACAACAAACTCTACTTTCCTATTCGGGCTACTGCTGCCGAGTTCAATCAAGCCGTAAGTCAAGACTATCCGGGCCTTCAGGCAGCAAGCGCGGTTGTCTGCGGCATCATAGAAAGTATTCAGCCGTATCGTGATCCATGGCTCGGCCAGTTCAATCGATTGAACAATGACAACAAGCACCAAGACCTAGTCGAGCAGACTCGAACCGAGTCGCGGCAAGTAACTGTTTCGAGGGGTGGCGGGTCTGTTTCTTGGGGGTCAGGTGTAACGTTTGGTGGCGGTGTCAGCGTCATGGGCGTACCTATCGACCCGAGAACCCAAATGCCCGTCCCGAACAATGTGGCTCAGACGCAAGTCATTACTTGGGTGGATTTCCGCTTCAAGGATAACGGGATGCCCGTTCTTCCCTTCATTGAAACTTCGCTGAAGAACGTAGAGAAAATCTACCATGATCTACAACCGCATATTTGAGCCGCCGATGCCCCCCCTGCGTTCAACCGGACCTGCGCGAAAAGCTGCGTGCGCAGGCCGTTCGAGTAGACGATTGGTAGAGTGATTTTCGTTACGAACAAGCAGCCGTAAACCCGCGTCATTGCTGGTTCGGGCGTGGAGGCGTCCTTCGCAGAAACAGAGAATGGGCGGGAACAGAGAACGGAAAAGCGCCCGAAACGGGGCTGCCCCGGGCGGCGACGTCCGTCGCACCATTGCCAGAACCCGCGCCAGCACTGGGGCGCAGCAAGAAAAGAAAAAGAGCTCGAAAAATCGAGCCCTTTTAAATTGGTGGAGCCGGCGGGGATCGAACCCGCGTCCGCAAATCCTCCACATAAAGTTCTACATACTTAGTTGTGTCTTTTAATTTAATTGTTTTGTCACGGACCAACACGTTACAAAACAACGATTCGCTAAATTTTCGAACTGCATACCGCGACACGATGCAGTCTTATCTCTTGTATATGACCCTGATGTAGCTTTGACACTACCTGACCCAAGAGAGAATCAGTTCAGGGGCAACCGCAATTAAGCGGCTAGTGCGAAACGTTCGTCGTTTGCAGTTATTACTTGTCCCATTGATTTACGAGATAACGGGTCCTCGGTATGCCCTCCATGCTTTGCAATCCACGTCGAAACCATGTCGGCCCCGATATGCGCATATCAGTACGAGTATTTTATGCTTTTTAAATAATTCCTGCCAATCATTCAAACAAAGGCCACCTCACCGTCCTTGCAAGACTCTAATAAATTCCGCCAGTCTTCTGACTCAGATTGACCCAATAATCGCTCCCCAAAGACCATGGCAATCACCTCTCCGGCTGTATCAAGGATTTCCATGGAGCTAACCACCCCAGTCTTAGTAGGTTTACGCACCAACCAAACAGAGGGTAGCTCAGCAACTTTTAAATGCAGATTAAATGTAGGGTCCAAGATATTTAACCAAGATGTTGAGTCAACTACATGTTTAATTAATCCAACGTAAATCTGGACAGCACCACGATTACCCACATAAATAGATAACGGAATACTTAAATGACCTGCTGAATCTAATAAAAATTTTACAGAGCTTTTATCTAGTAACTGTGCATAGTCAGGACCAATTAAATTAAGAGCCTCCAACCTATTCAATCCATATTTCTTAAGCAGATTAAAAAATTCATGGGTATCTTGCAGCCCTACCCAGTCAGATTTAAATGCCTCATGATCAACATCATTCAATTTTTCTGTCGTTGATATTTCTGGCTCTCGCTTTTTGTGAATAAAGATACCCGGCTCTTGATTAGAGTCGGCTAAGCGTTGGATCATTAACTCGAGATGTTCATGCTGACTTTCTGGCAATAAAAATATTTTATGTACGGCCCGACCAAACTCGTCAAAAAACTGGATACTCTTTTGAAGAGTTGCATCCTTACCCTCTTCAAAGATATAAGCAAACTCCCACTGCCTGTAAAAAAGCCTTAAATCAATGTCCCGCCCAGCAACCAATCCAATATCGCCCTGCAAACTAACATGCTCATATTGGCCAATTTTTTCATGAACAGCCCACTGATTACGAGTCAATGCCATGACTTTTCCAAGCCCCTCAGCTAATTTAACAATCTCTGGCCAGCTCTTCTTTAACCGAATAGCTTTTGCTAGATTAGGCGAAGATCTCACCACATCTAATTTGCTAACACCTACATGGGCATCAATTAACTCGGCCTCAGTCACCCCTAAAAAAGCAGCGATTTCTTGATGCCTTAATCTCTTTTCAACCCTCAAACCAATAAAACTTTTTCGAATGTCATGAACGGTAGCGCACATAGGCCCTCCTATAAAAATAGGCACTGGCTCGCTAAAAGGGAATAAATCGCTGGCTTGTGCAAAGTGAGTAAAGAATGCAAGCCATATATTACATGAGAATGATTCTCAATAAATAGCCACTCTCAATCAAGGGTCAATCAACCTACTGCGGATCATTCACATGGATAGCCATCAATGTCCTGATGAAAAGTCCCGCGATAATAATCGTCCTCATCAGCAAAGAAACATAAGCTAGAAAAGTTCTCATGTTTTTATATTGGATGAATAATTAAATCATTGATAGGTCAAGTTAATGAATCATAATCATCCTATGAAACATCGCCCATTAAGTTTTATCTATTTTTTAATCTATTTGGGTCTTGCCGCCCTACCGCTCATCATTGCGGCACAGACGCAACTGAATCATCGACCTTGGCTTGACGAATTATCAAGCGCTATGGCCATGCTGGCATTCAATATTATTTTATTGGAATTTTTAACAAGCGGAAAAATTGCTTGGCTATCGAAATGGATGGGCATTAACTGGGTATTACAAATCCATCAGCTTTTCTCAAGAACAGCCATCTTGTTACTGCTCAGTCACCCATTTTTATACAGCCTACCGAACCACCCAAGCTACGCCCCAGGGCCACCGACTGATAGTTATTTGGGGATGAATGGTTCAACCCTCACAACAGGCCTATTAGGACTCATAACCTTAGGTGCTTTAGTAGGTCTTGCCATCACTAGAAATAACTCTAAAACAAGTTATGAATCTTGGCGCGCTAGCCATGCCATCATGGCACTTGTGGTTGCTAGCGCGGGGCTTCATCACACGCTCCATGCTGGCAGATATGCTCAAGAGCCATGGGTCATGCATTATTGGCAACTGGCTTTTTCGCTGGCCCTGATATCTTTAGCGTGGGTGTATGTTATTCAACCCATCATTCAAAAATCGCACCCTTACCGAGTAAGCTCGATTAAACAACTAGCCCATAACATTTGGGAACTTAGTATTTGCAGCATCAAACCAAATGCCCATCTAAATTATCAAGCTGGGCAATTTGTTTGGCTTAAATTAAAAAGCTTCATGCCCTTGTATGAGAATCCGTTCTCAATTAGCTCAGCTCCGACGAAGCCAGCACATGAACTCAGTTTTATCATCAAAGATTTAGGCGATTTCACTCATCACGTAACAGAATTAAACGCTGGCGACTTAGTTTATGTCAGTCAGGCTTATGGTAATTTTGGGCAATCCATCCAATCAGATACAAAGTCTATTAGAAAAGACACTCCTCTCGTTTTAATTGCTGGGGGTGTTGGCATCGCCCCTATGATCAGCCTACTAAGACAACTCATCACAAGCCAAGGTGAAATCAATCAACCTATCCACTTGATTTACGGCAATCGCATTGAAGATCAAATCATTGATCTATCTAAACTCATAGACTTTTCTGCATTTAAGAATCTAACCATCACTCATATCGTTTCAGAGCCTAGCGCAAGCTGGACAGGTTTAACAGGCGTCCTTGATCAAACAACACTTCAACAAGCTCTAGACAAGACCAAGGGGATGAACAGTGATGCCCAGTACCTAGTATGCGGCGCCGCAGAAATGATTGACGGTGTTGAATATGCGCTAGAAGCACTATCAGTCAATATCCACCAAATAGACTCAGAAAAATTTCAATATGACTTCACACAAAAAACAGCGCGCATCAGAAGATCACTAATAGGATGGGGGTTAGGGACACTAACCCTTATTGCCAGCGCTGTTTATTTCTCAAGCATCTAACCTTCTGATCTTTCTAACAAACTCTCCCATCTAGCCATGAGCGTGATTAATTGCTCTTCAATATCACGCAATCTTGCTTGATATTTAGCTAGTTGATCAGGCTGACTTTTATATAAATCAGGGTCAGCCAATTTAATACTAATATCTGCTTGCTCATGCTCCAAAGTTTCTATTTGCGCAGGAATGGACTCAAGCTCTTGCCTTTCCTTACCGTTTAATTTTTGCACCTTAGACTTTGCCTGAGACACAGATGACTGTGTTGGCTGTGATGCGCTCTGCTTAACTTCTTGAACCACATTTGACTGCGTTGACTTATAAGCTTCAGTGCGTTGTTTCTGGATCTTCCAATCCTCGTAACCACCCTCATACTCACGCCAGGCGCCATCACCCTCATAAGCAATGATACTGGTCACCACATTATCTAAAAATGCCCGATCATGACTAACCAAGAAAACAGTTCCTTTGTAGTCTTGCAATAACTGTTCAAGCAGCTCCAGCGTATCAATATCTAAATCATTGGTTGGCTCATCAAGCACCAATACGTTCGCTGGCCTAGCAAACAATCTAGCTAGCAATAAACGGTTTCTTTCTCCTCCCGATAAAGTACTTACGGGAGAAGCTGCACGCTCAGGCGCAAATAAGAAATCGTTTAAATAACTTTTAACATGTTTGCGATTACCATTAATCTCAATCCACTCACTACCTGGGCTAATGTAATCCTCTAACGTGGCGTTTAGATTAAGGCCCTCGCGCATTTGATCAAAATAAGCCACCTCAATACGGGAACCCATCGTTGCCTCACCACTATCAGGCTGGATAACCCCCAAAATAAGTTTTAACAACGTGGTTTTGCCAGCGCCATTCGGGCCTAACAAGCCCACCTTGTCACCACGCAAAATAGTTGCCGTGAAATCTTTAACAATCGGGCGATCATAAGATTTACTAACACCATCAAGATCTGCCACAATTTTTCCACTACGCTCACCTGATGCTACTGCCAACTTAATCTGCCCCATGGCATCACGACGTTCGGCGCGTAAAGATCTTAATTTTTCCAGCCTAGCGATACGGCCAACACTTCTTGTTCGCCTCGCCTCAACGCCTTTACGAATCCAGACCTCTTCTTGAGCTAATAATTTATCTGCTCTAGCATTTGCCAAAGCCTCTGATGCCAACTCTTGTTCTTTTAATACTTCATACGCACTATAGTTACCTGGATAACTTCTCAAAATACCGCGATCTAACTCGACAATTTGCGTGCTAACAGCATCCAAGAATGCACGATCATGGGTAATTAAAACTACCGCGCCTTTAAAAGCCTTGAGTAAGTCCTCCAACCAGCTAATGGAATCTAAATCAAGATGGTTTGTAGGCTCATCTAGAAACAAAACATCTGGCACAGCTACCAAAGCTTGAGCCAAAGCAACGCGCTTGCGATTCCCTCCAGATAATGAACTAATAATGACATCTGGGCTTAAATGCAAACGGTCTAAGGTCTCATGGACTCGTTGCTCCCAGTTCCAGCCACTCATCGACTCTAATTTGGATTGAATCTCATCTAAGCGGTGATGAGATGCATCATCCCACTCAGCCACACTTAGGGCCTCATACTCTTCACGCAAAGCCTTAACCTCAGCAACCCCTTTAGAAACGGCATCAAATACAGTTGCTTCAGACTCAAAAATGGGCTCCTGCGCTACATAAGCCATGCGCAACCCTTGCTGATACTGCAAGGTACCATCATCTAATTTCTCAAGCCCCGCTAAAATTTTAAGCAAGGATGATTTACCCGTGCCATTACGCCCGATTAGACCGACTCTTTCACCAGATTCAAGTGAAAAAGCCGTATTTGCGAGTAAATCGACATGGCCAAAAGCCAGTTTTGCATCAGTAAGAACAATTAAAGCCATAATGACATTATCGCCATTCAATTAAAAAGAGACAAAAAAGATGCATGAAATGGATTTCATCAAGGACTTAGCCGTCATCATGTTGGTAGCTGGTGTCGTTACTGTGATATTCCATTACCTAAAACAACCTGTTGTTTTGGGATACATCATCGCGGGCCTTATTATCGGCCCATATGTCAGTCCCATCCCATTTATTTCGGATGAAAAAACAATTCGCACGCTAGGTGAGTTAGGGGTTGTTTTTTTAATGTTTGGTCTAGGACTTGAATTTAGCCTCAGAAAACTAGCCAAGGTAGGCGCAACGGCTTTTGTCGCTGCCATTGCCCAAATTATTCTTCTCATTTGGGTAGGCTATGAAATCGGCCGATTCTTTTCTTGGAAACAAATGGATGCCATTTTCTTAGGCGCCATGATGGCCATCTCATCAACAACGATTACCGTTAAAGCACTTGAAGAACTTGGTCTTAATAAAGAAAAATTTGCCAACCTTATTTATGGCATTTTGATTGTGGAAGATATTTTAGCCATCAGCTTAATTGTGATGCTCACGGGTATTGCCACCACTGGTCAATTGGCTCCTATTGAAGCGGCTATGACCATTGGTGAACTTATTTTATTTATCACCATATCCTTGGCAATTGGCATCATGCTCATTCCACGCTTACTGAATTTGGTTGCCAAATTCCATAGCAAAGAAATGCTTTTAGTCACAGTGCTAGGGCTGTGCTTTGGTTTTTGCTTGCTGGTTATGAAAATGGAGTACAGCGTTGCTCTAGGCGCCTTCTTAATCGGTGCGATCATGGCGGAGTCGCGCCATATCCACACCATTGAGAAATTAATTGAGCCTGTCAAAGATATGTTTATTGCTATCTTCTTTGTGACAATCGGTCTATTGCTTGACCCAGCTATTCTTTGGAAATATGCCCTACCAATCAGCCTCATCAGTGGCGCAGTTGTCGTCGGAAAAGTTATTTCTTGCAGTCTAGGTACATTTATTACGGGGCATGATGGCACAACTTCGATGAGAGTTGCCATGGGCAAAGCGCAAATTGGTGAATTCTCATTCATCATCGCCTCACTAGGTTTAACTTTAAATGTAACCAGCGATTTCTTATATCCAATCGTTGTAGCCGTCTCTACGATCACCACCCTAGTAACACCTTATTTAATGAAAGGCTCAGATCCCGTTAGCAGATGGATGGGAGAAAGAATTCCAGCCAGCATTAAAAATGTCTTTATCCAATATTCACTATGGCTGGGACAAATCCGTGCGGATCACCAATTACGTTCAGACATCAGACCATTCGTCAGACGCATTAGCTTGCACGTCTTTGTTAATACCTCCATCGTGATTGCTTTATTTTTATCAGCCACCAAACTATTCACCCTCATTAATGATTATGTAGATACAGGCCACCTCATCTGGTTTAACGAGGACTACCAACAAGCCACCATGTGGGCGATGAGCGTACTCTTGTCCGCCCCATTTATGTTTGCCATCTACAGAAAACTAGAAGCTCTTGGTTTGTTACTGGCTGATGTTCGTTTAAGCACCGGCACACACTCAGAAAATGATCGTGCAGCAACCCATCAATTGTTTGCACAATTAATGCCGGTATTAACGATCATTTCTTTACTGACGCTGGTATCTGCCCTTAGCTCAAGCATTCTTCCGCCGATGGGCATGCTGGTCATCTTGGCAGTTTTCATGGCCTTCGTGATTTATCTATTAAGAAAACAAATGGTCAAAATACATGCCAAACTACAAATCGCTCTGACTGAGTCATTTAAAGAAAATAGTCAAAATCAGTCATAACAGCGGTTGATTGAAGAAGTAAGCGATAATTCGACTGTGGAAAAAGTACGCATCTCAAAATTAATGTCAGAACAAGGCATCTGCTCACGCCGTGAAGCGGATAACTATATTGAACAAGGTCTCGTTCTAGTCGATGGCGTGGTTGTTAGCGAGCTAGGTGCTCGCGCCTTCCCCAACCAAAAGATTGAGCTCAAGAAAGCAGCTGTTGCACAACAAGCTCAGCGCTACACCATCATCTTAAATAAGCCCGTCGGCTTTATTTCTCACTACGATGAAGACCGTGAATACAAGCCAGCTTCATCATTAATCACCCCTGACAATCAATTTGTCCACCAATTATCAGCTCACCTACCAGGCAAGTTCAACACGAAAGGCTTAGCCCCTGCAGGTCGCCTAGACATTGATTCAAGTGGGCTACTTGTCTTAACTCAAGATGGACGCATTGCTAAATTATTAATTGGCGAAAATAGTCCTATTGAAAAAGAGTACTTGGTACGTGTTCAAGGTACGCTCACGCCAGAAGGTTTACGCCTGTTAAACCACGGATTAAGTCTGGATGGTGCAGCCCTTAAACCAGCTAAAGTTAGCTGGCAAAATACTGACCAACTCCGTTTTGTCCTACGAGAAGGTAAAAAACGACAAATTCGTCGTATGTGCGAATTGGTTGGGTTAAAGGTGGTTGGTCTTAAACGTATCCGTATTGGACAAATTCCGTTAGGCAATTTACCCGTGGGTCAATGGCGTCATTTAGGCCCTAATGAGCGCTTCTAAATAACTTTTAGATACTTTTAGGTTCACGATCTGAAATATCCCTAGCCTAGCTAGGCTCTTATCAGGCAAACATAGTCGAAAACCCATAAAATATGGGCTATGAAAACACCTGAACTATTAGCACCCGCTGGCAGCCTAGATATGCTGAATACCGCCTTTAATTTTGGGGCAACAGCCGTTTACGCCGGTCAACCACGCTACTCATTACGCGTTCGCAATAACGACTTTGGAAACATCGAAGTATTACGCGAAGGCATCGATACAGCACACGCACAAGGCAAGCAATTCTACCTAGTCTCCAACATCTTCCCTCATGGTGCAAAAACACGCACCTACGTCCGAGATATGGAGCCAGTAATTGCATTAAAACCAGATGCACTCATCATGTCTGATCCTGGCCTCATTATGTTGGTTAGAGAAAATTGGCCAGATATGCCGATTCATTTATCTGTACAAGCTAATACAGTGAATGGGCATGCTGCTAAATTTTGGCGATCTGTTGGGGTAAGTCGTGTGATTCTGTCACGCGAACTATCCCTAGATGAAATTGAAGCTGTTCGCCAAGATTGCCCTGATATGGAAATCGAAGTATTTATCCATGGCGCCCTTTGCATTGCCTACTCTGGCCGTTGCTTGCTGTCTGGCTACTTTAACCATCGCGACCCCAACCAAGGTACATGCACCAACTCATGTCGTTGGGACTATAAAGTAGCGCAAGCTACCGAAGATGCTACTGGCGACATTTACCTTCTGGAAGAAGGTAATCGTCCTGGCGAATGGATGCCGATTGAAGAAGATATGCATGGCACCTATATCTTGAACTCAAAAGATTTGCGCGCCATCGAACATGTACAACGCCTCACCGAAATGGGTATCGACTCTTTCAAAATTGAAGGTCGAACAAAGTCCCCTTACTATGTAGCGCGTACCGCACAAGCTTACCGTAGTGCCATTGATGATGCAGTGGCCGGTCGACCATTTAATCCAGCCCTATTAGGTCATTTAGAAGGTCTTGCTAACAGAGGCTATACAGACGGCTTTTATCAAAGACACCACGACAAAGACTACCAAAACTATTTACGCGGCTTCTCTATCTCTGGACGAAGCCTATACGTTGGCAATATCACTGATGTCGATGAGACAAAACAGTTAGTAAAAATCGAAGTAAAAAATCGCTTCGCAGTGGGTGACAAATTAGAAATCATTCAACCCCATGGAAATACTGATGTAGTGATTGAAGAAATCTTTAGTCAAAAAGGTGAGCCTATGCGTGTTGTTCCTGGGGCAGGCTATACCGTATGGGCTAAATTGCCACTGAACACTAAAGGGGCTTTCTTGGCACGCTATACAGAACAAGCCAATGCCTCAAAGCTTGAGCAAATTCCTATTATGGAAGCTTAAAACAATCACTAATGATTGCCCGTGCCTAAAGGCATGGCTTATAAGGCTCTATTGGTATAGAGCCTTTTTTATTTTCTACGCTTTATAAGCTTCCTTGGTAACAAAACTAAGACTTGCTTGCCAAAGTAAAGTGCTCAACAACTGGGGGTTGCAAAAAGAAAGGGCCCACATAAGAGCGCCACTGCGCAAATGCATCAGACCCCCTAAAGTCAACCGTATGATTCTCAAGCGTCTCCCAATAGATCATCAATATATAACGGCCAGGATTCTCTACGCCGGCATTTAACTTATAACCACGAAAACCTTGAGCGGGGGCAATTGCCTTTTCTACTCCCAACGCCACTGCCTGCTCAAAATCTTTCTTTTTTGCTACATCAATACTGATGTCAACTACTTCTAAAATCATGTGAATCCCCTATGTACTAATTAATGAGTTTAATTTTTTAGTTATTTTTTGTGATTTACTTTAACCATCCGTAAGATGCAACACCCAAGATCGTCAAAGCCAAAGAACCCAAAAGATGCAGCCCAATTGTTAGGAATGCTCTCATGTAAGCGCCTGACTGAAGAATCTCTATAACTTCAGCGCTAAATGTAGAGAACGTTGTTAAGCCTCCCAAGAAGCCCGTTATAACTAATAAACGTAACTCCATAGGTATATGCGCATGGTCGCCAAAAAAACTAGTCGCCAAACCCACTAAATAGCCACCCACTAAATTAGCTGTTAAAGTGCCTAAAGGCATCGCTGTCCATACAGCATTTAGCCCCAAAGCTAAAAACCAACGTGATACTGCCCCTAAAGATGCTCCAATACTAATTGCGACGATTGACTGCAACATACCGTTTTTCCTATATAAATCGACACTGAATGCTTATATTAACAACCATTTCAGGTAGATGGTGATCAGAGTAGATTATGCTTGAGTTATGAACAAAAACATTTGCGTATTTTGCGCCTCAAAGCAGGGAGATAACCTCAACACTATCGCAAAAGCAGGCGATTTAGGCCGAGCCATTGCAGATTCAGGCTATGGCCTAATTTTTGGCGGAGGCAGATTAGGTCTTATGGGTACTGTTGCAAGCTCAGCCATTGAGGCAAATGGACATGTCATTGGCATCATCCCCAAAGGGCTCACTGCTAGGGAACCGGTTCAACAAGAACTAAAAGAGCTCTTTGTGGTAGATGACATTATCGAGAGAAAACGCTTGATGATTGAGCGCTCAGATGCTTTTGTCATCCTACCAGGCGGTCTTGGCACTTTAGATGAATTATTTGAAGTCTGGACTGGTAAACAAGTGGGGGCACATCAAAAACCCATCATCATTGCAAACTGGGATGGCTACTATGACCAATTAATTGCTTTCTTAAGGCAAGCCGATGAACATGGATTTCTAAATGGTGATCACTTTAACCACATCAGAATTACCCACACGGTTGAAGACATCATGACCACCCTAGATCAATTACTGTAAAAAAATTAAATGGATTGACTCACTCATGAATCAATCAGCAAAAGGAATGTATGCATATTAAATTTTTTGGCGCTGCAGGAGAGGTTACTGGGTCACGCCATTACGTGACTGGCTCAATCAACCAACAGCCATTTCAATTCATGATTGATTACGGCATGTTCCAAGGTGGAAGAGATGCTGCCGATAAAAATTTAGAACCCCTACCATTCCATCCCAAAGAATTAGATTTTGTCGTTTTAACGCATGCCCATATCGATCACAGCGGCTTATTACCACGTTTATGCGCTGAAGGCTTTAAAGGTCCCATTTACTGCACCAAAGCAACGGAAGCACTGTTGAAAATCTTATTATTGGATAGTGCTCATATTCAAGAATCTGACTTTGCAAGAGCTGAACGGAAACAACAACTAGGCAAATGGCACGGCGAACTCCCAACAGTTCTTTACACAGTCAAACAAGCCAACGAATGTTTATCACAACTACAGTCTTACGATTACGGTCAAATATTTGAACCTACTCAAGGTATTGAAATCCACTACCGTAATGCGGGGCATATCATTGGTTCAGGGATTGCCATCATTGACATCACGAATGAAGGCATCAAAAAACGCCTGGTGGCATCGGGTGATATTGGCATGTACAACAAACCCCTCATGCCTGATCCTGACAGCATTGAATCAGCCGATATTCTTTTAGTGGAATCAACCTATGGTGATCGACTCCATAAAGGCCTGCAAGAAACAGAAGATGAGCTAGTTGAGGTTATCAGCACCACTATGAAACATGGTGGCAATGTCGTTCTACCAGCTTTTGCCGTAGGAAGAACCCAAGAAATTTTATTAATCTTAATTGAACTAGTTCGAAAAAAACGTCTACCTCACATCAACATTTGGGTCGATTCCCCCATGGCAACAGCAGCCACTCATTTAACAGAACGCTACTTTGATGAACTAGATGAACATGCGCAAGGCGCTTTTAGTTGGTTCAAGAAAAACTCAGATGCTCTAACACTCCGTTTTGTTGCAGACGTAGAAGAATCCAAAGCATTAAATAAAATTAAAGGTGGTGCCGTTATTATTTCAGCAAGCGGCATGTGTGAAGCTGGGCGTGTTTTACATCACCTCATAGAAAACCTACCTCATAGCCAAAACGCTATCATCATTACAGGCTTCCAAGCACAAGGTACTTTAGGCCGCCGTCTCGTAGATAAAAATCCCATGGTAAAAATCATGGGTAAAGAAATTAATGTGCGAGCATCCATTCATACAATTGGCGGCTTATCCGCGCACGCCGACCAAGCTGGTCTACTGCAATGGTTAAAAGGCTTTAAAAAAGCGCCCGGGAAAACATTTGTCATACATGGTGAACCCAATGCCGCCAATAACTTTGCAAAGGTGATTGAAGAGGAATTAAATTGGCAGCACGTAGTGATTCCTCAGCGTGGCGATTTGTTTCCTTGTTAGATAGCCTCTGCACAAGCATAGGCACTAGACCAAGCCCACTGGAAATTGTGGCCACCCAAGTGTCCCGTTACATCCACGCATTCCCCAATGAAGTAAAGCCCAGGGTGAGTTTTACTCATCATTGTCTGACTATCTAAGGCTTTGGTATCTACCCCGCCCAACATCACCTCAGCCTTCTTCCAACCCAGAGTACCGGCCGGCTTAACAGACCAACGCGTCAATAACTCCTTCAATGCTTGACGATCTTTCTTACCAACCTCTGCCCATTTGCGACCTAACAAACGTTTTTGTTCAGCAAAAGCCCTCGCTAAACGTTGCGGCAGAACCATCGCCAAAATAGTTTCTGTTAGTTTCAAGCGATTTGCATCAGCTTCAAATAACTCATCACAATCTGTCTCATTCAGCCAGTTAATGGTAATAACCTCCCCTTCTTGCCAATAGCTACTCGCTTGAAGAACAGCTGGGCCAGAAAGGCCTTTATGAGTCAACAATAAATCTTCATCAAAGTGGCATATGCCATAACGCTGCCCTTTTTGTCCTGAGCTAATTTTGACTGGAACACTCAGGCCAGACAATTCGCTTAAATTCCCAAACTCATCAGATGTGAAAGATAACGGTACCAAGGCTGGCCGGATTGAAGTCACGGGTATCTTAAATTGCTTAGCCACATCTAACGCGAAATCAGTCGCTCCAATAGCTGGCACGGGTAATCCACCTGTTGCCATGACAACAGCCTTTGTTCGCTCAACACCTTGATTGGTTTGCACTAACCAAGACGTACCATCCTCAGCAACACCTTCAACAATGACTGGGTGACGAATAACAACAGAACCCTTTTGACATTCTGAAAACAACATCTCAACAATTTGTTTAGCAGACACATCACAAAATAATTGTCCCTTATGTTTTTCATGAAAAGGGATGTTGTAGCTCTTCACCAAATGAATAAAGTCTTGTGGCTTGTATTTCGAAAAAGCACTCTTCACAAAATTCGGATTTTCCGAAAGAAAGTTGGCAGGTGAAGAATCTATATTTGTAAAGTTGCACCGACCGCCACCACTGATACGGATCTTTTCACCCAATACTTCAGCATGGTCTAAAACTAAGACTTTCTTACCCAACTGCCCCGCAACACCAGCACAGAATAAGCCTGCGGCACCACCACCAATAATGACTGCATCCCACATATGTTGTTCTGACATGACCGCTTTCTATGAAGATAATGACACGCTGCTTAAGACTGTTTTTTTCTAATGTAGAGTGTCTTCACTATGCGCGCGACCACATCACCACCAGTATCTTTAACTTCCACAACAAAGTCCCGTAAAACCTTTTGTCCATCTGCTGCAGCCTGAAGTATGTCCTCTATATGCGCATCCGTCACATGAAACTCAGCACGCACAGTACCCCTACCTGGTTTTAGAAAATCAATTTTGGCAACCCGATCCCAGACCACATAAGACTTACCCAACTGATGCTGCACCAAGATCATAAAAAATGGATCTGTCATGGCAAATAAACTACCGCCAAAATGCACACCCACAATGTTTCTATTGGCCAAACCCATTTTCAATCGCACTCTGGCAGATTTGTAATCCTTAGCAATATGTTCGACTTTAATCCCAGCCCCTATAAAAGGAGGCCAGAGGTTCATGCCATGTTGAAGTAATTTAGAATTCATGGGACGAGCTATTAACCGTTAATCATTGCAATAAGAGATTATTTCATAGGCCTAGATGATTCATGAAACCTAGCTTAAATCACTAACTAAGCACTCCTTATAGGGGAATATCTGTACTTTTTCTTATTCTCTTTCAAGAGTAAATGTGCAAAAATGGCCGCTGATTTAATATTTGCCAAGTATGTTCATCAAGGGGATTTAATATGAAAGCATTAGTAGCTTTATTAGCAACAGCAGGTGTTTTAGCAACTCCAGTAGCCATGGCGTCACCTAAAGATATCGCCTCAAAAAGTGCCTGCCTAGGCTGTCACGCTGTAGATAAAAAAGTAGTTGGCCCATCATTTAAAGATATTGCGGCTAAGTACACTGGTCAAGCTGACGCATCAGCTAAATTAGTTAAGAAGGTAAAAGCTGGGGGTTCAGGTGTTTGGGGTCCAATTCCAATGCCTGCCAATGCAGGCATTAGCGAGGCAGATACAAAAGCAGTTGTCGATTGGATCTTAGCAGGGGCAAAATAATTATCCCAAGTAATTATTCTTATGGGCTTCTAAATGCTCACTTGAAAAACCACCTTCGGGTGGTTTTTTATTACCGAAGCACGCCCTTTCTAATCCCTAAATATTTTTTAGTTTATTTAACTAAATCAAAAATATAAGCAAAATGTCAGCAAAATCTTAGTTTATTAGCCTATCATTTAACGATGTCCTCCGATAGAAGAATTGCCCTATTTGCTGATATCCATAGCAACCTTGAAGCCTTCGAGGCATGCATGGAGCATGCTGAAGAACAAGGTGCTAATGAATTTGTTTTTTTAGGTGATTTAGTCGGCTACAACGCGGACCCCAAAGCTATCATCGAACAAGTTTCCGAATTAATTGATAAGAACAAGGCTATTGCCGTCATGGGGAATCACGATCAAGCCGTATTTACTGATCACTCCACCCGCATGAATAAATCAGCATGGGCCGCTATTCAATGGACCCGTGAACAGCTAGGTGATGATCATACAAACTTCTTAAAGCAATTACCCCTGATCCACAAAGAAGAAGATATTTGCTTTGCGCATGCAACTGCATCGAAACCAGATAGCTGGAGTTATGTAGATGGTGGAATGGCGGCTTGGCATTGCGCAGAATCGTCAGAAAGCATTTACACATTTGTGGGGCATGTTCACGACGCTACGGTTTATTACCAAAGTACGGTCGGCAAGCTAATGCGCTTTCATCCTCACCCCGGTGAACCTGTTCCCATATCGCGACATCGACGTTGGGTCACAATTGCTGGCTCACTCGGTCAACCACGAGATGGAAATCCTGCAGCAGGTTATGCCTTATTTGAGCCCGATGAGGAAAGCGTCACCTTCCATCGAGTTGATTACGACCATTACAAAGCCGCTGAAAAAGTTCGCAAAGCAGGATTACCGCCTGAACTGATCAATCGTCTTCTTACCGGGAAATAGTTTCAGTATGGCCATTAATAAGCAAATTGAATCTATCAATGAGATATTCCAAGAAGGTAAAGAAATTGATGGCTTCCTCATAGGTGAAGAAGTCCATCGGGGAGGCATGGCCGTTTTATATGAAGCCACTAAAGAGGGCGTGCTCTACCCCATCCTTTTAAAAGTGCCGCGCGTAGGTCGTGACCAACCAGTAGAGAGTCTTATTGGCTTCGAAACTGAATTAACGATCATGAAAGCCTTAAAAAGCCCTTATGTACCAAGACTTGCTGGGGCGGGCAATATGGCGCGGAAACCTTATATTGCCATGGAACGCTTAGAAGGTCGGCCACTAACCGAGCTATTAGAAGAGCAAGGTGGTCGCCTAGAAGATATTTCACAAACCGTTGAGATTGTTGCCAACATTGCACTAGCTGTTGCCAGCCTTCATGCTCAAGATGTTATTCACCTTGATCTCAAACCAGAAAATATCTTAATTGGAAAAGACAATAAAATTGCTCTTATTGATTTTGGCCTAGCGCACCATATGCGCTACCCAGATCTATTAGTAGAGCAAATGCGTAAAGGTGTAGGATCAGCCCCCTATATCTCCCCAGAACAAGTCATGGGCATGAGAAATGATTGGCGTAGTGATATTTTTGCCATTGGCGTCATTCTTTATGAGATGCTAACTGGTCAAATTCCTTTTGGTGCACCTAGCACTATTGGCGGTCTACGCAAGAGAATGTGGATGGAACCACTACCACCAAGGGCCATTCGCAAAGAAGTTCCATTGTGGTTACAAGAGGTTGTATTGCGCTGTCTAGAACCACTTGCCAGCAACCGTTACCAAAGTTCTACCCGCTTGCGGCAGCTGTTAAGGGCACCGGAAGGCGTTCAACTAACTGAGCGAGCAGAAAAGTTATATCCCAATAGCGCTTGGCAGAATATGAAACGTTGGTTTAGGGCTGCCGGCTATGAACCGTCGCCATGCCCAAAACCTAGCTCAGCACAAGATAATGCGCCATTAATTATTGCGGCTATTGATACCCGTCAGAATGATGAAGTGTTACGCAATCGCATGCAAACCACCGCTAAAAATTTATTACTTGCCTACCCTGAAAGTCGCTTGATTTGCCTAAGCACCATTTCTAGCACGCCCACTTTTGAAGGTAGCAACGAAGATGAAACTGCCTCTGGCATTGTGCGTGGGCACTTGGTGCAATTAATGGATTGGGCTAAACCATTACAAATGCCAACAGAACGCGTTTCTTTTCATGTTCTAGAAGCCATGGATCCAGCCTCTCGTATTGTTGAATTCGCTGAAGATAACCAAGCCTCAATGATTTTGATCGGGGCATCCCACAAAATTCCAACCAAGGTAACTCCTTGGAGAACTTCTATGACGAAAATTGTCGAAGAAGCCCCCTGCAGTGTTCATATTGTTAGAACCTAGATACTCATAACCCCATTAAGATTTTTTTCTAGCTAATAACTGATCAAGAGCGACTTGATAACGCTGAGCATGTGAACGCTCAGCTCTCTCTAAAGTCTCAAACCACTCAGCAATCTCATCAAACCCCTCTTCGCGAGCAATCTGAGCCATTTTGATATATACATCAGTGAACTCATGGGTTTCCCCATAAATTGCAGCCTCTAAAGCTTCTTCTGGCGTACGGCTAGGCAGGCCTGTTATGGGTTCACCAGCACCGCCTTCAATTAGAAATTCCATATGGCCATGAGCATGCCCAGTTTCACCTTCGGCGGTTGAACGAAACAATGCCGCCAAATCTGTTTCACCAGCCACATCACACATATTTGCGAAATACAAATAACGACGGCTTGCTTGTGACTCACTAGCAAAGGCCTCTTTTAGACTTTGCTCGGTTTTACTACCTTTCAATATTGGCACTTCAGATCCCCTGATACTGATAAATTAACTTATTAGACCTGTATAGTTTATGTCTAAAGAGTGATATTGGCTTAAAGCCTTTTTATTCATTTTTATAACGATTAAAATTTAACCTTTTTATAACGCATAAGTCATTGAATCTATGGAATTTAACTCTTTTCTTCTAGCCACCAGCATCGTTGCACTAGCTGAAATTGGCGATAAAACCCAACTATTATCTTTAATGCTTGCTAGCCGCTATAAGGACCATCACTGGGGCATTATTGGCGGAATCTTAGTTGCCACACTACTCAATCATGCTCTAGCTGCATGGGTGGGTAATGCAGTCTCTCATTGGATCAATCCTGAGGTCATGCGCTGGATCTTAGGTGTCGGATTTATTGCCTTAGGTCTTTGGTTATTGATTCCCGATAAATTAGATGGCGATGAAAACACACCAGCAACTCATAATCCGTGGAAGATATTCACATTAACCACCTCTTTATTCTTTTTAGCTGAGATGGGCGATAAGACACAGGTGGCTACTGTCGCACTAGGCGCACGCTATGACGATTTACTAGCAGTCATCGCTGGCACAACTTTAGGCATGATGTTAGCGAATGCGCCTGCAGTATGGCTAGGTAAAAAATTTACCAAAGCCCTTCCTATTAAATGGGTTCACGGCATTGCAGCGCTTTTGTTTATTGTGATGGGCATCCTAACTCTTGTGATTTAACCCATATCGCTTAACAGGAAATATTTATGGCCAGCGCAGAGACCCCCATTACTTTTTTAAGAAATGATTACACAGCACCTGCTTTTTTAGTGGATCGTGTTGATTTAGACATTGCACTTAACCCTGCACGTACGATTGTTGTGAATCGCATGCACATGAAACGCAACACATCCAATCCAACATGGCCACTGGTGTTGCACGGCGAAGAACAAGAGTTGATAAGTGTTCGAGTCAATGGGGAAATCATCACAGAATATGAATTAACATCAGAGTCACTGACCCTAAATAATTTACCGGATGCTTTTGAATTAAGCATTACCAGTGCCTGTGCACCAGAGAAGAATACATCCCTCATGGGGTTGTATGTGTCGAATGGAAATTTCTTTACTCAATGTGAAGCTGAAGGTTTTAGAAAAATCAGTTACTTCCTAGATCGCCCAGATGTCATGGCTACTTACCAGGTCACACTGCGAGCGTTAAAAGCACAATTTCCAGTATTACTATCAAATGGCAACCTCATTAAGGAAGAAGAGCTAGGCAATGGTTGGCATGCTGCCGTATGGCACGACCCATTCCCCAAGCCATCTTATTTATTCGCCTTGGTAGCAGGTCAATTACAGGCTATTGAACGCACCATTAAAAGCGCTTCCGGTAAAAGCAAATTACTACAAGTATGGGTCGAAGCTAAAGATATAGACAAGACCGAACATGCCATGGACTCACTCATCGCTTCCATTCGATGGGATGAGCAACGCTTTGGCTTAGAGCTAGATTTAGATCGCTTCATGATTGTGGCTGTAGGCGATTTCAATATGGGGGCCATGGAAAATAAAGGTTTAAATATCTTTAATACAAAATTTGTTCTAGCCAATCCAGAGACAGCTACCGATGTGGATTATGGTCACGTGGAAAGCGTGGTCGCACATGAATACTTTCATAACTGGACAGGCAATCGCGTAACCTGCCGCGACTGGTTTCAACTTTCCCTAAAAGAAGGGCTGACTGTTTTTAGGGATCAAGAATTTTCTGCCGATCAAATGGGTAGCGCATCCGGAAAAGCTGTCAAACGTATTGAGGATGTTCGCTTGCTACGACAAGTGCAGTTTCCAGAGGATGCAGGACCTATGGCTCATCCAATTCGTCCAGATAGCTATCAAGAAATTAATAATTTCTATACCGTCACCGTTTATGAAAAAGGCGCTGAAGTTGTTCGCATGCAACAAACCCTACTTGGCCAAGAAGGGTTCAGAAAAGGCATGGATTTGTACTTTAAGCGTCATGATGGGCAAGCGGTCACTTGTGATGATTTCACAAGTGCCATGGCTGATGCCAACCATAAAGATTTAACCCAATTTAAAAATTGGTACAGTCAGGCAGGCACCCCTCAAGTGACAGTAAAAGAGCATTTCAACAATGGGGTATACCAAATCACCTTATCTCAGTCATGTCCCAATACTCCAGGGCAAACTAACAAAGCCCCGTTCCACATTCCGCTACTTTATAAATTGATTAGTGCCGACCATACGGGCTTGGGTATTGAAGATACGCAAGAAAAATTATTTGAATTAACCCAAACAACAGAAACAATCACCATCCCCAACTTAAAAGAGAAACCCGTCTTATCCATCAACAGAAATTTCTCTGCACCGATCGTGCTGCATTTTAATCAACATGAAACTGAGCTCCTAACGCTTGTTAAAAAAGATGATGATGCATTTAATCGTTGGGAAGCTATCCAAAAGTTATATATTCGCAGCATCTTAAGCAACACCATATTAGATACGCCTGTTATCGAGGCGTTACGTGAATTACTGTTGGATCCATCGCTAGATCCTGCATTCAAAGATCTTATTTTTACTCTTCCAGCAGAGAGCTATTTATATGAACAGGTGAGCGTCATAGACCCTCAAATGATTCATTTAGCGCGCCGCCAAGTAAGAGAGCAACTAGCCACATCTTTAATTCAGGAGTGGACCAGTACATTCCACAGCCATCAAACACCTGGGGCTTATCAAGCTAACGCCATCAGCACTGGTCGACGCGCACTTAAAAACCTAGCCCTACAGATGCTTTTGAGTGCTCAAGCCTCACAAGCTCAATCTTGGGCCTACGAGCAATATCAATCAGCCAACAATATGACTGATCGATATGGTGCGCTAGCTAGTCTTGTTAATTTCGCGGCACCACAAGCCAAGGACTGTTTAGCTGATTTCCATGACCGCTTCGCCAATGATGCATTAGTCATTGATAAATGGTTCACGCTCCAAGCTACTAGACAAGAAGATTTATCGAACACTCACCCAGTCATGGCTGACATCCTAGCTCTTAGAGATCACCCTGACTTTCATATCCAGAATCCCAACAGGGCCAGAAGCTTAATTCATGCTTTTTGCATGAGCAACCCAGGGGCATTCCACAACCCTAATGGTGAAAGCTACCAATTTTGGGCCAAACACGTGATGGAACTCAATCGCATCAACCCTCAAGTGGCCTCCCGATTAGCAAGAGGCTTAGATCGTTGGAAACAATTTGCCCCAATTTATCAACATCACATGAAATCAGCACTAGAATTGATAGCTAAAGAACCTCATCTATCATCAGATGTAGCAGAAATTATTCAAAAAGCATTACATAGTTAAAAGAAGGCTCACATGTCTCAAGGAACCACATTTACACAATACGTAGCTGCTCTAGCCGCTAAAGACGCTCGTATTCCTGGCGCTTTATTGATATCGGTTGCTAATGCATGCAAACTAATTGCTAAACAAGTTGAGCAAGGTGCGCTAGCAGGCATTATTGGCTCAGCAGGCAGTGGCAATGTGCAGGGTGAAACCCAACAAAAATTAGACATTATTTCTAATGACATTCTTCTAGAAGCCTGTAAAAAAGAAGCAAGTTTGGCCGCCATGGCCTCCGAGGAAATGGAAACCATTTATCCAGCAAATGAAGAAGGTAGCCTACTCTTGCTATTTGACCCATTAGATGGCTCATCCAACATTGATGTCAACGTATCTATTGGGACTATTTTTTCGATTTTGAAGAAAAATCACTCGGGCCCCGCATCTGAAAAAGATTTCTTGCAATCTGGTAAAGATCAATTAGCAGCTGGATATGTAGTTTATGGCCCCCAAACTAGTTTGGTATACACAACAGGTCAAGGTGTACACATGTTTACCCTTGATCACGATACCCATGAATTTTTACTCATCAAAGAAAATGTCCAGATCTCTCCTGACACGAAAGAGTTCGCCATTAACATGTCCAACATGCGTCACTGGGATCAACCTGTACGACGCTATGTCGACGAGTGCTTGGCAGGGGTAGAAGGTAATCGCAAAAAAGATTTCAATATGCGGTGGATTGCATCGATGGTAGCTGATGTACATCGCATCTTATGTAGAGGTGGGGTATTTATGTACCCGTGGGATAAACGCGACCCTGAAAAACCAGGCAAGCTACGTTTAATGTATGAAGCCAATCCAATGAGTTTCTTAATTGAGCAAGCAGGTGGCGCTTCTATCAATGGCAAAAAACGCATCATGGATTTACCAGCAGAGAAATTACACCAACGTGTTTCTGTAGTTCTGGGCTCAAAAAATGAAGTGGACTTAATTCAGTCATATCACTTAGAAGCCTAAGTTCATCATCGCCAACAAAAAGTCCACCCTAGGGTGGACTTTTTATCTTTTAGTGAAACATATTCTTAGGATCCATAAATTCAAGACCTTGTGCTCTAGCCACTGCCTCACAAGTGATATGTCCTTGATATACATTTAATCCATTCAACAAATGTGCATCTTCTTTGAATGATTGGCACACTCCTTTATTAGCTATTTTCAGAATAAATGGTGAAGTAGCATTAGTTAGTGCCATTGTAGAAGTTCTAGCAACTGCTCCTGGCATATTAGCCACACAATAATGAACCACATCATCAACCATATAAATAGGATTCTCATGGGTGGTTGGTGAGGAAGTTTCAAAACACCCTCCTTGATCAATAGCCACATCCACTAAAACAGAACCCGGCTTCATCTGAGAAACCAATAATTTACTTACCAACTTTGGAGCCGATGCGCCTGGAATTAAAACCCCGCCAATCACAACATCAGCTGCCAGAATAGCTCTCTCAATATTAGCAACATTGGAGTAAAGCGTATGAACTCGATTGCCATACAAGTCATCAATTTCTCGCAAGCGGTCTAGATTCTTATCTAAAATTGTGACGTAAGCACCCATACCCATCGCCATTTTTAACGCTGATTTACCTACTACACCAGCCCCCAAGATAACGACGTGAGCTGCCGGAACACCAGGCACACCCGCCATCAACACCGCTCGACCACCGTGTGATTTTTCTAAATAATGTGCCGCAGCCTGTATCGACATACGCCCAGCCACCTCACTCATAGGTGCCAATAAAGGCAAGCTATTACCCACACCCGTCACTGTTTCATATGCTATACATGTTGCACCAGACTCAACCAAGGCATCAGTCTGAGCAGCATCCGGAGCCAAATGTAAGTAAGTAAATAAAATTTGATCTCGCTGCAACATATGGCACTCATGAATCTGGGGCTCTTTTACCTTAACAATCATTTCTGACTGAGTAAATATGCCTTTAGCATCATCTACCAACGTTGCACCGGCCATCACATAATGCTCATCTAAAAATCCAATAGCTTCCCCCGCTTTTCTTTGTACTAGCACCTGATGCCCATATACATGTAGATCCTTAACCTGATCAGGGGTTAAACCAACACGATACTCGTGATTCTTAATTTCTTTAGGTACACCAACAATCATTGCTCTCTCCTGTCTTTTTTATGCAAACCAAATATGAAATAAAAAATTGTTAACAAAATTAATATGGGTGGCCCGACATAAAAAGCCATACGCGTTAACTCGGAATACCACATCAAACCAATCACGAAACATACAAAGCTGATAGCAAACCATGATGCAAAAGGCCAACCCACTGCCTTATAGGACAAGTCACCTATTTGCTGTTGATTGAGATGCTTCCTAAAACATAATTGCGTCACCAAAATAGCAATCCAAACTAATAAACCAATCAAGGTCACCGCAGCCGTAATCCACTGAAATGCTTTTTCTGGGACAAAATAATTGATAGCCACACCCACCGTTGGAAAGACCACTGTAAATAAAATGGCTTTGTATGGAACACCTTCAGCTGATAAGTTACTCAATGCCTTTGGCGCATTGCCTACACGAGACAAGCCAAGTAATAAGCGACCGCCACTGAAAATGCCTGCATTACAAGATGACAGAGCGGCAGTAATCACCACAAAATTAATTACCCCAGCCGCCTCTCTTAACCCCATGTTTTCAAACATCGCAACAAAAGGACTACCAGCGGATCCCACTTCATACCAAGGGAAAATGGAAAGAATGACAAAAAGAGCCCCCACATAAAAAATCAGGATGCGCCAAGCTAAAGAGTCAATCGCCATCGGAATAGTTTTAGTAGGATTCTCAGCTTCTCCAGCCGACAAACCAATCATCTCAATGCCAACATAAGCAAATAACACCATTTGCAATGACAGTAAGAATCCTTCAACTCCATTAGGGAATACTCCCCCATGCTGCCAAAGATTTTCCATGCCAATCGGATTGCCACCATGCCCGATGCCAAAGAAAATCATGCCTATTCCCATACCAATCATAGTCACAATAGCAACCACCTTGATTAATGAGAACCAAAACTCAAACTCACCAAATACTTTAACTGCGACAAAATTAATACTCCCCATACAGACAATGGAAGCTAATGCCCAAATCCACTGCGGTACATCAGGAAACCACAAGGACATATAAACGCCCACTGCTGTTACCTCAGCCAACCCAACCACGACCCAATAAGTCCAGTACCCCCAACCGACGAGATACCCGGCTAAAGGACTCATATACTTTCCAGCATAATGCGCAAAGGAACCTGCCACTGGCTCGTGCACAGCCATCTCACCTAAAGCTCTTAAAACAATAAAAGCTACTAGACCGGCTAAGACATACCCCAAAATAATGGATGGGCCAGCTAATTGAATCGCTGTTGCAGACCCAAGAAATAAGCCAACACCAATTGTTGAGCCAAGGGCCATTAAACGGATATGCCTTGGTTGAAGACTTCGCTTTAATTCATGGCTGCTCTGAACCATCTTTTCTCCTCTAACTGTTTTAATCGGCAAAAAAACCAATCCAGCGAGAATAGGAGGCAGAGCTTGAAATGTATATCGCGAAAAAATGTAGAAATTAATTAATTTGAGAAAACTGCTAGCTATTTTTTAACAGCCTCTTTGTTTTATAAAGAACTTTCAAATAAGTTCATTGATGGCCTTATGGGAAAATCAGACTTTTCCTACAAGACAATCAGAAAAGTATGACGTTGGTTTGAAGCAATTAATGAGGGATCTTCAAATCACCAGTCAATGGACACACCCATCTTGGCGATTCACGAGAGGTATCAATACATCCACCTTGATCATAGACCCCTTGAGGATCACGATAGCGCATCATGCGCTCAATAATCTGTGGATATAGATTTTTGTCAGCTAGAGATTTTTCAACCGCTTGTTCCACAACAGCTTCATTCATATGCAACTCCCCATCACTCCCTACATAGGCACCATCTTTCCAATGAAAGACTTCGACGCACTTCGTTTGCAAAGTGAATGGGCTATTACGTTTCCAGAAATTAGTGAATAAGTTATGGCCTAAATAAATAACCCAAGAACCTTCATAACCTGAAATGTCTGACGATCGATCATCTGGATTGCGAAACCAGACACGATCCCCAGGGACGTAGTAACCCATCGGAAATGGGTGCTCTATCGAGCCATACTCCTTCAAAAAGACCTCATGAAACTCACCCGATCGAATAGCTCTATTCTCTGACCTTGTTTCTAGTTCCTTTAGCAATGTTGGATTACTACGCTGCAATTCCTGCGCAATACCTAAAAGAATGACATATTCAGTCGCTCTATAACAAGAGAAGGAGTAAGCAGGATGTGTTCCATCTGGCTGAGTCGCTTTGGTCAACGCTTGAATAATTGAAACACCTGGATTCAACAAAAAGCCAGCATCTTCATCGTAATGCCAACAATCCTCAGGCCTCTCGGTAGCATTTGTATCAAAATTAAGCTCTGCTAAATAACCAGCACGAACGATGTTATGTCGAATACGTATCGCCGCAGCTAACTCTTCATAACTTGGAAAAACAAAGGGGGTTGTAGCTGCCAACATGGCCACTAAGATTTCTTTATCCAAGGACACTTCATCGCGGCGACTATCCATTCCCAATCGCTCATTTAACTGCGTCGTATCCCAATCAGGCGCCCATTGATTCTGATAGGATCCCTTTAGACGGAAAGCCACGCAAGCACCTTCAGCATCTAAGCGCTCAACGATATCAACAACATCTAATAATTGATGTTTCTGCAGATATTGGATAGTCGCTAATTTTGAGTTTTCTAATAAATTAGGATGCTGCGCTCTTAACTCAATGCCACGTGTTTCAAACTTCATTGACTGATTGTTTGTATGAAGTGGCATTTTTCTTATAAAAATCTATCTAATAAACGTCGGCTATGCTTATCTAAACTCTGAATATCTTGGATTAAATACTGCACACCATGATTATCAGAAACTAAGAACATGGTTTTATTAATACGTCGAATATCATCCTCGCCACGCAATATAAATTGTGTAGCACCTCGACTGGTTTCTACACTCCAAGTGCTAGGCGTAGCAAATGTTGAAACATCATTAATTTTTGTTAGCACCGGCATAAATTCTCTTGCTGCCAGTTCCTCATCAATTAAAACTCGATTTTCTGCACTGACCTGATTCAAACTATCTAACCAAACTAACTCATGTCCTTCTCTGTCAACTATAGCAATAGACTGCTCTGGATCGCTAATAGGGAAAGCCCTGATCGGCACCACATCAATAAATGTGCCCTGATCATTCTCTAAAGACAGATGCCCAAATGCATTACGCGACAAAGTGAATTGCTTATGACGATGCTCAGCCATGACTCACCCCCAGCTCATTATCTTCAGTTGCTTCCATTGCTTGACGCGCTTGCGTTTCATACATACGGTGATAAACCCCTTGAACAGCCATCAATTGATCATGACTGCCCTCTTCAATAACCTGTCCTTTATCCAAAACAATCAAACGATCCGCCTTTCTCAAAGTAGAAAGTCGATGCGCAATCGCAATCGTTGTACGACCTTGAACCAAGTTATCAAGTGCTTTCTGAATTTCTTTTTCCGTTGTGCTATCAACAGAAGATGTTGCCTCATCCAAAATCAAGATTTGTGGATTAATTAACAAAGCTCTAGCAATTGAAATACGCTGACGCTCACCACCCGATAGGGATTGGCCGCGCTCACCGACTAAGGAGTCATACCCATGTGGCAAACGCAGAATAAACTCATGCGCATGCGCAGCTCTCGCAGCAGCAACGACTTCAGCTCTAGTTGCATCCGGCTTGCCGTAGGCAATATTGTCTGCAATTGTGCCGAAGAATAAGAATGGTTCCTGCAACACCAAACCAATATGCTTACGATATTCAGCAACAGGTATGGAGCGAATATCTACACCATCAATCTTGATAGTGCCTTCTGCCGTATCGTAAAAACGACAGATTAAATTCACTAAGGTACTTTTACCTGAGCCACTATGGCCGACTAGACCAACCATTTCACCAGGAGCAATCTTCAGGTTAACGCCTTTGGTCACAGAACGATTACCGTAACGAAATCCTACGTTTTGCAGTTCAATGCTACCCTTCACCTCACCCAACTTCACAGGATTAATAGGTTCAGGAACACTTGAGACGTGATCCAAAATATCAAAAATACGTTTAGCACCTGTGGCTGCCTTTTGCGTAAAAGAAACAATGCGACTCATTGAATCTAGGCGCGTATAGAACCTGCTGATATAAGCCAAGCATGCAGTCAACATACCCACCGTAATAGCGTCATGGGAAATTTGCCAAATACCAAATGCCCAAACAACCAACAGCCCAATTTCTGTTAACAAAGTAATCGTTGGTGAAAATAATGCCCACACCTTATTCACACGATCATTAACCGCTAGGTTATGTTGATTGGCCACATTAAAGCGATCTGATTCGCGCTGCTCTTGTGCAAAAGCCTTCACAACACGAATACCAGGGATGGTGTCAGCTAAGACACTTGTTACCTCAGACCAAATACGATCAATCTTTTCAAAGCCATAACGCAACTTATCTCTGACCACATGAATCATCCAGGCAATAAATGGCAATGGAATTAAAGTCACTAAAGCTAACCATGGATTAATCGAAACAAGAATGGCTGCCGTCATGAGGATCATCAACACGTCGGTTGCAAAATCCAATAAGTGCAAAGACAGAAACACACAGATACGATCTGACTCAGAACCAATACGCGCCATTAAATCACCAGTGCGCTTCCCCCCAAAATACTCTAAAGATAACTTGAGCAAATGTTCATAAGTGGTTGTACGTAAATCAGCGCCGATACGCTCACTAACCAAGGCCAAGATATAAGTCTTTGCCCACCCCAAAGACCACGCTAACAACGCGGCCAACAATAAACCGCCTAAATAGAAACTAGCTAAAGCATAGTCAATAGGTTGACCATTTTGATAAGGCAACAAAATGTCATCCATTAAAGGCATTGTTAAATAAGGCGGTACCAAAGTGGCTGCAGTAGAAGCAAGTGTTAATAAAAAACCAGCTAACAACTGACCCTTATATGGTTTTGCAAAACGCCACAAACGGAATAAGGTCCATGTAGATGGTGGCGTCATATTTTCCGAGGTACATGCTGGGCAATCATCCTGATCTGGGGGTAGCGGGACCCAACAAGTTGGGCATAAAGGTTGCCCTACCAGCTCCTCAGAGGCGGGATCAATATGCCCTAAAAACTTATTTAACTCTAACTTGTATTGCTGGATCAGTCTGTTAGCAGCTGGGTTTTGAGCAAGAGTGAATCGCCACAAAGCCAACCGTGCAGACTCATGACATAACTCTAAACTTGCCACCCCTGCATGATCATGTAAGTGCAAACGTAACTCAGCGCTATAAGGCCAAAAGTCCCAGGCCTCTCGACTCTCCAAATGAGTGAGGCTTTTCCCCATCTTGGCAGAAAGCAAACCATGATTAGTCAGACACACAAGGCCATTGGCATATCGCAGTTGGATATTTAAATCTAGCTCCAAAAAGGCTAATACTTGCTCATCTGCCTGTAACACACGTGGCAACAAAAAACGCCAGTGCTCTGGCATACGATTAACTTGGCTAGATTCTGTAAAGGTCAAAGGAAATGTTACTTTTAATTTTTATTAAGGGTTTAATTATCTCAAATTTGAGCAGCAAAATATTTGCATTTTTTGTCAACAAAAACAGTGCCTAAGCGTTGAAAGACAACGTACAATGAAGCACTTTTGGCACTTTAGCCCCACATGACTAAAAAAACTATTGAAATCATAGACATAAAGGTTCTCCGCGGACCCAGCATGTGGACTTATCGCCCCGTATTAGAAGCATGGGTTGATATTGGTGATTTAGAGGACTGCCCATCCAACACAATTCCAGGTTTTACAAAGCGTCTTTGCGCTTGGCTACCATCTCTCATCGAGCACCGTTGTAGCTATGGTGAACGCGGCGGGTTCATACGACGTCTTGAGGAAGGTACTTGGCCTGCCCACATCTTGGAACACGTCACTCTAGAGCTACAAAATTTAGCTGGCATGCCAGGTGGCTTTGGCAAGGCTAGAGAGACCAATAAACGTGGTGTTTATAAAGTAGTGGTGCGCGCCTGGCATGAAAAAATTACTAAGACGGCGCTTTACCATGCCCGCGATTTAGTCATGGCTGCTATTGAAGATCGCCCATTTGATGTACCCGCAGCCATCAAAGAAATTGAAGACTTAGTCGATAGCCTATATTTAGGGCCAAGCACGGGCTGCATCGTTGATGCCGCAAGAGAAAGGCGCATTCCATCCAATCGTTTATCTGAAGGTAATTTAGTTCAACTAGGTTACGGCAATAAACAACGACGCATTTGGACAGCTGAAACAGATTCAACAAGCGCAATCGGCGAAGGTATTTCCAGAGATAAAGATTTAACTAAAACACTTCTAGCAGCCTGTGGTGTTCCTGTTCCTGAAGGTCGCATGGTTGAAAGTGCGAGTGACGCATGGGATGCGGCTCAAGATATTGGCGTGCCTGTTGTTGTAAAACCTTACGATGGCAACCATGCGCGCGGTGTTTTTACGAATCTCTCCACCCAGCCCGAAATTGAAAAAGCCTATGCTGACGCCTTAAATGAAGGCAGCGGCGTGATGGTTGAACGGTATATACCAGGCAACGAACATCGATTATTAGTGGTTGGGAAAAAAGTAGTTGCAGTAGCCAAAGGTGAATCAGCTTGGGTTAAAGGCGATGGCAAGCGCTCGATTCGCGACCTAATTAATGAAGAAATCAATACAGATCCAAGGCGTGGCGAGGCGGAAATTTTACCTCTAAGTCCTGTACTTTTTGACACTATGTTAGAACTTGAGTTGTCGCGCCAGAATTTAACGATTGATGCGATCCCTACTTTAGGTCAAGAAGTGCTGGTGCAACGCTCAGGCAATATGGCTTTTGAAGTAACCCACCTCATGCACCCAGAGGTTGCTGAGCAAGTAGCGCTGGCAGCACGCGTAGTTGGCCTAGACATTGCTGGCGTTGATTTGGTCGCACAAGATATTTCGCGCCCACTAGAAGAACAAGGCGCCGCAATCGTTGAAGTGAACGCGGGACCTGGTCTCATCATGCATCTCAAACCAGCAGTTGGCGAACCGCAGCCTGTTGGTGCTGCTATCGTAGAACACCTCTTCCCTGACGGTGCTAACGGTCGAATCCCTATTGTTGGCGTGACTGGTTCACGCGGAAAAACAATGGTCGCTCAATTAGTGACGCATTTAATGCAATTAACAGGCATGAAAGTCGGCCTAGCTTGTAGCAAAGGGGCTTTCTTTAATCAACGCCTACAAACTGCTGGCAATTGCGCTAACTGGACCAGTGCACATCGTATTTTGCTAAATCGCCAAGTAGAGGCTGCTGTCTTTGAAAATGATAGTCGCACTATCTTGAACGAAGGTCTTGCTTACGATAGATGCGCTGTTGGCATTGTGACTAGCCTAGATCCAAGCGATACGGTGCCAGAATGTGCCATTGTTGAACCAGAACATATCTATAACGTCATGCGCACTCAGGTAGATCTTGTTTTACCAACAGGCGCAGCCATATTGAATGCCGACGACGAGGCTGTGGTAAGAATGGCTGAATTATCTGATGGTGAAGTCATTTTCATTAGTAAATATGGTCAAAATGAAATCACCCAGAAACATTTGGCACAAGGTGGTAAGGCTATCTTTACTGAAAACGAACAAATTGTTTTAGCACAAGGCGGCGACAAAATAGTTTTAACCAACGTGATCAGCATCCCTCTTCTGCAATCTAGCAGTAAGGCTCATGCATTAGAAAACGTATTAGCAGCTGTTGGCGCAGCTTGGGCTTTAAATATCCCCAAAGACATCATTTTGGCGGGCTTACAAACTTATAATTAAGCACATATATGGAATTAACTCGTATTCGCGCGCTAAGAGGTCCCAATTTATGGGGGCGCCATACTGCTTTAGAAGCATTAGTTAAGTGCGAAGAAAACGAAAAAGTAATTACTAATATTTTTGGTTTTGAAACTAGATTACGTGCGCGCTTTCCAGAGTTAAGCCCTCTCCGCTCATATGGTCAACATGAGGTTATCTCATTAGCTCATGCGCTAGAAGTCTGCTCACGCGACCTACAAGCACAAGCAGGCTGCCCCGTGACCTTTAGCCGCACCATGTCAACACCTGATGATGGTGTTTATATCGTTGTTGTTGAATATAGTGAAGAAAAAGTTGGTCGCTTAGCGCTTGATTTAGCCATGAAGCTATGCCGCTCAGCCTTAATCGACAACGGTTCACATCTTGAAGAATATATCGCTCAATTAAGAGAGCTAGACGAAGATATTCGCCTCGGGCCTAGCACTGGCTCCATCGTAGATGCTGCAATTGCCAGAGGCATTCCTTATCGCCGCCTAACCGAAGGTAGCATGGTGCAATTAGGCTGGGGTAGCAAACAAAAACGTATTCAAGCAGCAGAAACCAGCTCAACAAGTGCTATTGCTGAATCAATTGCGCAAGATAAAGAATTAACTAAAAATTTATTGCATGCCGCAGGCGTTCCCGTTCCGGTTGGCAAGATCGTGACCACGGTGGATGATGCATGGGACGCTTATCTAGAAATTAATGCTCCTGTTGCCATTAAGCCTAGAGATGGCAATCAGGGTAAAGGTGTTGCCGTCAACATCAATACGCGCGAACAAATTGAAGTCGCTTTCAATGCCGCATCAAAGATTTCCACTGAAGTCATTATTGAACGCTACTTACCAGGTCATGATCATCGTTTATTAGTCATTGGCAACCAATTAGTAGCAGCGGCTAGACGTGAACCCCCTTACGTTATTGGTGATAACAAACATACGGTGCGCCAACTCGTAGATACCGTTAACAAAGACCCACTAAGGGGAGATGGTCATGCAACATCGCTAAGTAAAATTAGAATCGATGACATCGCCATTTCTACTCTAAAAAACCAGAACCTAACACCTGAATGTATTCCACCCAAAGGGCTGCGTGTTACTTTAAGAAATAACGCTAACTTAAGTACTGGAGGCACTGCTACTGATGTGACTGATGACGTCCACCCAGACTTAGCGGCCTCAGCGATTGCTGCAGCACAAATGGTTGGCTTAGATATTTGCGGTGTCGATGTGGTTTGCGACAATGTATATCGCCCTCTAGAAGACCAAGGTGGTGGTATTGTTGAGGTAAATGCAGCACCTGGCTTAAGGATGCATCTACACCCTTCTTATGGCAAAGGTCGCCCTGTTGGTGAAGCCATTATTTCTACGATGTTTGGCAAGAATGATGATGGTCGCATTCCAGTCGTCGCCGTTTCAGGAACTAACGGCAAAACTACAACTGTCAAATTAATTGCTCACCTATTTGAACAACAAGGTTTACGTGTAGGCTTAACCGGTACAGATGGTGTTTACGTCAATCGTCGCCGCATTGATACTGGTGACTGTAGCGGCCCTAAGAGTGCACGTAACGTCTTAATGCACCCCGATGTAGATGCAGCCATTTTAGAAACAGCACGCGGTGGCATTCTAAGAGAAGGTTTAGGCTTTGATCGCTGTCAAGTAGCCGTTGTCACCAATATTGGTGAAGGTGACCATCTGGGTATGAACTACATCAATACAGCTTCAGAGTTAGCTGCTGTAAAACGCGTGATTGTTCAAAACGTAGCGCCTCATGGCACTGCCGTATTAAATGCTGCCGACCCCATTGTGGCAAAAATGGCCAAGGCCTGCCCTGGCTCAGTAACCTATTTTGCAAAAGATGCTAATCACCCAGTCATGGCCAAGCATCGCGCACAAGGTTTACGTGTTGTGTTCGTGCAAAACAACACGATTATCGCCACAGAAGGTAAAAAAGAATTTCATATCGAACTAAATCATGTGCCGGTTACAGCTAATGGCACGATTGGCTTCCAAGTAGAAAATGTTTTAGCGGTTGTAGGCGCCGCTTGGGCTTTAAATATCCCCTGGGAAACGATTGCTCAAGGACTAGGCTCTTTTGTGAGCGATGCCAAAACGGTACCAGGCAGATTTAATATGTTTAACCATAAAGGGGCAACCATTATTGCTGACTACGGTCATAATCCTGATGCCATCCAAGCCTTATCTGACACCATTATGCACATGCCTGCAAAAAAACGGATGGTGGTTATTAGCGGTGCAGGCGATAGAAGAGATGAAGACTTGCGTCGCCAAACAGAAATTCTTGGCCAATCTTTTGACCATGTCATTTTGTATGAAGATCAATGTCAACGCGGTAGAGCCGATGGCGAGGTTATTGCCATTATGCGAGAGGGCTTAAGTGCTTCTAAACAAGTAAAGAAAGTAGAAGAACTTCATGGTGAATTCTTGGCAATTGATAAAGCTCTAGAGCAAATCGGCCCAGAAGATATTTGCCTCATCTTGGTCGATCAAGTTGATGAAGCGCTAGAGCATATTGCCCAAAGTGTTAAGCCTGCTTAAATTAACTGGTTAAGCTCGATTTTTTAAGTAATTCTTTTTAATTATTTTTAGAGCTTCTGCTGCTGCCACAAAGCCAAAGGTGGCTGTCACCGTAACAGCTGAGCCATAACCAGAGCAAGCCAATCCACCACTAGCTACGCCCTGCCTCGGCTCATCAGAATAAATGGCGCTTATTTGAAATTTCTTCTTAGGGTCGGAAGTAAATCCATGCTCTTTACGCAAGTTATAACGAATTTTCGACAATAAGGGATCTTGGGTAGTTTTACTCAAATCTTCTGCAGCAATCCGACTGGGATCTAATTTACCCCCAGCACCACCACAAATAATCAATGGAATTCTTTTCTTGCAATAGGCGGCTAAAGCAGTTTTCATTTTCACATCATCAGTCGCATCTAGCACAACAAAATTAGCAGTAACCTGTAAATACTCCGCCATATTGTCCGGGGTTAAAAAATCATCCACCACATGAATCTTTAAACGTGAATTAATCGCCAATAAACGTTCAGTCATAGCTTGAACTTTAGATTGACCAAATGCCCCTTCAATAGCGTGCAACTGTCTATTAACGTTACTTTCTGCAATGTGATCAAAATCAACAAGGGTCATTTCACCGACAGCACTCCTGGCCAAAGCTTCAGCTGCCCAAGATCCCACGCCACCCAACCCTGCCACCAAGACATGGGCCCCCTGAAAGGCTGCAAGCCCCTCCTCACCATATAAGCGAGCCACACCGCCAAAACGTCTATTTTGATTCATTTCCATAAGCGCAATATACTCAACTATATGACTAAGTTAGCAGATTTAAGAAAATCTTATATAAAAGGCAGCCTCTCAGAGGAGGATGTCCAAAAGAATCCTATTGATCAATTTAACATTTGGTTTGACCAAGCACGTCATGCCGAGCTACCTGAACCTAATGCCATGACTGTCGCCTCGGTGGATGCTGATGGAAAGCCTAGCGCTCGTATTGTTCTAATTAAAGAGGTAACCAATCAAGGTTTTGTATTTTTCACCAACTATGACAGTCGTAAAGGTCAAGCCTTAACTCATAACCCTCAGGCAGCCCTCCTTTTCTTTTGGCCTGAACTAGAGCGCCAAATTAGAGTTGAAGGGACGGTTGAAAAGCTATCTGAAGAAGCAAGTGATGAGTATTTCCATTCAAGACCTCTAGATTCACGCATTGGTGCTTGGGCATCCCCACAAAGCCAAGTTATTTCTGGAAGATCTGTTTTAGTTGCTAAAGCTGCTGAATATGCTCTTAAATTTGCCTTAAACCCACCTCGCCCACCTCACTGGGGAGGCTTTCGAGTGAAACCTCAAGCCTTAGAATTTTGGCAAGGTAGGCCATCACGTCTACATGACCGCATTCGCTACACCCAACAAGCGTATGGCATATGGAAAATCGAGCGTTTAGCCCCTTAAGATTAGACAGCGATGTGATAAATCAGCTTCAGGTGGAGATTAATATGTCCGAAAACTGTTGCCTAAATTTACTTACTTTAGGACTAACCACAAAAGCGCAATACCCTTGATAAGGATGCTGAATAAAGTAGTTTTGGTGGTAATCCTCAGCTTTGTAGTACACCGGCAAACTAGTCACCTCTGTCACAATCGGGGCACCAAATATATGTTCCACCTCTAATTGAGCGATTACTTGCTCCGCACTTATTTTTTGCTGGTCATCATGATAATAAATAACTGACCGGTACTGAGTTCCTACATCATGCCCTTGCTGATTCAAGGTTGTAGGGTCGTGAATGGCAAAAAATATTTCAAGTAATTTCTCATAACTAATTTGCGAGGGGTCGTAAGTCACTTGTACAACCTCAGCATGACCTGTCTGACCAGAACAGACTGACTCATAATCCGGGTCCAAGGTATGACCGCCTGCATAACCAGACTCAACATGCAACACCCCCTTCACCTGTTGATAAACAGCTTCTAGGCACCAAAAACAACCGCCGCCCAAAGTTGCTATCTCAGTTGCCATACCTACGCCGCGAGATGTTGTATCGGTCATAAAACTTTCTGTTGTAACTAATGAGTAACTATAAAATAGTGCTGGATAATCCACAGTATATAAAACCGAGACACTATATTCATGAACGCACTTGACCTACACCTTGAAGACATAAAAAAAGCTTACCAACATGATACCAATCCAAGTATTACGGTTAGGAAAGAGCGTATTGGTCGAATTGTCGACATGATTAATAAATATGAGGAAAATCTCTGCAAAGTGGTTCTCGCTGATTTTGGCAATCGCAGTAGTGTTGAGACTCGTTTAGCCGAACTGAATATGGTCAAGCAAGCGGCTAGGCATGCCCTCAAACACTTGGAAGCTTGGATGCAAGCTGAAGAAATTGAGGTCCCCATGCACCTTAAACCCTCAAAAGCATACATACAAGCTCAACCCAAGGGCGTTATTGGGATTATGAGCCCTTGGAACTACCCTATTCAACTAGCATTAGCACCTGCGATTGCAGCACTTGCTGCAGGTAACCGTGTTTGGTTGAAACCATCAGAAAGAACACCTCGCACAGCAGGTTACTTGGCCACCATGATTGCTGAATATTTTCACCCACTTGAGTTCTCAGTGACCGTAGGGGATGCCTCTGTTGGAAAAGATTTTGCAGGGCTGGCATTTGATCACTTACTGTTTACTGGGTCTACCGCCACAGGTAAACAGGTGATGCGAGCAGCTGCGGAAAATCTAACTCCTGTGACACTAGAATTAGGTGGTAAATCCCCTGCGATTGTTCATGATGATGCGCCATTAGAGGATGCTGCAAAACGCATTGTTTATGGCAAGCTATTCAATAATGGTCAAACTTGTGTGGCGCCAGATTACGTTTTAATGAAGCAGGATTTGATTCCTAATTTTTTAGCAGCTTGCCAAAAATCAGCGCAGGCTATGTTTGCCAACCTTCACGAACTGACACACCCGATTGATCAAGCGCAATTAGAACGCTGGCAATACCTAACTCAAGAGGCTATTAGTCAAGGTGCTCAACTAACGCCATTACTTGAACCGCACCCTGAAAGGCCTTTCACTCCCGCCATATTGACCAATGTGTCAGCTGATAGCCTCATCATGAAAGAAGAGATATTTGGCCCCATCCTTCCAGTTATAGGCATCAACTCAACATCAGAGGTTATTGAACATATTCAAAATCAAGATCGCCCATTAGCGATGTACTGGTTTGGTAAAAATAAAAAAGTATTAAGCGAGTTGCTAGCGCAAACACATGCTGGCGGCGTAACAGTCAATGACACTCTATTACATATCACGCTTGAAGAATTGCCATTTGGAGGCATTGGTCTTAGCGGGATGGGAAATTACCATGGCCACTTCGGATTTAAGACATTCAGTCACCACAAACCCGTACTAGAAACGAAAGGTTTCCTAGGAATTCGTAAGTGGATGGGTACAAGCTTAGCGCACCCACCCTATGGAAAAACAATTGAAAGACTAATCCGCCGACTAGGCTCTAAATAATTAGTTAGCTGCGTAAAGTTTGGCCGCCAACTTGTAATGGCTAGCTGCCTCTGAAGACTCTTCTAGAGCCTCATGTAAGCCTGCTAAACACAAATGAGCATCCGCCTTCATGATAGGCTTAGCTTTGGCATCATGAATCAAACCTTGCAGCGTTGATTTGGCTTTACCCCATAACTGTTGAGAAATACAAATACGTGCAAGTGCTAAAGAAAGCGCTAACTCACCTGGATATTTCATCATCCAATTTTCAATTTTTTGAATCTGAATTAACGCGCTTTGACCAGGCACTACACAATGAGGGTAAATATCGACTAAAGATTGATCCCATTCTTGATCTAAAGATTCCTCAAGCAATTCCCTAGCCAAATCTTGTTTGCCAACCGCAAACAAACCCTTAGCCATGACCAACACCACACGAGAAACTTTACGATCTTCTTTTGGTAAATTTTTCCAAATACGCAACAAGGCTTCGTGATCAGTGGCCTTTTGCTGCACCAACTTAGCAACAGCTTCTTGAATATTTTTCTGCACCAAGACAGGATGTAGAGCATCACGTTTTGCCAAAGCATGCGTTAAACGTAACACCTCTTCCCAACGTTTCAACTGTTGATTTGCACGCAACGCAATTCGTTGCACAAATAACTGACGAGCGCCACCTTTCTGCAATTGCTCGATAGTGGCTAAAGCACCATCCGCATCACTAGAATCCATCTGCATATCAGCCATTGCTACCAAACGAGCCTGCTGTTTCTGATTAGATTTAATCTTAGCTAGCCACTCATCGCGCAAATCAAATTTATTTAAACGATGGGCCGCCCTTGCTGCCAATAAAGCAGCTGTTTCAGCCATAGTCAGATTAGCACTAGCAGCCTCAGCGGCTTTCAACGCTTTAGAGAAACGTCCAGCAAATATATCTTCAATGGCCTCCGATAAAAATGCCACAGATTTGGCTTCACGACGCTTACGTCGATAAGCGGCTGCTTGCTTCGGCAAATCAAAAATAGCAGCCAATGTTTTCCAGGTAAATAAAGTTGAAAAGAACACAACCACTACAACCAAAATAAACATATTTAAACTGGTATCTAAACGATATGGTGGGAAGTAGATCGTGATGTGACCAGCATTGCTGGTGGCAAATAAAGCCAACACAACCGCTACAGCAAATAAGAAAGCCATCCAAAGAGCTGCACGCATCTTATTGACCTTTCTGACTTGGCTGAATAGACATATCAGCTTTTAAATCAGTCAATACTTTTTGCATAGCCACTACAGCAGGCGATTGAGCTTGATAGTGCTTGGACAATAATTGTTCTGCCTGTACCAAGTCTTCTTTAGATACCTGAGGCATGCGAGACAACCAAGCCATTCTGGCGCTCACCAAATGAAGGCGCAACTGCTGACGCACTAAATCTTGTGCTGCCGGAGTTAGTGACACATCTTTTACATCACCAACCACCTGAATGCGCACCAAACGATCGCCCATACCTTGAATCTCTTTCAATATTTTCTGCGGCAAATTAGTCACTGGTACCGTGGCTGTCGGCGCCTGTGATGCAGGCGTTGGTAATGCGTTCATAGGCAGCTGAGGTAAACGATTAATTAACTCAGCTATTTTTGCTGCGGTAGGCGCCAATGCACGCTCAGCCTCTAAAGAGCCCTTTAATACTGAATCTAATTCTGACTCATGAGCCGTTATAGCAGCTAATTGAGCTTCTAACTCAGCAACTCGCGCATCTAATTTAGCAGGACGATGGTACAGGCGAAAGCCGCCTTCAATACCTAACCATAAAACACTAACAGCCACTGCGACCCACAAAGCTTTCCATAAACCCTGAGTCAAGGCATCCGACTTAGTGCTCTTTGCCTGCATATGCTGTTGATTGTTTTTTTCCATCTTAATCACTACCTCTTTATTGACGTACTTTATGAACTAGTTAGGCTATTAAACCAATTTTGACTAGCAAAAACCAGATTATCGTCTCCAGGCGAACACAATTCTACTTTTTCGAAACCTTCATTTTTTGCAGTTTCTGCAATTCTAGGGTGTGAACAAATCATCTTAGCAAGACTAAACCAAGCCCCACCCCAATCAGACTGTTCCTTTAAATAAACAGCAAAATAATGTACGGCTTCAGAAGAAGTTAACAGACAAGCCGATTGGCTAGCATCTGCTTTTTTTAATGTCTGCCAAGCAACCGCCTCCTTTGATAAAGGAACTCGACGATAAGTCTCAAATTGAGTAATGCGCGCACCATGGGCTATAAATTGTTCGGATAACCATTCGCGACCACCCGCGCCCCTCAGAAAGAGGATATGCTTGTCTTGCCAATCATTTTTAGTTTGATGTAGCTCATGCCACAAACCCTCTGAATCCCAATGTTCTGGATCTTTGGGGAAATAAATCTGGTATCCATGCTCTGCTGTCATACCTCTACGATTTAGAGCTTCAGCACTGCCGCCCCCCACCACAGCAATAGGTACAGACTTCGGCCAATTCTTTTGCAATAAACGCATGCCACATTCAATAGCATTAGGACTAACAAAAATAGCTAAATCAGCTTCTTCAACTAATTTTTGCAATTTTTGAGTATCTGCCAGATGCTCATTAGGAATAATCGAGAGCAGAGGTAAATGGATCAACTGTAGCCCAGGAACCTGTTGACCCAACAGCTCTGCTAAACGCATAGACTGCCCTATGGGCCTCGTTAATATAAGGTTGGCCACGGCGGCTGATCCTATTATCTAGGGGGCAATAGCGCCATAGCGCCTTGCGCAATCAGGTCATCTGCAACCGCTAACCCCATGGCATCTGCTGCTTGAGCCGTATTTAAAGAAAGCTTCTTCTCAGCACGACACACTTGCGTACCATCGGCGCTTGCCACGAATGCCCTTAAATATAGATCCTGCGGACTATCCCAAACAGCATAAGCAGCCAAAGGTACATCACAAGAGCCTCCTAGAGCTCTTGAAACAGCACGTTCAGCACTCACTGACATCTGGGATGGAGCATGATTTAATGGTGCCAACCAAGCCTGCATATCAGCACGCCCTGCACGAATTTCGATACCTAAGGCACCCTGACCGGCAGCTGGCAAGCTATCTTCCACAGATAATAGGCTGCGAATTCTTGAGGCCAACCCTAAACGCTTTAAACCAGCAGCAGCCAAAATGATGGCCGCATACTCACCTTGATCCAATTTACCTAAACGAGTATCTAAATTACCCCTCAAAGGACGAATCTCCAGCCGTGGGTAACGTGCCCTCAAAGAAGCCTCTCGACGCAAACTAGCAGTACCAACGATGCTGCCAGAGGGTAAATCAGCCAAAGTATCGTAATTATTTGATACAAAGGCATCCCTCGCATCTTCGCGCTCCATAATGCAAGCCAAATCAAACCCCTCGGGGAGCTGCATGGGGACATCTTTTAAAGAATGGACGGCCAAATCAGCCTCCCCCTTTTCTAAGGCCACCTCTAACTCTTTTACAAATAGGCCTTTTCCGCCCACTTTTGAGAGGGTTCGGTCCAAAATCTGATCTCCACGAGTCGTCATGCCTAAGATGCTGACATCACAGCCTGGATAGAGCTTTTTCAAGCAATCACGGACATATTCAGCCTGCCACATAGCCAAACGGCTCTCTCGGGAGGCAATAACTAGTTTTTTAGGATAAGAAATTTGCGTCATAAGCATAAGCATAAGGCCTTTGAGGCAATATACTTACATTTATGGCAGATTTAGATAAAAACAAAAACTCTTTAGACAACAAAGACCAAGCTTGGTCGGCTCGTTTTGCAGAGCCTGTAGCGGAACTCGTCCAGCGATATACCGCTTCTGTTGATTTTGATAAACGAATGGCCTTGGTAGATATTCAAGGCTCTTTAGCTCATGCTGACATGCTAGCTGCACAGAAGATTATCAGCGACCAAGATTTGACTGCTATCCAACAAGGTATGGCTCAAATTCGTTCTGAAATTGAAGCAGGTACATTTACTTGGGAATTAGCATTAGAAGATGTTCACCTCAATATTGAAGCACGCCTCACCAAATTAGTAGGCGACGCTGGCAAACGTTTACATACGGGTCGTTCACGTAATGACCAAGTAGCTACTGATATCCGTTTGTGGTTACGCGGCGCCATTGATGACATCCAAAAAGAACTTCAATTATTTCAGCTAGGCTTGGTAGGTTTAGCTGAACAACATGCCAGCACAATCATGCCTGGGTTCACACACCTACAAGTAGCACAACCAATTACTTTTGGCCACCATATGATGGCCTATGCTGAAATGTTCGCTCGAGATAGCGAGCGTTTAGCTGATTGCCGCAAACGTGTCAATCGCCTACCTCTAGGATCTGCTGCGCTAGCAGGTACTAGTTACCCAATTGACCGTGAACGCGTTGCTAAAACATTAGGCTTTGAAGCTGTATGCCAAAACTCGTTAGATGCCGTATCTGATCGCGACTTTGCTATTGAGTTTTGCGCCACCGCGTCTTTGGTTATGACACACATCTCACGTTTATCAGAAGAACTTATTCTTTGGATGAGTCCTCGCGTGGGCTTTATTGACCTACCTGATCGTTTCTGCACAGGCAGCTCAATCATGCCGCAAAAAAAGAACCCCGATGTTCCAGAATTAGCCCGCGGCAAAACTGGGCGCGTGAACGGCAATCTAATTTCTTTACTCACACTGATGAAAGGCCAACCACTGGCCTACAACAAAGACAACCAAGAAGATAAAGAACCATTATTTGACTCTGCCGACACCTTACGCGATACCCTGCGAATCTTTGCAGATATGGTGCCGCACATTCAAGTGAAAGCAGAAACCATGAGAGCTGCTGCTCTGCAGGGTTTTGCGACCGCCACTGACCTTGCAGATTACTTAGTGAAAAAAGGTTTGCCATTCCGCGACGCGCATGAAGCGGTAGCGCATGCAGTCAAAGCTTGTTCAAACAAGGGCTGTGATTTATCAGATTTATCTCTAGATGATTTACGTGCAGCTTGTGATTTAGGCGATCAATCCAAGCTGATTGGCGAAGATGCTTTTGAAGTTTTAACTTTAGAAGGCTCCGTGAATAGCCGTAATCACACAGGCGGTACAGCACCCGAACAAGTGAAAAAAGCAATTGCAGCTTATCGAAAAAAATTAGGGTGATTATTCAGTTGCTTAACCAATTTAAGTGGCTTCGCAGCTACTTGTGATTAATAAAAAAGGCTCATTTTATTTTTGAGCCTTTTTTATTATTAGTTAGAAATTGTTTTAACTTTTTACACAGTCAACGTAATACTCTTTACGACCATTAACTTCACCCTTCACCAAGCCATGAACATCTGTTTCAAAGCCAGGGAACTGCTCATTAAAGTCACGGGTAAAGCGTAAATAATCAACAATACGTTTATTAAAACGCTCACCTGGAATCAAAAGGGGAATACCTGGAGGATATGGCGTGACCAACATAGCGGTTACACGACCTTCCAACTCATCAATCTGAACACGCTCAATATCACGATGCGCCATTTTTGCCCAAGCATCTGATGGTTTCATAGCAGGAACCATATCTGACAAATACATTTCCGTTGTCATACGAGCCACATCATATTTCTTGTATACCTGGTGTATTTGTTGACACAAATCTTTTAGGCCAATACGTTCATAACGTGGATGCTTTACAACAAACTCCGGCAGCACACGCCATAAAGGTTGATTCTTATCATAGTCATCCTTAAATTGCTGCAAGGTTGTCAATAATGTATTCCAACGGCCCTTAGTGATACCAATCGTGAACATAATGAAGAAAGAATACAAGCCAGTCTTCTCAATAATCACACCATGCTCAGCAAGATATTTCGCCACGATGCTAGCAGGAATGCCTGTCTCAGCAAAACTACCATCAACCTCCAAACCAGGATTAATCACCGTTGCTTTGATAGGATCCAACATATTAAAGCCATCAGATAACTGGCCAAAATCATGCCAACGCTCACCAGCTTTCAGAACCCAATCTTCACGCTCACCAATACCTTCATCTGCTAAATAGTCTGGCCCCCATACCTTAAACCACCAATCAGCCCCCCACTCTTCATCAACCTTGCGCATCGCACGACGGAAATCTAACGACTCAGCAATTGACTCTTGCACCAACGCTGTCCCACCAGGCGGCTCCATCATGGCAGCAGCCACGTCACAAGAAGCAATAATCGCGTACTGTGGGCTAGTTGATGTATGCATCAAATAAGACTCATTGAAACAGTCGTTATCTAATTGATGCATTTCAGAATCTTGCACCAAGATTTGGGACGCCTGAGACAATCCTGCCAATAACTTATGTGTTGATTGGGTCGAGAACACCATACTCTCTTTAGAGCGAGGACGATCCTTACCAATCGCATGCATATTCTTATAGAAATCATGGAATGTTGCATGCGGTAGCCAAGCTTCATCAAAATGCAAGGTGTCCACCTTACCATCCAACATCTCTTTAATCATTTCCACGTTATACAAAACACCATCGTAGGTACTTTGTGTAATGGTCAACACACGAGGCTTAGCTTTTTTATCGGTGATAAATGGATTGTTTTCAATCTTTTTCTGAATAGCAGCCCAATCAAACTCTTCTTTTGGAATTGGGCCAATAATGCCGTAATGGTTACGTGTTGGCATCAAGAAAACAGGAATAGCTCCCGTCATCATAATCGCGTGCAAAATTGACTTATGGCAATTACGATCCACTAAAACTATATCGCCTGGAGCAACAGTTGAATGCCAAACAATCTTATTAGATGTGGAGGTGCCATTCGTCACAAAAAATAAATGATCTGCATTAAAAATACGTGCGGCATTGCGCTCACTGGCTGCTACAGGACCCGTATGATCCAACAACTGCCCTAGCTCATCAACGGCATTACACACGTCGGCACGCAACATATTCTCACCAAAGAATTGATGGAACATCTGACCCACGGGGCTTTTTAAGAAAGCAACGCCACCAGAATGACCAGGACAGTGCCAAGAATAAGAACCATCTGAGGCGTAATGAGTGAGCGCTTTAAAAAATGGTGGCGGCAATGAATCAAGATATACCTTAGCTTCACGAATAATGTGGCGAGCAACAAACTCAGCGGTATCTTCATTCATATGAATAAAGCCATGCAACTCACGCAGAACATCGTTAGGGATATGACGAGATGTTCTTGTCTCACCATATAAAAAAATCGGAATTTCTTCATTACGCTTACGCACCTCAATCACAAAAGCACGTAAACCTTCTAGCGCAGCATCTATCTCAGCACTCGAACCAGCACCAAACTCTTCATCATCAATCGATAAAATAAAACAGGAGGCACGAGCAGCCTGCTGAGCAAAAGAAGTCAGGTCACCGTAACTAGTTAATCCCAGCACTTCCATACCTTCGTTTTCAATCGCTTCCGCAAGGGCGCGCGCGCCTGAACCCGAGATATTTTCAGTACGGAAATCCTCATCAATAATGACTACAGGAAAACGAAACTTCATAGCGACCCCCACCTAACTAGCACCCCCAATTTCAGGGGAATTTCTTAAAAACGAGACTATAGCGATAAAACGCTGCTTTGGCTTGATTTATTGAGCTATTTTTGATGTATTTCTCATCACAATAGCTTTAACTGGCCGAATTTGACCAGTCGATCAATTTTACTAAGTAAATATGTCAAGAATGGGGCGAAATAGCCCCAAAAAACCAAATTTAGGTTTTTGGCAGGGTAACGCCAATCTGCCCTTGGTATTTGCCACCACGATCCTTATAAGAGGTTTCGCAGATCTCATCACTTTCAAAGAAAAGAACTTGAGCACAACCTTCGCCAGCATAAATCTTCGCTGGTAATGGGGTGGTATTAGAAAACTCTAGAGTGACATAACCTTCCCACTCTGGCTCAAACGGCGTCACGTTAACAATGATGCCGCAACGCGCATAAGTACTTTTGCCCAAACATACCGTCAAAACACTACGAGGAATCTTGAAGTACTCAACCGTACGTGCCAAAGCAAATGAATTAGGCGGGATGATGCACACATCGCCTTTGAAATCGACGAATGACTTATCGTCAAAGTTTTTAGGGTCAACAATTGTGCTATTGATATTGGTGAAAATCTTGAACTCATCAGCGCAACGAATGTCATAGCCATAACTAGATGTGCCATAACTAACAATTTTTTGCCCTTCTGGCGACTGACGCACTTGGCCAGGCTCAAATGGGGAAATCATGTCGTGCTCTGCACACATGCGGCGGATCCAACGGTCAGATTTAATAGTCATGGCGTTATTTTGACATAGATAGAGACAAGAGCTAGAGTTTTAAGAGCTTCTCAGATTTATAAAGTCTTTTGTGCCTGAGACTGCAACTCAGCAAAATCTTCAGGCGTATTAGCATTTGCAAAACAAAGCTGATCCTCAATGAGGACACTGGAATGATCTAAAGACTGATACCACCCCAGTACTTTACGCTGACCTGTCGCTAAATATGCCCTCAAATGAGACAAGGTAGATGCCCTAAGTAATGCAAACATAGGCTCGGCAGCCACTTGTCCAGATGCATCAAGACCTTTTGCATACACCACATTAGCACTTGTACGCTCCATCTCAATATAGAGCTTATTTAATAAATCCTGATTAATAAAAGGTGCATCACAAGGTACCACCACTAAATAAGGGGTTGGACAAACAGATAACACCGCCTCAATACCCGCCAAGGGACCTTGAAAATCTGCCAAACGATCCTTTACAACAGGAGCCCCAAACTTCTTATATTCTTCAACATGTCGATTAGCACTCACGATGATAAATTTCACCTGAGCTTTTAATCGATTAAAAACTCTTTGCACAATAGCTTCATCATTAAAGATTAAAAGCCCTTTATCTTCCCCCCCCACACGCAAGCCACGACCACCCGACAAGATGAGTCCTGTTATTTGATCAATGGGCAAATGGTGTGCCATCAACTCACCTTCACCATCGCAGTAACTGACTGTGAAGGTGATAACGAACCAATCACGCTTGCCTGTCCAAAACCTTCCTCTTTAAATACTTGCAACACTGCATCTAAGGCATCTGGATGGCAAGCCACCAATAAACCACCACTTGTTTGCGGATCTGTCAAAATGGCTCGATCAATATCAGTTAAATGACTCGCCAATTCAACTTGTTGACCATAACTAGCCCAATTCCTACCAGAAGCACCAGTCATATAACCTTGCTCAGCCAACTTTTTAACGCCAGGCAAAATCTGAATATCTTGATAATTAATACAGCCCTGAGTATGTGAGCTCTTACAAATCTCAATAGCATGACCCAACAAACCAAAACCAGTTACATCCGTCATCGCATGCACACCAGCAATCATGGATAGTTTTTGACCTGGGGTATTTAACTTAGTGGTATTTGCAATCATCTGCTCATACCCTGCCGAATCTAATTGATCTTTTTTTAGGGCTGCTGAATAAATACCTACCCCCAATGGCTTACCCAACACTAACATATCCCCTACCTGCGCTGTTGAGTTCTTCTTTAGGTGCCGTGGATCAATAATACCAATCACGGCTAATCCATAAATAGGCTCAACAGAGTCAATTGAATGCCCACCTGCCACTGGAATGCCCGCCTTAGCACAAATCTCACGCCCGCCATCTAAAATTTCTGAGATATCCTCTGGAGGCAAAACATTAATAGGCATACCCACTAAGGCCAAAGCTAATAACGGTTTTCCACCCATGGCATAAATATCAGAAATAGCATTCGTCGCAGCAATCTGGCCAAAATGACGTGGATTATCAACAATCGGCATAAAGAAATCTGTTGTAGCAATCAGGGCCTGATGATCATTAATTTGATAGACCGCTGCGTCATCAGCTGTTTCTGTACCCACTAACAATTCTGGTGGCAATGCAAAAGGAACCGATGTCTTAAGCAAATCTGCTAAAACGCCAGGCGCAATTTTGCAACCACAACCACCTCCATGAGATAACGATGTGAGACGCACCTTTTTTAAAACTTCAGATCCTGACATACCCATTCCTAAAATGTTAATACCGTCGTATTTTCTTCTGTGGCACGATCTAACATCGTCACCATACCAATAATTTCACCAAAACCATCCGTCAAATCTTCGAGAGCTAAATTGCGATCACGCATTGCCGTACTACATGCATAAAACTTCACGCCCGTCCTAACCGCATCATCAATAAAGTCTGATAACTGACGATTCATGGGGGGAATTGTCTGATGTCTTTGTGGATTATTTTTCACAAACATCTCAATACTAGCTCCCAACACATGTACTTCCACATGCATTTCCATGGCAGCGGCCGCTGATGCAAAAAAGAATGGCGTAGCTGCCAATTGAGGATTTGAAAGACTAGCTTGCCATAACTGAATAATTAAACGCTTCATCGATTACCACCTGTTTTCTTAAATTCTTCTAAAGAAGTAAAACGATTAAGATCCATTAATTCGAGGGCTCTAACTGATACGGCAGCCCCACTTATCAAAACTGCTTTCGCTTGCTCAGAATGTTCTGCCTTCAAATGCACCAACCAACTCTGAAACGGTTCTCTGTTAATTCTGATGGGGCGCTCAGCAATCTCATCATTTGACGCTACCAAGGTTGACGAGAATGGGGTTTTAACAGTCAAAATAGTTTTTGCCACTTCAATTAAAGCGAATGGCTCATCAAGCTCTAACTGGCGGTTCATTGGCTTTGGATTAAACATATAAATATCTCCAACCAAAGCGAGCCCAAATTCGGTAATACCAACTTCCCAAGTCGAATCATCTAGAGGTTTTAACCAAAGATTAAGGTCGACATCATAAAAAAGATCATCGGGAAATAAACAACCACGTATCTCAGCCATCAATGACTTCCGGAAATAAGTGGCGGAAGAGTATGGGAGTCGAACCCACCAAGGACTGTACGACAGCCCTTCCCGGATTTGAAGTCCGGACGCCCCGCCGGGGAACGTAACTCTTCCTCATGCTGCAATAACCTCATCAATAAAAAGATCTGAATTCCTCAAAACTCGGTGATCCTTCTCCAACTCTTTTTTACCTCGCGTATAACTAATTAATCGACGGGTAAACCCTAAACGATCAAAAGCTTCTAAAATTTGAATGGCTCGTTTACGACCCAAACCTACGCGATCCTTAAAACTAATAACGGTTACATGCCCATCCATCTCAACGATATCACGAATAATATCGGCCATCACTCTCATCGTAGCAATAGGATAAAAAAGATCTGGCACCAACTGTACTAAACCAGAAGTCCTAGAGACTTTTCTTAACAACAGTCTTATATTAGCCTCGGGCTCACTTAAGGCAGAAGCTAAATCGCGAACCCAAGGCGGATCGTATTGACCATCCAACAATTTTGGATAAATTTTTTCCCAGATAATCGTTTCATTCTGAGTTAGTTCCACTTTATGAGTTGGTAAATGAATAAAACTACCGCTTAACGCCAATGCTTGGCATTTAATTTCGCAAGCAATCCAGGCTTTAAATAAATCTAAATTTAAATTTGGAATCGCCATACGCCTCAAGCGTTCAATTGCCACCCCAGGTTCATCAGGTTCATCACCATGAAACTTAGCTAAGCATGTCATCACCTTATCTTTGATCTGCTGCTCAACTACAGGCCCTAAAAGATAGACTCCACCATTAACATCTAATTGAGCCACAGATTGATCTACAACTGACCTCAATAAACCATCCTTAGATCGATTCATGGAAGTTGCCCAATGACGCACATTAACCAAGTCCGCGCCATTTACCAACAAATGGCGTATTGCCACTGAAGCCACTGGCTCCAATAAGTGACTTAATGTCACTAGTCGCTCTAACTTTCTTCTGCCACGAACAGGCGGATCAATATCTAATACCCAACCACCCGCCAAGGTATGTCTAGCACTACTATCTCTAAAAACAATTCGATCATGCCAACACATAGATAAAGGTTTATCAAAAGCGCACTGTGCATAGGCCTTTTGTCCGGGCAATACTTCATGGGTATTCAGAAGAATAACTCTTGTCAACAAATGTTCTGTGCCATGATGCAAAAGCAATTGTTCACCATCTTTAATAGAACGCTCAGCATCATGAGGCAAAGAAATCTCACAATCAATTCGCTGCGTTTGCAAACTCAACTCTGGTGAACAAAGCCAATCACCACGCGCAACCTGTTCGTATTCCACCCCTGAAATCACAATGCCACAACGACTTCCCACGCCAGCCACTTGCGCTGGCGTATTCTGAGCATGAATCGAACGCACCTTCACTGAATGCTGCTTAGAGCCCAATAACAAACTATCGCCCACAGCCACTTGACCAGCAATCACAGCCCCCGTCACGGCAACACCAATGCCTTTAACAATAAAAACCCGATCAATTGCCAATCTAAAATATTCAGGCAAGTCATCAGCTACTTGATCTGCCAAATTAAATAAATCATTCTTTAAGGACTCAACACCCTCGCCAGTCTTAGCCGAAACCAAATAAGCGTTAACTTCACCAAACCTTGTTTGCGCTATATAAGCTTTGGCTTCCTTAAGAACTTGCTCTGACCGAGCCTGCCCAGCTAAATCTATTTTGGTAATAACCAGACTAATTTGAGGCACACCTAGCAAATCTAAAATCCGTAAATGCTCCTTCGTTTGAGGCATCACGCCATCATCAGCTGCAACAACCAACAACCCATAATCAATACCTGTTGCACCAGCAGCCATCGTATGCACAAATTTTTCATGGCCCGGTACATCCACAAAACCTAATGTGTCACCACGCCCATTGGGTAGATATGCAAAACCCAAATCAATCGTAATACCTCTAGATTTTTCTTCAGGCAATCGATCAGCATCAACTCCTGTTAGGGCCTTAACTAGAGAAGTTTTGCCATGGTCAATATGACCTGCGGTACCAATAATCATGCTTAACGAGGAATATTTTTATTAGGTAATTTTGAAACGGCCGTTAAGAACGTATTAATCAATTGAGTTTCTTTATGGACCTGCAAGCATCTCAAATCAAATATCAAGGCTTTATCCTGGAAACGCCCAATGACAGGCGTATCTGCTGAACGCAATAAGCGTTCCAAGCGCACCACATGCTTTTCTCCAGCCTTATCAACACCTTCAATAGCCAAAGCTGTAGAAGGCAGTCGCTCAACAGGCAAAGATCCTGAACCAATTTGAGAGGAGACCGGGATCATTTGAATGCTCATGGAGCGACCCAATAGGTGATCTCTTAATTGTGGCAATATTCTTTCAGCCTGAGAATGAATCGAGGTTGCATCTCGTGTGAGCAATTGCATCACCGTTAATTTTTCAGGCAACTTAGCAGGATCACGATACATACGTAACACAGCCTCTAAGCCAGCCAAGGTGATCTTCCCTACACGTAAAACACGCTTTAATGGGTTCTTTTTAATCTTTTGAATAAGATCTTTGCGCCCCACTAGAATACCTGCCTGAGGACCACCCAACAACTTATCACCGCTAAATGTCACTAAATCAGCACCCGCCTGAATAGCTTCCCTCGGCGTTGGCTCTGCTGGCAAACCAAACTGGGTCATATCAACCAAAGTTCCTGACCCCAAATCCACCACAAATGGCAACTGCTGTTCATGAGCAATTGCAGCAATCTCTTGCTCAGGAACAGCATGCGTAAATCCCTGAACAACATAATTACTTGTGTGAATTTTCATCAACATGGAGGTTTTAGGTGTAATCGCCTCTATAAAATCTTTTGCGTGCGTTCGATTGGTCGTACCCACCTCGACCAATCTAGCACCAGCTCGCTTCATAATGTCTGGGATGCGGAATGCACCGCCAATTTCAATTAACTCACCCCTTGAAACTACCACCTCTTTTTTATTCGACAACGCATTTAATAAAAGAAAGACTGCCGCTGCATTGTTATTCACAACCGTTGCCGCTTCAGCACCAGTTAATTCACACAATAATTCTTCTACCAACTCATCGCGATCACCACGCTTACCTTCGCCCAAGTCATATTCAAGGGCACAAGGCTCAGAAGCAGCCCTCGCAATTGCATCAACTACTTCTGGTGGCATGATCGCACGACCTAAATTCGTATGCAAAACAGTACCCGTCAAATTAATCACCTGACGCATATTAGTTTTTGAACGATTTACCAAGACTTGAACCATTTTTTTGACCAACCAATCTTCTGTTGGTGTTTCAACAAGCTGGTCTTGCAGAATAGTTTCTCTGACTGTTTGTAATACCTGTCTGGCTGCTCGCAATACTTCATCGCGACCATAAGTATCGATAGATGACTTCACATCATCTATTTGAAGCAATTTATCAACAGAAGGTAATTGAGCCAAAAGCTCCGATATGGGCGCACGCGCCACATGTTCTTTTTTCATGATTAGATTATGAGTCTTTTTGATCTGTTTCGCCAGCCACCATTAACAACATATTTCTACCGGTTCTTTGATAGCCTTCACTAGAGAGCCCAAAATCCACTTGAATACTCGCCAAATCATCAGCAATCACATCCATCATAGGATCTCTGGATTGGTACATAATCTTTAGATAACCATGGCAGTCATCACAGCATTCCCCTTGGATTAAACTTTCTTTTGTTTCACCCAGCATGCTTACTTCTTTAGGCGTCTCACAGTTGGTACAACGCGCACGCGCCGCATACCATTCTGAAGAACATAAAGAACAGGATAAATAACGATGTCCATCATGTGAACCCACTCGTACGACACTAGCCACAGGATGAGAACCACATACAGGGCATAAAGTGCTTTGGCCTTTATAAGAAGCAGCGTAAGGTGCCAACTGAACTACTTTTTTCATCCAAATAGTTTGCAAAATAGCACCTATAAGTGGCGCCCACTCAGGTTTTACATGAGCCTCTTCTGCCTGCAAATAATCTTGTGCCTGCTGCTCCAAATTAGCAGCATCAGCAGACTGAAATTGTTCTAAAACTTTCTTAGCTGGCGCAGACAACGCTTGTTTGGCTAAGGACTCGGTAAAGACCTTAAAAGCCTCGCGCCACTCTTCACCTGCTTTCCATCCACCAATCGATGCTGGAGGCAAACCATGCTTTAAAGACTCAACAACAATATTTTCATCAAGAGCAGTAACTGTGAGTTGATCAATAACCTCTAATTGAGCTTTTGTGACATGAGCGCAAAAATCCAGCCAATCTTTTAAAACACCCTTCTTAGACAAATCTTCAAGCCTTGCAATACGGCCTTTCAAAACCTCTACTGCAAGAGGTAACACTAATAACGGAGTTTCATCATCAGGCAAACCTTGAATCTCACCTGGCTGAATAATCTTAACTGCGGATACTGTCATTTTTTATCTCTTTTATTTCTTGAACGTCTGTCTCTAAATTATTCATTTTGTATTCATAAAAATATAAGGGGAAGAATATCATTCTTCCCCTTTTTTTACAGTGGTAATAACGCTAAGGTTTATTTGCCACTAGATACTTCTTTATACCAACCAGGATGATGTTTACGTGCCCAAGCACTAGAAACAAAACCTGTTTTCATGGCACTAAGCGTACCCTTCACCCAAATAGCGGCGTAAACGTGCACGATGATGCCGATCACCAACACAGCTGCTGAAGCAGCATGAACAACGGCTGCCAAACGTACTGTATCAATCGCAAAATTGCTAGCAAAATAAGGTCTCCAGAAAGCAAACCCTGTTACTACCAACAACAACATCGCAATAGTCATCACCCAAAACAAGAGCTTTTGACCACCGTTATAACGACCCACTTCAGGTAAACGCTCTTCATGATTAGCGATCACATCACCAATTTGCTTCAACCATTGGCGATCATTTTTGTTCAAGATGTTGTGGTGCCAAAACTTGAAGTACAACACCACAAACAACACAAACATAGCAACCCCAATAAAAGGATGCAAGATGCGTGATAACTGACCACCACCTAGTACATTGCTCAAAAAGAACAATGACGGGTGAAAGAATGCCAAACCTGATATAGCAGCTAAGATAAATAACAAAGCTACCAACATGTGAGTCATTCGATCAGAGCCACTATAGCGAACTATTTTTGACATGCTGTTCTCCTTTATGCCTTGATGTCGTGATCATCTTCGACTTTATTCGGACCCTTAACGGCGTAGTGAACTACACCCGTTAGAACCGCAGCAGCCATAGCGATCAATGCGACAGGTTTCATAATGCCCTTCCATACTCCAACGGTTGGAGAAATAGATGGGTTGGCAGGCAAGCCGTTGTACTGCTCTGCTTTATCACCATGAGGTAATACATACATGACGTGTGTACCACCAACACCTTGTGGGTTATATAGAGCAGCCTTTTGATACCCACGGCCATTCAAATCTTTAACACGCTCTTCCGCAGCTTTGATTTGATCTTCTTTAGGTCCAAAAGTTAAGGCTTTTGTAGGGCAGGTTGATACACATGCAGGATCCTTACCTTGCGTTACACGGTCAGAACACAATGTGCACTTAGTTGCCTTATTCGTTGTAGGAGAAATGCGAGGGATGTTAAATGGACAGCCCTGTACGCAATAACCACAACCAATACAGTTGTCACTATTGAAATCAATAATGCCATTGCTTAGCTTAATAATTGCACCAGGACTTGGACACGCTTTCATACAACCTGGATCTTCGCAGTGCATACAGCCATCCTTACGGATCAGCCAATCTATGCCGCCCTGCTCATTCTCAAGTTCATTAAAACGCATCACCGTCCATGCATTGGCACTTAAATCACGAGGATTGTCATAAACACCCTCATTAGTGCCAATTTCTGGACGTGTCTCATTCCATTCCATACAAGCCACCTGGCAAGCTTTACAACCGATACATTTTGAAATATCGATTAGCTTAGCCACGGCAACTGCATTAGCCGCATCTGCCGGTGGAGTCATAGTCGTCGCTGAGCGAGCTACGACGTGAAGTGCTTGAGTAGCCATGTCGTCTCTCCTTATACTTTCTCAATGTTGACTAAGAATGTTTTGAACTCTGGTGTTTGAGAGTTCGCATCACCCACGGATGGCGTCAATGTGTTGGCCAATTGACTTGGTTTTGCAACCCCTTTAAAGCCATAGTGAATTGGGATACCCACGTGATAGACTTTTTGTCCATCAACATCCAACCCCTTCATACGCTTAGTCACCACTGCTTTCGCTTTCACGAAACCACGTGCGGAAGTAACTTTCACCTTATCACCAGACTTAATGCCTCGCTCTTTAGCAAGCGCCTCACTAATCTCAACAATAGCTTCTGGCTGAATAATTGCATTCAACTCAGAGTGCTTTGTCCAGTAGTGGAAGTGCTCTACTAAACGATAGGTTGTAGCTACGTATGGGTAATCCTTTGCACTACCGAACTGAGCCATATCGTTTTTATAAACACGAGCAGCTGGGTTCGACTTAGCTTTAGGATTTTTCGGATGCATTGGGTTAGCCGCCAATGGTGACTCAAATGGCTCATAGTGTTCAGGGAATGGGCCTTCAGCCATGGCTGGAGCAAACAAACGTGCCACACCCTCTGGAGTCATGATGAAAGGCATCACATTCTCTTCAGGTTTAGCGTTTGGTCGCATATCAGGCACGTCATTACCACCCCACTTATCACCTAACCACTTAATCACTGCACGTTTCTCATCCCATGGCTTGCCGTTCATATCGCAAGAAGCACGGTTGTAGATAATGCGTCGGTTAGCAGGCCATGCAAAGCCCCAGTTAGCAGACTGACCTAGGTTCTGATCAGATGTATCCGTTGGATCACGACGTGCAGTCATATTGCCCTGCTTGTTCCATGAACCTGAATAAATCCAATTGCCGCAAGCAGTACCGCCGTCATCACGCAATTGCGCAAATCCAGTCAACTGATCGCCTGGCTCAAGAACAACTTTACCAGTTGGATCTTTAATCTGAACCATCGTTCTACCACTGATCTCACGCAACAATTCATCTGCTGCAGGGAACATTGGGTTCTTATAGTTCCATGTCAAATTCAAAATTGGAGCAGGATTTGCACCACCTTGAGCTTTGTACATGTTGCGCAGTTTCATAAATAAAGCTGCAATGATTTCCTGGTCAGACTTAGCCTCACCAGGACCATCTGCAGCTTTCCAATGCCACTGAATCACACGACCTGAGTTTGTAAAAGAACCATCTTGTTCAGCAAAACAGGTTGCTGGCAAACGGAATACTTCTGTTTGAATCGATGAAGAGTCCACATCATTGAACTCACCATAGTTCTTCCAAAATTCGCCGGTTTCCGTTTCAAGAGGATCAATGACCACTAAATACTTCAACTTAGATAGTGCTGCGCCAATCTTGTTTTTGTTTGCAACAGCAGCCAATGGATTAAATCCTGAAGAAATAAATCCATTCATCTTTCCTTGGTGCATACGCTCAAAAATATCTAAGACATCGTAAGCGCCATCGCTCTTTGGTAAGTAATCAAAGGCAAAGTCATTTTCTTTAGTTGCCTTATCACCGTACCAAGCCTTCATTAAGCTATTGAACCACTTAGGAAAGTTTTGCGGGAAATTCATCTGATTAGGACGCAAAGCTTTAGGCGTACGCTTATCACGGTACACGGTATAGCTTGTGTCACTCTGATTAGGAGCAGATAAATAACCTGGCAAGACTTGTGAGTACAAGCACATGTCTGTAATACCTTGTACGTTAGCGTGACCACGTAAAGCGTTCACACCACCACCAGCCATACCCATATTACCCAAGAGTAATTGAATCATGGCCATCGTACGGATATTTTCAGAACCAATTGAGTGCTGAGTCCAACCCAAAGCATACAAAATGGTCATTGTCTTATTACCAGCAGCAGTGCTAGCCATCATTTCGCACACTTTTAAGAATTGATCTTTAGGTGTACCTGTTACTTTGCTCACCATATCTGGTGTGTAACGTGAGAAATGGCGCTTCATGTGCTGGAACACGCAATTTGGATCCTGTAATGTTGGATCTACTTTTGCAAACTGCCCATCCATCTGATATGTCCATGTTGCTTTTGAATATGAGCGTTTAGCCTCATCGTAGCCACTGAACAAACCATCTTTAAATCCATACTCTGGATTAATCAAGAAAGAAGCATTGGTGTAATTCTTCACATACTCATGATGAATCTTGTTATTAGATAACAAATAATTAATCACGCCGCCCAAGAAGGCGATATCAGCACCAGAACGAATCGGCGCGTAATAGTCAGCAACAGCTGCTGAACGAGTAAAGCGAGGATCTACAACAACAAGTTTGGCTCCACGCTTAGCCTTAGCTTCCACCACATACTTAAATCCGCATGGATGAGCTTCAGCAGCGTTACCGCCCATAATCACAATCACATCGGCATTTTTAATATCTGCCCAATGATTTGTCATCGCGCCGCGTCCAAATGTCGGGCCCAAACTGGCCACGGTTGGAGCGTGTCAAATACGCGCTTGTGTATCTAGTGCAACAACACCTAGTGATCTTAAAACTTTAGCGCTGAGATAACCCGCCTCGTTGTTAGATGCAGAACTTACCAACATACCGAACGTGTTCCAACGATTAACCGTTAAACCATCAGCATTTTTCTCAACGAAATTTTGATCGCGGTCAGCCTTCATATGCTTGGCGATGCGATTTAATGCCTCATCCCAAGAAATGCGCTTCCATTCTTTACTACCAGCCTCACGAACCTCTGGAAACTTCATACGGTTCGGGCTATCAATCATCTCTAGAAGACCAGCGCCTTTAGGACATAGCGTGCCTTTGTTAACAGGATTATCTGGATCCCCTTCAACGTGCATCACTTTTAACTTGCCATCTTTATCTTTACGGCTGTACATCAATACACCGCAGCTCACTGAGCAATAAGGACAAGTACTTCGGGTTTCTGTGGTTTTTTCTAACTTGTATGGCTTTGTAAATACTGGATCTGCAGCTTCTGCAAGACCCATCGCAGTCATACTCGTCACACCCACACCCGACCCAGCCAATTTAAAAAATTGGCGACGTGTCAGATTCATCTGTGACATATGGTCTCCTTAGAATTAATAAAAACTACGGAAGTAATCTTAATACTTTTGTACTCGTTTTGTGTACAAATTTTAGGTCGCAACTCCTTAACTTAATGAGTGTTTTCCCTAACGTTCATCAAAAAAATAAAGGGCATTGATTGCTGCGAAGCAGCAATCAATGCCCTTCATTGCCTTCTCAATTACTTACTGTTACATTGGAGCTTCAATTCATCAGCAATTTTGCCAAGCGAAATGCTGATTAAGTGGTTTCATTGGTGCTCAGTTGGAGCCCGAACACTGCGGAGAAATAATCCCATGCTTCGATTCTATCCATATCCTATGGACACGGCTGCTTGCCTTTTACTTTTACCCAAGGAGCCATCATGACCATCAATCGTCGCCAATTCTTAGGTGCAGGCCTCGCTACAAGCGCCGGCTCTTTATTAGGTGCTTGCGCTAATAACCCAACAAGTTCCCCCGAATCACTAACCCCTAACGTTGCCAAACCATTCTTAATTGGGAACTCAACAGATACACTGCTTACAAAAGGCAAAGCTACGCGCATCGTGATAGCAGGCGGTGGCTGGGGTGGCTCAACAGCAGCTAAGTATCTCCGCAAACTAGCGCCTGAAGCAGAAGTGGTTTTATTAGAAAGAAATCCGGTTTTCTTTTCATGTCCGATTAGCAATAAATGGCTCGTTGACATGGTTGATACCAGCTTTCTGATTCACGACTATTTAGCTACCTCACAAAAATATGGTTACAAATTTATTCAATGTGAAATTTTAGATATCGATCGTAGCGTCAGAAAAGTGGTGACGAGCCTTGGCAGCATTGACTATGACTTTTTAATTATTGCGCCAGGCATTCGCTATAACTACGAAGCATGGTTTGGCAATGACCGCACCATGATTGATGCGACCAAACAGAAGTTTCCCGCAGCTTACATACCTAATCATGAGCACTTTAATTTAAAGAAAGCTATTCATTCCTTTAAAGGGGGTGATTGGGTCATGACCTTGCCGCCACCACCTCAACGCTGTCCGCCATCACCTTATGAACGTGCCTGCATGATTGCATGGCACTTTAAGACCAATAAGATTAAAGCTAAGGTCACCATCCTAGATCATAAAGATGATGTCCGCCCTATTAATATTGGCTTTAAGCGTGCGTTCAAAGAGCTGTATAAAGATTACATTGAGTATGTGCCTAATGCGCATATTCAAGAAATTGACCCCTTTAATAAAACCATTAAAACTGCTGCTGGCGATATGAAGTTCGATCACGCTGTTTTAATGTCCCCTCACCAAGCAGGCGATTTAGTATGGAAAGCAGGGGGTATCGGCGTTAACCCAACAACAGGTAAAGCAACTGGCTGGGCTGAAGTCGATAACAAAATGCTACATCTTAAAAAAGATGATCGCGTGTACGTGATTGGCGATGCAGTAGGATTGGTATCGCCACAATTTTTATTCTATCCAAAAAGTGGCCACATCGCTAACCGCCATGGTCGTATCGTTGCCAAATACATTGCTGAACGCTTAGCCGGAAGAAATCCAGAAGTGTCATTACCCGACAACCTTTGTTACATGATGGTGAATGGCACACCTAAGGAAGCACTGAATGTTCAATTTGATTACAAGATCAATGAAAAAGGCATCATTGAACAAACCCAAGTTGACTACAACGATCGTAGCCCCAAATTTGTGGCTGACAACTTCAAATGGGCTGGCACCATGTATGAAGATATGTTTGGTTAACTAATCTATCGACAGCACCAGCAAGTGTTTAAATAAAAAAGCGACCAAGGTCGCTTTTTTATTGGATCCCTGAAATAAATTTCCTTTAAGTATTTTTCACCACAATATTCGGGAACTTGCTGGTCATATCTTTGGACATATCAGCCACTTGAATCGCCACCTTTCGGGCGATAGCCTTATAGATATTACTGATAGCGCCTTCAGGATCAGCTACGACCGTTGGCTTACCTGAGTCAGCCTGTTCACGAATAGACAGGTTAAGAGGCAAACTACCCAAGAAGTCAACGCCGTATTGCTCACACATCTTTTGACCGCCACCCTCACCAAAAATATGCTCTTGATGATTGCAATTAGGACACACATAGATGCTCATATTTTCAACAATACCCAAGATAGGAATGCCCACCTTCTCAAACATCTTAAGACCTTTTTTAGCATCCAGTAAGGCAATATCTTGTGGTGTAGTCACTACAATAGCCCCAGTCACAGGAACTTTCTGGGAAAGCGTCAACTGGATATCCCCTGTTCCTGGCGGCATATCAACAATCAGGTAATCCAAGTCCTGCCAATTAGTTTGTTGCAGTAGCTGCTCCATGGCAGAAGTGGCCATCGGACCACGCCAAACCATAGGATTATCTGCATCAATTAAGAAACCAATCGACATCACCTGTAAGCCATAAGCTTTTAATGGCTCCAGCGTGTTTTCCACAATCGTCTCAGGACGACCTCGAACACCCAACATCATTGGTTGACTAGGTCCATAGATATCCGCATCCAATATACCGACTGTGGCACCCTCAGCGGCTAAAGCCAAAGCCAAGTTAGCGGCGGTTGTTGATTTACCAACTCCGCCCTTACCACTGGATACTGCAATGATATTTTTAACATTTGGCAACAGTTTCACGCCACGCTGAACAGCATGAGCCACGATAGACATCGTGACATTAGCCTGAACTTGCCCCACACCAGGCACTTTTTGAACCGCTTCAATAACCGCCCTCTTAATAAGGTCAATTTGGCTCTTAGCTGGATAACCCAAGACCACATCGAAACTCACATCAGCCCCATCTATTTTGATGTTTTTGACTGATTTTGTGCTAACCACATCCTTCCCGGTATTAGGATCTATAACGGTTTGAAGCACATTTTGAATATTTTCTACGGTTACTGCCACATCTATCTCCCGGTACTATTTATTTAATTTCAGGTATTAACTATATCTGCAGACTAAAATCTATGCCTATGCGTCGAATTTTAGTTACCTCAGCCCTCCCCTACGCCAATGGCCAAATTCATATTGGTCACTTGGTTGAATATATTCAAACCGATATTTGGGTTCGCTTCCAAAGAATGCGTGGACATGAAGTTCACTATGTTGGAGCAGATGATACCCACGGTACGCCCATTATGTTGCGTGCTGAAAAAGAAGGCATCACCCCTAAAGAGTTAATTGCCAATGTATGGAAAGAACATAAAAGAGATTTTGATAATTTCTTGGTGTCTTTTGACAACTACTACTCCACCGATAGTGAAGAAAACAAGCTACTCTCAGAAGAGATCTATATCAAATTGAGGGATGCAGGTCTTATTGAAAAACGTGCGATCGAACAAGCTTACGATCCCGTTAAAGAAATGTTCTTGCCAGATCGTTTTATTAAAGGCGAGTGCCCTAAATGTGGCGCGAAAGATCAGTACGGCGACTCTTGCGAAAAATGTGGTGCTACTTATGCGCCAACAGACTTAAAAAACCCGTTCTCCGTAGTGAGCGGTGCCACTCCAATCCGCAAGGTTTCAGATCATTACTTTTTCAAGCTATCAGACCCACGTTGTGAAACGTTCCTACGTGAATGGACGCAAGTTAAAACACCATTACAAGCTGAAGCTAAAAATAAAATGAAGGAATGGGTTGGCGAGCCAGGTGAAAGTAAATTAGGTGACTGGGATATTTCGAGAGATGCCCCTTATTTTGGTTTTGAAATTCCCGATGCGCCTGGTAAATATTTCTACGTTTGGCTAGATGCTCCGATTGGCTATTACGCCAGCTTCTCCAACCTTTGCAAGCAAAAAGGTTTGGACTTTAATGAGTGGATCAAACCAGACACCACCACAGAGCAATATCACTTTATCGGGAAAGATATTCTTTATTTCCACACCCTATTTTGGCCAGCTACACTACATTTCTCAGGTCACCGCACACCAACCAATGTATTTGCACATGGTTTCTTAACAGTTGATGGCGAGAAGATGAGTAAATCTCGCGGCACCTTCATTACAGCTAATAGCGTCATTGAATGTGGTCTTAATCCAGAATGGCTGCGTTATTACTTTGCAGCCAAGTTAAATGCATCCATGGAAGATTTAGATTTAAATCTTCAAGATTTCACGGCACGCGTCAATAGTGATTTATTAGGCAAATACATCAACATTGCTAGCCGAAGTGCTGGCTTCTTAGTTAAACGTTTTAACGGCCTAGTTGACGATGCTGCTATGGGGCACCCATTACTCACGCAACTAGCGGATGCTAGTGAAGCGATTGCTGACATGTATGAGAGCCGTGAGTATGCAAAAGCGCTACGCACTGTGATGGATTTGGCAGATGCGGTCAATGCCTTTGTTGATACCAATAAACCATGGGAAATAGCCAAAGACCCTGCTCGCGAAAAAGAGTTACAAACAGTCTGTAGCATCACACTAGAAGCTTTTAGACGTTTAACGCTTTATCTCAAACCAGTGATTCCTGAAGTGGCCGCCAATGTTGAGAAATTCTTTGGCATCACCCCCATGACATGGTCAGATATCAAACGATCTATTCATAGCCAACAAGCTATCAACCCTTATCAACATCTAATGACGAGAATTGACCCCGCATTAATTGATAAGCTAATTGCAGCCAATCAACAATGATTAACTTAGCGCGTTTTCGACCCAAAATCGTTGACGCCGCTAAGGGCTATTCCAACAAAGATTTCATTAAAGACCTCAGCAGCGGCATCACTGTTGGCGTTATTGCATTACCACTAGCTATTGCCTTTGCCATTGCATCAGGATTAAAACCTGAAGCAGGTTTAATTTCTGCCGTAATTGGTGGGTTTCTAATTTCAGCAGTTGGTGGCAGCAAAGTTCAAATTGGCGGCCCCGCTGGCGCCTTTGTTGTGATTGTGTATGGAATTGTCGAACGCTACGGTGTATCCAATTTAATTCTATCCACATTTTTAGCTGGATTTTTATTGTTTGCCATGGGATTGCTACGTATTGGCAATCTCATTCGCTTTATACCGGTAGCCATCATTATTGGCTTCACCAGTGGGATTGCTGTGCTGATAGGCTTATCTCAAATACGTGATGCATTTGGTCTTGAAATCATCAAACTTCCTGGTGACTTCTTTTCACAAATACATGCCTTCATCCTGTACGCACACACTGTCAATCCCTATGCAACAGCCATCTGTGTTGGCTCACTAACAATGATGACGCTTTGGCCAAAAATCAGTAGCTTGCTAGCTAAGCCTTTACCTTGGCTAAGCCATGTTCCAGGCATCATTATTACTTTAATAACCGCAACGAGCATCGGCAAATTACTAGAACTCCCTATCGCAACTATTGGTACGCGCTTTGGAGAAATCCCCAGTGGCTTACCATCTCCCACGGTGCCGCATTTAGATTGGGAAACAGCCAAATATTTATTTGCACCAACACTAACCATTGCGATCCTAGGCGCCATTGAGTCCCTATTATGTGCTCGTGTCGCTGATAACCTGTCAGGGGATAAACACAACCCCAACCAAGAACTTATGGGGCAAGGTATTGCGAACATGGTGGTGCCATTTTTTGGCGGCCTACCCGTAACAGGCACTATTGCACGAACCGCTACCAACGCCAAAGCAGGTGCCAAAACACCTGTATCAGGCATGATTCACTCGGTAGTTATTCTTCTTATCATGGTCTTAGCAGCACCACTTGCTATCCACATTCCACTTGCCGCACTAGCAGCGATCTTGATTTACATCGCATGGAATATGTTTGATATACATGAGTTCAAACGTTTAAAACAATTTAACCTCACCTATCGCTCAGTTCTCTTAGGCACATTCTTCTTAACAGTCATTTTTGATTTAACCGTGGCTGTTGAAGTAGGCTTAGTTTTAGCCTGCATCTTTTTTATTTATCGCATGTCGTCCTTAACTCAAATTGAGCCAATTGAATTACCCACTCACTTAATGGGTGTAGATAACTTAAATTTAGCCGACACCAACCAACACCGGGCTCTAATTACCGCTTACAAAATATATGGCTCCCTATTTTTTGGGGCCATCGATAAGATAGAAAATCTTTACACTTCCAACGTTGGTGATTTAACCCCTCAAATCATGATTTTAGAGATGCACCAACTCATTAATATTGATACCAGCGGCATCGATAGCTTAAAAACTTTAGCTAAAGAGCTCCACAAGTCAGGCGGCACGCTGTTGGTGTGCGCAGCAAACGAGCAACCTGCCTCATTAATGATCAGAAGCCAATTTATCCAAGAAATCGGTGAAGACAACTGTCTCCCTGACTTAGAAACTGCATTTGAGCGTGCTAGAAAGATTAGTTTAAGCCAGTGTAAGCTTTCTGTAGGAAGCTAACCCACAAATCGCTACAATTGAGGAACTATGGCTCACTACAAATCCAACATCACCCTCTTTTTAGAAGAGTTAAAGGCTAAAAAGCCTGAATTAGAGCAATCTCAACAAGAGGGTCGTGCCCTTTTATGGGATAAAGCCCCTATTACGCCAGATGAGCAAAAACGCAACCAAATGGCCCGTATCAAGCAAAAAGCGTACGTTTATCAATGAGCGAATTAATTCCAGCGGTTGCAGATTTGCCTGAAGTCACGGATGGAATGTCCGAGTCTTTTGCTCGACTTTATGGCGAGCCTTTGTTTCAGCTGCCATCAGATCTTTATATCCCGCCGGATGCACTTGAGATTTTCTTAGAGGCCTTTGAAGGTCCTCTTGATTTGCTGTTGTATCTTATTCGTAAGCAGAACTTCAATGTTCTAGATATTCCAATGGCTGAGGTCACAAAACAATACCTTGGTTATATCGAACAAATCCGTAAAACCAACTTAGAGCTTGCCGCTGAATACCTTCTCATGGCCGCCATGCTGATTGAAATTAAATCTCGCATGTTGCTACCCATGAAAAAAGCAGACAGCGATGAAGAAGTTGAAGATCCACGCGCTGAGTTAGTGCGCCGCCTTCTTGAGTATGAGCGCATGAAACTAGCGGCTCAAGAACTCGACAAAATGCCCGTACTTGGTCGTGACTTCTACAAAGCCAATGGTCATGTTGATACAACCGTAGCAGTCAGTTGGCCAGACATCAATGCACTTGACTTACAAGCAGCATGGAAAGATGTTCTTTATAGAGCAAAGCTCAATCAACATCACACCATTACACGCGAACAACTATCTGTACGTGATTTCATGACGCGCATCTTGCGTCGCCTGCAAGGTGAACGGTTTATTGAATTTACTGATTTATTTGAAGAAGCTATTGCCTCAGGCAAAGGCGCACCCATGGTTGTTGTGAACTTCATTGCCATGCTTGAACTCTCCAGAGAATCTCTCGTTGAAATTACTCAAGCAGAGCCTTATGCACCTATTTATGTGCGTCTAGCTTATTCCCCTAATGAAGCATCCTGATTTACCGCCTCTTCAAAGAAAAAAGATATGAAGATTATTAGCAACATTCAGGATTTGAGAGATCAATTACGCGGCCAAAATCGTGCTGCATTTGTACCAACGATGGGCAACTTACATGAAGGCCACCTATCTTTAATGCGCTTAGCGCGTCAACATGGTGACCCTGTAATTGCTAGTATTTTTGTTAATCGTTTGCAATTTGGCCCTAACGAAGATTTTGATAAATATCCTAGAACTTTTGAAGCGGACGTTGAAAAGCTAGAAAAAGAAGGGGTATATGTTTTGTTTGCCCCAACAGAAAAAGATCTATATCCAGAGCCTCAAGAGTACCGAGTAGATCCACCAACGAATCTAGGTAATATTCTTGAAGGCGAATTCCGCCCAGGTTTTTTTAAAGGTGTTTGTACTGTTGTTCTAAAACTTTTATCTTGTGTACAGCCTAAAGTTGCCATTTTTGGCAAAAAAGATTATCAACAACTTATGGTCATTCGTCAGATGTGTCATCAACTTGCATTACCTGTTGAGGTCATCCCTGCTGAAACTATTCGCGCTGAAGATGGTCTAGCCCTCTCCTCTAGAAACGGTTATTTATCTCAAGAAGAGCGTGCTGAAGCCATTCAATTAATTCAAACATTAAAAGAAGTTCAAGATAAGATTCTAAAAGGCAATCTAACACCTGAACAGATCTTAAAAATTGAACAAGATGCTTGCTCAAGATTAGCGAATCGCGGATGGGTCCCTGATTACATCTCTGTACGCAAACGTAAAGATCTATTGAGCGCGAATGAAACAGATATTCAATCAGCGGAAAAGCTGGTTGTTTTAGCAGCAGCGAAATTAGGCAAAACTCGCCTGATTGATAATTTGGAAATTTAATGATTGATCGCTATGTGTTTGCACTTGTTGCAATACAGTTAGCGGCAGCTGCTCCCAGCTGGGCACAATCAACTACTCTTTCTAGTCCTTTAGAAAATACTAAGCCAAGAGTTATCACATTAACACCCCATCTTGCTGAAATTGTTCACGCAGCTGGCGGCACCCATTTACTAGTGGGTATTAGCGCTCACAGCAATCACCCCTCATCCATTAAAAACTTGCCCATCATTAGCGACGCTAGATCAATCGACCTAGAGCGCATGAAGAGCCTACAACCTACCCTTATTATTTATTGGGAAAGTGGTACGCCCAATACTCAAATAGCGGCACTTAAAAAATACTTCTCTGGCACACCTACAAAAATATTGGGTACAGAACCTCGCAAGTTAGAAGATATCGCCAGAGATATTGAGGGTATAGGCCAATTATTAGGCACAGGAAAAGTTGCTGAAGCATCTGCCAAACAATTTCGTGAGCAAGTAAAACATCTAGAGCAACAAAACAAGAAGGGTATTTCCAAAAATCCGCCCATCCGCGTCTTCTATCAGATTTGGGCCCAACCATTGATGACATTGAATCGCGAGCATTTGATTGGTGAAATTATTCAGTTATGTGGGGGTGAGCAATTATTTGCCAAAGAGAAGTTATTAGTCTCAACCATCAGCAGAGAATCCGTTGTCAAAGCTGACCCAGAAATCATTTTCACAGCCGTCGATAACCCAAATATCAAAACTGATTGGAGTATGTGGTCATCATTACCCCAGTTAAGTGCCACAAAAAATAAAGCCTTTGTAGAAATTAATGGTGACACAATTAGTAGACCAAGCCCACAAATCCTCGTTGGCGCAGAGAAAATGTGTGCCGCGATTGAGCAAGTTAGACGAGCCAAATATCGCTCAAGCAATTAAGCTGGCACGTACACTCGTAACCCATTATCAGTGATGGCTTCCAAGATAGGGTGACCAAGGGCCTGTTGCAAATTAGTGGGATTCACCACCTCGTTAACTGTTCCCACCAAATAACCGCCCGCCTCACCAGTTAAGATTAATGCATGAGTAAACCCTCGACCAATCAAACCAATCTCATGCAAGCTAGCAATCACGGTTTGATGACAAGACTCACTGGCCTGCACCAACGTTTCTAACAAAGTAACTTGATGATGAATATCCAAATGAGCCGTCGGCTCATCCAGAATCAAAACAGGGGTTGATTGCGCAAAACAGGCTGCTAGAGATACACGTTGCCGCTCTCCCCCTGAAAGAGCTTCCCAAGAAGCATTCGCTAAATGTTGAACATCACAACGTGCAAGCGCTGCCATTGCCTGATCAAGATATTGGTTAGAAGCAGTCTGATGGTGCCAAGGCCATTGACCAGCCAACACCACATCAAGCACCCTCAGCCCCATACCTCCTAAAGGAAACTGCTCCCCATAAGCACGCAACCTAGATAGCTCTTCTGGCGTACACAATGGCAAACCCTTACCTTTCCATTGAATATTGCCATGCATATACAGCTGACTTTGCATGCCCGCAATAGCTTTTAATAAAGTAGATTTACCTGCACCATTACGCCCAATCAGACACCAACGCTCACCAGCCTTCACTGTCCAATTAAGATCTGAAATTAAAACTCGATCACCAATCGTTAATGTGAAATTTTGAACCTGTAACAAAGTTTCTTGACTCATCAAGAACCCCACTGACGCAAACGAGATAACAGCAATAAGAAACTTGGCACACCAATTAAAGCAGTGATAACGCCTACGGGTAATTGTGATGGCGCAATAATGGTTCTAGCTACCATATCGGATAAGACTAAAAAAGCCCCGCCTAATACACCAGCCGCCGGCAACAACAATGTTTGATCCGGCCCCAATCGCTTTAATATGATGGCACGTAACATATGGGGTACCAATAAACCTACAAACCCAATTGACCCTGCGACCGATACAGCAGCTGCCGCAGATAAAGCTGATAACAAGACCATCATCCACTGAATAAATGGCACATCAACCCCTAAACTTTGCGCTTTATCAGTTCCTAATTGCAACAAATGTATTTGAGAGGCTAACTTCACCAGAATTAACAAAACAGATAGCCAGATACCTAATAGTGCGCCAACAAGCTCAAGACTCATGACTGAATCCAAGTCTCCCATTAACCAATGAATCATGCCAGGCATAGCCATATCAGAAGCAAAAGCAATCATCAGACTTGTTATTGCCCCGCAACCCGTTGCGACCATGACACCCGCCAACAATAAACGCGACGGGTGCGTGGCATAGCCACCAACGAGTAACCAAAGTAAAAGCAATACAGCAATAGCGCCCAACCAAGCACCACCCGCTACCCAAATAGTGCCAGCACCACCCATCATCAAAACAGCCAAAGCTCCAACTGATGCGCCACCTGAAACACCCAAAACAGAAGGTTCAGCCAAAGGATTTCGGGTTAAAACTTGCAATAGTGCGCCAGACATAGCCAATAGACCACCCACAGCAAATGCTGTCAGCACGCGTGGCAAACGCAATTCATAAATAAGCGCAAGATCAGCATCAGAGACGCTTCCAGTTAAAAGAGCCCCAGCCATACTTAATAAAGCCAAGAAAATAAGCGCAAGAAATAAATAGGATTTCTTCATACCCCTGAAATATACAGGGTCTTCAATGTCATAAATGCTAAAATCATTCATCTTCTATAAATAGAAGGTAGTAAGTGTGGTGTCCATGCTCATCAGAACATGGATTAAATGGGAAGTTAGTGAGTAAATTACAAATCTAACGCTGCCCCCGCAACGGTAAATGAATTAGCGAAGCTCAAAGCCACTGGAGAAATCTGGGAAGGTCGCCTAGCAACCAGTAATGGAATCATCAGCCCGGAAACCAGCCCTCTTATTTTGGTGGTCATGCTACGGGGAGTGGCATTCAAGCTCATCTTGAATAACTATTCCACGACTTGACTAAGTTAACTCTGGCTCGGGGTGTAACCAGACAAACGGTTGATCACATGAGATGTGACAACATACTGGAGTAGATATGTCATTTAAACAAAAACCATTAGCTGTAGCTATTGCATTAGCATTAATCAATACAGCTTCCTTTGCCGAAAATAATAATGAACTAGGTGCCATCACCATTTACGGCTCTAGATTTCAGGAAAAAGATAATCAAACCTTACCTCAATCAAGCATTATTTCTTCTTCGGAAATCCAAAAAAGCGGCTTAACTAATATCGCTGATGTATTAAAAAAGATGGGCGGGCTACCAGTAAGACAAGATTTATATGGCAACACTAATGCCACTATTGATCTAGGAGGATTCGGGGATGCTGCTGATAACAATATAGTTGTCCTATTAGATGGGGTAAGAATCTCGGAAAATGAACAATCTTCAGCCAGGATTTCTCAAATACCAATTGAAGCTATTGAACAAATTGAAATAACCCGCGGTGGCAATAGCGTTCTTTATGGTGACGGCGCTAATGGCGGGGTTATCAATATCATTAGTAAAAAAAATATTGATAATCTAAGTGTTATTTCAGCAGGTATTGCAAGTAATAAAACTTATCAATCAAACATCTATACCTCCAAAAAATTTGGTGATATTAGCGCATCAGTCTTTGGAAGCACCAATAATTCACAAGGTTATAGAGACAGCAACCAAACAGCATCTCAATCAGGCGGCTCCATTATTCAATGGCAGGCCAATCAAAACACAAAAGCAGGTATACGTTTATTTGCAGATGAACAAAGAAACAACTTACCAGGAACACTACCAATCACTTGGCTAAACAGCCACTCAAGCTCCAAACAGCAATCCACCTACTCTGAGCAATATAAAGCTGAGTCGACCAACATCACTTTATTTGCATCATCAAAGATTAATGGCATTGAATACGCTATTGACATCAGCGAGAGAAATAAGCACACGCATTGGCAATACGATAAAGATAAATGTGAAATTTATAACCCCAACAATTCCTGCACATTGAATAGCCCATACCCAGGAAACTCTTACTCCACGGTTAACAGCACTGCAACCACACAACAAGTTAATCCACGAGTAAAAATCGATAACTTTCTTATAAAAGAAAATAAATTAACTGTCGGCATGGATTGGTTAAGCTGGAAATTTTCAAGAGATGTTCCAGAGTTTAATTACGGACCTAACCACTCTGAAAACAAACATTCCACCAGTGGTTTTTATGCCAACTCAGACTGGGCCATTGACTCTAAAAATAGATTAATTGGCGGATATAGAACTGAGGAATTTAAGCAATCTAAATACTATGCGGATTCTTTTGGCAACGAATACGGTAACGATCGTCAACGAATTACATCTCACAATATTCAATATATTAAAAATATTGAAGCATTAGAACTGTATGCAAAACATGGGAAGAACTACCGTCTACCGAACGCAGATGACAACTACCAACTAACTAATGTACTCTGGAGACCTACAACCCCCCTCAAACCACAAACATCAATTGATAACGAAATTGGCGCTAGCTTTAAAAATAATTCACAACAATATAAGTTGAGTTATTACAAAAGCTCAATAACCAATGAAATTGGTTACGATGAAAGTATTTACGGTAACGGCAACTATCCCTCGTCTAAAAGAACAGGTATTTTTGCAAGCGCTTATCAAACCCTAACTGCTATGTTTAGTTTACGAGCCCAAATTCAAACTATTAACTCGAAAATATTAGCAGGAACCTATGCGGGTAAAGAAGTACCTAGCGTTCCTGAATATGTTGGCTCAATTGGTTTAGAAACTAAAATCAATACAAAAGAGATGTTAGATGTCTCTTACCGATCAGTTGGTAAATCTTATGCATCTGGCGACAACCAAAATACTGGGTTTAAAACAAGTCAACAACATTACGTAGACTTAAGATACAACCTAAAAAATGGTTCTTGGGATTGGACTGCTAGCGTCAACAATGTTTTAGATAAAAAACAATATGACTACGCTGTTTATAAGCCTAATTACCTAGATTTATATCAAAGAACAGTCTACCCAACCCTTGGTCGTAACTTCAGCCTAACTGGGCGGTACGTTTTTTAAGACTGACAGACTCTGACACAAGCCCGCCCTAGGCGGGCTTTTTAATTCTTGCTCTCTTCTCAGAGATAGATACAATGGTAATCATGTCAGAACTTACAAACATTTCTTATAACCGTTTGCAAGACAGCCTAGTCCGCCTAGAAGATAAAACCAAGGCCCTTATAGAAGCTGTAGAGCAAGCCCGTAGAGATCGCTTAAGCTTGGAATCCAAGATTGAGGATGCTCAGGGTCGCATTCAAAATATTCTCAGCAAACTACCCCCTCAAACCGATAACGGCCAAATGGATCTTTTGGCAGCCAATCGACAGGATGCAGAATGAGCCAGAATCGTATTGAAATTAGCCTAGGCGGTCAAAAATTTGCGTTTTCGATCGCTCCAGAGCACGAAGCTAGCTTAAGAGCTGCCGCTGCTATTGTTGATGAACAGCTAGAAGCAGCCCTATCAACTGGCAACCGCAGCATTGAACGAGCAGCCATTATGACCGCCATTAAATTGGCAGGTGACCTACAAGCTGCCAAAATGAATATCAGTCACGCAGAAAACCCTGGTGCCAGCCTAGACCAAATGGCTCTACTACAGTCCAAAGTAGATCAAATCGAAGCATCTGTAGATTCTGCCCTGAAAACGCTTTCCCTACCTGGTTAGCCAAGGCCAATAGTTCCTTGAACCGATGCGCAAGCATCTGGCGTGGGCCATATAGTATGGGCGCGAGCGTCTTGTAGATTACAGAGCATAACTTCGAGTTATGCTCTCCCTGAGATACTTGATGCACCCGAAGTATTATTGCCATGCCGCCTTGAACCTACTGGGTTCAGGATGACGGCCTAGCGGCCAAGGTGGGGAATTCTATAATAAGACTCTGACGGAAGGTTCTATCGTGAAAAGAATAACTTACTTACTTGCCTTATTAAGCACGACATTTTTATTAGCCTCCCCTAGTTATGCAGAAGATTTAGTCAATGGTAAAACATTGCATCAGTCTAAATGCGTTCAATGCCACGCCGAAAAATCAGGGTTAGGTAATGCTGACATGATTTACCTACGAAGCGACCGCAAAGTAAAAGATCTCGCCAAACTTAAAAGCATGGTATCTATGTGTAATACAGAATTACGTTTGGATTTATTTCCTGAAGATGAGGCAGATTTAGTAGCCCACTTAAATCAAGCCTTCTATAAAATCAATACTAAAAAATAATTATGACGCTTTTACAAATTGGAGCATTAGCTCTACTAGGTAGTTGCACTGGTTTTGCAGCTGGATTATTAGGCATTGGCGGCGGCATGATTTTGGTCCCATTTCTAAGCTTCTTATTCACACTCTACGGTTTTGACAGCTCAGTGGTTGTGCATATTGCTATCGCAACATCAATGGCTACCATTCTATTTACTTCACTATCTTCCGTAAGAGCCCATCATCAACGTGGCGCCGTACGTTGGGATATTGTCATGACCCTAGCCCCGGGTATTTTGATTGGCGGCATCTTAGGTGGGGGGCAGTTATTTGCCATTCTTAAAACAGCATGGCTTTCTTTTATTTTTGCAGGGTTCGTCAGCTTCTCAGCCTATCAAATGCTCATGAATAAAAGACCTGAACCTAGTCGCACCCTACCTAGTAAAACTGGGATGTTTGGGGTTGGAAGCTTTATTGGACTTTTATCGAGCTTAGTAGGTGCCGGCGGAGGCTTTGTATCTGTGCCATTTATGACTTGGTGCAATATCTCGATGCATAATGCGGTAGCCACATCTGCAGCCTTAGGTTTTCCGATTGCCTTATCTAGCGCGATTGGTTACATCATTAGCGGCTACGGCAACCCTTCTCTTCCTGAAGGTTCGCTAGGATACGTCTACCTCCCCGCTCTAGCATCGATTGCTGTAGCCAGCGTATTAACAGCACCTTTAGGTGCTAAAGCAGCTCATCAATTAAACGTTACACAACTAAAAAGAATATTTGCGTTAGTTTTATTTTGTTTGGCTGCCTATATGCTTCATAAAGGCCTTAGCAATCTAGGCCTTTATTAAAGCAAGTAGGTTTGAAGATTATTAGCTTAATTAGCGTAGGTTTGGCGCAAAATATTCTTCTGAACTTTACCCATTGCATTTCTGGGTAACTCAGAAACAACAATGATGCGCTTAGGTACTTTGAAATTAGCAATTTTGCCTTTTAAATCCGCAATCATGGCATCTGTATTTAAGCGAGCACCTGGCTTGGCCACCACAATTGCTAATACAGCCTCTCCAAAATCTGGATGGGGCACACCAACAACAGCGCTCTCATCAACACCTGACATATCATCAATAAAACTCTCAATTTCTTTGGGGTAAACGTTGTAGCCCCCAGAAATAATCAGGTCTTTGCTTCTACCAACAATGCACAAGTAATCATCCGGCACCTTGCCAGCACTGGTCTCACCACCCCAACGCCCCACATCCCCCGTTTTAAACCAACCATCGGCCGTAAACTCTTCTTTGGTTTTTTCAGGCATACGCCAATAGCCCTTAAATACATTCGGGCCTTTCACTTCGACATTACCTATTTCATTAACGCCACATAAAGAACCATCATCTTTACGAATACGAACTTTTGTTTGCGGCAATGGGAGCCCCACTGAACCACCCACCCGGTCACCTTGATAAGGATTTGATACGAGCATCACCGTCTCACTCATACCGTAACGCTCCAAAATGGTTTGACCAATTCTTTCTTTAAACAAATTAAACGTTTCTGTTAATAGAGGTGCCGACCCAGAGATAAACAAACGCATATTTTTAGCCGTCTGCTTTGTAAATGAAGCATCCAGCAATAAACGCACATAGAACGTTGGCACGCCCATCATGACTGTAGAGCGTGGCATATGCTTAATTAACTCTTTGGTATCTAAACGCGGCAACCAGATCATCTTGCTGCCGTTCAACAAAGCGCCGTGAGATGCCACAAACAATCCATGCACATGGAAAATTGGCAAAGCATGCAATAAGACATCCCCTTTTTTCCACGCCCAGAACTTTTGCAACACTTTTGCATTACTTCCCAAATTGCCATGCGTGAGCATGGCTCCTTTACTGCGCCCCGTTGTACCAGAGGTATACAAAATAGCGGCCAAGTCATCATCTGAACGCTTCACGGCTTTAAAGGTATTAGATAAGCCAGCAGCTTTTTCTAATAAAGTTCCCGTTCGATCATCACCCAAAGTAAAAACATGTTTTGTGCCAGACTTTTTGGCAGCTTGAGTAACCCATGTTAGATTTTTAGGGCTGCAGACCACGACTGCTGGCTCAGCATTACCTAAAAAATACTCAATTTCTGCTGATTGATAGGCTGTATTCAATGGCAAATAAACCAAACCTGCTTTCAATGTTGCCAAATACAAAAATAAAGCTTCTGGTGATTTTTCAACCTGTACAGCCACTCGAGAACCCTCGGGCAACCTTAAGCTAGCTAGAAGGTTAGCCATCTTAGATGTGGCCTTTTCTAGATCTCCCCAGCTGTAATACAAACCATCATGAGTTTCAATAGCACAGGCTGTCTTATCTTTTGGAAAACCAGCTTCCAATAATTGATATAGATTCATAAGAGTTAGTCCATTTTTGCACCAGAAGCTTTAGCTACATCTGCCCAACGCTTAATTTCTGCGTTTACAAATTTGCCATAAGCATCACCTGTCACATTAGGCGTTTCTGATCCGTTATTCATCCAAATAGACTTTAATTCGGGGGAATTTAATGCTTTACTTACTTCAGCAGTCATCTTATCCACCACATCTTTAGGCGTTCCTTTAGGAGCCCATAAACCATACCAAGTACTCACCACATAACCAGGCACACCAGCTTCTGCTGCAGTTGGCACATCCGGAAACGCTGCTGAACGTTTATTAGCGGCTACTGCTAAAGCTTTAATTTTTCCACTCTTAATATGTTGAGATGACGACCCTAAACCATCAAACATCATATCGACTTGACCAGCAATCAAATCGGACAATGCAGGGCCCGCGCCACGATAAGGAATATGCGTAATGAATGTTTTGGTTTGCATCTTAAATAGTTCACCAGCCAAATGATGTGAACTACCATTACCAGCGCTACCGTAGTTCAGCCTTCCTGGATTTTTCTTAGCAAATTCAATCAAACCTTTTAAATCACTCACAGGAACTTTCTGAGGATTTACAACAACCACTTGCGGAGGTGTTGCTAACAACATAATGGGTACAAAACTTTTCTCAATGTCATAGTCCAATTTTGGATACATGACTGGAGCAATCGCATGATGCGCACCTCCCATAAAGAATGTGTAACCATCTGGAGCTGCTTTTGCAGCAATGCCTGCACCTAAGGTACCGCCTGCACCACCACGATTATCGATAATGATTTGCTTACCCATCTGCTTGGTTAAATGAGCCGATAGAGGTCTAGCAAAAGCATCTGTACCACCACCCGCCGGGAATGGCACAACAATCGTAATGGGCTTAGATGGCCAATTAGGATCTGCAAAAACTGAGCTGGCTCCTCCTAGGGCTGCCATCATCCCCATCAGAACACTTAATCGACGCACTGCATTGACTGGCTTTTTCATGGTTGTCTCCTCGTATCCAGTTAAATATCTTTTAAATCAATTGCGATACAGCTCTTGAGAAAATTACTTCTCCATTAACAAAACGCTCGTGGTTATCTTCCACTTTTTCTAAGTCGTATAGGTAATTCACCATCAAACCCGCTGATTGTTTGATACCTTTTTTTGACAAGTCTCCTGCCCAGTTAATTCTTTGTAATTTGGCACCGTTACCCAAGTGAAACTTAGCAACTGAGTTACCGCCTCTTTTGGGCGAATAATGCATTAAATAAATGGCACATAAGCACTCCAAAGCTTCACGCTCTTTGGGTGAGCATGTGTCTGGATGCCACCCCGCTTGAATACGCTCATGCCACGATATTTTCTTCAAGTCCAACACATTGAAAGCTTGCTGATATTTCTCAACAATTCCAGGCTTTAAATCCACTGATGTAAGACCAACGCCTGAGCTCAACCATTCAATAAAACCAGGAATGGGGGATAAGGTACAAAATGTTTTTAATGTTGGAAACTCTTTTTTCAAACTTTCGGCCACACGCTTAATCAAAAAGTTCCCCATAGAAACACCTTTTAGACCCGGCTGACAATTACTAATTGAGTAAAAGATGGCAGATTTAAATTGATGAGGCTCCACAGGGACAGATTTTTTATCCACCAACGGTGCAATCGATGCAGGAATATCTGGCAATAAAGCCACCTCAACAAAGATAAGGGGTTCTTCAGATAATTGTGGGTGAAAGAATGCAAAGCAACGACGGTCTGGCTGCAATCTTCTACGCAAATCATCCCAACCATCAATCTCATGAACCGCTTCGTGATGAATAATTTTTTCAAGAATTTCTGCCGGCGATTTCCAATCTACCCGATGCATTTTTAAAAAACCAGGATTAAACCAAGAACTCAATAAATGCTGCATATCCGCATCAACTGCCTTGAGTTCTGGTTTTTTATGTAAGGCTTTCAGTAATTGGCGACGCATATCGATGATCATGCTTGTACCACCAGGAGCTCGATTTAATCGGCGTAACAGTTCTTGACGAGGTGCCTCTGACACACGCATTAACCAAACTAAATTGTCCGCATTAGGAGCTTCTGCATACATTTGCGCCGCATTTAATACATCCGTTGGACTAGGATTAAATTTCTCTGCCAAGTAATGAAAGTACTGATTTTTTTGATCGTCATCCAGTGTTTTGTAATTTTCAATCACATCACTGGCCATGCTAGCGCCATTAGATTCGCCACGCTCTGATAAAAGCTTTTTGGTCGCACTCACTGTTTTAGCCATGTGCCGCGCTTTAATGATCTTATCTAGAATCATGGTTTTACCGACTCTGGTATTAAATGTCTTAATACATCACGCTGACGCATGATGTGTGTTTTCATCATCACTTCAGCAGCCAAGGGGTCTCTAGCCTTCAGTGCTGCAAATACAGATAGATGCTCGGCACATGATTCAGCGATGCGTCCTTTGCCGTGCAAACTACGATGCCGAGATAAATTCAGGATTTTTCGCATATCTTGCAACATACGACTTAACCATTCATTACCGGCTAAATTTTGAATAGCGACGTGTATCTTTCTATTGATCTCGTAGTACTCATCAATATTTTTAGCTTGAGCATGCTTTTCTAACTTCGCATGCAAATTCTCTAATGAATGAATATCCTTATCTGTGGCCCGCTGCGCTGCTTCATAAGCACAACGCCCTTCAAGCATCGCCATAATGGGGAAAATATCGTCTAGATCTTTATCTGTGAGCTGCGTGACATAGCAACCCCTACGTGGCTCGATACGTAGCAAACCTTCTGATGCCAAAATGCGTATAGCTTCTCTAAATGGTGTCCTCGATACACCTAGATCTTCGGCTAATTTTTGTTCGTCAACCCAAGAACCTGGCGCTAAAACACCACTAGCAATCATAGAACGCAGGCGTTCAGTGACCTCAACATACAAAGCTGGTTTGACTATTTTTAGTGTCATGCATAGCAATATATTTTGTATACAAAATACATAACATTGGTGCTAACCCTAAATTTTTAAGAATCAAGGGAAACTACTAAGACTTCCTGAAAATAAGCACAAGACCCAGAAGAATCATCGGCAGCGATAGCCATTGCCCCATAGAAAGTCCAAAAGATAAAAGACCTAAAAAATTATCTGGCTCACGGGCAAATTCAGCCAAAAATCTAAAAACTCCATATCCCAATAAAAAGGCTCCAGAAACCTGCGCTAACCTCCTAGGGGATGAGGCATACCACCACAAGATCAACCCCAAACAAAGTCCCTCACCAGCCAATTGGTAGATTTGCGATGGGTGTCTAGCCATCAAATCTCCTGCTTGAGGAAAAATCATCGCCCAAGGTAGGTCACTAGGACGCCCCCATAACTCACCATTAATAAAGTTACCTAAACGACCAAAAGCCAAGCCAAAAGGAATCAGCGGAGCAATAAGATCTGTTATTTCAAAAAATGACTTGTGATGTTTCTTAGCCGACCACCACATAGCCACTAAAACACCCAAAAATCCTCCATGAAAAGACATGCCGCCTTCCCATACTTTGAAGATATCTAATGGATGCGCCAAGTAATGCTCGGGCATATAAAAAATAATGTAACCAAGACGTCCGCCTAAAATCACACCCGCCACACCTGCAAATAAAATATCTTCTAGGTTTTTATAGCTTAGTCCAGCACTTTTTATATGGGCCTGCTTTAAACGTAAATTTCCAAGCAATAAAAATTGTGCAAAGGCCATCAAGTACATTAAGCCATACCAATGGATCGCAACTGGGCCAATAGCAATGGCAACAGGATCAAATTGTGGATGAATCAGTGTCATGTATTAAAAGTAAACTATTAGCTGGCTTTATTGGCCAGTTTGGTCAAAATTATGTAGCTCATGGCCCTGATTTCTATACGCTTTATAACGCGCACGCCCAGCCTGCCTGTCCGCTTCATCCGTAGAAACAATTTCAACAATATGAGGAAATCTTGCCGCTAGCGCATCTACTGATTGAGGTAGATCACGCCCCACATGAATTAAGACATCACCATGTGGCAAATCATCCAACTCCGCTGCCTCAAAACTTTCCACCAAAACAACTGGTGTCTCAGATGCAAAATCATCAAAACCCCAAGCATGTGGCAAAAAATCAACTGAGCTAAAGCTCCACAACTGCTCATCTAATTGGCGCAAGAAATCTTTTGGTCCGACCACCACCACGTTGCGCATCGGGATCTCAGGATTTGGGCTGGCCATGATCTTACGAATCAAGCGGCAACTATATAAAGGCTTGTTATTTACCTGACTATGAAAATCAATTCTGGCCATAAATATCCTTAACCATCTCCTTAAGCCAAAAGATAATTAACTAACAAAGGCACAGGCCGTCCGGTTGCACCTTTAGCAGCACCGCTCTTCCAAGCGGTGCCAGCAATATCTAAATGAGCCCACGTATATTTTTCAGCATATCGAGATAGGAAACAAGCTGCAGTAATACTACCAGCAGGACGGCCTCCAATATTAGCCATATCAGCAAAATTAGATTTCAACTGATCTTGATAATCGCTATCTAAAGGCATGCGCCACACAGTATCTTGAGACTGACGGCCAGCGCTTAATAAGCTTTCAGCCAATGCATCATCCTCTGAAAATAAACCAGAGTGAACAGCGCCTAAAGCAATCACGCAAGCACCTGTTAAGGTGGCAACATCAATCACTGCCGCTGGCTTAAAACGCTCAACATAAGTTAATGCATCACACAAAATTAAACGACCTTCTGCATCAGTATTCAGAATTTCAATGGTTTGACCAGACATACTTGTTACAACATCACCTGGTCTTGTAGCATGACCCGATGGCATATTTTCACAAGTTGGGATCACAGCAATGACATTGCGCTTTAATTTCAACTCACCAATGGCACGCATCGTTCCTAGTACGGAAGCCGCACCACACATGTCATATTTCATTTCATCCATACCTTCACCTGGCTTCAATGAAATGCCACCCGTATCAAATGTAATACCCTTACCCACCAAGACAACAGGGGCCTCTTTGGCTGGACCACCAAGATGTCGCAAAACAATAAATTGTGGCGGCGCTACAGATCCTTGGGTCACCGCTAAAAAAGCGCCCATTTTTAGAGCTTCAATTTCTTTACGACCTAGAACTTCTACTTTTAATCCAAAGTCTTTAGCTATTTTTTTAGCTGTTTGAGCCAAGTAACTAGGCGTGCAAACATTGGGCGGCAAATTACCCAAGTCTTTAGTTAAATCCATACCATTAGAAATCGCTAAACCTTCTGCAACTGCTTGTTGCAAAGCCTTACTGTTTTTAGCATGACTTGCAATGGTCATTTTGGCTAACTTGGAGGCTCTCTCTGCTGGCTTTGTTTTGAACTGCGGATGACGAACAGCAAATTGATATAACTGCTCCCTAGCAAATTGAGTCAACAAACGCACCTGAGATAAAGCATCTTTAGTAGATAACTCTTCAAACACCCATAATGCATCTTTAGCTTTAGTTCCTACTAAGGTCTTAAGGCCTGCTTGTAACCACTTTGAAAAGCTTGAGGATTTGGATTTTTCAGTCTTTTGACTAGCTTTTGGCTCTTCACCCATGCTAATTAGCAATAGACGCTCTGCTTTAAGGCCAGCAACCGCCCATGCATCCGTAGCGCTCAACAATAATGAACTACCTGCCTTTGCCTCCAAGTCACCTGCCGCCACAGCTTTTGCAATAGCTCCATGAGTGGCCAAATTAAGCGCATTTAAAGCTCCGCCTAGTTTTTTGGGATTTTGGAGATTTTCGCCTTTAAACGCCATCACCAAACAACCTGTAACCGTTGCCATTTGGGCCTTTAAACCTAAAGTACCCTCTCCAAATATTTTCGTGCTACATTCCATGTGCTTTTCCTTAATGCAAGGGAAGTTTCTGATACCCTTCATTATCGCCCAGCTTAGCTTTTTATGATTTTTAAGAGAGCCCTTCGACAAGAATTAACCTTCACCACCGGCGTGGTGTTTATGGTTTTGGTCACCCTCGTTTTAACAAATTTAATGATTCGCACCCTTGCGAATGCCGCCAGCGGGGTTATTAACCCCAAAGATGTGATTGTATTAATGGGGTTGGGTATCATCAATTACTTAGCAGTTTTACTAGCTGTATCTCTTTTTATCACCGTTTTGCTTGTTTTAACCAGATGGTACAAAGACTCAGAAATGGTTATTTGGCAGAGCGCTGGACTTAGCTTGTTCGCAGTACTCAGAACCATTCTGTGGTTTACAGTTCCCATAGCTATCCTTATTACCATCTTGTCGACCATTATCTCTCCTTGGGCGAACGAACAATCCAACATCATCAAGCAACGCTTTCAACAACGCGATGATGTCTCAATGATTGCCTCTGGGCAGTTTAGAGAATCTTCTAGCAATAATCGCGTTTTCTTTATTGAGGAAATCAATACAGAAAGCAACACCATGAAAAATGTCTTTATCAGTACTTTTGGTAAAGAAAAACAAACTATTGCGATTGCTGATGAGGGCTATATAGAGACCATTAAAGATGGCGAACGGCATCTAACTTTGACTCATGGACGACGTTATGAAGGTGTCGCAGGTAGTCAAGAGTTCAAAATCACAGAATTTAATAAATACACTGTCAAATTAGACGATAAACAAATTAGTGAAATTGCCCCTACTAACAGAACCATGCAAGTTTGGGAGTTAGTCCGCGATTGGAACCCAACCAATAAAAGTGAGCTTTTATGGCGAATCGGCCTACCATTGATGGCCTTATGCTTTGCCACAATAGCCATTCCACTCTCTTACGTCAACCCTAGAAGTGGTCGCTACACGTCGATGATCATGGCAGTTTTGATTTACTTCACTTACTCCAACTTGTTAACACTCTTCCAAAACTGGGTGAAGAACGAACGCTTTAGTTTTGGGGCAAGTTGGTGGCCATTACATTTATTTGTTTTCTTGCTGGGTCTAATCCTCATCTATTTTGGTCAAAATAGATCGATTACCTTGAGAGGCAGATTGAAGAGATACCGCACTAAAAAGCAGATGAAGCAAGGAACATCTCATGTGGAATAAGATTTTCCCGCTCATTTATGAACGCTATTTAGCTAAACAGATTTATCTGTCATTCACATTTATCTTAATTGCTTTAGTGTCTCTATTTGTATTTTTTGATTTCATCGCAGAGATAAACGACACAAGCAACACCTATACGTTTTTACTGGCATTCACGACGGTGATATTCAAAATTCCTAGTCGAATTGTTGAGATCATGCCAATTGCAGCATTGATTGGCGCTATCTATGTTTGCGCTAATTTAGCTGCTCAATCTGAATACACCATTCTTAGAGTAGCAGGGCTTCAACCCAAACAAGCCCTACAAACACTTTTAAAAATAGCCATTCCGATTGCTCTTGCCACACTCATCATGAGTGAATTTATTGGCCCGATTGCAGAAACAATCTCTAAAAATATTCGTGTTTCAGCACTCAACGCTGGCCAAGAAAAGTTGGATTTCAAATCTGGCGCATGGATCAAAGATAAACGTCGAAATGAAGATGGTAATGGTGAAGTCAAAGGCGGCACTCGCTATATCAACGTAGGCTCCTTTGAAAATACGACTGGGGTCAAAGGATTCCGCATGTATGAGTTTGATGAGAAAAATAGACTCATTAATATTCGCATTGCTAACTCCGTAAAATTTATTAATTCAAATCAATGGGAACTTAAAGAAGTCACCGAAACTTCTTTTAAGGAACTATCAAACACCAGCCGATTAGATCCATCTTTCCAAAGTGAAATTAAGAAAGTTGATCATCAAATTATTACGACCGAGGTAAACCCTCAGTTACTAGGGGTTTTACTGATCAAACCTGATCGCATGTCATTGCTTGATCTATTTGGCTACATCAATCATCTAAGAGAAAACAAACAAGATTACCAACGTTATGCGATTGCCTTCTGGAAAAAACTCATTTATCCATTTACCGTATTAGTGATGCTAGCCCTAGCACTACCATTTGCTTATCTGCAAACTCGCTCAGGAGGTATTGGCTATAAAGTATTTGGGGGCATTATGCTTGGCATTAGCTTTCAACTATTCAATAGCTTGTTCTCACATTTAGGCCTACTAGCTGAATGGCCTTCATTAGTCAGCGCTATAACGCCAGCTGCCTTGTATTTTATTTTGGCCTTGGCAGGCATCCGTTGGGTATCTAAAACTTAAGATTGATATGCCCATGTCCAATACAAGCCCTTCATCAACAAAGAGACCTGCCATTATTTTATTTGCACATGGTGCTAGAGATGAACGCTGGAAAGAGCCTTTCCTAAAACTTCAGAAAATCATTCAAACTAATTCAGTCAATCAACGAGTTGAACTGTCATTTTTAGAATTAATGACCCCCAGCCTCCCAGATACTATTGATCGCTTAGTCACTGAAGGTTTTTTACAAATAGTCGTTATCCCTATTTTTTTTGGGCAAGGTGGGCATATGAGAAGAGATTTCCCAGGGATTCTAAAAGAGTGCCAAACCAAGCACCCAGAACTTCAGTTAAGCGCTAAGGCGGCTGTTGGTGAGGATCTCAGTGTGCTTGAGGCGATTGCCAAATACTGCACCAACTAATAATAGCGCTGGCGCCTGCCCATCAAACCAATCAGTAGCTGCACCATGGGCCATATCGGCTAATGTTAATGACAAACTACGTTCACGTGCAGTACTAATCGATTCAACAATTCTCACAGGAGTTGTGACTGGTCGTCCTTGTTTAATTAATTGTTGCGCAATAGATACAGCTTCATCCCGCCCCATATAAATGACAACCGTATCAGCGGTTGGCAATGGTAAATGTGCCGCATGAGCAACATCAGCAGTGTCATTAGATTTAGCCTGAGTACTAAAAGCAACACTCCTAGCGACCCCTCTTAAAGTTAAAGATTGTTTCAAGCTTGCAGCCGCAGCTAAAGCAGCCGTAATACCAGGTACTACCTCTACATCAATACCTGCCTCTAACAATTCTGTGATTTCCTCATCAGCGCGACCAAAAATCATGGGGTCACCACCCTTTAAACGCACCACCACCTGATGTTTCTGAGCGGCATCCACTAAACGTTTATTAATAAATTTTTGCGCAGTGGAATGCTTGCCACAACGTTTGCCAACAGCGATCTTTTTCGCTTGAGGGCAATATTCCAACATCTCTTTTTCAACCAAAGCATCATGAAACACAATATCTGCAATCGCCAATAACTTAGCACCACGGACAGTAATTAGGTCCGCAGCACCAGGTCCAGCACCGATTAGGTAAACCTTACCGAAAGTCACAGATATTTTTCCCACTTAGGCAACTGCGCCTTTAACCATACCCGCAGCAACCGTATGATTCGTTGCCTCATCAATCAAAACAAAGGCCCCAGTACTTGGCGCATCATCGAACAAATCAGCTGCAATTGGTTTTTGCAAAACCAAATCAACACGCCCAATCTCGTTCATATTTAAAGCATGAATATCTGTACCATGTGACAAAGTTTGCACATCTAAGACCTGTTGAATACCTTTAACCTTAGCAAATACTGTATTTGTTGTGTGGCGTAGTACATATTTACGTGCTAAAGAAAGCGGTTCACTATCTAACCAACAAATATCAGCTGAAATTTGCTTGGTTAATACAGGAGCATCTACTGATTCAGAAGCGATGATTAAATCACCTCGTGAAACATCGACATCCTCAGCCAAACGAAGCGCAATGACCTGGCCTGCTTTAGCAGAATCAACGCCTGCAGCACCATGAACAGCCTGATGATCATTACCCACATGAATCTCAGAAACCGTTGCCTCTAGACCGCTTGGCAAGATGGTTACTTTCTGGCCTTTTTTAATGGCGCCAGATTCAACACGACCCAAATAACCACGGAAATCATCTGCTGCACTACCATCTTGGCGTGCCACATATTGAACTGGGAAACGCAATCCTTGGACCTTATGAACCACGCTCGTATCTAAGCCTTCCAACCACTGCAACAAACTAGGACCTTGGTACCAAGGTGTTTGATTGCTTTTATCAACCACGTTATCGCCTTGTAAAGCTGAAACGGGGATTAAATGCGGTGCTGGCAAACCTAGCGTTTTAGCTAGCTCTTCAATGGACTCTTTAATGGCATTAAATACTTGTTCATCAAAGCCCAATAAATCCATCTTATTCACCGCCACAGCCACATGACGCAAACCTAATAAACGCACGATGGCAGAGTGACGTTTAGTTTGCGCCAATAAACCAGCAGGTTTTACAGAGAGATCAACTCGTGTTGCATCCACTAATAAAACAGCCACGTCCGCTTGAGAAGCACCTGTTACCAAGTTACGCGTGTATTGCTCGTGGCCAGGCGCATCAGCAACAATAAATTTCCTTTTAGCTGTAGCAAAATAACGATATGCCACATCAATCGTAATGCCTTGCTCACGCTCAGCCTCTAAACCATCCGTTAATAAAGCTAAATCAACAGCTGCGTCAGAGGCCGTCACTCTGGCATGCTTTGTTTTAGATAGCGCCAACAACTGATCAGCCAAAACCGCTTTGGTGTCATACAGTAAACGCCCAATTAAAGTACTCTTACCGTCATCAACGCTACCCGCTGTAATAAATCTAACAACTCCCTGGCTCATCAGAAATACCCCTCTTTTTTACGACGCTCCATTGAAGCTTCACTTGTTTGATCATCCATACGGGTTGCACCACGTTCCGTAATTTCAGAAATCGCCGTTTCTTTAATAATGTCTTCAGCAGTTGCAGCCGTGCTTAATACGGGACAGGTGCAACTAATATCACCGACAGTCCTAAAACGAACACTAATCGTTTCACTCACATCATCAGCCGCTTTAGGTGTCACATTAGTAACTGGCACCAACAAACCATTCTTACGCACCACTTCACGTTGATGCGCATAGTAAATGCTTGGCAATTCTAATTTCTCACGGGCGATGTATTGCCATACATCCAACTCCGTCCAATTGGAAATAGGGAACACACGCATATTTTCACCTTGAGCAATACGTGCGTTATAAAGATTCCATAACTCTGGTCGCTGTGCTTTCGGATCCCACTGACCAAATTCATCACGGAAAGAAAAAATACGCTCCTTAGCACGCGCCTTTTCCTCATCACGACGAGCACCGCCCATCAAGGCATCAAACTGATGCTCAGCAATAGCCTCTAACAAGGTGGTTGCTTGCGCTGCATTGCGTGAATCTGTTTCTTTACGCAAACGTACCGTACCTTTGCGAATAGAATCTTCCACATGACCCACCACCAACTTAGAACCTGTTTTTGCAACAATATCATCTCTGAACTGAATAACTTCAGGATAGTTATGCCCGGTATCAATATGCAATAACGGAAATGGCAAGTTGATCGGTCTATCACCAAAGCGGAATGCTTTACGCGCCAAATGGAACATCACGATGGAATCTTTACCACCAGAAAATAACATCGCTGGATTCGAGCATTGTGCTGCGACCTCACGAATAATATAAATAGATTCAGCCTCAAGCCAATCTAAGTGTTCATTTTGTAATTGTTCTTGATTCATATTTTTCATTTCACATGCAAACCGCACTCTTTGCTGTCTTTTTGCAACCACCACCAGCGTCCAGCACGAATGTCTTCACCTTGTTTAACCGCTCTTGTACAAGGCTCACACCCAATGCTTGGGTAACCTTGCAGATGCAACGGATGAATAGGTACTTTTTTATATTGAAGATAAGCCCAAACATCAGACTCAGACCAATCAAATAAAGGATTGTATTTAGCAATTTGTCGCGTTTCATCCAACTCTTCTAATGGCAAATCAGAACGAGTCACGGCTTGTTCGCGTCGCTGCCCTGTCAACCATGCTTGCGCACCTTCTAAAGCCTTATTTAAGGGTTTAATTTTGCGGGCACCACAGCAAGCTTTTTTGGCGTCTTCACTGTCATAAAAACCATTTAAACCATATTGTCCAACAAATGCATCAATATCTTTAGATTCTGGATAGGCGCGGACAATAGCAATCCCATAATGCGCCTCTACGGCAGCAATCATCGCTACGGTTTCTTGATGTAAACGACCAGTCTCTAGTGTCAACAATGAAATCTTTGCACCTGACTTCACAATACCATCCGTCACCACAATATCTTCAGCAGCTAAGCTAGTAGCGAAGCGCACATCAGCATGTGTTGATGCAATCGCATGTAGACGTTCATACAAAACCTGAGCCTTAGCTTCGATTTGCTCTGGCGTTAACTGAGACTGAGGTACGGTCCATAAAATAGGACGGCTCAAAGAACTGGTTTGGGTCATACAGCACTAACCTGTTTCTGTGATCGCTCTCTACGCCAATCATTTTGGAACACATAAGCTACTGAATTAAATTGGGCTAACGCAGTCTCAGAATTTTGATCATTACGCATAGCAAAACTATCAAACCCAACGCGAGCCAATGGTAATAATTGATCAATTAATACATCGCCAATCGCCCTTAATTCTCCATCCCAAGAAAAGCGCTCACGCAATAAGGCAGCCGTACTGTAACCACGACCATCTCTGAAGATTGGGAAATCAACTGCCAAAATGGGCCATACTTTTAAACTTGCTGAAATGGCCTCAGCATGTGCCAATACATCATCTTCTGGCGCAAACCAGACACCGATTTCACCTTTTTGGGCACGCGCTTGATGCTGCTCCTTAGTTCCTCTTGTTAACCACCAAGCAAAAGGCACAATCACCTTACCTTGAGGCAACGCTGCAGACTCTTCACCTTCTGTAGCACGAAATACTTGCCAATCATTTGCCACCAACTGCGCCTGACCTGATTTAGGGAAACGAATTAATTTAGCCATGATTCACCTCATCAACTACTTTTCTAGTGGGTCTATCTTGATAAACACGCTCCTTGAATGGCGCAATACCTAAACGTCTGACTACATCAATAAATTTCTCTTCAGGTTCACGCTGCTCAACAAAGACATCAATCACCTTACTAATCACATCAGGCATATCTTCAGCAAAGAAAGATGGGCCAATCACTTTACCAATCGAAGCGTTATTACCTTGATCACCACCTAGAGTCACTTGATACCACTCTTGACCATCTTTATCGACGCCCAAAATACCAATATTGCCAACATGATGATGACCGCATGAATTCATACAACCAGAAATATTCAAACTAATATCGCCAAGATCATGCAAATAATCTAAATCATCAAAACGCTTTTGGATCTCGTTGGCAATGGGAATAGACTTAGCATTCGCTAATGAGCAGAAATCACCGCCTGGACAAGCAATGATGTCTGTTAAATAGCCAATATTGGGCAACACCAATCCTTGCGTCTTAGCATCTTTCCACAAACTGTAAAGACTAGCTTGTTCAACATCAGCCAATACAAGATTCTGTTCGTGCGTTGCACGAATCTCACCAAAACTATAAGCATCTGCCAAATCAGCAATAGCCAACATTTGCTCAGTCGTTACATCACCAGGTGCCACCGTACCATGAGGCTTTAATGACAATACAACACTGGCATAACCAGATACTTGATGTGACTTCACATTACGCTCTAACCAACGAGCAAATGCTTTTTGATCATTAGCATCAGACAACTGAATGATTTGCTCAGTTGTTAATGCAGTGGCCTGTTTATAAGATGGTTTTGTAAAATGCTTTGCCACACGCTGCCATTCAGCTTGTGTGAATGTACTGTTACCACCTACCCAATGTTCGTACTCAGACTCAACCTGACGCGCAAATTCTTCTGGACCCAAGGCCTTTACCAAGATTTTGATACGCGCCTTATACATATTGTCACGACGACCAAAACGGTTATAAACACGCAATACAGCTGATAAATAATTAGGTAACTCTTGCCACGGTAAATCACGCTTAATAATCACACCAAGAATCGGCGTGCGCCCCATACCACCACCCACCAACACATCAGCAAGCAGTTCACCTTGGTTGTTTTTGTGAAGATATAAACCAACATCATGCGCCGCCACAATCGCACGATCTTCTTTAGACGCACTCACCGCAATTTTAAATTTACGTGGCAAATAGGCAAACTCTGGGTGCAAAGTGGACCACTGACGTAACAGCTCACACACACCCCTTGGATCAACCACCTCATCACCAGCTACACCAGCAAATGGATCACTCGTGATATTACGAATACAGTTACCTGAGGTCTGAATCGCATGCATTTGCACCTTTGCAAGCTCAGCTAGAATTTCTGGCGTATCTTCCAAATTTAGCCAGTTGTACTGAATATTCTGACGCGTTGTGAAGTGACCATAACCACGATCATATTTTTTAGCAATATGCCCTAGGACACGCATTTGCGCTGAATTAAATAATCCATAAGGAATCGCTACACGCAACATATAAGCATGACGCTGCAAATACAAACCATTTTGCAAACGAAGAGGACGAAACTCTTCTTCACTTAAATCATCAGCAATGCGGCGCTTAACCTGATCTCTAAATTGAGCGACACGGTCATCCACCAAGCGCTGATCGATTTCATCGTACTTGTACATCTTTAAAACCTTTTAAGAAACTAATTTAATGCCAACCAAAGTTAGCGTTGTTGCTAAAGCACCGCGTACGTATTTTTCAGGCAAGGATTTCGACAAACGAGCCCCCAACCAAATACCTGGCATAGATCCAATTAATAAGCCTGTTAACAAATCAAAGTGGACATTACCCAACCACCAGTGACCAAGTCCTGCCAATGCTGTTAAAGGAACCGCATAGGCAATATCAGTACCAGCCACTTCTGCGGCACGTAAATTGGGGTACAACAATAAAATCAATGTAGCGCCAATAGCGCCAGCACCGATAGAGGAAATTGTTACCAATACACCAATAACAGCCCCTACCAAGACCGTTGCAGTACGTTGTGTCTTACCGTGTAATTGTGCCTTAGGATGCTTCTCAACCCAAGCTAATAATGATTTACGGAACAATAAAGACAACGCCGTTAAAAATACTGAAATACCAATTGAAAACTTAATGGTGTTATGCCAATGAGTATCTAGCGGCCCCACCTCTTTCATCACCAAAATAGTAATGATTGCAGCAGGCAGGCTACCTAGGGCTAAAAACCCAACAATGTCCCAGCGTACGTGCCCGTGAACACGGTGAGCCAAAGTACCAACCCCTTTAGTTAAAGCAGCAAAGGCTAAGTCTGTACCAACAGCTACACCTGGAGGCACTCCAAAAATAATCGTTAATAAAGGCGTCATCAATGATCCGCCACCGACGCCAGTCAGGCCAACGAGTAGGCCCACTAGGGCTCCAGAAAACGCGAAAGGTAATAAATTTATGAGTAATTCTTGCATGATCGAAACTTTAGCGATTTTCCTTAATTTCTACAAATAATAAAAAATCGTTTTAATATATGGTTTATTGCATATAGAAATGAATCATCATGAACTTACATCAATTTCGATTTGTCCGCGAAGCTGTACGCCAAAACTTCAACTTAACAGAAGCAGCCAAAACACTCTTTACCTCCCAACCTGGGGTTTCCAAAGCCATTCTCGAGCTAGAAGATGAGCTAGGGGTTGATATTTTCCGTCGGCACGGCAAAAGGATTAGAAATCTTACCGAGCCAGGTAAGCGAATACTAACATCCATCGAGAGAATCTTGGTAGAAGTGGAGACTTTAAAGCGCGTCGGCAAAGATTTTGCGGCTCAAGACCAAGGCAATTTTGTGATTGCTACAACGCATACCCAAGCTCGCTATGCCCTACCGAAGGTTTTAACTGAATTTACCAAGCGCTTTCCCAAAGTACGAGTAAGCATCCAACAAGGCAACCCTCAGCAAATGGCAGAAATGCTTATCCATGACCGCGCTGATATTGCGATTGCTACAGAAGGTATCGCTGGCATTGAAGGCATCATTGCCCTACCAGGCTATCAATGGCAACACGTCATTGCTGTACAACCAGAGCACCCTCTCTTAAGCAAAAAAACTCTCTCCCTAGAGGATTTAGCGGAATACCCCATCATTACCTATGACAAAGCGTTTGCTGGCCGCACCAAAATTGATAAAGCCTTTGCCAGTAAAAATTTACACCCTGATGTCGTACTAGAAGCGATTGATGCTGATGTAATTAAAACTTATGTGGAAACAGGCATGGGAGTTGGCATCGTGGCAGGCGTTGCCTACGATGCAGAGCGTGACAGAAATTTAAGAGTCATTCCCGCAGGTCATTTGTTTGGAAACAACGTTACCAAAGTAGCTATCAAGCAAAATGCTTACTTAAGATCTTTCGTTTATACATTTATTGAACTCTTCTCACCAACACTCACTAAAAAACTGGTGGAGCAATCAATGGCTGGAGAAAATGTGGATTACCAAATTTAAAACAACGGTCAGATATCTAGGATTGAATGTCTATTTCATAGCTGGCTCCAGCATACTGGGCTAGCTTTTCTGTTAAATAAGGCATCACTGGCTTCATGGTGTCAGCTAACGTCCATGGTGGGTTGATAATAAATAAACCACTGCCTAACATGCCAAAACCTTGTTCATCAGGCTCTTGAACAGTGATGGAGATATTTAAAGTTTTATCTGAAAGAGTACTTAACTCTTCAATTAAAGGTATGTGATCACCCCTTGTTAATATTGGATACCACACGATATAAACACCCTCGGCAAAACGCCTCAGACCTTCAACAACTGAACTAACGACACGCTGATAATCAGATTTAATTTCATAAGGCGGATCCATAAAGATCACGGCACGGCGCGTAGGCGGTGGCAATAAAGCTTTTAAGCCATCAAAGCCATCACCTTTGAATACTTTTGCTACTTTTGATTTATCAAAATGTGCTTCAAGAATATCGAAGTCTGTTGGATGCAGCTCAAACAAGCGCATACGATCATCAGGCCGGATGGAGCGGCGAATAATTTCTGGAGAACCAGGATACAAATCCCAATGACCTTTGGCATTACACAACTGAACTAAATCAACATACTCCTGCAATACAGGAGGTAAATCTTGGGACTCCCAAAGCTTGGCGATGCCATCTAAGTATTCTGCTTTTGTATTGGCGTATTCAGACTTTAAAGAATACATACCCGCACCCGCATGGGTATCAACCACCCAATACGGCTTATCTTTTTGATTCATGTAAGTCAAGACTTGTTGCAACACACAGTGCTTTAGTACATCAGCGTGATTACCAGCATGAAAAGCGTGGCGATAGGCAAGCATGGGCTAAATAAACTTAATTAAGTTATTGCTTAATCTAGAAATATAAGGATTTTTACGTGCCTTAGAAAAATCGTATTCTTTTCTCATAACTTTATAAAACAATGTTGGAGCTTAAGACTTGATTATCTTTGGTGCCGCGGGACGGACTCGAACCGTCACACCTTTTGGGCGGGAGATTTTGAGTCTCCTGTGTCTACCAATTTCACCACCGCGGCTATGTGTGTTTTGCATCAAAATTCGTGCAAGACCAAGATTATGCCTCAAGTACTCTAAGAAGTGAAGATGTGTCATCCATCCCCCATCCAGCATCCATGAGTTTCTCTAGCTGCAAAGCCACTGTTTGCAAGGCTGGAAGATCTAAATGGGCTTGATTTATCGCATCCTTAACTAAAAAGAAATCTTTGGCATGCAAGCGCGCTTCTATCCCCGCCTTGAAATCTCTGCTCACCATCTTAGGCCCCATCAAATCCAACATTCGGCTCCCCGCCATACCGCCTGAAATCGCCTGAAATACCTTTTGGAGGTCAGCTCCATTACTAGCTGCAAAACGCATAGATTCTGCAATACCTTGAATATTGATAACTTGTGCAATTTGATTACACAGTTTTGCGACTTGGCCATGCCCCACATCGCCAATATGTGTGATGGTTTTGGCGTAACACTGAATAATGGGTAGGATTTTTCCAACATGATCAACTGCCCCACCTAACATCATGACCAAAGTACCCTCGGTCGCAGCTTTCACACCACCACTGACGGGCGCATCGACAAAACCAATACCTTTCTTAGCAAGTGTCGCAGCAATCTCTCTAGCACCCGCTGGATCAATAGTGCTGTGGTCAATACAAATAGCACCTGTTTTAGCTTGTTGAATCACAGCATGAGGGCCTTCACATAACACTTCTGCCACATCGGCTGTACTCATGACATTGGTGATAATGTAATCAGCTCCTTGCGCAGCTTCTGCTGGACTACTAAATATTTGTGCACCTAACTCGATAAGAGATTTGGCCTCATGTTGAAAAACTTCAGGGCGTCTAGCGTACAAACGCAACGAGTGTCCTGCCTTTAATAAATAGGACGCCATTGGACGCCCCATATTACCTAAACCAATAAAAGCAATGGTGCTCATGCGTGCATCACCAAGGCATCAAAACAGTAGAGCCAGTTGTCTTACGAGACTCTAAATCACGATGTGCATCAGCAACATTTTCTAATTGGTATTTTTGATTAATCTCAATTTTGACTTGACCTGTTGATACACGATTAAATAAATCAGCCGCCATAGGCTCCAACAAGGCACGGTTGTGCGCATAGGTCATCACCGTGGGTCTTGTTAACCTCAATGAACCCTTGCCACCTAAAATGCTCACATCAACTGGTGGCACTGGGCCAGAAGCATTCCCATAAGTAACCATCGTGCCGCGAGGGGCCAAGCAATCTAATGACTGCATGAAAGTATCTTTACCAATGGAGTCATAGACTACCGGTACACCTTTACCATTTGTTAACTCACGCGTACGCTCAACAAAATTTTCTTTGGTGTAATTAATCGTGTGATCACAACCATACTGTTTAGCCAACGCTGCTTTTTCTTCTGAACCTACGGTACCAATGACAGTAGCGCCCAATGCTTTTAACCACTGACAAGCAATTAATCCGACACCCCCAGCAGCAGCATGGAACAACACCACATCACCAGGCTTAACTTGATAACTGTCATTTAATAAATATTGCACGGTTAATCCTTGCAACATCATGGCTGCACCCTGCTCAAAAGAAATAGCATCCGGTAGCTTCACCAAGGTCTCAGCAGGCATCACACGCAGTTGACTGTAAGCACCAGGAGGCCTTCCAGCATACGCCACACGATCTCCAACCTTCACATGGGTGACACCAGCTCCAACTGCCTCAATAACACCAGCCCCTTCCATCCCCAAAGAAGCAGGTAATGGCTGTGGATACATGCCCACACGGAAATAAACATCGATATAGTTCAACCCAACCGCTTCATGCTTAATCCTGACCTCATTAGGCCCCGGCAACCCCACCTCAACATCCACCCACTCCATCACCTCAGGGCCACCCGTTTTAAACATGCGTATTGCTTTAGCTTGAATGCTGGACATTTTGTCTCCTACTTATCTAGTTTTTTAAGTTTTAGTTAAGTTTTTTTAGGTTTTTTAGCTTATTGAGTCTCATTTTGCCTAAAATTACGGTCTTAGCTGAATATATAGCAATTCTTCAATAAAAGTTATCCACAGGAGTACTTATGGCTGGTCATTCCAAATGGGCCAACATTCAACATCGCAAAGGTCGCCAAGACGAAAAGCGAGGAAAAATCTGGACAAAGCTGATTCGCGAAATCACCGTAGCTGCCAAAATGGGCGGGGGTGATATCGCAACAAATCCACGTCTACGCTTAGCGATTGATAAAGCCAAAGATTCAAATATGCCTAATGACAACGTGCAACGTGCTATAGCACGCGGGACAGGGTCATTGGAAGGTGTGAATTATGAAGAAATCCGTTATGAGGGTTACGGTCTAAATGGTGCCGCAGTGATTGTGGATGCATTAACAGATAACCGCACTAGAACAGTGGCAGAAGTTAGACATGCATTCACTAAACATGGTGGCAACTTAGGAACGGATGGTTCTGTTGCTTTCTTATTTAAGCACTGCGGTCACATGTTCTTTGCCCCAGGAACATCTGAAGACGCTTTAATGGAAGCCGCACTTGAAGCAGGCGCGGATGATGTGGTGCCACAAGAAGATGGTTCTATTGAAGTTATCACACCCGCTTATGAATTTACGGCTATTAAAGAAGCCTTAATAGCTAAAGGCTTCACACCAGAACTCGGTGAGGTCACGATGCGCCCAGACACTGAAACAGAACTGTCAGGCGAAGATGCTGAAAAAATGCAGAAGTTGTTAGATGCTCTTGAAAGTTTGGATGATGTTCAAGAAGTATTTACCAATGCTTCTATGGAATAAAGAATTACCAAAGATTAATTACCTATTAGCGAAAGAGTTTATGAAGATTTTAGTTGTTGGTTCTGGCGGTCGTGAACATGCATTAGCTTGGAAACTAGCTCAATCACCTAAAGTACAAAAAGTATTTGTAGCTCCCGGCAATGGTGGCACCGCAACAGCGGCAGCAAAAAACATGGGCATTGAAAATCTAGCTGTAACTAATCTAGAAGAGCTAGCTAGCTTTGCTGAATCTCAACATATCCATTTAACCGTGGTTGGGCCGGAAGCTCCTTTAGCAGGTGGCATTGTTGATATTTTCAGATCAAAAGGGTTGCGCGTATTTGGCCCAACGCAAAAAGCAGCTCAATTGGAATCATCCAAAGATTTCGCTAAAGCATTCATGAAACGCCACCATATTCCAACTGCGGAATATCAAACTTTTTCTGACATCAAAGAAGCCCATGCTTATATCGATCAAAAAGGCGCTCCGATTGTGATCAAGGCCGATGGCTTAGCTGCTGGCAAAGGTGTTGTAGTCGCTATGACACTTGAAGAGGCACATGACGCAATTGACATGATGCTCTCAGACAACAAATTAGGTGATGCTGGCGCTCGCGTTGTCATTGAGGAATTTTTAACTGGTGAGGAAGCTAGTTTTATTGTGATGGTAGATGGTCATAACGTTTTAACGCTTGCCACTAGCCAAGATCACAAACGTTTGCTAGATGCTGATCAAGGTCCTAATACAGGTGGCATGGGCGCTTATTCACCCGCACCTGTTGTAACACCCGAAATCCATGCAAGAGCACTCCGTGAAATCATCATGCCGACTGTCAAAGGTATGGCTGCAGATGGCATTCCATTTACAGGTTTCTTATATGCTGGCCTCATGATTTCTGAAGATGGGAAAGTTAAAACGCTAGAGTTCAACTGCCGCATGGGCGACCCAGAAACACAACCGATTATGTCGCGCATGAAAAGTGATTTCTTAACTGCTTTAGATGCAGCTGTCGACGGTAAGCTAGATCAAGTCGAATTAGAGTGGGACCCGCGCATTGCGCTAGGTGTGGTAATGGCAGCGCACAATTACCCTGAAACACCTCGTAAAGGTGATGCCATTACAGGTATCCCTACGGATAGTCTGGATCACGTTACGTTCCACGCTGGCACATCTATGGACAATGGCATTTTAAGAACATCAGGTGGACGTGTCTTATGTGTTGTTGGACTAGATCACACCACAAGAGGCGCGCAACAAAAAGCTTACGCTATTGTTGATCAAATTAAATTTGATGGCGCACAGTTCCGTCGTGATATTGGTTACAGAGCACTCTAATATGTCCACCATTGATATTTCTGTTTTAAAACAGTACTTCACTGATCTTCAAGATCGCATTACACAAACCATGTCTGAGTTGGACGGCAAAACATTCGCCACAGACTCATGGAAGAAACCTGAAGATGCCAAACTGAAAGGTGATGGCCGCTCTCGTATTTTAGAAGGCGGTAATATCCTTGAGCGTGGTGGCGTTGGTTTTTCACATGTGAGAGGTGATGCCATGCCACCATCAGCAACCGCTCATAGACCCGAGTTAGCTGGCCGCTCATTTGAAGCGATGGGCGTGTCCTTAGTTTTTCACCCACGAAATCCCCACATCCCAACAGTGCACATGAATGTGCGTTGCTTTATTGCTCAAGCAGAAGGCAAAGATCCTGTGTGGTGGTTTGGCGGCGGAATGGATCTAACGCCGTATTACGGTGATGTTGCTGATTGCAAACACTTCCATATCACCTGCAAAAATGCCCTAGATCCTTTTAATAAGGAATTACATCCTAAATTCAAACAATGGTGCGATGATTACTTCTACCTGAAGCACCGTGATGAACCACGCGGCATTGGCGGTATCTTCTATGATGACTTTAGCGAATTAGGTTTTGAAAAGAGTTTTGAAATGACTCGCTCAGTCGGCGATGCATTTCTAGAAGCTTATATTCCTATCGTTAAGAAACATATAAACACCCCCTATACGGAGGCACAACGCGAATTTCAAGCCTTCCGTAGAGGTAGATATGTCGAATTTAATCTCGTATTTGACCGTGGCACCTTATTTGGGTTGCAATCAGGCGGTCGCACAGAATCTATTTTGATGTCGATGCCTCCTGTTGTGCGCTGGGGTTACGACTGGAAACCTGCTGACAATTCACCAGAAGCCCGTTTGTATAGTGAATTCTTAAAACCAAAAGATTGGGTGAATACGTGAGCGATGATTTAGACAATATTTCTATACGTAAACGCAAATCAATTGGCATCTTAGGTGGCACATTCGACCCACCTCACTGGGGTCACTTAAGACTTGCTGAGCATTTTTCTAGAGTTTTACAGTTAGACCACATTATCTGGATGCCAGCTGGTCAACCCTGGCAGAAAGGCATGGACATCACACCAGCCAAAGATCGCTTAGCTATGAGCGAATATGCGATTGAAACCTTGCATGATTTGTTTGTCGATCATCACATTTATACGAAGATTGAAATTAGTACATTAGAGATGGCGCGCGAAGGTCCTAGCTATGCGATTGATACTGCCAAAGAAATACGCGCTTTATATGGCGCCGAAGCATCAATCACCTGGCTAATGGGCCAAGACAGTTGGGCCAACTTAAAAACTTGGCACCAATGGCCTGAACTACCTAAATATGTACATTTAGCTGTAGCCAGTCGCCCCCAAGCCATTAATGACCCAGAAAATGCTGCTTTAATGGCTAGCGTTTTTGCGGATAAACAAACCCAAGACCCTCAATTGTTACAATTGAGCCCATATGGCCACGTTTTGTTTGATCAAAACCTGCAGATTAATCTTGCTTCCAGCCAACTTCGTGATGCCTTTCTACGCGGCTCATGGGATGAGATAGCTGATGCAATACCGCCCTTGGTGCTCGAATACATCGAAACCAAAGGTCTTTATAGAAATAAATAATGGATCTTCGTAAATTACAACGCACAATTATTGATGCTCTTGAGGATGTTAAGGCTCAAGATATTCGCGTTTTTGACACGACTAAGTTAAGTAACTTATTTGATCGCGTCATCATTGCCACCGGTAATAGCAATCGCCAAACTAAATCTTTAGCTATGTCTGTTAAGGAAGCTGTTAAAGAAAAAGGCGGCGATGTAATTTCCGTAGAAGGTATGGAAACAGGTGAATGGGTATTGGTTGATTGCGGCGACATTGTTGTCCATATTCTGCAACCGATGTTGCGCTCTTATTACCAATTAGAAGGTATGTGGGGTGACAAGCCTGTACGCGTTAAATTAGGTGGCGGCAAACCATCTAAGCGATTTGCAAGCGAATCAGAAGAAGAGGATGAGGACGAATAATCTGTTATTCATCCTGACTCATCTTTATTCCCCCTCACCCTTACACACCCGAAATACATGAAGCTCTGGGTTATTGCTGTAGGCCACAAAATGCCAGCTTGGGCAGAAACAGCTACCCAGGATTATGTGAAGCGCATGCCCGCCGACTGCGCCATTCACATCAAAGAACTCAAGCCTGATATCAATCCTGCTAAAGAGGCAGTAAAAATTAGAGAAGCTATTCCTAAAGGCACTCACATCATTGCTTTAGATGAACGAGGCAAAGATCTATCCACACAAGATTTAGCCAGCCAAATGGCACATTGGCGGCAAGATGGCAAAGATATTGTTTTACTGATTGGCGGCGCAGATGGATTAGATCCTGACCTCAAAAAAGAAGCTGCATCAATGATTCGCTTATCGAGCATGACCTTACCCCACGCAATGGCACGCGTTCTACTCGTTGAACAGTTGTATCGCGCTTGGACAATTCTGCAAGGCCACCCTTATCATCGGGTTTAACATGATTCATTCCTTAGTTTTATAAGTCTGTCATGCACACCTATCTCTATCTAGCCTCTCAAAGCCCTCGTAGAAAAGAGTTACTGCAGCAAATGGGGGTTGAATACAAGTTGCTTACTCCTGATGCAACCGAAGACGCAGAGGCCCTAGAGGTACATCTTCCTGACGAACCTTCTTTAACCTATGTGCGCCGCGTTACATTAGCCAAACTATCAGCAGCTATTACAAGACTTCAGGTTAGAAAATTACCTTGGGCTCCTATTTTGTGCGCAGATACCACGGTAAGTATTCAGATCGATGGGCTTGAAGAAATTTTAGGTAAACCTCTTCATGATGAAGACGCCATACGTATGCTTCAATTACTAAGCGGTAAAACACATCAAGTACACACTGCTATTACCCTCCAAAAAGAAGTGAATACAGCACCTGCACTATTCATTTCAAGCTCCACAGTTAGTTTTGAAGTATTAAGTATTAATCAGATTCATGCCTATGTTGCTAGCGGTGAACCTCTGGGTAAAGCAGGTGCATACGGCATTCAAGGATTGGCTGCTTGTTTTATAAAACATATCGAAGGCAGTTTCAGCGGTATCATGGGGCTTCCCGTATTTGAAACAGCTCAACTGATTCAAAATGCTGTTAAATACAAACTTAACTAAATAGCCCAACTTTAAATAGCTGAATGAGCGATGATTGAAGAAATATTAGTCAACATCACACCGCAAGAAACGCGTGTGGCCATTATTCAACAAGGCGTTGTTCAAGAACTCCATGTTGAACGCAGCCAGAGTCGCGGCATTGTGGGGAACATTTATTTAGGCAAAGTCACACGTGTACTGCCTGGCATGCAATCAGCATTTGTAGATATTGGCTTAGACAAAGCAGCCTTTCTGCATGTAGCTGATTTATGGATGCCCAAAAACTCAAAGCCAGAGAATACCCCCATTGAGAAATTGGTATTTGATGGTCAAACTATTTTGGTTCAAGTTCTCAAAGATCCATTAGGTACAAAAGGTGCGCGCCTAAGTACCCATATCAGCATCGCTGGTCGCAATTTGGTGTACTTGCCACAAGAAGATCATGGTAACCAAATAGCCATTTCACAAAAAATAGAATCTCTTGAGCAACGAGATGCATTAAAGAAACGTTTTCAAGCTTTACTACCTGAAACATCTCAGGGAAGTTACATATTAAGAACTAGCGCCGAAGATGCTGATGATCAAGAATTAGCCAATGATCTAAATTACCTCAATGCAACCTGGTCAAAAGTTAGAAATGGGGCTAACCGCCTTCCTGCACCGAGCTTGCTGCATCAAGACCTGAGCCTAGCTGAGCGAGTGTTGCGAGATTTAGCAACTGATACAACCGGCGAAATTCGAATTGACTCAGCTGAGAATTTCGAAAAATTAGCTAGTTTCGCAAAAGACTTCACCCCCAACCAAATTAATAAGTTAGTTTTATATCGTGGCGTGAGACCTTTATTTGATTTATTTGATACAGAATCTGAGATCAACCGCGCTCTTGGTCGCCGTGTCGACCTCAAATCTGGTGGCTACCTGATGATTGATCAAACAGAATCCATGACTACGATTGATGTGAATACCGGTAGCTACGTGGGAGCAAAAACTTTTGATGACACTATCTATAAAACCAACTTAGAGGCGGCTCAAACAATTGCAAGACAACTACGTCTTCGCAACTTAGGCGGCATCATCATTGTTGATTTCATTGATATGCATACGAAGGAGCATCAAGAGGCAGTTCTAGAAGAGTTGAAGAGAAATTTATCTCGCGATAAGACACGTACGTCTGTGAACCCATTCTCTGAATTAGGTTTAGTGGAAATGACACGTAAACGTACTCGAGAGTCATTAGCACATCTCTTATGTGAACCTTGCGAAGTTTGCCAAGGCAAAGGGCAAGTTAAAACTGCTCAAAGTATTTGTTATGACATTCTTCGCGAAGTATTACGCGAACACCGTCAATTTAATCCCAAAGAATTTAGGATTATTGCCAGCGCAGATGTCATCGACCGCTTCTTAGAAGAAGAAAGTGGACATTTAGCCCAACTCATCGAATTTATTGGCAAACCTATTCGGTTGCAGTCAGAATCCAGCTTTAATCAAGAACAATACGATATCGTTCTTAATTAAGCCTGAGAAAACTGTAAACGATGCAAGCTGGCATATAAGCCATTCTGCTCAATTAATACCGCATGCGTGCCATTTTCAATGATCCTACCGTTTTCCAAGACCACAATACGATCAGCGTTTTCAATAGTAGATAAGCGATGAGCAATCATGAGTGTTGTACGGCCCTCCATTAATCGCTCCAGGGCATCTTGCACCTGACGTTCAGACTCAGAATCTAATGCTGAAGTAGCCTCATCCAAAATCAAGATAGGCGCATCTTTATAGATAGCCCTTGCAATCGCTAAACGTTGGCGTTGACCACCTGACAAACGATTACCGTTATCCCCCACCTGTGTATAAATACCCTCAGGCAGGTCTTTAATTAAATCGCTCAAATTAGCAGCCGCTAAAGCCTCATGAACACGACCTAAATCAATCTGATCATCCGATAAACCATAGGCCACGTTAGCCACAATAGAATCATTAAATAAAATGACATCTTGGCTCACAAATGCAATTTGATGACGCAAGTCTTTTAAGTCAATCTGCTCAATATCCATACCATCTAATGCAATAGTGCCGTGAGTAGGCTTAAAAAATCGTGGCAAGAGGTTAACTAATGTCGATTTACCACTACCAGATGGGCCTACAAAAGCTACCACCTCACCAGCTGCAATTTTCAAATCAATATTTCTTAAAATATCTTTTTGCATGGGCTCATCAGAGCCCCCCAGTAAAGCAGCGCCACCATAGGCAAATGTCACTGACTTAAACTCGATCTCGCCTTTTGCCTTACCCAGTTTCTGCGCAGTCGAACGACGCGTTGAATCTTCCTCAATAGACTGATCCATTAGCGTAAAAATCATTTCAGCAGCTGCTACACCGCGCTGGAGGGGTTGATTAATATCTGCCAAATGTTTTAGCGGAGAAATAATCAAAATCAAAGCAGTAATAAAAGCCACAAAACCACCAACCGTGGTCTCAGCAACAGAGGATTGGAAAATAGCAACTAATAAAACGCCCGATAAGGCAATCGAAGCCACAATCTGTGTGATAGGCTGATTAAGACCACCTGCCACCGTAATCTTCATTGAGTAACGACGAAGTTTTTCAGCAATCAGTGAAAAACGTTGTTTTTCATAAGCTTCACCGCCATGAAGCTTAACTACTTTATAGCCACCAACAGCTTCCTCAACGATATATGACAAATCATTGGTCATATCTTGGCTAACTTTAAATAAGTTGCGTAATCGCTTATTAATGACCTTAGCTAAATAACCAATAATCGGGAAAATAATCAAAATTAGCAAAGTTAAACGCCAGTTCAAATAGAACAGATAGGCCATGAGACCAATCACCGTCAAACTATCTCGAATCAAGTTAATCGCAATGGTTGTAATCACCTGAAGAACCGAGTTGACCTCAAACACAACCGCATTAATCAGTGAAGCTGCTGATTTATTCTGAAATAGATCCGCTGGGGCCTGAAGCAAGCGATTAAACATTTGCTCACGTAGCTTAAATAAGATGGAGTTAGTGATATGGCCCATAGCGTAATTAGAGCCAAACTGGGCAAAACCTCTGACAAAAGCTAAACCCACTAAAAAAGCTGGCACATGCCAAAGCTTTTGATCTAACTTACCACTAAAGCCGCGATCTAATAAAGGCTTTAATAAAGCAGGAATAGCTGTCTCAGAAGCCGCCACAAGGGCCAAACCAATGAATGCGCCCAATACCGCCAATTTATGAGGCAAGGCGTATTTGAGCAAGCGAATGAGCGCTGTTTGAGTGCTTAATTTAATACTATTTGAATCCATATACCGAATCGTAACCTAGAGCGGTGCTAACATCCCGTTATGGGCTTATCAGTTATTTTAATTACCAAAAATGAAGAGGCTAATCTTAAGGACTGCCTTGAGAGTATCTCTTTCGCTAACGAGATTATCGTCGTTGATAGTCAAAGCAGCGACAAAACTATAGAAATTGCTCAATCATTTGGCGCAAAGGTCCAAAATACAAGTGATTGGCCAGGTTTTGGGCCTCAAAAAAACCGGGCATTAAATCTAGCTACTCAAGACTGGGTACTCTCAATTGACGCGGATGAACGGGTCACACCTGAGCTAAAAGATGAGATTCTAGCTGTTATCAATGGCATCTCTAGTGCGGATTGCTATGCCATACCTAGACTTTCTTGGTATTGCGGCAGGTTCATAAAACACTCAGGCTGGTACCCTGATTATGTTGACCGCTTATTTAAGCGAGGTAGCGCCAAATTTTCAGACCATCTGGTACATGAACGCCTACTACCTAATGGAACTGTGAAGAAGCTCAAACATCATTTTTTACATTACAGCTTTAAAAATTTTTCGCAGGTTTTACAAAAAATTGATGGTTATTCAACAGCATCTGCAGAGCAAGCTTTAAAAAAAGGAAAGAAATCTTCCGTTTTAAAAGCTATAGGTCATGGTCTATGGGCATTTTTTAGGACTTATTTTTTACGGTTGGGATTCTTAGATGGCCAACAAGGATTGGCTCTAGCTATATCAAATGCTGAAGGAACCTATTATCGCTATATAAAAATATGGCTGCTTAATCAGAAACAAGGTCAATGAATTGATTACCATACTACTAGCGACCTATAACTGGCCAGAAGCACTCGCTCTTTCACTGCAATCTCTTAGCCAACAAACAGATCTGAATTTTGAAATCATTATTTGTGACGATGGCTCTCGGAATGAAACGAAATTTTTAATTGAACAATTCAAAAAAGATTTCCCAGTCAAAATTACTCACTTATGGCAAGAAGATGATGGGTTTAGGAAATCAAGCATTCTAAACAAAGGGATACAGGCGGCCCAGGGGGATTATCTAGTATTTTTGGATGGGGATTGCATCACTCAAAAAGATTTCATAGCCAATCACCATGCATTATCTGAAAAAAACTACATGGTAACTGGCAGTCGAATACTTTGTGATCAAGATCTCACCAATGAATTATGTAAGAAAGGGGTTTGGTCACCCAATATTCTTGCAAAAAACATGTTGCGCTGGGCATCCCAAAAACATATTAATAAATTTCTACCCCTCATTATTCGACTTCCTGATCATCGTTTTAGAAAGTACTCCACCTTTGCGTGGAGGAGAATCAAAGGATGTAACATGGCCTGCTGGAAAGCTGACGCTTTGGCCATAGGTGGCTTTGATGAGGAACTAGTCGGATGGGGGCATGAAGATGCTGATTTCGTATTTCGTCTATACAACCATGGTATTCAGAGAAAATCAGGGGCATGGTCAACCGAGGTCCTACATCTCTGGCACAAAATGGCAGACAAAAAAAATGCTGAAAAAAATGCTCAAATTGTTCGGGCAAAAATTTTGGCAAAAGCAGCACCCTAGCTATATATGAAAGTCAAAAAAATCTTAATCATCGCCACCCGTCAAATTGGCGACACACTGATCACAACACCCCTGATCAGTGCTGCGAAGAGGATTTGGCCACAGGCAAAAATCGACTTCTTTGGCTATGACAATAGCTTGTCTATGCTGTCGGGTAACCCCGATATCCATAGCGTCATTGGCACAAAGCCACGCCCCAAATTAAAAGACTATCTTCATCAATTTATTCGTTTATTTCAACGCTATGATTTGGCAATCATCACCCAACCTAGTGACCGCGCTTACTTATACGGTATCGTCGCAGCCAAACATCGAGTGGGTGTTATCCCCAATGAACCTAAACTAAATTGGTGGAAGAAAAAGATTTGTTTACACACCGTTGAAGTTGATTATTTCCACCAACATGTCATTACAGAAAAAATTCGTCTACTAGAGCAATTTAGTCCTGACGCTACATTGTTTGGTTCACCTATCCACGTGACACCACCGGCTGCAGCCCCACTACCAGCTGAAATAATCACTCAACTTCATTCAGAATACGTGGTGCTTCATCCAAGCCCACTGACAGCCTATAAACGCTGGCCACTAGCTCACTGGGTTAACTTGATTGAGAAACTCAGCCCACAGCAACAAATCATCTTGAGCGCTGGCCCTGTGGCTCAAGATAAAGAACTTAACAAAGATATTATTAATTTATTAAGTGATTCAGCGAGAAAAAATGTCTTAAATCTAGATGGCCAATTGAAGCTCGATCAATTGGGCACTTTATTACGCCAAGCTAAGTTGTATATTGGTGTCGATACATCCGTGACTCACCTAGCAGCTGCCTGCAATACCCCGACGATTGTTTTATTTGGCGCGACCCCACCCACTAACTTTGGTCCATGGCCCAATGGTTTTATTGGTAAACAACCTTATCAATTAAGAGGCTCCCCACAACGAGTAGGTCACATCACGATCATCCAAGGTCCTGGGGATTGCGTACCCTGTAGGAAAGCTGGTTGTGAAGACAGATCAGATAGCCGTAGTGACTGTTTAAATAATTTAGCAGTAGAACAGGTGCTAGATGCTGTTAAATCTTATGGCATTCAATACGCTTAAATTAATTTAAGCGTATTTAACCTCAACAGCACCTTGTCCACCAGACAGATTGAGGGCTTGATTGAGCCCACGAATACTTTCATCATCTGGATAAATTTTCCAAGCATCCGGAAATTGAACTAAACAAACACTCCCATTAGAGATGACATCAGCTGTCATCAATAGACCCTGTTCTTTCTTGCTCAAATAAGGTGATACCTGTTGCTTAAAACCTTTGATATCAATACCTGGCTGTAATTGCACATGCAAGCTTCTAGCAAACTTTAGGCGTGCGCTCGTCACATCCATCACAGAATCAGCAACTACACGCATACCGCCAGAAAATTTATCTGGGGTCACTGATACTTTGGCAATCACTAGCTCATCTTCTTTTAACCAATGACGATTAGGCTCAAATATTTCACTGTAGATAGTCATCTCGATCTGAGCCGTACCATCATCAATGGTGGCAATCATTAATTTACCACGAGGCCCCATCATGCTTCTGGTCGAAGTCATAATGCCTGTAATCAAACGATCTTTACCTTCAGTTAACTGATTCAGAGAGGTTCTAACAAAATGACTCACCTCATCTTTATAAGCATCAAATAGATGCCCCGTTAAATAAAGACCTAAGGCGGTCTTTTCTTCTTGTAAACGACGCTTCTCAAACCAAACTGTTTCTTTAATGAGTTCTGGCTTATGCTCATCTGAAGAACCTGCCATATCAAATAAGCTAACTTGCTGAGCAGAAGCTTCCGCCTGCTCAGCTGCCTCAATCGCTCTTGGTAAAGATGCTAACAAAGTTGAGCGCGCATCAAAGCCGCCATATAGAGAGTCAAATGCACCCGCTCTAATTAAAGCCTCCATCGTTCTACGATTCACGACACGACGATCTAATCTAGAGCAGAAGTCAAATAAATCAATAAATGGTCCATTTTTTCTAGCTTCAATAATTTGCTCAATCGCAGCCTCACCAGTTCCACGAATAGCACCTAGACCATAACGAATCATTGTTGCTGCTTGAGCTAGGTCCCGCTCGTTCTCACGCAAGGGCATGAAACGATAAACACTCGTATTAACATCAGGCGGCAAAATAACAATCTTGTTAGCTAAGGCATCTTCATACAAGATTTTGACTTTATCGGTGTCATCCATAGCTAAAGACATGTTGGCTGCCATGAATTCAGCTGGATAATGAGCCTTTAACCAAGCCGTGTGATAAGCCAATAAAGCGTAAGCGGCCGCATGAGATTTATTAAAACCATAGCCAGCAAACTTTTCCATGAGATCAAATATCTCATCGGCTTTATTGGCAGTTAATCCACTCTTTGAGGAACCATCACGGAATAATTGACGATGCTCAGCCATTTCCTCCGGTTTCTTCTTACCCATCGCACGACGAAGTAAATCGGCACCACCTAAAGAATAACCACCAATAATCTGCGCCATCTGCATCACCTGCTCCTGATACACCATAATGCCGTAGGTCTCCTGAAGTACAGGCTCTACGCGCGGGTCAGGGTAATGCACCTGCTCTTTACCATGTTTACGAGCAATAAACGAAGGAATCAAGTCCATCGGGCCTGGGCGATACAAAGCAACCAAAGCAATAATGTCTTCAAAGCGGTCTGGCTTAGCTTCACGAAGCATGCCTTGCATGCCTCGACTTTCTAACTGGAATACGGCAACTGTATTCGCAGTTTTTAAAATATCAAAAGCAGCAGGGTCATCTAAGGGAACGCTACCGACGCGCCAATCTTTTTTCTCGGGATAGAGACCATGAATATAGCGCTCCGCCCAATCTAGAATAGTTAAAGTCGTTAAACCCAAGAAGTCAAACTTCACAAGACCAACTGCTTCTACGTCATCCTTATCGTATTGACTAACAACACCCGCATCAAGATCTTTACCGTCTTTACCATCCTTACTACCTTGGGTATATAAAGGGCAAAAATCTGTTAATTTTCCTGGAGCAATTAATACACCACCAGCATGCATACCGACATTTCGGGTCATGCCCTCTAGCTGTTGTGCCAAACCTAAAAGCTGTTTCACCTCTTCTTCACGAGCTTCACGTTCAGCTAACAATTTTTCATCTTTTTTTGCCTGCTCAATAGTTACCTGTTGACCGGGCTTATTAGGAATGAGTTTAGAAATACTATCCACGAAACCATAAGGCTGCTCCAACACACGCCCAACATCTCGAATGGCTGCGCGAGCGGCCATCGTACCGAATGTAGCAATTTGGCTCACGGCATCTTTGCCATATTTTTCTTTAACGTAAGCAATCACTCGATCGCGACCATGCTGACAAAAGTCGATATCAAAGTCAGGCATTGAAACACGCTCTGGATTTAAGAATCGCTCAAACAGCAAGTTGTAACGCAAAGGATCCAGATCGGTAATACCTAATGAATACGCCACGAGCGAGCCCGCACCTGAACCACGACCAGGACCTACTGGCACACCATTATTTTTAGCCCAGTTAATAAAATCGGCCACAATTAGAAAATAGCCAGGGAAACCCATTTGAGAAATTGTTCTAGCCTCAAACTTTAGACGCACTTCATAAACTGGGCGCTGCTTTTCACGCTCTTCTTCATCTGGATATAAATGAATTAAATGATTGGATAAACCTTCCATGGCTTTTTCCATCAAATAATCATCTAAGGTCATACCGTCTGGAACTGGAAAATCAGGTAAACGCGGCTTACCTAAAGTCAAAGATAAATTACAGCGTTTGGCAATTTCGACACTATTGGTTAATGCAGCTGGCAAGTCTGCAAACAATTGGTGCATTTCTTCTTGCGTCTTGAAGTATTGCTCTGCTGTAAATTTCTTCACCCGTTTAGGGTTGGCCAGAATTTCACCCTCCGCAATACAGACACGTGCCTCATGCGCGGTGTAGTCATTCGGAGTCATAAACTGCACTGAATGCGTAGCCACTACCGGTAACTTAAGCTCATTCGCCAAATGTACAGCCGCATGCAAATGGGACTCATCTTGCGGATGTCCAGCTCTCTGAATTTCTATATAGTAAGCATCAGGGAAATAATTTTTCCAACGCAGTGCTTTTTGTTTAGCTTCATCATCCTGCCCTGCTAATAAAGCCACACCCACATCACCAAATCTAGCGCCGGATAATGCAATTAAACCTTCTGCATAATCCTTGAACCAAGCAGAATCAATTTCCGCACGTCCACGATATTGGTTCGTTAGTGATGCTTTAGTTAAAAGTTCACATAGATTTAAATAGCCTTGGTGATTTTTAACCAAGAGCTGCAAACGAAATGGTTTATCTCTTTCTTCATGATTAGTGATCCAAACATCACTACCCACAATTGGCTTAACCCCTTCTTTGCGTGCCGCCTGATAAAACTTAACCAAGCCAAAGGTATTCCCTAAATCAGTTAAGGCCAAAGCCCCCATTCCGTCCTTAGCTGCCAAAGAAATGGCATCATCTATGCGTACAGCCCCATCCACAATGGAATATTCCGAGTGGAGACGCAAATGGACAAAATTAGTATTTAAAGACATGAGATCATTTTAGCTATGTTGACTTGCAATTACCTTGGTCGCTTCGCCCCCTCACCCACTGGTGCTCTACACGCAGGGTCGCTCGCAACCGCCCTTGGTAGCTGGCTCCACGCCCGGGCCCATCATGGGAAATGGCTACTACGCATAGAAGACCTTGATTTACCTAGATGCATCCCTGGAGCTGACAAAATAATCATTCATCAACTTGAATCCTGCGGCCTTTACTGGGATGGGGTTATTGAATACCAATCAAGACGCACGCCTATTTACAAGAAATATCTAGATGCTCTCATAGCCAATCAAAAAGCCTTTGGATGTCGCTGTACCCGTAAACAAATAGAGGATGCTCTATTAAACAGGGGCATCCCACGTCAGCGTCATGGAGAACTCATCTACCCAGGAACTTGCCGTGACCTTGGTTACTCAACAGAACCTTGTGCTTGGCGATTAAAGGTAGACGATGAATACCTAAGGCAGAGCGTTGGAGACTTTGTTTTACGAAGAGCTGATGGCATCTTTACCTACCAGCTAGCCGTTGTTGTAGATGATGAGCTCCAAGGCATCACTCATGTTGTACGAGGAGAAGATCTTTTAGATAACACGGACCGTCAAATTTATTTACAGCAACAATTAGGATTTAGAACACCCCAATATCTGCACTTACCACTTGTACTAGATGAGAATCAAGAGAAATTGAGCAAACAAACTAAAGCCAAGGCAATTGCTGTTGATACGCCAGAACAGGTTTTACAGGCCTTACAAGGAGCAGGCAAACACTTAGGCTTGAACAACCCCTCACTCTTTGACTCTTCATACTTAAACGCTAGCCAATGGCTATCCGTCGCGATAGAAAACTATCAGACGCTACTACCCAAAAGGTAAGGCACTCTCATGCCTTTACCTTCATCAAACTAATCGTTATTTTTTCTTAAAGCCGCCCAGCAAGGCGCCCACTGGTCTTGGAGCTGATTTAATACCTGTATTTTTAGGTTTAACCTCATTGCTAACCATGGCTTGCACTGCCTCTTTATCTCGAGGAGTCTGAGCTTGATAAGGCATATAAAAGAATGGGTCAGCAGCAGGTCCACCAGCCGGATCAGGAACCGGCATGCGTGTGAGCTTGCGATTCATGAGTTTTTCAATATCAACTAACAAGCGCTCCTCTGATGAATCAACCAAGGCAATGGCATCACCTTGTGCGCCGGCACGACCTGTTCGCCCAATGCGATGAACATAATCTTCTGCATTAAATGGCAACTCGTGATTAATCACACAGGGCATGTCAGCAATATCTAAACCTCTAGCGGCCACATCGGTAGCAACCAATACATCCACTACACCTTTTTTGAATGCATCCAAAATTTGCATACGTTCAATTTGACTCTTATCGCCATGAATCGCACCAGCTTTAATGCCGCTACGCTCTAGCGCACTCGCTAATTTGCTACAACCAATACGACTATTGGTAAAAACAATCGCCTGACGCGACAAACCCTGTTGAATACGAGCATTAAGAACTTTAACAACAGCATCTTTTTTACGCTCACTAGGCACCAAATGAACAATTTGACGCACAGTATCCGCCGCTGCATTATTTCTAGCGACCTCAACAGTGACAGGGTTACGCAAATAACTTTGCGCTAATTTTTTAATTTCTGGTGAGAATGTCGCAGAGAACAATAAAGTTTGTCTTTGCGCAGGAATCAAACTGATGATGCGTTGTAAATCTGGCAAAAATCCCATATCCAACATGCGATCTGCCTCATCCAAGATTAAAAATTGAACTTGCGATAGGTTAGCTGTTTTTTGGGTAATGTGATCCAACAAGCGACCAGGTGTCGCAATCAACAACTCAACACCTGAGCGTAACTGCGCTGTTTGTGATGCCATATCAACACCACCAAAAACAACCGCTGTTCTGATATCTGTATGCTTGGCGTATTTAAATGCGTTATCAGCTACTTGGTCCGCTAACTCTCGGGTTGGCGTTAACACCAAAGCCCTAATAGGGTGTCTTGCTGGCGAAGCACTATTACTGGCGAATGGCAAAATATTTTGCAAAATCGGCAAAACAAATGCAGCAGTTTTACCTGTTCCAGTTTGCGCCGCCCCCATCACATCAGCACCTTGTAATACATGAGGCATGGACTGTGCTTGAATCGGCGTAGGCTTAATGTAGCCCTGCTCAGTAATGGCACGCGTAATTGGCTCCGCAAAGCCAAAATCAGCAAACGTTAAATCGGGATTAATTTCTTGAGTACTCACAGGGCTACATTATGGGGCCTATGAGTACTTTCTTTAGATTTTCTAAGGACTTTCTTTAAATTTCTTTCAGAAAGTGCTTATAGAGCGGCAATACCCGCCTTGGCAATTTCAGCATCCTCAATGGATTTAACACCTGAAACACCTACTGCTCCAATCGTATGGCCATCAACAACGATGTTAACGCCACCCTCTAAGGTACCGTTCATCATCGGTGTTGCCTTCATGAATGATTGGCGACCACCATTGATAATGTCTTCGTAAACTTTACTCTCACGACGGCCCAAAGCAGATGTTTTAGCCTTTTCTTGAGAAATGTATGTTGAGATAGCAGGCGCTGCATTACGTCGTGTAAAGGCTAATAAATGGCCACCATCATCAACCACCGCAATGGAAACACCCCAGTTATTTTTTTCAGCATGAGCGTTCGCTGCAGCTAATATTCTTTGAGCATCTTCTTGATTCAAATAAGCTTTTTGGCCAGGCATAAGGTCTCCGTTATGTATAAATAGTTAATTTTGAGGCTCTACGATACCTGAAATCATTAGTTTTCTCTTTAGCGTAGCTTGCAGCACTTAATTTACAACTATATAATTAAATAAAATATATAATGTATTAAGTTTAGATATTATTTAATTATTAGCCATCAGTAAACAAGGATTGAACATGGATACATTCGCCACCCCTACTGCGACTGAAACTCCTCAACTAGATATCGGTCTGATGCGCCAGCATGCAGATAACGCCTGCCGCATGATGAAAACACTCGCTAACCGAGATCGCTTAATGTTGCTATGCCAATTAAGCCAAGGGGAAAAACGCGTTGGTGAGCTAGAAGAAGTAACAAATATTCAACAACCCACCCTATCTCAACAGTTAGCTGTATTACGTGAAGAGGGGGTTGTTTCAACTCGACGAGATGGTAAACATATTTATTACAGTATTTGTAGCCCCATTGCGATGTCCGTAATGGAATTGTTGTACGCCACATATTGTGGCAATTAAGGAGATGAGTATGCAATGCAATGTTGGTGGTATCGATCGCGCTTTAAGAATTTCTGTAGGCGCACTCTTAGTTATTTTGGCCATTACTGGTGTTATTGGCACATGGGGTTGGATTGGTCTTGTACCAATGGCAACAGGTATTTTCCGTTTTTGCCCAGCCTACCCATTACTAGGTATCAAAACTACTTGTAAGAAAGATTCTGGTTGCTGCTAATTAGCTAACTAGTAATCCATAAAGTACTAAAGAAATGGTGCCAGTCAGTAATGCTGGCACCATTCTTCTTTTGGGCGATGACATCATCACCGCCAAAGCTAAGGCAGTAACAACCAAACGAACGAATAAAGGTACTGTGGCCAATAATCCGACAGGCAATAAAATAATTCGGAGTGTTAAAGCAGCGACCATGGCATAAGTGACGGCTGATAACCACTTAAACACTTCACCATCTTGGCTAATTTTCCCTGAAAAATAAACACCTAAGCCACGCCAAAAATAAGTGCCAACACATGCAAGGATGAGGGCACCCCAGACGCCCACATCATTTAGAAGATGAGATAGTTGTTGCGTTTCAGGCAAGATGTTTATTCCTTAAATGTTTATCGATCGCATAGGCCACCGACCCCCCCACCAAACCACAAATCAATAAAGCGTAATTGGGTTGCCATAAATAAACCAATGGGCCACTAATCGCACCTACGAGTATCGCTATGCGATTACCGCGTGGCTTTACTTCAGTAAAGGTGAGTAAGAAAAATAGAGGGTTAATAAATACCAAACCAAAATTCAAATACGTCGGCACTTGACCTGCAATCAAATAACCTAAAACGGTTCCTGGCGTTGAGACACCCCAACAAACCAAAGCAAAACCCGTGTAATAAGACAGCCGCTTATCTGGATCCATCTTTGGAAAATCTTTCATAGCGACTGCCCAAGAACTCATCGCCATGAAATGCACCAATAGGTAATAGTAACGACTGCGATGTTTTTCTGGGAACTGGGGAAATAGCGTCAAACACATTGTAAAAAATCGTGTGGCGGTTAACGTCACTGCCATCGCTATTGCAACACCTGATGCGCCAAGAATCACCATCTCTAGCAACACCACTTGACCAGGTAAAGCAAACATGAAAAAGCTAGCGGCGCTTGTAACCCACATATCTAGACCATTGGCTTTACCCATCGCACCAAAACCCAACATGCCAGCAAATAGAACGGCAGCGGGAGCAGCGAAAGCATCCTTTGCACCTTCTAATACAGCTTCTTTCTTTAGAGTCATAGAAGGAGTTTATTGTTTTTTAGATATTTTGGTTGAGCGCCCAAAAAATATGTTCTTTGACAAGGGGAGACGCTTGATCTAGCTTAGATTGCAAAGCCGCTTGAATCATTTTCCGATCGTTGGCGGAAATTAGACTCGACCTTAAAGCATTCCCCATGCCAACAGCCAAATTTCTTTGCCATGCTTGGTAACCAATCCGCCTAATGGGACTACCTTCATGACGTTTTAAAAAATCATCCTCAGACCAATCCCACAAGGCCAATAAGCTACTTTGATCTAAGTCATGCCTGGGCAGAAAATCAGGTAGAGGACTAATTTGCGCAAACTTATTCCATGGACACACCAGTTGGCAATCATCACAGCCATACACACGATTACCCATCATTGTTCTAAGCTCTACAGGAATAGACCCTTGATGCTCAATCGTCAAATAAGATATGCAGCGCCTAGCATCTAACTGATAAGGTCCTGTAATGGCTTGCGTTGGGCAAATATCTAAGCAAGCTGAACAAGCCCCACAATGACTGGTAGTCGGTGGGTCAATTGGAAACGGGACATCCACATAGATCTCGCCCAAGAAAAACATAGACCCCGCTTCACGATTTAGCAAAAGCGTGTGCTTCCCTCGCCATCCTAGACCTGATTTTTGAGCTAGCTCAACCTCCATAACTGGGCCTGAATCTACAAATACACGGAAACCAAAAGATCCTATTTTTTCTTGTATGCGATCAGCTAAATCTTGTAAACGTGCCCGCAAAACCTTGTGATAATCACGCCCTCTTGCATATAGAGCAATAGCACCTTGGGTAGCATGTTCCACCCTCTGTAATTCTGCTTCACGCCAATCTAATGCGGAGCGAACCTCAGATGTATCAGGCAGATAATCCATCCGTACCGTTAATACACGAATGGTACCTTCATGAAGTAAAGCTGGTTCTACACGCAAATGTTCGTGTAGGCTCATATAATTCATATCACCGTGACGACCTGCTTCCAACCACTCTCTCAATTTAGGCTTAGCCTGACTCATATCTGTGTCAGAGACCCTCACATCACCAAAACCCAAAGCACGAGCTTCCTCCCGCAACCAATCAATTTGGTTAATCCAAGAGGTAGATTGATGAGTGGGCGTAGCTGGGGTCATCTAGTTCATGTGTATATGAGTTCTCAGGATAGATTGTAGGTCGACATGACAGAAAAAACATTCCCTTCTTCACTTTCATATCTTTTGACAACCGAAGCACAAACAGCAAAGCTAGCGGATCAATTAGCTCATTCAATCAGCAAATTAGCGAAGCAAGACCCAACACTGCAACTTCATATTTCATTAATTGGTGATTTAGGAGCTGGTAAAACAACTTTTACTAGATATTTATTAAAATCATTAGGTCATATAGGGAAAGTTAAAAGTCCAACTTATGCACTTTGTGAACCCTATGAGTTAGCAGTTAATAGTCACCGATTAGCCGTTCATCATTTTGATTTATACCGTATGAAATATCCCGAAGAATGGATAGATGCTGGATTTAGAGATACTTTTAGCAGCCCTGGTATCTGTTTAGTCGAATGGCCAGAAAAAGCTGAAGGCACATTACCGCCAGTCGACTGCACCATTACCTTAGATATGAATGAAGATGAGAGTCGACAACTTGATCTAACAAGCCACTCAAATCTTGGTCAAGCATTACTTAACCAAATTCATTAATGCTTCCAATGAAACGTCGCACAGCTCTCAAAGTTATTGGTCAAGGAAGCACCTTACTACCTTTACTGCTATTAGGGCCAGCTCAATTAGCCTGGGGGGCCAAGCTATTGGCTGTTCGTGTTTGGCCAGCGGAAGACTACACTCGCATCACACTGGAATCTGATCAACCTTTAAAACTATCCCATCAACTACTCAGCAAACCTGATCGTTTAGTTGTAGATGTCGAAGGCTTAGAACTTACCCCCACCATTAAAGAATTAGTGGCTAAAGTTAAAACGGATGACCCTTATATTGCTCAAGTACGCGTAGGGCAGTTTCAGACCAAAGTCGTACGCTTAGTTTTCGACCTAAAAGAAAGTATTCAACCTCAGTTGTTTACCCTAGAGCCGGTTGGAGATTATCAAAACCGTGCTTTATTTGATTTATACCCCACCGTGACTAATGATCCATTAATGAAGTTAGTACGTCATAGCGCTAAAAAATCAGCGGCACTAGAAGCTGAGGATCCTATTGGTGCCATTGCTAGAAAAGAAATGAGCAAAGAACCCAAAGTGGTCGAACCTCAATCTAGCAGCGAGAAAACAAGTAAGCGCCTATTAACGATCGCAATTGACCCAGGACACGGGGGAGAAGATCCAGGCGCCATCGGGAAAAGAGGATCGAGAGAAAAAGATGTCGTGCTATCTATCTCCAAGATCCTTAGAACAAAAATTGAGCAAGAACCTGATATGCGCGCCTATCTCACTCGAGGTGGCGACTATTTTGTACCTCTTCATGTGCGCGTCAATAAAGCGAGAAGAATTCAGGCAGACTTGTTTGTATCTGTTCATGCCGATGCCTTTGTACAACCTCACGCTAAAGGTGCCTCTGTATTTGCTCTATCTCAACAAGGCGCAACGAGTACGGCAGCTAGATGGCTTGCCAACAAAGAAAATAATGCCGACTTAATTGGTGGTTTGAATATTAAATCTCAAGATAGGCAAGTCGCACAGCTTTTATTAGATATGTCGACCACCGCACAAATCAAAGATAGCCTAAAGGTAGGTGGCTCTGTTTTACGTGAAATTGGAGGATTTGCAAAACTGCATAAAAATCATGTGGAACAAGCCAGCTTTGCCGTCTTAAAAGCACCAGATGTGCCATCCATCTTAATTGAGACGGCCTTTATCAGTAACCCTGAAGAAGAGGCGCGGCTAACCGATACCAATTACCAAGAGCAGATTGCTGTAGCGATCCTAAAAGGCATTAGAAATTACTTCGCCAAGAACCCTCCTGTAGCAAAATCTAGACAAATCTAGCTCTAATTTAAAAAGTCCGCTATAATCTTCTTTTTTACAGATTTGGGTCGGTAGCTCAGTCGGTAGAGCAGCGGACTTTTAATCCGTTGGTCGCGAGTTCGAGTCTCGCCCGACCCACCAGTTATACCGAGGGATCACAGCAATGTGGTCCCTTTTCTTTTGGTTGATTGGAATGTATTGATCTCTATTGGCGACAATAGGTGATCTTATATGTCGTTATGGAGCAGGATGGCGAACGCTGGGTGACCGATCAGACTATAGGCATCTCATGAGGATTTTAATAACCGCCTATGCATCCAACTTTGATTCGATTAAGTCAAAAACCGTTTGAAAGCTTTGAAAATCTTCAAGAACGCCATTTGCACATATCCAATTACATAGATTCCGCTTCTCATCAATATTGACTGATCTCACGGGCTCCTCTACAACGTCTTGGGATCGCACCCTCTTGGTGACAGATGTAATATCAATCCATCGGGAATCAACCTGCTCAGCCTTTGTAATAGTAGCGTTAGAAAATAAATTCTCAATCCCTTTAGCAATTGGATTCTCATCAACCTTGGGAATTACAAGCTTATGAACCTTTCCGTTGCTTTTTGACTGTACGCTAACGTCGCAGTCGTATAAAAGCACAACATTTTTTACAAGATCCTTTGCCAGCGGGTTATCAAATGCATTAAATATTTTGGTCAAATTTCCAGCCCCGCCGCCATCCCTAAGCTCTATGGCATCAAGTAGCTCCAATTTATTTAGAAAAGTAGCCGCCTTTTGAACATATGCTATGTCGGTAGTGCCTTCCAAATACACAATTGGTTTTTTATCTGCCTCAAGAAGATTTAGCACCTCAGTTTGGAACATTTTTGAATCTTTAAACGACTCATAAATTTCAGAAAACTCAGAAAAATGTTCAACTTGAATAACCTCGCCTGTGGGCAAAGACACAATATCAAAAGTATCTTTACCTAAGACCTTTTCAAGACCAATTAAAAATAGAGGAGAATGTGAAGTTAAAACAAATTGGACTTTAGGAAAAAGCTTTATCAATTTTGGGAGTACGTCAATTTGATATGTAACGTGCAGATGAGCATCAACCTCATCAACAACAGCAATTCCCTTCACATCAGAAATAGAGGTAATTTGATCGCTAGATAAATCGAAATCCCTCAATATCGACAGAAACAAATTCAATAACAATACTTCACCAGTGGACAGCTGAAATATATTTGGCACCCATGATTGCTCATTCCGCATCACCGATATTTGACGACTCTTTCTTGTGCCAACTCCTAGTCTTAATGTATTTGAGTCATTTCCAAGAATAATGCCCAACACCCTATTGATAGCTTCAAGAATGGCATTATTTGCCCCAGAAAAAGTGGGGGTTCTAGCTGCGAACTGATCATTCAAAGGAACGATGTCTGTTATAGCCTCATATATTGCCCTATCAAGTACCACATCGAGAATCCAGTCTTGATTCTTTTTTAATGGATTGGTTTGAATTATCTGACGGTTTGAATAACCTGCCATTCTTTTTAAATCACTAAATGAAGCTTTATTTTTTAAATCATCATAATTTAGCCATGCCGGCTCTTCATGTCGATTCACTGGAAAATAAACACAAGCTGCCTCAAGAAAGAGATTTTTTAATTCACTCTTTTTCTCTAGAAAATTAGTATCGAACCAACTACTTTCGAATTCAGGGATTTTTTCCCAAGATCTTCTAATTGGCGTATATCCTAATTTCTCTTCAAATATCTTCTTAGTTGTTTTCAGCTGCCAATCCGTGACTGAAATTCCATCAGTAAACTCAATATTTGAAAAGGCATAATCTCTCGTATCTTTAATGTAGATTGGGCTTCTTAACTTATACACCCTACCTTTACTAATATCGCTGTCTTCAAATTCCTCCTGCTGGATCGCAGTCAATGAGTTAATTAAATGGGCCAATACTATAGATTTTCCAGACCCATTTAGACCCACAAGAATCAAAGGCTTAGGGTCTCCATTTTCATGAAATCCAAAATCGATATTGAGCCCATCTAGTGGTCCAAAATTCTCAACCTCAAGATTTTTAAAATAAATGGTCATATAAATTTTGGTCGCAGATGTTTAGTAAAAAATCTAATAAATTAAGATTAGTCATGCAAAAAGCCCAAGGGTTTAAGAAATCCTAAAAGATGCCAAATTCATTTCTTCTCCACCACGAAGACGCATTGTGTACTTGTCATCATCTACGTAGATGAAGACATGTTTATATTCACGACCATCTTCGCGAACTGTAGAACTTAGCTTTTCTCTTAATTCCTCTAGCTTTGCATAAGGAACGGCGAAGTTGACATCCAAATCAACCATTCCAAATAGCATGTATCCAGCGGCGGCCTCACTTAAAAATTGACGCTGAACTTCGTGATAGGCGTACCAATAGAAAATCTCAGAGCGAACATACCTCTTAGAAATAGCCACTGCCGCATGGACATCTCCGCTTTGATCTGAATACAGTGAATATTTCTTCTTAACTAAAACTTTGTCTAACTTTAGACCCAATTCCTCAATAGCCACTTGCTTTTTCTGCTCAATGATTTCTTTAGAGGTAGTTTGGGGTGTTGCATAGGTTTTTTGCTCAGGCTTATCTTGGTAATCTAGAGGCTCACCTGCCCCATCAATCTCTAAATCCTTATCCTCAGCAGCGGTAAAGATCACATCAACGATCTTATCTATACGGGTGTATTCGATAGGCTTGAGAATAGTGTGAATCTTTTCTGTGACTTCTTTGCCTGAAGTGGATAAGTTAACTTCCATCAACTTAATCAACGCCTCAATGCCAATAATTCTGATAGTCCAGGCATGTTTTGAGCCTCTAACCTGAGCTTCTAGTGATTCAGTCTCGTCTCTACCGATCACAATCAATATTGGAGAATCATGAGGAACTCTCCCCGCTGCAGCCAAACGATCACGATAAGTTGCAATGACATCTAACTTTATTGTGTAGGCGTTGGTTGTTTTGACTTCAATGACTAGGCAATCTGATCCAGAAGTCCAAATACCGTCATACCCAATATCGTTACGAACACCTTGATATCGGCCATTTTCTGCAGTAAAGCCAAGTCTTCTGCCAATCTCATTAACTACATCCTGCAACACCTGACCGCTATTAGTAAAAGCATGGTCTGTGCAGTAAGTAGCGTATTCAGCTAATTTTTTACTGTCTACTTCGGTGAGAAATTGCCTAAATTCAAGGGATGTCTCACTACCGTCTTTGAGTTGGCCATCACCCGCCATTTTTACGATGGTTTCAAGATTCATCTTTAAAACAGAATCTTTGGTAGCTTTCCAGATCTCAAGTAATGGCATATATGTAGTTTTTAGGGATTTTCTATATATTACAAGGATTTTTGCTGCTTTTAAGGGTTTGTGAGAGAGCAACAAGTGTCGCGTTCGTAATACTTTTGAGCATTGTTTGTCGGGTAACCCGACAAACAGGTCTTTTGACTGGTTTAAGAAAGGATTAATATGGCTGCTGGAAATTACTAATTTATAGCTGCGATCTTTTATACAAAATTTTTCATGAAATTAGAGGCAAAAATGAGAAAAATATTAATTACCTTAGCCTTATTAGCATTCACGAACTTTTCATTTGCCTTAACCGGGAATGAGTTGTATCAAGATATGCAAACAAGACCGCAGTTTGCTCATGGCTACATTTATGGCGTTACCGAAATGATGGCCAATATGCCTAATGCATGTATTCAAAAAGGGGTTACATATGGACAAATCAGCGATGTTGCATACAACTATATTAGGGATAACCCACAAGCACGACATAACCACGCAATAGTTATCATTGGCTCGCTCATTGATAACAATTTTTCATGCAAAAAATAGGTCCTCAAACTTAATGAATAAACTTACATTCGCCACGATTTCCTACTACGCACTTTTTAGCCTTTTTACCTTCTATCTCCAGTGGCTCTCTAAACACTTTGAGGGCGCATCTAAGGTCATGCACCTTGTAATTACAGTCCTTGGTTTTATTGGAATGATTCTGGGCTTTAGCTATCTCATCTATTTTGGATGGAATTTATCGTGGATAGGCGCAATCGTTCTTTTTGTAATTGGCATTTTATTTGGCGGGTTTATTGGGCCAAAAATTGAGAGAATGGTTGGCGGTGCTTGGGTGATGGGCCTAATTGGGATGGTAGGAATGCCAGTTTCGGCGTATTTAATGTTTCAATCCGCTGCAAGACAGCTCGCATAAACACCATAATTCATAACTAAATTTTGAAATCCGACCCCCAGATTCGAACTTTGCACCAAAAAGCAATCGCACGTTCATATTTTGGTCGCTCAAAGCCTTATGCTATAAAGGGTTTTGAAGACCCACGACTTCTTTTAATCCGTTGGTCGCGAGTTCGAGTCTCGCCCGACCCACCATTTACTCCTTATTTTATAAGGGTTCTGCAGAAAAAAGTAGTGAAAAGTATAAGACTGCAAAGTAATATACTTTTGAATAAGAAACCACAGAATTTGTCTGTGGTTTTTTTTCGTCTTTAATCTATTGCCTTCCATACCCTTACCTGTACCTTCCAAATACCGAACAACGATTTCTGAAAGGTATCAAAATAAACGAATGTGAGCACTCTATGCTCGAGCATCAACTTACAGAATTAAGAACAGTAGCAGAACGAATGGCTGACACAATCATTCAGAGGTTTGTGATGTGGGCATACCATCGGGTGCTCAAGCAAAAAGACTGTCACTTGATGCCATGATGATGGCAACCCAAAGACGATTTGATATGGTTATGTGTTGGTCAATTAAAGCAACTTTAAATTGGACCAAACTTCATTAGTTAATTGGTCGTTTACCCCAACTTCTTTAGCAAATGATTTCCAAGAACCTACAGCACCTTTCACTTCATCCAATATCAATGCTGGCTTTTTAATATCAAATTGTTTTGCCAATGCCAGTAAGTCAGCTCTAGTGTGCCCATCGAACTTACCATTGACTCCACATAAATGTTGATAGGTCCACTCGCCTTTTGGGTTGTACGCATACATCACATCATAAGCAGGTGCTAATTTCCAAATACCATCCGGGCCCATTAAAAAGCCAAAGTTCTTGGTATGGTCGTCACAATTACGAGCCATAATATTGAAAACAATACGCCTAAACGCTTGGGATAAAGCATCATGCCCTAAACTGAGGGCGTTGATTGCTCGTAAATACTGTTGATAATCATGAACGCCTTTTAGCCTGAAATCCATTTCCATCAATCCACATAGCGACTGATAAAAAATCTTCTGATTGCCCTCGCGATCAAATCGCTTGGTCATGAAATGGGATCGACCATTTTCTTCAAATAGCTTGGATTCAGTCATATCAATACCCGCGGCTTTCGCCATCAAGTAGTAGGCATACTCAACCTTTCCATACCCTTCTGACAAACCAAGCTCAGTATCTACCCCCACACCATCAAACTTTAAAAGCCAATGTTCCGATCCTGGTGGCGCATCAAACTGACCGCCAAATACTTCATTAGTTTTGGGATTCCAAGCAATCACCGCTTTTGCTCTTGCACCACCTGCAGAAGTGCCAACCGATAGCAAATCTTGTAAAGACTGCTCGGGGGCGTCTTCCAAATTACCAGTTAGCGCTCTTCTTGCCATCTCGATAAGATTGGACATTTCTAAAGCAGCTTTATTTTTAACGATATCTTTACTAGCTGGCTCAAATTCAAATGCCCCCATCGCCCTTTTACCGGTATAGGCCAATCGATCCAATACGGTAATATCTCTTGGCAAAATACCTTTTGAAGCCATGTATTGATTAACCAAGGCATTACCAAAATCATCTGGCAACGAGTCCACTAAAAATGCAGGCAAACCTCGATATGTTCGCTCAGGCAAATCATCAAATCGTTGGATTTGAGTAGGATTCTGACGTAAATCTTCAATAGGTAAATTAATCGGCGCAATATCTAAATTAGCCTTTAGAAACTGTGGATCAAACTGGGTGTTCAATTGACCGTTAGCATCCACAGCGATAGCACAGACTCTTTGCCCCCAAAGATTTACTGAGATTGCACGAACACTCATGGCTCATCCTTTACTGTAGCCGCTTTCTTACCAAATCGTCTTGCGTTCTTGCGCTCACGCCCGAAATCGACCGCTTCAAGAGGTGATACCTGCGCCACCGGAATTAATTGAAGCACTTGATCTAAACCGCCCAATATCCTAAGCAATGCTAGTAAGGTCGATAACCTAATATCTTCACCAGCTTCCGCTTTAGCAATAGAGCCTGCTGCAACACCCGCTTTTTCCGCCAACTCTGCTCTAGGTATATTGCGCTGTAAACGCAAACGACGCAAACGCTGCCCAAGCTCCACCTGAAGCTCTGAATTTGTCTTAAATTTTGCTTTTATATTAGACATAATAATAGTAAATATAGCACATTATTGGCTTTATTTACCATAATAATAGTAAATAAATGAAAATTCATACCCACAGGAGAATTTCCAATAAATTACATAAAGCAGTGAAAAAGCGAGGTTTCTAGCTTAGTTTTTAGATGTGTGGCGGTTTAAATTTCTCTCGTCGCGCCTGTAAAGTATGTCTCAGAGCACAACAAAAGCCTTAGAAGTAATAATCAACCGCCGCAATGTCAAAGTAATACTTGATGTCATCCATGAGTTTGAGGTGCTCCGGGTGAACTAGGTAAGCTTTTAAGTCCTCTTCAGTTTTAAATTCTGACTCTAAAACATAATCCCAACACACAGGCCTGATCAACTCATTCTTAGACATGCGCCAAGACTGAATCAAATCTATCACTTGATCCAAACGCTTTAACCCAACATAGACTCGCTCCTCTAAAGCAGCATCCTGCGGCAACTCTTCTTTTTTCTTGAATAAAACAATATGTCTTAGCATCTCTACACTCCAACATGAATTAGGATTATTAACTTACTTTTAAATATTTTTCTGCATTTCATGATAAAAATTAATCCGTGGGGATTGAGCTAACTCAGCTTTAAAAGTAATTTATATCTGATTTGCATTGACATGTTTGACTTATTCGCAAAAAAGAAGCTCAATGGAACTATAGATATAAGGAGAATGGCATGAAAATACTTTTACCCATCGATGGCTCAAAACATAGCCTCAAGGCTTGCGACTACATCATTAAGCATCTCAATATGTTTAACGCTGATGGCGTTAAGTTGGTGGTATTAAATGTGCAAACAGACAATATTCCACCAGAAGTCATGCAGTACATTCCACCCAAGTCGATTGCCAAATGGTTCGACTCTCAAGCAGAACTATCCCTAAAAGCAGGCGTGAGTAAATTAAAAAAAGCCCAAGTAGCATTTGAAGTGGTAAAAAAAACTGGGCATGTTTCAGATACGATTCTTGAGCAAGCCAAAAAGATGAAAGCCGATCTGATTGTCATGGGCTCTCATGGTCGCGGCGCCCTCATGAATTTATTCATGGGCTCTATTGCCACACAGGTGCTAGCGCAAGCTAAACAACCCGTATTAATTATTCGCTAATATTTTCCGATACTCGTTGTATTGGCTACTTCAGTTATTCAGTAGATGGGCGGGAAGTGAATTACTTCTTCCCACCTATCTTTCCTTCAGTGCCGTTAAGCAACTTTTCAATATTGCCTTTATGGCGCCAAATCAATAAAGCACTCATAGCAGCAACCGCTGCTGCCATTGGCTGAATGCCAAATAAGAAAATGAAGTACAAAGGCGCAAACAAAGCAGCAATTAATGCAGCCAATGAGGAATAACGCATAAACACGGCCACAATTAACCAAGTCGACAAAGTTGTTAAGCCCAAGACCCAGTTAATCGCCAACAAAATACCTAAAGCAGTTGCCACACCTTTACCCCCCTTAAAGCCATGAAATAATGGGAAAAGATGTCCCACAAAGGCAGCAAGAGCGGCTAATGGCAAAACCCAAGAATCCACTTCTACACCAACCATGGCTCTAGCTAATCCAATCGCCACATAACCTTTGGCAGCATCACCTAATAAGGTTAAAAGTGCCGCAAGCTTGTTACCTGTCCTCAACACATTAGTAGCACCAGGGTTACCAGAACCATAACTATGTGGATCAGGTAAGCGCATCACTTTGCTGACAACTACAGCAAATGAAATAGATCCAATAAGGTAGGGCCCAAGAATAAGTAATCCGTAAAACGCAGTCTGGTTCATAGTTAAGCTCTAGGATGGTGCTGTTGATGAATATTTTTTAAGCGCTCACGCGCCACATGAGTGTATATCTGTGTGGTTGATATATCTGCATGCCCCAATAATAATTGAACTACTCTTAAGTCAGCACCATGATTTAACAAATGTGTTGCAAATGCATGCCGGAGTGTATGTGGAGATAGTGGTACCAAAATCCCAGCTTGCGCTGCCTGGCGCTTAATCATGTGCCAAAAAGTCTGTCTCGTCATACCATCAGTCGTATGTCTTGCCAAAAACAAATGCTGACTAGTTTTTCCGTCTAACAACTGAGGGCGAGCTTCATCGATATATCGCTTAAGCCACTGAGCCGCCTCCATACCAAAAGGCACCAAGCGTTCTTTACCACCCTTACCGCTGACTACTCGTACTACTCCCTCATTCAGACCCACCTCAATTGTTTTTAGATCAACGATCTCCGAAACTCGTAACCCACTGGCGTACATTAACTCCAACATGGTTCGATCTCTAAGCCCTAAGGGGGTTTCAATATCTGGCGCATTCAGCAAAGCCTCTACCTGAGCCTCACTTAATGTTTTAGGAAATCTTGGCGCTTGTTTGGCAGCTCTTAAATTAATACAAGGGTCTATCTTGATGTCATGTTTACGGATACCTAATCGATAAAAACGTTTTAAAACTGTTAAGCGACGGTTAGCCGTTGTGGCTTTATCGGCCCTACGATGAGACATATATCCCATCACATCAGTAGCTAAGACGTCATACAAGCCCTTATTACCAGAAGTCTCAGCATCTAGCCATCGCGCAAACAGCATTAAATCTCGCCGATAGGCTGATAAGCTATTTTTAGATAACCCATCCTCTAACCAACAAATATCGCAAAAAGCATCAATAGCCTCTAAGCTAGCAATTAATTTCTTGCTAGTGGCGGGTTTATTTTCTGAATCTGTGTCAGAGATTGTTTTTTTGACTACCATTGAGCTTTTATTCTAAAAGAGACTGCTTTGAACTCCGCATTTTTATTGCTACCTGATTTTTTGCTTATTTTGCTAGGGTTCGTATTAGTTCGCTACTCTCCACTCAATAAGAATGTTTGGGAAGGCGCAGAAAAGTTGGTGTATTACCTCTTATTCCCGTCTCTTTTATTTAATTCAATCAACCAAACCAAATTTGACTGGGCCGGTACATCCCACATGTTAATTGTGGCCTTTGTCGCATTTTTCTCAGCTGTCTTTTTAGGTTGGCTATCTCACTTTTTCTCTAAAAAAAATCCGATGACCTGGGCCTCAGGTTTTCAAACCTCATTCCGCTTTAACTCTTATATTGCATTTGCAGCAGCAGGCCGCTTAGCTGGCGAGGAAGGTATTGCTTTGATGGCAATCACTATTGGCTGCTTGGTGCCGATTGCCAATGGTTTTGCTGTCTGGGCTTTAGCAAAACATTCAGAATCACACCTATTTAAAGAATTGATCAAGAACCCTCTATTAGTTGCAACTAGTTTGGGACTATTAAGCAATATCCTTGGCCTAAAGCTTCCCGATTACTTAGCGCTTAGCCTAGCTCGTATGGGGGCCGCATCGATTGCATTAGGACTCCTAACCGTTGGGGCAGGACTGATGTGGTTTCAAAGTAAACGTGATGGCGCCCTTGTTGCCTACTGGACCAGCGTGAAATTAATAGCCATGCCTGCCATTGCATTTTTAGTAGGTAAACACATGGATCTACCGGCTGCCCAACTTAATAGCGTGGTGTTATTTGCCGCAATGCCAACAGCCACAAGTGCTTATGTTTTAGCAAACCGCATGAAAGGCGATGGACCGATTGTAGCTATTAGCATTTCTGTGATGACTCTAGGTGCAGCTATTACGTTGCCGTTTTGGTTGATTCTGCTGAAGTAACCACAAAACAAATGAGCAATCTATAGAGATTTTGACATCGCTTGCGACGTGCTATATACTCATGCTATATACACAGGGGGCGATATGGCCATCACAACTTCAACCGTTTTCACCAACAATAGAACTCAAGCAGTCAGACTACCGGCAGAGGCTCGCCTGCCAGATGAAGTAAAAAAAGTAATCGTCCGGGTTCGAGGTCGAGAGAGGATTATTACCCCACTGGAAAATACTTGGGATAACTTTTTTACTAACGGTCCAACAGTGAGCGATGATTTCATGAATGACCGCGGAGAGCAAAAACAATCTAAACGAGAAGACTTTTAATGCTGAAATACATACTTGATACAAATATTGTGATTTATGTAATTAAACGAAGACCCATAAAAGTACTGGATGTTTTTAATAAACATGCTAGTCGCATGGCAATATCTAGCATAACGCTATCTGAATTAATTTATGGCGCAGAAAAAAGTCAGCAGGTAGAAAAAAATTTAGAAGCGGTTGAAGACTTCATTAGCCACTTAGAAGTTCTACCTTACGATAGCAAGGCATCACTTCATTATGGAAAAATAAAATTCACCCTTGAAAAGAAGGGGGCGATTATTGGTGAAAACGACATTCACATTGCTGCGCACGCAATCAGCCAAGGATTAACTCTTGTTACCAATAACTTAAAGGAATTTAAGAGAGTCCCCAACCTTGCACTTGAAAATTGGGTCTAATCCATAGTCTTATTGAAAAATAACAGGTTCAATAGTTAGCTGCACCTTAAATTTCTCCTGCACCTTTTGCTGAATATCTTGAGCCAACTGCAATAATTGCTCACCTGTACCACCACCATGGTTAACCAAGACTAAGGCCTGCTTGTCATAAACACCCACAGCACCTTGCCTGTGGCCCTTAAAGCCACACTGGTCAATTAACCAACCAGCTGCTAACTTCCAAGTTTTAATCAGATCAGATGGGACAGATACTTCATAGGCCACAAGCTCGGGAAATTCTTGCTTGAGATTCCCATATTGCTCATTTGAAATAATCGGGTTATGAAAGAAGCTACCCGCATTACCTAGCACTTTAGGATCAGGCAACTTCGCTCGTCGTATCTCACAAACTTTGTCAAAAATAGCCAAGGCCGTTACTGATGGCGTTGTACTGGTTGTACTTGTTGTACTGGTCGAATTGGTGAATGCCTTTGCCAACTCTCCATAAGCTAGATTAGCTTGCCACTGTTTGGGCAATGCAAAACAAACAGAACTCACAATATATCGGTGCGCTTGATGTTTAAAAATACTATCCCGATACGCAAACTGGCAGCTTGCTTTATCAAAGCGTATCCATTGTTGCGTGTGCGTATCAAAAGCCTCTAAAGAATCAAATACATCGGCCAACTCCAAACCATAGGCTCCAATATTTTGGATCGGGGATGCTCCCACGGTTCCAGGAATCAATGCCAAATTTTCAAGGCCCGCATATCCCTGTTGAAGAGTCCAAGCCACAAAATCATGCCAATTTTCACCAGCCATTGCTTCAACATGGAAATGGCTATCGGTTTCTTTAATGAGTCGCCGACCTTTTATAGCCATTAAACCTACATAACCAGGGATGTTTTTAGCCAAAACCAGGTTACTGCCACCACCTAATATGGTCCAGCTAGCCTTATCTTTATTGGCTTTTTCAACCAACTCAGGAATCTCTTGGCGATCAGTGATATGAACTAGCCGCTCAGCAAAAACGTCAAAACCAAAGGTGTTATGCAAGCGCAATGTCGCATTTAAATCAATCTTCATGCCACAATCTTAACTGTGATTAACTTTGTTTTGAGATTTAGGTGACTTATGCCCTCATTTGACGTTGTATGCGAACCAGACATGATTGAAGTAAAAAATGCGTTAGAACAGTCCAATAAAGAGATTTCTACACGCTTTGACTTCAAAGGATCCGATGCCCGCATCGAACAAAAAGGTGAAGAATTAACTCTTTTTGGTGATGATGATTTTAAATTACGCCAAGTACGCGATGTGCTATTGGCCAAATTAGCCAAGCGCAATGTCGATATTCGTTTCTTAAAAGATGGCAAACTAGAAAAGATTTCTGGCGATAAGTTAAAGCAAATCGTTGAAATCCAAAAAGGCATTAGCTCTGACATTGCCAAAAAGATTGTTCGCTTAATTAAAGATAGCAAGATCAAAGTACAAGCAAGTATTCAAGGTGATGCCGTACGCGTAACAGGCGCCAAGCGCGACGATCTACAAGCGGTAATGGCCATGCTACGTAAAGATGTAGAAGAAGCCCCGCTAGGCTTTAATAACTTCAGGGATTAATAGTTAGCTGTGTAGATTAATGAATGAATTCTTAAGTTAACTCTTTAGTTACTTTTTAGTTAATTCTTTAATTAATTACTCTAAATAAAAAAGGGACAGTCTTCACTGTCCCTTTTTGATGACTGTTATTAAGTCAGCAGATCTTACAAACCACCGTTTTGCTGAGCAACCATCATATAAAGCATTGGAATAGAGAACATCGTATTGAAACGTGATGTCAACATCGCTAATCTTGCAGCAGCAGCTTTTTCAGCAGCTTCTACTTGAACAATGCCTAAAGCTTTCTTTTGATTAGGCCAAATAATGAACCAAACGTTGAAAGCCATCACAATTGCCAACCACATACCAATACCAATAGCCAACACTGGACGTTGCAATGTCAATGCTTGTACAAGGTAACCATTAGCGCCAGCCAATAACAAACCTGTTACAACAGTAAACAAAGCAGCATAACGGAACCAGAATAATGCTGCTGGCGCAATCACTTTACTGATAGCTGGTTTTTGCTCATCTGGAATCTTTGGCATAGATGGAATTTGGACAAAGTTGAAATACCACAACAAACCAATCCACATCACACCGACTAATACGTGCAACCAACGCATTACAAATGCGCCCCACGCATGATCAAAAGCAACAGCACTACCAGTGGCTGCAACGATCAAAACCAATAAAACGACACCAGCAATAATGGTACGTTGTAAAGATTGGAAGATTGATCCCATAGTTATTTCCCCTTTGCAATATTGTTTAGATAAAAGTCATCAGCGGGAAGCTTGCGACTTATTCCTGAGCGGATTATCCATGATTTAGCTAAATTTCGCTGAATGTAATAAAAACGATTAACTCTCCACTCGAATCTCTGAAAACTCAACTTCTGCCTGACCTTCTGCGACTCGTAAATCAAATACACCACCCCTGTTTATTTGAGAGGGCTTTCTAACAGCCTCACCATGTCGAGTCATCAATACGGCATAACCACGCTCTAAAGTACGCTGAGGGTTTAATACTTCCAAATGATTTTTTCTAGATTGATGAAGTTGTTTATACGCACTCAATTGCACAACCCAAGCTTGATTCAGGCGGGCATCTAATTGCTGCACTTTTTCTCGCATCTGTTCTGGATTTGGAATGGCATGCGACAAGCGCAATGACAACTGATCTAAACGTTGTGCCTCTCTATCAATACATTGAGTAGCACGCATACTCATCTTATGAGACAGCGTCACTAAATCTTGTAAAAGCACTTCTCGATCCGGTGTAATTAATTCAGCAGCGCCCGTTGGGGTTGGCGCTCTTTTATCAGCTACAAAATCAGCAATCGTAAAATCTGTCTCATGCCCCACGCCAGAAACAACTGGAATAGGTGACTGAGCAATGCAGCGTGCTAAAGCCTCATCATTAAAAGCCCATAAATCTTCAATGCTGCCACCTCCTCGCACCAACAAGAGCACATCCAACTCACCTTGCTTTGCCAAAGCATAAGCCGCTTGCAATGCTTGTATCAAAGCAGGTGGAGCATCGGCCCCCTGAACCAAGCTTGGGAATATCGTTACCGGAATATGTGGGGATCGACGCTCAAGGGTTGTTAATACATCTTTTAACGCTGCAGCTTGAGCTGAAGTGACAACACCAATTGCTTGAGGGTGTTTAGGTAAAGCACGCTTGTGCGCTTCATCAAAAAGTCCTTCTGCCCCCAATTTCTCTTTGAGCTTTAAAAATGCTTCATACAAGCCACCTTGACCAGCTTTACGCATTAATTGCACATTGAGTTGCAAATCTCCCCTAGGTACATACATCCCTACCTGAGCTGCCACCTCAACCAAATCACCTTCTTTGGGCATGAAACCCACTTGGGAGTTTCTTCCTCTAAACATCACTCCCCGCAACTGCCCTTCTGCATCCTTCAATGAAAAATACCAATGCCCACTGTCATAAGCCTTAAAGTTGGAAATCTCCCCCCGAACCCATACGGAACCGATATGACCATCCAATACCTCAGCAATAGCGCGGTTTAGAGCCCCAACTCCGATAATTTCTCTTGTTATTTCTGTCATTTTTTCAGGTTAAATCAGTATTCATAAGGGGTAAAGCCTAACAACTATCCACAGGCCCGCATAAAAAAAGGTATTTCAAAGAATAATTGCCCGCAAAGCCAAATTTAATTTTATATCCAATTGATTTATATGGTATTTTTTTACAAACTTATTGTAATAAATACAAACATCTACGAAAAATCAAAGGCTTAGAAAGGCCGTTTAAGAAAGTTTTTCACATAGTTATCCACAAGCTTGATGTTAGTCTATGGAGACGATTCCTGCCATCGTTTAAAGTAGAGGTATGTATACCATCTTAATAGCCGCTGGCTGGCCTGTATGGCCCCTTTTACTGACCTCCATTATCGCTTTAGCCATCTTATTAGAGCGTACTTGGTTCTTGCAAGCTAAACGAGTTTCTCCTGCCCATTTAAGCGAAGGAGCCATCCAATTAGCCGACTCTGGCGCATTAAACACTCCTCAAACTGCAGAACAGGCTATTCAAACTCTATCTGAAGCTGCCCCCTTAGGTCGCATATTAGGAGCTGCACTGTTACAAAAATCTCTACACGCTAGCGAAGAAAAGACGATTGAAGCCATGCAAGAGGCAGCTGAAGAAGTCGGCTTATTATTAGATCGCTATATGGGGGCATTAGCTACTATTGCTACTATTGCACCTCTTCTAGGTTTATTTGGCACAGTTGTAGGCATGATTGAAATTTTTGGTAGCCAACAAAGCAATAGTGCCAATCCTCAACAATTAGCACATGGTATTTCAATTGCCCTTTACAACACAGCATTCGGGCTCTTAATTGCTATTCCAGCTTATACGGGTTGGCGCGCACTAAAAGCAATGGCAGAAAAACGTCAACGCGAATGTGAAGCAGCCGCCAAAAAATTATTACGCCACCTGTTTAAGACAGCGTCATAAATTGACGTCATCGATGCGATCTATGATTTTTAATTCATCATCTAAAAAAAGTATTTTTAGTGGAAGTGGCCAGAACACTAGCCAACAAAGCGCGCCCGAGATTAATCTCATACCGTTTATTGATGTGCTGCTGGTTATCCTGATTTTCTTAATGATCTCTACTACCTTCACGCGCTATCAAGAGCTATCCATTACCTTACCAAGCGCTGAAGGTGCAGCATCTAACAGTAAACCAAAAGATATTTCTGTAGCCATTTCTTCAGATGGTCGTATCGCTATCAACGGTAAACGTGTACCAAATGGTGACCTAAGCCAATCTCTCAGCAATGCAGCCAATCAAGCAGGTAAGAGCGACAATGGCCCCATGATCATTATCGCGGCTGATGGCAAAGCTCCCCATCAATCAGTGATGCAAGTGATGGAAGCCGCTCGGAATGCTAATTTACCGAACGTTGTTTTCGCCACTCAGTCAAAATCAAAATAATTGCCATGAGTTCATCATCCTCACACACCTTTCAACAAGCGCCTAGCTATTGGGAAAGAAAAGGATTGATGGCTTTATTGCTTTGGCCACTGTCTAAATTATTTGGTTGCATCAGTCACATTAGAAAATCTTTATATGCCTTTGGTTTACTAAGAAGCCACTCTCTAGGTGTACCCGTCATTATTGTCGGCAATCTACGTGTTGGTGGCACAGGTAAAACCCCCACCGTATTAGCCATTGCAAAAACATTGCGAGAGCAAGGCTTTCATCCAGGCATTATTTCTAGAGGCTACAAAGGAAAAATAAATCAGAGCAGTCCTATTGAAGTCACCCCACAATCTAACCCTTTAGAAATTGGCGATGAACCTTGCTACATGGCACAACAATTGGCCAATTTATCGATTCCCATTGTGGTTCACAGCAGTCGCACGACCAGTGCACAAGCGCTATTAAAATCACACCCAGAAGTGAATGTTTTAATTAGTGACGATGGTCTTCAACACTACGCCATGAAACGATGGCCTGCTCGCGAAGGTGGTCGAGACATTGAATTAGTGATTCGCGACGCAAGAGGAGAAGGCAATGGCTTCCTATTGCCAGCAGGCCCTCTTCGAGAAAGTGCTCAACGCCCTCGTGATTACACCCTCAATTTAGGTCTATCAAAAGATGCTGGCACCCCCTACCTCGCTGATGCACCTAATTTTTATTTAGAGACAGATGTGGCAAAAGCCTATCAGCTAGCGAATCCAGCTCAACACCGACCACTGGTTGATTTTTCTTCGACTAGTGATTTAGTTGCAGCAGCAGGTTTAGGTAACCCCAAAAAATTCTTTGATGTACTAGAAGCATCAGGATTAAAAGTAAATCCCATGCCTTTACCTGACCACTTTGATTTTCAAGAAAATCCCTTCAAAAACATAGTAGCCTCCTCAATTCTGATTACCGAGAAGGATGCCGTAAAATGTTCTCAATTAGCAGAATATCAACAAGATGAGCGCATTTGGGTCGTACCCGTATCTGTCAAACTTCCTAAAGAGTTTGTCACGCTCATGATCGATGTTTTGCATAGACCACAACCTTGATATTGCCTTAATATTGCTTGCGTAAATACCCTTTTACTTAAGCACTGAACTGGAGCTGATGAAAAAGCCATGGATAAACGTTTACTAGATATTTTGGTTTGCCCTATTTGCAAATCCAGTTTGCAGCATGATGCTGAAAAAAATGAGCTCATCTGTCAGGCTGATCAATTAGCCTATCCGATTCGCGATGGCATTCCAGTGATGTTGGCCAACGAAGCCCGATCACTAAAGTCTGCCACCAATGAGCAACCTACTGCTTAATCACCAGATGACGGCTCAATCAACTTCATTCATTGCAGTTATTCCTGCTCGCCTAGCATCAACTCGCTTACCTAATAAACCACTAGCCGATATAGCCGGTAAACCAATGGTCGTTCGTGTTGCAGAACGAGCTTTGCAATCAGGTGCCTCCAGGGTGATTGTGGCAGTTGATGACGCGAGCATTTATGACGCTTGTAAAGCATATGACTTAGATGTGATGCTCACATCTAACCAACATCCTACAGGCACAGACCGCTTGAGCGAAGTTGCACGTCAACTTAATCTTAGCGATGATGAGATTATTGTGAATGTGCAAGGCGATGAGCCACTCATTCCACCTGAATTGATTACCCAAGTAGCAGAAACACTGGCTAAACATCCTCATGCCGCTATAGCAACTGCTGCATTAGCGATTCAGGATGTAAATGAGGTGAATAATCCGAATGCAGTAAAAGTGGTCATGGATCACGCACAAAAAGCGCTTTATTTTTCAAGAGCCCCCATTCCCTATAGCAGAGATCCAGGTAAATATCAGGCTCAATGCTATCGGCATATCGGCATGTACGCCTACAAGGCCAGTTTCTTAAAAGAATTTGCTAGTCTGGCACCAGCCCCAATTGAAGAATCTGAGTCACTGGAGCAACTACGAGCCATGTGGTACGGCTATGCTATTCAGGTCCTAGTGACACAAACAGCTCCACCGCCAGGGGTAGACACTGCCGAGGACTTAGAGCGCGTTAGAGCCGTTTTTAAGCAAGCTATGTAACTGATTCTGCCAATAGCTGAGCTTTCTCAGGGAAATCCTGATGCCAGAACATTGGATTTAAGCCCAAATAATGGGAAAATCAAGCAGTTAAAGTGCATCAGTCAGCTTGCTGTCAAAGAAACAGCCTACTCTTGTCGTTTTTCAAGAATTTGCAACACCCATCAACTAATAAAGGGAGTTAAACCATGCGCTTGATCCTATTAGGTGCCCCTGGCGCCGGTAAAGGCACGCAGGCTAAATTTATTTGCGAGAAATTTGGCATTCCACAAATTTCCACAGGTGATATGTTGCGCGCTGCTGTTAAAGCGGGTACACCACTTGGGATTGAAGCTAAGAAAGTTATGGACTCAGGCGGTCTTGTTTCCGATGAAATCATTATTGGCTTAGTAAAAGATCGCTTAACTCAGGCTGATTGCGCAAAAGGTTATTTATTTGATGGCTTCCCACGCACCATCCCTCAAGCCCAAGCGATGAAGGATGCTGGCGTCCCAATTGATTACGTCCTTGAAATTGATGTGCCGTTTGATGCCATTATTGATCGCATGAGCGGTCGTCGTGTACACGTTGCATCTGGTCGCACATACCACGTGACATTTAACCCACCTAAAGTGGCAGGTAAAGACGATGAAACAGGTGAAGATCTAATTCAGCGTGAAGATGACAAAGAAGAAACCGTTAAAAAACGTTTAGACGTTTATGATGCTCAAACACGCCCACTCGTTGAATACTATTCTTCATGGGCTAAAAATGGTGATGCAACAGCCAAAGTAGCAGCGCCAGCCTATCGCAAGGTAGAAGGTACTGGATCAGTCGATGCTATTACCGTTAATGTATTTGCAGCACTGAAGTAATTTTGAGTCTAGCCCACACTGAGTTTTACTTGGGCACTTAGATAAATAGCTTCAATCAAAACCCCGTTATGACTCAAGTCAGAGTAACGGGGTTTTTATTTTGTGCTGATGGAATGTTTATTCAGCGTAATGAGTCGGATCTGGCACTTGGGCAGTTAAAAAACCCTCTTTGCGTAGACGACAAGATTCACAACGACCGCAAGCCTCACCTTTTGAGTTGGCCTGATAACAAGAAACAGTCTGTGAAAAATCAACGCCTAACTGCATGCCAGCCTGAATAATCTCCGACTTACTCAATGAAACAATTGGCGCATGAATCCTAAAACGCGTAGCTGACTCCATGGACTCAACACCTGCCTTAGTTGCTAAATTAGCTGTTGCCTCAAACGATTTCACATACTCAGGACGACAATCTGGATAACCAGAGTAATCGACTGCATTAGCCCCAAAGAAAATATCCAACCCACCCAAAGCCTCTGCCCACCCCAAAGCCACCGATAACATGATGGTGTTACGAGCTGGCACATAAGTAATTGGAATTTCATTTTTGGCACTAGCACTAGTCGGTACAGCATAGGCATCATCTGTTAGAGCTGAACCCCCAACAAAACGACGTAAATCTAAATCAATGATTTCATGACGAGCAGCACCTAAATTTTTCGCCACACGCACCGCCGCATCAAGCTCTGATGAATGTCTTTGACCGTAACGAAACGAAAGGGCATACGGGGTATAGCCAAGCTTGTTGGCAATCGCCAAAACTGTCGCCGAATCCAACCCACCCGACAGCAAAATAACTGCTGGAGCACCAGGGGTACGAGCACGCATGGATTCAAAATCAAATAACTTCACAACTAAGACTCTTTAAATGTATCTATATATCTTGATTGACACGAAGAACTTACTTCAAACGCTTTAAGGCTTGCTTAGCCAAACTCGCTGCCTCACTGTCAGGGTGTTTAGCAATTAATATTTCTAGAGTTTTTTTACCCGCTGGCTTTTGACCTGATTCAACCTGACTATTCGCCACAGTTAATAAAGCATCTGGCGTTCTTATATGAAGAGGGTAACGCTTAACCATTGCTTGCAAGCCAGCAATAGCCGCCTTGTAATCTTTTTGTGCGTAATTGACATTACCCAACCAAAATTGAGCTAGGGGCCAATAAGGGCTGTCAGGGTACTTCTTCACAAAACTTTGAAAACTGGCTTCAGCTTTCTTCATATTTGAATCTTGGAAAGCTTTTAAAGCTCCTTCATAAGCTTCTTTCTCACCTGCTTGAACGGTGCCCTGAACACCTTCAATCTCTAATACTTGAGGCTCAAATTTCTTTACGCGGCCATTAAGATCTTGATAAAAACTCTTTTGTTGAGCTAACAATTCTTCTACTTGCTTTTCCAGTAATTCTGTACGACCACGTAAGCGCGCATTCTCTTGAACCTGTTGCTCCAATTGATTTTGCAAATCAATTTGTGCCTGTTGCCCAGCATTTACTTGCGAACGCAAATCCAAAATTGCTTTACGAGCTTCAGAATCTTCAAGAAAGGCTGCTGCTGGGAAGCTATATGTAGCTAAAGCAACAAAAACAACAGCGGCCAATGCCGCTGTTTGATGATGCAAAGAAGTTAAACGCTTCATTGGCATAATTTCCAACTTAATTAGTAAGCAATATCAGCACGGCGATTTTCTTGCCAAGCAGCTTCATTACTGCCTTCAGCTTTTGGCTTTTCTTTGCCAAAGCTAATAGCTTCCATCTGGTTATCTGAGACACCTAGTAGTGACAATGATTTACGCACTGCTTCAGAACGACGTTGACCCAAAGCTAAGTTGTACTCTGTTGTGCCACGCTCATCCGTATTACCTTCTAACTTAATCTTGCGATCTTTGTTAGCTTTTAGATAATTGGCGTGTGCTTGTAATGTTGATTGATATTCTGGCTTGACTGAATAACTATCAAAATCAAAATACACACTTCGCTTAAATAATGGGCTCTTTGGATCATTCCATGGTTGAGAACTAAAGTCACCATTAGCTTTACCAGCACCATCAACGTCATCCAATTTAACGCCTGATGCACAAGCGCCTAAAAAGGCAACTGACAACAATAAAGCCGCACGACGGGCCAAAGAAAATTGATTCATAGATCCTCCAATTAATAATTTTTTACTGGATGAAAAGTTTTTAACTTTCCATCAATTCATGACTATCGTAACAAATACTTATGAAACCTTGAATAAATGTGGCAGATTGCTCACATCAATCCATAAATGGGCCCCAAGCTGGCTCACGAATATCAGCGCCAGGCAAACTCAACACTTGTTTATTTTTACCATCAATCGACACTGCCATCAAAACAGGTTTACCGCCGCTACGAGCAGCAAATAATACATAGCGACCATTCGCGGCAAATGTAGGCGTTTCATCACGATGACCGTCACTTAACGCCATCACTTCACCAGAAGCTAGATCTTGCAGATGCAAACGATAAGCGCCGCCTACACGGGCTATATAAACTAAATTTTTACCATCAGGCGAAATACGTGGGCTCGTGACAAATCCATGCTTAAACGTCACGCGCTGAGCACCGCCATCGCCCTCACCTTCCGTAGACATACGATAAATTTGGGGGCTACCACCACGATCACTCGTGAAATAAATAGACTTGCCATCAGGTGACCATTGCGGCTCAGTATCAATCGAGGAGCTCCGGGTTAAACGTCTTAACCCAGTACCATCAGCATTAATACGATAAATCTGCGTATTACCGTCTTTAGATAAAGCAAGCGCGAGTGAACGGCCGTCTACAGACCACGCCGGTGCACTGTTATTACCTTTTTGATTGGATAGAACAGTACGACGCCCAGTCGCTAGCTCATGGACATAAATAACAGGCTTACGTGACTCAAACGATACATAAGCCACTTTTTTACCATCTGGTGACCATACAGGAGAAATAATAGGCTCATTACTAGATAAAGCAGGTCTAGCATTCTCACCATCAGAATCAGAAATAACTAAGCGATGACTTTTACCAGAGCGAATAACATAAGAAAGACGTGTTGAAAAAACACCACGCTCACCAAGAATCTTTTGAATAATGTCATCAGCAATCTTATGACCTGCTAAACGCAAATCATCTGCCGTAACTGTCACAACAATACCGCCTAAACTTTCGCTTTTACGAATATCAAATAAACGGTAACGAATCTCATAACGACCATCCGATAGTTTAGTAACACTACCCACCGCCAAAGCATCAGCACCTCTGGCCGACCATGAGTTGAAATCTGGCTTAATATCCCAGCCCAACTCTGCACCACCTGACTCAACGTTACGCATTGCGCCACTTCTCGCTAGGTCAGAACGCACAATATCCGTGACACGTAGCGGTAATTTACTTTCATCTGTGAAACGCATCACCGCTATTGGAAATAAAGATTGCCCCACCCCAGAAATCTCAATATTCATTTGAGCTTTTGCAAAAGTGGCAACCAACATCACTTGGGTGACAAAAACAAACGTCATAGTTTTTTTCAACACGGCGACTAATTTCATGTTATCTCTCATCAATCCTTAGGCTTAAAGATTAAGCGCATTTGTTTGGGCACCTTGCCATCGTCATCTTTGGGTAATGTTTTTGCATCATCAATCGCTCGTAACACTGCTCGATCCCAAGCAAGATCTCCACTACTCTTTACAACATTTCTATTGATGATACTGCCATCGGGAGCTAGCTCAACAGCCACCTCTACAGCAGGATTACCTGCTACCAATGACGGGTTAAACACAATCAACGGCAAAATCTTACGGCGCACTTTGTCAGCGTAGCCTGGTTTAGCATTGCCACCGCCGCCAACACCATCACCGACCACACCACCACGCCCACCGGCTGCTCCCTCTTTACCAGCTGCAGAGCGCAATCTTGCCAACTGATCAGCACGTGACTTATCTTGTGCCAATGCTTCTTTTTTGGCTACATCAGCCTTGGCTTTATCTTGTGCCTTTTGCTTCTCTTCTTTTAGCTTGGCTTCTTTTAACTTAGCCTGTTTTTCTTCTTCAGCTTTTTGCTTTTTTAACTCTTTCGGATCAACCTTCTTAACGGGTTTTTCTTCTTTTTTAGGCTCAGGTTTAGATTCTTTTTTTCTCTTAACAGCAATATCTGCCTTGTCATCCGCTTCCATCTTTTGCTCAACGGCTTGCACAGGCGTACTTTTTACAACAGGTACGCTATCCCAAATTTCAGCCTCTAAACCAGCAGGTGTTTGACTCTTCCAATTTAATCCAAATGCTAAAAAGAAAAACAACAATAAATGCATACCCAAAGCCCACGCAAAGGCTTTACCAGTGCCTGCATCAGCATGCAATCTGGCACGAAAATCATTCATGGGAAATGCTGTCGAACTCAATTACTCTTCACCGCCAAACCAACACGCTTGACACCATTCTCTTTTAAGCGCGCCATCACATCCATCACGATTTCATATTTAATTGATTTATCAGCTGCAATCACCATTGGTTGATCAGCGGCTAGATCTGCACGTTCACGTGCAAAAGCACCTAACTCTTGACGGGATAAAGTTCTATCTGCTTTACCTTCGCTTTTTACAAGAATGGTTTCATCAGCAGAAATATTTAATAAAACAGGCGGCAAGGGTTGCACCTGAGCACCACCCACAGTGGGCAAATTAACCACCCCAGGATTCACCATCGGTGTTGTCACCATAAAAATTACAAGCAACACCAACATCACATCGATGTAAGGCACCACGTTGATGTCAGCCATAGCACGTCTTCTACCGCCCGACTTTCTAGAGATACTTGCCATCTCAATCCCCCAATCTATCGGTCTTAGTAACGAGCTTGTTGACGTTGAAGAATATTAGAAAACTCTTCGATGAATGTTTCAAAACGAATCGATAAACGATCAATATCTGCCGCATTGCGGTTATAAGCCACCACCGCAGGAATCGCTGCAAATAAACCGATCGCTGTTGCCACCAAAGCTTCTGCAATACCAGGTGCCACACTAGCCAACGTAGCTTGTTGCACATTCGCCAAACCACGGAAAGAATTCATAATGCCCCAGACAGTTCCAAATAAACCGATATAAGGCGATACGGAACCCACTGATGCCAAGAATGGCAAATTAGCTTCTAAGGTGTCCATCTCACGCTGATAAGCAGCCTTCATAGCACGACGCGCACCATCAATTTCCTTACCTTTTAAAAACTCTTGCATACCGCTTTCAAAAATACGCTCTAAAGATGCTGCTGGATCTTGATTGCGCTTAGCACCCTCTAACAAGGTATTTAAATCACCACCAGACCAGAAATCACGTTCAAAACGTTCTGTATCTTGGCGAACTGCTTTTAAAGAAATACCTTTCTTAAAAATGATCGTCCAAGATGCTACGGAGAGACTTAATAACAACAGCATGACCAACTGCACTAATACACTGGCATTAAGCACTAGTGACAATATGGATAAATCTTGAGTAGCTTGCATAAATTATTTTCCGTAGAAATGAATGTTGAGTAATTCTGAGTAACTTTTAGTGATTTTTAATAACTATTAAATCCGTGCGTAATTTTAACTAGCTCGTCTTGCGATGAACAGCTAAGGGACCAGCGGCTTGGCATGCCGGCATCATTTCAATCACATTAATATTGACATGTGCAGGCAAGGTTGATGCCCAATAAACTGATTCAGCAATATCCGTAGCTGTTAATGCCTGAACGCCGTCATAAACCTTAGAAGCCTTTGCGTCATCTCCCTTAAAGCGCACATTAGAGAATTCTGTTCCTGAACACAACCCAGGAGCCACATCTGTCACGCGTATCGGGGTACCCAATAAATCAGACTTAAGGTTCAAGCTGAACTGACGTACAAAAGCCTTGGTCCCACCATACACATTACCGCCTGGGTAAGGGTAACGACCTGCAATAGAGCCTAAATTAAAAACATGACCGCGGCCTCGCTCCACCATTCCTGGCAAGAAAGCTCTTGTCATGTACATCAAACCTTTAATGTTGGTATCCACCATTCTTTCCCAGTCATCCAAAGCTACTTGATGAGCAGGCTCTAAACCCAGTGCTAAACCAGCGTTATTAACCAAAACATTCACATCCGCAAAATCTTTGGGTAGTTGACCTGGAAGAGCAAAAACAGCCTCCTTATTGGTCACATCCAAGATAGTGGTGTGCAAACGCGCCTGTTGATCGGCTGGCAAACTCTTCTTCAAACTATCCAAACGGTCAGCACGGCGCCCTGCCGCAATGACTTGATGGCCTTCAGATAAATAGCGTCTAGCGATCGCTTCGCCAAAACCAGCTGTTGCTCCCGTTACTAATACAGTCAACTTTGTCATTTTTCGTGTCTCCTGGGGTGTTTTTTTGTATCATTTAGGTCTTGCAGAGTTTAGCGTATGCTAGCCGCAAACCAGATGATCCTCATAGAAAGCCCAAATCATGTTCCAACGCAGTCAAACATTGGCAAAAACTGATCCCGCATTGTGGGATGCCATCCAGTCAGAAAATAAGCGTCAAGAAGACCATATCGAGCTTATCGCCTCAGAAAACTACACGTCTCCAGCCGTTTTAGAGGCTCAAGGCTCACAATTAACCAATAAATATGCTGAAGGCTACCCTGGTAAGCGTTATTACGGTGGTTGCGAGTATGTGGATATTGCTGAACAACTAGCGATTGACCGCTTAAAACAGATTTTCGGTGCGGAAGCAGCCAACGTACAGCCTCATTGCGGTGCCTCAGCCAATGAAGCTGTATTTTTAGCCTTTTTGAAACCAGGCGACACCATTATGGGTATGAGCTTGGCTGAAGGTGGTCACTTAACTCACGGTATGGCTCTTAACATGAGCGGCAAGTGGTTTAACGTGGTTCCTTACGGTTTAAATGCTCAAGAAGAGATTGACTACGATGCCATGGAGCGTTTAGCCCATGAGCACAAACCAAAATTGATCATTGCAGGCGCATCAGCTTACTCATTACATATCGACTTTGCCCGTTTTGCTAAAGTTGCTAAAGATGTAGGCGCCTTGTTTATGGTGGATATGGCTCACTATGCAGGTTTAATTGCTGCAGGCGTTTATCCAAACCCAGTACCTCACGCTGATATCGTGACATCAACCACTCATAAGAGCTTACGTGGCCCACGTGGTGGGGTCATTTTGATGAAAGCGGAGCACGAAAAAGCGATTAACTCAGCAATTTTCCCAGGTCTACAAGGCGGTCCTTTGATGCACGTGATTGCCGCTAAAGCTGTTGCGTTCAAAGAAGCTCTAGAACCTTCATTTAAAGAATACCAACAACAAGTTGTAGTCAATGCGCGCGCCATGGCTGAAACTTTAGTGAAACGTGGCTTACGCATTGTTTCTAGCAAAACACAATCTCACGTGATGCTAGTAGACCTACGCGCCAAAAATATTACAGGTAAAGAAGCTGAACGTGTTTTAGGTGAAGCACATATCACTTGTAACAAAAATGCCATTCCAAATGATCCAGAAAAGCCATTCGTAACTAGTGGTATTCGTTTAGGCTCACCAGCCATGACAACTCGTGGATTTAAAGAAGCAGAAGCAATTCAAGTAGCAAACTTGGTTGCTGATGTTTTAGATAATCCTAACGATGCCGCCAATATTGCTAAAGTACGTGAACAAGTGGCTGCTTTAACTAAGCGCTTCCCTGTTTATAGCAACTAATCATTTAGGACACAGATGCATTGCCCCTTCTGCAAATACTCAGATACACAAGTTCTTGATACTCGGGTATCTGAGGAAGGGGACTTCATCAAACGTCGTCGCCGTTGTGAAAAATGCGATAAGCGCTTCACCACTTACGAACGCCCAGAGTTAGCTTTACCAGCCATTGTTAAAAAGAATGGTAGTCGCGTAGAGTACAACCGTAACAAATTAATTGATTCAATGGGTATTGCTTTACGTAAGCGCCCCGTATCCGCTGAAGCCGTTGAAGAGGCTATCCGCAATATTGAAGAACGTCTCCAAGCCACAGGTGAAAAAGAGATTCCTAGCGATCGCGTGGGAGAACTTGTGATGCGTGAATTAAAGCGTTTAGACAAAGTGGCTTACATTCGCTTTGCTTCTGTCTACAAGAGCTTTGCAGATATCGAGTCTTTTGAGAGTGCGCTTAAAGAGCTCAAGTAAGACCTTGTTTTAAATCGTTATCAGAATCCATCAATTCTTAAACGCTCCCAAGTCATCAGGATTAGATTCTTTAGCTAGGGAACTTCCGACAAAACTAGCGCGTTTTCGATGCCTCTTTTTACAAAGGGCTCATGTAACCAAGACTCATTTTTAGGAACACTGCACACAGCTGGCATTACTGGCTTACCCCCTGACACCTCAAGAAAAATAGCTTGTTGAGTATCTTTTTTCATACCCACCTTTTATAAAAATTATTTTTAATTGCATCTGCATTTTCAGAAAATATTTACAAACAAATAAGCAATAGCTGATTTCTATTCTTATTTATATGACTGATGATAATTGGATGCACATCAATCATCAATTATCTAAACCATTCTACGAAGCTGGTTTTTCCTTATTAGAGACATTAGCAGCACTCGCCATCTTTAGCGGCTCTTATATGGCACTCATATCTGCACACGCACACATGGCAAACCACACTCAAAAACAAGTGAGAGAACTTCATGCACTGATGGACGAAAGCAATCAACATGAAATACAAATTGCATTAAATCGTGCTGAGGAGGATAAATGACACTTATAGAAGTTTTAGTGTCTTCAGTTATTGCCAGCGTACTTTTATTAGCAAGCACCCAAGTATGTTTTCAGGTGCATCAGGCTACTACCCAACAAAACAACTTGAGCCTACTGCAAAGTGAAGCTATACAAGCTTTTCATATGATGGGAGAGGCCATTTGGCATGCTCAGGCAAATACAGACTCTAGCAAATCATCCACACATTTATTAACAATTGCGGCAAAAGATAGTGCTGCACCTAGCAATAAGAAAGCAGGTGAATTCCAAGTCCGCAAAGGAGCAGCTAGCGTCAATAGTTCTGATACTTTTTATACCCAGGATGCTCTAGATAAAAGAAAGAATGGTTCATATAAAGCGTTCTTTGTACAACAACAAGGCCACTATGAATCCAGAGATGGGATCTTATATATTCAGACTCAGAATGAGAAAGGTCATTTACAAAATGATGCCTTAATAGCCCATGTGCAATCCATGCAAATACAAGTTGGGGTTATTGAGCGCCAATCCCTTGTATGGCTAGAGCCCTATCAAATTCATGAGTCTGGTAGAAGATTTCCTCAATGGAAACATGCTCGAGCATTGAAGATTCAACTGAATCTCCAAAAGGGGAGAACACAACTTGAATTGGAGAGAGTTTTTGCACTTAGACACTAAACACATTCATCCAAAGGTTATGTATTACCTAGCCTAATTGGCTTACTGTCACTCATCAGTATTGCTATCCTAACGGCATTGAATCGATCTGCAACAGACATACAGATCTTGCAAGCTGAAAAGAATATGACTCATGCGTTTGCGACGGCTGAAAACCATCTTATCGTTGCAGAAAAAGCGCTGCTAGATGGCAGGCTACGAACCGACCTTATTCGAATAGAAACATTTCAGCCAAAAGGGTTTAGAAAGCGTCCCAACATAGCAACCACGCACTACCAATTAACAGCTACGGCATATCGCCATCAAACCAAGATTGAAATACAAACCATTATTCGTATTCATGAGAAACAAAAATCTAGCAATACCCCAACAACTCAAGGATCTCCCAACAGAACGATGGAAAGAGTTTCCTGGAAAATCATCTGATGATGGCATGTCTTTATTAGAAGCATTGATATGTGTTGCCCTACTTAGCCTAATGACAGTGTTGTCCATACGCAGCTTTGCTCAACAGATGGCTACTTACGAACTCGATGCCTTCGCCCAAACATTTGTTCAAGATGCTCAATTAGCTAGGCAAGTATCACAACAACAACGGCAAACCGTGTCCATGAAACCTTTAGCCAAAGGGCATCGTTCTAATTGGACGGCGGGATGGGAAATAAAGACTCACTCTATTAAAAATAGCATTCCCAACACTTTTGAGAATACCTCTCTCGTTAAATCCTATATCAACACCACTCCTATTGAAGTGGCTGAACATTTACTCAACCCTAGCCAACAGTTTGCCGATATGAGCGCTCCCGGGAAAGAGCGCCACATTAGCTTTACCGATGGTGCACCAGCCCTTTTGCATAATGGGGGTTTTGTGGCTAATCGCATCGTTTGGCAACATTCTCGGTATCCAGAGTTAATTCGTCATATCATCTTAGGACCTGGGGGTCGTTGGCGTATCTGCAACCCTGTTGAAGATAAGAAAGACTGTCAGTAGCTGTTGATTAATTACAATGTATTTAAATGTATAACACCCAAGACCACACCTATATGAGCCTTGCCTTAGCAGAAGCTAAGAAGTCTCTTTTTATCAGCAACCCCAACCCAAGGGTGGGGTGTGTCTTGGTTAAAAATGATGTCATTATTGGCATAGGACATACTCAGGCTGTTGGTGGTGATCATGCTGAAATACAAGCCTTAAAAGATGCTCAAAAAAAAGGCTTTGATGTAGCAGGCTCCACCGCTTATGTCACCCTTGAACCTTGTTGCCATCACGGCAAAACACCACCTTGCACAGATAGCCTGATTAAAACTAAGGTGGCCAAGGTCATTGCAGCGATGGAAGATCCTAATCCATTAGTAGCCGGCCAAGGCTTAGCAGTCTTACGTCAGGCGGGCATCGATGTGCGCTGTGGTTTATTAGAAAAAGAAGCTACAGAATTAAATATCGGCTTTATTCATCGTATGCGCACAGGTTTGCCTTGGGTGCGTATGAAAATAGCCTCTAGCCTTGACGGCACAACAGCACTCAATAACGGTATCAGTCAATGGATTACAAGCGATGAGGCTAGACACGATGGCCACTATTGGCGCGCTAGAGCTTGTTGTGTATTAACGGGTATTGGCACGGTCAAAGAAGATAACCCTCAAATGAATGTGCGAGGCATCGATACACCGCGCCAACCACTTCGGGTGTTAATTGATTCTTTTTTAGAAGTGCCACTGCACTCAAAAATATTAGATGAATCCATCGGTGGTCATACGATTATTTTCTGTGGTGCAGTTGACCCCAAGCATTTCACCCAAGTTGAAACAGCATTACGAGCTAAAAATGTTTCTATTGTTCAGCTACCTGCTCACTCAGATGTTGCAGGTAAAACTGGCAAAGTTGACTTGCCATCGGTAATGAAACACTTGGCGGAAAAGCTACATATCAACGAAGTGCATGTGGAGGCTGGCTTTAAGTTAAATGGTTCATTGCTACGTGAGAACTGCATCAATGAACTACTGCTGTATGTGGCGCCAAAACTACTTGGCCCAGGGGCTGGCCTAGCTAATTTGCCAGAGTTAACAAATTTAGAATCTACTTCAGATTGGGAATTTGTAGATCATGCTTTAGTGGGTGAAGATTTACGTTTGCGATTACATTTATCATCACAAGATACAACTAAGAAAGCAGATTAAAGAATGTTCACGGGAATTATTCAGGCCATTGGAAAAATTGAAAGCGTGTCACCACTAGGTGATGGCTATCGCTTAACTGTTGATGCAGGCGGCCTCGATATGAGTGATGTTCAATTAGGCGATAGCATCGCCTTGCAAGGCGCCTGCATGACTGTTGTTGAAATGAATAAAACTCATTTCTCGATTGATATTTCTGCTGAATCTATTAACAAAACCACCGGTCTTCAGCAACCTGGGTTTGTAAATTTAGAAAAAGCCTTGCGTGTTAATGATCGCTTAGGCGGTCATTTAGTCAGTGGTCATGTGGATGGTATTGGCTTTGTGGTGACATTCGAACAAGTCAGTAGCGCTGAGGGATCATGGCATCTAGTCATTAAAGCACCGCTCTCTTTAGCCAAATATCTCGCTTACAAGGGATCTATTGTGGTGAATGGCACATCTTTAACAGTGAACCAAGTTGAAGATGTGGCAGATGGTTGCCTCATGCATATCAATTTAATCCCCCACACCCTTGAAAACACAACGCTTCAGTACCTAAAGGCAGGATCTCCTGTTAATTTAGAGGTAGATTTAATCGCTCGCTACGTGGAGCGGATGCTGAGTACTCAATAAAGGCCTCCAATAGCCTTTAAGCTCCAAAAATCCCCCTTTTTATAAGGGAAAACTAGATATGAAGGTCATAAAGCCTTAAAATCACGGCTCTATGTCAAGTACAGCCTATTCCCTAGCCAGCGTTGAAGAAATCATTGCCGAAATGCGTGCTGGACGCATGGTTATTTTGGTGGATGAGGAAGATCGCGAAAATGAAGGTGATCTTGTTTTAGCTGCTGACCATGTGACGCCTGAAGCCATTAACTTTATGGCGAAATATGGCCGCGGTCTTATTTGCTTAACCCTCACTCGCGAGCGTTGCGAACAATTAAACCTACCTTTGATGGTACGTGACAATACAGCGGCCTTAGGCACAAATTTCACGGTATCCATTGAGGCTGCCGAAGGGGTGACCACAGGTATCTCCGCAGCAGATCGCTCACACACCGTGAAAGTGGCCGTAGCACCAGATGCTAAACCTCGCGACATTGTGATGCCTGGTCATATTTTTCCGTTAATGGCACAAGCAGGCGGCGTACTGGTACGCTCAGGTCATACTGAAGCGGGTTGTGACTTAGCTGAATTAGCAGGCTGTAGCCCTACTTCAGTTATTTGTGAAATCATGAAAGATGATGGTGAAATGGCTCGTCTGCCAGACCTCATCGAATTTGCCAAAGAACACCAGTTAAAAATTGGCACGATTGTGGATTTAATCCATTACCGTAGCCGTCATGAAAGCATTATCAGCCGCCAAGCAAGCCGCACCTTCAATACACCTTGGGGTCCTTTACAAGGCATCGCTTATAAAGATAGTCCAACAGGTTGTGCACATTTAGCATTGGTTAAAGGTCAACCAATGGCGGATACAGAAACTTTAGTGCGCGTTCATGAGCCAGCTACCATCCTAGATATCTTAGAAACCAGTTCATCTAGCCACTCTTGGCCTGTTACTGAAGCAATCAAGACCATTGCACAAAGTGATACAGGTGTTGTGGTGTTATTAAATTGTGCTGGTAGCGCTGCGGTTAATACGGATGCTTGGTTTAATCAGTTGGGTAAGCTTGATGGCCTAGCACCTGTTAATCCACAAAGAAAAACTGATTTCCGTACCTACGGTATTGGTGCACAAATTCTGAAAGATTTAGGCATTCGCAAAATGAAGCTTTTGGCGAATCCAAGCCGCCTACCCACCATGTCTGGTTATGATTTAGAAGTAACTGGTCACCTACCTTATCAAACAAAATAATTTATTTAAAAGGTTTATATGCCACTGTCTCAAATTGATCGAATCGAAGCTGACTTAAATGGTCAAGACCTGTGCATTGGTATTGTTCAAGCACGCTTTAACCAACCGATTTGCCAAGCTTTAACTGAGTCTTGCGTTAAAGAATTGTTGGCTCTTGGTGTTGCCCCTGAAGATATCGTGATTACGACAGTACCTGGTGCATTAGAGATTCCTCTGACACTACAAAAACTGACTGAATCTGGTGAATTTGATGCGTTAATTGCATTAGGTGCCGTAATCCGCGGTGAAACCTATCACTTTGAATTAGTTTCTAATGAATCAGGCGCTGGTATTACACGCGTTGGCTTAGACTACGGCATCCCAATTGCTAATGGCGTTCTAACTTGTGAAACAGATGAACAAGCCGAAGCACGTGTTGTTGAAAAAGGACGCGATTGCGCAAGAACAGCTGTTGAAATGGCTAATTTAGCGATTGGCTTAACGCCTGATGATGAAGTTGAAGAAGAGTAATCTCACTTATGAATTTCGACACTCAACAACTTAATAAACCTATTTCATCGGTAACGGTGAAACGCTCACTCACACCACGTCGTCGTGCCCGTGAATATGCACTTCAAGGCGTTTATCAATGGTTAGTGATTAAAGCCGCAGGTGGTTTTGCAGACTATGCAACGATTGCTAAGCAATTGGGCGAAGATCCTGGATTTAAAAAGTGTCAAAAAGATCTTTTTGATCATTTATTTTCTGGTGTGGTGAACCATTTTGATACCTTAGAGAGCCATATCAAGACTCATCTTGATCGCCCTATTGAAGAGTTGTCACCTGTTGAATTTGGCGCCCTACTTATTGCCTGCTTTGAATTAGCACAAGATATTAGCGTACCGTTCAAAGTTGCCATCAATGAGGCTGTAGAGCTTGCTAAGGTGTTTGGTGGCACAGATGGTCATAAATATGTGAATGGCGTACTTGATAAGCTAGCCCAGCAACTAAGACCTCATGAAATGTAATTAGTTGTGACTTTATTTAAAAATGGATCGTGCAACCTGCCGATCCATTTTTTTTGCTATCGATACGACATCTTATATCTGTTGTAGGCATTTACACCCCTCAATTACTTCTGAAATAATTTAGCCATCCGATTTTTGCAAATAGTTGAAACCTCATAACCTAGCCTTTCAGCCATTATTTTTTCCTGGTGACTAAATTTTGGTTCAAGCTCGCCCAAGACAATTGGCAATGAAGAAATAATTTTCTCTGACATTTCTTTGGCTAATTTAAGTAAAAATTTATCAGAAACTTTAATTGAACTTGCTAAAGTCACCAATTGTGAACCCGTTACCTCACCAGGCTTATACGTGTCACCAATCTTAAATGCGAAATTATTTGAGAATCCTGAGTACACACTCGTACACATCAAGTCATAAAAAGGTGCTAAACAATAACCTTTATCGGTTACTAATACGGATAAATTTTTAGCATGACTATCGTTGTTGCCAATAAATAAGTTAAAGAAAAGCCACTTAAGAAGGCTCTCACAATCATTGATCGGGTTAATACTCAAAGTCTTTATCTGCTCATAAGATTGAGCAAAACTAGGCCCTCCATCAGGTTCATACTTAACACCAGATGGAATTTTTAATAATTGGCAAATATCAAATTGATTAATTCTAGTAATCCCATTGTCTGAATCAACTCGGTCATAGCGTTTAACTAGGCAAGACTTAACCTCACTGATGTAATCAACGTTAGCAGTCTGAAGTCCACATTTGCTCGACAACCTCATCATGATTGCTTCATTAACTGCTGATGCCCAAATTTTTTGGCCAGGCCGCTGAATATCTGGTTTAAGAATATGGCTTGATGGCGTTGAACCAACTGGCAGAAGAGGATGGCTGTCAGTTTTATCAATAGACAATAGAATTTTATATTGTGCTCCCGAGATCGTCGTTTTAGGGCGATCATGACGCTCTAACTGACCGGAAATAATTTGCGCAATTTCAGGCCAAGTTGTCTTAACGTATTCGGGATCATGTGGCGCAGTTCCAGTTGGAATTAATACAAGTGACCCCGCGCTATCCCATGCGGAAGTTTCAAGTAAACCAAATATTGAAGTGACATGATGTCTTTTTTCTAAGCTGTTACGTTGATCACCTTCTGGCAAAAGATTTTCAAAATAGGCATGAACAGCTGGGCTATTAATTTCGCCCGTCTCAAGAGGAATAATTTTTTCAATAGGGGAAGAGACTAACCCACTGATACATTCATTTGTGTAAGTAAAAGTTAATGGCTCATGGTCATGCAAATAACCGATCAGTTGGCCATTAATATATACATCAAGACTCTTAGGCATTAAGAACCTTTCCTGCGAATCACAATCTCTAGACCAAGCCAACCAATTAAATCAAATAACATCTGAGCTCTAACCGTTGGCTTGCCACTCTCAACATCACCGATAAAGCGACCACCCCAATTGGCCATCCCAGCAATTTGCGCTTGGGTTATTTTGGAAGACTTACGCACTTGCCGCAGAAGATCACCCAATTCTTTCGTCGAATGAATCGTTATGCCTGTTTTAAGATCTGAAGAATTCATCACCGCCTCAACAATTTATACCGTTCGGTATGATTATATGGCAAACATGAATTAATTTAAATATATTTTACCGATAGGTAAAATATATGATTGCCAGCATAAATATTTAATAAATAATACCGATCGGTAAATTTTTTACGGGCAAAAGTTGAGGCTAACTTGCATTTGCTTGATAAGCAAATGCACAGCAAATTCAACCAATCAAATAACTTTGTTCTTCTTTAACTGGGCAAACTTGTACCCAGCAGCTTCACGTAAGCGTTGGCGCTCAGCTAATACTTTATCGCCGTAACCACCGTCATTAATGAAGATAGAGGATGCGCCAACATAGAGACGCAAACCAGCTTCTAGAGAACCACCTTTAGCGATGTACTCGCGAAGAATTAATGAACCCACACGCATATTAGCGTTTGGATCTAGTGCAGCCTCATGACCACCAAATAACTGGAATTTCTCAGCATGAACACGTGTCATCACCTGCATCAGTCCTTGAGCACCCTTTTTGCTTTCAGCAAGCGGGTTAAAGCCTGACTCAACAGCTGTTACTGCCAAGATAAGGGTTGGGTCTAGACCAACTTCACGACTAACAACCATGGCTTTTTCTACAAAGTCATAGCTAGCCGATGCATCCATCTTGTATTTATCTGCCAAATAACGGGCTACAGCCTGTTTTTCAGCGTAAGTTCTTAGAACTGAATGGTCAATAGCCTGATCATCCACTAACTTAGTCGGAATCTTAGCCGCTTCATCGGCAATCGAAGGCACTGGTTTCGCATTCTGAAGAACGTCATAGACTTCTTCAGGAATCATCCAGGCAGCTTGATTGATTGTGAGAGGTTGCCCCATCGATAAGGTAGCCAAGACAAAAGCGCCAACAACAGCGACTGGACCAACAATATGGGCATAACGCACCTTAAGCTTAGCAATGAGGAAAGCCACAGAGCTAGCTCTGCTTTCGATCATGTCAATTAAGTTCAAAGTTTGTATATATCTGTTCATCTAATTAATGATGTTTTAGTAATCATTCAATACCACAAAAATGATGCACCGCAACATCTAGTTGAGATGACGAATATTAGGAAGACTGATATATCCTGTCAAGAATATAGAAGTTAATAATTATTCTATTTAGTTATTAAAATACTGTATAAAGGATCATAGTCCCTGTGGATAATTAGGATGAGTCCTTGACCCATAAGGGGAAATTTAAGTTAGTGGCTACTAATTTCGAATCATGAAAAAACTATATTTAGTGAAATTTTTTCATAAAAAAACAACTGATAGATTGATGTGCTTATAAATATTAGATTCAACACCTATAAGTAAGCGCATTCAAAAACGAAATGAGTCTTGGCATGCTAATCTTCTGTTTATGACAAATCTAAGAGACAACGCACACTTAAATAGCTTCCCCGTTCACAACCCAGCAACTGGTGACTTATTAGAATCTGTTGCCAATATGGGTGCAGCTGAAGCCGAAGCTGCTATTCAAAGAGCCAATGAAGCTCTACCAGCTTGGCGATCAAAGACAGCCAAAGAGCGCGCCACCATCATGCGTCGCTGGTTTGAGCTGATGAACCAACACTCCGACTATTTAGCAGAGCTGATGACCAAAGAGCAAGGCAAACCACTTGCCGAGGCTAAAGGAGAGGTGGGCTATGCAGCGTCCTTTATTGAGTGGTTCGGGGAGGAAGCTAAGCGCGTGATGGGAGCAATCCCTTCTAGCACTTGGTCAGATAAACGAATGATGGTATTTAAGCAGCCAATTGGTGTCTGCGCATCGATTACTCCATGGAACTTCCCACTAGCGATGATTACCCGCAAAGTGGCACCTGCTATTGCTGCTGGATGCACTATCGTGATCAAACCAGCTGAGCAAACACCTCTTTCAGCATTAGCCCTAGCTAAATTAGCTACTGAAGCAGGTATCCCCGATGATGTGATTAATATCGTAACGGCTGATGCTGATAACTCGATCATCGTTGGCAAAGTTCTTTGTAACTCCCCAATTGTTAGACATTTATCTTTTACCGGCTCAACCCCTGTAGGTCGGATTTTGATGGAGCAAAGTGCTCCGACTGTTAAAAAGATTGCTCTGGAATTAGGTGGGCATGCGCCATTCATTGTTTTTGAAGACGCTGATTTAGATGCAGCGGTTCAAGGAGCTATCCTGTCTAAATACAGAAACGCTGGCCAAACCTGCGTCTGCTCTAATCGTTTTTATGTTCACGAAAGCTTGCATGATGCTTTTGTCGAAAAATTAGCAGCGGCAACTAATAAAATTAAAGTTGGGAACGGTCTTGAATCAGGTATTCAGCAAGGCCCCATGATTGATATGCAAGCCATTGAGAAAGTAGAGTCTCACGTTGCTGATGCAGTGAAGCAAGGAGCCAAAATTGTTTCAGGTGGCAAACGTCATACATTAGGCGGCACCTTCTATGAACCCACCGTCCTATCAGGTGTTAAACAAGGCATGTTGATTACAAAAGAAGAAACATTTGGTCCAGTCGCGGCCGTGATTCCATTTAAAACAGAGTCTGAAGTCATTGCTGCAGCCAATGACAGCGAATTTGGTTTAGCTTCTTATTTCTACAGCAGAGATATTGGGCGTATTTGGCGAGTAGCTGAAGCTTTAGAATTTGGCATGGTGGGTGTTAACACCGGCATCATCTCTAATGAAGTGGGGCCCTTTGGCGGAGTTAAACAATCAGGTCTAGGTCGCGAAGGTAGCGTTTGGGGTATCGAAGAATACCTAGAAATGAAATATATCTGTTTGGGGCTGTAATAATTGGTTGTAACTGTTTAGGAAAAACTTTACTTTTTCCTAAACACCAAATCCCATACGCCATGACCTAATCGCAAACCTCTGTTCTCAAACTTGGTCACAGGTCGATAGCTAGGTCTTTCAGCATAGCCACCAGGTAAGGTACCTGTGTTTTCTATACTTGATTCAGCACTCAAGACTTCCATCATTTGTTCAGCATACTCTTGCCAGTCTGTTGCCAAGTGCCAATAACCACCCGACTTGATGCGACTACTGAGTAACTGGACAAATTTAGGTTGAATGAGGCGGCGCTTGTTATGGCGCTTTTTATGCCAAGGATCTGGGAAATAAACGTGTACGCCATCTAAGAACCCTTCTGGGATCATGTTCTCAACTACTTCAACTGCATCATGACGCATTAAACGTAAATTAGTTTGCCCTTGCTCACCAATTAATTTCAACAAAGCACCAACACCAGGCTCATGCACCTCAATCGCCAAAAAATCATCTTCAGGTCTAGCTAGTGCAATTTTGGCTGTTGTTTCGCCCATACCAAATCCAATTTCCAAAATCTTTGGTCGTGCGGTAGGAATTGTTTGATGGAATGATTGATTCCACTCGATAGGCTTCGCGGTATAAGGTAATAAGAATTGTGGGCCTAAGGTTTCAATTGCCTTAGCTTGACCAGGTGTTAGGCGACCCGTTCTTAATACAAACGACTTAATACGATGCAAGTAATGTTCAGAAGTAATGCGCTCAGAACTAATACTCTTATCGATAGCATCATCGCTCTTCAATGGGTCTGGTAAGGAATTGTCTGACATATGTATGAATAATGAATCTTATGGATGTCTTGCAAGTGTCTTTTATTATCTTCTGCTTGATTTAGTTTGACCACTGAACCATGCCAGTCCATGCCGTAATTAAAACAACAACGCCAAATACAATTCGATACCAAGCAAAAGCTTTGAAGTCATGAGAAGCAACATAGCGGATCAACCAACGAATACAAGCAAAGGCTGAAATAAAGGAAATCACAAAACCAACAGCCAATACAGGACCAAAGGTACTCCAGGATGTTTCGCCTAAAACATGGCGTAATTTAATTAGTTCGTAAAGCGTAGCGCCTGCAATGACTGGAATGGCTAAAAAGAAAGAAAATTCTGTAGCTACTTTACGCGGCAATCCAAATAACATCCCACCAATAATGGTCGCACCTGAACGAGAAGTGCCTGGGATTAAGGCAGCACATTGCGCAAAACCAATCTTTAACGCATCTTGCCAGCGTAAATCATCCACTGACTCTATACGGTTATTGGAAACAGCTGATTTGTTTTTCTGAATTGACTCTGCCCAGAAAATAATTAAAGCACCCACAATAAAAGCAGAAGCTACTGGAATTGGGGAGAACAACACACTCTTAATAAACTTGCCAAATAACAATGCCAAAGTAATCGCTGGAATTGTGGCAATAATTACATTCATGGCAAAACGTTGTGCTAATGGCTTAGTCGTTAAACCTGCCAATACATCCACCATCTTTTGACGATACTCCCAACAAACCGCCAAAATCGCTCCAAACTGAATAATGACCTCGAAAGCTTTGCCTTTTTCATCATTAAAGTTCAGCAAATCACCGACCAAGATAAGATGGCCTGTACTAGAAATAGGAAGAAATTCGGTTAAACCTTCTACTAGGCCTAAAACGATGGTTTGCAAGAGTAAGTTGATATCCATAGCCTGCATGATAAAGCCTCTAGCATGCTTTGAAACCAACTATTCATATCGTAAAGCTTGAATTGGCTGCATAGCTGCAGCTTTACGGGCTGGGTAATAACCAAAGAAGATACCAATGAATGCAGAGAACCCTACTGCTAAGATGATCGACACAACAGACAGCTCCACACGCCACTCAGCAATCTCAGCAACCAACCAAGTACCTAAACCACCCAACAAAATACCCAATACACCACCAATCGTCGATAAGGTAATTGCTTCAACTAGGAACTGAGACAAGATGTCTTGCCCCCTTGCTCCAACTGCCAAACGTAAACCAATCTCTCGTGTACGTTCTGTTACAGAAACCAGCATGATGTTCATGATGCCAATGCCACCGACCAACAAACTTACCGAAGCTACTGCCGCCAATAAGATAGCCATGACCTTACTAGCCGCTTCTTGCGCCTGAAGTATTTCTGTCAAATTGCGTAAAGAAAAATCATCAGGTGTATTAATACCCAACTTATGTCGCTGACGAAGTAGATCCTGAACTTTTTGTTCAGCATCTTTCATATCCACCCCATCACGCGCTTTAATAAAAATGGAACTCACACGACCAATGCGGCCTGGTAATGCCCCAAATATCTTGTTGCGCGCTGTCGATAGCGGCAAAACAACCAAGTCATCTTGATCTTGCCCCATCATGCTTTGGCCTTTTTTATCAAGTAGACCAATCACAGTAAAGGGAACCCCACGCACCCGAATAATTTGGTCAATCGGATCAGCATCACCAAATAATTCACGGGCAACGGTTTGCCCAATGATGACAACCTTACCAGCACTTGATAGCTCTCCTGGCTCAAACATACGCCCAGACACTAATAACCAGTCACGTGCTTCAAAATATTCAGGGGTAGCACCCACAATCGCGGCTAACCAATTCGTATTACCCCAAACAATTTGCCCACTACCACGCTGAGTGGGTGCTGCTACTTGTATTTCTGGTAACTCACGCATCACCGCCCAAGCATCGTCTTCCACTAAAGTTTGAGCTGTGCCCGTCCCGCCACGCACCCCTGCTGTTGTCACAGAGCCTGGCCAAAGAATCATTAAGTTAGAACCCAACCCAGCAATCTGCTCTTTAACTCTTGCCTGTGCACCACTACCCACCGCAATCATCACAATCACAGCTGCTACACCAATGATGATGCCGAGCATCGTTAAGGCTGAACGTAATTTATTAACCTTTAGCGCCTGAAGAGCAATAGGGAGATTCATGAATAATCTCCTGATGTTATTTTTTCTACTGCTGTATTGACTGCATTTTTCTTTGTTACATCAGAAATAACTTGGCCATCTTTAAAGGTAATGGTGCGATTAGCATAAGCAGCCACATCAGGTTCGTGCGTCACAACAACCACTGTCATACCTTGGCGATTTAACTCCGTTAACAAACCCATGACTTCAGCACTCGTTTTAGAGTCCAAAGCCCCCGTTGGTTCATCGGCCAAAATAAGATTAGGGTCATTCACCAATGCCCTTGCAATTGCTACACGCTGCTGCTGACCACCAGATAACTGGGCAGGCGTATTGAATAATCGCTCACCTAAACCAACTTGCTCTAATCGTAATTTGGCATGCTCATATCGTTGCTCTTTCGTAAGACCTGCCAACCCCCCTTCCCTTGCATAAAGTAAGGGTAAGGCAACGTTTTCAATAGCTGAAGTTCTAGGCAACAAATTAAATTGCTGAAATACAAATCCAATCCGACGATTACGCAAATCTGCTAACGCATCATCATCCATTGCCTCAACATCTTCACCAGCCAAATGATAAGTACCACTGGTTGGCTTATCCAAGCAACCAATCATATTCATGAACGTGGATTTACCAGAACCTGATGCGCCCACAATGGCAACAAACTCACCTTCATCAATAGCAATGGATACACCATCGAGCGCATGAACAACTTGTTCACCCACTCCATAGGTTTTAACTAACTGATGCGTTTGTATCAAAGCCATCAAATTTACTTAGAAAAGTCTTGGTCCCGTTGCTGGTCGATTCGAACCTGAACCACCTGCACCTGCACCTGCAGCATTACCTTGTATGCCAATAATGACTAAATCACCAGGTTTTAGAGTTTCCTCTGCTGCAGCCTCTTCTTTAGCAGGCATTAACTCACTTAGACTGCCATCACTTAAACCAACACGAACTGTTTTCTGAATAGGTTTCTTAGCCAAGCCTTGGCCTTCTAAAACCCACACTTTACGAGAACGACCTGCCACCATTGAACCTGGTGAATAGGGTTTGCCTCCTGCCGCAGATGGGCCTCCTGCGCTATTAGATCGAGTTGCTTTAGCATCAGAATTTTTAACATCTTGCTTATCAGAACCTTCCGCATTAGGCATACGGAAGCGTAAGGCCGCATTCGGAATACGCATGACAGATTCTTTTTGCTCGGTGATGATCGTGGCATTTGCTGTCATACCTGGCAAAAGTTTTAAATCAGGATTTTGGGCCGTTAATAAAACCGTATAAGTCACCACATTTTGAATATTAATCGGCGCCTTACGAATTTGCTTCACTTGGCTTTTAAATACTTTCCCTGGAAAAGCATCTACGGTAAATGTAGCCGGCATACCTTCTACAATCCGCCCAACATCTGATTCATCAATGGCTGTTTCAACCTGCATATCCGCCAAATCTTGCGCAATAATGAATAACTCAGGTGCTTGCAAGCTAGCTGCTACGGTTTGTCCAGGCTCAACACTACGCTTAACTACCACCCCATCTACCGGCGCTTTAATGACGGTGTCATCTAAAGCTTTTTTGGCCATGGTTAAAGCAGCTTTAGCACTTTTATAAGCGCTCAGTGTCTGATCAAATGCAGCAGGAGAAACAAAGTTCTTTTCAATTAAGCGCTGATTGTTGTCATGATTACGCTTAGCCAAAATGTAATTAGCGTCTGCTTGATCAAATTTAGCCTGCCACTCACGTGGATCAATCCGAGCAATGACCTGCCCTTTTTTGACCTTGGCATTGAAGTCCACATAGATTTCTTGAATCATCCCTGAAACCTGTGTGCCTACTTGAACTGATTTCACTGGATTAAGGGTGCCGCTAGCACTAATACTAATGACCAAAGGACCTTCATCAATAGCTAGTGTTTTATAAGTAGGCTGATTCCAACCTAGCAGATTAGCCATCAATTTCCATAAAACATAAACCACAATTAGGACCAACAAAGTTCCTAAGCCACGGCGCAACCAAGCATGCCTCCCTAGCTGACTAGCAATCCAGCTAAAACACTTTCTAATTTTCTCGAACCATGCCTTCATGACAACCCTATTGTGCTTATTAATGAGCTTTATTAATCAAGCTCCTATTTTGATACAAAAAAGTGCTGTTGTTCAAACTACTGAAAGTAAAATAGGCGTTTTAGCTTAAATCCATCCATGATGGCCTGACATTGAACAAGGAAACAATATGAGCCACGATTTTGAAGCCCTTCGCTATAAGTTAATTGAGCAACAAATTCGCCCTTGGAATGTACCGAATTTAGAAGTTTTGGATACATTACGCCAAATTCCTCGTGAAACCTTTGTTCCCCAGGATCAGGCTATTTTGGCGTTTGCTGATACCAAATTACCTTTGCCACAAGCAAAGAACCCTAGCCAAACCATGCTAGAGCCAAAAATGGAAGCTCGCTTACTTCAAGCTCTAGATATTAAGCGCACGGATAAAGCGTTAGAGGTAGGTGCGGGCTCGGGCTATATGGCGGCACTTTTAGCTAATTTTGCTAAATCAGTCACATCGGTTGATATTGATCCTGAGATGGTGACTCTTGCTAAATCTAATTTAGCAAGAGCTTATATTTCCAATGTTCAAGTAGAAGTGGGTGATGCCTACACAGGTTGGGGTGACCAAAGCTATGACATTATTTGTGTCTCTGGTGGCATGCCGAGCCTTTACGAAGGTTTAAAGCAGCAATTAGCTGTTGGAGGTCGCTTAGTGGCTTTCATTGGAAATGCCCCAGTCATGAATGCCGTTTTAGTGACACGCCATGATGCCACTCACTTTAGCGAAGAAGTACTGTTTGAGACTGTTATTGCTCACATCCACTCACCTAAAGTCAAGCACGGCAGCTTCCAGTTTTAAATATATCTCTAACGGCCTGCAAAGGCCGTTAGTTTGGTGCAAAATGTCCCTATGAAAGCAAATATCGTGAGACAAAAAAAGATCGTTTTAGCCATGGCTCTTGCCTTGGGTACACAAAGTTTTAGCATGGCGACTTGGGCACAAGATAAAACTAGTGCCGCTAGCCCTAAAGAAACAAACAGCACACCTGTTGCAAGCGCAACCACTCCAGAATTAGCGAACAATGATTTGTTATCGCTTTACCGTGATGCGGCACTTAATGACCCAGTCTTCAACGCTGCTAAATACGGTTATTTGGCAGGTAAAGAAAAACTTTGGCAAGGTTTATCCGTTTTATTGCCACAAGTTAGCGCTGTTGGTAGCGAAACCAAAAATAATGTGGTGAATAAAGCCAACTATGCTGAAAACAGATACATGAGCCGTGGTTGGACTGTTAAATTAACTCAGCCATTATTTAACTGGGATAAGTGGGAACAATTTAGACAAGGCGATATGGCCTCAGCGATTGCTGAAGCTCAATATGCTGCAGCAGAACAAGATCTGGTATTGCGCGTCACAGAAGCTTATTTCAATGTCCTCAATGCACAAGATACTTTGAATTTAGCTCGCAATAAAAAAGTTCTCATTAAAGAACAATTAGAACAAGCCAAGCGCAATTTTGAAGTGGGTACAGCAACCATTACTGATACGCATGAAGCACAATCTCGCTATGACTTAGTGATTGCTCAAGAATTAGCCGCAGAAGCAGATGTGTTAATTAAACGTAGCGCTTTAGAGCAACTCACTGGCAAACCAATTGGCAACGTCAAAACATTAAGCACTGAGGCCAAGATTGAAGTGGTCGCCAAACAAAGAAAAATCAAGATCACTAACAATACCAAAGCTACCAAGGTCAACATTGAGAATGCTGTAGCCGTACAACCTGAGCAAACTATTCAAGATTGGGTGAAACAGGCTGAGGAAGTGAGCTACAACATTATCGCTAGCAAGCTAGCTTACGAAGTAGCTAACAAAGATACGAATCGCGCCATTGCAGGTCACGCGCCATCGGTTGATTTAATTGCACAACGTGGCTATAACGATGCAGAAGCTTCAACTGCATTATCTGGCCTTAGAACGTATAACAATCAAGCAATGATCCAAGTCACAGTACCGCTCTTTGCTGGCGGCTATACTCAATCATTGGTACGCGAGAAATCTGCATTAGCGAACAAAGCCTTGGCTGATTATGAAAATACTCGTCGCAGTATTGCTCAAGCCACACGCCAAGCTTATTTAGGTTTTAACAATGGGTTAGCGCAAGTAAAAGCTTATGAAGCTGCTGAAATTTCTGCATTAAGTGCTTTGGAATCCAACAAGTTAGGTTACGAAGTAGGTGTGCGTATCAATATCGATGTATTGAATGCACAAGATACCTTATTTACAACGCGTCGTGATTTAGCGAAAGCTCGTTATGACACCATCCTCAATGGACTAAGACTGAAAGCCCAAGCAGCAGTATTAAGCGATGAGGATTTACAGTCAGTGAATGCCTTACTAAAATAATCGAACTTATTGTGGACTGATCGCTTTATGGATCAGTTAAATAAAAAGCCAGCTTCTTTTGAACCTGGCTTTTTATTTATGAAGCAGCTCTCTTTAAGATTTGGCTTTCAGCTTAGCAAAAGCCTCAGCAAAGGCCGTATTACCTTGAGGTGCTGATGAGCGATGATTGCTTGGCCCATTTGAATGATTCTTTTGACGAGGCGCATCTCCTGAGGCTTTAGCTGATGAAGCGCTTGGGGCAGAATCATTTAACTTCATGGTTAAGCCAATGCGGCGACGCTTAACATCAACCTCCAATACTTTGACTTTAACTACCTGACCCGCCTTAACCACTTCATGAGGATCTTTAACAAACTTATCTGCCAGGGCTGACACGTGTACTAAACCATCCTGATGTACACCAATATCAATAAAAGCACCAAAGGCAGCCACATTGGTCACAACACCTTCCAAGACCATACCAGGCACCAGTTGATTGATATCTTCAACCCCTTCTTCAAACGTTGCTGTCTTGAATTCTGGTCTAGGATCACGACCTGGCTTTTCTAATTCTTGTAAAACATCTTGAATGGTCACCAAACCAAATTGATCATCAATGAGTTCTGTTGGCGCTACTTTTTTAATAAGTTCTTTGTTACCAATGACGTCCAAAACAGGCTTACCAATCTTAGAAAGTATTTTCTCTACTAAAGGATAAGACTCAGGGTGAACAGAGGATTGATCAAGTGGATTATCGCCACCACTGATACGTAAGAAACCTGCCGCTTGCTCGAAGGCTTTATCACCTAAACGGGGCACTTCTTTTAATGCAGCACGATTATTAAAACGACCTTTACTATCTCTGAAACTAACGATGTTACGAGCTAAGCCCGCATTTAAACCTGATACTTTTGATAGAAGTGGTACAGAAGCCGTATTGAGATCAACGCCTACTGCGTTCACGCAATCCTCAACAACCGCATCCAAAGTTCGAGAGAGTTGAAATTGATTAACATCGTGCTGGTACTGACCCACACCAATGGCTTTTGGCTCAATCTTAACAAGTTCTGCCAATGGATCTTGCAAGCGACGGGCAATTGATACCGCACCACGCAATGAAACATCTAAATCTGGGAATTCTTGTGCAGCCAACTCAGAGGCAGAATACACCGAAGCACCCGCCTCAGAGACCACGATCTTTTGCAATGCCAAGCTTGTTTTACCAGCTACTAATTTCATTAAGTCTTTAATTAAGCGATCCGTTTCACGGCTCGCTGTGCCATTACCAATCGCAATTAATGACACCTGATGCTTAACGCAAAGAGCGCCTAAAACAGCCAATGAGCCATCCCAATCTTTACGTGGTTCATGCGGGTAAATAGTGGTTGTTTCTAGAAGCTTACCAGTGGCATCAACGACGGCTACCTTGCATCCTGTACGAATACCAGGGTCCACCCCCATCACCACACGAGGACCGGCAGGAGCAGCCAATAAAAGCTCATGTAAATTGCGTGCAAATACTTTAATGGCTTCTGTTTCAGCAGCTTCGCGCAATTGGGTGAATAAAGCCATTTCTAGCGATAAAGCTGTTTTAACGCGCCAAGTCCAACGACAAACTTCTGCTAACCATTTATCTGCTGGACGGCCCAAAGACTCAATACCCATATGTTTAGCAATCATCACTTCACAAGGGTGTGGCACCAACGCTTCTTGAGATTCCTCTAAAGAAAGTCTTAGCTGTAAAACACCTAATTGACGACCTCTAAATAAAGCCAAAGCACGATGTGACGGCACCAAACGAATGGGTTCTGAATAAGCATAGTAATCGCGGAACTTTTCTTCTTCTGCCATTTCTTGACCATCAACCACTTTGGCATTCAAGATACCTTGGCTCCATAAATGGTGGCGTAGCTTTGCCAATAAATCAGCCGTTTCTGAAAACTCTTCAGAAAGAATATCTCTTGCTCCATCCAAAGCTGTTTTGACATCTGGTACAAGCGGTTTAGTTCCTTCTTCTCCAGCTTGAGATTTCTTTAATTGCTCAGGCGTTAAAGCCGCATAAGCTTCCGCGTCAATATTGATATATTTAGCAGCCTCTTCTTGTGGATCCAATTTGGGATCAGCCATCAAAGCTCTTGCCAAAGGCTCTAAACCTGCTTCACGCGCAATCATGGCCTTCGTGCGACGACGAGGTTTATAGGGTAAGTAGAGGTCTTCTAAGACTTGTTTTGTGTCAGCCGCAACAATGGCTTTCGTTAAAGCATCTGTTAATTTGCCTTGATCATGAATCGACTTCAAAATCGCTGTACGGCGCTCTTCTAATTCTCTTAAGTAAATTAAACGTTCTTCAATCGTACGTAGCTGAGTGTCATCTAGACTACCTGTTACTTCTTTACGATAACGGGCAATAAAGGGAATCGTAGCCCCTTCATCCATCAGCGCTACTGTTACGGAAATTTGCTGTGGACGTACATTCAGTTCTTTAGCAATTTGGTTATTAATACGAAGAGCAATTTGCTCAGGTGTATCTAAATGTAATGTAATAGTGTCAGTAGATGAAGTTACAGCAGATGAAGTCATATATTTAATACAAATGTTAAAAAGTTATTGCACATAAATTGGGGGCAAATAAAGTCAATGAAATAAGTCGACTAACTAATGAATGAGTGCACTGATAGCCTGAAGTACTTCATCAACACTAGGGGGCTGCCCTTTATCTCCCAAATTATGAATCAATGGGGACCAATAACCTTCAGTCTTCCAGCGAGGCGAGTCACAATAGAGCTCAATGGTTGGGCGATTAAGAATCGCAGAGAGATGGGTTAAGCCAGTATCAACCCCGATGGTTAATTTAGCACCCGCCACTAGACCAAAGGCATCAGCAATTGAAAAAGCATTAGGTACGATTGCTTGAATGCTTGCTGCAGAATCAGGGGAAATTTGTTTGGCCAATAATTGACTGATTTCTTTTTCTTTGTCATTACCCCAAGGGAGTATCACCTGAATACCTTGAGCAATGAGTGCTTGACTTACTGCAACCCAATGCTCGTTACTCCAACGCTTAGAGGCACCAGCTGTTGCATGAAAGCACATGGCATAAGGTTTAGTTACATCAAACCCCAAATCAACGCGTGTGGATGCAAAGCCTAAATGAGCAGCCTCTAATAGTGATTGCACATAGGATTCTGGATAAAACTTAGGGGAGGCTAATTGACGATCAGGAACCGGTTTATCCATCGCTGCTGCAGCGACCCAACGGGAACGGTCGACAGCATGGCAATCAAACGGCACTTGTACCGCATCGCTATAGAACTTACGCGCCCATGGCTCGTAACCTGAGAATTCTGTTTGATTAGCCAAACCAAAAACATGCGCTGTTTTTTGTGGATTGGCTAATTTTGTGACCCAAGCAGACTTTAATAAGCCTTGAGTTTCAATAATGAGATCGTAAGAAGTGGTTTGAAGATCAGATTTAAATGCTATGTACTCTTGAATGCTTTGGATGAACTCCCCTCGCTTAAGAGCTTTTTTCCAACGGCGAAAGGCTAAGGGAATCACTCGGTCAATACCCCTGAATACAGGGGTTGTTTTTAGTGGATCCAAGAGACCTACATACCCCTCTTCCACCACCCAATCTATTTGAGCCTCTGGATACTGGGCACGTAGATCCCAAACGATGGGTAAATTATGCAAAACATCACCCAAAGAGGACAATTTAACGATCAAAATCTTCATAGGAGGTATTTTCGCCTAATCCAGTAGTGAGAGGGAAATTTTCATGACGGGACAACTGAAAAGATTAAAATAAAGCATGACTACACATACAATCCCAGCATGCCCAGTTTGCGGCATGGAAAATACCTACCCCGACGGGGACAACTTCATTTGTCCTGATTGCTCACATGAATGGTCCGCTGCTGCATCTCAAGAAGAAGTTGAAGAAAAACGTGTTCACAAAGATGCTCACGGCAACATTTTGAATGACGGCGATACGGTCACACTTATTAAAGACCTGAAAGTCAAAGGTTCTTCATTGGTCATTAAGGGTGGCACAAAGATTAAGAATATCCGCTTGGTTGACGGTGACCATGACATCGACTGCAAAGTGGATGGTCAGAGTATGTTGCTGAAATCTGAGTTTATGAAAAAAGCCTAAAATTAATTTAAACATGCTGTTTAATTCCTACGAATTTCTATTTGCTTATCTACCAATAGTTTTCGTTGTATTTTTTACACTAGCCAAAAAGAATCACTCGACAGCCGCTGGGTTCTTAGGCTTAGCCTCTTTAATATTTTATGGATGGTTTAACCCGAACTCAGTTCCCTTGCTCTTAGCTTCTATTTCTATTAACTATCTGCTAGGCATCAAAATATCAGAACATAGGAACAAGTCCATATTAGTCTTTTCTTTAATATTTAATCTAGTAGTTTTAAGTTTTTTCAAGTACGCCAACTTCTTTATTGACAACATCAATCAGCTATCAAGCAGCACCGAACATATCAGCATTACACCATTAGATATTGCGCTACCCATTGGCATTTCATTTTTTACTTTTACACAAATTGCTTTCTTAGTCGACTGCTATCAGGGCAAAGTAAAAGAAAAGAACTTTATTCATTATTTGCTATTTGTTACTTACTTCCCTCACCTAATTGCCGGACCAGTACTCCATCACGCTCAAATGATGCCGCAGTTTGCTAAAAGTGAAACCTATCAATTAAATTATGAAAAAATTGCTCTAGGACTTGTTATCTTTACGATGGGGCTCGCGAAGAAAATATTACTCGCCAATCCTTTAGGAGAATATGCGGATAGTTTCTTTAATGGAATTACTGTCTTATCAACACCTAGTTTTGCTAATGCTTGGCTAGGCACATTAGCCTACACATTCCAGATCTATTTTGACTTCTCTGGCTATACCGATATGGCGATTGGCATTTCGCTGTTATTTGGCATTACCCTACCTATCAACTTTAACTCGCCCTATCGATCAACCAACATCATCGAATTCTGGCGCAGATGGCATATTTCTCTTTCTACTTTCTTAAAAGACTACCTGTACATTCCTTTAGGCGGTAATCAATATGGAACAACTCGCCGCTATATCAACTTAATGATTACTATGCTACTTGGTGGTTTATGGCATGGCGCTAATTGGACTTTTGTTTTATGGGGATTTGCTCACGGAGCTTTACTTAGCATCAACCATGCATGGCAAAATACCTCGATAAGCCAATATTTCTCGAGACGATGGTTTAAACCAGCTTTCTGGCTGATCACCTTTATCCTAATTTGTTTCACCTGGGTTTTATTTAGAGTTGAGCACTTTTCACAGATTACGCCTGTTTATCAGGGTCTACTGGGCATGAATGGTTTTACCCATCTCAAGCTGGAATCGGGCTTTGCTCCACACCTAAAAGCTTCGCAACTATATAACTTATTAGGCGTGGCTTTTATTATTATTTATTTGGGCAAACCTAGCCATCAAATCCAGGAATACTTAAATCAGTTACATCAAAAAATAAATTTTTTACCGGTGAAATTAAAGCTATATGGTTTATCAATCGGCTTATTTTTATTCATGATGTATTGCATCAATCAGGTTGGAAGCTACAACCCATTCTTATACTTCCAATTCTAAGATGACTGAAACTTTCAAACTCATTAAAAAATCCTGCCTTATATTTGGTGTACTTTTATTTGTCTCTATTCCTTTAGTTTGGTCATCATTATTTTTTACAACCTACCATGGTGATCTCACTCGGATTGGCAAATGGATGGAGTCTGATTTTGGATGGCAAGAAGCTCAACCCACGATCAAACCTGAACTTTTAGTATCAAGCCCAATCGATGAAGCTGATGTATTAGTCATAGGCGACAGCTTTTCTGAAAACTTACACTGGCAAAGCGTTCTTACACAGCGCCAACTAAAAGTAACTACTCTTACATGGTCTCAAATTGGTGATATTTGTGAGGATTTCCCTGACAAATTAAAAGACAGCGGCTTCAAGGGGAAAACGATCATCATTGAATCGATCGAACGGATCGCCGACCGCCAATTAAAAAGCTCAGCTAACTGCAAGACAGGCAAATCGATTCCAAAAAACACCTATCGAACAAGCAAGCCCATGCCTGCAATGATTAACCCAAGCGCTCAATTTAATATCCAAGGGCAATTCATTGCTGGGCTAGAAACAATATTGCATTCAGCAGCCATTCGATTAAGTAGCTCATACGCTGCCATACACAACTATCGATCTAAGGGCTCACACATCTATCCGATACAGAATGGTTGTGAATACTTCAGCCATCAACTCTGTCAATATGGTTTGTTCTTCCATGAAGACTATGAACAACCCCCACTTGGTTCACAAACCCTAGCTAACCTAGAAACCATCAATCAACGATTGAAAGCCTTTAAGGTTGTCTGGGTAATAGTCCCCAACAAATCTTCTATTTATCAAAGAGAGATATCAGGACAGTTTTGGGTTGATTTAAATAAGCAAAACTTAGGACCTAATTTATTTAACAGCATGCAAAAAGAAAAGTTTGCTATTAAAGATATGTACGCACCTAATGACACCCACCTAAGTACATTAGGTTATTTTTTTCTTGGGCAACAAATTGAGAAATATATTACAAGATAGTTCCATCCGCACCAGATAAATAACTTTTAAGTGAGAAAATTATGACAAACACATCACCTCCATTTATCCACGAAAAGGCTATCGTCGAAAATAATGTAACCATTGGCTCAGGGACAAAAATTTGGGCATTTTCACATGTTCTGCCTAATGCCAAGATTGGAAAAGACTGCAACATTTGCGATCATGTATTTATAGAATCCGATGTCACAATAGGCGACCGAGTCACAATTAAATGTGGAGTTCAAGTATGGGACGGGTTGGAAATAGAAGATGATGTATTTATCGGCCCCAACGTCACTTTCACAAACGATCCATTTCCACGAAGCAAACAATACCCGGAAAAATTTGGTGCAACGAAGATATTAAGAGGTGCCAGTATTGGGGCAAATGCAACAATTCTCCCAAATATTACAATTTCAGAAAATGCAATGATTGGAGCAGGCAGTGTCGTTACTAAAGATGTCCCTCCAAATGCGATTGTGAAAGGTAACCCAGCGCAGATTGTTGGTTATGCAAATAAAGAAAAAGGGAAAATTCTTCCAGCTAATGTTTTATCAAGCTCAAACAAGGACAATTATCTTAAACAAACTAATATCAATCAAACTGGCGCTATATTATTTCAGCTCCCTAGAATTAAAGATTTACGAGGCGACTTATCTTTTGCAGAACTAGGAAAAGATCTACCATTTACGGTTAAACGTTGTTTCTGGGTATTTGGTGTCCCCAACAAAGAAATTCGTGGTGAACACGCTCATAAAGAATGTGCCCAGTTTTTGATAAGCGTTACAGGATCTGTTTCCGTCCTAATTGATGATGGAAAGAATCAATCAGAAGTTACATTAAATCAACCTGAACTAGGCTTATATATTCCACCTGGCATCTGGGGTGTGCAGTATAAATACAGCTCAGATGCTGTTTTAGTAGTGCTAGCATCACACCCTTATGAAGCATCTGACTACATCAGAGATTACAATGATTTTCTGGCTTATAAGAATGTATAACTAGATATGACCATCCCATTTCTCGATTTAAAAAAAATTAACTTACGTTTTCGCGATGATTTTCATCAGGCATTAGATCAAGTTTTAGATAGTGGATGGCTAGTACTAGGTGAACAAACAAATCTATTTGAGAATGAATTCTCGTCATTTTGCGGAACAAAATATGCAGTCGGAGTCGCAAATGGTTTAGAAGCACTAAGCTTGGTATTACGAGCTTGGAATATCGGGGCAGGCGATGAAGTTATTGTTCCCTCAAATACTTATATTGCCACATGGCTCGCAGTTACTCACGTAGGTGCAACACCAATCCCCGTTGAACCAAGACTAAATACTTATAACATCAACCCTGAATTAATAGAAAAAGCTATTACACCAAATACCAAGGCAATTATTCCTGTTCATCTATATGGACAAATTGCTGAAATGGATCTAATCAATCAAATTGCTCAAAAGCACCAATTAAAAGTACTTGAAGATGGTGCTCAAGCTCAAGGTGCAAGCTACAAAGGCAAACGCATGGGGAATTGGGGTGATGCTGCCGGCATCAGCCTATACCCTGGAAAAAATTTAGGTGCATTAGGTGATGGTGGAATTATTACGACAAATGATCAAAAGTTAGCGGAAAAACTTAGGTCTTTAAGAAACTATGGATCACATCAAAAATATAAAAATGATTTAATTGGCTTTAATTCCAGATTAGATGAATTGCAGTCTGCATTTTTAAGAATAAAGCTTAAATACCTAGATTCAGATAATATTGCTAGAGAAAAAATTGCACAGATTTATTCAAAAGAACTTGCCAACTTAAATTTACAACTCCCCGAAAATATCGCGGGATCAACGTCTGCATGGCACCTATACGTCATAGCACACCCCCAAAGGGATAAAATTTCAGAATATCTAAAAAGCAAAGGAATAGGATCACTCATTCATTATCCAATTGCTCCTCATCTACAAGAGGCGTACTCTCAACTAAATATAGACACAGGGAAGCTTCCCATATCGGAAAAAATACATTCATCCGTCCTTAGTTTACCCATCAGCCCCATCATGACTACAGACGACGCCCTAAAAGTAGCCGAAACAATTAAAGAAGCCTTCCACAAGTTAACACTTTAAATTTCTCAGCAACCTCAATGATAAAAATTTATCAAAAATTGCGTGTATTTTTTTACGCCGCCATCTCCCAAAAGTGTCAAAAGATGGGGAAGTGGGTGCAACCAGTTCTCTTAGAAGGGCAAGGAAAAATAACCATTGGAAAAAGCTCTATTGGAAATAGATTATCCCCGTTTTTCCTATCGGGATACTCCTACCTAGAAGCTAGAGATCCGAACTCATACATTCGTATTGGCAATAATACGCACATCAATAACAGTGCCACGTTAATAGCCGATAAAACGTCAATTGCGATCGGGGATAATGTTTTAATTGGGACTGAGTTTTGCGCTTATGATTCAGATTTTCATGAACTATCCCCAAAAAAAAGGCTTTCTGGCAATCATGACTGTTTACCAATTATCATTTCCAACAATGTATTCATTGGATCAAGGGTGACCATCCTAAAAGGTGTCTCAATTGGTGAAAATTCAGTAATCGCCTATGGATCGGTTGTAACAAGCAATGTACCACCAAACCAAATATGGGGTGGAATACCCGCTAAATTAATTAGCCCAATAACGGAAAGTTGATTAATGAAATCAATTGATCAACCCTTAGCCTCCATCGTCTTAGTATCGTATCAGCAGGAAAAATTTATTGCAGAAGCAATTGATAGCCTGCTAAATCAGACCTACAGCCCGCTAGAAATTATTATTTCTGATGATGCATCCAAAGACCAAACACAAGACATACTATTAAAAATACTAAATCAATATTCTGGGCCGCACAAAATTGAAGTAATTTTTAATGAAAAAAATTTAGGTCTTTGTGGCAACATTAACAAAGCACTCTCACACTGCAATGGGGAGTTTATTTTTGCTGCAGCAGGTGATGACATATCTCTACCAAATCGCTGTGAAATAGTAATGAAAAAATGGCTTCAGTTAAACAAAAAGCCAGATTTAATCGCGACTGATGCCTATGATATGTCAACTGAGGGTGATATTTTAGGGGTTAAAAAAACGTCAGATCTAGGAAAATATAAAGATCTTGATTCGTGGATAAAAAAAGAACCCTATTTTTTCGGAAGTAGCCACTCTTGGTCAAGGAGCTTAATCAATAGCTTCCCTCCTCTCAACCCAGATTTAGCAGCTGAAGATCATGTGATGATTTTTAGAGCCATCTTAGCAAATGGGGCAACCACGATCTCACAACCTCTAGTTAAACATCGAAGAGGTGGCGTTACCTTAAGAAAATACTTAACCCTGAAACAAAAAAAAGAAAGGTTAGAAGTTGGATTCAGAAACAAGCTAACGTACTTACTTCAACTACTTGATGATGCAAAAGACCATATTGATCATAAGAAACTTGAACAACATCTTTCAAATGAAATACTAGCAACCCAATTTGCCATTAGATTATTTAATACGACCAGTTTTTTTACTAGGATAAAACTTTGCCTACAAGAAACTAAAGCGCCCTTCAATTTGAAATTACGGATCCTAACCTACACTAGCTTTTCATGGCTGCTACAACCTATTTTTTGGGCAAAAAAATATATAAAACGTTATTAATTTTTAACTGCAATTAAATCTTTAAATATTTCTTGATGGTCTATCAGATAATTAGGAAATTGCTGATCTATATTCTGAATCTGATACCTGGCATTAGGCTTGTGAAAATCTCTACCACTTAAAATCATATCTTTAATATATGCAGGATTTTTATACTTTTCTTTATTAAATTCTTGATGGGCCGTACTTTCAATTTTCTTAATAATATTCTCAATATTAAAAACCCAAGTAAAGTGCCAACCACCATCATTTATTAATTGGACATTAAATTTTCTAAACCAAGTTCGCTTAATTGAACGCAATAAACCTGAAGACTTATACGAACGAACACTTGTTGCATTAGATGAGAAAAAATTTAGAAAATGGTCATAAGTTGTAACTTTAGAACCTCTCCATACGTTACTGTTTGGAATTAATTCTCCAGCATTATCCACATCCCCTAACCAATAATTATTCAAAAAATAACTGTAGTATCTTTGATCAAAATCGCCCCGTAAATATTTGGGCTGATAAGTTAATATCTTTGCTGGGTTAGGAATTTCGTCAAGATCAGAAATTAGCACCAAGTCTTCTAATTCGGCGTCAAATAGACCTTTGCTCACATTATTACGTATAAAGTTCTCATTTTTCCAAAAATCATTTGGCCCAAGCGGGCGCTCATCTAATCTTAGATACCTAATTTTGGAAGCATATTTTTCAAACTTATTTATATCAAAGTGAGTGTCTCTAGGGTCACCAGCATGTGTATAACTAGCTTCAGATATCACAAAATAATCAACGGAATCCCATAAAGTCTCTAACCGAAGGAGTAAAATGGAATCTTCGTTGAAATAGCAAAAACAATCATAAATTTTCATAAAGTCAGTTTAAATGATACCTATCAAAAATCAACTTAACTGGAAAGAATTTAATGGTATCGATTGGCTGGTATCTATCCTCCTCAGTTTATCAATTACCCCCCTTCTAATCATCAAAGGTGCTACTGGTTTATTTGGAACCATACTTCTTTTAGTCGCCCTTTTATTTCTTCTGAAAAACGGTACATCACTTAGCCATTTAAGAAATAAAAAAGATTTTTACTGGGTATGCCTCTCATTATCAGCACCATTTTTGGCACTTCTATTTGCACAACTCATAAGATCAGATATAAATATAAAGTCGTATGATGGTCCAATTAGATTAATTTTTGCCATCCCACTTTTTTTATTAATAGTTAGTCGTACAGTTAATTTTGTAAATATTTTGAGATGGATAATTCCAGCATCAACAATCATTTTATTTTTTTATGCACTCATTCATGAACAAATAAAAGGACTCAATTTATTTTCAGGATTACGGTTAACTTTTCAGCATATTGACCCAATTATTATGGGCAACTATGCTCTTCTACTTGCCTTTTTTAACTTATTTCTTATCCGAAAAGAATTATTAGCTTGGCGCCGGACTTTGCTAATAATTGGGTTTATCTCAGGTGCAACTATATCAGTACTCTCTCAATCAAGAGGTGGATGGATAGCTGCCCCCATCTTAACAATTATATGGGCCATATTAAACAGATCATTGTTTAGCAAAAAATATCTATTAATAAGTCTGGCCCTAGCAGGTCTATTACCTATAGCAGCATATTTTTACATTGACTTAATAGCCTACCGCATTGATGTTGGACTGCAAGAAATTATCTCTTGGTTCAATGGCACCAGCAAAGAAACTTCTTTAGGCATCAGGCTGTCTATGTGGAAGCTAAGTACATACTTATTCTCACTCAATCCTCTTTCTGGATATGGGGATAAAAATTTTGATCCGAGCTTTCTGGCCAACCAAACCTTACTATCCATAGGCTCTAGAGGTGGTGTTGATACACTTTATTGCTGTGGCCCGCATAATGAATTTTTTGCAAACTTACTTAGATCTGGGATTTTTGGATTAGCTTCATATTTTTTAATTTACTTCCTACCTTTAGTGCTATTTATAAAATCAATAAAATATAAACCTGAAGATCTTGCCCCGAAACTAGGTGTCTGCCTTATAGTAAGCATGTTAATTATGGGCATTGGAAACGAAATGCTCTCTCTAAAATTTACATACGTTTTCTACGCAATAATTTTAAGTATTTTACTAGGGCAATCTCTTAAGAAATGAAATCCAGATACTCAATAACTTTTGCATGCTACAACTCAGTGGAATACACGAAACTATGCATTGATAGCATGGTCAAGTATGGGACACCATTAGATCGATTGGTCGTCGTAGACAACGGCTCTAAAGATGAGACAAGAAATTATCTTCAAACTCTTGCTTTAGGTGGGAGAATTTTTAATGCCCAAAATCTAGGCTGTGGTGTTGCTTGGAATCAAGGGGCGCTTGCTCTCCAATCAGAGTGGAGCATCATTATGAATAATGATGTACTAGTCTCACCTAATTGGGTTGAAAATCTTATTGGCACAGCGGAGCATCTAGGATTAAAAGTCATCAGCCCTGCTTTAATTGAAGGCGTGCTTGACTATGATTTTGAATCATTTGAATCAACCGCCTCTAAAAAAATGAAAAAAGTTCACCGTATTGGTGGAAAACATGCAGTTTGTTTGGCTATTCATGAATCGGTTTGGATGGATGTTGGATATTTCCAGCCAGTTCCAAAACTCTTAGGTTATGAAGATACTCTTTTCTTTAACGAACTTCAAAAATCTAATATACAAACAGCCATGACTGGTTCATCTTGGTTACACCACTATGGCTCCATCACTCAAACTGCCATGAAGCAAGAACGTGGTCTTAAACAAAAAGATGGTTTAGCCAACCGTTACAACTATAAACTTCTCAATCAGTCTTGGGTCGAAAGAAAACTTAAAAAAGTTCAACGAAAAAAACAAGAAGCGTATTGGCGAAACAATGAAGTTGAAACGTATGGCATGTCTATCCATGGCTTAAGAGAAAATGGCGACTTTAGGTGGATTTAATCAGCTCACGATTTATCAGTGAACATTAGTTAAACAGCCATACCATAAAGCAATAAAGCCACTTAAATAACCTAAGTGGCCTTATTTATTTGCATTTCTAATACTACTTAAAATTTCGGAGCATCACTCCAAATATCTCCATTTGCATCTTTAAGATTCAAAATGGGCGGCATACCAATATTAGGCCACTGAATATTCAAAGTTGCATCATCCCAAACAATGCATTGCTCACTTGCAGCATGCCAGTAATCAGTGGTTTTATATAAAAATTCAGCCTCATCCGACAGCACTAAGAAACCGTGGGCAAAACCTGCAGGTATCCACATCTGTTTTTTATTCTCAGCTGATAACTCAAAGCCTACCCATTTGCCAAAAGTACTAGATGACTGGCGAAGATCAACAGCCACATCAAATACAGCGCCACGACAAACACGCACCAACTTACCTTGCGTCTGCTCCATTTGATAATGAAGACCTCGTAGCACCCCTTTTTTAGACGATGAGTGGTTATCTTGTACAAATGAAACTGGTTGACCCACTGCAGCAGAAAAGTCTTTTTCATTAAATGACTCAAAAAACCAACCACGATCATCACCAAAAACCTTAGGTTCAATCACAAGCACATCAGGAATCGCTGTAGGCGTTGCAATAATAGGCATTACATTTTTTCCGTTAGCATTTTTTCTAAATACTGACCGTAGGCATTTTTCTTCAGTGGTGCAGCTAGTTTTAAAACATGCTCGGCACTGATCCAACCTTGACGATAAGCAATCTCTTCAGGACAAGCCACCATTAATCCTTGTCGTTTTTGTAAGGTTGCAATAAATCCTGCCGCATCCAATAATGAATCATGCGTTCCTGTATCTAGCCAGGCGTAACCACGACCCATGATTTCTACTTGTAACTGGCCTAACTCTAAATACTTCCGATTAACATCCGTAATCTCTAGCTCACCCCGCGGGCTTGGCTTAATCGCTGCAGCAATATCACACACCTGTTGGTCATAGAAATATAAACCAGTTACAGCATAACTACTCTTAGGCTTTACAGGTTTCTCTTCAATTGATAGCGCTTTAAATGAGTTATCAAACTCTACTACTCCGTAACGCTCTGGGTCATTCACATGATAGGCAAATACAGTAGCTCCTGATGTTTGATCATTTGCTGAATGCAGTTGATTTACTAACTCATGACCATAAAAAATATTGTCACCTAACACTAAGGCTGAAGGATGATTACCCACAAACTCTTTACCAATAATGAAAGCTTGCGCCAAACCATCTGGAGAAGGTTGAACGGCATACTGTATGTTGACACCCCACTGAGAACCATCACCTAATAATTCTGTAAAACGTGGCGTATCTTGGGGTGTTGAAATTAATAAAATATCTTTAATACCTGCCAACATCAAGGTTGTTAGAGGGTAATACACCATGGGCTTATCGTAAACAGGCATCAGTTGCTTCGATACAGCCTGAGTGACTGGATACAAACGTGTACCAGAACCTCCAGCAAGAATGATGCCTTTGCGATTTTTATTATTAGTCATGGATATTGAATGGGTAATATGGTTATGTGGTTATCTTAATAGAGGTTGTTCTGATAAAGGCAAATAATTAACTCTTCAATGATGCTGTAACGTAATCTTTAACATAGGCTTCTACTTGCTCTTGCCAATGAGGATATTGCCCTGTAAAGGCCATTTCAGAAAGCGCTTGTTTGAGCTTTTGATTATTTAAACGAGAGTTATAGGGGCGCTTGGCTGGCAATGGGTAATCTGTTGCTGGAATAGCTAAGATATTTTCCGGCTTGACCTCAACACCCTCACCAGCTGATGCTGCTGTTTCAATCGCAAATACAGCCATGCCATGCCAAGATGTTTCTCCATCAGGCACGGCATGATAAATACCAGAAGCCACTCTAGAACCTGCCAGTTGAATACCTATCTCTGCTAACCACTGTGCAGAACTTGGCACGCCGACTTGATCAGACACTACCTTCAATTGATCTCGCTCACCCGCCAAACGCAAGATGGTTCTAATGAAATTACCACCATCACCATATACCCAAGATGTTCTCAAAATAAAATATCTAGAGAATTTATCCTTGTAGTTGACATGACCAGAGTCTTGGGCTAAGTTGAAAACTTCTTCAATCGCTTCTTCACCTGCCAACTTACTTTGGCCATAAATACTTAATTGATGAGCAGGCCCTGTTGCGCTGGCCTCTGTATAAGCTGTTTGTTGTGTGTCGGCAAAAACATAGTCCGTGGAGTAATGCATCAGAATGCCATGAGCTACATTCGCGATGTAATGAGCCATCACCTGTGGTGCTTGAGCATTAATAGCGAAGGCTAATTCACGGTCAGTTTCTGCTTTATCGACGGCTGTGTAAGCAGCTGCATTAATAATGACTTGCGGCTGATAACGATTGAGCACTTCTCTAATAGCTGCTTCATTAGATAAATCACAATCAGCATGCCCTAAAAATACAACTGGAACTTTTAAATCTTTCAAACAAACTTGCAGGGCCTTTCCTACTTGGCCATCACGACCAAACACCACAATGGGCTTGCTGTGATCAAGGAGTTCAAAAGAAGAAAAGGACATATTGGTTTAATCTGAGGACGAGCAATTAATTAATGAATGTGTAAGTGAGAGCTCGTATAAGTTAACTGTTTAGTTATATTGTTTCTGAACCCAGTCACGATAAGAACCTGTTAATATTCCATCGGTCCATTCTTGATTATCTAAATACCACTGCACTGTTTTCTGAATACCGGTCTCAAAAGTCTCTGCCGGTTTCCAGCCTAATTCACGCTCTAATTTAGTGGCATCAATCGCATAACGACGATCGTGACCAGGACGATCTTTAACATAGGTAATTTGTGAGGCATATTTAGAACTATCAGTTTTAGGCCTTAGCTGATCCAAGATATGGCAGATGGTATGAACCACATCAAGATTCGGTTTTTCATTCCAACCACCCACGTTATAAGTTTCACCTAACTTACCAGCCTCTAATACTCTTCGAATCGCTGAGCAGTGATCTTTGACATATAACCAATCACGAATTTGTTGCCCATCACCATAGATAGGCAATGGCTTACCAGCTAAGGCATTCAAAATCACCAAAGGAATTAGTTTTTCTGGAAAATGATATGGGCCGTAGTTGTTAGAGCAATTGGTGGTTAATACTGGCAAGCCGTAAGTATGGTGCCAAGCTCTCACCAAATGATCAGAAGCCGCCTTTGATGCTGAATACGGGCTATTCGGCTCATACGGATTGGTTTCAGCGAAAGCAGGATCCGTTGGAGATAAAGATCCGTAGACCTCATCGGTTGAAACATGCAAGAAACGGAATGATTGTTTTTGATCTTCAGGCAACTCAGTCCAATAAGCGCGCACGGCTTCAAGCAGATTAAATGTGCCTAATACATTTGTTTGAATGAAATCCCCTGGCCCATGAATCGAGCGATCAACATGGGACTCAGCAGCGAAGTTAACCACGGCTCTGATTTGATATTTTTTTAGCAAAGAAAGTACTAAATCGAAGTCACCGATATCACCTTGCACAAAGACATGGCGGGCATCTTTATCTAAGGATTTAAGCGTCGCCAAATTACCTGCGTAGGTTAATTTATCTAAGTTAACAATACCTTCCGCGTTTGGATTGGCCAACCAATCCAAGACAAAATTACCACCGATAAAACCTGCACCGCCTGTCACTAAAATCATAATATTTATCTATTTAATAATTAGAAGTATTTTCTCATAAACAAGATAAAAAATTGGCTTTAAATTCAGAAAATAGAACCTAATTAAATCTGGTAAAGCGATGCTTATCGAAGGATAAGACGATCTAAAAAGTAAAAATCTTTAATGCGATTCACATCTTCTCAAAAACAACAACAACTTGATCACCCTTTTTGATTTTATTTAAATAATTAGAAAAAACTCTATAGTAAAGCTTATTAATTAGAAAATAAGGAAAGAATACTATTGAGAAAATAAACCCCTTAGAAGTTTTAGTACTTCTACCTTTTGAAACAACTTTTGAACCCATAAACTGAAACTCATACGAGTTATAAAAAATATCTTTAATGCGGAGGCTATGATCACTAGCCAGAATATTTAAACTTTTGACAGAGTGAAGATAGAAATGTCTAGGGGCATCTAATTGGACCCAATTTACACCATAAAGATCCCAAACATAATTTGGAAAAATAGGCAGAGCCACTACACACACACCGCCATCATTTAACGAATCAAAAATTTTTTTAAACACCAAACTTTGATCTGGCATATGCTCCAAAGAGTGAAAAAATGTAATTAAATCAAATTTTTCTGTAACTGTAGCAAAGTAATCTTTGATAAAAACACAACCCGAATATGTATTTTGATTCTGACAAAATGGATCAACACCGGTAAGATTTTTGTAGCCTAATTGGCTCAAGGATCGCAGCATCTGGCCTTCGGCACACCCAACATCCAATATTCGAATATCTTTCTTTAAGATATAAGGGCGTAAAAATTTTAAACCCAGTGAAGGTAAATAAATCGATAGGAGCCAGCCAAATATATTGAAAGAACCAAGCTCGAATCTATCCCTACAACTCAATAAATAAGACTTAGAGAATCTAACAAAGCTTTTAATTCCAGATGCTGAATGGTATCCCAATGGATAATATTTACCCATCTCAGATGGGTAACTCTCAATTTGCAGACATGCGCAATTCTTGCAAAGAAAGTAATTAAACCTATCTCCATAACCATACATAGACTCTGTCGCCACTATAGCTTGAGTCTCAAGATTTAGGGCGCAAATTCTACACTTCATTACTACCCAACCAAAAATTGGTTTCCAATCCTATTGGATACGTAATAAATTCATCTTGATATATAGTTCTTTTTCTAAGTGTAAAAAAAATACTTACAGCTAGGCTCGGGAAAATATAAGATAAGAATCTCGCAATAGGCTCTGGAAAAGGGTAGAAATTCGATCCCTTTACTTCGCAAATTTCATAGCCACCCGGAAAGCAAGAATCAAGAAACTTTCTAAAGTCAGAAATAGTAAATCCTCTGATGTGAGCAGAATTGGTTTTGATTGAACTAGGCTGCTGGCCAAATAACAGCAAGATACGAGAGTGCAAGGCAGCTAAATTAGGAACACCAACATACAAAACTCCACCAACTTTAAGAACTCTTGAAATTTCATGCATCATAAAGAAGAGCTCTTTACAATGCTCAAATATTTGGTTGGCAATTACCAAATCAACAGATTCATTGGCAAATGGTAATTCGTCTCTTTCAAGATTAATTTCAAAGACATTAACACCAAGATCCCGTAATTTTTCAATATTTCTAGGAAAGCACTCAATAGCATTTAAATTTGCCTTAGGCAATGCGGCCTTGATTAGTGTCAAATCGTCCCCAGAACCAGCTCCAATATCTACAACTGTTGGGCTCTCGGCTTTGTTATATGAAAGCATTTTGCCAAGAAGATGTCTGCCGTAATTTAATTTTCTATTTAACGAAATATTCATATTATTTTTTCATGATAGATGAGATACCGTCACAAAAGCCTTCTTTAAAATACTTCATGGCCAGCATTTTTTCCTTTGATACAAGAAGATAAATAAAATTATTAAAAAAACTAGAAATAATTTCTCTAAATACCCATCTTACAGGTGCATAGCCGGAAGATATTATAAAAATTAAATTTCTAATTTGGTAATATTTTCGCCATGGACTATGCAAAGGAATATGTTTATTGAAAATCTTAAATGTCTTATCTGCTGCAGTATGGTGCATGCTTACGTGCTCTGATGTGTACAAAGTATATCCTGCGCGATATAACCTAAAGCTTAAATCGATATCAATATAATCTATAAAGAAGATTGGGTTATTCATTCCAATTTTTTTATACACGCTAGCATCGATAAACATTCCAGAAGAGATCAGGTAACTACATATTCTTCCCGCACCGATAATCTCGAATTTTAAGCGAGATATCTTTGGGATTTTATAGGCGTAACCAGATCGCTTATCAATTAATTTAGGGCCAATTGCAGCTATATGCTGATCAAAAATTTTTACCCGAATAAAATCATTAAAAATTTCATCTACAAAAGTATTTGGAATAACCGTGTCCTGATCCAGAAACAGAAAATATTCATGCGTAGACTTTCCAAATTTTTCAATTGCAAGATTCTGAGCTGCTGGTAAGCCAATATTTTCTTGTAAGCCAAATAAGTTAGCATTTACCGTCAAAATATTTTTAATTACATCAAAATTATTACTATTATTGTCGACAAGAGCCACATCACACCTGCACCCCTGCAATATAGAAAGTAAATTCTGCAATTCATCAATATCAGGATGATATGTAACTATAACGACAAGAATTTTATACATACTCTATCTTTGATATATCTTGCGGATAGTGTAGAAAACTGATTCAGAATGCCTTCCCAAGAAAAATACAAGTAGAGATAAAACCACAGGGACTGGATGCCAATACAAATGTAATTTCCGCAACTCATTAATCATTAGCAGCAACTCTCTTCGAGATCTGTTGCGATACATCTCAAATAGATGAAAAGACATTCTTGTTTTTAGCTCATATAAGATAATTTTTTTGCTGTTAACCAAATACAACTTATCTATGAAATCTGAAATTGCAACTATGCTGGACCACATTGAAGATCTTGCACTAGCAGAATAGTTACCCGGCCTATGAACCGATGATTCAGATTTGGCAACGCCAAACAATGGAAGTCCTTCTATTCTTGCACCAACAATAGGATAAGAAATATAACCAATACCTCCCTCATAATAAGCGCAAGCCATGAGATAGATTTGGTAATAAAGAGTTCCATCAAATACATCTGTTTCCTTTGATTTGGCCCAAACCCTATCAAATATCAAGCCCCCAAAGTAAGCTCCGAGTCGATAATAAAAATTCGGGGATGAGTTACTTTGATTGAAAATATGATCCGACTTAAAAAACCATGATCGCCCGAAAGGCTCACCGATACTATGATGAAATCTCCAAAAAGATCTAGAGTATGCTCGGCAATGATTCATAGTTAAAAAACTTTTGACTTCTGAAATACATTTTGGATCAACAGCATCATCATTTCCAATAAACATTACATATTCTGAAGAAGCCGAATTTATAATAACTTTTAAGTTTTTATCGTAGCCCAGATTTTCTTTATTTTTAATAAAGATAAAATTAATACCTTTACTCTGGAAGAAAGATCGATATTGAGATACAACTCTCAAAATTTCTTCCTGATCTGGTGAGTTATCATCAGCAATTACTATTTCATCTGGATACTCTACCAAAGCCTTAATAGTTGAGAATAAATAACTTAAATCATTAGGACGGCTATATGATGGGATACCTATTGTAATCTTTGGATTCATTTTCTAATTATATTCTTAATGAAAATTAATATTTTACTAATATTGAAAAGCAGTTTAAATTTATATTTTCTTTCCAGTAGAAAGTCACTAAATTTTCCTCGGAAACCTGATCTTCTATTATTTTTATGTATTCTGTATTGAAAATAATCATTACGATTAAACGCTGTTTCTTCCATATAAGAAAGATTAATATTCATTTTCCACATTAAATAAGAGAGAGATAGTTGATCTCTCCGAACGCCACTAATATAGTCACACCACCAAGCATCCATTAAATTATTGATTATTTTTGTATTTTTACGAAAAATTATACCATTCTCAGATAGCCCATATTCCCGCGGAAAACCTTCTCGTAATAATTTTTGAAACTGTGGATTAACTTCGAGCTCAGTAATTAACCCTGCTTCTACGCACGCATTAATTTCTTTATATAAACAATTTCTTATACGATGTTTTGGAATTGCCAAATCTGTAAATGAAGCATATTTATTGAAAATGTAAGAAGGATCTTTCTTAATTTCGATGTTGGAATCAATATATAGAGTATATAAATAATCGGGAAGGTACTCGTGAGGCTTGAATTTAATATGACGATTTGAATCCCTGGGTGATAAATTACATAATTCAATATACCTAACCTCCCACCCTTTTACGAACAATGATCTATTATCTGTAAAACATATAAATTTTAATTTTGAATCAAAATTTATTGGCAATAAATCATCATAGTTTCCAAAGAGAGCTGTGTATACAGCATTCATACTCTATAAATACCCTGAAATTTTTCCAAAATTACAATTTACATACTTCATATGGTGGTAATAATTACTTTTTAAAAATCTTCCTCTAAATAAAATAAAAGTTTTTTTATTATAAATTAAACCAAGATGCATCAAAAAATTATCATAACTAACAACAATTAAATCTTCATAATTTTTAAATAACTCAATTATTTCTATAATCGAAGTTTTTCCACGTAAGTCTACATCTACAAAATCATAATTTTTTGAATCATTACACCTGTCAGACTCTGTACCGATATGATAAATTTTGTAGCCAATACGTTTTAATTCATAGCATTTATCGTACAACTTTTTTTGGTCAATAAATAATTTTCTAAAGGATCCAGAATCAATATAGTTACTAAAAAAAACAATTTTGGAATTTTCATCTTTTGATTGATTCAAGCTAACTGAATGATTTTTTAAATGTTGATTTAATCCAAGGGATTTATTTAAAATAATATTTACCTGCTCACTGATTAAATACTCTGTTGATGTGTCTGTAAAATCTAAATAAATTTGTCTTATATTTCGATTAAATTTTTTTAAAAACGAAGGCCGTAAAACTATATTAAAGTCATAATAATCAAAATTATTATCGAATTTTAGTTTATATATAGCCTCATACAAATCAATTAAAATATTATCATTTGTTGAAATTTGAATCATATTTTTCTGAAGATTAAATAAAATTGGTATAATAAATAATCTATCACCCAAATGGGTTGTTTTATGGTAGGTATCAAAAAAAATGTTACAATTTGACTTAATCGAAAAATTTTTACAACCCATATTTCCATAAACAACAGGCCCAATTTTTTTGGTCATTAATCTAAAAAAAATATTATTAAATATTTTATATAATATGTAGAAAATCATAATAATAATAAATATAATTTAGTTATTGAAATTAAAGCGTATAACGACAATAAAATTCTTGTTAATATATTTTTTAAATTACCAGAATATATACTTATTGGTGTAATTAAATAATCTGCCAATCTCCATCTTAAATCAGGTATACCATATAAAAATCCATAGCATAAAAATGAAGAAATTATAAAACTTATTAAAATGTTATTTTGCTCTGATGCTGGTTCCTTTCCGGCAATAAGCAATATAATACCCAGCAATATATATGAGAATGAATTTATGTCTTTACCCTCACTTTGATCTAAGTGCCTTCCAATATAAATTGAAAGCTCAACAATATTTGTGTTTTCTATATAATTTGTTAAATATTTATCAAACTCAAAAAAATATACTATATTAGGAAAAATTATTAGAAATATAATTATAAATTTGAAGAATTTCTTAGGTAGAAATTTATTAATTATAATTGGCAAAATTAATATTGCGGCTTGTAAATGGCCTAACACACCGATCATTAGAACAATAAATCTGGATATTGGTTTTTTATAAATAAATATTATTATAAACAATAAACTAGTAATAAATGAGACTCTATACTGTATTGTTTCATGGAGTATATAAAAAGTTGATATATACACACCTAATCCGAACATATAAAATTTACATATTTTTTTTATTATATAAGCCTTAATTAAGAATGATAATCCAGCTAAAATCTTTATCCCAATAAAATCCCAAGTTCCCATACTTAAGATATACACTAACATAGTCCAGATTAAATCTCTTGAATATCCAATTCCAGTTCTATCCAATTGAATATCATTATTTAATGATCTTAATATTTCAATATAATTTTCATCGTCTGGTGATATTCCTATTGGCTTTAATAAGCATAATAAAAAAAATACCCAACAACAGCTATGTAAATTTCTCTTTGATTGAAGCTATTACTAAACAAAGACAATAATAGAATTACTACTGACGAGAGTATTATCAGTTTATAAAATTCATGCATGTAAAATTAAATTTTTATATTTCATTGCAATTTTTATTTGATAGCTTCAACCCTACTATCTCTATCTGTGCGACAGTTATGTGTCACTGGTGCATATGTTTTAATTTCAGAAAATCCTGCCTCACTCAGTTTTCTGTAGAGAAAATCTACTGTCCAACCAGTAATGTAGGTTCTTTTAGAAAAGGCTAAAGATCTAGCATCGCTACTATCATACGCGTAGATTGCTCTAATAATCTCAATGTAATTTTCCTCAGAATTTTCTGATTTATAGTTAATGCCTTCTAATTGACACATGATTTTTTTTAAATCAGGGAATTCTAGTGTCAATTTCCCCCCCACCTTAAGTCCATTAAAACATGCTTTGAAAAAATTCTCTGCTTGTGCGATGGTTAAATATCCTATTACATGATCGCTATTAATCAAAATAGCATCTTGTTTAGCTAGCCAATCCAAGTCAGATAATTTTGTTATGTCAAGTCTTTTTACTGAGTCATCTTTAGGCTCCAAGTCGCAATTTATCCAATAACGCTTGATATCTAGTCCACATCCAATATTAATAGAGGTACCAGATAACCCACTAAATGTATCTCCTATTTTATTTGTTAAATGATTCAAAAAATCTACAGATTTTTTTTGCATGGCTTATCCTATTAAATTTTGAAATTACCTCAAAGTTAGCCACTCGTCCAATTTTATTAATATTCCCCTTAAGATCTTCATTTATTTTTTTTAAAATAATACTAAAATCCTCGAAGCCATCAAATAAATATCCATTTAGATCATTAGTTATCAATCTTGAATGCATGGGTAAATTTGAGGCAATTGTTATACAACCACATGCCATAGAAAATTTGGCTTTTAAATTTCCTCTTAATGCATAAGATTCGGTATTTGGCATTGGAATAAATGAAATTGCGGCCATAGATACTGTGTCTACCAACAATTTATGATCGTATGTTTTAATTAATTCTACATTTACACCATTCTTACTAATTTGATCTATCAGTTCTGGACTAGCTCCTAGAAAAAGAATCTTATATCCATATTTTGAAAACTCTTTTAAAAATTGAATATATTCTAATAGCACCTTTGATGTTTCTGGTGATCCATACCATATAACAAGAGGCTGCCTTTGGTGATAATTAATAAAAGAAATTTCAAATTGAGGAGTATCCTCAATTAAAATTGATTTTTTATTTATATTTTTTTCATAGTAATTTTTATATTCTTGCGATTCAAATATTGCTCCATTGCTAATCATAAGCATTAATTTGAATTTATATTTTGAAAATCGACCTAAATGCTCTGGTAAATGTAGTGGATCGTTAACATCAATAAATGTTTTTAGCCTTAGAATATATCGACTAACAAAGAGAAGTAAAACTGAATTCGGCTTTATAAAATAGATGTATGGTGAAATCTGACTATTCAGTCTAATTTTTATTAACTCTAATGTGTAATAGATTAATCTATAACGAAATAATTTCAAAAATTTAATATGCCCAGTAACTTTAGGGCCGAATAAAAAATCAAAATTCCAGCCATGTGGGGCTGAGCCCTCTAAGCAAAGAGCTCGAACATAGACAGATGCCATCTGTCTATTGACTGGAATAATAAAAAAAACTGTTTTTACCATCCAGAATTAATGACATCGCATATTTTTACGACATGCTCAGGACTCATTTTAGTATGGAGTGGTAACACAAGATAACGATCCTCCAATGCATCCATAACTGGAAGATCATCTCTACGCTCACCAAAAATTTTATATCTATCGTTTCTGTAATGCACTTGGGCAGACTCAATTCCTTGATCGCGAAGTTTTTTCATCAAACCAATACGATTACTATCTACAATTATAGTAATCAACCATGAACTATTAAAATAATCTTGGCTTGACGATTTTCCAATAACTCTAACTCTAGGAGTTTTCAAATGTTTTTCATAGATCTTAAATAAATTATTTCTATATTCAATAATTTGATGTATTTCGTTTAACCCAGCCAATCCAATGGCGGCTGAAATATCATTCATTTGGTATTTATAGCCAATATCAACAATATCATTTTCCCAAATACCTCCTTGCTTAGCAGTTCTATCTATTCCAAACCAACGTAATTTTTTAGCTTGATCTAATAATTCATGATCCTTAATAGCAAGCAAACCCCCGTCACCAGTAGTAAGTGTTTTTATTGCTTGAAATGAAAAAATTGAAAAGTCAGCATGCTGTGCAGCAAAAATATCATTATATTTTGAGCCTAGCGAGTGGGCTGCATCTGATATTAATTTAATATTATTTTTTTTACAAATTTTATTAAGTGAATTGTAATCATTTGGAACCCCACCATAATCAACACATACCAACGCCTTAGTTTTAGAGGTAATCTTTTTTTCAACATCTGATATTGAGATATTCATTGTTTCAAGATCTATATCAGCAAATACTGGAGTAGCCCCTATATATAAAAGTGGAATATTCGTTGCGGTACACGTAAACGCAGGAACAACAACTTCATCGCCTGCCACAACCCCGGCAAGCAAATATGCCAGATGGAGTGCATCCGTGCCACTTCCAACCGCAAGAGCTTCATGCTGCCCAAGAAACAACTCCTTCATTCTCTTCTCAAACAGATCAACCTTAGGGCCTTGACCAATCCATCGCCCAGATAGTGTGTCAGAGACTTCAGCAATTGCACCCGATGGGACATGTGGATAAAACAAAGGAACTCCCTCCCCATCTTTAAGCAAAGGAAATTCGTTCATCCCTGTATTTTTCATATTTTTTCCATTTTTAAATTAATAATTAGTTAAAAAATTGCCTGCGTTGATATATATGCATTATCAAAAAATCAATTAAATAATACAAACTAGTCAGTAGAGCAAGCCCCTTATAAGAATAGACTGTAAAAATAAGAACTTTTATTGGCATATAAAAAGTAAAAGTTATCATGCTGATGTAAGCAGGGCTTTTAGTGTCGCCTTTTGCATAATATGAGGATGATGTAATTTGACCCAATGCACCACCAACAAATACTCCACCTAACCATATTAATATCCAATACAAGACTACAGTATCATCTTTATCAAACTTTCCATATGTCATTAATAACGTCAAAAACCACTCGCCTAATATAGAAAAAGCCATGTATCCTACAGAGCAAATAATAGCTACTAGTGTTATTTTTTTTTGATACATCGATTGAAAGCAAATCATTTCATTAGCTTTATGGAGCCTACTTAAAATAGGGACCAGGGGCGAAGAAATTGATTTTGCTAAGATTTGATTGGCTGCTCCGTACATTTGCTGAGCCAGAGCGTAGATTGATAAAACCCCTCCAATGGACGATGAAAGCAAGAATCGATCAATTAACGGTTCAGTTTTAGTGTAAGAAGAGCTAATTAATAATGGCTTTATACGACACCAAGCTCTGTGAACGGGTATAGATTTAAAATCTAACGCGGATGGCATACCCATAGCAGGCAACAATAGCAATCCTTGAAAAAGGAACCGAAAAATACTTACCCACACAACTGCATATACCCCATATAGTGGAAGCATAACAATCAAAGATGTGAACGCAAAAATACCTGATGTAACTGTTGCAACTTCAGCCCATATGAATTTTTGGCGTGCCTGATAGACAGCCCACTGAACAATATTTAGAGCAGCAAGCACCATCCCAATTAATTGAATTTGAGCTAATTCAACTGTAAGCTGCTTACTAATATCACTGAAACCAGGCACAGTAAGGGGCAATAACACAGGGAAAATCAAGAAAAAAACTATAGCCACGAAGCCAAATAGAAGCAATACAACCCCTAAAAACCCCCATGAGTCTCTCTTAAGACTCTCATCACTCTCACCGGAAAATAAAGGAACAAGTACTTGAGAAAGAGACCCAGCCACTACTGCTAATACTAATTGAGGGATGGTCATACTTGCAAAAAGAGCATCCGTTTCAACACTAGGTCCTAATTGAATAACGACATACCATTGAAATAAAAATGATATAGCCATATTCAAGAGCGAAAGTGAACCAAGTTGGAGTGCTAATTTCATAACAAATGTCTACAAAATTGTTCTATGTCAGAGATTTAACATACCAACCTATTGCATTCTCTAAACCGTCTTTTAGAGTATGTGAAGGCTTATAACCCAACAAACTTGACGCCTTACTGATGTCCGCAAGAGAATGTAAAACATCTCCTTTACGAAAATCAAGATAAATAGGTTTTACATATGCGTTAACAGAAACGTGGGAAAGTAAATTTTCAAAAATTAATTTGTACAACTGATTTAGAGTTGTACTCTGGCCAACTGCAACATTATAAATTTGATTATCAGACTCATTAGTATCGGATGTTGCTGCAAGCAAATTGATTTGGCAAACATTTTCTACAAAACAGAAGTCTCGGCTCGTTTCACCATCTCCATTAATGTAAATAGCATCACCTCTTATTGCAGCAGAAATCCACTTAGGAATTACTGCAGCATATGCTCCATTTGGGTCTTGACGCTTTCCAAACACATTAAAATATCTCAGGCCAATAACACTTAGTCCATAGGTTCTAGCAAAAATATCAGCGTAAAGCTCATTCACGTATTTAGTGACTGCATATGGGGACAATGGTTTTCCGATTTTTTCCTCAACCTTTGGCAAATCAGGATGATCACCGTATGATGAACTGCTAGCCGCATATACAAAACGCTTAACACCTGCATCCCTTGACACTACTAACATGTTTACAAAACCGCTAATATTTGTTTCATTTGTAGCTATTGGATCTTCTATTGATCTAGGAACGCTACCCAAAGCTGCCTCATGTAAAACATAATCTACTTTGAAATGCTTCTGATTGCTGTTGAACTCAAAAAACCTTACCGCTTGCCTGCAATCCTCAATATTACGGATATCTCCTTTGATGAAATGAAAGTTAGACCATTGGTCAGGTGAGACCAGCAATTGAACTTCATCCAAATTATGCTGGTGACCAGTAGCAAAATTATCTAGACCAACTACACGCTGATTCAGTTTCAGCAAAGTTTCTAGTAGATTGCTGCCAATGAAACCCGCAACACCAGTAATAAGCCACGTTTTAGGAGTTTGGCGCAATTGATTTTGCACTTGTTCATAACGGATCATAATCAGAGCCTTCCGTTTGCAACTCCCATAGGGAGAATGCCTTTCACGTCATAGACCACCGCGTTCGGCTGACCCCAGATTTTGATCCCGCTCTCTCCACGTTCGATAAATTGACTATGGCCGACTGCCAGAACGATAGCAGCATACTGCCCCGAAATAGGAGCCTGCGTTAAACAACGTAATCCATATTCTTGCTCAGCTTCTAAAACATCAATCCATGGGTCGTATACATCCACCTGTGTGTTGTAGCTACGAAGGGTATTCACAATATCCACCACCTTGGTATTACGTAGGTCAGGGCAGTTCTCTTTAAATGTAAGTCCCAGCACCAGCACTTTGCTACCCAAAACAGGCAGACCATTTCGCAGCATAAGCTTGACTGTTTCGTCAGCCACATGACTGGCCATGCTGTCGTTGATACGGCGTCCCGCAAGGATGACCTCTGGGTGGTAACCTACCTCTTGTGCTTTATGTGTAAGGTAATAAGGATCGACACCAATACAATGCCCCCCAACAAGACCTGGGCGAAAAGGTAAAAAGTTCCACTTAGTACCCGCCGCCTCCAATACCTCAAGTGTATCGATACCTAGCTTATGAAAAATTAAGCTCAGTTCATTCATAAGCGCAATATTTACATCTCGCTGGGTATTTTCGATTACCTTAGCAGCCTCAGCCACTCTAATGCTGCTAGCCATATATGTACCGGCTGTGATGATTTGTTTATAAAGTTGATCTACCTCTTCAGCAACGGCAGGAGTACTACCGCTGGTGATTTTTTTTATCGTTGGCAAGCGGTGCTCTTTATCACCGGGGTTGATACGCTCCGGACTATAACCACAGAAAAACTCACAATTAAACTTCAATCCACTGAATTTCTCTAGGACAGGTACACAAACCTCCTCTGTTGCACCGGGATACACTGTAGATTCATAAATAACAATGTCACCATCCTTAAGGACCTTTCCAACAGTTTCACTAGCCTTAACTAGTAGAGACATGTCTGGCCGATTAGCAGTGTCCACAGGGGTTGGCACAGTGATGATGAAAATCTGCGCCTCTTTCAAATCAGTCAAGTTATAACTGTAAGTTAACTGATTTGCTTGTGCTAAATCATCGGCACCGCACTCCAGAGTATGATCAACCCCGGCTCTCAAGTCATCTACTCTTTTTGGGTTAATATCGAAACCCAAGACAGATCTGACCTTACCAAACTCTACAGCAAGTGGTAACCCAACATATCCCAACCCAATAACGGCTATTTTTTTATCACTAATATTCACAATATTTTTTGGAAAATTACTTAATCATTCAAAAAGTCTTTTAAATCTACTGACTGCTAGGAGTCGCGATTGCTAATTCCCGATCCTGGGTTCCTCTGCCAGCACATCTGAATTTGCCACAGATAAATTACTAACCTCTTGCTGCAAAGCTTCAATTTCCTGTTTCAGAAGATGGTACTCATGCATCTTACGCTTTAAAAATGCGCTTGTTAAAGCTGTTTTTTGAGCTAACCCCTGGGGCGTTAATAAATAGGCATATGCCCACTTGTTTTGATTATTTTTAAAATTTTGCAACTTAACGCAACCTTGGCTAATCAGAGCATTTAAACAGTAATTAATACCCCCCAAGCTAACCCCCAAAGTTCTTGATAACTCTCTCTGAGTTAAATGGGGGTTTTGCTCCAATAAACGCAAAACTCGGTACTGAAGATCAGTTGGCATCAGTGATTTTGGTATGAAAGCTAAAAATGACTTAATAAACAAACAATTAGTGGTTTTTAAAAGACGCTACCGCCCTACCCGTGCATGAAGCGCAGTATGTAAATACCTAAAACATCATATTATCAATATGTTAGGTCTGTTCAATTATGAACATTATATGTAATTTTTATAGTTTTAAGGATATTTTTAACCTTCGCCATTTACAATTGCGCCTATGGAATTATTTATCTTGGCATTTTTTATTAGCCTTATGGTTACTCTACTAATTGTTCGGTACCAACATCTTCACGAACACATCAGTAGCGACTCGGATTTATCCGGGCCACAAAAATTCCACAAACAAATCGTTCCTCGAGTAGGCGGCATCGGTATTTACCTAGCCCTTGCTCTAACGGCATTGATTGCCTACTTATACAACTCTCCCAAAGCAATTTTGTTAACCATGGTTGTTTGTGCACTTCCTGCTTTTAGTATTGGGCTGATAGAGGACATCACAAAAAAAATAGGAGTCAAAATAAGACTTCTAGTCACTGCTGGCTCAGCTCTTCTAGGGGGATACCTACTTTCATGCTGGATTAACCACATACACGTACCAGGGATTGATTGGTTACTGACCATACCTGCTATCTCATTACTATTGACTGTAGTAGCAGTCACTGGATTAGCGAATGCCTATAACATCATTGATGGATTCAACGGTTTAGCTAGTATGGTCGGCAATATCAGCTTGTTAGCCATTGGTTATGTAGCTTTTAAAGCTGGGGATCCAACCATCGCCTCTATTAGCCTCATCTTAGTAGGCGCCATTGCTGGATTTTTCATCTGGAACTATCCTCGCGGCCTCATCTTCTTAGGAGATGGTGGTGCGTATTTAATTGGTTATCTAATTGCGACCTTATCGATTTTGTTAGTTAACCGTAATCCTAGCGTTTCGCCATGGTTTGCCCTACTCGTTAACGCCTACCCCATCTTTGAAACCTTATTTACGATTTGGCGACGTAAAGTTCATCAAGGAAAAAACCCTGGGCTGCCAGATGGGGCACACTTCCACTCACTGATTTATCGAAGAATCATTCGCTGGGCGCATATCAATCACCCCAAAGAAATAAATTCTTATACAGGCAATGCGAAAACATCGCCCTACCTTTGGTTGCTATCAAGTTTGGCTGTTTTTCCAGCGATTATTTGGTGGCAGGATACCTGGATATTGCAGGGCTTTGCTTTGTTATTTTGTGTATCTTACGTTTGGATTTATAACGCTGTCGTGAAATTTAAAACACCTCAATGGTTTAAATATCTTTAAATCCAGCCTGAACAACTTCAACTATTTAATTTAGTTAGCTGATTTTTTTAGATGAGAAATGGGTAGTTGCAGATGTTGCATCTGCCCTAATATTTCCACCAATAAAAATGCTCTAGATAATCCATCTGGCAAGGTCTGAATTTTTTCAAAGAATCCCAAAAAATCTTTAAAGGGGCCTTGGGAAATTTCAACGGTCTCACCAGCATTAAATAAGGTATGAAGGGGCTCACCCTGAGTACACCGATCTTTTAATACTTCAATTATTTTGTCCGGAATACACACTGGCTCAATATCTTGGCCGAACCTCAATAGAGAAGCAACTCCCTTTGTGGAACGAATAGGAAACCAATTGCTGGTCACATCAGATAAACGAATGAATAAATATCTTGAAAACAGCGGCTCTTCTTGAATCTTTATTGTTTGGGCTTGTTTCTTTTGAACCTGACAGGTTGGCAAGAAAACCTCAAAACCTTGGTTTCTGAGATTTTCTTCAGCACGAAACTCTTGGCGAACTTTCGTATGAATCACATGCCACTTCATACCGTAACAGTCCTGTTTAGCTTAGATACCTGATCTATTTCAAGAGCGATACGTAGCAATCGCTCTTTTTGCCATCGCGAACAAAATCCCCAAGAATATACCGGCCAATAAACCAATGATTAATCCAATTAATTTTTTAGGAGATACAGGTCTATCAGATACATAGATAGGAGAAATTAATTTGGCGCGGCGAGTATCACCAGCAGCAATGAAATCATTTAAATCCATCATTTCATCGGTTAACTGTTTGACCTCATCTCTAGTTGCCAAGTAGGCTGCTGATAAAGCGCTATTAGACTTATCAGCTCGAGCAATGACAGACTTGGACTCTTTTAATTTAGCCTCATAAGCTATGATTTTTTGTTTCGCTTCATTTAAAAATGGTTCTTTAATTGCATTCTGAGTTGTTTTAATTTTTTCAAAAATACTCTCTAAACATTGGGCGACTTGTTCAACCGAAGCATCCTGAATCTTTACTTCAAGAACAGAGTTATTGCCCTTCAATTGAGTAGCATTCACTTTCTTTGCTAATATTTCAGAAGCATTGGGTTTACCAGTTAGTGAACAAGCATCAATGTTGGTCTGATCATAAATACTCGGCATCTTTAAACGAGCGATTAGAACCAAAGGATCCTCAACATTAACGCCCAAGGGACTAACATTAGTCTTATTAGATCCAGTTACCAACTGAGACATTTGAACCTGCATTAACCCCTCATAAGTCTTTGGGCTGAGCCATACATAAGCCGACGCGCCTAATAAACCTAGAATGGCTGTTAATAAAATTGTTTTCCAAGAATCAATGAAAAAATCAATGATGTCCTTAAGAGAGATTTCATCTTCAGCTGCTTGAGTTGTGTATTGCTCAGTCATAGATTACCTATAGTTTTATAGTTTTTATGCCAGATTATTTGGCAATGCTTATCATTTTTATAATTTTAACCTGTACCAGAGATTGCCTAGTAATTCATGCCAAATATATCTTGTGCGCTGAAATCCTTCATTACTCGGATAAAAATCTAATGGCGTAAATTGTTGCTTTAAGTAAAAGGAAGTTGGCACAGGGATGACCTCCACCTCTTTACCTAACTCTTTACGTAATTCTTTTTCAAAAATAGATGTTGCTCTAGGCATATGCCAAAAATGTGTCACCAAGTAGATTTTTTCGATCTTGGCTTCTTTTAGCAATAACTGGCTAAACCTTGCATTCTCTTCAGTGGTATTCGATTGTCCTTCTATCCACTGAACTTTCACATTAAATTCAGTTTCTAAGACTTGCTGCATAACAGCTGCCTCTGATAAATCACTATCACTGGTTTTATCAGGAGCTCCGCCCGTCACCAGAATGGGCATATGCGTCAACCTAGCTAATCTAGCCCCCATGCGTAATCACTCCATCGTTGCAGAGCTCACATCTTGGAACTGATAGTCTGGCAACTCAATGGTACCCTTCCTTCTACCGAAACCAAATATTGGGGGCTTTGAAGGCGAATTTGTCTTTGAAGACTTTTTGCTTTTTTGGGGTATATATTGGCTACGCATTGAATTTAAGTCAACAAAACAGTCAACCTTTAGCCTTCCAATATCTTTGTTAAAGCTTTAGACATTCTTGGAATAAAGCCAATTCCTTACTCTCTTTTTTGATCCTGATTAAGTCTTTTCCAGCAATTGTCGGCTACCCCTACTTAGATTTCAGCATGTATTTATCGAATATATCCATCTGGTCAATAACGAAAAAAGGTCTCAAATGACTTCCGTCTTTATACTTAGGCAGGCCGTCATCAGTCAAGGGGAGACAAATACTGTTGGGGCAAATCTTAGCAAATTGACTCACAAAAGGAATGCCCAATGATTCGATAGAATTTTTCATCTCTCCCTCTAAAGAATCATGAATTACAAAAGGCGAGTTTGAAATTTCGGAGTTCAGTAGCAATGGTCTGCGTTTATTGTTGAACAAAAAACTCTCCGGACTGAATTTTTCGGAGGCTGGCGTATGAGACATCACAACTACTTTATATTTTTCATTTAGCTTTTTAATAAACTGTAAAAATCCCTTCATTGATTTAGCTCGCCCACCAAACTCATTAAATCCATGTAAGCTACCATTATCTAAATAAATAGCTTCATCATTGCGGTAATAAGCACTGTATGACCCACCCAGAATAATTGTATGAATAGGATTTGCAGCAAGAACTTTCTCAAAGTTACTGAATAGAGGGGGACACACACTAGCACCAGAGGTATTTCTAAACGAGTTCGGTATTGGAGCACATCCTCCGTGCGTCAAGAATCCAACTTCTTGAATCAGCCCTTTTTGATACAAATCAACTATACGGGGGCCAAACTGTTCAACATAAGAGTCCCCAAAAAAAAGAATTGTTGGCGCTCGTTCGCTTGTAGAAAGAAGTCCATTAGCCTTAACTTTGAGGCCTTTTGGATAGCTCCAATCATTCCTAGCATCAGAAATATGTTTTAGGTGTAAGTTGTATGAAGTGACTCCATCAGCCTTGTACATATACCAACCAACAGAACCAACAATAGCCATAAAAATAGAAAGCGCTATAACTTTAGCTTTAGTGCGTTTACCAAAACGCAGAGGCTGTTCCACAAGCTTATAAGTAAGCCAGGCAAGTAAAATCGAGAGTGCAACTGCTACTATACGTATATTACGACTCAGCCCTTCGCCCTCAACAAGACGAGCAAAAGTCAATATTGGCCAATGCCACAAGTACAAGGGAAAGCTGATTAGGCCAAACCAAACCAAAATCGCATTTGATAGGATTGTGCGATTAAGCCAAGCTTTAGAGCCTGCCGCAATTATTAAAACGGCCCCTAAAACTGGTACTAATGCCCATTTACCTGGAAAGCTTAATTCTTTATTGATTCTCCAAAACCCATACACCAATAGCAACAAACCAACTAACGAAAGAATATTTGATAGCCCCTCACCATCAGATCCCTGCTTTTTTCTATAAAAAATATATGGTAACCAAAATTTAACCTTATTTTTGAAATTGGAGACAGCATCTTTCTTGTATAGCGTGACCCAAGCCAATAAACTTCCGCTTAGTAATTCCCAAAAACGTGTCTGTGGAGAATAAAAGGTAGAAACCATATTTTGTTTAATGCCTTTAATATTCAAAACAAAAGTAACGATAGCAACAACAATAGTAATTGTTAAAAGATTAAATTTACGTTTCCAAGCGAACCATAAAAATAACGGCCAAACAATATAAAACTGCTCCTCAATACCTAAACTCCAAAGATGGAGCAATATCTTAGTTTCGGCTGTGTTGTCAAAGTAGCCAGCTTCACTCCATAAAATAAAATTAGATATAAAACTAGCACCTGCGGCTATATGCTTACCTAACTGCCTGTATTCATCAGCTAGCAAAGCGAACCAACCAAAAGTAAGACAGGCAATTAGAACGAGAAGAAGGGCTGGAAAGATACGCTTAATACGACGAGCATAAAACTCAGTAAAGCTGAATGTACCCCTGTCTAAATTCTCAAAAATAATAGTAGATATGAGGTAGCCAGAAATAACAAAGAAGATATCAACACCTATAAAGCCGCCCCTTACCCAGCTGGGAAATGCGTGAAAGGCAACAACAGCCAACACAGCAACAGCACGTAAGCCATCAATATCTGAGCGGTACTTTGGATGAGATAAGTGTGATTGCTGTTGCATCATTAATATAATCAATGAGTTTACACTTTAGTAAATTTTAAATTTTAATGCAGGTAGCATGATTTAGAAAAAGTTATTAATGTAAAAACTGTCGCCATATGGTTGACATTACACCATGCAAAAATATCCTTCTTATTTAAATTCAAGTAAACCACAGGAACTGTTTCTTAGTGGTTTGGTAGACACTATTACAGAAGGATTCTTTAGATTCACCCGCCTGCCGAGATAGGCCTTCTGATTCACTCCAAGTGTAATTCTTCCAGCCCATATAATGGATTTTAGTAATTTCAGGCTTTAGCATTTTGCCAGATTTTAAGAGACATTTAAGGGGCATTACCCCCTTTAGATAGGCCAATTCCAGGTCTGTAAGGCGTTTCTCTATTTCTGTGACCTCGTATCCTTTGAGGATATTTTATTTAGCTTTAGTTTGATTCTAGATTTGTTGTTGGTTTCGATTGCGTTTAGTTGCCAGCAACAATCGACATCACAGCCATACGTACAGCAATGCCGAAGGTGACCTGTTTAAGGATTACCGCCTGCGGGCCATCCGCTACTTCAGAGTCGATTTCTACACCACGGTTCATGGGACCTGGGTGCATGACGATGGCATCAGGCTTAGCTAGCTTGAGTCTTTCAGGTGTAAGACCCCATTGTTTGAAGAACTCATCACCCTCAGGAACTTGGCCAGCTTCCATGCGTTCTTTTTGAATTCTGAGGGTCATCACCACATCAACATCTTTTAAACCTTCTTCGATGTTGTTATAGATTTTGACGCCCATCATATTTAAATCTTTAGGTAGCAGGCTCTCTGGGCCAATCGCACGGATCTCTGGGCACCCCAAAGTTGTTAGTGCATGAATGTTCGATTTAGCTACGCGACTATGAACAATGTCGCCAATGATGGCTACTTTGATTTTAGTAAAGTCTTGCTTGAAATGACGCATGGTGTACATATCAAGTAGACCTTGCGTTGGATGTTGGTTCGTACCATCACCTGCATTAATCACGTGCACATGGGGTGGTAAATGAGCAGCCACTTCTACAGCGGCACCCGTTGTTTTATGACGCACAACAAAGATATCCGCTTGCATCGCCACCAAGTTATCAATGGTGTCGAGCAGAGTTTCACCTTTAGCAGTCGATGAAGTTTGAATATCTAAGTTCACCACATCTGCTGAAAGTCGCTTAGCTGCCAACTCAAATGTTGTTCTGGTTCTTGTGGAGTTTTCAAAGAAGAGGTTGAAAACATTTTTCCCACGAAGAAGTGGTACTTTTTTTACTTCACGATCAGATTCACTAACTGCTACAAACTGTTTAGCCGTATCTAAGATGTGAAAGATATGTTCTTTAGACAATCCTTCTAAGGTGAGTAAATGAGTAAGCTCGCCTTGTTCATTGAGCTGGAGTTGGCTGGCAGTCTTAGCAATCATTGTCATCTTAGGTAAATATTTTAGTCTTTTCTGGCGTTGTTTTCTTGTTTATTTAGTTTCTGTCGTAAACAAGAACTGGCCATCATCTGCCTGATCTAAAACCAGAATCTGGTCATCTGCCACATTCACTTTTGCCCCCTTAAAGGTTGCATCGACTGGCAACTGTCTTCTATGGCGATCGGCCAATACAGCCAAATCCACCTTAGCAGGTCGGCCGTAATCAAATAACTCATTAAGCGCTGCACGAACAGTTCTACCGGTATCTAAAACATCATCCACCAAAATGATGTGAGTACCCTCCACATCAAAGGGTAGTTTGGTCGACATACCTTCGGCACTATTAAAGGCTTTTACCCCTTTTTCAGCATAGTCATCACGGTGAAATGACACATTAATCACGCCATAAGCAGGCAAGCCTAAATCTTTAGCTAAACGCTCAGCTACCCAAGCACCACCACTGGCCAAGCCAGCTAGCTGAAATGGCGTCGATTGAGAATTTTTTAAATTCTGTAATTGCTTTAAAAGGGTTTGATAAAGATCTTCTGCTAAAGGTAATGAAGCCATATAGGTATTAGTTATTTGTTATTAGTTCAATCGTTAAGAGGGCTGTTAGATTGTTTTATCTATTTGGCTAATTATCTACCAAGTTCTTATAGACTTTGTAGATATTGCTGAAGGATTAATTGGGCTGCCAAGGCATCGTTTCCACCATCCACAATGGCAGAGGTATAACGCTCATCGACCCATACCACCTGTTTTTTGAATCGCCCGTGCAGTTGATTACCAAAACGCTTAGCTCTATGAGTCATCTCATGTTCAGCGCCATCAGGATGTTTAGGCAGTCCAACCACCAATAATTGTGGCTGCCACTCTTCTATGAGTTGTTCAATAGCTTTCCAGCGCTCATCCTGGTTTTTCTGCTGAATGATCGTTAAAGGCTCGGCGGTTTTAGTTACTGTATTACCGACAGCTACGCCAATGCGCTTTTCACCATAATCAAAGGCCAAAATCGTTGGATTAGCTTGAGCGATCGACATTAAGCGTGCCCAGCCTCACTAGATAAGAAACTAACATCAATACCTAATAAAGCTAATACCTTGTCATATTTATCTTCATTGGGTGTTTCAAAAATAATTTGAGCCATCTCATTAGTAGGTGCTTGGATATTTAACCAACCATTACGAGAGATTTCATCTTCAAGCTGACCAGCACTCCAACCAGCGTAACCTAAAGTCATCAGAAAACGTTCTGGGCCAGCCCCAGCAGCTACTTCTTCTAAGACATCTTTGGATGTGGTCATAGACAAGCCACCAGGAACCTTTAAAGAAGAACTGTATTTATCTGATTCTTTTTGCTCATGCAAAATAAATCCTCGATCTGTTTGCACAGGTCCACCGAAATAAACGGGCTTTTGCGCTAGCGGTTGGATTTCTAATTGAAGGTCAATTTTGTCAAAGACGTTGGCTAAATCTATATCAGTCGGTCTATTAATGACTAAACCCATAGCGCCATTAGTGGTGTGATCGCATAAATAGACCACCGTACCAGCAAAGGTTTCATCCACCATCCCTGGCATCGCAATTAAGAACTGATTGGCTAAATGTTTAGCATCATTATGTTGAGTCATGCTCCTATTTTATTCCAAGGCAGAGAAGTGAATAGAAATACTATAACCAACAAAAATATTAATTTTTAATAAGAAATAATCAGTATTTTCAAAAGCTTATAGTCGCCATTTACGGCCAATCGCCCATGGTGAACGCTATTTAATTACAGCCTAGAGAACTCTTGAACCCATATCTTTTTTTAAAATTTCAGCGCAAACAATACGTCTATTCGGTATCAAGGTGCTGGGAAAATCAAAATAGACTTTTCTTCAATTATTTTCTTAAAAGAATCAGAGATTTCAGAAGAAAGAACTAAATCTACCTTATACGGCAAATCTGATTCCAAAAACTCTTCTGACAAGATGGCTAATTTATCTGGGGCAATTGCCAAAAAATCTTTGACTAGCAAATCAAGATCTGAAAATTTCTTAGGTTTTCCTCCAGCTCTTGAGCCAAATACAAAAACCTGCTGGGCACCCAAATGACTATTCAGAATCTTTTGAATAATCTCCCACTCATTTTCAGTAACCAAGAGTTCTGTGGGTTTCAATTACTTTAGTCTCTGAGTTAATTTATCAAGAAAAAATTGCGCTTCTTTTAAAAATCCAGGAATAATCATTACCACTTTTTCAGCAACTTCCTGATCATATGTGTAACTTGTTCTAGCCCTTTGATCACGATAGACCCGCCAACTAGGCCAGTCACCCAACAGTAAACCCTGTTCATTACCCGTTCTAATCAAAGTTTGAAAATCCATTTGATCAATCTCATCAGGATTAGCACTGGTCATTTCAAGATATCTTTTCAACATCTTATGAGAGAGCTCATAGGTAAACTCAAAACGCTGAATTAAACCATCTCGTATTTGATCATCTGTCTCATCCAAATTAAAACGAGCCAATCCACTTTCTAGTTTTGATATGGCTTTTTGCAAAGAACTCACATCAAGAATAGTCATAATATTTAGATCGGTGAAAGAATGCTAGATTGTCACATATCTTTTTAAAATTAATATGTCTTCATACAAAAATGATACGCATTTCTGCATAAAATAGCCTTCTAGGAGATTCCCAACATGACGACTATTAAGGGCTTGGTTTGGCTACGACGTGATCTAAGACTTCACGATCACCATGCACTGCGTATGGCACTTAAAACTTGCCAACAGGTTTGGTTAGTTTTTGTCTTTGATACCGATATCTTGTCCTACCTATTAGAGCGTGGTCTTACAAAAGATCGTCGAGTAGATTTTATTTGGCAGTCACTTCAAGAAATCGATACTGAGCTTCGCACTCATGGTGGTGGTTTAATTGTTCGCCACGGCCAACCAACTAATATCATCCCCCAACTAGCTACCGAATTAGGTGTTCATCATGTCTTTACAAATAAAGACTATGAACCTGCCGCGATCGAGCGAGATAGCCAAGTATCTTTAGCGCTAGAAGAAAATAACATTGATTTTCACAGTTATAAAGATCATGTCATTTTTGAACATAAGGAAGTACTAACAGGGCAAGGCGGCGTATTTTCTGTTTTCACCCCTTACAAGAATGCTTGGCTCAAAAAATTAGAGGCTTCTGATCTAGATGCTCATGCTGTTGATTTAGATGGCGGCCAATTTGCCTCAATCCCCAAAGCTTTAGACATCCCTTGCCCATCACTTAGCTCTATGGGATTTGAGTCAACCGGTATCGAGTCTTATTTACCTGCAGGTATGTCAGGTGCCTCTGAGTTTTTTGAGCATTTTTTAGATCGTATCGACCACTATCACGCCACACGAGATTTCCCCGCAGTTAAAGGGCCGAGCTATTTATCAGTCCATTCACGCTTTGGGACGATCTCTATTCGAGCTTTAGTACGTGAAGCGCATGCCCGCATGTTAGCAGGCAGCATGGGAGCGACCATCTGGTTATCTGAACTTATCTGGCGTGATTTTTATTTCATGATTTTGAGTAATCATCCACGCTTAGCTCCCTTAGCGAGTAAACCGAACAAGAAGTCTCTATTTCATGGCACGATGGGTCATGAATCTTTCAAACCAGACTATGACAAGATTGTTTGGGAAAGCGGTCCCAAAGCCCAGAAATTATTCAAAGCCTGGTGTGATGGTCAAACGGGCTATCCATTAGTCGATGCCGCCATGCATCAACTGAATCAAAGTGGTTATATGCATAACCGCTTACGCATGGTGGTCGCTAGCTTCTTAGTGAAGGACTTAGGCATTGACTGGCGTTGGGGTGAGCAATATTTTGCTGATCATCTCAATGATTTTGACTTTGCAGCTAACAATGGTGGTTGGCAATGGGCTTCTTCGAGTGGTTGTGATGCGCAACCTTATTTCCGCATCTTTAACCCCATTACTCAATCTGAAAAATTTGATGCTGAAGGTAAATTTATTAAAAAATATTTACCGCAACTGGCTAAGCTTTCAAAGAAAACTGTGCATGCCCCTTGGTTAGCTGGTGATATCGAATTAGATATCGCTGGTATTCGTCTAGGAAGAGACTACCCTTACCCCATCATTCAACATGATGAGGCTAGAAAAAATACCTTGATTCGTTATGCGGTGGTTAAAAAAGAGAGCTCTTAGTTTAGGTTTAGTAACACTGATTTACAGGCTAACATTGAGGCTGTTAGCGTAGATAGCTCATGTTAATTATCTGAATTTATTGATTTTTTTAAGAAATAACCCATGATTGGCAGGTGGTTATGCGGTAATTATCTCAATTTAACCCGCAATAAATGCGGAGAATAATTGATATTGCGGTGAATATCCCCCCATAATATCCGCATGAATAGCGGAGATAAAACCTATATTTGGCAAGATTCCCAATGGCCTCATTGGGAATATGACCTGAAACAACTCACAGGATTATTGACTCAAGTCTACCAAGCTCAAGGATATCTACTAGGGCAATTACATCATGTTGGCACCAACTTACGTGATCAAGAGTCCTTGCGCGTATTGACTGAAGATGTCCTAAAAACCAGCGAAATTGAAGGGGAAATACTTGACCAAAATTCAGTCCGATCATCTATTGCAAGACGATTAGGCATTGATATCGGAGCATTAGCTCCAGTCGATCGTCACATTGATGGTGTTGTCGATATGGTTCTCGATGCAACTCAGCACCATCAAAAACAGTTAACACAGGAACGACTTTTCGCCTGGCATGCTGCTCTATTTCCAACAGGCTATAGTGGCTTATCCAAAATAGTAGTTGGCACTTGGCGCAATGATGCTTTAGGCCCCATGCAAGTTGTTTCAGGGCCTATCAATCGTCAAAAAGTTCACTTTGAAGCACCGCCAGCATCACATTTACTACCAGAGATCGAAAAGTTCTTGCTTTGGTTCAATGTCGATCAGCAAGATGATCCAATCATCAAAGCGGGCTTGGCTCATCTTTGGTTTGTCACACTACACCCATTTGATGATGGCAATGGTCGAATCGCCAGAGCCATTGGTGATATGGCATTAGCTCGAGCTGATAAATCAGTGCAGCGGTTTTATAGCTTATCCGCGCAAATTGGGCGTGATCGTAAAAATTACTATGAGCTCCTTGAGAAAACACAAAAAGGGACCATGGATGTCACTCAGTGGCTTAGCTGGTTCTTAAGTAGCCTACTATCAGCTATCCATGTTGCGCAATCAGCGCTCTCCACCACCCTAGTCAAAACTAATTTTTGGCAACGCTGGTCTGGAATTCCTATGAATGATCGGCAAATCAAGTTGCTTAATAAATTACTTGATGGATTTGATGGAAAACTCACTAGCAGTAAATGGGCCATCATTGCCAAGTGTTCCCCCGACACTGCATTACGTGACATCACCTATTTATTAGAACGCGGCGCTCTAGTGAAATCAAATGCTGGAGGGCGTAGCACAAGCTATGAGTTGCAGAGCATCAAAAGTAATAACTGAGCCTACTTAACTCAATATAAGATAGGTCGTTAAAAAGTGTTCGTCGAAATGCAATACGCAGACTAGCGGCAATGTGGTTTGGATTCACAAACCTACCGGCTTTTGTAATCCTGGCACTTGGATAAATTGTGGTTTTTTGCCTAATGACATAGCTGTGAGTTGACCACCCCACACACAACCAGTATCAAGTCCTACGGCATTTTTCTTTTTTAATAAACCTAAAGTAGACCAATGTCCAAAAACAACCTTGGCATCCCTAGTTTTACGCGTTGGTACATTAAACCAAGGCATATAGCCACGTGGCGCATCACCCGCACCTTCTTTACTCACAAACTCCATCACCCCCTTAGCCGTACAAAAACGCAAGCGCGTAAATGAATTAATAATGACTCGCAAGCGCTCTGCACCTTTCAACTTATCATTCCACTGATTAGGCGTATTGCCATACATATCAACTAAATATTTAGCGTAATTCTTATGACGTAATACTTTTTCTAACTCATGAGCCAACTCTAATGTTTGAGTGATATCCCACTGTGGCAAGATTCCTGCATGTACAAATAAGGTATTGAAATTATCCTGGCCACTGTATAGGGCCATCGGACGATGTCTTAACCAATCAATGAGCTCATGTCGATCGGGTGCTTTTAAGATGTCATCTAAAGTATCTAAGGATTTAGGTCCACGAATACCTGCATCTCGTGCCAATAAATGAAGATCGTGATTACCCAAAACACATTCTGCACGACCAGCTTCCTGCAAAGCCTTTAAAGTTCTTAAAGCGCCTAATGAGTCTGGGCCGCGATTGACCAAATCACCCACACAGATGATCTTGGCATCTTTGGGTAATTTTTTAATGAGCTGCTTGAGTTGCTGTCCACAACCTTGCACATCACCAATCGCAAATATCTTATCCATATACCCCTAAGTTTAATAGGTGATGATTTTGTTGATTTGATTTATTACTTATAAAAAGTATAAGATACTGACCTATCATTCATCAATCATTCACATGAAATTTAACTCATTACAGTTTGCAGAGTCTCTTGAAGAAAGAGGTTTTAGTAGAGATCAGGCTAGAGGCATTGCTTATGGAGCATTCGACTGTTTTGATATTGAGAAATTAGTGACTAAAGATGAGATTAAACATCTTGCCACTAAAGAAGACTTAGCAACATCCATTCACACTTTATTCATGCAATTGTTAGGTGTCATCATTGGGGTGCAAACTGTCATGATTGGCCTCATGTTTTTCTTACACAGGTAGTTAGTATGAAATTTAATTCTTTGAAATACGCCAAAAAACTTAGGTCTGCAGGATTTAGCGAAAACCAATCGGAAGTGATTGCCGATGGTTTTCATGAACATATCTCTTATGAGGACGTAGCCAAGAAGAATGATTTAATTAACTTAGATAAAAAAATTCACCTAATTGAAACAAATCTAAATAATAAAATTGATATCGTAGAAATGAAGCTTGAAAAATCTATTGCCGACCTTGGAACCAAGCTAACGACCTTTATTTGCGTTAGCTCATTTTCCTTAATGGCGGTTCTTTTAAGCTTTATGGCTTTTTTACATGGCAGCAAATGATTTTTCTGCAGCAAGAAACATGGCATCCAATACCGCATCATCATGCGCCATAGAAATAAAGCCTGCTTCATAAGCAGAAGGCGCTAAGTACACACCGTTATCTAGCATCAAATGGAAGAAACGCTTAAAAGCTTCAATATCACTAGCTGTTACTTGGGCATAAGAAGTTGGCACTGATTGGGCAAAGTACAAACCAAACATACCACCCACGCTATCCACCGAAAATTCTACGCCCGCCTGCTTGGCACGATCTGCCATACCAGTTACAAACTTCTTCGTTTGAGCGGTTAGGTTCTCATAAAAACCCGGCCTAGTAATAATGTCCAAATTAGCTAAACCAGCAGCAACTGCTAATGGATTGCCCGATAAAGTCCCAGCTTGATAAACATTACCTAGTGGCGCCAATTTATTCATGATATCGGTGCGACCACCAAAAGCCGCCATAGGCATACCACCACCCATGACCTTACCTAAACAAGTTAAATCAGGCGTAATGCCATGTAAACTTTGTGCACCACCTAAAGCCACTCTAAAACCCGTCATGACTTCGTCATAAATTAAGACGGCACCATCTTGAGTTGTCAGATTTCGCATGGCTTTAACAAATTCAGAACTTGGCTGAATTAAATTCATATTGCCAGCAATTGGTTCCACAATCACCGCAGCAATTTTGCCGGCATATTGTTTAAATGCTAATTGCAATGCTTCCACATCGTTATAAGGAAGTACCAAGGTGTGCTTCACTAAATCTTGTGGCACACCACCTGAAGATGGTGCATTTTGCGTGTTATCAGCAAACGTCAACATACCTGAACCAGCTTTAACTAATAGACTATCAGCATGACCGTGATAACAACCCTCAAACTTAATAATCAAATCACGGCCTGTAAAACCACGAGCTAAACGTAAAGCGCTCATAGTAGCTTCCGTACCACTAGATACCAAACGAACCTGCTCAATACTAGGAACCAGTTGGCAAATGCGCTCAGCCATCACTATTTCACCTTCTGTTGGCGCGCCAAAACTAAAGCTATGAGTAGCAGCATCTTGCACAGCCTTCACCACTTCTGGATGTGCATGCCCCACAATCATAGGGCCCCAAGAGCCGATGCAATCAATGTACTTCTGACCATCAGCATCCCAGAAATAAGCACCTTCAGCACGAGTCACAAAACGTGGCACACCACCTACTTGGCGAAATGCCCGCACAGGAGAGTTCACACCACCTGGTGTTGTTTTTTGGGCTCTTAGGAATAGTTCTTCGTTCTTACTCATGGCGTTATTTTCTTAAAATGGCTGTTTTTAAAACTTCAAAGCCACCCGAAGGTGGCTTGGTCTGCTGAGATACTTTAGATGACTGTCATCTCAAAATCTTCTTTACGTGCACCACACTCTGGGCAAGTCCAGTTCATTGGCACGTCCTTCCACAAAGTACCAGGTGCAATACCTTCCTCAGGTAAACCTGCTTCCTCATCGTAAACCCAGCCACAAATCAAACACATATATGTTTTAAATTCCATAATCTCTTTTCCTGTTTTTCCGATATTCTACTAGTGCTTTGTTCCGACAAGCTTTCTTAACCAAGGTTCAATATGATCATAGTCAAATGTTTGTTTATCAAACATCTTCATCATCTCTTTATAAACTTTGTTATTTTCAACTACCAACTGAAAATTATTAATTCTTAAAAAAACATCCACAACTGCAAATGCAACTCTTTTATTACCATCAATAAATGGATGATTAATCGCTAAGCTTTCCATTAAAGCTGCAGCTTGAGAAATGATATCGGAGTAATAACCTGTTCGCGGTCTATATAAAGCAGCTTCTAAAGCACCAAGATCTCTTAACCCAGGAGATCCACCGTACTTATTGATCATGATGGCATGAATAGACAAGACTTCAATAGTCGTTAGATAATCAATTTTCAATTATTTAGCCAATTTTTTGTAAAGGCTATCAAATTCTTGAATGCTCAATCCAAGCGCTTCAAGAACATGCTGACGTGGTTTATTTGTATTTCTACGCTCAAGAAATTCTCGCATAGCTTCATCTAACAAGGCCTGGAATTGCTTACCTTCTTCTTCTGCAAGTTGGCGCATAGCAGCCAATAATTCAGGAGATGCCTGAGATGCAAATTTTTCTTTAATTGGTTTGGATTTCATGAAAACATTTTATCATGAAATTTCTTGATAAATCATGATGTAAATAGCCACGTTAAATGATCAAATCTTTAAGTCAAACGTGTTAATAGATATTCTCCAATAGAAGCCAGATTAGGAGGCAAATATCTATCCAAAAAAGTCATTAAAGTAATGGCACCAATCATCATGCCTCCCAGCATCTTTGTTTGCCGATGCAACACATCTGAAATTTTTTTATCTAGCCTAGCCTCTAAACAAGCAATATCTATTTTTGTGACATAGTCAGATGACTCATGGCAATTTTTCAATCCATCAGATATAGCTTTCGCCTGCCGTTCAGGCATACCTGTATCTTGAAGCGCCTTAATGAATGTGTATGTATCAAAGTTAGTCATCAGATCCTCAAGTTAAACGTGTCGCCAAATACTCTCCAATAGAAGCCAGATTAGGAGGTAAATATCGGTCAATTAAGGTCATTAATGCAACAGCTCCCATCGTCATACCACCCATCATTTTTGTTTGATGATGTGCAACGTCAGAAATTTTTCTATCTAATCTTGACTCTAAACATGCCAACTCTGATCTGATTTCAACTTTAAACTCATACATTTCTGACTTAAATTCTTTCATTTCAGCTTTGAACTCATACATTTCTGACTTAAATTCTTTCATCTCAGACTTAAATTCTTGCATTTCAGATTTAAATTCTTGCATTTCAGATTTAAGACATAACAAATCAGATTTTGTCGCAAAATCACATGCATGTTGAGATTCTTTTAATCCATCAGATATAGCTTTTGCCTGCCGTTCAGGCATACCTGTTTCTTGCAGCGATTTAATGAATGTGTATGTATCAAAATTAGTCATTGAGTCTTCCTCCATTTATTTATAAATTTTATAAATAAATGGAGGGGAAATCAAATCACCAAATATGCTTTTCTATAACCTTAATATCTGTAAGACATTAAGCTTTAGATTCGGGCTTTCTCATATCAAACCTAAACAAGCGGCACTCTAATGGGCCATTAAACAAAGGCGTGCGTTTAGACTCTTTCATACGCAACTGACCAGGCAGTCCCATATCAGCCGTTAATACATCCACCTGCCAACCGGCAAAATTATCTTTGAGGTGTTTGCCAAACTGATTTAAGAATTCCATAAACTCTGGTGAATTATTATTTTTTGGCAAAGCATCCCTAGCACCACGACCTTTAATCTCTAAACGCTCACCGTAAGGTGGGTTAAATAACATCACACCTGGTTCGGCAAAAGGTGATTTCGCTACTAACGCATCAATCTGCCTAACATTTGATAAAACACCTGATTGCGCTGGTAAACCAGCGCGCTTCCAGTTGTTCTTCACAATGGTGATCATATTTTCATTAATGTCACAGGCCGCCATTCTGAGCTTATTGGCATTCGCCAAGCCTGTTTCAATATTGTTCTTCGCAACATCACATAGACCCTGCCATTGCTTTTTAAGATCTGGCGTATTGAATGGTTTTAAACGTTGAAAGCCAAAGCCCTGATCAGCGCCGACTAAATCAACGCGAGTAGGACGATAACGCATAAATTTAGTAGCGGGTTGACTGACAGGTTCAGTCTTAGGAGCTTCCACTGCTTTCTCTGGAGTGGCATTTAATAAACCTGCACGAATCGATCCTGACGGAATACCTAAACCACGATAGGCCGCCTCAATTAAAAAGGTGCCACTACCGCACATGGGATCAAATAGTGCTTGTTCAGGCTTCCAACCAGTTAAAGCCAAAATACCTGCCGCTAAATTTTCTTTCAATGGAGCCGCGCCTTTGTCATCACGCCAGCCACGCTTGAATAATGATTGGCCACTGGTATCAAGATAAATCGTTGCATGTGTCGCAGTTAAATGGGCCTGCACACGTACATCTGGCAGTTCAGTATCAATACTTGGACGAGCACCTTTGACCTCTCTTAAACGATCGCAAACGGCATCTTTAATTCTAAGAGTGACGAAATTTAAGCTGGTCAGTGGTGAACGATGTGCTGTTAAATCCACACGCATCGTTTGATCAGGGGTCATCCAATCTTCCCAAGATAAAGAACGAACCGCTTTATACACATCATCTTCTTTGCGATAAGTCACATGCGTCATCTGCAATAAACAGCGACTAGCAATACGAGAATGTAAGTTGATTGCTAAAGCTACAGCCATTGGGCCTGCCACACTTAAGCCGCCTGTACTGTTTAATGGCGGCGGATCGATCACCCACGCACCCAAAGCTTTAACTTCAGCACGTTCAGCAATTTCCTTTAACTCATCAGCCAAAGGAATTTCTAGCCCACGTGGACACACAATAAAAAATTTCATCGTAAAACCTGTATAAGAAAAAAGTTTAGAACGGTTTTACAACCACAAGAATACTGATAATCAGAAAGATCACCACCGGTAATTCATTAAACCAACGGAACCAAATATGTGAACGTTTATTTTGACCAGCTTTAAATTTCTTCAGGATCGATCCACAGGCATGGTGATAACCTAGCAACACAATCACTAAGGCTAGCTTGTTATGCATCCACAACGAATCAGGGCCTCTTCCCACACCGAAATATAACCAAAGAATTAAACCTAAGATTAATGCTGGCACCATCAAAATCGTCATAAAACGATACAAACGATGAGCCATTCCTAAAAGACGCTCTAGAGCTTGAGGATTGGACTCTTGAGCAAGATTCACAAAAATGCGCGGCAAATAAAATAAGCCCGCAAACCATGAAGCGACAAACAGAATGTGTAAGGCCTTCACATACAGGTAGCTACTACCTAAATTTAAACTTAGTGTTTCACTCATCTCAACCATCCCTTTAGGTTTAAATGGATCCGTATGATTTAGATCCATGCTCCTCATCATTCATTCTGAATGATGAGGCTATTTTTATTACATTTAACTACTAATTACGTCCTAACTTCGCCTTGACCAAATACGATGTATTTCATAGAAGTCAGACCTTCTAAGCCTACTGGACCACGCGCATGCAATTTATCGTTAGAAATACCAATTTCAGCACCTAAGCCATACTCGAACCCATCAGCAAAGCGTGAGCTAGCGTTAATCATCACACTAGCACTATCCACTTCCCTTAAAAAGCGCATACCTGCTGAGTAATCTTCGGTCATGATGCAATCAGTATGGTGGCTTCCGTACTGATTGATATGCTCCATCGCCTCATCCATATTCTTTACCAACTTAATGGAAAGAATAGGTGCTAAATATTCAGTAGACCAATCTTCTTCAGTTGCATCCACCAAATTCTTAAATCCAGCGGATTCCAAAGCTTGCTTAGTTTTTTTACAAACACGCAACTCAACACCTTTGTCTTGATAAATTTTGCACAAAGGCAGTAAAGAATCTTTCACAGCAGCTTCATGGACCAACAAAGTTTCCATGGTGTTACATGGTGCATAGCGTTGTGTCTTGGCGTTATCACATACCTTGATGGCTTTAGCAGGGTCGGCCAATACGTCGATATAGGTATGGCAAATACCGTCCAAATGTTTAATCATAGGCACACGAGCTTCCGCCATCAAGCGCTCAATCAAGCTCTTGCCTCCACGAGGCACAATCACATCAATATATTCGTTCATAGTGATCATGGCGCCCACAGCTGCACGATCAGTAGTTTCAACAACCTGCACTGCTTCTGCTGGCAAACCAGCAGCTGCCAAACTTTCTTGGATTAATTTAGCTAAGGCTGTATTGGAATCAATGGCCTCAGAACCACCGCGCAAAATCGTGGCATTACCAGATTTCAAGCAAAGCGCTGCCGCATCAATCGTCACATTAGGACGAGATTCATAAATGATGCCAATCACGCCCAATGGCACACGCATCTGACCCACACGAATACCTGATGGCATGGTTCTGATATTAGTCATCTCACCAATTGGATCAGCTAGTTTGGCAATCTGCTCCAAACCTTCAGCCATAGTTGCAATGGTTTTATCCGTTAAAGTTAAGCGATCAATAAAAGCAGCATCTTGACCATTAGCCTTAGCACGCTCAACATCCTTAGCATTAACAGCTTTGAGATTGGCCGCATTTTTTCTCACCAAATCAGCTAAATGAAGTAAAGCCTGATTTTTAGCAGCTGTATTGGCACGAGCCATCGCACGAGAAGCTTGTCTCGCCTTTTGACCTATTGCCTTCATCAAGGCGATAGCGTCTGAATTTGAAGTATTTTGATTGCTCATAGGCATTACTTTAAATGAAATCTAGGTGCCCAGTTAATTTATACGTAAATCGTACTCAGACTGTAGATTAGTCCAAAAATTTGGTTCTATCGAAAAAACATCTTGTAAAGCAATCGCTATTTCTGGCGTGACTGGTTGTTTACCATCGATAACTGCTTTAACTATTTCAATAGAAATATGCCCCTTCTCAGCTAAGCCAACTTCGCTTACCCCCATCGGAAGCATAAATTCATGGAGCAGTATTTCCCCAGGGTGAATTTCTTCTAGTAATTTTGTCATTTTTATTTAAACAAATAAACGGCCCAACATCCGCAAACCATCCCAAGGATCTCCTGGGAGCTTTTCTAGGATTGGGCCCGACCCTTTTTGAATCTGCAAGCCCTTGGATTGCTTATCAAGGCCACTGACGACTGTTAGAGCCTTCGTTAAACGATCGGCATTAAGGCGTTGCAAGGCTTGCGGAATCAATCGTTCTTTATTACCCCAAATGCGATTGACCTTCATCAACATCTGTAGATTATCGCCACGATCTACCGCTTGGCGCAGACGGTTTAATAAACGCACCTCTTCAGTCACCGTCCACAAAATGAGGACCAATGCTTCTCCCTCACCCTGCAAACCATCCACCATCCGATTAAACCTCGCTAAATCTCCCGCCAACAAAGACTCAGTTAACTGAAACACATCGTAACGAGCGACATTTAGAACCGCATCACGAATATTTTCTTCAGTGAGATTACCTTCGGGATACAAAAGACCTAATTTTTGTATCTCTTGATGAGCGGCAATTAAATTACCTTCCACCTGATTAGCCATAAACTGCAACGCACGCTGACCAGGCTCACCAGCTTCTACCTGTTGCTTTTGTTTCTTTAAACGCTGCGCTATCCAGCTTGGTAAATGCGTCCGCTCAATCGGGTCAATTCGAACAGCGGTTCCCGCTTCATCAAGAACTGTAAACCAAGCAGATTTTTGCGTCTGAAAATCAACCCTGGGTAAGAACAAACAAGTTACGGTATCAACAGGATCTTTTGCCTTCTTCTGTGCGGTTATCTGAGCACAAAATTGCTTGATAGCATCAGCTCCATCGCGCCCTGGTTTACCAGTTGGAATACGCAACTCAACATAACGCTTATCACCAAACAAAGACATGGTTTGACCAGCATTCATCAGTGCTGACCAATCGAAGCCTTTTTCATGCACCATCACCTCGCGCTCAGTATGACCATGAGCCATCACCATAGCGCGTAATTGGTCTTGCAACTCCATCACCAATAATGGCTCATCACCCGTTAAAACATAGAGCGGCTCTGGGCCATTTTTCTTGGCTTGCGCTAAATGCGCTTCAAAAGCATCCGCTTTTAACATCTTACTTTGCTTGAAGATCTAACTTGGAACCTGAAGAAGATTCTTTAGGCAATTTCTTAACAGAAGCCAAACGACGCATCAACTGAATCACAATATCTGTGCGCATATTTGCCACATAATCATTCACCATTTGATCAAAAGCCTGAATATTGGATTGATTGAATTCAATATCGCGCATTTGATAGATATCTGATTCAGGCATGATTTCAATGCCTGTCACTGGATCAAAAGTTCTAAAAACAATCCTAGAAATAATTCGATAGGAAGTAATTTGACCAGCCGTATTATAAGAAAGCACTTGCTTGGCATTTTGCTCACTCATAATTTCCAAAACTAAATCAGATTCTTTGGCAGCCTCAACAACTTGGATCTCGTTGACGTTGAGAACCATTACGATCATGTTCTTAAGTTCAGGGGTCATCGTGCCACTGATCAGAATCTTCTTATAAGGCAACTCAATCTTGCCACGGATACGCCAACCACAAGCACTTAAACCACCACCTAAGCCTAAGGCTGCAGATAATGCAACCAAACCACCCAAGCAACTTCGTCGGGTGATTGGCGTAACTAACGATTTGTTTTTAACTTGCTTGGTCATAAGAACTTTAAAAGTAATTTCTATTACTGTAAGCGATTTAGTCTATTTTGAATCAATTAAGCAACAATATTCACCAAACGACCTGGCACCACGATGATTTTCTTTGGTGCAGCACCATTTAGAGCTTTAACTGCTGCCTCACTTGCTACAGCCAAAGACTCAATAGTGGCCTTATCAGCATCAGCAGGCACAACCACTTGCCCACGTAACTTACCATTCACCTGAACCATCAAAGTAATTTCGTTTTGTACCAAAGCTGATTCATCAACTTCTGGCCATGGTGCGTCCAATAATTCACCAAACTGCGCCACATAACCAGCCAATTGCCACAATGTAAATGTAATGTGTGGCACTACTGGATACAGCACACGCAACAAAATACCAAATGTTTCGCGACGCACTGCTGGACTAACTGTTTTAGCTTGCTCAACGGCGTTCAACATTTTCATTGCCGCAGAAACAACCGTGTTGTACTGCTTACGCTGATAGTCAAAATTTGCTTGCTTTAGAACAGCATGCAATTCCAAGCGTAGTGCTTGGTCAGCCTCAGATAACTGCGTTGGCAATGTATGAGTAGCTTGCTGGATTTCTTGTGCATGAGTAGCACCAAATACCCACAATCGACGCAAGAAACGCGATGCACCTTCCACACCAGAGCTAGACCATTCCAACTGCTGTTCAGGAGGGGCAGCAAACATCGTAAATAAACGTGCTGTATCAGCCCCGTATTGATCAATCAATGATTGAGGGTCAATGCCATTATTTTTACTCTTGGCCATTTTTTCCACGCCACCAATTTCAACTTTGACACCCGTGGTTTTATGTTTTGCAGATAGTGGACGACCCTTCTCATCCGTTTCCACCACCACATCATCAGGATTCACCCAAGTTTTACGACCATTTGGCTCATCGATGTAATAGGTATCGTTTAACACCATACCTTGCGTAAGCAAGTTACTAAATGGTTCATCGAACTTCACCAAACCTAAATCACGCATGACCTTGGTCCAGAAGCGTGCATAAAGCAAGTGAAGAATCGCATGTTCAATACCGCCGATGTATTGATCCATCGGCATCCAGTAATCATTGCGCGCATCCACCATACTATTTGCATCAGGGCCTGTATAGCGCATGAAATACCAGCTGGAGTCCACAAAGGTATCCATGGTGTCTGTTTCACGTCGAGCAGGTTTGCCGCACTTAGGGCAAGTACACGCCAAGAAATCTTCACGCTTATTAAGCGGATTGCCTGAACCATCTGGCACGCAATCTTCTGGCAATACCACGGGTAAATCTTTTTCAGGTACAGGCACTTCACCGCAACTAGCGCAATGAATGATTGGAATCGGTGTACCCCAATAACGCTGGCGAGAAACACCCCAGTCACGTAGACGGTAAGTTGTCTTCTTCTCACCTAATGACTTGGCTGCAATATCAGCTGCCACAGCATCAACTGCCGCAGCATGTGACAAACCATCATATTTGCCACTATGAACTGCCACTACTTTTTCTTTATCAGCGTACCAATCTTGCCACTTCGTTGCATCAAATATTTCACCAGCAATGCTCATGACTTGTTTAATAGCGATCTTGTATTTCAAGGCAAAAGCAAAATCACGCTCGTCATGAGCAGGCACACCCATCACCGCACCATCACCATAGGTCATTAACACGTAGTTACCAACCCATACCTCAACGGCTTCACCAGTCAATGGATGCGTTACTTTTAATCCCGTTGGCATACCTTCTTTTTCTTGGGTTGCCAAATCCGCTTCAATCACACTACCTTGTTTGCACTTTTCAATAAAAGCTGCCAAAGCTGGGTTTGTCTTAGCAGCGTGGGTAGCCAATGGATGTTCGGCAGCTACCGCACAGAAAGTAACGCCCATAATTGTGTCGGCACGAGTCGTGAACACATACATTTTGCCGTCTTGAATAAGACTACCGGCATCATCTTTAATGTCATGCGTGAACGCAAAACGCACACCAAAGCTCTTACCAATCCAGTTTTGTTGCATGAGCTTCACGCGCTCAGGCCAACCCAAACCTTCTAAACCACTTAACAACTCTTCTGCATACGCTGTGATGTTTAAGTAGTAACCTGGAATCTCGCGCTTTTCGACCAAAGCACCTGAACGCCAACCGCGTCCATCAATCACCTGTTCATTCGCCAATACCGTTTGATCAATTGGATCCCAGTTAACTACTTGGGTTTTGCGATAAGCAATTCCCTTTTCCAACATCTTCAAGAACAACCATTGATTCCAACGATAGTAGTCCGGCTTGCAGGTTGTTACTTCACGTGACCAATCAATCGCCAGACCCATCGCATCCATCTGCTTTTTCATATAAGCGATGTTGTCGTAGGTCCAAGCAGCTGGTGGCACATTGTTATTCAAGGCTGCATTTTCAGCCGGCATACCAAATGCATCCCAACCCATTGGCATTAAGACGTTATAGCCTTGCATGCGCAACTGACGAGTCATCACATCATTGATGGTGTAGTTACGCACATGACCCATATGCAACTTACCAGATGGGTAAGGCAACATGGAACACGCATAGTATTTTTTCTTTAACTGACCTTGTTGATCCTTCGCATTCTCATGAACACGATAAACATCCCCAGCCTTCCACTGTGCATTCGCAGCCGCCTCAATAGCGCTGTGGTCATATTCTTTACTAGGTGTTGTAACTTCTGAACTCAAAACAAATACCTTTAATTCTTCAATAAACGCAATGATTTAATCTTGCTATGGGTAGGTCTTTTACGTGACAACTAGTGTCTTAGATTTTGATATTTTTCAAATCCAACACATCTTGCATATCAAATAGACCCTTGCTCTGCTTCGCTAAGAAACGGCCTGCTCTAATAGATCCTTGCGCATAAGACATACGACTCGCTGATTTATGAGTTATTTCAATACGTTCACCATCGCCACAGAACATCACCGTGTGATCACCCACAATATCGCCACCACGAATCGTAGCAAAACCAATCGTGCCTTCTTCACGAGGGCCAGTATGGCCTTCGCGCGCATACACCGCGCAATCATTTAAGTTCTTGCCCAAAGCTTTAGCAATCACTTCACCCATACCTAAAGCAGTGCCTGATGGCGCATCCACTTTATGCTTATGATGAGCCTCAACGATTTCAATGTCGTAGCCTTGATTCAAGATCTTGGCTGCTACCTCTAATAATTTAAATGTGGCATTCACACCCACGCTCATATTTGGCGCAAACACGATCGCAACTTTTTCACTGGCTTTTTTAAGAATCTCTTTCTGATCATCACTAAAACCAGTGGTGCCAATAATCATCTTCACACCCAACTCAGCAGCAATGGCTAGATGAGCCAAGGTACCTTCAGGTCTTGTGAAATCGATCAAGAAATCAGCATCCTTTAAACCCTCTCTTAAATCTGCTGTAATTTTGATACCTGTATCTTTACCTAAAAAGGCTGCGGGATCCTGCCCTAAATAAGGACTACCCGGGATATCTAAAGCGCCCACTAATTGAGCATCACTGGTATTTAAAACCGTTTCAATCAGCATGCGCCCCATACGACCTGAAGCACCAGCAACTGCAAATTTCAAACTAGCCATCATTTATTCTCTTTTTTATCTAAGGTTAGTTTCTAGTATCGCCACGTGGAATTCCAACACCTTGGGTTGGATTGGGCACCGTTGGCACTTGTTGAATGGTCGTCTTGCCATCATCTAACTCTTTAGCGACAGGTGGGCGTTGCGGACGACGAGAACCCTTAATACCGTCAATTTCAGCGATTAACTCATATTCTGTAGGCAATACATCAGCGTCAATTTTGGCCAATAGGTCTTTTTCAAAATAAAGCGTCACACGGCGCTGTTCTACCAACTGAGTATCACCACGCTTATAAGCAAATACGTAATCCCAACGATTAGCATGCATAGAGCTGGTTAAAAGAGGGGTTCCTAGAATGACCTTCACTTCTTCACGATCAGCGCCTAATTTCACCTTATCCAGCTGTTCTTTAGAAATAAAGTTGCCTTGAACCATATCAGGTCGGTAAGGTCTAAAAAACGAACCTAGCTTGCTTTTGGATCCTTCTGAGATGGTCGTCAAGTTACTGCAGGCGCCCAAAAGACCACAAGCAACCAATACGAGGGCTCCTAGGCGAATGCTAGAGCTATTTTTTAGGGTTTTTAAACAAATTTGCATGGTAAGCCGTATCATGAGAAAAATTGATTTTACCGCTATGACAAACACAGTATCTCCAAATAATTTAAGAGACATGGGTCTCAAGGTTACAGCCCCTCGGATGAAGATCCTGGAGTTCTTTCATCAGAACCGCCACAAGCACTTCAGCGCCGAGGATATCTATCATGCCATGGTTGCTGAAGACATGGATATTGGGCTAGCGACAGTCTACCGTGTTCTGACCCAGTTTGAGCAAGCTGGACTACTTTTACGCAATCATTTTGAATCTGGCAAAGCAGAAGGTAAGGCTATTTTTGAGTTAAATGAAGGCGATCACCACGATCACCTCGTTTGTATCGAATGCGGTCATGTTGAAGAGTTTGTCGACCCCGTTATTGAAAAAAGGCAGCATGAAATTGCTGAAAACCTCGGTTTTGAGATCGTTGACCACGCCTTAGCCATTTACGGTACTTGTCATCAAAAGAACTGCGCTAAGAAGAAAAAGCTTGAATAACGAATCTAAAATTACCAATTAAGTGTAGAGAATTGCAAGGACTGTGCATCTCCTCTTAATGTAATTTCAGTTGAAGAAACTGCCAGATACCAAGTTTGATGCTCTATTTGAGGTTTAGCTTGAGGAAGCTCTTAAGACCATCACCACACCCTATAAGGTAGGACTCTTCTAAAGAGATCGGCTAGATAAAACCTCGTGCCCCCCTAAATAATCAGCAACCCTAGCCAACCCATCTATCTGACCAATTAAATCAATAGGGCGGCCATTTAGCCCCTTATTTTCACTTTTTAGCCAAGCACAAGCAGTCATCTCACTGCCAACAATCGAGTCAAGAGAATTAAAAACTTGGACAAATAACAATGCAAATTCCCATTCTTTACGACACTCGTCCAACATATAAGCCCCGCTATAAAGGCTGGAAATGGTTAGAGGGCTAACTCCCAATACCTTAGCAAGCATAGCTTGAGAAATATCAAGCTTCTCAGCAGCCCTAAGCACAGCTTTTGTTAATACCTCTGGGGCATTAGGCTTTTCAAGAGGCTTGACTGACATACCCTTCCTTTTTCCTCTCTGTCTGTTTTTATAGAAAAACTACTATTTAAAGTGTTTCAACTTACAGCTTGACTGTCGCGGACTCTGGATAAAGGTTAGGCAACAAAAATTGCAAGCTATCTAAAGGGAAAGCGAATTGGACTGGTGACTTATGGCCGTCACTTGTAACAAGCCCAATCTTCAGCAACTCCGAAAGCAATGACCTTGCTGTACGCTCACCAAGTCCCGTCATCTGTAAAAAATCACCCCGCTTGGTTGGCCCAGCTAAATAAAGGTGGTACAAGGGAGCGACAGCCTCCTTGCGAATTACCTTATCTTGACTAGCCCGAAAGAAAATAAGTGCTTCAATATGCTTTTTCATCTCTGAAAGATTAAGCATTTTTTCCATAAAATCAACTTGGTCATTGGCCACGCTAATAAACCACTGACACCACTCCCACAACATTTTCTCACTCAAATTACCTCTACCATCAAGATCACCCTGCCTTGGCTGATCAGCTCCAGCAAGGTATGCATAATAATCATCACGGTTACGAGCAAGACCTCGATTCATTGACCACAAGCCCTTAGTTAGAGGTAATAAAGCTAAATGAGTTTGTAGGCGCACCGCCCTACCATTCCCATCTAAAAATGGGTGAACCCACATTGCACGATGATGCGCACAAGCAACTCCAATTAAACTTTGATTACCACTCGTAGACTGAGCATAGACTTGATCCATTCTTTTTAAAAAATCTGGGACACTAGTCCAAAGTGGCGGATCATGCCTACCCACGGTAACATTTTCTTGCCTCTCTTTGCCTGGCTCAATAACCCTACCTTCTTCAGTAGTTCTATCTTCAGGCTCTAAATGCCCATATAAGGCCCGATGGGCTTCAATCAATATGGATGAGCGCAAGGTATTTTCTAGCCCAACACCACCAATCTCTTCAAGCTCTTTCTCTGCATCAATATAGGCAATTGCAATTCTCTGCAATTTTGCTGTACTAGGCGTATCAGAGAAGTTTTTAGCCAAAGCACGTTCAATATTCACAGGGTGCGTGCTTTGCCCCTCAATCCGATTAGAGTAGTACGAGTTCATAGATCGCACCAACCCCTGAATAGATGCGACAGTACTTGCATGAATACCGCCACCTAATCGTGTAGATTTTTTAATAACCTCTAGAGATTGTTCCTGCAGTACATCAACCTTCCTTTGAGGCAATAAAGGCTCAAATTGATGAATTTGGGAATAATAAGTTATTTTATCGGTCATTTTTGCCGGTTAATTTTCCGGTTAATTTAAAAAATATATTCAATGTTAACAAGAACTTAAATTAATAACAATAATTATTTTTTATTATTTTTTGCCGGTTAATTTGCCGGTTCAGCAAACAAGTTCCTTAAATAAAAATGCCCTCTACTTGTAGAGGGCATCAAACTGTCGTAAACCGCGACTACTGCGTTTTACTTAGCCGCCATCAATGCTTTAGTGGCATTCAACATCTGGCAGCTATAGCCCCATTCGTTGTCATACCAAGAAAGAATTTTCACCAACTTACCGTCTTTAGAAACACGTGTTTGCGTGCTATCAAAAATACTTGGACGTGGATCATGGTTGAAGTCTACAGATACCAAAGGCAATGTGTTGTATCCCAAAATACCTTTTAAAGCACCTTCACTGGCTTTCTTAATCACTTCATTCACTTCTTCAACGCTTGTCGCTTTTGTTGGCGTAAATGTTAAATCCACCACCGATACGTTAATGGTTGGTACGCGCATCGCAAAACCATCAAACTTACCTTGCAGTTCTGGCAATACCAAACCAACCGCCTTAGCAGCACCAGTCTTCGTTGGAATCATGCTCATAGTTGCTGAACGAGCACGGCGCATATCCTTGTGATACACATCCGTTAACACTTGATCATTCGTATAAGCATGAATCGTTGTCATCAAACCAGATTCAATACCAATTGAGTCCAACAACGGCTTCACAACAGGAGCCAAACAGTTAGTTGTGCAACTAGCGTTAGAAATTACCTGATCAGTAGCTTTCAATACTTGATGGTTTACGCCATACACAATCGTAGCGTCCACATCTTTTTCACCTGGAGCGGAAATCACAACTTTCTTAGCGCCTTGAGCAATGTGCACCATCGCTTTTTCTTTTGATGTAAAAGCGCCAGAACATTCCAACACAACATCCACACCTAAATCACCCCAATTAGTCTCTAATGGGTTGCGAGTTGAGAACATCTTGATACGGTCACCATTGATGATCAAATGATCACCATCTACCGTCACAGTACCAGGGAAGCGGCCATGCGCAGAGTCATACTGAGTTAAGTGAGCATTGATATCAATACCACCCAAACCGTTAATTGCTACCACCTTGATGTCATCACGCTTTTCTTCGTAAATCGCACGAACTACCATGCGGCCAATACGACCATAGCCATTAATCGCAACTTTAATTGTCATAACGAACTCCCTTGATCTCTCTTAATTTAAATTCTTTAAATGCACTGACGCACAGTCTTAGCAACCGCATCAGCCGTTAAACCAAAATGCTTATACAAAACACCTGCTGGCGCTGATTCACCAAATGTATCAACCCCGTGAACCGCTGCACAAGCATATTTCCACCAGTAATCAGTTACACCCGCTTCAATGGCAATACGTGGCAAACCTGTTGGCAATACTGAATCTTTATAGGCTTTTGTTTGCTTATCAAACACAGTCGTTGATGGCATAGAAACAATACGCACAGCAATACCTTCTTTTTTCAACAACTCAGCAGCTTCTAGTGCAATCGCGATTTCAGAACCCGTTGCCATCAAAACTGCTTGAGCGTTTTTATCATCACGCAAGACATAACCACCTTTATAAATCGCCGCCACTTGTTTAGCATCGCGCTTCACGAATGGGCAATTTTGGCGACTAAAAATTAAACTGCTCGGGCCACTAGCGCGCTTCACAGCACTCGCCCAAGCAACGGCGCTTTCGGTTGTATCGCATGGACGCCAAACATCCATATTTGGGATTAAACGCAAGCTAGCAACATGCTCTACAGACTGATGCGTTGGACCATCTTCACCCAAACCAATTGAGTCATGTGTAAATACAAAAATACTACGAATTCTCATCAAGGCAGCCATACGTAAAGCATTACGACTGTAATCAGAGAAAGTTAAGAAAGTTGCGCCAAATGGAATATAACCACCATGCAAAGCGATACCGTTCATGATGGCACTCATACCAAATTCACGTACACCGTAGTTAATATGATTACCCCATTGATCACCACGGACTGCTTGGCACTTGCTCCAATTTGTTAAATTTGAGCCAGTTAAGTCGGCTGAGCCACCCATAAACTCAGGCAAAGCAGGCGCCAAAGCTTCAATCGCATTCTGGCTAGCCTTACGTGTTGCAATCGTTTCAGCTTTTTCCGCACAGCTCGCTAAATACGCGTTAACTGTTTTATCAAAATCAACAGATAGCGTGCCACTCATACGACGTTCTAGTTCAGCCGCTTCTTGTTTATATTTCGCACGATAAGCAGCAAACTGTTTATTCCAAGTAGCCTCTACTTGCTGTCCTTTAGCTGTCGCATCCCATGCTGCATAGACATCAGCAGGAACTTCAAACGGTGGATAGTTCCAACCAATCGCAGCACGTGTAGCAGCAATCTCAGCAGCACCTAATGGTGAACCATGAACTTTATCTGTACCGGCCAAATTAGGAGAACCCTGGCCAATCGATGTTTTACAACAGATGAATGTTGGCTTGTCACTTTTTTTCGCTTGCGTAATTGCTTTAGCCACAGCATCTGCATCGTGACCGTTCACATTTCTGATGACATTCCAACCGTAAGCCTCAAAACGCTTCGGCGTATCTTCAGCAAACCAATTCACCACCTTGCCGTCAATTGAAATGCCGTTGTCATCCCACAAAGCAATCAATTTATTTAATTTCAAAGTACCCGCTAACGAACAAGCCTCATGGCTCACGCCTTCCATCAAGCAACCATCACCCATGAACACATAGGTATAGTGATCAACAATATCTAAACCTGGTTTATTGAATTCTTGCGCCAATAGTTTTTCTGCCAAAGCCATACCAACGGCATTGGTAATACCTTGACCAAGTGGTCCAGTCGTTGTTTCAACGCCCGGTGTAATCGCATACTCAGGGTGACCTGGAGTTTTGCTATGCAATTGACGAAAATCTTTTAAATCTTGCATGGATAGGTCATAGCCTGTGAGGTGCAATAAGGCATACAACAACATAGAACCGTGACCATTTGATAAAACAAAACGATCACGATTGATCCATTTAGGATTCTTAGGATTATGCTGGAGGTGTTCACCCCAAAGACCTACCGCAATTTCAGCCATACCCATTGGCATACCTGGGTGACCTGAATTAGCCTGTTGAACGGCATCCATCGCCAAGGCACGAATGGCATTAGCCATGTTTTTTTGCTTAGAAGACATTATTTTCCCTGCGGCACATTATTGAATCCAATCCTTTTTCTAGTGAAAAAGCTTGAATCCTTGAAAGCTCAACATTTTATCATTGGCGCCACCTCCCTTATCATTGTTTTATGTCACATTTTTATCTTCCTGGCCCTTGGCCAAAACCTGGGCAAGACTTCACTGATGAAGTGGTCTTGGATGCGAAGTTGGCGCACCATTTAAGGGTGCGACGCTATCAGCTGAATGAAACATTTAAGGTTTTTGATGGTAAAGGGTTTAGCGCTAATGCTTGCCTAACGGTAATGGACAAAAAATCAGCTGCTGTTCGCTTATCGGAGATTCAAGAAAACCTTCGTTCCGAGACAAAAGTACCCATTACCCTAGCCCAAGGCATTGCTGGTGGCGACAAAATGGACTGGCTCATTGAAAAAGCGGTTGAATTGGGCATCCACCACATCATTCCACTACACACTGAACGTTCAGTAGTTCGGTTAGATGGCGAAAGAGCCCTTAAGAAACAGACGCACTGGGAAGGCATTCTTATAGCTGCCTCAGAGCAATCAGGCAGAACAGTCCTTCCAAGCATTGAACCTGTCCAAAATATTCCTCTTTGGCTGTCCAGTCTTAATCCCCATGACAATGCTTTACGCATCATGCTCACCCCAAGAGCTGACAGCAGCCTACTAAGCGTTATTAAACGCTGCACCCCTCAACCCCTAACTATTTTGATCGGCCCAGAAGGCGGCTTAAGCGACACGGAAGAAGAACAAGCTAAGCGGGCTGGATTTACTCCCGTCTCTATGGGACAACGTATTTTGCGTACAGAAACTGCCAGCATGGTCGCTCTCTCAGCCGTTCATACAATTTGGAACCAGTTCTAAAAGCGTTTATTTTTAAATAATAAAAGCCGCTATGAAGCGGCTTTTATTATGGAAGTTAACAACTTTTAACGTGTTTTTTACGCAAAAGAGTAAAAAACGCGGCAAGATACACGACGATCAGCCCAGAACTCAACGGCATCACGGAACACATCCAAGAGAGTTTCTCGCGCTTCCTTATCGAATTTATGAGTACAAGGCAAACCTTCCAAGACAATCACAAAACCAGGTTGAGGACCTGAACGATCAATCAAAGTTGTTAGTGAATTAAGCAAACCATCAAAATTCTTAGCCTGCTGTCTTGGGAAATAAAAGCCATTAGCAATACTTTCCAATACTTCAGATTTAGTTAAAGCATGCGTACTGTTGGCATAAATAAAGTGCTGACCTAGTTCACCCGCTGCTTCAACCAAGTCTTCCGTGCGAAAAGCACGAATGGATTGAACGATATTGGTGCGTACAGCCCTTAAAGATGCTGTTGGACCATCCTCACGCGCAGCTAAAGCGATGCGCCAAACTGGTGTTTTGGCAGGAGGTGCAGATGACGTGGACGAACTCGCATCAGCCAAAATAGGTTGGCTGTAAAGGTTGTTTTCCAAAATATTCGTCGTCATGATGGGGGCTAGAGTACCCTTTTTAGCCCCCAAAAACAAGTGTCACAAGGACTTATTTTTAGTAAGCCTTTGTTTTATATAGAAATATAAATATGTGAGCACACGCTCACTATTACTTTTTATGACTTATTTTTGCTGCGCCGCCTCCACCACTGCCAAAGTAGTCATGTTCACAATACGACGAGGTGTTGCAGATGGCGTCAAGATATGGACTGGTTTAGCTGCGCCTAGCAAGATCGGGCCAATAGCAATACCGTTACCCGCAGCAGTTTTCAACAAGTTATAAGAAATATTAGCAGCGTCTATATTTGGCAAGACCAATAAATTGGCATCACCAGTCAATGTTGAATCAGGCATGATGCTTTTACGAAGAGATTCATCCAATGCACAGTCACCATGCATTTCACCATCAACTTTCAGATCTGGTGCTTTTTCTTTCAAAATTGCTAAGGTGTCACGCATTTTTTGAGCTGATGGCGCCTGGCTAGAACCAAAATTAGAATGGGATAACAGAGCTACCTTTGGCTCTATACCTAGCGCGCGCAATTCTTTTGCCGCCAAAATGGTCAATTCAGCTAATTGTTCAGCACTTGGGTCAACGTTAATATGGGTATCCACCAAGAATACTTGGCGACCTGGCAAGACTAGCGCATTCATAGCACCATAAGTTTTTGCCCCTGGTTCATGACCAATCACTTGATCGATGTAATGAAGGTGGGCACTGGTTTGGCCGATCGTACCGCAAATCAAACCATCCGCCTGACCTTTATGCACCATTAAAGAACCAATTAAGGTACTACGGCGACGAACCTCTAGGCGTGCATAAGACTCTGTTACCCCCTTACGCTCGGTGAGCTTATGGAAAGTTTGCCAATAATCGCGATAGCGCTCATCAAACTCTGGATTACAAATTTCCACATCCACACCTGGCGTCATGCGCAAACCAAAACGCTCAATACGACGCGCAATCACGGCTGGACGACCAATCAAAATAGGATTGGCAATCTTCTCATCAATCACCACTTGAACGGCACGCAATACGCGCTCATCCTCACCTTCACAGAAGACCACGCGCTTTTTCGCCATTGGCACTTTTTTCGCCACAGAGAATAATGGCTTCATTAAAGTACCGGAGTGGTAAACGAATTGTTGCAACTGATCTTTATAGGCTGCGAAATCTTTAATTGGGCGAGTAGCCACGCCTGACTCCATGGCGGCTTTTGCCACTGCTGGTGCGATGATTGCAATCAAACGCGGATCAAATGGTTTTGGAATCAAATATTCTGGACCAAACGATAAGTTGCTATCACCATAGGCAGAAGCAACTACATCACTTTGCTCTACTTGCGCCAAGTCAGCCACTGCATTCACCGCAGCAATTTCCATTTCACGAGTAATCGTGGTGGCACCCGCATCCAAAGCGCCACGGAAAATAAAGGGGAAACACAACACATTGTTTACTTGATTTGGATAGTCAGTACGACCTGTCGCAATAATCGCATCATCACGAACCGCCTTTACTTCTTCTGGCAATATCTCTGGTGTTGGATTAGCCAACGCAAATACCAAGGGCTTGGCTGCCATCTTGGCCACCATCTCAGGCTTGAGCACCCCGCCAGCAGAAAGCCCCAAGAACACATCGGCACCTTCGATCACCTCAGCCAATGTACGTTGAGTTGTTTCCTTAGCAAATGGCTCCTTATCTGGATCCATTAATTCTTTACGGCCTTTGTACACCACACCAGCCAAATCAGTGACCCAAATATTTTCAATCGGCATGCCCAAATCAACTAATAAATCTAAGCAAGCTAAAGCAGCAGCACCAGCACCAGAAGTAACCAGTTTGACCTTCTTAAGATCTTTACCAACAACCTTTAAACCATTGGTAATTGCAGCACCCACCACGATCGCCGTACCATGCTGATCATCATGGAAGACAGGAATCTTCATGCGTTCACGCAATTTACGCTCGATATAAAAACAATCTGGCGCCTTGATATCCTCTAAATTGATACCCCCAAATGTTGGCTCCATCGAAGCGATGATTTCAATTAGCTTATCTGGGTCTTTCTCATTAATCTCAATATCAAAGACATCAATGCCAGCAAATTTCTTAAATAAAACGCCCTTACCCTCCATGACAGGTTTACTTGCCAAGGGACCAATATCACCTAACCCAAGCACCGCTGTACCATTAGTAACAACACCCACCAAGTTACCGCGAGAGGTATAGCGGAAAGCATTAGCTGGATCGACCACAATCTCTTCACAAGCAGCAGCCACTCCTGGCGAATAAGCCAAAGCCAAGTCACGTTGGTTGGTTAATTGCTTTGTCGGTGCAATTGCAATTTTTCCCGGGGTTGGGAACTCATGATATTCAAGAGCTGCTTTACGTAAATCTGCTTTTTGTTGCTCAGCAGAGCTTTTAGAATTTTTTTCTGAAGCCATGTGTCGTTTTAAACTTTCTTCAATGCTTGGTATGTTGCAACCTGTCTCTGTATTACCCTTTTTGGGACTGTTATTTTTATTACTTGTTAGTGTGATTCTATTCCTCTTCGCCAAAGAGGTAACAAATTACAAAAATAATCCCTTTTAACAATATTCAAATTAGTGTTTTTACCCCCTACAATCTCTTATGGCTTCACTCAACGATTCTCTAGGCGAATTTGATCTCATTCAACGTTTCTTTAAGCGTGATGGTGCACCTAACCCCTTGGTTAATTTAGGTATTGGTGATGACTGCGCCCTTTTAGAGAATCTCCCCAGCTCATCGAACTGGGCCATCAGTACAGATATGCTGGTGGAAGGTCGACACTTTTTACCGCATGCAGATCCCTATTTACTAGGTCACAAATGCTTAGCAGTGAACTTATCTGATTTAGCAGCTATGGGTGCAAAACCCATTGGATTTACCTTATCACTTGCTTTGCCACATGCCAAGGCTGATTGGCTGGAACCTTTCTCTAAAGGCCTACTAGCGCTTGCAGATGAACACCACTGCATATTATTCGGTGGAGACACTACAGCAGGCCCGCTCACTATCAACATCACCATCTTTGGTGAAGTTCCAAAAGATCAGGCTTTAAAACGCAGCAATGCTCAAGTTGGCGATGATATTTGGGTCTCCAATATGGTTGGTGATGCAAGACTTGCTCTTGGCGCACTTCGCAAAGAATGGTCTCTTGATACGGCTGAGTTGGGATTAGTCACACCACGTATGCATGCACCCACCCCTCGTATCGCTCTTGGCCAACATCTGTTGGGCCATGCACATGCTGCCATTGATATTTCTGATGGTTTACTGGGCGATTTATCACACATACTGAAACAATCGCAGGTTAGCGCCGTTATCCACGTCGATGATGTGCCTGCATCTGAAACACTCAACAATAAATCGGTGGAATTAAGGCGTCTGTGCACACTAAAGGGAGGGGATGACTATGAACTTTGTTTCACCGCCCCAAACAGTGAAGCTTCATACCTTGCTGATGTAGCTAAAAAATTAAATTTACCTTTAACTAAAATCGGCCAAATAACGAATAATGGAAAAGAACAGCTGATTCAACTAATTGATCAAGACGGCCAGCCATTACCAGACAAATTGGCAGCATCCTATTTCACATCATTTGATCATTTTAAATAATGAGCCAATAGATACATTACCGATTAACACCTACACTTAATTACTAGCGCAATAAAAAAAGCCCATCTTATAGGTGGGCTTTTTTATTTTTGCTTTTATTTTGCGATGAGGCAAGTTTGTTACTTCATCCAACCTTTTTTATAGAAATACACCAAAGGTATCAAAGCAGACACCAACATCAACACTAAAGCAAATGGATAGCCCCAAGTTAGATGAAGCTCTGGAATATGCTCATAGTTCATACCCCAAATACTTGCTAACAAGGTTGGAGGCATCAAAGCAACAGACACAACCGAGAAGATCTTAATAATCTTATTCTGGTTAATATTAATAAAACCAACGGTTGCATCCATTAAGAAGTTAATCTTATCGAATAAGAATGCCGTATGGTTCTCTAGCGAATCAATATCACGCAAAATTTGACGCGCTTCTTCCTGCTGCTCATCAGACAATAATTTGCTACGCATCAAAAATGATAAAGCACGGCGCGTATCCATCACATTACGACGCACACGACCATTTAAGTCTTCTTCTCGAGCAATTGTTTCCAAAATATCTGCAGCATCTGCATCCGTCACGTTATCGGATAACACTTGCTTACCAGCCTCTTCAAGATTCTCATAAACCTCTTCCAAGGCATCTGCTGAATACTCAGCATCTGTGGAGTAAAGATCTAATAGAACATCTTTTGCATTACGTACTGAGCCAGGACGTAAACGTGCACGTAAACGTACCAAACGGAATACCGGTAAATCCTGTTCATGAATGGAGAACAAAATGTTATCCGTTAGAACAAAAGCCACACGGACGTTACGGGAATTTTCATCATCGTCCAAAATGAAATCCGTACGGATGTGCAAATGGCCATCTTCTGCCTCAAAATAACGTGCAGATGCTTCCAAGTCACCTAAATCCTCTAATTCAGGCAAAGATACGCCAAAAGCTTCTTTAATCCATTGAAGCTCTTCTTCTTCAGGGTCCACCACATCAATCCAGATAGGATTATGGTGTTCTAATAGTTCTTTACGGTCATCTACCTGCTCTTGGGCTAGGCGACCTTTTTGCAATACAAATAGATTAATCATGCCGGGGCTCCGATCTTGTTTTTCAACTATTTCAGTTGAGGAGTTGGCCAGTTGGGTTCGCGGAGTTTATCCTATAGTCTGAGAAAACTAAAGCACTCTAACTGCGATTCATGAAAGATTGATGAAATACCGATGAAAAATCGCCCACTTTTTACAGAACAACTGGCTAACGCTTGGAGCCAGCAAGACAGCATGCTATGTGTTGGCTTAGATCCAGACCCAAAACAATTCCCCGCATCCCTAAAGGGTGAAGGCGGCGCCATCTTGGCTTTTTGCCGAGAAATTGTAGATGCCACAGCAGATTTGGTCTGCGCTTTTAAACCTCAAATTGCCTATTTCGCTGCACATGGTGCCGAAGATCAACTAGAGCAGCTGATTGACCACATTCACCGCCAACACCCTCAAGTTCCAGTTATTTTGGACTCCAAACGAGGAGATATCGGTAGTACGGCAGATCAATACGCCATAGAAGCCTTTGAACGGTATCAAGCTGACGCTGTAACAGTCAATCCGTACATGGGCTTTGACTCAATTGAGCCTTACCTAAAATATGCCCATAAAGGCGTCATTGTCCTTTGCCGAACATCTAATCCTGGTGGTTCAGATTTACAGTTTTTAGAAGTCAATGATTCTGCTCATGCTGGAGAGCTGCTATATCAACGCGTAGCAAGATTAGCAACTAGCCAATGGAATAAGACCGGTCAATTAGGCTTAGTCGTTGGAGCAACCTTTCCAGAAGAAATTGCTAAGGTAAGAAGCATCGTGGGAGAAATGCCTTTATTAATTCCAGGCATTGGTGCTCAAGGTGGTGATATTCCAGCAACAGTCAAAGCTGGTTCAATTGCCAATGCACCAGGCACTGGCATGATCATTAATTCCTCAAGAGCTATCTTGTACGCCAGCAAAGATACCAATTTTGCTGATGCCGCTAGACAAGCAGCACTCGCAACACGAGATGCTTTGAGAGCTGCCAAATAAATATGCGCATCATTCCTCAAGCCTCTTGGATTTGGTCACGCCCTGAGCGTGCTTTGGCCTTTGGCTTTGGCTCTGGCTTATCCCTATTTGCGCCAGGCACCGTTGGCACACTCTACGCATGGGCCATTTACTTAGGGTTCTATGCTTTCTTAGAAAGTACCACTATCGCTTGGATAATTGGTGTCGGTGCCATAGCAGGCATTTGGATTTGCGGGAAGGTCGGGGAAGAACTAGGCGTACCTGATCACAGCGGCATTGTCTGGGATGAATTCATCGCCTTTTGGATCGTGCTATTTATTGTGATGCCAACCAACTTTTGGGGTCAATTCTGGGCATTTTTATTATTTCGCTTCTTTGATGCGGTGAAACCTGGCCCCATCAAAGCAATTGATTTGTATTTCAAAAACTGGCAACCCTTAGTAGAACGAGTTGATCAACCTAGAACGCTTCCCACTTGGGTCATACGCGGTTTTGGGGTAATGATTGATGATCTTGCTGCAGCCATCTTCACATTAATTGTGATTGCGATTGGTATGCGTCTATGGTGAAGCCTGTTGTTCTAGAAATCGCAGCACTTTTTTTGAAGAACCAATGGCGCCTTGCCACCGCTGAATCTTGTACAGGCGGCCTTGTGGCCTCATCAATTACCGCTTTAGCAGGGTCAAGCGATTGGTTTGAACGAGGTTATGTTACTTATAGCAATCAAGCCAAGTCTGAAGATATTGGTGTAGATGCTCGTCTAATTGAGCAACACGGTGCTGTTAGCGAAGAGGTTGCACGAGCGATGGCACAAGGGACAAAACAATCTAGCAGATCGAATGTAACCCTCTCGATTACAGGCATTGCCGGCCCTACAGGTGGTAGCACAGAAAAACCCATTGGCACTATTTGGTTTGCATGGGCACTTCATGATGGTTCTGTTGTTGCTGAGAAAAAATTATTCTCTGGCGATCGCGAGGCTATTCGCGTACAAGCCTGTGATTACAGCTTAGCTAAGCTACTAGAACTTTCTAAATAACGCTGTTATTTATTCATTCGCTCGAGAATGAAATCAATCCTAGCTGAAAAATTAACGCGTGCTTTAGCGCAATACTTCACTTTGTCATAACACTTAGGCGCAGGCAAAGCCGTTGCTAAAGAAACCGCTTCCTCCATACTCAACTGAGAAGGTTTTAACCCAAAATAATGCTGTGAGGCAGCGCCTACACCAAAAATACCTTCACCCCATTCAACACTGTTTAAATAAATCTCAAAAATACGCTCTTTGGGTAAAGCAAGCTCTAACATGGCTGTAATTAAAAACTCCTGCCCTTTACGGGCATAACTTTTCTCACTAGAAAGAAATAAATTTTTAGCCAACTGCTGAGTAATTGTAGAACCACCTCTCAGATGTTTATCATTTTTCTGATTTCTACTCCAAGCATCACGCATTGCTTGCGGCTCAAAACCAGCATGTCGATAGAAATCGCTATCTTCACTAATTGTGATGGCACGCTTGAGATAAGGTGATATTTTTTTAAACTCGACCCACTCTCTTTGGATGCCACACTTTTCAAGATAAGGAATACTCCAACCACATAAACGATAACGCTCTGCACGGGCAAAAGCGGTTGAATCTGGATTGACCCAGCGCCAGGAAATAATCTGTAAAAAGAAAAAAGCTTGCAATGCCAAAAAGGCTAATAAAAATACCGTCAGGAAATAACGTAAATATTTCACAAGTCTTTTATTTCTTTTATTTAGTAAGTAGCTCTCGCCGCAGCAATAGCCGCATTAATATCTAGCGATATAGATGGCTTTCTCCAGGTCATAAAAGCATCTGCCGCCTGCTCCACCAACATGCCAAGCCCATCAACAGCTCTTACACCTAACTCAGAGGCATCTTTCATAAAACGCGTGTCTTTACCGTACACCATGTCATAAGCAATTGTTTTCGAATGAATCAGCTGAGCCAACACTTCCTTAGTAACTGGCGAACTATCACCCAAACCCGTTGCAGTTGCATTAATAATCAAATCAAATGGAGCACCCGATAAATGGCTCAAATCTTCCATGCGAAGGGGCTTCAGTGATGGAAATTGGAGAGCTATTTGCTCTGCTTTTGCAAAGGTCCTATTTGCTAAATATAAATCGGCAACACCCTCATCTATCAGAGGCGAAATCACACCCTGGGCTGCTCCACCAGCACCCAAAATTAATACTCTTGAACCAGCTAGCGCCCGCCCTTGCTCTTTTAATAAGCGCTTTAAATCTGAGACCAAACCAATACCATCTGTGTTATCACACCACAGTTCACCATTTTCCATCCAAAGCACATTAGCCGCTCTCGCTAACTCAGCGCGAGGCGTTTTCTTTTGTCCCAACTCATAAGCTTCTAATTTAAATGGCACGGTAATATTCATACCCTTACCACCACGAGAAAAAAACTCTGTGGCCTTTTTCTTAAATTGATCTAATTCAGCAAAAATACGTCCGTAATAGATGGGTTCGTTGGCTTGCTCTGCAAACGTCATATGAATAATCGGCGAACGACTGTGGGCAATAGGATGCCCTATCACCGCGTATACATCTTTACCTGGGTAATCGTGCGGGTTAACTTGATCAAGTGTTGCTGTATTCATACCCATATACCATTGAAAATTTCATTCATTGTAAGGTCTTTAAACAAAATTATTTAGCTACTTCAGCTCCGCGCCTTCTCGCGTAAATTCAAAAGTGGAAACCCAATCCAAAATATCAATCTGCTTTTTCATACGCTCAGTAAAACGTCCAAATGGGGCAGCAGAGCGAATAATAGCCACAGCCTGTCGATCCAGCTCCTGATTGCCCGAAGACTTCATGATGGAAATACCCTCTTTTGCTAGGCGACCTTGTTGATCAACACTAACCATCAGTACCACGCTACCATATAAAGCCTTACCTTGAACTCTGGGAAAATGAGTGGTGCCGTAGGCTTCAATCTGTTTGCGCATCGCGTCATAGTAATGTGCGAAAACAACGGACTTAGCACTAGTAGCTGTCACAACAGAACGTCTTGGTTGCTGGCCATCTTTCTGGATACGTTTGGCAATTTCCGCCTCTAGCGGATTAGCTTCTTTTTGAGATTGAGTGCTTTGACTATTTAAGGTGCTTTTATCACTCAATCGCCCATCTTTTATTTGAGAAAGCAAACGCTTTTGTTCTGCCTGCATTTTTTCAAGTTGATTAGCCAACTGCGGATCTGCGCGACGCAATGCACTTGCATGAACATCTTTTAACTCACCACCACCATTTAAATCTGCTTGCGCTAAACGCTTTGCATTAACTGGAGCCGTAGCACTATGAGCATTCACTAAAACCACACTTAAAGGTGTTTTTAGTCGGCGTGACTTTTCATCCTCTTGATGCCACTTAATACCTAAAAAAATAAAGTGGAGCACCAAAGATAACCCTAATGCATAAACAATTGGTTGTCGCCATTGCCACATATGTAGAGAAATAGATTTACTCTTTAGGTTCATCAATCTGAACACCATCAGCCATAATTCCTGGGGTAGATATCAACTCATCAATCTGCCCATCTAAATCTATCATTTCTTCAACACCAACTCCAACAGCCTCGATTAAACCAAGATAACGAACACTAGCTTCAAGCGCTAAAGGATCAATATCCATCACCTCAATTTCAGCTCTCGCGCCCCTAGCTTGATCTGCCAATTCTGGAATGTTTAAACGTAAGGGGATAGGCTCTACACGAGCTTGCCCTTCTTTCAAATGTCTCACAATGCCACGCCAAGGCAAACCCTGCTGCCGTATATATTGCAAACACCAATATCGCTCCAATTGATTTTGATGTTCTCCATAAGCAGCATAGGTACCATCAAAATCTGCAGCAATCGCCATTAAATCCGCATCTTTAGGCTTAAACGGCGCCACCAATTTAGCCGTCACACCATGCGACGCCATAGCAATTAATTGCCACTGATTCACTAAGTCAACATAACGCCTTAATGGTGATGTGCACCAAGCGTAATTCTCAACACCCAAACCTTCATGAGGGCCAGGCATCGTTTGCATGCGTGTACGTTGTGGCCCCCAACCTTTTTGAGTGCGGTAAATACCAGGAACACTATGTGTCGCCAATTGATTACCCCAAGTGCTGTTACAAAAAATCATCCACTCAGCCACAATCGAATCCATGATAGATCCACGTTGACGAGGGGTAATTTCAACAACACCTTCAATAACCTTAAAATTAAAATCTTTGACTAAGGCTTCTGGATCAGGGAACCCCAACGCTTCTGCGCGCAACCCATTCGCCAAACGCTGTTCTTGTCGTTTCGCATGCAATTGTTGTGCTGAGCGCCACAATAAGGCCAATTCTTTTTGATACGGCAGATTCTTAATGTTTTGCTCAGATACAAGCGCTTCTTCAGTAACAAGATGCTCCAAGTCATCTAAACGTAAATTGGCACCCATAGGAATGCGCTCGACTTTAGTTACTGGCGCATGCTCACCTTCAAAAATAGGTAAACCATTTGCATCCACCGTGACATACAAAGAAACTGCAGGGCGCAATGGCTTAGTATCATTTTTTTCATTTATTTCTTTTGCGTTATTCGCAGCATGCAATGAAAAAATATCAATTACGTGATTAGGCAACATGGTGATCTTACCGCCTGGGTAATACACCGTTGACAAACGCTGCCTAGCGATAACATCTAACTCACCTGCACGATGAATAGCTAGCGCAGGGGCAGCAATATGAACACCCACCTTAAATAAGGCACCCAACGTTTGATCCTGAATAGCCGTTACCGAAAATGCATCATCAATCTCTGTCGTAGTTGCATCATCAATCGAAAATGCCTCCACCTCAGCAATAGGTAGTTTTTGTAAAGCCATATCCCAAGCCGCTTGCTCATCTGCCTGCAACTCAACTTGAAATCCAGTGCCTTTGGGAAAGTGTTCTTTTAAGAACTTACCTTCGTGATAAGCCAATGCTGAACCTAATACACCGCACTTCAGAAAGAGTTCAGCGATACCCCCCTTTAAACCCTGACTGGCATTAGCTATTGCTTTATAAGCTGTTGTATTTTTATCTGGTGAAAATAACAACGCATTTACTTGCGAGGCAATCTCTTCTGGCAGCTTGCCCTGTTTTAAATCAGACTCCCACTGCTCTTGCTTAGCTAACTCTAATTTTTTTCTCTCCACTGCCAGCAAAGCTGCTTTAAGCTGCTCCTCTGGTGCTCGCGAAAACTGACCGCGTCCTTTGCGTCGAAAATAAATAGGTGCTGACTGAAGAGCAATCGCTAAACTGGTTTTTTGCGTGACATCCGATGATTCACCAAAATACTCCTTGGCTAAATCTAAGAAATTGAACTCGCCAGTGCCCGCACATTCCCAAAGAAAATCAAGATCAATATCTGTAGCTAAGGTCTGGGCTTCCTCTAACATTTTGGAAGGTTGTACATGTTCAAATTTAAGCCAAACATCCTTGACCTTCAACTTGCCACGTTTACCACCCAAAGTTTCAACAGCTAATGCCTCTTTTTCAGAGTTCACATCTCCGGATATCAGCGTGGCAATCTTGATGTCACCACCTTCTTCATGCAATAAATGCATCAGAGTGAAATCCCACCACTAGCTTCTAGTGCAATACCGTTGATATAACTAGATTCATCACTAGCCAAGAACGCATACACATTGGCCAATTCTTCTGGCTGACCTAAGCGACGCAACCAAGAACGTTCTTGCATCCCCTTAAGCACCTCCTCTGGAATTGTTGCCAAAATACCCGTCTCAACAAATCCTGGACATACAGCATTAACACGAATGCCTTTAGGGCCTAACTCACGCGCCCACGTCATGGTCATACCAATGACGCCAAATTTTGTGGCGGCATAATTAGTTTGACCAAAATTGCCATACAACCCCACCACGCTAGAAGCACTCACAATAGAACCTTTACCAGCTTCCAACATATGAGGCACCACAGCTTGCGTGCAATTAAATACACCCTTTAAATTAACATCAATGACAGCATCAAACTGTTGCTCAGTCATATTGACTAAACGCGCATCTTTGGTAATGCCCGCGTTATTGATTAAGACATCAATACGACTATGGCGAGCCATTAATGCAGCGACCACCAAATCAATACTCGCCCTATCTGTCACATTTAAAACATAGCCTTCTGCATGACCACCCGCATCCACAATGTTCTTAACAGCTAGGTCTACTTGCTCTTGGTTCATGTCGCAAATAATGGCTAAAGCACCCTCATTAGAAAATTTTTGTGCCGTTGCAAAACCAATACCATTGGCAGCACCGGTAATGATGCAAACTTTATTCTCTAAACGCTTAGCTGGGTTCGTCATTGATATCTCTTTTAAGTTAGTTATCTTCTAAATTGCTTGTGTTTTATTTTGATTTGTTTTTAACTATTTTTGATTATTGAAGCTGTTCTAGTAGCTTTTTATGTACACCACCAAAACCACCATTACTCATCACCAAAATATGGTCACCTGCTCTTGCTTGCTCCTTAACCGCTGCAATCAATAAACTTAAATCATTAAAAGCCCGTGCTTTATGACCTAATGGAGCAAGTGATTCACCAAGATCCCACCCTAACGCATCTTTACCTTCAGAAGCCCCATATCCAAAGACCAAATCTGCATCTCTTAAGCTATCTGGCAACTGGCTTTTCATCACACCTAATTTCATCGTATTTGAACGAGGCTCCAAGACAGCCAATAAACGCGTGCCATCAGCACGTCCAATACGTCGACGTAAACCATCCACAGTTGTTGTGATCGCTGTAGGATGATGCGCAAAATCATCATAAATAGTGATGCCATTAACACGACCAATCACTTCCATACGACGCTTCACATTTTTAAAGGAACCCAAAGCTTTTGCAGCATCTTTGGGTGATATGCCAATATGATTAGCCGCAGCAATGGCAGCTAGCGCATTTAACTGATTATGGCGACCGGTAACAGATGCATCACGATCCCAAACAACCTCTGCTACTTCTTTATTTTTATAAATAACTTTAAAACCATCATCTTGGGTATCTTGCAAAGCCCAGTCTACTAATGATGAAACCGTTGATGCATCTTGTGCTCCAAACTTTTCAGCAATAGACCAACAACCTCTTTTTAAAACACGTTCTAGACTTTCTTCTGCAGCATTTACCACCAAACAACCACTACCCGGCACCGTTCGCACCAAATGATGAAACTGAGTCTCAATCGCAGTGATATCCGCAAAAATATCAGCGTGATCAAACTCCAAATTATTCAAAATAGCTGTACGTGGTCTGTAATGGACAAACTTACTGCGCTTATCAAAAAAAGCGGTGTCGTACTCATCAGCCTCAATCACAAAATAATGAGCTTGGGCTGTTGGCGTTTTACTGCCAAGTCTTGCAGACACATCAAAATTATTTGGCACGCCACCAATGAGATATCCAGGCTCCAATCCATTGGCCTGCAAAATCCAAGTCAACATAGCTGTTGTCGTTGTTTTGCCATGCGTACCCGCCACAGCCAAAACATGTTTACCTTGTAAAACCTGCTCACCTAGCCATTGAGGTCCAGACTGATAGGGCAAACCTTGCTCCAAAATAGCTTCCATTAGTAGATTGCCCCTGGAAACCACATTCCCAATAATGAATAAATCTGGCTTTAATGCGATTTGATCAGGAGAAAAACCTTCGATTAACTCAATACCCTGAGCCTCTAGCTGAGTACTCATCGGAGGATAAACATTAGCGTCACAACCTGTCACTTTATGACCTGCCTGACGTGCGATGGCGGCGATTCCGCCCATAAAAGTACCGCAAATACCTAGAATATGAAGATGCATAGCAAGATTTTATCCAATGATGGGTGCAAAATAGTCCAAATTATTGAAAAACAGAAAGAAAGATTGTGAATAAACGCCAATGGGGTTTACTGGTCATGGCAGGGCTCATCGCTGCTGCACTTGGAATGAGCCTATCTAGCTTTAAATATAGAACAACATCAGCCACCGATCAGGCTGTCGAACTCTTTTTTAAGCAAGAACTAAAGTCTCCAGAAGGAGTTATTTATGACACTAATCAGTGGCGAAATAAGCTATTGGTACTCAATTACTGGGCATCTTGGTGCCCACCTTGTGTAGAAGAAATGCCTGTTTTAGAAAAATCCCACCACGCCTACAAAGATAAAAATGTAGTATTTGTTGGCATCGGAGTTGATTCACCCTCTAATATTCGAGAATTTCTCCTAAAAACAAAAATTAGTTACCCAATCACTGTTAGCCCACTTGATGGGGTAAATTGGGCAAAAAGTATGGGTAACCCCAGCGGAGGACTACCTTTTACAGTACTTATTGATGAAAAAGGTGTCATTAAAAAGACAAAATTAGGCAAAATAACCGAAGATGAGCTCAAATCATGGCTAGATAGCGCTATACTCTCATCCAAGTAAAAAACAATAGGAAGAGAATCATGGACTTACGAAAACTTAAAACTTTGATCGATTTAGTAGCAGAATCTGGCGTATCAGAACTAGAAGTAACAGAAGGCGAAGACAAAGTTCGCATCGTTAAGAATCCAGCTCCCATCCTAGCAGCTCCAACCCAGCAAGTTTTTGCACCAGCTCCAGTAGCCGCTGCAGCACCAGCTGCCTCTGCCGCACCAGCACCAACTGAAGCAGCACCAGCTGCTCCGGCAGGTCATCCAGTTAAATCGCCAATGGTTGGTACGTTCTACCGTGCGCCAACACCAGGCGCTGATGCATTTGTGAAAATTGGCGACACAGTAAAAGAAGGTCAAACACTTTGCATTATTGAAGCTATGAAGCTTCTTAATGAAATTGAATCCGATAAATCTGGTGTAGTTAAAGAAATTCTTTGTGAGAACGGCCAAGGTGTTGAATTCGGTCAAGCTCTTTTTATTATTGGTTAATTAAAGAGGTTTCTGGATGTTTGAAAAAATCCTCATCGCCAATCGTGGTGAAATTGCTCTACGTATTCAACGCGCTTGCCGCGAAATGGGCATTAAAACTGTGGTGGTTTTCTCTGAAGCCGATCGCGACACCAAATATGTGAAGTTGGCAGACGAAGCTGTTTGTATTGGTCCTGCCCCGTCAGCGCAAAGTTATTTAAATATGCCTGCCATTATTTCGGCAGCTGAAGTGACAGACGCTCAAGCTATTCACCCAGGCTATGGCTTTTTATCAGAGAATGCCGACTTTGCTGAGCGTGTAGAAAAATCTGGTTTTGCTTTTATTGGTCCAACAGCTGAATCTATCCGCATCATGGGTGATAAGGTATCAGCCAAACAAGCCATGATCAAATCTGGTGTGCCTTGTGTACCAGGCTCTGAAGGTGCTCTACCAGATAACCCAAAAGAAATCCTAGCAATTGCTAAAAAAGTGGGTTACCCAGTCATTATTAAAGCTGCCGGCGGTGGTGGTGGTCGCGGTATGCGTGTTGTGCATACTGAAGCTCACCTACTGAACGCAGTGAACATGACTCGCGAAGAAGCTGGTCGCGCCTTTGGCAACCCAGAGGTTTATTTAGAGAAGTTCTTAGAGAACCCACGTCACGTAGAAATTCAAATTCTTGCTGATACGCACAAGAATGCGGTTTATTTAGGTGAGCGTGATTGCTCGATGCAACGTCGCCACCAAAAAGTGATTGAAGAGGCACCCGCACCAGGTATTGATCGTCGATTAATTGCCAAAATTGGTGAACGTTGCGCTGAAGCGTGCCGAAAGATTGGCTATCGCGGAGCAGGTACATTTGAGTTTTTATACGAGAACGATGAGTTTTATTTCATTGAAATGAATACTCGTGTTCAGGTTGAACACCCAGTGACAGAATTAATTACTGGTATTGATATCGTTCAACAGCAAATTTTGATTGCCGCTGGTGAGAAATTATCATTCCGTCAAAAAGATATTGAATTTAAAGGTCATGCTATTGAATGCCGTATCAACGCGGAAGACCCAGTTAAGTTTATGCCAAGTCCTGGACGCATTCAGTCATGGCATATGCCAGGCGGTCCTGGTATCCGAGTTGATTCACATGCGTACTCAGGTTACTTTGTCCCCCCAACTTACGACTCAATGATCGGCAAATTAATTGCTTATGGGGCAACCCGCGAACAAGCAATTCGCCGTATGCGTATTGCCTTGTCTGAAGTTGCGATTGATGGCATTTTGACGAATGTACCACTACACCGCGAACTAATGCTTGACCCTAAGTTCGAAGTAGGCGGCACAAGTATTCACTATCTTGAGCATAAGCTAGAAGAGCAAGCAGCTTCACGCCGTGGTAACGAGAAGTAATAAGTTTTAATACCTAATGGCATTTCGTGAATTAGTTTTTACCGTACCCGAGGATCTTGCAGAGAGCCTCGGGGATGCTCTCATGGAGCTAGGCTCGCTATCTATTTCTGTTAGTGATGCTGCTGCAGATACAGATCAAGAAAAACCTTTATATGGCGAACCAGGCTTAACGCCCGATCGCAATGCTTGGGAGCTATCTCAAGTGGTTGCCTTATTTGATGAACAAGGTCTAAATGCGCAAGAAATTGTTAATGAGCTAAGAGATGCTGGTTTTCAAATCAAATTGCCAACTGAACGATCTGTAGAAGAACAAGATTGGGTTCGATTAACTCAATCTCAGTTTGATCCCATACAAGTAGGCCAACGCCTATGGGTTGTACCATCGTGGCACGAAGCACCTAATGACCCTCATGCAGTTTGTTTAGCCGTTGATCCAGGCCTTGCGTTTGGCACTGGCAGTCACCCAACCACTAAGTTATGTATGCAGTGGCTGGAAGAACACCCTGATTTAATCTCAAAGACTTTGCTAGATTACGGCTGCGGCTCTGGGATTTTGGCAATTGCGGCAAAACGTCTTGGTTGCGGCCCGGCCATTGGAGTCGACATTGACCCACAGGCAGTTATCTCGGCCAAGGACAATGCTTTACGCAATGAAGTATCTGTTGACTTTTATTTACCAGAAGAAGATCAAGCAGATAGTCAACATGACGTTGTCGTAGCCAATATCCTAGCAAACCCTTTACAAGTGTTGGCTCCTGCCCTATGTCAACGGATTGCCCCAAATGGCCACATTGTTCTTTCTGGCATCCTAGCAAGACAGGCTGAAGAAGTTATTACCACTTATCAACCTTGGCTTAAGTTACATATTTGGCGCGAATGCGATGGCTGGGTATGCTTAACAGGCCAACTGGATAGACCAATCAGCAATACTGCCACTAGTAGCTCAGCTCAAAAAAAAACTCTAAATAAAGAGGGGCGCGAGCCCTCTAAGCTGGTTGGGATCATTGCCGCCACTTTGCTTAGCTTATTCCTATTGTTACAAATCAGCTATTTAGGTCGTAATGCCATCAAGCACCTAATTGCAAAAACTCCAGAAAGTATTCAAAGTCCACTTCAAATAGTTTTTACTTATGTGGATGGATCGATTTGTGGCTATTTACCCTGCCACAATATGCCTATTGAAGATTTTTCAGCCTGGGCTATCGAGTTTGCTAATTTACAAATTGGTCACAGCAAACAAAGCCAACTACAACTCCAAATTAGAAATAAACTGCCAATTGCAGTCGCTTGGCCATCTATTGAGTTATCAGTTACTAATGCCAATGATGTTGTTATTGCACAACATATCATTCCTCCTGAAAATTGGTTACCCGATCATTTAGGAATATCCCCAGAACAAATTGCTCAAGGCGCACTTGGCAACTCTGAAATATCTAGCAATATCAATTTAACGCTGCCAGAAGAATCTGCGGGTTATCGTATACGCATACTATATCCATCACTCTGATACTCATTGAAAGTTTTTAAGGAAATTTATGTCTAGTTTAATTTGTGGCTCGATTGCTTATGACACCATCATGTCCTTCGAAGGCCGATTCCAAGATCAAATTCTTGCTGATCAAATTCATATTCTGAATGTGGCATTTTTAGTCCCTAGTATGCGCCGTGAATTCGGTGGATGCGCAGGAAATATTGCCTATAACCTCAAATTATTAGGTGGTGAACCAGTCATTATGGCTACCGTTGGTGGCGATGCTGGCTCTTACTATGACCAATTAGCAAAATATGAAATCTCTATAGACCATATTCGAGAACTACCTGAAGCATTTACGGCGCAAGCGATGATCACAACTGATCGGGATAACAATCAAATTACAGCCTTTCATCCTGGCGCTATGAGTGAATCGCATCTCAATCAAGTAGCTGACGTAGTAGCTCATCGCGCATCTAGAGGATTAAACATTCCTAAAATTGCAATTGTTGCTCCAGATGGTCGCCAAGGAATGATTGAGCACTGCCAACAATTAGCAGACGCAAAGATTGATTTCATTTTCGATCCAGGCCAAGGTCTACCGATGTTCGATGGCAAAGATTTAGTTGGTTTCATAGAACAAGCAACTTATGTAGCCGTTAATGACTATGAAGGTGAAATGCTCTCCCAAAGAACAGGTCTTAGCCTGAAAGCAATTTCTGAAAGAGTAGAGGCTTTAATCGTAACCAAAGGCTCCCAAGGTGCAGAAGTACACACAAAAGGTAAGCAAATTGATATTCCAGTAGTTCCGGTTGAGAAAGCGATCGACCCAACTGGTTGCGGTGACGCTTTTAGAGGTGGATTGCTGTTTGGTTTAGAACAAGGATTTGATTGGGAAACAACTGGTCGACTAGCCAGCCTCATGGGATCGATCAAAATTGCAAGTCAAGGACCCCAAAATCACCAACCATCTAGAGAAGATATTCAATCTCAGTTCAAAAAAGCATTTAACTATAGCTTTTAATTTATTTAGGCCAAGAAAAAACCCGCTAGAGCCGAAACTTTAGCGGGTTTATTTCCTTTTGGGAACCAACTCTTAATAAATTAAGGGCGTGAACCTGTTGGGAAAGGCCAAGCAGCTGCTGGATTTAAAACTGTCTTAGCTTTAGAAGCTGGGGCAGCTTTAGCAGCTGGCTTTTTAGATGCTGCCGGTTTTTTGGCAGCAACTGGCTTACTTACTTTTTTTTTACTGCTTTTTTAGCAGTTTTCTTAGCAGCTGGCTTCTTAGCAGCTACTTTCTTTGCAGCAGGCTTTTTAGCAGCTACTTTCTTAGCAGCAGGCTTCTTAGCAGCTACTTTCTTTGCAGCAGGCTTTTTAGCAGCTACTTTTTTAGCAGCAGGCTTCTTAGCAGCTACTTTCTTTGCAGCTGGCTTTTTAGCAGCTACTTTTTTAGCAGCTGGTTTCTTTGCTGCTACTTTCTTAACAGCTGGTTTCTTTGCAGCTACTTTTTTAGCAGCTGGTTTCTTTGCAGCAGGTTTTTTCTTGGCAGTTGCCATAATTAAACTCCTTCACGTGAGAGTGATTTACTAATTAAAGAAACCCGACCACACCAATTTCGTGTGAGCGAGCCATTCATCGGCACGCCACTCACTTCACGTCGCATGCTAATGAATCCTGAAAAAAAAGCCGCAACCTTTAAAGGCAACGGCTTTTTAAATAAGTTGGAGAAACGTTTCGAACCATCAAAAGAAATAGATAACAACTCACTCTGATAATTCAGAGTATGGGATTTATGTCCATGTTGTTGCCTATTACTAATCAACAGTTTCTTCTCCTAATGTTCACAACTTTCGTGATAGTACAACTTAAGAGATGCGTTGTCACCAAAAATATTAAAAAAATTACTCCCAGTTCAACGCACCACCAGTTTGATATTCAATAACGCGTGTCTCAAAGAAGTTTCTTTCTTTCTTCAAGTCAATCATTTCACTCATCCATGGGAATGGATTTTCTTCATTAGGGAACATTGCTTCAAGTCCAATTTGCATACAACGACGGTTGCAAATGTATCGGAGGTAACCTTTGAACATTGGAGCGTTAAGCCCTAGAACCCCACGTGGCATAGTGTCTTCAGCGTAGCGATACTCAAGCTCAACTGCTTTTTCAAATAAACCACGTAGCTCTTCTTTAAATTCAGGAGTCCATAAATGTGGATTCTCTAACTTAATTTGGTTAATCATGTCGATACCAAAATTGCAGTGAAGTGATTCATCACGCAAGATGTATTGGTATTGTTCAGCGGCACCAGTCATCTTATTTTGACGACCCATCGCAAGAATTTGCGTAAAACCAACATAGAAGAACAAACCTTCCATGATGCAAGCAAACACAATTAATGAACGCAATAGCTTCTGATCGCTCTCCATCGTGCCTGTTTTGAAAGATGGATCAGTCAAAACATCAATAAATGGAATCAAAAACTCGTCTTTGTCACGAATCGATGGCACCTCATGGTATGCATTGAAGATTTCTGCCTGATCAAGACCCAAAGATTCAACAATGTATTGGTAAGCGTGGGTATGAATGGCCTCTTCAAAAGCTTGGCGCAATAAATATTGACGGCATTCTGGGGCTGTAATCTGGCGATATGTTCCCAAAACAATATTATTGGCCGCCAATGAGTCAGCCGTGACGAAAAATCCCAAGTTACGTTTAATAATGCGGCGTTCATCTTCAGTTAACCCATTTGGGTCTTTCCAAAGAGCAATATCACGCGTCATATTAATTTCTTGAGGCATCCAGTGGTTAGCACACCCAGCTAGATACTTTTCCCAGGCCCACTTATATTTAAATGGTACTAATTGGTTCACATCCGTTGAACCATTAATAATTCTCTTATCAGCAACGTTAACTCGACGCTCTGCAGCATTTTCAGAACTTGCTGTTGCTGCAGGTGCAAAAGCTGATGCCGTTGGCAATGGCATTGGGCGATTTGGTAATAAATTGCTTTCAACCGCCGCAGTCGGTGTAACCACCGGTGCGGGTTTACTTAACGGCGCTGCTGGGGTTTCTTCATCCCAATTCAACATATTTTTTCTCCGAACTCTCTGTTCTTAACTGTTTCAATTACTGGCAAGCTTCGCACTCATCAAATCCAGGATCTCCTGGACGCATTGTGCAAACTGGGCCATCTGCTTCAACTGCTGGTGCGGCAGACAAACCTGGCTCACCATTTGAAACAGCATTCAAAGCACCGCTCTTCACAGTTGATTTCTCAACATGCGTTGCTGAAATCGTGCGCAAATAGTAAGTAGTCTTTAAACCACGTAACCATGCCAACTTGTATGTGTCATCAAGTTTCTTACCAGAGGCACCGGCCATATAGATATTTAATGACTGAGCTTGGTCGATCCACTTCTGACGACGTGAGGCAGCTTCAACCAACCACATTGGCTCAACTTCAAAGGCCGTTGCATATAAATCACGTAGATCTTGTGGTGCACGATCAATTTTTGACAGTGAGCCGTCAAAATACTTCAAATCAGCAATCATGACTTCATCCCAAAGACCACGAGCCTTCAAATCACGTACCAAGTAATCATTAACCACTGTAAATTCACCAGAAAGGTTCGATTTCACGAACAAGTTCTGATATGTTGGCTCGATACATGCTGATACACCAATAATGTTGGAAATGGTTGCTGTTGGTGCAATCGCCACACAGTTAGAGTTACGCATACCGAACTGTTTAATACGATTACGTACTGGAGTCCAATCCATCTTAGAAGACATATCTACTTCTACATAGCCGCCACGTTGTTCGGCTAATAACTTGACTGAATCTTGCGGCAGAATGCCTTGATCCCACAAAGAACCCTTGTAAGTTGCATAAGTACCGCGCTCTTCAGCCAATTCTGTCGAAGCAAGATAAGCGTAGTAACAAACAGCTTCCATAGACTCATCAGCAAACTGAACTGCTGCTTCACTAGCGTAAGGAATACGTAGCATGTGTAAGCAATCTTGGAAGCCCATGATGCCCATACCCACTGGACGGTGTTTCAAGTTTGAGTTACGTGCTTTAGCTACTGCGTAGTAGTTAATATCAATCACGTTATCCAACATGCGCATCGCTGTACGGATAGTTTTTTGGAGTTTTTCGTGATCAAGCACTAACTTACCACTCGCATCATGCTTCAAATGAACAGCCAAATTCACAGAACCCAAGTTACAAACAGCAATTTCTGACTCATTGGTATTCAATGTAATTTCTGTACACAAGTTGGATGAATGCACTACGCCAACGTGTTGTTGTGGGCTACGAACGTTACATGGGTCCTTAAAGGTGATCCATGGGTGGCCTGTTTCAAACAACATGCCTAACATCTTGCGCCACATTTCTAGGGCTCTTACTTTCTTAAATGGCTTTAATTCACCATTAGCAGCTTTTTGTTCGTAAGCCAAGTACGCTTTTTCGAATTCAGCACCAAACTTCTCATGCAAATCAGGGCATGTTGACGGTGTAAATAATGTCCACTCACCGTTTTCCATCACACGCTTCATAAATAGGTCAGGAATCCAATTCGCTGTGTTCATATCATGCGTACGGCGACGATCATCACCCGTGTTCTTACGCAATTCCAAGAATTCTTCAACGTCTAAGTGCCATGTTTCTAAGTAAGCACATACGGCGCCCTTACGTTTACCGCCTTGGTTAACCGCAACCGCTGTGTCATTCACCACTTTTAGGAATGGCACAACACCTTGTGACTTACCGTTGGTACCTTTAATGTGGCTACCTAAGGCACGAACACTTGTCCAGTCATTACCCAAACCACCAGCAAACTTAGACAACAAAGCGTTCTCTTTCAAACCTTCATAGATACCATCTAGGTCATCTGGAATTGTTGTTAAGTAGCAGCTAGATAATTGTGAACGTAGTGTTGCAGAGTTAAACAATGTTGGCGTACTTGACATGAAATCGAATGTAGAAAGAATTTCATAGAATTCAATCGCACGTGCTTCACGGTTAACCTCATTTAAAGCCAAGCCCATCGCTACACGCATAAAGAAAGCCTGAGGCATTTCGATGCGGTGATCTTCAATGTGCAAGAAATAACGGTCATACAAAGTTTGTAAACCTAGGTAATTGAATTGCAAATCGCGCTCTGCTTTTAATGCCGCGCCTAGTTTTACCAAATCAAAACTGAGTAGCTTTTGATCTAACAGCTCAGCATCCACACCCTTTTTAATAAATTGTGGGAAATAGTTAATATATTCAGCTGGCATCGCAGCTTGAGGCACTTCACGACCCAAGATTTCTTTACGAATCGTGTGCATCAGAATACGTGCTGTTACTTGACTGTAAGCAGGATCTTTTTCAATTAATGTACGGGAGGCCAAAATAGCTGAGTCATAGACTTGAGCCATTGGTACACCTTCATACAGGTTCTTAATTGTTTCTTTGATGATTGGCTCAGCATTCACTGCATCACCCAAACCTTCACAAGCTGATTGAATAACCGTTTGCAAAGCAACCATGTCTAATGGCTTAACAACACCATTGTCTGTCACATTTAAACCAGGATGTTCTACTAGCTGAGGAGCTGTAACTTGTGCAGAAGCCATAGCTGCACGCTCTTGATTGCGTTTTTCGCGGTAAAGAACATAAGCACGAGCCACGTTATGCTCACCACTGCGCATCAACGCTAATTCAACTTGATCCTGAATATCTTCAATGTGGAACGTTCCGCCATTTGGACGGCTACGCAATAAAGCACGAACCACTACTTGAGTTAACTGCTCCACTTGCTCACGTACACGAGCAGATGCGGCACCCTGACCACCGTTAACCGCTAAAAATGCTTTTGTTACCGCAATGGCGATTTTTGATGGTTCAAACGCTACAACTGATCCATTACGGCGGATGATTTTGTAATCGGATAACTGAGTAGCATTAGAGCCACCCACTCCACCAGCAACAAAATTAGCTGATGGATCTTGACTAACTTGACCAGCAGGTTGGCCTGCAAAAGGGCTAGGTGTTTGACCAGCGGCTTGTGGGTCTACGTAGGACATTAGAACTCCTATATCTATATATATGTATTAATTAAGCAAAACAACGATTTTTATTGGGTAAAGCGACGGCTATTCGCGACTGATAACACTAGATTTAGTGTTTCATTTGCGACAACGGTACTAAGTATAGGATATTTGTAGTGTTTTTGATAAGCATTTTTTGCAAATAAATACTTATCGAAATCCCTAATTCAAGGGGAAAAATATCGCTTTTAGAGACTTTATTTTGGGGTTTTAATAACTGCTTGGGGCGAGTGGTTAGTAACCACTCACATAAGTACTCAAAGTAAGCTGAAGTTATCTTTTTTGAGTTCCATAAGGCATCTGTTTTTCCGGAATTTCTGCTAATTTGGCAAAAAGCTGCCAGTCAAAATGAATGCCGGGATCTGTTTTTCTGCCAGGAGCCACATCGCTATGTCCAGCAAAAGCTGCAATAGGGTATGTTTTTGTTAAAGCCAAGACTAACTCTCTAAGTGATGTGTACTGAGCCGGCTGAAACGGCAAGTCATCCGTACCCTCCAATTCAATACCAATCGAAAAGTCATTACAACGCTCTCGACCAAAAAAATTAGATAACCCTGCATGCCAAGCTCGATGATTTGCTGAAACAAATTGCTGAACATGGCCATTTCTACGAATTAAAAAATGACTAGACACCTGCCTATCTGCAATAGTCTCAAAATAAGGGTGTGCCTTAGGATCTAATTTGTTCTGGAAAAAATCCGCAATATAGTTTCCTAAGAATTGTCCTGGCGGTAAGCTGATGTGATGCATCAATACCAGTTCAATGGGTAAATTAATTGGTCGCTCATCGTAATTAGGTGATGAAACCCACTCAGCCTCTCCCCACCAACCGCGAGAATCAATCGCTTTTTTATGGGCACCTGAACAATAGTTACCAACCCCCTCCTCACTAGGGAAACGTACGCCACAAAACGGACATTGCGACATAGCTTTAGGCGTGCTTGGAGTATCTGGCTTTGGTTTAGCTGTTGAACGATTATTTTGTTCAATATGCGCCGTACGCCACCAAATAATAAGCCCAGCCATAATGATGGCGAATAGCAACCATTTCATCGCTGTAACAAAACCTCAATCACAAACCGACTACCTACGTAAGCTAGCAATAACATGGCAAAGGAGCCTAACACCCAACGTATCGCTGTTAAGCCACGCAAACCACTGAGTTGACGAGCCATCAATAAACCAGCAAACATCAACCACGACAATATGCCAAAAATGGTCTTATGATCAAAGAACAAAGCTTTACCAAATAGCGTTTGACTAAAAAACAAACCCGAAAATACAGTCAAAGTTAATAAAGCAAAACCTACCGTCAAAATCCTGAACAAAATCTTTTCCATTGTCATCAATGGTGGCAAGCGATTAACCCAACCAGCCAACAATCCTGACTGTCTACTTTGATGTAAATATCTATCCTGCCAATGCATCAAGATAGCATGTAAGGCCGCTAAGCTTAATAAACCATACGCACAGTTAGCCACAATGAAATGACTTCTAAACCATGGGTCATCTACGGCTCTTGAAGATAAAACGTATCCCCCAAAGACCAGTGGCAACAAACTGCAAACACCTGCAGCTAACAAGATAAATGCCTTTAATCCTCGCATCGGCAAGTACCAGCTCTCCACCCAGAAAAAGCAAACCCCAATCCAAGCCATCATAGACAAAGCTTGGGCAAATCCAAAAATGAAACCTGCTGCAGTAAAAATAGACTCATGCAAGATAACACCGTGCAACATTAGAAGTGGCAAAAGTAACCACTGCGAGGCCATTACAGCGGATAAAGCATGAGGCTCCACCTCTTTGGAGACATCTTTTTGACGATAAAACCTAAGTTCCTGCCAAAAAAACAGGAAATATAGGATGACAGATAACCATGCGAGGCTAGGGTGACCTAAAATATTCATATCTACAGTTTAATGCTCATATGTTCCAAAATCTAACAGACCGTTTAAGTCGTGTGGTTAAAACCATGCGAGGCCAAGCAAGATTAACCGAGGCCAATACAGCAGACATGCTACGCGAAGTACGTCTTGCCCTTTTAGAGGCAGACGTCGCTTTACCTGTCATCAAAGAACTTATCGCTAATATTAAAGAAAAAGCGCTTGGTGTAGAAGTTCTTGATAGCCTCAATCCTGGACAAGCTTTAGTCAGCGTTGTACAAAAAGAGTTGGTAGCCATTATGGGTGATCCAACAGCTGGCAAGTTAAATTTAGCTGCTCAACCACCTGCTATTATTTTGATGGCTGGCCTACAGGGTGCTGGTAAAACAACCTCCGTTGGCAAATTAGCTAAATGGCTAAAAGAAACTCAAAAGAAAAAAGTATTAACGGTTTCTTGCGACGTATATCGCCCAGCAGCTATTGCACAATTAAAAACAGTCACTGAACAAGCTGGTGCAGATTTTTTTGCAAGCACGGAAACAGAAAAACCCAGCGATATCGCAAAAAACGCGCTTGATTGGGCAAAACGTCATTATCACGATGTATTAATCGTCGATACCGCTGGTCGTTTAGGTATTGATGAGGCCATGATGCAAGAAATTAGTTCTTTGCATCAGTTACTCAACCCAGTTGAAACATTATTCGTTGTTGATGCCATGTTGGGTCAAGATGCTGTTAATACTGCAAAAGCTTTTAATGAAACTTTGCCATTAACTGGTGTCATCCTAACTAAATTAGATGGTGATGCCAGAGGTGGTGCGGCTTTATCGGTGCGTCAAATCACAGGCGTACCCATTAAATTTGCTGGCGTTGCTGAAAAACTAGATGGTCTAGAACCATTTGATGCAGAACGCATGGTCAGCCGTATCTTAGGCATGGGTGACATTCTTGCTTTAGTCGAACAAGCACAAAAAAATGTAGATATTGAACAAGCTCAAAAGTTAGCTGAAAAAGTTAAAAAAGGTGGGTTTGATCTCAATGATTTCCGCATGCAAATTACTCAAATGCGCCAAATGGGTGGCATGAGCTCATTACTAGATAAGTTACCCGCTCAACTAGCCCAAGCTGCTGCTAAAACAGATGTAAATGTGGCCGATAAACAGGTCCGGCGCACACAGGGCATCATTGATAGCATGACGCCCCAAGAGCGTTTAAAACCAGAATTACTCAAAGCTAGTCGCAAACGTCGTATTGCTGCTGGTGCTGGTGTTCAGGTTCAAGAAGTTAATCGCGTGTTGGCGCAATTTGAGCAAATGCAAACCATGATGAAACAATTTAAAGGTGGCAAGATGTCACGCATGCTAACGGGCATGGCAGCTAAAGGCATGGGAAAAATGCTTAAGCGCTAATCAATCGTTTCCTTAAATAAAAAAGCCAGTTAACTTAATCATTGACTGGCTTTTTGTTTGCTATCTACTTCATTATTTATGAGTGCTGTAGCTTGGCTTTGACCTCAGCAATCACCTTAGCAGCCATATCCGCCACAGGAACTACAGTAGCTTCCGTATCCGTGCGCGCCTGGAACTCAAGCTGACCCTCTTTCAAACCACGATCGCCAATCACTACACGATAAGGAACACCAATTAACTCCCAATCAGCAAACATCGCCCCGGGTCTCTCACCACGATCATCCAAAATCACTTCAATACCAGCTGCTTGAAGATCAGCATGCAAGCGATCTGAAGTCTCACGTACAGCCTCAGAACGGTCATAGCCCATAGGACAAATCACCACTTGGAATGGCGCAATCGATACTGGCCAAACAATGCCACGATCATCAAAACATTGCTCAATAGCAGCGCCTAGAACACGAGTAACACCCACACCATAACAACCCATCACCATAGGTTGTGAGTGCCCCTTCTCATCTAAGTACACGCAATTCATGGCTTCTGAATAACGAGTTCCTAGCTGGAAAATATGGCCTACTTCAATACCCCGGCAAATTTCCAATATACCCTTGCCGTCAGGCGATGCATCACCTTCAATAACATTACGAATATCTGCTACCAATGGCTCTGGTAAATCACGCCCCCAATTAACACCACTCAAATGGAAACCTTCTTTGTTAGCACCACAAATAAAGTCGCTCATATTGGCAACCGTACGATCAGCCACAACCGTTAAAGGTTTTTTAGTTTTAACAGGGCCTAAATAACCAGGTGGCGTACCAAAATACTCAACAATTTCTGCTTCACTAGCAAAGCGGAAATCTGTCAAACCAGGCACTTTGCTGGCCTTTACTTCATTTAACTCGTGGTCGCCACGAATCAACAATAAAAATAACTGAGCACCCGCCTCACCATCCACCGCTAAAACAATTGATTTAACCGTTCTATCTAATGGCAATTTAAGAAGTTCTGCCACTTCTTCACATTTATTTTTTCCAGGGGTCGCTACTTCAGTTAAGGTTTCTTTTGCTTCTACGCGAGTAGCAATTAATGAAAGAGCTTCTGCAGTTTCAATATTGGCTGCATAGTCAGATGTTGGGCAATAAGCAATTGCATCCTCCCCAGTGTCAGCAATCACGTGAAACTCTTGACTGCCCGTGCCACCAATTGCGCCATTGTCTGCCGCTACCGCTCTAAATTTCAAACCAAGTCTGGTAAAAATTCTGTTGTAAGCATTAAACATCTTGGCATAAGACTGCTTCATTCCTTCAACATCTCGATCAAATGAGTACGCATCTTTCATACTGAACTCACGACCACGCATAATGCCAAAGCGAGGACGGCGCTCATCACGGAATTTCGTCTGAATTTGATAAAAATTCACAGGCAATTGCTTGTAACTCTTAATTTCATTACGGGCAATATCAGTTACAACCTCTTCTGAAGTTGGCTGAATCAAGAAATCTCGGTCATGGCGATCTTTGATACGCAATAACTCTGGGCCCATCTTGTCCCAACGACCTGTTTCTTGCCATAACTCTGCGGGCTGAATCACAGGCATCAATAACTCTACTGCGCCCGCACGATTCATCTCCTCACGAATGATATTTTCAACTTTCCTAATAACTTTCAGGCCCATAGGCAGATAGTTATAGATGCCAGCCCCTAATTTACGGATCATGCCGGCTCTCATCATGAGCTTATGAGAAACAATTTCAGCGTCCGCAGGCGCTTCTTTAAGGGTGCTAATAAAAAACTGAGAGGCTTTCATATGGATCTTTATAAAAAATGAAGGGTCTAAAGCTATAATCAATTCATTGATTTTAAAGGATTAAGAGATTAAGGCACGAATATGCTCGACAGAGAAGGGTATAGACCCAACGTCGGCATCGTTCTCCTCAATCAACGCAACGAAGTTTTCTGGGGAAAACGTGTTGGTCAGCACTCTTGGCAATTCCCGCAAGGTGGCATACAACATGGGGAAACACCAGAACAAGCGATGTATCGCGAGTTGCATGAGGAGGTCGGTCTAGAGCCGCAACACGTCCAAATTATTGGACGAACCCGCGAATGGCTGCGTTACGACGTGCCAGCAGAATTCTTGCGCCGCGGTAATGCTACTCGATCAGCTAATGGTAAGCCCGCACGCCATACATACCGTGGGCAAAAGCAAATTTGGTTCTTATTACGCATGGTCGGTAGAGATAGTGATATCAGTCTGAGAGCTACAGATCACCCTGAGTTTGATGGTTGGCGATGGAGTCCTTATTGGATTCCTCTAGAGGTGGTCATTGACTTTAAACGTGAAGTTTATGAATTAGCCCTTTCAGAATTGGCTCGCTTCCTATCAAAAGGGCCAAGGCTCATGATGATGCCATGGGGCTCAGCATTAGATTTTCCTAAACCTTATTACAAAGATTCTAAAAAAGATTCTTCTGAGGATAACTCTTGAAATTGATCCATCTATTTTTCAAAGTAGGCATCTGCTTTTTACTATCTCTAAGCTTATTAGCTCAGGCTCAATACCGCACGATTGATCCAGCGGATGAGAATGATCCAGATGCACCTAGAGTTTGGATGGAAGCAGAGATTCAAATTCCTGAAAGCCCCCCTTCAACAGAATTAAAACCATTTTTCGTATCCAACCACACACCACTTACTTTCGCCATTGATGCTCAATCACTCAGCATCGGCAAAGATGATGTCATTCGCTATGTTTTAGTGATTACAAGCCCTAGCGGCGCCAAACAAGTGAACTACGAAGGTCTGCGTTGCGAAAAATATGAGTGGCGTTTATATGCAACCCTCCAAGCTGAAGGGAAATGGGCTAGAACGCCTAATAGTCGTTGGCAAACAGTTAAAAGTAATACTTATAACCGCTATCACGCAGCGCTCATCCAAGATGCATTTTGTGAAAATGCAGTTCCTCGCAGAGACCCTAAAGAAATCTTAAGACTACTTAAGCCTTGAGGTTTTATTTCTTAGCGATTAATTGTGAACCAATTAACTCGCCACGAGCAAGGCGCACCAATACTTGATCTTCTAAGCCAGAGGCAATCACTGTATCTGCGCCACTTTTTGCAGCAAGCTTGGCAGCCATTACCTTAGTCAACATACCGCCCTTACCTAAACTACTACCTGCCCCACCGGCCATAGCTTCTAAATTTGCATCACCTGCAACAGCTTCTTGAATTAATGTAGCGTTTGCATCTTTGCGTGGGTCAGCACTATACAAACCACCTTGATCTGTCAGAATCACCAAGGCATCAGCTTCAATTAAATTAGTTACTAAAGCACCCAAAGTATCGTTATCACCAAATTTAATTTCATCGGTAACGACTGTGTCATTCTCATTAATGATAGGCACCACCCCCATCTTCAAGAGTGTTAAAAGTGTCATGCGAGCATTTTGATAACGTTGCTCATCAGCTAAATCAGCGTTTGTTAACAGCACTTGTGCCGTACGAATGCCATGTTTAGCAAAACATGTCTCATATACCTGCACCAACCCCATTTGACCTACTGCAGCAGCAGCTTGTAACTCATGGATATCTGTTGGACGTTGCGCCCAACCCAAACGTTGCATACCTTCTGCGATAGCACCTGAACTAACCATGACGACCTGTTTACCCATTGCACGGAGTTCAGCCATTTGCGCAGCCCAACGACCGATGGCTTCATGATCAAGACCTTGACCATTATTAGTCACCAATGTTGACCCAACTTTCACCACGATGCAGCTTGCATCTTGTATCGCTTTGACCACCGACTCACTCCCTTATAACGAGAAGATTAGTTTTAGTTTATTCGCTAATTGATTAATGATTAATCGTCTGTTTCTTCCGCATCATCACCATGAAAGCGCACATCTGCATCATGCTCTTCCTGATCATCACGCGCCTGACGTTTTGCATCTAAATCTTTCTGAATGGCATAGCAAAGCTGCTGACAACCTTCACCAGTTAAAGCAGAAACCTCAAATACTGGCCCCTTCCAACCGTAGGCTTTAATAAAATCTTTAATACGCTTGGCACGCTCCTCTTCAGGGATCATATCCACCTTGTTCAACACCAACCAACGTGGCTTGTCATACAAAGATTCGTCGTATTTTTTTAACTCATTAACAATCGCTTTTGCTTCAGCAACAATATCAACATTCTCATCAAATGGCGCCATGTCGACCAAATGCAATAACAAATTAGTACGCTGCAAGTGGCGCAAGAAACGATGGCCTAAACCAGCTCCTTCAGCGGCACCTTCAATCAAACCTGGAATATCAGCAATCACAAAGCTACGCTCATGTCCAACACGCACCACACCCAAATTAGGGTGCAAGGTTGTAAATGGATAGTCTGCAATCTTTGGGCGGGCATTAGATACAGCTGTAATTAGTGTTGATTTACCTGCATTAGGCATACCTAATAAACCAACATCAGCTAACACCTTTAACTCCAAGCGAAGTTTGTGCTCCTCACCAGGTAAGCCACTTGTTTTTTGTCGTGGGGCGCGATTGGTACTGCTCTTGAAATGTAAGTTACCCCAACCACCAGCACCACCTTTAGCTAAGCAAAGGCGTTGACCATGGTAAGTTAAGTCAGCAATAACTTCATTGGTATCCATGTCATGAATAATTGTGCCCACTGGCATGCGCAATTCAATATCTTGCCCTGCTTTGCCATAACAATCAGATCCACGACCTGGCTCACCATTTTGAGCCAAATGTTTTTTTGCAAATCGGTAATCGACCAAGGTATTAATATTGCGATCAGCGATGGCATAAACGCTACCACCCTTACCGCCATCACCACCATCAGGACCACCAAACTCAATAAATTTTTCACGACGCATAGACGCACTGCCAGAACCACCATGGCCGGCAACTACTTCAATACGGGCTTCGTCAATAAATTTCATAAATTCCAATAAAAAAGGCCTCGCTATTTGGCGAGGCCTTGTTCTGAGTGTTGAGTTTTACTTCGCTATCTCAGTAAGGCTAATTAAGCGCGCGGCAGCACAGACACGAATGCCTTTTTAGCTGCACCTTTAACGCCAAATTCAACATGACCATCTACCAATGCGAACAATGTGTGGTCTTTACCACAACCAACGTTCACACCTGGGTGAACGCGTGTACCGCGTTGGCGAATAATAATGCCGCCTGCATTGATGGCTTGACCGCCATAAACTTTAACGCCTAAACGTTTTGACTCTGAATCGCGACCGTTACGTGTGGAACCGCCGCCTTTTTTCTGTGCCATTTTCTACTCCGCCTCTGCCTATTAGGCCTTAATGGAATTAATCAAAATCTCAGTAAAGTTCTGACGATGACCTTGACGCTTTTGGTAATGCTTACGTCTGCGCATCTTAAAAATCTTAACTTTGTCGTGACGACCCTGAGAAATAACAGTGGCTTTAACAGCTGCACCACTTACCAATGGCTCACCAAACTTCAATGATTCACCAACGCCTACGGCGAGAACTTGGTCAAGAGTGATTTCGCTGCCTACATCCGCTGGTATCTGTTCTATTTTCAATTTTTCGCCAGCAGCAACTTTATATTGTTTGCCACCGGTTTTTATGACCGCGTACATATTGAAATCTTTCTATCTAATAACTATCCGACCCCATGTCGAATAGAGCCTTAGATTATAGCCCTAGCTTAATTTCTAGTCAAAAAGTAGAATTGGCAAGGAATTGAGTAAATTAATGCTATTTTTTATAATAAAATCCATTTAATTCAATGAGTTAAACTAGAAACATCTTAATAACAGCACCCCAATAAAAGTTAATGAGCACTAACTTACAAACCATTCTTAGCCCAATTTCAGCAGATATGCAGTCTCTCAATGAGGTGATTCGCCATCGCTTGAGCTCAGAAGTGGCTCTCATTAACCAAATTTCAGGCTACATCATTGAGGCTGGCGGTAAACGTATTCGCCCTGCTTTATTACTATTAACGGCAAAAGCGATTGCCAATGGCCAAGCTCTTAAGCACCACCTAGATATGGCTGCTGTGGTTGAATTTATTCATACTGCCACTCTATTGCATGATGATGTAGTCGATGAATCAGATTTAAGACGTGGTCGCGCAACTGCCAATGCTGCTTTTGGCAATGCTGCCAGTGTTTTGGTCGGAGATTTTTTATATTCTCGTGCATTCCAAATGATGGTGGCACCCAATGAGCTCAAAATCATGCAAATTTTGGCCGATGCTACCAATACGATTGCTGAGGGCGAAGTACTACAACTGATGAATATGCATGACCCTGATGTCAATGAAGAACGCTATTTACAAGTGATTCATTACAAAACAGGTAAATTATTTGAAGCCTCTTCAGCACTAGGCGCCTTATTGGCTAAATCAACACCTGAGCAATACACCGCGGCAGAAGCCTACGGCCGCCACATCGGCACAGCATTCCAGTTGGTGGATGACATCCTTGATTACACGGCTGATGCGGCCCAAATGGGCAAAAATGCTGGCGATGATCTGAGAGAAGGCAAACCAACGCTACCTTTAATTTATCTTCTAGATCATGGCACAGAAACACAAAAGAAATTAGTACGCAGCGCTATTGAACAAGCAGAACAATTACCAGAAGATATCTTTCAACAGGTCTATCAAGCAATTATTGAATCAGATGCGTTAACTTATACGCAGGCTGTTGCTGAGCGTGAAGCACGTTTGGCCCAAGAAACACTTCAATGTTTTCCAATGAACGAAGCAACGCAAAGTCTTTTAGATCTTTGTTCTTATTCATTAAAACGCTCTACATAACTCAAATCAGGTTTTAAAACTAAGGCTTTAAGAGTCTATTAATGGTGCGTAAGAAATATCTGACGCACCATTCTGAAGATTCTTTGTTGATTACAGCATTTAGAGGACATACAAATCCTCAGGGGTTTGCTATAGTGCTTCCATGTTCTTAGCTTTTGAAAGCACTCATGGATTCGTGGCTTAATGATTGGCCTTGGTGGGCCCAATTAGCAGTCGTTCTTATTCTTTTAGCTATATCTGCTTTTTTCTCAATCACAGAAACTAGCATGATGGCAGCAAACCGCCACAGAATTCGTCACTTAGCAAATCGTGGGCATCGCGGGGCAAAACATACTCAAGAATTATTGAATCAAACAGAATCACTTTTATCTGTGATTTTGATTGGCAATAACTTGGTTAACACCATTGTTCCTGTTCTATTAACAGGTATTGCGCTACATGCATTTGGCAATAATGGCTCTGTACTATCAATCAGCACCGGTATTGCTGCGGTACTTATCATTATCTTTTGTGAAATCACACCTAAAGTTATTGGGGCGACTCACCCAGAGCGCATTTCAATGATCACTAGTTGGGTGATTCGCCCATTAATTGTCATCCTTAAACCCATCACTTGGCTGATTAATTTATTTGTTACCTTATTACTAAAATTATTTCGCGTTAATACTGAAGCTAATAAAAATAGTCAAATGAGCGCTGAAGAATTACGCTCAGTAGTTTTAGAATCCACCCACTTCATCCCCAATAAACATCGCAGTATTTTGGTTAATTTGTTTAACCTAGAAAATATTCAAGTAGACGATGTCATGACGCCACGCTCACGCATGGAAGTTCTAGATTTAGCTAGACCCATCGAAGAAGTCATCCACCAACTAGAAACTTGTTATCACAATAAATTACCCGTTTGCGAAGAAGATACCGATAAAGTCATTGGTATTCTTGCTGTTAGAAAAGCTCTCAGCTTATTGGGAGATGAAGAGCTTACGCACAATAATTTTAAAGACCTATTGAGTGAACCTTACTTTATCCCAAGCGGTACACCTGTGCTACAGCAACTTCAATATTTCCAAGAAAACCAAGAACGTATCGGCTTAGTTGTTGATGAATATGGGATTGTTCAAGGCTTAGTCACCATTGAAGATATTTTGGAAGAATTGATTGGTGAATTCACAACATCACTACCCGATTTAGCCATCAAAACAAAGTGGTCTAGCGACAATACTTATTTAGCAGACGGCTCTGCTAGCTTACGAGATCTCAATCGAATATTAGGACTTGATTTATCCCTAGAGGGGCCTAAGACATTAAACGGTTTATTACTAGAAACCTTAGAAGATATTCCTGATAACAACGTTAGTGTAAAAATTAACCAAGTTGTCATGGAAATTGTTCAATCTGATGAACACACCATTAAAACGGTGCGCATATACAAGCCGAATGCGTGAAGATGATGAAGTCATTCAATTCTGGCAAAACATTATCGAAACAGCTGTTGCGGCTAATGCCAGCGATATTCATATTGAACCAGATCAAGGTGCCAGCTCTATTCGCTTGCGCGTGGATGGCCACCTTAGCCATTTAGCTAAATCTCCTGCCTTATGGCATGAGCGAATCACTACAAGAATAAAAATATTATCCCGTTTAGATATTTCAGAAAAACGTTTACCACAGGATGGGCAAATGTTGGCTCTCACCCTAGGTCATACGATTAACTGTCGAGTATCTACATTACCAACTTTAAATGGTGAAAAAGTTGTCATTCGCCTCTTAAATAAAAATCCTGAAGATCTTCATTTAAAAAAATTAGGTTTTCAAGCAGATCAATTATTGGCACTCCAACAGGCCTTAGATCAACCACAAGGATTTATTTTGGTCACAGGACCTACAGGTAGCGGCAAGACACAAACACTTTACAGTTGTCTACAGTATCTTGCCGCAAACGATTGCAATATTAGTAGCGTTGAAGACCCTATTGAGATTCACCTAAAAGGTATTAATCAAGTTCAGGTGAATGAGAAATCAGGCTTAACTTTTAACCTAGCTTTGCGAGCACTCATGAGACAAGATCCTGATGTCATCATGTTAGGGGAAATTCGCGACCCCATCACGGCGCAAACAGCATTTCATGCTGCCGAAACTGGGCATCTAGTATTAGCCACATTACATGCCAATGATGCGCCCAGTTCTTTATGGCGCTTACGTCACTTAGGCATTCAATCAGATACATTGGCTAATAATCTCAAGTGCATTACGGCACAGCGATTAATTAGATTGCTATGTCAGGAATGCTCACCACTTGGCGCTAAACAGAACGTCACAACTAACATGACTTGCAACCATTGCCTAGGATCTGGCTTCAAACATCGGACAGCTGTTCATCAAGTACTACCTATTTCTAATGGAATGAAATTACTCATTGAGAACAATGAGCCACTAAGCGTGATTCAACATCAATGCCAAATAGAGAAAATTGACACCATGGCAAATAGTGCAGAAAAAATAATAGCGAGAGGACTAACAACAACATCTGAAGTAAAAAGAAATCTGGGTTCATAGTTATGACAGACCAAGAACAACTTGATCTGACTAGAAAGCTATTAACGCTACTTAAATCAGGACTACCCCTATTAGATGCCATCAAACTAATGGGAAACTACTCTATTGAGCGTCAATTAAGCGCAGGAAAAAATTTATCAAGCATTCTGGATCAACACGGATTTCATCCATTTTGTATTGGATTAATTCGTTCAGGAGAAGCGACTGGAGATTTTTTAACGAGCCTTGAATCTATCCATTTGTACCTTGATAAGAAAATCAAACTAAAAAAGAAGCTAAAAAAATCACTAACCTATCCAATCATTGTTAGCGTCACAGCCATCTTAGTTTTATTAGTCATCTTCCAGTGGGTTGTACCCACGTTTGAAATCATGTTTTCAAATTTCAACACCAACTTACCATGGCCTACACAATTACTTATTCAATATTCAAAATGGTTACAAGTATATTTTCTGTATGCTGCTTTTGGTCTAGTTAGCCTGATTTGTTCAAGCTTGGTCTACTGGAAACAGTCAGCTAGTTTTCAGAAAAGGATTGATCGGTGGATGTTATCCATACCGATTTGGGGGAAAATTAGAACCTGTGCATTAGTCAGTCAATGGGCAAAAAATATTGCAACCTTAAGTGGGCACGGTATACCCATATTAGAAGCCTTAAAAGAAACAGCTACCAACTCTAATGACTGGGTGATATTTCATTTTTGTTCAGAATTAAATATCCACCTATCTCAAGGCTGGTCTTTATCTGAATCCATCACGATGACAACGCATGGTGACAGGCTCATCAAACCAGAGTATCTTCAACTCATCCGAATAGGAGAGTCTTCTGGTGATTTAGCAGATGTTCTACAGGTGATCGCCACTCAAGAGGAGGAACTATTAGATCAGTACATTGATCATCTGTCACAATCCATGGAACCTATTTTAATTATTTTCATGGGGCTTATAGTTGGAACCCTCATCGTGGCACTTTATTTACCTATTTTTGAAATGGGACAAATCCTTTGATTCAAAATCTATCTTTTGTCTTGGTATGCATCACCCTATTGCTCCTATCTTGGATTGATTACAAGAGTTTTAGATTACCAGATACCATCACGCTTCCATTGATGGCTTATGGTCTAGCGATGAATGGTTTAGGTATCTTAAATTGGGCTACTTGGGACTCAGCAATCTTAGGAGCGATTGTTGGTTGGGGTTCTTTATATGCTTTAAATGCCGTTTATAAAAAAATAAAAGGGGTCAATGGTATTGGCATGGGAGATGCCAAACTATTAGGTGGCCTAGGCGCCCTATTAGGCTGGCAAGCATTACCTTTTATTGTTTTGATTGCTTCCTTATCAGGATTGGTGGGTGGTTATTTATTACTCAAGTTACAAAGTAAAGATATCAACCAGGCGATACCTTTTGGGCCATTTATTGCACTTGGTGGCATCATCACGTTGTTATGGATGATTTAAACAATCTTACTCATCGATCCACCAGCCAAATCATCAAGATTGGCCTAACCGGTGGCATTGGCAGTGGTAAAAGTGCAGTTGCCCACCTTTTAGAAAAACAAGGTGCGGTGGTTATCGATACTGATGCGATTGCTCACGAAATAACAGCCCCGGCTGGTGCTGCTATCGCAGCAATTGAGCATCGATTTGGTCAGGATTTTATTAATCCTGACAAATCCTTAAATCGCTCCAAGATGAGAGAATTAGTTTTTAATAACGATGAAGCTAGATTAGCCTTAGAGCAAATAACTCACCCTCTCATTACTCAAGAAACCTTCAGACTTGCCTCAGAAGCTACGCTCAAGAGCCCACCCTACTTGGTTTTCATGGTTCCATTACTCATTGAATCAGGTAAATGGTTAGATCAAACCCCATCAAAAATAGATTATTTAGTGGTGGTAGATTGCCCAGAAAGTGAACAAATTAAACGGGTTCAGCAACGCAATGGATTAGATGCTGAAATTATTAAAAAGATTATGGCTAAACAGGCCACGCGTGACCAAAGACTAAAAAGGGCTGATTTTGTCATTAAGAATGATGGGGATTTTGCTCATTTAGAGACTCAAACCCATATGCTGCATCAGCGAATTTTGACTGATTTAACAAGAAATTAGTCACTTTTCCTGTGTTTCAGTCTAGAATCACAGGATATGGTTATCTACGAATATCCTTTTAACGAACTCGTTCGAAGCTTGCTTCGCCTAGAGTATTTGTTTGAGAGATTTCATTATTACGTAGAGAAAGATGATGCTAGGGATATGCACCCAGCCATTCCTCTGATTTTTGACTTAGGTGAAATTACCGCTAGAGCCGATTTGAAATCTAGTCTAATGAAAGAATTAGATCGTCAAAAATCTGGTCTTGAGGCTTTAAAGAACCAAGCCGGTATTAATCAAAATTTATTAAATTCAACTCTCAATGAGATGAATTCTATCTGGCAAAAAATTAATCAAACCATGGGCAAGCCCAATGCATTGATTACAGATAGTGAATGGCTAAACACTATTCGCACACGTTTAAATGTTCCAGGCGGCACCAGTCCTGTCGATTTGCCATCTTATTATTCATGGCAATTTATTCCTGCAGAAGAACGTCGTGCCATACTGAAAAGTTATATAGCTCCATTAGAACCATGGAACGATGCTTGCAAGATGTTCTTAAGACTATTGCGCGAGTCTGGGCAAGCAGTTAAAACAGTTGCGCCTCAAGGAACCTTCCAACAAACCATGTCTGGCAAAACTTACCAGCTCATGCGTGTTTACATCGAAGATCCAAGAATTGTTCCTGAAATTAGCGCCAATAAATATATGTTGTGGGCTCGATTCATGGAGTGCGATGGCTTAAGTAAGCCACGCCCTATTACAAAAGATTTTGAATTCCACATGTTCTTGTGTAATTTCTAAATCTATCGTTACATCAAATAATTTCTTGTAATTTTTTCAAAATGGGCCATGTTGCAGGCAGAATTGGTTCCAATGAGAAATGATCCCTATCGGATAAATTAAAAGACTCTAACCAAGCCAATGATTGGTTTTCCAATCCTCTAGGTTCGCCAGTCCACTGCCTAACTAAACAAACATGTAGTCGCACATAGGCATGCGGATAATCATGCTCTAAAGTCATAAACTCTTCTGCTTCAAGAATTGCCACATCAATCTCTTCAACAAGCTCTCGATGTAATGCTTGAAATAAAGTTTCACCTGCTTCCACCTTGCCGCCAGGGAACTCCCAGTAGCCTGCATAAGGTTTGCCATCTGGACGTTGACCCAACAACACAGAACCATCTGGTTTCACTAAAACACCGACAGCCACTTCAACAATGGGACGGCTAACTGGCGTAGTTGGTATATCACTCATCCAATATGTTGACCAGCCCAATGACGGGCAAACTGCCAAGCCACACGCCCAGAACGAGAACCTCTCTCCAAAGCCCAAATAAGGGCTTCACCACGAGATTCTTCGATTTGTTTAGCGCCTAAACCTAAATGAGTTAACCAGTGATTTACCATATCAAGATATTCATCTTGCTTGGGTGGGTAAAAAGAAATCCATAAACCAAAACGCTCAGATAAAGAGATTTTTTCTTCAACCACCTCACCCGGATGCAACTCTCCATCCGATGTATGCTGATAAGACTCATTGTCTTTCATATATTCAGGCAATAAATGACGACGATTTGACGTGGCATAAATCAGAATATTCTCGACCTGAGCAGCCACCGATCCATCTAATGCTGATTTAAGAGATTTGTAACCAGACTCACCTTCTTCAAAAGACAAATCATCACAGAAAATAATAAATTTTTCCGTACGACTAGCTAACAAATCAGTTAAATCACCTAAATCTGTTAAATGTTCTTTATCTACCTCAACGAGTCTCAAACCTTTAGCAGAGAACTCATTAAGAGCCGCCTTAATCAGTGATGATTTACCCGTACCTCTAGCACCAGTTAATAAAACATTATTAGCTGGCTTACCCTCTACAAAATGCTGAGTATTTTCTAGTATTAATTTTTTTTGACGATCTATATGCTGTAAATCAGAGAACTGAATAGGAGACGTATGTTTAACTGCTTGCAAATAGCCAAACTTGCCAAATAAAGTATCTTTTCTGCGCCAGCGAAAGGCTACAGCCGTCTTCCAATCATTCTCCGTTAATGACTGAGGCATCCATTCATCTAATCTTGCCAATAATCGATCTAAACGATCTAATTTATCTGACATCAGCATTCCTTAATTAGAAATTTTGAAATTAAGAACGGTAATCGGCATTAATAGAAACATACTCATGAGACAAGTCACATGTCCAAATTGTTTGACTAGCTTCTCCACGACCCAAATGCGCACGCACTACGATCTCTGATTTCTTCATGACTGCTTGGCCATCTTCTTCTTTGTAATCAGGATGACGACCACCATTCTTAGCAACCCACACATCATCTAACCACAGCTGAACATGGTTTACATCTAAATCAACAATACCTGCATAACCAATTGCTGCCAAAATACGTCCCAAATTAGGGTCGCTTGCAAAGAAAGCTGTTTTTACTAATGGTGAATGCGCAATAGCTTCAGCCACTTGCTTACACTCATCATTAGTCTTACCGCCCTCAATCTGGATAGTGATAAATTTAGTTGCACCCTCACCATCACGCACAATCATTTGAGCCAATGTTTGACTCAATTGAATCAAGGCTTGACGGAAAAGTTCATATACTTCACCAGATGCAGGCACTTCAACGCCACTAACGCCTGTAGCCATCACAATAAATGAATCATTCGTGGAAGTATCACCATCAATCGTGATTGAATTAAAAGATACATCAGCAGCTTCAGCTGTTAATGCTTGCAATAAATCTTGGGATACTTTGGCATCTGTTGCCACATAACCCAACATAGTTGCCATATTCGGGTGAATCATACCCGCGCCCTTACTAATACCAGTCAAAGTGATAGCTTGTCCCGCTATCATGATCTGTACAGAGGCAGCTTTTGGCTGCGTATCAGTAGTCATAATAGATTCTGCTGCGTTAAACCAGTTATCAGATTCCAAATTAGCAATTGCAGATGGCAAGGCAGCCACCAACTTATCTACAGGCAATGGCTCAAGAATCACACCAGTTGAAAATGGAAGAACTTGCTCACGCTTTAAACCCATTAACTGCGCTAACTCATCACACGTTCTAAGCGCATGCTGATAACCTGGCTCTCCCGTACCAGCATTTGCGTTACCTGTGTTAACAACCAACGCGCGGATTGGTAAACCAGACTTTAAGTGCTCTCTACAAATAGAAACAGGCGCTGCACAAAAACGATTTTTAGTAAAAACACCTGCAACACTCGACCCCTCAGCTAATTCCAACACTAATACATCTTTGCGATTCGCCTTACGAATACCAGCATGAGCATGGCCTAAACGTAAGCCTGCAACAGGCTTTAGTTCACTAGCAATCGGTAGAGGTAAATTAACTGACATAGGTATAAATAATTATCTTAAGGTACGTTAAATAATGAATGCTTAATTAACTCAATTGGCCGTGACACTGCTTGTACTTTTTACCACTACCGCATGGGCATGGGTCATTACGGCCAACCTTCACACTCGCCTGTATAGGTTGATTTTTAGACTCTTGCGCCGGATTCGCTTCTGAATCACCTGCGTGTTGATACTGAATATCTTTCAAATCTGCCAAATCACCTTGCATAGACTCAGAAGCTTCCTCTAGCTCTTCCGCACTTTGAATCTTCACAGTTGTAATCGTACGCGTAACATCCAACTTAACAGCTTCTAATAAACGAGCAAATAATTCAAAGGCTTCGCGACGATATTCTTGCTTAGGATCTTTCTGAGCATAACCACGTAAATGAATACCTTGACGCAAATGATCTAATGCAGCCAAATGCTCACGCCAATGCGTATCCAAACTATATAGCGTGACAGAACGCTCAAAATTAGCAAATGAATCACGACCCACTTGATCTACTTTTGACTGATATGTTGCGTGCGCTACTTCTAATACCTTAGCAAGCAACTCATCTGATTCAATAGAATCTGTTGCATCAATTAATGCCTGTACATTGATCTCTAGATTCCACTCACTGCTTAAAGCCTGTTGCAACCCAGATACATCCCATTGCTCAAGCACTGACTCAGCAGGGACATAGTCATAAAACAAATCAGTAAATAAAGATTCGCGTAAATTGGCAATCAAATCACCAATGTCTTTACTTTCCAAGACTTCATTACGCAAACGATAAACTTCTTTACGCTGATCATTGGCAACATCGTCGTATTGCAATAATTGCTTACGGATATCAAAGTTACGAGCTTCGACCTTGCGTTGCGCTGACTCAATAGAACGTGTCACCATACCCGCCTCAATTGGCTCGCCCTCAGGCATGCGCAAACGATCCATAATGGCTTTTAAACGTTCACCAGCAAAAATGCGCAACAAGGCATCATCTAAAGACAGGTAGAAACGGGATGACCCTGGATCACCCTGGCGACCAGCACGACCACGCAACTGATTGTCTACGCGACGGCTCTCATGACGCTCGGTACCAATAATGTGTAAACCACCGACTGATACCACATGGTCATGCAAACTTTGCCACTCATCATGCAGCACCTGAATACGTGACTTCTTATCTGCCTCAGAAACTGTTTCATCCGCTTCAATAATGGCAGCTTGTTTTTCAACGTTACCACCCAAAACAATGTCTGTACCACGACCCGCCATATTAGTGGCAATGGTAATCATCTTAGGCCGGCCAGCTTGAGCAACAATCTCAGCTTCTCTAGCATGCTGTTTAGCATTCAATACCTGATGAGGCAAAGATGCTTTATCTAACAAACTAGAAATTAATTCCGAGTTTTCAATTGAGGTTGTACCTACCAATACAGGTTGACCACGCTCATAACAACCTTGAATATCTTTTACAACAGCGTTGTAACGTTCCATGGAAGTTTTATAAATTTGATCCTGCTTATCAATACGTGCATTTAGGCGATTAGGAGGAATAATGACGGTTTCTAAACCGTAAATTTCTTGAAACTCGTAAGCCTCTGTGTCAGCCGTACCAGTCATGCCACCTAACTTACCGTACATACGGAAATAGTTTTGGAAGGTAATCGTTGCCAAAGTTTGATTCTCATGCTGAATCGCCACACCTTCTTTGGCTTCAACCGCTTGATGTAAACCATCTGACCAACGACGGCCCTGCATTAAACGACCTGTAAATTCATCAACAATGATGACTTCACCATTTTGTACGACGTAATGCTGATCTTTATTAAATAAAGTGTGCGCTCTTAATGCAGCATAGACATGGTGCATGAGGGTGATGTTTTGTGGTGCGTATAGAGAGTCACCTTCTTTAATTAAACCCAACTTAATTAAGGCTGCCTCTGCTTTTTCATGGCCACTCTCAGTCAAAAATACTTGATGAGACTTTTCATCCACCAAATAGTCACCCGGCGTAATCACGCCTGTGCCATCAGCCTTTTCCTCACCAATCTGACGAGTTAAATATTCAGGCAAAGCATTCATCGTTAGATACACATCCGTGTGATCTTCAGCTTGGCCAGAAATAATTAATGGTGTACGTGCTTCATCAATCAAAATTGAGTCAACTTCGTCAACAATTGCATAAGCTAGGCTACGCTGTACACGCTGACCTAAATCTTGAACCATGTTGTCACGAAGGTAATCAAAACCAAATTCGTTATTTGTACCGTAAGTAATGTCTGAGGCATATGCAGCTTGTTTAGCTTCATGATCCATCTGAGACAAGTTAATACCAACCGTTAGGCCCAAGAAGTTATATAACTTAGCCATCCACTCAGCATCACGCTTAGCCAAGTAATCATTCACAGTCACCACATGAACACCGCGGCCTGTTAATGCATTTAAATACACTGGTAAAGTTGCCGTGAGGGTTTTACCCTCACCTGTACGCATTTCAGCAATCTTACCTTCATGAAGAGCGATACCGCCAATCATTTGAACGTCAAAATGCCTCATTTGCATCACGCGCTTGCTGGCCTCACGAACCACCGCAAAGGCTTCAGGCAAAATATCAGTCAAAGTTTGGCCAGAAGCCAGTTTTGACTTGAATTCAGCAGTTTTTGCTTGCAAAGCAGCATCGTCTAAAGCAGCGACGCTATGCTCTAAAGCATTAATCTGAGCGACAATGCGCTTATATTGTTTTAAGAGCCGATCATTTCGGCTACCAAATATTTTCTTAAGAAGACCAGTTACCATGACTTTTGCAGGGAAATTTAAGCCTCAAAGTTTAGCACCCAGACGAGTATCTGCGAATGCTCGCCCTGCTTTAGATTGCATTGAAGAAAATACTCCCTTAAAGAGCCTTTTACAAAAAGCAGAAAATAGCCTGCATCTACAACGTGCCGTCACCCTAAGCCTCAATAAAAATGGGCTTGAGAGGGTTATTGACTTTGTAACTGTAGGGAGCTTTTCTGAGTCAGATGGTCAATTAAAGTTATTTGCGAGCAATTCAGCGGTAGCTACTCGTTTGCAACAAAAATTGCCATCCATCCTATTTGGCATCCAAGAACAAGGCTGGCCAGTACAAAATCTGCTTATTAAACAGGCACCAGGAGGGCTAAAAACAGAGGCGCCAGCCTATCCAGAAAGCCCCTCTGCACCAGTCGTTTTGACCTCAAAAGCTAAAGAATCTTGGTCTAAACTACTAAAAACACTTGAAATAGACTCACCACTTCGAAAAGCAGTAGAGAAATTACTTAAAAATCAGTAACTTTGCTTATTTTTTAGGCAAATAAAGGGCGATCACCCTGCAAATAAGCTTTAGGCGCATCCTGCTCAGCAAATGTGCGCACTTCATAAGTGCTGGGGTCCGCAAACATAGCTCTGAGTAACGAGTTATTCATTGCGTGGCCGGATTTTTCAGCAATGTAAGCACCTACCAGTGGATGACCTGCTAAATAAAGATCGCCAATTGCATCCAAAATCTTGTGGCGAACAAACTCATCGTCATAGCGCAGTTCTTCGTTATTCAAAATGCGATGCTCATCCAACACAATGGCGTTATCTAAACTCCCACCACGCGCAAGTCCCATTTCTCTTAATGCCTCTACTTCATGAGCAAAACCAAAAGTGCGAGCGCGACCAATTTCTTTTGCATAAACACTATCCGCAAAATCAATCACATAGCGCTGACCTGTTTTATCAACCGCTGGATGTTTAAAGTCAATGGTGAAATCTAACTTATATCCATTAAAAGGTTCTAATCTAGCTAACTTACCAGACTCTTTTACTTCAATAGGTTTTTTGATAACAATAAATTTTCTTGGAGCGTTTTGCTCCTCCAGTCCAGCTGATTCAATTAGAAATAAAAATGAAGCAGCACTACCATCCATGATTGGAATTTCTTCACAATCCAGTTCGATCATTAGATTATCGATTCCCAAACCAGCGCAAGCTGATAACAAGTGCTCAACAGTTGAGACACGTGTATCACCATTTTGCAGAACAGTTGCCAACCTAGTATCAGTCACACCATGAGCATGCGCAGGTATAGCTTTTGAATCTTTTAAATCAACGCGACGAAAAACAATCCCTGTATCAACAGGTGCTGGCAACAGCTGCAAGGTCACCTTACGACCTGTATGTAAGCCGATGCCAACCGTTTTAACTGGGGCTGCAATGGTGCGCTGTTTCAACATATACAAGTATTATTAATTTTTTATTAAATTCTTACTGTTGATCAAAGGGCTGCAAGCGCAGATTCAGCATTACTTACCTCGAATTTGCCCGGGCCTTCAACGGCTAAATGTTTCACTACACCGTTATCAACAATCATCACGTAACGATCAGAACGAACACCTAAGCCACGAGCTGTTAAATCAAGTTCCAACCCAAGTTTTTTTGTGAACTCACCAGAGCCGTCAGCCATCATGCGAATTCTTCCATTCACTTGCTGATCTTTACCCCAAGCGCCCATCACAAATGCATCATTGACTGATACACACCAAATCTCATCAACGCCCTTTGCTTTTAGTGCGTCATAATTGGCAACATACCCTGGCACATGCTTGGCCGAACAGGTTGGAGTAAACGCGCCAGGTAAACCAAAAATAACAATTTTCTTGCCAGCAGTTTCTTTGCTAACGTCAAAAGCATTAGGGCCAACTGAACAGCCTTCTGTTGCCACATCTAAGAATTCGTAAATTGTTGCATTAGGTAATTGTTGACCTTGAGCGATCATGTTGTCTCCATTTAATTAAAAGCTATCTTTAAATAACTGATGGGCATTCATATGCCGAAGTACCGATGGTATCGCATGCGTCGTCATTTCGCAGGAGGCGCGTTACCATCGGCATCCATATGCCGTTGTTTTTAAAGACTTTTACCTAAATACTAGGTATTTCAGTCAGCTTGCTTACGCAAAAAGGCTGGAATATCGTAGTAATCCGTGCCTTTATCCATCATGGCTTGCGCCTCTGGTGAACTATTGGCACCCAAACGTGGCTCAACAGATGACTCACGATTGCTACGGAAAACTTTAGGTACATCGTACTGGGCATAATCTACTGCACCCATTGTTGCTCCGGTTGCCATTGGCGCTGGTGCAGCCGCAACAGAAGCCATAGCCATCGTAGCAGTAGCACTTTGTGGGGCAAATGTACTTAAATCAGCCATTGTTGGAACAGCATCGTAAGTACCTGTTGCTTGCGTATTACGCCAAATAACTTCAGGCTGTTTTTCTTTACGCTTACCGCCATTAAGACCTGTTGCTACTACGGTTACGCGTAAGGCATCACCTAATGCATCATCATAAACAGTACCGAAAATAACTGTGGCATCTTCTGCAGCATAACCGCGGATAGCCGCCATTACTTCACGTGTTTCAGACAACTTGAGTGAACGGCTAGCTGTAATATTAACTAACACACCACGAGCACCTGATAGATCAACGCCTTCTAATAATGGTGATGCAACTGCAGCTTCAGCAGCTAAACGAGCGCGATCCATACCAGATACAGTTGCTGTACCCATCATGGCTTTACCTTGCTCACTCATCACTGTTTTAACGTCTTCAAAGTCAACGTTAATCAAACCTTGTTCATTAATGATTTCTGCAATGCCCGCTACCGCGTTATGCAATACATCATCAGCACAAGCAAAGGCTTTATCCATCTCAGCATCTTCGCCCATCACTTCGAACAATTTCTCATTTAATACAACAATTAATGAGTCAACATAGTTCTCAAGCTCATGCGCACCAGCTTCAGCAACTCTGCCACGTTTAGCACCTTCAAAGTCAAAAGGTTTGCTAATAACACCAACAGTTAGGATACCCATTTCTTTTGCTACTTGAGCAACGATTGGGCCTGCGCCTGTACCTGTACCACCACCCATACCTGCAGTGATAAATACCATATGAGCACCTTGCAATGAATCTGCAATACGAGCTCTTGCTTCTTCAGCCGACGCAGCACCTACTTCAGGCTTAGCACCAGCACCCAAACCTGTTGCACCCAACTGAATATTTAAACCAGCTTTAGAACGTTGCAACGCACCCGCATCTGTATTCATGCAAATGAATTCAACCCCTTGAACACCACGACGGATCATGTGTTGTACTGCATTACCACCTGCACCACCAACACCCACCACTTTAATAATGGTTTTACCCGCTGGTTCAGCATCTAACATTTCAAATTCCATATAACTACCTCCTATTAACTACGGTTGACGACGACGAAAAATAAAACTTAAAAACTAATAAATAATCTTTATTAAAAATTTCCTGTAAACCACTCGCGCATACGCGCTAATACGTTTTGCCACGTACTAGATTGAGCAACGCGACGACCACGCACCAATTGAGCACGTCCTTCCATTAACAAACCTAATCCCGTTGAATATCTTGGACTCTTCAAGATTTCGCTTAAATGACCTTTGTACTCGGGTACCCCCATGCGCGCTGGCTTAGCAAACACTTGCTCCGCTAACTCAACAACACCTGGCATCAATGCAGTACCGCCTGTTAGCACCACACCAGACGCTGCCAAATCTTCCATACCAGACTCACGCACTACTTGGCGCACTAAACTTAACAACTCTTCAACACGCGGTTCAATCACTGCTGCCAATGATTGGCGTGAAATTGAACGCGCTTCACGATCACCCACACCAGGAACTTCAATCATTTCATCTGGGTTAGCCATACTTTGCAAAGCAATACCAAAATGTACTTTTAGATCCTCTGCTTCAATAGTTGGGGTACGCAATGCCATAGCAATGTCATTCGTTATCTGGTCGCCAGCAATAGGAATCACAGCCGTATGGCGGATAGCACCTTGGCTAAAAATGGCGATGTCTGTTGTACCGCCACCAATATCTACCAACACAACACCTAGCTCTTTTTCATCTTCAGTCAAAACTGCATAACTAGATGCAATAGGCTGAAGAATTAGATCGTTCACTTCTAAGCCACAGCGACGTACACACTTCACAATGTTCTGTGCTGCACTAACCGCCCCGGTCACAATATGCACCTTAACTTCTAGACGAATACCGCTCATACCAATCGGTTCGCGAACATCTTCTTGACCATCAATAATGAATTCTTGAGTCAAGATATGAAGAATCTGTTGATCTGTAGGAATATTGATTGCTTTAGCTGTTTCGATAACACGCTCGACATCAGAAGGAGATACTTCTTTATCGCGAATAGCCACCATACCGCTAGAGTTGAAGCTATGAATATGATTCCCCGCAATACCTGTAAAAACTTGAGCAATACGGCGGTCAGCCATCACTTCTGCTTCTTCCAAAGCTTTCTGAATAGATTGCACCGTTGACTCAATATTGACCACAACGCCTTTTTTTAAGCCTTTAGAAGCAACCTGACCTAAACCAACGACATTAAATTGACCATCTGGCATCAATTCAGCAACCAAAGCCACCACCTTGGATGTACCAATATCTAAACCAACAATTAGGTCTTTAGTATCTTTACTGATAACGCTCACAATTTTTTCCCTATATGTATTGCATAGCCATTGGCATATCTAAGATCAATAGAATCAACTCGCTGACCCCACTTTTCTTGAACTTGCGGCCAAGTTTTCATCAAACGTTCAACGCTTAATTCAATTTGTTTACTATCTCTTTCATCAAGATCTCGACCTAAATCAATCGTCATACCGTTATCTAATTTAGCTTTCCATGCATAGCGGGAGGAAAGCTCCAAACCAGTCACCTTAGTATTCCAAACACCAAACCATTCATTAACTGTTTTTAGCTTTTTAAATACCTCTTTGCTACTACCTTCTGGACCAGAAAACTTTAATAAAGCAGCACCATCTTCAGCCTCAGCCATATTGGCCACAAATAATTCACCATAGGTATTCATTAACTTTGGCGTATTTGAAGCCCAAACCCCCATAGCCTGGTGCTCTTCAATAGCTACCACAATGCCATTTGGCCAATCTCGTCTCACACTGGCTTTTCTTACCCAAGGCATGGCTTCAAAAATCTGACGTGCCTGATCCAAACTGACTGTAAAAAAGTTTCCGCTAATTTGCTCACCCACTCTAGAACGGATCACCGGCAAATTAATATGCTTAAGCTCACGACCATCAAACGATTCAACATTGATGTGATTCAAAGAAAAAATAGGTCTTTGACCAATCCAACCAAAAACCAAAGCGGTAATGGATAAAAATGCAATCCCGAATAAAACGTTTGATACAGCGCGCAAAATTCTTGCGTGATTCCACACAGGAGAACAAGCCGCCCCCAGCACAGACTTCACAACAGAGAAAAATTGACGGATATATTTCATGAATTAACGCTCGCCTTACTCAATAGCCACAACACTAATTCTGGATAAGCCACACCCGCTGCTTTAGCTGCCATAGGAACTAAAGAATGACTTGTCATACCTGGAGCCGTATTCATTTCTAGCAAATATGGTTGACCAGTTTTGTTGTCAATCATCACATCTGCACGACCCCAACCACGGCAGCCCAAGGCTTGATATGCAGCTAGCGCTAACTCTTGAACTCGTTTTTCAACCGCAATATCCAAACCTGTTGGGCAAAGATATTGAGTGTCATCCGAGAAATATTTATTGTGATAATCGTAATTAGAGTCTGGCGCCACAATACGAATGACTGGCAATGCCTGAGCTGTTCGGCCTTCGCCAACGATAGGGCAAGTTAGCTCCTCACCCACAATACATTGCTCTGCCATCACGTCACGATCAAGCTTAGCTGCTAGCTCAAATGCTTTTGGTAAATCAGCAGCAACTGTTACTTTACTTAGCCCCAAAGATGAACCTTCTCTAGCAGGTTTCACAATAATAGGTAAACCCAAATCTTGAACCACTGCACTCCAATCGCTTGTAGCACTTAACATATGGAACTTCGGTGTTGCCAATGTAAAACTTGACCACAAGCGCTTTGTAGCTTGCTTATCAATTGCTAGTGCAGAAGCTAAAACACCACTACCTGTATAAGGGATTGATAATTGTTCAAGCACACCTTGCATCGTGCCATCTTCACCAAAACGACCATGTAAGGCAATAAACACACGATCAAATTGTTGCGCAACTAAATCAGCAATAGATTGCTCACCAGTATCAAATGCATGAGCGTTGACACCTTTGGAAAGTAATGCTTCCAATACGCCTTTTCCAGACATTAGAGAAACTTCTCTCTCGCCAGATTTTCCACCCAACAAAACACCAACCTTACCCAACTTAGACACATCTACTTGTGCTAAGTCCATTTGTACTTGCTTACCCCAATGACTCATTATTTGATTGTTATTTGTATGATTAGACATGTGCACGCTCCACCAACTTTCCAGGAACTGCAGAAATAGACCCAGCACCCATGGTGATAATCACATCGCCATCTTTAGCCATCGATAAAACCAGCTCTGGTAGAGCTGTTACATCCTTAGCTAACTCAACTGATTGACCATCTAATAATCGCCCTACATCCTTAGTCTTAGATAAAGCCTTAATTAAACTTTCACTATCGGCGCCAGGAATACGCGCTTCACCAGCTGGATAAACTTCAGTTAACGCTAAAGCATCCACACCTTGCAATACTTTTACAAAATCGCCAAAACAATCGCGTGTTCTAGTAAAGCGATGTGGCTGGAAGGCCAACAACAAACGGCGACCTGGATATGCGCCTCTAGTTGCAGCGATGGTTGCTGCCATTTCAACTGGATGATGACCATAATCATCGACTACTGTGCAGCTACCACCTTGAGGTAATTGGATATCTCCATATTTCTGAAAACGACGACCCACACCTCTAAATTCTGCCAAAGCTTTCATAATTGCTTCATCAGAAACACCTAGCTCGGTAGCAATTGCAATTGCCGCCAAGGCATTACGCACATTATGTAAACCTGGCAAATTCAATGTCACTTGTAATGGACCGGGCTGCACACCATGACGACGCACGGCATGGCGATGTGCAATAAATTGCATCTGAGCACCTACAGCTTTTACATCTGTAGCACGCACATCAGCGCCCTCAGACAAACCATAACGTAATACAGGTCTAGAAACGAACGGTAAAATATCTCTCACGTTCGCATCATCTACACATAAAACAGCAATCCCATAAAACGGCATACGTTGTGTAAATTGCACGAATGCATTTTTCAACCTAGCCATATCATGCTGATACGTATCCATATGATCAGCATCGATGTTAGTGATGACCTCAATTACCGGCAACAAATTCAAAAATGAAGCATCAGACTCATCCGCCTCAGCGACAATAAAGTCACCTGTACCTAACCTAGCATTAGCGCCAGCTGAATTTAATTTGCCACCAATAACAAATGTAGGATCTAAACCACCTTCTGCTAAAACAGAGGCCAATAAACTTGTCGTTGTAGTTTTGCCATGAGTACCAGCAATTGCAATACCTTGCTTCAAACGCATTAATTCGCCCAGCATCACAGCACGTGGCACGATAGGCACCTTTGCCGCTCTTGCAGCTAACACTTCTGGGTTATCACCAGTTACTGCTGTTGAAATAACAACAGCTTCGGCGCTGCCAATATTTTTCTGATCATGGCCAATATAAATATCTGCGCCGCATTCTCTTAAGCGTTTTGTAGTAGCACTTTCAGCCACATCAGAACCAGTCACGCAATAACCGAGATTTAATAACACCTCAGCAATACCGCTCATGCCAGCGCCACCAATGCCTACAAAATGAATTTGATGAAGAATATGTTTCATGATTTCATCAACCCCTTCTGTAGTTGCTCGCATACATTTGCAACATCCTTAGTTGCATCTGGTTTAGCCTGGCTCAATGCTTTTCCTGCCATCTTCATCAAATCTGCTCTTGTTTGAGTTTGCAAGAAATTAGCTAGCACTGTTGGTGACAATTCTTTTTGATTAACCAAGACTGCCGCACCTGCATCTGATAAGAAACGTGCATTAAAGGTTTGATGATCATCCACCGCATAAGGAAATGGCACTAAATAAGAAGCCACACCTGCTGCTGACAATTCCGCCACTGTCATAGCACCCGCCCGACAAATGACCAAATCAGCATCTGCATAAGCAGCCGTCATATCTTCAATAAATGGCTTCACATCAGCCACCACACCGTATTGCGCATAAGATTGGCGCAATTTTTCAGCATGCTTCTCACCGGACTGATGAATGACATGTGGTCTTTGTGTTTCTGGAATTAATGCTAATGCTGCTGGTACTACATCATTGAGTGCAGCAGCCCCCAAACTACCACCCACAACCAAAATACGTAACGGCCCCTGCCTGGACTCATAACGAATGGTTGGCGATGGCAAATTAGTTAAACCTGCTCGCAATGGATTACCAACCCAAGTAGCACCGGGCAAGGCCCCTGGGAATGCACATAAAGTTTTATCAGCTACTTTAGCTAATACTTTATTGGCTAACCCCGCAATTGAATTTTGTTCATGCAACACCAATGGCTTACCTAACAACACACTCATCATGCCACCAGGAAAAGTGACATAACCACCCATACCTAGCACCACATTTGGACGAACACGTCGAACCACTTGAATACTCTGCCAAAAAGCTCTTAGCAAATTAAATGGCAACAACAATAAAGTCTTGAAACCTTTGCCACGTAACCCGCCAAATTGAATGCTTTCAAAAGAAAATCCTCTAGGTGGCACTAAACGATGCTCCATACCATTAGGGTTACCTAACCAAGCCACATGCCAGCCTTTTTCACGAAGATATTCAGCCACAGCTAGGCCCGGGAAAATATGGCCACCTGTGCCACCAGCCATCACCAGCAAAGTTGGCTGGGTTTGATTGATTTGTGATTGATGAAGTTGGGTCATAACTTACCCCCTCGCATCATGATGCGGTTCTCAAAATCAATCTTTAACAAAATCGCTATTGCTACTGCATTCATCACCAAGCCTGAACCACCAAAACTAACTAAAGGCAAAGTTAAACCTTTCGTTGGCAATAAACCTAAGTTCACACCCATATTGATAAAAGCTTGCCAACCAATCCAAATCGCAATACCTTTGGCCACTAAACCAGCGAAGCTTCGATCCAATTGCAAAGCTGTTCTACCGATTAAGAAAGCTCTTCTAACAATCCAGTAGAAAATAGCAATCACTACAGCAACGCCAAAAAATCCAAGCTCCTCACCAATCACGGCTAAGATGAAATCCGTATGCGCTTCTGGCAAGTAATGTAATTTTTCAACACTGCCACCAAGACCAACGCCAAACCATTCACCACGACCAAAAGCCATCAGTGAATGTGTTAACTGATAAGCTTTACCTGCAGCAAAATCATCACGCCATGGATCTAAGTAAGCAAAGATACGTTCGCGACGGAATGGCGAAAAGATAATGATGGCCGCAAAACTACTCAACGCTAAACCAATCAAAGCACCAAATAACTTACCACTAATGCCACCCAAAAATAAAAGGCCCATGGCGATCATCGCAATCACCATAAAAGCGCCCATATCAGGTTGCAATAGCAATAACACACCCACCGCAATGACTGCAGCTCCCATTGGAGCTAAACCTTTAACAAATGAATGTAAATAGTCTTGACGCTGAACCGTGTAATAAGCAGCAAATAACACTACTGCTAATTTCATCAATTCTGAAGGTTGGAAATTCATCACTAATAATGGAATCCAACGACGCGCACCATTTACACCTTTACCCACACCAGGAATCAAAACAACGATAAGCAAGACAAAAGCAAGACCAAAAATGGCTGGCGCTAAACGATCCCAAACTTTTAACGGCACTCTAAATGCCAACATGCCAGCACCAAAAGCCATGGCGATAGCAATTAAATGTCGTATCAAGAAATGGCTACTACTGTATTTGGCATATTTTGGACCATCAGGTAAAGCAATAGATGCTGAATAAACCATGACTAAACCTAAAGCCACCAATAACAAGGTTGCCCACAATAAAGGTTGGTCATATTCCATCATGCGTGAACGTGTTGGCTTAACTACAGTTGTTGCATCACGTAATCCCAAACGGAATTCATCAAAACCTTCTTTAACGCTACCTTTAAAGCCCTTGAAACCAGAGATGCTGAAATTTTTAAATCGTTCAATCATGCGCTCACCTGCCCACGAAGAACTGCCAACTCATTCACCGCATCCACAAAGACTTGAGCACGATGCGCATAATCCTTAAACATATCAAAGCTAGCGCATGCGGGTGACAATAAAACCACATCACCACTTTGCGTGATTGCTTCTGCTTGATTAACAGCATCTGTTAAATCTGCAGCATCTAATGTTTGAACATTTGTTGATGCAATTGCTGCTTTAATTAATGGTGCATCCTTGCCAATCAAGATAACTGCTTTAGCATGCAACGCAATAGCTGCTGCTAATGGACTGAAATCTTGACCTTTTCCATCTCCGCCAGCAATTAAAACAATGCGTGCTGCATGAGCATTTAATCCGCCCAAACCATGCAAGGCCGCAATCGTTGCTCCAACATTCGTACCCTTACTATCATCAATGTATTCAACGCCATCAATAATCGAAACACTTTGAACACGATGCGGCTCACCTTTATATTCTCTTAAACCGTGCAAAAGAGGCCCCATAGGCAAACCGATTGAACTAGCCAAACTAAGCGCAGCCAATGCATTGCTTGCATTGTGACGACCCTTAATGCGAAGGGCATCCGCAGGCATTAAACGCTTCAATCTTAAGGGCACATCATCATCGATAGATTTCTTACGGCGACGCTTAGACTTTAGCTCTGCCATTTCCCAATCAGGTTCCGCCCACACCAACCAATCAATACCACCAGCGGCAGCATCATGGAATATGCCAAAAGCATCTTCTTCTTGAGGGGCACCTACCCCAAAAGTGATGACTCGAGTATTTAATTGAGCACCCATTTGAAGCACGTGCTCATCATCGCGATTTAATACTGCTACAGTATTTTCACCAAAAATCTTTGTCTTAGCGGCAACATAATGAGCCATATCACCATGCCAATCAAAATGATCTTGAGTGACATTTAAAACAGTTGCCGCATCCGGATTAAGGCTATAGGTATGCTCTAACTGAAAACTAGAAAGCTCTAATACCCAAACATTAGGCAATACTTCAATATCCAATAAACGATCAAGTGCTGCAGGACTAATATTTCCAGCAACACCAACTGTCATACCTGCGCGCTCGCACAAAAGACCTGTTAATGCAGTAGTGGTAGTTTTGCCGTTTGTGCCGGTGATTGCCAAAATCTTTACTTGGTAATCTTGTTCTTTCCTTAAAGCCCCAATTGCTTGAGCAAAAAATTCGATTTCACCCCAAACAGGAATTTCTCTTTCTTTTGCTGTAGCCAAGAATCCCTGCACTGGTTCTTGCAGTGGTGATAAGCCTGGGCTGATGGCAATAATTTGCGTGCCATTCAATAAATCGTCAGACAACTGACCCAAGTGAATATCAGTGACACCTAAATCACGAATAATCTTTTCGTATCTCTTGGCTGATTCAGACAACGCATCGATAGTACGCGTGTCAGCCACACGAACGTTAGCACCCTGCGCTTTACACCAACGAACCATAGCAGCACCTGACTCCCCTAAGCCAAGCACTAACACGCCAACATTGTTAGCGCGCTCTATACCAAATGGTTGTTGTAATTGAATCACTAATCAACCTATCTCAATTTAAGACTTGATAAACCAATCAACACTAACAAAATAGTGATGATCCAGAAACGAACAACAACTTGAGTTTCCTTCCAACCAGTCAACTCAAAATGATGATGAAGAGGTGCCATTTTGAAAATGCGGCGTCCTTCCCCATACATTTTTTTCGTCAACTTAAACCAAGTAACCTGCAGAATGACTGAAACTGTTTCAGCAACAAAAATGCCGCCCATCACAAATAAAACAATTTCTTGTCTCACAATCACAGCCACCGTACCCAAAGCACCACCTAAAGCTAAAGCTCCAACATCTCCCATAAATACTTGGGCTGGATGCGTGTTAAACCAAAGGAATGCCAAACCTGCACCACTCATGGCGCCACAGAAAATCATTAACTCACCAGCCCCAGGTATATATGGGAACAAAAGATATTTGGCATAAATCGCATTACCCATGACATAAGCAAATGCCCCCAATGCAGCACCGACCAAAATAACGGGCATGATGACCAAACCATCTAGGCCATCTGTCAAATTGACTGCATTAGAACTACCCACAATAACAAGATACGTTAGGACAATAAAACCTAAAACGCCTAACGGATAACTAATCTCTTTAAAGAACGGCACATATAAATTAGATTTAGCTGGCAAGTTAATAGAGAAACCGCTCTTCACCCAAGCCATAAATAACTCGAATACCTTCAGGTTATTAACTTCAGATACTGAAAATGCCAAATACACAGCCGCAAAAATGCCAATAACTGATTGCCAGAAATACTTTTCTCTAGACGACATACCTTTAGGGTCGCGATAAACTACTTTTCTATAATCATCAACCCAACCAATAGCACCAAAACCCAAAGTCACAATCAGCACAATCCAAATAAAACGATTGCTGAGATCTGCCCAAATCAAAGTGGAGATTGCAATACCTAATAGGATCAGCACACCACCCATAGTTGGCGTACCAGTTTTAACTAAATGAGTTTGCGGGCCATCTGTTCGAACAGCTTGCCCAACTTTCATGGCCGTTAATTTACGAATCACCCAAGGTCCCAAAAACAGACCAATTAAACCCGCCGTTAAAGTAGCCATCACTGCTCTAAAGGTGATGTAGTTAATAACTCGGAAAAATCCGTAGTCACTTTGCAACCACTGAGCTAACCATAAGAGCATTAATGCATCTCCTCTGTCAAAAATTTAACAACTTGCTCCATACGCATAAAACGAGAGCCTTTAACAAGCACGGTTGTTGCCTCACTGAATGGGCGTTTAGCTAAAGCTAATTTCACATCCGCACACAAATCAGACACCTGCTCAAAATGTTTAGCGCTACCCGAAGTTGCCTTGCTTAAATAAGCACTGACAGCAGCTTTACTTAACTCACCAGTAGCAAATAATTTCTGAATACCTTTTTCACCAGCGTAGGCGCCAACCTCGGAGTGAAATTGCGGACCTTTTTCACCCACCTCACCCATATCACCCAACACCAACCAAGCAGATGTCTTAGCAGACGACAACACATCAATGGCAGCTCTAACCGAATCAGGATTCGCGTTATAGCTATCATCAATCACCATCGTGTTCTGATTCAGACGATGCTGCTGCATACGACCTGATACGGGCTGGAATGATTCCAAACCAAGCTGAATTAATTCATTAGATATACCGGCTGCGATTGCAACAGCTGTAGCAGCTAATGCATTTTTAGCGTTATGCTCACCTAAAATATTTAAAACAAATGAGAAATCACCTTGAGGGGTTTTAATTTCTACTTGATGAGCAGCCTCATTTTTCCAAGATCCTATCACTGCTGCTTTTGAATCAACTTGCCCCCAAGAAAAATCAATAATTCTTCTAGAGCCCGCCACCATTCTCCAATAATCCGTATATTCGCTATCCGCAGGGAAAATTGCTACACCATCAGCAGGCAACGCCTGAATAGCTAACGCATGCTCTTTAGCTACCGCATCTACATTCACCATAAACTCTTGATGTTCACGTTGAGCGTTATTAATTAATGCAATATCTGCTCCAGCAATTTCAGCCAGCTGCTTTGTCTCACCAGGATGATTCATGCCTAACTCAATAACCGCCAATTGATGATTTTGATTTAAGCGTAACAATGTCAATGGCAAACCAATATCATTATTAAAGTTACCCTGCGTTGCTAATGCATGCGCATCACCTACAGCAGCGCTAAAAATACTAGCCACCATGCCCTTAACGGTTGTTTTTCCATTACTACCGGTGACAACTGCTACATGCTTTAATTGGTTCGCACCACAATCTACACGCCAAGCTTTTGCTAAGCCTTGTAAACCTTGTAATGTATTTGCCACACAGATGCCTGGCAAAGTTTCAGGCAATTTTTCTGTTGAACTAACTAATGCTGCAACAGCGCCCTTAGCCTGCACATCTTTTAAGAAATCATGCGCATCAAATTTTTCACCCTTTAAGGCAATAAAAAAATCACCAACCTGAACCTGACGGCTATCACTAGTGATGCGGTGAATTTCTATAGATTGATCAGCATCATTCACCAATTTAGCTGCAGGCAATAATTGCTGCACCTGAGCAAGTGTCATGAGAGGTGCCGGAGACATTGAAATCATCTTGCTGACCCCTCCATCGCCAACTGCAAATGAACTTGGTCAGAAAAAGGTGTTTTTTTACCAGCAATTTCTTGAGTTTCCTCGTGCCCCTTACCAGCGACCAACACAACATCTTCCGGTTTTGCCTGACGAATCACCTGCAGAATAGCCGTTGCACGATCAACATTACTTAAAGCATGACTTACATCAGAGAACCCCGCGAAAATATTAGCCATGATTAACTCTGGGTTTTCACTTCTTGGGTTATCACTGGTCACCATAACATGAGTCGCGTAGCGCTCAGCAATAGCCCCCATTAACGGACGCTTAGTAGCATCTCTATCGCCACCACAACCAAACACACACCATAATTGGCCTTGGCGTTTTTCAGCTATAGGTTTTAGTGTTTTAAGAACTTTTTCCAATGCATCAGGTGTATGAGCAAAATCAACCACCGCTAATGGCGCATAAGTTGATTTACTATTAATCAGCTCCATCCGCCCCTTAACAGGCTGTAAGCTCTCAATCGCGCGCTTAACTTCATCAAGACCCATGCCGCCTGCTAATAAAGTAGCTACAACCGCTAAAGCATTACTAACATTAAAGTCACCAATGAACTTGGTTTTTACATAACCAGCATTTTCACCATCAACAATCAACTCAAATGCCATGCCCTGTGCAGTTGCCTGAATATGGCTAGCCAATACTTTTCTAAAACCAGTATTTTTTGTATTGGCATAACAAGGTAATGCCAATAAGTTCTCTGGCAAAGTACCATAAGCCCAAATAGATGGACCACCCTGCTTAACTAATGATTGCCCCAACTCTTTCAGGCAATCTTGGCCAAATGCATCATCTGCATTAATAACAAGGCGCTTAAGCCCCAGTTGAGAAAATATTTTCTTTTTAGCTAATGCGTATTCAGCCATATCACCGTGATAATCTAAGTGATCTTGACTCAAATTAGTCACAATAGCCGTATCTAAATATGTGCCATGAATGCGCCCTTGATCCAAAGCATGCGAAGATACTTCCATCGCCACGCTGGTAGCACCTTGATTCTTAATGCGACCCAATAAGCTTTGTAACTGAGGGGCATCAGGTGTTGTAAATCCAGTTGGCACTACATGATCTAGCAACCCAGCGCCTAAAGTACCAATCATCGCTGAAGGCTGATTTTTTTGATTGAGAGCCTGAGCAACCCATTGGGCCACACTTGTTTTGCCATTGGTACCAGTGACACCAATGACACGCATAGTTTGAGAAGGCTCACCGTACCAATGAGATGCAATCACACCTGCTTGATTAGCAAGGTCTTTAACAGGTACGCAACGTTGATCAAGGCAAATAGCTTGCAACTCAGCCGATAAGCCAGCAGGCTCATATAGAACCACTGAAGCACCTTTACTTAAAGCATCCGCAATAAATAATCGGTTATCAGTGCACTGTCTTTGGTTACCTACGGGGTAAGCCATCATGACATCACCAGCTTGCAACGCGCGCGTGTCACTAGTCATGTTTGCACCAGCTTTAACAAGCTTTTGCAAAATGATTTCTAGTGGCAGGGCATTTACTGGCAACATGGCATTCATCTGCTTAAAGACACCTTTTGTGCTGCACCCACTGGCGCGGCTTGTAGATCTTTATCTACCATCTGTTTAACAGCAGAATCCGGAAGAATGTTCATCGAACGCAAAGTTCCAGCAACAATATTAGAAAATGCTGGCGCAGCAACTTCACCACCATAGTGACCACCTGCTGAAGGTTCATCAACCATCACCGCCACCACAATACGTGGCGCACTCATTGGAGCCATACCGACAAAGAAGCCACGATATTTATTGCCAGCGTAACCTTTACCCTCAACCTTATGTGCTGTGCCAGTTTTACCGCCTACGCGATACCCCATTGTCTGAGCCTTAGTGGCTGTACCGCCTGCCTGCGTAACGGTTTCTAACATTTCACGCATTTGAATGGCCGTCTTAGCTGACAGAACACGTGTACCTTTAGGAATCGCATTACTCTTATAAATTGTTGCAGGCACCAATTCGCCATCACGTGCAAAAATCGTATAGGCACGAGCCATTTGGAATAAAGAGGCAGACAAACCATATCCATAAGACATAATTGCCTGATCCATAGGCACCCAATTCTTATAAGGACGTAGGCGTCCAGCTACAGCACCTGGAAAACCAATATTGGGCGCTTGACCCAAACCAACCGCTTGGAACATTTCCCACATATCTTGTGGCTGCAATTGCATCGCCATTTTTGCGGTGCCAATATTGCTTGATTTCTGAATTACTTCAGCTACTGTTAATACGCCATAAGGATGGGTATCAGTAATAGGTTTCTTACCAACCACATAACTCTTACCAATCGGCATAGAAGTATTAGGTTGAACGATCCCCTTTTCTAAAGCAATTGAAATCGTGAATGGCTTCATGGTTGAGCCTGGCTCAAATGTATCCGTTAACACGCGATTTCTTAATTGCTCACCACTTAAATGCGCGCGTGAATTAGGGTTATAAGTTGGCCAATTAGCTAAAGCTAATATCTCACCAGTTTGAGCATCCAATACAACAGCCCCAGCTGCTTTTGCATGATGTTTCTCAACCGCATCTTTGATTTGATTAAATGCTAAAAATTGAACTTTACTATCAATAGATAATTGAAGATCCGTACCATCTTTTGGAGGATGTATGACGCCTAAGCCTTCAACATAACGCCCTAAACGATCTTGAATAACGCGACGACGGCCCGGCTGTCCAGCTAGATCTTTCTCTCTAGCCAACTCCATACCTTCTTGCCCCTTATCTTCGACATTCGTAAAACCAACAATGTGTGCCATTGCCTCACCCTCTGGGTAAAGACGTCTGTACTCATTATTTTGGGCGATTCCCGGAATACCTAATTCTTTAATTTGCTTTGCAACTTCTAAATCCACCTGTCGTTTCAAGAAAACTTGAGTACGCTCTGAAGATAATTTTTTCTTTAATTCAGCATCGCTAATTTCTAATAAACGGGCTAATTGCGATAGCTTTTCTTTTGATACATCTTCGGGGATTGCATCAGGGAATGCAATGATGGCTTTAGCCAATAAACTGGTAGCCAATACTTCACCATTACGATCTAAGATCTTGCCACGACTAGCTGGCATTTCAATAGAACGCAAAGTGGCTTTATTGCCTTTTTCTTCATAAAAAGAATTACCAAAACCCTGCACCCAAACAGCGCGTAAGCTCAATGCAATAAAGCCCACAAAAATTAAAAACAAAACAAGTCTTGAGCGCCACATCGGTAAGCGCAAGACTAAGTTAGGCGTCGATGAAAAAGATATTTGCGGCATCAGTCCACCGTTACGTACTGTGTACGCCCTGGGTTAATGGGTTGCATGTGTAGTTGCTTACGAGCAATTTCTGTAACTCGTGCTGCTTTAGATAAATTTCTTTGCTCATACTCAAGACGTAACCACTCTTGGTTCAAGCGACGCTCTTCTGTTTGAGCACGCTCTAGAGCAACATATAAGGACCGAGTTTTTTGTTGTGCAGCTACTAATGACAACGCACACAACATTAAAATAACCAAGAGAATGACAGTCGATCGATTCATGATCTACTGACCTCCTGATTTCTAATCTTTTTCATGACACGCAAAATTGCTGAACGTGCACGTGGATTCTCTTTAACTTCTTCAGCACTTGGCTTTACTCGACCTAAAAGCTCTGCCATTGGTTTTGGCATTTGAGATTCTGTTAATGGCAAACCCCTTGGCACAGAAATTTGAGACAAACCTTGCATGAACTGTTTAACAATTCGATCTTCTAAAGAATGAAAGCTAATGACGGCCAATAGACCGCCTGGCTTTAAGCATGTAAAAGCAGCTCTCAACCCACCCTCCAAGTCGGCAAGCTCTTGGTTGATATAAATCCGTATAGCTTGAAAGGTGCGCGTGGCCGGATCTTGACCCGCCTCGCGGGTGCGGACGACACTAGCCACGAGCGTCGCGAGTTCTCTTGTCCTAGTGAGGGGCTCGCCTTGCTCTCTGCGAGCAATAATCGCCTTTGCAATCTGTAGAGCAAACCGTTCTTCCCCATAGTCTTTAATTACCCTCGCTATATCTTCTAGTTCTGCTACTGCTAACCATTCCGCCGCACTTTGACCGCGTGTCACATCCATACGCATATCGAGAGGCCCATCGTGACGAAATGAAAATCCCCGATCTGGATCGTCGATTTGCGGAGAGCTGATTCCCAAATCCAACAACACAGCATCGACTGTCGATGCCGGAATGTGTTGCGCCATCGACGCAAAGCTTTCGTGAATAATTTGGAATCTCGGATCTGTAATCGTCTTGGCTTCCTCGATCGCAAATAGATCTTTGTCGAAGGCAATTAATTTGGCTTGCATTGGGAGATGTTTCAAGATCTCCCGAGTGTGACCACCGCGACCAAATGTTCCGTCGACGATAAGTGGTGATGCATTTTCTGGAGTCAGAACTCCCAATACCGCGGTGACTGCCTCGGCCAGCAACACTGGGCGATGGGTATATGTCATAGTCGGCCAACATCAGAAAGTAAACTGCTTGAGAGCATCGGGCATGCCTTGCGCAATGGCTTTTTGCTCTTTTTCTGCATAGGTAGATGCATCCCACAATTCGAAGTGACTACCCATGCCCAATAACATGACATCACGTTCAATATTTGCAGCAGCTCGCAATTCTGGACTTACCAAAATACGGCCTGAACCATCCATCTCAACATCAAAAGCATTACCCAAAAAGATACGGCGCCACCAATGAGCATCCATCGGCAATTGCGCAATACGACTTCTAAAAGCTTCCCACTCTGAACGAGGGAACATGAGTAAGCATCCATCTGGATGTTTTGTGAGCGTGACTCTGCCTTCACCCTGTAACTGAAGGGCGTCACGATGTCTTGAAGGAATCGACATGCGACCCTTGGCATCGAGAGTTAATGCAGAAGCACCTTGAAACACTAGAATTTCCCCACTTTTTCACACTTTTCCCCACTTTAGAGGATGCCCTATTAATGGTCAAGTGTTTTGGGTACTTTTTTTGAAAATTCTTTATTTAGAACAAGCACTTAGAGCAACATGTTGAGAGAATTTTACACCTAAAATTCCAATAAAAACATAGCCCTGTAATACACTCTTAAGAAGTTAGCTTAAGGTTTAAAGACGATATGCCGTAGAGGTCATTACTTTTGACATGATTTTCATGGCTTTTTGTACTGATAAAGGCAGTTGAACCCCACCTTCTTTGATAGCCATCTGGCCATGAGCAATTTCATCTACTCGCATTTGATCAACAATAGCCCTTGATTTGTAGTCATTTGTCGGTAAATCTTGTAAATGACCATCTAAATGGTGTTCAACCTGCTTTTCAGTTTCAGCAACAAAGCCCAAACTAACTTTATCACCAGCTAAGCCAGCTAAACTTCCCAAAACAAAAGAGCCAGCGTACCAAAGAGGATTAAAAATACTGGGTTTTGCATGTAATTCTTCTAATCGGTGAGCACACCACGCCAAATGGTCCTCTTCCTCAAGCGCAGCTTGATCTAACTTATCTTTTAAATCAGCACTTTTTGCATGAAGTTTCTGGGATTGATATAAAGCTTGAGCACACACCTCACCCACATGATTAATGCGCATCAATCCAGCAGCATGCTTTTGCTGCTCTTCTGTAAGAGCTACTGCTGATTGCTTTTGAGCAACTGGTACAGGCCTTCTCATAGGCGTACTACCAACAACGGACCTTAACGCGCGATCAAACTCAACAATCAAGTTATCTACCAAATTTGTGGAAGAACCTTTTGAGGCGTTCATGCGCGCGCTTATTTTTAAACTAAAACTTCTGCCTTACATGCAGTCTTAGTTTTTAAACCCAATTCAGCTAACAACTCACGATCAGCATCTGCTTCTGGGTTGTCAGTGGTCAATAATTTATCACCGTAGAAGATTGAATTCGCTCCAGCCATAAAACACATCGCTTGAACTGCTCGACCTAACTCCTGACGTCCAGCTGATAAGCGTACACGGGCAGTTGGCATGGTAATACGTGCAATGGCAATGGTGCGAACAAACTCAAGAGGGTCAACACCTTTTTGGTCCGCCAAAGGCGTGCCTGCAACTGGCACCAAATGGTTAATAGGCACAGACTCTGGATATGGATTTAAATTAGCTAACTTAGCTATAAATGCAGCGCGTTGTCTACGGCTTTCACCCATACCAATGATGCCACCACAACAAACAGACATACCGGCACTGCGTACACTTTGCAATGTATCTAAACGATCTTGATAGTCACGTGTCTGAATCACTGAACCATAAAAATCTTCACTCGTATCTAAGTTGTGATTGTAGTAATCCAATCCAGCCTCACCCAAGGCTTTGGCCTGATCAGGCTCCAACATACCTAGCGTTGCACATGTTTCCAAGCCAAGATCCTTAACACCCTTAATCATGGCCACTACTTTTTCAATATCGCGATCTTTAGGTTCACGCCAAGCTGCACCCATACAGAAACGGTTAGAGCCAGCTGCCTTGGCAGCCTTGGCAGCTTCAAGGACCTCTTCAACATCCATCAGCTTAGTGGCCTTCACATCCGTGTGATATCTAGCAGCTTGAGGGCAATAACCACAATCCTCCGGGCAACCACCTGTCTTAATAGATAAAAGCGTGGCTAACTCAATATCCCCCTCAGGGAAATTCTCATGATGAACAGCTGCAGCACGCGCCATCAGCTCATTCATAGGCAATTCATATAGTTCTAATACTTGATCAACGGTGGTAGACATAAGGCTTTTTAAAAAATCTTAGTAATAATTGCTAATGATACAGGTCGAAGTGGTCAAATAGAGTCTATGCGAAACATCATCTCTTTCATATTCCTGCTAGTTTTGAGCCAAATCAGTCACGCTGACAAATCTTGGCCCTATGCAAGTCATGAACCAGTCAAAATTATTGTCACTTTCACCCCTGGTGGAGCTCCCGATATTTTGGCGCGCATCCTAGCAGAAGGGTTTCAAAAAAACTTTAATAATCAAGTAATTGTCGAAAATAAACCAGGGGCAGGCGGCAATATCGGCACAGAAATGGTTGCCAAAGCAACACCTGATGGTCACACCCTTCTAATTGGAACTGTCGGCACGCTGACGATTAATCCTTATTTATACAAAAGCTTAGGCTATGACGCTCAGAAAGATTTAGAGTCAATTACCTTCTTGGCAAGTACCCCCAATGTATTGGTGGTTAATAAAAATGTACCCGCTCATGATTTAAAAAGTCTGATTGCTTTGATTAAATCAAAACCAGATCAATTGAGTTATGCGTCATCAGGTATTGGCACATCTATTCACTTATCAGGTGAACTGTTCCAAGATCTCACCAAAACAAAGATGAGGCATATTCCCTATAAAGGTCGAGCACAAGCTATTCCAGATTTATTAGCGGGTCGAGTCCAAATGAGTTTTGATAATCTCACGTCCGCTATGCCGCTTATCAAATCGGGTGACCTAAAAGCGATTGGTGTCACAAGTCAGCAACGCTCACCTCATGCACCGGATATTCCAAGCTTAAGTGAACTGGGTGTTTCACAACTCAAAAATTTCAATGTGACATCTTGGTTTTCTTTAATGGGACCTGCTGGCATGCCCAAAGAAGATGTAGCCAAAATAGCTGCAGAAGTAAAAAAAATTCTTAATGCACCAGAAACAAAAGAGCGTTTACTAGGTCTTGGGTTAGAACCGAACCCTCAAGGACCTCAAGCATTAAATCGTTTAATACAAGCCGACTCAAAACGTTGGTCAAAGTTAATCCAAGAAACAGGTATAAAAGCTGAATGAGTCAGAAGAATAGTTCACCGTCAAACCAATGGATTGAGCGGAGCTTAAAGTCCGTGTGGCACCCATGCACGCAGATGAAACATCATGAACAATTTCCATTGGTAGCTCTTTCACATGGCAAAGGCGTTTGGCTTTACGACCAAGATGGTAAAAAATATCTTGATGCAGTAAGTTCTTGGTGGGTAAATCTATTTGGGCATGCCAACCCCACTATTAATCAAGCACTAAAAGATCAACTGGACACACTTGAACATGCGATGTTGGCGGGCTTCACACATCCACCAGTTGTTGAACTATCAGAACGCTTAAGCGCGCTAACCCATCACCATTTAGGTCATGCATTCTTTGCATCGGATGGGGCATCAGCCATTGAAATTGCATTGAAAATGAGTTTCCATTACTGGCAAAACGTAGGCCAGACAAATAAAAAAGAATTCATCTGTTTAAAAAATAGCTACCATGGTGAAACATTAGGCGCTCTTGCTGTCACAGATGTCGCCATTTTTAAAGATGCTTATGGCCCACTCATTGCGCAGGCACATATTGTTGATAGCCCAGCATCCCCTTCTCAAGATATAGCAGATATTGCTCGCCATACACAGCATGCGTTAATCGCACTCGAGGAAACTTTAAAAAAACATTCTCAAAATATCGCGGCATTAATAGTCGAGCCATTGGTTCAATGTGCCACAGGTATGGCCATGTATGACCCAAGCTATTTGACCGGTGCCAGATCGCTTTGCAATCAATATCAAGTTCATTTAATTGCTGATGAAATTGCTGTTGGCTGCGGTCGCACAGGAACATTCTTTGCAGTAGAACAAGCCCATATTTGGCCTGATTTTCTGGCACTCTCAAAAGGCATTAGTGGCGGCTATCTACCGCTCTCATTAGTCCTAACCACAGATACTATTTATCAAGCTTTTTATCATGATGACGTTACAAAAGGCTTCTTGCACTCGCACTCTTATACGGGGAACCCGCTCGCCTGTCGAGCAGCATTAGCCACATTAGATATTTTTGATAAAGAAAATATTTTAGAAAAGAATCGATTACTAGCAAAAGAAATTGAACAAGCATTCGCTTGGACCAAACAGGATCCACATATTGAGCACGTCAGGCAACAGGGCATGATTTTTGCGTTTAATGTAAAAGACATGGTTGCCCCAACTGGATTTGCCAAACAATTCTTTAGCGAAGCACTAAAACAAGGTGTTTTACTGCGCCCTATTGGCAATACCATCTACATCATGCCACCATACATCATCAGCAACGATGAGCTAAGCTTTTTATCTGAAGGTATTAAAACCAGCCTACATGCTGTTTTAAAAGAGGCCAACTAATCATGAGCAATCGATACCTTCGCCATTACTCATCACAACTAGATGATTTAGAACGTGCTTCACTACGCAGAAAACTTAAAGTCAGTCAAAGTGCAACAGCGCCATTAATGAAAATTAATGGTCACGATATGCTGACGTTTTGCAGTAATGATTACCTAGGTTTGGCCAATCACCCTGCACTAGCCAAAGCTATTCAAGAGGGTATTGATTTATATGGCTCAGGTAGTGGCGCTTCTCACATGATTAGTGGCCACAACCTTGCACACGAACAACTAGAACTTGCGCTTGCAAAGACTCAAAGCTCTCACATACCAGAAGTTCAAGCTTTATTTATTAGTACTGGATACATGGCTAATCTTGCCTGTATCACAGGGTTAAGCGCTGGATTTAATGCGACAGCTCATCAAGACCACAAGACTGCTCACATGAGCATCTACTCAGAAGAATTAAATCATGCATCCTTGATTGATGGTATTCGCTTAGCCAACAAACAAAATAATGCAGCGATTCACGTTTATCCACACCAAGATCTTACTCACCTTGAGAATCTTCTAAAAAAAGATAGCAACCCATTCAAGTTAATCGTCACTGATGCTGTATTTAGCATGGATGGCAATATTGCCAAAATCAACCAATTACTTGAATTAGCAGAAACCTATGACACGCTCTTGATGATTGATGATGCTCATGGTTTTGGTGTGCTTGGCAAGCAGGGTCATGGGGCTCTAGAACACTTTGGCATTACAGCTAATGACCCACGTTCCTCAAGAATTATTTACATCGGCACACTAGGCAAAGCCGCAGGTCTTAGTGGGGCATTTATTGCAGCCCACGCATCATTAACCGAATGGGTTATGCAAAAAGGTCGTGCCTATATTTACACAACAGCTAGTCCGCCCAGTATTGCTCATGGCTTGATAAAAAGTTTAGAGCTTATGTCTGATGCAAGTCACAGAAATAATCTAAATAGCAATATCGCCTATTGGAAGAAAAATCTTCATTTAAAAAAATGGCAATTGATGCCATCTGATACAGCCATACAACCCATCATCATTGGCAGCAACGAAGATGCACTCAGTGCGGCTAAAGCATTAGATGCCGTTGGCATCTGGGTTCCCGCCATTCGCCCACCAACAGTTCCAGCTGGCAGTGCTCGCCTTCGCGTTACGTTATCTGCCAGCCATACACATCAACAAATAGATACTTTAATAAAGTCATTACATGACATCGAAAAATAATCATCCCGAGGCCAACCTCATGACTGGATTTTTTGTTACAGGTACTGATACAGAAGTTGGTAAAACATTGGTGTCTGGCGCCTTGCTTCTGCTATTAAACAAGCACTACTCATTAGTGAGCGGCTATAAACCAGTGGTGGCTGGGTTAAGTGACATCAATGGCCAATCTCAAAATGAAGATTTAGCCACACTGCAACTAGCTTCTAGTTATCAAGCAAATAATGTCTCGGAAATATGTCCCTATCAACTGCCAACACCAGCTGCTCCACATTTAGTCGCTAGACAATTAGGCATCACTCTAAGTTATCAACGTATGCTAGATGGATACTTAGCATTGCGAGATAAAGTCGATGCGATCGTTGTTGAAGGTGCAGGTGGATTTTTAGTACCGTTTCATGAAAATAAGCATAGTGGCGATTTTGCCAAAGACATCGGATTGCCCGTTGTATTAGTTGTGGGCATGCAACTTGGCTGCATTAGTCATGCCCTACTCACAGCAGAGGCCATTCATCAAAGAGGTTTAACGATTGCGGGCTGGGTTGCCAATACATTAGCCAACCCCATGCCATTGTTAGCCGAGAATATTCAAACACTCAATGAGTTGTTAAAAGCTCCATTGCTAGGAACAATTCCATCACTAGAGCAAGGGTTAGCACAAACGCCCTATAGCAAAACAGCCCTTGAAAGGGCTGCTAGCTACTTACATTTACCGAACTAAAGAATAAAAATTATTTATTGCTTTAATTAGTTCTTAATTCACGGCGCAGAATTTTTCCCACATTGGTCTTAGGTAATTCAGTTCTAAACTCAATATATTTGGGGCGTTTATAGTTAGTTAAATTTTCTTTGCAATGTGCAAAGACTTGATCCTCGGTTAGATGAGGATCTTTCTTAACAATAAAGACTTTTACAACTTCACCGGAATGCTCATCAGGTAAACCTACCGCAGCACACTCCAATACACCAGGCAACATAGCAATCACATCTTCAACTTCATTTGGATACACATTGAACCCAGAAACCAAAATCATGTCTTTCTTACGGTCAACAATTTTCACGTACCCTTTATCGTTCATATAGCCAATATCACCAGTTTTAAAGAAACCATCTGCCGTCATTACTTTGGCTGTTTCTTCAGTACGATTCCAATAACCTGCCATGACCTGTGGCCCACGAATACAAATTTCTCCAGGAGTTCCATAAGGAACATCATGACCGTCATCATCACGTATAGCAGCATCTGTGCCTGGCACTGGTAAACCAATATGACCGGTATAAGCATCGATTAAAGGCGTATTGCAGCAAGCAACAGGAGACGTTTCTGATAAACCATAACCTTCAGCAATCGGTTTACCTGTCAAAGCTTGCCAACGGTCTGCTACCGCTTTTTGCACAGCCATACCGCCACCAATAGTTACTAACAAGGTTGAAAAATTAATTTTTCCAAACCCCGGATGATTCATTAAGGCATTAAATAAAGTATTAACTGCTGGGAAAATATGAAAGACTTTTTTAGCCGTTAATAATTTGATAAAGCCTGGGATATCTTTAGGGTTTGGTACGAGAATATTAAGACCGCCCTCTCTAATGCCAAACATACAGCACGCTGTTAAAGCAAAGATGTGATACAGCGGCAACGCGCAAATAAATACCAACTGATCAATCTGTTTACCCCTTAATCCAGGCTCGAGCCACGCTTCTGTCTGTAGCAAATTAGCCAAGATGTTCCGGTGTATCAAAGTTGCACCTTTTGATACACCGGTCGTTCCACCCGTGTATTGCAAAAAAGCTATGTCATTGTGACCTACATGAGGAGGTATCAAGGTATAAGATGCCCCACTAGCTAGAGCATCTTTAAAATTTGCACTCTTAGGCAAGTACCACTCGGGCACTAGTTTTTTAATTTTGCGCACGACAAAATTAACAATCTTGCCTTTAAAACCCATTAATTCACCCATGCTCGTGACTACAACATGTTCCACGGGCACATTCTTCTGTATTTGCTGAAAAACATGAGCAAAGTTTTCTAAAACGATGATGGCTTTGGCACCACTATCTTTTAATTGGTGCTCTAATTCTCTAGGCGTATACAGTGGATTAACGTTAACAACTACCAAGCCCGCACGCAACACCCCTATTATCGCAATTGGATATTGCAATACATTAGGCATCATGAGGGCGATACGGTCACCCTGCTTTAAACCGAGCGACTGAAGATATGCGGCAAATTGCTGCGAAGCAACATCTAGCTCGCGATAAGTCATGTTCACGCCCATACATTCAAAAGCATTTCTTTCTGCATATTGACGGAAAGACTCTTCAAATAGATGGTTTAACGATGTGTATTGCGCATAATCCACCTGATGCGGAACACCCACCGGATAACTATCTAACCAAGGCTTTGCTTGGCTTACCATTTGACTCATCGCTTATCTCCTCTTATGAATTATTAAAATTAAGCGGATATGTGGAATACTGCACCAAAATGGCACGAATACCAAGAATTCTCAATAACCCTTTTAAGAGATATGATTTAGGGTGAAATATCGAATGCAAAGCTTATGAAACTATTACCAGAGATTCTCCAATCAGCAGCAATGATTCAAACGATTCGCAGAGATATACATGCGCATCCAGAACTTTCTTATGAAGAGAATCGCACCTCTGATGTGATTGCAGCACAACTCCAAACATGGGGAGTCACGGTGCATAGAGGACTGGGCAAAACGGGCGTTGTTGGCACAATCGAAGGAACCCAAGGAAAAGGCTTATCAATTGGTCTTCGCGCCGATATGGATGCCCTACCGCTACAAGAACATAATCATTTCCATCACGCGTCCACCCATGATGGAAAAATGCATGCTTGCGGACATGATGGACACGTAGCCATGTTGTTAGGTGCAGCAGAATATTTATCAAAACATAGAGATTTCAAAGGAACTGTGCACTGCATTTTCCAACCTGCAGAAGAAGGTGGTGGCGGTGCTCGCGAAATGATTAAAGATGGCTTGTTTGATTTATTTCCCTGTGATGCTGTATTTGGCATGCATAACTGGCCAGGCTTAGCTGTTGGCGAATTCGGTGTAACCCCGGGTCCGATGATGGCCTCTAGCAACGAGTTTGTTATCACAGTGACTGGCAAAGGTGGTCATGCAGCTCTGCCGCATAATAGTGCTGATCCAGTTTTTGCAGCGGGTCAAATGTTAAGCGCCCTTCAAGGCATCATCACTCGTAATAAACGTCCGATTGATGCGGCAGTTTTATCTATTACACAATTTCATGCAGGTGATGCTAGCAATATCATTCCAGATAGTGCCTGGATTGGTGGGACAGTTAGAACTTTCACACATGAAGTACTTGATCTCATTGAGAGCAGACTACATCAAGTAGCAGGCTCTGTTGCTGCAGCATTTGACTGTAAAGCAGAGGTTGAGTTCCACAGAAATTACCCACCAACGATTAACCATGAAAAAGAAACTGCTTTTGCAGTTGAAGTCATGAAAAATTTAGTTGGGGAACATCGTGTCAATCCAAGAATTGACCCGACCATGGGCGCAGAAGACTTTGCATATATGTTGCAAGAAAAACCTGGCTGCTATGTATTCATCGGCAATGGAGATGGCGACCATCGCGTACAAGGCCATGGCCTAGGCCCCTGCCAATTGCACAACCCTTGTTACGACTTTAATGATGAGTTACTTCCATTAGGCTCTAGCTATTGGGTGCAATTAGCGATGCACTATTTATCACGATAAGGCGATAAAGCAATATCGCCATAAATGGCATTAACTTGAGTACGGGTGTTATCGCTATCCGTCAATAAACCTAATCCAATAACCTTACCTGGCTCTTCATGGAAAGCTGCCTTATAGTCCTTAGCTAAATCTCGATGATGTTTTTGCCATTCGCCTATGGCACGCTCACCGCTATTAACCACCATCATTTTGATACGCGATGTTCTTGAACTCGTAATAATTGTGTCAATCGGACTTTTAGCTGCCCACACATACATCAAGCTGGCATAAGGCATATCGTGACCACTAATAATTTTTGCTAGCTCAAAAACCATTTGATCACGCAAAGGCAAACTACTTTTATCGCCATCAAAAGCCACCAAAATCCTCAATGGCGCATCATCTTTTTGAGCGTCTGCATTATCAGCACCTGGAATATAACTGAGCGCTTTCCATTCCCAAGTTAAAAATAAATCTTTAGCTGCCCGCGGCTTTAGCGGTAGAACCAAACCTGAGGCTGCCATGTTAGCATCTGCGTGCAAAACAATTTTGCCATCCATTTTTTTTAGGGTGTATTCGGTATTATTTTTTTGTGGCGTAATACGCCATATTTGCCAAGCCTTAGGCAAACGCCCACCCTGATTTAAATCAGAAAACTTTCCAATATTTTCAGTCAATGGGGCTTCTTGATCACCACCTTCAAATACGGCACACGAGGTTAAAACTAAAGCCACCATCAAACATAGTGGCTTTAGTATTCGCAAAAGATTTGATGCTTTAAATATTTTTAACAATTGAGACAGATTATTTATTTTTGAAATTAGCTGGCCGTTTTTCAACAAAAGCCGCCATGCCTTCTTTTTGATCCTCGGTTGCAAAACATGAATGGAATAAACGACGCTCAAAATGAACTCCTTCACTCAATGAAGTTTCATAAGCGGTATTCACACTTTCTTTGACCATCATGATGACTGGCAAAGACATCTCAGAAATAGTCTTTGCCACAGCCATAGCTTCTTCCAATAACTTATCAGCCGCAACAATACGCGACACCAAACCAGCACGTTCAGCTTCAGCTGCATCCATCATCCGCGCTGTCAAACACAAATCCATTGCCTTGGCCTTAGATACAGCTCTTGGTAAACGTTGTGTACCACCTGCACCAGGAATAATGCCCAATTTCACTTCAGGCTGACCAAACTTGGCTGTATCAGCAGCAATAATGAAGTCGCACATCATGGCCAGTTCACAGCCACCACCCAATGCATAGCCAGAAACAGCTGCAATCACAGGCTTACGAATCTTGCGAATGGTTTCCCAATTACGCGTGATGTAATCACCCTTATAAACATCTGTAAAACTGTACTTTGCCATCATGCCAATATCAGCACCTGCAGCAAATGCTTTTTCGCTACCAGTAATCACAATGCACGAAATATTTTCATCGGCATCAAAACCTATTAAAGCATCCCCCAACTCATCCATCAATTGGTCATTTAAGGCATTCAATGCCTTTGGACGATTTAAAGTGATTAAACCAACACGACCGTCGACAGATTTAATAATCGTTTCGTAGCTCATGACACTTCCTTTAGCTTTTATTTAATTTCTATTTAAATTTATATTTTGTTAGGGCAAAACAAAAGCTTACCCTTAAACTTAGCCAAGATGCTAGCATCTCAGAGACAAACCCTTGGAATCGAGCTAAAAATGGTTAAAAAAGAATTTGCTGAAGTTATTTACGAATCCAATCAGGGTGTCGCTACGATTACTCTTAATCGCCCAGCGAAAATTAATAGCCTAACCTATCAAATGCATGCAGATTTAAGAGCTGCACTTGATTTAGTAGAAGAAGATTCTACCGTTCGCGTGGTATTGATGACAGGCGCTGGAAGGGGATTTTGCGCAGGCCAAGATTTAGCAGATCCACAAACATCTTTAGATAACTTGGCTGATACCTTAGAGAAAAATTACAACGTTTTAGTGCGTCGCATGGCACACATGAATCAACCTATTATTGCAGCGGTGAATGGCGTAGCAGCAGGTGCAGGCGCAAATCTAGCACTTGGGGCAGATTTAACTGTCATGGGTAAAAAAGCTGTCATGACACAAGCTTTTGTTCGCATCGGTTTATTACCTGATGCTGGTGGCACTTGGTTTTTGCCAAGACGGGTGGGTCTTCAAAAAGCACTTGGCTTAGCCATGACTGGTGAAACCATTAACGGCGAAGAAGCAGAACACATGGGACTGATCTGGAAAGCCATCGATGACGAATTACTCATGGAAGAATCTCAAAAATTAGCGCGACATTTAGCAAATTTGCCTGCTCGTGCGCTTGCTGAAATGAAACATGCCATACGAGCTGCCTTTACCAATACATTAGATCAACAGCTAGATGTAGAACGTGATGCACAAGTACGACTTGGCAACACCAAAGATTTCAAAGAGGGTATTCGCGCCTTCCTTGAAAAGCGCCCCGCTAAATTTACAGGTGAGTAATAACAGCAATTAACAACTACTTAGCGTGGCAATAACAACCACATCCGGCCCTGCTGTTTCATTCTGCCCGCGTACTCCCCCGCTTGCTCACCAGTACCCCAATAAAAATCAGCTCGTACGGCTCCAATAATCGCACTACCCGTATCTTGCGCCATCATCAAACGATGTAACGGTCTTTCACTAAGCGGAAACGTACTGGCCAAAAACACCGGGGCTCCCAACGGTAATATTTTCGTATCAATGGCAATACTTCTCTCTGCTGTTAAAGGCACGCCTAACGCACCTAGAGGGCCTGTATCAGCCCCATGACTTGGGAGCTCTTTAAAGAAAACATAGCGTGGGTTAGCATTCAGCATCTCTTGCACGCGCGTAGGGTTTTTATTTGCCCAACTCTGTATACCCTGCATCGTGGCACTAGCGCGCGTAATTTCTTTACGATCTAACAACCACTGTGCAAATGATTGAAATTTGTGATCATTTGTTCCGGCAAAACCCAAACGTACGACCTTGCCGTCTTTCAGGCGAATGCGCCCAGATCCCTGGATATGCATAAATGCTGCTGCCACAGCATCATCTACCCACAGAATTTCCTGTCCCTTTAATTGACCGCCAGACATCAGCTCTGCACGAGTAGGTAAGTCTGCTGGCTTTTTCTTTTTCCAAGCTTCTGGATAACGATGTAGGGGAGTCTGATAAACACCTCCACGCTCGCGAGAACCGTTGAGGTAAGGCTCGTAGTAACCAGTAATTAAGCCACTAGCACTACCTGCTGATGGTCCATTCTGATGACGAATTTCCATCGCCTTCATATGCGCTTCAAAATAACGACGAATAGCATTTGGATCAGAAGCATTGACTTTGCTGCTGGCGCTACAAGCAGGTTTCCAATCAATGTCATAAGCACTTCTTTTCACTAGCCCCTGACAACTTTTTAACCAAGCAGGCCAAGCTTGCGTTAAATCATCCTCCTGCCATCCTGGTAACTGGCTCCAAGCCACCTGTTGCAATTGAGCACCACTTGATGTGTAAGAGGAGCCCTTAGATGGAGGGGGGCTGCGATATTCAGGTGCACTGGCACAAGAAGCCAATATCGTTACAAGAAACCCCCAAAAAAAATAGGCACTCATGCCTTTAAGTCTTGAAAAAGCGCTATCCTTACTCGATAAATACTGATATTGACCCCGAAGGAACTGGAAATTGGCTGATTTATTTGACGAATATCCCATGCTTTTATTTGCTCTAGAGGCTGGTGTCGCTTTATTCATACTGATAATTATCGTTGTTTGGACTATGATGGGTCGCAAAGACCAATAACTCAGCCTCAAATGTCTTTAATGTAGGGTTCTAGGCATCACTAAGGCGAATTCTGGGATAGGGGCCTGAAAGAACTGGGCATCTTCACTAACACAGAAGAAATCCCCCCTCATCGTACCCATAGGCGTAGGCAGGGTTGCCCAACTGGTGTACTCAAACTGCTCACCAGGACGCAATAAAGGCTGCTGCCCCACTACCCCTAGGCCACGGACCTCTTGAACATCATTATCACCATCGGTAATGATCCAATGTCTCGCAACTAATTGAGCGGGGAGTTGCCCCACATTCTTAATTGTGACCGTATAGGCAAAAGCAAACTGCCTATTTTCAGGGTCGGATTCCTCCGCTAAATAGGTTACTTTTACCTGAACATTGAATTGATGTTGTTCCATGCCAGCAATTCTGCGCTATAGAAGACGCTACTGCAAGCCAGACCACGATAGAATCACACTATGGCTAAAACAAATACACCTAATTCCTACCTCATTGCACCCTCTATTTTGTCTGCGGACTTTGCCCGCTTAGGCGAAGAAGTCAAGAACGTATTGGCTTCTGGGGCTGATTGGATTCACTTTGATGTGATGGATAACCACTATGTGCCCAATTTAACAATTGGCCCTTTAGTTTGTGAGGCTATTCGTTCTTATGCCGTTAAAGATGGTCAACCAGCCTGTATCGACGTTCATCTGATGGTCGAGCCAGTTGATCGCATCATTCCTGACTTTGCTAAGGCCGGAGCTAACTTAATCAGTTTCCACCCAGAAGCAAGTCCACATATCGACAGAACATTAGGGCTCATTCGTGATAACGGTTGCCAAGCAGGCTTAGTATTTAACCCAGCCACCCCGTTGCACTATCTAGACCATGTTTTAGACAAATTAGACTTAGTACTACTGATGTCAGTCAATCCTGGTTTCGGTGGACAATCATTTATTCCTGGCACGCTTGATAAGTTGCGTGAAACAAAAGCAAGACTATTAGCCTATGAAGCTAAAACAGGTAAAAAGATCCGCTTAGAAATTGATGGTGGTGTTAAAACTGACAACATTAGAGAAATTGCTGCTGCAGGCGCAGATACGTTTGTTGCGGGTTCTGCTATTTTTGGCAAGCCGGATTACAAAGCGGTTATCGACAACATGCGCGAGGAGTTAGGGAAAGTCTAATGCAACGCGCTGATTTTGATGCCCTAGCTGGCCAAGGCTACAACCGTATTCCCATTGTCTCTGAGGCTTTAGCTGATTTAGAGACCCCGCTATCCCTGTACCTTAAATTAACTCAGGCACACGGCACCTTAAACACGTTCCTGCTGGAATCCGTGGTGGGGGGCGAGCGCTTTGGACGTTACTCCATTATCGGATTACAAGCTAAAACCTTGATCAAGGTCAGTGGCGGCCCTGATCAAACAGTGACCCAAGTGATCACTGATGGAAAAGTTGTGGAAACAGATCATGGCAACCCATTAGATTTTATTGCCAACTATCACAGCCGATTCAAGGTAGCACTTAAACCAGGCTTGCCACGTTTTTGTGGGGGCTTAGCTGGTTACTTTGGTTACGACACGATTCGCTATATCGAACCTCGTTTAGCCAAGCACCAATTACCCGACGAAACTCATCTGCCTGATATTCAACTAATGCTGACAGAAGAATTGGCAGTAATTGATAACTTAGCTGGTAAGCTCTATTTAATTGTTTATGCCAACCCAGAAGAAGCTGGCTCTTTTGAAAAGGCTCAAGCAAGATTAAAAGCACTACGTCAAAGCTTAGATGCATCGATTCAAACACCGAGCACCGCCGCAACCAAGAAAACAGAGGCTATTCGTAAATTCGCTAAAGCAGATTTTATGGATGCCGTAAAACGCACCAAAGAATATATCTTGGCAGGCGACTGTATGCAGGTAGTTATTGGGCAACGTATTAGCCAACCTTATACAGATTCACCGCTCTCTCTTTATAGAGCATTACGTTCTTTGAATCCATCTCCTTATATGTATCTCTATGATTTTGGAGATCACCAAATCGTAGGATCTTCACCTGAGATCTTAGTACGCCAAGAAACAAAACAAGTGGATGGTGCAAAAAAACGTTATGTGACCGTACGCCCTATTGCAGGCACTAGGCCCCGAGGCAACAGCCCTGAACATGATGAACAGTTAGCGAAAGAATTATTAGCCGACCCAAAAGAAATTGCTGAGCATGTGATGTTGATTGATTTGGCTCGTAACGATATTGGCAGAATTGCTAAAAATGGCTCAGTCAAAGTGACCGATCGCATGGTGATTGAAAAATACTCGCACGTTCAGCATATTGTGAGCTCCGTTGAAGGTGAGCTACTTGACGATGCAAATAACATGGACGTTTTAAGAGCAACTTTCCCAGCAGGCACGTTATCCGGCGCGCCGAAGATCCGTGCAATGGAAATCATTGATGAAATGGAAATTGTGAAACGTGGTGTCTATGGTGGCGCCGCAGGTTACTTATCTTTTTCAGGTGATATGGATGTGGCCATTGTGATTCGCACAGGCATTATTAAAGATGGATTGGTTCATTCTCAAGCCGGTGCTGGCGTAGTAGCTGACTCAGATCCAGAGTCAGAATGGAAAGAAACAGAAGCGAAAGCTCGCGCAGTTTTACGTGCAGCAGAGATGGTTCAAGGAGGTCTTGATGTTAGTAATGATTGATAACTATGACTCCTTTACATATAACCTTGTTCAATATTTTGGGGAATTAGGTGCAGACGTACGCGTGTTTCGCAATGATGAAATCACCATTGAGGCAATTGAAGCATTAAAGCCAGACCATATTTGCATCTCCCCTGGTCCATGCAGTCCCAAAGAAGCAGGTATTTCAGTAGCAGCTATTCAACACTTTGCAGGTAAGGTTCCATTGTTGGGTGTCTGCTTAGGACATCAAGCAATCGGCGAAGCCTTCGGTGGAAAAATTATTCGTGCCAAACGAGTCATGCATGGCAAAACCGATACAGTTCACACAACACAACAAGGTGTCTTTAGAGATTTACCAAAAGAATTCACCGTCACTCGCTATCACTCTTTAGCTATTGAAAAAGATAGCTTACCAGCTGATTTAGAAATCACAGCCTGGACAGATGATGGTGAAATTATGGGCGTACGCCATAAAAATCTAGCGGTTGAGGGTGTACAGTTCCACCCAGAATCGATACTTTCTGAGTACGGTCATGAACTACTCAATAATTTCTTAAAGACAAAATAATCTAAAACTAAAAAAGTTGCAAAGGCGGTCAAGCATGTCCATTACTCCTCAAGAAGCTCTGCAGCGTTGCATCGAGCAACGTGAAATCTTCCATGATGAGATGTTGCACATCATGCGTTTAATCATGAAAGGTGAACTATCGCCTGTTATGACTGCGGCCATATTAACGGGGCTTAGAACCAAAAAAGAAACGATTGGTGAGATTACCGCCGCAGCAACTGTGATGCGTGAATTCGCCACCCATGTCAAAGTAGATGACAACAGTCACTTTGTTGATATCGTGGGCACAGGTGGTGATGGCGCACAGACTTTTAATATTTCAACAACTGCCATGTTTGTAGCTGCTGCTGCAGGAGCCAAAGTTGCCAAACATGGTGGCCGTAGTGTCAGCAGTAAATCTGGTGCAGCCGATGTGCTCGAAGCACTAGGCGTACAAATTACTTTACAAGCACCTGAAGTAGCAAGCTCCTTAAATACTTGCGGCATAGGCTTTATGTTTGCGCCCAACCATCATCCGGCAATGAAAAACGTTGCACCTATTCGTAAAGAAATGGGTGTACGCACTATCTTTAATATCTTGGGACCGTTAACCAATCCTGCAGGCGCACCTCATATGTTGATGGGTGTATTTCATCCTGATTTAGTAGGTATACAGGTGCGCGCTTTGCAACGTTTAGGCATGAAACAAGCACTTGTTGTTTACGGTAAAGAAGGTTTAGATGAGATTTCTTTAGAGGGCCCAACCATGATTGGGGAGTTAAAGAATGATCAAATCAAAGAGTATGAGATTCACCCATCAGATTTTGGCTTAAACACTGCCAAAACAGATTCCTTCAAAGTAGCCGATGCAGAAGAGTCTAAAAAAATTGTTTTAAGTGTTTTGGATAACCAAACTGGCCCAGCACTTGATATTGTTTGCCTCAATGCAGGTGCAGCTTTATATGCTGGCAATTTGGCAAAAGATATCGGTGAAGGCCTGCAAATGGCTAAGGCCGCCATTGCTAACGGCAAAGCGAAGCAAAAGCTTGATGAGTTCATTAAAACCACTCAAAATTTAGCTAAATAATCATTGAAATAACATCATCAGGTAATCACAAGTAATGAGCGATATTCTTAAACGTATTCTGGCTACCAAATTTGATGAAGTAGGCAAATCTTCTTCTCAAGTCCCTATGCACACGCTAAGAGCAGACGCAGAAGCTAGCTTAAAAGAAACGAGTCTTAAACCACGTGGCTTTGCTCAATCTATTGAAAAGAAAATTGCTGCAGGTTTTCCTGGCGTTATTACTGAAATTAAAAAAGCGAGCCCTAGCAAAGGGGTCTTTAGAGAAAATTTTGATCCAGCAGCTATTGCAAAAAGCTACGAAGAAAATGGCGCAGCTTGTTTATCTGTTTTAACCGATAAAGACTACTTTCAAGGATCAGAAAAATATCTTAGAGAAGCACGTCACGCTTGCAGCATTCCGGTTCTTAGAAAAGATTTTCTTGTAGACCCTTACCAGGTTTATGAAGCACGAGCGATGGGGGCAGATGCCATCCTATTAATTGCAGCGGCCTTGGATGATGCGCAAATGCATGACTTCGAGAGCATTGCGACCGATCTTCATATGGATGTTCTTGTAGAAGTACATGACGAAGCAGAACTTCAACGCGCACTACGACTAAACACTTCACTACTAGGCATCAATAATCGCAATTTACGCACATTTGAAGTTAGCCTAGACACAACCTTAAATATGCTTAAAGATATTCCAAGCAAGAAGCGCGTTGTTACTGAAAGCGGCATCCTGAGCAAAGAAGATGTAAAAAAAATGCGGGATGCGAATGTTCAGGCTTTCTTAGTGGGAGAAGCATTTATGCGCCAAGAAGATCCGGGCTTAGGTTTAAAAGAACTCTTCTTTAGTTAAGACTTAAGCGCTCAGGTGCCACAATAAGTCACTGTACGAGCAGTTCCCTCTGGTCTTGGCAAGGCTAATGGATGATGGCTATGCTCTTCTGCAAACGGCATCTCTATCACTTTTAATAAATCTAAAAATGGATTGAGATTTCCCGAGGCTTCAACTTCATCGATGGTTGATGCAACTATGTGATTACGGGGAATCACCACTGGATTCACCTGCAACATCAGTTGGCGAGCCTCTTTTATGTCACGGTTAACTACGGTTAACTCTGTTTTCCACCGCAACTCCCACTCCTTCAATGAACCACTTTTTAATGTTCCAGAAGAAAGGGAGCGGAAAGTTTCTGTGAAATCGGCCTGCTCACCATGCATGATCTTTAATAAATCATTCACTAAATTAATGGCATTGGGTGTTACTGAAATAAATCCTATTTTTTTACAAAAAAGTTCCTGCCAATAACTCATATAAATATCTGGGAACTTTCTTAAGATATTTTGAGTTTTTTCAATGACTAAATTTGGATCACTAGGGGACAAAAGAGGAAGCAAGGATTCCGCAAATCGACAGATATTCCAGTACATAATATTGGGCTGATTTCCATAGGCATATCGGCCTAATCGATCAATTGAACTAAATGTCGACTGAGGGTCATATTCATCAATAAATGCACACGGCCCATAATCAATGGTTTCACCAGAAATGCTGATGTTATCGGTATTCATAACACCATGGACAAAGCCAACACTCATCCATTGAGCTAGCAAATAGGCTTGTTGATTTAGAAATTTTTCCAAAAATTCAAAATAAATATCATCTGAACTAACAAGCTCCGGGAAATGTCTTTGAATAGCATAATCAGTTAACTTTTTAAGAGTTTCAACACCATATTGGCTAGCAAATTGAAATGTGCCAATTCTTAAATGGCTAGATGCAACTCGAGTCATGACAGCTCTTGGGTGAAGTTTTTGACGTTGCATCAACTCACCAGCTCCAATAATCGCTAGGCTTCGAGTAGTTGGAATGCCTAAGGCATGCATCGCCTCACTATAAAAGTATTCTTTTAAAAGAGATCCTAGGGTTGCAAATCCATCGCCCGTACGAGAATAGGGTGTGCGGCCACAACCTTTTAGTTGTATATCAACAACTCTATCTTTAGATACTCTGTGCTCCCCCAACAGAATCGCCCTACCATCACCAAGATTAGTAAAGTTACCAAACTGGTGGCCTGCATAGGCTTGTGAGATAGGTTTTGCTCCCATTGGCAGCACATTGCCAGATAAGACATCGACCCCATGACTACTAGTTAAGCTATGGATATCAATGTTAATTGAATGAGCTAACTGTTCATTGAATAATATTCCGTGAGCATTCTTAACCCCTTGAGGCTCTGCTATCTGAAAAAGAATGGGCGGCAATTGTTGATAACTATGCTCAAATTTCCAATTTGGCTGATTCATGAGAGCTCAGTAAAACTAAATATTTTGATTACTGTAAACAGAGTTATTTTCTTAATACTAGTAGTTTATTAGCTCTAAGAAAAATGGGCTTTCACAACACCTAAACCACCAAACTCAGCAACAAAACTTTGCTGTGATTTTGCAGGATGCGCTTTTGATAAGCCACCAGTCATGATGATGGACCCAGCAGGTATCGATTGCTCTTTTTCAGCTAAAAAGTTAGCCAACCAAACGATCGATAACAAAGGATCGCCCATAGAGTTGGCACCAACCCCATTATCAATACAGCGCCCTTCACTCCAAAGCAACACACCACTTAAACGTAAGTCATCAACTTGGGATAGTTTTTTAGGATTCCCCAAAACCACTCTTGATGCAGAGCTATTGTCTGAAATATTGTCAAACAAAGTAAATTTGTATTCTTTATAGCGCGTATCCACCACCTCTAAAGATGGCATCACTGCTTCTATGTGACTTAAGATACTTTGACGAGTTTGATGGCCACCTTCAATTTTGCGATTAATCAAAATAGTAATTTCCGGCTCAACCAATGGGTGCATTAATTCGTCACTTGGAACTAAACCATCTAACTGACCGCCTTCATGATTGAGAAGATGATCTGTGGTTAAAACACCATAATTTGGTCTTGCAATATTCATCTGAGCGCGCATTGCAGGACTGGTATAACCTAACTTAAAACCTACTACTTGCGCATCGTGATGAGCCTGTCTGCGTTGAAGCGTTGCAGCAGCAATGGCATAAGCATCTTGCTCATCTAAATCAGCATGAGATGCCGTCAATACTTCAATCGGTGTTTTTGTTAATTCAGCCTGCCAGAGTTTTTCTGAGCAGGCCTCAATGATTTCTTTAGAAACCATGAATTAAGCACCTGCCTTAGCTCTAGCTTCAATCTCAGCTTTACGCAAAATAGCAGCTGCTGTACCACCAATACCCCAGTTATCAGGCTTGCAGTTAGCAATATGTACGCGAATACGCCCACGATCAGTACCCAAGTGCTGCACCAAGATATCAGTCACAGTTGTAATAATTTTATGGTGTTGCTCGACGGGACGCCCCTCCATCAAAACCATTTCAACATAGGGCATTTCAACTTGACCACGAGGCTTGGTCTTCATGACCTCGCTAGCTGGCTCACCTTCAACGCCCCATAAGTCGGGATCTACCTCCGTCACCCAAACTTCTAGACGATCTTTTGGTGCAGAAAGAATATCCGCCATTGCCATTGAAACATCATGAATAACTTTCTTTAAAGTTTCTTTGGAATGACCTTGTAAAACATTGATATGTGCTACTGGCATTGTTATTCCTTTTCTTGATTAAGGTAGACCATGTCTGCGACCAGAATCTAGCATTAAGGATGAACCAGCCATCGCATCTGCTTCCGGTGCCAACAATAAACAAATACCCCATGCTACCTGCTCAGGGGTTGTAAAGGCATGTATCGCTGACTCTTGCTTTAATTCATTAAATACCTCTTCAACAGAGACGCCGCGTTGTGCAGCACGAGCATTAGCCACATTACGTAAACGCTCTGTATCAGCCGGTCCTGGTGCCACCAAATGCGCTGTAATACCACGCTCACCCAATGCCCAACTAAATTGACGCATTAAATTGGTAAGACCTGCATTCGCCACACCCGCAGTTGCAGCATAAGCCGTTGGTTCAAAACCATAATGACCACCAACCGCTACCAATCTAGAGCCGCGCACTAGATGAGCATCTGTTGCACGATGTAAGCGCAACATACCACCCGCTTTGATATTAATCGCCTGAGATAACGCTATGGGATTAGCTTCTAATACGCCACCTGCCACAGGCACACCGGCTGCATGAACGACCATACGCACCGTTGTATTAATTTTGTTTTTAATCACATCAATAGAAGAATCATCACCAATATCAGCAATGACATAACTAATATGTTCTGAAGTAGCAGCAAGCGCTTTTAGCTCATCTTCTCTGCGACCAATGGCTAATAAATGAAGACCGGCATCTACAAGACGATGAGCCACGGTAGTGCCTAAAGCACCCGTGGCTCCGACCATAACTGCCAGCTCACGTTGTTGATTTTGAGCTGTCATAAGTAATTAAATTAACTAACGATGGTTAAGAAAGATTCGTGCAACTTACCTGTGGTGTGATCTAAACCATAACCAAACTCATCGAAAGTCCACTTAATAGGCTCCCAATCTGGATATGGATCATAGCTACCGCAGAATGTTTCAAAACGGTTGCCAGATGGATCCCACGCATAAATCGTTGTGCCGCGAGTCACACCGTGACGTGTTGGGCTAATATCTACAGGCACTTTGTTCATACCAATGATGTCAGCAGCACGAAGCACTTTTTCCCATGACTCTAAGCGGTATGAAATATGGTGCAACTTACCTGGCTCTGGATGCTCTACAAAAGCGATATCGTGAGCTTTGTGTGAGCAGCTCAAGAAGTAGGCGGCTGTGTGTTCACCATCTGGAGCAACCACATACTCAACCACTCTAAAACCTAAAACTTTAGTAAATAGCTCTTTATTGCCTTCAATGTTTGGACCATATAACAAGCAGTGATCCATACGAATTGGAGCAATACCGTGCTCAGCTGTTTTTTGATTCCATGGCGCAGGATTGACCAAACCTGAGCCATTACCAATGTGAGTTTTCTCAGCATATAGCTCGAAGAAATGACCTGTTGGCGCTTGGAAACGTACGCGCTCACCAGTTTCTAACAATTCACCTGCAGGAATCCGCTCAGTTTTTACACCATATGCATTTAAATCTTTTTCTAATTGATTCAAAGTAGCTACATCCAACACCCTGAAACCAAAGAAATCAATACCAGCACGATCAGCTTGACGAATAATCACGCTATTGTGATCACGCTCATCCCAGCCTTTGAAGTAGTAACGGCCTGTTGAATCTTTACCAGTCTCAACTAAACCTAAAACGTTTCTGTAAAAGTGAAGAGCTTCTTCCAAGTCCAACACGCGAATTTGCGCATGTCCCGGTCTTAATACGCCTGTCATTGCCATCTTATTTCCCCTTATATTTCAACTTAAAGAAAAAGCTCTTTAAGTTAAATTTTTATTTCAAATAACTTTGTCATTATTCAACAATCAATACCTTGGCTCTATTAGCATTTCCCCTAGAAATAAGGGCTTGCGGGCCATTTCTTACAATAAAGATTGTCATTCAAATGACTCCTCTTAAATAGAAAAGGCGTTTATTTACATAAACGCCTTTTCATATCACTTCAATCTAATTTTGATTAGAAACAGATTCCAAACATACCATCTAAACCAGGAGTCTGGAAACGAAGGCAATCTTGGTGAACTAATCCATTTTCAGCCAAAGATTTATCGTAGTCAGGTTTCCATGGTTGATTTCCTTTTAACCATGTTACCTTTGACCAATCAATCTTTTCGAAGTCTGGATGTTGGCTATAAGACATAGCCAAAGGACCTGCGAATAAGTCACTAAACTTCATTGCTGGAGGCAGTGGATATGCTGCTGTTCCGTAGAACATCAAATGCTTATCCCAACCTACAAAAAGAAGTTGATTGCCGTGGAATTTTTCCACAGCATCATTCATAGGAAACTTATATTCTGAAATAGCTGCTACTGGCATATTCTCTCCAATTAGTTCTTAGTGGCTTGATTACGCCACTGTGCAAAGTTTTTCTGGTCTTCAGAACCTTCAAACGGCCCGTTTTCGCTGCCCCAATTTAATTGGTAATAATCAGCAACTGCTCTTACAGGATCAAATCCTTCTACTGTTGGATCTGTACCCGGAAGGAAGTTTGTACCTTGATAAATTTGATACACAGGCAACCAAGCTTGAACATATTTCTCAGGCTCATTGTCAAAAATCTTATGGCAATGTGTTGAGCAGAACTGGAATTTCTGACCTAAGTAAGTACCTTCTTCGTAAGCCAATTGAGTTGGATCGTCTGGCTCAGTGAAGAAAACAGGTAACTGACAAACTTGGCATAAACGTGGCAAACCTTTTGTAAAGAATGGCTTACCTTCATCTTCCAATTTTTTGAAATATTCAAAACGTGGGCGATAGTATTTAGGGAATGTTTCTGGATACTTAGCATCCAACCAATCCAACTCTTCCTCACTTGGGATCCAAGTGTGGAAGTTAGTCAAGAAGTTAGCACTGTTAAACACCAACCATGCTTGGTGAGAAATGTGGCCTTTTTCTTTACGGATCTGATCGATACAGTCAGGAACTTTAATACCATAACGTGCCAAGTCGTTAAACAAGGCCATACCGTTACCTTCAAAGTAGATCTCCCAAGCTTCTTTCCAGCTCATCACGCGTTTTGGCAACATGTAATCTTGCATCATGCCAACAATCGTTAAGAGACGTACACCACGCCATGTCCACTTATCAATCCATTTTTGGATGATAGGCACGTTGCCTGGATCCTGCTCTAGCATGAACTTAATTACTTCAAGACCCAAAGTCATGTGACGTGATTCATCAGACTGAGCTGAGAAACCAAATGTCATCGCAGCCATGTCGCCGTTATAAGCAGCACCTGATACAAATGGTACGAATAATAAGTTTGTTAAAACATACTCAAATGAGAATGAAATCGCTGTAATAAATTCGAATGGACCAGCAGTTAAAGCGTCTTCGAAATATGACTTAGGTACAGAGTAGTACCAGAAGTGGTCTTGTGCATGATGCCAGTTATCTAAACCGTTGTAGAAACGGTTGTAGTTAGACATAGAGTGAATCTGTGTTTGTGCATGACGTAATTCGTCAATAGATTGCATTTGGCAAGCAACTGCAGCACCAACACCTTTAAACTCACGGCCCAAACGGCAATAACCTTTATGAGCTTCATATTCCAAGGGTGTAATGGCGTTCAACCATAATTTCAATGCGTTCACATAACGCGCATCAGTCACAGTTAAGTGACCATTGTTTTGTGTGAAGCCGTCAATAATTGCGTAAAGTTTGCGCTCTTTTTCAGCTTGATATTTCCAGTAAGCATCTACTGTCAAACGGAATGGGTCTTCCCATTTTTCCCAGTCATGAATCTTGATGCCTTCATAGGCTAACTGAGGGTAAATTTCTTCATTGGTTTGATAAGTTGGTTCCCACGCCAAATCACGTGTCATTAAGTGATAGCGCTCTTTTAAACCTAACTTCTTCTTTGCATTCATATCCATAATTAATCTCCGAGTCTAATTAGATCTAATGATTAGAAATTGAGTTCAATGCCGATTTTCTTGGCACGTTCTTGTAAGGCAAGAGCCACATCTGCCATAGCAGCATCAGCTTCAGCACCTAAAGCAATCTTGGCAACTGGTGTTAAAGCAGCTTTTGCTTGCTTAGCCCAATCGCTAGCCCATTGACTTAATAATGCTTTGTTCTCTGCAGATTCAGCAGCTGCTGTTTTTAATACAGAGTCAATCCATTTAGCTGTTTCAGCCTGCCAATCAGCCATGAATACAGTCATCATGCCAATGGTTGGACCACTCTTAGCTGCCCAAACACCATCCACTGCTTCTTTGTAAATCAATGGATATAACAAACCATCTAACGCAAAGTTTTGAGCTACGAATAACTCCATCACATCACGTGTCACCAATGTTTTTTCAACATATTGGCGTAATGGCTGCCAATTAGCATCTTTTTCCCAATCAGCTTTACCAGTTTTTAGATCTTCTACATCGCCGATTGCCAAACCAACACGTGTTAAATACTGAGCAATACCTAATTGGTCAAAACTTGCAAAAGTACAAGCTTGGTTTAACGCTGTACCGTAAGCATAAGCAGCCATACAGCAATTGTTCATGTTGGCGCCCCACGCTACGTGGCGAAGTGGCATTAATGTTTTAAGAGCAACTTCTTTAATCTCTGGATTTAATGAAAGCTCTAAACCACGCTCCTCAATAAACTCAAAATTCTTTTCAATCGCATCTTGCTGACGAGCGCGCGCTTGAGTGTATGTACCGTAGTAGAACTGACGCGGGTCTTTAAGAACGTACCAATCTTTCAAAACAATCTTTGTACGAGTCACATCATGTAATTCACGTGATGGATCCCAAGTCGGTTTGTAATGGAAATTATGTGTTGGCTGTAAATCATACGTAGCCTCTTGATAACGTGTGGCAACCTTGTCACCAAAACGTTTTTCAATGTGCTTAAACGTATTTCTAAGCGGCTTTAAAGCCACCGTTTGTAAATCAATTTGCATATTTATGCTCCAAAATTGTGAAGACTTGCACTAAAAGTTAACAACAACGCATCCAATAAATGCAAAATGCGTGCCAAGATCTGTTTTTCTTAATATACATAAGGGCTAGAACCCCGTCTTTCAGGGAAAACCACTAACTTAACGAGAATATCAAATGTTACAAATTTGTAATGATTGTAAAGCTTGATTTAACAAATTTGTAACATTTTAAGTGTTTTGTAACCCATAAGTTACTTTTCCTAGCAAATTTGTACCGTATAGGTTACAGCACGAAGTTCACTGATTTTTAGCTTTAACTACTTTTTATCTTCTTTTTCTAAACGGTAAGCAATTTGCCTGCGAGTGACCCCTAGCAATTCAGCAGCTTTAGCTAAATTACCACCCGTTTTGCGGACCGCCGCTTCCATCAACATGAGTTCATGCTCATCTAATGAAACTCCCTGGTTTAAGACCTCTTCAGCTAAAGCTTCAGCAGATTTTGAGTGTCCTTCAACAATACGACCATAGGGGTTTAACTCCACCTCGCCAGTAAAGACATCAGATACACCTGCGAATAGATGCTTTAACTCAATACGATCATCCGAAGCAGTTAATAACACTCCCCGCTCCATCATGTTTTCTAGCTCACGAATATTGCCCGGCCAGTCATAAGTCATCAACATGCGCATAGCTTTATCCGTCACACCCGGAATACGTTTGTTGTGCAATAAGGCGTATTTTTTAATAAATGCATCAATTAATAATGGAATATCTACCTTACGATCGCGCAATGGGGGAATATTGACTGGATAAGCATTTAATCGGTAGTACAAGTCAGCGCGGAACTTTCCGTCTTTAACCGCTTGCTGCAGATTAACGTTGGTTGCTGTAATTAAACGAACATTCACCTGTCTAGTTTTAATATCACCCAATCTCTCAAGTTCACCACTCTCTAGAACACGCAATAACTTTACCTGGGCAGCGGGTGTTAAATCACCCACCTCATCCAAGAACAAAGTGCCACCATTGGCGCGTTCAAAACGACCAGGGCGCGATTGTTGTGCGCCAGTAAAGGCACCTTTCTCAACACCAAATAATTCTGACTCTAATAAGTCATTCGGTATCGCTGCGCAATTCAATGCAATAAATGGTTGTGAGGCACGATCACTATTGTCATGTATCCAGTGCGCAAAAACTTCTTTACCAACACCTGTTTCACCCAAGAGTAAGACAGTAATAGGGTTAGATGCAGCAGTAGCGGCTAGGGTAAGGGCTGTTTTAAATACTTCAGATTCGCCAATAATGTTATCGGGTAACCGCACTTTACTTAGCGAGGCTCTTAAACTAGCCACCTCTTCTTGCAAATCAATTAATTTACTTGCGATGTTATCGGGTCGGTAATAACGCAAGTAGTCATCAGAGTCTTCCCAGTTTTCAAGCAGACGTCCCTCGATATAACAAGTGTGATCGCCCTTACAGACACATTTAGTTTCTTTAAAAATAACTGGGCGACCAACAAAAGTAGATACATAGCCAGAGGCATAACCTACCTGACTCCAACATTCAACCTCATCACCAATACCGTACTTTTCTAGATGAGTTTGCGCTTCCCAAGAATTTTCCCAAAGGAATTCTCCAGTGAACTTCCCCTTCGATAAATCCATCGACAGCTTTTTCTTTTCTACGCGCACCATACCTTTAAAAGAATGCAGCATAGGGCCTAACATGATGCCGGCTTCTGGTGAATCATTACTTGGCAAACTCTTGGCTAGTTCCGCATCGCGTACACCAGATGCATAACCCATGCGAACTAAAAGGCCACGGGCACGCTCCATACCTAAAGATTCAATAATTTCATTACGCAATGCGCCCAAGGCAGCCACATGCATGAGCACCATGCGGTTCTCACCCAACCAAATCTCACCTGTCTCAAATGAAAACTTAAGTCGGTTACGTAAATCAACAAGTTCTGAGTCTGGAACTCTTTTCACTAAATCTCCAAGCCAATCTATTTCTAATGATTGGTATTTTCGTCTATTTTATTTTTTTAGGCATTAAAAAACCCTCAAATACCAATGGTACTTGAGGGTTGAATTGGATCAGCTTAAATTTTGTTTAAGCTAATTCCACACAGAGCTTAGTCACCGCCGCGCATGAACTGAACTTGGAACATACGTGGTGGGTTCAACTTAACATCAACTTGTCCCTTGAATTGACCTGTTGTGCAATGCTTAGCTTGCAAGTCAACCATTGAGAATGAGTCATCGATAGGAATACCTGAGCCTTTGTTTACAGCCAAGTGTGAATCAGGGTGTGATTTACCAATCGTAAATGTCTTCCAGATTTCACCTTTCTTATCGTAGATTACGCTACGGTTAATGTTGTTAGCTTGCGCATCGATATAAATCAAACGCTTGCTAATTGGGCTTGGATCAACTGGTGAGCCCTCAACAATGTAAACCTTACGCAACTGCCATGTGATGTTTTGGAAACAGTTACCTTGACCACCAAAGTCAACATACTTATAGCCGTCTGCTTCAGCAGGCATATCAGTCGCCAACTTCAATTGGTTATGGTAGTAGTAAGGCATCAACACGTTCTTAGTTGCTACGTATTTCCACTTGTAAGCAGATAGACGGTCGTTGTAACCCTCAAAGTCTTGAATCATCAAGTCTGCGCCCAAGAACGCATCTGTTACCTGACCAGTAGCCAAACGACGTACACGACGTTGGAAACCTAGGTACAAGTAAGCGTCATCAGACTTCAAGTCGTCTTCATAACGCTGAATCAACAACTGAGTACCCTTCAAGTCTTGTGGCTCCATGATGTTCATGTAGATACCACGGAACAACTTAGATGGGTTAGGTGTTACTTCTGGTTTTGGTTCGTCTTGAATACGGTGTGTGAAGTTCAAGAAGTGAAGATTTAACTTCAATGTCTTCTCTAACTTACCTGAAGCCATATCGCGATATTTCCAGTAGAACGGATAGATCGCAGCATTGTCACCCCAGTTTACGCCGTACTTGTAGTTCCACATGATCTTCTCACCTGCACGTGGATCAGCAGCAGATGGCTCTTCAGGGAACGGACGACCAGCAACGAAGCCTTCGATTTCGCCTGGCTTAGCACCAAGCTTAGTCTTGTTCAAGTTAGCACGTGTTGCTTCAACGTATGCTTTGTTCATGTCGAATGATGTTGTTTTACCAACAGTCACGTCTAACCAACCACGCTTGATCATGTCAAACAAAGCTGGGTCAACTACGTCTTTGAACTGGTCTACGTTTTTAGAACTAACAACAGTACCTTCATTCAAACCTGGGAATGTAGGAACACCATTCTTGTACGGGAAGAATGATTTCTCTACATCTGCCTCTGTAGCTGCAGATGCTGAACCAACAGCACCTACTGCCAACAGAGCCATTAATAGTGCGGAAAATTTCGTTTTCATTATCAATTAACTCCTAAATTAAAACTTGTAGCGCAATGTTGCGTAGATCTCATTTTGGCCAAATGCTGTACCAATCGGACCTGCACGGAAGCGACCTAGAGGCTCCATACCACCCATACCAGTATCCCAAAGCGCACTTGTGCAAGCTGCCTGAGGAGTTCCGGCATTTGTACATCCATTAAATGCAGTTCCAGTGAATGGGTTTAAAGCATTAGCTGCATGGGCAGAGCTCCAACTCCAATTTGACTGCTCATGACCAAACTTCACATTTGCACCAAATTTTAGTTTCAAATTATCTGTGTACAACCATTCAACAGCTGGTGCAATAACGTTAGCCTGTGCACGGAAGTCACGAGCAAAGATAATCTCTGGGCTTACACGGTCATTCATCAAGAATGCTTTCATTAACAATGTAGCAATTGCATTGTCTTTCCAATCAGGCATACCACTCATACCCCATGGGCGCTGTTCTTGTTGATGATTAAAGATGTGCTGATAAAACAATTGGCCAGAGAACAATACTGTACGTTCTGTACTAATGAACGGTACGAATGTTGGACGGTCAAAACCAATTACGGAACGCCAAACTGGGTTCTTAGAATACATCTCTGGACGTAAAGTATTTGCAAACTCTTCACCGCGGGTATATGCGCCCTCTAAACGCATAGCCGCACCCAATGACTCAACTTGGAAGTCCATCGAACCGCCAACCAAATTAACTCTTGGATACACCATCTCAAATAATGGGATGTATGCACCGTCCATCACATATGGCACACCACCAGTACTAATTGTTACAGGTGCATGAATAAATGGATTATCAGAACCCTGAGTCCTCATACCTCTCAAAGATGGCAACTGAGATCTGTATGTTAAAGCGTTCAAAGAAAAGCTTAAACCCTCTTTACTAACCCCTTCAAACTTTAAACCTAACTGAGTATTTGCAAGGCTCCAATTTGGTAAATCAACTTTGTTAATACCAATTTGACCAGGACCAAAATTTGTTGATAATCCACCTAGATTATTTGCCATACCGAAATTACCAACGGTACAACCATTACTCCAACAGTTAGCCATTGAACGGAAAAAATCACCCGCACCTAAAATACTGTTTGGTGTACCACCTTGACCTAAATTATTTGGACGGAATTGATCAAAGTTCCAAACAACTGACAAGTTACGATCTTGCATGTTCTCACTAGCACCCATACGGTACTCAGCTTGAGCGATCCACATTGGAATACGGATATCTTGCAATTCGTCATAAATGTTATTACGTGAATAATCAACTGGGTTGATCACGTCTAATACGCGGAACAAGTCTGTACGACCCCAAACAACTTGTTGCTTACCAATTTTTAAGAAAGCATTTTGACCACCATCAAGACCAATAGTCTTTGTTACATAGGCTTCACGAATGAAGTCTAAGCGGCTATTGAATTCTGGGGCAGCTAACTGAGCTTGTGTCTTGTTACCATAACCACCAAAATCCATACAACCACGTGAATCGTAGTTACATGGACGAACAGGAACTGCAAATGTTAAACCGCCACCATTATTAGAATGCCAGTTTGAACCCAAAACCTGAAGACCCGAGTTTGCGTAAGCTGCTGATGTGCCATCAGAAAAAGAATTGCTAGTCAAACCTAAATTATTCACTGATGTTTGGGTCAGTGTTGATTGACCATAAGGAGTGAAGGCTGGCCCCATGCTTGCAATAGGGCCCAAAGCATTACCCATCATTACTGAGCCACCGGCATTCTTACCGTATTCATCCTTGTTTAGGTCATACACACCATCGTATGTACCACGCAAGATACCGCGGAATCTCCAACCGTCATTGAGGTTCTTAGACATCTCTGACTGGAGAGTGTTACGGAATTTTGAAAGACCAGCTTTATCACGCAAAGCTGTGTGGTTTTCATAGTAAAGATCCGCATTCCATGGATCACCACTTGTCAAACCTAAGTCTGGCAAGTTCTGCGCTACTGCGCTTACACCGGCAACAGCCAATACAGTCGCAAGAACTACGTTCTTAGGCTGTAAGGCTTTGCGCCATTTTTTATTAATCATAACTACTCTCCTTAACAATCTGACTTACTAAAATTAATACACAAGAACACAAATTTATTACCGTTAAAATAATGGTTTCTCGAGATTTTTTATGTAGGGAGTTTTCCCATTAGTAATAACCCCTAACTATCTCGAGATTTTTTATCTCTTTGTTTTTTATGGGTTTTTATTACTATATTTGTGGTGTTGATGAATGATTAAAGGGTGGTGTTGTTTTTACGCAACGACCACCCTTTAATTTATTTACTTATTTTTTCGACTATTTAGTCGTTTTGCAAAATACCATCTTCGTCACGATGAATACCAGTGATGAACTTAGGTTTAAATGCCATCACCCAAGCTGGTACCAACAAAACTGCCGCAACAGCATTCAAGGCCAACATCACTGTTAACAATAGAGCTGCATCTGATTGGAAACGTAGGTCTGACAAGATCACCCACATAATCACACCAGCAATCAAAGTCGCTGCCGTGAAACCAACCGCTAAACCAGTTGTGCTCAATGCACGTAGAACAGCTTCACGAAGATCATGCAACTCTTCATACTCTTCACGAATACGGTCCATGATGTAAACGGCGTAGTCAATACCAACACCTACACCCACTGCAATCACAGGAATTGTATTAACGCTAATACCGATGTTCATGAAACCCATGTAACCGTATGTCAAGATCGTTGCATACAACATTGGCAAAATCATCAACCAACCAGCGTGTAGTGACTCGTAGTAGATCATCACGAACACAAACGCCATCAACATCACGATTGGTGTAATCAACATCGTGTCGTGGAAGTTCTCTTCGTCAATCGCAGCACTCACACCGATGATGCCGCCACCCAATAAGAGTTCAAAATTTTCAACAGTACCGTTAATACCTTTGATGAATTCTTTAGAGTTATCAACCACACGCTTTAATGTAGTTGCTTGGTGGTCTTTGTAGAAGAATGCCAAAACAGCATCGGTACCTTCTGGGTTCATGAACTCTTTCATCGCACCAGGAATTGGGCTAGATAGTTCATAAGCAGACATCAAACCAGCTACTTCAATTTGTGTATCAGGAATTTGTGCCCAACGTGGATCACCACTATGAGTCAACATGTTCACTTGACGGATCAAACCAGGAACAGCTTTGTAGCCACCCAACTCTGGATCTCTCGCCATCATTTGATCGCCAAATTTTTCCATCGCGTGCACTACTTCAGGACGTTGAATACCGTTCTGATCTTTTGTTCTTGCTACAACAAACAATTCTTCTGAACCAGGGAAATGTTCGTTGATAGATTTAGCAGAAATATTGTAGTCATGGTTACGGTTCAAGATTGGAGAACCTGGCTCTGACTCACCAAACTTCACTTGAGCTACGAAGAAGCTAGCAACAAGAACTGCCAATGCTGTACCAATCAAACCAATTTTTACATTGAATGGATTAACAATGAACTTAGCCATGTTGTAAAGCACCGCTGTGGTTGCTGAACGATTGTTTTCTTTCTTCTTAGGCTCAGGCAAGATTGTCAAGAACAATGGCACCATGAAGTGCACTGTGAAGATCACTGAGAAGCCCCAGAAACCAGCGTAGTAACCCAACTTAATATTGATTGGTGCTGCGCCCAAACAGATAACAAAAATACCAATCGCATCAATCGTAATCGCTAATGAACCGGGTCTAAACAATGCATCTAGTGAATTACGCGCAGCTTTTTTACCGCTCTTAGTAATTTCTAGTTCATAGTAGTAACGTTCTACCAATTGCACACCGTGCGATGTAGCACGAGCAGCAATCAAGAATGGAATTGGCATAGACAATGGGTCTAATGTGTAGCCCAAAATCGTCATGAAACCTAAGCCCCATGCTGATGACAAGCAGATACCCAATAAAGGCAATGCCACGCCATAGAAACGACGGAAGTAAACAACCAATAAACCAAAAATTAATGCAGCTGTGTACAACAAAATCTGCAAAATTTGATTTAAGTATGTGTAAACCCAACCAGTTAAAACAGGCAAGCCTGTTGCATGAATCTTTGCTTTGTCATTGGCATACTTAGCACGCAACTCTGTTAACTCAGCAAAAGTTTTACGGTAGTCAATATCACCACCTTCGTTCATCTGGCCTTTGATGATGGCAGATTTCATATCAGGAGAAACCATCAAACCATACACGCGTGGATTAGCCATCACGTCGCGACGCATTTGATCTAATTCTGCTTGAGATAGATTTGGCGATGCTGGATCGAAATACAAAGCAGACTTAATGTTGCCTGTTTCATCTAACGTAATCTTACGAGTTGTACGGTGCGTCAAACTGCTAACCAAGTTATGGTTAACGCCTGACAAACTATCAACGCCTTGAGTTAGGTTATCAAGTAAGCTTAATGTTTCATTAGTAAAGATATCGCCATCTTTAACTTCCACACTCACTACAACAGCACTTGCACCACCAAAGTCACCTTTGATTTGGTTGTGTAATTGAATGAATGAATGGTTTTGCGGCAACAAATCATCGAAGTCTGTGCCCATGCGTAAATTAGGTAGCAATGATGCAAATGCAACGCTAATAGCAAAGATGATTGAAAGAACAATCTTAGGGTTAGCGAATAGCCATTCTTCGCCAACGTGGAGCATGTGGGTTAGTTTCTTTTTCACTTTTTAATTCCTAATCTTTATCTTTGCCAATTACTTAGCTGTTACCACTTTCCATGCGCCGTTACCACCAGCAACAAGGAAACCACCTTTAACCGCTGCAACGCCTTTCAAGAAAGGCGCCCCCAAACCTTCGATCTTCACAGGCACCCATTGGTTGCCGTCTAAACGCAACACAACACCACCAAGACCTACGCTATACACACGACCATCCACTTTAGCTAAACCAAACTGTGAAAGACCTGTGGCATTGTTTGTTTTTTCCCAAGAACCGCCACCGTTTTTAGTGCGCATGATCGTGCCAGTTAAGCTAGTTACGTAACCTTCTTGAGGAGAAACAAATAAAGCGGCATATGGATAGAACTCAGGTCCAATGCTGCTAGTAGCCCAAGATTTACCACCATCGCTACTGCGTTTTACTGTGCCAAACTCACCTGTTACAACAGCGTTTTGAGCGTCAATAAATTGAACAGTATTAAACATGGCGTCTTCACCATTTGAATCAATTTTCCAAGTCGTACCACGGTCGCTACTATTAGCAATCGTTGAGTTGCTACCAACGACCCAATAGCTATTTGCTGGGCCGCAAGTAACACCCAATGGTCTCCAAGTACCTGGGGTTGCTTTTGATGTCCATGAATGACCATCATCCGTTGATGTCCAAACCTTACGATAAAAATCAAGCGCAACAAAACTACCATCTGCACAAGTAGCTACATCGATTAAAGATGCTGTACCTTTAATCTCTACACGTGTTGGCTTACCACCATCATGAGGAATCACACCTACAATATCTTTACCAACAATGACGGCCACTTTTTGATTGGCAGCGGCACCTTGGAACTGATCCACACGCGTTGTTAACGTCTCTGGAGTAACTTCTTTTGCTGAAGTCTCAGGTTTGCTGCCACATGCAGATAGCAATGTACTTGCTACTAATAGGGCACTAGCACTCTTTAAAAATTGATAGCTCATAAAAATTCCGACTTATTAACTTAATCTCGAGATTATTTTTCTATTTTTTAGGGTTTACAACAATGCGTATATACCCTAAGCAAGTCCCATTCACATTTCCTAACCACTTATTTTTAAAGGGAATTTATTGCTCCAATTTTCCCAAAAAATTTGTTTCTTTTAAAAACCATAAATACCTGTTTTTAAAAGAATTTTGGCAGTTATGTTCTTTTTATAACCATTTCCAATAAAAAAAGGGGTTTGCTTCCGCGAACCCCCTTTTTATTTATTTCAAAGATTAAATAGATTCTTTGAAAGCAATGCCACGCTCTTTAGCCATGGTCATTGCTGTGTCTTCGATCATGTCTTCCTGACCGCCGATCATTTTCTTGCGACCTAACTCAACCAAAATATCGCGAGCAGGAATACCGTAACGCTTACTTGCACGTTCAGCATGTAACAAGAATGTTGAATACACACCAGCAAAACCTAAGGTTAATGATGAACGATCCACACGAACCATGTGATCCATCATCGGCACAATCGTTTCTTCAGCAATATCCATTAACTTGAATAAGTCACAACCTGTTTCAATACCCATACGCTCACAAACAGCAGCAAATACTTCTAATGGTGTATTACCAGCACCAGCACCTAAACCAGCTACTGAACCGTCAATACGAGTAGCGCCTTCTTCAATCGCTGCGATTGAGTTAGCAATACCCATACCCATATTGTGATGACCGTGGAAACCGATTTCTGTCTCAGGCTTCAATGCTTGACGCAATGCATGTACACGAGCTTTCACATCATTAGGTAACATGTAACCTGCTGAGTCTGTGATGTACACAGTTTGCGCACCATAAGATTCCATCAATTTAGCTTGTTGCACTAGACCTTCAACGGTGTGTAAGTGGGCCATCATCAAGAAACCAGTTGTATCCATACCCAACTTACGTGCATACGCAATGTGTTGTGGTGATGTATCCGCCTCTGTACAGTGTGTTGCTACGTGTACGCTACGCGCACCCGCATCATAAGCAGCTTTCAACTCTCTCATTGTTCCCAAACCAGGAATCAATAAAACTGATACAACTGCTTTTTTCATTTTTGATGCAACAGCACTGATGTACTCTTCGTTAGAGCTCAATGCAAAACCGTGTTGCAATGAATTTCCACCTAAACCAGCACCGTGTGTTACTTGGATATAAGGCATACCTGCATCATCCATCGCAGTGGCCACTTTAACCATTTGCTCAACACTGATTTGCTCGCGCTTAGCGTGCATACCATCGCGAAGGCACATGTCATGAAGAATAACTTTCTTACCCTTAAGGTGATCGATCTCAAACATTATTTCGCCCCCAATTAATTCGATTTAGTTGCTTTAAGTTGAACCTTGCCAGACATAATGTTCTGCGCAAATAGTTCAGCTGTTCTTGTTGCAGCCGCTGTCATGATGTCTAAGTTACCTGCGTACTTCGGCAAGTAATCACCAAGACCAGCTACTTCCATAAACACAGAAACTTTATTGCCATCAAATACAGGGCCGTTTACTAACTTGTAACCAGGCACGTATTTCTGTACTTCACCAATCATGCGCAAAATAGATTCTTTAATCTCTTCACGTTTTGGCTCACCATCTGTCAAGCAATAGATCGTGTTACGCATAATCATTGGAGGATCTGCTGGGTTAATAATCGCCAAGGCTTTACCTTTTTTAGCACCACCCACTTTACATACAGCATCTGATGTTGTGTATGTGAATTCATCTAAGTTAGCGCGTGTACCAGGGCCAATTGATTTAGAAGCCAAGCTGGCTACGATTTCCGCATAAGGCACTTCTTGTACGCGTGACACAGCGTAAACGATAGGAATAGTTGCCTGACCAGCACAAGAGATCATGTTCACGTTCATCTCGCCACTCGCCGCATGCTTTTCTAGGTTAACAGTTGGGCAGCACAAAGGGCCAATCGCTGCAGGCGTTAAGTCAACCATCAATACGCCCAATTCATTTAACTTGCGTGAGTTCTCTGCGTGAACATAAGCAGAAGTTGCATCAAACGCAATCTGAATACCATCAGCCAAAACGTGTGGCAATAAACCATCCACGCCTTCAGCAGTTGTTTTAAGACCCATATCGCGGGCTCTTGCCAAACCTTCAGATTCTGGGTCAATACCCACCATCCATACTGGTTCTAAAAACTCACTACGCTGCAATTTATAAATTAGATCTGTACCAATATTTCCAGATCCAATTAATGCGCATTTAATCTTTGCCATCTTGTTTATCCTTTAGTTTGACCACCGTAGATCGACACTCTAACTACTATCTCTTGCGTTTTATGTCATTTATGCGACAAACGTCATAGAGACATTCCCTAATACATCAAACTCCGCAGTAATTTGATCGCCTGGCTGCACTGCAAATGCTTCCGTAATACCGCCACTCATCACAAAACTACCTGCTGGCAAGTATTCACCCTGCTCATCCAAAATATTGACCAACATAGCAATTGCCTCAGCAGGATTACCCAATACAGCTGATGACTCACCTTTAGCAATTTCTTGCCCATTCTTCTTCATGACCACACCAATTTTTTGCAAATTAAGGCCTTGTGGGCTTAATTTAGTTTGGCCAGTCACAAACCGTGCAGAAGAACCGTTGTCAGCCACAACACTTGCTAAGTCAAATTTAAATCCTGAGAATCTAGAATCAATAATTTCAACAGCCGGCAAGATGTAATCGGTTGCAGCCAATACATCTAACAACGTGCAATTTGGACCTCTGAGATCTTTATTAGTCACAAAAGCCACCTCACACTCAACACGTGGATGAACCATGTCAGATGTTTTGATGCCTACATCTTCTGTTCTTGCCATTTTGTTAGTTAAGAAACCAATCGATGGCACGTGCACACCCATTTGCTCCATCTTGGCTCTTGATGTGAGGCCTGCTTTCCAACCAACCAACTGATGACCTTTTGCCAAATAACGTTTTCGGAGCTCTGCTTGAACAGCATAACCATCATCGATGGTCATGCTGGGATAGTCATCCGTTAATTTATGAATGGCATAGGCGCCCTCTTGCGCACCTTCAACACGGTCACACAATGTGTTGATGTCATCTTGATTAATGGTGAGTGTTAATGCCACGGTGTTTCCTTTATTTTTTTACTTTGACTTGGTGCTTGAGTTCTTATAGCTTCACACAAATATTGCGTGTCTCTGTATAGAACTCAAGAGAGTGCACACCACCCTCGCGACCAATACCAGATTGCTTAGAACCACCAAATGCTGTTCGCAAATCACGCAAGAACCAGCTATTAACCCAAGTAATACCTACATCTACTTTCGCAGCAACGGTATGAGCTCTAGCTAAGTTAGTTGTCCAAATAGTTGTTGCTAAGCCATATTTAGTATCGTTAGCTAATTTAATAACTTCTTCATCTGTATCAAAAGGACGAATGTGGCAGCATGGTCCAAAAATTTCTTCTTGAATAACAGATGCCGTCTCTGGCAAACCTGTCCAAATAGTTGGTTGAACCCAATGACCTTCTTTTAGATCACCCGGCATATCAGGTACACCGCCACCAGTTACAACTGTTGCACCTTCATCCACTGCTTTCTTGTAATAAGACATCACTTTTTGTTTGTGTTCAGCAGAGATCAAAGGACCGTAGTCTGAGCCGTGATCTTCTGGACGACCATATTTGACGTGTTCTGCTTTAGCTTTCAAAGCTGCAACAAATTTATCAAAAATAGGACGTTCTACATAAACACGCTCAGTACCTAAACAAACTTGTCCTGAGTTCAAGAATGCTGAACGGAAAATGCCGTTTACAGCATCATCAAAGTTGGCATCGGCAAAAACGATACCGGCATTCTTGCCGCCTAATTCGAATGAAATATCGCGCATACCTTCAGCAGCCGCCTTCATAATCGCTGTACCTGTACGCGTTTCACCCGTGAATGTAATGGCATCTACCATTGGGTGGTGCGTCAAGAACTCACCAGCGGAGTCTGGACCAAAACCATTCACAACGTTAAATACACCCTTAGGCATACCTACAGCGTTCATCACCTCACCCAACAATGCTGTTGTCATTGGCGTTTCTTCTGAAGGCTTAACAACCACTGTATTACCACAAGCTAATGCAGGGCCGACTTTCCAAGTCATCAACATAAATGGAGCGTTCCATGGGGAAATCACACCCACCACACCTTTAGGATTACGTACTGCATAGTTCACAGCACCACGACCATCTGGCGTTGACATTGTGAAAGCTTCTGTCGCAACGTTTTTAACCACATCAGCAAACACTTTGAAGTTAGCTGCACCGCGTGGAATAAATACATGACGCATCACGTGATTAGGTTGACCCGTGTCAGCCATCTCAGCAGCCACGAAGTCTTCGAAACGACGTGTAATCTCATTTGCAACGGCGTATAACATCTCAACGCGTTGATCAACTGTCATCTTGCCCCACTCGCCATTTAATGCGTCATGTGCAGCTCTAACAGCAGCATCCACATCACTTTGACTAGCTTCTGCGATCTGAGCAATCACTTTGTTATCAACAGGTGAACGTTTGTCAAAAAACTTATTGTTGCTACCAACCACAAACTCACCATTAATGAAATGTTTAACTTGTTTCATAAATTCCTCTTAATAAATGTTTGTTACTTTTTTTGTTACGTGTGTTTTTCTTACTGCTTATTTTTTTACTTCTTAGTTCTTTTATATTTTTTGCTTAACTAGCTAATCCCACTTCTTTTCCCTGAAAAACATCTTCAGGTAATCCCTCAAATAATTGATAAGTGATTCTGATGTGTTCTGCCAAAATGTCTGAACACAAAGAAGCATTTCTTGCTAATGCCGCATCTTTTAGGGCCTCATGTTCTGCATGTAAATCACGCTTCAAATTGGTGCCATATTTGATGCCCATAGAGCGATAACGTTCAGATTGGTGATACAAAATTCCAATGAACTGCAATAGCCAACGAGATTCGCAAGCAGACACTAATGCTGCATGAAATTCTGCATTGCGCTCTTCCCACACATTAAATTGCGCATTACGCTCTTTAATATCTTGAAGGGCTAATTTTTTCTCGGCCAGTGCCAAACGGTGATAGGCAGCCATCACGTCTGCTTCCCATTTATCCCCGCCGTTTTCAATAGATTGAGTTAAGGCTTGCGTTTCCAGAATAACTCTTAGCTGAGTAATGTCTTTAAAGTCTCTCAGCGACATCGGGCTCACAAAGAATCCCTTTTGACCTTCGGCGTAAACCAAGCTATCAGCCACCAACAAGGCCAAAGCTTCTCTTAAAGTGCCGCCACTAACTGAATAAACATCTTTGAGATGCTCGACTTTTAATTTGCTGGCTGGCGCATGAATGCCACTAATGATGTCATTTCTTAATGAGAGATAAGCCCCCTCAACAAGCGTTTTAGGTGCCGGCTTTTCAATCTCAAAAGATGGTTTTGAAACTAGGCGCATTTTTTGCTTTCTTTTAATTTGGATTTATTCAGACTAAGTCCTAGCAAACCCCTGAAATTTATATTAACATTGTATAGAAATATCGAGATTTATGCAAAAAATTGATAAAAAGGTTAAAAATGCTTAATACCAACCCAGCCATGCGGCTAGTTCATAGCAAAGCTAAAGAAGGCTGTGCTCAGGCATATGAAGCCTTAATCCTAGGAATGTTTGAATCTATGAAGCACTTTCCAGGCTTTTTAGGTGCTGAACTACTGCCTCCAACAGAATTAAATGATAAATATCAAGTAGTTACAAAATTCTCATCGGAGGCAGACCTTGAACGCTGGGATATCTCCCCTGAAAGAAAGTTATGGCATCAACGCTTAAGACCTTTATTTGATGGTGATCCTGAATATCGCCTCATGACTGGTCTTGAGGCATGGTTCTCAATGCCAGAAACACCAGCTATGAAAAAGCCTATCCGCACCAAGATGGCTCTTCTGACATGGTTCGGTATTTGGCCAACGGTGTCATTCCTACTGTTTTTTATTGCCCCTTATTTAGAGGGCCTGCCATTTTTAGCTAAAACTGGACTACTTACTGGGGCCGTTGTGCTGATCATGACGTATGTTGTCATGCCTCAGCTAGCTAAAAGATTTAGTCACTGGCTACACAGTCATTAATTCTTGCCCCTTATCAATACTTTATTTAACGCCTGATTTTTTAAATCTTTTTATTTAAACCTCTTTCCGCAGAGACCACCCGTGAAAAAAATCCGCAGCATTCTTATTGCCAACCGATCCGAAATCGCCATCCGTGTGATGCGCGCCGCCAGTGAATTAGGCATCAAAACCGTTGGCATTTACGCCAATGAAGATCGTTTCGCATTACATCGTTTTAAATGTGATGAGAGTTATTTAGTTGGTGAAGGTAAAAAACCTATCTCCGCCTATTTGGATATTGATGACATTCTCCGCATTGCTAAAAAAGCCAATGTGGATGCCATTCATCCAGGTTATGGTTTCTTATCAGAAAACCCAGAGTTCGCAGAAGCTTGTCGCGAGAATGGGATTATCTTTATCGGACCACAAGCTAGTGTCATGCGTACCTTAGGTAATAAGGTAGATGCACGCAATGCAGCTGTTAAAGCTGGCGTTCCCGTGATGCCAGCAACAAAACCATTACCAGCTGATTTAGCTGAGTCTAAAAAATTAGCATTGGCTGTTGGCTATCCACTCATGCTCAAAGCTAGTTGGGGTGGTGGTGGTCGCGGCATGCGTGTGATTGAAGATGAGCAAGCACTTGAAGCTGAATTACCTGTTGCTAGACGTGAAGCCTTAGCAGCATTTGGTAATGACGAAGTGTATTTAGAAAAGCTGGTTAGAAATGCTCGTCACGTTGAAGTACAGATCATGGGTGACCAACATGGTAACGTGGTTCACTTGTTTGAACGTGACTGCTCCGTACAACGACGCAATCAAAAAGTAGTTGAACGAGCACCAGCACCTTATTTGTCAGAAGAACAAAGAAGTTCCTTATGCGCCTCAGCGATTCGGTTAATGAAAGCTGTTGAATACACACACGCCGGTACTGTTGAATTTTTAATGGATGGCGATTCTGGTGAGTTTTACTTCATTGAGGTAAACCCACGCATTCAAGTGGAACATACCGTAACTGAGCAAGTGACAGGCATTGACATTGTTAAGGCACAGATTCACATTAGCGAAGGCGCCAAGATTGGCACAGCAGAATCAGGCGTACCAAATCAAGAACACATCAAACTAAATGGTCATGCTTTGCAGTGTCGTGTCACAACAGAAGATCCTGAGAATGGTTTCTCGCCTGACTACGGCAAGATCTCTACGTATCGTAGTGCTGCTGGTTTTGGCATTCGTTTAGATGCAGGTACAGCTTATGCCGGCGCTGTGATCACACCTTACTACGACTCTTTATTAGTTAAAGTGACTGCTTCAGCACCAACTGCTAAAGAAGCTATTTCTCGTATGGATCGCGCTTTACGAGAATTTAGGGTGCGTGGCTTAAGTACCAATCTACAGTTCTTAGAGAATGTGATCAATCACCCATTATTTATTTCTGGTGAATGCTCCACTCGTTTTATTGATTCAACGCCTGAACTATATAAATTTCCTAAACGACGCGATCGCGCGACACGTTTACTAAACTTCATCAGTAACGTGGCGGTTAATGGCAATCCAGAGGTTGCAGGTAGAACATTACCTGCTCTGCCATTAGCTCACCCCGTTTTACCTAAGGATGATTTAACTGGATCATTAGCTGTGGGAACTAAAGATCGACTAACTGCACTAGGCCCTCAAAAGTTTAGTGAATGGATGAAAAATGAGAAACGCATCTTATTAACAGATACCACGATGCGTGACGCACACCAATCTTTGTTCGCCACACGTATGCGTACAGATGACATGGTTAATATTGCACCTCACTATGCGCATCATTTACCTCAACTCTTTTCACTAGAATGCTGGGGCGGTGCCACATTTGATGTTTCAATGCGTTTCTTAAATGAAGACCCATGGGATCGCTTAAGAAAAATTAGAACTGCAGTTCCAAACATTTTGTTACAAATGTTATTACGCTCTTCGAATGCGGTGGGTTACACCAACTACCCAGATAACGTGGTGCGTTATTTCATTGAGCAAGCCGCCAAGAATGGCATCGATGTATTTAGAGTATTTGACTCATTAAATTGGGTGGAGAATATGCGCGTCTCTATGGATGCAGTTCTTGAAAACAATGCGCTTTGTGAAGCTGCTATTTGTTACACCGGTGATATCCATGATCCTAATCGAGCGAAATACAATCTAAATTATTACGTCAATATGGCTAAAGAGCTCCAAAAAGCTGGTGCTCATATTATTGGTATTAAGGATATGGCTGGCGTTTGTAGGCCTCTAGCGATCACTGCCTTAGTAAAAGCGATTAAAGAAGAAGTGGGCTTACCTGTTCACTTCCATACACATGACACCAGTGGCGCTTCGATTGCTTCTGTCGTAGCTGCGATTAATGCTGGGGTGGATGCAGTAGATGGTGCCATGGACTCGATGAGTGGCTTAACCGCTCAACCAAGCTTAGGTGGCATCATTGCTTCTACAGAAGGATCTGATCGAGATTCAGGCATTCATTTAAATCAAATTCGTCCAGTATCTACTTACTGGGAAGGCGTGCGTAAGTTCTACTCACCATTTGAAGCAGATATCCGCTCAGGTACATCTGACGTATATTTACATGAAATGCCAGGTGGTCAATACACCAATCTAAGAGAACAAGCACGCTCGTTAGGTATTGAGCAACGCTGGTCAGAAGTGTCACAAGCTTATGCGGACGTAAACCAATTATTTGGCGACATTGTAAAAGTCACACCAAGCTCTAAAGTAGTAGGTGATATGGCGCTTTACATGGTGACCAATGATCTAACACCTGCAGAAGTTCTAGATCCTGCAAAAGAAATCAATTTCCCTGAATCCGTTATCTCTCTATTTAGAGGAGAAATGGGATATCCAGCAGATGGCTTCCCGAAAGAGTTGGGCAAAAAGATTCTGAAAGATAAAGTGGCTATTGATGGTCGCGCAGGAGCTCATATGGCACCTGTTGATTTAGTGCTTATTAAAAAAGAAGCCGAAGATAAGGTGGGTCGTCATTTAAGTGATACAGATCTTGCTTCTTACTTAATGTATCCAAAAGTATTTAGTACATTTGCTGAACACCACCGCCACAACGGCGATGTATCGTTGCTACCAACTCCCGTGTTTTTCTATGGTCTTAACATTGGTGAAGAAATCGCTATTGAAATTGACCCAGGAAAAACATTGGTCATTCGCTTACAAGGCATGACTCAAGTTGATGAAGAAGGTGTTGTGCGTGTGTTCTTCGAACTCAATGGTCAACCACGCACCGTCAAGGTTAAAAAACATGGTGCCGTTGCTACCAAAGTAGGCCGCACCAAAGCAGAGACTGGCAACACCAAACATATCGCCGCACCACTACCAGGTATGATTGCCACATTGGCAGTTAAAGAAGGTCAATCCGTTCAAAAAGGCAGCCCTTTAGTATCCATTGAAGCGATGAAGATGGAAACCATGATTACTGCCAATGAAGATGGCGTGATTAAGAAAATACATATTTCTTCAGGCAATCAAGTAGATGCCAAAGATCTACTCATAGAAATGGCGTAATGACATGCTAACAAGCAGCTTCATGAATAACTTTCCATGGCTCAAATGTCTGAGCCCTGATGAACTCGATCGAGTTCATGCAGATTTGACGATTAGACAAATTCAGAAACATGAATATGTTTGTCGCAAGGGTGAGACACCTGAGCTTTGGTACGGCGTGATGTCAGGCCTTATCAAAGCTAATAACGTTTCACCAACAGGGAAGTCTATTACTTATATGGCCATTCCATCAGGGGGCTGGTTTGGTGAGAGCCCCCTCGTTCGTGGCGATACGCCAAGATCTTATGATGCGATTGCTATGCGTGACTCTGTTTTAGCTTGCCTACCTAAAGAAACATTTCAGTGGTTACTCAGTCAAAATATTAAATTCAATCACTACATCATTCATCAAATTAACGAGAGGATGTTCCACTTCCTCTCCATGATTGAGTCTGAGCGCTTCTTAGATACCAACTCAAGAGTGGCTCAAATCTTAGCCGGCATGTTCAATGAACAACTCTACCCGGGGCAAAGTACTGCGCTGAAAATTTCTCAAGAAGAGATTGGGTTCTTAACCGGCTTATCCAGACAAAGAAGCAATATGGCCTTAAAGAAATTAGAAGAAGATGGTCACATCAAGATTAATTATGGCGAAATTGAAATCATCAATCTAGATGCTTTACGCCAAATGGGTAATGAGCCTCAATAACAAGATCTACGAGAAGCCATGGCTTATGTAGGTTTGACAGTTTTGCCACCTTTTATTGGATGGCATGTTCCTTATATTACCGATGAAGCACGTGTAGCTCTTTTAGAGTCGTACAAAGACAGATTGAAAAATCTTGACTCATTAGAACCCCTAGAGTTTCCGGCACTGAGTGATTTTGATGATCAGATGAAGCGTATTAAGTAAGTTTAGAAAGATCACTACTGATTACCCTTGTCCACGGATGGGTTATGCCATCACCTTTAATTAAAGGTTGATAATTAAACTTCAATAGCCATCGAGAGCATCACGCACAAAAACTATATGAAGCAAATTAACCCACCTCATCCAGGTCTAACCATAAAGGAAGATATTCTTCCCAAGCTTGAATTAACTGTAACTGAAGCAGCCACACAACTAGGGATTACTCGTGCAGCATTTTCAAGAGTGCTTAATGGTAAGGCGGGCATTTCACCAGCAATGGCTCTCCGACTTGAAGCTTGGTTAGGCATTAAAAATGGTGGTGATGCTAGTGCATGGCTATCTCAGCAAGCTACCTATGATTTGTGGCAAACAACACTTCACCCTCAAACTAGAATAACAATGTCATCTAGTGATTTTGAAACATTTACTAGCGCTCTTAACCAAGAACACTCTCCTAATGCCGCTTTACAAAAAGCCATAAAATCAAGCCGAAAGATTAAGCGTTCTTAAAAACAAAAAGCCCTTGATGAAGGGCTTTTTATTGCTTGTTGTTATTGCTTTGTATTGCTGTACTTAATCGAAACTAGGCACAGTTGTAATGAGCATCTCATCCGCAGTTTTCTTTTGACTCTCACTTAAAGTCTCATAGAGTTTCTTTGAGGCATCAAAAATATTTTCCATGGCCGCATATCTATTTTGAGTAACCCCCAAAACTTGGCCAATTTGTTGTGGAGCCGTATTTCCACCAACTCTAGCTTTTGCTTTTTTTAAATCAACAAATAAAGCAGAAACTTGTTTTTCATAAGCAACCCATAAAGCTTGCTGTGAATCCGTAATCTTTAACTTTTTCTTAACAGCATCCAGACGCTCCATGTAGTAATCATAAGAAGCTAGCGGGCTTCTATCAATTTCATACTTTTCCCCGCCCAAACCACGCTTTTTAAAGTCTTGGTTCATTTCTTCACGAGCTGTTGGCTTGGAGTCTGCCATGGCTGTTAAAGAGAATACCGTTCCTACACTAGCCAACACTAGAACAGTCACGACTTGGAAAAATTTGGCGTTCAACACTTGGAACCTCATATTTAATTAACTAGCTTCTGAAAAGAAATTCAATAATAGCTGATTAAATCTTGCAGCGTGCTCAATTTGAGTCCAGTGACCACATTGGCCAAATACATGCAATTGAGATTTAGGAATTAATTCAAGTAATTTGTAGCTCGCTGATAAAGGAATAATCGCATCATCTCGACCATGAACAATCATGGTTTCATGAGGCAATTTTCTAATATCCTCTTCAGAACTTGATAAGGCATCCACCCAACGCTGACGAGGTGCTGGGAACATCGCTGAAAAAGCTTCTTGGAAACCTGGTCGAATACTTGCTTCATAACGCAACTTAGCCAACTCATCATTAACTAAATTTTTGTTGTAAGCAAATAGATTAACGAGTTCTCTCATATGCTCTAGCGTGCCACGGTAACCCCAAACCTCATCTAATCCGTGTGTTAACTCAAACTTAGTGCCAGCAGGCCCCATCAAAGCTAAGCGGTTCACACGATCAGGATTTCTGATTGCTAAAGCCAACGCTAGACCACCACCAAATGAATTACCCACCAAGTTGGCTTTATCAATTTTTAAGGCATCCATCAAACTTAGCGCATGAGATACCCACATATCCATACTGTACTGAACACCCACTGGTCTTTCTGTAAAACCAAATCCCACCATATCTGGTGCAATCACGCGGAATTTTTCAGATAGCACCGGCATCGTTAAACGCCAGTTGGCATAGGCCGTTACACCTGGGCCTGAGCCATGAATAAGAAAAGTTGGGTAACCTTGACCAACATCGTGATAGTTGGTCTTAATGCCACCCGCAACAATCGACTGGGCAATCTCTAAATTTGACATAAGCTATAGAACTCTTATTTCATCGACCCATGTCTTTGGCACTAACGCCGGCAATACCCCAGTTCTCTTTAGGCATGTCATGAATCCAAACGCGTACGTTTTGTTGAGGAGCATCTAAAGCTTCAACCAATGCTTTAGTCACTTTTTCAATCACAGCACGCTTTTGTTCTTCAGTACGACCTTCTAATAAATAGATTTGTGCGAATGGCATATTTAACTTTCTAAATGTTTGGAAAATGGCTTAAACGAAACGCAAGCTTGTGCTGCCCATACCTTGAATCTTTAATGTCACGTTATCGCCAGCAGCAACAGCTACCGCCTCAGTCACGCCACCAGAAAGAATCAATGTGCCCGCTGGAATTTCTTCACCACGTGCGCCTAAATGATTAGCCATCATGGCAATCGCTGCTGCTGGATGACCCAACACCGCCGCACCAGCACCAAACGCTACTGGCTCACCATTTTTCTCAAGCACGATACCTACTGTACGTAAGTCAACTTCTGACACAGCCACTGGGTTACCCCCAATCACAAAACGCGCAGCTGATGTGTTGTCAGCAATCACGCTCTTTAGGTCAAATTTGAAATCACGATAACGAGAGTCAATCACTTCAATACCAGGGATCACAAAATCAGTCGCCGCCAATACGCTACCAATATGGCAACCTGGTCCTTTTAATGCCTTCTTTAAAACGAATGCAATCTCTGGTTCAACTTTTGGATGAATCAATTCTGATACCTTGCACTCACCACCATCAGGAAGAGCATAGTAGTCGGCCATAAAACCAAAACATGGTGTCTCAACACCCATCTGCTTCATTTTGGCATGAGAAGTTAAACCAGCTTTTAGGCCGGCAATTTTTGCGCCACGTGCAATTTTGCGACGCTTGATTTCATCTTGAATAGCGTAAGCATCATCCCAATCCATATCAGGATGGTCATCAGTAATCTTTGGCGTATCTTTAGCATTTAGCTCACAGTTTTCTAAGTGCTCTGCTAATTTTTTAATTGTTGCCTGATCTAATTTCATTTATTTTCCTTTAATTAAATAAGACCACGAGCTTTTGCTAAAGTCATCGCTGTATCTTCAATCATGTCTTCTTGACCACCCACCATGCCCTTACGGCCTAACTCCACTAAAAGCTCACGAGCTGAAATACCGTATTTCTTCTCTGCGCGCTTAGCAAATAACAAGAATGATGAGTAAACGCCGGCATAACCCAATGTCAATGAATCACGGTCAATACGAATCACGTGATCCATAATAGGTACCACTAGATCTTCAGCAACGTCTTGAATCTTAAATACGTCTACACCTGTCTCAATACCCATACGGTCACATACAGCAATGAATACTTCCATTGGTGTATTACCAGCACCAGCACCTAAACCAGCCGCTGCAGCATCAATACGTGTGGCACCACATTCAACAGCAGCTAATGAGTTAGCAATACCCATCGCCATATTGTGGTGACCGTGGAAACCAAGTTCAGTTTTTGGATCCAATGCTTGACGAACTGCTGTCAAACGCTCTTTCACGTCATCTGGCAACATGTAACCAGCTGAGTCTGTTACATAAACGCAGTTAGCACCATAAGATTCCATTAACTTAGCTTGTTCAACTAGTTTTTCTGGAGAAGCTTTATGAGCCATCATCAAGAAACCAACTGTATCCATTTCTAACTTACGGCCCATGCCGATATGCTGTTCTGAAACGTCAGCTTCTGTACAGTGCGTTGCAACACGAATGGTATGAACACCTAATTCATGAGCCATTTTCAAATGATCTACCGTACCCATACCTGGCAACAACAATGCAGAAATTTTTGCATTCTTCATTTTAGGAATGACTGCAGACAAATACTCTTCATCTGTATGCGCAGGGAAACCATAGTTCACTGAAGAACCACCTAAACCGTCACCATGCGTTACTTCAATCAATGGCACACCTGCGGCATCCAAGCCACAAGCAATCGTTTCCATTTGCTCCAAAGTCATTTGATGACGTTTCGGATGCATACCATCACGCAATGTCATATCGTGAACGGTTACTTTTTTACCTTTTAAGCTACTCATGCTCTTATTCCTTTTAACTAATTCTTTTTTGGTCGTTCGGTTGTTGATTAGTAAACCAACTTACCTGACAACATTTCTTCAGCAAACATTTCAGCAGTTCTAGCCGCAGCAGCTGTCATGATGTCCAAATTACCAGCGTACTTAGGAAGGTAGTCACCCAAACCTTCAACTTCCATAAATACAGAAACACGGTTACCTTCAAATACAGGACCGTTTACCAATCTGTAACCAGGCACATATTTTTGAACTTCTTTGATCATGTCATGAATAGAAGCTGTGATCTTCGCTTGATCTGGCTCACCTTCTACTAAGCAATGAATCGTGTCACGCATCATCAATGGTGGTTCAGCTGGATTCACGATGATGATCGCCTTACCTTTTTGTGCGCCACCCACTTTTTCAACAGCACCAGCTGTTGTACGTGTGAATTCATCAATATTTTTACGTGTACCAGGACCAATTGAACGGCTAGAAACAGTCGCAACGATTTCGCCATAAGTTACCTTTTGTACACGAGATACAGCAGCAACCATTGGAATAGTCGCCTGACCACCGCAAGTAACCATGTTCACGTTCATTTCTTTTTTACCCAAATGCTCTTTTAAGTTCACTGGGGGAATACAGTAAGGGCCAATCGCGGCAGGCGTTAAGTCAATCATCAACACACCAAGTTCATTTAACTTACGTGAGTTTTCAGCATGAACATAAGCAGATGTTGCATCGAATGCAATTTGTACGCCATCCGCTTTAACGTGTGGCAACAAACCATCCACACCATCAGATGTCGTCTTAATACCCATTTCACGGGCACGCTTCAAACCATCAGACTCAGGATCAATACCAACCATCCATACTGGCTCCAAGACTGGGCTTCTTTGCAACTTAGCTAATAGATCAGTACCAATATTGCCAGGACCAATCAATGCACATTTAATCTTTTTCATTACAACACCTTTATTCAATAAACTTTTTCTAAATGACTCAATACAACTAAACCGTTTACCGCTCTTTTATTTATTTACACTGCTTAAACAATACTTCTAACCACACCACCGTCCACATGCAAGGCAGCACCATTGGTAGCTGCTGACAATGGGCTACAGATATAAGCCACCATATTGGCTACTTCATCTGGTTGGATAAATCTCTTCAATAATGAAGTCGGTCTTGCTTCAGCAAAGAATTTACGCTCAGCCTCTTCCAGCGAGATACCTTGCGCTGTTGCCAAGCTTTGGAAAAAATCTACAGCGCCTTCTGTCTTAGTAGGGCCTGGCAATACAGAGTTAACTGTTACAGCAGTACCTGCAGTTATTTCAGCCAAACCTCTAGACACAGATAACTGAGCAGATTTGGTCATGCCGTAATGCACCATCTCAGCAGGCGGACAAATACCGGACTCGCTAGAGATAAAAACCACACGACCAGCATTACGAGCAATCATTTTTGGCAAATAGTGACGAGCCAAACGCACACCACTCATCACATTTACCTCAAAGAACTTAAACCAGGCCGCATCGTCAATTTGCTCAAAAGGCACAGGATCAAAAATACCCAAGTTGTTAACCAAGATATCAATATCAGGACACTGTTTTAATAACTGATTAACACCTTCTGCATTTCCCAAATCAGCGGCAATACCCTGAATCAAATTAGCAGGCACACGCTCACTAAGCTTAGCCACAGCTTGATCAACAGAAGCTTGTGTACGACCATTAAGAACAACACGTGCACCATTCTCTGCTAAAACTTTAGCAATAGCATAGCCAATACCGGCTGTAGAGCCGGTCACCAACGCTGTTTTACCCGCTATCTTAAGATCCATGACTCAATTCCAGCTATTAGCTAAAACGTACTGAACAACTACCTAAACCACCAATAGTTGCTCTGAAGTTGTCACCCTTAGCAATTGGAGCCATCGCAGCTAATGCACCAGACAACACCACTTCGCCAGCTTTCAAGCCAACACCTAAGCTACCTAAAGTATTGGCTAACCAAGTAATAGAGTTCACTGGCGAACCAAGAGCAGCTGCACCAGCACCGGTAGCAAAAATGTCACCATTGCGCTCAAGAATCATGCCGCACGTATTCAAATCAATTTTCTTAGGATCAACAGCGTTATCGCCTAATACGAATACGCCACAAGATGCGTTATCAGCAACAGTGTCCTGAATCTTAATTTTCCAATCACGAATACGTGAATCCACAATCTCAAAACATGGCATTACACACTCAGTAGCCGCCAAAATATCAGCATTGCTAAGGCCTGGGCCCATCAAATCTTTCTTCAATACAAAAGCGATTTCACCTTCAGCTTTAGGCTGAATCATGCTGTCAAATTCAATGGACTCACCTTCGTTGTAGATCATGCCATCTAACAAGTATCCAAAGTCTGGGCGATAAACACCCAACATATTCATCACCACTTTAGATGTCACACCAATTTTCTTACCCACAATGCGCTCACCAGCCTCGATACGACGAGCGATCATGCGCTCTTGAACTGCGTACGCATCTTCTACTGTCATATCAGGGTATCTTGAACTTAACGGGTCAACCACTTGACGATTCTTCAACGCGTTATATAACTCGTCACCCAAATCCGTGATGATTTTTTTATCCATTGCCATATTAATTTCTTTCTTAAAAAACTTTTAACTTGTATTAAAGCTTCACGCAAACGTTACGTAACTCTGTGTAAAACTCTAATGAATGCACACCACCTTCGCGACCAATACCTGAACCTTTTGCTCCACCGAATGCTGTACGCAAATCACGTAAGAACCAGCTGTTAATCCAGCAAATACCCACATCAATTGCTTCAGCCATACGATGCGCACGACCTAAGTTTTCTGTCCAAACACTGGTAGCCAAACCGTAGTCAGTATTGTTAGCCAACTCAATCACTTCTTCTTCTGTATCAAATGGGCTGATATGACAGCATGGTCCGAAAATTTCTTCACGTACAACAGTTGCCGTTTGTGGCAAACCTGTCCAAATTGTTGGCTGAACCCAATGACCATCTTTGTATTCATCAGCCATTGGAGGCACACCACCACCAGTTACAACTGTTGCACCCTCTTCTTTCGCTTTTGCGTAATAAGACAATACTTTTTGTTTATGCTCAGCAGAAATTAATGGGCCAAGACCAACTCCTGGTTCATTAGATGGGCCCACTTTAAGACCTTCTGCCTTCTCTTTTAGAGCAGCCACAAACTTATCAAAAATTGGTCGCTGTACATAAACACGCTCAGTGCCCAAACAAACCTGGCCGCAGTTTTCAAACGCAGAACGTGTAATACCCGCTACAGCTTTATCAAAATCTGCATCGGCAAATACGATACCGGCATTCTTGCCGCCCAACTCAAACGACACAGGGCGAACGCCTTTAGCTGCTGCAGCCATAATCGCCTCACCCGTGCGCGTTTCACCAGTAAACGTAATACCGTTAACACCAGGATGGCGAGTTAAGAATTCGCCAGCAGAATTAGGACCAAAACCGTGCACCACGTTGTAAACACCTTTAGGCACGCCGACTTTTTCAAAAACTTCACCAAGCAATGTTGCAGTTGCAGGTGTTTCTTCTGAAGGCTTAACAATCACAGTATTACCGCAAGCTAATGCAGGACCCACTTTCCACGTCATCAATAACAGTGGCAAGTTCCAAGGGCACACCACACCAATGACACCTAATGGTTTACGAATCGCATAGTTAACTGCGCGACCACCATCTGGCGTATCCATTTGGAAAGTTTCATTAGGTACGTTCTTAATGATGTCAGCAAACACTTTGAAGTTAGCTGCACCACGCGGAATATCAATATGAGATGCCAAAGAACGTGGCTTACCTGTATCTGCAATTTCTGCTTCTAAGAAATCATCAAAACGACGATTAATTTCATCAGCTACTGCATACAACATTTCTACACGTTTAACGGTCGTTAACTTTCCCCAGTCGCCTTTTAATGCAGCGCGTGCGCCTTGAACTGCCAAATCAACCTCAGCAGCACCAGCTTCATGCACTAAGCCAATAACTTGGTTATTAATCGGTGCACGTTTTTCGAATGTTTTATCAGTAGCGACAAATTCGCCATTAATGTAGTTTAGAAATTGCTTCATGTTCTTCTTTGTAATTGTTAAATTTTTGAAATGCCAGCTAAAGCACAAATCTCATCTTCTTCTGCAGAGCCACCAGATACACCAACCCCACCAATGAGGTCATCGCCAATACGAACAGGTACGCCACCGCCAAAGATTACCAATCTTGGTCTTTGAACAATCCCTTCTCTTAATGCGGGATCATTCTCAATAATGCTCATCCACTGGCTTGTGGGAAAGCCGAAGCTAGACGCCGTATATGCTTTATCAATTGAAATATCAATTGAATGCAAAAAGGCGCCCGGCATTCTCAAAAAAGCCATAAGGACTCCACTGGAGTCCGTTACGGCCACATTAATTTTGATGCCTAACTCTTCTGCTTTTTGAATCGCCCCTTGAGCGATGGTTGCAGCGGCCTCGCAACTAATGCTTTTTTGAGAAACAAACGCGCTCATTAGGTCACCACTGACAAGAAAGCTTCGTTCAATTTACGATCGTGATAGAAAATCGCACGGCCCACTTCTTCGATTGGCCAAACGATTTCAGGCATGTCTGGATAGCATTCATAACCACCACAGAATGTCTCTAAACGATTACCTGATGGGTCAAAGAAATAAATAGTCGCACCACGTGTGATGCCGTGACGAGTTGGACCAATATCAATCGATACACGATTCATGCTCATAATGTCAGCAGCGCGTAACACTTGCTCCCATGTCTCCAACAAGAAGGACACGTGATGTAATTTGTTATCTTCACTATGACGCACCAGTGCTAAATCATGAGCTTTTGTTGAGCAAGTAATAAAAGCAGCCAAATCAGTCGTTTTATCTTCCAACTTCACACGCTCAGTTAATGTGAATCCTAAAACGTCTTCAAATAATTTTCTTGTGCCATCAATGTCTTTACCGTACAACAAAGCATGGTCCATACGGATTGGAGAGATTCCTTTTTGATCAGGATTCCAAGCTTCAGGAGCAACATCACCTAAGCCATTACCGACATAGCTCTTCTCTGCATACAACTCAAATGTATGACCTGTAGGTGCCACAAAACGCACGCGCTCGCCAGTTTCCATTAAATCACCAGCTGGCATACGCTCAGTCTTAACGCCATAAGCTTGAAGCGCTTTATCTAGCTTCTCTAGCTCTTCTTTGCTTTCAACTTTAAAACCAAAAAAATCTAAACCAGCACGATCCGCTTGACGCAAGATCACGCTATTGTGGTCACGTTCGTCCCAAGTTTTAAAATAAACACGGCCACTCTTATCGCGGCCAGTTTCTTTAAGACCCATCACATTGGTATAAAAATCTACTGATTCATCCATATCCAATACGCGTATTTGAGCGTGTCCTGGACGTAAAACACCTGTCATTGCCATTGTTACGATCTCCTTAATAGGTTACAACTAGTTATTTTGTTTCTACACCACGTACGACATTTTTCTTCATTAAACCAATCACTCTTAAAGTGATATCTGATTTAGGTTTTACTCGACAAGCCAACACACAACCATTTGCCTCATCTTCTACAGTGACATGATCACGACTCATCACTCTTTTCGTATATTCGCCACTTGTGATTTGCACTTTACAAACACCACAACCACCACCTCGACACCCCACTGGAATGCCTTTACGACCGAGTGCTTCCATACCCGCAAGCAAATGCTGATCTTCACGGCACTTATATTCTTCCTGGGTATCTTCTATTAAAACCTTGAAGCTCATTTTTATCTCGATTGTAACAAATAATCTCGAGATTATTTTTAAATATCCTACGGTTTACTGCAATGAGTGTTTTCCCTAAATTAGCTAAAAAATGACTCAAAAAATCTCAAAATATCGATATTATTAGGAAAAACAAAGAAATCATAAAATCATGCATTTAGTCCCACAATCGTCTTTTGTCCCTAAAGAACCAGAACCTAAAACACTTGTTGAAGGGGCTTATCTCAAGTTACGCAGAGATATCATCAATGGCGTTCACCCTCCATCAACCAAGTTAAGGGTTGAACACTTAAAAGACCGATATAACGTTGGCGCAGGTACCTTGCGTGAAGCTTTGGCTCTTTTAGTGGCTGATAGCTTGGTTTTTACCCAAGGCCAAAAGGGATTTACCGTTAGCCCCATGTCAATTGCTGACTTTGAAGACATCACGCAAATGCGCGTGATGCTAGAAACCCAAGCGATTACCCAATCCATTGCTAATGGCAACGATAAATGGGAGGCGGATGTGATTGCTTCTTATCATCGCCTGACCTTGGCTGAGAAAAAACTAGGTAAAACAGCAGAAGATGAGGCTGATAGCTTCTTTGAAGAATGGGAGCAACGTAACGAAGAGTTTCACTCAGCCTTGGTATCAGCTTGCCATTCACGTTGGATTTTGCAATTTATTGGCATTTTGTATCATCACTCAGAGCGCTATCGCCGCATTGCCATGCGTTACCGAAAAGATAATGAACGCGATGTCCATGCGGAACACGAAGCACTTAAGACAGCAGCTCTTAATAGAGACACGAAAGTTTGTACGAAGCTTTTAGCTTCACATATTTCCATGACCTATGATTTGGTATCTAAACTTCCCGATAGTATTTTCAATAAACCTTAAAGGTTTATTGAAAATCTATAGAAGCCTAGAAAGAATTAAATTTTCTTAAAGAGCGGGCTGCGAACAGTATTAGCAGCATCTACGGCAGAGATAAATTTCTCTGTATAAATATCACGTTCAAACAAACTACCTTGCATCAATGTTGAGATAACAGCATCAATCATTGGAGGCGGGCCACATAAATACGCCTTCTGACCACTGAAGTTGTTATTAAAGTGAGCTTTCGCTGCTTCGTTAACAAAACCTCTCGCACCTGTCCAACCAGAATCAGCAGGTTCATCAGAAAGTGCTGGCACATAAGTAAAGTTTGGATGCTTAGCAGCCATATCTGTAAATTCTTGATGGTAGTACAACTCATCTTGCGATCTTGCACCGTACATCAAGGTAATTGGCAATGTGCAGCCTTCAAATAACAAGTCTTCAATCATGCTCTTTGGACTTGAAAGACCAGATCCACCTGCAATAAATAGCATAGGAACATTAGCGGACTTCTTCACAAAGAAACGTCCATAAGGTCCACTGACTTTTAGCTTATCACCTACTTTTAATTGCTCATGAATCCATGTAGTAACTACACCACCTGGAACAATACGAATATTTAATTCAACTTCATCATCTTGCGGAGAATTTGCTAGAGAGAACGCGCGACTCTGACCAATCGCAGGAATATCTAAGTTGACATACTGACCAGCCTGAAAATCAATTTTCTTACCGCCATCTAACTTAATCCAAATACCTTTAATGGTTGGTGTTAAGTTTTCAATACGGCTAACAACGCCTTCAAAGTCTTCCACTGGGATAACGCGTGCGTCTGGATCTTCTTCAATGTCCGCTTCAATCGTCACATCACTTTGCAAGGTGGCGCAGCAAGCTAAACATTTATTTTCTTCACGTTCAAAGTCCATCAACGCAAAACCAGAAGCTTCACCATGCTCAACTTCACCATCAACCACTTGTACCTTACAAGTTGCACATAAACCATGACAACATGCATGAGGAATATAAATACCAGCTCTTAATGCAGCGTCCAAAATAGTTTGACCATCTTCAACTTCAATCGTTTGGCCAAGTGGTTCAATGGTTAGTTCGTATGACATAAATACTCGTAAAAAAAATTAAAAACTCGTGCTACTAAAAAATCTAATTAAGATTTCCACTCCAACACAAACTGCTCATCATCCTCATCCACGTTGCCAGACAAAGTGATTAAATGCATGTGCATTTCTTGCAATTCAAAGTCGCGACCCATTTTTTCAGAAATTGTTTCACGCTTGATAACCATCTTGTTTGGCACATCGATTTTTACCATCGCAGGCTGCTCGTCAACAATAGCACCAGGGTTATCTTCAACAATTGCCTCAACAATGTAACGACTTTCTTGATTTGCTTGAAAAGCGATAAATACGTTTGACATAATTTTTCCTAAATCTACTTAAGTTAAAACTAATTACATTCTCTTATGAGTAGCATCTCGCATACGCCACTCAAACCCATTGTCATGATCGATAGGATTAGAGTTCTCATCAATCATCACTACCTTGTGCTCTTCACAGAATGTTTTGAAGTCTTCTGCAGTTAACATCATTTCGGCAAATATCTCTGGCTCGCCAACCGAAAACTCAAATTCAATGAATCCATCATCTCGTTTCTCAATTAAACGAACAAATCTTTTTGAGGTATCAAATTCTTCTGCCATATGGTTTACCTGTTTAAAGCTGTATCTTATAAGAGCTATGTACCGAATTTTATAGTAATTTTTCCCGAAATAATTATGTTTTCTCGAGATTTAAGGGTAAGCACCAACCCCCAGAATCAGGATGCCCTGAGGATTAGCGCTTCTCTATCATGGTTTACCCTAGGTATGTAGATGTAAATCAAAAACCCCTCAATCAATCACCAGATCTTAGGTTTTGTACTTGGAAGAGTGATGGTGGATTGTTCTTAAGATCTAAGTAACCTTTAAATTGCCCCGTTGTGCAATGTTTGGCTTGAATATCAACCGCTGAAAAAATATCATCAATTGGCATCCCTACCCCTTTGTTTTGAGGTAAATGATTATCAGCATGGGTTTTACCTAAGGTACCCACTTTCCACAACTCACCTTTACGGTCGTAAACCAAGGTACGCACAATGTGCATCGACTGAGCATCTAAATAGAAAATACGTTTGCTAATTGGGTGTTTAGGATCTAGAGGTTCTGCTTCTACGATAAATGTTTTACGTAACTGCCAAGTGATATCGGGAAAACACCCCCCCTGACCTGTAACATTTAAGAACTTGTACCCATCTGCCTCAGGTGGCAAATCATTGGCTAAGCTCATTTCATTGTGATTAAACATCGGGAGCATGAGATTCTGAGCACCTTTATAGGTCCACTTCATATCTGCAATTTTTCCGTTAAACCCCTCGAAATCTTCTACCATCACATCAGAGCCCAAGAAAGCATCCGTATATTGCCCCGGCGCCATACGCCTCACGCGACGCTGAAACCCAAGATACATATAACCATCCTGGCCTTTGCGATCGTCATCAGCATGCAAAATTAAGATTTGTGTATTCTTCAAATCTGGCGGCTCAAATACTTTTCCATAAATCGCTACTGATAAATCAGCTGGATTAGGTGTAATGTTTGGCTCTGGGTCATAGATACGATGTTTGAACTTTAAAAAGTTGAATGAAAACTTCACAGTTCTTTCAACCTTGCCACTCATCAAATCTCTATAGCGCCAATAAAATGGCGCAATCACAGCGTTATCGCCAATACCGGCGCCCGCTCTAAAGTTCCACGCCAATTTCTCACCAGCACGCGGATCTTTTAAATCAGGCTCCTCAACAAATGGCCTACCTGTTAAATAATTTTTAATCTCTCCAACCTCAGCACCCAAAGTCGCTTTGTTGAGATTAGTTTTACTAGCCTCAATAAATTTAGAGTTAATTAAAAATTGGGTGGTTGGTCCAACCTTAATTTCATACCAACCATTGGCAATGACTTGCTGAAGACCTGGATCTAAGATAGCTTTAAATTGATCAAGATTATTTTTTTGTATCACCACACCTGGTTTCAAACCATTAAAGCTAGGGAAGCCTTTGGCATAGGGATTAAAACTGCTTTCAACATCTTGTGCTGTTGCTGCAATTGCTTGACTAGTAATGCTAGAAAAAAGAACCAAACCCAGTGATGTAATAACAGTAGAAATTCTCATCGTGGGTCTTCTCATGGGTTTAGCTCTTTCAATCTTAGTTTCTGCTTGTTGCTTATTTATATTACTTAATCAAACCTTCAGCTTTTAGCGCCGCCTGTACAGCAGGTCTTGCACCAACGCGCGCCACCAATGCTTGCACATTAGGATAGGCATCTGTAGGCATCCCTAAAAAGCCCATCCAACCAACCACAGTAAATAGGTAAGCATCAGCAATTGAAAATTGCTCAGCAACTAAATATTGTTTACCCGCTAACTGATTATTCACGTAAGTTAAACGGTTGGCAATTGCATCCGTTGCTTGCTTTTTTGCCTCATCAGAGCTACCTGGTCTAAACAATGGCGTAAAAGATTTATGCAACTCTGTACCAATGAATGTTAACCATGACTGTAAGCGTACACGATCTAATGTGCCATTAGCTGGCGCCAACTTTTTCTCAGGTACCTGATCAGCTAAATATTGATTGATAGCAGGACCTTCTGTTAATAGCTCGCCGCTATCCAATTGCAACGCAGGCACATAACCCTTGCTATTAATTGTTGAGAAATCTGCTCCACCAGCAGTTTTTTTGCTAGCGAGATCTACAGATTCTTTTTCAAAAGGTAAGCCTGTTTCGCAAAGCGTAATATGAACGGCTAATGAACAAGCGCCTGGTGAGTAATAAAGTTTCATGAATATCTCCCTTTAACTGTGATTAGATAAGAGAGATATCCTATAACAAATATTCCCGAAATAAATTAAATTTCTCGAGATTTAATGGTAAGCCCTAAGCTAAATGTCTTAGTTAGGGCTATTTGGCTGATTAACTTTTGGTTTTAAACGTTGAAGAGGAAGTTCAATACATCGCCATCTTTAACAATATATTCCTTACCTTCTGCACGCATCTTGCCGGCTTCCTTAGCGCCACTCTCACCTTTGTAGGTAATAAAGTCTTCATAAGAAATTGTCTGCGCACGAATAAAGCCACGCTCAAAGTCCGTATGAATCACGCCAGCCGCTTGAGGAGCTGTATCCCCAATATGAATTGTCCAAGCACGAACCTCTTTAACACCTGCCGTGAAATAAGTTTGCAAGCCCAATAAATTAAAGCCAGCACGAATCACACGATCCAAACCTGGCTCATCCATACCCATATCCGCTAAGAAAGCTTTTTTATCGTCATCTTCCAACTCAGCGATCTCCGCCTCAATTGCTGCACAAACGGCGACAACTGGAGCCTTTTCTTTAGCTGCATGAGCTTTAACCGCCTCTAGATGAGGATTATTTTCAAAACCATCTTCTTTCACGTTAGCCACGTACATCACTGGTTTTGCCGTAATTAAACAGAATGGCTTTAATAAAGCGAGATCTTCATCACTTAAACCCATAGCCCTTACAGGCTTCGCTTCATTCAACTGCGCCTGCACTTTAGCCAGTAAAGGTGCCAGAGCATTGGCCTCTTTATCATTACCAGATTTAGCAGCTTTTGAGTATCTTGCATAAGCTTTATCAACGGTTCCGAGGTCAGCAAGCGCTAACTCCGTATCAATCACGCCGATATCTGAAATAGGATCAACCCTACCGGCTACGTGAATCACATTGCCATCTTCAAAGCAACGAACCACATGCGTAATCGCATCAGTTTCGCGAATATTAGCTAGGAACTGATTCCCCAGGCCTTCACCCTTAGAAGCGCCAGCCACTAAACCAGCAATATCCACAAACTCCACCACCGCTGGAAGAATGCGTTCAGGTTTAACAATCTCTGCCAGCTTATCTAAGCGGGGGTCAGGAACCTCCACCACACCCACATTGGGCTCAATTGTGCAGAAAGGATAATTCTCCGCGGCAATACCAGCTTTGGTAAGCGCGTTGAATAAAGTAGATTTGCCGACGTTAGGCAGGCCGACGATGCCGCATTTCAATGACATAGGGCGCTATTATTCCATGTATGACGAATTATGACGCTATTGTTATAGGAGCCGGCATTGCCGGTAAAGCAACTTCGCTGCGTTTAGCGCAGTTAGGAATGAGGATTGTACATATAGCCCCAAGCTTTGACACAGGATTTAATCCTGCAGATCAAAATGCCTGGGATAGCCGTATTTACGCGCTCTCAGCGAGTACGCAACAATTATTAAGCAAAATGAATGTGTGGGACTCAATGGATTTATCACGTATCCAGGTAGTCAGTGACATGCGTATTTTTGGCGATATAAGCAATCAAAATAATGAGCTTCATTTTTCAGCCTATAGCGCTACCGTCCCTCAATTAGCCTGGATTGTCGAATCTGGACATATTGAGAAAACTTTAGATATGGCCTGTAAATTTGCTGGGAATATCCAAAGGGTGAGTGATTTAGTAGCAGATTTTGCTGTTACAGCCGAGTCTGTGAGTGTCACCACACAATCTGGTCAAAGATTTGAAGCGAAATTATTGTTAGCGGCTGATGGTGCGAAGTCTCCTACGAGAGAAAAACTTCAAATTGAAATCACCAGCCATGCCTACGACCATACAGCAGTTGTTGCTAACTTTACTTGCGAGAAATCTCACCAAGGCACAGCTTGTCAGTGGTTTTTAGCAAACGGTGAAATTCTGGCTTTACTACCATTACCTGACAAAAAATTATCAATGGTTTGGTCTGCTAGACCAGTGCATGCTGAACAACTCAAAGAAATGTCTGGGCAAGATCTCTGCAAAGCAGTTATAGAGGCACACCCTCAAATTAAAGAGCGTACAGGTTCATTAGAGATGATCACGCCACCACAATCATTCCCACTCAGAAGGATGAAGGCGAAACGCATTCTAGGCCCAGCTGATCATCCACGCATTATTTTGATTGGTGATGCCGCTCATGTAATGCATCCTTTAGCTGGTCAAGGTCTTAACCTTGGACTGCGAGATGTCGCAACACTTGGGAACATCTTAGAAACCAAAGAAGATTTCCGATCAATCGATGACCCTGTTTTATTAAGGCGCTATGAACGATCTCGCCACGGTGATACAGATACATTACTGTTCACAACCGATCAATTACAAAAACTATTTATTAGCGAAAGTACTCATCTAAAAAGAGTAAGAAACTTAGGATTGAAATTGGTTAATCGTAGTAATTTCTTAAAACGGCAATTAATTAAAAAAGCCTTAGCTTAAAAAGAGACCTATATTTATGTTGCATATGCTATCTACATCACCTATTAAACGCTTGGCCATCTATGGTTCAATTGCCCTGCTCTCAATCACTAGTTTGGCTTTAACCAGTTCTCCTGTGTTTGCTCAAAGTGCTACTGAGAAAAAGATCAAAGAAGATATCCAAAAACAATTGGGTAGCCGCGCCAAAGTGGATGCTATTCGTGCAACCCCTTTATCAGGCGTTTATGAAGTCAGCATTGGCAATGATGTGGTTTATACCGACACAAACGCTAGGTATTTAATACAAGGTGAAATTGTTGATTTAAAAACAGGTATTAACCTAACTGAGCAACGCAGCAACGACTTAAACCGCATCCGCTGGGCAGACCTTCCACTCAATGATGCCGTAAAAATAGTCAAAGGTAAGGGCACGCGTCAATTAGCTGTTTTTGTCGATCCGAATTGTGGCTTCTGTAAAAAACTAGAAAAGTCATTTCAACAAATGGATGACGTCACCATCTACAACTTCTTAATTCCGATTCTTTCTACGGACTCGTTAACTAAATCACAACAAATTTGGTGCTCATCTGATAAAACCACTGCATGGACCAATTGGATGATCAATGGTCAAATGCCTACAGGCAAAACTGATTGCAATACCCCGATAGAGCGCAACATGGCTTTAGCTAAAAAATGGGGGGTCAATGGCACACCTGCTATTTTCTTCACTGATGGCTCTCGCATTGCTGGCGCCGTACCACTCGCACAAATTGAGAAAAAACTAAAGTAAATATTTAGAAAACTACATGAGCACACGTACGATTCGTTATACCGTCAACCCCAAAGATCTTCAGGGTCATTATTTTGATGTCACATTAAACATTCCCAAAAGCGTACATCTTGGGCAAGCATTGCAATTGCAGCTGCCGGCATGGATACCTGGCAGCTATATGTTGCGTGATTTCTCCAAACACCTTGAATGTATCAATGCCAATACAGCCATTAGAAAAATAGATAGCCACACCTGGATAACAGTTGGCACATCTCGTGATGTTGAAGTTACTTATTCTATTTACGCATTTGATACATCGGTTAGAACTGCTTACCTTGATCAACAACGAGGATTTTTTAATGCGACCAGTTTATGTCTTCAAGTATTAGAGCATGCAGACAAAGCCTGTGAACTAATCCTCACCCAACCAAAACAATCAGCTTCAAAGTGGCATGTTGAAACAACACTTCAAGCCCTAAAAATAGATGCGCATGGTTTTGGCATTTATCAGGCAAATAATTACGATACCCTAATCGATCATCCAATAGCGATGGGCAGCTTCCAAACGATCCAGTGGCAAGCTTATGGCACACCGCATACGATGGTCATTCAAGGTACTATCAACGAGGTAGATAAAAAACAACTCGCTAAAGATTTACAAGCCATTTGTGAGTCGCACATCGCTTTTTTTGAACCAGAAGCCAAGCGTGCGCCATTCAAGCGATATAAATTTATTGTGAATGCAGTTGGCGATGGTTATGGCGGCCTAGAACACCGCGATAGCACGGTGTTGCTATGTAAACGCGATGATTTACCTTACTTAAACCAAGATATCGCATCACATAAAAACTACGAAGATTTCTTAGGGCTATGTAGCCATGAATACTTCCATTCATGGATCGTCAAACGCGTTAAACCTAAAGCATTCCAACCGTACAAATTAGATCGTAGCAACCATACCAACCTACTCTGGTTCTTTGAAGGATTCACCAGTTATTACGATGACATTCAGCTATTTAGAAGTGGCTGCATTACGTTATCCGCCTACCTTAAACGCCTTGAGAAAACATGGAATATGCTTCTCAAATCTCCCGGTCGCCACAAGCAAAGTGTGGCCGATAGCTCATTTGATGCCTGGACAAAGTATTACCAAATGGATGAGAACACCCCCAATGCTGTGGTTAGCTACTACGCAAAAGGATCTCTGATTGGATTAGCGCTTGATTTACTCATCCGAGAGGCAACACGAAACAAACAGTCTCTTGACGATGTTATGCGTCATTTATGGCAGATGTATCAGTTAACTCAAGAAGGCTTAGGTGAAGAAGATATTGATCGTGCCATTGAATTTATTTTAGGTCAGCCTTTTCAGAAAATTTGGCGTCAATTCAGAAAAGATTACATTGATGGCACAAAAGACTTACCTCTAAAAGAGCTTCTTTCAAAAGTAAATGTGACGATTACTGAAAAAGAACTGTTACCAACGGATCATGCGGATGCAGCTAAACAATTATTAGGTATTAGAACTGCCACAATTAATGGATGGGTGAAATTAAGCCATGTTTTAACTGGTGGTCTAGCTCAGGATGCTGGTCTTGCTGCAGGTGACATTTTGTCTAGCATTGATCGTGAGCGCGTGACGCCAAGCAGAGTTGACCAATTATTAACACACTTAATACAAAAGCTTACTCGGGAAGAGCATGTCGATATTGATGCATTTAGACATGAGGCATCTTTTACAGCCACTATCCGAGCTAAACATTTTAAAAATGCTACTGCTGTAGTGCAGTACACATTAGCTCCAACGAAAAATTAAATAAGCATGCCAAGTAACCAAGATTCCATTCAGTTATCAAAGCTACTACCTGATGACTGGGCTTTACTAATTCAAGATGAATTACAAAGCGGTCAATTTAAAGACTTGGAAGAAAAACTAACGCAAGCCTATGCCAAATTTGGAGAGTTAATCCAACCTAGCCCAGATAATATTTTTCGAGCCCTAAGAGAAACGCCGCCGAATCATGTCAAAGTCGTTATTCTTGGCCAAGATCCTTACCAAACACCAGGATTAGCTCAAGGCTTAGCATTCTCTATCCCCAAAGAAATTAAACCAGGTTGGCGTGCTTTTCCAAGCTCATTAAGAAATATCAGTAAAGCCATTGCGCTAGATGGCTACCAAACCCTCGCTCACGGCGATCTAACTCACTGGGCACAACAAGGTGTTTTACTCTTAAACGCCTCTCTTACAGTGCAATTAGAACTGGCTGGCTCGCATGCCAATATAGGGTGGCAAGCATTTACCGATGCGTTAATTCAAGCGCTAGCCAAAAAACAAGATCACATTATTTGGCTTTTATGGGGTTCTCATGCACAAAAGAAAAAGCCATTGATTGAATCTGCCATGACAAACTATCAAAAACAACACGTCATTCTTTGTGCATCACATCCATCAGGCTTAAGTGTTTATAAAACAAATGAACCTTTTATTTACCCTGGTGACACGCACAGCTGCGGTCACTTTAAAGAGGTGAATAAAATTTTAGAGACCCACGGTCAAACCACCATCTCTTGGAATAACCTTAACTAGACCATTAAGTGATTAAGTGATTGTGAGTTATTTACTCAAAGCTCTAACAATCGCCACAGCTAGCATCGTGGCCAATATAGCGCTAATCCACTCGAGCATCTGACCTGATTTAAAAATCCCTAAAGTTTGGCCCAAAAACGAACTAAATGCGCTCATCAACACCCCCAATAGGGCGTACCCAAGCATTTGGGACTTTTTAGGTCTTCTTTTAGGGTAAAAGTGGGCAGATAAGACCCCTAAAATGCTGCCAAATATTAAAAAAGCCAGAATGCTCACCTAACCCCCTGAAAAAACTATAATTTCACTTATGCAGATTTTGACATTAGGCATCAATCATCACACCGCACCGCTTTCCGTGCGCGAACAGGTTGCATTCGCACCTGAGATGATTCAGCCTGCCTTGCATCATCTGAAAGATCATTTAGCCAATGTATCAGAAACCAAGTTACCTGAGGCAACGATCTTATCAACCTGTAATCGCACAGAGCTCTACTGTGCCGCGAACGATGCGAATGACGTCAATGAGCAATCTGCTCTAAAAAATACCGCGATTGAATGGTTAGCTCAGTCAAGGGGCATTCGTAGCGATGAACTACTACCCCATGTTTATGTCTTGCCTCAATCACAAGCGGTAAGACATGCTTTTCGAGTGGCTTGTGGCTTAGATTCCATGGTGGTAGGTGAAACCCAAATTTTGGGTCAGCTTAAGGATGCCGTTAGAACTGCTGATGAAGCTGGTTCATTAGGTACTTACCTCAATCAACTATTTCAAAAAACTTTTCAGGTAGCTAAAGAAGTTCGTGGCAATACAGAAATTGGTGCGCACTCCATCTCCATGGCTGCAGCAGCTGTACGCCTATCGGAAAGAATTTTTGAAAGTGTTGCAGATCAAAAAGTACTATTTATTGGCGCAGGTGAAATGATCACTTTATGTGCCACACACTTTGCCGCACGTAAACCTAAATTAGTTGCTGTCGCCAATCGAACACTAGAACGTGGTCAAGAGCTAGCTGATGAACTAGCTGAACAAGGATTACAAACAGAATCTTTACGACTCTCTGATTTACCTACTCGTTTACACGACTTTGACATTATTGTTTCTTGCACAGCAAGCACGCTACCCATCATTGGTCTTGGCATGGTTGAGAATGCAATCAAAACTCGCAAGCATCGTCCAATCGTCATGGTAGACCTTGCAGTGCCTCGCGACATTGAGGTAGAAGTCAGTCGCCTCAATGATGTTTATTTATACACAGTTGATGATTTAGGTGAAATTGTTCAATCGGGTGCCGACTCCCGTAAAGCTGCAGTTGGTCAAGCTGAAGCAATTATTGAAACACGTGTATCTCACTTTATGCATTGGCTAGAAGGTCGTGGCACAGTGCCACTGATCCAAGATTTGCGCCAGAGAGGTGATGATCTACGCTCTTTTGAAGTTGAACGTGCCAAAAAATTATTAGCAAAAGGCGAAGATCCTCAAGTGGTATTAGATGCCTTAGCTCAAGGTCTTACCAATAAATTTTTACACGGATCTTTACATGCGCTACAACATGCGCAAGGCGAAGAACGTGAAGCTCTCATGAAAATCTTGCCCGGTTTATTCCGAGCACATCACTCTGATAAATAGATGAAACATAGTATGAAAGCTAAGCTCGAGCAATTAGATGCTCGACTAGCAGAACTAAACTCGCTTTTGGTGCAAGAAGAAATTACCAAAGACATGGATCAATACCGCAAACTCAATCGTGAGCATGCGGAGATATCCCCTGTTGTCGAACAATTTCAAGCATATCTGCAAGCTGAGGCAGATGAAGAGGCAGCCATAGCTATGCAAGCTGACCCAGAAATGAAAGACTTTGCTGAGGAAGAGATCAAAGACGCTCGTGCTCGCATGGAAAATATGCAAACAGAATTGCAGCGTCTTCTATTACCTAAAGACCCCAACGATGACAAAAATATATTTTTGGAAATTCGCGCAGGTACAGGTGGTGATGAAAGCGCACTTTTTGCGGCCGATCTTTTCAGAATGTATACCCGCTATGCGGAACGTCAACGTTGGCAAGTAGAAGTTGTCAGCGCATCCGAATCTGACTTAGGTGGATACAAAGAAGTTATTTTGCGTATTGTTGGACAAGGTGCCTTTTCAAAACTTAAGTTTGAGTCTGGCGGCCATCGCGTACAACGAGTTCCCCAAACAGAGACACAAGGACGAATTCACACATCTGCCTGTACAGTCGCCGTCATGCCTGAAGCGGATGCCATTAGCGATGTTGAGATTAATCCAGCTGATTTACGCATCGATACATTTAGAGCTTCTGGTGCGGGTGGGCAGCACATTAATAAAACGGATTCAGCTGTCCGCATCACACACATCCCTACAGGTACCGTCGTGGAATGCCAAGATGATCGAAGCCAACACCGCAATCGCGAACAAGCCATGAAAGTATTAGTTTCACGCATCATGGATGCCAAGCGTCGTGCAGCACATGATAAAGAAGCTGAAACACGTAAAAGCTTAGTGGGATCTGGTGATCGAAGTGACCGCATCCGCACCTATAACTTCCCACAAGGTCGTATCACTGATCATCGCATTAATCTCACCTTATACAAAATTGATGCCATGATGGATGGTGATATTCAAGAACTATTAGGTGCTTTAGCAGCAGAACATCAAGCAGAATTATTAGCATCTTTAGGCGACAATTAATTCATGATTTGTATTAAAGAGTTATTAGCAGCATCGACTTTAGATAAAGTCGATGCAAAAGTGCTAATGGCTCACCTAATTCAGAAATATCTGAATTGGCCTAAAAGCTCATTAATCAGTAGAGACAAAGATCCTCTTCCTGATGCGCTCATCAGAGAATGGCAGGCCTTAGAAGAACGTAGACAAAACGGTGAACCAATTGCTTACATCGTAGGCAAAAAAGAGTTTTATGACATTGAATTAACTGTGGCGCCTGGGGTTTTAATCCCCAGACCTGAAACAGAGCTCTTAGTTGAATTAGCGATTGCACATATTCAGCTAAAAAAGATTGCCTCACCTCGCATACTTGATTTGGGCACCGGTAGCGGTGCGATTGCTTTAGCAATCGCCAAAAATATTCCTAATGCCACAGTAATCGCCGTTGACTTAAGCCATCAAGCCTTAGCCATTGCGCAAGAAAATGCAAATTTTCTAGGACTTAATCAACAAACAAGATTTTATCAAGGTAGTTGGTTTGATGCCCTTCCTAAAGCTACAAATCATCTTCAATTTGACATCATCATTAGCAACCCCCCTTATATCCCTATGGGAGACCCCCATCTAACAAAGGGGGATTTACGTTTTGAACCCGAAAGTGCGCTAACCGACTTTGATGATGGTCTAAAAGCCTATAGAACAATTATTAGTGGCGCTAAGAATTATTTAAGTTCACATGGCTTAATCGCCCTAGAACATGGCTACGACCAGTCTATAGCGGTAACTGGTTTACTCAAAGAACAAGGATTGATAGATATTCAAATCCATCATGATCTTGCGGGTATTCCTCGTGCAGCAAGTGCTAAGCTTAGCTAAAATTAAACCTTCATTTAAGGAATCATCATGGATACGCAAGCAAAAATTAAAAGCATCGTTGAGGGACACCCAGTCGTTTTATTTATGAAGGGAACTGCCCAATTCCCACAGTGCGGCTTCTCAGGTAGAGCCATTCAAATCTTGCAAGCCTGCGGCATCAATGAACCGTTCACAGTGAATGTTTTAGAAGATGAAGCAATTCGTCAAGGCATCAAAGAGTTTGCGAACTGGCCAACTATTCCTCAGTTATATATCAAGGGTGAATTTATTGGTGGCTCAGACATCATGACTGAGATGTACCAAAGCGGTGAATTACAACAAGTGTTGACCGCTTAATTCATCAGATAACATAAATATTTTCAAATTGAACCTTGCTAGCTCATCCAAAGAGCTGGCATTGGTTTAGCATGGCGATATGGATACAACTATCGCATTTTTACTTTTAGGTTTTTTTTGCATCATTGCCATTGCTAGCCTTTTCTACGCATGGAATCAGGGGCAAGCGCGAGTCAGAGCTGAAACAGAGTTAGAAGCTGAACGTAGGCAAAGCGCTGACAAATTAGCCACGCTGCAACAAACCGCTCAAGAAGCTAAAACAGTTCTTTCCGACCAATTCAAGAATCTTGCCAATGAAATTTTGGAAGAGAAATCACGCCGTTTTGCTGAACAGAATCAACAAAATTTAGATACGCTCTTAAAACCCCTTCAAGAAAAGCTAACAGATTTTCGCAAGCAAGTTGATGAAACTTATCAATCTGAAGCTAGAGAACGCTTTGCCCTCAAACAAGAAGTCGAGAAATTGGCAGGTCTTAATCTGCGCATGACAGATGAAACTAGAGCGCTCACTAACGCCCTTAAAGGTGAATCTAAAACCCAAGGAGATTGGGGTGAGCTTGTACTAGAAACTATTTTGGAAAATTCTGGGTTACGTAAAGGCGAAGAGTATGTGGTTCAAGATACTCATACGATTAGCGATGGTTCACGCTTACAGCCGGATGTGGTGATTCGCCTTCCTGAATCAAAACATTTGGTAATTGATAGTAAAGTTTCTATCACGGCATACACACGCTATATGCAAGCAGATGATGAAACAACTAAAACTGCTGAATTAAATAGCCACGTGCAATCTATTAAACAGCATATCCAAGGTTTATCTGCCAAAAACTACCAAGATCTCTATGGCGTTGGATCCATTGATTTTGTATTAATGTTTATTCCTGTTGAACCTGCTTTCTTATCGGCCATGAGACATGCGCCAGATATTTATCAAGAAGCTCTAAAGAAAAATATTGTGATTGTGTGTCCAAGCACGCTTCTAGCGACCGTTAGAACGGTAGCCCACCTGTGGCGCCAGGAATATCAAAATAAGAATGCTCAAGAAATCGCGCGCCAATGTGCCATGCTTTATGACAAATTTGTTGGGTTCGTTGAAGATTTAGATAAAGTAGGTCAACGTTTAGAACAAGCCCAAGTTAGTTACAACGACGCCGTTGGTAAATTAAAAACAGGTCGCGGCAATTTAATCCGCACAGCTGAGAATGTTAAAAAATTAGGCGTTAAACCCAATAAATCATTACCAAGCAAATTAACTGACGTTGCTGATGATGAATGATCTAATCATATAACCAACCATTTGTTTTGATTAAATAATTTATAAAATATTCTAAATTCTAGAATTTAGAATATGGATTAGCCAATAAAAAACCCACACTGTTTCCAGAGTGGGTTCGGTTCTCAGGCACAAGGCCCGTGAAAGGTAACTAATTACTTACGTGTGCGACGAGCAGCTGTTTTCTTAACAGTGCGTGTTGCGCGTGTAGCACGTGCAGCTGGTTTTGCAGCAACTGTTGTTGCAGCTGATTTAGCTTGCTTAGCAAAACCTTGGAATGCTTCAACAGCTTGCTCAGCATTTTGCTCAGCAACTGCAGCAGCTTCTTTAGCAGCAACTTGGAACTGTTCAAAACCTTGCAATGCTGAACCAACAGAAGTTTTCAATGCGTTAACGAAAACGTCTGAACCTGCTGGTGCATTAGCAGCCAATGTATCTACCCAGTTTTGTACGCCAGCTTGGAATTGTTCGATTTGAGCTTCAGCAACTTCTGCTAACTCAACATTACCTTCACGAACTAATTTAGCTACAGCACGTTGATGAGCAGCCAATTTGTTACCTAAAGGTGCAAATACGTCTGACTGTACTAATGAAGCAAATGCTTGTGGATCTTTAACTGTTAATGCTTGCTCTAAACCATCTTGAGCTTCTTCTAAAACTGCTTTGCTAGCTGCAAAGTTGATATCAACTAATTGTTGAGCGCGCTCAACTGCTTTTGTGCTCAATGCAAATGCTGTGTTTAGGCTCTCGCTAGAAATTTCAGCCAATTTTGCTGTGATTTGATCTTGGTTCATTGTGTACTCCAAAAATAGGTTAGTTAATCAATTCGCAGCACACATATTGCACTGCACAAACTCTATTTTAGGGTAAACCAGCGGGAATTCAAGGAATTTTTGTTGCAATGCAGTAAAAATGCGATTTTTCTCACGATGAGAAATTATCTGATTGATTTATTTGGTATTTTTTGGTGCCCCCTGACAGAATCGAACTGCCAATCCATGATTACAAGTCAAGTGTTATACCATTTAACTAAGGGGGCCAACCTATTCTGCGTATGGTTGCATCTTAAATTACAGACGCCACAGAATCACTTCTAAGCCCGATATTCTAACTTATTTCACCAGCTTTAGGCTAGGCCTTCCTTTAGAAATCGGTGTATTTTTTTCTTCTGGTGGTGCAGAAGGAGGTGTTCTATCTACAGGGAAAGACATGCCCTGCCCATTTTCTTTAGCGTAAATAGCCATAACATGGGTAAGAGGTACATAAATCTCTCTAGGTACACCGGCAAATCGCGCCTTAAAAGCAATCCACTCGTTATCCATTTGCAACTCTTGGCAGGCTTCTGGACTGACATTAAGAATGATTTCATCATTATTAACATAGTCCATTGGCACACGTACTTGCCCTGCAACAAAAACTGCTAAGTATGGTGTAAACCCATGATCCACACACCACTGATGCAGTGCGCGGACCAAATAAGGTTTTGTACTAGGAACGTCGTTCATAAACTACACTTAATTAGTTGAGTTACTAATTAACGACGCATCACCTTCTCAGATGGAGTCAATGCCTCAATATAAGCAGGACGACTAAAGATACGCTCTGCATACTTCATCAACGGTGCAGCGTTGCGAGATAAATCAATGCCATAGTGCTCTAAGCGCCATAACAATGGAGCAATCGCCACATCTAACATTGAGAAATCATCGCCCAACATATATTTATTCTTAATAAAAATAGGCGCTAACTGAGTTAAACGATCACGAATCGCTAGACGCGCTCTTTCATGATTTTTTTCTGCAGCCTTACCTTTTTCATTTTCCAATGTTGATACATGAACGAATAATTCTTTTTCAAAATTGAATAAGAATAAACGTGCACGAGCACGCGCAACAGGGTCAGGCGGCATCAATTGTGGATGTGGGAAACGCTCATCAATGTATTCATTAATGATGTTTGACTCATAAAGAATTAAATCACGTTCAACCAAGATAGGTACTTGGCCATACGGGTTCATCACAGAGATATCTTCTGGTTTATTAAAAAGATCTACATCACGGATCTCAAAATCCATACCTTTTTCAAATAAAACCAAACGGCAACGCTGAGAGAACGGGCAGTTTGTGCCCGAATATAAAACCATCATAGGGTAATTCTCCTAATTATTTTTTTAGTGGATGTCTTTCCAATATGACTTGTTTAAACCCCAAGCCAATACTGTAAATACTGCCAAGAACATCAATACCCAAACGCCTAAACGCTTACGATCTAACTGCGCAGGCTCACCCATCCATTGAAGATAAGCAACCAAGTCACCCATAGCATCATCAAACTCTTGTGACTTTAATTTACCTGGGGTTACTTGCTCAAATCCTTTGAAAACATGAAGCGTCTTAGACGCATCATGTGGATCTTTTTCTTCCACAAACTTAGCTGTGCGTACACCTTGTAACTCCCACATCACGTGAGGCATACCAACGCTTGGGAAAGCCATATTGTTCCAGCCAGTGGCTTTTGTATCGTCTTTGTAAAACGTACGTAAATAGGTATAAAGGTAATCAGCACCTTTTGCACGAGCAATCACTGATAAGTCCGGTGGCGTTGCGCCAAACCAAGCTTTTGCATCTTTCGGCGCAATCGCCACAGTCATCATGTCACCTACTTTTTCACCAGTAAATAACAAATTTTGTTTAATCTGCTCATCAGTCAAACCAATATCACGCAAACGGTTGTAACGCATGCTGACTGCGCCGTGGCAGTTTAAACAATAGTTCACAAACAGTTTGGCGCCATTCTGTAATGCAGCTTGGCTATTTACACGCTTAGGCGCAGCATCTAATGGAAACTCACCAGTATTAGCTTGCACTGCGTTCATTGTGGCAGCTACAACTAAGCCACCAATCATTTGCCATACGAATTTTTTCATTTTCATCTTCCTTATGGGTTCGCGATTAATGCGCAACAAAATTAACGCGACTTGGAACTTGCTTGAACTCACCCATACGACTCCACCAAGGCATTGCTAGGAAGAAACCAAAATAGATGATGGTGCAAATTTGAGAAACCTTTTCACCAACTGGTGATGGAGGTTGAATGCCCAAGTAGCCCAAAATAATGAAAGCAACCACAAATACAGCATAGATGTATTTGTGGAACTGTGGGCGATAACGAATTGACTTAACAGGTGAGTTATCTAACCATGGCAAGAAGAAGAAAATCACCACAGAGCCACCCATCACAATCACGCCCCAGAACTTCGCATCAAGGAAGAAGAAGCCGACTGCTAATACAGCCAAGATACCTGCACAGATACCTTTTACTTTTTTGTCTTCAGTACCACGAATCACTTTTCCTAATAACAATGCAGCAAATATCCACATTGGCAATAAGAACTGTGATGTTGTTGCACGCAACATAGAGTAGAACGGTGTGAAGTACCAAACTGGCGCAATATGCGGAGGTGTCTTCAAAGGATCTGCTGGAATAAAGTTGTTATGTTCTAAGAAATAACCACCTACTTCAGGCATAAAAAACACGATAAACGCAAAAATCATTAAGAACACGCCAACACCTAATAAGTCGTGTACTGAATAGTATGGGTGGAAAGGAATACCATCTACAGGCACGCCATTTGCATCCAAATTTTCTTTAATTTCTACGCCATCAGGATTGTTAGAACCAACTTCGTGCAAAGCAACGATATGCGCGGCAACCAAACCAATTAATACTAATGGCACGGCAATTACGTGGAATGAGAAGAAACGGTTCAATGTTGCATCCCCCACCACATAGTCACCACGGATCCATAAAGATAAGTCTGGGCCAACTAATGGGATAGCTGCAAACAAGTTAACGATCACTTGAGCGCCCCAATAAGACATTTGACCCCATGGCAATAAGTAGCCCATGAAAGCTTCAGCCATTAGGCACAAGAAAATCGCGCAACCAAATACCCAAACCAACTCGCGTGGCTTGCGATATGAACCGTAAATCAAACCACGGAACATATGTAAATAAACCACAACGAAGAACATTGAAGCACCTGTTGAGTGCAAGTAACGCACTAACCAACCCCAAGGTACTTCACGCATGATGTATTCAACTGACTGGAATGCTTTTTCAGCATCAGGCTTGTAGTGCATCACCAAGAAAATACCCGTGATGATCTGAATAGCCAAAACTAAAATTGCTAACGAACCAAAGAAATACCAGAAGTTAAAGTTCTTTGGTGCGTAGTACTTAGTTAAGTGACCTTCAATAGTCGCTGTTAATGGGAAACGTGAGTCAACCCATGCTAATAGTTTTTGTCCGCGCGAGGCGTTCGCTGGAACTTCTTTTTCATGAAATGCCATGTTTTACCCCTTACGCTTTCTTATCTTCACCAATGATCAACTTTGTGTCGCTCACATACATATGTGGAGGCACTTCTAAGTTGTCTGGAGCAGGTTTGTTTTTAAATACACGACCAGCTAAGTCGAATGTAGAACCGTGACATGGGCATAAGAAACCACCTTCCCAGTTATCTGGCAAAGATGGCTGTGCACCTGTCTGGAATTTTGCAGTTGGTGAACAACCTAAATGTGAACAGATACCAACAGCCACTAAGTATTCTGGCTTGATAGAACGGTATTGGTTACGGGCATATTCTGGCGTTAAATCACTTGGATTACGCTCTGAATTTGGATCAGCAACTTCTGCATCAGTCTTTTTAAGTGACTCAATCATTTCAGGCGTGCGGCGCACAACCCAAACTGGCTTACCACGCCATTCAACCGTACGTAACTCGCCTGGCTGCATGCCAGCGATATCCATTTCAACAGGAGCACCGGCTGCTTTTGCTCGCTCAGATGGAGCAAATGTATTTACCAACGGCAATACAACTGCTGCACCACCTACACCGCCCGCAACTGAAGTCGCAATGATCCAGTTACGACGGCTTTTATCCATGCATTGATCACTCATTACTGATTTTCCCTCTTGTAAGGCTTTATTTTTGACGTCAACGGGCAATTATAGCGAAGGCGCCCCCCTGATTTAAACCCCATAAGCTTAAAAAATAGGCAAAAATCACAAAAAAGTTATCAACTTACAAAGACTTACTAATTATTGGCTTTTAGACAGGATTAGGAATATCTACAAAGGTATGCTGCAAGCCAAACTTTTTCACCAAGTGTTCACCTAAAGCTTGGATCCCATAACGTTCCGTCGCATGATGCCCAGCAGCGATATAAGCCATACCCATTTCTCTAGCAATATGAACCGTTGGCTCCGATATTTCACCACTGATGTAAGCATCCACTTTCATTGAAACAGCTTCATTTATATAAGATTGTGCTGCCCCAGTACACCAGGCAATAGTTTTAATGGGTTGGTTTAAATTTTCCTCTAAATGACCAACAACCAAGGGATCACGGCCCAAACGGCTGCCCATACTTCTGGCCAACTGCCCCAAGGTCTTTTGAGATGCGTTAGGTTTACCCTGCCAAATCAATCCATCCATCCCCTTAGGGCCTGATACAGACCAACCCATCAATTTTGCCAATTGGGCGTTATTACCTAGCTGGGGGTGCAGATCCAAAGGGAGGTGGTAAGCCAGTAAATTAATGTCATGATCCATCAAGAGCTTTAGGCGAGCATGTAGCTGCCCCACAATCGAAGGTTCATCATTTTTCCAAAACCAGCCATGGTGCACCAAAATAGCATCAGCTTTTTGATTAATTGCTTCCTCTATAAGTGCTTTACTGGCAGTTACCCCCGTCACGATCTTCTTAATAGAAGCTTTACCCTGTACTTGCAGGCCATTTGGGCAATAGTCCTTAACTTGGTTAACCTGTAATAACTCCCCCAAATAACTAACGAGAGAATCCCTAGCAATAGACCCCCGAATGGTCTTAACAATATTTTTTGTTTTTAAGGGCTTTTTTAAACTTGGCTGGCTTTTTTTTGGCATTCGGCTAATCTATCACTATGTTGAAACGACTTTGGTTACTCTTTGCACAGATTGTCACTCTTTTATTGGCAATTTTGTTTATCTTAAGTACTTTTAAGCCAAATTGGCTAGATAGCATCGGACTTAATGGTGTCAGCAATATCACCATTCATGAATCTTCAATTGACCCAAGCACCCCCAATCCTGGCTCACACCATGAAGCCGTAAAACGCTCCATGCCCGCCGTTGTAAATATTTTCACCAGTAAAAATATTCCAAAAGCAAAAAAGAATAAAAAGGACCCTAATTCAGCGCCTAATGATCCTTGGTTCCAGTTCTTTTTTGGAGACCAAGGCCCAAGCAAAGAAGAAGAGTCCTCAAGTCTTGGCTCTGGTGTCATTGTTAGCCAAGAAGGCTTAATACTCACCAATCATCATGTGATTGAAGGTGCAGATCAAATTGAGGTGGCACTAGCTGATGGCAGAAAAACAAAAGCAACGGTTATCGGTAGCGATCCAGATACTGATATTGCCGTTCTGAAAATTAATATCGCCAATCTGCCCAATCCCATTACCTTTGCAAAAATTGAGTCTGTCAAAGTGGGCGACATTGTTTTAGCCATTGGCAATCCATTTGGGGTTGGACAAACTGTTACCTCAGGCATTGTTTCCGCTTTAGGCAGAAGTCATCTAGGCATCAATACATTTGAGAACTTTATTCAAACAGATGCCGCCATCAATCCGGGAAATTCTGGTGGAGCTCTTGTAGATACACGAGGTCACTTGATTGGTATTAATACAGCCATTTACTCACGTAGCGGCGGATCCATGGGCATTGGCTTTGCTATCCCCATCAGCACAGCTAAAGAAATCTTAGAAGCCATCACCAAAAGCGGTAGCGTTACTCGTGGTTGGATTGGGGTTGAACCGCAAAATATCAATCAAGAACTTGCTGATGCCCTAAAAATTAAACAAGAGGGAGTTTTGATTGTGGGCACGCTTCAGAACGGTCCTGCTGATAAAGCTGGCATAAAGCCAGGTGATGTTCTTAAAAAAATTAATGGCAAATCTATTAAAGACATAACGCAACTACTGAATCAAATTGCTGCAGCAAACCCTGGGGAAAAAATTAAGGTTGAAATTAACAGAAAAGGTAAAGATCTAGATCTTGAGATACAGGTCGGCAAAAGGCCAGGACCTAAGAGGCAGAAGTAACACCTAGTTCTTGAGACGCTGATTCTTGTCCAACCCATTAAATAATCGAACAATAAAAAAGAGGCCTAATCTAAATTAGGCCTCTTTTACATAACAGCGTACTACTCTAATTAGAATTTGTATGTCACACCAACTGAAGTAGCGATTGGGCTAAGCTTCAAAGTTCCAGCAGATGCACCACTTGAATTCACAATAACATCTGTTTCAATTTGAATATATTTAACGTCTAAGTTAACACCCCAATTTTTAGTCAACATATAGTCAGCACCAACTTGCGCAGCATAACCAAAACTGGATTTTTCCACTGAATATGCATTACCAGAGGCTAAATCACGACTACCAAAGCGAGTGTAGTTAATACCAGCACCAAGATATGGCTTTACTGGGCCAAAATTAGTGAAATGATACTGAGCCAATAAAGTTGGAGGCAATGCTGTCACAGTACCTAATGAAGTGCTATGGCTTCTAACTTCAACGCGCTGTGGGTAACTTAACACTAACTCAGCAGCAATATTCTTAGTAAAAAAATAAGTGATATCTACTTCAGGAATTGTTTTGTTCTTAGCATTAACGTCCAAACCTGATGCGTCAATAGTAGCTGTAGTTTGCTTATTGTCCCAGTTCAAGTTTGTGGCACGCGCTCTTACCATCCATGGGTTTTCTTGAGCGATCGCATTGATTGACAAAGCTGCCAAAAGGCCTAAAGCTAATTTGCTAACTGTTTTTGTGTTCATTTTTTTATTTCCTTTATTAGTCACAATCTGACAGTTAGAGGTTAAAACGAACTAAGAGATATCAACTTGATAAGAATCAAATTGGAAGATTATTGAAATTGATCTAAATCAAAAACTAGTTTTTATTGTTAATAAAAAAGGCCTCAATTGAGGCCTTTGCAATAAAGATCTAATTAATTAAAAGGCTTTTGAATACTGAAGACCGAATAACCAAGCACTGGAGTTATATGAGCCATTTACAAGTCCACGCAAATTCGATGCTTGATTGTTGTTGATATCAGCATCTTTAATAAACACTTTTGCTAAGCCAACATCGACATTGGTATCTTTGTCATATTTCCACTGAGCGCCAACACTTAACCATGTGCGATTGTTATCTGGCAATGAGACCAATCTGGTACTTGCACCCTTCACTGGCGTTCTGTCGTAAGCAACGCCTGCTTTTAACTTTAAGCTAGAAGAATATTGATAGTTAGTACCTAGAGCAAAACGCCAGCTATCTTTAAAGTCAGTAATTAGAGTTTGAGCTGGAGTTCCTGGACTGGCCCCTGTGGTATTAAATACGTCAATCTTTGGTATTGAACTCCAACCAGTCCATGAAATATCGCCCAATAATTGCCACTTAGAATCTAACTGATGTGCAACACTTAAAAAAGCCATATCAGGAAGTGTGATGTTTGCAAAACCTGCACCAGTGCCTCCTGCATTAATCATTCCTGCAATAGTGGAATTGGTTCCAGTTACTCCTGTAGTAGACAAAGATCCTGTCATACTATGTTTTATCTTTGATCTATAAGACAAACCAACTTTAGTTTTCTCATCTAACTTAAACAATGCACCCGCATTCCAACCATAAGAAGAATCATTAAGATCCATCTCCGTTAACCCAGTTGTCAAATTTAGATTAACACTGCTGTATGCAGACAATAATGGGTTAACTAAGTTTGCTGCTATAGATGAGGAAGTTCCTGTAATTCTCTTATATTTGGCATCAAATTTTTGCCAATTTACACCAAAGCCTAATGAAACTTGGTCATTTAATTTGTAAGCCAATGATGGATTAATGTTGATACTTTTAATATCAAACTCAAGAGCCTGAGCACCACCTACCCACGCACCATCATATTTTGAATGTGAACCAAATGGAGCTCCAATACCCATACCAAAGGTCAACTTATCATCAATTTGAGAAGTGAAATAACCATTTGGAATTAAAGGTGTTGTACCAGCATTGCCACCGTTACCTGCAGCTCCTAATGTAGTCCCCACTGAAGAGCTACCATTAGTAAATTTGATGCTCGCATCAGTAACACTCAAACCAACAGATACGTTATTTCCTTTAAGCTCAGTCATGCCAGCTGGGTTATAGAAAACCGTACTCGCATTGTCTGCGACAGCTGCAGAACCAGCGTAGGCATTACCTAGACCGCTAGCATTTTGTTGAAATACCTGAAATCCAGCTGAAAAAGAAGCTGTTGATACACCACTTAAAGCAATCGCTAGAACCAATGGTTTTAGTTTCATTTTTTCTCCCTAATTATTAGAACGACTGTACTAATTTAATTCACGAAACCATAAATTGATCTAAGTATTTCCCCTTACATAAGGGGTATTTCATTTGTAACTTATGGAGATTTACGAATGAAAAAATCACTTATCGCGTTGGCAGCATTGTCAACAATCGCTGGCTCAGTAGCAGCTCAGTCAACAGTAACAATTTCTGGTCGTATTGATCAGTCTATCGCTGCTCACGATGCAGGTGTTGCAAACCAAGGAAAAATTTCTAAAGTTAACTCAAATACATACGCTACAAGCCGTATCACATTGTCTGGTGTTGAAGACTTAGGCGGTGGTGTTAAAGCTGGTTTCTTCTTGGAAACAGGTTTATCTCCTGATGCAGGTACTGCTGGCAGCACATCTACAACTGGTCAATTCTTCAGCCGCGAAGCTAATATGTATATTAGCGATGCTAAGTTGGGTGAATTACGCATTGGTAAGATTACTGCATCACAAACAGATTCTGATGTGTTTGTTAATGCGACAACATCTCATGTTGCTGGTATGAACCAGGCACTTCTTGGCAAGCAAAGTGGTACTGCAATCGACGGTGCTGGTGATAACGCAAATAATACAATTGCTTACACATCACCAACTTTTGCTGGTGTAACGCTTCAAGTATTCCGCGCAGCTGGTGAAGACGCTACAGGTTTGAATACTGATTCAGTTAATGGCGGTTCTCTTCGTTACCAAGCTGGCGCATTTAAGGCTGTTGTTTCTCAAGCAAACAAACGTTTAGCAGGTAACAAAGATTTAGTACAAACTCAGTATGGTGTTAACTATGATTTCGGCATGATTCGTTTAGGTGCGATTCGTGGTGTTTACGACAACACAGATACTACTGCTAGCGATAAAGGCACAGCAGACGTATTCTCTGTAGCCGTACCAGTTCCAGCATTGCCAAAAGTAACAGTAGTTGGTGCTTACCACAAATATAAAAATGACCGTGGTGCAACATGGGACGGTAAAGCTACTGTAGTTGGTGCAACATATGACTTTAGCAAGCGTACAGCAGCTTATGTAACATATGCAAAATCTACAAACGAATCTGCTGGTAACTATTCAGTAACTGGTATGACTGGTACTGTAGCAGGTGCTGATGAGAAGTTAACATCTGTTGGTATTAAGCACTTCTTCTAATCTAATACTGGCTTAGCCAGTGATGATTAGTGCATTAAAAATAGACCGCCCTTCGGGGCGGTTTTTTATTTATATACCTATAATTTTTAGTGGTAATCAATAGGATGATCATAAGCTTTGTATTATTTCTAGTTTTTCAAGAGAGCACATGGATTCTCGATACCCTAGATATCAACTAGCTGCAAACGATTCCAGTTATGTAAGTACGCATCCAATCTTTCAAAAAATACTTATAAATCAAATAAATAATAAATTTAATGTTTCAAGTATTGATAAATTAATAGATGAGCTGATTCAAGTAGAAGAGCGTCTTTTTTCAAATGGAAGAATCTCAAAAAAATCTTTTGAAATGTTGTTAAGCCGTCTTCAAAGTCATATCTTGCCTTATTTTTCTGGTCAAGCTATCCATGAAATTTCATCAAATAACCTGTATGCCTTTAAGGAATATTTAAAAGAATTTAACTTAATAGACATCACCATTGATCAATATTTCAACGTACTAAGAAAGCTTTTTAAGTTAGCAAGAAGCAAAAATCTCATTCAAGAAATACCACAATTTCCTGATCTTAATAAGGAAAGTACGCCAAGGGGTGGATTTACAACAAAAGAGTATTTAAAAATTCTTAAATATTCAAAATTTCTGAGCGCACAAAAAATATCTTTCAATTACAAAAGTACTCATAGAGATACCAGACAAGGCATCTACTCGTCTCAAAAAGTATTTCCGTATGAGTTTGCTTGGTTAATTGGGTTTATGGTCAATAGTTTCGTTAGACCCGTGGATATCAAATTAATTCAACATAAACATGTTGAAATAGTTAGAGGTAAACATATCTATCTGCGACTGTCTCTTCCTGAAACCAAGAAGCACAAAATACAAATTGTTACCCTAAGACCTGCTGTTAGGATTTATGAAAAATTATTTGAGCATATGCTAAATAGAAATGCAGCCTCTCCTGATGACTTCCTTTTTTTGCCAGAAATAAAAGATCGAGAGGCTGCCAGTTATTTAATAACGAAGCATTTCAGAAAGATACTGATAGATTTAAATTTAAGAAAAGGCGCTCTTGGCCAAAATCGTAGCCTATATAGCCTTAGACATACTGCCATCACATTTAGATTGTTATATGGCAAAGGGATTGATTTATTAACATTGGCAAAGAATGCCAGAACATCTGTAGAAATGATTGAGCGCTTTTATGCTTCGGAATTAACCCCTGAAATGAATATAGACCTTCTGCAAAGCAGAAGGTCTATATAGGTAGGCTGGGGTGATTAATGCGCCAAAATCTTAGATAAGAAATCTTTTGCTCTTGGTGACCTATCTTCTGGCTTGTTAAAGAAATCATCCTTAGTGCAATCTTCAACAATTTTTCCTTGATCCATGAAGATGATTCGGTTGCTAACTTTTCTAGCGAAACCCATTTCATGAGTCACGCACATCATAGTCATGCCTTCATTGGCTAACTGGACCATCACATCCAATACTTCACCAACCATTTCTGGGTCAAGTGCTGATGTTGGCTCATCAAACAACATCACAATTGGGTCCATACTTAAAGCCCTAGCAATCGCTACTCGTTGTTGTTGGCCACCAGACAACTGGCCTGGGAATTTATCTTTATGGGCTGAAAGGCCTACGCGATCTAAGTACTTTAGGCCATGCTTTAACGCTTCATCTTTACTGCGCCCCAATACTTTAATTTGAGCTAATGTTAAGTTCTCTGTGACCGACAAGTGAGGAAATAACTCAAAGTGTTGAAAAACCATGCCAACACGTGAACGTAACTTAGGTAGGTTTGTTTTTGGATCATGGACAGGAACACCGTCCACAGTAATTTCACCCTTTTGAAATGGCTCTAAGGCGTTAATTGTTTTAATTAAGGTCGATTTCCCCGAACCAGATGGACCACACACAACCACCACTTCACCTTTTTTAATGTCCGTAGTGCAATCAGTTAGCACCTGAAAGTTGCCATACCACTTGGAGACATTTTTCATTTCAATCATGGGAGTCTCTTTATCTATTTATAGTTATTAGTTAATTAACGAATAATTGCAACGCGCTGCTGCAAAATTTTCACAAGCCTTGAAAGACCAAAGCAAATGAAGAAATAAATAACAGCTGCAGCCAAATAAGTTTCAATCGGTCGACCATAGTTTTTACCAGCCACCTCAAAACCTTTAAGCATGTCATATGCACCAATCGCATAGACCAAAGATGTGTCTTGGAATAAAACAATTGTCTGAGTTAAGAGTACAGGAATCATGTTTCTAAAAGCCTGAGGCAAAATCACTAAACGCATATTTTGCGAATAGGTCATACCCATTGCTTGACCTGCGTAAATCTGTCCTCTAGGAATTGACTGAATACCTGATCGCATGATTTCACAGAAGAACGCTGATTCAAATGCAATAAATGTAATGATGGCTGATGCTTCTGCCCCAATAGGCCGCCCCAGAATGCTAGGCATCAATAAGAAAAACCACAAGATCACCATCACCAATGGTATCGAGCGCATCATATTGACGTAGGCACTTGCGGGGATTGTTAATGCAGGCTTACCTGAAAGACGCATTAAGGCCAATAATGTGCCAAAGAATATGCCGCCAATAGTTCCTATAACCGTTAACTGAAGACTAAAGAGAAAACCATTCAGCACATACTGACGAATCATCTCTAAGTTGTAAAAAGAAAGATCAATATTCATTTGTTGTCTTCCTTTAATGTCCACCAGAGCTGGCAGAGGCGATAAATCCTGGGACTCTTGTTCTTGATTCAATCAATGCCATCACGCGATTAACTGTCAGCGCAGAAATAACATATAACGCTGTGACTCCCAGATAAATCTCAATGCCTCGAGAAGTTTCTTCCTGGGCCTGCATCGCAAAAAGAGTTAACTCAGCAACAGAAACTGCAAATGCCACCGAAGAGTTCTTAATAATGTTCATAGACTCGGAAGTTAATGGCGGAATCACAATACGTAAGGCCATTGGCAAAATAACGTAACGGTAGCACTGAAATGTTGTCAAACCCATAGCCATAGCTGCGAAACGTTGGCCTCTTGGTAACGCGCCAATACCAGCTCTTACTTGTTCAGCAATACGTGACGATGTAAAGAACCCCAAAGCCAAACTAACCAAGATAAACGAAGGCAACCCCTTTAGAACGGGAATAATGGCGGGTACTACGTGATACCAAAGAAAAACCTGAACTAATACAGGAATATTTCTGAACAACTCAACCCAAACATTACCGACAGCACCTAAAAATCGAGTACCCCAATTATCTGGTGGCAATGTTCTCAGAGTGCCCATTACGATACCTAAAATCATCGCAATTAAAAGACCAAGGGCTGATACCGATAAAGTCCAGCCCCAAGCAGATAAGATCCAATCTAGATAAGTTGTTTCTCCACCTGTACCAAAACATACAGGGGAGAAATCTTCATCTAAAGTACTTTTACAAAATACTTCCCAATTCCAAGACATTTATTTTTCTTTCTTGGTTTAGGAATTACTTCTTAGCGTACTCTTCAGCTGGCTTGTCATTTGGATGCGCCCAAGCATCCTTAGTACTTGCTGATAAAGCTAAACCAACTTTATTGCCTTTTGGTGGAATTGGTTGCAAGAACCATTTGTCCCATAATTTGGTCAAAGTGCCATCCTTCATCATTTTCTTGATGCTGTCATCAACAGTTTTCTTGAATTCTGGATCATCTTTACGCAACATGATGGCGATTGGCTCAACAGCAATCACTTCACCAACAATCTTGTAATCTGCTGGACTCTTAGAGTTGGCAATATTCAAGGCCAAAATTGAACCATCCATCACAAATGCATCTGCACGGCCTGACTCTAGCAATAAGAAGCTATCAGCGTGATCTTTACCAAATACTTCATCAAAATTTACACCAGATGCTTTCTCATGCTTACGTAGCAACTGAACGGATGTTGTACCTGTTGTTGTCGCTACTTTTTTGCCATTTAACTGATTAAGAGAAGTAATACCTGAATTGGCTTTTACAGCAATGCGTACTTCTTCAACATAAGTTGTTACGGCAAATGCCACATCCTTTTGACGCGTTGCATTATTGGTTGTAGAACCGCACTCTAGATCAACCGTACCGTTCTGAACTAATGGCAATCTATTTTGTGAAGTTACAGGTTGATATTTAATATCTAACGTCTTTAGTTTTAATTGTTTTTGAATATCACCAATAACGCGTTGGCAAATTTCAACGTGGTAACCAACATATTTGTTATCACCAATGGTGTATGAAAGACCTGAAGATTCACGAACACCCATGGTGATAGAACCAGAAGATTTCACTTTATCAAGCGTGCCGGCTGCTTGAGCAGTAGAAATAAGCCCTAAACCTAACATGGCTGCAATTAATAAATTCTTTTTCATTTTCATTCCTTCGTAGTTATTAACGATTTAAAACTTCTTTAATTACTTAAGATCTAATTTGTATACTTTTTAGCAGATTTTTAACAATAAAGGGAGAGGTTTATCACTTATCCAGCCTTTATTCTGGAATAAGCAGGCTAATCTTCGTGCCAGAAACATAATTTATCTGATCTAAAGAGTAAGGACTCTCTAAAATAATCTGTAAATTATGTTGCAGTGCAATCTCTTTTACGATCGATAAACCTAAACCGCTACCGGGCTCTTTGCTATCGCCGCGGAAAAATCGATTAAATACCCTATTGTGATGCTGAGAAGGGATACCTGGACCATTATCAATAACACTCAATGCATTTTTCTCAACTTTTACTGTCACATGACACCCAGGTGATGCATAACGAACAGCGTTATCAATTAAGTTACCAATACATTCTGACAACAGAACTTCAGAACCATGAATAACCAAACTAGGAACCTCCACCTCAACGCCTAAATCAATACCCATTTTCTGGGCTTGAGGGTAATGATCGATGACCAGTTGTTTTGCCAGGGGTACCAAATCAACTTCTTTAGTTAAATCAATCTCATATCCATGCTCAGCTTTCGTCATGGATAACAGTTGTTCGGTTAACCGAACAGATGCATCTGCAGTCCTAGAAAGTCCTTGGATTATTTTGCTTAACTCTTCCATCATAGGCTCTTTTTTGGCTAACCCAATCTGGGTTTTCACAATCGCCCAAGGTGTTCTTAGTTGATGGGCTGCATTTGCAATAAAAATTTTTCTCAAATGAATCAAGTTAGTTAATCTTGATAAATAAATATTTAAGCTTTCGATTAATGGCACCAATTCTTTAGGCAAATGCCCTGCATCAATGGTTGTCAAATCTGACTCATCTCTATTTGCAAGAGACTGGCTTAAACCATGAATTGGCTTAAGGCTTTTATTAATAGCCAACCAAATCAAACCAGTAAGGGCCATTAATAAAAGGGTCTGGCCTGTTAATAACTCTCGCAAAATATGTGAGATAAGGTTTTTTCTGGCTTCTAATGTTTCTGCCACTTTAATAGTAACCAACCCCTTCACACTGGGTCGACCTTTATCATGACTGCTTTCAACTAAAGAATGCTTCAAGACGGCTAATCTAATAGGGCGACCATCAATTTCATCATCATAAAAACCAACTAATGAAAAATAGTTAACGCCATTTTTAGATGATTTAGGTGGTGTTGGTAAGGTGGCATTACCGAATAAATGTTCGCCATCAAAATTCATGACCTCATAGAAAAATCGAGAACCAATATTGTTTTCGAATAAGTAAGTTGCGGACTGAGGAACCTCGACTTTTAACTCACCATCAACAAACCGAAGCTCCTCAGCCACAGTGCGTGCAGCAATATACAAAGAGCGGTCATAAGCATCATTAGCAGCATCAACGGCATTTTTATAAGAAAAGAAGGCATTGATGAATATTAATAATAGCAAAGGCAATACTAGCCATAGGAACAAGGCTTGCTTTAAGGACTTAGGAGACCAGGTCACAACTCAATCCTCAACATATAACCAATCCCTCTAACGGTGGCAATTTCGCAACCAATCTCCTGTTTTATTTTTTTTCTAATTCGATAAACTAGAACTTCTATCGCATCTACAGCAGCCGGCTCATTTTTAAATATTTGGTCATGCAAAAACTCTTTAGCTACCACCCTATTTTTTCTATCAAACAAAATTTGTAGGAGCGTACTTTCCCTAGGCGTTAAAGAAATTAATTCTTTATTGTAGAAAAAGCTATTTGAGCTTTTGTCGAAACTAATAACACCATAAGATTCGATGTCACTAACTATTTGAGGGGCTCTTCGTAGCAAAGCATGCACCCTGGCATCTAATTCTTCTAAGTCAAAAGGTTTGGGTAAATAATCATCTGCCCCCGCATTAAGACCCTTTACCCGATCTGCCACATCGGCCCTTGCTGTCAAAATTAATACAGGCACAAAATCTTTTCTTGCTCTAATTTCCTGTAAAACTGACAAACCATCACGTTTAGGCAAATTTAGATCCAAAATAATTAATTTAAAGCTGTGCTCAAACAACAAGTTAGCAGCTTCACTACCATCTGTAGCTAAAGTTACATCTAGCCCCATTTTCCTGAGAGCCGCCCCCAACCAAAGGGCTAATTCTTGCGTATCTTCAACTAATAAAACTTTCATTAGGGTAAAACCTTAGCTTTTTTGACAGCGAATTGACAGTAGCTTTTGTAATGATTTCATTGTCATAGCTATATGACCTTTGTTATTTAGCAATTTAACCAATTTATTAAGTAAATGGGAGTTATCAATGAAATTATCACGCAGAGATTTTCTATCATATAGCACTGCCTTAGGCGCAAGTAGCTTATTACCATTCAATGTTTTTGCTCAAGGGAAAACACTATTTGACACAATCAATATGTTTATCCCTGCTGCACCAGGTGGTGGCTGGGACTCAACTGGTCGTGCCATCGAGTTGGCTGCCAAAGAGGCAGGCCTAGTTGGCTCCTTCCAATTTGAAAACGTAGGTGGTGCTGGCGGTATGGTTGGATTACCTCGCTTTGTTAATCAACGCAAAGGACAAGCTAATTCATTAATGATTGGTGGATCTGTTATGGTTGGCGCAGCGATTACCAATAAAAGTCCTGTAACGATGAGAGATGTTACGCCAATTGCAAAATTAACCGAGGAAGCAGGAGTTATTGCAGTCCCAGTTGATGGAAAAATTAAAAATTGGAAAGATCTTGAAGCTGCATTTAAAGCTAATCCTAAGGCGGTTTCTGTCGCTGGTGGTAGCGCAGGTGGCACGGACCATCAGTTATTAGGTTTAATTATTAAAGCTCTTGGCAAGAACCCAAGAGATGCTGCTTATGTTGCATTTGCTGGCGGCGGTCCTGCTAACGCTGCAATCTTAGGCGGACAAGTAACGGCAGGTATCTCAGGTTATTCAGAGTTTGAAGAACAAATTAAAGCTGGTCGTATGCGCGCAATTGCAGTATCAGGCAGCAAACGTATTCCAGGGATTGATGTTCCAACATTAAAAGAATTGGGCGTCAATGTAACAGCGGCTAACTGGCGTGGCATTTTCGCCGCTCCAGGCATCAATGCTCAACAAAAAGCAGCCCTAGTTGATCTTGTAACAAAAATTCATGCCTCCAAATCTTGGAAAGAAACTTTGGAGAAAAGGAAGTGGACAGATGTATTTACAGCTGGAGCAGCATTTGAGACTCAGATCAAACAAAGTATCAATGAAGCTGAAGGCGTTCTGAAAGAGCTTGGTCTAGCATGATGAATAGCAAAATTGTCTCCGGTTTACTACTAGCCTTATGTGCTATTGGCATTTGGCAGGTATTAATTATTCCTGAGTCAACCATGTACTCTGAGATCGGGCCAGTCTTGGCCCCCTCAGTAGTCGTGGGGGTGCTGACTTTGTTGGGCATTATTTACTTAATAAGCTCGCTTAGAGGAAGCGCACCAGACTGCATAGAAAATGAGGAAGAAATTCCCTTAGAAGATGGCAACAAACGAATTTTCTATTTCCTTGTTTCAGGAATGCTTTTTATTCTTTTGATTAAACCTATTGGGTTTGTTATTCCAGCAACCATCTGCGGCGCTGGAGTTGCAAGATCTTTCGATGCACCCCTTAATCTAAAAACCCTCATCATTTGTCTGTTAATTTCACTTAGCTTCTGGGGATTGTTCTCAGCATTGCTGGGCGTTGATTTAGGACCTATGTTTCAACTATCTTTTTAAGAAAATTTTATGAGCTCATTTGACTCCCTAATGCAAGGCTTTGCAGTTGCATTACAACCAATGACGCTGATGTATGGTTTCGTTGGCTGTTTGGTTGGTACTCTGATTGGTGTTCTACCAGGCATTGGACCAGCATTAACAATTGCTTTATTACTGCCATTAACATTTAAAGTTCCAGCAACAGCGATGTTTGTTTTATTTGCTGGTATCTACTATGGCGCTATGTATGGCGGTTCAACAACATCCATTCTACTCAACACGCCTGGCGAATCAGCCACGATTGTGACTTCTTTAGAAGGCAATAAGATGGCTAGAAAAGGGCGCGCAGGTCCAGCACTAGCAACGGCGGCGATTGGTAGTTTTATCGCGGGCACCATTGGAACGATTGCCTTAACTTTCTTTGCTCCATTAGTTGTAGATGTAGCGCTTGCCTTTGGACCTGCTGAATATTTCAGCCTCATGATCTTGGCTTTAATTATGGTTTCTGCTGTTTTAGGAAACTCAGCACTCAGAGGTCTTATTAGCTTATTTGCAGGATTGCTGTTCGGATTAGTAGGCATCGATTTGCAAACAGGTCAACCACGATTTACTTTTGGGCAGCCTGAACTTTTAGATGGTATTGAAGTAACGATTGCTGCCGTTGGTTTATTTGCGATTGGTGAGGCTCTATTTTTAGCTTGGCAGGGTAAGGAAAATAAGAATGCAGAAGTACTAAAAGTTTCTGGCAGCTTATGGCTAAGTAAAGAAGATTGGAAGAGATCTTGGAAACCTTGGATTCGAGGAGCCTTCTTTGGATTCCCGATTGGCGCCATGCCTGCAGGTGGTGCAGAATTGCCAACACTTCTTTCCTACTACACAGAAAAGAAATTATCTAAAAATCCTGAAGAATTTGGTAATGGTGCCATTGAGGGGGTTGCAGGTCCTGAAGCAGCTAATAACGCATCAGCGGCTGGCGTACTAATGCCTCTACTCACATTGGGCATCCCAACATCTGCAACAGCTGCCATTATGTTGTCTGCATTTGAATCTTATGGCATCCAAGTTGGCCCTCAACTATTTACTCAACAAAGTGGTTTGGTATGGACGCTCATTGCTAGCTTGTATATTGGCAATATCATCCTTTTAATTCTTAACCTTCCTCTTGTTGGTTTATGGGTCAAACTACTGAAGATCCCTCCACCATGGTTATACGCAGGCATTATTGTCATTTCTGCTGCTGGCGTATATGGCTCAGGAAACTCCGCTTTTGACGTTGGCCTATTATTCTTCTTTGGCCTACTTGGTTTTATCATGCGTCGTTTTGATTTCCCTGCAGCACCGATGATTATTGGTTTAATCTTGGGCCCGATGGCAGAGCAATCAATGCGTCAAGCGATGACTATTAGCCAAGGTCAGTGGAGTACATTCTTTACTAGACCTATTTCAGGATCCATCATGGCTCTTGCACTTGCTTTATTAATCATTCCACCAATGATTAAATTTGCAAAAATTAAACGTGTTGGTCACCCAATTCGCTAATGATTACTTGAATATGAAAGGCACCATGTTAAGAAAAACTCTACTTAGTCTTTTGGTATCAGCTAGTGCTACCAGCTATGCCGCATACCCTGAAAAACCAATTAGATTTGTGGTGCCTTTTGCCACGGGTGGCACATCGGAAATTGTTGCGAGATCAATTGCCAACAGCCTTAGCACTCAACTAGGTCAATCGGTTTATGTTGAAAATAAGCCGGGGGCTGCAGGCAATATTGCCATGGAAGAAGTGAAGAGAGCTGCGCCCGATGGATACACCATGATCTTAGGTCATATCGGCACATTAGCTGCTAACCCTGCTTTATTTGGTAAAAAATTACCCTATGACGCTAATAAAGATTTTGCTCCTGTCACCTTAATTGCCAAAGTGCCTAATGTAATTGCGGTTGGGAAAACCAGCGGCATCAAAACACTAGCTGACTTGGTTAACCAAGCCAAAAAGAATCCCAATGGAATCACATATGGTTCTGCAGGTAATGGTAGTGCAGGCCATTTGGCTATGGAGTACTTCTCTGCCGAAGCTAGTATTGATTTAATGCATGTACCATACAAAGGATCTGGCCCTATGTTGACAGACTTAATTGGTGGTCAAACCAAAGCGACGTTTAATGGTTTACCTTCTCTTATTGGTCAAATAAAAGGCGGGGCATTAATTCCTTTGGCAGTGGGAACAGCAACAAGGTCACCTTCACTACCTAATGTGCCCACCATTGCAGAGAGTGGCTACAAAGGATTTGAAACATCTCAATGGTACGGCGTGCTGGTTCCTGCAGGCACACCTAAAGAGGTCATTAATAAATTACAAAAAGAAATTGCCATTGCCCTTAAATCAAAAGAAGGTACTAAGCGAATGGTAGAAGATGGGGCCTCCTTAGTTGGGAATACCCCTGAAGAGTTTTCTAAATTTATTAAAGTTGAGCAAGATCGCTGGACAAAAGTCATTAATAAAGCCAAAATCACAATCGACTAATTTACTGAAATACCAACTAAAAAGCCCTGCTTGCAGGGCTTTTTTTATTGCACTATTTTTTGGGCAAGTAAATTCTTAACTTCCTCTTCGGAGTAATTCAGCGATAACAGTAATTCCTGAGTATGCTCACCAATCTGAGGCGGGTTTAGTCTAATCGGCAATCTCTCACCATCTAGCAAAATAGGTAATAAAGGTGTTTTAGTTTTTTCACCAGCCTTGGGACCAGAACTCATAACGACATCACCCAATCCACCAGTTGTCTGGAGATGAGGATCATCAAATAATTGATCAGGTCTAACTATTGGGGCATAGGGCAAGCCATTTTTCTCAAAAATATCTGAGATCTGTTGAATATCAAAGTTCAATAGAAACTCTCTTAAGAAAGGAATTAGCGTTTCTCTATTTTTAACTCTAAGATTATTTGTTAAATAATCCGGATGATTCTTTAAAGAATCCAATTGGAATGCCGTGCAAAAAATTTCCCACTGGCTATCAGAAACTACTGCCAAAAATATTTGAGTGTTATTTTTTACTTCAAATACATCGTAAATACCCCAGGCAGATATACGACTCGGCATGGGTGATGGGGCTTTACCAGTGGCAGCATATTGCATCATATGTTGCCCAACTAACAACGTATTATTTTCAAAAAGAGCGCTCTGCACTTCTTGGCCAACACCAGTTACCTCTCTTTGCTTGAGCGCAGCCATTGCACCAATTGCCCCAAACAAGCCACCCATAATGTCATTAACTGATGATCCAGCTCTTAATGGTCGTCCTTCAGGGCCTGTCATATAAGCCAACCCACCCATCATCTGTACTACCTCATCTAAAGCAGTCCGATGTTCATAGGGGCCTGGCAAAAATCCTTTATGCGACACGTAAATAATTCTTGGATGTTTTTTAGAAAGCGTTGAATAATCAAGCCCATACTGGGCCATCATTCCTGATTTAAAGTTCTCACTAACAATGTCGGCAGTTTCAATTAATTTTTCGACTAATTCACGACCTTCTTTTGACTTTAGATTAACCGCAATACTTTTTTTATTGCGGTTAAACATAGGGAAGAATCCAGCTCCAGAACCGAGCAATTGACGAGTTTTATCTCCTTCAATGGGTTCTACCTTGATAACCTCGGCACCTAAATCGGCTAAAACCATGCCACAAGTTGGCCCCATAACCATATGGGTAAACTCTACGACCCGGACACCTTCATACGGTAAAGATTGCTTTGTCATGATTGTTGAAATCCTTTGGGCAGACCTGCCTCAGGGGTCATACCGTAAATAGATTCACTGGGAAGACCTGCTTGTAAATATGTGCGTGCTTCCAATAGTTTCTGAATATCAATGCCAGTTTTGATTCCCATAGCCTCGAACATAAAAACTAGATCTTCAGTCACTACATTGCCTGAAGCCCCAGGCGCATAAGGACAACCGCCTAAACCACCTTGTGAAGCATCAAATACTCTAATGCCCTCTTCATAGGCTGCTAAACAATTGGCTAACCCTAAACCGCGAGTATTATGCATATGAGCACCGCCAGTTTTATTTCCAATCTCTTGGCGTAATTGGCGGAATAAACGCTTAACTTGAGCTGGATTAGCGTAGCCAGTTGTATCAGATAGCCCAATTTCATCAACATTCAGTGATGCTAAATCAGCTGCTAAAGATATAACATCAGCTTCAGGAACAATCCCTTGTATCGTGCATCCAAACGCAGTTGATATGCCAACTTCCACCTTTACTTCTGGAGCAAGATCTTGACGAAGTTGCATAATTTTTGCCACATCTTCAGTAGCTTCTTGGCGCGTTTTTCTAACATTAGCTAATGAGTGTGCTTCACTAGCAGAAACAGGGATCGTAATTTTATGTACGCCTGCTGCTATGGCCGCTTCAGCCCCCTTTAAATTGGGAACTAATGCCATCACATCCCAGCCACTTAAAGATGTGCAAAACTCAACGACCTCTTTAGCATCTGCCATTTGGGGTAATAATTTTGCGGGCACAAAAGAGCAACACTCAATTTCTTGAACACCGCTTGCAAATAGAGCTGCTAGCCATTTCTTTTTATGCTCAGTCGGCATAACTGCCTTAAGAGACTGCAAACCATCCCTCGGCCCAACTTCACTAATTAAGACATCACGCAATATGTTATTAGTCTCCATGCACTGATTCTAAACAAATTGCTATTTTTTTAATACAAATAAAAAACCCACTCCGAAGAGTGGGTTCAATACAACTAGTCAAAGACTAATCTTTAACTGGCTAAGCCAGCTTCAAATTAGAACTTGTGGAAAATACCAACTGTTGTAACTTTAACTTCGTTAGCAGCAGCAGTAGCGCTAAAGTCTGAATAACCAACATATGCAGCAGTGCGCTTGCTGAAGTTGTAAACAGCCATTGCACCATAACCATTACCATCCCAACCATCTGTTGCATTACCTACACCAGCAGATGCATTGTTATTCCAGTAGTGAGCTTTAACTTCAACATTGCCAAATGGCTTGCTTGCTGAAACCATAGTCTGCTTTGTTTTTTCAGCACCAGCAGTAGCTTGGTTAGTTGTATAACCAACACCAACTGTTACATCCATTACAGTAGCGCGAGCGCTAAGACGTGTTGTTTTACCAGATTGAACACCTGATGACTGCTCTTTACCATAAGCATAAGCAAGATCTACACCACCCAATACTGGCAATTTGTAGTTAATCGCATAACTGTTGTGATCTGTAGATGAATTACTTGCATCCAATGCAGCATCAGCAGGGTTGTTTGAGTATGTATAAGTTGCGCTCAAACCGTTCCATACTGGAGTAGCATACTTAGTTGCGTTGGCAATACGGTCACCAATACGTGTTTTGTTTGCCAAGTTATCTGACAAGTTGTAAACCTGCGCCAAACCTTCAGTATCTTTAACTGAGTCGTTTTGACGACCAACTGTTAATGTACCGAAGTTAGTTTTTAAACCAGCGTGCGCGTGGCGGTTGAAAATGTTAGTAGTTTCTGATGTGCCAGATGTAGTAGTAGCACCACCTAAAACACCATTACCAGATAAGTCGCCTTCTAAAACAAAGAAAGCTGACATACCACCACCTAAATCTTCAGTACCTTTAACGCCTAAAGCTGTTGTACCCAAGTGATCACGTGAAGCATTTTGTGCAGTTGCTGCTTTATCAACACCACCTTCTTTTGATGAAGTAACACTATTACCGTAAGCACCGTAAATAGTTACTGATGATTGAGCTTGAGCTACACCAGCAACAGCTGTCATTGCAGCAGCAGCGATTAATAATTTTTTCATTCGTAAATCTCCATAAATGTGAAATAAACGTACCTAGTTCTCTAGGGACTTAGCCATACTGCATGAGGCTTATGGCTACTCTTATAGGCTTGCGGCTCTAAGGGGGAGTCTTTCTGTCGATTTTTCATTGTTTTTGAAGTAGTGTTGCATCTACGCAACAAAATGTTTTTATGGTTATACTTTTCAAAACAAAATTAGGTTCAAATACATATTAACCCTTATGAATAGAGTGTTTTTGTTCTATGGCAAGTAGAGAATTTCTGAAAATTATGAAAAATGCCAGATCTGGTGATGCTTTTGCGCAACAGAAAATTGGTGAAATATACCTATTTGGAGAGCCTGGAACACCTAAAAACATATCAAATGCTCTACTTTGGCTTGAGAAATATTCTATAACCACAGGATTATTAAAGGATATTTCAAATTTAATAGTTTCTAATTTAGATTTAGACAATCCCTTATCTAAAGATCAATCTAAGTTTGCCTGGAAGTGCATTGTTCACTCAGCAAGTGCAGGCCAGACATTGGCTAGATGGCTGTTTGCACAAATCATTGCAAGCCTGAATGCTAGCGGCCAGTCTCCTTACCTCGCATTTAACGCTTTAGCCCCCTCAGATTGGAATGAAGCAAGTGGGCTCAGTAATTTTAATGAGCTAGCTTTGCGTTACTTAGAAGAGCTAGCAGATCTTGACTCCTTTGAAGAGCAAATTAAAGCCCAACAACTCTTAGCCAAGTGCCTTCTAGACGGTCGACTTGGCAAAAAGGATGCCGAAAGATCTAAAAAAATTACACTCTACCTGGCCAAACAAAAAAATGAAGTGGGTTTGGATAGTTTGCTATCGCTGTCATTAACCAATTTAATTGGGCAAGAGTTATTGCCTGCTTTAGAAATACAGTTACCCACCCTACTGAGCTCTAAGAAACATTCAGCAAAACATACATTAATTTATTGGGCAGCATGGCAGCACTTACAAAATATTGGCGCATTAGAAATTGCTGCTGAACTTGGATATGCACCAGCTCAACTAGCACTTGGTCTTCGCTTAGCTAAATTAGAAGAAAAAAGTGAGGTCTCAGATGAGGGTGGTAATGCTCGCCTAAAACAGGCGGTGTATTGGTTAAAACTGGCGGCAAAAAAAGGAGATCGTGATGCTTGGTTTGCATTAGGACTCATTAACCGCATGCCGCAGTACTCTAGTTATAGCGCTGAAGATAGTGATGAGTGCTTTGACAAAGCGGCTGACCTAGGGCACCCACAGGCTCAATATAGAAAAGGCTCATCTTTATGGCGTAAACGCGCTCAGACTGATGAATCAATCGAAGGGTTGCAAGCCTCCTATTGGGTTTGGCATGCCGCTCAACAAGGCGTAACAGAAGCAAATGATCTGCTATCAAAAATCATGCTGAGTTGCCCCAACCCATCCCATAACAAATGGCATGCCTTAGCAAATGCCGTGAGCAAAGCTCTAGAAGAAAGTTCCCACCGCTTTACGAGTGACATGCTATTAACTTGCCATCGGGTGATGGTCGCCAATCAATTAGATTTATCTAAAGCAGAACTGTTATTAGCAGATATTCCGAGTATTCAGCATGAGCATGGTGCCGTCATTGATATACGCGAACACTCACCACGATCAATGCCTAAGCTCATACAAATTGAGACATTAGAACAACGTAAAGCACTCATGATGGCAAGCAAAGCTTTTGCTAGCGCATTTAGTAACAATGTTATTGATGAAGGCAATTTGAGACAAAGGCGTTATCGTCTAGAAAAGCTCATGCAAACATTACATGTTGCTGAGGAAAACGTATTTAATGAAGAGAGCGAAGAATAAACTTTTGATTAGACACTTACTAAGGTATTAATTAGAAATGTCTCAGACTAGTCGGCTAGTCAGTCATCCACCGCTTCATCAGCGGGGTCTAGTGGTGCCTCATAGAATCTAGCAACAAAAATACCCAACTCATAAAGTATGCAGAGTGGCACAGCCAATAAAAGCTGTGAGAGAACATCTGGTGGTGTTACAACCGCAGCAATAATAAAAGCACCCACAATCACATAAGGGCGAATCTCTTTAAGTTTTTTGATTCTGATCATACCAAGCTTTACTAATACTACAACCACAACTGGCACTTCAAACGTTAATCCAAATGCCAAAAAAGTTGTCATTGCAAAACTTAGGTACTTATCAATATCAGTGGCCATATCAGCACCTAAGGGTGCGTTGTAATGCGCCATAAAACTAAATACCGTTGGAAATACCAAGAAATAAGCAAAGGCCATCCCTGAGACAAACAAAACATAGCTACTAGTCACAATGGGGATAACCAACTTACGCTCATGGCTATATAAACCTGGTGCAATAAACGACCACAACTGATACATGATGTACGGCAACGCGCCTAAGAAAGCTACCAACAAAGTCACTTTCATAGGAACAAAGAATGAACCTGTGACATCCGTCACAATCATTCGCCCACCATTAGGAAGTGCATCTAAAAGTGGCTTTGCAAATAAATGAAAAATATCTGGCGCCCAATATACCAAGCCAATAAAAACAATTAACAAAGCAATAAACGATCGAATTAATCGGTCACGCAACTCAAATAGGTGAGACAAGAAGGTTTCTTGAACGCCCTCTTCTTGATTTGTCTCTGGTGTTTGATGTTGTGACATGTTTATTTTTCTTTTATCTTATTTCTTTATCTTTTCTAATTAGAAAAAAGATTTTGGTGTCTTTGGTGTAGTTGCTGCGCGTCGGAAACGCTTGACCCGTGCTGCACCAGACTGGATACGTGTTTTTACACCAGCAGTTTTTTTATACCACTGAGGCATGGCTGATCGCTTAACACCCCAGCTATCTTTACCTTGGCGTAAGTTGCTCTTAAAACTCGTAGCAACATATCCACCATTATCAGCAAAGTCGTCATAGTTATCTGTCAGACTGGAACTTACTTCTTGAGTGGTTTGGGCAAAACTAGACTCAACGTCCTTCATACTAGATTGCACATCTTTCATGGCACTAGTTGCAGCTTCCTGCATTTTTTTTAACTCATCTAGCTCCACCTGACGATTTACTTCACTTTTAACTTCAGACATATAACGCTGAGCACGCCCCATCAGTGTGCCCGCCATACGCGCCACTTTAGGTAAGCGCTCAGGACCCACCACCACCAAGGCTACAACGCCAATAAGTGCTAACTTGGACAGTCCAAGATCGATCATATGAAAGAAGAGTTAAATTGAAGTAGGGTCACTATTATTAACTTAGTTTTCACTGAAATAAGTGACCCATTGAACCATTGGCAATTAGTTTTTGCTCACGTCTTTAGCTTGAACATCCACCGTTTTACCATCAGCCGTAGATTGGCCTTGAATCTGATCAGTTGGCTTATCAGCCTCACCTTTCATGCCATCTTTAAAACCTTTCACTGCACCACCTAAATCGGCGCCAATATTGCGAAGTTTTTTAGTACCAAATACTAAAAGAACAATTACTAAAACAATAATCCAGTGCCAAACGCTAAATGAACCCATTTTTTACTCCTAATTAATCTTTTTAAATCTTGGTTTAATCTTTTTTCCATGGGCGGGGACCACCCATAATGTGCATATGTATATGGTAAACCTCTTGGCCACCATCAGCTCCATTATTAATAACCACCCTAAAGCCTCCAGCATCACCAGGTCGGCAACCCTGCTCAAGCGCTAAACGCGGCGCGAGCGTCATCATTCTACCCAGTAATGCCTCATCCTTGCTATCAGTTACCATTAAATTAGCGAAATGGCGCTTAGGCACTAATAGAAAGTGTACTGGCGCAGCTGGATTAATGTCATGAAAAGCAAATAGCTCTGCATCTTCATATATCTTTTTACTTGGAATCTGACCTGCAATGATTTTGCAGAAAATGCAATTTTCAGAGTGGGCATGGTTTGTATTACTTATTTGGTTCATGATTTTCTAGCAGCTTTTTCAGCAATCCCAGATACGCCTTCACGTCGCTCTAGCTCAGCAATGACATCCTCTGGCCGTAAGTTGAATTGTGATAACGCCACAAAACAGTGAAACCATAAATCAGCAATCTCACCCACAAACTTCGTTTGCATCTCAGGTGCCAAATTAGAAAAACGGCTGTCTTTTGCTGCCATGACTGTCTCGGCAGCCTCCTCGCCAATTTTTTTCAGAATAGCGTCATCACCTTTGCTAAATAACTTAGCAATATAAGAAATGTCAGGGTCTGATTTACCCGCAAGAAAATCTGCACGCCGAGCATCTACCACATCAGCCAAACGCTTAATGGCATCCATACTGCTAGATGAGTCTTTTGCTTGTGTCGTCATGATTTAATTTCTATAAATATTGCTAAAGGTATATGTTTTGAACTCTAAACTATTTTTTCCAAACAGGGCCATCGGCAGTTTTTTCCAAATCCAAAAAGAAACAACTATGAGCCCCCGTGTGGCAAGCAATACCATCTTTTTGATCTACTTTGATCAAAATAGTATCGCCATCACAATCTAAGTGAACACTCTTAACTGTCTGAACATGACCCGACTCTTCACCTTTATGCCAAATCTTGTTACGTGAACGAGACCAATACACCGCCTCGCCCTTCTCTAAAGTTAACTGTAAAGACTCACGATTCATCCAGGCCATCATCAGCACATCACCACTTGAAGCCTCTTGAGCGATAACGGCTACTAAACCTTTGTCATTCCAGCTTACTTGATCTAACCAATTTTTTGAATCATTTTGTAAGTTGTTATCAGTCACTATATTGTCCAGTCTTACAAAGTTAGATGATGGAAATCATCAGAATAATGAGGGGTATATTGCCTAAAGTCTAACTGGTATGCCTTGTGAAGCCATTAAACGCTTGGCCTCACCCACTGTATGCTCACCAAAATGAAAAATACTCGCAGCCAACACGGCATCCGCATGCCCTTTGGTAATACCGTCTGCCAAGTGCTGTAAATTACCAACACCACCAGAAGCAATCACTGGGCAACTTACCGCATCACTTACTGCGCGCGTTAATTCCAAATCAAAACCATTTTTAGTGCCATCACGATCCATGCTAGTTAGCAAGATCTCACCCGCACCACGCTTAGCAACCTCTTGAGCCCAAGCAATAGCATTAATACCTGTGTTTTTTCGGCCACCATGAGTGAACACTTCCCATAAACCAGGTTGGGTTTGTTTTGCATCAATGGCCACAACAATACATTGGGAACCATACTTAGCGGCAGAGTCTGAAACTAAGTCAGGATTAGCTACTGCCGCAGAATTCATACCGACCTTATCAGCGCCCGCATTTAATAAACGGCGCACATCAGCAACAGCTCGAACACCACCACCCACTGTTAACGGAATAAATACTTGAGATGCCACATCTTCAATAATGTGCAAAATCAAATCACGCTCATCAGATGTTGCAGTAATATCCAAAAATGTAATTTCATCAGCACCCTGATCATCATAACGACGAGCAATCTCAACGGGATCACCAGCGTCACGAAGCTCAACAAAGTTCACGCCCTTCACAACCCGCCCGGCTGTCACATCTAAACAAGGAATGATTCTTTTTGAGAGCATGTAATTTGCTTTATTTGTTATTAATCTTGTTAATTATTTCTTATTATTTCTATTTACTTCGCAACATATTCATCAGCATATTGTTGTGCTTTTGCTAAATCTAGGTCACCTGTATAAATAGCGCGCCCCGCAATGACACCCACCACACCTTCAGGTTCAGCGGCACATAAAGCATCCACATCCTGCATATTCGTCAGACCACCACTAGCGATAATAGGAATATTCACCGCTTGAGCCAACTTAATAGTTGCCTCCATATTGATGCCCTTCAACATACCGTCTCGACCAATATCAGTGTAGATAATCGACTCCACACCATAGTCTTCATATTTCTTAGCCAAATCAGCCACTTCATGACCAGTTAACTTACTCCAACCATCTGTTGCAACCTTACCCTCTTTAGCATCTAAACCAACAATGATATGACCTGGAAATGCCGCACAAGCCTCTTGTAAAAAACCGGGGTTCTTTACAGCTGCTGTGCCAATAATCACATAAGTGAGGCCATCATCCAATAAACGCTCAATCGTTTCCAAATCACGGATACCACCACCCAATTGCACAGGAATCTCATCGCCCACTGCTTTCAAGATAGCTTTGATAGCAGATTCATTTTTAGGCTTACCGGCAAAAGCACCATCTAGGTCGACCAAGTGCAAGCGACGCGCCCCTAAATCAACCCATCGTTTAGCCATGGCACCTGGATCTTCTGAGAACGTAGTGGCTTTATTCATGTCACCTTGTTCTAAACGAACACAATGACCTTCTTTTAAATCAATAGCTGGAATTAACAACATGATGAATATTTAATAAATTAAGGTTGCCAACGTGTGAAATTTTGATACAAACGCAAACCTAAGTGTGCGCTTTTCTCGGGATGAAACTGTGTTGCAAAAATATTATCTTTAGCGACTGCACAAGTAAATAAGTTACCGTAATCTGTGGCACCCACCGTATCTTCTGAATTAGCAGGTACGGCGTAGTAGCTATGCACAAAATAGAAACTACTATTATCAGGAATACCTTCCCATAAAGCATGCGATCTTGTTTGCTGCACTTGGTTCCAACCCATATGAGGCACTTTAAAGTGAGAACCATCGGCTTGGCTTTTACCTGCCAAATCAAAACGTACTACCTGACCAGGCAACAAACCCAAGCCTTTCGTTAACTCTGTACCAGGAGCAGCATCAAATCTAACTTCTGCACTAGTATCGAATAACATCTGCTCACCCACACAAACCCCCAACAAAGGCTTGTTTTTAGTGGCATCTAAAACAGCTTCCAATAAACCAGACTCTCGCAAATGAGACATACAATCTGGCATGGCGCCCTGTCCTGGTAAAACAACTTTGTCAGCCGCCTTGATTTCTTCAGGCTTTGATGCAATTAATACCTTAGCTTCTGGCGCAGCGTGCATCAAGGCTTGCGCAACAGAACGCAAATTACCCATGCCGTAATCGACAATAGCAATACTAGGTGAGTTTTTTGACAAGGTACGAACCTAAATACTTAAAGTTAGCGAGGAAAAGTTGCCTACAAACTACCTTTTGTAGAAGGAATCACACCACTCGCACGCGGATCAAGCTCCAAAGCCATGCGTAATGCGCGGCCAAATGCCTTGAAAACCGTTTCAATTTGGTGGTGAGCGTTAATACCGCGCAAATTATCAATATGCAAAGTTACGCCGGCATGATTAACAAAACCGCGGAAAAATTCGATAGCAAGATCCACATCAAAATCACCCACTCGCGCACGAGTAAATGGGACATGGAACTCCAAACCAGGACGTCCTGAGAAATCAATCACTACGCGCGATAAGGTCTCATCTAATGGCACATAAGAATGTCCATAACGAGTAATTCCTTTTTTATCGCCAACAGCCTTTGCAATCGCTTGACCCAAAGTGATACCCACATCTTCAACAGTATGGTGATCATCAATATGCGTATCACCTTTTGCGGTCACCGTTAAATCAATCATTCCGTGACGGGCGATTTGATCTAGCATGTGATCCAGGAAAGGCACGCCTGAATTAAGTTGAGCTTTACCCGTGCCATCTAAATTGATAGCAATCTGAATTTGGGTTTCCGAGGTGTTTCGTGTGACATCTACTTGACGCATACCGTCATAATATCACCCTCTTAGCCAAATTCCACCCGTGGTACTCTGTCAAAGAGCCTGATTTATAAAGAATTTGTCCTAAAATTTATGTTTTAAGGAAAGTAAGCGTAAAAGATGAGTCGTTTTTGGAGTGAAACTGTTAAAAACCTAACCCCCTACGTGCCAGGGGAGCAACCTAAATTAAGTCAACTCATCAAACTCAACACCAATGAGAGTCCTTATGGCCCATCTCCCAAAGCTATTGCTGCAATAGCAGGCGCCAACAATGATTCACTGCGCCTATATCCCGACCCTAATTCTGATAGCTTAAAACAAGCAATTGCCAGTCACTATCAAGTGACAGTCAATCAAGTATTTGTGGGTAATGGCTCAGACGAAGTCCTAGGACATGCTTTTTTAGCATTATTAAAGCATCAAGACCCGATTCTATTTCCAGATATTACTTATAGCTTTTATCCTGTTTATTGCAATCTCTATGATGTTCCATTCAAGAACATTCCTTTAACAGAAGATTTTTCTATCGAAATTAGTGACTATTTGTCATACAACCAAGGCAAGAATGGCGGAATTATTTTCCCCAACCCCAATGCCCCAACTGGAAAAGCCTTATCAAAGGATCAGATTGAAACCTTGCTTCAAGCTAATAAAGATAGTGTTGTAATTGTTGATGAAGCTTATGTTGACTTTGGATGTGAATCAGCTGTTTCTTTGGTTGCCCAATACAACAACCTTCTTGTCGTGCATACACTTTCAAAATCACGCGCACTTGCAGGGTTAAGGGTTGGATATGCAATTGGACACCCTGACCTTATCGAAGCTTTAGAACGTGTTAAAAATAGCTTTAACTCTTACCCAATTGATAAGCTTGCGATGGCTGGCGCAATTGCAGCTATCGAAGATAAAGCTTATTTGCAAAAAATTAGTTCGGCAGTGATTGATACCCGAAAAAATCTAGTGGCTGATTTAGATAAATTAGGTTTTATGACTGTGCCCTCGACAGCAAACTTTGTATTTACCAAACATCCTAACAAGGATGCTGCAGAAATAGCTGCGCGCTTACGTGAAAAACATATCATTGTGCGCCACTTTAAGCTACCGCGAATTGATCAACATTTAAGAATTACGGTTGGCACTAATCAAGAATGCAAAGCACTGGTTCAAGCACTTAAAGAAATTATTTAATTACTTTTTAACCTTAGTTCTGCAGCACGAGCGTGTGCCTGCAGGCCTTCGCCGTGAGCTAGGGTGCTAGCAATTCTTCCAAGATTCTGCGCACCGGCATCACTCACTTCAATCATGCTAGAGCGTTTAATAAAATCATAAACGCCTAAAGGTGACGAGAAACGTGCCGTTCTCATAGTAGGCAACACATGGTTAGGTCCTGCGCAATAGTCACCCAATGACTCGCTGGTGTAAGGCCCCATAAAAATGGCGCCAGCATGACGAATCAATTCAGCCCATTGACGAGGATTTTCTGCAGAAATTTCTAAATGTTCAGCAGCAATTGAATTGGCGATTTCGCAAGCTTCTTGCATATCCTTCACCAAAATCATGGCACCGCGATCTTGCAATGATTTTCTAATCACCGCTTGCCTTGGCATTTCTGGCAAAAATTTGTCAATACTTGCTTGAACCTGATCCATAAACGATACATCAGGACACAAAAGAATTGATTGCGCTAATTCATCATGTTCTGCTTGAGAAAACAAATCCATAGCCACCCAATCAGGATTTGTTTTACCGTCACATAAAACCAAGATTTCTGATGGGCCAGCAATCATGTCAATACCAACGGTGCCAAATACACGACGTTTAGCTGCGGCCACATAAGCATTGCCTGGCCCCACAATTTTATCTACTGCAGGTATCGTTTCTGTACCGTAGGCCAATGCAGCAACCGCTTGCGCACCACCAATCGTAAAGGCACGATCAACACCAGCAACAGCTGCAGCAGCCAATACCAAAGGATTACGCACCCCATCAGGAGTGGGCACCACCATAATAATTTCACCAACACCAGCAACTTTGGCAGGCATTGCATTCATTAATACTGAGGAGGGATAAGCAGCTTTACCGCCTGGTACATAAATACCTACACGATCCAGTGGCGTTACTTTTTGCCCCAAACGTGTGCCGTCTGCATCTGCATAGTCCCAACTATGACATCCTGACTCTTGCTTTTGCCGCTCGTGATAACTTTTAACTCTTGCCGCTGCTGCTTCTAGTGCAGTACGCTGATCCTCTGGCAAACCGTTAAGGGCTGCCATTAGCTCGAATTGAGGTAGCTCTAATGCCTTCATTGAGCTAACTTGCTGTTGCGTTAAACGATCAAATTTTTGGGTGTATTCTAGAACTGCACCATCACCACGAACTTGCACATCCGCCAATATCTTGGCTGCAGCCGATTCAATAGCCACATCATCTTCTGCAGAAAATGCGAGTAGTTTTTTAAGTGCTTCCTGAAAATCAGCACTTTGACTATTTAATCGACGGACGGGGCAAGCACTCATGATTGAGATGTGATCTATACGTTGATTAAATCTTTGAGAAAGCATCCAAAATGGGAGCTAACTCTTCACGACGACGCTTATAAGCTGCCTGATTGACTACCAAACGTGAACTAATTTGGGTAATCACTTCTACCTCTTTAAGTTGGTTGGCCTTTAGCGTATTCCCCGTTGAAACCAAATCAACAATTGCATCTGCCAAGCCAACCAATGGACCCAACTCCATGGAGCCATATAACTTAATTAAGTCAACGTGTACACCTTTATTCGCAAAGTGTTCACGTGCTTGCTCCACATATTTTGTCACTACACGTAGTCGAGCGCCTTGCTTGACTGCATTAGCGTAATCAAACCCTTCTCGCACTGCTACTGATAAACGGCACTTTGCAATACCCAAATCAATCGGGGCATATAAACCATCCATGCCATGCTCAGCCAATACGTCATAACCAGCCACACCAAAATCGGCAGCTCCATACTGAACATAGGTTGGCACATCTGAAGCGCGAACAATAATCACGCGTAAATTAGGACTCGATGTTGGAAGAATGAGTTTTCTAGAAGTCTCTGGGTCTTCAGATACAGTAATCCCAGCCTTAGCCAGCATGGGTAAGGTCTCATCAAAGATACGCCCTTTTGATAGGGCTAGGGTCAACATATTAGACATAGCTCTATTATTTCACGCGAGTGATGTTAGCGCCTACTGCCGCTAACTTTTTTTCCATTTGATCGTATCCGCGATCTAAATGATAAATACGGTCCACCAAGGTCTCGCCTTCTGCAGCTAAACCAGCAATCACAAGGCTAGCCGAAGCTCTTAAGTCTGTTGCCATCACTGTCGCTCCAGATAAACCAGGCACCCCCTCAGTAATAGCTGTATTACCCTCAATCACAATCTCAGCACCCAAGCGGTTTAACTCTTGCACATGCATAAAGCGATTTTCAAAAATAGTTTCTGTCACCCTAGATGTACCTGAGGCCACAGCGTTCATAGCCATGAACTGAGCCTGCATATCAGTTGGGAAGGCTGGATACTCAGAGGTTTTGAAACTAACCGCTTTAGGTCGCTGATTCATCTGCACATGTATCCAATCAGGACCGGTTTCAATATGAAGCCCTGCGTCTCTTAACTTATCAATCACCACATCTAAGGTATCCGGACGGGCATTTTTAATCATCAAATCCGCCCCAATCTCACCCATAGCGCCAGCAGCACACAAGAAAGTGCCCGTTTCGATACGATCTGGAATGATGCTGTGCTCAGCGCCATGCAAACGCTTGACACCTTTAATAACTAAACGATCTGTCCCAACACCTTTGATATCAGCACCCATCTTCACCAACAACTCAGCTAAATCAGTTACCTCAGGCTCTTTGGCAGCATTTTCTAGAACCGTTTCACCGTCAGCCAACACTGCAGCCATCAGTAAATTTTCCGTACCCGTCACAGTAATCATATCTGTGAGAATGCGTGCGCCCATTAGTGCATTTGGATTCTTACCAAATTTAGCTTCAATATAACCATGATGAATATGTATCTCAGCACCCATCGCCTTAAGACCTTTGATGTGTTGGTCTACTGGTCTAGCACCAATGGCACACCCACCTGGCAAAGAAACTTTAGCAGTACCAAAACGCGCCAACAAAGGCCCCAATACCAAAATTGAGGCACGCATCGTTTTAACTAATTCATAAGAAGCTTCTGGCGTATGAATATCTGATCCATCCAGAATAACTACTGAACGATCTTGTGGGTTAGGAAAAGTTACCTTCAAACCCATTTGGGCCAAAATTTTGATAATGGTGCGTACATCTTGTAAATCTGGAAGATTACGCAAGGTAATAGGTTCAGCACTCAATAAACCAGCACAAAGAATTGGTAATGCCGCATTTTTTGCGCCAGTAATAGCAATCTCACCTTTCAGTGGTTTACCGCCTTGTATGAGTAACTTATCCAATCAATGCCCCAACTATATGTTTATTGCTGCTGTTTATTTTTATATTCGTTATTTACCAGCTGCAAATTCTGCTGGTGTTAATGCTTTAAATGACAAAGCATGTATTTCTGATTTCATACGATCGCCTAAAGCTGCATAAACCTTTTGATGCCTTTGCACCAATCTCAGGCCATCAAACTGATCACTCACAATCGTTGCAAAAAAATGCTGCCCATCACCCTCAACCTCAAGATGAGTGCAAACAATACCTTTTGCAATATATTCCTTAATTTGTTCTGGTGTTGGCAACATATTCTTAATAACGTAATTTATATCCGGTTGAAAGCATACGCATGGCAATACCAGCAACCACCATAAAGAAACCACTGACAACACATAGACTGAACCAGGGTGAAATATCAGAAGCTCCAAAGAAACCATACCTAAAACCATCAATCATGTAGAAAAATGGATTGAAATGAGAAATCTCTTGCCAAATACCTGGCAAAGTGTGTATCGAATAAAACACACCTGACAACATAGTTGCTGGCATGATGAAGAAATTTTGGAAAGCTGCTAACTGATCATATTTCTCAGAAATGATCCCAGCAATTAAACCTAATGCACTCAAAACTGCTGCACTCATTAAACCAAAAACAATGATCCACAGAGGTGCAGCGAAAGTCATATTGGTAAACCAGCAAGTTGCCAAAAATACACCCGAACCAACAACAACACCTCTTACAATCGCAGCCAAAACATACGCTGAGAAAAACTCTATGTGAGATAACGGCGCCAATAAAACAAATATGAGATTACCCGTCACTTTTGACTGAATTAAAGAAGAAGATGTATTTGCAAAAGAATTTTGCAAAACACTCATCATCACCAAACCAGGAATTAAAAAAGCTGTATAGCTGATGGTGTTATATACCTTCACATGATCTTCAAGTACATGACCAAAAATCATGAGGTACAACAAGGCTGTTAACACTGGTGCTGCGACCGTTTGAAAACTAACCCGCCAAAAACGTTTAACTTCTTTATAAAAAAGTGCATAGAAACCACTCATGACATTAAAAGATTCTTGCGGCATCATGAAGCCTTCTCCTCATTCATGATTTGCATAAAGACATCTTCTAAATCACCATCAGCTGCATCTGGATTTTTAACTCTTGCTAATAAATTAGCCGTTGTATCCAACGCTACCACACGTCCTTTTTTCAGAATTGCAATGCGGTTACACAAGGCCTGAGCTTCTTCTAAATAGTGGGTAGTTAAAACAATCGTATGCCCCTCTTGATTAAGGCGCCCAATAAATTTCCACAAAGATTGCCTCAACTCCACATCCACACCGGCAGTTGGTTCATCCAACACAATCACAGGTGGGCGATGCACTAAAGCTTGCGCCACTAATACACGCCTTTTCATGCCACCTGATAAGGCACGCATGTTTTCATTAGCTTTATCAGTAAGACCTAAATTAAAAAGTACTTCATCAATCCAATCGCTATTATTTTTAACGCCAAAATAACCAGATTGAAATGCCAGGGTTTCCCTAACAGTAAAAAATGGATCAAATACCAATTCTTGAGGCACTATTCCTAATAAACGCCTAGCGATACGAAATTCTTTTTGTACATCGTGCCCCATTACTTCGGCACTACCACTTGTAGGACGGCACAATCCAGCCAAAATTGAAATAAGAGTGGTTTTACCAGCACCATTAGGGCCTAAAAGGCCAAAAAATTCTCCAGCCTCTATTTGAAGGTTAACGCCATCTAGAGCAGTTAACTTGCCATATTCTTTTCGTAAGTTTTTAAATTCTATAGCGCTCATGCAAGAACTAACTCTGCCAAGCCGTACACCTTAGCTAAACTCGCCAATTTGTCAGGAATAGCCTGCAATTGAATAGAAATATTTTTCTCAGAGGCCCGACGCTTAATCGTCAATAAAGCGCTTAATGCGCTAGAGTCAAAAGTGCTAAGAGTCTGACAGTCAATAATTAAGGTTTCTTCTGAAGGCAATTGGAACAATTTACCAACAGCCGCAGCCAACACTTGCTCAACATTGCTGTGATCAATCGCTGGAGGAAGTTGATAAGTCATAGCCATATATTTACTTTGCCGCAGCCAAAGCACTGTTACGTTGCTGCAAGAACTGAATCAAACCTTCAACCCCACCCTTGCTAACCTGATCGTTAAATTGATTTCGATAAGACTCGACCAACCAAGCGCCTAAAACATTAATGTCGTACACCTTCCAACCATTGGCCGTCTTCTCAACACGGTAATCCAACTGAATAGGCTCACCACGTCCAATCACCACCGTTCTGACAATCACATCTGTGTCATCAGGGGCAGCACGCATTGGCTTATATTGAATTTTTTGATCTTTGACTTGGGCTAAAGCACCGCCATAGATACGAATTAATAAACTTTTAAATTCTTGGGTAATTAATGCTTGCTGAGCTGGAGTAGCTTTTGACCAATTACGCCCCATCGCCAATTGAGTTGTCTTTTGAAAATTACTATGTGGCAATATCTTTTGATCAACAAGCGCATTCATTTTTCTCAAATCGCCTGATTGAATAGCCTTGTCATTTTTGATAGTTGTCATCACATCTTCAACAACAAACTTCACCAAACCATCAGCTGTATCTGGCACTTGAGCAAAAGAAAAATTCACGCCTAAAAACAGGCTTGAAGAAAATAAAACAGTCTTTAAAAAGTGCCTACGCATATGTTATTTCTACTGATAAATGTAATATTTGAATTGTATAGGGTTTAGCTCAATCTAAACCTCAGTCAGGCTGTTACTCAGCCGACGGAGGAGGATCACCGTCAAACACTTGGTTGCGGCGACGCTGCAAATAAGAGTCACGCAAGAAACTATATTTATCAAATGCAGCATCCTCAAGTAACTGGCCAGCATCTAATAAATTAGCTCTGCGATCTAGTACTCTTAGAGCGGTTACGCCTATTCTTTGATCTGAGTTCAACTGATCGGTATTAAGAACAAAATCTGTTTTCAAATCAACTGCTAAACCTGCTGTATCTCTGACGGTGCTTGGTCCAAATAATGGCAATACGACATAAGGGCCATCGGACACTCCCCAAACAGCTAAAGTTTGACCAAAATCCTCAGTATGCTTATCCAAACCTAGATCAGTAGCGACATCAAAGAATCCCAAAATACCAATGGTGGAGTTAACTAAAAAACGGCCCATATCGCTGGTGGCTTCTTTAGGCTTACCTTGCAGTAGATTATTAGCCGCCACAAAAATATCACCAATATTGCCAAAAAAGTTAGTCACACCTCGACGAACTACATCTGGCAAAACAAACTTATAAGCCTCTGCTGCGGGCTTCACAATATACTCATCTAAGTTTTCATTAAATGTAAAAACCGCTCGATTCATGGGCTCCAAAGGATCAATACGTGCAACACGCTCATTTTGTTGGGTAGTAGCACACGCCCCCAACACTAGCACCATCACCAGGATGATCGCTTTATATAAGTAGTGCATCAATGATTTCATAACTTTTGGGTATATCTATTTATGCGTGAGGGTTTTACTTGCTTTTATCTGATGGCGCACCATCAGATGCTTTGTTATACAAGAACTGTCCAATCAAATTTTCTAAAACAATTGCTGATTGTGTTTGAGATAACTTACTGCCTTGAGCAATCATATCCATATCACCACCAGCCTCTAAGCCAATATATTGTTCGCCTAATAAACCAGAAGTTAAAATTTTTGCAGAACTATCTTTGGGGAACTTATAACGATCTTCCAAACTCATAATGACTGTTGCTTGATAAGTTTGGTCATCGAAACGGATCTCTGCTACACGCCCCACAACTACACCAGCACTCTTTACTGGCGCCCTTGGTTTTAAACCCCCAATGTTGTCAAAACGTGCGCTCACTTGGTACGTTGGCTGAAAAGTAAACGCACTCATATTTCCTGCCTTTAATGCAAGAAATAACAAGGCCAAAAGCCCCAAGGCTACAAATAATCCTACCCAAATATCTAGTGACTGTTTTTTCATTTTATTTATGAATTCTATAAGACTTTATCAGTTTGAGAACATCACTGCAGTTAAAAGAAAATCTAAAGCTAAAACTGCCAATGAGGCGATTACAACTGTTCTAGTAGTTGCTCTGGCAACACCCTCTGGCGTTGGCTTAGCTTCATAGCCTTGATATAGGGCGATGAATGTTACTGCCACACCAAATACCATACTCTTTACAACGCCATTACCGATGTCTTTCATTACATCAACACCAGCCTGCATTTGTGACCAAAAGGCACCGTCATCAACACCAATCAGAGGCACACCGACTAAATAACCACCCATAATGCCAACAGCACTAAAAATAGTTGCCAATACTGGCATGGCGATAATACCCGCCCACAACCTTGGGGCAACCACGCGGGTTAATGGATCCACTGCCATCATTTCCATAGCGCTAAGCTGTTCACCGGCTTTCATCAAACCGATTTCTGCAGTTAATGATGTACCAGCACGCCCAGCAAATAATAAGGCAGTCACCACGGGTCCTAACTCTCTAGTTAAAGAAAGGGCTACCAATAAGCCAAGCGCCTGTTCTGAGCCATAACGATTCAAGGTGTAATAACCTTGCAAACCCAAAACAAAGCCAACGAATAAACCTGAAACAGCAATAATGACAAAAGAATAATTTCCAACAAAATGCACTTGATCGGTCACTAAGCGCATGCGCTTTAATAAAGATGCTGAACGACGCATGATCGTCAAAAACATGCGCGTGGCATAACCTAAACCCGTTAAATTCTCACGAACAAACGAGCCCAATGTCGCCAATGCATTAATCACCAAACTCATATTTGACCTCCAAAATCTTCTGATAATGAAGCACCTGGATAATGAAATGGTACTGGGCCATCTGGATTGGCTGAAACGAACTGCTTCACAAAGGGATCTGATGAAGCCTCCAAATCAGAGGGCGTACCCTCTGCAGCAATCTTGCCATTCGCAATGAAATAAACGTAATCAGCAATTTCAAATGTTTCTGGAATGTCGTGCGTCACTAAAATACTCGTGGCTCCCAACGCCTGATTCATATCTTTAATCAGTCTTGCTGTGATGCCCAATGAAATTGGATCTAAACCAGCAAAAGGCTCGTCATACATAATCAAAGGTGGATCTAGAGCAATTGCTCTAGCTAGTGCCACACGCCGTGCCATACCACCAGAGATTTGTGATGGCATTAAATCCCTCGCACCACGCAAACCAACTGCGTTGAGCTTCATCAAAACTAGATCACGCAATACTTCTTCAGACAGATGTGTATGTTCTCTTAATGGGAAGGCCACATTTTCAAAAACACTCATATCAGTAAAGAGTGCTCCAAACTGAAACAACATTCCCATACGACGACGTATAGACATTAACTCTTGCGTTGACATCACACCCACATCTTGACCCTCAAAAAGCACCTGGCCTTTTTGAGCGCTGACTTGTCCACCAATTAATCGCAACACAGTAGTCTTACCGCAACCAGAACCACCCATCACGGCAACCACTTTCCCTCGTGGAAACTCCATGTTTAGACCAGACAAAATCGTACGCTCTCCAGGAGCGTAGGAAAAGTCAACGTCTTTAAGGGATACGAGTGATGATTGATTCACGTTTTTAAATGAACCTGCCACTATGTTTTCTGTTGAACTCATAGTGGCAGTGTATCAATGTCTAGCATTTAATAGGAATTAACGAGGCAACACGCTACTGCCCATCAAGAACTCATCGACAGAACGTGCGCACTGACGACCTTCACGAATCGCCCAAACAACCAAAGATTGACCACGACGCATATCACCTGCAGCAAATACCTTAGGTACATTCGTGTAATAAGCTTGATTGCCTTCTGTACCAGCTTTAGCGTTACCGCGATTATCTTTTTCTACGCCAAATGCGTCTAATACTTGTTGCGCTGGAGAAACAAAGCCCATTGCCAACAGCACAAGATCAGCTTTCATTTCAAATTCGCTACCAGCAATCTCTTGCATCTTGCCGTCTTTCCACTCAAGGCGAACAGCAATCAGCTTTTCAACCTTGCCGTTTTTACCTTCGAAACGCTTTGTTGCAACAGACCAATCACGATCACAGCCTTCATCATGTGAAGTCGATGTGCGTAATTTAGTTGGCCAATATGGCCATACCAATGACTTGTTTTCTTGCTCTGGAGGTTGAGGCATTAACTCAAACTGTGCCACGGATGCAGCACCATGACGGTTAGATGTACCAACACAGTCTGAACCTGTATCACCACCACCAATCACCACAACATGTTTGCCATCTGCACGAATATTATTCTTCTGATCACCAGCAACTTCTTTGTTCTGAGGAATCAAAAACTCTAATGCGTAATGAACGCCACTTAACTCACGTCCAGGAACTGGTAAGTCACGCGGCTGCTCTGCACCACCGGTAATAATCACAGCATCAAAATCTTTTTTTAACTGATCAGGGGTGACTGTTTTTTTAGAGTAATTTTTAATTTGTGGATCAAGCGCATCTTTACCAACAAAAACACCCGTCTCAAATTTCACGCCTTCAGCCTTCATTTGCTCAACGCGGCGGTCAATTAAACCTTTTTCCATTTTGAAGTCAGGAATACCGTAACGAAGCAAACCACCAACACGATCATTTTTCTCAAACAAAGTGACATCATGACCAGCACGTGCCAATTGTTGTGCCGCTGCCATGCCAGCAGGACCCGCACCAACAACTGCCACTTTCTTACCAGTTTTCTTGCTTGGCACTTGTGGCTTTACCCAACCATTGGTCCAGGCTTTATCAATAATGGCATGCTCAATTGATTTAATACCCACAGGCAATTCATGAATACCCAAAGTACAAGCTGCCTCGCATGGAGCCGGACAAATACGGCCTGTAAATTCAGGGAAGTTATTAGTTGAATGCAATACCTCAATAGCCTGCTGCCAATCTTGGTTGTAAACCAAATCATTAAAGTCAGGAATGATGTTATTGACTGGACAACCGTTATTACAAAATGGGATGCCGCAATCCATGCAACGTGCACCCTGAACTTTGGCTTCATCATCTGTTAAAGCCATTACAAATTCTTTGTAATGCTTTACACGTTTTTTTGGCTCCTCATAATGCTCGCTGAGGCGCTCATATTCCATGAATCCAGTAACCTTACCCATAGCTAATCCTTTATTCTTTTACCTATATGTTTTAAACAGAAGCGGCTTGTTTGTTACCTTGAGATTTTTCCCAAAGCTCACCCAAAGCTCGTCTGTATTCAGTAGGGAATACTTTGACAAAACGTGCACGTGATTGATCCCAATCAGCCAAGATTTCTTTTGCACGTTCTGAACCTGTATGTTTGAAATGACGTTCAACCAAGTTCTTCAAAATAACTTCGTCAGCCAAGCGCTCACCACCTTCTTTAACATTAACAGGTGCATGCCATTCAGATTTAGGTAACTTAGCCTGTTGTTCTGCTTGCGTTAGAACAGGCTCTAAAGTCGCCATAGATGTATTGCAACGTTTAGCAAACAAACCATCTTCATCGTAAACATAAGCAATACCACCACTCATACCTGCAGCAAAGTTACGGCCCGTTAAACCAAGTGCAACCACCGTACCACCGGTCATATATTCACAACCATGGTCGCCTGTACCTTCAACAACAGCTATTGCACCAGAGTTACGAACAGCAAAACGCTCACCAGCTACACCATTAAAGAATGCTTCACCAGTAATCGCACCATAAAGAACTGTGTTACCAACAATGATGTTTTGTGAAGTATCGCCACGGAATTCATGTGGTGCACGCACAATCACGCGACCACCTGAAAGTCCCTTACCAACGTAGTCGTTACCGTCACCAACTAAATCCATCGTGACGCCGTGCGCTAAGAAGGCGCCAAAACTTTGGCCAGCTGTACCATTTAATTGAATATGAATGGTATCTTCTGGCAAACCTTCGTGACCATAACGCTTAGCCACTTCACCAGATAACATTGCACCAGCAGTACGGTTCACGTTTTTGATTGGTTGAATAAACGATACGCGCTCACCTTTTTCAAGTGCCACTTTAGATTTTTCAATCAATGTATGGTCAAGCGCTGTTGCCAAACCGTGATCTTGAGTTTCAACTTGGAAACGAGGGACACTAGCTTCAACAGCAGGCGCCTGGAAAATTTTCGTGAAATCTAAGCCACGGGCTTTCCAATGCTCAATGCTCTTCTTCGTATCTAAGAACTCTGTTTTACCAATTAACTCATCAAATGTTCTGATACCTAATTGAGCCATGATTTCGCGCGCCTCTTCAGCGATAAAGAAGAAGAAGTTCACAACATGTTCTGGCTTACCAGAGAATTTTTTACGTAACTCTGGATCTTGTGTCGCAACGCCTACTGGACACGTATTGAGGTGACACTTACGCATCATGATGCAACCCTCAACAACCAATGGTGCTGTTGCAAAACCAAACTCATCAGCACCCAATAAAGCACCAATCACCACATCACGGCCAGTTTTCATTTGGCCATCAGCCTGAACACGGATACGGCTACGCAAACCATTAAGAACCAATGTTTGCTGCGTTTCAGCAAGGCCTAATTCCCATGGGCTGCCTGCGTGCTTAATAGATGACAAAGGAGAAGCACCTGTACCACCATCATGACCAGCAATCACCACGTGATCAGCTTTAGCCTTGGCAACGCCTGCAGCAACGGTACCCACACCCACTTCAGACACCAACTTCACTGAAATATCTGCTTGGCTATTCACGTTCTTCAAGTCGTGAATTAACTGTGCCAAATCTTCAATTGAGTAAATATCGTGATGCGGAGGAGGAGAAATCAAACCAACGCCTGGCACGGAGTAACGCAACTTACCAATGTAATCCGACACCTTAGAACCTGGTAATTGACCGCCCTCACCTGGCTTAGCGCCTTGAGCCATTTTGATCTGAATTTGATCAGCTGATGTTAAATACTCAGCTGTCACACCAAAACGACCAGAAGCCACTTGTTTAATCTTAGAACGTAATGAATCACCTTCATTCAAAGGAATATTGGCTTGGATAATGTCTTCACCAATAATGCTAGCAAGTGTTTCACCTTTCTTGATAGCAATACCTTTTAGTTCATTGCGATAACGCTTGTTATCTTCACCACCTTCACCTGTATTTGATTTACCACCAATACGGTTCATCGCAATAGCCAAAGTAGCATGCGCTTCTGTTGAAATAGAACCCAAAGACATCGCGCCTGTTGCAAAACGTTTCACGATCTCTTTTGCTGGCTCCACCTCATCCAATGAAATAGCCTTGCTAGGATCAATCTTGAATTCAAATAAACCACGCAATGTCATATGACGTTTACTTTGGTCATTAATGATATTGGCGTACTCTTTATATGTTTGGTAACCGCCTTTTTCTAGACCTTGGCGCGTTGAGTGTTGCAACTTAGCGATTGAATCTGGCGTCCACATGTGGTCTTCACCGCGAATACGGAAAGCGTACTCGCCGCCAGCATCCAACATGTTAGTTAATGTTGGATCAGCACTAAATGCCAAACTATGAATCTTCAAAGCCTCTTCAGCAACTTCAAACACACCAATACCGCCTACGTTTGATGCAGTACCTTTGAAATATTTATCAATTAAATCTTTTGATAAACCAATTGCCTCAAAAATCTGAGCGCCTGTGTAAGACATGTATGTAGAAATACCCATCTTAGACATCACTTTTTGCAAACCCTTACCAACCGCTTTAGTAAAGTTCTTAACCACTTTCTCAGCAGATAGATCTCCACTTAAATCCTTAGCCATATCAACCAAAGTTTCCATTGCTAGGTATGGGTGAACAGCTTCAGCGCCATAACCGGCTAACAATGCAAAGTGATGTGTCTCACGTGCACTACCGGTTTCAACGACCAAACCAGTACTTGTACGTAGACCTTTTTCAACTAAATGCTGATGAATGGCTGAGGTTGCCAATAACGCCGGAATAGCCACATGATCAGCAGCTACTTTGCGGTCGCTCACAATCAGAATGTTGTAACCAGACTTAACTGCATCAACGGCTTCAGCACATAATGAAGCTAAACGTGCTTCAACACCTTCTTTACCCCATGCAGCTGGGTAGCAAATATCTAATTCGTATGAGCGGAACTTGCCACCAGTGTAATGCTCAATATGACGAATCTTAGCGATGTCATCAAAGTCCAAAACTGGCTGCGCTACTTCTAAACGCATTGGCGGATTAATATTATTGGTATCTAATAGATTTGGTTTTGGACCAATAAATGACACCAAAGACATCACCATGTTTTCACGAATCGGATCGATTGGTGGGTTAGTTACCTGAGCAAATAATTGCTTGAAGTAGTTATATAGCGTCTTATTCTTATTAGATAAAACAGCCAATGGGCTATCGTTACCCATAGAACCAATAGCCTCTTCACCTGACTGAGCCATTGGCGCCATTAAAAACTTCAAATCTTCCTGTGTATAACCAAAGGCCTGTTGGCGATCTAGTAGAGTTACAACAGATTTAGATTTTTCCGCTTCAGCTTTTACGTCCGCAGAGTTCGTATCAATCTCATCTAACTTGATACGAACAGCGTCAATCCAACTCTTGTATGGTTTTGCTTTAGCAAGTGCATCTTTTAATTCAACGTCATCAATGATGCGACCTTGTTCCATGTCAATCAAGAACATCTTGCCTGGTTGCAAACGCCATTTTTTAACAATCTTGTTTTCAGGGAAAGTTAAAACGCCTGCTTCTGATGCCATGATGACTAGATCATCATCTGTTACATAGTAACGAGCTGGACGCAAACCATTTCGGTCTAAGGTTGCACCAATTTGACGACCATCTGTAAAGGCAATAGCTGCAGGACCATCCCATGGCTCCATCATCGCTGCATGATATTCATAGAAGGCACGACGATTGTCATCCATCAACGTATGCTGCTCCCAAGCCTCAGGAATCATCATCATCATGGCATGAGCCATTGGATAACCGGCCATCACCAATAACTCTAAACAGTTATCAAAACTAGCGGTATCTGACTGGCCTGGATAAATCAATGGCCACAATTTTTGTAAGTCATCTCCTAATACTGGGGAACTAATCGCACCCGTGCGGGCATTAATCCAGTTAACGTTACCTTTAACTGTATTAATCTCACCGTTATGAGCAATCATGCGATATGGGTGAGCCAATTCCCATGCTGGGAATGTATTAGTTGAGAAACGTTGATGCACAAGTGCCAACGCAGAAACAACGCGTGAATCTTTAAGGTCTTCGTAATAAGCACCTACCTGATTGGCCAACAATAAACCTTTATAAACAACAGTTCTTGCTGACATAGATGTCACAAAATATTCTTTACCGTGCTGAAGCTGCAACGCTTGAATCGCATGACTACCTGTCTTACGAATCACATATAACTTGCGCTCTAGCGCATCCGTTGTCATGATGTCGCGGCCACGGCCAATGAAAATTTGACGAATGACTGGCTCTGTTTTGCGCACAGTTGGTGACATAGGCATATTGATATCAACAGGCACATCTCGCCAGCCCAATACAACTTGTCCTTCAATGCGTACTGTTCTTTCTAATTCTTGCTCACATGCCAAACGTGAAGCGCTTTCCTTTGGCATAAAAACCATACCAACGCCATATTCGCCAGTTGGTGGCAAGGTAACACCTTGCTTTGCCATTTCTTCGCGGTAGAACTGATCAGGTATCTGAATCAAAATACCGGCACCATCCCCCATTAAAGGATCAGCACCAACCGCACCACGATGATCAATGTTCTCAAGAATTTTTAAACCTTGAGTAACGATGTCATGGCTTTTTTTACCTTTAATGTGTGCAACAAAACCCACACCACAGGCGTCATGTTCATTAATTGGGTCATATAGACCTTGCGCATCAGGGCGCAATGAAGGCGAAGTAGTCACGGAAAATTCCCTAGGTAAGTAATCGCTAACCTCTGCAAGCAGAGACAGTTTTCCCCAAAAGCTTTGGGGTTTTTGAGCACTATAGGGGAATACCCGTGTCGATGCAATACAAAATAATAGGTGTCCGTCCCCAATTTAATTAGGCCGGAACTTTAATAAGCATTAATTGGGGACAGAGTTATTAAAAATGGGTATTTTTATGCACCAATATATTGCAAAACTAAACTGCAGGACTTGTTTTACTCGGTCTTCCGGGGGTTCTTTTAGCTACGGGGCGGGTTACTTTTCCGGAAATTTTTGTCAAAAAAAGAGGGGTACCGAGTGGCCAGCCTTTTAGTAAGTGATTACTTACTGTATTTATTTCTGTTTTATCCATTGAGTCTATAACAAATTTTTGCCAAACAGACTGTCTCTCAAATGGTGTATTTCCCAAAGCCCAATACAAAGAATGATCAGCTAACCACGAGACGGTTTCTGCACCAATGTGATGACGGTAAGTTGACCATGGCCACTCTTCTGGTTTTTGGGCTAAACCTGCCCTAACAGGATTTGATTCAATAAATTTCTGCGTTAACAAAAGAAAAGCCTCCGGCTCTAGAACGCAAGATTTAAATCTACCCTCCCAAATAGTTCCAGTTCTTTGATGATTTTGATTGAATAATTGAGCGTATCGTCGACCAACTGATTGCATGGTTCTAGACACACTTAATTCGTTTTTAGGGGTAGCCAATATATGTACATGATTAGGCATCAATACATAGGCATGAATTAATAACTCATATTCACGAGCAGCATCCCTTAACCATTCAAGATAAGAACGTTTTTCAGCATCACTATAAAAAATTTGTTGACGATTATTGCCGCACACCATGATGTGCATTGGATATCCAGCTAAAACTAAACGCGGTAATCGAGCCATGTATGAATTCTATAGTTGTATCAAGACAAACACCCAATCACTCATTAGTAAATAAGTGGCTAAGCTATCTTTTTAAATTCCTTTACCGCATAACGATCAGTCATACCAGCAATGTAATGTGCAATACGTCGCTCCAATGAATCTTCAGCACGAAAGCCGTCAGGCAATACTTGAGAGTTAGAGCGGTAATGATTGAATAAAGACCTGACCATATCCGCTGCATCTTGCGTTACTTCAGTGACACGTGGGTGACGATATAGATTTTTGAATAAAAAACGCTTCATTTCAGTGGCTTGAAAACGAATTTCTTCAGAAAATCCTACCAACGCAGGCATATCTCTCACCTCATCTAGACTCGTGGGTTGATATTGTTTGAGTCTACCCTGAGTTTCTCGCACCAAATCATCGACCAACACGTGAATAATGCGCCTAACCACCTCATAAACTAGACGGCGCCCACCTAACTCAGGATATAGGTAAGTTACTTGATTTTTCTGGGTACGCCACAAAGCAACCTCATTCATTTGATCAATAGTTAGCAAGCCTGAACGGATACCATCATCAATATCATGATTGTTATACGCAATCTCATCCGCCAAATTCGCAAGTTGTGCTTCCATGCTGGGCTGCTTACCCAAAAGAAATCGCTCACCAAGAACACCCAGCTGCTCAGCATTCTTTTTAGAACAGTGCTTCAAAATACCTTCACGTGTTTCAAAAGAAAGATTAAGGCCATTCCACTGGGCATAGCGCTCTTCCAAAAAATCAACCACCCAAAGACTCTGAAGATTATGCTCAAAACCACCATAAGGTTTCATACATTCATTTAAAGCATCTTGTCCAGCATGACCAAAAGGCGTATGACCTAGATCATGAGCCAAAGAAATTGCTTCAACTAAATCCTCATTAAGCGCTAATCTTCTAGCAACTGCTCTAGCAATTTGAGCAACCTCTAAACTATGCGTTAAGCGGGTACGAAAATGATCGCCCTCATGATTTAAGAATACCTGCGTTTTGTACTCCAACCGTCGAAAAGCCGTGGAATGAATAATGCGATCTCTGTCTCGCTGAAATGGACTACGCCCAGATTGAGTTGGTTCCGCTGGCTCGGCGTGAAGACGGCCTAATGATGCTTCAGGCTTTGCTGCGTAACATGCTAAATCCATTGACTGTCTTTAAGCTGCACCAGTTGCAATTAATGTCTGAGCAACTAAATCATCATTGACTGCTGAAATTTTAGATTTGCCGAGTCCATCCAAGAGAATATATCGAATCTCTCCACCTTCAGCCTTTTTATCAACAGCCATTAGCTCCATATATCGATCAATACCAAATTTAGGTGGCTTGGTTGGTAAATGTAGCCTCTCAATAATATTTGTTAATTTTTTTGCATCATCTGCTTTTAGTAACCCTGCACGCACAGATAGATCTGCTGCCAACACCATGCCACAACCGACTGCCTCGCCATGCAACCATTCACCATAACCCATACCAGCTTCAATAGCATGGCCAAAGGTATGTCCAAAATTAAGAATCGCGCGCAAACCACCCTCACGCTCATCTCTAGCAACAACACTAGATTTAATTTCACAAGATCGTTGAACCGCATGCTCCATAGCAACAAGATCACATGCATTTAAGGCATCAATATTATTTTCAATCCAGGATAAAAACTCTGCATCAAAAATAGCACCATGCTTAATTACCTCTGCCAAACCCGCTGCCAGCTCTTTAGACGGTAACGTTTTTAACGTAGTTAAATCAGCAATCACAGCGGCTGGCTGATAGAACGCTCCCACCATATTTTTACCTAATGGATGATTAATGCCCGTCTTACCACCAACAGATGAATCTACCTGAGACAATAAAGTGGTTGGCACCTGAATAAAACGAATGCCTCGCATATAAGAAGCGGCAGCAAAACCAGCCATATCGCCAATCACGCCACCACCCAACGCAATTAGAGTGGTTTTTCTATCAGCACCACTTTCTAACAAACCATCAAATATTTTTTGTAGTGTTTCCCAAGTTTTATAGACCTCACCATCTGGCAACACAATTAAACGAACTTTTTGCCCAAGTGCCTCCAGGGTTTTGACCACCGTATCAGCATATAACTTTGCCACTGTCTCATTCGTAACAACAGCAGAAAATTTACCTTTTAAATGCTTTTTATATAAATCAGCTTGGCCAATCAAATTAGATCCAATATGAATTGGATAACTACGCTCGCCTAAATCTAATTGAAGTGTATTCATGTGGATAGTTCAAATTGCATCATTAATGTATTAACTAATTGAGCCACACTAGGCTTACCAGTATCAATTACGTGATGCGCAGCCTCTCTGTATAAAGGATCTCGAATAGCATAGAGCTTCTCAAGCGTTCCCTTTGGGTCATTATTATTTAAAAGTGGACGACCTTTGTCGTTACGAGTTCGAAGCCACAATTCATGAGGATTCGCGCGAAGGTAAAAAACCGTGCCACGCTCTCTTAGATTCTTTCTATTCTCAGGCAGAATCACCGCGCCACCACCTGTAGCTAGAACCAAATTTTTTTCTTTGGTCAGCTCATCAATGACCTGCGCCTCACGTTTACGGAAGCCATCTTCTCCCTCCATCTCAAAGATGACGGGAATAGGCACGCCACAACGTTTCTCAATCTCAACATCCGTATCAACAAATTTTCGATGAAGTTTTTTGGCAAGCAAACGACCTACGGTCGTTTTACCCGCACCCATTACGCCAACTAAAAAGATATTTTCTGGAATTCCACTCACAAAGAAGATTTTACTGAGGCTTTGGGCTAGAAACCAATGTTGGTGTTAAAAAAATTAATAATTCTGTCTTATCCCTAAATTTAGCTTCTTGTTTAAAAAGAGCTCCCAAAATAGGAATTTCTCCTAAAAATGGCACCTGAGTACTGTCTTTTCTATCGGCCTCTTGAAAAATACCCCCCAGAATCACTGTCCCACCACTTTCCACAAGCACTTGTGTCTTCACATGTTTAGTATCAATCGCAAAGCCCTGCTCTGTTTTTAGTCCCACGCTATCTTTATTAATATCCACATCTAAAACGATCATATTATTTTTCTGGATACGTGGCTTAACCTCTAATCGAAGATTCGCTTTTCTAAATTGAACTTTAGTAGCCCCACTGCCAGCAGACGACTGGTAGGGCAACTCTGTACCCTGCTCAATTAGAGCTTGTGTATTTTCAGCAGCCAATACTCGTGGGTTAGAAATGATATTACCTAAACCATTAGACTCTAAAGCTGAGAGCTCTATATTGAGAACCTCTGTTGCCTGCCGCCCCAACAGCCCAATCGCCCCAGTTGAAGCCTCAAATCCATGCAACCCAGCTGCAGGCAAATTTGATGTCATCTGAATAGGACCTTTTGCTTGATAACTAAGCTTTGCACCTAGATTCTTGGCAAAACGTCTCTCAGCCTCAACAATCTTTGCCTCAATCATGATTTGCCTCAAATCTAAGAAACTTTGCTCTATTTTTTCAACTTGCTGCCCCCGTTCTAATAATCTTTTTTCATGAGTGATTAACTCTTCATAGGGGCCCACCCATAAAACAGAACCCTTTCTTTTGGCTAACAACGACCTGCTTGCCAAAATCGTATCTAATACCTCTTGCCAAGGTGCCTGTTTAATATGAATAGTTATCTTGCCAGATACTTTCTCACTCATCACCAAGTTAAGATCCTTCATATCGGCCATTATTTGCAAAAGCTGTCTTAAAGGTATAGATACAAAATCTAGAGAAACATATCGGTCTCCTTGATTAGATTGATCTAATTTCGCACCACCAGCTTCTAAAGCAAAAGAAATCGATAAAGCTAGAGAAAAGCACATACCAAAAATTACTTGACGTCTATTCATTGATTTTTTCTTTGTAGATAGTGACTTCTTGACCGCCGATTGACTCTAGGATCAAATAATCTTCAAATATCCCTTTTAACTTCCAATCTTGCTCAACCATTTGCTGGGGTGCAAATAAAATTCCACCTTGCTCAGTTTCTATAAATGCTTTTTGTAAAGTTCCTGACCTGAATACGCCCATGTATTTAAGATGTGATGGATACTCCACCACGTCTACCAACTGGGGACTGCTATCAAAGACTGGCTGAGATGCAGGTTTGATTTGAATAGTTTCACGTATCAAACTATTCAATTTTTTAATATATGTCTGCTCTATCAATATTTCTTGTTTAAGCGCTTGAAGATTCAATCTAATTTCAATAACGGCATATACCAATATGACCAAAATAAAAAAATTTATCAAAATACTAATTAGTTGAATATTCTTTAATATTTTCCTTAAAAAGGGATGCTTGAAGACACTCTGACCAACTGTCTGCGTGCGATGCACAGACATCTCTGCATCATAATTTTCCGAATGAATGGATCTTTTAAACATGATCTTATTGTGCGTAAATTTGCTTGCCAAAAAAATCAGTGAAATAGGATTGTTTTGTAAGATTTTTCTGATTTTTAAGTAAGGGTTTTCCAAGATAAATTTCACCGCACTTTATATAAAGCTGTATCTATAATTAGCCCATGAATCAACCTAGAAAACCGGTACGCCCACCTTCTCGCTTAGGCGGGAATCATCAACAACGCAGACAGACAAAAGATTGGCGCGAACATTTTGTGCGCTGGGGATTTTTTCTAGCTAGCGCGGGCTTAATTCTGATTGGCTTAGTTATTGCCTACGCACTAATTATTGCTAGACCCAATCTGCCAGATCTAGAAACCATCACAGATTACAAGCCTAAAGTGCCATTAAGAATCTATACCGCCGATAATGCTTTGATTGGTGAGTTTGGTGAGGAACGTAGAAATTTAGTCGCTATTAAAGATATACCTGACTACTTAAAAAATGCGGTAGTTGCCATTGAAGATGAGCGGTTTTACGAGCACGGTGGCGTTGATTATTGGGGCGTTCTACGCGCAACAGTTGCCAACTTACGTGGCCGTTTATCACAAGGCGCATCAACTATTACGATGCAAGTGGCAAGAAATTTTTTCTTAAGCAACGAGAAATCATTTAGTCGAAAAATTTATGAAGTGCTATTAGCTTGGAAAATCGAATCAAACTTATCAAAAGACAAGATTCTCGAGCTTTACATGAATCAAATTTATTTGGGTCAGCGCTCCTATGGCTTTGCAAGCGCTGCTCAAATTTATTTCGGCAAAGATGTTAGAGAAATTTCGCTTGCTGAAGCAGCCATGCTGGCAGGTTTGCCGAAAGCACCTTCTGCCTACAATCCAGTTGTTAACTATCGTCGAGCAAAAATTCGGCAAGAATATATTTTGCAAAGAATGCGAGATTTGCGCATGATTTCTCCAGCGCAATATGAAGCTGCTTTGGCAGAAACCTTACATGTCAGAGGTGTTGGTAAAGAGTTTGCAACCAAGGCCGATTATGCATCTGAGATGGTGCGCCAGTTATTGATTAGCGAATATGGCGATAGCATTTATACCCAAGGTATGACGGTGATCACCACCATTCGTAAAGCAGAACAAGAAGCTGCTTATGCTGCCGTTAGAAAAGGCATCATGGATTACGAAATGCGCCACAAATATCGTGGACCAGAAGGCTATATCAAATTACCTGAAGGCAATGTTGAAAGACAACGAGCAATTGATGATGCTCTAAGTGATCACTCTAGCAGCGATGACTTGTTGGCGGGTGTCGTTATTGATGCCGATCCAAAACAAATTCGTGCCGTTATTGCAACAGGTGACTTAGTCACAATTCGCGGTGAAGATCTAAAACTTGGCATGGCCGCACTCTCAGATAAAGCACAACCTAAACAACAAATCAGACCGGGAGCAATTATTCGTGTTATCCCAATTGAAGGCCGATGGGCACTTGCTCAAATGCCTCAAGTGGAAGCAGCATTTGTTGCTTTAGATACCCATGATGGCGGTATCAGAGCTTTAGTTGGCGGGTTTGATCATGCTAAAAATCAGTTTAACCATGTATCTCAAGCGCAACGCCAACCAGGATCATCTTTTAAACCTTTTATTTATGCAGCGGCTCTTGAAAAAGGTTTAATGCCGAATACCCTCATCAATGATGCTCCTTTGTCCATCAGCGGCCTAGAAACAGGCGGGCAGATGTGGGAGCCTAAAAACTATGACGGTAAATTTGAAGGCTACATGAGAATGCGTACTGCATTAGCTAAATCAAAGAATCTGGTTTCTGTGAGAGTCATTAGAAAAATTGGCGCCCGCTATGCACAAGATTACATTCAACGTTTTGGTTTTGAGGCTGAAAAACATCCCCCATATTTAACTATGGCTTTAGGTGCTGGCTCTGTCACCCCCCTTCAATTAGCTACTGGTTATGGTGTATTTGCTAATGGTGGCTATCGAGTAGATCCCTATTTAATTAGTAAGGTGATTGATGCTAAAGGTAATGTTCTATTTGAAGCCACGCCAACTATGGCTGGCGATAGCAGCCTCAAAGTACTAGATTCACGAACAGCTTTTGTTATGGATAGTTTGCTCCAAGAAGTTACAAAAACTGGTACTGCAGCCTCCGCTAGACCTGCACTATCGCGGAGTGATATTGCGGGTAAAACTGGCACCACCAATGAGTCAATGGATGCATGGTTTGCTGGCTATCACCCAAGTGTAGTCGCTGTTGCCTGGATTGGTTTTGATAAACCTAAGAGCTTAGGTGACCGTGAAACTGGAGGTGGTTTAGCACTTCCCATGTGGATTCGTTATATGAAAACCGCATTAAATGGTGTGCCAGAAGCCGATCGCAGAGCGCCTTCTGGCGTATCCCAGCAAGATGGCGATTGGGTCATTCCTGAATTCATGCCCACCTTTGGCCGCAACCAAACTCTTGATTAACTCTATTAATTATTTCTTAGGTAGTTAATTGCCAGCAAAGACGACTCTCAAGGGTGTCTTTGCTTGCTGACTAGCTAAACGACTAATCTCATCAAATAGTTCAGCGCCCGTCTTAGTATCTAACCATAAAGGTTTAGCTAGCGTACCAGCCCAACGATAATGGAACCCACCCTCTTTGGCAGCCACCCAAATTTCTTGTAAAGGTGGCTGTGTATTCACAACGATGACGCTTTTATCTTCAAACTGAATATTAACAACATTCCCCCCTTGACGGGCAATATCCAAATCAAGATCAGTTGCTTGAAAGGCTTCTTCCAAAGAAGCTTCAATAGATCGTAGAGTTTTCTCTGCAACAGCATAAAATGTCGCATCAGTAAGTGCTTCAATTGCCTGGTTTGTCATATGAATCTTTTCATTGGTTGCCATGCTATAGTCAGTAATCAATTATTAAACTATCAAATATGCGTTTTATTGTAGCTAGGACTTTCATTTTTTGTGCAGCATTATCCCTACTAGGATGCGGGGTACGTGGCCCCTTAACTTTGCCAAATGTGCCACCACCTCCTAATCCACCAGAAAAAGCTGAACCAATGGAAAAACAATGGCCGCCAGCTAAGGAACAAAAATGAGCTTGATCCCTGTATTAAATGGTTTTTCTGAAAAAGACCATACTTGGTATGCTGAAGAGGTAGCGCTTGACCAAATTGCCAAACAATTTGGTACACCAACTTATGTTTACAGCAAGAAAGCGCTCAGTGATGCATTTAATGCATATGAGGCCGCCTGCAAAAAACCTAATGGGGAACGTCGCGCTCGCGTTCATTACGCCATGAAAGCTAATAGCAATCTGGCTATTCTGAATCTTTTTGCAAAACTAGGTGCTGGCTTTGATATTGTGAGCGCTGGTGAATTAGCTCGAGTACTTGCTGCGGGCGGATCAGCCAATCAAGTTGTTTTCTCAGGCGTTGGGAAAAGCAAACCAGAAATGGTTGCCGCCCTGAAAGCCGGCGTTAAATGTTTCAATCTTGAATCCATTCCTGAGTTAACACGCTTAAATGAAGTAGCCTCTGAACTAGGTGTTATTGCACCGATCTCTTTACGTGTTAATCCAGATGTAGATCCTAAAACACACCCATATATTTCCACTGGTCTTAAAGGCAATAAATTTGGCATTGCCTATGATGATGTTCTAAAAACATATCAAGAAGCAGCCAAAATGAGTTCTTGCAAAATTGTGGGCATTGACTGCCATATTGGCTCACAAATAACAGATATAAGCCCTTATTTAGATGCTTTAGATCGCGTCTTAGAACTGATTAAAGCCTTAGAGAACGTAGGTATCAAGATTCATCATCTTGATATTGGCGGCGGTCTTGGTATTAGCTATACCGATGAAACTCCACCTGCTATTACTGACTTCGCTAATGTGTTACTCAACCATATCGAGCAAAAAGGTTACGGCAATCTAGAGGTTTTATTTGAACCTGGTAGATCTCTAGTTGGCAATGCTGGTCTGTTATTAACCACAATTGAATACCTTAAACCTGGTGAAACAAAGAATTTCTGTATTGTTGATGCGGCCATGAATGATTTAATGCGCCCAGCCATGTATGAGGCCTATCACGCAATTGTTCCTGTAAAGACTGATTCCAACTCGCCATCACTTACTTATGACATCGTTGGTCCTATTTGTGAATCAGGCGACTGGTTAGGTAGAGATAGACAATTGGCAGTTCAACCTGGTGATCAACTAGCCATCTTATCTGCAGGTGCTTATGGCTTTACGATGAGTTCGAACTACAACACGCGTGGTAGAGCGGCAGAAGTGATGGTTGATGGTTCACAAGTACACTTAATTCGTGAGCGAGAAACTATTGAGAGCTTATTCGCTAACGAAAGACTGCTACCATAATAAAAAATGCCGTAACTAGATCAGTTACGGCATCTCAATAAACATATAGCTTAGTTATAGTGTGCCGTAGCTATGCAAGCCTGACAAAAACATATTAACGCCCAAGAAGGCGAAGGTAGTGACTAACAATCCCACCAATGCCCACCAAGCAGCAACAACCCCGCGCAAACCTTTCATAAGGCGCATATGCAACCAAGCAGCATAATTTAACCAAACAATTAATGCCCACGTTTCTTTTGGGTCCCAGCTCCAATAGCCTCCCCAAGCATCAGCTGCCCACAAAGCACCTAGAATCGTAGCAATCGTAAAAAAAGCAAATCCCACCGCAATAGCCTTGTACATCACATCATCTAATAACTCTAGACTAGGCAAACGGTCCGCTAAGATATTTTTCTGTTTTAGCAAATAAGCAATTGCCACCATGGCAGCTAATGCAAACGTGCCATAACCAATAAAGTTAGCTGGCACATGAATTTTCATCCACCAACTTTGCAAGGCTGGCACTAGCGGCTGAATTTGATGTGCTTCTCTTGCAATGCTGTACCAAAGAATAAACCCAACAGCAGCCACAATAATCCACAACACAAAAGCACCTAAAACTAATGACTGATAACGTGCCTCATAGTACAAATGAAATAATGCAGTAATCAAAGAAAAAAGGATGAATACTTCATATAGATTAGAAATAGGAATATGCCCAATATCAACGCCTAATAGATAAGACTCATACCAGCGAACCAACATCCCTGTTACACCAATAACAACTGCTGCCCACGACAATTTAGAAGCAGTAGACCCCAAAGTTTGAGCTCTTAAAGAAAATGCCAATGTGTAAAACAGTGTGCTTAAACAAAATAAAACACTCATCCATAAAATAGCAGATTGGCTAGAGAGCATGTACTTTAAGAAAAAAGCTTGTTCCGCTCTTGCCAAAGATCCACCTTCAGGCGTCTGATAAAAATAAATAGCTAATAGCGCTAAACCAGAAGCTCCAATCATCAGATTTCTTAAAGGTGTCCAAGCCCATGCTAAAACCGATAACACGGGCACAGTAGCAAACAAAATAATCTGCTCGTAGCTATCCATGTAATCCGAAAACATCATTTCGGCAAAAATAGCAGCACCTAATAATGCGCAGGCAAATACATAATCAAACCAATTCAAACCACTAAAAATTAGAGCAACACCTCTTCTTAGCGCTTGAGTCCATCCGCCTTGGGTTGTACTTAAATAGTCCACACTCATTCTTTAAACTCTTTCTGATATTTATTGAATTCTCTCTCAAAATCCAATGTTTTGCGTGAAGTCGACATAGCAAATAATTGCTGACCATTCGCTAAGCTACGCACCCATATTCTGCGCTCTGGCAAATAGAACATAGCAAAAATACCCAAGGTCAACAATAAGCACCCAAAATAAACCATGCTCTTACCAGGTGATTTCGTTACCTGGAATACACTTGCCTTTACTTCTGTGAAATCCTCTAATTGAAACGTCAAAGGAGCAGGATAAAAATTAGCATCTGATAATGCTGAAGTAGCCATCTGAATAAATCGTTGGCTTGCCTCATCATCCTTAGATGCTGGCAAGCTTAACTTAGCGCGAGCTTCTTGCCACAACTCCCAAATAACTCCATTTAAAACCTTGAGAATTACCTCTGTAGCTCGTTGTTGCTCTGCTTGTGGCACAGCTGCATCAATGAATCCACCTAAAGCAGCAAACCCACCCGGCATAACACCAGACTCCTTAGCTTGAGTTATGGCAAAAGGGGCATCCCCTGAGAACAACTCAATAGAACGAAGAGCACTTTCTTGGAGTTGTTTTAAAGCAAGCGGCGCTTGTGCAAAATTTTGTTGTTTAGCTAATTTTTCAGAAAATTTTTGCACGGCTCTCTGTCTTGCACTGGCATCATGTAACAGCGTCCTTAACATGAACCATTCTCTTAAACTCAAATCACTATCTGCCGGAATACGCAAATAACGAAATTCTTCTCCAGAACTTTCTCTAACACCCAACAAGAATGTTGGTATGCCATCTAAGCTTAAAGGCTGCATGTAATTACTGTATTCACGCGCCTGACCCGCAGCATCGCGCAACTTGTATTGCACAGAGGGGCCCACATTCTTTAATTCTTTTGTTTTACTAGTTTTACCAGCAGAGCCTAACTGCTTGTTTAACAGATGAGCCAGACCGCTATCTTGCGACTGTGTTGCAACACCTCTCGCATCTATTTGACCAGATGCATTTGCAATATTTTCGACATTAGTTGGTCTAAAACCACTGAACTCCAATGTATAACTAGAACCTTCTTTCGATTTCAATGTTGTGCTTTGCCCCACCTCACCAGCCACAACAAAACTGCCTGCCAATGAATTACCTGCGCCTTGCATTGGATAAGCGCGCATCTTAAGTTTAGAACCGCCATCTTCAAAACTTGATTGATAAATAGCGACACCTCTGTGGACAAAAGGCTCATTAACCTTGATCTTAGCTTCTGACTCTTTACCTGTATCCAAGTCTTTAATTAAGACTTCACTCATAAACAGCTTGGGCATACCCGTGCTGTAATACTCCACATTAAATTTCTTTAACTCAATAGAGAATGGCAACTCTTGAATAATGCTGCCACTCGTTGCATTTAATAAAGCTGTTGCACTTTTACCACCCTCAGGCACGAAAATATTTGCTCGATAACTAGGATTAGATGCACTTAATTTATGCGCGCTTGAAATATCCGCAACCAACATACCTTGTGTATTCTCAGGCAACACACTCTTGCCACCAAACCAAATTTGACCGCGCGTGAATAAATCACCATCTAATAATCCACCAAGGCAAATCAAAACAATGGCGCTATGCGCCAAGATATAACCCCACTTATTAGCAGCACCTTTTTTAGCGATAACTCTTGAATGATCGGAAGCAATTTGCGTTTTAACTGCATACCCGTCTTTTAAAAAGCGGTTAGAAATTTGGGTGGCAGCCTCTTGATGTGTACCTTGAACAGGAAACTCAAAATGATGATGCAAGGCACGCATACCACCCTCTTGAATTTGCTCTTTCCACGAGCGAATATCCGCCAGCATTTTTGGTGCATTTCGAAAAACACAGAACGATACTGAAACTACTAAAAAAGCCAGGATTAACAAAAACCACCAAGCCGTATAAACCGCAAATAACCCTAAGCCATTGAAAATCTCAGCCCAAAAAGGGCCAAATTGATTGACGTAGTTAGGATAAGGCTCGCCTTGTTTAATTACCGTACCAATAACACTAGCAATAGCAATAATGGTTAACAAGGCAATAGCAAAACGCATAGAAGATAAAAGCTCTACGCTAACTTGATTAAATCTTCTTAAATAATTAGAAATAGTTACTTTGCTGCTCATACCTTAGCTATAAAAAATAAAGCCCACAAACATCTGTTCGTGGGCTTTGTGAATGATGCAAATATGTATTAACGCAAGCCCGCAACGTAGTCTGCAACAGCCTTAATTTCTGCATCAGACATCTTTGCAGCAATTGCACTCATTTGAACGCTGTTCTTACGATCACCTGCACGGTAAGCCACTAACTGAGCTTCCGTGTACTCAGGCCATTGACCTGAAATACGTGGAAACTGAGCAGGAATACCTGAACCATTAGGGCCATGGCAACCAGCACAAGCTGCTACTGATTTACCTGCAATACCGCCGCGATAGATTTTCTGACCAAGTTCAATACTTGCTTTATTTTTAGCGGTACCAAGGCCCGGCGTTTGCTTTGATACATAAGCAGCTACGTTGGCCATATCTTCATCAGATAACAAACCAGCAAATGCTGACATTACTGCATTTGGGCGCTCTTTACCTGATTTGTAATCTTTCAATTGCTTAACAATGTAGCTAGCGTGCTGACCAGCTAATTTAGGATATGCGCCGCCGCCACTAACGCCGTTAGCGCCATGACACCCCATACAAGCAGCTACGCCGCGCTTAGCATCACCATTGTTATACAAAGCCTCACCTTTTGCAGCATCTGGAGCTGCTGGCGCTGCAGCAGGTTCATTTGCAAATGTCACGGCAGCCAATGAAAGACCCGCTGCAAGAACCAAAGTTTTTAATGTGGCAGAAATTGTTTGACGCATTGTGCACTCACCCTATTTAAATGACGCAATAAGACTTTTTATAAAAATCTTTATTTTTGATTTAACAACTAATTATCGACGAGAGATTTTACAATAGGTCTAACCTATAAAACATCTATGTCTACCTTACATCAAGCACAATTTCTTGTAACTATTAACCATTTGGTTGATTTACCGACTTGGGATATCCCTGAGGTGGCCTTCGCTGGCCGCTCAAACGCTGGAAAATCAACTGCCATTAATGTGCTTTGCCAGCAAAATAGGCTCGCATTTGCTAGTAAAACACCAGGAAGAACGCAACATATCAACTTTTTCGGGATTTTAACGAAAGATAAGACTAATTTAGCGAATTTAGTTGATTTACCAGGGTATGGTTACGCCCAAGTAGATACCAAAACAAGAGCCCACTGGAATAACCTACTATCGACTTACCTACAGACTCGCCCTAATTTGGCGGGACTTGTACTAATTATGGATGCCAGAAGGGGCATGACTGATTTAGACCAACAAATGGTTGAATGGTTTACCCCAACAGGTAGACCAATCCATGTTTTATTAACCAAATGTGACAAATTGAATCAATCTGAAAGTCGCATGGCTCTTAAAAAATTACAAGATAAGCTAAAACTTCTAAATCCCAATGGCCCTTACACAGCCCAACTATTCTCCAGCACCAAAAGAATTGGTTTAGTTGAGGCAGACACAACCGTTGCGGGCTGGCTAGGCATTGAAGCCTCAAATGCCCACAAGAGTAATGAAAACCGCGTTTCAAAAAATCTAAAACCCCAACTTTCTTAATCAGGTTTTATATGCAACTTTCACATCGCCCTAGAAGATTACGCCGTACAGACTGGTCTCGCCGCTTAGTACAGGAAAACAGCCTCAGTCCAAGTGATTTTATTTACCCCGTATTTTTATTAGAAGGCAGCAATCGACAAGAGGATGTGAAATCAATGCCTGGCGTTAGTCGCCTCTCTTTAGACTTACTAATGCCTATCGCCGAAGATTGTGTGAAATTAGGTATTCCAGTGATGGCCCTATTTCCAGTTATTCGCGATGAACTCAAATCTTTGGATGGCAAAGAAGCTTTTAGCTCTGGCGGTCTCATTCAAGTTGCCGTAAGAGAACTTAAGAAGGCCTTCCCCAATCTAGGCATCATGACCGACATTGCCTTAGATCCTTACACAAGTCATGGCCAAGATGGCGTAATTGATGAAAATGGTTATGTACTTAATGACATGACCGTTGACATCTTGGTGAAGCAAGCTCTCTCACATGCTGAGGCTGGTGTTGATATGGTTGCACCATCTGACATGATGGATGGTCGAATTGGCGCAATCCGCGAAGCCTTAGAAAATAATGGTCATATTCATACCCTCATCATGGCCTACTCTGCAAAATTTGCATCTTCTTTTTACGGTCCATTCAGGGATGCCGTTGGCTCTTCTAGCAACTTAGGCAAAGGCAATAAGAAAACGTATCAGATGGATCCAGCAAATTCGGATGAGGCAATTAGAGAGGTTGCGCTTGATATTGAAGAAGGTGCAGATATGGTGATGGTTAAACCAGGCATGCCTTATTTAGATATTGTCAGACGCGTTAAACACGAACTCGAATATCCAACTTTTGCTTATCAAGTCAGCGGTGAATACGCCATGATTAAAGCTGCTGCCGCAAATGGATGGCTTGATGGCCATGCCGTTATGATGGAATCATTACTGGCATTCAAACGTGCAGGCGCTGATGGCATCCTAACTTACTTTGCTAGAGATGCCGCACGACTACTACAAGAAAATAAAAACTAAACGGGCAAATAATTAACGCAAGCGCTCTAAGAATCGATTGGCATTCATAAAGCCAATAACCCTCTTAGAGACTTGCTCTTGCCCATCAACACCAATAAGCAATATTGCTGGCGGCCCGAAAAGACCATATTGCCTCAAAATTTGTTGGTGTTCTAAGGTGTTGTTAGTCACATCGATCTGAATCAGCTGATATGCCTCTAAGGCTTTGGATACCTTAGGGTTATTAAATGTCAAAAGTTCCATTTCTTTACAAGTAATACACCAATCAGCATAGAAATCAACTAATACTAGCTTCTGTTTTTGATTTGCAGAGGCAATCAGTGCGTTCAGCTCTTTTAAATTATTCACACGCTCGAACACCAACCCAGATGCAATCTGATGCGTTGACACAGCAGTCTCTTGAGGTTTATTAAAGACGGGCCAAATAACCCAAGCAGCCAAAGCCATCAACAAAACACCAAAAGCACGCTGCACCCAAGTCATCCAAGCACCAGTACGAGGTAACAATCTTTTCGCACCAACGGCAAAAAGCAACAAAGGCAATCCCATACCCAAGGCCATAATAAACAGGAGCAATCCACCAAGAGGAATAGAACCCGTTTGCGCAATAAATGCTAATACACCAGCTAATGGTGCCGTGACACATGGGCTAGCAATAAGTGTTGAAATAGCGCCCAATAAGAATGCGCCAACAATGCTGCCGCCCTTTTGCTGACCCGCAACCTGATCAATCCTGTTATGCCAAGCCTGCGGTAATCGTAGTTCGTAAAAACCAAACAAACTAGCAGATAAAACTAACAGCAAAAGTGAGAACATGACCAATACCCAACTATTTTGCAGCCACACTTGAACATTAGACCCGAGCGCCGCAGTCAGCATTCCCGCCAAACTGTACATCAATGCCATACCCAAGATATAAGCCACCGCCAAAATGGATGACCTCACTTTAGAGATATTCTCGTGCTGCCTAGTTTTCGCACCAAATACCACGCTAGACATAATTGGCAACATAGGCAATACACATGGTGTTAAGGCCATAGCCAAACCTAAAACGAAAAATGCTCCAGCTAAAACAATAGGGGAAATTGTTTTTAATAATGTTGCAAGCACACCCGCATCATCTCTTGCCCCCCACAAATCAGCCAAACCAGCAGATGAGTTACTTGACGCTTGATTCATTGCAAACTCATCAAGAACCACACCATCAATTAATTGATTCGCTGCCGCAAATTTAAATTGCATTCTCATCGGCGGATAACAAATACCTTTATCAGCACAACCCTGTAATTCCATTTCCAGAGTTAGACGAGATAAGTCTGCCTGACCATAAGTGGCTGCTATTTGAAATGGGCTTGGATAAACCTCCAATTTTTTCCCAAAATTTTCATCAAACTTTATCTTGCCCTTAGGCAAATTTATTGAAATTACCTCTTTAGCATTTTGAGGTTGGTTAACCACATGGAGCTTTAGTGACTCCCTATAAATATAGTACCCAGCTACTGGAGCAACCGTGATTTCAATATCAGCAACTGAATTTACCTGCCCAACTGATTTTTTTATATTCCATGTCGCAACAGCTTTAAATGCTTCTTCAGGTGGCAGAAAATCATCCCCAAATACATTTGAGGAAATTACCAACAATATCAATAAGCATATTTTTCTCATCATTAAATACATAACTGACTACCCTAAACTCTGATTAACCCAGTTTCCATAAGCTTCATTCACATGATCAAGACGAATGCTTATAATTTCTGGCACATCGTAAGAATGCTTCTCCGTTATAAAATTGATCAACGCTCGATGCTTCAACTCGGTAGTTTTAAAGTGGATGGGATACTCAATACCTTGCTCAAGCTTTCCTTGCCACTGATAAATAGATTGACATGCCCCTTGAATTTGCGCACAAGCTGCCAAGCCTTGAGTAACAGCCTCACTAGACAAAGCATTTGCTTCAACTTGTGTTGATACAGTAGTCATCACTAAAAAAATTGGGCTCATACCAAGATTATCTTCTAAATAAAAAAGCCTGGCGTAACCAGGCTTTTTAACAGAGTGATATTAACTCTTACTCAGCAGCTGCTTCTTCAGCAATCTCTGGGCGATCAAGAAGCTCAACTAAAGCCATTGGTGCATTATCACCAACGCGGAAGCCAAACTTAAGGATGCGCAAGTAACCACCTGGACGCGTTGCATAACGTGGACCAAGCTCAGTAAAAAGCTTAGTAACCATTTCGCGATCACGAAGACGGTCAAAAGCTAAACGGCGATTTGCCAAGTTATCTTTCTTACCCAAAGTGATCAATGGCTCAACTACACGACGCAATTCTTTTGCTTTTGGTAGAGTTGTTTTAATAACCTCGTGTTGCAACAATGAATTAGACATGTTGCGCAACATCGCTAAACGATGTGAGGATGTACGATTTAATTTACGAAGTCCGTTTCCGTGACGCATGGTGGCTCTTCCTTTCTATTATTTCTCAAGACCAG